>JAESGX010000010.1_pt1 | contig 914740 bp, 864 predicted proteins | sample 9269801 | NCBI WGS metagenome assembly JAESGX01 (sample SAMN16773122, study PRJNA677054) | algae metagenome | isolation source: Pleurocapsa minor GSE-CHR-MK-17-07R and co-occurring heterotrophs from wet... | place: USA: Lower Calf Creek Falls, Grand Staircase Escalante National Monument, UT ... | reverse complement strand
CTGGAGCCCATCGGCAACATCCCGCCGGCCGAGGCCGAAGCACTCTACTACGCCGCCCAGGAGAACCTGCTCCTGACGGCATGACTCAAACCAAACAGCCTCCGGGAAACCCGGGGCGGTTCAGACCACCATCCACAGCAGCCCCAACATCTCAAGTTCAAAGCCTCACCACATCCACCGGCGCCGGAACGCCGGGCTATGAGCAGACGAGACCACATTGCCGGGGACTTGAGCGCGGTGGTGGTGCGTGAACCAATCCCGCATCGGTTGCGTCACCTCGCGCCGTAAACTACCACAGTCGAGTGCGACGCGGGCGCCGGTGCAGCGACGGTCGTGCCGCCTGTCGTCGCCCCGAGCGACTCTCAGGACAAAGGTGCGGACGTGAAGGCTGTCATCCTCGCGGGCGGATTCGGGACGCGCATGTCGGAAGAAACCGACGCACGACCCAAACCAATGATCGATATCGGCGGCAAGCCCATTCTGTGGCACATCATGAAGATCTACGCTCATCACGGCGTGACGGAATTCGTGATCTGCCTCGGCTACAAGGGGTACATGATCAAGGAGTTCTTTGTGAACTTCCACAATCACGTCTCCGACCTCACCGTCGATACCCGCACCGGGGAGGTAGAAATCCATCGCCGCGGCCAAGAATCCTGGCGCGTCACCATGGTCGAGACCGGGCTCGAGACGATGACCGGCGGGCGCCTGAAGCGCATCCGCGACTACGTGGCCGATGAGCCGGAATTCTTCATGACCTACGGCGATGGCGTCGCCGCCATCGACCTGCATGCGCTGCTCGCGCATCACCGCGCCGAAGGGCGCGACGCCACGGTCACCGCGGTGCGGCCGCCGGGCCGCTTCGGCGCGCTGGAGATCGAAGGTGGGCGGGTGGATCGCTTCACCGAGAAGCCGCAGGGCGATGGCAGCTACATCAATGGTGGCTTCTTCGTGCTGAAGCCCGCCGTGCTCGACCGCGTGGCGGATGACACGACGGTGTGGGAACAGGCGCCGATGCAGGGCCTTGCGCGCGACGGCCAGCTGGCCGCCTTCCATCACGATGGCTTCTGGCAGCCGATGGACACGCTGCGCGAGAAGCGGATGCTCGAGGAGCTCTGGGCATCCGGACGCGCGCCGTGGAAGCTCTGGGCGTGAGCGAATTCTGGCGCGGGCGGCGGGTGCTGCTGACCGGCCATACCGGCTTCAAGGGCGCCTGGCTCGCGCTTTGGCTGGCGCAGATGGGCGCACGCGTCACCGGATTCGCGCTGGCGCCGCCGTCTGCACCGTCGCTGCACGCGCTCGCCCTCGACGGCGTGCTGGAGGCTGACATCATCGGTGACCTGCGGGACGCGGCCGCGGTCGACGACGCCCATGCGCGGGCGCGGCCGGAGGTGGTGTTCCACCTGGCTGCCCAGGCGCTGGTGCGGCCGTCCTTCGCCGACCCGGTGGCGACCTATGCCACCAATGTCCTGGGCACGGCGCATGTGCTGGATGCGGCCAGGCGGCAGGGCGGCGTGGCGGCGCTGGTCGTCGTCACCTCCGACAAGGCATACGAGAATCGCGAATGGCACTGGGCCTATCGCGAGGACGAGCCGATGGGCGGGCATGACCCCTACAGCAGCTCCAAGGGCTGCGCGGAACTAGTGACCGCGGCGTTCCGGCGTTCCTACTTCGCGGCCGATGGGACGACGGCGGTCGCCACGGCGCGCGCTGGCAATGTCATCGGCGGCGGCGATTGGGCGTTGGATCGCGTGGTGCCCGATTGCATCCGCGCTTTCGCGCAAGGCCACAAGGTCGCGCTGCGAAGCCCCGGCGCCACGCGGCCCTGGCAGCATGTGCTGGAACCGCTCGCGGGCTACCTCACACTTGCCGAGCGCCTGGCTGCCGGTGACGACCGCGCCCGCTTCGCCGAGGGTTGGAATTTCGGCCCCGCCGAATCCGACGCCGTGCCGGTGGGCGAACTGGTCGCAACACTCGCGCGGTTCTGGGGCGGTGATGCGGGCTGGGAACTCGATGCCCGGCCGCAGCCGCATGAGGCGCATTACCTCAAGGTCGATGCGTCCAAGGCACGCGCGCTGCTCGGCTGGCGGCCGGCGCTGGGCCTTGCGGACGCGCTGGAATGGACCGTGGACTGGTACGCTCGGCAGGCGCGCGGCGAGGATGCGCGCGCCTTGTGCCTGGACCAGATCGCCCGCTATCGCGCGCGCCAGGCGGTGCAACAGGGAGTGATCGAACGCGCATGAAACCCACCGCCTGCCGCGCCTGCGGCGCGCCGCTCACCCGCAGCTTCGTCGACCTCGGCATGTCGCCGCTGGCCAATTCCTTCGTGCCCATGGCGCGCGCCGAGGAAGGCGAGACCTTCTATCCGCTGCACGCCAAGGTCTGCGAGGCCTGCCACCTGGTGCAGCTGGCCGAGTTCGAGGAGCCGAAGAACATATTCTCGGATGAGTACGCGTATTTCTCCTCCTTCTCGGCGAGCTGGCTGGCGCATGCGCAACGCTACTGCGCGGCCATGACGGCGCGCTTCGGCCTGGGCGCCGACGCGCATGTGGCCGAGGTCGCGAGCAATGACGGCTACCTGCTGCAATATTTTGCGCGCGACGGCATCCGCGTCACGGGCATCGAGCCGGCGGGCAATTGCGCCGCCGCCGCGCAGGCGCGTGGCGTGCACACGGAGGTAGCCTTCTTCGGCACCGCGACCGGGCGCGAGATCGCCGCGCGTCGCGGCCAGGCGGCGCTGATCGCGGCGAACAACGTGCTCGCGCATGTGCCCGACATCCACGATTTCCTGGGCGGGTTTCGCGAGATGCTGCTGCCCGAGGGTGTCGCGACCTTCGAATTCCCGCACTTGCTCAGCCTCATGCGGCACGACCAGTTCGACACCATCTACCACGAGCATTTTTCCTACCTCGCGCTCGGGCCTGTGGCGAAGGTGCTGGCGGCGCAGCGCCTGCGCGTCTTCGACGTGGAGCGGCTTCCCACGCATGGCGGATCGCTGCGGCTGTTCGTCTGCCACGTCGGCGCCAACCATGCCGAGACCCCGGCCGTCGCCGCACTCGCGGCCGAGGAGCGGGCGGAGGGGCTGGACGACCTCGCGCGGTACGACGCCTTCGCGCCCAGGGTGGTCGCGATCAAATGCGCGGTGCTGGATTTCCTGATCGCGGCGCGGCGCGAGGGCAAGACCGTTGCCGCTTATGGCGCGGCGGCCAAGGGCAACACGCTATTGAACTACTGCGGCGTGGGGCCGGAATTCATCGCCTTCGCGGTGGATCGGAACCCCGTGAAGCAGAACACGCTGCTGCCAGGCACGCGCATCCCTGTCCATGGCGTCGAGGCGGTGGCCGAGCGCAAGCCCGACTACCTGCTGATCCTGCCGTGGAACCTGCGGGACGAAGTGGCGCAGCAGATGCAGGAGATCCGCGGCTGGGGCGGCCGCTTCGTCACCGCCATTCCGCGCGTCGAGGTGTTCTGATGCGCTTCACGCCGCTGCCCCTGGCCGGCGCGGTGCTGGTCGCTATGGAGCCGCATGTCGACGCGCGCGGGCATTTCGCGCGCAGCTTCTGCGAAGCGGAATTCGCCAAGGCCGGCCTGCCGACGCGCTGGCCGCAGATGAATGTCTCAGTCAATGCGGCGGCCGGGACGCTGCGGGGGATGCATTTCCAGCGCCCGCCCTTCGAGGAACCGAAGCTGGTGCGCTGCGTGCGCGGCGCCATCCTGGACGTGGTGATCGACCTGCGACCGGCCTCCGCGACCTTCCGCCAGCATGTCGCGGTGCCGCTGGATGCGGTGTCGGGCGATGCGCTGTATGTGCCGCCGGGCTTCGCGCATGGCTTCCAGGCGCTGCGCGACGACACGGAGGTCCTTTACATGATGGGCGCGGCTTTCGAGCCCGCGGCGCAGGATGGCGTGCGCTGGGATGACGCGGCCTTCGGCATTGCCTGGCCGCTGCCGGTGAGCGCGATGTCGTCGCGCGATGCCGGCTATCCGGATTTCACGGGCTAAGCCATGACGGCGCGGCGGATCCTGCTCACGGGCGCGGGCGGCTTCATCGGGCGGCACGCGATCGCGCCGCTGCTGGCACGCGGGTTCGCGGTCCATGCCGTGTCTCGCACCGCGCTGCCAGGCGCGACCTGCCACGCGGTCGACCTGATGGACGTGGCGGCCACGCGCGCGGTGGTCGACGCGGTCCGGCCGACCCACCTGCTGCACCTTGCCTGGACGGTCGCGCCGGGTGGGTTCTGGACCACGCGGGACAATCTCGACTGGGTGGGTGCGACGCTGGCGCTGTATCGCGCCTTCGTGGCCAGCGGCGGCACGCGCTTCGTGGGCGTGGGCAGTTGCGCGGAGTATGATTGGTCACCCGATGCCGTGGCCGCCCCGCTGCTCGAGGACGCGCCGTGCCGGCCGGCGACGCTCTATGGCACGGCGAAGGATGCGACGCGGCGTCTGCTCGCGCAGGCGGCGGGGCTGGATGGCGTGTCCTTCGCGTGGGGTCGCGTGTTCTTCCTCTATGGCCCGGGCGAGAAGCCGGGCCGGCTGGTCAGCGACACCATTGCGCGGCTCGCCAGCGGCGAACCGATCGACACCACCGCCGGCACGCAGCGGCGGGATTTCCTGCACGTCGCGGATGCGGCCGGTGCGCTGGCGACCCTGGCTGATTCCACCGTGGCGGGGCCGGTGAACATCGCCTCGGGCGAGGACCGGCAGCTTGCGGAATTTCTCGGAGAGATCGGGCGGCAACTCGGCCGGCCGTCGCTGCTGCGCTTTGGCGCGCGGCCGATGCCGCTCAATGAACCCGCGCGGCTTGCGGCCAGCGTGCTGCGCCTGCGCGACGAGGTGGGGTTCGTGCCGCGCTTCCGCATGGCCACCGGCATCGCCGATACCATCGCCGCGGCTCAGCCCGGCGGGTAGCGCCCGGCCGAGAGGTCATCGAGGAAATCGGTCATGCGCGCATAGATGCCGATGGCGCGATGGGTCTCGACCGGCGCCACGGGATTGAGCGCCAGGTCCTGGCGCAAGGCTGCAATGTGTCGCGATGGCAGTCCGGCGGCCGCCTGGAGCCGTGCGGTGAGCGTGATGCGCAGCGCCCAGAGCTTTTCCTCCCGCGTCAGCTTCGGCCAGATCACAGCGCCCGGCGGCCTCTGCATCCAGCGCATCCCGCCCGCCGCGCCGGTTGCCGCGGCCAGGATCTGGTGCCGCCGGTAGCGCGCCAGGCCGGCATCGGCCGGCGCGCGGTCGCCCAGGCGCGCTGCTGTCTCCATCATGGCCAGCATGGATGCCGCTTGGGGTCGTGGGCCCGGCAGCAGCCCCGCGGCATCGGCCTGTGCGGGATCCTCGCCCTCGCCCTCGTTGGCATCGCCCAGGATCACGAGCGGCTGCGGCGTGACGATGATCCTGATGCCGAGCGCCATCGCCAGCGTGGCGATGTATTCGTCAGGGCGCGCCGTGCGGAACACGGCGCCATCGCGCGCGAGCGACATCAGGAAATCACGGCGAAAGCAGAAGCAGGGCATGGCGGTGGCGAAGTCCCGCCGCATCTCCAACGCATCGGCCGCGGAGCGGAGCGAATGCTCCGGCCAAAGATGGAATGGTATGGGCCGGTCATGGAAAAAGCGACCCGCTCGCGCGGTCGCGACCTCGCCTGCCAAGACGCTGGGTACAACGCCGGGCGGAACGAAGCGATGAAAGGCGCAGAAGATCATCTCCGGCTGCTTGAACTCATCGATCAGGCCGACGAGTTGAGCGCCATGATCCGGGGCGAGTGCGTGGCCCGGTTGGAGGAGCAGCAGGTAGGTGCCTCGTGCAGCGCTGATGGCATTATTCCAGCTAGCGGCCAGTTCCAGTCGCTCCTTAACCTGCGCCAAACGGAAGCGTGGATCGGCACGCGCGCAGACGTGCTCTGCAACCCCCTCCGTCGAGGCGTTGTCGAGGATCACGCATTCCCAGTTGCCGGGCTGGCGCGCCACAGAATCGAGCGTCTCGCCGAGCGCTTCAAGGCCGGCGCAGAACGGAACGACGACCGAGAGGAGCGGCCTAGGCGTGGCTTCATCGGTCGTCAGAACGTCCGACACGGGAGAGGGAGCGATCTCTAGGTTGCCGCGCGGGAAAGGCACGCCCAGATCGATCAGCCCTGTCCCGCTGCCCGTAAGGTAGTCGCCCCAGGTCGTCCGTGTGTGGAGAACCTTCTGCCACGCGGACATGGCGGTGAAGGCGCGTACCTGATTGTCCGTCACCATCACGTTGTCCTGATCTCCTAAGCGGAAGGTGCGGCTTTCCGGCCAATCTTCTATGTCGAAGGCCCTGCCGTCGGCGCCGACCAGTACTGGCGCAAGACCGCGCCGGGCCAACCGCGGGGCTAACCCGTCGAAGCCGGACTCAAACAGAAGGGCCGCCTCCTTCGTGTCGTCCAGCCGGAAATCGAGGTCAACAAGCAGCGCCCGGTCCATCATGAAGGCGTTGCTCCGCAGGTTGGGATTAGGAAAGGGCCTTACGTGCCGCACGATCGACCATGTGCCGCCTGGCTGCGTCACCTCGTCCCAGTACTTCAAGAAGCCCGCGCTCAACATCTTTGAATTGATCGGCCGTCCCAGCCAGGGACGAGCGGCTTCTCGCATCACGCATCTTAGCCACCCCCCACGCTTTGCGAGCCAGCCTGGCGCGCCTGAGGCAATTTGCTCGCGATATTGCGCATCGATCATGGGAGAATATTGAATGTCTTTGACTGCAGTCAGCCAGAATACCTTGGTGAACAGACGGATCGAGTTATCGAGGCTTTGAAAAAACGCCGTGGCTCCCGTCACGCCCACATCCGGTCGGTCCAGAGGCGCGTTGAGTTTGGCCAGCCAGCGCGGCGCTTCGATGCGAGAGAATGTGTTGAAGAAGCAGACGCGGTCATGCCGCAGCATCGGCGTGAGCTTTAGGTAGGCCTGGATGTCGTACCCCTCGTCGCCGACATCGACCGTGCGATGCGGGATGCCTTCCAGCATCATCGCGAGCGCGGCTTGCGCAGCAGGGCGATCGAGGAGGCCCTTGCGAATGATGATCAGGTCATGCGTGATCCCCGCGTCGTGGCGACGGTACGACTCGATGAAGTCTTGAAAATCCCCAACTGCGCCGTTGCCGCTCCGCGCGAGGTAGACCACAGCGATGCTCGGGCCGTCGGGGGCGACATGGACCGGGTCCAGTACCGGGATGGTTGGCGCGGCGGCATCAATCCCCTGAAGGGCCGAGGGCCGGCCGGGCCTCGCAGGCGATAAGCCTAACGGGTGCGCAGGCGTGGCGATCCGTGCTTTGGGCGCAACTTCGCGATCCGTGTGGGATATTGCCTTTCTACCCCGGACGGACGCCGGGGGTGGTGTTATCTCGAGGCTGCCTATGGGAAAGCGGGCTCCGAAGTCGACCAGCCCTTTACCGGACCCTGGGACATAGTCGCCCCAACTGATGCGCTCATGCAGTACCTTCTGCCAATACGACATAGCGCCGAAGGCGCGCACCTGATTGTCTGTCACCAGCACATTGGACTGGTCGCCGAGGCGGAACGTCCGGCTGCGAGGCCACTCGGCAACCTCGTAGCCAATGCCGTCTGCGCCGACAAGAAGGAGCCCGAGGCCGCGTGCTGCAAGGCGTGCGGGCAGGCCATCCACGCCGCATTCGAACAGTTGCGACGCGCCTTTAGTGTTTTCCAGCCGGAAGTCGAAATCGACGAGCAGAGCGCGGTCGATGATGAAAGCGTTGCTTCGGAGATGCGGATTGGGGAATGGCCGCACTTGCGGCAGGTGAGCAAATGCGGCGTCCGGCTGGCTCACTTCGTCTAGGTATTTGAGGAAGCCAGCTTCCAGCGCTTTGGTGTTGTGAGCCCGCCCCAACAATGGCCTTGCGAGCTCACGCTTAATCTGGCGCAGCAGGTTGCCGCGCTTGGCCATCCAATCGGGCGCATGGGACGACAGCATTTCCCCATACTGCCGCGCGATTCGCGGCGAATACTGAATGTTCTTGACAGCGGTGAGCCAGATAACTCGGACGACCAGTGCCAGCGAGCTGCGCAGGCTTTCAAAGGATGCTGTGGCTCCGGCCATGCCAATCCCCGGCCGGTCGAGCGCCGCGTTGAGGTGCCGCAGCCAATCCGGCGCTTCGATGCACGAAAAGGTGTTGAAGAAGCAGACGCGGTCATGCCGCAGCATCGGCGCGAGCTTGAGATACGCCTGGATGTCGTAGCCTTCGTCACTTACGTCGACGGTGCGGTGCGGGATTCCCTGTAGCATCAAGGTAAGCGCGGCGCGCGCGCCCGGGCGGCCGAGCAGGCCCTTGCAAATGATGATCAGGTCATGGGCGATGCCCGCCTGGTGGCGGCGGTAGGATTCGATGAAGTCGTGGAAATCCGCGACGGAGCCATCGCCGCTCCGTGCCAGGTAGACCACCGCGATGCTCGGCCCGCCGGGGGCGAAATGGACCGGCTCCAGCACCGGGATCGGCGGGGCGGCAGGGGTGGCTAAGGCGGCCGCTTCGGGCCGCTGATGCGCCAGCCAGCGATAGGCATCCGCAATGGAGCGGTGCCGGCCGATATCGTGACTGGTGACCTCCGGGCGGGTGTAGATGCCGCGCATCCAGCTCAGGCTGCCCAACAGATCAGCGCGGTCAAGCGGCAGGCGGGGCTGCAAACGGTCCAGCCATCTCAGCCGCGCCACTAGGCGCTTCTCCGTGCTGTGCAAATGCGGCGTGAGCAGCGCGAGGCGATGGGAGGACGCCATGCCGTCCTCCACACCGCCGACCAGCATCTCGATCATCTGCAGGCGGCGGTAGCGGCGCAGATCCACGGCTTCGTCGAGCGGCTGGCCCAGGCTGCGTGCGGCGGCCAGCGCCGCGATCAGCCAGTTGCGGTAATGCGCCGACCCCGGGAAGGCGAGCGCCGCCTGCACCACCTCCGGCAGCGGGCCGAGTGCTGCGGTCGCACCGTCATTGCCGAGCATGGCCTGGCCGGCGCCGAACTGGCGGTTCTGGTAGAAGAAGCCGAAGGATTTCGGCGAGATGCCGATGATGACCTCCGGGGTCGGGACGACCACGACGCTGGGGGCCTCGGCCATGGTCAGGATGGCGGCGTGGTAGTCGGGGTAGGGGCTCTGGAACAGGCCGCCGCGCGGATCGAGGCTGTCGATGAAGGCGCGGCTCCAGACGAAGTGCTGGGCGTTGAAGCTGAAGCGGTGGCGGAAGCGCATCACCTGGGCACCCAGCGAGGCGGCGGCGTCGCGCGGCAGGGCATAGGGTGCCGTCGCGTCGCGGAAGACATCGGCATTGTCGACGGTGGCGAAGTAGCCGTCCGGCCGGCCGGGGATCACGCCCGGATAGCAGTAGTGATAGGCCATCACATACAGCGCGGCGGGTTCGTCGAATTGCGCGATCAGCGCGCGGGCACGGGCGAGCCACCCCGGGGCCAGCGCATCATCGTCGCCGAGCATGATGATGTAGCGGCCGGTGGACGCGGCCAGCGCGCGGTTCCAGTTCTCGGTAACGGGCAGCGACACGTCGCTGCGGACCGAGCGCGCTGCGATGGCGCCGAGCGAGGCGACATACGGACCGTAGGATGGGTCGGAGGCATTGTCCGCGACGATGATCTCGGCATCGGCCCCGAAACCCTGTTCGAGGACGCTGTTCACCGCATGGCGCAGAAGCTCGGCCCGGTTGCGGCTGGGCAGCAGGATGGAGAACAGCGGGCGGCTCATGTCGTCGACGTCCTTGGGCCGGTCCGCACGCTCAGGCGACGCGGCGCAGGTAGCCGCGGGGGTTCATCGTCAGGATGAAGCGTTCGCAGCTGCGATCGGCGACGAAGGCGGCATCCTCGGCGAGGAAGGCGTCGACGGCTTCCCACGGGCCGGGGCCGAATTCCGGGTAGGTCGGGTGACCGTTGATATTGGTGTCCTCGACGATCAGCAGCCCACCGACCGGGACATAGTCGCGATAGGCGCGCAGTTCATCGAGGACATGGTCGCGGACATGGTCGGAATCGAGGATGACCATGACGTTCCGCCGGTCGGCCACCTGCGCGCGCACCTTGGCCAGCACGTCCGCAGCGGTGCTCGAGCCCGCCAGGTAGGTGATGCGCGGGTGCCGCGGGCGGATCGCGTCATGGCTGGTGTCGATGTCGATGGTGATGATCTCGCCATGGTCCATCATGTCGCAGATGGAGGCGAGGTACAGCGCGCTACCGCCCTTGTAGGTGCCGGTCTCGATGATGACGTCCGGCCGGTGGGTGACCATCAGCTCCTGGTATGCCCACAGGTCGAGCGGGCATTTGAACATCTCGTAGCCCATCCAGGACAGGACGATGGTGTGCAGCCCGGCACCGCCTTCGAGCTTGGAATAGTAGAGGTGGTGAAAGCGGTCCGCGATCTCGCGCTCGCTCGCGTCCAGCATGGGCTCGGCGAGGCGCGGGCGAACGGGGCCGATATTGGCCGCCTGCCACGGCGCGGGCGGGGGGGCCAGGCCGAACAGGGCTTTCAGCCGGGTCAGGACATTTGCCATGGGCTCGTTCGCCTGCAATGGGGATACACGGGGGGCGTTATGGCGCCGCGTGGCGCAGGCCACAACACGGGCCGCGACCAGGAAGGCCGACCGCGCATGTTCGCGCTGGCGCCGATCACGTGTCGAAGAAGACCGTCTCCTGCTCGCCTTGCAGGCGGATGTCGAAGACATGGACCGGCTTGCCGTCGCGCGTGTCCAGCCTGGCGATCAGCGTCTTCCGGCGTTCGGGCTGTTCAACGAGGCTCAGCACCGGGTCGGTGCTGTTCGCCGCCTCCTCGTCGCCGAAATACATTCGCGTGGACAGGCCGAGGTTGATGCCGCGCGAGACGATCCAGAGGTTGAGGTGCGGCGCCATCGCGCGCTGTCCGGTCCGGCCGGCGACGGGGCCGGGCTTGATGGTCTCGAAGGCCCAGAGGCCGGTGGCGAAGTCGGTGCCGGTGCGGCCCCAGCCGCGGAAGGACGGGTCCGTTGCCTTGCCGTCCTGGCGGTCGGCGGGGTGGGCGTAGCGGCCGGCGGCATTGGCCTGCCAGACCTCGACCAGCGCATCGCGCACGAGTGCGCCGGTGCCGTCGAAGATGCGGCCCTCGACGCGGATGCGCGTGCCCAGCGTGGCGGGCGTGACCAGCGTAGCGCCGAGGTTGTTGTCGAAGATGTCGAAGCCGGCCTGCCGCGGGATCAGCCCGATATGCACATAGGGGCCGGCGGTCTGGGAGGGTGTCTCGGGCAGGTAGCCGAACGCGTCGCGCGGGATCATGGCGTCAATTCCCCTGCAGGCGGTTTTCGAACAGGGTCGAACGCGTCCCGCGCAGCACGATGTCCCAACGATAGGCGAGCGTGTGCAGCGGCACCGAGGCATTGAGGTCGAGCAGCGCCACCAGCCGGTCGCGCGCCGCCGGGTCGGCCACGGTGTGCAGGATGCTGTCGTGGCGGATCAGCGGGTCGCCCTCGAAGTACATCTGGGTGACGAGCCGCTGCGCGAAGCCCGAGCCGAAGACCGAGAAATGCAGATGCGCCGGGCGCCAGTCGTTCACGCGGTTGCGGAAGGGGTACGGGCCGGGCTTCACGGTGCGGAAGGCGTAGCGGCCCTCGGCATCGGTCAGGCAGCGGCCGCAGCCGCCGAAATTCGGGTCGATCGGCGCGTCGTAGGTGTCGTTGCGGTGGCGGTAGCGCCCCGCCGCATTGCATTGCCAGAGTTCCACAAGCACGCCCGGGACCGGGCGCGCGGAACCATCCAGCACGCGGCCATGGACGATGATGCGCTCGCCGATCGGCGCGCCGCCGGCGCGCGCGTAGTTCAGCACCAGGTCGGCATCGAGCGGGCCGAGTTCATGCTGCCCGAAGACCGGGCCGGTGACCTCCGACAGCGAGGTCTCCAGCGACAGCAGCGGGCGGTGCGGCGCACGAAACACGCTGGTCTTGTAGATGGGCGTGAGCGCCGCCGGATGGGCGGCGGTGTCGCGGGCGACGAATTCGTCATCGGCCTGCATGGGGGGCTCCTTGTGGGCGTTGGCGGGCCTGTTGCAGGCGGATGGTCCTGTCGCGAATCCTAATCTTGCCCCGTCGCGTTCGCGGCGCCGAAACAGCGGCGCCGCGCGTTTTGTGCGATGGCCAGGCCGACGTGTGCCATTGCGGCCACAATGATCGCGAGGCGTTGGTGCGCGGTCATGCCGGGCGTTGGGATCGGTTGTTTCGGGCGATGGCGTTGACAGGTACGTACTGGTGAGTACAGAACGAAGCAAGCCGATATCGCAACCGCGCGAAGGAACGCCATGACCAGCTGCGACAGCAGGCCCGCCATCCTTGCGGGGCTGATCGGCGCCGGCATCCAGGCTTCGCGCACGCCGGCCCTGCATGAGCGCGAGGGCGCGGAGCAGGCCTTGCGGCTGGTCTATCGGCTGATCGACCTCGACACTTTGGGCGTCGGGGCGCAGGCGCTGCCCGAATTGCTGACGGCGGCCGAACGCATGGGCTTCGCCGGGCTCAACATCACCTATCCCTGCAAGCAGGCGGTCGTGGAATTGCTGCACGAAGTCTCGCCCGACGCGAAGGCGTTGGGCGCGGTGAATACGGTGGTGCTGCGCGATGGCCGACGGATCGGGCACAACACGGATTGCTCCGGCTTCGCGGAAGGCTTCCGGCGCGGCCTGCCGGGCGTGGCGCGGGCGCGCGTGGTGCTACTCGGCGCCGGCGGCGCGGGGTCGGCGGTGGCGCATGCTCTGCTCAGCGAGGGCGTGGGCCTGTTGTCGATCAAGGACGTCGACGCGGCGCGCGCGCGGGCTCTCGCGGCGGGGCTGCAGGCGCGGTTCGGCGCCGGCCGCGCGGAGGCCTGTACCGACCTTCCGGCCGCCATGGCGGCGGCGGACGGTTTGGTGAACTGCACGCCGGTCGGCATGGCGAAGTTGCCTGGCCTGCCGCTGCCGGCCGCCCTGCTGCGCGCTGACCTCTGGGTTGCGGACATCGTCTACTTTCCGATCGAGACCGCCTTGCTGCGCGCGGCGCGGGGCTTGGGATGCCGCACGCTCGATGGCGGCGGCATGGCGGTGTTCCAGGCGGTGGGCGCCTTCGCGCTGTTCACCGGCATCGTGCCGGATGCCGAGCGCATGCTGCGGCACTTCGCCCGGATGTCTCAGCCCGGCGCGACGTAGCGCAGCACGGCCTCGACGATCATGAGGCGATGCGCGGCGATGGTGTCGGGTGCGACCAGGTTGCGCCCGAAGATCGCCGTCAGTGTGTGGCGGTTCGACACGCGGTGGAAGCAGAAGCCGCTGATCAGCATGTGCAGGTCCAGCGCGTCGAGGCCGGGGCGGAAGGCGCCCTCGCTTTCCCCGCGCGCGATCAGGTCGCGCAGCGTGCCGATCACTGCGGCGTTGCGCGTGATGATCTCGGGCGAAGCGGCGACGTGGCGACCCTCGTGGATGTTCTCGACGCTGACCAGGCGGACGAATTCCGGGTGCGCCGCGTGGTGGTCGAAGGTGGTCTCGACCAGGCGCTGGAGGGCGAGTGCTGGAGGCAGGCGCGCCAGCGGCAGCGCGCCTTCGGCGTCGCGCATGCCGCCGTACAGTTCCTCGAGCACGGCGGCGTACAGGCGCTCCTTGCTGCCGAAGTAGTAGTAGATCATGCGCTTGGTGGTGCGCGTGCGCGCGGCGATGTCGTCAACGCGTCCACCGGAGAAGCCCTTTTCGCTGAACTCGGCGATGGCGGCGTCGATCAGGTCACGACGCGTCTGGTCGGGGTCGCGGCGGCGGGCGGTGGTTTTTTTTAACTCCATGGTACGTACAATACGTTACGGCCGGCGATGGAGCGACGGAATTCCGCGCCCTGGCCAGGGCGCGCCGGCGATGCGAGGCTCCGCGCCGCTCGGCCCCGGGGGGAACAGCCATGGATCGCCTGACGCTCGTCGTCGTCTCGCGCAACTACTTCAACATGCCCGCTTGGGTAGGGCTGCATGCCGGGCTGTTCAGGGCCGAGGGCATCGACCTCGCGATCGACCACATCGAGGGCATCGAGGAGGTGAACGAGCGCGTGCGCGACGGCCGCGCGCAGCTTGCCTATGGTGTCACCGAGCACGTCATCCTCGATGCCGAAGCGGGCGGGCAGCAGGCGATCATCGGCGGCAACGTGAATCGGCTGCCCTTCACGCTGGTAGCACGCGCCGGCATCGAGGGGATCGCGGGCCTTCGCGGCAAGCGGATCGGCGTGTCTTCGCTGCGGGCGGGGTCGTCCTCGCTGATCATGAAGATGTTGGCGCAGCATGGTCTGCAGCATCCGGGCGACTACGAGCTGGTGGCCTGCGGCCCGATCCTGGCGCGCTGGGATCTGCTGCGATCAGGCGGCATCGATGCCGGGCTGCAGGGCGCGCCGCTGAACCACATGGCGCTCGACCAGGGTTTCGTATCCCTGGCCGAGCCGCGCGACGACTTCCAGTTCACCAGCCTGGACGTGGACACGCGCTGGGCGGCGGCGAATCGCGACCTGCTGCTGCGCTTCCTGCGCGGCTTCCTGCGCGCGCATGAGCGCTTCTTCGCCGATCGCGACCTCGCACGCCAGGTCGCGATGGCCGAGAGCGGCATCGAACCGCGCTACGCCGACAGCGCCTGGGCGGAATACACGCAGGGCGAGATCTTTCCGCGCGATGGCGAGGCGAGCGCGGCCGGCGTGCAGGCGCTGATCGAGACCAGCGCGCTGATCCGCGACCTGCCCACGCGCGCGCGCACCCGCGCGGAGGACTACATCGACCGCAGCTGGCTGGCCGCCGCGAGGGCCTCGCTGTGACCGCCATCGACTACGGCGACCGGGCGCGCATCGGCCTGCTGGTGCCCTCTGGCAACCAGGTCTGCGAGGCAGAGCTGCACGCCATGATGCCGCCCGGAGTCGCGGCGCTGGTCACACGGCTGGAGCTGCGCGGCAGTTCCGAGCGCGAATTGCTGAACATGCTCGGCAACCTTGAGGTGGCGTCGCGGCTGCTGGCCGATGCGAAGCCCGCGCTGGTGGCGTTCCATTGCACGGCGGTTTCCACCTTCGCGCCGGACCTCGCGCAGGACATCCCGCGCCGCATCGCGGCTGCGACCGGCCTGCCGGCGACCGCGACGGCGGACGGCATCCTCGCCGCCTTTGCGGCCCTCGGCGCGCGTCGCGTGCTGCTGGTGACGCCCTATATCGCGGAGGTTCATGCGCGCGAGGTCGCCTTCCTCGCCGCGCATGGCATCGACGTGGCCGGCGGTTCCTTGTTGGGGCTGAACACCAATGCCGAGATGGCCGTGCTGTCGCCGGAGCGCATCCGCGACCAGGTGCGCGCGGCGGCGGCGGCATCGCCGGGCGCGGAAGCCTGCTTCATCTCCTGCACCGCCATCCGTTCCGCGCCGCTCATCGCGTCGCTGGAGGCGGAACTCGGTATGCCGGTCGTCACCAGTAACCAGGTCATGGCCTGGCACGCGCTGCGCCGCTGCGCCATCACCGATGCGGTCGCGGGCTTTGGGCGGCTGATGGCGCTGGCCTGACTTGCCCCTTCGCCGCGCCTGCCTATGATCCGCCCCGAATTCCCGGCGCCGACCGGGCCGAGGGAGGACACCAGCATGACCCAGATGACCCGCCGCGGCCTCGCCGCCGCCAGCTTCGCCCTGACTTCCGCGCCCGCCGTGCTGCGCGCGCAGGGGCGCATCGTGCTGCGCATCGGCTGGACCAGCGGCGATGGCGCGCAGGATCCCTATGCCAACGGCGCGCGGCTGTTCAAGCAGGGGCTCGAGCGGCGCGTCGGCGAGCGCGTCGACGTGCAGTTGTTTCCGAATCGCGCGCTCGGCGACGAACGGCCGATGCTGGACGGCATGCGCCTTGGCACCGTGGATATGGGCGTCATCACCAATGCGGTGATCGCGCAGGTCGAACCCGCCTTCCAGGTCAATGACATGCCCTTCCTGTTCTCCAGCGAGGAACAGGCGCATCGCGTGCTGGACGGCACGGTCGGCGCGGCGCTGCGAACGCGCCTGGAAGCGCGCGGCGTGATCCCCCTCGGCTACATGGAGGGCGGCTTCCGCCAGATGATCAACAACGTCCGGCCGATCGCGCGGCCGGAGGATCTGCGCGGCATCAAGTTCCGCGTGCTGCAGAGCCCGATCTACATCGAGATGTTCCGTTCGCTCGGCGGCAACGCCGTGCCGATGGCCTGGGGCGAGACCTTCACCGCCGTGCAGCAGGGTGCCATCGACGGGCTGGAGATCCCGCTCGGCGTCATCGATCAGAACAAGTACTTCGAGGTGACGAAGTACCTCTCGCTGACCGGCCACATCTATTCGATGATCGGGCTGCTGATGGCCAAGCGCAGCTTCGACCGGCTGCCGGCCGACCTGAAGGCCGCCGTGCAGGAAGCCGCTGCCGAGGCGACGCGCGCCCAGCGCGCCGCCAATGCCGCTGCCAATGCCGGCCTGCTCGAGAGCCTGCGCCGCCACGGCATGCAGGTGAACGAAGTCGCCGACAAGGCCGCCTTCCGCCGCGGCGTCCTGCCGATGTACGAGGCCTTCCGCGGCCAGATCGGCGCCGACATCGTGCGCGACGCCCTGGCCGCCGTGCAGTGAGGCTCATCGCCGCTGCGACGCGCGTCGTCGCGGCGGCGACGCGCTATTCCGTCGCACTCGCCGCGGCGGGGATGCTGGCCGCCATCGTCTACCAGGTGGTGATGCGCTACGTCGTCGGCGCCGCGTCGTCCTGGAGCGAGGAACTCGCGGTGCTGCTGTTCTCCTGGAGCGTGCTGGGCGGCCTCGCGCTCGGCGTGCACGAGGGCTACCACGTTCGCCTGACGCTGCTGCCCGATACGCTACCGCGCAGCGGGCGCGTCGCCTACGAACGGTTGGTGGATGCGCTGACGGCGGCACTCGGCGGCTTCCTCGCCTGGTCGGGCTGGCGGTTTCTCGACATGACATCGGGTTCGGTCTCGGCGGCGATCGGCTACCCGACCGAGATCCTGAACGCTTTGGCCATCGCCTGCGGCGTGCTGATGGCGCTGTTCGGCCTCGATCGCGCGCTGCGTCCCGGCGGTGCGGTGGAAACCGCGGCGTGAGCGAGGTCGCCTGGTTCCTGACCGCGGGCTTCGCAATGCTGGTCGTGCTGGGGGTGCCCTTCGCGATCACCATCGCGCTGGTCGTCGCCGGCGCGCTGATCGCGGCCGACATCGAACCGGCCTTCCTGGCGCAGTCGGTCATCAGCGGGTCGCAGTCGTTCAGCCTGCTCGCGATCCCGCTGTTCATGCTGGCCGGCGAGATCATGACCGCCGGCGGGCTGTCGCAGCGCCTGGTGGATTTTGCCGGCACGCTGGTGCGGCATCTGCGTGGCGGGCTCGCGATGGTCACGGTGCTGGCGGCGCTGGTGTTCTCCGCGATTTCCGGCTCGGCGCCCGCGACTACGGCGGCGATCGGCGCCATCATGATCCCGGCCATGGCGGCGGCGGGGTATGACCGCGCCTTCGCAGCCTCCATCGCCGTCAGCGCGGGCGTGCTGGGGCCGCTGATCCCGCCCTCCATCGCCTTCGTCATCTGGGGGATCGTGGCGGAGCAGTCGATCGGGCGGCTGTTCCTGTCGGGCATCGTGCCGGGGATCATGATCGCGGCAGGCCTGCTGGTGATCTGCTGGGTGCATGCCTGGCGCCGCGACGTGCCGCGCCTGCCGCGCGCGACGCTGCGCGAGGCCGGCATCGCCTTCGCCCGTGGCCGCTGGGCGCTGGCGTCGCCGCTGCTGGTGCTGGGCGGCATCTATGGCGGCGTCTTCACGCCGACCGAGGCAGCTGCCGTCTCCTGTGTCTATGCGCTGCTGGTCGGGCTGTTCATCGAGAAGCAGCTGACGCTGCGCGCGCTGCCCGAGATCTTCGTGAAGGCGATGCGCACCAGCGCCATCGTCTGCGCCATCATCGCGGTATCGGCGGGCTTCGGCATCCTGGTCGCGCAGGAACAGATCGCGACACGCTTCGCCGCCTGGCTGGGCGAGAATGTCGGCGAGAAATGGATGGCGCTGGCCGCGCTCAACATCGCCTTCTTCCTGATGGCCGCGGTGATGGACGAGATCGCCATCATGGTGATCCTGGGGCCGATGTTGATCGCCATCGCCACCAAGTTCGGCGTGGACCCGATCCATTTCGGCGCGATCATCGTCACCAATGTCGCCATCGGCATGGCCGCGCCGCCGATCGGCTATTGCCTGTTCATCGGCATGGCGATCAGCGGGCTGTCGCTCACGCGCATCAGCCGCGCGATCTGGCCGCAGATCGCCTGGATGCTGGTGGTGCTGTTCCTCACCACCTACATCCCCGGCTTCGCGCTGATGTTCCAGCCTGCTGCGCGGTAGCTCAGAAGCCGTAGAGCCGCGCGGGGTTGTCCACGAGCACGCGCTTGCGTTCGGCCGCCCCCGGCGCCCATTCGCCCAGCAGGTCGAACAGCGCGCCATCCTCTGGCATCCAGTCCGACAGCGACGGGTGCGGCCAGTCGGTGCCCCACAGGCAGCCATCCGGCGATACGTCCAGCAGGGCGCGGGCGAAGGGCGCCACATCGGCGAAGGGCGGGCCGGCCGAACTGATGCGGTAGCCGCAGAGCTTCACATAGGTCCGCGGTGCCTCCAGCAGCTTCAGCAGCGCTTGGAAGCCTTCGCCGTTCACGCCATCGGCGGTGCGAACGCCGCCCATGTGGTCGATCACGACGGGCACCGGCAGCGCCGCCAGCCGTGGTGCCAGGTCCGGCAACTGATGCCCCTCCGCATAGACCTGAAGGTGCCAGCCCAGCGGCGCGATGCGCCGCGCCAGCGTGTCCAGCTGGTCGAGCGGCGTGCCGTTGCCGCTCACCGCATTGAAGCGTACGCCGCGCGTGCCGCGGTCGTGCATCGCGCGCAGCGCCGCCTCGTCGAAGCTGTCATCGACCACGGCGACCACGCGCGCGCGATCCAGCCCGAAGCGCTCTGCGGCGTCCAGCGAGCACTCGTTGTCCGTGCCATAGACCGACGGCTGCACGATCACCATGCGCCCGATGCCCAGCGCCTCCGCCATCCGAAGATAGGCCGGTATCAGCGCCGCCGGCGGGTCGTAGTGCCGCCCGGCATCCAGCGGAAAGCGGTCATAGGGTCCGAAAATGTGGAAGTGGCAGTCGCAGGACAGCGGCGGCCCCTTCCAGGACGGCTTCGGCTCGACATCGAGCGACGGCAGGCAGGGATGCATCACGCGATCTCCCGGCGCACGATCGCAGCACCCTCGACCATCGCGCGCATCTTGCCGTCCGCGACCTCGCGCGCGAGGTACTTCATCCCGCAATCGGGTGCCACGATCACGCGCGCGGGGTCGATGTAGGGCAGCGCGCGGCGGATGCGCGCAGCGACCATCTCGGCCGTTTCGATCCGCTCCTCCGACAGGTCGATCACGCCCAGGATGATGGTCTGGTCCGGCAGCTGCTTCAGCACGGTCGTGTCGAGGTTCGACTGTGCCGTCTCGATCGAGATCTGCCGTACCTTGCAGTTGCACAGCTCCGGCAGGAAGGAATAGCCGTTCGGCCGTTCATGGATGATCGCGGCATAGCCGAAGCAGATATGCAGCGCCGTCGTGCCGGTGATGCCATCCAGCGCGCGGTTCACCGCATCCAGCCCGAAGGCGCGCGCCTTGTCGGGGCGGGCCTGCATGTAGGGCTCGTCGATCTGCACGATGTCGGCGCCGGCGGCAAACAGGTCGCGGATCTCGGCATTCACCGCCTCCGCGTAGTCGTTCGCCATCTCCGCCTCGTCCTTGTAGAAATCGTTCTGCGCCTGCTGGGACATGGTGAAGGGGCCGGGCACGGTGATCTTGATCATCCGGTCGGTATTGGCGCGCAGGAAGGCCACGTCGCGCGCCTCGACCGCGTGGCGGCGGCTGATGCGGCCCACCACGCGCGGCACCGGGTTCGGGTGCCCGCTGCGATCCAGGGCCGTGCCGTGGTTGTCCATGTCCACGCCATCGAGCGCGGTAGCGAAGCGGTTGGAATAGCTTTCGCGGCGCATCTCGCCATCGGTGATGATGTCGAGCCCGGCGCGTTCCTGCGCGCGGATCGCCAGCAGCGTGGCGTCGTCCTGCGCCTGTTCCAGCGCCTCGGGCGCCACGCGCCACAGCTCGGTCGCGCGCACGCGCGGCGGGAAGCGGCCGGCCAGGCGCTTGCGGTCGATCAGCCAATCGGGCTGGGGGTAGGAACCGACAAGCGAGGTCGGCAGCAGCGTCGTGGTCATGGGGTGTCCTCCGTGGCGCGAAGCTAGCCGCGCCACGCCGTCGCGGCCAGGGGCGGCCCTTGCCGCGCCACCCGTTCGGGGAAAGGATGCGCCCAGCGCGACAGCCGATCGCCGCGAAGCAAAGGGAGACGCACGATGCCTATCCGCAGGACGCTGCTGGCGGCCGCGATGCTGGCCATGGGATGCGGCACCGCCGCCGCGCAGACCCGCTGGACCATGGCGACCGCCTACGCCGAGGGCAACTTCCACACGCGCAACATCCGCGCCTTCATCGAAGATGTGGAGCGCAGCACGAATGGGCGGCTGAGCATCCAGCTCCACCCCGCGGCATCGCTGCTGCAGATGCCCGCGATCAAGCGTGGCGTGCAGACCGGGCAGGTGCAGCTTGGCGAGGTGCTGCTGTCGGTCCACGGCAACGAGGACCCGTTCTTTGAAGTGGATTCCATCCCCTTCCTGGCCGACACCTGGGAAGCGACGGCCGCGCTCGACCGCGCGAGCATGCCGTTCATCACCGCGCGCATGGACCGCCAGGGCGTGCTGCCGCTGTTCGCCGTGCCGTGGCCGAGCCAGGCCTTCTACACCCGCAACGAGGTCCGCACGGTCGAGGACCTGCGCGGCCTGCGCTTCCGCACCTACAATGTGCTGACCACGCGCATGGCGGAGCTGCTGGGCGCGGCGCCGGTCACGGTGCAGGTGGCCGAGATCCCCCAGGCCTTCGCCACGGGCGTGATCGCGGCGATGTTCACCTCGGCGCAGACCGGCGTGGACACCAGCGCCTGGGACTATGCGCGCTACTTCACCGATGTGGGCGGCATGCGCGCGCGCAACTTCATCATCGTGAATGCGCGCGCCTTCCGCGGCCTGGACGAGGCGACGCGCACAGCCGTCACGCAGGCGGCGGCCCGCGCCGCCACGCGCGGGCTCGAAGCCGCCAAGGCCGCCGAGGTCGAGATGGTGGAACGGCTGCGCGCGCGCGGCATGCAGATCGGCACGCCCTCGCCGCAATTCCTGGCGCAGCTGCGCGAGGTCGGTGCCAGACAGACCCAGGAATGGGCGCAGCGCGCCGGGCCGGAGGGGCAGCAGCTGCTGGAACGGTTCCGCTCAGCCGCGCCGCGCTGAGCCGCGGCGGATCAGGCCTCGATGCTGGACATCGCCGGGGCCGGCAGGGCGGACGGATCGCCCAGCATCCGCCAGGTGCCGCCCATCAGCACCTCGCTCGGCCGGAAGCGGGCCTTGTAGGCCATCTTGCGGCTCTCGGGCACCCAGTAGCCGAGGTAGACGTAGGGCAGGCCGAGTTCGCGCGCGCGCTCCACCAGCCAGAGCACCGCATGGGTGCCGAGCGACCGCTTCTCCGCCGCCGGGTCGTAGAAGGAATAGACCGCCGAGAGCCCATCGCTCAGCCGGTCGGTCAGGCAGGCGCCGAGCAGCTTGTCGGTGGCGTCGCGGAACTCGACCACGGTGGTGCCGATCGGCGTGTCCTCGACCATGGCGCGGTAGTCGTAGAAGCCCATCGCCGCCATGTCGCCATCGGCGTGGCGCGCCTTCTGGTAGCGGTGGAACAGGGCGAATTGCTCGGCGGTGGCGCGTGCGGGCATCTCGGCGGCGGTCACGTCGGCGTTGAAGCGCGCGACCTTGCGCTGCGTGCGGTCGGGCTCGAAGGCGCCGGCCACGATGCGGATCGGGATGCAGGCCTGGCAGCCGGGACACACCGGCGAATAGGCGATGTTGTGGCTGCGCCGGAACCCGGCGCGCGACAGCCGGTCGTGCAGCGCCTCGGCATCCGTGCCGGACAATTCGGTCACGATCTTCCGCTCCGTCCGCCCGGCCAAATAGGGGCAGGGCAGGGGCGCGGTCGTGTAGAAGAACTGCGGACGGCGGGAGGAGCGTTGGAGCATCGTTACCCCGTAGTGTCGGCGCGCGCGGGCGCGGAATCAACCGGCAGAACGCTCAGGGCACCAGGCTGATGCGTCGGCGTGTCGCCTCGGCACCGACCCGCAGCAATGCGCCGTCCCGCCAGCGGGCCAGCTGATCGGCCCAGTGCGGGCTCATGGGATGGCCGGATTGCCCGGTGGCGATGATGGCGAAGGCGCCGCCGGGCTCGGCCAGGTCGAAGACGCCGCGGAAGCCGGCACCATGCACATTGGCGAAGATGCCGCCCGGTTCGGCGCGCAGGCCGGCGCGGTTGACCGTCTCGCCATCCCCGGCCGAGGGCGTGGCGATGCGCGTCAGTGCCCCGAGGCCTGGGACGAAGCGCAGCAGCGCGTGCTCGAAGCGCGCCGGATGCGCGGCGCCCCAGCGCCAGGCGGCGGGATCGGTGCCTTGCGTGGGCGCGACATCGGTGAGCGCCGCCTCCATCGCCGCCGACAGCATCGCGCCGCAGCCGGGCGCGCCGCACCAGGCCGCGCCGGTGGCATCGTCGCTCAGCACGCGGCGCAGGAATTCCGGCCCGGCGCGCGCGGCATCCTCGGGCAGGCCCGCGCGCGCCAGTACCGCCCGGCCGAAGCGGGCGATCGTGGCGTGGAAGACCAGTGGCTGGGGCAGGCCGGGGGCCATCTCGCCGGACCAGTCGCGCAGCAGGTCCTGCGCGGCGCCGGCGGCCCCGGCCGGGCGCGGGGCGGCGCGCAGGGCGGGCAGGATTTCGGCGGCAAACAGGGACAGCGCATCGGCCTGCATGGCGGCGAAGCCGGCCACGTCGTGCCGGGGTGCCGCGCCCAGCATCCGGCCGATGCGCCGGAAGCGCCAATCGCCGTTCCAGTCGCGCCCGAGCCACGCGGCATGCCCGGGCGGCACCACGCGGTTGTTGGCATTGGCGATCATGCCGCTGGCCGGGTTCTCGACATGTGGCAAAGCATCGAAGGGAATGAAGCTGGTCCAGTCTGCGCGCCCGTCCCAGCCCGGCACCGGCAGGCTGCCATCGCCCGAGCGGCGCAGCGGCGTGCGACCAGTCAGGTACATCGCGATGCCGCCAGCGGCCTCGGCGACCATCAGGTTCTGCGACGGGCTCGTGATCAGCCGCGCCGCCGCCCTTGCATCGGCCAGCGACCGCGCCGCATTCAAGGCCAGCAGGCCGGACGCCGCCGTGTCGCCGGGCGCGAGGTTCGCCGCCGCCAGCGCCAGCACGGTGCCGTCCGCCCGGCCGGCCGGCGCATCGAGGTCGGAGATGACGGGCCCGTGCCGGGTCTCCCGCACCCGCAGCGTCACCGGGTCGGACCAGCGCACGCGGATGACCTCCTCGCGCACCATGAAGGGCAGGGGGCCGTCGGGCGTCTCGTAGGCGTCCGGGCCCGCCAGGCGTTCGACGAACAGATCCTGGGTGTCGGAATGCGTGGTGGTGAAGCCCCAGGCCAGGCGCTCGTTCCGGCCGATGACGATGCCGGGCACGCCAGGGGCCGTGGCGCCGGCCAGCACGCGCCCGGCGGGCAATTCGATCCGCGCCAGGTACCACAGGATCGGCGCCTGGTAGCCAAGATGCGGGTCGGTCGCGAGCAGCGGAGCGCCCGTGGCCGACCGCCCGCCCGCCACCACCCAGGCATTCGACGCCATCGAGGGCAGCGGCGCATCCACCGGGAAGCGCGGGATCGCCGCCGCGAGGCGGTCCAGCCCCGCCCGGTCGCCAGAGGCAGCCGTCGACCAGTCCATGCCGGGCGCCGCCGCCGCCGAGGCCAGACCCGGCAGGTCGGGTCGGCCGGGCGTGGTATCCGCCGGCCACAGGTCATCGAGGCGCTCCGGCGGCAGCAGCCCTGCCAGCCGCGCACGGTCCAGCTCGGTGCGCCAATTCCCCGACAGCCACAGGCCCATCACCTTGCCCCAGAGCAGGCTGTCGAGCGGCCGCCAGGGTTCCGGCGCGCCGAGCACCAGGAATTCCGGCGCCGCGAAGCGGCCGCGCGCGGCGATCCAGGCATTCACCCCGCGCGCATAGGCTTCCATCGCCGCGCGTGTGTCGGGCGGCAGGGCGGCGAGGTCGGCCTCGGCGCGCGGCACCAGGCCGAGGAGGCGCATATAGCGATCCAGGCGCAGCGCACCGCTGCCGGCGACCTCGGAGAGTCGGCCGCTGGCGCCGCGTCGCATGCTGTCCATCTGGAACATCCGGTCGCGCGCATGCAGCCAGCCGAGCGCGGTCCAGGCATCCGCCTCCGACCCCGCGGCGATGGTCGGGATGCCCTGGGCATCGAGGGCGATCTCGACCGGTGCGCCGAGGCCCGGCAGCGCGACGCGCCCCTCGCGCGCCGGCAGGGTCCACCAGACGGCGGCCGCCGCACCTGCCAGCATGAGCACAAGGAGGACGACCAGGCCCGCAACAACGCGGCCCGACCAGCGCAGGATTGTCTTCACGCCCGACAGATGGAGGCGCGGGCACGCTTTGGGAACCTCCGTCGCGCATCGACGCCGCCGCCGGTTGCTGGTAGGGCCGCGCCCATGTCCGAGACCGACCGGCCAGGCTCCACCCTGCTGCATGCGGTGCAGGGCCTCGCCCTGCACCTGACCCCCGGCGAGGGCGCCGCCGGCCTGGTCGTGCTGGCGCCCGATGCGTCCGGCCTCGCCTGGGCGGGGCGCATGGCGGCGCGGCTGGGCCGCCCGGCGCTGGTCGTGCAGGCAACGGATGGAGGCTTCCCCGCGCCGGCGATCGAGGCGCTGCTGCCGCAGCTGATCGTGGCAGCGGCCGCGGAGCGCATCCTGGTCGGCCTGGGCAGCGGTGCGGTTGCGGCCCTGGAGCACGCCGCCGCGATCGATGCGAGCGGTGTGCTCGCAGTGGCGCCGCAGGTCGCAGGCAGCGCTGCGCTGCGCGCGTTTGCCCCGGGCTGCACCGCAATCGTCGCCTTCGATCCCCGCGCTGTCGAGCAAGCCGCGATGGCCGAGGCGCTGACGGCGAACGGCGCCGTCGTGCCTGTGCCGATGCCCCATGCCGCCGGCGGGCTCGCCAACGTGTTGCTGGCCGGGGGGGCGCTGCCGGACGCCTTCGCCGCGCTGCTGGCCGGCGATGCGGCGCTCGCGGCGATGTCGCTGCGGGTCGCGCGACTGGCGGCGCCGCGCATGCGGGCGAGGCTGGTGGCACGACTTGCGGCCTCGGGGCATGCGCGCCTGGCGGAGGCGGTCGGTGCGTCGGGGCGGCGGCCGGTGGGCATGGAGCCGCGCACCGACGCGCGCGTGCGCGCACTACAACGCCTCGGGCGCCATGACGATGCGGTCGCGCAGATCGGTGCATGGGTCAGGCGGCAGCCGCGCCATGCCCTGCCGCGGCGGCGCCTCGCTGCGTCGAATCTGGCGCTCGGGCAACGGCTGCGTGCCGCGGTGACGCTGAAGGCGGCGGCAGGGTTGGGGCCGCTGCCCTTCGCACTGCATGAGCGGCTGGTCCGGATGCTGCTGCGGCTGCGCCGGCAGGACGAAGCCGTGCAGGCGGCCGAGGCGGCGCTCGCGGCCCTGCCGGGGGAGGCCGCTGCCGAGGCGCTGCTGGGCGAGGCGCTGCTGGCATCCGGCGTCAAGGATGCGGCCGTGGCCGCCTTCGCGCGCGCGTTGGCCGCCGACCCCGGCCATGCGGGCGCACGCCGCGGCATCAGCGTCGCGGGCGACCCTGGCGGCCGGGACGATGCGCCCGGGCCGGCGCTGGTGGCGTTGTTCGCCTCGATGACCACGGCGGCGGATGCCGATTGGCACGCGCTGGTCGACCTGCTGGTGGCGCAGGACCGGCCCGTCGCGGCGCGCGTCGCGACGATCGCGGCGGTTGAGGCGATGTCGACGCCCGCGCTGCTGTGCCGGCTGGCGCAGTTGCACCAGGCCGCCGGCGACGCCGCGGGCGCCGAGGCGGCGTGGCGCCGCGCCACCGAACGGCACCCAGATGATGCGGCGGCCTGGCTCGGCCTGAGCGAGCTGCTTGCCGCCCAGGCCAGGGCCGAGGAAGCCGCCGCGGTGGCGGTCGAGGCGGCCGCGCTGCACCCGGAGGACCCCGGCATCGTCGCGCGCAGCGCCGAGCTGCTGATGGCGCGCGGCGAGCTGCCCGGCGCGGAGGCCGCCGCGCGCCGGGCCGTCGCGCTCGCCCCCCAGGATGAAGCAGGGCATCTGCTGCTGGCCGATGTGGTGTGGCGCCAACATCGCGGGCGCGATGCGCTGCGCGCGGTCGAGGCAGGGCTCGAGGCCGTGCCCGACAGCATGGCGATCCGCCTGCGGCTCGGCTTCCTGCAACTGATGCAGAATGCGCCCCTGCCGGCCATCGCTGCGTTTCGCGCCGTGACCCGCCGGCCCAATGCCCCGCCCGAGGCGTGGCTCGGCCTGACAGACGCTCTGTGGCGCATCACGCGGGTGGAGGAGGCCACGGCGGCGGCGCGCGAGGCCGTTGCGGCGCATCCGCGCCATGTGGACCTGCGCGCCAGGCTCGGCCAATTGCTCCTGGCCGGCGGTGATGCCGATGCCGCGCGCGGCGCCATGGCCGCAGTCGAGGCGGACGGCCCGGCCTCCGAGGTGGTGCACCTGGCGATGGCCGATGCGCTTTGGCGCCAGGGGCGCCGGGCGGAGGCGCTGGTCGCGGCGCGGGAGGTGGCCGAGGCCGCGCCCGACCAGCCGTCGGTGGCCGCGCGGCTGGGTCACCTGTTGCTGGAAAATGGCGACATCGATGAAGCGGTCCTGCAGTTCGAACGCGCCATCGCGCTGCAGCCCGGCCTGATCCCGGCCTGGACCGGGCTGTGCGACGCCGAGCGCACGCGCAAGCGCATCAAGCCGGCGATCGCAGCCTATCGCCGGGCGGAGGCGCTGGGCATGGACCGCATGACGCGGCGCATGCTGCGCTTCCGCCTGTTCGGCGAGCTGGAAGAATAGCGGCGCTACAGGCTGCAGGCGGCATCCAGGAAGGACCCGCCGATCGTTGCCGGTTCGGCGGGACGAAAGCCGGTGCGGGGGCGTTCCGCGTGCACCGGGTCCTGCGCGTTCTGGCGCGCGAACCAGGCCCCTTCGATCGGGCGCCATTGACGTTCGGCGCAGCGGTATTCGCCCAGGAAGCGGACCGACTGCGCGCGGCCGCCGGTCTCGGGGATCGGGATGGATTCGCGCAGGTTCAGCAGGATCCAGGCGCGCCGCACCCGCCCGGTGGACACCAGGCCGCGCGTCTGGACATAGCCGCTGACGATGTCGCCCGTTGTGTTGAGCGAGGGGATGGCCTGCCAGCCGACCGGCGGGGGTGGCGCGGGGGGTGTCGGGGCCGCCGGTGGCGGCTCGGCGGCACAGCCGGCGAGCAGCACGGCGAGGGCCGCTACGCGCCGGAGCGGTGTCAGGGCCAGGCGCGTCACGCCATGTTCACCATGATGGTCTTCTTGTGCGTGAAGTGCTCGAGCATGGCTTCCAGCGAGGCCTCCTTGCCCAGGCCGGACGACTTCACACCGCCATAGGACAGGTTCGCCTGCACCACCAGGTTCTGGTTGATCTGCACCAGCCCGGCTTCGAGCCGATGGGCGAGGTCGAGGCCGACCTTCAGGTTGTTCGTCCACAGCGAGGCGGCCAAGCCGTAGTCGGAATCATTCGCCTCGGCCAGCACGCCCTCGGGGTCGTCGAAGGGCTGGATCACGGTGACGGGGCCGAAGATTTCCTCGCGCACCAGGCGGCTTTCAGCGGTGAGGCCGGTGAAGATCACGGGCTGGATGAACAGGCCCTTCTTCAGCGCGGGGTCGGTCGGCATGGCGGAACACACATGGGCGGTGGCGCCGGGCGTCGCGGTGCCCTCGGCGATGAAGCCGCGCACCTTCTCCAGCTGGCCTTCGGAGACGATGGTGCCGATGTCGGTCTTCTCGTCCAGCGGGTCGCCCATGACCATGGCGTTCACGGCGTCGGTCATCGCCGTCACGAAGCGGTCGAAGATCGGGCGTTCGACATAGATGCGCGACGCCGCCGTGCAGGACTGGCCCTGGCGCGTGAAGCGCATCGAGGTGAGCGCGCCGGATACCGTCTTGTCGAAGTCGCAATCGGCGAAGACGATCATCGGCGACTTGCCGCCGAGTTCCAGCGTGACCGGGATCAGCTTCTCGGCGGCGGCGCGGGCGACGATCTTGCCGGTCTCGACGGAGCCGGTGAAGGTCACCTTGCGGACCAGCTTGTGGCTGACCAGCGGCGCGCCGCATTCAGGACCGAAGCCGCTCACCATGTTGAACACGCCCGGCGGCAGGATGCGGTTCATGATCTCGCAGATGCGCAGCACAGCGAGGGGGGCTTCCTCGGCCGACTTCACCACCACGGCATTGCCGGCGACCAGCGCAGGCGCGACCTTCAGCGCCATGAGCAGCATCGGCACGTTCCAGGGGATGATCGCGCCGACCACGCCGAGCGGCTCGCGGATGGTCACCGAGAGCATCTTCGGGTCGAAGGGGACGGATTCACCCTTCAGTTCTGACCCCAGGCCGCCGAAGAATTCGAAGACATCGGCGACGACGCCGGCCTCGACGCGGGATTCGGTCCGCAGCGCCTTGCCGGTTTCGAGCGCGATCAGCCGGCCGAGCTCATCGACATGCTCCTTCAGCAGCTGGGCGCATTGATGTACCAGCGCACCACGCTTGCGCGCCGGGACCTTGGCCCATTCCTTCTGCGCCTTGGCGGCGTTCTGCACGGCGGCGTCCACGTCCGCCGCGTCACCCTCGGCCGCGCGCGCGACTTCGGTGCCGGTCGCCGGGTTCACCACGGCGAAAGTCTTGCCCGAGCGGGCCGGCACATAGGCGCCGCCGATGAAATGGACGCCGGAGAGCGCCTTGGCCAGCGCGAAGGGATCGGCGGAGGGCGCGGCGGGGGTCGGGTGCGGGCGGTCGAGCATGGGGCGCTCCTTCGGTGTCGTTCGACGCGCAGCAATAGACGCGCGTGGCGCCGGTGGGAACCTTCCCCAGTGGCGCGCCGCATGGTCCGGGCGCGCTTCGCCCAGGCTTGGCGCCTGCCGCAGCGCAGCGCCCCGCCGCGGGTTGCCGCGACCCGGCCGCGCGACTAAGCCTGCCGCCCGAGACCTGATCCCGGAGTTGCTGCCTCATGTCCACGCCCGCCGGCCCGCTCACGGGTCTCCGCGTCCTCGACCTCACCCGCGTCCTCGCCGGCCCCACCTGCACGCAGATGCTGGGCGACCTCGGCGCCGAGGTGATCAAGATCGAGCGCCCCGAGGCCGGCGACGACACCCGCGGCTTCGCCCCGCCCTTCTGGCCCGAGACGAAGGAATCCGCCTACTTCCTCGGCGTGAACCGCAACAAGAAGTCGGTCACGATGGACATGGCGAAGCCGGAGGCGCAGGCGATCCTGCACCGCCTGCTGGAATCCACCGACATCCTGGTCGAGAACTTCAAGGTCGGCGCGCTGGCGAAGATGGGCCTGGGCTGGGACCAGCTGAAGGCGAAGTATCCCCGGCTGATCTATTGCTCGATCACCGGTTTCGGGCAGACCGGCCCCTATGCGCCCCGCCCGGGCTATGACGCGCTGATCCAGGCGATGGGCGGCGTGATGTCGCTGACAGGCGAACCCAACGGCAGCCCGCAGAAGGTCGGCGTGCCGGTCGCGGACCTTTTCGCGGGCCTGTATGGCTGCATCGGCATCCTCGCCGCGCTGAACCACCGCACCGCGACGGGGCAGGGGCAACAGATCGACATCGGCATGCTGGATACGCATGTCGCCTGGCTGGCCAACCAGGGCATGAACTACCTGAGCACGGGCGAGAACCCCGCGCGGCTGGGCAACCAGCACCCCAACATCAGCCCGTATCAGGAATTCCCGACCAAGGATGGCTATATCATCCTCGCCGTCGGCAACGACCCGACCTTCGAGCGCTTCTGCAAGGCCTTCGGGCAGGAGCACCTGTTGGCCGACGAACGCTTCGCCACCAACCCGAAGCGCGTGGCGAACCGCGACCTGGTGACCGCCACGCTGACGCCAGTGATGAAGACGCGCACCACCACCGAATGGGTCGATGCGCTGGAAGCCCAGAAGATCGGCTGCGGGCCTATCAACACGCTCGCCGACGTCTTCGCCGACCCGCATGTGCAAGCGCGCGAGATGACGCTCGAGATGCAGCACGGCTCCGGTGCGACCGTGAAGGTTATCGCCAATCCGGTGAAGCTGAGCGCGACGCCGCCGACCTACCGTATCGCCCCGCCGGTGCTGGGCGAACACACGGACGAAGTGCTGTCGGGCCTGCTCGGCATGAGTGCCGAGGAGATTGCATCCCTGCGCGCCAAGTCCATCCTGTAGCCTGCCGCATCGGCGGGAGGAGCATGTGATGCGCCAGGGCGCGGTTCGTTGGCTCTCCCCGGTTGGCTTCTCCACCATGCGCTGGTGCGAATGGGGGCCGGTCGACGGCGCGGCTGTGGTTTGCGTGCATGGGCTGACGCGGACGGGGCGCGACTTCGATGCGCTGGCGCAGGCGCTGGGCGCGGCCGGGCGGCGCGTGGTCTGCCCGGACCTGCCCGGGCGCGGCGCGTCGGACTGGCTGCCGGCCTCGGCGCTGTACCAGCCGCCCACCTACGTCACCGCGCTGTCCTACCTGCTGGCGCGGCTGGACGGTCCGGTGGACTGGGTCGGCACCTCGCTGGGGGGTATCTGCGGCATGGCGATTGCCGCGACGCGCGGCAGCCCGGTGCGCCGCCTGGTGCTGAACGATGTCGGCGCGACCATCCCGCAGGAGGCGATGGCGCGCATCGGCGAATACATGGCGATGCCATCCCAGGTCTTCGCGGATATCGCGGCGCTGGAGGCGCATCTGCGACGCGTGCACGCGCCCTTCGGTGCACTGACCGATGCACAGTGGCGGCACTTGGCGGAGACCTCGGCACGGCCTGTCGAGCGCGGCGTGGCGCTGCACTACGACCCCGCCATCGCCGAGCCGATCTGCGAGCAGGAGCCCGAGGCCGTCGACATGCGCGGCCTGTGGAGCATGGTGCGCCAGCCGGTGCTGCTGGTCCGCGGGGTCGACAGCGACGTGCTGGAGCGCGAGACCGCGCTGGAGATGGCGCAGGCGGACCATGTGCGCTTGGCCGAGATCCCCGGCGCCGGCCACGCCCCGGCGCTGATGGACCCGCCGCAGATCGCGCTGGTGGCCGAGTTCCTCGCTCAGTAGCCCGGGCGCGGCGTCAGTTCCATCAACGCCTGGTCGAGACCCCCATCCACCAGCAGTTCCGCCCCGTTAACGTATGCCGCCCGCGCGCTGGCCAGGAACGTCACGGCATCGGCGATGTCGGCGGGCGTGCCGATCCGCCGGCTGGGCAGCATTGCCTCGCGGCGTTCGAGGATGCCGGGCGCCTGGTAGAAGGCCTCCGACAGCGGCGTGCGGATGAAGCCGGGGCTGACGATGTTGCTGCGGATGCCGTCCGGCCCCCATTCCAGCGCGAGCTGGCGCGACAGCATCGCGACGGCGGCCTTGGACGGGCTGTAGGCACCGCTGCGCGGCTGCGGATTGGTCGCCGCGATCGAGGCGATATGGATGATCGCCCCGCCGCCGCGCGCGAGCATCTGCGCGCGCGCCGCCTGCGCGCAGGTCAGGTAGCCGGTCAGGTTCACCGCCAGCAGTGCGTTCCACTGTTCGGTCGCGATGTCGGCGAGCGGGCCGGGCCGCAGGATGCCGGCATTGTTCACCAGGATGTCGGCATCGCCGAGCGCGGCGCGCGATGCCGCGAAGGCGGCGCGGGTGCCGGCTTCATCGGTCGTGTCGCAAGCGGTGGCGAAGGCCTTCGCGCCACGCCCGCGCAGCGCGGTCGCCAGCGCCTCGGCCGCCGGCGCGTCGCGGTCGAGCAGCGCCACGGCCACGCCGGCGCGCGCGAGTTCCGTCGCGATGGCGCGGCCGATCCCGCCCGCCGCGCCGGTGACGATCGCGGTGCGTTCCGCGAGCCCGAGCCAATCCTGTGTCATTGCACCGGTCCTCCCGGCAGTAAGCCTCGCGCGCAAGCGCGGTGCTTGCAAATGCGCGTCGCGTCAGCCCCGTCCGAAACCGAGCCGCCGCCGCAGCTTCTGCCAGGCGGACAGCGCATCGGCCGGTGCACCGGGCAGCGGCGGCAGCCGGGCCGCGCTGCCCGGCGGCAGCACCGCGATCCGTCGTTCACGCAGCGCCGCCAACCGCCGCCACGCGCGCGCTTGATCGGCCGACCCCGGCGCGGCGCGACGATAGGCGATCATCGCCTCGACCTCGGCGCGATGCAGGCGGATGGCCTGCACCTCCGGCGCATCGGCGCGGTCGGAAGCGCCGTGCCATGCGCGGCGCAGCGCTTCCTCCGGCGCGTTGGCCTCAGCCATGGCGCAGCCGCTGCGCGGCCTCCACGGCGAAGTAGGTCAGCACGCCATTGGCGCCGGCGCGCTTGAAGCCCATCAGGCTTTCCATCATGGCGCGCTCGTGCTCGATCCAGCCATTCTGCACGGCGGCCATGATCATCGAATACTCGCCGCTCACCTGGTAGGCGAAGGTCGGGACGCCGAAGCGGTCCTTCACGCGGCGCACGATATCCAGGTAGGGCATGCCCGGCTTGACCATGACCATGTCGGCGCCCTCGGCGAGGTCGAGGGCCACTTCGCGCAGCGCCTCGTCGGAATTGGCGGGGTCCATCTGGTAGGTCTTCTTGTCCCCGCGCAGCGCCTTGCCCGAGCCCAGCGCATCGCGGAACGGGCCATAGAAGGCACTCGCGTATTTCGCCGCGTAGGACATGATGCGCGTGTCGATGAAGCCCTGCGCGTCAAGCGCGGAGCGGATCGCGCCGATGCGGCCATCCATCATGTCGGATGGCGCGATGACGTCGATGCCCGCTTCCGCCTGGTTCACCGCCTGGCGGACCAGGATCGCGACGGAGTCGTCGTTGTGGACGTAGTCGCCGGTGCGCGTCTCGCGGATCACGCCGTCATGGCCGTGGTCGGTATAGGGGTCGAGTGCGACGTCGCCGACCAGGCCGACCTCGGGGAAGGCGCGCTTCAATTCGCGTGCGGCGCGGCAGATCAGGTTGTTGGCGTTCAGCGCCTCGGTGCCCTCGGCGTCCTTCGTCTCGGGCGGGGTGACGGGAAAGATTGCGATGGCGGGCACGCCGAGCCTCGCCGCCTGCTCCACATGCTTGGCCACGCGATCCACCGTCACGCGCACCTGGCCGGGCATTGAGGCGACGGGGCGCTCCTCGTTGGTGCCCTCGATCACGAAGATCGGCCAGATCAGGTCGTCGACCGACAGCGTGTTCTCGGCCACCAGCCGACGCGTCCAGGCGTCGCGCCGGTTGCGCCGCAGCCGCACGGTGGGGAAGGCACCCGGGGTGTCGGGCGCCTCGATCGCGAAGGGCGCGCCCTGGCGACGGTCGGCGTTCATTCGGCGGCCGCCTTCATCGACGGCCCCGTCGCGGCGGCCAGCGCCTGGTCGAGGTCGGCAAGGATGTCGTCGATATGCTCGATGCCGATCGACAGGCGGATATAGCCGGGCGAGACGCCCGACGCCGCCTGGTCGGCCTCGTTCAACTGGCTGTGCGTGGTGGTGGCGGGGTGGATCGCCAGCGACCGCGCATCGCCGATATTGGCGACGTGATAGAACATCCGCAGCGCCTCGATGAATTTCTGCCCGGCTTCCTTCCCGCCTTTGAGCTCGATGCCCATCAGGGAGCCATAGCCGCCGCGCAGCGTGGCATCGGCGCGGCGCTTGGCTTCCCCCGTCATCAGCGAGGGGTGGATCACCTTCGCCACCGCCGGATGCTGCGCGAGATGCGCCGCGACGCGCAGGGCGTTGCTGCAATGGCGCTCCATCCGCAGCGGCAGCGTCTCCAGCCCCTGCAAGGTCAGGAAGGCGTTCATCGGCGCCATCGGCGCGCCCAGGTCGCGCAGCAGGATCACCCGCATGCGGATGATGTAGGCGACCGGCCCCATCGGCTTGACCGCCTGCGTCCAGACCGCGCCGTGATAGGAACTGTCGGGCTTGTTCAGCGTGGGGATGCGTTCGGGGTGCGCCTCCCAGTCGAAATTGCCGCCATCGACCACCATGCCGCCGATGGAGGTGCCATGCCCGCCGATCCACTTGGTGGTGGAATGCATGACGATGGCTGCACCGAGTGCCAGCGGCTTGCACAGCACGGGTGCTGCGGTGTTGTCCATGATCAGCGGCACGCCGATCCCGCGCCCGAGTGCCGCGACTTCCGCGATCGGGAAAACCTGCAGCTTCGGGTTCGGGAGCGTCTCGGCATACCAGCAGCGCGTGCGGGCATCGGTGGCGCGGACGAAGGCTTCCGGATCGGCTGGGTCCACGAAGCGGACCTCGATGCCGAAGGTCTTGAACGTGTTCGCGAACAGGTTCCAGGTGCCGCCGTACAGGTCCGTGCTGCTGACGATGTTGTCGCCGGCCTCGCACAGGTTCAGCACCGCGAAAGTCGTCGCCGCCTGGCCGGACCCCAGCGCGAGCCCCGCCACGCCGCCTTCCATCGCCGCGATGCGCTTCTCGAGCACATCGACAGTGGGATTCATGATGCGGGTGTAGATGTTGCCGAGTTCCGCCAGGCCGAACAGCCGCGCCGCATGGCCGGTGTCCTGGAACTGGAAGGAGGTGGTCTGGTGAATCGGCACCGCGACCGACCCGGTGGAGGGATCCGCCCGCCAGCCGGCATGCAGGGCGATGGTCTCGGGGTTGGTGAAGGTCGGGGCGGACATGTGGCACCCTCCGTTGGCGGCGTTTTCCTGCCTATCAAGTGCCACGGGTTCGGGGGCGGCGAAAGCGAAATGCGGGGCGTGCGGATGCATCGCCAGATCGGCAAGGCTGTGCGCCGTGGCGGCAATCCGGTGGAAATTCCTTCTCGGCGCGCCGTGCTGGCGGCGACCATCCCAGACGATTCAGGCCGCGAGCAGCCGACCGAGCTCACCCCAAAGCCGCGCCCAGCCGGCATCGCGGCCGTATTCCTCCGCCGCGCCGGCGTTCAACGGCACCGCCCCGTCGAACCGATCCAGCCGGGCGAGCACCAACGCTGTCGAGACGAAGCCCCGCGTGCGGAACGCCATGGCCGGCGCGGTGGAGACCACCGCCGGCGCGTTGAGATCATCGAAGCGCAGATGCGGGATGCCGGCGCGCAGCGCGACTTCCCGAGCCGGCAGGCTGGCGCGCGGCTGGCGGTGCTCCAGCACGAAGGCCGGACGGCGGGGCGTCCAGCGCGCCGGCGCGAAGAAGGACTCGATCGGCGCGACGTGCACCGCCTCGGCGCGCACCGCGAGCGGGCCGCTGGATGGCCAGGACGGGAGGGTCTCCGGTGCCGGGCAGAACAGCACAACCTCGCGCCGCAGCATGCCGGTCAGACAGGCCAGCACCGGCAGGATGGCGGGCGCCGAGGTGTCCTCGCACAGCAGCGCGACCGGCCCGGGGGCGTCGGCGCGCAGCGCGGCCAGCAGCCGGCTCTCCTCGCCGCGCCACAATAGCGGCACCGAGGCGCGTTCGGCGCGCGCAGCGCGCATCACGCACGCCGCATCGCGCGAGGGCGCTTCCTCCAGCACCATGAAGCGCGGGAAGGCACGCGCCAGCGCCGCGAGGTCCATCGGGTCGGGAAGCCCGCCATCGATCGACAGCGCGCCGAGATGGCACGCGCCTAGCCGCGTCCGCACCGGCCCGGTCGGCAATTCGGCCGGCAAGGCGGCGAACCAGGCCATCAGATGCGATTCGCGCAGCAGCGCCGGCAGCGTCGCTAGCCGCGGCCTGGCGTCGTCGAACAGGATCTCCGCGACCATGTCCGGCAGGGGGGCGGCGCGCGGATCCACCACGGCGCGTCCGCGCGTGGCCAGCAGCCGCAGCGCCGCCGGGTCGGCGGCCGCCGGATCGCCGGTGAAGTGCAGCACCACCGGGGCACGGAAGCCGGCATAGCGCGCCGCATCCAGCAGGTGGTCGAAGGCGAGGGCGCCAAGCCTCGCCTGGTCGAAGCGCAGGGACACGATGACCGAGGGCGGCAATTGCCCGGCACGCCGCCCGGCGTCGCGCAGCGTGTCCTCGATTCCCGCCTGTGCCAGCGCCACCGACCGGCGCGAGGCATCCGCCAGCGCGTCCAGCGCGCCGGGGTCGCGCACCAGGCGATGGATGGCGCGCATCATCGCGTCGAAATCGGCGCATTCGTGGAAGGGATGGGTGGCGACATAGCCTTCGAAGGCGTGCGCGTGGCTGACCAGCGGCTTGCCGCGCGACAGCGCCTCGCCGACCTTGATCTTGAGGCCGGTGGAGAAGGCTAGCGGCGCGAGCACGGCGTCGACCTGGCCGTATAGTTCGTCCATGTCCTCGACGCGGCCCAGCAGGCGCAGGTAGGGCAGGCGCAGGCCTTCGAGCAGGTCGCAGACCGACCCGCCCACCACGATCTCGACCGGCAGCAGGGTGCGACGCAGGTAGGCGTCGGCTGCCTCCAGGAAGGCGCGGATGTTGCTGGCGTTGATGTTATTGCGCCCGCCCACGATGCCCAGCCGCAGCACGCCGTCGGTCGTGGTGGGCGCGGGCAGCGCCTGGACGGGTTCGGCATGCAGCAGGGTGCGGACCGGGCGCGCGGTCAGGGTGCGGAAGAACTCCGCCTCCTGGTCCTTGATGGCCCAGACGACGTCGGCGCGCTCGAGTGCCAGGCGTTCCTGGTCCTGCGTGGTGTGGAAGTATTCCGGCGGCAGCCCGTTCTGCGCGAGCAGCGCGCGGCGGTCGGAGAAGCGGTCATGGGTGTCGAGGATACGCAGCACGCCGGCCGGCGCGTGCTCCAGTGCCTTGGACAGCCACGTGTAGTTCACCAGCAGCGCATCGTAGCGCCCGACCTTGAACAGCCAATCGAGCATCTGGCCGATCGCCGGGTCCCACCAGTCGTCGGCGGCGTGGTCCTCGCCCTCGGAGGGGCGGGTATGCAGCGGGCGGGTGACGGGGCAGGTGAAGACCTCCTCCCATTGCCGCGCCATCTCGGCCATCGCGTCGCGCGGCAGGCGGACGCGCCATTCTTCGTCCGAGGGGTAGTGCAGCAGGGAGACGCGCGCGCCTTCGCGCTGCAGCGCCCGGTTGACTTGCACGATGCGGTTGCGGTTGCCCAGCGTGACCGGCCAGGTCGGCACCGGCGAGAGCACCAGGACGCGCAGCCTGTCCCAGGACCCGCCAAGCGCGTCAGATATCATCGCGCTCGTCGAGGCCGGCGAGCAGCGCACAGACCGCGTTGTAGGTCGCCGAGACCTGCCAGCGAAAATCCGCCGCGCCGTCCTGCTCCAGCGCCAGACCGCGCAGCGTCCGGTCGGCCGGGTTCTGCTGCAGCAGGTAGGCCTTCACCGCGCCCCAGGAATCCTCGGCCCGCGCCAGCCTGGCCTTCGGGTCGCGCAGGTAGTCCGACACCGCCTGCCACGCGGCGCGACGGCGGAACCAGCGCTGCGTCAGGCGGTCGGGATCGACCCAATGGTCGACCGCCGCCAGAGGGTCATAGGCCACGAGGCCGCCCAGCGCGCGGATGCGATCGGTCAGCGCCGTCTCCTCGGCCGACAGCAGGCTGGCGCCGCCGCCGGTGCGCCCGAGCGAGGTGTCGAACCAGCCCGCCGCCTCGAGCGCCGCGATGCGGAAGGCGATGTTGGCGCCGGCCACCCATTCGCCCTCATTGAGCAGGCGGCGGTCGGGGCCGAGGTCGACCACGGTGATGTCGCCCAGCAGCTCGTCCGCCAGCCAGGGCGGGCGGGGCGCACCCCACCAGGGTCGGATGCGCCCGCCGACCACCTGCACGCCGTCGCCATAGTGGTCGAAGCAGTCGGCGATGCGTTCGAGCCAGACCGCATCCGCGCGGGCGTCGTCGTCGAGATAGGCGACCAGCGGAGCGTGGGCGAGGCGCGCGGCGACGTTGCGCGCATTGGACAGGCCGGGCCGGGGTTCGTGGTGCCAGACGAGGTTGTCGCGCGTGCCGAAGGCGGCGGCTTCGCGGGCCGAGCGGGCGGGGTCGGGCGAGTTGTCGACCACCACGACCTGAAAGGTGCTGTGGGGCAGGGACTGCGCCAGCGCCGATCCGATGGCGCCTGGAAGGAGGTCGTAGCGTTCGTAGGTGCAAATGGCCGCAGCGATGCGGCGGGCAGGCTCGGCCATGGGGTGGGTCCTCAGGCCGGTTCGACGCGCAGCGACTGGAAGGCGACGCCCAGGATCCGCGTATCCGGCAGGCCATGCGCCGCCGCGGGCGAATGCAGGTGGGCGACCCGCAGCGTCAGGCGCGTCGGCCCATCGCCGGGGCGCGCGGCGATGGGGGCGCAGCGCAGCACCTTGTCCTTGCCGACCAGCGTGAGGGCGTGGGCGGTGCCGTCGACCTCGATGACGAGATCGTCGGCATTGGCGGGGGTGCCGAAATGGAACAGGCGCAGCGTGGCGACCAGCGGGACGCTGCGGTCCACCCAGGCGTCGAATCCGACATCGGCGGCGGGACCCGTCCAGCGGAAGGCGCCCTCAGGGCCCCATTCGAGCTGGTAGAAACCGTCCTGCGTCGGCAGGAGCTGGTCCGCTGCGATCGCGAAGTGGTCGGGCAGGGCGGCCAGCGTTGCGGCTGCCGGCGCAGGCGCCGTGGCGGGCGGCGATTGCGCGAGGGCAGCGTCGCGAAGCTGGAGGATGTGTTCGTGCGAATCGAGGCGGGCGCGAAGATCGGCGATCTCGGCCCGCAGGGCGGAGATCTCAGCCGATGCATCGCGTCCTGCCGGGCCTGCCGGGTCGGGGATGGAGTCCATGGGTATCGCGTTCATCCGGTCGGCGAGGATCATGGTGTCGGACGTGGCAGGCAACGCTGCGGACGTGCAGAACGCGTCAGCCGTGCTTCTCGAGGGCCATCGCAACCTCCGGCATGCGGCGGCGCAGATCCTCGATCAGTGGAGCCAGCTTCTCGGTGACGATCGCGCGCAGGTCGTCCGTATTGCCTTCGGGCTTGCCGCCTTCGAAGACGCGCTCGCGCGCCTTGGGGAACAGCGCATCCGAGTAGGAGAGGCCGAGAAAATCGCACAGCCGGCGCAGCACGCCCGACGGATCGTCGCGGATCCGACCGTTGTAGTCGATATGAAGCTGGCCCTGCGGCAGCATGCCCTGCCAGCGCAGCAGCCAGGTGGCGTAGTCGGAATACCAGGCGACGCCATTCCACCAGTTGGACAGCGCGATCTCCTTCATCCGATCCGCCGTGGGGGCCTTCCCGCAGAGCATCGCGAGGTGGGACATGGCGCGCGCGACCGGATGGCGCAGCAGGGCCACGACCTTGAGGTTCGGGTTCATCGACAGCGCGTGGCGGATGCCTTCGCGCGGCAGCACGCAGTATTGCGGTGAGATCTCGCCACAGGCCTGGTCGACCCCGCAGCCTTCGAACAGCGTCGCGTAGGCGGCGTCGGTCATTGGCTCCTGTGCCAGCGCATCGAGGCTGGCGAGGACCCGCGCGCGGAGTTCGGGACGGGTGCGATCGGTGCGCTCGACGTCGTTCCAATGGGCGCGCGCCTGGGCAACCTGGTGGGCGCGATGGTCCGCATCCGCCTTGGCCCAGCCGGGGACATAGAGGGTGGAAAAATACGCGACCTCCTTGACCGGGGGCATCAGGATGCCGGGGTGGCTGCGGAGGTTCGCATAGAGCCACGTCGTGCCGGCCTTCTGCGCGCCGATGCACAGGAAGTCGGGGCGCGCGGCGCGGGCGGAACGCAGCGGCGCGAAATGGGGGCTGCGGCGATCCGGCAGGGTTGCCGCGGCCTGGTCGTCCTGGGTGATTTTGTCGAGCATGAAGCACTCCGGCGGAGCGCCCGGCCGGGCGGGCGAAGCTTTCCCATAGCCTCCGGTCATGCGACATGGAAGGCCGGCATGGCAGTTCTTCCGACCCCCGGTCTGCGATTTCCCGATTTTCTGTGCATCGGCGCGCAGAAGGCCGGCACGACGTGGCTCGATGCGAACCTTCGCCGGCATCCGGGGATCTGGATGCCGTGGATCAAGGAATTGCAATACTTCAACGACGTCCATATCCCGGCGCATCGGGCCTGGACGGGGCGGCACCGGCTGGCGCATGGCGCGAATGCTGCAGCGCGGGTGCAGCGCGGGTGCAGCGCTGGGCCGAGGCCGCGGGGGCCGACGGCGGCACGGTGGATCGCATCCGGGCGATGTGGGGCGAGCCGGTGTCGGACGACTGGTACGGGCGCATCTTCGCGCACGCCCGGCCGGATCAGTTGTGCGGCGAGGTCACGCCCGAATACAGCCTGCTGCCGCCCGAGGGGATCGAGCACGTCCGGCGCTTGAATCCGCGGATGAAGATCATCTTCCTGATGCGCGACCCGGTGGAGCGGTGCTGGTCGCATCTACGGATGCTGGGGCAGGGACGGCCGGATTTCGACTATCTGGCGGCGGCGCAGAGCCCAGAGGTGCTGGCGCGGGCGGATTATGGGCGAATTCTCCGAGATTGGAGCGTTGCATTCCCGCCCGAGCAGATTGTGGCTGCTTGGCCTGCCACGGTGCAGGGCAATGCTGAAGATTTCCTGCGCCGTCTCTGTGGCTTTCTTGCACTGCCTGAGCCTAGCCAATTCAAGTGCCGAGCGAACGACAAGATCTTTGTGGGCAGGAGCTTGCCGATGCCCGCCGATGTTCGCGAACTGTTGCGTGACATGCTTGGTGAAGCGGCCATTCCTCCTAAAGAGCTTGCATTCGCTACGTGTCTGAACCGCTGATCTGGCCCGATGGCTCAGAGGCTCGCCATCAATGTTTGGTACGCCCCGAGCGGGTCGACCAACGCATAGCTGGAACGGGCTGAGCGCTCGCTTACTTGGCAAATATCAGCCGTCAAAAATTTCTGCTCGATCGCCAGTCTTTCCGCAATTATTTCATAATTTTTCGTCGGTATTGTGTCTCGGATAAAAATACGCAAACGACTCCGTGGTGTCTTTTGGAGCAGTACGTTGTGGAACGCTGATGTCGAGAAGCCTGCTACAACTTCGGCGCTGTGAAATAGCCCGGCCTGCTCCTCAATGCTAAGCTTCTCGGGTGCGACGATCGACCACCCTTCATCCCGAAGCCTAGTCTCCAGGCAGTCTTCACCAATAATGCGTGAAAACCCCTCCGGCAACGCACTTCGGGACAACCAAATTTTGCCGGTAGGCACTGACCCGACATATCCAATAATCTTCAGTCTTTCAGCTTGCGACGGATGTAGCGAGCGAAAATAGTTGAAGCCTGGATCCGGGAGAATGACCTCTCGCAGTGCCGTGGTCCCATCAATGACGTGAATACGATGCTGGTCGATTCCAAGCAACGAAAACAGTCGCGGTATCCACGCACTCCAACGCTCGTGAGAGTTGCCGATTTGCAATTTTGTCCAAACAATTTGATTGCGCGGAAACCCGTCGAAGGCCCAGCATCGCGCCAAAGTTTCCAGAATAAAATGACCATAATGGCCAATTATAGTGCCTCCATAGAGGCAGCGCTCCTCGATCCGAAGCGACGGTTGTGTTGGCGCATTGACGGTGCACCAGCGGTCGGTGAGAGGATGAAAGAAGTCGCTCAGGAACTTGCCGTTACGGTCATGCACGCCGAATCCGGGCTTCTCGCCTCGCCCGCGGCGTCTGATCGGCTGGATCGTAACGTCCTCGAACAAGCGGCAGCCAAGATCGGCGGGCGCATCCATGCGTCAGCCCTTGGCTACTGCGCGTAAACGTCGCCCAGCGATTTTGCGATAGTGCTGCGGGTCTTCCGCCGCAGCTTTCTTTAATTCCGCAAATCGGCGAAAAACTGTCGGTCCTGTTGCGACCCTTCGCATCACCTCCTCCAGCAGCGGGCCGGCGATATCGTCTTCGTGCACCAGCCGGCGCGAACGGCTTTCCATGTTCGAGATCATGTCGCCGTCGGAGATAGAAAAGCAGGTCAAGCCGTCGAAAAGGAACCCGCCCGCGCTCATTCTAACGTCGAGTTGCGTGTCGCGCAGGCCGTGAATATGGCGCTCCGACTCGTGCAGTTTGATGGTGTTGACGAACAGGACGCAGGCCAACGCCAGCGCGCGCTGCGCGGCCGTCTCGCCGTAGTCGATCAAGGTGTCGCCGGAGGAGACCAGCCATCGCAGCGAAAGGTTACCTCGCAGGAAGTCGCCTTCCTCGCGCCACATCCGGAAGAACAACGGCAGGAAATGGTCGGTCCGGTGTCGTCGCCGTAGCGTGACCACGAGCATAGAGTGAACATAAAGTAATTCACTGCGGCCGATGAATTCGCTGCGAATTTCGTTCATATGTTCGGATAAATCCGCCTTGCGGCCAAAGAATTCGGCAAAGCGACGCTCACCTCGGGTGAAACTGTTCTGTACCTGCTCGACGATAGTCTCGCGCAGCTGAGCAAAATTCGCATCTGCGGGCAGATGTGCGCTAAGATCATTGGCGGTCACTGACGGCGTTCCTGATCATTCCCGTGCGGGCAAGCTGTGAGGCGCCGCCAAACATTGTGTCCGGCCTGCCACTCTCCGGGCCTTGTAGCGTAGAATGCCGCAGGGACAAAAAATCATGTAGGACGACCCCTGCACGCCCAGGAGCCTGCCACCCCATGGACTACCGCCGCCACAACGTTGAACTCCTGCATGCCCGATGCAATCTCCGCGGTTGCCGCGTCCTGGAAATTGGCGGCGATGCGCGCGGCGAGACGGCGCGGATGCTGCTCGACTGCGGCGCCAAGGAGGTGATCGTCACCAACCGTGCACATGGCGTCCGCAATGTCCGCATCGATGAACGCATTGAACTCCGCGTTGCCGATGCGCGTGCGCTGCACGAAGCCTTTCCGCCAGACTCCTTCGACGCCGCCTTTGGAGTCGCTGTCGCCGAGCACATCCCGGATCCTGAGCTTTGGACGGGTAGCCTTGCGCGCGTGTTGAAGGCCGGGTCAATCGCTCTGGTCCACGGGGGGCCTATCTGGTCGGGGCCACATGGCCACCATGTCTGGGTGAGCCGCGACGGGGTCGACTACCACTTCTCCAAGCCCGACAATCCGTTGTCGCCGTGGCAGCACCTACTGCATGATGAACGATCGCTCACGGAGGCACTGGTTCGCGAAAAGGGCTTGCCCTCGACGCACGCTGAAGCAATCAGCGCCTGGGTCTACCGAGACACGAACATCAACAGGATTTCGTATTCCGCGCTGGTCAGCCGCCTGGGCAATTCCGGCATCTCGGTTGTCGAGGTTCTCGACAACATCTTCCTGCGGCCCGACGCCACGCAGGCGGCTCGTCTTTCAGCCTCCCCGCTTGGTGCGGATGAGCGCTACGAAGTCTCCGGCGCCGCGTTCATTCTCCGCAAGCCGTGCTGACAAGGGGCGGATCGCACAACATGACTGACACTGAAAAGCCCGTGATTCGAAACCTCACCATTGCCTCCGACCACGCCGGCCTCTCGCTCAAGCTCGCCCTCAAGGCAGCTCTTGAGGCGGAAGGCCACGCCATCCGCGACCTCGGCGCCCACGCCGCCGAGTCCGTCGACTACCCCGACTACGCAGCCAAGGTCGCCGACGCCATCACCTCCGGCAATGCCTCCCTCGGCATCCTCGTCTGCGGCACCGGCATCGGCATGGCCATCGCCGCCAACCGCCACCCCGGCATCCGTGCCGCCGTCCTGCACGATTCCACCGAGGCCCGCCTCACCCGCGCCCACAACGATGCCAACATCGCCTGCTTCGGCGCCCGCACCATCGGGGTCGAGACCGCCCTCGATGCGCTCCGCACCTTCCTCGCCACCCCTTTCGAGGGCGGCCGCCACCAACGCCGGGTAGACAAGCTCAGCCCCCCCGGCGCAAAACCGACACCATGACGCCCCCCGCTTCGACCCACGCCCCCGACGGCGCCGCTTCCGGCTCCGCCCCCCCCGCCGCCGGCTTCTTCCGCGCGACCCTCGGCGAGGCCGACCCGGCCATCGCCGCCGCCGCCGCGCAGGAACTCGCCCGCCAGCAGGACGGCATCGAGCTCATTGCCAGCGAGAACATCGTCTCGCGCGCCGTGCTTGAGGCCCAGGGGTCCGTGCTGACCAACAAATACGCCGAGGGCTACCCCGGCCGCCGCTACTATGGCGGCTGCGAGGCCGTCGACATCGCCGAGCGCCTCGCCATCGAGCGCGCGACCCAGCTCTTCGGCTGCGGCTTCGCCAACGTGCAGCCGCATTCTGGCGCCCAGGCCAACCAGGCGGTCTTCTTCGCCCTGATGCAGCCGGGCGACACCTTCATGGGCCTCGACCTCGCCGCCGGCGGGCACCTCACGCATGGCTCACCGGCCAACCAGTCCGGCAAGTGGTTCAAGGTCGCCCCCTACACCGTGCGGCGCGAGGACCAGCGCATCGACATGGACGAGGTCGCGCGCATTGCCCGCGAATCGCGCCCCAAGGTCATCGTCGCGGGCGGCTCCGCCTATGCCCGCGCATGGGACTTCGCCCGCTTTCGCGCCATCGCCGACGAAGTGGGCGCCACCTTCATGGTGGACATGGCGCATTTCGCCGGCCTGGTCGCCGGCGGGGCACATGACAGCCCGGTCCCGCACGCCCACGTCACCACCACCACCACGCACAAGACCCTGCGCGGCCCGCGCGGCGGCATGATCCTCACGAACGACGAGGCTCTGGCGAAGAAGTTCAACTCCGCCGTCTTCCCGGGCCTGCAGGGCGGCCCGCTGATGCATGTCATCGCCGCCAAGGCCGTGGCTTTCGGCGAGGCCCTCAAGCCCGAGTTCCGCACCTACGCCGCCGCCGTCGTGGCGAACGCGAAGGCCCTGGCCGAGGAACTGAAGGCGCAGGGCCTCGACCTCGTGACCGGTGGCACCGACAACCACCTGCTGCTGGTCGACCTGCGCCCCAAGAAGCTGAACGGCAAGATCGCCGAGGCCGCGCTCAACCGCGCCCACCTGACCTGCAACAAGAACGCCATCCCCTTCGACCCCGAGAAGCCGATGGTCACCTCTGGCGTGCGCCTCGGCACGCCCGCCGGCACCACACGCGGCTTCGGCACGGCGGAATTCCTCGAGATCGGCAAGCTCATCGGTGAAGTCCTGGACGGTGCCGCGGCATCCAATGCCGAAGGTGCCAACACCGCGGTCGAGACGGCGGTGGCGGCCAAGGTCCTGGAGCTCTGCCGCCGCTTCCCGGTCTACTGACCCATGAAGTGCCCCTTCTGCGGATCCGAGGACACGCAGGTCAAAGACAGCCGTCCTGCCGAGGACTCGGCCGCGATCCGTCGCCGCCGTGCCTGCCCGGCCTGCGGGGCACGCTTCACCACCTTCGAACGCGTGCAGCTGCGCGAGATCACGGTGCTGAAAACCGACGGTCGCCGCGTGCCCTTCGACCGTGAGAAGCTGGCGCGCTCCGTCCGCGTGGCGCTCCGCAAGCGCCCGGTCGATGAGGACCGCATCGAACGCCTGGTGAATTCCATCCAGCGCCGCCTGGAGACCGAGGGCGAGACCGAGATCCCGTCGCGCAAGATCGGCGAATTGCTGATGGAATCGCTGCGCGAGCTCGACCAGGTGGCCTATGTCCGCTTCGCCAGCGTCTATCGCAATTTCAGCGAGGCGAAGGACTTCCAGGCCTTCCTCGGCGAGCTCGGCCAGAAGGACTAAGGGCGGATTCGCCATGGTCGTCATCGGCCTCGCCTTCGTCCTGGCGTTGGTCTTCGGGCCGACGCTCTACGTGAAATGGGCGATGGCCCGGCACGGCGACGATCGCCCCGACCTACCCGGCACCGGCGGCGAACTCGCCCGACATCTGCTTGACGAGGCCGGGCTGCCGCAGGTGTGCGTGGAACGCACCGACCAGGGCGACCACTACGATCCCGGCGCGCTGGCGGTGCGCCTGTCGGCGGACCATTTCGACGGTCGTTCCGTCACCGCCGTCGCGGTCGCCGCGCATGAGGTCGCGCATGCCGTGCAGCATCGCGACGGCGCGCGGCTGTTCAACCTGCGCCTGGCGCTGGCGCGCATCGTCTCGCCGCTGAGGCTGGTCGCGGTGGCGCTGTTCACGGTGCTGCCCCTGCTGGGCGCGGTGGCGGGGGCGGGGCACCTGGTGCTTCCCTCGATGCTGCTGGCGCTGGCGGTCTTCGGGCTGTCGGTGGTGCTGCAACTGGTCACGCTGCCGCTGGAATTCGATGCGTCCTTCACCCGGGCACTGCCGGCGTTGAAAGCAGGCGGCTATCTGGCGGAACGCGACCTGTCGGCGGCGCAGCGGGTGCTGCGCGCAGCGGCGATGACCTATGTCGCGGGGGCCTTCCTGACGATCCTGCAATTGGCGCGGGTCATCCGATAGGCCAGCGCGCTTGCCGCGCGCGCGCCGCCGCGCGACAAACCGCGACCCCGATGTCCGACGACCTCCACCACATGCGCGCCGCCCTGGCCCTGGCCCGCCGCGGCCTCGGCAATGCCTGGCCCAACCCGGCCGTCGGCTGCGTGCTGGTGCGCCATGGCCAGGTGGTCGGCCGCGGTTGGACCCAGCCGGGCGGGCGCCCCCATGCCGAGACCGAGGCCCTGCGCCGCGCCGGCCCCAAAGCCCGTGGCGCTACCGCCTACGTCACCCTGGAACCGTGTTCCCACCACGGCCGCACGCCGCCCTGCTGCGAGGCGCTGGAAGCCGCCGGCGTCGCCCGCGTGGTTGCCGCCATGCGCGACCCAGACCCGCGCGTGAATGGCCGTGGCCTCGACCGCCTGCGCGCCGCCGCCATCGTGGTCGAGGAAGGCCTCTGCGGCGCCGACGCGCGCGCGCTGAACGCCGGATTCTTCCGCAGGATTGAGTCGGGGCTTCCCGTCGTCACGCTGAAGCTCGCTTCCACGCTCGATGGCCGCATCGCGACCGCCGCCGGCGAATCCCGCTGGATCACCGGCCCCGAAGCCCGCCGCGAGGTCCATGCCCTGCGCGCCCGCCACGACGCCATCCTGGTGGGTTCCGGCACCGTGCTGTCGGATGACCCGGACCTCACCTGCCGCATCCCGGGCATGGAGCGCCTGCCCATGCTGCGCGTGGTGGCCGATGCCCGGCTTCGCACGCCCATCGCCGCGCGGCTGGTCGCCACGGCAGCCACGACGCCCAGTTGCATCATCACCGCGCCTGGCCATCCGCCGGCCGCGCTCGCCCCCTTCATCGCCGCGGGCGTCGCGGTCCAGACGGTCCCGGCCGACCCCGCCGGGGGTCTCGACCTGCGCGCGCTGCTCGGCGCCCTGGCGCGGCGAGGCGTCACCCGCGTACTGGCAGAAGGCGGCGCCGGCCTCGCCGCCGGCCTTCTGCGTGCGGGCCTGGTCGATCGCCTCGCCTGGTTCCATGCCCCGGCCATCATGGGCGCCGAGGGCTGGCCCGCCGCCGAGGGCTTGCGCCTTGCCGCACTCGCCGCCATGCCACGCTTCCGACGGGTGGCGGTTCGCCCCCTCGGTGCCGATATCCTGACCGAATTCGAGGAGAGCCCCCCATGTTCACCGGGATCGTGACCGCGCTGGGCAGCGTGCGCGACATCCTGCCGATCGGCGGCGGCCACGACCTGCGCCTGGTGATCGGCACCGACCCGGCCTTCCTGACCGCCCCCATCCCCGCCGTGCTCGGCGCCTCCATCGCCTGTTCCGGCGTGTGCCTGACCGTGGTGCACCTCGCCGCAGATGCCTTCAGCGTGGATTGCTCGGCCGAGACGGTCGCCAAGACCACCGCCGGCGCCTGGACCAAGGGCGGGCGCATCAACCTCGAACGCGCGCTGCGGATGGGCGACGAACTCGGCGGCCACCTGGTCGCCGGCCATGTCGATGGGGTGGGGGAGGTGGTCTCCGCCACGCCCGAGAACGCCTCGGTCCGCTGGCGCTTCCGCGTGCCGCGCGCCATCGCCCCCTTCATCGCGCCCAAGGGATCGGTCGCCATCGACGGCGTCTCGCTGACCGTGAACGAGGTTGACGGGGAAGTGTTCGGGGTCAACATCATCCCCCACACCGCCTCGGTCACCACCTTCGGCACGCTGCAGCCGGGCGATGCGGTCAACATCGAGGTCGACATGATGGCGCGCTACGTCGCGCGCCTGCGGGAGTATGAGCGTTGAGCGCGACCGACGAGACCGTCCGGACCTCCTTCAGCGCATTCCTCTCCCCCACCGAGGAACTGCTCGAGGAAGCGCGCCGCGGGCGCATGTTCATCCTGGTCGATGACGAGGACCGCGAGAACGAGGGCGACCTGGTCATCCCCGCGCAATTCGCCACGCCCGACGCCATCAACTTCATGGCGCGCTTCGCCCGCGGCCTCATCTGCCTCGCCATGGCGCGGTCGCGCGTGGACCAGCTCGGCCTGCCGCTGATGGCGCAGTCCAACGGCACCCGCCACCAGACCGCCTTCACCGTCTCGATCGAGGCGCGCGAGGGTGTGACCACCGGCATCTCTGCCGCCGACCGCTCGCGCACCGTGGCGGTCGCCATCAACCCGGAACTCGGGCGCGAACACATCGTCACCCCCGGTCATGTCTTCCCGCTGGTGGCGCGCGAGGGCGGCACGCTGGTGCGGGCCGGCCACACCGAGGCCGCGGTCGATTTCGCCCGCATGGCGGGCCTGAATCCTTCCGGCGTGATCTGCGAGATCATGAACGACGACGGCACCATGGCCCGCATGCCGGACCTGATCGCCTTCGCGCAGCATCACGGATTGAAGCTCGGCACCATCGCCGACCTGATCGCCCATCGCCGCCGCACCGAACGCCTGGTGCAGCGCGTCGAGGACAGCATGCTGCCGCAGGCGATCGGCGGCGACTGGCGCGCCGTCGTCTATGCCAGCACCATCAGCCCCGGCGAGCACCTGGCGCTGGTCAAGGGCGACATCTCCGGCACCGAGCCGGTGCTGGTTCGCATGCACGCCGCCTCGCTGATCAACGACCTAGTGGCGGGGCGCACGCTGGGTGAATTGCACGGCGCGATGCGCATGATCGCGCAGGCCGGGCGCGGCGTGGTGGTGCTGCTGCGCGATGGCCGCGCCGATGGCCTGTCCGACCAGATCCGCCGCGGCCGTGGACGCACCGTGGCGCCCGAATTGCGCGACTACGGCATCGGCGCGCAGATCCTGGCCGATCTCGGCCTGCATCGCATCATCCGCCTGTCCAACCATCCCCGCCCGATCGTCGGCCTCGAAGGCTATGGGCTGGAGGATGTCGAGACACGCCCCATCGAAACGGATTCCATGACTTGAGCACCCTCGATTCCCCCGAGCGCGGCGCCGCGACGCTGGCCGGGCCGGCGCCGCGCATCCTGGTCATTGCGGCGCCCTATTACCGCGACGTGGTGGACGGGATGCTGCGCGGCGCGCAATCCGTGCTGGCCGATGTGCAGGCTGAGACGGACGTCGTCGAAGTGGCCGGCGCCTATGAATTGCCCGCGGCGCTGGCGATGGCACTCGCCTCGCCGCGCCGCTGGGACGGCTTCCTGCTGCTGGGCTGCGTCGTGAAGGGCGAGACCGACCACTACACCTTCATCTGCGACGCAATCTGCCACGGCGTGATGGAGGTCTCGACGAAGCACGCGGCGGCCATCGGCTTCGGGCTGCTGACGGTGGACACGCTCGCCCAGGCCGAAGCGCGTTCGCGCGACGACCGCATGAACAAGGGGGCCGAGGCCGCCCATGCCGTGCTCGGCCAGGTTGGCCTGGCGCGCGGCTGGGGTGTGGCGGGATGAACCAGCGCCCCGCCCCGACCGGCCGCCCGCGCACCGGCGCGCGCGTCGCCGCCGTGCAGGCCCTGTTCCAGTCCGAGCTGACCGGCGAGAGCGCCGAGACGGTCGCCGACCAGTTCATCCGCCACCGCATCGGCGCCGGCGAGGGCCCCGAATCCTTCGAGGATGGCGGCGTGCCGCTGGCCAATATCCCGCTGTTCCAGGCCATCCTGTCCGCCGCCGCCAAGGGGGCGGAGGCCGCCGATGCCGAGATCCGCGCTCATCTGAACAAGGACTGGACGCTGGAGCGCCTCGACCCCGTGCTGCGCGCGCTGCTGCGCGCCGCCGCGACGGAGTTGCTGGCGGGCAAGGAACCGCCGGCGCGCGTGGTCATCAACGAATACCTCGATGTCGCGCGCGGCTTCCTGGATGAGGAAACCGCCCGCTTCGCCAATGGCGTGCTCGATGCCATGGCGCACGTGCTGCGCCCGCAGGAGTTCGGGGCGGCGCGGTGAGCCTGCCGGCGGAATTCTCGCTGATCGCCCGGCATTTCCGGCCGCTGGCGGGGCAGGGGGCGCTCGACCTCGCGGATGACGCCGCGGTGCTCGACATCCCGCCTGGTCGGCAGTTGGTCATTGCCGCCGATGCGATGGTCGAGGGCGTCCACTACCTGCCCGACGACCCGCCCGAGACCATCGGGCGCAAGCTGCTGCGGGTGAACCTGTCGGACCTGGCCGCGATGGGTGCCACGCCCCTCGGCTACCTGATGACAACCTCGCTGCCCCGCGGCGTGTCGGAGGACTGGATCGCCGGCTTCGTGCGCGGGCTGGCCGAGGACCAAAAGGAATTCGGTCTGCACGTCCTGGGCGGCGACACCACCGCCACGCCGGGGCCGACCTGCCTGTCGCTGACCGTCCTCGGCACCGTGGCACCGGATGCGGTGCTGCGGCGCGCGGGTGCGCGGGACGGGGATGATGTGTGGGTCTCGGGCACGATCGGCGACGGGGCGCTCGGGCTGCGCGTGTTGCGCGGGGAATTCCGGGCAGACGCCGACGGCCACCTGGCGCGCCGCTACCGCCTGCCGCAGCCGCGCCTGGCGCTGGGCCAGGCGATCGCCGGGATCGCGCATGCCGGCATGGATGTGTCGGACGGGCTGGTGCAGGACCTGGGGCATCTGTGCCGTGCCGGCGGCTGCGGGGCCGAGATCGCGGCGGGGGACGTGCCGCTGTCGCCGGCCGCGCGCGCGCTGGTCGCGGCCCAACCGGCGCTGCTGCCCGCGCTGCTGACCGGCGGGGATGACTACGAAGTGCTGTTCACCGCCGCGCCCGACGCGGCCGGTGCAGTGCAGGCCGCGGCCGCGCGGGCCGGCACGCCGGTGGCGCGCATCGGCCGGATGGTGGCCGGACCGCCCGAGGTTCTGCTGCGCGATGCCGACGGCGCCGCGCTTGATGTCGCGCGCGGGGGCTGGAGCCACTTCTGAACCGGCCTGCGCGCGGGGCAGCCCTGACCGCCGCGCCCCTTTGCGAAGCGCTCGCCCTGCGGCATGTCTGGGTGACAAGGCATCCTCCGCGGATGCCGCATGGGGAAACGCCGTGTCCGACACCACCGATGATGCGCGCATGAAGCGCAATGTCTGGCTGCTGTTCTGCTGCCAGGCACTGATGGGCGCCAGCATGATCGGCCAGGTCGCGATGGGCGCGCTGATCGGCCATTCGCTGGCCGAGGACAAGTCGCTCGCGACGCTGCCCATGGCCTTGCAGATGCTCGCGACCATGTGCGCGTCGATCCCGGCCGGCATCGTCTTCGGCCGCTTCGGCCGGCGCGCGGGCTTCATGATGGGCGCGATCGGCGCGCTGGCGGGGTCGCTGATCTTCGCGCTGGGCGTCTGGCAGGGGAATTTCCTGATCTATTGCCTGGGGGCGATTCCCGGCGGGCTCGGCTTCGGCATCTCGCAGCACTACCGCTTCGCCGCCGCCGAGGTCGCGACGCCCGCCTACCGGCCGCGCGCCATCGCGCTGGTGATGGCCGGCGGCATCGCCTCGGCGGTGATCGGCCCGGAACTGGTCAAGCATAGCAAGGACATGCTGGTGCCCTTCCTGTTCCTGGGCACCTACCTGCTGCTGGCACTGCTGCCGCCGATCTGCATGGCGATCCTGGCGGTGGTGGACCTGCCGCCGGCCCCGTCGCGGCCGAAGGTCGCGACACCGGTCATCGACATCATGCGCCGCCCCGCCTTCATGACGGCGGCGCTGTCGGGCATGGTCGCCTACGGCACGATGAACCTGGTGATGACCTCGACCCCGCTCGAGATGATGCTCTGCGGCTTCGGGATCGGCGCCAGCGCCACCGTGATCCAGGCCCATGCGGTGGCCATGTTCGCCCCGGGCTTCGTCACCGGGCGGCTGATCGGGCGCTATGGCGTGCGCCGCGTCATCGTGGCGGGGGGGATCCTGACGGCCGGCTGCGCGGTGGTGGCGGTGACCGGCCGGTCCTTCGCGCATTTCACCGTGGCGCTGGTGCTGCTGGGGATCGGCTGGAACTTCATGTTCGTCGGCGCCACGCAGCTGCTGGCCACCGCCCATGCGCCGGAGGAACGGGTGCGCGCCCAGGCGGCCAACGACGTGCTGGTGTTCGGCACCGTGGCCTGCACCGCTTTCGCATCGGGTGCCGTGCACGACCGCGCGGGGTGGGAGGCGCTCAACCTGGTCGTGTTGCCGGCGCTGGCCGTGGCGCTGGGCGTGCTCGCCTGGCAGGGCTGGCGCAGCCGGGTGGCGCGCCAGGCCTTGGGATGAGGCGTCAGTAGCGCCCGCCGGTATTCGCCGGATTGGCCGCGGCGCCACCGGTGCCGCCGACGCCCGGCCGGCCCAGGTTGCCGAACAGCGCCTGGAGGAACGAGCGGTCATTCCCCGGGACCGGCGTCTCGCGCCGGACCACCGAGACGTCGCGGCCATCGGCCTCGTTCAGTTCGCGGACACCGCTGACCACGCCCTGCCGGTTGAAGGAGATCGCGACCACCCGGCGGTCCTCGACCTCCAGGAAGCGGGCCGGCTGCAGCCGCGTGCGGGCGCTGATGTAGTACCAGTTGTCCTCGTCGAAGGTGCCGCGCGCGGTGGGCGAACCGAGCAGCGCCTCGACATCCGAACGGGTCTGGACCCCGGGCGTGATTTGGCCGAGCCGTTCGGCATCGACGCGGTTGCCGCGTTCGACCGGCGCGGGGCCGAGGGTGTCGGTGACCCAGCCGCAGCCGCCCAGAAGGGCGAGGGCGACCAGGGGGGCCAAGCATGCGTTGACCGATCGGGGATGGCGGGCCATGTCGCGGCAACCGATAGACAGCAAGCCGCCCCCCGGTCAACGGGAATGGCGGCCGGAGGCTTTCGCCACCATGGGACTGCTCGCGATGTTCCGCCGCCGACCGCATGAAAGGGCCGGCTTCGAATTGTATGGCGCGGCCGTCGCCGCGGCGCGCGACCCCTGGGCTTTCGCGCGCCTGGGGGTGCCCGACACGGTGGAAGGCCGCTTCGACCTGGTCAGCCTGCATGTCGCCCTGCTGATCCGCCGGCTGCGGACCGACGCGGATGCGCGCGGCGCCGACCTGGCCCAGGCGGTGTTCGACGCCATGTTCGCTGACATGGATGTGAACCTGCGCGAGATGGGCGTGGGCGACCTGTCCGTCGGCAAGCGCGTGCGCGGGCTGTGGGAGGCTTTCCACGGCCGCGCCGTGGCCTATGAGGCGGCGTTCGATTCGCCCGATGCCGATGCCCTGGCCGAGGCGCTGGCCCGCAATGTCTGGCGCGGCGAACCCCCGGAGGGCGCACCAGCGGCGCTGGCGGGCCGTGCGCGCGACCAGGCGGCGCATCTGGCCGGGCAGGGCATCGCGGCGCTGGCGGCCGGCCGCGCCAGCTTCCTGCCGGCGATGGGGGTGGGCGATGGCGCCTGAATTCTCCCGCCCCATCCTGCTCGCCCGCATCCCCGAGGCCGGTCGCGAGGAACGGCTGCGCGCCAGCCCGGCCGAATGTGACGCGCTGGCGAAGCGCTTCGCGATCGAGTCGGTGGAGCGGCTGGAGGCCAGCGTGCTGCTGCGGCACGAGCCCGGCGGGGCCGTGACGGTCACGGGGCGGCTGACGGCCGACGTGGTGCAAGCCTGCGTGGTGAGCCTGGAGCCTGTCGCGCAACGCATCGACGAACCGGTGGAACTGCGTCTGCTGCCGCCCGACGCCGACCTGTCCGACGACCCAGAGGGCCCCGACGAGATCCCGATCGAGGGCGACGCCGTCGACCTGGGCGAGGCGATCGCCGAACAGCTCGCGCTGTCGCTCGACCCCTATCCGCGGGCCGAGGGGGCGGTGCTACCCGAGGCCGGCGATGGCGATGGCGCCTCCGGCCCCTTCGGCGCCCTGGCCGCCCTGCGCCGACGGGACGACGGCGATGCGTGAGCGCGCCTCTCAGCCTTGCGTCCGCCCTGGGTGGGTGCTAATGCCCCGCCCTCCCGCTATCCTGCACGTTGATTGATGAAAGAGGCTCGGCACCATGGCCGTTCCGAAGAAGAAGGTTTCGCCCTCCCGCCGCGGCATGCGCCGCAGCCATGAGGCGTTGTCCGTGCCCTCCTTCCAGGAGTGCTCGAACTGCGGCGAGAACAAGCGTCCGCACCATGTCTGCTCGCATTGCGGGCATTATGATGGGCGCGAGGTCGTGGCCGCCGAGCGCGTGGGCCAGACCATCCGCAGCTGAGCGGCGGTGACCACACCCGCGCGCGGGAACCACTGATCGTGCCGCAGGCCGCACCGCCCTTCTCGCTCGCGATCGACGCCATGGGCGGCGACCATGCGCCCGATGTGGTGCTGGATGGGCTCGAGCTGGCGGCGGAGCGGCATCCCGATGCGCGCTTCCTGCTCGTGGGCGACGAAGCCCTGGTGGCCGGCGGGCTGGCGCGGCGCAAGCGGGCCGCGCGTGCATGTTCGCTGCGCCATGCGCCGGAACGCATTTCGTCCGACCTGAAGCCGACTGCGGCCCTTCGAATCCGCGGGTCATCGATGCGCGTCGCGATCGACGCGGTGGCGACCGGCGAGGCCGCCGGGATCGTCTCGGCCGGCAATACCGGCGCGCTGATGGCGCTGTCGAAGATTGTCATCAAGACCATGCCCGAGATCGATCGGCCGGCTTTGGCCGCGATCGGGCCTTCGGCGCGCGGTGATGTCGTGCTGCTGGACCTCGGCGCCAACGTGCAGTGCGATGCGCGGAACCTGGTCGAATTCGCGGTGATGGGCGATGCCTTCGCGCGCGCCGTGCTGGGGCTGACCAGCCCGTCGATCGGCCTGCTGAACGTGGGCTCCGAGGAACTGAAGGGCGACGACCGCGTGCGCCACGCCGCCGAGATACTGCGCGATTCGCATATCGGCGCGCAGTTCCGCGGCTTCGTCGAAGGCCACGACATCACCGCCGGCACCACGGACGTGATCGTGACCGACGGCTTCACCGGCAATGTCGCGCTGAAAACCGGGGAGGGCGCGCTGAAGCTGATGCGCGACCTGCTGCGCCAGGTGTTCACATCGTCGGTTCCCGCGCGCATGGGCTACCTGCTGGCACGCCCGGCGCTCGACCGGCTGCGCGAATGGATGGACCCGCGCCGCTACAATGGTGCCATCCTGATCGGGCTCAACGGCGTGGTGGTGAAGTCGCATGGCGGGGCGGATGCGCTGGGCTTCGCCCACGCCATCGATGTCGCGATGGACATGGTGACGCATGGCTTCAACGAGCGTATCCGTGAAGGCCTGACCCGCCTGTCCACGGCTGGCCCGCGGATCGCGGCCGCCCCACGCTGAAAGCACCGACGTCCATGGTCCTGCGCGCGACGATTGCCGGCTGCGGCGCCTATCTGCCGGCGCAGCGGCTGTCGAACGACGAATTGGCTGCGCTGCACGGGCTGGATACGTCGGATGCCTGGATCCGCGAGCGCACCGGCATCGGCTTCCGGCACATGGCTGCCCCAAACGAGACGGCCTCCGACATGGGCGCCGCCGCGGCGCGCGACGCGCTTGCGCATGCCGGCATCGACGCGGCGCAGGTCGATGCCATCCTTGTCGCGACCTCCACGCCCGATTCGGCTTTTCCGGCGACTGCCGTCCGCATCCAGGCCAAGATCGGCGCCGGGCCGGGCTTCGCCTTCGACATGGCGGCGGCGTGCACCGGCTTCGTCTATGCGCTGGGCGTCGCGGACAGCCTGATCCGCACCGGTGCCGCGCGCTGCGTGCTGGTGATCGGCACCGAGGTCTATTCGCGCATCCTGGACTGGACCGACCGCGGCACCTGCGTGCTGTTCGGCGACGGCGCCGGCGCGGTGGTGCTGCGTGCGGCGGAGGGTGCTGGAACCACGGCGGATCGCGGCATCCTGTCCTGCCACCTGCATTCGGACGGGCGCCATGGCGACATCCTGCACATCGAAGGCGGGGCCGGTTCGACCGGCGGGCCTGGCGTGCTGCGGATGGCGGGCAAGGAAGTGTTCCGCCATGCCGTGACGAAGCTCGCGGCGGTGGTCGATGAGGCGCTGGCGGCCAACGGCATGACCCACGCCGATATCGGCTGGCTGGTGCCGCACCAGGCCAATGCCCGCATCATCGAGGCGATGGGCCGCAAGCTGAACCTGCCGCGCGAGCGCGTGGTGATGACGGTGGAGCGCCACGCCAACACCTCCGCCGCGTCGATCCCGCTGGCCTTGTGCGAAGCACGCCGCGACGGACGCATCGCCGATGGAGACCTGGTGGTGATGGAGGCGATTGGCGGTGGGTTGACCTGGGGTGCGGCTCTCGCGCGTTTCTGAAGGCCGCGCCGCCGGCATCATGCCGACCCCTTCTTGCGGATCGTGCGGATGCACGATCCGGGAGCGCACAGCGCGACCGCGCCCAGACCAACCGTCGCCGCCAGCGCGCGAGTGCATGGCGCGCAAGCCAAGCCCGCGGATGCGGGCGCGTCACGCCGATGGCGTGCCTTCGGCACGACGCGCCTGAGGGCAAAAACTTGACCTTCGCCCCGCTTCCCGGTTTTCTTGCAGGATCAAAGGACTGCGGGGCATCGGGGGCATGAACACCGTCACGCGCGCGCAACTGGCGGAGGCGGTCTACGCCAGCGTCGGTTTGTCGCGCAACGAGAGCGCCGCACTGCTTGAGACAGTGCTCGAACGCATGTCGGCGGCGCTGGAAGCCGGCGAGCCGGTGAAGATCTCCGCCTTCGGCACCTTCCTGGTGCGCCAGAAGGGCCAGCGCGTCGGCCGCAACCCCAAGACCGGCATCGAGGTGCCGATCCTGCCGCGCAAGGTGCTGTCCTTCCGCCCGTCCCAGGTGCTCAAGGCGCGCATCAACAACGAACCGGTGGGCGACGAGGAATGAGCGAGGACCTGCCGGACGTCGAATCGCGCGGGAAGACCCGCAAGGCGCCGACCGCCTTCCGCACCATCAGCGAGGTGGCAGACGACCTGCACATCCCGCAGCACGTCCTGCGCTTCTGGGAGACCAAGTTCCCGCAGCTCAAGCCGCTCAAGCGCGGCGGTGGCCGGCGGTATTACCGGCCTGAGGATATCGCGCTGCTGCGGCGCATCTCGGACCTGCTCTACACCCAGGGCTACACCATCAAGGGCGTGCAGCGGCTGCTGCGCGACGGCACCGACGAAGGCCCGCAGGCGGCGACCGCGGAACTGCCGCTGGGCGACCCGCCGCCGGCCGCCGAGGAGCAGGAGACCGCCGCGCTGCGCGCCGCGCTGGCGGAACTCGAGCAGATTGCGCGCGATCTTCGCGCTTTGACGGGCTGAGGGGTTTGACGCCGGCGCGGCGGGTGCTACACCGCGCGCCTCGGTCGGGCAGTAGCGCAGCCTGGTAGCGCATCAGTCTGGGGGACTGGGGGTCGTGGGTTCGAATCCCGCCTGCCCGACCATTTTGACTTGATCCCTCAAGCGGCGGGCGCCGCACATCCGTGCGGCTTGCCTTCGCGCCAAGCGCGGGCGTTTTGGTGACAACGGGCGGGTTGGGCGCGGTCGCGCTTTGCGCTCCCGGACCGAGGCGAGCCTCGGTCCGATGGTTTGGGGGGCGGCGTCAGCCGCGCGAATCCACCCCGTAGTACAGCGCCACGGTATGCGTGGCTTCCGCGAACATCAGCCAGCGTTCGGCCAGCAGCCCCGCCAGGGCCAGCCCTGCGGCCAGCACGGCCAGCACGCCCGCCAGCGCACCGCCCGTGACCAGCGCCAGCGCCAGCAGCAGCGCCGGCACCGCGAAGCCGCCGATGGCCGCGATGCGCCGCAGCCGCGCCGCATGCACGCGGCCGATGCGGAAGGCCATTTCGCGCAGCAGGTAGTTGGTCTCGGTATGCGGCGGGTCGAGCGGGCGCACCGTGCCGATGAAGCCGAGCCCCGTCGCCGTCTCCATGGTCGCGATGGGCGGCCCGGCATCGACGCTGGACCAGTAGGCCTGCTTCAGCACGAATCCGCCCGCGCCCAGCACCGCCGCGATCGCTGCCGGCACCGCCGCCTGGCCCCAGAAGCCCGCCAGCATCGCCAGCAGCGCCGCGCCTGAAAACGCGCCAAACAGCATGTAGCCGGGTGTGACCAGCGGGTGGTGCCACTGCCGGATCGGCTTCAGCGACGCGTAGATCATGCCGGTGCACCACACCGTCACCGCGGCACCCGCCGCCGCGGCCAAGCCTGCCGGCAGCGCCAGCCATTCGGTCTGCCCGATCACCGCGATGAACAGCAGCCCGGCCGGTGCGAAGGTCAGCACGGCCGCAACGCCCTCGCGCGACAGCCAGGACGAGCGCCATTGGCTGAGCGCCCGCCAGGCGCGTTCCGGCCGCCCCAGATGCGCGGTGGAGGACAGCAGCCCCAACATCACCAGCACCAGCGCGATGCCGACCGCCAGCGCCCCGAACCCCGCGCTGCCTGGCACCAGGCCGAGCGGGCGCAGCAGCCCCACCCAGAACAGCAGCCCGTAGCCGGCACCCGACGCCACGGTGAAGAAGATGATCGACGGCGCGGGATTCATCGCGACAGCACCTTGTCCACCCAGCGCAGCAGCGGGTTGGTGATCTGCGAGGGCAGGGGGCCGGCATCGCGCGGCGGCCCGGCATCGGCCTTGGGCGCACGGCGCGGCGGCAGGTAGCGGTTCACCGGCTTGTAGCCGAGTTCCGGCATCAGTTCGAACCCGCCGCGGTCCGCAACCAACTGCGACACTGCGCTGTTCGGATCACCCAGGTCACCGAAATGCCGCGCATTGGCCGGGCAGGTGGTGACGCAGGCGGGCTGGCGCTGCGGTTCGGGGATCGTCTCGTTGTAGATGCGGTCAACACACAGCGTGCACTTCTTCATCACGCCGGCATCGTCGTCGAATTCGCGCGCGCCATAGGGGCAGGCCCAGGCGCACAGCTGGCAGCCGATGCAGATGTCGGTGTTGACCAGCACGATGCCGTCCTCGGCGCGCTTGTAGGACGCGCCGGTCGGGCAGACGGTGACGCAGGCGGGCGTTTCGCAATGCAGGCAGGACCGCGGGAAATGGACCGTGCGGCCGTCCTCGCCATCGCCGGCTTCATACGAATGTACGCGGTTGAACCACACGCCTTCCTGGCCTGCTGAGTACGGGTTGTGGTCAGGCAGCGGCGCCATGTGGCCGCTGGTGTTCCATTCCTTGCAGTTGGTCGCGCAGGCCTGACACCCGACGCAGGTATCGAGGTCGATGACCAGGCCGAGCTTTTTCGCACCGGGTTGTGGCAGCGAGGTCATGGCTTCGATCCTCCCTCGTTGTAGCGGAGGATGTCGGGTGTGCTCGGCATGTCCGGTGGCGGGTCCAGCATGGTGGGGAAGGGATCGGTCACGCCTTCCTCGCCCGGCGCGACCTTCGTGACCTTCACGCGCAGGTCGTACCAGGCGGCTTGCCCCGTGACGGGGTCGGCATTGGCCAGGCGCGGGCCGGTCTGCGCCGGGAGCCATTCGCTGATGACGTGGTTCAGCAGGAAGCCGCGCTGCGCTTCCGCGGCATCCGGTGTGAGCATCCACGCCCCGGCGCGCTTGCCGATGGCGTTCCAGGTCCAGACGGTGTCGCGGTTCACGCCTTCCATCAGGCTGAGCTGCGCCTTCACGCGGCCCGAGCGGCTTTCCACCCAGACCCAGTCATCCTGCGCGAGGCCCTCGGCGGTGGCGCGTTCGCGCGACATGTACAGCTTGTTGGAGCCGTGGATCTGCCGCAGCCAGGCATTCATCGACCCCCAGGAATGGTACATCGCCATCGGCCGCTGCGTGACGGCGGACAGCGGATAGGGATCGGTGTCGTGCTGCTGCTGTTCCAGCGGCGCGTACCAGAAGGGCAGCGGGTCGCAATAGGTGCGGACGCGCTCGCGCAGGTTCTCAGGCGGCTGCTTGGCGCCATGGCCTTCGGCGGCCAGGCGGAACTTCTGCAAGGGCTCGGACCAGATCTGCAGCACGATCTGGTTGGACTGCCCCTGCATCCCCATCGCCTTGGAATTCGCGAGATACGTGGCGTTGGCGTGCTTGAAGTAGGATTCCTCGGGCGCGAGGTTGTGGCGCCAGAAGCAGCCATTCTCGATGTAGCGCTGCAACTGGTCCTGGTTGGGTTCGCCGACACCCTTCTTGGACCCGTCCTCGCCACGCCAGCCCGCGAGCGGGCCGACGCCCGGCATGCGCTGGTGGTTCACGATGTAGTCCGGGTAGTCCTTGAACTTCGGCGACCCGTCCTCCTTCACGAAGGCCGGCAGGCCGAGGCGCGCGCCCAGTTCGATCAGCACTTCCTGGAAGGGCCGCACGTCGCGGTCGGGCTTGATCACCGGCTGGCGGATCGCATCGCCCGGCCCGTGCGAGGAGCCGATCGGACGATCGAGGATGCTGATCGCATCCCAGCGTTCCAGATACGTCGTGTCCGGCAGGATCAGGTCGGCGTAGGGGACCGTCTCGCTGAAATACGCATCCGAATAGATGACGTGCGGGATGACGTATTCGCCGTCGGCATCCTGCGCCGTCAGGCAGGCGATGGTCTCCATCGGGTTCATTGCGCTGTTCCAGGCCATGTTCGCCATGAACATGAACAGCGTGTCGATCTTGTAGGGATCGCCCTTCGCCGCGTTGCCGATGACCGTGTGCATCATCCCGTGCAGGCCAAGCGGCGCCTCCCAGGAAAACGAATGGTCGATCCGCAGCGGCGTGCCGTCATCCTCGACCAGCAGGTCGTCGGGGCCATGCGTGAAGGACAGGATGTTGCCGGCCAGCGGCGTGTTCGGCTTGGCCCCCTTGCCGGCCGGCCCCGGCCCCGGTGGGATCGGCCGCGGGAAGGGCGATTTGTAGCGCCACGAGCCAGGCGTATCGACCGCGCCCAACAGCATCTGGAGCACGTGCAGCGCGCGGCAGGTGTGGAAGCCGTTGGAATGCGCGCTGATGCCGCGCATCGCGTGGAAGGCGACCGGGCGGCCGACCATCGTCTCGTGCTTGCGGCCCCAGACATCGGTCCAAGGAATGTCGAGCGTCAGCGGATGGTTGAAGGCGATATCCGCGACCTCGGCCGCCAGGCGCCGGATGCGATCGGCGGTCATGCCGCAGCGTTCGGCCACCGCATCCGGTGCATACTCCGCGCCGAGGTAGCGTTCCGCCATCAGGTTGAAGACCGGCTGCACACGCCGCCCGTCCTCCAGCGTGAAATCGCCCACCAGCACGGGCGAGAGATCCGCAGTCTCGGCCGCGATCGCGCCGCGCGCGCGGTCCCAAGCGAGCGGCTTGCCATCCGCGTTGCGCGCGAACAGCCCGTCATCCGCCCCGCCCGGATTCCGCACCACCAGCCAGGGCGCATTGGTGTAACGCACCAGGAATTCCCCATCGACGCGGTCGGTGCGGATCAGCTCATGGATCAGCGCCATGACGAACAGCCCGTCCGTGCCCGGACGGATGCCGACCCATTCATCGGCGATGGCGGAATAGCCGGTCCGCACCGGGTTCACCGAGACGATCTTCGCCCCGCGCCCCTTCATCGCACCCAGGCCCATCTTGATCGGGTTCGAATCATGGTCCTCGGCGACGCCGAAGATCATCAGGTACTTCGCGTGCTCCCAATCCGGCTCGCCGAATTCCCAGAAGGATCCGCCGATGGTGTAGAGCCCGCCGGCCGCCATGTTCACCGAACAGAACCCGCCATGCGCGGCGAAGTTGGGCGTGCCGAACTGCGCCGCCCAGAAGCCGGTCAGCGACTGCGACTGGTCGCGCCCGGTGAAGAAGGCGAGCTTGCGCGGGTCGGTCTCGCGAACGTGCTTCAGCCAGCCGGTGGCGGTCTCCATGGCTTCATCCCAGGAGATCTCGGCATATTCGCCCGACCCGCGCGGCCCGACGCGCTTCAGCGGCGCCTGCAACCGCGCCGGCGAATACTGCGTCATGATCCCGGCCGAACCCTTGCCGCAGAGCACGCCCTTGTTCACCGGATGGTCGGGATTGCCCTCGATGTAGCGGACTCGGCCGTCCTTGAGGTGCACGCGGATGCCGCAGCGGCAGGCGCACATGTAGCAGGTGGTGGTCTTCACCTCGTCGCCGATCGGCGCCGAATAGATGATCTTGTCCGTCGCGCCGCCGTCAGCAGGCATCATCATTCCCCGTCACGTCCGCAAGGAGTAGCGCACTGCGCGCCAGGCCCGCAAAGGGGGCGGCCCGAGGTTGCGAGCCATTCGCAGCCGGGTCGCCCGGCGGTGCCAACCGCTGCGTCCGCGCCGCCTCCGCCACGCCACGACGCAGCGCGCAGCGGCGACCTCGAAGCCTGGCGGGACGAACGCCGTCCGCTCGCGCCGCGGTCGGCAACCGCCCGTCGCGCATGCCGGGCGACGAACGGTCGCGGCGCCTCGCCGAGCATCCCGGCGCCCCTGTTCGGCTCGGCACCCGCGAGCCGGCGCATCCGCCGGGCTTGCATCACGACCCGCATCTCGCGTTCAACGCCACATCGCCACCCTTCGATGCGCGCTGCTGGAGCAGGACCTGGAATGACGCGCCGCGTATGCATCATCGACACCGATCCCGGCACCGACGATGCCGTGGCGCTCTGGCTTGCCCTGGCGAGCCCGGCGCTGGATGTGCGGCTGGTGAGCGTGGCCGGCGGCAATGTCGGGCTCGACCACACGCTGCGGAATGCGCGCGCCATCGTCGGGCTGTCGGGCCGCGCCGTGCCGGTGGTGGCGGGTGCCGACGGCCCGTTGCTCGGCAGCTTCACGGCCGAGACGCAGGTGCACGGCACCGACGGCCTGGCCGGCGTGGCGCTGCCCGAAGGCCCGCCGGCCACGCCCGGCATCGCGGCCGATGCCATCCGTGCCCTGCTGCGGGCGGAACGAAGCGTCACGCTGATCGGCCTCGGCCCCGCCACCAACCTGGCGTTGGCGTTGGCGACCGAACCCGCGCTGGCGCAGCGCGTCGAGGAGATCGTGCTGATGACCGGTGCCTGGGCGGAGGGCAACATCACGCCTTCGGCCGAGTTCAACGCCTGGTCCGACCCGGAATCGCTGGCCGTGCTGCTGGCCTGCGGGCGGCCGGTGACGCTGGCGACGCTGGAACTCACCGCGCAGGCGCTGGTCACGCCGGCGCGCATCGCGGCGCTGCGCGCGCGTGCAGGCGGGGCGTGCCTGGATGCCGCGGCGCGCATCATGGAGGGCGTGCCGGCGTCGCGCCGATTCGCCCATCGTGGCCACCCGCTGCATGACCCCTGCGCCGTCGCCTGGCTGCTGGCGCCGCGGCTTTTCACCCACCGCGACGTGCATGTGCATGTCGAATGCAGCGGTGTCGCACGCGGCCGCACGGTGGTGGACCGCTGGGAGCGGTCGGGCGCGCCGCCCAATGCGCGACTGCTGGAGACCCTGGACGCGGACGGGTTCTTCGCGCTGCTTGGTGAAATCGTCTCCACCTTGCCGTGACCCCGTCGCGCTTCACGTTTTCTTAAGCGCGCTCTCCGCAAATGGTCGCGAGGGCCCGACCCGCTCCGCCTGCGCGCCACTGGCGCCGGCGGCGGCACAGGGACCGCTCTGCGGCTGGCAGGATGCCTGGCCTCCACCCCCTCGCGCGCCGCGCGGCGCGCGTCCTTGGAGACCTCACTATGGTGAAGACGTTCGTGGCGCGCCTGTCCGCGCTGAAGACCGACACGCGTGGCGTGACGGCGATGGAATACGGCCTGATCGCCGCCTTCATCGCGGTGGCGATCATCGGCGGGCTGACCCTGCTGGGCGGCAATCTCGATGCGATGCTGAACGGTATCGCCGCGAAGTTCGTCGCGCCGACCTGACCCGCGCTGGGCGGCGGGAGAAGGACCCGCCGCCCCCTGCCGCGCTTCGCTAAACACTTCCTTCACGGCGGCCCGCGATGATGTCTGCGATGGTCCCGAACAGCCTCCATTTCCTGCCGGATGCCGCGGCGCTGGCCGCCTTGGCGGCCCTTGGTGCCGCCGCTGCGCGGGACGTCGCGCTGCGCCGCATCCCCAACCGCATTGCCGCAACGGTCGCGCTGGCCGGGCTTGTCCGCCAGGCAACGATCGGCGCGCCCGGCCTCGCGCTGGGCGTGGCAGCCTGCGTGCTGGCGGCGGCGACGCTGCTGTGGCTGCGCGGCCTGCTGGGCGGCGGGGATGTGAAGCTGCTCGCCGCCGTCAGCCTGCTGGTGCCGGCCGCCGCCGTGCCGGCCCTGCTGCTGGCGGTCGCACTGTCCGGCGGCGTGCTGGCTGGGCTGCACCTGATGCTGCGCGCGCGGCTCTCGCCGCCGTCGCAGGCACGGCCGGCGGGCGCATTGCGGCGCATCCTGCGCTGCGAGGCCTGGCGCATCCGCCGCGGCGCGCCGCTGCCCTACGGTGTCGCGATCGCCGCCGGGGCCGTCTTCTCCATGACCCGTACGGCGGGCTGAACGATGGGCATGCGCCTCGCGCTGATCGTGGTGGTGATCGTCGGACTTGCCGGGTTGGGGCTGCTCGGCGTCATCGCACTGGCGCCCGCGCCGCCGCCCGCCACAATCGCCGCCGCCGCGCCGCCGGCGCGCGTCAGCCTGCTGGTGGCCGCGCGCGGCGTGCAGGCCGGCACGCTGTTGAAGCCCGAGGACCTCGCGGCCCGCGAGCTGCCGCTGGAAGACCTGCCGGCTGGCGCGATGCGCGATTCGCCCGAGGCGCGCATCGAACTGATCGGCGCCATGCTGCGCCGGACGCTGGCGGCGGGCGACGTGCTGCGCCTGGATGCCGTGCTGCGCCCGGGCGAGAACGGGTTCCTCGCCGCCGTGCTGGCGCCGGGCATGCGCGCCGTCACGGTCGGCGTCGATGCCGTGACCGGTACCGCCGGGTTGATCTGGCCCGGCGACCGCGTCGACGTGATCCTGACCCAGGCCTTCGACGAGAACGACATCGCGCCCGCCCGGCGCGTGGCCGGCGAGGCCGTGCTGACCGCCGCGCGCGTCATCGCGGTGGACCGCCATTTGGTACAGGGCATGCAGCCAGGCGCGGTCGGCGACAGCCTGCGCGACAACAATCGCACCATCACTATCGAGGTGACGCCCGAACAGGCGACGCGCGTCGCCGTCGCCACGCGCCTGGGCCGGCTGTCGCTGGCGCTGCGCGCCGCCGGCACGGCGGTCGAGGAAACCATCGCCCAGCGCCCGGTCTGGGGCGGCGATGTGAGCGGCGCTTTCACGCCGGCCGGGCCGGCATCGGCGGCGTCGGGCGGGACGGGCGCGCGCATCCGCGTCTTCGGAGGCCCAGGACGGGTCGAGGAGATCCAGTTCCGATGAGTGCAAGCACTCTGCGCGCAGCCTTCATCAGCGTGGCCCTGCTGGCCGCGCCTGCTGTCGCACAAACCGACCCTCAAGGCAGCCTGCCCATCGTGCAATCCCCGCCGGGCCTGCGAGTCGAACGCATGTCGCTGGAGGCCGGCACGGGGCGCGTGCTGGTGCTCTCCGCCCCCGCCGCCAGCCTGTTCGCCGCCGATCCGCGCATCGCCGAAATGCGCCCGGCCAGCCCCACCAGCGTCTTCGTGTTCGGCGTGGCACCAGGGCGCACCACGCTCGCCGCGATGGATGCCGCCGGGCTGCCGCTGGTGCAGTGGGAAGTCACGGTGCGGCCGTCCGCCTTCCTGTTGTCGGACCTGCAATCGGCGCTGCGCCGCGCCTTCCCGGGCAATCGCAGTCTGCGCGTGGAATCGGGGCCCGGCGGCATCGTGGTCAGCGGCACCGTCGCCGCACCGGCGGACGCCGACCGCGCACAGACGCTGATCCGTTCGCGCATCGAGGACCAGCGCCTGCCGATCGACAACCGCATCGCCGTGACTGGCGTGACGCAGGTGAATTTGCGCGTGCGCGTGGCGGAGGTCTCGCGCGAGGTGACGCGCCAGCTCGGCGTGAACTGGCAAGCGCTCGGGAACATCGGGCGGATCGGCACCGCCATCGGCGGGCCGGTGGGCATTGCGGCCGAAACCTTCAACTTCGCCTTCGACCGCACCGCGCCGTCGGACCGCATCGGCCTGGGCTTCCGCACCGGCAATGCCGAGCTGCGCGACATCAACGCCATCATCGATGCACTCGCGCAGGACCGGCTGGTCACCATCCTGGCCGAACCGAACCTGACGGCGACCTCCGGCGAGACGGCCTCCTTCCTCGCCGGCGGCGAGTTCCCCATCCCGGTGTCGCAGCGCGAAAACCAGGTCACCATCGAATTCAAACAATTCGGCGTGGGCCTCGCCTTCGTGCCGACCGTGCTGTCGGACGGGCGGATTTCCTTCCGCGTGCGCTCGGAGGTCAGCGAATTGTCCGACCAGGGCGCGGTGCGGCTGCTGTCGGGCAACAACAACACCATCACCGTGCCGGCGCTGACAGTGCGCCGCGCCGAGACCACGGTGGAGCTCGGCTCCGGCCAGGCCTTCGCGATCGCGGGGCTGTTGCAGGACACCTCGCGCCAGACCGGGCGCGCGCTGCCCTATGCCGGGGAAGTGCCGATCCTCGGCGCGCTGTTCCGCTCCGACCGCTTCCAGCGCAACGAGACGGAGCTGGTCATCATCATCACCCCTTATCTCGTGCGCCCGGCCGAGAGCCCGCGCGCGATCACCGCGCCGACCGATGGCTACGTCCCGCCCAACGATGTCGAGCGCATCCTGCTGCTGCGCCAGACCGGCCGAACGCCGGGGCGCAACGCGCCGCCCACGCCCGCGCGCAACCTGTCGGCCATTCCCGGCTTCGTGTTGGATTGAGGGGGACCGTGATGCGCCGCGCGCTGATGCTGGTCCTGCTGCTGGGAGGCTGCGAACAGATCGATCCCTACACGCGCGAGGGCGTCTGGCGCCCGCTGCGCGCCAACGAGGCGAATCTCCGCATCCATGTCGCCGACCCGGCAATGCTCGATCGCGGCGTGGATGACCGGCGCGCCGATGGCGCGGTGAATGCCGCGGCGGTGCAGCGGTATCGGACGGATCGCGTGAAGCCGCTCGCCGCCTCGGGCGTGGCGCGCATCCAGGCGACAGGGGCGGGGGGTGCGGCGCCACCGGCGGCGGGTGGTGGCGATGGCGGGCGTTGACGGTGCCGACCGGCTCGCCCCGGCCTCGGCGCAGGCCAGCGCGCCGGCGGCCGACCGCGCGCCGCTGATCGCCTTCGTCACCGATGCCGCGAGCGACGCTATCCTGCGCGAGACGCTGCTCGCCGAGATGGGCGAGGGGGCGGAGGTCCGCCGCGGCGACATCGTGGCCGCGACCAAGTCGTTGAAGCGCAGCAGCACGCCGCTGGCGCTGGTGGTAGATGTCTCGGGCGTGGACCAGCCGCTCACGGCGCTGGAAGAACTCGCGCTGGTGGTGGAACCCGATGTGCGCGTGCTGGTCATCGGCGAACGCACGGATGCCGCCTTCTACCGCCAGCTCACGCGCGGCCTCGGCGTGCTGGAATACCTGTTCAAGCCGCTGACACAGGAGATGGTGGCGCGCCACCTGCTGCCCTATCTGCGCCAGGGCACGACACAGCGCGACATGCATCTGAGGGGCGGGCGCGTCATCACCGTGACGGGCGTGCGCGGCGGCGTCGGTGCCACCACCATCGCCGCCAACCTGGCCTGGCACCTGGGCGAGGAAGCGCGGCGCCACACCGTGCTGTTCGATGCCGACCTGCATGCCGGCGCGGCCGCGCTGCTGTTGGGCGCGCGCACCACCAACGGGCTGCGCGCCGCGCTGGAACACCCCGAGCGCGTCGATGAATTGTTCGTCGAACGCACCGCCCAGCCGGTCGGTGAACGCCTGCATGTGCTGGCCGCCGAGGAGAAGCCCGGCGAGGCCGTGATCCCGCAGCCAGGTGCGGCCACGCGCCTCATCACGATGCTGCGCCGGCGCTACAATTTCGTCGTGGTGGACCTGCCCGCGCGTAGTGCGCCCGCGGCGCGCGAGGTGCTGGACATGGCGCACCAGCGCGTGCTCGTCACCGACCCTTCACTGGCCGGCGCGCGGGAGATGCTGCGCTACGGCGCCATCCCGAATGCGCCCACGCAGTCGCGCCGCGCCGTCACCGTGCTGAACTGCGCCGGCCAGCCCGGCCTGCTGACCGCCGCCCAGGTCAAGGAGGCGATGGGCGAGGAGCCCGACCTGGTCATCCCCTGGCTGCCCAAGGTTGTGCCCGCCGCGGCCGACCTCGGCGAGGCCGCCGGTGCGAAGCGCGGCCCGTTCCGCACGTCGCTGCTGCAACTGGTGCGGGAAGTCGCCTCGATCCGCGCCGAGGGCGAGGAGGAGCAGAAGCGGGGGCTCTTTGCGCGATGGTTCCGTTAGACACCCCCGCGCCGGCCTTCGGGCGGCTGGTCCGCAAGGACCTCGCCGTGGTGGCGCAGCCGACGGCACCCGAGGCGCCGCCGCCCGAATCCCCCGCCGCGCCAACCGCCGCGCTGACGCCGGTGCAGCGCCAGAAGCAGGAACTGCGCGCGCTGTGCCTGGCGCGCATCGACCCCGCCTCTGTCGCCGCCTTGCCGCAGGAGGCGCTGTTCGCAGAGGTCGAGCGCATGATCGCCGAGATCGCCGACGGCCAGCGCATCGGCCTGTCGGCGCGCGAACAGCGCGAAGTCGCGGCCGAACTGGTGGACGACATGCTGGGCCTCGGCCCACTGGCGCCGCTGCTCGAAGACGAGACCATCACCGACATCATGGTGAACGGTCCCTTCCGCGTTTTCATCGAGCAGAAGGGGCGCCTGACGCAATCCAACGTCCGCTTCCGCGACGGCGTTCACCTGGCCGGCATCGCGCAGCGCATCGCCGCCCAGATCGGCCGGCGCATCGACGAGAGCAGCCCGATGGTCGATGCGCGCCTGCCGGATGGCTCGCGCGTGAACATCATCTTCCCGCCGCTGTCGCTGCTGGGGCCCTGCCTGTCCATCCGGAAGTTCGCCAAGCGCAAGATCGACTTCCAGCAGATGGTAAAGAACGGCTCCATCCCGCCAGCGATGGGGCGCGTGCTGGAAATCGCTTCGCGCGCCAGGCTCAACGTCATCATCTCGGGCGGCACGGGGTCGGGCAAGACCACCATGCTGAACGCGCTGTCGCGCCTCATCGACCCGACCGAGCGCATCGTCACCTGCGAGGATGCGGCCGAACTGCAACTCCAGCAGCCGCACGTCATCCCGCTGGAGACGCGCCCGGCCAACCTCGAAGGCCGCGGGGAGGTCACGCAGCGCGACCTGGTCAAGAACGCGCTGCGGATGCGCCCCGACCGCATCATCCTGGGTGAATGCCGCGGGTCGGAAGCCTTCGACATGCTCCAGGCCATGAACACCGGCCATGACGGGTCGATGTCGACCATCCACGCCAACACCACGCGCGACGCCGTCACGCGCATCGAGAACATGGTGCTGATGGGCCAGACCGCGCTGCCCGCGCGCGCCATCCGCCAGCAGATCGTCTCGGCGGTGGACCTGATCGTGCAGATCGAACGCATGCGCGACGGCGTCCGCCGCGTCACGCAGCTGACCGAAGTGTGTGGCCTGGAAGGCGAGGTCGTCGTGCTGAACGACATCTTCCAGTGGGAATACGAGGGCGAGGAGCAGGGCGGCAAGCTGCGTGGCAATTACCGCATCAGCCGCGCGCGTCCCGGCTTCGCGCCGCGCCTGGCCTATTTCGGTCTGGAGCGCGCCTGGTATGCGGCGCTGGAGGAGGAGGGCGCATGAACGCCGCCATCCCCCTGCTGCTGGCGCTGCTGGTGGGTATCGGCCTTGCGCTGTGGGGGCTGCACAGCACGGGCAGCAAGGGGCGCGGGCGGCGCCTGGCGGCGCGCTTCGCGGCGTATTCGTTGCCCCATGCGCGGGTTCGCATGACCAGCCGGCTGGCGCAGCGCGCCCCGCAGGCCAGCTGGATCCGCATGCCGGAACCGCTCGAGAAGCGGATGTCGGCGCTGTTCGGCTGGGATTCCGAACGGCTCGACCAGTATCCGCTGGCGCCGGCGGTGATGGTGCTGCTGGCGGTCCTGCCGGCCATGCTGGGCGGCGCCTATGCCGCGAGCCTGGCGGGGTCGGCCGGCTGGTTCTCGACCCTGCTGATCTGGGTGCTGGTGGCGCGCTGGGTCTTCGCCTCGATCCATCGCAAGCGCGCCGATGCGCTCTACAGGCAATTGCCGGATTCGCTGGGCATGGTGGTGCGCGCGGTGCGCGCCGGTATCCCGGTGGTGGAGGCGCTGCGGACCGTCGGGCGCGAGGTGCCCGACCCGACCGGCGCCGAATTCCGCCGCCTGTCGGACCAGCTCGCGATCGGCATCACCATGGAGGACGCGCTGAAGCGCCTCGCACGGCGTTCGGGCCTGCCGGAATACCGCTTCTTCGCTGTCTCGCTCACGCTCCAGAACAGCGCCGGCGGCAACCTGACCGAGACGCTCGACAATCTAGCCGATGTGGTCCGCAAGCGGGTCGCGACACGCCAGCGTGGCCATGCCCTGGCCTCCCAGGCGCGGGCCAGCGCCTATGTTCTGTCGGCCGTGCCGGTTTTCGCGGCGGCGGCGCTGATGCTCATCAACCCGCGCTACGTGCTGGTGCTGTTCAACGACCCGCGCGGCAATGTCGTGCTGGCCTGTGCCATCGCCTCGCTGGCGACCGGGCTCGGCACCATGAAGGCGATCATCCGCCGGAGCCTGTCGTGAACCGCGTCCTGCTTCTGCAGGCCGGCTTCGCGATCGTCGCGGCCATGCTGCTGTGCGTGGCCGTGCTGGTGCCGCGCATGCGCCGGGCGGAACGGATGCAGGCGCGGCTGACCACGCTGCGCGGGTTGGTCACGCGCGCGCGGCGCGACGAGGCACCGCTGCCCCAGCGCATCGCGCGGTCGGTTGGCCAGGCGGTGCTGTCATCAGGCATCGTCAAGGGCGAGACGCTGGCCGAGCTGCAACGCACCGTGGTCGCGGCGGGCTTTCGCGGCACGCGGCCTGTCGCGGTGTTCATCGGTGCCAAGGTCATGTTGATGGTGGCGTTGCCGGTGCTGATGCTGCCGCTTTCGAACGGCTTCGGGCCGATGGGGCGCAACCTGCTGGTGGCGGGTGCAGCGGTGGCGGGCCTGGTGCTGCCCGACATGATCCTGCGGCGCATGAAGGCGGCGCATGCGCGGCAGGTCGAACGCGGCCTGGCGGATGCGCTCGACCTCATGGTCATCTGCGCGGAATCCGGCCTGCCGCTGGAAGCCGCGGTGGAGCGTGTCGCGACCGAGATGGTCGAGGCGAACCGCGCGCTGGCCGCCGAATTCGCCAATGTCGGCACGGAACTCCGCATCCTGTCCGACCGCCGCCAGGCGTTGCAGAACATGGGCGATCGCACCGGCCTCGAATCCCTGCGCCGGTTGGGCGGCACGCTGGCGCAGACGCTGCAATACGGCACGCCGCTGTCGCAGGCGTTGCGGACGCTCTCCACCGAATTGCGGCACGAGACTCTCATGCGGTTCGAAGCGCGCGCCGCGCGGCTGCCCGCGCTGCTCACCCTGCCCACCATCGCGTTCATCCTGCCCTGCATCTTCCTGATCGTCGGCGGCCCCGCAGTGCTGCGGGTGCTCGATATCGCCGCGCGTCCCTGAAGCCGAAGGAATTGGCATCATGCGAAACGCCCTGATCCCTGTCTTCCTCTCCGCCGCGCTCGTCGCCTGTGGTGCGCCCGGCGGCAGCGACGCCGACCAGCAGGCGCGCATCGCCTCGGCGGCGCTGGCCACCGGCAACCCATCGGCCGCGCTGGCCGCGACCGCCGGCGCGGCGGCGGCCAATCCGCAGGACGGCGCGGCGCAGCTGCGCCATGCCGAGATGCTTGCCGCCGGCGCCCGCTGGGCCGATGCGGCGCAGGCCTATGCCCGCGCGGTGCAGGCCGATGGCACGTCGCGCGCCGCACGCCTCGGGCTCGGCCGCGCAAGGCTGCGCGGCGGGGACATCGCGGGTGCCGAGGCCGCCTTCCGCGAAGCCATCGTCGCCCTGCCGCGCGACCCCGGCGCGCAGAGCGGCCTCGGCGTCGCGCTCGACCACCAGGGCCGCCATGCCGAGGCGCAGGTCGCCTATCGCACGGCGCTGGAACTCGATGCCTCCCATGCCGGGGCGCGCACCAACCTCGCGCTGTCGCTGACGCTGTCAGGCCAGGGGGCGGAGGCGGTGCGGATGCTGGAAGGGGTCGCGCGCGCCCCGCAGGCGACGCCGCGCCAGCGCCACAACCTGGCCCTCGCCTATGCCGCGTCGGGCGATGCGCCGCGCGCGGCCGAGATGATGGCGCCCGAACACGGCGAGAACAGCCGCGAGGCCGCTGCCGCCTGGCGGGTCGCTTTGGCCACCCCATGACGCGAAGGTGGCGGCGCGGTTCGGTCCTGCTGGAATTCGCCCTGACCGGGCCGATGCTGTTCGCCTTGATGATGACGGTGCTGGAAGGCGCCTGGCAGGCTCTGACCGCCGCCACGCTCGACATCGGCGCGCGCGAGGCCTCGCGCTTCGGTGCGACAGGCCAGGCCATGCCGGATTGGCTGCCGCCGCCGGCACCCACCTCGCGCGAGGAAGCGGTGCGCCGCGTCGTGCTGCATTTCGGCCCGCATGTGCTTCACCAGGATCGCCTGAGCGTCACGGTCACCGCCTTCGCCGGCCCGCAGGACCTCTCGGCGCCGGGGTCCGCGCGCGCGGGGGCGGGCGGCGCCGGGGAGACGGTGCTTTACGACCTCGCCTACCAGCAGCCCTTCCTCAGCCCCTTTCCGGCGTTGCTGCTGGGGCGCGAGAGCCTGGAACATCGCTCGCGCATGATCGTCCGCAATGAACCCTTCCCGCCATCCTGACCGCCGCCGCCGCGGATCGGTGGCGGTGGAATTCACGCTGCTCGCGCCGATCCTCGCGGTGCTCGGGCTGGCCGTGCTGGACGTGGTGGACTTCCTGCGGATCGCGCTGCGGCTCGAACGCACCGCGGGCGAGGTGGTCAACGTCGTCGCGCAATACCAGGCGCTGCGCGAGGCCGATTTCGCGACCATCTTCGACCTCGCCGGACGCGTCGCAGCACCCTATCGCGTGACGTCCTCCGATGGCGCCGTGATCCTGACCGGCCTCGGCAATACCGGCACAGGCCCGCTGGTTCTTTGGCAAAGGCGCCAGGGTTCGGGCGGCTATGCCAGCGCCTTCGGCACCGAGGGCGGCGCGGCCACCATCCCGGCGCGTTCGGCCGACCTCAGCCTCGCGATCGGGCAGGGCGCGCTAGTCGCCGAGATCTTCTACGCGCGCGAACCCTGGGTGCTGTCGGGGCGCTTCCTGTCGGCCGATCCCTTCTCGCGCCTGCAGGCCTTCGCGCTGCAACGCCCGCGCATGGTCTCGATCCTGAGGATATCCTCTCCATGAAGCGCCTGCGGCAATTCCTGGCGGACCGTCGCGGCGCGGTCGCCATGCTGGCGGGCCTCGCCGCTATTCCCATGCTGGCGATGGCGGGTGCGGCAATCGACCTGACGCGGCTATACCTGCTGCATTCGCGCCTGGTCACCTCAGTCGATGCGGCGGCGCTGGCGGGCGCGCGCGTCATCAACGACCTCGACCGCGATGCCCAGATCCAGCGATGGTTCTGGGCCAACTTCACGCGCGAGGGGCAGGCCGGCCAGACCGGCTTCCTCGGCGCCGAAGTCACCAGCTTCGCCATCAGCGTCGAGGATTCCAACCGCGTCGTGCGGCTGCGCGTGCGCGCCGCGCTGCCCACCACGGTGCTGCGGCTGTTCGGGCAGGACACGCTGGTCGCCAGCGCCGACCACGCGGCGCGCCGCCAGGACCGCGGCATGGAACTGGCGCTGGTGCTCGACGTGACCGGCTCGATGGCCGGCGCATCCATGACGGCGCTGCGCGATTCCGCGACCGAGCTCGTGAACATCCTCTACGGCCCCAACGAGACGGTGCCGAATTTCCACATGGCCGTCGTGCCCTATACCGCCACCGTGAATATCGGGCGCGGGCGCAGCGGCTGGCTGGCCGCGGGCAGCCTGAACCCGTCGGCCTATGGCAGCACCGTCTGGCGCGGCTGCGTGCAGGCGCGCCACCAGAACCGCGAGGACGAGACCGACACCCCACCCACCATCCTGCCCTTCCGCCCGCATCTGTGGCCCTCGACCATCGGGCGCTACGGCACCAACAACCGCGGCGACAATGAATGGACGAACAACACGATCACCGAGCCCAATCCCGAGAGCCCGGCATCGGATTCCGCGCAGAACGCCATCGGCAATGACGCGCGGGGACCCAACCTCGGCTGCGGGCGCGCCATCCTGCCGCTGAGCCCCGCGCGCAGCACCGTGCTGACCGAGATCGCCAGCCTGCGCGCGACCCATCGCGGCGGCACCATGGCCAATCTCGGCCTGCAGATGGGCTGGGCCACTCTGTCGCCGCGCTGGCGCGGGCTGTGGGGCTCGGCGACGCTGCCGCTGAACTACGACACGCCCTACATGGACAAGGTCATGGTGCTGATGACCGACGGCTCCAACGAATGGCACGACTGGGCCGAGGGTGCGCCCGGCGCCTGCCGCACCACCGGCAACAACCCGCCCTGCCGCAGCAACTATGTCAGCGACGGCGATGCCGACATGACGGCCTATGGCCGCCTGCGCGAGAACCGCCTGGGCCTCGCCGGCGTGAACAACGCCAATGCGCGCGCCGAGATCAACGCCCGGATGGCGCGGCTGTGCACCAGCATCAAGGCCAATGGCGTGATCCTCTACACCATCACCTTCAACGTCTCGGCCACCGCCACGCGGGATCTGTTCCGCACCTGCGCGACCCGGCCGGAATACCATTTCAACAGCCCGGACGCGGCCTCCCTGCGCTCCGCCTTCCGCGAGATCGCCGGGCAACTGGCGAATCTGCGGCTGATCCGCTGAATGCTTGCGGTCCGCGGGCCGACGGAGTAGGCGCCGGGACGCAACCCCGGGAGTCGTCCAATGAACCGCAGGCATGCCATCGCGATCGCCGCCGCCACGCTTGCCGCGCCCTTCGCGGCGCGCGCTCAGGATGGCTGGCCCAGCCGGCCCGTCACGCTGCTGGTGCCGTTTGCCGCCGGCGGGTCGAACGACGTGGTGGCGCGGCTGCTGGCGCCGGCGCTCGAAGCACGGCTCGGCCAGCCCTTCGTGGTCGAGAACCGGCCGGGCGGCGGCGGGTCGCTGGGCATGGGCATGGTGGCGCGCGGGCGGCCGGACGGGTCGGTCTTCCTGGTCTCCTCGGCGTCGAACCATGTGTTCCATCCGCTGGTCTCGGGCGACCTGGGCTACGACCCGCGCGAGGCGCTGCCGGCCGTCGCCATGCTGGTGGACGTGCCCAACGTGATCGCCACCAACCCGGCCTTCGGCGTGACCAATGTGCAGGAACTGATCGCCAAGGTGCGCGCGACGCGCGGCGGGGCGTCGTTCGCATCCTCCGGCGTCGGCACCTCGAACCACCTGGCGGGCGAGCTGTTCAGGCTGCGGACAGGCATAGACCTGACCCATGTGCCCTATCGCGGCGGCGGGCCGGCCATCAACGACCTGATCTCCGGCACCGTGCCGATCGGCTTCATGAACCTGCCGACCGTGGCGCCGCCGGCCTCCGACGGCCGGGTCCGCATCATCGCGGTCTGCACGGCGCAGCGCGTGTCCATCCGCCCGGACCTGCCCACCGTGGCCGAGCAGGGCGTGGCGGATTACGCGGTGCGCTCCTGGACCGGCATGTTCGCCCCGCGGGGCACGCCGGCGCCGATCGTCGCGCGGTTCACCACCGCGCTGCGCGATGCCCTGGCCAGCCCGCAGATCAGCACCCGCCTGGTCGCGATCGGCAGCGAGCCCCTGTACATGACGCCTGCCGAGACCGCGGCCTTCGTGCGCCAGGAATTCGACCGCTGGGGCCCGGTGGTGCGCGCGGCGGGCATCAGCACCCAGGGCTGAGCCCGCGTTGACGCGCGCGCGCGCCTGACACAGCCTCCGCGCGAAGCGGAGGACTGCACCATGAAGATGCCGGGCCACGGGCGCTACGCCCACAGCGCGATACCCGCGCGCCCCACCTATGAATGGCCGAACGGCGCGCGGCTCGCGGTGGTGGTGTGCAACAACATCGAGGCATTCGCGTATCGTGCGGGCCTCGGTTCCGACAGCACCGGTGCCGCGCAGCCGCAGGGCCAGCGCAACTACGCCTGGCGCGACTACGGCAACCGCGTCGGGCTGTGGAGCATGCTCGACATGCTGGACGAGCTGGAGATCCCCTGCGCGCACAACGTCAACGGCGCGGTGCTCGATGCCTGCCCGGAAATCGCGCCGGCGCTGGTCGCGCGCGGCGATGAATTCATCGGCCACGGCCGCACCAATGCCGAACGCCAGGACGGCATGTGGGAGGAGGATGAGCGTCGCCTGATCGCCGAAAGCCGCGACGCCATCATCCGCCATTCCGGCAGCGCGCCGGCTGGCTGGCTCGGCCCCTACATCGCGCAATCGGCGGTGACGCTGGATTTGCTGAAGGAGGAAGGCTTCTCCTACGTCATGGACTGGCCGGCCGATGACCAGCCCTTCTGGATGACCACGCGCGCCGGCCCGATGCTGTCCGTGCCTTATTCCATTGAGCTGAACGACAGCCCCGCGCAAATCTTCCGCCAGCACACCGGGCGGCAATTCGCCGAAATGATCATCGACCAGTTCGACGAGATGCTCGAACAATCCCGCAAGCGTCCGCTGGTCTGTTCGATCGTGCTGCACCCCTTCATCGTCGGCCAGCCCTTCCGCCTGCGCGCGCTGCGCGATGCGCTGCGGCATGTGATGGCGCATCGCGAACGCCTGTGGGTGGCGCGGCCGGGGGAGGTGGCCCGCTACGCGGCCAGCCTGCCGAAGGGCATCGTGCCGGGGTCGGAGATGCTGCCATGACGCGCGCGCTGCCGGCCTGGCGTTCGCTTCTCTATGTGCCCGCCAGCGCGGAGAAGTTCGTCGCGAAGGCGCATGAGCGCGGCGCGGATGTGGTGATCCTGGACCTCGAGGACGGCGTCGCGCCGGATGCGAAGGACGCGGCGCGCGACGGGCTGGCGGCGTCCGTCGCCAGCGTGCGGCGCGGCGGCGCCGATGTGGTGGTCCGCATCAACCGCCCGCTTCGCATGGCCGCGCGCGACATCGCTGCGGCCGTCGCGGCCGGCGCCGACGGCCTGGTCTGCACCAAGATGATGGGCGCGGACCATGTGCGCCTGCTGTCCGAACTGACCGCCGAATCCGAAGCCGAAGCCGGCCGTGTAAACGGCTCGGTTCGCTTCATTGTGCTGGTCGAGGACGCGGCCGCGCTGGCGCATGTCCAGGCCATTGCCTCCGCCGACCCGCGCGTGGTCGCGCTCGGCGTTGGTGGCGAGGATCTCGCGACCGACCTCGGCGCCGAACCCACGCCCGATGCGCTGGACCTGCCCAAGCGCATGGGCGTTGTCGCGGCGCGCGCGGCGGGCGTGCTGCCGCTGGGGTTCATCGGCACGGTGGCGGGGCTGAAGGATTTGGACGGCTACCGCGCCATGCTGCGCCGGTCGCGCGCCATAGGCTTCGCCTGCGCGTCCTGCGTGCACCCCTCCCAGGTGGCGATCATCAACGAGGAATACGGCGCGCGGCCGGAGGAGGTCGCGCGCGCCCAACGGCTGGTCGCGGCCTTCGAGGCGGCGCTGGCGGAAGGCAAGGGCGCCGTGGCTTTCGAGGGCGACATGATCGACAAGCCGATCGTCGACCGCGCACGCAAGCTGATCGCGCGAGCGCGTTAGACGACGGCAGTCATCCCGCCATCGACGAACAGCAACTGCCCGTGCACGAAGTCCGAGGCCGGCGCAGCGAGGAACACCGTGGCACCCACCAGTTCCTCGACACGCCCCCAGCGCCCGGCCGGCACGCGCTGGCACAGCCAGTCGGTGAAGGCCGCATCCTGCACCAGCGCGCTGGTCAATTCCGTGTCGTAGTAGCCCGGCGCCAGCCCGTTCACGTTCACCCCGTGCTTCGCCCATTCGGCGCAGAGCGTCCGCGTCAGCATCCGCAGCGCGCCCTTGCTGGTGGCATAGGGCGCGATGGTCGGGCGGCCGAGTTCGCTCTGCACCGAACACACCGTGATGATCTTGCCGCGCCCGCGCGCAACCATGCGCTTGCCGGCCGCCTGGCAGCAGTACCAGACGCCGTCGACATTCACGTCCATCACGCGCCGCCAGGTCTCGGGCGGCATCTCGACCGACGGCGCGCGCAGGTTGATGCCGGCATTGGCCACCAGGATGTGCAGCGGGCCATGCGCGGACTCGATGGCCGCGATTCCGGCCTCGACCGCCGCGTGGTCGGTCACGTCGAAGGACGCGACCAGGGCGCCGGGCACATGCGCGCGCGCGGCCTCCAGCTTCGTCTCGTCACGCCCGTTCAGCACCACGCGCGCCCCGGCCTCCGCCAGTCCGCGCGCCAGCGCCAGGCCGATCCCCTGGCTCGATCCGGTCACCAGGGCCAGCTTCCCCGTCAGGTCGAACAGCGCGCGCGACATCGGCGTTTCCCCGTGTAATCTGCGGCGCAAGGCTAGCGCCTGATCCGCGAAGGCGAAATCGCCGAAGCGGTGAATCAGTCGCTCAGATCAAGGCGACGACGCGATCGCGTCGGAGGGGAGACGCGCGCATGGACAAGCCGGGACTGTTGGTCGTGGGCGTGCTGCCCGATTGGGACCTCGAGGCGCTGGCGCGCCGCTTCACCCTGCACCTGCTGTATGAAGCACCCGATCGTGCGGCCTTGCTGGCGCAGCAGGGGCCATCCATCCGCGCCATCTCGACCAAAGGCGAGCTCGGCGCCGACCCGGCCATGATGGATGCCTGTCCGAACGCCAGGATCATCGCCTGCTACGGCGTGGGCGTGGATGCCATCGACCTGCCTGCCGCGCGCGCCCGCGGCATCGCCGTGACCAATACGCCCGACGTGTTGACCGAGGACGTGGCCGACATGGCCTTCGCCCTGCTGCTGGCCACCGCGCGCGAGATCCCGGACTGCGACGCCTATGTCCGCTCCGGCACTTGGGCGCAGCAGGGGCCGATGCGCCTGGGCACGCGCGTCTGGGGCAAGCGGCTGGGCATCGTCGGGCTGGGCCGCATCGGTCGCGCCATCGCGCGGCGTGCGGAGGGCTTCGGCATGGCCATCGCCTATTCCGGCCGCACGAAGAAGGACGTGCCCTATACCTTCCATGCCTCGCCGGCCGCGCTGGCGCCGCATGTCGACATCTTCGTCGTCTCCGCCGCCGGCGGTGCCGCGACGGCCGGCCTGGTCGACCGCGCGGCGATCGAGGCGCTGAACCCCGGCGTGATCTTCGTGAACGTCTCGCGCGGGTCGGTGGTGGACGAGGCCGCGCTGGTCGCCGCGCTGCAATCCGGCCGCATCGCCCGCGCGGGCCTGGACGTGTTCCACAACGAACCCGCCATCGACCCGGTCTTCGCGGGCTTCGACAATGTCGTGCTGTCGCCTCACCAGGCCTCCGGCACGGTGGAAACGCGCAAGGCGATGGGCGCGCTGATGCTGGCGAACCTGGAAGCGCATTTCGACGGCCGCCCGCTGCCGACCCCCGTGCCATGACCCGCGCCATCGTCATCCACGCCGCCCACGACCTGCGCGTGGAAACGCGCGATACCGGCGAGCCCGGCCCCGGTCAGGTCCGCGTTCGCATTCGCGCCGGCGGCATCTGCGGGTCGGATTTGCACTACGTGCAGCATGGCGGCTTCGGCGCCATCCGCGTGAAGCACCCGATGGTGCTGGGGCATGAGGTCGCCGGCATGATCGACGCGGTGGGCGATGGCGTCACGCTGCTCAAGCCCGGCCAGGCAGTGGCAGTGAACCCGTCGCTGCCCTGCGGCCGCTGCCGCTATTGCCTCGACGGCGCCGCGCAGCACTGCCTCGACATGCGCTTCTACGGCTCCGCGATGCGCGACCCGCATGTCGATGGCGGGTTCCGCGAATCGCTGGTCTGCGAGGCAACGCAGGCGGTGCCGCTGCCCGACGGCCTGGACACCACCACCGCAGCCTTTGCCGAACCGCTTGCCGTCTGCCTGCATGCCGCGCGGCAGGCCGGGCCGCTGCTCGGCCGCCGCGTGCTGGTGACGGGCTGCGGGCCGATCGGCGTGCTCGCCATAGCCGCCGCGCGCATGGGCGGCGCGCGGGAGATCGTGGCGACCGACCTGTCGGACGCGCCGAAGCAGGTCGCGCTGCGCCTCGGCGCCGACCGCTTCCACGCCGACGGGCTCGACACCTACGCCCCCGACAAGGGCTTCTTCGATGTCGCGCTGGAAGCCTCCGGCAGCCCGCGCGCGCTGCTCGGCATCCTTCCGGTGGTGCGCCCGGGCGGGACCATCGTGCAGATCGGCATCGGCGGCGACGTGCCGGTGCCCATGTCGGTGCTGGCGGCCAAGGAGATCACCTGGCGCGGTACCTTCCGCTTCCACGCCGAATTCGCCATGGCGGTCGAGGCCCTGGCGGCGCGGCGCATCGATGTCGCGCCACTGCTGACCGAACGCTTCCCCATCGACCGCGTGCAGGAAGCCTTCGCCCTGGCCGCCGACCGCACGCGCGCGATGAAGGTGCAGATCGCCTTCTGACTACCCTGCGTGCGTGCCGCGGATCGGGTAGTTCAGGTCTTGGATCCGCTTCGCCCCGCGCGCGATGGCGGCCAGGTCCGGCCGCGCGAAGGGCGCGTTGGACACGTCCACGATCTGCACCGTGCCTTCCGGGTTCACCAGGAACAGCCCCGGTTCGGCGAACGGCCGGTCGGTTTCCTGCGGCGAACGCGGGTCCGACACGTACAGGCCGAGCTCGCGCATCTGCGGCACCGTCAGCCCATAGCCCAGCGGAAACCGCCACTTGAATTCGGCCGCATCGGCCGCGGCCTTCTCCTGCGGGTCTGCCGAGATCGCCATGACCTGCACGCCGGATTCCGCGAAGGTCTCGACCAGCCCATCGAGGCCCGTCAGATACGGCTTGCACAGCGGGCAATGCTTGCCGCGATACACCACGACCAGGCGCCAACCCTCCATGGCGGCGGGCGCGATTTCGCCGCCGCCAAGGCGCGGCACGCTGATGGCGGGGAAAGTCGCGCCGGCGGGAAGTGCGTGCATGTCCATTCTCCTCAAGCGCCAAAGCACGGCGCACGACGCGCCATGCCGCCATGCAGGTCGAGCATCCGTTCGCGCCACGCATGCACCGCGTCGCCCGCTTCCAGCAGCGGCAGCGGGCTGACGCTGCGCGCCCACATGAAGCCGCCCAACACCGTGTAGTCGGCGTAATCCGGCGCCGAGCCGCCCAGGAAATCCTGCCCGCGCAGCGCATGGCGCAGCGGCAGCAGGGATGCGCGGAAGGCGGGCAGGCGGTCCTCGCGCCCGGCCGTCACCTCGGCCAGCGGCTTGCCGTAGCGCTTCTCGCGGCTGGTCACGAAATAGGTGCGGTCCACATCATCGAGCAGCGGCGGGATGTCGGTCACGATCAGCCCGGCGATGCCCGCATGCAACACGGTGTCGGTCCAGGCGCCGATGAAGGCGTAGGGTTCCGCATTGCCGTGCATCAGCGACGGCGCCTGCGGATAGGCGGCATCGAGGTGCTGCGCGATGGCGAAGGAATCGACCACCACGCCATCGCCATCCGCCAGGACCGGCACCTTGTCGTGCTTGGCGAAGGCCAGGCGCTCGGTCTCGGTGAAGCGCCAGGGCACGCTGTCGAAATCCAGGCCCTTATGCGCCAGCGCCATGCGGCTGCGCCAGCAGAAGGGGCTGAACACGCGCGCAGGATCGCTCCCGCAGAGTTCGAACAATTGCCGAGCCATCATGCCTCTCCTGTCAGTGGCGCCGTGCGGGGTGCGCCGCGTCCGGCGGTGTCGTCGGTGGGTCCAGCAGCGCCAGCGCCTGGCGCGCCGCGCCGCGCAGCAGCGCCGCATCCGGCCGCGCGCGGGCCAGCACGCGCAGCCCCATCACCGTGGTCAGCAACAGCCGTGCGAGGTCGCGCGCCGCACGCCCGCGCGCGATGCTGCCCGCCCGCTGCCCCGCCACCACGCAGCGGCGCAGGAAGCCTTCCAGTTCGGCGATCCGCGCGGCCACGATGGCACCCACGGCCGGATCATGCGGCGCCACTTCCAGCGCAGTGTTCACCAGCAGGCAGCCGCGCCGGTCGGCCAGTGATCGCGACACGATTTCGTGCAGGAAGGCCTCGATCGCTGCGCGCGGCGCGTGCGTCGCCTCCAGCCGCGCGATGCGTTCGCGCATGTTGCGGTCGAGGTAGCGGTCCAGGCAGCGCGCAAACAGCGCATGCTTGTCGCCGAAGCTGTTGTAGAGGCTGGCCGCGCCCAGCCCCATCGCCTGGCCCAGGTCGCGCACCGAGGTCGCCGCATAGCCATGCTCCCAGAAGCGCAGCATGGCGGCATCCAGGGCGGCGTCCTCATTGAAGGCGCGGGGTCGGGCCAGGCCAGCGGTCTCCGGTCAGGCCGGCAGGATATGGAACGGTCGCTCCAATATCAAGCCGCGCTGCGCGGCGCCGCATCCCGCACCACGCCCAGCCCGCGCAGCCGCGCCAGTTCCGCGGCCCCGAGCACCGGCCCCAGCACCTCGTCATTGTGCTCGCCGATGCGCGGGGCGGGGCGCGCCAGCACGCCGGGCGTGCCGGACAGGCGCGGCACCATGCCGTGCATCGGCAGCCAGCCGCCGGGCATGTCGTCGTCGGGCACTTCGATCAGCGCCTCGCGCTCGATGGTGTAGGGGTCGGTCTCCAGCATGGCGGTGTCCATGATGGGGCCGATGGTCACGCCGGCGCGGTCGAAATGCGCCACGTTCTCGGCCAGCGTTCGTTCACCGATCCAGCCGCCGATGATCGCATCCAGCTCCTGCCAGTGCTGCAACCGCGCGGGGTTGTTCACGAAGCGCGGGTCGGTCACCAGGTCCGCCCGATCGATCGACCGGAACAGCTTCTCCGCCATCCCCTGCGTGGAGGCCGACAGGCACACCCACCCGCCATCGCTGGTCCGGTACGCATTGCGCGGCGATGTATTGGTGGACCGGCTACCCGTGCGCGGCTTGCGCTTGCCGGTAATGCGCCAATTCGCCACCTGCGGCTCCATCACGCTGAACAGCGGTTCGAACAGCGACACGTCCAGCACCTGTCCGCCACCGCCGGCCTCGGCATGGCGCAGCGCGATCATCGCAACCGACGCGCCATACAGCCCCGCATAGGCATCGCCCATGAACATCGGCGGCAGCACCGGCTCGCGGTCGTCGAAACCGTTCACCGCGGCGAAGCCGGAATAGCCCTCGACCAGCGTGCCGAAGCCCGGCTTGTGCCGATACGGCCCGTCCTGCCCCCAACCGGAAATCCGCACCACCACCAGCGCGGGGTTGATCGCCAGCAACTCCGTGGGCGCCAGCCCCATCGCCTCCAGCACGCCGGGGCGGAAGCTCTCCACGAACATCGCCGCATCGCGCACCAGCGCCTTCACCGCCGCGATGCCCTCCGGCCGCTTGAGGTCCAGCGCGACGGACTTCTTGTTGCGGCAGATGGTCTTCCACGACGTCTCCACACCACCCACCCGCCAGGCGCGCAGCGTGTCGCCCTCCGGCGGTTCCACCTTCACCACCTCCGCGCCGTGGTCGGAGAATACCTTGGTCAGCACATTGCCGGCCACCAGGCGCGACAGGTCCACCACCCGCACGCCATCCAAGGCGCCGCGCGCGGTGGAGTCGAAATCCTTGCGGTGGATGCCGGTCATGCTCACTCGATCCTGATGTTCGCCAGCTGCGCCACCTCGCGCCAGCGCGCGATGTCGGCGCGCAGCATGGCGGCGAAGTCGGCCGGCGTGCCGGGCGACGGGGTGGCGCCCTCGCCCTGGTACAGCCGGGCCATGTCCGGGTCGCGCAGCGCGCTATTGGCCTCGGCATTCAGCCGCTCCAGCACGGGCGCCGGCAGCCCGGCCGGCGCGAACAGCCCCCACCAGATCGCGATGTCGTAGTCGAGCCCGCTTTCGCTCACCAGCGGCGCCGCCGGCGCGCCCGCCGGGATGCCCGCGGCGCTGTAGGCCAGCAGCCGCACGCGCCCGTCGCGCACCACGCCGGCCGCGCTCGGCAAGGTCGTGATCATCAGCTGGATATGCCCGGCCACGAGGTCGGTCACCGCCGGCCCGGTGCCGCGATAGGGCACGTGGTTCATCTGCACGCCGGCGCGCTGGGCGAAGTATTCCGTGACGAAGTGGTTGATCCCGCCCGGCCCCGATGTGCCGTAGTCGATCCGCCCCGGCCGTTCCTTCGCCAGGTTGATGAGGTCGCGCACGTTGCGAACCGGCAGGTCGTTGTTCACGATCACGATGAAGGGCGACCGCGCCAGCAGCGCGACCGGCGTGAAGTTCTCCAGCACGCCCCACGGCACCCGCTGCGACACCGATGTGGTGGCGAAGGACGACGACGACACCATCAGCGTGTATCCATCGGGCGGCGATTGCGCGACATTGGTCGCCCCGATCGCGCCACCCGCGCCGGCGCGGTTCTCGATCACCACCGGCTGGCCGAGCTTCTGTTGCAGGCGTTCAGCCAACGGCCGCGCCACCACGTCGTTCGACCCGCCGGGCGGGAAGGGCACCACCAGGCGCACCGGCCGGTTCGGCCACGCGCCCTGCGCGCGCACCACCGGCGCCGCCAGCACGCCCGCCCCCGCCAGCAGCACGCGCCGCCCGAACCCGTCGATCATCGCCATGTCTGCGTTTCCTGTCCCGAACCCGTGCAGTCTCGCCTATCCGCGCGCGCGCCGGAAGCCGGGGCAGCGCCATACACGCCGCGTTCATCCGCGCCGTGGCACAGCCTGCGAAGGGACCAGGAGAGTCTTTGCGCCATGCCGGAGGACGACAGGCCGTTCCGCGAATGGCCGATCGAGCAACTGGCCGAACAGGCCATCCTGCATGTCGCCAACCGCGCCGTGCTGGACGGCCTTGCGAACGAGGTCGCGAACCGCCCCGGCACGCGCGCGAAGGCGCTGCTGGCCCGCTTGAAGCGCCTGCAGGAGGAAGCCGGCGCGGCGCCGCGCGGCATGGCGGTGGCCGACCTGCGCGACCTGCTGGCCTCCGCCGCCGGGGAGATCGTGCGCCTGCGCGCCGCCCTCGCCACCGCGCAGGCGCGCCTGGCCGCCGCCGGGCAGGATGAGGAGCCGGGCCCGCATCGGCGCGTCTACCTCACCCCCGATGCGCCGGCCTGGCTGGTCAGCGAAGTGCGCCGCGCCTTCCGCCGACGCTACCACCCCGACAACCAGGCCAATGAGGGCCGACGCGGCCGCGCCGAGGAGGTCTTCAAGCGCGCCGAGGCCGTCTTTGCCGAGATCGAGGCGCGCGGCTGACCGCGGCCTCGACGGCCATGCGATCCCTGCGCGCAGTGTTGCCCGCAAGAATGCAACCTGGGATTGCGTCGACCCAACCCTTGATGCGTAGATCGCCGCCGTCAAGCCTGCTAGGTCTCAAAAATAACGAAGGGGCCTGTTCCAACCTCGATGCAGGACAATGCAGCGCTCACGAACAGGAAGGCCCTGACCAACTGGCCGTCATCGCGCCTTCTGGAACACGCCGAGGCGAATCCGCGCGACATCGACCTGCTGGTCTTCATCATCGGCGAACTCGGCCGCCGCGATGTCGAGGTCGCGACCACCGCCGCGCGGCGCGTGTCGCAACTGCTCAACCGCGCCGAGAACTCCGACGCCCAGAACCCTGTCGCCGCCGCCGCCGAGCGCGATGGCCGGGTCGAACACCTCCGCGCCCGGCTCGAAGCCACCGAGGCCCGCCTGCGCGAAGCCGAGCTGCGCGCCTCCGCCGCCGAGCGTGCGCTGGCGACCGAGGCGCTGCCCTCGCGCGGCACCGGGCTGATGCGCCGCGTCCACCTGTCCGAGACCGCGCCGGTCTGGCTGGTCGAGGCCGCGCAGCGCGCCTTCCGCCTGCGCTTCCACCCCGACCGCTTCGCCGACCCGGCGATGAAGGCGCGCGCCGAGGAAACCTTCAAGGAGGCGGAGGAAGTCTTCCGCCAGATCAGCAGCAACCACGGCTGACGCCGCTACAGCGCCGCCGCCGCCTCCAGCACCTGCGCGGCATGCGCCTCGGGCTTCACCTTGCGCCAGATCTTCGCAATCTTCCCATCGGCACCGACCAGGAAGGATGAGCGTTCCATCCCCATGTAGGTCTTGCCGTACATCGACTTCTGCACCCAGACGCCATAGGCCTCGGCGACCTTGTGGTCCTCGTCCGAGGCCAGCGGAAACGCCAGGTTGTACTTCTTCGCGAATTTCTCGATCGGCGGCATGGCGTCGGGGCTGACGCCGATCACCTCGAGCCCGATCTTCCCAAGTTGCGGCAGCGCCTCCTGCACGCCGCAGGCCTGCTTGGTGCAGCCGGGCGTATCCGCCTTCGGGTAGAAATAGATCAGGTAGGGCTTGCCCTTCAGCGCGGCGGAGGAGACCTCGCGCCCGCCGCTCGCCTTCATGGTGAATGCGGGCGCCTGCGTGCCCTCGGCCAATTCGCTCATGCCTGGATCCCCTGCGGTTCCGGGCGCCCCAGGCGGCGTTCGAAGATCGCGCGCACCGCCTTCGCCCGCTCCGCCATCTGTGCTCGCAAAGCCGGCAGGTCAACCGGCGCGCTGTCGGGCCCGAGCGACCGGCAGGCATTGAGCAGCGCCGCCACGACGCGGTCGGGCAGCACCTCCTCGCGCCACGGCCCCACGGTCAGGCGCAGCGCGCCGCTCACGCTGCGCCAGAGCTTCTCGGCGGCGATCAGCGTCGCGGCTTCGTCGGCCTCCAGCACGCCGGCCTCGGCCAGCCTGGCCAGTACGCGGCGCGTGGTCTGCACCAGCACCTGCGGGTGGGCGCGCGCATGGACCAGTTGCAGCGCCTGGGCGACGAACTCCACCTCGACCAGCCCGCCGCGGCCGAGCTTGACGTCCCAGGGGCCATCGGGCGGCAGGTCGCGCAGCATGCGCGCGCGCATCGCCACCGCGTCGGGGATGGCCTTCTCGGCCGCATCGGGGCGCAGCAGCGCGGCCTTGATGGCGGCCTCGACGCGCCGGCGCAGCGGCGCCGGGCCGGCCACCACCCGCGCCCGGGTCAGCGCCATGCGTTCCCAGGTCCAGGCATCCTCCGCATGGTAGCGCCGGAAGGCCGAGAGCGAGACCGCGACCGGCCCCTTCGACCCCGAGGGGCGCAGGCGCATGTCCACCTCATAGGGCTTGCCCTCGGCCCCCGGGGCCGTGATGGCGGCGATCATCTGCTGCGTCAGCCGGTTGAAGTACTGCGTCACCGGCAGCAGCCGCAGCGGGGGCGCACCGCGCTTCGGCCGGCCCTCGCTGGCCTCCACCCCCTCGGCATGGTCGTAGATCAGGATCAGGTCGAGGTCCGATCCGGGCAGCATCTCCCGCCCGCCGAGCTTGCCCAGCGCCACGATCGCCAGCGCGCCCCCCTTGACCTTGCCGTGCCGCTCCGCGAAGGCGGCGGTGACATGCGGCAGCAGGGAGGACATCGCGGCATCGGCCAGGGCGGAGCGCGCCTCGCCAGCCGCATCGACATCGAGCGTGCCATCGAGCGTGGCGGCGTCGATCTCGAACTTGCCCTCCTGGATCAGGCGGCGGGCGGCCTCCATGGCTTCCTCGACATGCTGCACCTGGCGCAGCTGGGCGGGCAGGGTGGCCGCGGCACTGCCCACGGTGCCGCCAGCGCCCATAAGCAGCCCCTCCAGCGCGGCGGTGTGGCGCGCCAGGTGGTCGGCCAGTTGCGGCGCCGCGCCCAGCACCCCGGCCAGGCGGTCCAGCAGCGGCGGGTTGCGCGCCAGCAGGCTCAGCACCTGCACCCCCGCCGCCAGCCGCGCAAACACGCCATCGAGCCGCCCGATCGCGGTATCCGGGTCGCGCTGCTTCGCGAAGGCGCCGAGCAGCGCGGGCATCAGCGCGGTCAGCAATTCGCGCGCGCGTTCGCTGCGGGTGGCGCGGGTGTGGCCGTGGTGCCAGCCGCGCACGAGCGCCGCCACGCCGGACGGATTCGCATATCCCATGGCGCGCAGCGTCGCGATGGTGCCGGGGTCGTCCTCCACGCCGGTAAACACCAGGCTGCCCTCGATGGCCTCGGCGCCGAGCGTCGGCTCGGCCTCGAACATCCGCCCGTAATGGCGCTCGACCTTGGCCATGTGCGCCAGGAAGGCGGCGCGGAAGGCATCGGCATCGGCGAAGCCGAGGAAGGAGGCGATGCGCGCAACCCCCTCGGCATCCTCGGGCATGCGGTGGGTCTGGCGGTCGGCCACCATCTGCAGCCGGTGCTCCAGCGTGCGCAGGAACACATAGGCATCCGCGAGGTCGGCCGCGGCGCGCCGCTCGATCTTGCCGGCGGCGGCGAGTGCGACCAGCGCACCCAGCGTGGTCGGGTCGCGCAGCCCCGGATCGCGCCCGCCCCAGATCAGCTGCAGCACCTGGGCGGTGAATTCGATCTCGCGGATCCCGCCGCGGCCGAGCTTCACGTCGTGCCCTTCCACCTGCACGGTGTCGTTGGCGCCCTTGGCCCCCTTGTGCGCGTGGATTTGCCGTTTGATGGAATGGATGTCGGCGACGGCGGCGAAATCCAGGTGGCGGCGCCAGACGAAGGGGCGGATCTCGCGCAGGAAGGATTCGCCGGCGGCCCGGTCGGCGCCCACCGGGCGCGCCTTGATCATGGCGGCGCGTTCCCAGTTCTGCCCCATGCTCTCGTAATAGCTGATGGCCGCCGGGATCGAGACCGCGAGCGGCGTCGCCGCCGGGTCCGGGCGCAATCGCAGATCCGTGCGGAAAACATATCCCTCGGCCGTGCGTTCCTCGAGCAGCCGCACCAGGTCGCGCGCTATGCGGACATGCACCGCCTGCGCCCGGTCCACGTGATAGGTTGCCACCGAGGGGTCGTAGAGCACCATGAGGTCGACATCGGACGAGTAGTTCAGTTCCCGCCCGCCGAGCTTGCCCATCCCCAGCACCACGAGGCCCGAATTGCGGCCGACGAGGCGCGGGTCCGCTCGCGCTGCGCCGGAAATCCTCAGCTCGCCCCGGGCCGCGGCATCGCGCAGCAGATGCGCGCAGGCGGCGTCGATGGCCGTCTCCGCCAGGTCCGACAAGGCCCCGGTCACGCGGTCGAGCGGCCACAGCCCGGTGATGTCCGCCACCGCCGCCGCCAGCGCGCCCTGCCGCTTGGCCTGGCGCAGGATGCTGGCCAGCGCCGGCCGCGGCGTGGCCGGGTCGATATGCGACAGCGGGTCCAGCGCGCGTTCGAAGGCGGCGTCCGGCCCGCGTTCGGCCAGCGCCAACAGCGCGGCCGATTCGCGCACCGCGAGCTCCGCCAGATAGGGGCTGTGCCCGCCCAGCGCGGCGATCAGCGCGGCACCTTCCGGGCTGGCGGCGAAGTCGCGCTCGGCCACGCCGCGCTCGGCGAAGTGGTCGACCGCCAGCGCCGCGGCGGCGGGGTCGAAGGGGCGGGGCAGGCGTTCGGGAGCGAAACAGGCCGTCATGGCCGGGCAGGGAACAGGTGAGGCGGGCCGCGGGTCAAGCGGGGCGCTCGCTGGGCCGGCTGCTGCGGGGCTGCACGGCGGTGCTGCTGCTGGCGGCAGTCGCGTTGACTGCGGCCGCCTGGCGGCTCGGCCAGGGCCCGGTCGAGGTGCCCTGGCTGGCGCGCCAGGCCGAGGCCGCCTTCAACATGTCCGGCGGGCCGGCGCGCCTGGTGGTCGGCGATGCCTCGATCGCCTGGGCCGGCTGGCGCGACGGCCAGCGCTCGCCGCTGGAATTCACCCTGCGGGGGATGCGCGCAGTCAATCGCGACGGCACGGTGCAGGCGGAACTGCCCGATGCGGTGGTGTCGCTCTCGCCCGCCTGGCTGCTGCGCGGCGTGGTGGCGCCGCGCACGCTGGAGATGCGCGGGCTGAGCCTGCGGGCGGTGCGGGCGGCCGATGGCGACTTCAGCCTGGGCCTAGGGCTCGCGCCGGCGGAACCCGCCACGCCGTCCGAGCGCTCCGGCGCCGAGGACGCCGTTCTGGCGTTGCTGGTCGAACTCATGCAGCCGCCTTCCGACGCCACGCCCATGGCAGCGCTGCGCCGCCTGCGGCTGGTCGATACGCGGCTCGTGGTGGCGGACGCGCAGCTCGGCCGCAGCTGGTCGGTCGATGCCGCGACACTGTCGCTGACGCGGCGCGAGTTCGGCGGGCTGGATCTCTCCGGCAGCGGCGCCGTGGCGATCGGCCCCGAGAGCGTGCGGCTGCGCCTGTCCGGCATGATCGAGGGCGCGACGCGCGACGGGCAACTGACGCTCACCCTGCCGGCGATCCGCCCGGCCGCCCTGGCGCGTTCCGCCCCGGTTCTGGCGCCGCTGGCCGCGCTGGATGCCCAGGCGGCGCTGGCGCTGGACGTGCGGATCGAGGGGCTCCGCCTGCCCTCGCGCGCGCAGGCGCGGCTGCGCGTCGGGCCGGGCGCCATCGCCCTCGGTGAGGGGCGGGTGGCGCTGGCCGGGATCGAGGCCGACCTGTCGCTCGATGGCCAGGCGCTGCGGGTCGATCGCGCGGTGCTGCGCCCGGCCCCGGTGCGCGCCGGCCATGCCGCACCGATCATCCAGGCCGAGGCCGAGGCGCGGCTCGATGGCGATGCCTGGGCGGGCGAGGCGCGGCTGCGCCTCGATCAGGTTGCGCTGGCCGATCTCGGGCAATACTGGCCCGCCGGGGTGGTGCCCGGCGCGCGCGGCTGGCTGGTCGAGAACCTGACCGACGGCGTGGCGCGCGACGCCGCCTGGCGCGTCCGCTTCGCCGGCGACATCGCCACCGGCGCGGTGCGCGTCACCGAGGTCGAGGGCAGCGCCGAGGCCGAGGACGTCACCGTCCATTGGCTGCGCCCCATCCCGCCGGCCGAGGATGCGCGCGGGCGGGCGCGCTTCGCGCTCGATGCCATCACCATCGACATCGCCGGCGGGCGGCAGGCCGGCACCGGCATCGCGCTGCGCGAGGGCAGCGTGCGGATCGGCTTCGAATCGCTGCCCGAGACCGCCGATATCTCCCTGGTCGCGGGCGGTCCGCTGGCCGATGTCTGGGCGTTGCTGCGCCACCCGCGGCTGAATCTGTTCGCAAGGCGCCCGCCGCCCATCACCGCCATCACCGGCACGCTGCGCGAGGCGCGGGTGCAGGTCAGCCTGCCGCTGCTCGAAGTGCTGCCGGTCGAGATGGTGCGCGTGAACGCCGCGGGCCGCGGCACCGAGGTGCGGGTGCCGCGCGCCATCCTCGGCCGCGACATCGAGCGCGGCGCCTTCGACTTCACCGCCACCACCGAGGGGTTGCGGATCACCGGCAACGCGACGCTCGCCGGCATCCCGCTGCGGCTGGTGCAGGAGGCCGATTTCCGCCCCGGCCCGCCCGGCCAGGTGGTTTCGCGCGAAACCGCGACGGGGCGTGCCGAGGCGCGGCAGATCGCCGGCCTCGGGCTCGACCCGCGGCCGTTCGTGGAGGGCACGGTCGGGCTCGACATCCGCGGCGAGACGCGGCGCAACGGGCAGGGGCGCATCAACGTCCGCGCCGACCTCACCCCCGCCACGCTGGCAGTCGAGGCCCTGGCCTGGGCCAAGCCGGCCGGTGTGACGGCGCGCGGCGAGGCAACGGTGATGATGCGGAACGGCACGCTGGTGTCGGTCGATGCCATCCGCGTCGAGGCGCCGGACGCGCTGCTGCGCGGTCGCGCCATCAACCCGCGCGACAACATCCCGCAGCGCATCGAGATCCAGCAGGGCAACCTGGGCCGCAACCGCTTCACCGCCGAGATCGCGCCGCCGCGCGGGCGCGCCGATACCTGGACGATCGCCATGCGCGGGCCGGTTCTGGACCTGGCACCCGTGCTCGCCGCGCCGCATGTGCCGGGGCCGGGCGACCAGGCCATGACCGGCCCCGGCACCGCGGTGGAGGCGCGCTTCGACCGCATGCTGCTGGCCGGCGGGGGCGCCCTGACCGGCGTGGGTGCCACCGCGCGCGTCGACAGCCATGGCGTGATCCTGGCGGCCGAGGTGCGCGGGCGCGTCGCCGGCGGCGGGCCCTTCGAGATGCGGATCACGCCGCAGGGCGCGCAGCGGCGCATGCGGATCACCTCGGATGATGGCGGCGCGCTGCTGCGCGCCTTCGGCGTGCTGCGGACAGTGCAGGGCGGGCGCCTGGCGGTCGATGCGACCTATGCCAATGCGCGGTCCAATGCGCCGCTGTCCGGCAGTGCGACGCTGGAGGAATTCGCGGTGCGCGACGCGCCCGCGCTGGCCAAGCTGCTGCAGGCCATGACGGTGTTCGGCGTGTTCGAGGCGCTGGACCAGCGCGGCCTGTCCTTCGCGTCCCTGACGGCGCCTTTCGTGCTCACGCGCGAGGCGCTGGCGCTGGAGGATGCGCGCGCCTTCTCGGTCTCGCTGGGCGTGACCGCGCGCGGGCGCATCGACCGGTTGCGCCAGACCATCGACATGGAGGGCACCATTGTGCCGGCCTATGTGTTCAATTCGCTGCTTGGGCGCATCCCGGTGCTGGGGCGGATCTTCAGCCCGGAGCAGGGCGGCGGGCTGTTCGCCGCGACGTATCGGATGCGCGGGCCGCTGGCCGACCCGTCGGTGGCGGTGAACCCGCTGGCGGCGCTGACGCCGGGCTTCCTGCGCGGCATCTTCGGCATCGGCCAGGATGCGGCGGGCAGCACGCCGCAGTAGCGTGACGCGCCGCGCGCCACGTCCTAGCCTCGGCGCGACACCCAAGGAGCACGACCATGTCCGGCATCACCAAGGGCCCCGAGGAACAGGCGCTGATCGAGGCCGCGCGGCGCGTGCTGCCCGGCGGCACCTTCGGCAATTTCGCGCCCGACATCGTGGTGGCGGAAGGCCAGGGCGCGCATGTGCGCGACGTCTCGGGCAATGACTACATCGACTACCTGCTGGGCTCGGGCCCGATGTTCGTGGGCCACAACCACCCCGCGGTGACCGAGGCGGTGCTGGCGCAGGTCGCGAAGGGCACCACCTTCTTCGCCAACAGCGAACCCGGCATCCGCCTGGCGGAGGCGATCGTGGATGCGGTCGCCTGCGCCGAGATGGTGCGCTACGTCTCCTCCGGCACCGAGGCCGATGCCTACGCCATCCGCCTGGCGCGCGCGGTCAGCGGCAAGCCGAAGATCCTGAAGTTCGAGGGCGGCTACCACGGCATGTCCGACTGGGCGATGATGTCGCTGGCGCCGAAGCGCCTGGCGAATTTCCCCGAGGCCGTGCCCGACAGCCCCGGCATCCCGGAATCGCTGCGCGGCGAAGTCCTGGTCGCCCCCTTCAACGACATCGACGCCGCGGTGCGCCTGATCGAGGCGCACCAGCACGAGATCGGCGGCGTCATCATCGAGCCCTTCCAGCGCCTGATCCCGCCGCGCCCGGGCTTCCTGGAGGCGGTGCGCGAGGTGACCGCGAGGCTGTCCATCCCGCTGATCTTCGACGAGGTCGTGACCGGCTTCCGCTTTGCCTATGGCGGCGCGCAGGAATTCTACGGCGTGACGCCGGACATCTGCACGCTGGGCAAGATCATCGGCGGCGGCTTTGCCCTCGCCGCGGTGGCGGGGCGCGCTGAGTACATGCAGCATTTCGACCGCGCGGCGGTGGGCGATGACCGGTTCCTGACGCAGATCGGCACGCTGTCGGGCAACCCGGTCGCGGCGGCGGCGGGGCTCGCGATGATGGGCGTGCTGCGCGAACCCGGCACCTATGACCGTGTCTTCGCCACCGGGCGGTCGCTGATGGATGGGCTGTCCGGGCTGATCGCCGAGGCCGGCATCCCGGCCCAGGTGCTGGGCGAACCGGTGATGTTCGACGTGGTCTATGCCGAGGGCGACCTGCGCGACTACCGCGCCCTGGCGCGGCAGGACAGCGCGATGCAGAAGCACGTCAACGCGGCGATGCGCGCGCGCGGCATCCTGAAGGGCGATGGCAAGTACTACCTGTCCACCGCCCATACGGCGGATGACGTGGCGCAGACGCTCGACGCTTTCCGCGCCGCGCTGGCGAGCCTGCCGGCAACCCGCAAGGTGGCCTAAGCGTATCGATTAAGTCGCCGCCACCTGCCATAGGGAGTTCGATGGACATTCAATATTGGCTCCCGCTGGTCGGCTTCATCGGCGCGAATTTCGTGGTCGCGCTGTCGGGCGCCGTGTTCAAGCCCGGCGCCTGGTACGAGTCGCTCGCCAAGCCGTCCTGGAACCCGCCCAACTGGGCCTTCGCACCGGCCTGGACGGTGCTGTACGTGCTGAACGCCGTGGCCGGCTGGCTGGTGTGGCGCGAGGTTGGCTTCGCCGGCGGCGCGCTGCCGCTGGGCATCTATGGCGTGCAGCTGCTGCTGAACGCTGGCTGGTCGGCTGTGTTCTTCGGGATGCAGCGGCCGGACCTGGCCTTCCTGGAAGTGATCGGGCTTTGGCTGTCGGTGCTGGCCACCATTGTCGCGTTCATGCCGATCAACCAGACGGCGGGGCTGATCCTGCTGCCCTACCTGGCCTGGGTCAGCTTCGCGGCCTTCCTGAACCTGACGATCTGGCGGCTGAATCCGGTCCGCGCCTGACGGGCCGCTCGCCCAAATCGGATCGTGCGGCTGCACGATCCGGGCGCGCACAGCGCGACCGCGCCCGACCCATCAACCGCGCCGGGTGCGCCAGTGCGTGGCGCGCGGCCAAGCGGCCGGAGGCCGCGCCCGGCGATTGAGGGCATGCAAAAAACTATCTCGTCCCCCACATCCTGTCCCCCGCGTCCCCCAGCCCGGGCCGGATATACCCGTGCCCGTCCAGCGCCCGGTCGATCGCGGCCGTCCACAGCGGCACGTCCGGGTGCCGCTCGTGGAAATGCGCGATGCCCTCGGGTGCCGCCAGCAGGCAGACGAAACGGATGTCGCGACACCCGCGCGCCTTGAAGCGATCCACCGCCGCCACCGCCGAATGCGCCGTCGCCAGCATCGGGTCCAGCAGCAGCACCAGGCGTTCCGCCACATCGCTCGGCGCCTTGAAGTAGTACTCCACCGCGGCCAGCGTCGCCGGGTCGCGGTACAGGCCGACATGCGCCACGCGCGCCGCCGGGACCAACGCCAGCATCCCGTCCAGCATGCCCAGCCCGGCCCGCAGCACCGGCGCCAGCACCAGCTTCCGCCCGGCGATGCGCGGCGCCATCATCGGTTCCAGCGGGGTCGCGATCGGCACTTGCTCGACCGGCAGGTCGCGCGTCACCTCGTAGCAGAGCAACCCCGCGATCTCGCCCAGCAGCCGGCGGAAATCGCTGGAGGCGCAGGACGCCTCGCGCATCAGGCTCAGCTTGTGCTGCACCAGCGGGTGGGTGACGTGATGCACCTGGCCGGTCATGCCGCGCCCCCACCTGATATCCCGCCCATGCCTGCCACTCCCAGTCGTCGATCCTACAGCTACCTTGCCGACAGCGCGTCGCACAGGACAGGCTGGGGCCTCGGCGCTGACCGGCATGTTTCGCGCCTGCCGCGCGACGCAGCCAGGATGGCGCCAGATATCATCTATAGGTTGAATTAAGGCACCGATTAATCGACTATATGGGCCGATGCCCGATACCGGCCTCCGCCCCGACGCACCGTTTCCCGCGATTGCCCCGGCGGGCGAGGTCGTGGTGATTGGCCTCGGCTATGTCGGCCGGCCATTGGCGCTCGAAGCAGCGGCGGCGGGCTTCGCGGTGACCGGCTTCGACCTCTCGCCCCATGCCGGCGCCGCCGCCCAGGCCGCGTGGCTGGCCGCCGGCACGCGCGGTGGCCGGCTGCGTGCCACCGTCGATGCCACCACGCTGCCCCCGGCCGCCACCTGGCTGGTCTGCGTGCCGACGCCGCTCGATGCTGCCGGGCGGCCGGACCTCTCGGCGGTGGCCGCGGCTTTCGCCACCTGCCGCGCCCACATGCCGCGCGGCGCGCTGGCCTGCCTGGTCTCGACCTGCCAGCCGGGTGCGACCAACGGGTTGTCCCGCGCCGCGCTGGAACAGGATGGCTGGCGCGTCGGGCGCGACGTCTTCCTGGCGGTCTCGCCCGAACGCGAGAACCCCGGCGACGCGCAGGGCGGCCCGCGCCGCATCCCGCGCCTGCTGGGCGCGCCCGACGCGACCTCGATGGCCCGCGCCCGCGCCTTCTGGGACCGCGTGACCGACACGGTGGTGCCGGTGGGCTCGCCCGAGATCGCCGAATGCGCGAAGCTGCTGGAGAACACCTATCGTCTGGTCAATGTCGCGCTGATCGACCAGCTGCACGTCGCCTTCGCCGCCATGGGCGTGCCGACGCGCGACGTGGTGGCGGCGGCGGCGACCAAGCCCTTCGGGTTCGCGCCCTTCTGGCCGGGGCTGGGGGCGGGCGGCCACTGCATCCCGGTCGACCCGGCCTATCTGCAAATGGAGGCGCGGCGGGCCGGCGCGCCCGCACCGCTGCTGGACATGGCGCTGGCGGCCAATGCGGCACGCCCCGCCCGCATCGCCGCCGCGCTGGCCGAGGCGCTCGGCGGCAGCGTCGCCGGCCGGCGCATCCTGGTGGCCGGCGTGACCTACAAGCCGGATGTGGCCGACCTGCGGGGCGCGGCGCCGGTGGCGCTGCTGCATGCGCTGCGCGGGGCGGGCGCGCAGGCGTTCTGGCACGACCCGCTGGTGGCCGACCCCCCGCCCGAACTGGCCGACATCCCGCGCATCGCCGACCCGGCGGTCGCGGCGGCAGATGCGCTGGTGCTCGGCACGCCGCACAGCGTCTTTGACCTGGTCGCGCTGGCCGCCGCCGCGCCGCTCGTCTTCGACCCCTTCGGCCTGCTGCCGCCGGACCTGTCGGGGCGCGTGCGCGCGGTGTGAGGCGATCAGCGCGCGCCTGACGCCAGGCGCTGCGGCAGCACCACCTGGTCGCCCACCGCATACAGCGTGCAATTGCCCGGCAGGCGCGCGCGCTGCGCCATGGAGCGGCAGGCGGCGAGCGCGCGGCGCGCAGCATCGTCCGGGTTGCGCGCGCCGGTCACCACCGACACGCGCCCCTGCGGATGCAGCGCCATCGCCTTGGCGCCGGCGGCACGGCCATAGCCCATGACCTCCGGCATCTCGTCCCGCCGCCGCGCGGCGATGCCCGGCACCAGTTCCGGGTCATAGGCGCCGGCATGCTGGATGCGCGGCATGTCGCGCCGCCGCGCCGCGAGTTCCTCGGCCACCACCGTGTCGTTCACCGCCACCAGGATGCAGGGCGTGCCGAAGGTCAGCTGGCAGCGTTCCAGCATGACCGTCTCGGCATCCTCGGGCGTCGAGAAGCCCTGCACGCGGAAGCTGGTCTGGCGTTCGGGGTTCACGGCCAGCGCGCGGTTCGGGCCGGGCGCGGCCATGTAGCCCTCGGCCGTGCTGCGCGCATGGGCGGGCGAGACATTCGGCACGCGCTTCGCGAGGTCCGCCGCGGTCAGGCGCACCGCCGCTGCCGCGGGCTGCACGGGCGGCAAGGGCGGCGGCGGCTGAGTCGGCAGCGGCACCGGGATCACCGCGGCGAGCGCGGTCGGGCGCGGCTGCAAGGCCGCCAGCCGCGCGCGCGCCAGCGGCGCGAAGGTGCCGTTCGGGAAGCGTTCGAGGTAGGCGCGCAGATCGGCCGCCGAATTGCCCTCGCGCACGCTTTCCCAGAACAGGATCTCGGCGCGGTCGTCGCGCGGCGGGGGCGGCGCGACGGCAACCGGCGCCGGCGCGGCCGGGACATTGATGGCGGCGGGCAGGAAGTAGAACGCCCCCTCCATCGCCGAATGTTCCCAGGGCACCTGGCGGCCGCCGGTGGCCTCGCGCACCTCGCGCCGCACCTCGGCCATCATGGAGCGCAGTTCGAGGCCCGGCGTGGCGATCTTGCGCAGCAGCGCGGCGGTGAAGGGGCTGTGCGCGCCGTTGCCGTCCTCCGCGACCTCGCCGGGCGCGGTGGCGAAGGCGATCAGCGTGCCGACCGCCGCGCGCACGGGCGTCAGCCCCGGCCCGGTGGCGATGCCGCGCGTGGCCGAAGCCAGCCGCAGCCTGAACGGATTGTCGCGGCAGCCATCCAGCAGCACGATCGACACCCGCGCGGATTCCAGCTGCGCGAGCACGCTTTCGAGGTCGAGTGCCTCGAAGCGCAGGTCGCGGTCGTTGCGGACATCGGTGGTGACCGGCAGCAGCCAGTTGCGCCCGCCGAATTCCAGCGCGTGGCCGGCATAGAAGAACAGCGCGGCCTCGGCGCCGACGGCGCGTTGGCCGAGCCGGCGCACCGCCTGCTCCATGGCGCCGCGGTCGGGGTCCAGCACCAGGTCGGTGTCGAAGCCCAGCCGGGTGAGTTGCTCCGCCAGCGCGCGCGCGTCGTTGGTCGGGTTGGCCAGCGGCGGGATGGCCTGGTAGGCGCCCACGCCCATCACCAGCGCGACGCGCGCGCCCTGCTGCGCGGCGGCCGGCGGCGCGGCCAGCAGCAGCACGGCGAAGGCGACGACAAGGGCGCGAAGCCGGGACATGACCCGGATTTCATACACTAAGGCGCGACGCGGCGCAGCGTCGTGCGTTGCGTGATGCGAAGGATTTCGCAGCCCTCAGGGCATCCTGGCGGCGTCGCGCAGCGCCGCGACCAGTGCCTGCAACCGAAGCGCGAGCGTCATCGGCCGGTCGTCCGCAAGGCGTGCATCGGTGCTGTCCGGCACATCCTGTGCAGTCTCGGCTGTCGCGTCCGGCGCCGTCGGCCCGCAGGGTGGCGCCAGCGCGGGCAGCACCAGCGCGTGCTGCTGCAACAGCGCGCTGCGCCGTCGCGCACGCGTTGGCACCACGATGTCGACCGCGCGCGCGATGTCCTGGTTGGCGGCGGGGTCGCGATCATCCTCGACCAGCCAGCCTATGACCGGCCCGGCGAAGCCCGCCGCGCGCAGCGTGCCCACCCATTCGCCGCCGTCATGCACGCGCGCCACCACCAGCACCAGGTCGAGGCCCGCGGCGTCGCGGGGCAGGCGCGGCGCGGCGTCCATCGCCACGCCCTGCGCGGCCAGCGCGGCCGTCGCGTCGGCCAGCTCGGCGGGATCGATGGCCTCGGCCGTACGGCGGTCGACCAGCAGCAGGCGCACCGGCATCCGCGCCAGCGCGTCCCGCAGCGCGTCGCGGATGGCATCGGCGCGCGCCGGCGGCGGCGCGGGCGCGGCGAAGCGGTCGCGCACCATCACCTGTTCCTGCAGCAGCGCCGCCCGCCCGGCGCTGCGCTGCGCCGCATGCAGCCGATAGAACACCACCGGCCACGGCACCGAGACGATGCGCGGGCCGGCCGCGGCCGCGCGCAGCCACATCTCGTAGTCGAACACCGCCGAGAGCCCGGTATCCAGCCGCCCGCCGATGCGCTCCCAGAAGCCCCGCGCGACCAGCGTCTCGGGCTGGAGGAAGAAGTCGCTGTTCGCCCAGCGCCCGAACACGTCGGCCAGTTCATCGGTGGTGAAGCCCTGCGGCCCCGCCGCCAGGGCGCGATGCACGCCCAGCAGCCGCCGCCCGCGATGCGGCAGCACGTAGCCGTGCACAATGTCGGCCGCGGGGTCCGCCGCGAAGGCCGCGCCCAGGCGATGCAGCGCGCCGGGTGCCAGCACGTCGTCGGCGTTGATCCAGCCCAGCAGGTCGGCATCGCTGCCGGCGAAGCCCTTCATGATGGCCTCGGCCGGGCCGCTGTCGGGCTCGCGGATCACGCCGTGCAGGCGGCCGCGATGGCGGTCCAGCAGCGCGGCGGTGCCATCGGTCGAACAGGCATCGACCACGACATGCTCGACCGCCGGATAGCCCTGCGCGGCGACCGACAGGATGGTCTCCTCGAGCCAGGGTCCGGGGTTGAAGCAGGGCGTGACCAGCCGGATGCGCGGCCAGGCGTCGCCTGGCGGTGGTGCGACGGTGGGCAAGCCGAAGGGCCAGGGCAATTCGGCGAAGCGCGGCCAGGCGGCCTGGTCCATCGCCTCGGCGCCGCAGGGGGGCAGGGCGGCCAGCAGCACCTCGGCGCGCAGCGCGTCGCCAGCGGCCAGCGCCGCCATGGCGGTGTTGAACAGCGCGGCGGGGTCGCCCGGTGCGGCGGCCAGCGCGGCCTCGAAGGCGATGCCGGCCTCGGCGCCGCGCCCGGTCGCCAGCAGCGCCAGCCCGCCGGCCATCGGCGCCGCCTGCGCGTATCCGCCGATGCGCGCGGCGCGGCCCGGCGCACCGGCGGCCAGCGCACCGAGGCCCAGCGCGCGCACCACATCCTCCCGCCCGGCATCGGCTGCCAGCCGCGCCAGTTCCGCGAGGTCCGCCTCGGGCAGGGTGGCGATGCCGGCCAGCGCGGCCTCGGCCAGCTCCGCCAGCAAGGCGGGCTCGGCGCCTTCGTTCAGGCTGCGCCGATAGGCCGGCAGCCCGGCCGCCAGCAGCGCGCGCAGCATCACCGGCCGGGGGCTGGCGCGCCAGGCCGCGCGGAGCATCGCGCAGCCCTCCTCCACCGCGCCGTTGCGCGCCAGCGTGTCGCCCAGCATGCCGATGCGGTCGGCCAGCGCGGGATCGGTCCGCGCGGCGTCCAGCAGCGGCGCCGCGCTGGCCACCGCGCTGCCATGCGCGCCGATCCGCGCCTGCACCACCGCCATCGCAACGCTCAGCGCCGCATCCTCCGGCGCGGCGGCTATGGCGGCGCGGGCCAGCGCCAGCGTGTCGAAGCCATCGCCGCCATCCGTCGCGGCCCGCGCCAGCCGCGCGGCGTGCGGCAGGGCAGGGTCGGTCGCCTCCAGCCGCGCCTGCGCGCCGGGCGGCAGCGCGGCCATGGCGCGCTATTCCGCCGCGCGCATCTGTGTCGCGGGCAGCACGGCGGCGAGCGAGGTCCGCACCACGATTGCCGCCGGCCCCGGCGCGGCCAGCGCGGCCGCCAGCGCGGGCATGTCGGCGGTGCTGTCGATGCGCGTCACCGGCACGCCGAAGCAGCCGCACCAGGCGGCGAAATCCGGGTTCTCCAGCGTCGTGCCCGACACCCGCCCCGGATGCGCCTTCTCCTGGTGGATGCGGATCGAGGCATAGGACCCGTTGTCCGACAGGATCATCTTCAGCGGCACGCCGCGCGCGACCGCGACGGCGAATTCGCCCCCGGTCATCAGCGCCCCGCCATCGCCGACCGCCGCGATCACCTGGCGGTCCGGGTAGCGCAGCGCCGCCGCCACGCCGGCCGGCACGCCGAAGCCCATCGCACCCGAGACGGGTGCCACCAGCCGCTGCGGCGGCGTCCAGGACACCTTGCGATAGAAGGGCGCGCCGAAGGTGCCGGCATCGAGGGTCACGATGGCATCCGGTGCGGCGATCTCGCCGATGCGCCGCGCAACTTCCGCGAAGGCCACGCCGTCATTGTGCTGCGCCGCGCGGATGCCGGTATCGGCCACATGGATGGCGCGCAGCCTGGCGTTCCAGCCTTCGCGCGCAGCGGGCGCGGCGGGGGCTTCATCCGCCAGCGCCGCGATCAGCGCCACGGCATCGGCGGCCAGCGCCATCTCGGCCGGGAATTGCCAGCCCAGGAAGCGCGGTTCCGCGCACACATGCACCAGCCGCTGCCCCGCCGCCGGCCAGCTCCAGCCCTGCGAGGTGATGTCGGTCAGCCGCGTGCCCAGCGCCAGCACCAGGTCGGCCTGCGCGAAGGCGTCGCGCTGCACGTCCGGGTTCCGCAGGCCGAGGTCGCCGGCATAGAGCGCGTGGTGGTTCGGAAAAAGGTCCTGCCGGCGGAAGGAGACCGCGACGGGCAGGTTCCAGGCTTCCGCGAAGCCCAGCAGCGCCTCGCGCGCGCCGGGGCGGTCGAAGGCGTGGCCGGCCAGCAGGATGGGGCGCTCGGCGCCGCGCAGCAGCGCCGCCAGCCGCGCGACATCCGCCGGCGCGGGAATCGCCGGCGCAACCAGCGTCGCGGGCACGTCCGGCGCGTCGCAGTGTTCCGCCAGCAAATCCTCGGGCAAGGACAGCACCACCGGCCCCGGCACGCCCTGCATCGCCATGGCGTAGGCGCGGGCGATCAGTTCCGGCACCTGGCTCGCCTCGGTCGCCTCGCCCACCCATTTCGCGATGCCGCCGAACATGCGGGCGTAGTCGATCTCCTGGAAGGCGTTGCGCCGCAGGTCGCGCTTCTCCACCTGGCCGACCAGCAGGATCAGCGGCGTCGCGTCCTGTTCCGCCGTATGCACCGCGATCGACGCATTGCACGCCCCCGGCCCGCGCGAGACCAGCACCACCCCCGGCCGCCCGGTCAGCTTCGCATCCGCCACCGCCATGAACCCCGCGCCGCCCTCGCTGCGGCAGGTCACCAGGTCGATCGCCGGGTGCGCGTGCAGCGCGTCCAGCAGCGCGATGTAGGATTCCCCCGGCACGCAGAAGGCGCGGTCGATCCCCTGGGCGGCGAGGAAGTCGATCAGGCGTTGGGCGGCAGTCGGCATGTGGCGATGGTTCCCCTGGACCCGCACCCGATAGCGCGGCGCGCGCGGTTGATCCATGCCGGGGGCTGTCGGCGGCCGGACTTCGCGCTAAGAAGGCGGAGTCCAGGAATGGCACGGCCGGACGCACCGGCCGGCCCGCAACCGATTGCCAGGGAGAAACTACCCCATGACCATCACCCGTCGTTCCACGCTCGGCGTGGCGCTGGCCGGCCTCGCCGCGCCGGCCATCGTGCAGGCCCAGGGCTCCGCCTGGCGGCCGAACCGCCCGGTCCGGCTGATCGTGCCCTTCGCCCCGGGCGGGTCGAACGACATCGTGGGCCGCATCATCGCCGAGCCCGTCGGCCAGATCCTCGGCCAGGCCGTGGTGATCGAGAACCGCGCTGGCGCGGGCAGCGTCATCGGCTCCGAGGCCGCCGCGCGCGCGCCCGCCGATGGCTACACCGTGCTGATCAACAGCGCGCATGCCACCGTGCCCGCCATCGTCGCCCGCATGCCCTACAACGCCGTGACCGATTTCGAGGGCGTGGCGGTGGCCGGCTTCTCCCCGCACACGCTGGTGGTGAACCCGCGCGTCGAGGCCCGCACCGCGGCCGAGCTGGTGGCGCTGATCCGCGCCAATCCGGGGCGGCTGAACTTCGCCTCGGCCGGCATCGGCTCGGGCGTGCACCTGGCCGGGCTGGTCATGTTGAACAAGCTGAACCTGCAGGCCGAGATGGTGCACTACCGCGGCGGCGGGCCGGGCGTCGCGGCACTGGTCTCGGGCGAGGCGCAGTTCGGCACGCCCACCATGGCATCCTCGCTTGGGCAGATCCGCGGCGGCGGCGTGCGCTGCCTGGCGGTGCTGTCCGAACAGCGCAGCCCCGCCCTGCCGGACGTGCCCAATGTGACGCAGGCCGGCATCCCCGGCGTGGTGCATGAGGAATTCTTCCCCATCACCGTGCCCAAGGGCACCCCGCCCGAGATCGTCTCCGCCCTCGGCGCCGCCTTCCGCCAGGCGATCAGCCAGAGCGCGGCGCGGCTGACGGAACTCGCCGGCGTGGCGCCGCGCGATGGCTTCGACACCAATGCGAAGGTCATGACGCTCGTGCGCGAGGGTGTCGATAACTACACCCGCATCCTGCGCGCCGCCGGCGTGCAGCCGGAATAACCGCGCGCGCCGGGCTTCCGGCGCAGCGGACAGGATCGCCGGCCCGCCCGGCGGAACGGCGTCGCGGCAACCCGCCCAGGGCGGGGCCGCGCCGCTGGCTTGACGCGCCGACCCGCGCCCGAACCGGGGCGCGGCCATACAGGGAGGAAACAAGAATGACCATCGCCCGACGCCCGCTGCTTGCGGGCGCGCTTCTCGCCCCTGCCTTGGCCCGCGCCCAGGCGCCCTGGCGGCCCGACCGCCCGGTGCGGGTCGTCGTGCCCTTCGCGCCGGGCGGCGCGACCGACGTCGTCGCCCGCGTGCTGGCGGAATCCGTCGGCGGGCTGCTCGGCCAGACCGTGGTGGTCGAGAATCGCGCCGGTGGCGCGGCCGGATTGATCGGCTCCGAGATGGTCGCGAAATCCCCGCCCGACGGGCTGACGGTGCTGGTGCATTCGAACGCCCATGTGATCGCGCCGAACCTGGTGTCGCGCATGCCTTACGACGTGCTGGGGGATTTCGCCGCGGTGGCGCATCTGGGCCGTGTGCCGCAGGTGATCGTGGTCAATCCGCGCCTGCCGATCACCACCATGGCCGAATTGCTGGCCTGGCTGCGCGCCAATTCCGGCAAGGTCGATTTCGCCTCGGCAGGCATCGGCAGCGGCAATCACCTGGCCAGCGAGATCTTTCGCGCTGCAGTGCCGGGCGTGCAGATGGAGATGGTACAGTTCCGCGGCGGCGGGCCTGCCATGGCGGCGGTGATCGCAGGCAATGCACAGATGTGCATCGACCCGATCTCCTCGGCGATCGGGCATATCCGCGGCGGCACGGTGCGCGCCATCGCGGTCGCGGGCGCCACCCGCGCGGCCATCCTGCCCGACGTGCCCTCGGCGTCCGAAGCCGGGCTGCCGGCCTGGAACGCCGAGGCCTGGTTCGGCGCCTTCGTGCCGACCCGCACGCCGGCCGCGGCCGTGGCGGCGCTGAACGCCGCGTTCAACACCGCGATGCAACGCCTCGCGCCACGCCTGACCGAACTGGGTGTCGAGGTGCAACCGCAATACGCCACGACCGCCGCCTTCGACGCCTTCGTGCGCGCCGACCTGCCGCGCGTGGCAGCGGTGCTGCGCGCGGCGGGGGTGCGGCCGGAGTAGCGGGGGGCCCGGGGGAGGGCTTTGCCCTCCCCCGGACCCCCACCCACCAAAGGCCTAAGGGCCTCTGGACACCAATACCTGATCGGAGAAATTGGGGAGGGGCATGGTGCGCCCGTCGCGTCGGTCGGACCGACGATGCCCCTCCCCAATTTCCCCGATTAAAGTCGAGGGTTCCAAGGGCCTTAAGCCCTTGGTGGGGGAGGTCCGGAGGGGGCAAAGCCCCCTCCGCCTGTCACGACCCGCGCTGCAGCAGCGCCACCACGCCGCGTTGCCAGGCTTCCCAGGCCTGGTCGGCGGCGGTGCCGGCGGCGTCGGCTTCGCGGCTCACGGTGTTGAGGCGGCGGCGGGCTTCCTGGAGTTCGGGGCCGGTGCGGTCTTCAGCGGCTTGGCGGGCGCGGGCGAGGGCCTGGTCGGCCGTGCGGTAGGCGCGCGCGCGCAGGCGTGCTTCGTCGAGCAGGCGGCGGAGGTCCTGCATGGCCTCGACCACGGCGGCGAGGTCGGCGCGGCCGGGGGTGTTCTCTGGCGTGCGGGCCAGGACCTCCTGGAGGCGCTCCATGGTGCCGGGGCCGCCGGGCAGGCGGCGCAGGTTCTGCTCGATGTCGAATTGCTGCCAGCGCAGCAGCATGGGCTCGCCGAGCGAGGTGTCCCACAACGGCGTGTCCTGGCGGATGGTGCGCTCGAAGGGCAGGCGCAGGGTCTGGGCGGAGCCGTCCAACTCCACCTCGTGCCGCAGGCCGAAATCGCCCTGGCTGACGATGGTGAAGCGGGGTTCGGCGCCGGAGCGGCGCGGTACGTCGATGACCAGCATGCCGCGTGCGCCGCGCGGGTCGATGGCGATGGCGGTCTCCTCGCGACGCAGCATCTCGATGGCGACGAAGCCGCGACGCAGCGCGATGCGTGTCACGCGGTCGGTGGTGCTGCCGGCCTGGGAATACTGGACGTCGCGGTCGCGCGCGAAGGCCAGGATGCGGCCTTCGCCGGCGGGCATGGCGCGGATTTCGGCGTCGCCCAGGAAGACGCCGGCTTCCGGCCCCTCGGCGCCGTACACGGTGGCCAGGCCATCGGGCAGCGTGTGCTGGGACGCGTTGCGGATGCGTGCGGCCTGCAAGGGATGGCGGGCGTTAAGGTCCTGGATCCACCAGACGCGCTCGGCCGGCAGGCGGACATCGAGGAACGGGACATTGGCCGTCTCGCCGGCGCGGATGGTGACGGGTTCGGCGAGGACGAAGGCGACGCGCCCGGCCGAGGACGCGGCGGTGGCGGCGGCGGCGGGCTGGGCCGGGACACCACCGGCGGCCATGCCCGGCGCGTCCGCCGCGCGGGCGCGCGCGGCCATCTGCGGTGCGGCGGCGCCCGATTCGAAGGCGCGGCCGACCAAGGGCGCCGGGGCAGGCGCAGGAATCGGCACCGGTCGCCCGCCGGTATCGGGTGTGACCATGACGGCGCCGGCGACGCGCACCGGCATCTCGGGCCGCGCCACCGTGATGGGCTGGTAGATGCGCTGGCGGAAGGCGGCGGCCTCGCCCGAGACAAGCGCCAGGCGCACCGCGTCCCAATCGCTGCCCGAGGCGTTCTCGACCACCGCCCAGCCTTGCAGCCGCGCATTGGTTGGCGTGGTGGCGGGCGCGCCCATGGGCGGCACCAGCAGGCGGTAGGAGGGCTTCCACAGCGGCGCGCCGGCGACATACAGCACCGCCACCTGGCGGGCGCGGTCGGCGCGCAGGCGGATCTCAATGCGGCGTTCATCGGCGGACCGCGCGGCGGCCAGCGCCTCGGCGGCGCGGGCCACGCGGCCGGCCAGGCCGGCGTCGGTCAGGGTGACCTCGTCGCCCTCGCGCAGCATGACGGTGCGAAGGCCGGTCGGCGTGATGAGCGTCAGGCGCAGGCCGCCGGGGGTGCCGGCGACGGGCGGCACCTCGGCGGCATCGGCGATGCGCCCGCGCGCGCCGCCAGCCTCGGCCTCCTGGCCGCGCAGGGCGGCGAGCAGGCGCACGCGGCTTTCGAAGTCCGCGGGGCGCACGGGCAGGCCGCGGAAGGCCTCGCCCGCCAGGTCGAGGGCGGGCAGGCGCAGGCCCTCCACCGTGCCGGCGGTATCCACCACGATCAGGCTGCGGAGCAGGTCGTCCACATCCTCGGTCGGCGCGCGGAAGGTGACGGAGCCATCGGCCGGGACCTCGCCGGCGCGCTCGACCTGCGCGAGGCCGGCCGAGGAGAGCGTGACGCTGCGGACGGGCAATTCTGTGGCCAGCGCGGTCGAGGCGCTCAGCAGGAAGGCGAGGGTCAGGCGGCGCATGGCGTTGTTCCTCTCCGCGGGGGCCGGAGGGTAGGCGGGGGCGGCGGGCGCGGTCCAGGCCAGCCGCCGTGACACCGTGAAGCGGTTCAGCCGGCCAGCACGATGTCGAACTGCGCGAGCAGCGCGCGGGCCTCGATCCGATCGGCCGGGACGAAGGGGATGATGATGGCATCGCGCGCACGCGGGTCGCGGATGCGGTTGAGCAGGCCGTCGCGGTCGTTGAGCGGTTCGCCGGCGACATACATTTGCGTGATCAGGGTGCCGCCGCCCGGGCGCGTGACCTGCACATGAATGTGAGGCGTGCGGCCCGGATAGGGCGCGGGGCGTAGCGTGCGAAAGGCATAGGCGCCGGTCGCGTCGGTCAGCACGCGGCCATAGCCCTGGAAATTGGCGTCGAAGCGGGCGGTGTCGGGCGCGCGGGGGTGGCGGTAGATGCCCTGGGCGTCGCATTGCCAGATCTCCACCAGCGCGCCGGGCACCGCGTTGCCGGCGGTGTCGCTCACGCGGCCGCGCAGATGCGTGACCGTGCCCATGGCCTGCGCGGCCGCGCCCTGAACGCGCACCAGGTCGGCATCGGTGTCGGCGGGGAAGGCCACCGGGTAGAACGGCCCCTGGGTCTGGCGCGGGGTCGCCGCACGCTGTTGCGCGAAGGCCGGCAGAGGCAGCAGCAGGGCGGCGCCGAGCAGCGGGCGGCGGAGCAGGCGGGGCTGGGTCATGCCGCGATAGTGCCGCGCGCGGGCGTGACGCGATGTATCGAAGCGCAACCGGTCAGACGAAGGCCGGGATCAGCGACAGCACCAGCAGCACCGCCATCGCGATGTTGAAGCCGCGCAGCGCGCGGTCCGTCCGCAGCAGGCGCGACGCCCCCGCACCCAGCGCCGCCCAGACCAGCGTGCAGGGGAAGCAGACCAGCGCGAAGGCGGCGGCGATGACCAGCGTCTCGGCCAGGATGTCGCCATCCGGGGTGGTGAAGGCGGCAATGGCGGCGAGCGCGATCATCCAGGCCTTGGGGTTCACCCATTGGAACAGCGCCGCCCCGATGAAGCCGAGCGGCGGGCGGGGCGGGCCTTCGCCAGGCGCGCCGGCGCGGGCGATCTTCCAGGCCAGCACCAGCAGCCAGGCGGCGCCGCCCCATTTCAGCGCGGTGTGCAGCATCGGCATGGCCGCGAAGGGGCCGGCCAGGCCCAGCCCCACGATCAGCAGCATCGCCGCGAAGCCGAAGGTGATGCCGAGCATGTGCGGCACCGTCGCGCGGATGCCGGCATTGGCCGCGCCGGCCGCGACCATGAGCACGTTCGGCCCTGGCGTGACCGACATGGCGATGGCGAAGCCGAGCAGGGCGAGGGTCTTTTCCATGGGGCGATGTTAGGTCAGGGCTGCTGACGTTCATCTGCGCTCTTGCCGGGGCGGCGTTGCGCGTGTCGCATGACGGGGTGTGATTGCAGGAGGATGCGATGGCTGACGAGACCCCCGAGCAGCGGCTGGCGGCTTTGGGCCTGACTTTGCCGCCGGTGCCCAAGCCGATGGGCAGCTATGTGCCCTGGCGGCGCGAGGGTGACATGATCTGGACGGCGGGGCAGGGGCCTCGGCGCGCGGATGGGGTGCCGGTGGCGGGCAAGGTGCCGACGCAGATCGGGGTGGAGGAGGCCTATGGCCATGCTCGGTCCGTCGGGCTGGGGTTGTTGGCGGCGGCGGCTGAGGCGGCGGGGGGCTTGGGGAAGCTGCGCTGCGTGAAGGTGCTGGGGATGGTGAATGCGACGCCGGAGTTTGGCGAACATCCCAAGGTCATCAACGGGTGTTCGGATTTGTTCGTGGCGGTGCTGGGGGATAACGGGAAGCATGCGCGCTCGGCGGTGGGGTTCGTCAGCCTGCCGAACCAGATCCCGGTGGAGATCGAGGCGATTTTCCGCATCGTGGATTGATGGCGGGGTCCGGGGTGACACTGTCACCCCGGCGGGGGTCCGGGGGCGGCGCCCCCGTTGTCTTTACACGCGATTGCGCGTGACGAGGCGCCCGGGCTTCTCCCCGGTGGCGCCTTTCTTGGCCGTATAGGTGGGCGTGCCGTTTGCCCAGACTTCCTCGATCCCTTCGCTGGTTTGCTTCGGGTCTTCGAAGGTGGCGCGGTCGATGATGGTATCCGCATCGAACAGCACCAGGTCCGCATAGGCCCCTTCGCGGATTTCCCCGCGGTCGAGCATCCCGAAGAGCGACGCCGTGCGCCCGGTCATCTTGTGGATGGCGGTCTCCACGCTGAACAGCCGCAACTCGCGCGCATAGAGCCCGAGCACGCGCGGAAACGTCCCCCACAGCCGCGGATGCGGATGCGCGTCGTGCGGGATCCCGTCCGACCCGATCACCGACATCGGATGCGCCATGATGCGGCGCACGTCTTCCTCGTCCATCTGCCAGGTCACCTGGCCGGCCGGCAGCAGGCGTTCGGCGGCCTGGCGGATGTCGGTGTTCCAGCCGCGCGCGATGTCGGACAGGTACTTCCCCGCCATCTCGGGATGCGGGATCGACCAGGTGATCATCACCTTCACGTCGTCGCGCAGCCGGTCGGGCATCAGCACGGTGGACCCGGCCGGGTAGGGGTACATGTCGAAGAACATGTCCTGGGTCTGGTTGAAGGCCTCGATCAGCGGGAGCGTCTGGGTCGAGCGGCCGTAATTCTCCGGCATCGAACACTTGTGGTGGCTGACCCAGACCGGCACGCCGACGCGCTTGCCGATCTTCGCCGTCTCCTCGATGGAGGCCAGCACGCGGTCGGCCTCGTCGCGCATGTGGGTGACGTAGATGCCGCCCATGGCGCGCAGCGGCTCGGCGACGGCGATCACTTCCTCGGTCGTCGCATGCATGTTGGGCGCGTAGTACAACCCGGTGGAGAAGCCGGACGCGCCCTCGGCCAGCGAGTTCTTCACCCGCAGGCGCATGTGCTCGATCTCGGAATCCTTCGCCACGCGCATCACGTCGCCGTCCATGGCCTCGACGCGCATGGTCTGGTGGCCGACCAGGGCGAAGGTGTTCACCTCGGAGCCTCGCTTCTTCAGCTCATGCGCGTAGTCGCCGAACGAGTCGAAGCGCCACCAGCCCTCCTCGCCGATCAGGTCGAGCGGCGGCGGCGGCTTGCGGCTGAAGCGCGCGGGGGAGAGCGACACGCCGCAATTGCCGACGACGACGGTGGTGACCCCCTGGCTGATCTTGCAGGTCATGCATTCCGGCCCGCACATCACCGCGCGGTCGTCATGGGTGTGGGCATCGATGAAGCCGGGCGCCAAGGCACGACCATTGGCCGGCAGCTCGCGGTCGGCAGACGCACTGCCAAGGTCGCCCACTGCGACGATACGGTCCCCCGTGACACCCACGTCGCCGCGCCGGCGTGGCCCGCCGGTGCCGTCGAAGATCGTGGCATCTCGGATGATGAGGTCGCAGCGCAGCGCCATGGTCGGGTCTTCCGCTCGGTCGTGAAGGCCCAACCATGACGCGGCGGCGCCGGGCGCGAAAGCCCCGGCGCCGCCGGCCGTGTCACACCGCCTCGGCCCGCAGCATCCGCGCTGCCGAAACGAGGTTCGCCATGGCCGGCTTCACCTCCGCCCAGCCGCGCGTCTTGCAGCCGCAATCGGGGTTCAGCCACAGCCGCCGGCGCGGGATGCGGTTCGTCGCGCGCTGCAGCAGCGCCGCCATCTCCTGCGCGTCGGGCACGCGCGGCGAATGGATGTCCCACACGCCCGGCCCGATCTCGTTCGGGTAGTCAAACACCGCGAAGGCTTCCAGCAATTCCATGTCGGACCGCGCGGTTTCGATCGAGATCACATCGGCATCCATCGCCGCGATGGCCTCGATGATGTCGTTGAACTCGGAATAGCACATGTGCGTGTGGATCTGCGTGTCGTCGCGCACGCTGCCGGCGGACAGCCCGAAGCACGCCACCGCCCAGCGCAGGTAATCCGCGCGATCCGCCTGGCGCAGCGGCAGCCCCTCGCGGAAGGCCGGCTCGTCGATCTGGATGATCGGGATGCCGGCGGCCTCCAGGTCCGTCACCTCGTCGCGGATGGCGAGCGCGATCTGCCGGCACACCGCCTCGCGCGGGATGTCGGTCCGCACGAAGGACCATTGCAGCATGGTCACCGGCCCGGTCAGCATCCCCTTCATCGGCTTGGTCGTGAGCGACTGCGCGTAGGCGGACCAGCGCACCGTCATCGGCGCGGGGCGCGAGACATCGGCATGGATGATCGGCGGCGCCACGCAACGGCTGCCATAGGACTGCACCCAGCCATGCTTCGTGAACGCATACCCGGCCAGCTGCTCGCCGAAATACTTGACCATGTCGTTGCGTTCGAACTCGCCATGGACGGGCACGTCCACGCCGATCTCGTCCTGCCAGCGCACGGCCTCCTCGGTCAGGCGCGCGATGGCGGCATCGTAGGCGGCCTGGTCGATCGCGCCGCGTGAAAGCCCGGCGCGCAGCGCGCGGACCTCGGCCGTCTGCGGCCACGACCCGATCGACGTCACCGGCAGTTCCGGCAACTGCAACCGCGCCGCCTGGGCCTCAGCCCGCGCCGCATAGGGGCTGGAGCGGCGCTCCATCGCCGGGGTTGCGGCAGCCAGGCGCGCAGCGACCGCCGGGTCGGCCTGCCGCGCATCCGCCAGCGCGCGATCGCTGTCGTGGAAGGCGGCGGCGACGGTCGCCTCGCCCTCGTCCAGCGCACGGGCCAGCACCGCGACCTCGACCAGCTTCTCGTTCGCGAAGGCGAGGCGCCGCTTCAGCGCGGGATCGATGGCGCTTTCCAGCGCGACGCTATGCGGCACATGCAGCAGCGAGCAGGACGGTGCCACCATCAGCCGCCTGCCGAAGCCGGCATCGGCGGCGCGGCGCAACAGCCCCAGCGCGCCGCGCAGATCCCCGCGCCACACATTCCGCCCATCCACCACGCCAAGCGAGAGCCAGCGATCCCGCGGCAGCGCCGCCAGCACGTCGTCGAGCTGCCCCGGTGCGCGCACCAGATCCACATGCAGCCCCGCCACGGGCAGCGACGCGGCAAGGCCGAGATTGTCCCGCAGCCCCTCGAAATACGTCGCCAGCAGCAGCTTCAGCCCCGGCGCCGCATCGGCCAGGGCGCGGAACGCCACGCGATACGCCTGATCCGCGCCGGACGGCAGGTCGGTCACCAGGCAGGGTTCGTCCACCTGCACCCAGGACGCGCCGGCCTCCGCCAACCCACGCAGCGCATCGGCATAAGCCGGCAGCAGCGCCGGCAGCAGGTCGAGCGGCCGCGACCCATCCTCCGCCTTCGACAGCAGCAGCAGCGACACCGGGCCGAGCAGCACGGGCCGGGTGCGCGTGCCGTGCTCCAGCCCCTCGGTCAGCGCGCGCGCCCAGCGGTTATCGAGCAGGCGCGGGCGCGTCGCCGCCGAAAGCCGCGGCACCATGTAGTGGTAGTTGGTGTCGAACCACTTGGTCATCTCGAGCGCCGGCGCGCTGCCGGGGATGCCGGCCTCTCGTTCCGCCGGCGTGCCGCGCGCGCCGCGCGCCAGCGCGAACATGCTCGCGACCGAGCCCGCCCCGTCGCCCGTCCAGCCATAGCCGGGCGGCACCAGGCCGAGGGCGCAGGCGGTCTCCAGCACATGGTCATACAGCGCGAAGTCGCCCGACGGGACATGGTTGATCCCGCTGCCCTGCTGCACGGCGCGCGCGCCGGCGCGCAGCGCGGCGGCGGTGGATTGCAGCGCGGCCTCATCGGACTTGCCGGCCCAGAAGGCCTCCAGGGCGGATTTCAACTCGCGGCGTGGCCCGATGCGCGGGTAGCCGAGATTGGCGGCGATGGTCATCGCAGGATGTCTCCGTCGCCCGGTGCACCCAGCCCGGCCGTGGGGGTGGCGTGCTCCCGCGGGAGTCACGGCGCCGGCAGGTTTCCTGGCTTGCGGGTGCCGGGCCTGAGCCCGTCGCTGCCGACCCTGCCTTCCCACGCTCGCGCGCAGTGGCGCCCCTTGCGGAGCCCGGGCCGGCGGCTTCCCGCCGACAGTTGCTGGGGCAGCCGCCGACTGAGGGTTTCAGGCCCCGCACGGCGTTCCCTCTTGCGCCCGCTCGCGCGGGACCAACGCGATATAAAGATATCTGCATGTCAAAGATATGCAAGTGACATTCCGGCGCCGCGGGCGCGCCTTACCCGGCCCCCGGGGCGGGACGACGACGGCTGGCGCGCCCCGTGCACGCCAGGTGGCAGGTTTGAGGGGGGCGCCGAACCCGGCCAGCCGGTGTGCGTGCCTTGATCTCCCTTAGGTGGCAGGCCGGAACCGCTGTGCGCGATCCTGCGCCGCCCAACCGCCGCCGGCGGTCAGTCCTCCTCGGGCACCTCGCAGACGAAATCCTCGGCCTTGCCGGCGGCGCTGCGCGGGAGGTCTGCCATGTGCCGCACCGTCACCGCAAAGCCCTGGCCGAACTTGGCGCGCGCCCAACCGGCGGCGGCGGCCGCTTCCGCCTCCGTCAATGGCACGGGCGCCAGGATCTCCAGCCGCAGCGCATCCAACGCCGTCTGCACTAACCGGTATTGCCGCAGTCCCGGCACCGCCCCCACCAGCGCGCCGAGGTCGCCCGAGGACAGCAACGGCCAGGCCCGCCCGCCCCCCGGCAGCCGCAGCATGTTCTGCCGCCGCCCCAGGATGCGCGTGATCACCGGCAGACCGCGCCCGCAGGGGCAGGGCGGCCCGACCTCCGCCGCATCGCCGATGTCGTAGCGGATCAGCGGCATCGCCAAATTGTGCAGCGGCGTGACCAGAACGCGCCCGGTCTCGCCCGGCGCGCAGGGCGTGCCGTCGTCGTGCAGCACCTCGACGCGCAGCCCCTCGGACTGGATGTGGTGGTGGCCCGGATGGTCGGGGCATTGCAGCGCCAGGTAGCCGGCCTCGCGCGTGCTGTAGATGTCGATGACCGGCACGCCCCAGGCGGCCTCGATCACGGCGCGGGCGTCCGGGCGCAGCGCCTCGGCAATCGCGATGACCTGGCGCAGCCGCGACAGGCGCGGCCGTTCCGCCGCCAGCCGCACCAGGATGGAAGGGTGGGATAGCAGGTAGTCCGGGTCCTGCCGCATCAGCCATTCCGCCTGGCGGTCGGGCGGCGTGGTAACGTTCAGGCTCGCCAGCCGCCCCGATTCGAACAGCCCGGCGCTGGAGAAGCCCCAGCCCTGCTGCGAATCGCCCTCGGGATACGCCGCCTTGCCGTGCCCGCTCTCGCGGATCACCGCCATGGTGCCGGTCAGGTCGCGGCGGTGCCACAGGTGGTCGCGCAGGGTGAAGGCGCTCCAGACCAGCTCCCAGACCTGGCTGCGGACAGCGCGCACCGGCCGGCCGGTGGAGCCGGAGGTGAAGACCTCCCGATACTCCCCATGGCCGGGCGGCAGGGCATCGGCGAGCATCGCATCATCGACATCGGCGGCCTGGATCTCGTCGCGCGTCAGCATCGGGATTTCGCGCCAGGCGGCCTCGAAACCGGCGGCCTCGTTCGGGTCGGGCAGGGCGGCGGGCAGGCGCGCGGCATAGAAGGGTACCTGCGCGCGCGCATGATCCAGCAGCGCGGCCAGCTGCCGGCGCTGGGCGTGCGCGATGCGCTCCGCCGGCCACCATTGCGTGCCGTCCAGCTGGAACAGCAGCGCCAACAGCGCGGCGCCGGGCCCCGCCGGCAGCGCCGGCCAGGTAATGCCGGGCATGGCGGAAACCACGTCGATCGGCGGGCGTTGCGATGTCATGCGGGGTGAACTCCCGATATCGTGTGCGGCGGATGAAAAGACTGCCATGAAGCCGCCATGGCAGGATGAAACCCAGCGTTCCATGCGTTGAACGCAGCGAGAGGGAGAAATCCACAGCGATGCGAACCGTGGCGATCAGTGCCGTCCTGCTCGGCGTGGCGCATGTCAGCGTCGCCGCCGCTGCGATGCCGGCCGTGTCGATGAATGACGGGCAGGGCGCGACGCTCGCACGCGCCGGCGCCAGCAGCTTCCTGGAGGTGCCGGACACCCGCCAATCCGCGCTGCTGCCGGTCGGCGAGGGCGGCGAGGGCGGTCGCGGCCGCTGGCGCCGCGGCCCGCCGCGCGGCCATGGCTGGGGTCCGCCGCCGCGCAATTACTACTATGCGCCGCCGCCACCGCGGTACTACCGCCCGCCGCCGCCGGTCTATTACGCGCCGCCGCCGCGCGCCTATTACTACGCGCCGCCGCCGATGCAGTACGCGCCGCAGCCGGGGGTCAGCCTGAACTTCCGCTTCTGACCGGCAGCGCTTGCATCGTGTTCTGACCTGGCGCGCTTGCAGAGCGTTCTGACCCAGTGCGTTTGCAAAGCGCTCTCAGTCGGAGCACTTGCACGGCGGACTCACTCGGCGCGCTTGCACAGCGGACTCACTCGGCGCGCTTGCACAGCGGACTCACTCGGCGCGCTTGCACAGCGCGACGCGCCCATGATGATGTGCCCGCATAAATCATCATGGGAACGCCAGGATCATGACCATCATCAACCGCCGCCAAGTGCTGGCCGTTGCCGGCGGCGCCGCGACGCTGATCGGCGCGCCGCGCGCCCGCGCGCAGGACCAGGTCATCAAGATCGGCGTGTTGGCGGATTTCTCCGGCCCCTATCGCAGCACCTCCGGCCCCACCAGCCTGGCGGCCGCGCAGCAGGCGGTCGAGGATCTCGGCCTCGCGAACCGCGGCATCCGGGTCGAGGTTCTCCAGGGCGACCACCAGAACCGCCCCGACGCCGCGCTGGCCCTGGCCCGCCGCTGGATCGACCAGGACAGCGTCGACATGATCTGCGAGGTCAACAACTCCGCCATCGCGCTGGCGGTCGCCAACCTGGTGCGCGAGAAGGACAAGGTGCAGCTGGCCTCCGGTGCCGCGACCTCCGCGCTGACCGGCGCGCAATGCAGCAGCCACACCCTCCACTGGACCTACGACACCTGGATGTTCGCCAACGTGGTGGGTGGTGCGACGGTGCGCTCGGGCGGTGATTCCTGGTACTTCATCACGGCGGACTACGCCTTCGGCCACCAGCTGGAACGCGACACCGGCGGCTTCGTGACCCGCGCCGGCGGGCGCGTGGCGGGCGCGGCGCGCTACCCCTTCCCGGGCACCACCGATTTCAGCAGCTACCTGCTCCAGGCGCAGGCATCGCGCGCCAAGGTCGTCGGCCTCGCGATGGCCGCCGGCGACATGGTGAACTGCGTCAAGCAGGCGCATGAATTCGGCCTCACGCGGCGCGGCCAGCAACTCGCGGGCATGATCATGTTCGTGCAGGACATCCGCGGCATCGGCCTGGAGGCCGCGCAGGGCATGGTGATGAGCGAGGTCTTCTACCACGACCTCAACGACCGCACCCGCGCCCTGGCCCAGCGCATCCTGCGCCGCACGCCCGACAACATGCCCAACCAGGAACATGCCGGCACCTATTCCTGCTGCGTCCACTACCTGAAGGCGGTGGCGGACGTCGGCGTCGCGCGCGCCAAGCAATCCGGTGCGGCGGTGATCGAGGCCATGAAGCGCATGCCGACCGACGACGACGCCTTCGGCCCCGGCCGCATCCGGCAGGACAACCGCAAGATTCACCCCGCCTACCTGTTCGAGGTGAAGGCGCCCTCCGAAAGCCGCGGCTTGTGGGATTTCTACAAGCTGCGCGCGACCGTGCCGGCGGAGGACGCCTTCCGCCCGATCGCCGAGGGCGGCTGCCCCCTCGTCAGGACCTGACGCCGTCCAGGAAGCGCAGCGCCGCCTCCGGCCCGGCCATGATCTCCGTGAGCCGGGCGAGGTCGGCGGCACTCGCTTCTGGCCGCGCGCGCAGCGTCGCGAAGGCATCCGTCACGCGGCGCAGCGCGGCATCATAGGCGCTGGCCCCGCCCAGCGTCCGCCCGGCGGTCTCGAGCCGGCGCAGCCCGCGCGCGGTCGCCTCCATCGCCCGCACCCCTGCATCGTCCAGCCGCGCGCCCGCGCGCGCCAGCGGTTCGACCAGGTGCTGCGTGGCGGCTTCCGCGAAGGCGGTGCGGCAGGCCTCCCCGACCTCGCGGCGCAGCGCAGCGACACGCTGGCGCCGCTCCGGCCGCCGCCCCGCGGCAGACGCCTCCAGATCCTCCAGCGCCTCGGCGAATTCCTCGGCCAGCAGCGCCGCACCCTGCGGGTCGTTCACCGCGAAGTCGGGCTGACATTCCTCGATCCAGCGGTCGAGTACGCGTTCCCCCACGCCCGGCGGCACGCGCGCGCCGGCGGAGGCCGTGACGACCGAGGCCGGCTTCGCCGCCTTGGTCAGGATGGTCGCGAGCATCGCCTCGATCACCGCCGGGTCCTCGGCCGCGGCGGACCCCAGCGCCGCGTGCACCAGCGCCTCGGGCGGTCCCTCGCGCGCTGCCAGCAGCGCGGTCCAGAGCAGGTCCGCATGGCGCCACACCCCGGCCGACAGCGCGGCACAGTGGCGGAATTCGGCCTCGGCCAGGCCGCTCGCGGCCCAGGCGGGCGGTGGGACCAGCGTGTCCACCACACGCGAAGCGGCGCGCCACAGCCGCCGCCCGGCGCCATCCACCACCGCCAGGTCCGCGAAGCTGCGCCCGGCGCAGGCGTCCTCGATGGCGGTCGCGTCCGCCCCGATCGCCCCACGCACCGCCTCCGCCAGGCCGACCAGCGCGCTGCGCGGCAGCCCGCCTTCGCTGCGCTTCCAACTGCGCGGGTCGGCGATGGCGCCGTCCAGCGGCAGGAACAGCAGCCGCGCGAAGGCGATCGGCCGCGGCGGGCGCAGCCGGCGCAGCCGCGGCCTTGCGGCATCGAGCAAGCGGTCGGCCTCGCGCCGGTCCGGCATGCGGTCGAAGGCCGCCACCACCCGCGCCAGCGCGTCGTCGGAGGCCGAGGCCACCGCATGGGTCAGGCGCCGCTGTTCGGCGGACAGCGCGGCGGTCATGCCGCGCGCGCCCGGATTCGCTCGTTGCGCGCGACGATGTCGAGCATGCGGCCCGACCGCCAATCCTCGTTCGCGCGGACCACGCGGCGCATGCGCGTCGGGCGGTCCCAATCCTCCTGGATGCCGAGCCATTGCTCGACCTCGCGCGGCATGACCGGGGCCAGCAACGCCATCTCCCACAATGCGCCCTGGCGCAGGCCGGGATCGGCGTCGCGCCACAATTCGGTGATGACCTGCCAGCCATCGAGCAGCCAGTCGGGGCGCGAGGCCCGCCGGCCGAGCTCCGACGCGTCCTCCCGCCAGGCGCGCAGCAGCCCCGGCGTGTCCGACAGCAGGCCATCGAGGTCGCGGAAGGCGCTGGCCGAACAGGACAGCGTCAGCCGCGCCGCATCCACCACCAGCACCGCCGCGTGCTGCTCGGCCGGGTCGGGCGATTGCGCGACCCACAGCTCGATCTCCGTGACCATCGCCTCCAGCGCGGCCACCAGCATCCGCGTGCGCGACCGCCCGGCATCGCCGGGAATGCCCACGCCGCAGAAGGCGGCGGCCAGGGCTTCGAGCCAGGCGGCGATGATCTCCGGGCTGACGCCCAGGCGCGGGGCGAGCCGCGCCACCGCGCGGCGTGCGCGCTGTTCGATATGGACCGGCGTGTCGGATTGCGGCGGCACCACCGCTTCCTCGCGCGATTCGGTGCGGCGGATCAGGTCGAGCAGCAGCAGGAAGTTCGCCCGCATGCGCGCCGCGCCGTCCTCGTTGAGCGCGCGGGCCACGGCTGCGGCCGCCTCGCGCCCGGCCAGGCCCTCGGCGGCGATGGCGCGCGCCGTCTCGCGCACCGTCGGCGGCGAGACCACCGCCTGGTCCGACAGCCGCTGCCACAGCCGCCGGTCATGCAGGGTGGGGGAACAGATCTCGGGCAGCGCGCCCCAGGGCACGATGTAGTTGCCCCGCCCGCCCGAGGGGTTGGTGATGACCACCTCCAGCCCCGCGCGGGTCTCGGTCGGGCGGATGCGTGCACCCAGCAGGAAGGGCGTGGTGAAGGGCACGGTGACGCCGCGGTCGAGGAACGTCGCCGGCTGGTAGGCCGCCGTGCCGAAGCGTTCGAGGATGTCCGTGCGAATCTCGCTCATGCGGCGCGATGGTTGTCGCGCGCGGGTAAAGGATGCGTTGCGACGCATGTCCGCGCCGTAACCTCGCCGCGCCGCGTCATGTTGCGTCGCAGCAACCCCCATGCGACGGTCGCGCGTGACCAGCATGCCATGCACCCGCGGCGCGATGCCGACGCCGCCCTGACGAACCGCAGCGCGCCTGCTCGCTGACCCGCGGCGCGTCACGCCCGCGGGGCGTTTCACGCTGCCCGCCTGGGGCGGCTCGCCAAGGTTTCCTCGCATGTCCCTCGCTTCCCTGCGCGCCGAATGGGCGCCCAATGTCACGCGCGACCTGCTCGCTGGCACCGTCGTCGCGCTGGCGCTGATCCCGGAGGCGATCGCCTTCTCGATCATCGCCGGTGTCGATCCGAAGCTCGGCCTCTATGCATCCTTCTGGATCGCCATCGTCACCGCCATCATGGGCGGGCGGCCGGCGATGATCTCCGCCGCCACGGGGGCGACGGCGCTGGTGATGGTCACGCTGGTGCGCGACCACGGCGTGGACTACCTGCTCGCCGCAACGGTGCTGACCGGCGTGCTGCAGATCATCGCGCGCTTCCTGCGCCTGGGCGACCTGATGCGCTTCGTCTCGCGGTCGGTCGTGACGGGCTTCGTGAATGCGCTGGCGATCCTGATCTTCATGGCGCAATTGCCCGAGCTGGTGGGCCATGGCTGGCAGGTCTACGCCATGGTCGCGGTCGGGCTCGCCATCATCTACCTGCTGCCGCGCGTCACCACCGCCATCCCCTCGGCGCTTGTGTGCATCGTGCTGCTGACGGCGGTGACCATCGCGGCGGGGTGGGAGTTCCGCACGGTCGGCGACATGGGCCAGTTGCCGACGGATTTCCCGTCGTTCCTGCTGCCCAACGTGCCGTTCAACCTCGAGACCTTGCTGATCGTCCTGCCCTATGCCCTGACGCTGGCGATGATCGGGCTGCTCGAAAGCCTGATGACCGCGTCGATCATCGACGAAATGACCGACACCACCTCGGACAAGAACCGCGAATGTTCGGGCCAGGGGTGTGGCAACATCGTTTCAGGCCTGTTCGGCGGCATGGCGGGCTGCGCCATGATCGGCCAGTCGGTGATCAACGTGACCTCGGGCGGGCGCGGGCGGCTGTCCTGCCTGTGGGCCGGCGCCTTCCTGCTGTTCCTGGTGCTGGTGCTGGGGGATTGGGTGAAGCAGATACCCATGCCCGCGCTGGTCGCGGTGATGGTGATGGTGTCGATCAACACCTTCCAGTGGGGTTCGTTGCGGACACTGGTGACGCATCCGAAAAGCTCGTCGGTCGTCATGCTGGCGACCGTCATCGTGGTGGTGTTCACGCATGACCTCGCCAAGGGCGTACTGGTCGGCGTGATCCTGTCCGGGCTGTTCTTCGCGCAGAAGGTGTCGCGCTTCTTCGCCGTGGCGTCCTCGCGCGACGAGGCCACCGGCGCGCGCACCTACATCGTGACCGGCGAGATCTTCTTCGCCACCGCCGAGGCCTTCCACACCGCCTTCGACTTCCGCGAGGACGCCAAGGCCGTCGTGATCGACGTCCATGCCGCGCATTTCTGGGACATCACCGGCATCTCGGCGCTGGACCGCGTGGTGCTGAAATTCCGCCACCACGGCATCCCGGTCGAGATCATCGGCATGAACCAGTCGAGCCGCACGCTGGTGGATCGCCTGGGCCAGCACGACAAGCCAGGCGCGGCGCTGCCGGCGGCCAGGCACTGACACGCGCGGGGGCTGACCCCGCGCGGCACGGCGGCGGCGCGCCCCGGCGGCGGCGCCGGTTCACCGCCCGGACCGCCCCAGCACCGCCCCACCCGCGAAGCGTGCGCGCGCACCGAGCCCTTCCTCGATCCGCAGCGCCTCGTTCCACTTGGCCATGCGTTCGGACCGCGCGAAGGAGCCCACCTTCAACTGACCGACACCCCAGCCGAGCGCGAGATGCACGATGGTGACATCCTCCGTCTCGCCCGAGCGCGCGCTGACGATGCCGGCATAGCCGACCTCCTTCGCCGCCTGCCACGCCGCGCGCGTCTCGCTCAGCGTGCCGCGCTGGTTGGGCTTGATGAGCACGGTGTTGGCCGCGCCGTTGCGCGCCGCCTCGCGCACGCGGGCGGCGTCGGTCACCAGGAAGTCGTCGCCCACCACCTGGATGCGGTGGCCGACTTCGCGGGTGAAGGCGGCGAAGCCCTCGGCATCGTCCTCGGCCAGCGGGTCCTCGATGGAAGCAATGGGATAGGCGTCGATCCAGCCGAGCAGCATGCGGATCATGCCATCCGTATCCAGCTCACGCCCCTCGAGGCCCAGCCGGTAGCGCCCGCCCTTGCCGAAATCCGTGGCCGCGATGTCCAGCGCGATGGCCACCTGCCCCCCAGGCTTGAAGCCGGCGCGCTCGATGGCCAGCACCAGCGTCTCCAGCGCCTGCTCGTTGGCGCTGAAGGCGGGCCACCAGCCGCCTTCATCCGCCACGCCCTGCAGCAGCCCGCGGTCCTTCATGATGGACCCGGCGGCGCGATAGACCTCGGCGGTCCAGTCCAGCGCCTGGGCGAAGGATGTCGCGGCCGGGCAGATCACCAGGAAGTCCTGGATGTCCACGCGCCGCCCGGCATGGGCGCCGCCGCCGAGGATCTGTATTTGCGGCAGCGGCAGCAGCGTCGCGGTGTCGCCGCCCAGATGCTTCCACAGCAGCGTGCCATGCGCGTGCGCCGCCGCATGGGCCGCCGCCATCGACACCGCCAGCGTCGCATTGGCGCCAAGCCGCGACTTGTTCGCCGTGCCGTCCAGCGCGATCAGCGCCGCATCCAGCGCGCCCTGGTCGGCCGCATCCATGCCTGTGACGCGCGGCGCGATCTCCTCATTCACCGAAGCCACCGCGCCGGTCACGTCATAGCCGCCGAAGGCGGTGCCCCCATCGCGGCGGTCCAGCGCCTCGCCGCTGCCGGTGCTCGCACCGGCCGGCGCGATGGCCAGGCCGCGCGCGCCGCCCTCGAGGCGGATCTCGGCCTCCACCGTGGGCCGGCCGCGGCTGTCCCAGACGCGGCGGCCGCGGACGGAGGCGATGGTTGTGCTGGTCATGTCCGTCCCGAAGCTTGCCGGCGGGCGAGGCGCCGCCCTGTCCCCAGCCTGCCCCAGCGGCGCCGGCAGGTCCATGCGGCGCCAGGTGGTGTGACCTTGTTCCTGGCCATGCCGGCCTCGGCGCCTATGGTGACCCGACCGGTCACAAGACCGGCACCTGTCCCGCCAACGTGCGGGACGCCGGGAACAGGAGAACAACCTATGACAGACATGGCTCGCCGAGGCGTGCTGGGCGCCGTGCTGGCCGGCATGCTCGTGCCGATCGATGTCCGGGCTCAGGAGGTCAAGGGAGGTGTCGCCCCGCCGGCCGCTGCCATGACGGACGAAGCGGTGGTGCGGCGGCTGAACGAACTGGGCGTGCGGGTGCGCAACCAGCCGGTGGCGGTCGGCGACCTGCCGGCGCTCTCCTCCCTGCGCCTGTCGGGGGCGGGGGCGCGGCAATTCACCGATGCCGATGTCGCGATGCTGCGCCAATTGCCGCGGCTGTCGAGCCTCGGTCTCCTCCGCGCCCGCCAGCTGACGCCCGCGGGCGTCGCCGCCATCGCGCAATTGCCGATGCTGCGCTTCATCGACCTCGGCATGAGCCAGGTCGGCGACGAAGGTCTGCGGGCGCTGGCCGAGGCGCCCGCGCTCACCTCGCTGATGCTGACGGGATCGTCCGGCATCACCGACCAGGGTGTCGCGCATCTGCGCCGGCTCGACGGGCTGCGCGTGCTCAACCTCAGCAGCCAGGCGGCGCTGACCGATGCCGGGATCGCGTCGCTGGCGATGCATCCGAATCTCGCGAACCTGGCGCTGGCCAATTGCACGGGGATCACCGATGCCGCGGTGCCGCACCTCGCGACCATGCCGCGGCTCACTGAAGTCAACCTCAGCAGCACGCGCATCCGCGGCACCGAGCTCGGCGCCCTGGCGGGGCTGCGCGAGCTGAACGGGCTCATCCTCGGCAGCACCCAGGTGGATGACACGGTCACGGAGTCGATCGGCCGGATGGTCGGGCTGTCGCGGCTGACCCTGTCGGGATCGCGGGTTACCGATGCGGGGCTGGCGCCGATCGGGCGGCTGGCGAATCTCGAAACTCTCATTCTCGACCGGCTGCCGGTGGGCGATGCCGGGGTCGCGGCGCTGGCGGGGCTGGGCAAGCTGCGGAGCCTGTGGCTGAACGGCACGAAGGTGGGCGATGCCGGCATGGAGGTGCTGGCGCGCATGCCGTCCCTGACCTTTGTCGGGCTCGGCAGCACCGCAGTGGGCGATGCCGGGCTGCTGGCGCTGGTGGGCAATGCGTCGGTGACGACCGTGCTGGCGTCGCGCAGCCGGATCACCCAGGCGGGGGTGGCCGCCGCGATGGCCGCCACGGGTCGGCATCCGCGCCTGAACGTGCGGATCTGACGACGCGCGGCGCGGGGGCGGCGCTCAGGCGCCGACCTCGTGTCCCCAGGCGGTCCGCACGCTGCGGAGCCGGTCGGGCGGGGCGACGATCAGCGCGCGCGCCACGCGGCGCACGCGGTCCTTGTCGACCTCCTCCGTGAGGTATTCGACGGGGCTTTTCCCGTCCACGCGGGCCAGGAACAGCGCCGGCAGCAGGCTGGCGGCGCGCGATTCGAGGACCGCCGGCGCCTCCCACTCCACCCCGGCCAGGTAGGCGGTCGCCAGCGCCTCGAAGCAGCGCAGGAAGTCGCTGGCGGCGTGCGGCGTCCACAGGCATTTCAGCAGCAGGTGGTTCAGGCAGAAGGCGAGGTCGAAGGCCGGGTCGCCCCACCAGGCGCATTCGGCGTCGATGAACACTGGGCCGCGCGGGCCGACCAGGATGTTCTTCGGGCTGACATCGCCATGCACCAGGGTGCGCTTGGTCGCCGCCGTGCGCGCAACCAGCGCGGTGAGCGCCGGGGCGATGTCCGCATGCACGCGCGCCGTCGCCACCAGATAGGGTTCGAGGCGTATGGCGTGGAACAGCTGGTCGGTCGGAAAATCCGCCGAGAGCGCCGGCTGGCGCGCCGCATGGGCATGGATGCGCGCGATGCGCCGGCCGACCTCCGCGGCGAAGCCGGCATCGGCATGCCCATCATGCAGGCGCGCCTTCCAGACCGGGTGCTCGTCGGGCGGCAGCCACTGCATGGCCAGCGTGCCGGTCGCCTCGTGCTGGCCGAGCAGCGCCGGGACGGAACACGGCGCGGCCTCGGCAGCGCGGGCCAGCCAGCGTGCCTCGTAGCGGTTGCGGATGACCGGCGCGCGCCAGTCCGCCGCCACTTTCAGCTTGGCCAGCGCGCGCTTGATGCACAGTTCGCGCCCGTCGGGCAGCACGACGCGCCAGATGTCGGAGGACACCCCGCCGCTGAGCGCCTCGCCCTGCGCCTCGGCATCCGGGGCGAGCAGGCCCATGGCGCGCAGGCCGTCGCGCATGGCGGGGGGAATTGTCCCGAGGGCGGATGGCATCATGCCCGTCCGGCGCAGCGCTGGGTGCCGCCGCGGGGGGCTGCGTCATGCCCTGGCATCGGGATCAACCTGGCCTGGCCCGGGACATTGCAGTCCGGGACAGTGCATGTGTCCGCCAACCCCCCGGCACTGCCGGGCGACCGCGGCACCATGGGGCATTCCTGCGGCGTGACCGCGTCACGCTGTCCTCCCGGCCATCAGGGCCCGGAGCGCGGCGTCGGACCCGCCGGCAGCATGCCCCGCTGAGCCGGCAATGCCAAATGGGATTTGCCGCGCGCCATCCGCCATGCGCGGGGCCGCAACCCATGCTAGGAACCGTCACGATAAACCTGCGGGGCGCCGACGGATCGAGCATGGCCAAGGACGAGTGGGACATTCCCGAACACCTCCAGCCGGACCCTTCCGAGTGGTCCTTCGACATCGAGGACGCGCTCGGCAAGGTCGTCGGGTTGCGGACGCAGGTCCCGTCCGATGCCTTCACCGCCCGGGTGCTGGGCACCGAGCGCGAGGGCTCCGGCGTGGTGATCGGCGATGGGCTGGTGCTGACGGTCGGCTACCTGGTGACCGAGGCCGAGGGCATCTGGATCACCAATGCCGACGGCCGCGCCGTGCCTGGCCATACCCTGGCGGTGGACCAGGAGAACGGCTTCGGCCTGGTGCAGGCGCTGGGCAAGCTGGGCGTGACACCGGCCGAGATGGGCGACAGCGAGGCGGTGCGGATCGGCGCGCCGGTCATGCTGGGGGCGGCCGGCGGCCGGGGGCATGCGGTCTCGGCCAAGCTCGTCGCGCGGCAGCCCTTCGCCGGCTATTGGGAATACCTGATCGAGGACGCGCTGTTCACCGCGCCGGCGCATCCCTCCTGGGGTGGTGCCGGGCTGTTCGGGCCGGATGGCAAGCTGATGGGGATCGGATCATTGATCCTGCAGCAGGGCGAGGAGGGGCGGCGGCTCGACCTCAACATGGTGATCCCGGTGCATCGGCTGTCCCCGGTGCTGAACGACCTGGTGACGATGGGGCGGGTGAACCGGCCGGCGCGGCCCTGGCTCGGCCTCTATGCGACCGAGGACGAGGAAGGGGTGGCGATCGCCTCGCTGGCACCCGGCGGGCCGGCGGAGAATTGCGGCGTTCGCAGCGGCGACCGCGTGCTGGCGGTGGATGGCGCGGTGGTGACGGATCTCGCGGAGATGTGGCGCGCGGTGTGGTCCTGCGGGCATGCCGGATCGACGGTGAAGCTGAAGCTTGGCCGTGCGCGTGGGTCGCGCGATGTGGCGGTGGTCTCGGCGGACCGGATGTCGTTCCTCAAGCATCCGCGGATGCATTGATGGCGGGGATGCTCGTGGTGCCGCCGGGGCAGGGCGAGCGGCACTGGCAGCCGCAGCCGGCCAATGGCTGGATCGAGGTGCTGTCATCGCCGCGCTTCGCGGGCGCGCCGGCAGGGTTCTCCGCGGGGCTCCAGGAACTGCCGCCGCTGGGCAAGATCCGCGAGCACGCGCATCCCGCGCAGACCGAGATCTTCTGGATCATCGAGGGGCAGTGCCTGGCGCGCCTTGATGGCGTGGTGCGGCGCATCGTGGCCGGCACCTTCATGGTGGCGCCCCCGCATGTGCGCCACGGGTTCATCAATGATGGCGGTGCGCCCTACCGGATGCTCTGGATGCTGGTGCCGGCGGGGCTCGAGGATTTCTTCATCGGCATCGGCAAGCCGCGCGTGGCCGGCGCGCCCGACCCCACGCCCTATCCTCGCCCGGCCGAGACCGGAGCGATCGAATTGTCCACCGTATTCGAGACGCTGGACCCGCCGCCCGAACCACCCTGGGACACCGCGCCGATCACCGATCCGGCGGTGCTGGAGGCAATCCGCGCGGCCGTCGTGTGAGGGCTACGCCTCGGCCAGGCCCCATTTGCGGGCCGTCTCGGTGAAGAAGCCGCTTTCGATCCGTAGCGTCATCCAGGTGTCGAGGAAGCGCAGCCAGGCGGCGTCGTTGCCCGGCGCCATGAAGGCCATCGGGATCGGGTTGCGCGGCTGGTCGCGCAGGATGGCCACCAGGTCGGGGTATTCGCGCGTCAGGAACGCGGCCTCGATCACGCTGGTCATCGCCGCATCGACGCGCCCGCCGAGCAATTCCTGCCAGTCGCGCGCCGGGCTCTCGACGCGCCGCAGCGTGGCATTGGGCAGCGCCTGCTGCACGAATTGCTCCATGGTGGTGCCGAGCGTCGTGCCGATGGTGACGGCGCGCGCGTTCAGCGCATCCCAGGTCGCGAATTTCGCGGCATCGCGCCGGCGCACCAGGGGGATGAAGCCGGTGCGGCCCCATGGCAGGGTGAAGGCGGCCGCCATGGCGCGCGCCACGGAGATCGAAGTGCCCGTCATCACCACGTCGAACTGGTCGGCCTGCAACCCGTTGACCAGCGTGCGCCAGTCGGTCGCGACGAATTCCGCGCGCAGGTTCATGTCGCGCGCCAACTGCTGCGCGCAGTCGATCTGATGGCCGCGATATTCGCGCGTGGCCGGGTCGCGCACGGTCATCGGATTGAAGTCGCCGGTGGTGCCGATGCGGATGCGCCCGGCGGCCTGCACGGCGGCGAGCCGCCCGGCGCCTTGGGCCTGCGCCTGCGCGGGAATGGCGAGGGTGCCGGCGGCAAGGGCTGCGGCGGGAAGCGTGCGGCGGAACATGGGGTGGTCTCCGGGATGGCGGGGCGCATCATGCCATGGCGGCGCGCGGGCGTCCTGCTGGGCGTGCTGCTGCTGCTGGCCGGGTGCGGGGGCAATTGGGGCTGGCATGTGGTGAACCCGGCCGACCCGCGCGGCCAGGCCAACCTGCGCTTCATGGTGGATGGGCTGTGGGCGACGGTGTCGCTGTCGGTCGCGGCCATGGCGGTGTCGCTGGCGCTGGGCCTCGCGGTGGCGCTGGCGGGGTTTGCGCGCTGGCGGGCGCTGCGGTGGTTCAACCGGGTGTGGGTCGAGCTGTTCCGCGCGGTGCCGATCTTGGTGATGATCCTGTGGGTGTTCTACGGGCTGCCGGTGGTGCTCGACATCCGCATCGGCATCTTCGCGGCCGCCGTGCTGGCGATTGCCGTATGCGATTCCGCCTTCGAGGCGGAGATCCTGCGCGGGGGCATCCAGTCGATCGAACGCGGCCAGCACGAGGCGGCGCAGGCGCTGGGGCTGTCCGCATGGCAACGCTACCGCTTCGTCGTGCTGCCGCAGGCGATCCGGCGCGTGCTGCCGCCGATCGGCAACCAGCTTGTGTATGTCGTGAAGATGTCCTCGCTGGCGAGCGTTATCGGCTACCAGGAGCTCACGCGGCGGGCGAATGAGCTGGTGGTCACGGTGTTCCGGCCGCTCGAGATCTACACCATCCTGGTGGTCGAATACCTGGCGCTGATCCTGCTGATTTCCTGGGCGGTGCGGCGGCTGGAGCGGCGGCTGGGCGCCGACCAGCGGCAGGCGATGCCTGGCTAGACGTGCGCTTCTTCCTCGATGCCCAGCGCCGAGGAGAAGCGGTTGAAGAACCCCGTCAATGTGATGCGCAGCGTCAGTTCGACGATCTGCGCCTCGGTGAAGTGTTCGCGCAGGGCGCGGAACAGGCGTTCGGGGACGCGGTGGCTTGTCTCCCAGGCCGCGACGGAGAAGGCGATGACGGCACGGTCGCAGTCGGTCAGCGCGGGGTGGTCGGTGCCCTCGGGCAGGGCGGCCACGACCTCGGGCGGGATGCCCTCGACCGCCAGGAAGGGCTGGTGGTGGGCGATGCAGTAGTCGCAGGCGTTCAGCTTCGAGACCACCACGATCGCAAGTTCCAGCGCGCGGCGCGGCAGCGTCCCGGCGGCGCGCAATTCCATCAGCATGGGCATCAGGTGGCGCAGCGCGGCCGGCACATGCGCGAAGACCTCGAGCTGGCCTTCGAAGGAGCCGTAGGTGGTGGCGTAGCGGCGCCACACCTCGGCGAGGTCGGGTGGCAGGGCCTCGGGGCGGAGGGGTGTGACGCGGGGCATGGCGCGATGCTGCGGCGCGGCGGGCGCGCCGTCCAGCGTCGCGTGATTTCGCTGTTGCGCGGGCGCGCGAAGGGGCCAAGTCTTGCCGGTAGCCAGCACAGAGATGCCAGCCAAGGGAGAACGACCATGACCCAGACCGTCGCCATAACGGTGAACGGCCGTGCCGTCACCGTGACCGTCGATGATCCGCAGATGCCGCTGCTCTATGCGCTGCGGAACGACCTTGGCCTGACCGGGCCGCATTATGGCTGCGGCTTGTCGCAATGCGGGGCCTGCACCGTGCATGTGAACGGCGAATCCGCGCGGTCCTGCCAGGTGCCGGTGGCCGATGTCGCGGGCAAGCGGATCGTCACGCTGGAAGGCCTCGGCACGCCCGACCGCCCGCATCCGATCCAGGCCGCCTTCATCGCCGAGCAGGCGGTGCAATGCGGCTACTGCGCGAACGGCATGATCATGGAGAGCGCGGCGCTGCTGGCGAAGACGCCGCGCCCGACCGCGGAGCAGGTGAAGGACGCGCTGGCCAACAACATCTGCCGTTGCGGCACGCATCCGCGCGTCGTTGCGGCCGTGCTGCGCGCGGCGCAGGGCTGAGGAGGGCACGCAGATGAACGCGATCAGCAAGCGCGGCCTGCTCAAGGCCGGTGGTGCGATGATGGTGGCCTTCTCGATCGGCCTGCGCCCGAAGGATGCCGCGGCCTGGACCGAGAAGCCCGTGGCGGCCGACGAGGTCGCCGCCTTCCTGTCGATCGACGGGCAGGGCGGGGTGACGGTCTATGTCGGCAAGGTGGATCTCGGCACCGGCGTGCGGACCGGCTTCATGCAGATCGCCGCCGAGGAGCTGGACCTGCCCATGGAGCGCATTCGCGTCATCGAGGGCGACACGGCGCTGACGCCCGACCAGGGCGCGACCTATGGGTCGCTGTCGATCCAGAATGGCGGCGTGGCGCTGCGCGCGGCGGCAGCGACGGCGCGGCGCGAATTGCTGAACATGGCGGCGGAGCGGCTCGGTGCGCCGGCGGCGGGGCTGACGGTGGCCGATGGCGTGGTGTCCGGCGGCGGGCGCAGCGTGTCCTATGCCGAGCTGGTCGGCGGGCGCGCCTTCACCATGAAGGTGGACACCAACGCGCCGATCAAGGCGCCGGGCGCGCGGCGGATCGTCGGGCGAACGGTCGCGCGCGTGGACATCCCGGACAAGGTCTTCGGCCGCTTCGAATACGTCCATGACTTCAAGCGGCCGGGCATGCTGCATGGCCGCCCGGTGCGCCCGCCGGCCATGGGCGCGACGGCGCAGAGCGTGGATGAAGCGAGCATCCGCGGCATCCCCGGCGTGGTGCGCGTGGTCCACCAGGGTGCCTTCGTCGGCGTGGTGGCGGAGACCGAATGGGCCGCCATCCGCGCCGCGCGCGACCTGAAGGTCACCTGGTCGAACTGGGCCGGCCTGCCGGACCAGGCGCGGCTGTGGGAGCATGTGCGCGCGACGCCCGTCGCGCAGGTGCAGGTGACGTCGGATCGCGGCAATCCGGCCGCCGCCATCCAGGGGGCCGCGCGGCGTGTCAGCGCATCCTACGATTTCGCCATCCACACGCATGGGTCGATGGGGCCGTCCTGCGCGGTGGCGGAATTCGGCGCGGACGGGAAGCTCACCACCTGGTCGGCCAGCCAAGCGACGCACAACCTGCGCAAGCAGTTGGGCATGATGCTGGGCATGCCGGTGGAGCAGGTGCGTTGCGTCTACCTGGAAGGGGCGGGCTGCTACGGCCGCAACGGGCACGAGGATGCGGCGGCCGATGCCGCGCTGCTCGCCCGCGCGGTGGGCCGCCCGGTGCGCGTGCAGTGGATGCGCGCGGATGAACATGTGTGGGATCCGAAAGGCCCGCCGCATCTGGTGGACCTGCGCGCCGGGCTCGACGCGCAGGGCAACATCGTGGGGTGGGAGGCCGAGGCCTTCATCCCCAAGGGCGCGGGCGGCAATGTGGATTTGACGGCGGCGGAACTCGGCGGGCTCCCGCGCGAGAACCAGATCCACCCGGGCAACATCATCCACAACCTGGCGCTACCCTACACATTCCCGGCGATCAAGACGACGTGCCATCGCCTGGACACCACGCCTTTCCGGCCTTCGTGGATCCGCACGCCGGGGCGGATGCAGAACACCTATGCGAACGAGGCTTTCCTCGATGAATGCGCCGCGGCTGCCGGCGCGGACCCGGTGGCCTATCGCCTGCGCGTGATGCCGGCGGACGACCCGCGTGGGCGGGAGGTCCTGGAACGCGTCGCGCGGTTGTCGAACTGGCAGACGCGGCCATCCCCGCAGCAGGACCGCTCCGGCGAGATCCTGCGCGGCCGCGGCGTGACCTATGTGAAGTACGAACTCGTCCGCACCTATGTCGCCGCGGTGGCTGAGGTCGAGGTCAACCGCCGCACCGGCGCCATCCGCGTCACGCGCTTCTTCTGCACACATGATTGCGGGCAGATGATCAACCCCGACGGCGTCAAGGCGCAGGTCGAGGGCAACATCATCCACACGCTGTCGCGCACGCTGAAGGAGGAGCTGACCTTCGACCGCGGCACCGTCACCAGCCGCGACTGGGGTTCGTACCAGGTCATCACCTTCCCGGAAGTTCCCGAGATGGTGATCGAACTGATCGACCGCCCGACCGAACGCCCCTGGGGTGCCGGGGAACCGGCGGCGGCGATCGTGCCCTCCGCGGTCACCAACGCGATCTTCGACGCGACGGGGGTGCGGCTGCGCTCCGTGCCGTTCACGACCGCGAAAATGCGCGCGGCGCTGCAGGGTTCGTAGCTTTACGCGCGCGCTGCCACGGGGGTAGATGGCCGCCTTCAGATGGAGACGGCCCATGCGGAACTCGGAAGACATCTGGCGCCTGGTCGATGCCAAGGCGACCGACGCGATCGAACTCGCCGACCGCGTGTGGGGCATGCCGGAGCTGTGCTACGCCGAGGAACGCTCCTGCGCCGAGCACACCGCGCTGCTGGAGCAGCACGGCTTCCGCGTGACGCGCAACATCGCCGGCATCCCGACCGCCGTGATGGGCGAGGCGGGCGAGGGCGGCCCGGTCATCGCCATCCTGGGCGAATACGATGCGCTGCCGGGGCTGTCGAACGAGGCCGGCATCGCCGAGCACAAGCCGCTGCCGGGCGATGGGTCGGGCCATGGCTGCGGGCACAATTTGCTGGGCGCGGCGTCGCTGCTCGCCGCTTCCGCCGTGAAGGACTGGCTGGCGGAGAACAACATCCAGGCGCGCGTGCGCTACTACGGCTGCCCGGCCGAGGAAGGTGGCGCCGCCAAGGGCTTCATGGTGCGCGAAGGCGCCTTCGACGACGTCGACATGGCGATCTGCTGGCACCCGGCCGCCTTCACCGGCGTGAACGAGGCGCTGTCGCTGGCCAATACGCGCATCGACTTCTCCTTCACGGGCCGTTCGTCGCACGCGGCCGCCGCGCCTGAACTGGGGCGTTCGGCGCTCGACGCGGTCGAACTGATGAATGTCGGCGTGAACTACATGCGCGAGCACATGCCATCGGACGCGCGCATCCACTACGCATACCTGGATGCCGGCGGGATCGCGCCGAACGTGGTGCAGGGTGCGGCGAAGGTGCGCTACCTGATCCGCGCGCGCGACCTGGTGGGGCTGAACCAGCTTGTCGCGCGCGTCCGCAAGATCGCCGATGGCGCGGCGCTGATGACCGAGACGACGGTCACCACGAAGGTCGTCTCCGCCGTGTCGAACCTGCTGGCGAATACGCCTCTCGAACAGGCGATGTACGACAACATGCAGCGCCTGGGCGCGCCGGAATTCGACGAGGCCGACCGCGAATACGCCCGCCAGATCCAGGCCACGCTCTCCGATGACGACATCGCCGCCGCCTTCAACCGCCACGGCCTGAAGGTCGAGCGCGACAAGGCGCTGTGCGACATCATCGTGCCGCTGGATGCGAAGGTCAGCGGCGGCGTCGGTTCGACCGATGTGGGCGACGTGTCCTGGGCGGTGCCCACGGTGCAGGCGCGCGGCGCGACCTATGCGATCGGCACGCCGGGACATTCCTGGCAGCTGACGGCGCAGGGCAAGTCGGGCATCGCCCACAAGGGCCTGGTGCATGTGGCGAAGATCATGGCCGGCACGGCGGTGGATGCCATCACCAATCCGGACCTGCTCGCCGCCGCCAAGGCCGACCACAAGGCGCGCACGGACGCGCACCCCTATGTCTGCCCGCTGCCGGCGGATGTGAAGCCGCCGATCAAGATGTCGGCCTGACGCGCGCGGCCGGCGCCCCCCGCGAGGGCGCCGGCCGCGGGCAACGCCTGCTTGCGGTTTCGGGCAGGAACAATTAGAGAACGAGGGGCCATGCCCCGGTCCCTGCGCGAACGCCTCGCCATCCTGTCGGACGCTGCGAAATACGATGCGTCCTGCGCGTCGAGCGGCACCACGCGGCGCGATTCATCGGCCAGCGGCGGGCTCGGTTCGACCGAGGGGTCGGGCATCTGCCACGCCTATGCGCCGGATGGGCGGTGCATCTCGCTACTGAAGGTCCTGCTGACCAATTTCTGCATCTACGACTGCGCCTATTGCATCAACCGGTCGTCCAGCAACGTGGAACGCGCGCGCTTCACGCCCGAGGACGTGGTCTGGCTGACCATGGAATTCTACCGGCGCAACTACATCGAGGGGCTGTTCCTGTCCTCGGGCATCGTGCGGTCGTCCGACCACACCATGGAACAGCTGGTGCGCGTGGCGCGGGACCTGCGGACGACGCATGGCTTCCGCGGCTACATCCACCTCAAGACCATTCCCGACGCGGCGCCGGCGCTGATCGAGGAGGCCGGGCTGTACGCCGACCGCCTGTCGATCAATGTCGAGATGCCGACCGATGCCGGGCTGGCCGCGCTGGCGCCTGAGAAGCGGCCCGTCGGCATCCGCCGCGCCATGGCCGACATGCGTCTTCGCATCGAGGACGCGAAGGAGCCGACGCTGCGGACCAAGACGCGCAAGCGCTTCGCCCCGGCCGGGCAATCCACGCAGATGATCGTCGGCGCCGATGCGTCGAGCGACGCGACGGTGCTCGCGACCAGCGCGCGGCTCTATGGCGGGTATGGGCTGAAGCGCGTGTATTATTCGGCTTTCAGCCCGATCCCGGATGCCTCGGCGAAGCTGCCGCCGGTGAAGCCGCCGCTGCTGCGCGAACACCGGCTGTACCAGGCGGATTGGCTGTATCGCTTCTATGGCTTCTCGATCGCGGAGGTCACCGCGGCGCGGCCGGACGGGATGCTCGACCTGGAGATGGATCCGAAGCTCGCCTGGGCGCTGGCCCATCGCGGGCAGTTCCCGGTGGATGTGAATGTCGCGGCGCGCGAATCGCTGCTGCGCGTGCCGGGCTTCGGCGTGAAGACCGTGGGCGCCATCCTGGCGGCGCGGCGGCATCGGCGGCTGCGGCTCGATGATCTCGCGCGGCTGCGCGTGCCGCTGACGAAGGCGCGGCCCTGGATCGTGGCGGAGGGCTGGACGCCGGTGCGCGTGCTGGACCGATCGGACCTCGCCGCGCTGGTCGCGCCGCCGCGGCAGATGGCGTTGTTCTGATGCAGGCCGTCGCGCTGGAAGGGCGCGGCGACCTCGCGGAATGGCGCGACGCGGCGCGCGCGCTGGCCATGGCGGGGGTGGCGCCGGAGGGCGTGGATTGGCGCATCGCCGGCGCTGCCTCGCTGTTCGAGGGTGTCGCGCCGATGCCGCCGGCGACACGGCCGCCGCCGCGCGTGCCGCGTGGCTTCCTGGACCTCGCCGAGGCGGTGATCTGCCACGCCGATCCCGGCCGATTCGCGCTGCTGTTCCGCCTGCTGGTGCGGCTGCAGGGCGCCCCGGCGCTGCTGTCCATGCCCACCGATGCCGATGTCGTGGCGGCCGAGCGCCTGGCGAAATCCGTCCGCCGCGACTGCCACAAGATGGCGGCCTTCGTTCGCTTCCGCGAAACGCCGAACGACGGCACGCGGCGGCGCTTCCTGGCCTGGTTCGAACCGGACCATCACATCGTGGCGCGCAAGGCGCCCTTCTTCGCGCGGCGCTTCGCGGACATGGACTGGATGATCCTGACGCCCAAGGGCTCGGCGGCGTTCGAGGATGGCGTGCTGTCGGTCAGCAGCGCACCGGCGGAACAGCCCGTGCTGGACGATCCCACGGATGCGCTGTGGCTGACCTACTACGCCAACATCTTCAACCCGGCGCGGGTGAAGGTCGCGGCCATGCGCGCCGAGATGCCGAAGAAGTACTGGAAGAACCTGCCCGAGGCCGCGCTGATCCCGGAGCTGCTGGCGCAGGCGCCGGCGCGCGTCGCGGCCATGGCGGCGCAGGCCGCGCTGCCGCCGCCGGCGCATCACGCGCGCATCCAGGCGCGGCGCCGTGCGATGGAACCGCCGGCCCCGCCGCCCGATTCGCTGGCGGCCCTGCGCGAGGCCGCGCGCAGCTGCACGCGCTGCGCGCTGCATTGCCGCGCCACCCAGACGGTGTTCGGCGAAGGCCCCGACGACGCGGCGCTGATGATCGTCGGCGAGCAGCCCGGCGATCGGGAGGACCTCGCCGGGCGGCCCTTCGTCGGCCCTGCCGGTGCGGTGCTGGACCGCGCGATGGATGCGGCGGGGATCGACCGCGCCGGTGCCTACCTGACCAACGCGGTGAAGCACTTCAAGCATGAACCGCAGGGCAGGCGGCGGCTGCATGTCACGCCCAATGCCGATGAGATCGACCATTGCCGCTGGTGGCTGCGCCAGGAGATCGCGCTTGTTCGCCCGCGCCTGGTTGTGGCGATGGGTGCCACCGCCCTGCGCTCGCTGACCGGCGAGACGCCACGGCTGGGCGACATCCGCGGCCGCATCCTGCCGTTCGAACCGGGCCGCGCGCTGCTGGTCACGACGCATCCGTCCTGGCTGCTGCGCCTGCCCGACCCGCGCCGTGCGGCGGAGGAGACGGCGCGCTTCCATACGGATCTGGCGGCGGCGCGGGCACATGTGGCCGCGCAGGTACCGACCGAAGCGTAGCGTCCCCCGGCCGGCGCGACGCGGACCTGGCGCGGGCGTCGCGTCGCGAAACGCTGCGCCCGTGTGGTCGGGCCGGCGCCGGTCAGCTTTTGCCGGCGTAGGACTTCGCCATGCCCTCGCCGGGATCGGCCTGCGGGCCATAGGGCATGATGGGGTAGCGCAGCCCGGCCTTGGACAGGCCCAGCATGCCTTCCACCGCCACGGCCAGGTCGCCCGGCGGCAGCGCCATCAGCATCTCGTCGTCGGACACGCCACCGTAGCGGCGTTCGGCGTAGCACGGGATCGACAGGCAGGGGGCACGATCGCGCAAGGCCCGCCCCCAGGAATCGGCGCAGGCGCTCTCGCCGGTGATGGAGAAGTCGAAGCGCTTGTAGGCGCGCCACTGCAGCCCGTTGATGAACAGGATCATCTGCGCCGGGTTGGCGTAGAACAGGCAGATGTCGGGCGGATCCAGCCGCGCGCTTCGCAGCGGGGAGACCACCAGCCCCGCGTAGCGCGCGGGCACGCGCGGCATCTGGGCCTGGTGGGCTGCCGCGGCCTCGCGGTTCTCGAACCACACGCCTTCGAACTTGCGGCCCGACAGGTACAGCTCGGAGGGTTCGTTCAGCCCGATCACGCCGCCGCAATTGGAGAAGCCGGGCACGTTGTCGTGGCTGATGCCCATGGTGAAGCCGGCGATGCGCGCCTGCGTCACCAACTGGCAGGTGGAGAATTTCCGGCCCTCGGGCGGGCGGCGCAGGCCGGGGACAGCGGCCATCTCCTCCGCGCTTTCGAACAGCTTCATGCCGAAGGGCAGGGTCCGCAGCCGCAATAACTCGGTCAGCTGGCGGGCGAGTTCTGCGACATGCTTGGCGTCGATCGGCGGCGCTTCGGCGCCCGGCGGGGCATCGTTCATGGTGTTTCCTCCTGCGGCGCGGCGTCCGGGCCGCGTGGGCATCGCGATGATGCACGGCTTCGCCCGGGCGTCACCACCATCGCTGGCTCGCGGCAGGTGCGCGGGGCGTGGCGCCCGTCGAGGCGCGGGGTTCGATCGGCGCGGGTTGCGGACGAACAGGGTCGCGTCAATGCGGCATGGCAGGACGAGCGGGTGGAAAGCAGTCAGCCGCCGACCCCGTAGTAAGGGGGCCGGCGGCTTCGGCGGCGCCAGCTGTTTGGGGTCAGGCTGCTGGCGCGGCTTCCCGGGCGGCCGCCATGGCCGCAAAGGGGCACCCCTGGCCGCGACGGGCGCGGCGGATCTCGGCGGAGTAATGGCCGGGCTGGTGGTCCTCGACCATCGCGGGCGTGACGACGCTGGCGCGGTAGGCATCCCATTCCGCATCGCCCCATTGGGTGAAGGCGTCGGTCACGGAATGCGCGTTCATCACCGCATCGGCATAGGCGAATTGCGGGATGGGCTGCACCTGCAGGATGGGGCGCAGCTGGTTGATCTCGACCGGCGTGTCGGTGCGCGTCAGGCGGATGTTGGTGAACAGCGGGCCGAACCACTTGTCGAATTCCACCACGCCTTCGAACTGCTCGTAGTGCGGGGACCGCGGCAGGTTGGCGGGCGTGCGCGACAGCAGCGACCAGCCGGGCGCGGTGCGGACGAACAGGCCGGTCCACATCTGGACCACGCCAGGTTCGGGCAGGCCGGTCAGGAAGGGTGGGGAGAAGCCGCGGATATCCTCGGGCACTTCCTCGTCGAAGCGGGCGCGGAAATGCGGGTACTGCACGGCACCGAGGCCGAGCGGCATCCATTCGTGCTCCAGCTCCTCGCAGGTCCAGAGCACCTCGTGCCCGTCCCACATCAGGGTGAGGTCGAGCGGCGCGGTGATGTGCCAGCCGAAGCCGGCGGCGGTGGTGACCGCATCGCAGTACCGGAAGGCGCGCGTCGGCAGGCCGCCCAGGCCGGAGCGATCGGCGCGCTCGGGCGCCGGGATGCCGGGGATCAGGCGGTGGAAGGCGACGATGGGCGTCTTGTCCGGGGCCATGGTGCGGATCCTTGGCGGTGCGGTCAGGGTGACAGGGGCGGGGGCTCCCGCGCGGGGAGCCCCCAGCTCCGGGGATCAGCCGCGGCGCATGCCGGCGCCGATGCGGACGGTGCCCTTGTCGGCGACGGAGGCCTTCGGGGTGCGCATGCCGGCGCCGGTGCGGACCGCGCCCTTGTCGGCGACGGAGGCCGGGGTGCGCATGCCGGCGCCGGTGCGGACCGCGCCCTTGTCGGCGACGGAGGCCTTCGGGGTGCGCATGCCGGCGCCGGTGCGGACGGTGCCCTTGTCGGCGACGGAGGCCTTCGGGGTGCGCATGCCGGCGCCGGTGCGGACGGTGCCCTTGTCGGCGACGGAGGCCTTCGGGGTGCGCATGCCGGCGCCGATGCGGACGGTGCCCTTGTCGGCGACGGAGGCCTTCGGGGTGCGCATGCCGGCGCCGATGCTCACGGTGCCCTTGTCGGCGACGGAAGCCTTCGGGGTGCGCATGCCGGCGCCGATGCGCACGGTGCCCTTGTCGGCGACGGAAGCGGGGATGGGGGCCATTGGAGGATGCTCCGGGTTTCTGACTTCGATCTGGCGGCGCCAGACGACCGGAACGTGAAGGTGAGGCGGCGCAAAGACAAGTAATCTTTCCTACTTGATAGTATTATTATTCCCAATATAATGGACATATAGGAAAACGATCAGTACTCACTGAGCCGCAGGGGTTCAAAGGCCTTCACCATGACTCAGTCGAACGCTGCATTCATGCAGCGATGACGTAGGTCACGCGAAAATAACGGGGGAAGATACAACCTATTAGTTATTCACAGGGGACGTTCATCGCGGGTTGCGCTTCGGCATCGACATGCATCCTGGAATCATTCCGGTCGAGACGGCCAAAATGGCGGGCTGCCGCGTGTCCCGTGGGGCACACCAGCGCGTTCAGCTGCTTTCCCCCGGTTTGGTAAACGAGTTCCCTGGCGTTATGACAGCGTGAGCATGTCAGACATCGTTGGCCAGCTCGGGCAGGACGACAGACCTTCCCGGGACCTCGTTCTGCCCGAAGGCGCCCTTGGCGCCCTGCCCGCAATTCGGCTGCGGATCACCATGCTTGGGCGGCTGGATGTGCGCTCCTTCGCTGGCGACCCGCTTTTGCCCCGTTCGCGCAAGACGCGAGGTGTGCTGGCCGTGCTCGCCATCGAATCGCCCGAGCCCGTGTCGCGCCAGCGCCTGGCGGACCTGTTGTGGTCGCGCCGCGGCGAGGAACAGGCCCGCGGTTCGCTCCGCCAGGCCCTGCACGAATTGCAGGAGGCGCTGGGCGAATGGGGCAAGGGGCTGATCGTCGCGACGCGCGAGACCGTGGCGCTCAACACGACCGGCGTCTGGATCGACGCCCGCGAACTGCCCCGCATCGCCCGCGACCGGCCCGAGGCGCTGAACCTGCTGCAGGCCGAGCTGCTGTCGGACCTCGACAGCCTCGATGCCGCCTTCGACGCCTGGCTGATCGACCAGCGCCGCCGCCTGCGCGAGGCCGCCCTCGATGCCGCCACCGCGCGCCTGTCCGCCGCCACCGGCCCTGAGGCGCGCGCCCAGGAAGCCCGCCGCGTGCTCGCCATCGACGCCGCGCAGGAACCCGTCTGGCGCACGCTGATCCGCGCCGAGGCCGAGCGCGGCGACCGCGGCGCCGCCTTCGCCGCTTGGGAGGAATGCCGCCGCGTCTTCGCCGAACGCTTCCGCGGCGCGCCGTCGCCCGAGACTGCCGCGCTGGCCGAATCGCTGCGCGGCGAGGTGGCGACCCCGCCGCCGCGCCCGGTCCGCCGCAGCACCACCCGCGGCGCGCGACTCGGTGTCATGCCGTTCCGCGTGCTGGGCGAAGGATCCGATGCCGAGGTCTCGCTCGGCCTGGCGGGCGAGATCACCGCCGCGCTGGCACGCTTCCGCTGGCTGGTGCTGGTGGACAGCTCCTCGCTCGCCGCCGCCGAGCGCAAGGAAGGCGTGAACGACGAACTGGACCTCGACTTCAGCCTGTCGGGCACCGTGCAGCGCGCCGGGGACCGCGTGCGCGTCACCCTGCGCCTGACCGACCACCGCCCGCCCGATGCCGTGGTCTGGGCCGAGCGCTTCGACCGCGACGCCGGCGACATCCTGGTACTGCAGGACGAGATCGCCGCCGAGGTCGTGGCCCGCGTCGACCCCGAGATCCTGCTGATCGAGGCGAATCGCGCCGCCGCGCGCCCGCAGGTCGATGCCACCGCCTACGACCTGCTGCTGCGCGCCATACCGGCGATCTACCGGCTCGACCGGCAATCCTACGAACTGGCCGGGTCGCTGCTGTCGGACGCGACGCGGCTCGAACCGGATTATGCGCCGGCCTTCGCCTGGCATGCCTATTGGCACCTGTTCCTGGTCGGGCAGGGCTGGGCGCTGGCGGGCGAGGAAGTGCTGGCGAAAAGCGAGGAACTCGCCTCGCGCGCCGTGGCGCTGGACCCGTCGGATGCCCAGGCCCTGGCCATCCTGGGCCATGTGCGCGCCTTCCTGCACCACCGCGTGGCCGAGGCGGTGACGCTGTACGAACGCGCCCTGGCGCTGAACCCGAACCTGCCCATGGCCTGGGTGTTCTCGGCGCTGACGCTGTCGTATCGCGGCGACCACGTCGAGGCGCTGCGGCGGTGGGACAAGTACAAGAAGCTGGCGCCGCTGCATCCGCACGCCTTCTTCTTCGATGCCGCGCGGCTGGTGCCCCTGCTGATGCTGCGCCGCTTCGACGAGGTGGATGCCGATGCGCGCCAGGTCACCGCGCTGCATGCCGGCTTCACCTTCCCCTACAAGCTGTGGCTGTCGGCGCTGGGGCACATGGGGCGGCGCGACCAGGCCGCCGAGGTGCTTGGGAAGCTGATCGTGCTCGAACCCGACTTCAACATACGCAAGGCGCGCGAGCGATCGCCGCTGCAGATGCCGGCCGAGCTCGACTTCTACATCGCGGGGCTGCGCCAGGCCGGGCTGGTCTGACGCGCCATGCGCCTATAGCGGGCGGATCGCATCCCCCGGCCGGATGGTGCCGCCCTTCACGATCAGGCAGTTCAGGCCTGACCGGTTGATCAGCGGCTTGAACACCTTCTTGCCCAGCAGGTCTTCCAGGTACTGGCAGGGCACGTTCAGCCGCCCGCCGACCAGCACGACATCGCCCACGCGGAATTCCCGCCCCACCAGGTGGTTGAGCGGGACGCCGGCGACCGTAAGGTTGCGCCGCGTCTCGTGCGGCGGCAGGTCGATGCCGTGGTCGCGGGCCAGCGCATCCAGCGTTTCCATCTCGATCAGCGTGACCTGGCGGTCGGGCGCGGGCTTGTGGCTATAGGTGCCGCGCGCGGTGGCGTAGCGGTCGCCCTCGATGCCCACGCCCTCGACCAGGCGCGCGGCGTCGAGTTCGACCATTGGCGCGGAGGCTTCCGGCGCGATGTGGATGGCGAGCAGGACGCCGGAGAAGTCGTGGCTCATCGCAGCAGCTCCGCCGCGGCGCGCAGCAGCGCGCCATCCGGGCTCCAGAGGGATTCCAGCACACGGAAATGATCCGCGCCGGGGATGGGAATGAGCGGCCCGGGCGCCTGCGCCTCGGCCCGGATGCGATGGAAGGTGCGCGACTGGCGGCGCAACTCCGGCAGTTCCGCGCCGCCATAGGCGACCGCGATCGGCTTGTTCACCACCGGGCGGCGGATCGGCGAGAGGTCGGCGATCTCCGCCTCGCTCAGCCGCAGCTTCTCATCGAGGGTGGTGTCGCGGATCGGGGCGAGGTCGAAGACGCCCGATATCGCCAGCGCAGCGGTGACGGACGGGTGCTCCGCAGCCAGCGCCGCCAGGTGCCCGCCGGCCGACCAGCCCGACACCACGACTGGCCCGGCGATGCCATGGGCGGGGCCTTCGGCGGAGAGCCAGTCCAGCGCGCGGCTGACCTGCCAGGCGATGGTGGTCAGCGAGGCATCCGGCGCCAGCGTGTAGCCCGGCAACGCGGCGGACCAGCCCATGGCGAGCGCGCCCTGGGCGAGGATGGCGAAATCCTCCCGCCGGTTGCGCTGCCAATAGCCGCCATGGATGAAGACCAGGCAGGGCGCGGCGCGGTCGGCGCCGGGGAAAAGGTCCCATTGCTCGCGCTCGGCCTCGCCATAGGGCAGGTCGAGATGGCCGCCATGCGCCGCGCGGAAGGGCGCGGACAGGGCGTTGCGCGCGGCGATCTGCTCGGCGCTGTCGGCCACCATGCCGGTATTGTCGTAGGCGTCGTCGCGCCGTTTCTGCGGCCAGCCGGCCCAGCCTTCCGGCACTGCGAAGGGCGAGGTCATGGCGCGATGACCTTCACCGGCGCGCCGGCATTGAAGGCGGCGATCGCCTCGACCGTGCCTTCGTAATAGGCGCGGTAGTTCTGCTGCGTGACGTAGCCCAGGTGCGGGGTCAGCACGGTGTTCGGCGCCGACAGGATCGGGTGGTCCTGCGGCAGGGGTTCGATGTCGAAGACGTCGATGCCCGCGCCGGCGATGGTGCCGGCCTTGAGTGCGGCGATCAGCGCATCCTGGTCGATCAACGGCCCGCGCGAGGTATTCACGATATAGGCGGTGGGCTTCATCTGCGCGAGGTCGGCCGCGCCGATGATGCCGCGCGAGCGGTCGGACAGCACCAGGTGCATCGTGATCACATCGGCGGTCGACAGCAGCGTCGCCTTGTCGACGCGCGTCACGCCGACTTCGGCGGCGCGTTCGTCGGTCAGGTTGGTGCTCCAGGCGATCACCTTCATGCCGAGCGCCAGGCCCACCTTCGCCGCCCGCGCGCCGAGCTTGCCGAGGCCGATGATGCCCAGCGTGCGACCCTCTGTCCCCCAACCCACCGAAGTCTGCCATTGGCCCGCCCGCAGCGCCGCCTGCTGCGCCGGCAGGTCGCGCATCAGGTTCAGGATGAGCCCCCAGGTGATGTCCGTGGTCGGGTCGCCCGAGGAGCCGGTGCCGCAGAACACCACGCCACGCTCGGCGCAGGCGGCGGCGTCGATCGAGCGGTTGCGCGCGGCGGTGGTGATGAGCAGCCGCAGGTTGGGCAGCGATTCGATCAGCGCGCGCGGGAAGGGGGTGCGTTCGCGCATCGCCAGGATGGCGTCGAAGGGCGCCAGGCGCTGAACCAGCGCGGCGTGGTCGGTGATGGTGTCGCGGAACACCGTGATCTCGACGCCCGCGAGCTTCTCCCACGAGCCCATGGACATCGCCACGCCCTGGTAGTCGTCGAGGATGGCGAGGCGCTTGATGGCATCGGGCATGGGTCGTCTCCTGGTTCGTTGCGCGTGCATGGCGCGGGCGGGCGCTGCGCGCAAGCGGTCGGCGGGCCGCGTCAGCGTCCGAAGGGCCAGGGCGGCCAGAACGTCCGGAGCGCGGACCCCGACGCGCCTCGGCCGACGCGTACCGACCAGCTCAGCATCAGCCATCCTCCCACGAGATTGACTAGAATTCTCAGCGCTGCCCCGCCCGCACTTCGGAAGGTGACGCGGGCTACGGGGTCGCGCGGGTCGTACCGGATTGCGACCTCGGTCCCGTCGGCGGGTACCGGGCCGCCGAGCGGCCAGGAGGCGACCGGGACGAAGGCCGTCATCTGGCGTCCGGCGCCGGTGGTGAAGCGCAGTGCGATTCGCTCGTAAGGTCCAATCGAAGGCGGCGCGGCGACGGAGTTGCTGTCCAGGACTACCGCCATCGCGGGCTGGCGCAGCAGCAGCACGCCCAGATTGTCGGCGACCTGCGCCGGAATGCCGAGCACGACGCTTGCGGCGCAAATCCACCCGAAGGCGCGCATCCAGCCTGATAATCGTGGGGGCCGGATTGGCGGAGGTGTCTCGGGCGGGCGCTGCCAGGGATTAGAGAACTCCGTCATGGCTGTGTCGCGGTCAGTCCTTCATCGGGCGTGATGCCCGCCAGCGCCGCGCGGAGGTTGGCCGGCAGCGGCGTGGGCGCCTTCTGAGTCGCGCGGTCCACGTACACATGCACGAAGTGCCCCTCGGCCGCCGCGAGAACGTCCTCGCCGCGAAAGATGCCGATCTCGTAGCGCACCGAGGTATTCCCCGCCCGCCCGCACCGCAGCCCCGCCGTGACGGTGTCGGGGAAGGCGATGGGCGCGAAGTAGCGGCACTGGGTTTCCACCACCAGGCCGATCACCGGCGCGGTCGGGATGTGCAGGAAGCCGGTATCCATCAGGAACCGCGCGACCACCGTGTCGAACCACGAGTAGTAGGTGACGTTGTTCACATGCCCATAGACGTCATTGTCCATCCAGCGCGTCGGGATGGGCAGGAAGAAGCGGTAGTCGTCGCGCGTGCCGCGGTCTTTTGACATGGTTCAAGGAACCAGCGCGCGCGCGACGATGGTCTCGTCCACGCAGGCCTCGAAGGCGGGCGCGCCCTTGATGATGCCGGCCGATCGCATCGCGCCCTGCAACTGGTCGAAGGCGGCGCGCGGGAAATGCGGCGTGGGCGACCACAGGGCGAGCGACTGGTAGCGCGCCAGGGATGCCGTAAGCGCCTCGCGCGGCACATCGGGGAACATCGGCGCGACGGTGGCGGCGATCTCGGCCGGCGGGGCCTCGGCAATCCAGGCGAGCGAGGCCGCCATGGCACGGATCATGGCGGCGAATTCCGCCTGGCGTTCGGCGATGCGCGCCTCGGTCGCGTAGAAGGCGGTGTAGGCGCTGGGGCCGCGATCCGCGGCGCGGTGCCACACCGACAGGCCCGCGGCCTCGGCCAGCGCGGCATGCGGTTCAAACACCTGCGCGACATCGAGGTGCCCTTCGCGCACCGCCACGATGTTCTCCGACATCGAGCGGTCCGTCACGCGGTCCAGCGAATCCGGGTCCATGCCGGCCTGGCGGATGTCGTCCTGCAGGCACCACCAGGGGGTGGGCACCTCGCTGACCGTGCCGAAGCGCAGGCCCTTCAAGTCGGCCAGGGTGAAGTCCGGCCGCGCGCCGCGCCCGACCAGCAGGAAGGGGTCCTTCATCACCACCGCGCAGAAGGAGCGCAGCGGGCAGGCGGGGTCGCGGTCGCGCAGCAGCATGGGCCGCATCGGGCCGGACCAGGCGATGTCGGCCACGCCCGACAGCAGGTTGTCGGCGGCCTTGGTGGGGTCTCCGGCGGTGTCGCGCTTCACCTCGACGCCCTGGGCCGCGAACAACCCGCGCGCCTCGGCCACGTAGAAGGGTGCGTAGAACACCGCGCGGAAGGGTTCGTTGAGGATGATTGGCTGCATGGCGTGTCCCTTGGGGCTGGCGCGCATCCTGGACAGACCCGGCCGGGCGCACCAGACCCGGCCCCGGTTGCGCGCCGCGCATGGCCCGCGCGACAGCCCCGCCGATTCGCCGCTGGCGCGGGCTGGGAAGATCGCGGCATAACCCCCTGCCCGGACAGGGGGGAGCCCCCGAGCCCTTCGCCGGCTTTCGTGAACCCGCTATATCTGGTGTGTGTCGGCGCCTTGGGCCACAATCCCTTGGTATCGACCGCGCTGATCCAATACCTCGGGAAGCCTCATGTCCGCCGCGCCTCGGCCCGAAACATCGCCCCGCCTGGAGCCGTTCCGCCTGCGCGGGGCGAACTTCAACCTGCTCGTGCTGCGCCTGCTGGACCCGCGGCCGGAAGCGGTGGTGCCAGCCATCGGCGACCAGTTCCGCCGCGCGCCGGGCTTCCTGCGGTTTGCGCCGATCGTGATCGGGTTGGGCGACCTCGATGTGCCGCCGGGCAGCGTCGATTTCGCCGGGCTGATCGACGGGCTGCGCGGGCTGGAGATCGTGCCGATTGGCACCACCGGCGGCACCGCCGAGATGCGGAACGCCGCCATGGCCTTCGGCCTGCCGCCGATCCGCAGCACCGGCGGCAAGGAGGCTGACGAGCCCGTACCGGTGGCCGCCGCGCCCGCGGAACCCATGGCACCGCCGCCCGCCCCGCCGCCGCCCGCCGGCACGGCGCGCCCGACGATGATCGTGGATACGCCGGTGCGTGCCGGGCAGCGCGTCTGGGCGCAGGGCGGCGACCTGGTGGTGACCTCGACCGTGAATGCGGGGGGCGAGGTGATCGCGGATGGCAATATCCACGTCTATGGCGCGCTGCGCGGCCGCGCCATTGCCGGCGGCGGCGACAATGCCGAGGCACGGATCTTCGCGCAGAATTTCGACCCCGAGCTCGTCTCCATCGCCGGCTACTACGCGGTGCGCGACGGGCTCGCGGGGGCGCCGATCGGCAAGGCCGTGCAGGTGCGCCTGACCGGCGAGCGCATGCGCTTCGACCCGATCGGCTGATGTGATTTCAAGGAGGCAGGGGACATGGCACAGGTCGTCGTCGTCACATCGGGCAAGGGGGGCGTGGGCAAGACCACATCCTCGGCAGCCTTCGCCACCGGCCTCGCGCAGCGGGGCAAGAAGACCGTCGTCATCGATTTCGACGTCGGCCTGCGGAACCTCGACCTCATCATGGGGGTCGAGCGCCGCGTGGTGTTCGACATCGTCAACGTCATCAGCGGCGAGGCGCGGCTGAACCAGGCGCTGATCCGCGACAAGCGCGTCGATACGCTGTCCATCCTCCCGGCCAGCCAGACGCGCGACAAGGATGCGCTGACGCGCGAGGGCGTACAGAAGATCATCGAGGAGCTGTCGAAGGACTTCGACTACATCCTTTGCGACAGCCCCGCCGGCATCGAGAAGGGCGCGCTGCTGGCGCTGTACTTCGCCGACCAGGCGATCGTGGTGACCAACCCGGAAGTCTCGTCGGTGCGCGATTCCGACCGTATCCTGGGCGTGCTGCAATCACGTTCGAAGCGCGCCGAGGAGAAGCGGGAGCCGGTGCGCGAGCACCTGCTGGTCACCCGCTTCGACCCGGTGCGCGTCGAGCGCGGCGAGATGCTGAAGCTCGAGGACATCCGCGAGATCCTGTCGATCCCGCTGCTCGGCGTGATCCCGGAGAGCGAGAGCGTGCTCAAGGCGTCCAACACCGGCACGCCGGTGATCATGGATGCCGAGAGCATGGCCGGCCAGGCCTATGCCGATGCGGTCTCGCGCTTCCTCGGCGAGGAGAAGCCGCACCGCTTCATCGAGGTCGAGAAGAAGGGGATCTTCAAGCGGCTCTTCGGGGGGAGGGCCGCGTGATGAGCTGGATCGATTTCTTCCGCGGCCAGCGCAAGACCGACAGCAGCGCCTCCGCCGCGAAGGAGCGCCTGCAGATCGTGCTGGCGCATGAGCGCATCGGCCGCACGCGCGAGGATTTCCTGCCGAAGCTGCAGCAGGAACTGGTGGCGGTGGTGGCGCGCTATGTCGCGATCGATGCGGGCAAGGTGAACGTCAACCTCGACCGCGGCGGCGACATGTCGACGCTGGCGATCGAGATCGAACTGCCGGCGCCGGCTGCGATGCGCGTCGCGGCGGCAGCGCGCTGATTTCAAGGGCGGCGGCGGCGCGCTGACACTCTGGCGCGCGATCCACCCCTGCGGCAGACTGCGCCGCAGGGGGAAACATGGCCGACCGCATCGCCTGCACGCATACCGGCAGCCTGCCGCGCCCGCCGTCGCTGACCCGCCTGCATGCGCGGCGCGCGCGCGGCGAGGCGATCGGCGCGGAAGAGGTCGCCGCCGCAGCCCGCGCCGCCGTCGCCGAGATCGTGCCGCGCCAGGTCGCCTGCGGCCTCGATATCGTCAACAATGGCGAGCAGGGGCGCGAATCCTTCGTGCTGTATCTGCGCGACCGGCTGACCGGACTGGGCGGCGAGAGCCGTCGCGGCGGCTGGGCGGACGTCGAGGCCTATCCCGAATTCAAGGCCGAGGTCGTGGCCGCCAACGCGGGCAAGGAGACGGCGAGCATGACCGCCAACCTGCCCGCCGCGATCGGCGATGTGACCTACATCGGCGCTGCCGCCATGCAGGCGGAAGTCGAGGAATTCCGCGCTGCGCTCGATGCGGCGAAGCCCGCGCCGGCGGCGGCCTTTCTTGCCGCACCCTCGCCGGGGATCGTCGCCTCGGTCGTGCAGAACCGGCATTACGACAGCGAGGAAGCCTATCTCGCCGCACTCGCCGACGCGCTGGCGCATGAATACCGCGCCATACTCGACGCCGGCTTCACGCTGCAACTGGATTGCCCGGATCTCGCGCTGGAACGGCACGGGTCCTACCAGGACCGACCGCTGTCGGACTTCATCGGTTTCTGCGAACGCGTCGTCACCGCCATCAACCGTGCGATCGCCGGACTTCCGCGCGATCGCATCCGGCTGCATGTCTGCTGGGGCAATTACGAGGGTCCGCACGACGCCGACGTGCCGCTCGCCGAAATCCTGCCCGTGGTGTTGCAGGCCAAGGTCGGCGGCTTCGTGCTGCCCTTCGCCAACCCGCGCCACGCGCATGAGCATCGCTGCTTCCTGAAGACGCCGCTGGCCGATGACCAGGTGCTCGTGGCCGGCGTGATCGACACGCTGACCAATTTCATCGAGCACCCGGAAGTCGTCGCCGAACGGCTTGAACGCATCGCGCAGAGCATCGGCGACCCGTCGCGCCTGATGGCCGGCACGGATTGCGGCTTCGACACCGCCGCGGGGCGCGGGCGCGTCGCGCGCGACGTGGTCTGGGCCAAGCTGCGCGCCATGTCGGAAGGCGCGCGCATCGCCTCCGACCGCCTGTTTCGCGGGGGCTGAACGCATGTGCTGGCTGTGCACGCTGCGCCGACCGCCGCCGCCTAAACCACAAGAACCCACCGGGAGAAAGCCGATGTTCCGTCGCACCCTTGCCGCCCTCGCGGCGCTTGCCGGCTTCGCGGCGCTGCCGGCGGATGCACAGACCCCCGCCTGGCCGCGCGGCCAGGTGCGGATCATGGTGACCTACCCGCCCGGCGGTACGAGCGACTTCGTCGCGCGTTTCCTCGCACAGCACCTGCAACAGCAGACCGGCCAGCCCTTCGTGGTCGAGAACCGGTCGGGCGGCGGCGGCGTCATCGGCTGGACCGCGGCCGTGCGCGCGCCGGCGGATGGCACCACCTTCCTCCTGACCGACAATTCGTTGGCCACCGCGCCGCCGCTGCATCCGACGCTGGGCTTCGACATCCTGACGGATTTCACGCCGGTCTCGCTGCTGGTGGATTACCCGACGGTCTTCGTCGTTCCCGGGGATTCCCCCGCGCGGTCGCTGCGCGATGTCGTGGAGGCCGCCCGCGCGCGTGGCGCCGAGGCCGGGTTCTACGGGTCGATGGGCGCGGGGTCGTCGCCGCATCTGTACATGGAATACTTGCAGGACGCGGCGAATTTCCGGCTGACGCATGTGCCCTATCGCGGCATGGGGCCGGCCTTCGCGGACCTGCTGGCCGGGCGGGTCGGGCTGCTGATCGCGGCACCGCCGACCGTGCTGGGCGCAGTGCGCGAGGGCCGTGCGCGCGCTGTCGCCATCGGCACCACCGGCGGGCGGATCCCGGCGCTGCCCGACGTGCCGACGGCACGCGAGCAGGGCTTCGATTTCAGCTATTCCTTCTGGTACGGCGTGCTGGCGCCGCGCGGCCTCGACCCCGCCATCGCCGCGCGCATGCAGCAGGAGATCGCGCGCTTCCTCGCCAACCCCGAGGTGCAGGAACGCTTCCGCCAGCAAGGCGCCACCGCCGTCGGCGGCGATGGCCCCGCGCTGCGCCGCGTGATGGAAGCGGAACTGGCGCGCTGGAGCGAAGTGATCCGCGTGAAGGGGATCACGCTGCAGAACTGAGCGCGGCCTCCGTCACGTCTTCCGCCACCAGCCCGGCGAAGCCTGGCGCGTGGGTGATGGCGCCGGCGGAGAGCATCGCGGTTTGCAGACGCTCCAGCGCCTCGGACGGGAAGCGCGGCGTGGTGGTCCAGACGCCAAGCGCGCGGTAGCGGTCGATTGCGCGGGCGGCGGCCGGGCGGTCCAGCGATTCGAAGAAGGGCGCGATGGTGTCGAGGATTTCCTCCGCCGGCGCGCCCGCGAACCAGGTGAGCGTCGCGGCGAGGCCGCGCACCATCGCCTCGCATGCCGCGCGCTTCTGCGCGATGACGTCGGTGCGGCCGTAGAAGGCGGTGTAGGAGGTCGGGCCACGGCTCGCCTGCGCGTACCAGACATGGCCTGTGCCGGCGATCTCCATGGCGCTGACCAGTGGTTCGAACAATTGCGCGACGTCGAGCGTGCCATCGGCGACCGCCGCCACGTTCTCGCCCATGCTGCGGTCGCTCACGCGCGACACGCTCTCGGGGTCGAGGCCGGCGCGTCGGATGTCGTCCTGCAGGCACCACCAGGGTGTCGGCACCTCGCTCACGCTGCCGAGCGTCAGGGTCGCGAGTTCCGTCAGCGCGAAGCCTGGCCGCGCGCTGCGACCCACCAGCAGGAAGGGATCGCCCATCACCACCGCGCCGAACAGGCGCAGCGGGCAGGCGTGGTCCTTGTCGTGCGCGAGCAGCAGCCGCATCGGCCCGCCCCAGGCGAGGTCGGCGCGCCCTTCCAGCACGGCATCGGTCTGCAACGAGATGCCGGGGCTGTCGATGAAGCGCACCTCGACGCCCTCGGCCGCATAGGCGCCGCGCGCCAGCGCCGCGTAGAACGGCGCGTAGAAAAGGCCGCGGAAAGGTTCCTGGAGACTGATCTGGTGCATGGTGGTCCCGGGGCTGGTGTCCGCGGCAAGGTGGCGTAACCTGCTTCCGCCGCCAACCGTCCGGGAGCCTATCATGCTGAACCGTCGTGCGCTGCTTGCCGCAGCACCCCTTGCCATGGCCGCGCCCGCGCTCGCGCAGGATCGCTGGCCGAACCGCCCGATCCGCCTGATCATCCCGGTCGGCGTCGGCGGCGTGACGGACATCGTCGGCCGCATCATGGCAGAGGCGCTGACGCCGATCCTCGGCCAGCCGGTGGTGCCGGAAAACGTGTTGGGCGCGGGCAGCGCCATCGGCGCGGCGGCTTTCGCGCGCCTGCCGGCCGATGGCTACGCCATCTTCATCGGCACTCTCAACCACGCGCTGATGCGCGCGATGAACCCGAATTTCCCGCTCGATCCGGTGACGGATTTCAAGCCGTTCGCGCTGGTGTCGCGCCAGCCCTTCCTGCTAGCGGTGAACCCGTCCGTGCCGGCGCGCGACGTGCCGGAACTGATGGCCTGGCTGCGCGCGCAGGGCGATGTGGTGAATTTCGGATCGACCAATCCCGGCGCGGCGAATCACCTTGCGGGCGAATTGCTGAAGCAGATCGCGGGCGTGACCTACACCATCGTGCCGTATCGCACGGCAGCGCTGGCGGTGCAGGATCTGGTGGCGGGGCGCGTGCAACTCACCATCGACAGCCCGTCGATGCTCACGCCGCTCGTGCAGGGCGGCCAGGTGCGCGGGCTGGCGGTGTCGTCGGGCGAACCCTCGGCGCTGCTCCCGGGCGTGCCGAGCATCGCGCAGGCGGTGCCGGGCTATGACCTGACGGTGTGGCAGGTGCTGTTCGTGCGCCCGGGCACGCCCGCGCCAGTGGTGGCGGCGCTGGAAGCCGCTGCGGCGCGTGCAGTGGCTGACCCGGCAGTGCAGGAACGCCTGCGGCGGTCGGGCGTGGATACCTGGCCGGATAATTCGGCCGCCGCGGCCGAACGCCTGGTGCGCGCCGAGGTCGAACGCTGGGCGCCGGTCGGCGCACGCATCCGGGCCGGGGGCTGACCCATGGCATACGAAGGCATCCGCGCGCATCGCCCGCTCATCATGGGCCGCCGCGGCGCGGTGGCGACCAACCATCCCGTCGCGACGCAGGCGGGGTTGGATGTGCTGCGCGCCGGCGGTTCGGCGGCGGATGCGGCGGTCGCGGTGTCGCTGACGCTCGGCGTGGTGGAGCCGCACATGTCGGGCCTCGGCGGCGATGGCTTCTACCATCACTGGTCGGCGAAGACCGGGCGTGCGGAGACCTTCGCCGGCACAGGACAAGCGCCTGCAGCCGCGACCGTCGCGCGGTATCGCGCGGAGGGCGGCGTGCCCAATCGCGGCCCGCTGTCGATCCAGACGCCGGGCAAGCTTGCGGGCCTCGCCGCGCTGCATGCGGCGCATGGGGCGAAGACCTGGGGCGCGCTGTTCGGCGGGGCGGTGGAGGCGGCGCGCGACGGCTTCGCCGCCACCCACGCGCTGCGCCATTTCATCGGCGACAACCACGCCATCATCGATGCGGATGCCACCAGCCGCGCGATCTGGCGGGCCGGCGATACCGTGCCGGCGGTCGGCACGCTCATCGCGCAGCCGGCGCTGGCGGCGACACTGCAACGCATCGCCGCGGCCGGCGCGCACGATTTCTACACCGGTGGCGTGGCGCGCGACCTGGCGGCGGACTTGGCCGATGCCGGCGCGTTGCCGGTGGCCGGGGACCTCGCCGCCGTGGCGCCGCTGCTCGCGCCGCCGATCGGCATCGCCTGGCGAGGCTTCGAGGTGCGGCAGACGCCGTCGCCCTCGATGGGCTTCGCCATGCTCCAGATGCTGCGGATCATCGAGGGGCAGGATCTCGCCGCGCTCGGCTGGGGCAGTGACGCGCTGCTGCACCTGATGATCGAGGCGAAGAAGCGCGCCTTCCTTGACCGCGAGGCTCAGGCCGGGCGCGAGGCACCGGATTTCGCCGCGCTGCTGTCCGATGCGAGGCGCGACGCGCATGTCGCGGCGATCGGCGAGCGCGCCGCGAGCCTTCCGGTGCGTGCCATGGCCCAGGCCGACACCACCTATTTCTGCGTGGTCGATGCCGAGGGCAATGCGGTCTCCGCCATCCAGTCGATCAATGGCGCCTTCGGCTCCGGCGTGACCGGCAGGCGCACCGGCATCCTGCTGAACAACCGCATGTCCTACTGGCATCTCGATGACGGGCACGCGAACCAGTTGGCACCCGGGCGGCGCGTGCGCCACACCATGAACGCGCCGATGGTGATGAAGGACGGCAAGCCCTGGATGGTCTTCGGCACGCCGGGTGCGGACAACCAGGTGCAGGTGAACTTCCAGGTGCTGGTGTCCTGCGCGGTGTTCGGCTTCGACCCGCAGCAGGCGCTGGAGGCGCCGCGCTGGACGTCCTCGCAGCCCGGCCAGGAATCCAACTACCCGCATGGCGGCGGGGATGTGCTGACCATCGAGCGTGGCTTCGGCGAGGACGCCATCGCCGCGCTGCGCGCGCGCGGCCACCAGGTCAAGGTCGTGGGCGACCTGGAGGGCGCGTGCTCGGTCGCGGCGATCCGCGTGCTCGACAACGGCGTGCGGATGGGCGCATCCGATCCGCGGCGCGACGGCTGGGCGGGGGCGTGGTGATGCGCCGGGGCTTGCCGCGGCGCAGCAGGCGCGACTAGGCTCGCTGCGGGATGCTTCGATTTTTTCTTCGCCGCTTCGCGGTTGCGGTGCTCGTCGCGCTGACGGTGCTCACGCTCGCCTTCATGCTGACAAGGCTGTCGGGCGACCTTGCCATTTCCATCGCCGGGCCGAACGCGACCGCCGAGGATGTCGAGACGATCCGCCGCGTCTATGGCCTCGACCGCCCGGTCTGGGTGCAATACTTCGACTGGCTCGGCCGCGCCGTGCAGGGCGATTTCGGCGAGAGCTACTTCTTCCGCGACCGGGTGGCGAACCTGATCGGCGCGCGCATGCCGGTGACGCTGACGCTCGGGCTGGTGGGCCTGGTTATCGCGCTGGTGGTGTCGCTGCCGCTCGGCATCCTGGCTGCGGTGCGCGAGGGGTCCTGGGTGGATCGCGCGGTCGCGCTGTTTGCGATGATCGGGCAGGCGATGCCGTCATTCTGGCTGGGGCTGGTGCTGATGATCGTGTTCGGCCTGCAACTGGGCTGGCTGCCGATATCCGGCGTCGAGACGTGGGAGGGCTTCGTGCTGCCGGGCGTGGTGCTGGCGTTTTCCGCGATCCCGTCGCTCACGCGCCTCACGCGCTCGGGCATGATCGAGGCGCTGTCGTCGGACTACATCCGCACGGCGCGCGCGAAGGGGCTGTCGCGCCTGTCCATCCTGGTCAAGCATGGCTTCCGCAACGCGGCGATCCCGGTGGTGTCGATCGCGGCGGTGCAGCTCGGCTTCATGCTGGGCGGGTCGGTGGTGATCGAGACGGTCTTCGCGCTGCACGGCGTCGGCTACCTGGCCTGGGAGAGCATCAGCAAGAACGACTTCCCGGTGGTGCAGGCGGTGGTGCTGGTCCTTGCCCTGATCTACATCGCGCTGACCCTGCTGGCGGACCTGCTGAACGCCGTGCTCGACCCGCGGCTTCGCACGGCATGAGCGGCGCGGTCATGCCCATGACGCGCAGCGGGCGGCTGCTGCGGAATCCGGGCTTCGTGGTGGGCGCTGCGATCGTCGCCTTCACCACCATCGTCGCGATCCTGGCACCCTGGATCACGCCCTACGACCCCTTCGCGATCGACCTGCAGCGCCGCCTGGTGCCGCCATCCTTCATGGAGGGTGGCGATCCGCGGAATTTCCTGGGTACCGACCAACTCGGGCGGGACTACCTCTCGCGGCTGATCTATGGCGCGCGGATATCCATGGTGATCGGCGTGCTGACCGTCATCACCTCGGGGCTGATCGGCATCACGATGGGCGTGCTGGGCGGTTTCTATGGCGGCAAGATCGACGATTTCGTGGTGTTCTGCATCACCACGCGGCTGTCGATCCCGGCAGTGCTGGTCGCGCTGGCGGTCGCGGCGCTGCGCGGGTCGTCCTTCCTGCTGGTCGTGCTGGTGCTTGGCTTCCTGTTGTGGGACCGCTTCGCGGTGGTGGCGCGGTCCACCACCATGCAGATCCGCAACCTGGACTACGTCGCGGCCGCCTGGTGCGCCGGCGTGTCGCGCTGGTGGGTGCTGACGCGGGAGGTGCTGCCCAACATCGCCACGCACCTCGCCGTCGTCGCGACGCTGGAGATGGCGCTGGCGATCCTGCTGGAAGCGGCGCTGTCCTTCCTCGGCCTCGGCGTGCCGCCGCCCTTGCCCTCCTGGGGGCTGATGATCAGCGAGGCCAAGGAATACATGTTCTTCGAGGCCTGGGTCATCATCATCCCCGGCGCCGCGCTGTTCATCCTGGTGCTGGGCGTGAACCTGCTGGGGGATGCGCTGCGCGACATGATGGGCACGGACCTGACGCGATGACGGCGCTTCTGGAAGTCGCCGACCTGCGCGTGACGATCGGCTCGACTGCCGCGGTGCGCGGTGCGTCGATCACGGTCAACAAGGGCGAGACTCATTGCCTGGTGGGCGAGAGCGGCTGCGGCAAGTCGATCAGCGCGCTGTCTGTGATGGGCCTGCTGCCGCGCGGTTCGAAGCGCGAGACCACCGCGCTGCGTTTCGCCGGCCAGGAGATCGGTCGCTTCAACGAGACCGAGATGTCCCGCCTGCGCGGCGACCGCATGGCGATGATCTTCCAGGAACCCATGACCAGCCTGAACCCCGCCTATACGGTGGGGTCGCAGATGACCGAGGTGCTGCGCCGCCACCGCGGTGCCACGCGCGTGCAGGCGGTGGACCGCGCTGCGGAATTGCTGGCGCGGGTGGGCATCACCGCGCCGGGGCTGCGGCTCGGCCAGTTTCCGCACCAGCTTTCGGGCGGGCTGCGCCAGCGCGTGATGATCGCCATGGCGCTGATGTGCGACCCCGAATTGCTGATCGCCGACGAACCGACCACCGCGCTGGACGTGACGGTGCAGGCGCAGATCCTGCGGTTGCTGGCCACACTTCAAAAGGAACTTGGCCTCGGCATCCTGCTGATCACGCATGACCTCGGCATCGTCGCGCGCGTGGCCGACAGGGTGTCGGTGATGTATGCGGGCGAAGTCGTTGAAAGCGCGCCGACCGCATCGCTGTTCGCCGCGCCGGAACATCCCTACACGCGCGGCCTGCTGACCTGCGTGCCGGTGCCCGGCAAGGTGAAGCGCGACGAACCGCTGGGGTCGATCCCGGGCGTGGTGCCGCGCATCCAGCCTGGCTTCACGGGTTGCGGCTTCCGCGACCGCTGCGACCAGGCGACACCCGCCTGTGCCGGCACCATCCCGCACCAGCAGGCCGGCGCCGATCACGAGACGCTCTGCGTCCTGCCCCCCGGCTGGAAGGCCGCGGCATGACGGCGGCGATCGAAGTGCGTGGCCTGCGCCGCGAATTCCGCGTGCGCCAGGGTGTGTTCGCGCCGCCCAAGCGCGTGATCGCGGTGGATGACATCTCCTTCGCGGTGCCGCCCGGCAGCGTGCTCGGCGTGGTGGGCGAAAGCGGCTGCGGCAAGTCCACGTTGGCGCGGCTGATCCTCGGGCTCCTGGAACCGACCGCCGGCGACGTGGTGGTGGATGGCCAGCGGCTGTCCACCATGGATCGCCGCGCGCGTGCACGGCTGATCCAGCCGGTCTTCCAGGACCCCTTCGCCTCGTTGAACCCGAAGCGGCGCGTGCGCGACATCGTGGCGATGCCGCTGATCGCGCAGGGCGACATCGCCGGCCGGGACATCGACCGCCGCGTGGCCGAGGCGCTGGAGCGCGTCGGCCTGTCGGTCGACCAGGGCACGCGATACCCGGCGCAGCTTTCGGGCGGGCAGCGGCAGCGCGTGGCGATCGCGCGCGCGCTGGTGCTGCGCCCGCGCATCGTGGTGTGCGACGAACCGACCAGCGCGCTCGATGTGTCCGTGCAGGCGCAGATCCTGAACCTGCTGGCGGAACTGCGGCGCGACCTCGGCCTGACCTACTTGTTCATCAGCCACAACCTGGCGGTGGTGGAGCACATCGCGAGCGAAGTGGCGGTGATGTATCTCGGCCGCATCGTCGAGCGCGCGGAGAGCGAGACGCTGTTCGCCGCGCCGCGCCACCCCTATACGCGCGCGCTGCTCGCATCCGTGCTGACGCCGGAACCGGGGCTCGGCGTGCCGGATGTGGGGCTGGGGGATGTCATGCCGGACCCGGCGAATATCCCCCCGGGCTGCCGCTTCCATCCGCGCTGCCCGGTGGCCATCGCGACGTGCTCGACCGAGACACCGCGGCCGAAGGATGACGCCGCGGGCCTGGTGGAGTGTCACCTCGCGTAGCCACGTCGAGTGTGACGTCAGCACTGGACGGCACGCGCATGGCGCGGCGCCGTTGTGCTCGTCAGCCTTGCCCCGGTTGACGCAGCTGCGCGACGTGGACGCGTCCAGTACTGCATCACGCAACAAAGGCGGATCGCGGCTTCAGTCGCGATCCGGGAGCGCACAGCGCGACCGCGCCCAGACCGTCAGCTGCGCCCCGCGCAACAGTGCGGGGCGCGAAAGCCAAGCGCGCGGAGCGCGCGCCCGGCGCCTGAGGGCGAAGAAACTTCTCCCTACTTCCACTTCGCCAGGTAGAAACGCGGCAGTTCGTCTGGAAAGGTCGGAAATTCGAGCTGTCGCTGGAAGCCGAAGGTGCTGACATAGGTGTGCAGCGGGCACCAATAGGCCTGCTCGGTCGCGCGCTTGATTGCCGCGTCGTAGGCGGTCTTGCGGGCTTCCTCGTCGGCGGTGCTGCCGCCGGTCTCGATCAGGCGGGTCATCTCGGCATCACGCGCGTAGTCGTCGGCGCCGCCGGCGAAATACACCGGCATGATCGCCGAGACGTCGTTGATCGAATACGACCCCCAGGACGCCATCTGCATCGCCAGTTCGCCGCGCTGCGAGCGCTGGATCTGCGCGGCCACCTGCATCATGTTCAACCGCGCGCGGATGCCCACGGCCTGAAGGTAGTTCTGTACCGCCTCGGACCACTGGCGCGGCTGGACGTAGCTGGTGAGCTCGATGTCGAAGCCGTTCGGGTAGCCGGCCTCGGCCAGCAGGGCGCGCGCCTTGGCCGGGTCGTAGGCATAGGTCACCGCGACATCGCCGTTGCAGCCGAATTGCGAGGGGAAGCACGGCGCGGCCGGCACGCGCGATCCGCCGCCGACCAGGCGCTCGGCGATGGCGGTGCGGTCCAGCGCATGCCAGACCGCCTGGCGCACCTTAAGCTTCGTCATCGGGTTGTCGGCGCCGGTGCGCCCCGCCGCATCGAGGTTCAGGAACCCGACGCGCATCGATTCCTGTCGGGTCGCCTGCAGGTAGGGCAGGCGGCTGACATTGGCGACCTGGTCCGGGTTCATGTTCCAGATCCAGTCGACGCGCTGGCCAAGCAGCTCGGTCAGCTCCGTCGCCGCGTCGCCGATATAGCGGATGACCAGCTTCTGGATCGCCGGGCGCCCCTTCGGCCCGCCTTCGTAGTAATCGGCGAAGCGCTCGAACTCGACACCGGAGGCGACGTCGTTCTTGGTGAAGCGATACGGCCCGGTGCCGATCGGTAGCCGCGAGAAGCCGTCGGCGCCGAGCCGTTCGCGCGTCGCCTTCGGCCAGATCGGCGTGACCAGCGCGAGGTAGTCCAGCGCCGCCGGCGTCGGCCGCTTCATGGTCAGCCGGACGGTGTTCTCGCCGGTCTTCTCGGCGCCGTCGATCCAGGCGTAGTTGGACGGCGTGGCAACGCGCGTGGCCGGGTTCGCCAAGGTATTGATGGTGTAGACGACGTCATCGGCGCTGAAGGCGCTGCCGTCGTGGAACTTCACCCCGCTCCGCAGCGTGAAGTCGAGCGTCTTGCTGTCAACCCAGGTCCAGGCGGTGGCCAGCGCCGGCACGATCCTGAAGGTCGCCGGGTCGCGGTGCACCAGCCCGTCCATCGCGTGATGGCCGATGATGAGCCCGGTGCGCTGGCTGTTGAAATACGGATCGACATTGGGCACGGCGTCGCGGAAGGCGATGCGGAGCGTATTGGCGCTGCGCTGTGCCAAGGCCGGCTGCGCGAGCACCATGGGGGCGGCGAGGGCACCCTGGCCCAGGGCGCGTCGTGAGATGGACATGTCGGTGGTCTCCCGTTGCTTGCCGATAGCCTAGGGACAGCGGTGCCCGCCCTGCAAGCCGCCTTGTTGGCGCCGCGCCCGACGCCCATACCATGGGGCAGGGGGGCCACCGCGATGCGAACCCAGGTCGGTATCGTCGGCGCCGGGCCGGCAGGGCTGCTGCTGGCGCAGATGCTGCACCAGCGCGGCATCGACGCGGTGGTTCTGGAGGCGCGAACACGCGAGCACATCGAAGGCCGCGTGCGCGCCGGCCTGCTGGAACAGGGTTCGGTCGACACGCTGACCGAAGCCGGCGTGGCCGACCGCCTGCACCGCGAGGGGCTGGTGCATCGAGGCCTCGAACTGCGCTTCGGCGGCGCGGCGCATCGCATCGACCTGGCAGCGCTGACCGGCGGCAGGGTGGTCACCATCTATGGCCAGCAGGAGGCGGTGAAGGACATGGTCGCCGCGCGCCTCGCCGCCGGCCTGCCGCTGCTGTTCGAGGCGGCCGACGTCGCGATACACGACATCGCCACCAACCGCCCGCGGATCACCTTTCGCCACGATGGCCGCGACCAGGTGCTGGACTGCGACATCATCGCCGGATGCGACGGCTTCCACGGCATCTGCCGCGCCGCCATCCCGCCCGCTGACCTGCGCGTCTTCGACCGTGTGTATCCCTTCGCCTGGCTCGGTATCCTGGCGCGCGCGCGGCCGATGTCTGAGGAACTGATCTACGCCCGCCACGCCGACGGCTTCGCGCTGGCGACCATGCGCAGCCACGCGATCAGCCGCCTGTACCTGCAATGCGCGCCGGATGAGGATCTTTCGCAATGGTCGGATGACCGCATCTGGGCGGCACTGCGCGACCGCCTGGGTGCGACCGATGGCGGGCTGCAGGAAGGCCCCATCCTGCAGAAGGGCGTCACCGCCATGCGGTCCTTCGTGGCCGAGCCGATGCGCCATGGGCGGCTGTTCCTGGCCGGCGATGCCGCGCATATCGTGCCGCCGACCGGCGCGAAGGGGATGAACCTCGCGATCGCCGATGTGCGCGTGCTGGTGCGTGCGCTGGACGCCTTCTTTGCGGGTGAAGGCGGGGACCTGATGGATTCCTATTCCGCCACCTGCCTCGATCGCGTGTGGAAGGTGCAGCGCTTCTCCTGGTGGATGACGCAGCTGCTGCACCGCTACGATGGCGAGGATGCGTTCGAACGCCGCGTGCGCCAGGCGGAACTCGACTACCTGGCGGGTTCCGTCGCGGCGCAGGCCACGCTGGCCGAGAACTACGTCGGCCTGCCCTACGCGGATTGAGCGAGGATCGCCTCGACCACCTCCTGAACGTCGAGCGCCTCGCGCAGCGTCGCCAGGTGATGCGCTTGCCCGCGCGTCATCGCCGCCACGCCGTCCAGTTGGCGGGCCAGCACCAGCGGGCGCATGCGTTCGTTCGGCAGCGCATCCGGGGCAGGGGACCAGGCGCCATCGGTGCCGCGGCGCTCGGCGAAGGACCAGTCGCGCAGGCGGATCGCGCCGGTGGGGCCTTCGAGACGCCATTCATTGTGGTCATCCGCCAGCGTGGTGCCGACGCCACCGGACAGTGCGACGGGCACGCCGCCGGCGGTCAGGCGCGCGGCGATCGCGGTCTCGCTGCGGCCGGGCGCGTCGAAGCGCGCCTGCGCGGCGTGCAGCGCGAGTGGGCCGAGTTGCCGGCGCGTGAGAAACAGGAAATGCGACACGACCTCGCGCGTGAAGCCGCCCTGTTCGCGGCGGTCGAGCCAGGCGGCGGCATCCCGTTGCCAGGTCCGCGGCCAGGCGGAGAAGGCGATGGTGATGGCGGCTTCGCGCGGTGTGCCGATGGCCTCGCGCCATGCGGCCAACTGCGCGACGGCGGGCGAGGACGCCATCGGGAAATTCACCGCGCCGCGCGCGCCCGATGCCTCGGCGGCCGCGACGAAGGCGCGCGCGGCGGCGGTGTCCACCGATAGTGGCTTCTCCAGGAAGGCCGCCTTGCCCGCGGCGAAGGCCGCCTGCGCGTGGGCCAAGTGGAAGGCGGGCGGGGAGGCGACATAGAGGCAGTCGCAGGCCGCGATCACCGCCTCCGCGCTGTCCAGCATCGGCACGCCCGGCGCGGCGGCGTGCAGGCGCGCGGAGGCCTCCGGCGCCGGGTCCCACACGCCCGAGATGCGAACCTGCCCATGCCCGGCGGCGAAGCGCGCGAGGCGTTCGCCCATGATTCCGAAGCCCACGATTCCCAGCGCGACCATGCCCGTTCCCCTCGCCATGCCGGCCGATGTATCGCCGCCCGCGCGGCCGCGGTCTATCCTGCGCGAAGCCGCCAAGGGGGAACGCATGTCCGAAGCCGAAACACCGGTGCTGATCACGCGCGAGGGGCCGGTCGTGCGCCTAACGCTCAACCGCCCGCATCGCCGCAACGCCATGAGCAATGCGATGGGCGTGGCACTCGATGCCGCGCTGGATGAGCTGGAAGCGGATCGCGAATCGCGCGTGGTGGTGCTGTCGGGGGCGGGTGGGCATTTCTGCGCGGGGCTCGACCTGGGGGAGGTGGCGTCGGGCGGCACCGAGGCCGAACGGCTGGCGGCGCAGCAGGCACGCAACCGGCGCACCGGTGTGCGGTTCGAACGCCTGTCGCGCCTGCCGCAGGTGGTCGTCGCCGCGATCCAGGGGTCGGCGCATGCGGGTGGGCTCGGCTGGGTGTGTTCGGCGGATATCGCGATCGCCACCGCCGATGCGCGCTTCTGCGCGCCGGAAGTGCGGCGCGGGTTGGTGCCGGCGCAGATCCTGCCCTGGCTTGCGCGGCGCATGGGCCGCAGCGCCGCCACGCGCATGGTGCTGCGCGGCGACGTGATCGATGCGGCCGAGGCCGGGCGGCTCGGCCTGGTGCACCAGGTGGTGGCGGATGCGGCGGCGCTGGACCACGCGGTCGCCGCCGTGCTGGGCGACCTGCGCCAGGGCGCTCCGATGGCGCTGGCCGAGACCAAGGTGCTGATCGCGGCACTCGGTCCGCTCTCGCCGGAGGGCTATGCCGAGGCCGGCGCGCAGGCCTTCGCGAAGTGCGCCGCCGGGCCGGAGGCGCGCGAAGGCATCGCCGCCTTCCAGCAGAAGCGCCCGCCGGCCTGGGCTGGCTGACCGGCGCGGCGCCAGCGTCTTCGGCGATGCCGCCGTCGCAGACCGGGTGCTACTCGAAGATCGCCACCGCGCGGATCGGGCTCGCGGTCCCGCCGCGGATCTTCAGCGGGAAGCCGATGAAGCGGAAGCGCCCGCGCCCGATCAGCTTGTCGAGGTTCGCCAGGCATTCCATGTGCGTGATGCCGCGCTCCGCGCAGGCCATGTGCGCCTGGAAGTTGGGCTCGCCTTCCGGCGCGGGGCTGATCGCTTCCACGCCGAACATGCCGATGCCCTGGTCGGCCAGCCAGTGGATGGCGGGCAGCGAGAGCCCCGGGAAGTCATGCAGGTAGCCGGGCTTGCCGAGCAGGCGTTCATTGGTCGCGAGCCACACCAGCACGGTGTCGCCGGGCTGGATGGTCTGGCCTGATTTCGCCACCGCGGCCTGGACTTCTTCCAACGTCGCCGCGGTCTTGAGCGGGATATGCGACAGGTCGATGCAGAAGGCGCTGGTGTAGAATTTCTCCAGCGGCATTTCGTCGACCGATTGCGCGCCGGGGCGCGGGTCGAAATGCACGGGTGCGTCGACATGCGACCCTGCATGATCGCTCATCGACAGGTACATCGCCTTGCTGGTGAAGGTGGTGTTGCCGGCGCGCTTTTCCTCGCTGTGGTCGTTCCAGACCGTCATCACCACGGGCGGATGGCTGGGGTGGGTCTGGGTGCGGTGAAAGATGTCGCGGCTGAGATCGATGATTTCCATGAGCGTATTCCTTCAGGCCGGCGCGTCACACAGATACTGGCGCAGGTGATAGGGCTGCGCCGCGAAGGCCGGGCAGAAGGAGGAAACGACGGGTTCGAGCTTGTCGTAAAGGTCCTTGAACTCGACGTTCAGCGCTTCGAGCCGTTCACGCGCCGCCTCGGCTTCCACGGCCAGCTTCGCGAGGTCGATGGTCAGCAGCCTACGGTCCTGCACCACGAAGCGTCCGCCGATCATCACATGGCGCACGCCGGTGCCGTCCTCGGTATGCACCACCTGATTGACCGACCAGTTGTGCGGGATCCAGTTGATCGACGCCAGGTCGAGGAAGACGATATCCGCCTTCTTGCCCGGTGCGATCGCACCGATATCGTCGAAGCCGAGCGCGCGCGCGGAGCCCTGCGTTGCGGCGGTATAGATTTCCTCCACGCCCGCCCAGTGGCGCGGGTCGGGCGTCTGCACCTTCGACAGCATCGAGGCATAGCGCATCGCCTCGTACATGTTCTGGTTGTCGGAGCAATTCGCGCCATCGGTGCCGATCCCGACATTCACGCCGACGTCGCGCGCGCGGCGGAAGCGGAACATGCCGTTGCCGAGGCGCATGTTGCTGCCCGGATTGTGCGCCATGGAGGCACCGCGGTCGCGCAGGATCTTCAGGTCGTCGTCATCCAGCCAGATCGCATGCGCGGCGACGAAGTCCGGCCCCACCAGGCCGAGGCTGTCCATGTGCTGCACCAGTGTCTTGCCATACTGCTTGATGCCAACCAGCGCCTGCACCTTGCTCTCGCCGACATGGCTGTGCAGGCCAACCTTGTAGTCGCGCGCGAGATCGCGGCAGCCGCACATGAAGGCGTCGGAACAGTGATGCGGGATGGTGGGCGCGACGGCGGCGCGAATGTCGTGGCCGGCCCAGCGCCAATTCGCCAGCACGCCGCGCATGGAGTCCAACGTGCGTTCCCAGGCCGGCAGGCGCAGCTTGTCCACGCGCGCCTGCAAGGGCGTGGGCAGCGCGTCATACAGGCCGGGGATGGCTTCATACACAGTGCGATCGGCGACCATCGGCGCGATCACCGCGCGCATGCCGATGCCGTGGTAGGCCTCGGCCACCGCATCCAGCCCTTCGGCGGAAGGCATCGGGAATTCGTAGTAGAGGTCATAGGCGGCGGTGCAGCCCTTCAGCACCATCTCTGCCGCGACGATCTGCGTGGTCAGCTTCTTGTCCTGCAAAGATCGCCCGCCGCCGATCCAGGGCGCGGCCGCCAGCAACAATTCCAGCGTCCACTTGTCGCCCTGTCCGCGCGCCAGGCCACCATGGCCATGCGTATGCGCGTTGATCAGGCCGGGGTGGATCAGGCAGCCGGCGGCATCGACCACCTTCGCATCGGGCGGTGCCGAGATGCCCGCGCCGACCTCGATGATAACGCCGTCGCGGATCAGCACATCGGCGGGCGCTGCGCGGCGCAGGCCGGCATCGGCCATCAGTGCGCCGCGGATGATGGTGGTGCCAGGTTCGGTCACGGCCATGGTGCGGTCTCTCGTCTCAGGCGGCGGGCGGGGCGGAGGTTTCCGCGCCGCTCGACCAGGGGAACAGGATGCGCTCGGCGATGGACACTGCCTGGAACAGCACGATGCCCATGATGGCCAGGATCACCACCGCGCTGAAGGCCAGCGGCGTGCGGAAGAAGGCCATGGATGTCTGGATCAGGTAGCCCAGACCCGCATCCGCGCCGACGAATTCTGCCACCACCGCGCCGACGACCGACAGCGCCGCCGCCACCTTCAGCCCGCCGAAGACGAAGGGCACCGCGAAGGGCAGGCGGATCCGCAGCAATTCCTGGATGCGCCCGGCGCGACAGGCACGGCCCAGTTCGATCAGCTCCGGCGGCGTCGCCATCAGCCCGGCGACGGAGGCCACCACCAGCGGAAAGAACGCCACCAGGAAGGTGACGATGATGCGCGGCAATTCATTCGCACCCAGCGCCACGATCAGGATGGGTGCCAGCGCCACCTTCGGGATGGATTGCGTGACCACCAGCAACGGATAGATCGCCGCCGAGATCGCGCGCGACGACGCAATCAGCATCGCCAGCGGCAGGCTGACCAGCACGGAGGCCGCGAAGCCCAGCAGCACGGTCCGCAGCGTGGACAGCGTGTGGTCCAGCACCAGCGGCCAGACGGCGATGGTGGCGGTCCAGATGGCGGAGGGCGCCGGCAGCAGGAACTCGCGGATGCCGAAGAACCGCACCGCGCCTTCCCAGGCCACGAAGAGCCCGATCACGGCGATCCAGGCCGGCAGGCCGGCTTTGAAGCGCGCCATCACGTCAGGCCGCCCGCGCGGCGCGTTCGCCGAAGATATGGTCGCGGATGCGCCGCGCGCAGCGCTGGAATTCCTCGCTGCCCTCCTGGTCGAAGGATCGCGGGCGCTCCAGCTTCACCTCGACCATATCGACGATGCGGCCCGGGCGCGGCGACATCACCACCACGCGGTCGGCCAGCAGCACGGCCTCGGGAATGGAATGCGTGACGAACAGCACGCCCATCCTGCGCGCCGCCCACAGGCGCAGCAATTCGATCGACATCTCCTCCCGCGTCAGCGCATCCAGCGCGCCGAAGGGCTCGTCCATCAACAGCAGGCGCGGGTTCTGCAACAGCGCGCGGCAGATGGCGACGCGCTGTTGCATGCCGCCGGACAACTCGCGCGGCAGCTTCGTCTCGAAGCCCGCCAGCCCCGCCGTCGCCAGCAGGGCGCGGGCGCGGTCCTCTGTGTCCAATGCCGTGCGGCCCATCAGCCGCAGCGGGAAGGTCACGTTCCGCAGCACATCCGCCCAGGGCAGCAGCGTCGCCGCCTGGAACACCATGGCGGTCTCGGCACGCGGCGCGGTCACGCGGCTGCCATCCAGCAGCACATCGCCACTGGTCGGCGCCACCAGCCCCGCCGCCAGGCGCAGCAGCGTCGACTTGCCGCAGCCCGAAGCGCCGACGATGGCGACGAACTCGCCCTCCGCGACATCGAGCGTGATCGGGCTGAGTGCCTCCACGGCCGCGCCGTCGCGGCCGCGGAAGGTCTTCGCCGTTGCTGCGAAGGAGATCACGGCAGGAAGCTGGTATCGACCGCCTGGTTCGGATCCCAGGCCGCGTTCAGCTGAAGGCTCTCCGCGACGATGCGCCAGGTGAAGGCCAGCCGTTCCGGCGAGAACCGCCCGAGCCGCGTCTCGACCTGGTGCGGGTTGAAGACGAAGCCCATGGTGGCGCGGACCGATCCCTCGCAATCATCCTGCTCGACCTCGCGGTTGCGCGCGACGTGCAGGCGGCAGGCCTCGACCTGGTTGGCGTTGGTCCATTCGAAGGATTGCTGCGCGCCGCGCAGGAAGCGCCGCACCAGGTCGGGGTTGCGCTGGATCGTCTCGTCGGTCGCGACCAGGGAGGCCGCGTAGATCGCGAAGCCGGTCTGCACGAAGGGCAGCACGACGATCTCCTCGCCCGCCCGAACCGCCGCCTTGTTCTGGTAGTAGTGGTGGATGGAATAGAAGGGCGCTGCATCGACGCGCCGCGAGATCAGCAGCGCCGCCATGGCGGATGCATCGGTGTTCACCCAGACGATGCGATCGGCGTTGGTGCCGGCGCGGCGCGCGACCTCGGGGAAGTACAGCCGGTGGCTGTTGCCGGGCGTCACCGCAATGCGCCGCCCCTCCAGCCCCTGGAAGCTGGTGATGCCGGACGACCGCAGCACGAACAGGCTATGCGGCGAATGCGTGTAGACCGCCGAGATGGAACGCACCGGCACGTTCTGCTGCGCCCGTGCGGCCATAACGGCGCCGAGGTCTGCCACGCCGAACTGCGCCACGCCGGCGGCGACCTTGGCCACCGTATCGCCCGAGCCATAGCCGCGGGTGAGCGAAATATCGATCCCGTTCTCGCGCCAGAAGCCGCGCGCGGCGCCGGCGAAATAGGCGGCGTGTTCCCCGGTGGGGATCCAGTCCAGTTGCAGCAGGACCCTGTCCTGCGCGCGGGCGGGCTGCGCGGCGAAAGCCGCAAGCGCGAACAGCCCGGCCGCGATGCATCGACGCATCATCGTCCGTCTCCCTGTTTCGTTGGCTGCCGCGCGGCGTAGTCCCGGTGCGCGATCACACGACGAAACAGGCGGACGCGCAACCCGCTATGCGTTGGCCCCCGCAAGCGCCGCGATCACCGCATCCGTCACCTGCGCCGTGGTCGCCGTGCCACCCAGATCGGGCGTCAGCACGTCCCCGCGCGCGGTCACCGCTTCCACCGCGCGCATCAGCCGCTGCGCGGCGGCCGGTTCGCCCAGGTGCTCCAGCATCATCGACGCCGTCCAGAACGATCCGAGCGGATTGGCGATCCCCTTGCCCGTGATGTCGAAGGCCGAGCCGTGGATCGGTTCGAACATCGAAGGCCGGCGCCGCTGCGGGTCGATGTTGCCCGTCGCACCGATGCCGAGCGAACCCGCCAGCGCGGAAGCGAGATCCGACAGGATATCCGCATGCAGGTTGGTGGCCACCACGGTATCGATGGTGCCGGGCTTCATCACCATGCGCGCGGTCATCGCATCGACAAGCATCTTGTCCACGGTCAGCGCGGGGTATTGCGCGGTGATCTCGGCGCAGATCTCGTCCCACATCACCATGCCGTGGCGCTGCGCGTTGGATTTCGTGACCACCGTCAGCAGTTTGCGCGGGCGCGACATCGCGACCTCGCAGGCATGGCGGCAGATGCGCGCCACACCCTCGCGCGTGAAGATCGCGACATCCATCGCGACCTCGATCGGGTGGCCGCGATGGGCGCGCCCGCCGACGCCGGCGTATTCGCCCTCGCTGTTCTCGCGCACGATCACCCAGTCGATCTGGCGGCCGAGCTCCTCGCGCAGCGGGCCGACCACGCCGGGCAGCAGCTTCGTCGGGCGGACATTGGCGTATTGGTCGAAGCCCTGGCAGATCGCCAGGCGCAGCTCCCACAGCGTGATGTGGTCGGGGATATCCGGCGCGCCGACGGCGCCGAAGAAGATGGCATCGAAGCCTTCCAGCGCCTTCAGCCCACCGTCGGGCATCATCTTGCCGGTGCGGCGATACATCGCGCTGCCCCAGTCGAAGGATTCGAAGGCGACGGAGAAGCCGCCCTGCGCGGCCGCGGTGGCCTCCAGCACGCGGCAGCCCGCGGCGATCACCTCGGGTCCGATGCCGTCGCCGCCGATCGCGGCAATCCTGTGCTGGCGCATATGCGTGTCCTCCTGTGGCGGGGCTTCACTGCCGTCGTGTCGCGCCGCGCGCAAGCCCTCAGCGACGCAGGTGCAGATCGGCCCCACGCGCCCGCCAGCCGGCCTCGATGGCATCGAGGTCGATCAGCCCGGCGGGGTTGGCGCGTGACGGGCGCGTGTGCTGGCCGGGTTCCGCCTGCACGCGCCACAGGGCCAGCAGCCGCGACAGTTCGACCAGCGGGTCGGCGTGGTCGTCCACGCGCAGGTTGATGTCGGGGAAGTCCTCGGTGGTGGTGACCGTCAGCGCGGCGGATTGCCGGCCGCGCTTATCGCCGCCCTCGGCCTGGCCGGCATGCAGGGCTGCCATCAGGCGCTCAGGGAAGGCGAGTTCAGTGCGTGCGGCCATCACCTCCGCCGTCGCCTCGATCACGCGGCCGTTGGCCAGCATATTGCCGGCTACGCTGAACCCTTCGCCGCCGACCGACCCGCACCAATCCACGCAATTCTCGCCGGTATGCGCGGCGACGCGCCCGGCGGCGTCCACCACATGGATCTGCCGCAACCCGCGCCCCTCGTCGCCGGCCAGCGCGCTGTCCAGCGCCAGGCGCGGCGACAGCCCGCGCGCCAGCGCATCCAGCACCACCGGGCCGAGGTAGCGGTTGCTCAGCGACTGCGTGGACACCGCGCCCACCCCGGTGCGGGTGAACGGGCAGGCCGCCCCCACCGCCAGGTTGCAGGTGGTGACCGCGACGGCGAAGGCGCCGGACAGCGGATCATGCGCGACGATGGACCAGGTCATGGGCGGGTGGCTCCGTGATGCGCGCCCATCCTGCACCCTCGCGCCGCTGTTGACAGCGGGGCACCCGCCCGCCGATGACAGGTAAAATCCACGGGAGGACCAACGCCATGACCATCCGCTTCCATCGCCGCGCGCTGGGCGGGCTTGCCGCCGCCGCCGTTGCCATGCCGGGCCTCGCCCGCGCGCAGGCCTCGGCCTGGCCGACCGCGCCGGTCCGGCTGGTCGTGCCCTTCGGCGCCGGCGGCGCGGTGGACACGCTGTCGCGCGCCGTGGCCAACGCCTTCGGGCCGCATTCCAACGGCCATGCCATGGTGGTGGAGAACCGCTCCGGCGCCGGCGGGTCCATTGCCGGGCAGTTCACCGCGCAGGCGCGACCGGACGGGCAGACGCTGATGATGGCCGACCTTGGCGCCAATGCCATCGGCAAGCTGCTGCAGCCGGGCCTTGCCTACGACCCCGCCACCGCCTTCACGCCCATCATCCACCTGGTGAACCTGCCGATCGTGGTGATCGTGCCGGCCGCCAGCCGGGTGCGGACGCTGGACGACCTGGCCGCGCTGGCGCGCACGCGCGCGGATGGCATCCCCTATGCCTCGCCGGGCGTGGGCCATGTCAGCCACCTGGCGTCCGAGCTGCTGGCGCAGAAGGCCGGCGTGAAGTTCACCGCGGTGCACTATCGCAGCGGCGCCGACGTGCTCCGCAGCGTGATCGCGGGCGAGACCGAGTTCTCCTTCCCCTCGGTCTCCACCGCGCTGCCGTTCATCCGCGACGAGAAGGTGCGCGCCATCGCGATCGGCACGCCGCGCCCGGTCGCGGCACTGCCCGGCATCCCCGCCGTCTCGGCGCGCTTCCCGGGCTTCGAGGCGATGACCTGGCACGGCATCTCCGGCCCTGCCGGCATGGATGCGGCGCTGACGCAACGCATCAACGCCGCCTTCCGCGCCATCATCACCAGCGCCGAGGTGAAGTCCTTCGTCGAGACTCGCCAGGCCGCCGAAGTGGTGGCCGGCACGCCCGCCGAATTCGCCGCGCTGGTCACCAACGACATCGCCAAGTGGGGCCCGGTGATCCGCGAGGGGAACATCCGCGCGGAGTGACGCGCCGGCCCGGACCGGCCCGGCGTCAGCAGCCGAGCGTGTCGGCCAGCTCCTCGAAGCTGCCGGCGATCGCGTCCCAGTCGGCATCGGCGCGCAGGTCGGTCGCCTGGTCCGGGCCGTGTTCGTGCCCACGCAGCACGAAGGCGGTGGCGAGCCCCGCCTTGCGCGCCGCCGCCAGGTCGCCGTTATGGGCGGCGACCAGTGCCACCTCATGCGGCGCCAGGCCCAGGATCTCGGCGGTGCGCGTATAGGCCTCGCGCTGCGGCTTGTAGGCCTGGACCGGCTCGGCACCCAGGATGGCGTCCCAGGGAATGCCCGCGCGCTTGGCCATGTTCGCCAGCAGCAGGATGTTGCCGTTCGACAGCGGCGCGATGAAGTGCTTCGCGCGCAGCCGCAGCAGCCCGGGGATCGAATCCGGCCAGGGGTCGAGCCGATGCCAGGCGCGGTTCAGCCAGTCGCGCTCGGCCTCCTCCGCCGCGATGCCGTGTTCGGCCAGCAGCGCGTCCAGGTTCTCGCGATGCAGCACATCGAGCCGCGTGAAGGGCCGCGCGCCGGAGCGCACCGCCTCCATCGCCGGCTGGTAGCGCCGGCGCCAGGCATCGGCGAAGGCCAGCGGGTCGACGTCGCCGCGCCCGTGCTTCGCCAGGAACGTCCGCGCATCGCGTGCGATGCCGCGGCGCCAGTCCACGACGGTGCCGAAGGTGTCGAAGACCAGCGCCTTCACGCCGGGCAGGGCGCTCATTCCGCGGCCTTCGCGGGCTGCGGCTGGGCCCAGCGCTGCTCGAAATCCCACACCTCGGGGAAGCCCATCAGTTCCGTCATGCGCTTGAAGCCGTAGGACTCGCCGATGGCGATGCTGTCGCCATGCTCCTTCAGGTGCGAATAGACGCGCTCCATCGCCGCGGCCATCGCGAGGAAACCCACCGCCGGATAGATCGCGATGGCGTAGCCGATCTCGGCCAGCGTCTTCGCCGGCAGCAGCGGCGTGCGGCCGCCCTCGACCATGTTCGCCAGCAGCGGCTTCTTGATGGCCTTGCCGATGGCGCGCATCTCCTCCTCGCTCTCGGGGCTTTCGATGAAGACCACGTCGGCGCCGGCCTCGCCGAACATCAGGCCGCGGCGGATCGCTTCCTCAAGCCCGAGCGTGGTGCGTGCATCGGTGCGCGCGACGATCAGGAAGTCGGCGCTGGTGCGAGCCTCCACAGCGACCTTGATCTTGAGCACCATCTCCTCGGCCGGGATGACGCGGCGGCCCGGCGTATGGCCGCACTTCTTCGGCATCTCCTGGTCTTCCAACTGGATGCCGGTGATGCCGGCGGCCTCGTAGCCCATCACGGTGTGGCGGACATTCAGCAACCCGCCATAGCCCGTATCGGCATCGGCGATCATCGGCGTCTTCACGCCGCGCGCCATCTGCCCCATGCGGGAGACCATGTCGTTGTAGGTGGCGATGCCGGCATCCGGCACGCCCAGATGCGACGCCGTCGCGCCGAAGCCGGTGCCGTACAGGCAGTCGAACCCCATGCCATCGGCCACCTTGGCCGAGATCATGTCGAAGATGCCGGGTGCGACGATGAACTGTTTCTGCTCGAACGCCTTGCGGAGGGCGGGATGGGCCATGGTGTTCAGTCCTTACTGCTGCGGTCGGATATGGCCGGCCTGTGCGGCGGCGGCCCAGATGCGGTCGTCGCGCTGCATGGCTTCGAGCAGCGCAGGGGCGGGGCGGAAATCGCGCTCGACGCCCAGTGCCACCAGCCGTTGCTGGAAGGCCGCGTCGTTGAACACGCGCTGCACCGTGCCTGCGATGGTGGCCGCCAGCGCCGGGTCCATGCGCGGCGGTGCCAGCATCGCCACCCAGCCCGACAGGTCGAACTCCGCGACACCTTGTTCGGCCGCGGTCGGCACGTCGGGGAAGAAGGCCGAACGCTGCGCGGTCGAAACCGCCAGAATCCGCACGCGCCCGGTCTGCATGTGCGGCGCCGCGCTGACCGTGCTGGTCCAGCCGGTGGGCAGGTGGCCGGCGACGATGTCGTTCATCAACTGCCCGCCGGAACGATAGGCGACATCGGGCATGTCCACGCCCGCACGCCGCGCAAGTTCCTGTCCGATGAAGGACGACAGCGCCTCGGTGCTGCCGGTGCCGACGCGCCCGGGGTTGCGCTTCGCGTGGTCGATCATGGCGCGCAGGCTGTCGAAGGGCTGGTTGGCGCCGGCCACCAGCACCATCGTGTTGCGCGTCAGCATCGCGATCGGCGTGAAGTCGCGAACCGCATCATAGGGCATGGACGGCAAGTGGTAGCGGTTCATCACATGCGTGCTGACCACCACCAGCAGCGTATGCCCGTCCGGTTCGGCGCGCGCCACGGCCTCGGACCCCACCACGCCGGCGCCGCCTGCGCGGTTCTCCACCACGAAGGGCTGCGGCAGGGTGGGGCGCAGCGCCTCGCCCAGCGCGCGGGCCAGGATGTCGGTGCCGCCGGAGGCCGCATAGGGCACGACGACGCGCACCGGGCGCGTCGGCCAGGTGGCCTGCGCGGCAAGCGGCGCCGGCATCGCGAGGGCGGCCGGGGCGAGCAGCAGGGGGCGGCGGCGAAGCATCATGGCGTTTCTCCCTGGGCGGGACATTCCCTCGCCGCGCCGCCCCTGTAAACGCCCCGCGTTTCGCGGCAGGATGCGCTGGACAGTCAGGAGCCGACATCCATGCCCGCCACCGACATCGCCGCCATCGAGGCCGTGCTGCACACCTATTTCGATGGGCTGCACGAAGGCGACACCGCGAAGCTCGACGCCGCCTTCCACCCCTGCGCCCACCTGTATTCCGAGAAGGACGGCGTGGTGCAGGACCTGCCGCGCGAACAATGGTTCGAAGCGGTCCGCAACCGTCCGAACGCGAAGGCACAGGGCCTGGCGCGGGCGGACCGGGTGCTGATGATCGACCAGCCCGGCCCGGAACTCGCGATGGCCAAGGTGAACTGCCAGATCCCGCCGCGCTACTTCACCGACTACCTGGTGCTGCTGAAGACCGCGCAGGGCTGGAAGATCGTCAGCAAGGTGTACCGCGCCGACGTGCGGGAATAGGTCAGCCCGACCGCGCGGTATTGGCGCGGCCGAGGTCGCGCTGGATCGACGCGGTGTCGTAGTATTCGCGGAAGTCCGCGACCAGACCATCGCGCAGGCGCAGCACATCGACCTTGGTGTAGCCGCATTCCGAACCATCCGCGTGGTAGCGCACGCGGATGCTGGCCAGCACCGTGGACCATTCGCCATCGGCCAGGATGCGCTCGATGTCGTAGGCCGTGATGCGGCAGATCCCTGCCAGCGCGGCGAAATACGCGCCGACGCCTTCGTGCCCGTGCCAGGTGCCGCACCAGGGCAGCGGCGCCTCGCCGACCGATTGCCAGGCGATGTCCGGCGCCAGGCCGGCCATGACGGTCGGCATGTCGCCGGCGCGGTAGGAATCGTACAGCGCCGTGATCGTCGCCCGCGTCGCCTCGGTCCGCATGCGCGCCTCCGTCCGGTTCCAGAACGGAGGCTGACGCAGCGACCCGCCCGCGATCAAGCCTTCAATCGACCCGCGCGCCCGAGGCGCGGACGATCGGCACCCACCGGTCGATTTCCGCGGCGATGAAGGCGCGCGTGGCGTCGGGCGTCATGCCCTCGGGGATGGTGTTGCCCAGCGCGATCAGGCGGTCGCGCACCTCGGGTGTCTTCAGGATCTCGGCGATGTGTTCGTACAGGAACTGCCGGATCGGCGCGGGCGTGCCGAGCGTTGCAGACCACGGCGTCCAGGTGGTGGCCTGCCAGCCGGGCAGCCCGGCCTCGGCGGCGGTCGGCACGTCTGGCGCCATGGGGCTGCGCTCGGGGATGCCGATGACGATGCCGCGCACCGTGCCCTCGCGGATATGCCCGGCCATGAAGGAGATGGTGTCGGACTGGAACATGATCCGCCCCGCCATCAAATCCTGGAAGGACGCCGCCGATCCGCGATAGGGCACATGCGTCGCCTGGATGCCGGCCAGGTGCAGCAACAGCGCCGAGGCGATGTGCCCCGTCGATCCGTTGCCCGACGACCCATACAGCACCTGGCCGCCGCCGGCCTGCACGGCGGCTCGGAACTCCGCCAGCGTGCGGACATTCATCGACGGATGCGTCGCCAGCACGATCGGCGAATGCGACGAGATGGTGACGTGGTCCACGCCCGTGAGCGGATGCACGCGCAGCCTGTCGCCATAGAGCCCGACATTGAGCGTATGCGACCCCAGCGCGCCGACCAGCAGCGTGTAGCCGTCGGGCGCGGTCTGCGCGACGGTCTCGAAGGCCACGGTGCCGCCGCCCGACGGGCGGTTCTCGACCACGAATTGCTGGCCGATGCGCTGCGACAGCGCGGCCGAGATCAGCCGCGCATTGATGTCGGCATTGCCGCCCGGCGCGAAGGCGACGATCACGCGCACCGGCTTGTTGGGATAGTCGGTGCCCGGCGCGCGCGGTTGTGCGAGCGCGGGCAGCGCGGCGAGCGCCATGGCGGCGCACAGGAGCGTCCTGCGGATCATTGTTTGGTTTCCTCCCGGTTGTTCAGGCGATGCTGTGTTCAAGGATGCCGACGCGCTCGACTTCCATGCGGAGGCGGTCGCCGGTTCTCAGATAGCGCGGCGGGTCGCGGAAATGCCCTACGCCGGCCGGCGTGCCGGTGGCGATGATGTCGCCCGGCTCCAGCGTCATGTAGCGGCTGAGGAAGGCGATCAGCGTGGCGACGGGGAAGATCAGGTCGCGCGTATTGCCGTGCTGCACTTCCTCCTCGTTCAGCCAGCAGCGCAGGTCGAGCGCCCAGGGTTCGCCCACTTCATCCGCGGTCGTGATGCAGGGGCCGATTGGGCAGAACCCGTCCATGCCCTTGGCGAAGGAGGTCATGGCCAGTGGCACGTCGAACTGGAATTCGCGCGCGCTGATGTCGTCCAGCACGGTGTATCCGGCGACGTAGTCGAGCGCGACGCCTTCCGCGACGTTGCGCGCAGCCCGGCCGATGACGACGCCCAGCTCCACCTCCCAATCCGCCTTCTGCACCGCGGCCGGAATATCGACCACGGCCCCAGGTCCGACGACGGAGGAGGTCGGCTTGAGAAAAATCTTCGGCATCTCCAGCTTCGGCCCGCCGGCTTCCTTCGCGTGGTCGCCGTAGTTGCGTCCGACGCCGAGGATCTTGCCCGGCTTCAGCGGCGCCAGCAGGCGCGCGGATGCCAGCGGTGCGCGCAACGCCGCGTTCTCCCACCGCGCGGCGAAGGCCAGCGCGCGCCCGGCGGCGACCATCGCGGATTCGTCGGAAATAAGCGCCACCATGTCGTCGGGGATGGCGTCCCGTGCGTCTTCCCCTGCGGCGCGCTGCGCGGCGGCCAGTGCAGGGCGCAACGCCACCACGCTGTCGCCGATGATCCCGCCCAGCACCGGGCCGTCGAGCGTGACCAGCCTCATGCCGCGAGCGCCGCGTAGTCGAGGCTCGCCATCACCTGCACGCGCAGGATGAAGCGTGGCTCATCCGGGCCGTAATCGGCCACCGCATTGTGCAGCGTGCCGATATTGTCCCACATCAGCACGTCGCCCTCGTCCCATGCGTGTTCGTAGAAGAACTTCTCCTGCGCCTGGTGGCGGAACAGATAGTCGAGCAGCGCGTCGGATTCCGCGCGATCCATGCCCTCGACGAACATCGCGTAGCCGGAATTGCAATACAGCACGCGCCGCCCGGTGATCGGATGCACGCGCACCATCGGCTGCGACACCGGCGGCTTCTTCGCGCGCTGCTCGGGCGTCAGCGGCCCGCGGATGGAGCCCGGGCGGATCCGCATCATGTCCCAGAACTTGGTGAAGTCATGGATGGCCGTGCGGCCTTCGATGCGCTGCTTCACTTCCGCCGGCAGGTCGTCATAGGCCGCATGCATGTTGCGGAACTGCGTGCTGCCGATCGGCTTGCCGTCGCGCCGCGGCACGCGCTTGGCGTGCAGCACATTGGCGAGCGCGATCTCCTTCGAATAGGACATGTCGGTGTGCCAGCCCTGGCCGGCATCCGACAGGCCCATCGGCTTGCCCGCCGCGTCCCTCATGTTGGACAGGTGCATCACTTCCGGATGCCCCTCGGCGTGGAACAGGTTCGCGACATTCACTTCCAGGTCGCCGAACCGAGAGCCGAAGGCGGAGACCGCCGCGGCATCCATGTCCTGACCCGGGAAGCACAGCACGCCGTACTGCCCCAACGCGCGCAGCACGGTGCGGAAATCCTCGGGTGACAGGGCGCGGGCGAGGTCGATGCCCTCGATGCGCGCGCCCAGCCCGGCATTGTTCGGCGTGATTTTCATGGGACGTTCCTCGGCCAGTCGGGGCGGAAGGTGCGACGCCGGACGCGCCCCGTCAACGCGCCGGGCCGGCTCGCGCCGGACGCGCCGCGCCCGCTTCCGCCCGGCGCGCTGGCAGGGCAGCATGGCGGCATGTGGAACACCCTGGACAAGCCGCGCATCGTCGTGGTCGGCGGCGGCATCGTCGGGCTTTGCGTGGCCTGGCACCTGGCCTGGCGCGGGCTGAAGCCCACCGTGATCGAGGCGCACAAGCCCCACGCCGCCTATGCAGGCAATGCGGGCGCCATCAGCCATGGGTCGGTCGCCCCGCTGGCCATGCCTGGCGTGCTGCGCCAAGTGCCGAAAATGCTGACGGACCGCGCCGGCGCGCTGCATATTCCGGCGCGCTACTGGCTACGCGCGATGCCCTGGCTGCTGCGCTTCGTGGCCTCCGCGCGCCCGGCGCAGGTGGAGGCGGCGGCGTCCGCATTGGCCTCGCTGCTGTATGGCGCGCCGGAACGCCACCGCGAAATCCTGGAGGAGGAAGGCGCGCTCGACCTGCTGCGCGCACAGGGGCAGATGTACCTGTATCGCGACGACGCGCAGCTGGCGAAGGACGAAGCGGGCCTCGACCTGCGCCGCCGTCACGGGCTGCGGATGGAGGTGCTGGACCGCGCCGGGCTGGCGGCGCTGGAGCCCGAGATCGCGCCTGCCTATACCCGCGCGGTCTTCCTGCCCGACCATGGTTCCTGCGTGAATCCCGCGCGCCTGGCCGAGGTCGTCGCCGCCGGAATTCGCCGCATGGGCGGCACCATCCGCGAGGCGGAAGTCCGCGCCATCACCACCGAGGGCCGCCGCATCACCGGCGTCACCACCGATGACGGCGCCATCGCCGCCGACCGCGTGGTGCTGGCCGCCGGCGCCTGGTCTGCGCGGCTGCTCGCACCGCTCGGCATCAAGGTGCCGCTGGAGACGCAGCGCGGCTACCACATGATGCTGCCCGACAGCGGCGTGCAGGTCGGCCGCGTGCTCTCGCCCGCCGACCGCAAGGTGTTCATCACGCCGATGGAGGACGGGCTGCGCGTCGCGGGTTCCGTCGAATTCGCCGGTCTCGACGCACCGCCCAACGATGCGCGCGCACAACTGCTGCTGGGCGACCTGCGCGCGGTGTTTCCCCAGGCGCGCACCGAGGGCGCGACAAGCTGGATGGGCCATCGCCCCTGCCTCCCCGACAGCCTGCCGGTGATGGGCCCGGTGAGGGCGTGGGACGGGTTGTGGTGCGCCTTCGGCCACGGCCATCTGGGCCTGACCGGATCGGCGCCGACCGGCGCGCTGGTGGCCTCGGCGATGGCTGGCGAGAACCCGAATTTCGACTTCGCGCCCTTCGCGGTGGAACGCTTCTGACGCGGCGCTACGCGCGCGAGAAATGCCAGGCGGCGAACACCGCGATCGCCCCGGGCACCACGAGGTTCACCGCCAGGATGGGCAACTCCTGCATGACCGTATAGCCGGCGCGGCTGACCCCGACCCACAGGTTGACGGATGCCACCACCAGCCAGGCCGGCAGGAACGCCTTCGCGCCGGTGACCACGCCCGCCAGGCTGTGCCCCCACAGCCAGCCGAACAGCAGGAACACCGCAAGCAGCAGCACGCCCGCAACCATCACCAGCAGCATGTGCATCGTCGCCAAACCCTTCCGTGGCGCGCCGAGCATATCGCGGATCGTCCCGAAGGCGAGCCGCCGCTACGCCGCGAGGTGCAGGATTTCCTCCAGCGCGGCGGCGTCGCGCACCGGGCGGGGGTTGGCCGCGATCGGCGCATCGCCGGTCCAGCGCGCCGCGAGCGCAGGGATCTCGGCCGCGGCAATGCCCTGCTCGGACAACCGCGTCGGCAGGCCAAGGCCGCGCACGAAGCCCTCGATCGCCGGACCGGCTTCCTCGCCGCCCAGGATCTGCGCGATGTCGCGCTGCCGCGCCGCGTTCACCGGCGCGTTCCAGCGCATCACCGCATGCAGCATCAGGCACGACGTGATGCCATGCGGCACGCCACGCGCAGCGCCCAGGATATAGCCGAGGCCATGGCTGGCACCGACCGGCACGCCCGACCAGCCGCCCATCACCGACAGCCACATCGCCTGCTGGCACAGTGCGCGGGCCGCCAGGTCATCCGGCTGGCTGCGGATGCGCGGCAGGCCCTCGGCCAGCATGACCATCGCCTGGCGCGACACCGCGTCGGAGAAGGCCTGCGGCGCCGTCGAGCACCAGCGTTCCGCCGCATGGTCGAAGGCCCGGATGCCCGAGGACAGCAGCAGCGCCGCCGGCGTCTCCAGCGTCGCCGCGGGATCGAGGATCACCGCGCGCGGCACCATCCACGGGTCGAGCGCGCGATGCTTTCGCCCCGCCACGAGATCCGTATACCCCGCATGCGGCGCGAATTCCGCCGCCGAAAGCGTGGTCGGGATGGCGACCATGCGCGGCGAAGGCGGCGCGCCGTCCCAATTCCCCGGCGCCGCGCCGCGCGATGCCGCGGCACCCACCAGCTCGCCGGGGTCGATGATGCCGCGCCACACCGCGAGGCACGCGACCTTCGTCCCGTCGATCACCGACCCGCCGCCGAGCGCCACCGCCAGGTCGGCATCGCATTCGCGCAGCAGCGCCGCGAGGGCGAGCACATCCTCGACCGGGCTATGCGCGCGCATCGCGGCAAAGGTGCCGACCAGCCGCTCTCCGATGGCCGCGCGTGCCGAGGCGACCAGCGCGCCGCCCGCCAGCGACCGCGTGGTGACCAGCACAATGCGCGCCGCATCCGCGACCTCGCGCGGCAACGCGTCGGCCAGCGCCGCGCCATGATGCACGCGGCCCTGCGCCGGCCATTGATGCAGATGCGCGCCCATCGCCCCAGCCCCTGTGTGTCAGCGTGGCAAGGATGCGGCGACGGGCGCGCGCCGGCAACCTACTCCGCGGCCAGCGCCGATTGCCGCTTCGGCACCAGGTGCTTCACGCGTGGCGCGACCTCGGTTTGCAGCAGCCCCAGCGACGTCTTCCACGCCTCCGGGCTCTCCAGGTAGTCGAAGCCGAAGACCAGCAGCTGCCCGAAGCCGCCGACCTCGTCGTAGATGCGCTCGATCTTCTCGGCGACCGTCTTCGGGCTGCCCACGATCCAGTTGTGCTGCGCGCAATACTCGACCGTCACGTCGGAATCCGGCACCGACGGATCGTGCTTCAGGTAGTCCTTGAAGCCGAACTGCGCGAGCAGCTGGAGGAAGTATTCCCCCATCATGCGGCCCATGTGCGAGCCCACCGACAGCCGCCAGGCTTCCTCGTCGGTCTCGGCCACGAACACCTCGCGCACCAGGCGCCAATCACCGCGCCAGGGCGTGCGGCCGGATTTGCGCGCACCGGCCTCGACGCTGTCCCAATGCGACGAGACATAGGCCGGGTTCAGGTTCAGCGACATCGGCAGGTAGCCGCGTTCGCCCGCCAGCTTCAGCGTATCGGAATTCTTCGACAGTCCGGCCACGCCGATCGGCGGATGCGGCGCCTGCAACGGCTTGATGTGGGGCTTGAGGAAGCCGAACATCGTATCCGGCTTGTCGACCTTCCAATACTTGCCGTCATGGTGCCAGGGACCGTCCTCGGTCCACATCTTCAGGATGATGTCGAGCGCCTCGCGCGTCATGTCGCGGTTCTGGCCGGACATGCCATCCACGTTGAACATCGCCCAGTCGCTCGGCAGGCCCGAGGCGGCGATGCCGAAATTCAGCCGGCCTTCCGACAGGTGGTCCAGCATCGCGACGCGGTTCGCGAGTTCGGCCGGGTGGTGATAGGGCAGCAGGAAGCCGCCGGGGCCGATGCGCAGCCGCTTGGTCTGCAACAGCGCCTGCGCGATCAGCAGGTCGGGCGAGGGGTGCGGCTCCCAGGGCGCGGTGTGGTGCTCGCCGATCCAGGCCTCGCTGTAGCCCATCTCATCCAGCCAGCGCAGCACCTGCAGGTCCCAGTCATGGCCCTGCTTCAGGCCGCGCTCGGGCGGGTGGGACGGCATGGCGAAATAGCCGAATTCCATCGGGTGCTTCCTCCTGCTGGTCTTGTCGTTGGGGGAAGCATCGGATGGCGCCGGGTCGCCATGCAACCATAAAGCGAGCAGCGCGCGCGGCTGTGACGTCAGTCGCGCTGCGCTTTGTCGGCCGCGTTGCGCGCCTTGATGCGTTCGCGCGCCGCGGCCCAATCCTCGTCCGACCAGGCCAGGTAGTCCTGGAAGCCGCCGCCGCCGGTCAGCCAGCCACCGCCATCCAGCGCGATGGTCTCGCCATTGATCCAGACGGGGCTGAGCAGGAAGGCCGCCAGGTCGCCGATATCCTGCGGCGTGCCGACGCGGCGCATCGGGTTGGATTTCGCGATGCGTTCTTCGGGGTTGTTCTCGCCGGGGCGCAGGCGGGCGAACATGCCTTCGGTCGGGATGGTGCCGGGCGCGATGGCGTTCAGCCGGATGCCATGCCGCCCCCATTCCACCGCCAGCGACTTGGTCATGGCATCGATGCCGGCCTTCGACATGGCGGAGGGCACCACGAAGGGCGCGCCCGTCCGCACCCAGGTGACGATGATCGATACCACCGACCCGCCGCTGCCGTCCGTGATCCACCGCTTCCCCACCGCCTGCGTCACCTGGAAGGTGCCGTGGAAGACGATGTCGGCGATGGCGTGGAAGGCGCGCGGCGAGAGGTCCTCGGTCCGGCTGATGAAGTTGCCGGCGGCGTTGTTCACAAGATGCGTCGCCGGCCGGCCTTCGTCCCACATCGCGGCGACGGCGGCCTCCACGGCGGCGGGGTCCTTGATGTCGACCGCGCGCGACGTGGCCTTCCCGGGATGCTGCGCGTTGATCTCGGCGGCGGTGGCCCCAACCACCTCGCCGCGCCGGCCCCACAATTCGACGGATGCGCCGAGCGCGACCAGCCGCTCCGCCATCATGCGCCCCAGCCCCGTGCCGCCGCCGGTGACCAGAACGCGCGCGCCGTCGAACAAACCGTCGCGGAACATCGCGCGCCTACTCCGCCGCGGCGTGGAAGCGCGTGAAGTCGGGCTTGCGCTTCTTCTGGAAGGCGGCGACGGCCTCGGCGGCTTCCGGCCCGCGCAGCAGGGCACCGAAGCGGGCGAATTCCTCGGTCATGTGGGCGGACAAGGCATCCTCGCCGACCTGGCGCAGCAGGCGCTTCGTGACGGCCATCGCGGCCGGCGGCTTGGCGGCGAGGCGGCGCGCAATGCCTTCCGCCGTCGCCATCAACTCGCCCACCGGCACCACGGCGTTCACGATGCCCGCGCGCAGCGCGGTGGCGGGCGGGAAGGCATCGCCCAGCATCAGCAACTCGTTCGCCAGCAACTGCCCGCCGCGCTGCGGCACCAGCAGCGAGGACCCGCCCTCCGGACACAGCCCGAGATCGACGAAGGGCATGCGGAAGACCGCGTTCTCGGCCGCATAGACGAAGTCGCAATGCAGCAGCAGCGTGGTCCCGATGCCCACGGCGTATCCGGCGACGGCTGCCACCACCGGCTTCGGGCATTCGCGAAGTGCGGCCAGGAATTCGCGGGCAGGGGAGGGCACATCCGCCGCCTGGTCCCCGCGCGCCTTGAAGTCGCCCACGTCATTGCCGGAGGTGAAGCATTCCGTCCCGCCGGTGATCAGCACCGCGCGCACGCCGGACGCCCCCGCCGCATCGCGCAGCGCCTCGCCCATCGCGGCATACATGCCCCGCGTCAGCGCGTTCTTCTTCTCCGGCCGGGCTATACGGATGGTCCGCAGCCCGGCATCGTCGGTGACGTCGATCTCGTTCATGGCGTTCCTCCGGTGGCGTTCACACCATGATCGGCGGAACCGCCTCCGCAATCCAGCGCGCAATCGCGACGGCGCGCTCGTCCTGGTGCGGCTGGGTGGTGATCGACACGCCCAGCGGCAGCCCCTCCACCGCCATGCGCGGCACCGTCACCACCGGGCAGCCCAGCCCGGACGACGCGGTGTTCATGATGGGATTGCCCGTGGTGTGCAGGATGCGGTTGGACGACCCGCCGGTATCGCCCGGCATCGGCGAGGGCCCGCAGGCGGGCAGGCCGATGAAGCCATCGACCTCGCCGGCCAGCGCGGCCTGGGCTCGGCGCATTTCCTCGCGCTGCAGCAGCCGCATGCGGTACTGCGCCAGCGTCACGGAGCAGCCCAGTTCGAAGCGCGCCTTCAGGCTGTCGGACAGCGCATCGGGGTTCTTCGCCATCATGTTCGCGACCGACCAGGCGCTTTCATACGCACACACATCCGTGGCGAGGCCCATTGCCCCCATCACGCGCTGCTCCAGCGCCTCCAGCAGCGGATGGTCGCCGCGGCGCAGGATGGCCACGCCCTGCGCGCGCAGCGCGTCCAGCGCCTGCTCGAAGGCCGCGATCGCCTTGGGTTCGGCCACCGCCCAGCCTTCCGTCTCCAGCACCGCGAGCCGCCGCGGCACCACCGGCGCCGGCGGGTCCTCGCGCGTGAAATACATCCCCGGCGCGCCCGGATCGCCGCCGACGCGCTTCACGATCTCGACGGCGATCTGCCACATGTCCTGCGCGCTGCCGGCATGGATGCCGACGGTGGATTGGCTGAAGCCCTGGCGTTCGCCGCGGTTGATGCCGCCCTGGGTCGGCTTCAGCGCCCAGTTCGCGTTGAACGAGGCCGGGCGGATTACGCTGCCCAGCACCTGCGTGCCGATCGCCGCCGGCAGCATGCGCGCACTGATCACCGCGCCCGACCCGGATGACGACCCGCCCGGCGTGCGCCGCAGGTCGAAGGGATGGCGCGTCGGCCCCGGATGCGACATGCCCAGTTCGGTGGTCACGGTCTTGCCCACGATCACCGCGCCGGCCTGGCGCAGCGCCTGCACCAGCGCGCTGTCGCGCCCCGGCCGGTTCCCCTTGTAGAAGGCGCTGCCCATCTCGGTCGGCAGGTCGCGCGTCTCCAGCAGGTCCTTCACGCCGATCGGCAGGCCGTCGATGGGCGAGAGCGGCGCGCCGGCGCGCCACCGCGCCGTGCTGGCATCCGCCGCTTCCCGTGCGCCCGCCTCGTTCAGCGACGCGAAGGCCATCACCTGCGGCTCGACCTCCGCGATGGTGGCGAGGCAGCGCTCCAGATAGGCGCGCGGCGTGTCGGAGCCATCGCGGAATCCCGGCACGGCGTCGTGGAAGGTCAGCGGGCGGAAGCCCTCCGGCGAGTAGGATTGCGGCGCGGGCAGGGGCATGGGGTGATCTCCTCGGTTGCGCCATGCTTGCCCGCGCCACGACGCGCCGCAAGGCTGACAGCGCCGCCCCTTTGCGCGACGATGCGCGCAACCAGGAGGAACGACATGGCTCGACGCGTGATGATGGTGACCGGCGGATCGCGCGGCATCGGCGCGGCAACGGCAGTGCTGGCGGCGCAGCGCGGCCACGACCTGCTGCTGACCTATCGCAGCGAGACCGCGCGCGCCGAAGGCACCGCCCGCGCCTGCGAATCCCATGGCGCGCGCGTGGTGCTGATGCAGGGCGATGCCGGCGCCGAGCCCGACATCCTCGCCGCCTTCAACCGCTGCGACGAGGTCTTCGGCCGCATCGACGTGCTGGTGAACAATGCCGGCATCACCGGCCCGAAGCGCCTGCTGGCCGACACCACGCTGGCCGACTGGGTCGGCGTCATGACGCCCAACGTCATCGGCGTCGCGCTGCATTGCCGCGAGGCGGTGCGCCGCATGTCCACGAAGCGCGGCGGCAAGGGCGGCGTGATCGTGAACGTCTCCTCGCGCGCCAGCGAGATCGGCGGCGGCGGCGAATGGGTGCACTACGCCACCAGCAAGGGCGCCATCGACACGCTCACCGCCGGCCTGGCGCGCGAGGTCGGCGCCGAGGGCATCCGCGTCAATGCCGTCAACCCCGGCCTGATCGACACCGAGATCCACGCCGCCGCCAGCATGCCCGACCGCGTTGCGCGCCTGTCCGCCGGCGTGCCGATGGGCCGCGGCGGATCGGCGCAGGAAGTCGCGGAGACCATCCTGTTCCTGGCCTCGGACGCGGCGTCCTATGTCTCGGGCGCGCGCCTGCCGGTCGGTGGCGGGCGGTAGCTCCGCGCGCCATCGCCACGGCGTCTTGTAACCGCGCCCCGCACGGACCATCTCCATCTGGATATCCGGATCGCAGCGGCGCGTCGCATCGTGCCGCCCGCAACGATCCCGAACCTGACCCGCGCGCCTGCGCTAGGGCCACTTCCCTGCCCTGAAGGAGCGCGATGCCCGTCCTCGGAGTCCATCACGTCACGATCTATCGGTACCGCCAGCCGGTCGCCTTCGGCGAACACCGCATGATGTTCCGCCCGCGCGAGGGCCATGACCAGCGGCTCATCGAGGCCACGCTGAAGATCACGCCCGAACCGGCCGAATTGCGCTGGCAGCACGATGTCTTCGGCAACAGCGTCGGCATCGCGCGCTTCGCCGGGCGTGCCCGCGAATTGCGCTTCGACAGCCGCATCCTGCTGGACCACGCGCCGGTGAACGCGCTCGACTACCCCATCGGCCAGGATGCCGAGACCTACCCCTTCGCCTACGACGTCGAGGACCTGCCCGACCTCGCCCGGTCGATCGAACGGCAATACCCCGACCCCGACCACAAGGTCGAACGCTGGGCGCGCAGCTTCATCCGCCGCGACGGCGCCACCGGTACGCGCGACCTGCTCTCGGCGATGACGCATGGCGTGCGCCAGCGGTTCACCTACCTCGCGCGCACCGAGCGCGGCGTACAGGAACCGCTGCTGACGATGCGGCTGGGCAGCGGCACCTGCCGCGACTTCGCGGTCTTCATGATCGAGGCGCTGCGCGCCCTCGGCCTCGCGGCGCGCTTCGTCTCGGGATACGTCTACAGCGGCGCGCGCGGCGGGCGGATCGGCGGCGGCGCCACGCATGCCTGGCTGCGCGTCTATGTGCCCGGCGCCGGCTGGGTCGAGCTCGACCCGACCAACGGCATCATCGGCAATCGCGACCTGATCCGCGTGGCCATCGCGCGCGACCATCGCCAGGTGCTGCCGCTGCACGGCACCTGGACCGGGTTTCCCTCCGACGACCTCGGCATGACGGTCCAGGTGAGCGTTACCGAGGCCGCATCGCCCGCGTGACGCTGGCCGCGTGAAACCTTCGCGCCCGGTCCGCGTCTTGCATCAGAGGTTCACACCACGAACCAACCCCGGTGCGTCGCACCACTTCATAAGGACGTCACCATGCGGATCAGCGCCGGCTGCCAGATCGTCTATGACTGCCCGCAACCGACGCCCATGCTGCTCATGGTCTCGCCGCATCCATCGCGCGAAGCCGACCTGGTCGGGCCTCACCACATCGGCTTCGACCCGCCGATCGCCGCCAGGGCCTATACCGACAGCTTCGGCAATGCCTGCACGCGCATCATCGCCCCGCCCGGCCGCCTGACCATCGAGACACGCCTTCTCATCGAGGATTCCGGCCTGCCCGACCCCGTCGAGCGCGCCGCCTGGCAACGCGCGATCCAGGACCTGCCGGACGAGATGCTGATCTACCTGCTCGGCAGCCGGTATTGCGACACCGACCGCCTGTCGGACGTCGCCTGGTCGCTGTTCGGCCAGGGGCCGGCCGGCTGGGACCGGGTGCAGGCGATCTGCGACTACGTGCACAACCACATCGCCTTCGGCTACGAGCACGCCCGCGCCACGCGCACAGCGTCGGAAGCCTTCGCCGAACGCCGCGGCGTCTGCCGCGACTACGCGCACCTCGCCATCGCGCTGTGCCGCTGCGTCAACATCCCGGCGCGCTACTGCACGGGCTATCTCGGCGACATCGGCATCCCGCCGCCCTATGGCCCGATGGATTTCGCCGCCTGGTTCGAGGTGTTTCTCGATGACCGCTGGCACACCTTCGATGCGCGCAACAACCAGCCACGCATCGGGCGCATCCTGATGGCGCGCGGCCGCGATGCCACCGACGTCGCCATCGCCACGACCTTCGGGCCCTGCACGCTCGCCGGCTTCAGCGTGTTCACCGACGAGGTGAAGGCCTAGACGTCAGGCCAGAACCGGCTTGCGCGCCGCGCAGAATTCCTCGACCGCGGCGACGAAGCGCGCGCAATCGGCATCGGTGACCGGCAGCATCAGCGCCACCATGCCGCGCCGTGCCAGGTACATCCCCGCCGCCAGCATGTCGAAGAAGAACAGTTCGCGCATCTGCTCCTCCTCGGCGGTCGCCTTGTAGGGGGCGGTGATCGGGCCGGGACGAAAATGCGGGGACAGCATCGACCCTGCGCCGGTGAAATGCATCGTCAAGCCATGCTTCGCGCAGGCGGCGTTTAGCGCGGACATCAGAGCCTCGCCGCGCGCGAACAGCGCCTCGGCCGCGGCCTCGTCGAAGATCTCGCCGATCGCCACGCAACCTGCCGCCATCGACAGCACGTTGTTGTTGAAGGTGCCGGCATGCGGCATGGCACCGGCGCGGTGGCCGTCGAACATCGCCATGATATCGGCGCGCCCGCCGAAGGCGCCGAAGGACATCCCGCCCGCCATGTACTTCCCGAAGGTCGTCATGTCCGGCGTGACGCCCATGCGCTGCTGCAAGCCGCCGAAGCCGTGGCGGCTGGTCATCACCTCGTCGAAGATCAGCACCGCGCCGGTCTCGCGCGTCGCGTCGCGCAACGCGGCCAGGAATTCGCTCGTGGCCGGGATGCAGCCGCCCGAGCCCATCATCGGTTCCACGATGACGGCGGCGAGCTTGTCGCCCGCCTCGCGGATCGCCGCGGCAGCGCCGGCCGCGTCGTTGTAGTCGGCGAAGCGCATCGGGATCGGCAGGTTCACCGGCGAGACCGGCACGCCGACCGGGAAGGTGAAGACGCCGCCATGGTAGCCGCCGCGGAAGGCCAGCACCTCGGTCCGCCCGGTGAAGCCGCGCGCGCCGGCCAGCGCCATGATGTTGGCTTCCGTGCCGGAATTGGTGAAGCGCACCTGCTCGACCGAGGGAAACCGCGCGCAGATCAGCGCCGCCAGCTTGCCTTCGTTCTCACCCACCGCCGCCAGGTTCACGCCCTTGTCCATCGCCGCCTTCACGGCATCGAGGATGCGGTGCTCGGAATGGCCGAACAGCCCGGCGGTGTATTCGCCGCACAGGTCCAGGTAGTCGCGCCCATCGGCATCCCAGACGCGCGCACCCTCGCCGCGCACCATGGCGGTGGGGAAGGGGGTGTAGAACAGCACCGTGCGGGTATTCCCGCCGGGCATGACCTCGCGCGCCCTGGCGTGGATGGCGGCGCTAGTTGGGCGCGCATGGGAATAGGCCTCGCGCGCCTCGATCAGCGCGGCTTCGAGGTCGGAATTGCGCGGATCGCGCGGCGCGTCGAGGGGGCTCATGGGCGTGTCTCCGGCAGGGCGTGCGAGGCTCGCGCCGGTGCCGCGGGCCGTCAACCCGAAACGGGCTTGCGGCGCTGGCCCGCGCGGCTACGCTCCGCGGCATGGCAACCGTCCATGGCATGGCGCCCTCCGGCAATTGCTGGAAGGTCGCGCAGATCCTGCGCCTCACCGGCACGCCCTTCCGCTGGGTCGAGGTCGATACCAATGGCGGCGAGACCCGCACGCCGGAATTCCTCGCGCGCAACCCCTTCGGCAAGGTGCCGGTGCTGGAACTCGACGACGGCACGGTGCTGGTGGAATCCAACGCCATCCTGCTGCACGTCGCCGAGGGCACGCCCTGGCTGCCTGCTCCCGGCCTTGCGCGCACCCGCGTCATGGAATGGCTGTTCTTCGAACAATACAGCCACGAGCCCTTCATCGCCGTGGCGCGCAACATCCGCGCCTACCAGGGCACCGCCGCGCAGAATGCCGAACGCCTGGCGTACTGCGACCAGGGCGGCGCGCGTGCGCTGGATGCGATGGAACACCGCCTGGCCGCGCAGGACTGGCTGACCGATGCCGGCCCGACCGTCGCGGACCTGGCGCTGTTCGCGTACACGCATGTTGCGGATGAAGGCGGCTTCGACCTGGGGCGCTGGCCCGGCGTGGCGGCCTGGGTCTCGCGCGTCGCGGCGCTGCCGGGCATGGTGACGCTGCGGCGGCGGTGACCCGCCGCGTCATCGCTGCCCGCCGCCCTGCGGCGATGCGCCAGCCTCTGCGCGCGGCACGACCGGCCTTGCGCCGGCGAATGCGCGATGGCCCTGCCGTGGCTGGGGTGGGCCTGTGCGCCCAGGCCCGTTCCCGCTGCCGCCCGAATTCGTCGCCCCGCCGCGCCCATCACGGTCCGCGACGCGGCAGGGAGTGCGGAATCCGCGCAACAGCTGCGACAATAACGCCGCAGGACCGCATCCGATGATTGGCGCGAAGGCCTGTCTGCGTTACATGAAATACATGCGCGCAATGCTTGTCCTCCCGATCCTGGCGCTCGCCGCCTTCGCCCTGCCGGCCCCCGGCCTGGTGCGAACTGCCGATGCCCAGGTCTTCGCCCCCGCCGCCGCCTCGGATGCCGCCGTGCAGCGCCTGGCCGAAAGGCTGTCGCGCCTGGCGGAGGACGGGCTCGACCCGCGCTGGTACCAGGTGCCGGCCGCCGAGCTCGCCGCAGCCGACCCCGCGCGCTTCCGCGCCGAGACGCTGCGCGCCGCCCAGGCCGCCATGGCCGACCTGCTGCTGGGCCGCGCCGGGCCGCAGCGCGGGCGTGTTGACCTGCGCCGCGACCCCGCCTCGGTGCAGCTCGGTGCCTGGATGGCGGACCTCGCCGCCGCTGCCGAACCCGCGACCGTCATCGACCGCGCCGCCGACCTGCCGCCCGATGCCCGCGCGCTGAAGGCGGAACTCGCCCGCCACCGGGCCATCGCCGCGGCCGGCGGCTGGGGGCGGATCACCGGCGACACGCGCCGCACGCTGGAACCGGGCAGCATGGACGCCGCCCGCGTGCCGCAGCTGCGCGCGCGCCTCGCCGCGCTCGACCCGGGGCTGGTCGAAGGCCCGGCGGCGTCGAACCCGCTCTATGACGACCGGCTGCTCGCGGCATTGCGCCTGTACCAGGCCAGCGAGGGGCTGGAACCCGATGGCCGCGTCGGCGCCATCACCTGGACGGCGCTCAACATCCCGGTCGAGTCCCGCATCGACCAGCTGCGCGTGGCCCTCGACATGCGCCGCGCCCAGCCGGTGCCGACCAACGAACGCCGCATCGAGGTGAACATTCCGCATTTCCGCCTGCACCTGCTCGAAGGCGGGCGCGTGGTGCAGGACATGGCGGTGATCGTCGGCCGGCGCGACCGGCAGACGCCGATGCTCGACGTCCGCATGACCGCGGTGCAGTTCAACCCGCCCTGGGGCGCGCCCGACCGCAATGCGCGCGAGGACCTGTTGCCGCGCTTCCGCCGCGACCCCGCCGGCATGCAGGCCGCCGGCTACCGCCTGTTCCAGCGCGTCGACGGCGAAGTGGTGCCGGTCGATGCCACCACGCTCGACTACGCCAACTACAACCGCACCTACTTCCCGTATTTCGTCCGCCAGGATGCCGGGGACCGCAATGCGCTCGGCCAGATCAAGTTCGTGATGCCGAACAACGACGCCATCTTCATGCATGACACGCCCGACCGGCACCTGTTCACGCGCGGGCAGCGCGCCTTTTCCTCCGGCTGCATCCGGCTGGAACGGCCCCGTGAGTTGCTTTCAGAGGCACTCTCGGGCACAGCGGGCTGGGATCAGGGACGGGTATCCCGCGCCCTGGCCAGTCGCGCCACCGTGAGCACGCCGATTGCGCGCTCCATCCCGGTGCGGCTGCATTACACGACGGTGATCGTGGAAGGAGGCCGGGTTATCATGCGATCCGATATCTACGGGCTTGATGCCAACTACGCCCGCGCCATGGCGCGCGGCACGCCGCAACGCATCGCGTCCGCCGAAGGGGGCGCGCAGCGCGGCTCCGCGGCACGCTGAACCATGGCGCGCATGTTCCACGGGCTTGCATGCCCGTGCTGTGATCCCGTGGTCGCGAAGCGGCGGGAGGTGATCCGCGCGGGGTTCGGCGGGCTGGTCGCGCTGGCAGTGCTTCCGGCCGCCGCCCAGGCGCAGTCCGTCGCGCCGGGTGCCCGCTCGCTGCGAATCCGCCGCGTGCAGACCGGCGAATCCTTCTCCGGCGTCTATTGGCGCGACGGGCGCTACGACCGCGACGCTTTGCGCCGCCTGGACGTGGTGTTCCGCGACCCCTCCATGGACGAGACCACGCCCATGGACCCGCGGCTGTTCGACGTGCTGTTCACCATCGCGCGGCACGTCGGCTCCGACGAATCCTACGAGGTGATCAGCGGCTACCGCGCGCCCGAGACCAATGCGGCGCGCGCGCGCCAGTCGCGGCGCGTGTCGCGCGTGTCGCTGCACATGTCAGGCATGGCGGCCGATGTGCGCCTGCCGGGCACGCAATCCATGGGCATCGCGCGGGCGGCGGCGGACATGCAGGTCGGCGGCGTCGGGCTGTATCGGCGCGACGGCTTCGTCCACCTGGATTGCGGGCCGGCGCGGCGCTGGTAGCGGGCTACCGCGCCGCCAGCACCCCCGCGCAGGCCGCCGGCATGCGCGGCGGCGGCCCCGGCCGGCGTGGGGCGGGCGTGCGCGCTTCCGGCGTCAGCCACCAATCCAGGCTCGCATCGCAGCCATCGCCCGCCGGCGGCGCGCCGATGTCGCGGCATTCAGGCTGCCCGGCCGGGCAGGGCAGGCGGATATGCATGTGCGAATCATGCCCGCGCCAGGGCCGCACGCGCCGCAGCCAGGGCTCGCCGCGATGCCGGCGGCACAATTCGCGCTTGATCGCGTGGTTCACCAGCAGCCGGTCCAGGCCACGCTGCTGCGCCGCCAGGCGGATCAGCGCGACGTGGCGGTCGGTGAAGACGCGCGGGTCCACCCCTGTCTCGTCCGGCAGCACCAGCGAGACGATCGGGATGGTCTCGCGCTGCGCCGGCGCCAGGCGCGGCTTGGGGTTCACATCCAGCCAGATATCCGCGTCGATGCCGGTCTGATGGCTGGCATGGCCATAGGTCATCGGCCCGCCGCGCGGCTGCGACAGGTCGCCGATATACAAATCGGGCAGGCCCTGCGCCCGTGCCGCGGCGGCGAATCCCTGCACCCAGGCGACCATCGCCGGGTGCCCCCAATGCCGGTTGCGCGAAACCCGCACCGCCTGCCAGCCCGGCCCATCCGCCGGCAGTTGTTCCGCCCCGGCAATGCAGCCCAGCGAGGTGCCGCCGATGATGCGCGCCGGCCCCGCCGCGGGCAGGACCGCCGCCCCCCAGGACGCGGCGCGCGAGATGTCCTGCGCGGCCGCCGTACTTCCCAGCAGCGCGAACAGGATCGCGGCGATCACGCCGCCAGGTGCCTTGTGCATGCCCGATTGTTAGAGCAGCGTCCGCCCGCTTGGAACCACCCTGGCCTGCCGACCTCACGGAGTTGCCCCGCGTGTCCCGTTACCTTGTCACCGGCGGTGCCGGCTTCGTCGGCAGCCATGCGGTGCTGGCGCTTCTCGACCGCGGCCATGAGGTGGTCGTCCTCGACAATCTGACGCAAGGCCACCGCGCCGCGGTGCCCGCCGCCGCCACGCTGGTCGAGGCCGACCTGGCCGACTCCGCCCGCGTCGCCGAGGTCTTCGCCACCTGGCGCTTCGACGCCGTGTTGCATTTCGCCGCGCTGTCCATCGTGGGCGCATCGATGCGCGACCCGCTGCACTACATCGCCGAGAATGTCGGCCATTCGCTGCGCCTGGCCGAGGCCGCGATCAAGGCCGGCTGCCTGCGCTTCGTGCTGTCATCGACCGCCGCGCTGTTCGGCGACCCCGACCGCGTGCCGATCGACGAGGAGTGCCGCGTGGCACCCTCCAACCCCTATGGCGACAGCAAGCGCATGGTCGAGGAAGGCCTGGAATGGGCCGCGCGCATCCATGGCCTGCGCTACGCCGCGCTGCGCTATTTCAACGCCGCCGGGTCGGACCCGGCCGGGCGCGCCGGCGAGGACCACGACCCCGAGACGCACCTGGTGCCGCTCGCGATCGACGCCGCGCTGGGCCGGCGCGATGCGCTGACGGTCTTCGGCGAGGACTACGCGACGCCCGATGGCACCTGCATCCGCGACTACGTCCATGTCACGGACCTCGCGGAAGCGCATCTGGCGGCGCTGGCGCGTCTCGAGACGCATGGCTCCTGCCGCTACAATGTCGGCAGCGGGCAGGGGGCATCCGTGCGGCAGGTGATCGACGCCGTCGCGCGCGTCGGCGGCCGCCCGGTGCCGCACAGCATGGGTCCGAGGCGTGCCGGCGACCCGCCGGTGCTGGTGGCAGCATCCGACCGGCTGCGCGCCGAGACCGGCTGGTCGCCGCGCTATGGCGAATTGGATGAGATCGTCCGCACCGCCTGGGTCTGGCGGGAGGCGCGCCCGCAGGGCTACGCGGACCGGTAGGCGCCCAGGCACGCCCGCGCGCATCGTACCGTTGCTGGTTCCATCGGGCTCTGCCCGACCTGGAAGGAGCCATCGAACAAGGCGCCGCGTGTCTGGGCCTCGGCCACCCCGATGATTTGGCTGGCGGCGTGTCGCCGATCGATCCCGAACGGGCGCGCCCGCCTCACGCGAGCCAGCGATGCGCCCGCGCCGCCCGCACGAAGGCCGCGACGCCGGGCGCCTGCGGGCGGCCCGGCATGGTCGCCAGCGCCACGGTGCGTTCCACATGCGGGTCCGCCAGCGCGCGCTGGATCGTGCCCGGGTGGGTGATGGAATGCTCCGGCATGAAGGCGAAGCCGAGATTCGCCGCGACCATCGCCTGCACCCAGTCCTCGCGCTCCGAACGGTAGCGCGCATAGAGCTCGACGCCCTTCGCCCCGCAGACTGCCATCACCCTTTCGCGCATCTCGCAGGCCAGGCGGTCCACATAGGGCTGGCGCGTCAGGTCGGTCAGCGACAGCGCATCCTGGTTGCGCAGCGCATGCTCGGGCGGCAGCAGCACGACGTAGCGCTCGGTGTAGAGCGGTTCGATCCGGCAGGTCTCCGCGGGCAGGTCGAGCGGATTGAGGATGGCGGCATCCAGCGTGTCGGCATCGAGCCAGGCGCCGAGCTCCGCCGGGCGGCCCTCGCGGATCGCCACCTCGATGCCCGGATGCGCCTGTTCGAAGGCCGACAGGAAGCGGGCGAGGCGCACCGGCCCGAGAGTCGGCATCACGCCCACGCGCACCGGTGCCTGCTTGAGCAGCCGCAGGCTCTCCGCCGCGCTGCGAGCCGCGTCCGCGCGCTCCAGCACCTCGGCCAGCAGGGGTTCCATGCGGCGGCCGAGCTCGGTCAGGGACAGGCGATTATGCGCGCGGTGGAACAGCGGGCCGCCGAGCTCCGCCTCCAGCTTCTTCAGCGCGGCGGTCAGGGCAGGCTGGGAGATGCCGGACTGCTCGGCCGCGCGCGTGAAGGACAGCGTGTGCGCGGCGGCGATGAAGTAGCGGACCTGGTGCATCTCCATGCGCCCCAGCCTGCCGAGCGCGTCGGTCCGGCGTCAACGAAACACCGCAGGCCGGCGTGCGGCCGGCGACTATGGGCACATAGACGAAACCTGTTGTCGCATCGGCCCCACCGCAGGCGAGGCTTCGGTCGGCCCAGCGAGAAGGAGGTCGCCCCATGACGGTCTATGCGGTCGAGCGGTCATTGCCCGGCGTGACGATGCAGGCGCTGTCCGGCGCGCAGGCGGCGGCGATCGGCGCCGCGGCGGAATCGAGCGCGCGCGGCGTGCCGGTGCGCTACCTGCGCTCGGTCTTCCTGCCCGCCGACGCGCGCTGCGTTTGCCTGTTCGAGGCCGGCAGCGCGGATGCGGTCCGGCGCGTCAACGATGCCGCGGGCATCCCCTATGCGGCGGTGTCCGAGGCGATGGACCTGCCGGCCCCGCCGGGCTGACGCCGGTTCCCGAAACGATCGAGACGGAGGACGCCCATGGTCCGGCACCCTGCATCATTGGTGGTCGCGCTCGCCGCCGGCCTGGCGCTGGCGGGCTGCGCCTCCGGGCCGCCGCCGGGCGAGCCGATCAGCGGCGAGGCCTACATCAGCGCCTGGCGTGGCAATACCAGCGTCGGCCGGACGCGCGACGGCGCGAATATCTGGACCTACCTGACGCCCGAGCTGGAGCAGCGCGGGGCGGCCAACTACCTGGGGCGGGAAACCAGCTACACCGGCCGGATCCGGGCATCCGCGAACACGTTCTGCTCGCAATCGCCCCAACTGCGCGGTGGCGAGGAGCGCTGCTTCGAGATCCGGCGCGACGGCGACACCTTCCGCACGTACTGGAACGGCGAATTGTGGACGACGACGACCTTCACCCCAGGCAATCCGCGCGGGCTGTAGCCGTCGCAGCCGCCGCGCGGAGCCGACGCTCAGTTCTGGAAGCGGAAGGCGCCGGCCGGCCCATCCGGCGCCGCGGCGGGCTCGGCCGCCGCCGCCGGCTGCGCGGCCTGCTGCTGCTGGATCTGCGCGCGGACGCGCTCCTCGATCTGCTTCAGCAGGTTGCCCATGCCGTTCACCAGCGCGGGCAGTTGCGTGACCGGCACGCAGAGCGTCGCGCAGGGCGATGCTTTGCCGTCATTGCCGGTCACGGCCAGCGTGATGCGCGCGACGCCGTGCGCGACCTGCGCTTCGATCACGCCGTCGGCGAAGACGGTGGGGCGGTTGTCGGCCATGTCCTGGAATCCCTGGGTCTATTGCTCGCGGAAGGCGCGCGTGAAGCTGTCGCGCACCGGCTGGGTGATGTAGCGCAGGAAGCTGCGTTCGCCGATGATGATCATCGCCTCGACCGGCATGCCGGGCACCAGGTTCACGCCATCGAGCCGTGCCAGCTGCTCCTGGTCGATCAGCACATGGGCGCGGTAGTAGGACATGCGCGTGCGCTCATCCACCGTGACGTCCTGCGCGACGAAGGTGACGTGCCCGTGTAGATAGGGCACCAGGCGCTGCTTGAAGCCGGGCAGCCGCACCTCGGCCTGCAGGCCGACATGCACGATGTCGATGTCGTTGGGCTGGATGTTCACTTCCGCGACCAGCCGGTCCTGCGCCGGCACCAAATCCATCACCGGGTCGCCGGGGCGCACCACGGCGCCGATGTTGAACAGCCGCAGGTTCAGGATGGTGCCGTCCTCCGGTGCGACGATGTCGCGGCGCACGGCCACGTCGCGCGCGGCGCGCAGGCGTTCCTCGACCTCGGCGAGCCGCGTGCGCGCCTCGCGTTGTTCGGCCGCTACTTCCTGGCGGCGCTGGCCGATGATGGCGCCGATCGACCCGCGCGCCTCCGCGATCACCTGCGCCGCGCGGTCGAGCTGACCCTGGAGGTCCTCCCCCTGGCCCTCCAGCGCGGCGGCGGTGCGTTGCAGCGCGAGCAGCGTCGGCAGGCGCTGGAGCCCCTGCTGCACCAGGGTGCGCGTGATCTCCTCCTCGCGCCGGATCAGTTCCAGCTGCTGGCGCTGCGCGCGCAGCTGTCCGGTGGCGCCGGAGGTGATCGCCTCCTGCTGGCCGATCCGCGCCTCCTGCACCGAGACCTGTGCGAGCAGGCTGGCGCGCCGGGCCTCGAACACCGCACGCTGGCCCATCATGGCGTCCTGGGCGCGCGGTTCGCTGGCGGCCAGCAATTCGGGCGGGAACACGATTGTGTCGGCGCCGGAGAGTTCGGCGGTCAGGCGCGCATCCTGCGCCAAGAAGGACCAGCCCTGGGTCCGCAGCGTCTCGAGGTCCGCACCGGCGCGGATGTCATCGAGCCGCACCAGCACCTGGCCGGGGCGCACGCGTTCGCCGTCGCGCACCAGGATCTCACGCACGATGCCGCCCTCCAGGTGCTGGATGGTGCGGCGTGTGCCCTCGACCTTGATCATGCCCGGCGCGATGGCGGCCTCGCTCAGCGGGGCCAGCGACGACCAGGCGGCGAAAGCGCCGAAAAACAGGCCGATGGCGACGAAGCCGAACAGCACGGTGCCCCGGGTGCGCGGGCGTTCGGGCGCGGCGGGCACCTCGGGCAGCGTCAGGCGCACCGGCGGCAGGCGGCGCGGCGCGACCTCCTGGCTGGTGGGCTGCACGATGGCGACGGGTTCGCTCATGCCTGCGCTTCCTTGCCTTCGATGCGCGGGGCGGGGGCGGCGATCGGCGTGGCGGGCTTCATGATCTTCTTGAGCACCTCGGCGCGCGGGCCGAACATCTCGACCGCGCCGTCGCGCATCAGCAGCACCTTCTCGACCCCCTGCACCAGCACGGGGCGGTGGGAGACCAGCACGACGGTGGTGCCCTCCCGCTTGAGGTCATGCAGCGCCCGCAGCAGGGCGGATTCGGCATCGCCGTCCAGGTTGGAATTCGGTTCGTCCAGCACCAGCAGCTTGGGGTTGCCGAACATGGCGCGCGCCAGGCCGACCTGCTGGCGCTGCCCACCGGACAGATGCGCCCCACCTTCGCCGATCTCGGTCTCGTAGCCCTTGGGCAGGCGCAGGATCATGTCGTGGCAGCCGGCCAGTTTCGCGGCGTCGAACACCGCCTCGGCCGGCGCCTGCGCCATGCGGGAGATGTTCTCCAGCACCGTGCCGTCGAACAATTCGACATCCTGCGGCAGGTAGCCGACATGGCGGCCGAAATCCTCGCGCTGCCAGGTATGCACGTCCCCGCCATCGAGCCGCACCGCGCCCGATGCGGGGGCCAGCGTGCCGGTCATCAGCCGGATCAGCGTGGTCTTGCCGGCCGCGGACGGGCCGATGATCGCGAGGCTCTCGCCCGCCTCCAGCGCGAAGGCCACGCCCTTCACCACGGCCACGTTGCTGCCGGGGAAGCCGTAGGTGACGCGCTCGACCGTCAGCCGCCCGGTGGGTTCGGGAAGCGCGATGCCCGGCGGGCGCAGCCGCGGCAGCACCAGGAAGGCCTGCAGCCGCTTCCACGACTGCCGCGCCTGCACCAGCTGCTTCCAGCCGCCGATCATCTGCTCCACCGGTGCCAGCGCCCGGCCCATGATGATGGACGCCGCGATCGACGCGCCGGCCGTCAGCTGCTGTTCCAGCACCAGGTAGGCGCCGATCCCCAGGATCGCGACCTGCACCGCCAGGCGCACGAACTTGGTGATGGCGAGCAGCGGCGCCGCGCGGTCCATCGCCTGGTTCATCGGGCCGGACATCTCGGCCACGCCCGTCTGCCAGCGCGCCATCACCGCCGGCAGCATGCCCATGCTGTCGATCACCTCCGCGTTGCGGACGATGGATTCCGCGCGGCGCTGGCTGCCCATGGCGGCGGTATTGGCCTCGCGCAGCAACTTCGACGTGGCCAATTCGTTGAAGATGGTCAGCGCCAGCAGCAGCGCCGCACCCACCAGCGACACCCAGCCGAGCAGCGGATGCAGCAGGAAGATCACGAACAGATAGGCCGGCACCCAGGGCACGTCATACAGCGCGAGCGCGCCCGGCGACCCCAGGAAGCCGCGCACCGTGCCGAGGTCGCGCAGCGCCTCCATCCGGTAATTGCGGCCGCGCAGCTGGCTCTCCACCGCGCGGGCGAAGCCTTCGGGCGCGACCTTCTCCTCCATCCAATTGCCGATGCGCTGCATGATGCGCGACCGCGCGCCCTCGAGCAGCGCCATCAGCGCCAGCGCGACCATGGCGATCAGGGTCAGGTACAGCAGCGTGTTCAGGTTGCGCGTCGACAGCACGCGGTCGAACACCTGCATCATGTAGAGCGATACGGTCAGCTGCAGCACATTGACCACGCCGGAGAACACGCCCACCGCCATGAACTGCGTGCGGCAGGCCGCGACGGCGCGCGCCAGCGGCGTGGACGCGGCCGGCGTCTCGCCCAGCAGGACGCGCGGGTCAGTCGCCATGCCTGTCCACCCCGATATGCCTCATGCCGATCCCGCCTTCGCCGTGGCGCCCCGCGCGTCCGCGCGACGCTCATCCGCCCTCATGCCGCCCGGATTGGGGGCGACACGGGCTGACGGGACGACCTTCCACACCATATCACAGACCTTATCAACATGACCTTAGTGACAACGCGCGGCCCTGGGGCGCGCCGAACGGGAGCGCCGGACGGGCCCATGGACAGCGCCGAACCGATCGAGGCCGCGCCGCCGGTCGAGCTCACCATCCTCATGCCCTGCCTGAACGAGGCCGAGACGCTCGGCACCTGCGTGAGCAAGGCCATGGGCTACCTGGCGCGCGCGGGCGTGGCAGGGGAGGTGGTGGTGGCCGACAATGGCAGCACCGACGGCAGCCAGGACATCGCGCGCTCGCTCGGCGCCCGCGTGGTGCCGGTGGCCGAGCGCGGCTACGGCGCCGCGCTGATCGCCGGCATCGCCGCCGCCCGCGGCCGCTTCGTCATCATGGGCGACAGCGACGATTCCTACGATTTCACCGCACTGGACCCTTTCGTGGCCAAGCTGCGGGAGGGCTACCAGCTGGTCATGGGCAACCGCTTCCGTGGCGGGATCGCGCCCGGCGCGATGCCCCCGCTGCATCGCTACCTGGGCAATCCGGTGCTTTCGACCATCGGGCGGCTGTTCTTCCACAGCCCGGTGAAGGATTTCCATTGCGGCCTGCGCGGCTTTGACCGCGACGCGATGCTGGCGCTGGACCTGCGCGCGCCGGGGATGGAATTCGCCTCCGAGATGGTGGTGAAGGCCACGGTGAACGGGCTGCGGATCACGGAAGTCCCGACCACGCTCTCGCCCGATGGCCGGTCGCGCCCGCCGCACCTGCGGTCCTGGCGCGACGGCTGGCGGCACCTGCGCTTCCTGCTGGTGTTCTGCCCGCGCTGGTTGTTCCTGTATCCCGGCGCGGCGCTGTTCCTGGCCGGACTGGTCTCGATGGCCGCGCTGCTTCCCGGGCCGCTGCGCCTGGCCGGCGTGACCTTCGATGTGCACACCTTGCTGTACGCCGCCGGCGCCACCGTCATGGGTTTCCAGGCCGTGCAGTTCTGGGTCTTCGCCAGGATCTACGGCGGCCAGCAAGGGGTGGTGCCGGAGGCGCGGCGGTTGACCGCGGCCTTGTCGCGCTTTGGCCTGGAGCCCGCGCTGATCGTCGCCGGTCTGCTGGTGCTGCTGGGCCTGGGCCTGGGTGCCACCACGGTGGCGATCTGGGGCGGGGAGCGCTTCGGCGCTTTGCAGGGCACCGGGGCGATGCGGCTGTCGATCGCGTCGGTCACCGCCATGCTGCTGGGGCTGCAACTGGCCTTCGGGGCCTTCTTCGTGGCGCTGCTGGGGATGATGCGGGCGCGCTGACGCGGTTCAGCGAAACACCAGCTGGCGCGACAGGAAGAAGTTGCTGAACATCCCCGCCACCGAACCGGCCGCCACGCCCAGCACCGGATGCGCCGCCACCACCGGCACAAAGGCGACCAGCAGCGCATAGGTGCCGTAGTTCAGCACGAAGCCGCCCAGGTTCACGACGACGAACAGCGCCCATTGCCGATGCGCCTTCTGCCCGGCGCCTCGGCCCCGGAAGGTCCAGGCGCGGTTCAGCAGCCAGGTGGCCGTCGCCGCCGTCAGGTAGGACAGGGCCCGCCCGCCATACAGCCCGGCCCCCAGCGCCAGCGCGCCGTACAGCACCGCGGTATCGACCACGAAGCCCAGCGTGCCGACCACGCCGAAGCGCAGGAATTCCTGCGCCAGCCGGGCGCGTGCCGGCCCCAGCAGGCGCACCAATAGCGGGCCGATCAACGGGATGTCGCTCATGCCCGCCCTTTACGGCGCGCAGGCCGCCTTGCCCACCCTGTCGCGGTCAGGCTGCGGGCCGTGCTGGATCGCCCGCCCGCCGCCCGCTAAGGTCCACCCGGCTTCACCCTTCCGAGAGAGACACCGCATGTTCCGACGCGACCTGCTGGCCGGCGCCGCGGCCGGCGCCACCGCCGCCACCCTCCCGCGCTTTGCCATCGCCCAGCCGGCCGCCGCGCGCACGCTGCGCTACGTGCCGCACGCGAACATCCCGAACATCGACCCCTTCACCAACACCGCCTTCATCGCGCGCGACCACGCCTTCCTGGTGTACGACCAGCTGTACGGCATGAACGACAAGTTCGAAGCCGTGCCGCAGATGGTCCAGGGCCACGTCACCGAGAACAACGGCCTGCTCTGGCGCTTCACCCTGCGCGAGGGTCTGAAGTTCCACGACGGCACGCCGGTGCGCGGGCGCGACTGCGTCGCCTCCATCAAGCGCTGGGGCCGCCGCGACGCCTTCGGCCAGGAACTGATGGCCCGCGTGGCCGACATGACCGAGGAGAGCGACCGCGTCTTCAGCATCAAGCTGTCGCGTCCCTTCCCCAAGATGATCGAGGCCTTCTCCAAGGTCACGACATCCTGCCTGTTCATCATGCCCGAGCGCCTGGCGAACGTGGACCCCTTCACCAACATCACCGAGGCGGTGGGCTCCGGCCCCTTCCGCTTCGTGGCGAATGAATGGGTGCCGGGTTCGTCGCTCGCCTACACCCGGAACCCGGACTACGTGCCGGTGCCCAACGGCACGGCGTCGATGACCGCCGGGCCCAAGGTCGCGCATTTCGACCGCGTCGAGTGGAAGATCATCCCCGATGCCTCGACCGCCGCCGCCGCGCTGCAGGCCGGCGAGATCGACTGGTGGGAACAGCCCACGGCCGACCTGCTGCCGCTGGTCGCGCGCAACCGCAACGTGGCGGTGGATGTCATCAACGCCACCGGGCTGATCGGCATCTTCCGCCCCAACCACCTGACCGCGCCGTTCAACAACCCCGCCGTGCGCCGCACGGTCATCACCGCGATCAACCAGATCGACTTCATGACCGCGGTGATCGGCGACGCGACGGCGCCGGGCTATGCCAACCTCAAGCGCGAGGGGATCGGCTATTTCGCGCCGGAATCGCCCTCGGCCTCCACGGTCGGGCTGGACCGGATGAAGAAGTCGATCGACGCCGCGCGCGCCGAATTGCAGGCCGCGGGCGCGATGGGCGCGAAACTGGTGCTGCTGAACGCCACCGACCTTGCCTCGATCAACGCGGCCTCGCTGGTGGGGGCGGACCTGTTCCGCCGCATGGGCTTCAACGTGGACCTGGTCAGCACCGACTGGGGTACTCTCGTCGCGCGCCGCGCCAGCAAGAACCCGCTGGAACAGGGCGGCTGGTCGGGCTTCTTTACGTTCTGGTCGGGCGTGGACCACTGGAACCCGGCGTCGCACGCCTCGATCCGCGGCCATGGCGACAATGCCTGGGCCGGCTGGCCGACCATCCCGGCGCTCGAGACGCAGCGCAACACCTGGTTCGACGCGCCGGACGACGCGGCGGCGAAGGCCGCGACGACCGAGATGCAGCGCATCGCCTTCGACGAAGTGCCCTACGTGCCGACCGGCATGTACTACCAGCCGACGGCCTATCGGCGGAACCTGACCGGCATGCTGAAGGGCCAGCCGCCGCTGTTCTGGAACGTGCGGCGCAGCTGACGCGGTTCTGACCGGGATGCGCCGCACGGCGCATCCCGATCTCCGCGCGCGCCATCCGCCGCCACCCCTTGCGCGGCACCGGCCGATCTGGTGGACACTGCGCCCGATGCGGAGCCCCACCATGCACCGACGCCATCTCCTCGCCGCCGCGTCCCTGACGCTGGCGCGTCCGGCCCTGGGGCAGGGCACCACCGCCGCGCCGCGCGTGCTGAAATTCGTGCCGCAATCGGACCTGGCGGTGCTCGACCCCATCGTGACCACCGCGAATGTCACGCGCCACCACGGCTTCGCGGTGTGGGACACGCTGTACGGCTTCAACCAGGACTACGGCGCCGAGCCGCAGATGGCCGAAGGCCACCAGGTCGCGCAGGATGGCCGCCACATCACCATCAAGCTGCGCGAGGGCCTGAAGTTCCACGATGGCGAGCCGGTGCGCGGCGCCGATTGCGTGGCCTCGATCCGCCGCTGGGCGGCGCGCGACCCGCTCGGCCAGGTGCTGCTGACGCGCATCGAGGAACTCTCGGCGCCCGACGACCGCTCCATCCTGTTCCGCCTGTCGCGGCCCTTCCCGCAGCTGTTCGCCGCACTGGCCAAGCCTTCCGCGCCGGTCTGCTTCATCATGCCCGAGCGCCTCGCCGCCACCGACCCCGCGCGCCCGGTCGCCGAGATCATCGGCTCCGGCCCCTTCCGCTTCCGCGAGCGCATTCCCGGCACCCGCGTGGTCTATGACCGTTTCGCCGAATACGTGCCGCGCGCCGAGGGCATCCCGACCTGGACCGCCGGCCCCAAGCGCGTGCATGTCGACCGCCTCGAATGGCATGTGATGCCGGACGCCACGAGTGCGGCGAATGCGCTGGCCGCCGGCGATGTCGATTGGTGGGAGAACCCGCTGGGCGACGTGCAGACGACGCTGCGGCGCAACCGCTCCATCGTCATGGAGGTGCCCGACCCGATCGGCTTCATCGGCATGGCGCGCTTCAACGCGCTGCACCCGCCCTTCAACCGCCCCGCCATCCGCCGCGCCCTGCTGGGCGCGATCGACCAGGAAGCCTTCATGTCCGCCGTGGTCGGCGCGGATCATTCGCTCTGGCGCGACGATGTCGGCATCTTCCCGCCGGGCACGCCGCTGGCGAATGACGAGGGTCTGGGCGCGCTGACGGCGGCGCGCGATCCCGAGCGCGTGAAGCGCGAATTGTCGGAAGCCGGCTATGGCGGGGAGAAGGTTGTGCTGCTCGCCGCCACCGATTTCCCGACGCTCGCCGCGCTGGCGCGTGTCGGCGCGGAGACGCTCACGCGCGTCGGCATGGAGGTCGAGGTCGTGCAGGGCGAATGGTCCGCGCTGGTGCAGCGCCGCGCCCGGCGCGAGCCGCCCGAGCGCGGCGGCTGGAGCCTGTTCTTCACCTTCTGGACGGGGCTCGACATGATGAACCCCGGGGTGAACCAGGCGCTGCGCGGCACCGGGGACCGCGCCTGGTTCGGCTGGCCGACCATGCCGCGCATGGAGGAATTGCGCGGCCAGTGGTTCGACGCCCCGGACCTTGCGGCCGGGCAGGTCCTGGCGCGAGAGATCCAGGGCGAGGCATTGCGCGAGGCGCCCTATTTGCCGCTCGGCCAGTATTTCCAGGCGACGGCGTATCGGCGCGGGCTGTCGGGCATGCTGAAGGGCCTGCCGGTGTTCTGGAACATCCAGCGGGGCTGAAAGCCCCGCTGGGTTTCTTGTGTGCTCTCAGGCGCCGGGCGCCGCCTCCGGCGGCTTGGCTTGCGCGCCATGCACTGGTGCGCGGGCAGCGGCTGGCGGTCTGGGCGCGGTCGCGCGTTGCGCTCGCGGATCGTGCATCCGCACGATCCGAACGTTTTGCATGACCCTCAAGCGGCGGGCGCCGGCCGTCCGTCCGGCTGGCCTGCGCGCCAAGCGCTGTTGCGTTGAACGCTGCTGACCCTCTGGGCGCGGTCGCGCGTTGCGCTCCCGGATCGTGCATCCGCACCATCCGAAGGGGAGAGGCCTATGCGGCCGTGTGGGGCTTCCGGCTTGCCGTCCGCGCCGTCGGCTGTTCAGATGGCCGCTTCTGAAGGCTGGGAGACCAACATGAATCGTCGTGATCTGCTGCGGGGCACCGCGGCTGCGGGAGCCGTGGCAACCTTGCCGCGCGTGTCCACCGCGCAAGCGCCGGCCAACCGCGTGCTCAAGATGGTGCCGCAGGCGAACCTCACCAGCCTCGACCCGATCTGGACCACCGCCAACATCACCCGCAACCACGGGCACATGATCTACGACAGCCTGTATGGGCTGGACGCATCCTTCGCCCCGCAGCCGCAGATGGCCGAGGGCCATGTGCTCGACGACGGCGGCAAGACCGTCACCATCACCTTGCGCCCGGGGCTGAAGTTCCACGATGGCGAACCCGTCCGCGCGCAGGACGTGGTGCCCTCCATCACGCGCTGGATGAAACGCAACCCCTTCGGCCAGAAGCTCGAGACCGTGGTCGATGCGCTGGAAGTGGTCGATGACCGCCGCCTGCGCTTCAAGCTGAAGCGGCCCTTCCCGCTGCTGTTCAAGGCGCTGGGGCAGGTCTCCAACAGCCCGGCCTTCATCATGCCGGAACGCCTCGCGCGTACCGACCCGTTCCAGCAGGTCCGCGAGGCGGTCGGCTCCGGCCCCTTCAAGTTCAAGGCCGATGAATACAATTCCGGCTCGCTGGTGGTGTACGAGCGCTTCGCCGACTACGTGCCGGTCTCCTCTGGCACGCCGAGCCTGACGGCCGGCCCCAAGGTCGCGCATTTCGACCGCGTCGAATGGAACATCATCGTCGATGCCGCGACCGCCGCCGCCGCGCTGCAGACCGGCGAGATCGACTGGTACGAGCAGCCGCCGCCGGAAATCCAGCAGCTGCTGCGCCGCAACCGCGGCCTGCTGATCGAGGCGATCGACCCGCTGCCGCTCACCGGCATCCTGCGCTTCAACCACCTGCACGCGCCCTTCAACGACAAGAAAATGCGCCAGGCGATCCTCCCGGCGCTCGCGCAGGAGGACTTCATGCAGGCGATCGTCGGCACCGATCCGGCGATCTACCGCACCGGCGTGGGCATGTTCACGCCGGGCACGCCGCTCGCGAATGATGCGGGGCTCGGCGCGCTCGCCGGCCCGCGCAGCGTCGACCGCGCCAAGGCCCTGATGCGCGAGGCCGGCTACACCAACCAGCCGATGCGCCTGATCGGCCCGACCGACATCCTGGCACCCTCGGCCATGACGCAGGTGGGTGCGGACCTGGTGCGCCGCCTCGGCTTCAACGCCGACATCGTGCTGACCGACTGGGGCACCACCGTGCAACGCCGCACCTCGCGCGAGCCGGTCGAGCGCGGCGGCTGGTCGATGCTGTTCACCGCCTTCTCCTCGGTGGATTTCGCCGATCCGGCAGCGCATTTCCCGCTGCGCGGCAATGGCGCGCAGGCGTGGTTCGGCTGGCCGACCGCGCCGCGCATTGAGGAACTGCGCGACGCCTGGTTCGAAGCCCCCGACCTCGCGACCGAGCAGCGCCTGGCGCGCGAGATGCAGACCGTCGCGATGGACGAACTGCCCTACGTGCCGGTGGGCGCCTACCTGTCCATGACGGCGATCAAGCGCAACCTGACCGGGCGCGTGCCTGGCCTTGCGCTGTTCTGGAACCTTCGGCGCACGTGAGCGGGAGAAGCAGCATGGAACGCAGGACATTCCTTGGCGCCGGCGCGGGCGTTGCCGCCGCCGGCGTATCGGCCCCCGCGCTGTCGCAAGGCGCCGCGGCGCGCACGCTGCGCGTCATCCCGCAGGCCAACCTGACCAGCCTCGACCCGGTCTGGACCACCGCGGTGGTCACCCGCAACAACGCCTTCATGATCTACGACCAGCTCTGCGCGACCGATTCGCGGGGCGAGGTGAAGCCCCAGATGGTGCAGGGCTGGGACATCGCGCAGGACCAGCTGACCTGGACCTTCACGCTGCGCCCCGGGCTGATGTTCCACGACGGCGAGCGCGTGCTGGCGAAGGACTGCGTCGCCTCCATCGAACGCTGGCGCCGGCGCGACCCGTTCATGCAGGTGCTCAGCGCCAATGTCGCGGCGATCGAGGCGATCGACGACACCCGCTTCCGCTTCCGCCTGCACCGGCCGACGCCGCTGCTCATCATGGCGCTGGGCCAGACGCAGTTCCCCTGCTTCGTGATGCCCGAGCGCATCGCGCGCACCGACGCCTTCACGCAGATCCGCGACACCATCGGCTCCGGCCCCTTCCGTTTCCTGGCGGATGAATGGAACCCCGGCCAGCGCGCATCCTGGGCGAAGAACGAGCGCTACGTGCCGCGCGACGAACCGGTCGATGGCCTGGCCGGCGGGCGCGTGCCGCGCATCGACAAGGTCGAATGGACCATCATCACCGACCCCGCCACCAGCGCGAACGCCATCGCGCAGGGCGAGCAGGACTACTGGGAATACCCGCTGCACGACCTGCTGCCGATGCTCCGGCGCAACCGCAACGTGGTGGTGGAACAGCGCCTGCAGGACGGCACCTACGGCATCGCCCGCTTCAACACGCTGCAGCCGCCCTTCAACAATCCCGCCATCCGCCGCGCCGTCGCCATGGCGGTGGACCAGCGCGACTACCTGCGCTCGGTCGCCGGCGACGACGCGGCCGGCTGGAGCGTCTGCGAGGGCGTGTTCACCTGCGACACGCCGCTCGCCAATGATGTCGGTTCGGACGCGCTGAAGGTCCGCAACATTGAGCGTGCGAAGGCCGCGCTGGCCGAGGCCGGCTACAATGGCGAGAAGGTCGTGCTGATCGCGCCGGGCGACTACCCGCAGATCAACGCGCTGTCGCTGGTCACCGCGGATATCCTGCGGCGGCTGGGGATGAACCTCGAACTCATCTCCGCCGACTGGGGCACGCTCGTGCAGCGGCGCACCAGCAAGGAGCCGGTCGAGCGCGGCGGCTGGTCGATCATCCACACGACCTCGTCCGGGCAGTCGCTCGCGCTGCCCGTTTTCCACCTGTTTCTGCGCGCCAATGCGGCACAGGCCTGGTTCGGCTGGCCCGACGTGCCCGAGGTGGAGCGCCTGCGCGCCGAATGGGTCGAGAAGGGCGGCGACCCCGCCGAGAGCCGCCGCATCGCCGAGGCGCTGAACCGCGAGGCGATGCAGTCGATGTACTACATCCCGCTCGGCTACTACTGGCAGCCCTCGGCCTGGCGGCGCAACGTGACCGGCGCTTTCCGCGCGCCGGCGACGGTGTTCTGGAACATCGGCAAGAGCTGAGCCCCCGCTGGCACGGCCCGTGCTGTGTCCAGCACGCAGCCGGCCGGGACCGGCACGGCGCCGCCATCCTGGCGGCGTCGGGGTGCTGTTCGTGCGCCCAATATTGATGCAGTGTGACTTGGAACAGGGCAGGCAAAGCTCCGTCCAGGCGACAACAGGGAGACGGTGAATGGACCGCAGGACATTCCTCAAGGCTGGCGCAGGCGTGGCGGCGACCAGCGGCATGGCCGCGCCGGCGCTCTCGCAGGGTGCCGCAGCGCGCACGCTGCGTTTCGTGCCGCAGGCCAACCTCGCGAATTTCGACCCGATCTGGACCACGCAGTATGTGGTTCGCAACGCATCGGTGATGGTGTGGGACACGCTCTACGGCTTCGACGAGAACCTCCAGCCGCAGCGCCAGATGGTCGAGGGCGAGGAAGTCTCCCAGGACGGCAAGACCTGGACCTTCAAGCTGCGCGAGGGGCTGAAGTTCCATGACGGCGAGCCGGTGCGTTCGCGCGACGTCGTCGCCTCGCTCACGCGCTGGATGCCGCGCGACCCGATGGGACAGCTGCTCCGCACGCTGAGCGACGAACTGGTCGCGGTCGATGACCGCACCTTCCGCTGGCGCCTCAAGTCGCCGTTCAGCAAGATGCAGATGGCGCTCGGCAAGAACGCCACGCCGATGGCCTTCATCATGCCGGAGCGCATCGCGCGCACCGATCCCTTCACGCAGATCAGCGAGTATGTCGGCTCGGGCCCGTTCAGCTTCGTGCGGAACGAATGGGTGCCCGGTGCGAAGGCGGTGTTCGCGAAGTTCGACGGCTACGTGCCGCGCAACGAGCCCAATAGCTGGCTCGCCGGCGGCAAGCGCGCGCTGGTCGATCGCGTCGAATGGACCATCATGCCCGACCCCGCCACGGCATCCGCCGCGCTGCAGAACGGCGAGGTCGATTGGTGGGAGAACCCGATCACCGACCTGGTGCCGGTGCTGCGTCGCAACCGCAACATCGCGGTCGATATCGCCGATCCGCTGGGCAATATCGGCTCCTTCCGCATGAACCACCTGCACCCGCCCTTCAACAACCTGAAGGTGCGCCAGGCGGTCATGACGGCGCTCAGCCAGGACGACTACATGGGTGCCGTGGTCGGCAACGACCCGGCGCTGCGCAAGACCCTGGGCGGCTTCTTCACGCCCGGCACGCCGCTCTACACCGAGGAAGGCGGCGAGATGATGAAGCTCGCCAACCTCGAGCGCGGCAAGCAGCTGCTGCGCGAATCCGGCTACAACAACGAACCGGTCATCTGCATCGTCGCGCAGGACCAGCCCATCACGAAGTCGCAGGGCGACGTGACGGCGGACCTGCTGAAGCGGCTCGGCATGAATGTCGATTTCGTCGCGACCGACTGGGGCACCGTGGGCCAGCGGCGCGCGATGAAGAACCCGCCCGGGCAGGGTGGGTGGTCGATGTTCCACACCTGGCATGCCGGCGCGGACGCGACCAACCCGATGATCTACAACGCCGTGCGCGCCAATGGCGACGGCGCCTGGTTCGGCTGGCCGAACGTGCCGGCGGTCGAGGCCGAGGTGCCGAACTGGCTGGCGGCGACCAACCTCGAACAGGAACGCGCGGCCATCGGGCGCATGAACCGTGCGGCCGTCGAGAACGTCGTCTATTGCCCGACCGGCTTCTTCCTGGGCTACCAGGCGTGGCGCCGGAACGTCTCGGGCATCGTGAAGGGGCCGATCCCCTTCGCCTGGGGCGTCTCCAAGTCCTGACCCACTGACAGGTAATCCGCGATCATGTTCGCCTATATCGTCCGACGCGTGCTGGCCACCATCCCCGTGATGGCGGTCGTCGCGCTGTTCGTCTTCAGCCTTCTCTATATCGCGCCGGGCGATCCGGCGGCGGTGATCGCGGGTGACCAGGCCACCCCTGACGATGTCGAGCGCATCCGCCAGTCGCTCGGGCTGGACCGGCCGTTCCTGATACGGTTCAGCGAATGGGTGTTCCGCATCCTGTCCGGTGACCTCGGCGTGTCGATCTTCACCAACCTTCCGGTGGCGCTGATGATCCAGCAGCGCCTCGAACCCACGCTGTCGCTGATGGTGGTGACGCTTATCCTCGCGGTGTCCATCGCGGTGCCGATGGGCGTGATCGCGGCGGCGCGCGTGGGCACCTTCATCGACAAGTTCGTCATGGCCTTCGCGGTGCTGGGCTTCTCGGTGCCGGTCTTCGTCGTGGGTTACCTGCTGGCCTACATCTTTGCGCTGGAACTCGAATGGCTGCCGGTGCAGGGCTACACGCCCTTCTCCAACGGCTTCTTCCCCTGGATCGAGAACCTGATCCTGCCGGCCATCGCACTCGGGTCGGTCTATATCGCGCTGATCGCGCGCATCACGCGCGCATCGATGCTGGAAGTGCTCCAGCAGGACTACATCCGCACCGCGCGCGCCAAGGGTGCGGGGCAGCGGTCCGTCCTGTTCCTGCATGCGCTGAAGAACGCAGCGGTGCCGATCGTGACGGTCATCGGCATCGGCATCGCGCTGCTGATCGGCGGCGCGGTGGTGACCGAGAGCGTGTTCGCCATCCCCGGCCTCGGGCGCCTGACGGTCGATGCCATCCTGCGGCGCGACTACCCGGTCATCCAGGGCGTGGTGCTGCTGTTCTCGTTTACGTATGTCCTGGTGAACCTGTTCATCGACATCCTCTACACAATCTTCGACCCGAGGATCCGCTACTGATGGCCTCCGCATCCGTCCTCAGCCCGGGCGACATCACGGCGGCGAATGTCGCCGTCGCACCGCCGATGGGCGACATCATGCCCCCAGTGAAAGCGCGCCACGGCTTCTGGGGCTTCCTGTACCGCAACCCCTCCATCGCGATCGGCGGCACCATCGTGCTGGCGATGGTGCTGATGGCGGTCTTCGCGCCGCTGCTGACCTATGCGGACCCGACCTCGCTGGCACCGGCGCGGCGCACGCGCGAGCCCTCGGCGCAATACTGGTTCGGCACCGACATGCTGGGCCGCGACGTCTATTCGCGCGTGGTCTATGGCGCGCGGGTGTCGCTCATCGTGGGTTTCTCGGTGGCGATCTGCGCCTCGGCCATCGGGCTGACCATCGGCCTGGTATCGGGCTTCGTGCGCTGGGCCGACAGCATCGTCATGCGCGTGATGGACGGCATGATGTCTATCCCGCCGATCCTGCTCGCCATCGCGCTGATGGCGCTGACGCGCGGGTCTGTCGGCAACGTCATCCTGGCGATCACCATTGCCGAGGTGCCGCGCGTGTCGCGCCTGGTGCGTGGCGTGGTGCTCAGCCTGCGCGAACAGCCCTATGTCGATGCCGCGGTGGCGGCGGGCACGCGCACGCCGGTGATCATCTGGCGGCACATCCTGCCCAACACCATCGCGCCCATGACGGTGCAGGCCACCTTCATCTGCGCGGCCGCGATGATCACGGAATCCATCCTGTCCTTCATCGGCGCCGGCACGCCGCCGATCATCCCCTCCTGGGGGAACATCATGGCCGAGGGCCGGGCGCTGTGGCAGGTGAAGCCCTACATCGTCTTCTTCCCGGCGATCTTCCTGTCGATCACGGTGCTGGCGGTGAACATGCTGGGCGATGGCCTGCGCGACACGCTCGACCCGCGCATGGCGAAAAGGATCTGATGCGGTGGCGCTGCTCGAAGTCGAAAACCTCCAGACGCATTTCCGCGGCGTCGATGGCGTCAACCGCGCCGTCGATGGCCTGAACTTCCAGGTGGAGGCGCGCGAGACCGTCGCCATCGTGGGTGAATCCGGCTGCGGCAAGTCGGTCACCGCCATGTCGATCCTGCGGCTGATCCCCGAACCGCCCGGCAAGATCGCCGGTTCCATCCGCTTCGAAGGCCGCGACCTGCTGAAGTGCTCGGACCGCGAGATGCGCGCCATCCGCGGCAACGAGATCAGCATGATCTTCCAGGAGCCGATGACCTCGCTGAACCCGGTGCTGACCGTGGGCCGGCAGATCGGCGAGACGCTGCGCCTGCACCAGGGCCTCTCCGCCCAGGCCGCCGAGGCCCGCGCGGTCGAGATGCTGGACCTCGTCGGCATACCCGAGGCGAAGCGCCGCGTGCGCGAATACCCGCACCAGCTCTCAGGCGGCATGCGCCAGCGCGTGATGATCGCCATCGCGCTGGCCTGCAATCCGAAGCTGCTGATCGCGGACGAACCGACCACGGCGCTGGACGTCACCATCCAGGCGCAGATCCTGGACCTGATGCGCGATCTCAAGCGCACGGTGGGTGCCGCCATCGTCATCATCACCCACGACCTCGGTGTGGTGGCGGAAGTCGCGGAGCGCGTCATCGTCATGTATGCCGGCCGCAAGGTCGAGGAAGCCGAGGTCGGCCGCCTGTTCCGCAACCCGCGCCACCCCTATACGCAGGGTCTGCTCGGCTCGATGCCCAAGCTCGGTTCCTCGCTGACCGGCACCGAGACGCGCTTGCAGGAAATCCCGGGCCTGGTGCCGAGCCTCAAGCGCAAGCTCGATGGCTGCGTGTTTGCCTCGCGCTGCGCCTATGCCACCGACCTGTGCAGGACCGTCGCGCCCGGGCTGGAAGAAAAGGCACCGGGCCACATCGCGGCCTGCCACTACGCCATCAAGGACGCCGTTGCCGCATGAGCACCCCGATCCTCGAGGTCAACGACCTCAAGAAGCACTTCCCGATCCATGGCGGCTTCTTCGGCGGCCGCACCGGCTCCGTCTTCGCGGTGGATGGCGTGTCTTTCTCCATCAACAAGGGGGAAACGCTGTCGCTGGTGGGCGAATCCGGCTGCGGCAAATCCACCGTCGGCAAGGCCATCCTGCGGCTGTTCCCGCTCACCTCCGGCCAGGTGATCCTGGACGGCAAGCGCATCGACGACATGGCATCGGGCACACTGCGCCCGATGCGCCGGCGCATGCAGGTGGTCTTCCAGGACCCCTTCAGCAGCCTCAACCCGCGCATGCGCGTGCGCGACATCCTGGCCGAACCGATCCGCAATTTCGGCCTGGCCAAGGATGCCGCCGACATCGAGCGCAAGGTCGGCGAATTGATGGACCGCGTGCGCCTGCCGCGCGATGCGGTGGGCCGCTGGCCGCATGAATTCTCCGGCGGGCAGCGCCAGCGCATCTGCATCGCGCGCGCACTCGCCGCCGACCCGGACCTCATCATCTGCGACGAAGCGGTCTCCGCGCTCGACGTGTCCGTGAAGGCGCAGATCGTGAACCTGCTGCAGGACCTGCAGAAGGAACTCGGCCTGGCGATGCTGTTCATCAGCCATGACCTCGCGATCGTCGAGCACATGACCCACCGGGTCGCGGTGATGTATCTCGGCAAGATCGTGGAAGTCGCGCCGAAGCGTGAACTTTTTTCTGCACCGAAGCATCCGTATACCGAGGCGCTGCTCTCCGCCGTCCCGGTGCCCGAGCCCGGCGCCCAGCGCGAACGCATCATCCTGACCGGCGACGTGCCGTCCCCGATCAACCCGCCCAAGGGCTGCCGCTTCCACACCCGCTGCCCCTACGCCTTCGACCGCTGCCGCAAGGACGAACCGCAGCTGCGCCAGACCGAGGAAGGCCACTGGTCGGCCTGCCACCTGCACGACCGCCCGGCCGCCGAGAACCCGCTGGCCGGTGCCAAGGGCGCGGCGCTGATCGCCGCGCGCCACTGACGCGCGGGGCCCCGGTCCGGCCGCCGCCGGACCGGGGCACGCGCCGCGCTTGACGAAGACCCGCGCGGAGCATCCTTGACGAAGACCCGCGCGGAGCATCCTTGACGAAGACCCGCGCGGAGCGCGAGGCTTGCGCCACGCCAGCCGGGCGCCACATGCCCGTCAACCAACGCATCCTGGGAGAATCATCATGCCGCAGGTCACCCTGACCGTGAACGGCCAGACCCATACCGCCGAGGTCGAGGGGCGCACCCTGCTCGTCGAACTGCTGCGGGAGAAGCTGCGCCTGACCGGCACCCATGTCGGCTGCGACACCAGCCAGTGCGGCGCCTGCGTCGTGCACATCAACGGCGAGAGCGTGAAGTCCTGCACCACGCTCGCCGTCATGGCGAATGGCGCGCAGGTCACCACCATCGAGGGCCTGGCCGCCGCCGACGGCACGCTGCACGCCATGCAGGAGGCCTTCCGCGAATACCACGCGCTGCAATGCGGCTTCTGCACGCCCGGCATGGTGATGTCGGCGATCGACCTGGTGAACAAGCACCCGGACGGCATCACCGAACAGCAGATCCGTGAGGGCCTAGAAGGCAACCTGTGCCGCTGCACGGGCTACCACAACATCGTGCGCGCCATCGCCGCGGCCGCCGACGTCATGCACGGCAAGCGCACCGAGATCGCGAGCGCCGCGCAGTAGCCGACCGCGACCGGGCGCGACACTCAGGTGGACGCGCCCTCGGGCGCGATACTCGGGTGGACGCGCCCTCCGGCGCGATACTGGGGTGGACGCGCCCTCGGGCGCGATGCGCCCCAAGAACCGGCCCGGCAAATCCCGGGCGACATAAAAATTTGGGAGCGAAACGACCATGAATGTGGTGGCACCCTTCGAGGGCATCGGCGCCAGCCTGCGCCGCAAGGAAGACTTCCGTTTCCTGCGCGGCCGCGGCGCCTATACGGATGATTTCAACCGCCAGGGGCAGCTGCATGCCTGGATCCTCCGCAGCCCGCATGCCCATGCGCGGCTGACAGCCGTGGATACGGCGGCGGCCGCGAAGATGCCCGGCGTGGTCGCGGTCTTCACCGGCGCCGACATGGCGAAGGACAATATCGGCGGCTTGCCTTGCGGCTGGCAGATCCACAACAAGGATGGCTCGCCGATGGCCGAGCCGCCGCACCCCGTCCTCGCACAGGACAAGGTGCGCCATGTCGGCGACCCGGTGGCCGTCGCCATCGCCGCCACGCGCGAACAGGCCCGCGACGCGGCCGAAGCGATCGCCGTGACCTACGACGTGCTGCCCGCTGCGGTGAACATGCTGGACGCGGTGAAGCCGGGGGCACCGGCGGTGCATGACGGCGTGGCGGGGAACCTCTGCTACGACTGGCATATCGGCGACAAGGCGGTGCTGGATGCGGCCTTCGCGCAGGCGGCCAAGATCGTCTCGCTCGACATGGTCAACAACCGGCTGATCCCGAACGCGATGGAACCGCGCGCCGCACTCGGCGAATTCGACCAGACCACCGGCGACTACACGCTGCACACCACCAGCCAGAACCCGCACGTCATCCGCCTGCTGATGGGTGCGAACGTGCTGCATATCCCGGAATCCAAGCTGCGCGTGGTCGCACCCGATGTCGGCGGCGGCTTCGGGTCGAAAATCTACCACTATGCCGAGGAAGCCATCGTCACCTGGTCGGCCGGCAAGCTCGGCCGTCCGGTGAAGTGGACCGCCGACCGTTCGGAATCCTTCATGTCGGACGCGCATGGGCGCGACCACATCTCGAACGCCCAACTCGCGCTGGACGCGAACGGCAAGATCCTCGGCCTGAAGGTGCACACCCACGCGAATATGGGCGCCTACCTGTCCACTTTCGCGCCTTGCGTGCCGACCTACCTCTACGCCACGCTGCTGGCGGGCACCTACACCACGCCGGTGATCTACTGCGAGGTGAAGGCGGTCTTTACCAACACCGTCCCGGTCGACGCCTATCGCGGTGCGGGCCGGCCCGAAGCGACCTTCCTGCTCGAACGCCTGATGGACGTGGCGGCGCAGGAGACCGGCATCGACCGTGTCGAGCTGCGCCGGCGCAATTTCATCCAGCCGGACCAGTTCCCTTACCAGACGCCCGTCGCGCTGCAGTACGACAGCGGCAACTACCAGGCGACGCTCGACCAGGCGCTGGTCGCCGCCGACTGGGCGGGGTTTGAAGCCCGGCGCGCGGAAGCGGCCAAGCGCGGCAAGCTGCGCGGCATCGGCATCTCCACCTACCTGGAAGCCTGCGGCATCGCGCCTTCGGCTGTGGTGGGGAGCCTCGGCGCGCGCGCCGGGCTGTATGAAGTCGGCACCATCCGTGTGCATCCAACCGGGTCCGTCACCGTGCTGACCGGATCGCACAGCCACGGCCAGGGCCACGAGACCACCTTCGCGCAGCTTGTCGCCGACAAGCTGGGCGTGCCGACCGCGCAGGTGGACATCGTGCATGGGGATACCGCCAAGGTGCCTTTCGGCATGGGCACCTACGGGTCGCGCTCGCTCGCGGTTGGCGGGTCCGCGATGATGAAGGCGATGGACAAGATCATCGCCAAGGGCAAGCGCATCGCTGCCCACCTGATGGAAGCCGATGTCGACGACATCGAATTCGACCGCGGCACCTTCCGCGTCGCCGGCACCGACAAGACCAAGGCACTGGTGGACATCTCGGTGGCCGCCTACGTCCCGCACAACTACCCGATCGAGGAACTGGAACCGGGCCTCGAGGAGACCGCCTTCTACGACCCCAAGAACTTCACCTATCCGGGCGGCTGCCACATCGCCGAGCTCGAGATCTGCACCGAGACCGGCAAGGTCTCCATGGTGAACTTCACCGCGGTCGACGATGTCGGCCGCGTCATCAACCCGATGATCGTCGAGGGCCAGGTGCAGGGCGGCATCGCCCAGGGCATCGGCCAGGCGCTGCTGGAAACCTGCGTCTACGATTCGGACGGCCAGCTGCTGTCGGGCTCGATGATGGACTACACCATGCCGCGCGCCGACGACCTGGCACCGGTGTCGGTCGCGACCCACACCACGCTCTGCACCCACAACCCGCTCGGCGTGAAGGGCTGCGGGGAGGTCGGCGCGATCGGCTCGCCGCCGGCGGTCATCAACGCCGTGGTGGATGCGCTGCGCGACTATGGCGTACGAAGCCTGGACATGCCCGCCACGCCGGCCAAGATGTGGCAGATCATCAATGGCGGCCGCCGGGCCGCGGCGGAATAGGGACCTGAACCATGTATGATTTCGCCTACCACAAGCCGGGCTCCGTCGCCGATGCGGTGAAGCTGCTGGCCGACCCCGACGCCAAGGCCATCTCCGGCGGCCACACGCTGCTGCCGGCGCTCAAGCACCGGCTGAACAAGCCCACCGCCCTGGTCGACCTGTCCGGCATCGCCGAGCTGCGCGGCATCAAGCGCGTCGGCAATGCCATCGTCATCGGCGCGCTGACCCGCCATGTCGAAGTGGCCAACAGCGCCGAGGTCAAGGCCGCCATCCCCGCCCTGGCCTACATGGCGTCGATGATCGGCGACGTGCAGGTCCGCAACCGCGGCACGCTCGGCGGGTCGGTGGCGAACAACGACCCGGCGGCGGACTACCCGGCCGCGGTGCTCGGGCTCGGCGCGACCATCCACACATCGTCGCGCAAGATCGCGGCGGATGACTTCTTCCAGGGCATGTTCACCACGGCGCTGGACGCCGGCGAGATCCTCACCGCGGTCGAATTCCCCATCGTCGACAAGGCCGGCTACGCCAAGATGCGAAACCCTGCCAGCCGCTACGTCATGGCGGGCGTCTTCGTCTCGAAGGCCGGCGGCGCCGTGCGCGTCGCGGTCAATGGCGCAGGCCCCGGGGTGTTTCGCCAGGCGGATATGGAAGCCGCGCTCGCCGCCAACTGGTCGCCCGATGCGGTGGCCGGCATCAAGCAATCCGCCGCGGACCTCAACAGCGACATCCATGGCAGTGCCGAATACCGCGCCCACCTGGTGGGCGTGATGGCCAAGCGCGCGGTCGCCGCCGCCGGCTGAACCAGCGCCGTACGCAAGCGAAGGGCCGGGCGCGCCACGCCCGGCCCTTTTGCGTTCCGCCCCCGCGCGCGGCATGCTTGGTCAAACACCGGGAGTCGCACGCCATGGAGATCGACAACCCCGACGTGATCGCCGAGGCCCGCGCGGTCTTCGACCGCTACGAAGCCGCGATCGCCGGCAACGACACCGATGTGCTCGATGCCTCCTTCTGGCCGGACCCGCGCACCGTGCGCTTTGGCGTGACGGAAATCCTGTATGGCATCGACGCCATCCGCGCCTTCCGCGCCACGGTGAAGACCTACGCCCCGCGCATCACGCGGAAAATCCACATCACGTCCTTCGGCCGCGACTTCGCCTGCACCCACCTGGAATACGAACGCGTCGGCACCGGCCTCATCGGTCGCGAGACCAAGATCATGGTGCGCCTGCCCGACCACGGCTGGCGCGTGGTATCCGCGCATGTCTCGCTGCTCGCGGGGCATGATCCCGGCCGCACCTAGAGCCGCTTCCGCTCGCCTCGGCTCGCTGCAACGTCTCTAGGTCTTTGTTTCCGCGAGCATCTTCACCCGATCAGATACATCTGATCGGGATCTGCTCCAGAAGGGATGACCGCCATGGGCCAGACCGTCGAATGTTTCTACACACTGTCCAGCCCGTGGATGTACCTCGCCGGGCCGCAGCTCACCGACATCGTCAGGCGCCACGGCGCGACGCTGGTGCTCAAGCCCTATGATTTCCGCCTCGTCATCAAGCACACCGGCGGCATCCCGCTGCGAACGCGCCCGGAGCCTCGGCAGGACTACCACGCGCTGGAACTCGACCGCTGGTCGCGCCACCTCGACATGCCCATCAAGCTGAAGCCGAAGCACTACCCGCCGACCGACCAGCGCCAGGCCGGCCGCATGGTGATGGCCGCGCAGGCGCGCGGGATGGATGCCCAGGCGCTCTCCCACGCCATCCTGCGCGCGCTGTGGGTCGAGGACCGCGACATCGCCGACCCGCGCGTGCGCACCGCCATCGCCGAGGAGGAAGGCCTGCCCGGCGACGCCCTGCACCGCGAGGAGGAAAGCCCCTCCGTCATGGCCGAATGGGACCGCAACAACCAGGAGGCCGTGGCGCGCGGCGTGTTTGGCGCGCCCACCTTCTTCTGCGGCGACCTGTGGCTGTGGGGGCAGGACCGGCTGTTCTTCCTCGACCAGCACCTGGGCGGCGGCCAGGTGCAATCCGGCCCGTCCAAGCAGGTCGGCAAGACCCGCGCCGCATGACCCGTCACGTCGCGATCATCGGTGCCGGCATCGTCGGCGCCTGCACCGCTGTCGAGGCGCTGCGCGCCGGCCTGCGCGTCACCCTCATCGACCCGGCCGACCCGGGCGGCGAGCAGGCGGCCTCCTACGGCAATGGCTGCTGGCTCAGCCCGATGTCGGTCATCCCGCCGGCGGTGCCCGGGCTGTGGAAGAAGATCCCGAAATTCCTGGCCGACCCGCTCGGCCCGCTGGCGATCCGCTGGTCCTATTTGCCGCGCGTAGCCCCCTGGCTGATCCAGTACCTGCGCGCCGGCTGGACCTGGGGCCGCGTCGAGGCAGCCGCGCGCGCGCTCCGCCCGCTGGTGGTCGACGCCCCCGCGCTGCACAAGGCGCTGGCGGATGAGGCCGGCGTCGGCCACCTGATCGAACGCCGCGGACTGATCTACATCTACCCCTCCCGTGCCGAATTCGCGGCCGAGGCCAAGGCCTGGGAGATCCGCCACAAGGTCGGCGTGCGCTGGATCGAACTGGACGCCAACGACCTGCGCCAGCGCGAACCCGACCTCGACCGCCGCTACACCTTCGCCGTGATGGTCGAGGAAGGTGGGCACTGCACCGACCCCGGCGCCTATGTGGCCGCCCTGGTGGCCCATGCGGTGGGGCAGGGGGCCACGCTGCTGCGCGCGCGGGCCACCGGCTTCAAGCTGGAAGAAGGCCGGCTGCTGGCCGTGCAGACCGACCAGGGCTGGGTCGAGGCCGATGCCGCCGTGATCGCCGCCGGCGCCCATGCCAAGGCGCTCGCCGCCATGCTGGGCGACCGGGTCCCGCTGGAGACGGAGCGCGGCTACCACGCCGAACTGGCCGACCCCGAGGTCGCACCGCGCCACGGCCTGATGCCCTCGGATGGCAAGATGTCGATCATGCGGACCGCCAACGGCCTGCGCTGCGCCGGCCAGGTCGAGATCGCCGGGCTGGACGCCGCCCCCAATTGGAAGCGCGCCGAGATCCTGCGCGACCACCTGGTCTCCTGCTTCCCCGGCCTGCCGCGCGACCTGCCGGCCAGCCGGGTGAAGGTCTGGATGGGCCATCGCCCCTCCATGCCCGACGGCAAGCCCTGCCTGGGCCCGGCGCGTGCCACGGCCGATGTGATTCACGCCTTCGGCCATGGCCATACCGGCCTGGTCGCGGGCGCCCGAACCGGGCAGGTGGCGGTGGACATGCTGCTTGGGCGCGCCCCGTCGATCCCGGTCGCGCCCTTCGATCCGCGCCGATTCGCGTAGGGCGCGAGGCCCGGTTTTTCACTCGCTTTCCCTGTTGCGTGGTGCCATCCTGACACGTAGCGCCCTTGCATCCCGCAAGGTCGCATCTGTTTGTGGACCTGCAGAAACGTGTCTGAATTCGATAATCAGGGTGGCGCCGGGCCCATCGAGGCCGAGGTGAAGTGGTACAATGGCCGCAAAGGCTTCGGCTTCGTCCTTGGACCGGACGGCACCGATGTCTTCTTCCACGCCTCGGCCTTGACCGAGGCAGGGATCGAGCCGCCGGACACCGGTGACAAGCTGGTCTGCGAGATCGGGACGGACCGCCAGGGCCGTCGCCTCGTGACCCGCATCGTCGAGCTGAAGCGCGGCGAGGGTGGTGGTGCCGGTGCAGGTGCCGGCGCGCGCCCGCCGCGCCGCGACTTCGGCGACCGTCCGCCGCGCCGTGACTTCGGCGGCCCGGGCGGCGGTGGCGGCTTCGGGGATCGTCCCCCGCGGCGCGATTTCGGCGGTCCCCCCGGTGGCGGCGGCTTCGGCGACCGTCCCCCGCGGCGCGACTTCGGCGGTCCCCCTGGCGGCGGTGGCTTCGGCGACCGTCCCCCGCGGCGTGACTTCGGTGGTGGCGGTGGCTTCGGTGGTGGTGGCGGCGGCTTCGGCGATCGCCCGCCGCGCGCCTTCGGCGACCGTCCGCCGCCGCGGCGCGACTTCGGCGGCGGCGGTGGCCGCGACGAGGGCGGGCCGACCTACGACGTGGCCGGCACGGTCAAGTGGTTCGACCAGGTCCGCGGCTTCGGCTTCGTGACGCCCGAGGATGGCGGCCAGGACGTCTTTCTGCATTCGTCGGTGCTCCAGCGCGCCGGCAAGCAGGATGTCCAGCAGGGCGAGAAGGTCTCGCTCGAGGTCCGCGACGGCCAGCGCGGCCGCCAGGCCGTGAACATGAAGGACTGATCGTATCGGTCGCCTTCGGGCGACTGATACCGGGTCTTTTGTGTGCCCTTAGACGGCGGGCGGGCCGCGTCCGCGGCCCTTGCCTTCGCGCCATGCGCTGGTGCGCCCGGCGCGGCAGGCAGGTTGGGCGCGTTCGCGCCGTGCGCTCGTGGATCGCGGCAGGGCCGCGATCCGGCAGGGAGATGGGGAAGGCTCCGTTGCCGTAAGGCGCGGGGCTTTTAGTCTTCGGTCGTCGTCGCTGCCGCGACAAGGCGCGCGCACGCTGCGGATCGTGCCTCTGCACGATCCGGGAGCGCGAATGCGCGACCGCGCCCAGACCAACAGTCCCGCCTGGTGCGCCAGTTCATGGCGCGAAGGCAAGGCCGGCGGATGCCGGCCGCCCGCCGTTTGAGGGACACAAAACGGATTGCGGATGCGCGATCCGCAGCGTGCGCGAATGCGCGACCGCGCCCAGACCATCCGCTGCGCCGGGCGCACCAGTGCGTGGCGCGAAGGCAAGCCGGCCGGATGGCCGGCGCCCGCCGTCTGAGGGCACGAAAAAAATCAAGCCGCGCTTAACCCGACATTCACCCTTCACCGCCACAGTAGGCAGCGCGGCGGGAATATCCCGTCCATCGTGAAGGGAAGATCCCGATGAGCCTCAATTCGGTGAATACGAATCTCGGCGCCATGGTCGCGCTGCAGTCGCTGAACCGCACGAATGAGGCGCTGAACACCACGCAGAAGCGCGTCTCGACCGGCTATCGCGTCTCGGATGCGAAGGATGACGGCGCGGCCTTCGCTGTCGCGCAGTCGGTGCGCGCGGATGTCGCGGGCCTCACCGCCGCGAATGAACAGCTCGGCGGCGTGAAGGGCGTGCTGGACACCGCGCTGGCCGGCCTCCGCAAGGTCTCCGACACCATGATCAAGGTGCGCGAGACCCTGGTGCGCCTCGCCGACGACACGCTCAACACCGACCAGCGCGCCCAGTACGAATCGCAGTACGAGGCGCTTCGCACGCAGATCACCAACTTCATCCAGGACTCGACCTATAACGGCCGCACCCTGCTCTCCACCACGGCGCCGGAGGGTGGCGACATCACCACCACCCGCAACGAGGCCGGCACAACCTATACGCTGACCTCGGTCGATGGCGCCGGCACCATGATCGTCGCCGCCGCGCCGACCGATGCCGCCAGCGCGCAGGCCGCGCTGGCCTCGGGCGGCGACTGGGGCACCATCAACACCGTCATCGCCAATGCGCTCAACCAGTACGGCTCCGATGCGCGCTACGTCGATGCCCAGATCGCCTACAACCGCGACAAGCTCGATGCGCTGGATGGTGGCCTGGGCGCGCTGATCGACGCCGACCTCGCGAAGGAATCGGCGCGGCTGCAGGCGCTGCAGATCCGCCAGCAGCTCGGCACGCAGTCGCTGTCCATCGCCAACCAGGCGCCGCAGTCGCTGCTCAGCCTATTCCAGGGCTGATCGGCGGCCGACAGCCGGCGCGCTCGGCACCGGCGCGACCGCGCCCGGATCATCAGCCGCCAGCGCTTCCGTGCATGGCGCGAAGGCAAGCCGGCCGGATGGCCAGCGCCCGCCACCTGAGGGTGCATCAAGCAAACCGCCTCGGCCGCAGCCCCGCGTGGAACCAGTCGATCATCGCATAGACATCGTAGACCGGCAGCCCCAACGCCTCCGCCAGCGCCGCCGCATAGGGCGGCATGTTCGTGCATTCCAGCACGATCGCGCCCACCTCGGGATGCGCCGCGACCAGCGCGCGCCCGGCGTCCAGGATATCCTGCTCGGCCAGCGCCACGTCCAGGTCGTCCTTCTCCGCGCGCACCAGCACGCGGTAGAACTCCCGCCCGCCCTCGGTGCCCATCACCGGCGTATCCGCCGCCGCGCCCGCCGCCTCCAGATGCGTCGGGCTCAGCGACGCCTTGCTGACTGTCACCACGCCCACGCGCTGGCCCGGCGGCAGCGTCGCCTGCACCCAGGGCACCTGCATCAGCGAGGACGTCGCGACCGGCACCCCCACCGCCTCGGCCAACTCCCGCTGGAACAGCGAGAGGAAGCCGCAGGTCGTGGTGATCGCCTCGGCGCCCAGCGCCACCAGTTCCTGCGCCGCCGCGATGAAATCCGGCAGAAGCCCGCGCGCGCCTTGCAGCACCACGCGCTCGGACGTCGCGCCCCGCACCACCTTGAACAGCACCGGGAAGGGCCAGGTCGCGGCATTGCCCATGTCGCCCGGAACCCGCGCGAAGCGCGTCTCCAGCATCAGGATGCCGAGCGGCGCGCCATGGATGGGCTTCCCGCCGCGCGCGATCCGCGCGAGGCTTGGGCCAGGAGAGGGGGCGTTCATCGCGGCCAAGCCTAGATCAGTTCCCGATGGGGCAGAATCACCTGATCGGGCGAAGATGCCCGTGAAGACAAGTGGCTGGAGACGTTGCAGTGAGCCACTGCGAACGGAACCGGCTCTGGCGCCTGGCCGATGAAGGCGGAATCGCCAATGCGGTGAACGCAGCCCGAACCACGGCTACACTGCACGGCGCGGGCAAAGCCGCGGCCCCCGCCGCGCCCACGACAACGGAGACCGGGACCATGATAAGACGCACATTCTTCGCCGCGGCCATCGCCGCCACCACCGCGCTGCCCGCGCTGGCCCAGGACGCCCCCTGGCCGAACCGCCCCATCACCATCATGGGTGGCTTCCCCAACGGTGCGGGCACCGACATCTACGCCCGCCGCCTGGCCGAACCGCTCTCCCGCGCGCTGGGCCAGCCGGTGGTGGTGGACAACCGCTCCGGCGCGGGCGGCAATATCGGCTCCGACCTGGTCGCGAAGGCACGCCCGGACGGCTACACCTTCTACATGGGCACCGCCGGCACCCATGCGATCAACGCCGCGCTGTACCGCAGCCTGCCCTTCGACGTGGTGCGGGACTTCACCCCCGTCGTGCTGCTGGGCGACGTGCCCAACATCCTGATCGTGAACCCCGAGCGCCGCGCGAACCTCAACACCTGCCAGGCCGTCCTCGCCGCGGCCCGGGTGCGCCCCCAGGCCGTCTCCTTCGGCTCCACCGGCAACGGCGCCTCCACCCACCTCGCCGGCGCGCAATTCGCCACCGCCGCAGGGCTGGATTTGCTGCACGTCCCCTTCCGCGGCCAGCCCGGCGCGATGGGCGCGCTGCTGTCGGGCGACACCGACCTGTTCTTCAACCAGTCCGGCGCCTCGATGGGCCCGATCCGCCAGGGTCAGGTGCGCGCGCTGTTCGTGCTGACGCGCGAACGCCTCGCCGCCCTGCCGGACGTGCCCACCGTCGCCGAAGCCTGCAACCTGCCGGCGATGGACACCTCCACCTGGTACGGCATCCTCGGCCCGGCGAACCTGCCCGCACCCATCGTCGCGCGCATGAACGCCGAGGTGAACCGCATCATCGCCGAACCCGCCTTCCGCGAATGGCTGGTGCAGAACCAGGGCGTCACGCCGCCGCCGGCTCCCAACACGCCGGAGCAGTTCCAGCAGACGCAGCGCGCCGATGTGGCTCGCTGGGCAGAGGTGGTGCGGCGCTCCGGCGCGACGGTGGACTGAACGAGGAAGGTCGGGGGAGGGGAACCTCCCCCGAACCCCCACCCTTTTTCTGGCCGTTGGGAACTGACGGCCAAGGGCTCACGCCACCAGGCGCCCATCCTCCACGCGCAAACCGCGGTCGTGGAACGCAGCCACCGCCGGGCGATGCGCAATCGACACCACCGAAGTGCCGGGCAGCATCTCCTTCACCCGAGCATACAACCGCTCCTCCGCACCAGGATCGAGGCTCGCCGTCGCCTCGTCCAGGAACAGCCAGTCCGGCTTCAGCAACAGCGCGCGCGCAAACGCCAGCCGCTGCTGCTCCCCGCCCGACAACCGCTTGTCCCACGGCTCCGCCTCATGCAGCTGCGGCACCAGGTGGCCCAGCTCCGCCGCCTCCAGCGCCGCCGCCACCGCCTCGTCGCTGAACCCCGCCTCATCCTCCGGGTAGCACACCGCCCGCTTCAGCGACCCCAGCGGCACATAGGGACGCTGCGGCAGGAACAGCGACCGCCCCGCCGCCGGCAACACCACCCGCCCCGACCCGAACGGCCAGATGCCCGCAATGGCACGGAACAGCGTCGACTTCCCCGACCCCGACGCACCGGTCACCACCACGGACTCACCCGGCGCCACCACACCCTCGGCATCGCGCAGCAACACCCGCCCATCGGGCAGCGCCAGCGTCACATCATGCAGCGCCAACCCAGGACCATCGCCCTTCGCCGCCACCGGCCCGCCCGTCGCCGCCCGCGCCACCGCCACCGCGCGCGTGAAGCCGGTCAGCCGCTCCACCGTGGCGCGCCAGGCGGTCAACCGCGCATAATTCTCGACGAACCACGACAGCGATTCCTGCACCTGCCCGAAGGCGCTGCTGGTCTGGATCAGCCCGCCCAGCGGAATCCGCCCCGCGAAATAGGCCGGCGCCGCCACCACGATCGGAAAGATCGACGCCACCTGCGCATAGCCCACGGTGAACAGCGTCAGCCGCTTGGTGGCGCGCATGATGCCCCACCAATTCTCCATCAGCGCGCGGAAGCGCTGCGTCAGGCCGCGCTTCTCGTCGGCCTCGCCACCATGCAGCGCGATGCCCTCCATGTTCTCGCGGAAGCGCACCAGGGCGTAGCGGAAATCCGCCTCCACCTTCTGCTGGTTGAAGTTCAGCGCGATCAGCCGCCGCCCGATCAGATGCGCCAGCCAGGTGCCGACCGCCGCATAGACCAGCGCCACCCACACCATGTAGCCCGGGATCACCACCCCGAAGACCGTCACCGGCCCCGACAGCGACCACAGCACCAGGATGAACGACCCCAGCGTCACGACCGACCGCATCAGCCCCAGCCCGAGTGCCAGCGTATCCTCGACGAACAGCCGCGCATCCTCGGCGATGCGCTGGTCGGGGTTGTCGGTCACCGGGTCGGTCAGCGCCATGCGGTAATACGCGCGCCCGTCCAGCCACTGGGTCAGGTACACCTCGGTCAACCAGCGCCGCCAACGGATCTCGAGCGCCTGGCGCAGATACAGCGCATAGACCGCGATCAGGATGTAGGCGAAGGCGACGATGGTGAAGGACGGCAGGAAGCCTTCGTCCGGCGTCGTGTGCCAGGTGAACAGCAGCGCCGTGAACGCCGCGGCGTCCTTCGCTTCCAGCGCATTGTAGAAGGCCCGCTGCCAGAAGGTGAGCACCACCGTCATGCCCACCAGCGACAGGTTCAGCACCACCACCGCCGCCAGCAGCCCGCGTGCGCGCCAGCGATCCTCGCTGGACCAATAGGGCCGCGCGAGCGCCCAGGCGTCGCGCAGGAACGGACCGATCGCGCGCATCGTCTAGCGTCCTGCATCCTGGGCGGGCCGATCGACGCCGCCGGGCCGCCGCAACCGGTTCTCGAATTCCGCCAACCAGGCCATCACCCGCGCGCGGTTGGCGCCGAGATCCGACCACCCCAGCAGGCTGCGCGAATACAGCCACAAGCCGGTCCCGCCTTCGACCGGCGCGACCTCCGCCACCACGATATCGGCGAAGTTCAGCACCCGCGTGCGCGCCACCCACTGCGCCTGCCGGCGATCGGCATATTCGGCCAGCGGGAACACCCTCGGCTGCGCGCCGGCCACGGCGCGGATGGCCTCGAAGGCGGCCTCCGGCGTCACCGGGAAGGGGTCGCGGTGCAGATGCCCCGCGCCCGGCGCGTTGGTCGGTGTCAGCAGGCAGGTATTGGGCGAGGCCGGCAGCGCCAGCGTCGCGAAATCGACCGGCGCGGGCGGCGGCACGCCCCTGGCGCCGCGTGAGAACACTGTGCCGATCATGCCCGGACCCTCAACCTGATGACGCCGCGGATCTCCTGCTCGGGATCCACCGGCTTGCCCTTCCGCAGCACGTCGATGCGCCCTTCGCGCGCCAGCAGCGCGGCCTCGCGCCGGATGCGCGGCATCAGGCGCTGCCATTCCTCGGGCTCCAGCGCGCGCGCGACCTCGGACGGGCAGATCGACTTCTCCGGCCCGCGCGCGGCCGTCTGCGCCAGGATGGCGTCACGGATGGCGGGCTCGCTCATGGCGCCACCCAGCCGGCCGAGAGCGCCCCCGCGTCATCCCAGCCAAAGCGCGCGCGCCGATGCCCGGCGGCGGCCAGCAGCAGCCAGTCCAGCGCATCCACCCGCAGCACGATGGCGGCGAAATGCACGCGCCCGGCAAGCGGATCGTCCGGCGCCGCAGGTGGTGCCGCGACGGGCGTGCCCGGCGCATCGGCGGTGGCATAGGTCACGCGGCTCATCTCCCGGCTGGCGGTCCAGGCATCCTCGGCGGTGGCGTCGTCGAGATGCAGGCTGGCGCGCCCGGACAGCCGAAGCTGCACCTGCGCCCCGGCATCATAGGCATGGATCGCCGCACGCGGATCGGCGCTGATCTCGGCCACCTTCGGGCTGCGCCGATCGGTGTGGATCCGCACCACGCGCGTGCCGGGGTCGAAGCCGCGCAGCACCACGGTCCGCAGGCTGGGCGCGCCGTCCAGCCCGCGCGTCGCGAGCGTGGGCGTGTGGAAAGCGCTGCGACGGTCCGCGACCCCCCGCGCCAGCAGGCGGAACGCATCCGCCAGCGCATCCTGCGGCGTCTCGGGCGGCGGCAGGCGGGTCATGCGACGGCATCCGCGAGTGCGGCGCCACTGTCCCACGCCGCTTCCGCCCGCCCGGCCAGGCACCAGTCGCCGGCCAACCCGATGCGCTGCGTGGCATCCCACAGGCAGGGCGCGCCCAGGGCCGACTCCAGCAACGAATACCGCCAGCGATGACCCGCGACGAACCGCGGCACTGGCAGCGGCTTGGCCGACAGCCCCCCCAGTTCCGCCAGCAACGGCGCCACGACCGCCTCCGCCCGGTCTTCCAGATGCGCGCGGGTCCAGCCCGGCGCGGCCTGCACCACCCAGCATTCGGCGCCGGCATCCCGCCCGGGCTTGGAGGAATCGCGCGCCGCCCAGCCCACCGCATGGCCTTCCGGGCGCAGCGTGTCGGGCAACGGCAGCTTCGCGTCGAAGGACGCCATCACCGTCCAGCACGGCGCGTAGCGCACCCCGGCCAGCGCGGCCGCAAGGCCCGGCAGCAACTCCGCCGCCTGCGGCGCGGGCACCGTCACCAGCACGGCGGAAAACGGCCCGTCCTCGACCGGCGCCGAATCCGGCAACGGCGCGCCCGGCCGGGCCTCCCGCGCATCCCAATGCTGCACGCGCCAGGCACCCGGCTCTCCCACGATCCGCCCGACATGGCGCGACGCCACCACATCCACCCCCTGCGCCAGCGCCCGCGCCAGCGCCGACATGCCCGGCACCCCAACGCGACGCGCCGCATCCGGCCAGGGCTGCGCGCCCGCCGCCTCGATCGCGGCAGCGAAGCCAGACCCGGCAGCCCGCACATACTGCGCGCCATGGTCGAACTGCAGGCGCCGGCCGTCATGCTCGGCACGGCGCGTGGCCAGCCGCCCGCCCGGCGCACGGCCCTTGTCGAGGACGCGAACAGGAATGCCGCGCGCAGCCAAGGCACGGGCGGCGGAAAGTCCGGCAAGGCCGGCACCGATGATGGCGATCATGCCACCGGTATGGCCGCATTGGCGGCACACGCAAGACTCCGAGGGGGCTTTGCCCCCTCAGGCTCCCCCACCAGGAGGCGACGGCCTCCTGGACCACGGGAAATCAAGCGTATGCGCGTTCCACCAGGGGGCCCGGCGCCGTCGCGATCTCGCGGATGATCTTGCGGCGGACCGCCCCGGCGAAGGCATCGTAGCCCTCCGCCACCATCAGGAAGGCACCGGGGCCACCGACCACCTGGTCGCGGTAGTATTCATCGACAGGCGGAAGCCCAGCCAGCAGCGCCGAGGGCTGCGGCGTCTTGTCCAGCACCGCCAGGCCGTTCAGCACGATGCCCTGCTCCAGCGCCGCCTCCCGCGCGCCAGCCAGCGGCGGGCCGGAATTGTTCACCCCGTCGCCCGACACATCGACCACCCGCCGCAACCCGCTGTAGCGCGTGCCGAACTGCCGCGACGCATAGCCAATCGCACCCGAGATCGACGTATAGAGATACGTCTCCCGCGACGCCCCATCCAGCGCCGCGGCGAAGCGCGCGCAACTCGCCGCACCATCCAGCCGCATCCACGGCACCAGCGTGTGCTGGATGTTCCAGTCCGACCAGACGAACAGCGTGACGGCAATGGCCCCGAGCGGCCCACCCGCAATCCCCTCGGCCAAACGAGGGTCGCGGAAGGCAGCGGCATAGCCGGCCATCTGCATCTCCATCTCCTCCGCATCGACCGACCGGGAGACATCGACGGCAAGCACCAGCTCGACATCCACTTCCTCGTCCGCGCGGGCGGAACGGGCGGCGATCAGGGCGGGTGCGGCAAGGCCGGCAGCAAGCACCAGGCGGCGGGACAGGACAGGGCGCGACATCGGGAAACCCTCCGTTGGGGCCGTGTGTCCGCCTGCTCTCCTTCCCGGCACCCTTGATGAGAGGTGCATGGCGAAAGCCTGCCAGAAGCCATGCTGCACCGCAACAAGAGAGTGAGTGAGTCTGACCCATTCCCGCCGGCATGGCTGGCCGGGCAGGGTGTCAGGGTCCGAACGGATGGGAATTCGCAGGGCGGGCAAGCGCCGGCCGTTGACAAAAATCCCATAGAGCTTCCTCAGTCGGATAATCAAGGAAAAAATACCTCAACGATCCGCCGCGCCTTCTCCAGCCTGGCATCCACGACGCCACACCGCCCCGCAAGCGCCTGCGCGCGTTTCGGCGTCCAACCCCGAACGGCAACCTGGCGAGGCGCCCTGCCGCCGGCAGCCACCACGCGGTGCCCTGCCGCAACGAGTCCTGCGCCGTCCTCCGGTGCGGCCCGCGACGCTCAGAACCCCCCGCCAGCCTCCAGCCAGGCCTGCTCATCCGCCGTGCTCTCGCGCCCCAGCGCCGCGTTGCGGTGCGGAAAACGCCCGAAGCGCCCGATCACCGCGCGGTGCCGCCAGGCGTAGTCGATCGTCCCCGCCGGCTTGGCCATGCGCGCATCGTCGCGCAGCCCCTCGAACAGCGCGACCGAGAGGTCCTGGTCGGCCATCGCCTCGGAATGTTCGAAGGGCAGGTACAGGAACACCCGCTCGGTGCGCGCCAGCGCCAGGTCGAAGCGATGCGCCAGCACCACCTCCCGCGCGATGGCGCGCGCATGGGCGTCCGACGCGAAGGCCTCCGCGCTGCCGCGGTAAAGGTTGCGCGGAAACTGGTCGAGCAGGATCAGCAACGCCAAGGCGCTGTCCGGCTGCCCCGCCCAGTCGTCCAGCGCGCCGCCGCGCGCCGCGACGGTGGCCACGGCGAAGCGCTCGCGGATGGCGGCATCGAAGCCGTCGTCGCGCTTGAACCACGCCTCGCGAGGCGTGTCGGGTCCATCGGCGAACCAGAACCCCAGGATATCGGCCGGTGTGGTCATGCCAGCGCCCTTTCCAGCAGGCGGACGGAATGGATCGCCTCGCGCCCCGCCAAATCCGCGATCTGGTGGCGGCAGGACGTGCCGTCGGCGACGATGAACGCCGCCGGCGCGGCAGCACGCACCGCCGGCAGCAGCGACAATTCCGCCATGGCCTTCGACGCATCCAGCGTCTCCGCCTGGTAGCCGAAGGCCCCCGCCATGCCGCAGCAGGACGACGCGATGGGCGTGACGGTCAGCCCCGGGATGCGCCGCAGCAGCGCCAGCGCGGGCGGGAAGGCGCCGAACGCCTTCTGGTGGCAATGGCCGTGGATATGCGCCTCGCCGGGCAGCGGCTTCAGCGCCAGCACGGCCTTCTCACGGTCTAGGAACTCGCTCAGCAGGAAGGCGCGCCCGGCCAGCGCGCGCGCGGGCTCGCCCGGCAGCAGTGCCAGGAATTCATCGCGCAGCGTGGTCAACGAGGACGGCTCGATGCCCACCACCGGACTGTCCCACGCCGACAGCACCTCGACCGTGCGCCGCGCCTCCACGCGCGCCTGGTCCACCAGCCCGGCGGCGAGCAGCGTGCGCCCTTCATCCAGCGGCCGCATCCCGCGCGGTGGTCGCGCCACGGCGGGATCGTAGCCAGCGGCGCGCAGCACGCGGATCGCGGCGCGCAGGTTGTCCGGTTCGAAATACCGGTTGAAGGCATCGGGCAGCAGGATGACTTCGCGCTGGCGTCCATCCGGTGCACGCAGCTCGGCATCATGGAACGCGCCCCAGGCGAAGCGGGGCAGGGGGCGTTCTGCCGCGATGCCGGTCGGACCTTCCATCAGCTTCGCGAGTCCCGGCACCCAGTTGCGCGCATTCGCCAGCGGCGGCAGCAGCGACGCCCAGCGCGCCCAGCGCGGCAGCGTCGCGATCATGCGTTCGCGCAGCGGCACGCCATGCGCCTTGGCCCGCGCCGCCAGCACCTCGATCTTCATGCGCGCCATGTCCACGCCGGTCGGGCATTCGCGCTTGCAGCCCTTGCACGACACGCAAAGCTTCACCGCCTCCGCGACCTCATCCGAGGCAAGCGCGCCCGGCAATTGCCCGGTCAGCGCAAGCCGCAGCGTATTGGCCCGCCCGCGCGTCAAATGCTGTTCGTCGCGCGTCGCGCGATACGAAGGGCACATGACATTGGCGTCGAACTTCCGGCAGGTGCCGTTGTTGTTGCACATCTCGACCGCGCTCAGCAGCCCGCCGAGCGGCCCCGGATACTCGCTCCAGTCAAGCACCGGCGTGATCGCCTCATCCGCCGCATAGCCGGGCGCGTAGCGGAACAGCGACCGGTCATCCATGCGCGGCGCACGCACCACGCGCCCGGGGTTCAGCAGCGCGTTCGGGTCGAAAGCATCCTTCACCTCCTCGAAGGCACGCGCGATGCGGCTGCCGAACATCGTCTCGTTGAATTCCGAGCGCACGATGCCGTCGCCATGCTCGCCCGAATGCGACCCCTTGTATTCGCGCACCAGCGCGAAGCATTCCTCGGCGATGGCGCGCATCTTCCGCACGTCCTCGCCGTCCTTCATGTTCAGCACGGGCCGCACATGGAGGCAGCCGACGGAGGCATGCGCGTACCAGGTGCCCTTGGTGCCGTGCTTCGCGAACACGTCGTTCAGCCTTTCCGTGTAGTCGGCGAGGTCCGGCAGCGCGACGGCGCAATCCTCGATGAAGGACACCGGCTTCCCGTCGCCCTTCATCGACATCATGATGTTCAGCCCGGCCTCGCGCACCTCCGCGATGGCGGCCTGGAAGCCGGCATCGGTGGCGCGCACCACGGCATCGGGGTAGCCGAGGTCGGCCATCATCTCCTCCAGCCGATCCAGCGCGCGCAGCAGCGGCGCGTCGTCATGGCCGTGGAATTCGACGATCAGCAGCGAGTCCGGTTCGCCCTTCACCATGCGGTCGATCGTCGCGCGATAGATCGGGATCGACCGCCCCAGGTCGATCATCGTCCGGTCCACCAGCTCCACCGCCTCGGGGTCCAGCGTGACCAGGTGCTGCGACGCCGCCATCGCCGCGCGGAATGTCGGGAACTGGCAGATGCCGAGCGTCTTGCGCGGCTTGATCGGCCACAGCTTCAAATCGAGCGCGGCGGAAAACGCCAGCGTCCCCTCCGATCCCACCAGCACGCGCGCCAGGTTCCCGCGCCCTTCCGCACGCGCCGCCGGCGTCAGCGATTCGATGTTGTAGCCACCCACGCGCCGCAACTGGTTGGGGAAGCGTGCGGCGATCTCCTCCGCCTCCCGCGCGCCGAGCGCCCGCAGCCGCTGGATCAGCTCCGCCGCCGCAGCAGGCACATCGCCGCCGAGGTTGTCCCGCATCTCGCCAAACGTGAAGCGCGACCCATCCGCCAGCAGCGCGTCGATGGCCGTCACATTGTCCGCCATCAGCCCATAGCGGATCGACTTCGACCCGCAGGAATTGTTCCCCGCCATGCCGCCGATGGTGCAGCGCTGCCAGGTGGACGGATCGACCGGGAAGAACAGCCCATGCGGTCGCAGCGCATCGTTCAGCGCCCCGAGCGTGATGCCCGGCTGCACCCGCGCCGTGCCCGCCGCCGCATCGACGGACACCACGCCGCGCAGATACTTCGTGCAGTCCAGCACCAGCGCGCGGTTCACCGTCTGCCCGCATTGCGACGTGCCGCCCCCGCGCGCCAGCACCGGGATGCCCTCCTCCCGGCACAGCGCCATCGCCGCCTGCACGTCCTCGATGGAGCGCGGCACCAGCACGCCATAGGGTTCGACCTGGTAGATCGACGCATCGGTCGCGTAGCGGCCGCGATCGGCGGCGCCGAACAGCACCTCGCCCTGCGTCTCGCGCCGCAGGCGGGCGGCAAGGCGTGAATCGCCAATGGTCGGGCGTGTGGTGACGTTCATGCGACCTGTTCCTGCGGCAGCAATACCAGCGGCGCCTCGGCCTGCCGGGATTCGAGGAGGGAATGGGCACGGGCGGCCTCGCCCAGCGGCATCGTCGCGCCCGGTTCCGCGCGCACCGCGCCGCTTGCCAGCACGTCGAACAGCCCCGCCGCCATATGCTCGAGCGCTGCGCGCTGCGCGATGTAGTGGAACAGGATGGGTCGCGTCAGGCTGTTCGACTTCGCCGCCAGACGTTGCACCTGGAACGGCGCGACCGGCCCCGAGGCCTGTCCGAAATTCACCAGGTGCCCGCGCGGCGCGAGGCACTCCAGCGACCCGTCGAAGGTGTCGTGACCCACCGAATCATACGCCGCATCGACGCCGCGCCCGCCGGTGATCCGCTTCACCTCCGCGACGAAATCCTGTTCGCGATACCGCACCACATGCGCGCAGCCGGCCGCCCGCGCGACCTCCGCCTTCGCCGCCGACCCCGCGGTGCCGATCACCGTGGCACCCAGATGCGCCGCCCATTGGCACAGGATCCGCCCGACCCCGCCCGCGGCGGCATGCACAAGGATGGTCTGCCCGGCCGCGATGCGATGCACCTGGCGCAGCAGCATCTCGGCCGTCAGCCCCTTGAGCAGCACGCTCGCCGCCAGCGTCTCGCTCATGTCGTCGGGCAGCCGCAGCGCGATCGCCGCCGGCAGCGTGCGGTGCGAGGCGTAGGCGCCATAGCCGCCGGTCACGTAGCCGATGCGATCGCCCACCGCGAAGCCTGCCACGCCAGCCCCGACCGCCTCGACGATGCCCGCCGCCTCGATACCCGGCACGCCCGGCAGCGGCAGGGTCCGGTACAGACCCGATCGCACGTAGCAATCATGGAAGTTCACGCCGATCGCGGTCTGCCGCACGCGCAACTCGCCCGGTCCCGGCGCCGGGACCTCGACAGGCTCCGTGCGCAGCACCTCCGGCCCGCCGAATTCGCGCAGCATGACCGCCTCAGGCACGAACGCCTCCCCCGTCGAATACCGGCCGGACCCTAGCCGCGAAGCCCGCGCTTGTCCGATCCATAATGGTCATCGCAGCGACAAGCCGAACTCATTGGCACCGTCGCCCATCCTGCGCCATGAAGCGGCAACACGAGAGGAACCGCCCATGGCCTATTTCCAGTCCAAGCCCACCGCCGGCCGCCATTTCCTGCAGATCCCCGGCCCCACCAACGTGCCCGACCGCGTGCTGCGCGCCATGGACCACCCCACCATGGACCATCGCGGCCCGGATTTCGGCCTGTTCGGCAAGCAATTGCTGGAGAAGGTGCGCCACGTCTTCCAGACGCAATCGCACGTCATCATCTACCCGGCGTCGGGCACCGGCGCCTGGGAAGCCGCGCTGACCAATACGCTGAGCCCCGGCGACCGCGTGCTGATGTGCGAGACCGGCTGGTTCGCGCATCTCTGGCAGGAGATGTCGGGTCGCCTCGGCATCGTCACCGACCTCATCAAGACCGACTGGCGCCGCGGCGCCGATGTCGCGCAGATCGAAGACCGCCTGCGCGACGACAAGGCCCACGCCATCAAGGCCGTCTGCGTGGTCCACAACGAAACCAGCACCGGCTGCACGTCGCGCGTGGATGAAGTCCGCCGCGCCATCGACGCCGCCGGCCACCCCGCGCTGCTGCTGGTCGACACCATCTCGTCCCTAGGGAGCATCGACTACCGCCACGACGAATGGGGCGTGGACGTCACCGTCGCCGGGTCGCAGAAGGGCCTGATGCTGCCGCCGGGCCTGTCCTTCAACGCGATCAGCGCCAAGGCGCTCAAGGCCAGCGAGACGGCGAAGCTGCCGCGCGCCTTCTGGGACTGGAAGCCCATGCTGGCGGCCAATGCCACCGGCTACTTCCCCTATACGCCCGCCACCAACCTGCTCTACGGCCTCGATGCCGCGGTGGACATGCTGATGGAGGAAGGGCTGGAGAACGTGTTCTCCCGCCACGACCGCCATGCCGAGGCCACCCGCCGCGCCGTGCGCGCCTGGGGCTTCGAGATACAGTGCGCCGAACCGCGGCATTTTTCTTCCGCGCTGACCGCCGTGCGCCTGCCGGAAGGCCATTCCGCGAACGCCCTGCGCGCCACCATCCTCGAACGCCACAACATGTCGCTGGGCAACGGCCTCGGGCAGTTGAACGACCGGGTCTTCCGCATCGGCCACCTCGGCGATTTCGGCGACCTGCAACTGGTCGGCACGCTGGGCGGGGTCGAGATGGGGCTGCGCGCCGCCGGCGTGCCGCACCAGGCCGGCGGCGTTCAGGCGGCGATGGACTACCTGTCCGGCAACGCCTGACCTGCTTGCCCGCCGGCATCGCGGGATCGCGCCGGATATCGGCGCGCACAACACCGGCACGACCTGGTTGCAGCAGCGCCGGGTCGCCGCCATGGCCGGCCTGGCGGCCCGGGGTGCGCCCGGTCGGCACGCCCTGGCGCCCATACCGGCGCGATCACGAACCCGTGTCCGCACCGAACCCGATCCTTCCCGTCGCGTTGAGACCCAGCAACGAGGACGAGGAGCGGGGATAGCGACATGCCGGCTGGGGAACACACGGCCCGCTCGGGCACATCGACCGGAATCCGCGGCCTTGACGATGTCCTCGCCGGCGGCCTCGCACCGGGCCACGTCTATCTGCTGGAAGGCAATCCCGGCACCGGCAAGACCACCATCGGGTTGAGCTTCCTGCTGGCCGGCGCCGCCGCCGGCGAACACGGCCTGTACATCACCCTGTCCGAGACGGAGTCCGAATTGCGCGCCTCCGCCGCCTCCCATGGCTGGGAGATCGGCGAGGGCGTCGAGATCTTCGAACTGACACCGCCCGAAAGCCTGCTCGATCCCGACCAGCAGCAGAGCCTGCTGTATTCCTCCGACCTCGAACTCGGCGAGACCACGCGGCTCATCTTCCAGGCGGTGGAACGCAGCCAGCCGCGACGCATCGTGCTCGACAGCCTGTCGGAGATCCGCCTGCTGGCGCAGGGCTCGCTGCGCTACCGCCGACAGATCCTGGCGATGAAGCACTATTTCGCCCGTCGCGACGTTACCGTGCTGATGCTCGACGACCTCACCTCCGATCCCGACGACAAGACCGTTCACAGCGTGGTGCATGGCGTGGTCAAGCTGCAGGAGGTGCCGACCGACTACGGCGCGGAACGCCGCCGCCTGCGTGTCGTGAAGTATCGCGGGCGTTCGTTCCGCGGCGGCTTCCACGACTTCGCCATCCGCACCGGCGGCGTCGCGGTCTTCCCGCGGCTGGTCGCCAGCGAACACCGCACGGATTCCGAACACGACCTGGTCACCTCCGACGTGCCGGCGCTGGATACGCTGCTGGGCGGCGGCATCCTGCGCGGGTCGAGCACGCTGGTGCTGGGCCCGGCCGGCACCGGCAAGACCACCTTCGCCGTGCAGTTCGTCGCCGCCGCGGTCCGCCGCGGCGAAAAGGCGGCGATGTTCATCTTCGACGAGGAAGTCGGCACGCTGCTGCGCCGGACCCGCGCGCTCGGCTTCGACCTCGCGGCCATGCGCGACGCCGGCAAGCTCCATGTCGAACAGGTGGACGCCGCCGAGATGGCGCCCGGCGAATTCGCCCACCGCGTGCGCGACACGGTGGGGCGCGACCAGGTCAAGACCGTCGTGATCGACAGCCTGAACGGCTACCAGTCGGCCATGCCGCAGGAGAACGAGCTGGTCCTGCACATCCACGAATTGCTGCAGTATCTCAACCGCCAGGGCGCCTCGACCTTCCTGACGGTGGCCCAGCACGGGCTGTTCGGCGACATGCGCGCGCCGGTCGACATCACCTACCTCGCCGACACCGTCGTGCTGCTGCGCTACTTCGAGGCGGTGGGCGAGGTGCGGCGCGCCGTCTCGGTCATCAAGAAGCGCTTCGGCGAACACGAACCCACCATCCGCGAATATCGCATCGGCGAGGCCGGGCTCGCGCTCGGCGAACCGCTCACGCAGTTCCAGGGCGTGCTGCGCGGCGTTCCGGTCTTCATTGGCGGCAGGGATCCCCTGCTCGCCACCGTGGAGGAATGACCGATTCCGACTTCCCAAAGGGCGAAGGTCGCGGTGCTGGCGCCGATCGGGCGCGACGTCGCGATCATCGAATCACTGCTGCGCGAAGCCGCGCTGGCCGACGGCGTGCTGGCACTGCCCGACACCGCGGCGCTGGCGCGCTCGCTCGAACACGACATCGCCTTCGCGGTCGCCGCCGAGGATACGCTCTCGCGCGGGGACCTGCGCGCGGTCGCGGCCCGGCTGCGGGCGCAGCCGGCCTGGTCGGACCTGCCCTTCATCATCCTCACGCCGCGTGGCGGCGGACCCGAACGCAACCCGGCCGCCGCACGGCTGTGCGAGGTGCTGGGCAACGTCACCTTCCTCGAACGGCCCTTCCACCCCACCACCTTCGTCTCGGTGGCGCGTACCGCGCTGCGCGGCCGCGCGCGCCAGTTCGACGCCAAGGCGCGCATCGAGGCGCTGCATCGCAGCGAGACGTCGCTGACCCACCTCAACGAAACGCTCGAGGAGCGGGTCCTCGAACGCACCGCCGCGCTGAAGGCGGCGCACGAGGCGCGCATGCAGGAGATCACGCAGCGCCTGCGCGCCGAGGAACAGCTGCGCCAGGCGCAGAAGATGGACGCGATGGGCCAGATCACCGGCGGCGTCGCGCATGACTTCAACAACCTGTTGCTGGCGGTGCTCGCCAATCTCGACCTGCTGCGCCACCACGCCGCGCAGATCCCCGACTGCCTGGCGCTGATCGACGGCGCGATGCAGGCCGCCCAGCGCGGCGCGTCGCTGACGCAGCGGCTGCTGGCCTTCGCGCGCAAGCAGAACCTGCGCGTCGAGCCGACCGACATCGCCGGGCTGGTGGGTGGCATGATGGGCCTGATCGAGCGCTCGCTCGGCGCCGGGCTCGAACTCCATCTCCGGCTGCAGCCGGGGCTGCCGCCGGCGATGATCGATGCGAACCAGCTGGAGCTGGCGCTGCTGAACCTGGTGGTCAATGCGCGCGACGCGATGCCCGATGGCGGGGCGGTCACGATCGGGCTGGCCCGGCGCTCGGCCCCCGCGCAGGGCGAGTTCGCCGCCGGCGACTACGTCTGCCTCAGCGTCGCCGACAGCGGCCATGGCATGGACGACGCGACGCTGCGCCGCGCGGTCGAGCCGTTCTTCTCGACCAAGGAACCCGGCAAGGGCACGGGCCTGGGCCTGTCGATGATCGACGGGCTGATGACGCAGCTCAAGGGGCGGCTGCTGCTGTCGAGCCGCCTGGGCGAAGGCACGCGCGCCGAGCTCTGGCTGCCGATCGCCGCGCAGGCCGCCGACGCGGTCGAGCCGCCCGCCGCCGCCCCGGCGGAACCCCCCCCGCCCGAGGACCACGGCCGGTCCCTGGCCGTGCTGCTGGTCGAGGACGACCCGCTGATCGGCATGGCAACGAGCGCCATGCTGAACAACCTCGGGCACCGGCCGACGCATGCGCGCAACGGTCCGCAGGCGCTCGCCATCATCGAGGGCGGTGCGCCCTTCGACCTCATGATCACGGACTATTCCATGCCGAAGATGACGGGCATGGCGCTCGCCGAAGCCGTGCGGCGGTTGCGCCCCGACCTGCCGATCCTGCTGGCCACCGGCTATGCCGAACTGCCGGCGGAACCGGTGCTGGAGCTGCCCAGGCTCGACAAGCCCTACATGATCAAGGACCTGGCGCGCGCGATCGAGGCCGTCATGCCGGCGTGAGAGGCGCGTGGCGCTCGCAGAAGGCCTCGACATCGCCCGACTGGAACTCTGGCAGCCGCTCCATCACCACCTCGAAGGGCCAGTCCCACCAGGCGATGCGGGCCAGCCGCGCGGCGATCTCGGTCGGGAATCGGTCGCGGATGTGCCGCGCCGGCACCCCGCCCACGATGGCGTAGGGCGCGACATCCTTCGCCACCACCGCACCGGCCGCGAGCACCGCGCCGTCGCCGACCGTGACACCGGCCAGCACCGTCACGCCATGGCCGATCCAGACGTCATTGCCGATGGTCACGCGCGCCGCGCGCCGAGCGGCGAAGAAGCCCGCATCGCGCGGCTTCGTGGCGTCGTAGTACTCGGGCACATAGGTGAAGCGGTGCTGCGAGGGCCGCTCTATCGGGTGGTTCGGCGGGCCGATCCGCACCTGCGCGGCGATGGCGCAGAATTTCCCGATGCTGGCATCCGCCACCTGGCAGTCACGCCCGAGGTACGAAAAATCCCCGAGCTCGGAATATTGCAGTGCCGAGCATTCCAGCACCTCGCAGCAGCGCCCGATCGTGGTCTGCCGCAGGCGCACGCTTGGGTGGATGAACGTCTCGGCAAGCTTGGGGCGGGCGGGCGTGTTGTCCATGGCGGCGATCCGTGCGGGGCGCCGGCACGACAGGCTTCGCGCCGCGCGGCGTCAATGCGGATGCCCGGGCACGCCATCCGCAGCCCGCCGGCCATGCCGCGCCCGGCCGCGGCACGCCGGCGCGCGCTGTCGCGCAATCGTCATGCGCCAGCTTCGCCTTGCGCGACGCACATCGCCTCGTCCATCGTCGCGCGCCGCAGGGCGCCAGCGATGCCGCCGCGCGCAGGCCCAGCCGCATCGTCGTCCGACCCGCGCAGCGCACCGCCACGCCGCCCACCAACCGAGGAACGCCACACCCATGGCCGAGATCGACCACATCATCATCGGCGCCCGCACGCTCGACGAAGGCGCGCGCTACGTCGAGGACCTGCTCGGCGTGAAGCCGTCCAGGGGCGGCGCGCATCCGGGCGTGGGCACGCACAACATGCTGCTGGGCATGGGCGCGGGCTGCTACCTCGAGGTCATCGCGCCGGACCCGGCGCAGCCCGAACCGCCGCATCCGCGGCCCTTCGACCTCGACGACCCCGCCCTGCGGACCATGCTGGAGGCCGAGCCGCGTCTGATCGCCTATGTCGCCTCGACCCCCGCGCTGGATGCGGTGGTCGCACGGCTCGGGCCGTCGCATGCCGGCGAGATCAGGGCCATGACGCGCGGCAACTTCGCCTGGCGGATGGCCTTCCCGCCGCAGCGCCAGGACATGGACAACCTCATCCCGCCGCTGATCCAGTGGGAGGGCGAGCGCGCCGGCAAGCACATCCGCGACTCCGGCTGGCGGCTGGTGTCGCTGGAGGCCGAGCACCCCGACGCCGTGGCGCTGCGCGGCGCGCTGACCGAACGCGGCCTGGCCGATGCCGTGAAGGTCCGCCAAAGCCCCCACCCGCGCATGATCGCGCAGCTGCGCCACCGCGATGGTCGCGAGGTCACGATGACGAGCGCGTGATCACGCCCCTTCAGCCCGCCTCAACCTTTCGTCGATGCATCACCTGTAGCATGGTCATGCGGCGCGCCCTGCCGCGCCGCATGAGGAATGGGATGCGCGATTCACCCGGCGGGCCGATACCGCCAGACGCTCGCCGGTGGCAGGTTCAGCGGCGTCCAGGCCTCGCGCCGCGCCGTCAGCCCCAGCGCGCGCCAGGGCAGCGGGGAGGTGATGCAGTAGGTATACAGCAGGAAGCCGCGCCCGGGCGCCACGGCCTCGACCGCCGCGACGAATCGCCGCTGCTGTTCCAGCGGCAGCAGCACCAGCGGGATGCCGCAGATCGCCGTGCCCACGCGGCCCTTCAGCGCCGCCGGCAGCGCCTCGGGCAGTTCGAAGGCGTCGCCCTGCACCACGGTCACGCCGGGGAAGGCGCGCGCCAGGTGCTCGGCCATGTCGGGCACGATCTCGACCACCAGCAGGCGTTCGGCCGGCACGCCGCCGGCCAGCAGCGCGCGGGTGATGGCGCCGGTGCCCGCGCCCAGTTCCACCACCACCTCGTCGCCACTGCGCTCGACCAGCGCGGCGATGCGTTTGCCCAGCGCCGGGGAGGACGGCACGACGGACCCCATCTGCAGCGGATTGGCTGCCCAGCGGCGCAGGAACAGCCCGACGCCGCCCGCCTGACGCCCGGCGCCGCGATCCCCGATGGTCACTTCCGACATCGCATTCTCCATGACAAAATGATGACGTTTCAACGAGTTATCATCGCAATGTCGCTGATAGGACGCGCTGTCGCGACCGGCCAGTTACCGTTCCATGGCGCACCGGCGGGGGCGCGCGCATGACCGCGCGCGTGCTGGTGGTGGACGACGTGCCGGCCAATCTGCGGCTTCTCGAAGCCAAGCTGCGCGCGGAGTATTTCGAGGTCGCGCTGGCAGCATCAGGGCCCGAGGCGCTGGCGCTCAGCACCGCCTGGGCGCCCGACATCATCCTGCTCGACATCATGATGCCGGGCATGGACGGCTACGAGGTCTGCCGGCGTCTCAAGGCGCAGCCCACCACCGCGCATATCCCGGTGGTGATGGTCACCGCGCTGACCGAACAGGCCGAGCGCGTGCGCGGCCTGCAGGCGGGGGCGGACGACTTCATCTCGAAGCCGGTGGACACCGCGCTGCTGTTCGCCCGGCTGCGCGCGCTGCTGCGCGTGAAGCAGGTGCTCGACGCCTGGCGCATCCGCGGCGAGACCGCCCGCGACATGGGCTTCGACCCGTCCGACATCCCCGATGACGGCTTCGTCGGCGCGCGGCTGCTGCTGGCCGGCGGGCTGGCCGCCGAGGCCGAGGCGGTCGGTGCGGCGCTGGCCGCCGACGGCATCGTGCTGGACCACGCGCCGGACGAAGCGGCCGCCTGGGAACGCCTGCAGGACGAGATCCACGACTTGGCGCTGCTGAGCCTGCCGCTGGCCGGCGGGGACGCGCTGCGCCTCGCCTCGCGCATGCGTGCGCGCACCGAAAGCCGCGACATGCCGCTGGTGCTGCTGGCCGCCGAGGACCAGCGCCAGGCGGTGCTGCGCGCCTTCGACCTCGGCGCGTCCGACCATGTGATGCGCCCGGTGGATCCGCCGGAACTGCGCGCGCGGGTCCGCAACCAGCTGCGCCGGCGCCGCTACCAGGATTTGCTGCGCGAGAGCCTGGACCGGTCGCTCGAACTGGCGGTGACCGATGCGCTGACCGGGCTGCGGAACCGGCGCTACGTGCGCCGCCACCTCGATGGCCTGCTGCGCGGGGGCGCGTCGGTGGCGGTGCTGCTGCTGGATGTGGACCGCTTCAAGCCGCTGAACGACCGCCATGGCCATGCCGCCGGCGATACCGCGCTGAAGGCCGTGGCCGACACGCTGCGCGAACACCTGCGCGCGGTGGACGTGGTGGCCCGCTATGGCGGCGAGGAATTCATGGTGGTGATGGCCGGTGCCGGCGACGAGGAGGCCGCCGCGGTCGCCGAACGCCTGCGCGCCGCCATCGCCGACCGGCCGATCGCGGTGCCCGGCCTGGTGCTGACCCTGACGGTGAGCATCGGCACCGCGATCACCCGCGGCCCGGAGAGCGCCGACCGCCTGGTCGCGGCCGCCGATGCCGCGCTGTATCGCGCCAAGGAGAGCGGCCGGAACCGCGTGGAGCCGGCGCGGGAACAGGATTGGAGCGCGGCCTAGCGCCGGCTCCGCTCGTTCCACCGCCTCTAGCCCTTTGTTTTCACGAGCACCTTTAACCCGCACCAACGATTCCGTTTGAGCGGATGATGCTCTCGCGCATCACCCGCGCAAACGGAAGCGGCTCTGGCGCGCATTCCCTTCGCAAGCGCCCGAGCCACGCGATCCGGCCGATTGCTCCTGCGTGCATCCTTGCCCGCCGGAGCGCAGTTGTCTGGCCGCGTGATGCTCCAGCGACGGCCGCGCTGCGCCGGCGCCCTCGCGGCGGGCCGGATCGTGGTGTCGGATGCCGCATGCGCCGTGTTCGCCACCGCAGGGCCGGGCGGAATGTCACGCGTTGCCCAGGGCGAGGCTCGCGCAGTCGCTGCGTCACCGCGCTCACCTGTGCTGTCCGGCGCAGCCACCTGCCTGCCGAAGCCGCACGATACCTGCCGGCGGGCAGTCATCCGGCACCGGCAATCCCGACGTCGCGCTCGCGTACGGGCCAGGCCCGCGTCGGATGCTACTTGATCTTGGATTCGCGGAAGACGACGTGCTTGCGCGCCACCGGATCGTACTTCTTCTTCTCCATCTTGGAGGTCATCGTCCGGGTGTTCTTCTTCGTCACGTAGAAATAGCCGGTATCGGCGCTGCTCACGAGACGAATGAGGATGGTATTCGACTTGGCCATGTCCACTGCTCCGTGGCCCGCGGGCGAAGCCGCCCCGGGCGCGAGGGGCCGCAACCTAGCGATAGGCGCGCGCGCGTCAAGCTTTGGCGTGCGCTGTTGTGCGCCCTCAGGCGCCGGGCGGCCCGCATCCGCGGCCCTTGGCTGCGCGCCACGGGCTGGCCGCACCGGCCGCGGCGGGCAGGCTGGGCGCGGTCGCGCGTTGCGCTCCCGGACCGCGCAAGCGCGATCCGCCATGGGGTTCGTCGGGCGCGACCCCGCGGCTGGCACGTCCCGCTTCGGATCGCGCCCCGCGCGATCCGGGAGCGCACGGCGCGCAGGCAAGGCCGGCGGATGCGGGCCGCCCGCCGCCTGAGGGACGCAAAAGCCTCATTTCGTCAGCGCCGCCGCCATCGCCAGCGGATCCACCGCCAACGCCCGCGCCAGCCCCACATCCCCCTCCCGCGCATCGCCGGTCGGGCACAGGGCGCGAATCGCCTCGACCTCGGGCAGCGGTACCGGGTGGCGCAGCGCCCGCTGGCGCGCCTGCGCCGGGCCCATCGGGCGCGCGCCCGCCCGCAGCGCCGCCAGGTTGCGCGCCGCCTCCTCCACCCCGCCCGCCGTGCACAGCCCGGGCAGCACGCCCAGGCCCTGCAACGGCCAGCCCTCCGGCATCACCAGCCGCGACCAGGACATCAGCAACTCGCCGCCATCGGGCAGCGGCACCACCAGCTGCACGAGCCCCTTGCCGGTGGTGCCGGTGCCCAGCACGGCGGCGCGGCCGCGATCGGCCAGGCTGGCGGCCAGGATCTCGGCCGAGGACGCGGTGCGCCCATCGACCAGCACCACCACCGGCAGGCCGTCCGCCAGGTCGGGCCGGCCGGTGGCGTAGATCCGGCTGGCATCGGGGTGGCGGCCGATGGTGCGGAACGCCTCGCCATCGCCCAGGAACACATCGGCCACCGCCGCCGCCTGGGCCAGCAGGCCGCCCCGGTTGCCGCGCAGGTCCAGCAGGATGGCGCGCAGCGGGCGCTCGGCCTGCGCGGTCAGCACCGCGGCCGAGACCTGGCGCTCGGTCTGCGCCGTGAAGGACGGGATGCGGAGCACCAGCACGTCCTCGATGCGCTCGGCCGCCACCGGACTGCCCATCGGCAGGCTGCGGGTCAGGGTGACGGTGCGGCGGCGGCGGCGCTCGGCCTCGACCAGCAGCCTCACCGCGCTGCCGGCCGGGCCTTCGAGCATCCCGGCGGCAACGCCCGCATCGCGGCTGCGAAGCGCCACGCCGTCGATCGCCAGCACGCGCTCGCCCAGGCGCAACCCCGCCGCGGCGGCCGGGCCATGGGGGTTCAGCGCGACGATCACCGCCCCCGCGCCCACGCGCGCCGGCGCCAGGCGCAGGCCGAGGCCCGCTTCGCCGATGCGCCGTTCGCGCGCGGCCTGGGCTTCCTCGGGCGTGACGTAGCGGCTGAACGGATCAAGGTGGCTGAAGACCGCCTCGAAGGTCGCGGCGATCAGGCGCGGCGCACCGGCGCTCCGCAGCGCGGGGGATGCCGCCCAGGCGGCCTGCTGGAACAGCGTGAGGGTATCGGCCGCCGCGCCGCCGGTCGCGGCAGGGCGCTGCGTGGGGGCGGCCAGGGGGGCGGGGCGCGTCAGCACCCCGCGCTGCCCGGCCAACAGTGTCACCTCCCGCGCGCTGCGCGCCACCTGCAGCGTCGGGTCGATCTGCGTCATGCCCGCCAGGCCCCAGACCAGCAGGTCGGCCGGCGTGGCGGCTTCGAGGTGGCGTTCGAGGATGGTGGCGAAGCCCGCACCCAGCACCAGGCGCATTTCCTCGCGCGGATAGGGGGCGTTGCGGACCGCCTCCTGCGCCGCCGCCAGGCCGGGCAGCAGCAGCAGGAGAAGGATCAGTGCCGCCCGCGCGACCGCCCCTTGGCGACAGGCCGCTTGCGCCCGCCGGCCGGCAGGCCCTGCAGGATGTGGAACACCATGCCGCCGGTGCGCGGCGTCGCCTCGGCAAGCCGGGCTTCCACCGATTGCCCCAGCGAGAAGGTCAGTCGCGTCCTGCGACCGGCCAGCGTGTGCGTGGCCTCGTCCAAATCCCATCGATCATCCGGCAGAGATTGGAGCGGGACGAGTCCGCTCGCCCCGTTCTCCTCCAGGGTGACAAACAGGCCGAAGCGAGTCACCCCGGAAATGCGGGCTTCGAACGACTCGCCGATGCGCGTGGCCATGAAGGCCGCGAGGTAGCGGTCCACCGCGTCGCGTTCGGCGGCGGCGGCGCGGCGCTCGGTGCTGGTGATGTGCTCGGCGGTCTCGGGGAAGCGCGCGGCCTCGCTCTCCTGGAGGCCGTCGGGGCCGAGCTTCAATCCGCGGATCAGCGCGCGATGCACCAGCAGGTCGGCATAGCGGCGGATCGGGCTGGTGAAATGCGCGTAGCGCGGCAGCGCCAGGCCGAAATGGCCGAGGTTGTCCGGCGCATAGGCGGCCTGGGACTGGCCGCGCAGCACGGCCTCGTTGACCAGGCGGGATTGCGGGTGGTCGCGCACCTTGTCCAGCACGCGGGCGAAGTCGCGCGGGTGCAGGCGGTCCGATGGCGGCAGGGTGATGTCGAAGGTGGCGAGGAACTGGCGCAGGCCCTCGAGCTTCTGGTCGGAGGGGCGGTCGTGCACGCGGTACATGCAGGGCTGCGACAGGCGCTCGAGTTCCTCGGCCGCGCAGACATTGGCGGCGACCATGAATTCCTCGATCAGGCGGTGCGAGTCGAGGCGGGCGCGCGGCGCGACCTCGGCGACGCGGCCGTGGCTGTCGAGCACGACCTTGCGCTCGGGGACATCGAGGTCGAGCGTGCCGCGGGCGATGCGCGCGCCCAGCAGGGCGCGGAACGCGCCATACAGGCGGGCGATGTGGCCCTCGGGCAGGGTGTCGGTCGGCGAGGGCGCGGGTGTCGCCGCGCTGGTGCCGCCCAGCGCATCGGCGGCCGCCTGCACCTGTTCGTAGGTCAGCCGCGCGACCGACCGCATGATGCCACGCCCGAAGGCGTGGGACTGCTTGCGGCCCTGCGCGTCGAAGCGCATCTCGACGAACAGGCAGCCGCGGTCCTCGTTCGGGCGCAGGGAGCACCAGCCGTTGGACAGCGCCTCCGGCAGCATGGGCACGACGCGGTCGGGGAAATAGACCGAGTTGCCGCGCGCCCAGGCCTCGCGGTCCAGCGGCGAATTGGGCGTGACGTAGTGCGCGACATCGGCGATCGCGACCAGGATGCGCCAGCCATCGCCGTCCGGTTCGGCGAAGACGGCGTCGTCGAAGTCGCGGGCGTCCTCGCCGTCGATGGTCACCAGGGGGGTGTCGCGCAGGTCGGTGCGGTGCTGGGCGCTGACGCCCGCGGCGCGTTCGGCCTGCTGCACGGCCTCGGCCGGAAACACGTCCGGGATGCCATGCGCGTGGATGCAGACCAGCGAGACCGACCGCGGTTCGCCCATCACGCCCAGCCGTTCGACGATGCGCGCCGGCTTGGCGCCGAAATGGCGTGTCGAGGGCAGCGGTTCCGCCAGCACGATCTCGCCCGGCTTCGCACCGCCTTCCTCGCCGCGCGGGACCTCCCAGGTGCCTTTCTGGCGGCGGTCGGTCGGGATGATGCGGCCTTCCTCGAACACACCCAGGATGCGCGCGGGTGGCGCGCCGGCGATCCGCTTGAAGGTGCGCCCTTCATACTTGCCCGGGCCGATCTGCTTCAGCCGCGCGAGCACGCGTTCGCCCGCGGTCAGCGCGCGCTGCCCGCGCGGTTCGGGGTGCATGTAGATGATGGGCGGGCGGCCCTCGCCCTGCCATTGCAGCGGGCGGGCGATGGGGTCGCCATCGGGGTCGGTGCCGGTGATCTCGACCGGCGCGATCTCGGGCAGCCTGTCGGGCGCGATGATGGCGCGCTTGCCGGCGGGGTTGGCACCGCCCTCGGCGGCGATCTCGCGGATCAGGGCGCGCAGCGCGGGGCGCTGTTCCGACGACAGGCCGAAATGCCGGGCGATGTCGGACTTCCGGACGCGGCCCGTCGATTGATTGAGGAAGGTGCGCAGTTCGGTCTTGCCGGGCAAAGGCGGCGGTTCGTCGGGCCGGGCGGCGGCGCGGCGGCGCGAACTGGCGCGCGGGGCGGCCTGGGCGTGGCGGGGGGGCTCGCTGTCGGCCCGGCTGGGCCGGCGCGCTGCGTCGGCGGACGTGTCGCGGCCTTGCGGCGCAAGGTCATGCGCGTCGGGTGTCGCGGCGCTGGCGGGGGGCACGCGGCGGTCGTCCTGCGTGGCCGGTTGCGTGCGGCGTCCGACATTGGGCGCACCGGGCGGGTGCGGTGCATCCGGCGCAGGATCGCTGGTTCGGCGCGCGCCGCGGGCCGTGTGGCGCGGCTTTGGCGGGGCATCGGGCGACGCCGTCGTGGCGGCGGTGCCGCCGCGCGGCCTCGCTGACCGCCCCTGGCGTGACTTGTCCAGCCTGGCCGGGGGCGTCGCGGCGGGTCCGTCCGACGGGCCGACCTGCGGCTGGCGCGCCCGGGATCGCCGCGCACGCGCACCGATCGCGGCCTCGTCGCCGACCGCCGCGGGGTCAGGCGCGGCCGCGCCATCCTCCGATGCGTCGCGCCGCCGCTGCGGTGTCGCCGGCTTCGCCGAGGCTGCTGCGATGCGCGCCGCGCGCCCGCCGGCCACGGCCGTTCCCTTCCGCGCGCGCGCCTTGTGTCCCTTGGGCGGCGGCCCGCGGCGGACCATCAGCGCGGGGTCTTGCCGGCGCGCGGGGCGGGCTTCTTGGCCGCGGCCTTGCCGGCGGGCTTCGGCGCCGCGGCGCGGGCGGGGGCCTTGGCGGGCGCGGCCTTGCGCGCGGTGGGCGGTGCGGCGTCCGCGGCCGCCTTGCGGGGCGCCTTCGCCGGCGACGCCTTGCGCCCGGCCGGGCCGCGCGGCTTCAGCGCCTTGCCCTTCTCGGCCAGCAGCGCGACCGCGTCCTCCAGCGTGACGTCTTCCATCGCGACATCGCGCGGCAGGTTCGCCACCGTCTTGCCGTGCTGGGCATAGGGGCCGAATCGGCCCTTGCGGACCGTCACCGGGTCCTTGTCCTTCGGATGCGGACCCAGTTCGCGCACCCGCGCCCGCGCATCGGCCAATAGCGCCAGCGCGCGGTTCATGCCGACCGCCAGCACGTCGTCATCCTTGTCGAGCGACTTGAACACCGTCCCCGCCCGGACATAGGGGCCGAAGCGGCCGAGGCCGGCGGTGATCTCCTCCCCGCTCTCGGGGTCGCGCCCCACGATGCGCGGCAGGGAGAGCAGGCCCAATGCCTGATCCAGCGTCACGGTATCGGGTGCCACACCATTGGGAAGGCTGGTTCTTTTTGGCTTGGTCGGCTTGCCCTTGGCATCCGTGCCGGGCTCGCCGAGCTGGATGTAGAAGCCGTAGGGGCCGCGCTTCATCGTGACCTTCTGGCCCGTGGCGGGGTCGTCGCCCAGCTCCTGCTCGGCCGGGGCGGCGCCCTCGCCGGTGCCGGAATCAACGCCGAAGGGGCGCGTGTAGCGACATTCCGGGTAGTTCGAGCACCCCACGAAAGCCCCCGTGCGCCCCAGCCGCAGCCCCAGCCGCCCATTGCCGCAGGTGGGGCACACCCGCGGGTCCGTGCCATCCGCCCGCGCGGGGAACATGTGCGGGCCGAGATCCTCGTCCAGCGCATCGATCACGTCGCGGATCTTGAGGTCGCGCGTCGCTTCCACCGCGGCCGAGAACTCGTTCCAGAAGGCGTGCATCACCGCCCGCCAATCGGCCTGGCCGGCCGAGATGGAATCGAGCTTCTCCTCCATCGCGGAGGTAAACCCGGTGTCCACGTACTTGTCGAAGAAGCGCACCAGGAAGGTGGTCACCATCCGCCCGAGATCCTGGGCGATGAAGCGGCGCTTCTCCAGCGAGACGTATTTAAGGTCCTGCAACCGCTGCAGGATCGACGCATAGGTGGACGGCCGCCCGATCCCCAGCTCCTCCAGCCGCTTGACCAGGGACGCCTCGGAATACCGCGGCGGCGGCTGGGTGAAGTGCTGGCTGGCGGTGATGGCACCGCGCTTGAGCGGGTCGCGTTCCGCCATGGGCGGCAGGATGCGGGTGTCGTCGTCCTGCTCGGCGCCGTCGGCGGGCTTGAGGCCGGCGCGCGCATCGGCGGCGCGGTCGTCCTCATCCTCGCGATACAGCTTCAGGAAGCCGTCGAAGGCCACCACGGAACCTGTTGCGCGGAAACGCAAAGTCTTGTCGGCACTATCGATATCCACCGCCGTCTGGTCCAGTTCGGCCGAGGACATCTGCGACGCCACGGCGCGCTTCCAGACCAACTCGTACAGCCGGGCCTGGGCGCCATCGAGCTCGCGCGCCATGACCTCCGGCGTGCGGGCCACGTCGGTCGGGCGGATCGCCTCGTGCGCTTCCTGCGCGTTCTTCTGCTTCGAGGTGTATTCGCGCGGCGCGGCCGGCATGTAGGACGGGCCGAAGGCGTCCTTCACATGGTCGCGGATGGCGGTGATCGCCTCGCGCGACATCTGCACGCCATCCGTCCGCATATAGGTGATGTGCCCCGCCTCATAGAGCGCCTGGGCCGTCCGCATCGCCTGCTGCGCGCCCATCCCAAGCTTGCGCGACGCCTCCATCTGGAGCGTCGAGGTCATGAAGGGCGGCGGCGGGTTGCGCCGGGTGCGCTTCTTCTCCACCGACGCGACGGCATAGGTCGCGGCTTCCGCGCGCGCCTTGGCGGCATTGGCCGTGCCGGCATCATGCAGGTCGAACTGGTCGAGGCGCTTCCCATCCAGATGCGTCAGCCGCGCGCCGAAGGGCGCACCTGCCGGCGTCTGGAACTTCGCCTCCAGCGTCCAGTATTCGCGTGGCTTGAAGGCCTCGATCTCGGCCTCGCGCTCGCACAGCAGGCGCAGCGCCACCGACTGCACGCGCCCGGCTGAGCGCGACCCGGGCAGCTTGCGCCACAGCAGCGGGCTCAGCGTATAGCCCACCAAATAGTCCAGCGCGCGGCGCGCCAGGTAGGCGTCGATCAGCGGCACATCCAGGTCACGGGGGTGCTCCACCGCATACTGCACGGCGCGCTTGGTGATCTCGTTGAAGGTGATGCGCTGGACGTCCTTGCCCTTCAGCGCGCCACGCTGGCCCAGCATGTCCTTCACATGCCAGGAAATCGCCTCGCCTTCCCGGTCAGGGTCGGTGGCGAGCCACAGCCGCTTCGCCCCCTTCAGCGCGGTGGCGATCTTGGCGACCTGCGCCTCGCCGCGCCCATCCTTGCCCCAGACCATCGCGAAATCCTGGTCGGGCAGGACGGCGCCGTCCTTTTCCTCCAGGTCCCGCACGTGCCCGAAGGAGGCGAGCACGGTGAAGTCACGCCCGAGATACTTCTCGATCGTCTTGGCCTTGGCCGGTGATTCCACCACGACGACGTCGGTCATATTGGTCCCGGATCACCCGTTCGTGCTGCGCATGACGCGATGGCCGGGCAGGAGTTGCACGCGGCCCTCAAGTTCCAGGTCGGTCAGCACGACCTGGAGTTCGGGGGCAGTCAGGTGGCAGCGTCGCAGCACCTCGTCAACCGATACCGGTGACATTCCAATGAGTTCAAGCACTTCGCCAGCCCCTTCCGGGGGCGGGCCGAGGGAGTCCGGTGGCTCCTCGGCGGTTTCGGCCATCCGGGCGGGGTCGAACAGCGGCCCGTCGCGGGGCTGTTCGGGCAGGTGGTCGAGCACGTCCTCGGCCGTTTCGGTCAGGTGCGCGCCCTGGCGGATCAGGTCGTTCGACCCGCGGCAGCGCGGGTCCAACGGCGAGCCGGGCACGGCAAAGATTTCTCGTCCCTGTTCCAGGGCAAGCCGCGCGGTGATCAGCGTGCCCGAACGGTGCGCGGCCTCCACCACCACGACGCCCAGCGAGAGCCCCGCGACGATGCGGTTGCGCTTGGGGAAGTGCCGGTTCGTCGGCGTGGTGCCGAGCGGCGCTTCCGCGATGACGGCCCCGCGCGCCGCGATGCGGCCGATCAGCGCGGCGTTCTCGGGCGGGTATGCGATGTCGATGCCGCCTGGCAGCACGGCGATGGTGCCGCCGGTTCGCAGCGCGCCTTCATGCGCCGCGGTGTCGATGCCGCGTGCGAGGCCTGAGACGATGGTCAGCCCCTTGGCGGCCAGGTTGTCCGCGAGGTCGGCCGCGACGCGCAGCCCGGCGGCCGAAGCGTTGCGAGCGCCGACGATGGCAACGGCCGGCGCGGCCAACAGCGCGGCATCGCCCAGCACTGCCAGCACCGGCGGCGCGTCCGGCAGCAGCGCGAGCAACGGCGGGTAGAGCGGGTCGTCGAGGTACACGAAGCGCCCGCCAAGCTTTGCCAGCGCGGCGGCTTCGCGCTTTGCCTGGGCCAGTGGCGGCGGGACGTAGGGGGTGCTGCGTCCCGCCGAGAGTGCCGGCAGGGCGGCCAGGGCTGCGTCGCCGTCGCGGTGGCGGGCGATGAGCTTGCGGAAGGTGAGGGGCCCGATGCCGTCGGTGCGGGCGAGGCGCAGGAGCGCGAGGCTCATGCCTGGTGCGGGGATATGTTCACGCGAAGATTGTATTGCGTAATTCAATCGATTGGCGAGTGTCGCTGGCCCCATTGATCCCGGTCCAGGGACCCGTTGGTCCCTGGCGGGGAGGTTCGGAGGGGCGGCGCCCCCCCGATTCTGCGCTAGGCTTTCGGCGATGCCACTGGAGGACGCCTGCGTGCTGACGGATCGCTATGACCTGCCTGTCTCGACGCGTTGGGTGGCGGCGCGTGACGCCTATGTCCGTGGCCTGGACCGGCTGCTGATGCTGCATGATGGCGTGCTGGATGGCTTCGACGCGGCGGTGGCGGCCGATCCTGGCTTTGCGCTGGCGCATGCCGCCCGCGCCCAGGTGCTGCTGATGTTCGCCGATGCCGCCGGGGCGCGTGCCGCGCTGGACCGCGCGGAGGCGTTGCTGCCGGGTGCGACGGCGCGCGAGGCGAGCCAGGTCCGCTTCTTCCGCACCATGATGACCGAGCCCGTCGCCACCACCATCGCCGCGCTGGAAGCCCACCTGGCGCAGTGGCCGCGCGATGCGATCGTGCTCAACACCACGGCCAATCCGAATGGGCTGCATGGGTCTTCGGGCGTGCAGGGGCAGAAGGCGCGGCTGGCGGCGCTGATGGGCACGCTCGCGCCGCATTACGGCGAGGATTGGTGGTTCGATTCCAGCTACGCCATGGCGCTGAACGAGGACGGCCAGCGTGATGCCGCGCGGCCGATCATCGCCCGGTCCTTCGCGCAGCAGCCGGCCAGTGGCTGGATCGCGCATTCCCAGGCGCATCTGTTCTACGAGGATGGCGAGCCTGGTGCGGCGCGCGCCTTCCTGGACGGGTGGCTCAAGACCTATCCGCGCGGCGGCATCCTGCATGGGCACCTGCACTGGCACCAGGCGCTCGGCGCGCTGGCGGAGGGCGACCTGGCGGAAGCCGCGCGGCTGTATCGGGAGGCGTTCTCGCTGGCCGGGCACAGCGGGTTGCCGCGGCAGAAGCTGCAGGATGCGGTGTCCTTCCTGTGGCGGATGGAACTCGCCGGCGCACCGCGGGATGATGCCGCCTGGCGCGAGATGCACGGTTTCGCGGTCAGCCACTTCCCGCGCGCGGGCGCGGCCTTTCCCGATCTGCATGTGGTGCTGGCGCAAAGCGTGGCCGGGGATGGCGAAGGGTTGGAGGCGCGTATCCGGCAGATGGAGGACATGGCACGGGCCGGGCGGTATCCGTCGGGGTCGGTGATTCCGGCCGCGTCACGCGGCTTCACGGCCTTCGCGCGCGGGGATTTCGATGCGGCGATCGAAGCGCTGGAACCGCTGCTGGCGGAGAGCGAACGGATCGGCGGCAGCCGGGCGCAGACGGATTTGGTGGAGTTCACGCTGCTGAAGGCGTGCGTGGCGGCGGGACGGGTAGAGGATTTGCGGCGGCTGGTGGGCGTGCGGCGGCCGGGGCCGGCGGGGGTGCCGGTGGCGGGGGTGCATTGACCGGGGCGGGACGGACGATCCCGGCCGGCGAAGCGTCGGGGGGTCGCGGCGCGGACCGGCATCGGGTTGGCCCGACCCCGACGTCTGGGAGGAAGCGGTGCCCGGTGCAGCACGGTTTCACTGGACTGCCGCAAATGTTCCTGTTATGTTCGCTGGGTGCTCTTTGAAGGTGTCCATCCGCCCAGCCAACCCGCCATCGGGTCGCGCGTCATAGCGCGGTCAAATCCCGCCACGCGGTGCCACCATCGATGTGTCCGAAAGCGCGACGCGCTGGCCTGCGCGTCGGATTTGTCCGAAACCGCCATACCCACGCCGCCTAAAGCGATAAAGCGCTAAAATCCGCCCTACCGCTTCTCCCCGATCCGCGGCTCCGTCCCGGCGATCAGCCGCCGGATATTCGCCTCATGCTTCCAGAACACCAGCACCGCAATCAGCAGCGCCATCAGCGCATGCTCGCCATCCGAGAACACCAAAGCCAGCAACGGCGACGCCGCCATCGGCACCAGCGTCGCCACGGATGAAATCCGCACGAGCTTCGCCGTCGCCAGCCACAGCGCCGCGCAGGCCAGCGCCACCGGCCACATCGCCGCCAGGCACACCCCCAGCGCGGTGGCCCCGCCCTTGCCGCCCTTGAAGCCCAGCCAGACCGGCATGGTGTGCCCCAGCACCGCCGCCGTGCCAGCCACCAGATCCTGGTCCGGGGCGACGAACCGCATCACCAGCACCGCCACCACGCCCTTCAGCGCATCCAGCAGCAGCGTCGCCGCCGCCAACCCCTTGCGCCCGGTCCGCAGCACATTCGTCGCGCCGATATTCCCCGACCCGATCGCCCGGATGTCACCCAAGCCAGCCCAGCGCGTCAGCAAAAGCCCAAAGGGGATCGACCCGATCAGGTAGGCGCCCACCAGCGCCACCACGAAGGCCGCCGAAGGGTCGGTGATCACGACGAAAACACCCGCCGCCCGGCCTTCCAGGTGCCGAGCACCCGCCCCTCCAGCGCCCGCCCGTCAAACGGCGAGTTCTGCGCCTTGCCCGGCAGCTTGCCGGCCTCGACCTTCCAGCCGCGCTCGGCATGGAACAGCACCAGGTCCGCCGGTGCCCCCACCGCCAGCCGCCCGACCGGCAGCCCGAGCAGCGCCGCCGGCTTGCAGGTCAGCAGCCCCAGCGCCGCCAGCATGGACAAATCCCCGCCATGCACGCGCGCCAGCGTTACGCCCAGCAGCGTCGCCAGCCCCGCGCCCCCGGCCTCGGCCTGCGCGAAGGGCAGGCGCTTGTCGTCGGCATCGCGCGGCTGGTGGTCCGACGCGATGGCATCGATCGTGCCATCCGCCACCGCGGCCACCACCGCCTGGCGGTCCGCCTCCGTCCGCAACGGCGGCGACAGCTTCGCATAGGTCCGGTAGTCGCCGATCGCCGTCTCGTTCAGGTCGAAATAGGGCGGCGCCGTATCGCAGGTGACGCGCAGCCCCTCCGCCTTCGCAGCCCGTACCAGCGCCAGCGCCGCGCCGGTCGACAGATGCGCGAAATGCACATGCCCGCCGGTCAGCCGCGCCAGCGCGATGTCGCGCGCCACCATCATCGCCTCGGCTGCCGGCGGGATGCCCGGCAGACCCAGGCGCGTGGCCAGTTCGCCCTCGGTCGCCGCGCCGCCGGTGGCCAGGGACGGCTCCTCCGGGTGCTGCACCACGAAGGCGCCGAAGGCCCGCGCATAGGACAGCGCGATCCGCATCATCCGCGCATTGCCGATCGCCCGCGCCCCATCGGTAAAGGCGACCGCGCCGGACTCGCGCAGCAGGCCCAGCTCCGCCAGTTCCTTGCCCGCGCAGCCGGTCGTCACGGCGCCATAGGGCAGCAGCGTCACCGACCCCGTCGCCTCGCCGCGCCGGACCATGAAGGACAGCAGCGCCGGGTCGTCCAGCGCCGGGTCGGTATCCGGCAGCACGCAGAGCGTCGTGATGCCCCCCGCCGCCGCGGCCTGGGCCGCGCTGGCGATGGTCTCGCGATGCTCGGCTCCGGGCTCGCCCAGGTTGGCGCGCAGGTCCACCAGCCCGGGTGCGAGGCAGGCGCCGTTGGCGTCGAGCGTCTCCGCCCCCTCCGGCGCCGCAAACGCCGGGCCGACATCGGCAATCGCCCCGTCGCGCACCAGCAGCGCCCCTGGCCCGTCGAGGCCGGAGGCAGGGTCGAGCAGACGGGCATTGGTGATCAGCAGGTCGCGCATCGATCGTGGTTATAGACGCCCCGGCGCGCTCCGCCAGCCACCCGCACGGCGTCACGGCAGCCCAGGGCTCGGGTCTCTCTGCACAGCGCGAGGATACTGGCCGCTTGCTGTTCTGGCATCCCGTTCGTCAGTGCACCACCACCCCCAATTGACCTCGCCGTTGCCGATGCCGAGCGCGAGCGCCGCGAGTGTGCGCGTGAACAGGAAGCGCGGGCCGGCCGGCGCGCCCCGGAACCGCGTCGCGTAGACAATGGCGCGGAGCGCCAGCACTTCCATCGCCCAGGCAAGGAACGCCACGAACCACAGAGTGACTTGTATCGGGTGCGGCCACCATGGATCCACCGCGGATCGCTGCGGGAAAACGATCAGCGCCAAGCCCATCAAGGCCGTGAACACGGCGGCATGGACCTTCAGGAACGAAAGCGCGCCTGGCCGTTGCCCACGCCCGACAAGCAAGGCCGGAATGGCACTGAGAGCGAGCAGCGCGATCGCGTCCTCCAGCAGGTTGCTCAGCGCTGTCGCAACCGCTTCTCGAAATGCACCCGCCGGTGCCCCGCCTCGCTGCCACGATGCGTCTCGGTGAAGCCGAGGCGAGGATACATCGCTACGTTTTCTACCATCTTCTCGTTGGTGAACAGGCGCAGCAGGGCGTAGCCGCGCCGGCGCGCCTCGGCCTCGGTGAAGGCGACCAGGCGGCGGCCAACGCCCTGGCCCTGCGCGGCGGGTGCGACGGCGATATTATAGAGCAACAGCGCGTCGGGTTGGTCCTCGAGCACCAGCGCGCCGACCAGCGCGCCAACCTCCTCAAGCACCCAGGCCTGGCCGGCTGCGATGCGCGCGGCGTAGTCGTCCAGCATCGGCGCCGGCTCGCGCCCCAGGCGCGGGACGTATTTCGCATACGCGGCGCGGACCAGGTCGCGCAGCGCGGGCGCTTCGTCGGGCCGGGCGGGGCGCGGTTCGCTCATCGGTTGCGCGGGAGCCGCCGTGCCAGGATGTCCAGCACCGCCATGCGGCAGGCCACCCCCATCTCGACCTGTTCCCCGATCACCGAGCGCGTCGGGTGGTCGGCGATGGCGCTGTCGATCTCCACGCCGCGGTTCATCGGGCCGGGATGCATCACGATGCTGTCGGGCTTGGCCACCGCCAGCTTCTCGGCGTCCAGGCCATAGAAGCGGAAGAATTCGCGGGCCGAGGGCACGAGCCCCCCGGCCGCCATGCGTTCGCGCTGCAGGCGCAGCATCATCACGACATCGGCGCCCGCCAGCCCCGCCTTCATGTCGGTGAAGACCTCGACCCCAAGCCGCGCCGCATCCGCCGGGATCAGCGTGGGTGGCCCGACGATCCGCACGCGCGAGCCCATCGTGGTCAGCAGATGGATGTTCGACCGAGCGACACGCGAATGCGCGATGTCCCCGCAGATCGCGACCACCAGCCCTTCGAGCCGCCCCTTGTGCCGCCGGATGGTCAGCGCATCGAGCAGCGCCTGCGTCGGGTGTTCATGCGTGCCGTCGCCGGCATTGATCACCGCGGCATCGACCTTCTGCGACAGCAGGGCAGGGGCGCCCGACTGCGCGTGGCGGATCACCAGCAGGTCGCACTGCATGGCGTTCAGCGTGGAGGCGGTGTCCAGCAGCGTCTCGCCCTTGTTCACGCTGGACGTGCTCACCGACATGTTGATGACGTCCGCCCCGAGCCGCTTGCCGGCCAGTTCGAAGGAGGTCCGCGTGCGCGTCGAATCCTCGAAGAACAGGTTGATCAGCGTGCGGCCCTTCAGCAGGTCGCGCTGGGTTTTCCCGCTGCGGTTCAACAGCGCATAGGATTCCGCGAGGTCGAGCAGGTCGCCGATATGCGGCGGCTCCAGGCCCTCGATGGCGAGCAGGTGTTTGGATGGGTGCGACACGGGCGGCAGGTTACGACGGGGCGCCGGATTCGGCCAGAAGCAGCGCGGCGCGCAGCCGGGCAGCCAGTGCCTGATGCTCCTCCGGCAGGCGCCCCTCGCTGACCAGGCGTTCGCGACCGTCGCGCGCGACCAGGAAGGTCCGCCAGTACGGGTCGCCCTCGTCATCCCGGCCGGCGCGAACCTCGATGGCTGCGATGGCGCCGGCGGCGAAGGTTTCGACCTGCCGGCCGAAGGGGGTGCGGCGGACCAGCTCGACACGGCCCTCGGCACCGACGCGCAGCCTGGTGCAGGGTTGGGCGAACAGGTGGCCGGCCGCCGGGATGCCGATCAGCCAGAAGAACGCGATGGCGCCGTGCTGCACCCAGGCCGGCTGGGAGGGATGCGCCCCGTCACGCGCTAGGATCCAGGTGAACAGCACCAGCATGCCGAGCCAGACGGCCATGAACGCCCAGCCCGCAGCCGCCATGCGGTTGCGGATGTCGATGGGCGGGGCGACGGAGGGCATGCGCCGCCATCGTGCCGTCGGTGGGCGCCGGACGGAAGTGGCGACACGGCGCTCGGATCGTTGCGCGGGCGCGGTTGCGCGGTGCGGGCCAGCGCGACGGTCCGCCTGCGTGGCAGACATCATCGGCCTTCCGAGCATGGGCCGACGGGCTCATCCTGACACGCGGGAACTGCTTCTGTTCCACCTGGCCAGGTGGGGGTGAACTCCGGGTCCGGCCGTCCCGACCGCTGTTTCAGCGCACCGCCAGATCGGGCCGGCTGGCATCGAGCGCCGCCTGCAGCATATAGGCCGCCGCCACCCGATCCACCGCGACCGCTCGCTTGGCGCGCGTCAGGTCGGCCTCGGCCACCAGCATGCGGTTCACCGCGGCCGAGGACAGCCGTTCGTCGAACAGCGCCACATCCATCCCGGTCGCCTCGCTGAGCGAGCGCGCCCAATCCTTCGCCGCCTGCGCGGCCCGGCCCATGGTGCCATCCATCGACAGCGGCAGGCCGACCACGATCCCGCCGGCGCCCTCCTTGCGGGCGATCGCGGAGACCTCCGCCGCGGCGACCGACAGCTTGCCCCGCTTCAGCGCGCCATAGGGGCTGGCCAGCATGAGTGTCACGTCGGACAACGCCACGCCGATCACCTTCGCCCCGGGGTCGAGCCCGATCAGCCGCGCATGGCGGGGCAGGGCGCTTCGCAGGTCCTTCAGGTTGATGATGGCCATGCGCGGCCTTATGGTCCGCCCCCCGCTTCCCTGGAAGAGCCGCATGTCCCTCGATACCGCCACTGTGCGGCGCGTCGCCGCCCTTGCCCGCATCCGCCTGCCGGAGGAGGAGGTCGCCCGCGTGCAGGGCGAGCTCAACGGCATCCTGGGCTGGATCGAGCAATTGCAGGCGGTGGACACGGATGGCGTGGAGCCGATGGCCGGCGGCACGCCCGAGGGCATCGCCGCCATGCCGCTGCGCGACGATGTGGTGACCGATGGCGGCCAGGCGGCGGCCGTGCTGGCAAACGCGCCCGACCGCGAGGGCGAATATTTCGGCGTGCCGAAGGTGGTTGAGTGATGCATCCGACCGATTTTACCCTCGCCGGCGCCGTTGCCGCGCTGGAGGAAGGCGCGATCAGCGCGGTTGAGCTGACGCGCGCGCATGTGGATGCGATGGAGGCGCTGAACCCGCGCCTGAACGCCTTCATCACCACGACGCCGGAGAAGGCGATGGAGGCCGCGAAGGCGTCCGACGCGAAGCGCGCGCGCGGCGAGGCCGGGCCGCTGGAGGGCATCCCGCTCGCCATCAAGGACCTGTTCTGCACCGAGGGGGTGCAGACCACGGCGGGGTCGCGCATCCTGGAGGGGTTCGTCCCGCCTTACGAGAGCACGGTGTCGGCGCAGTTGAAGCGCGATGGCGCGGTGTTTTTGGGCAAGGCGAACCTCGATGAATTCGCCATGGGGTCGTCGAACCTGACGTCCGCTTACGGCGGCGTGGTGAACCCGTGGTCGCGGCGCAACGACCCGGATGTGCGGCTGGTCCCCGGCGGGTCGTCGGGTGGCTCGGCCGCGGCGGTGGCCGCACGCATGGCGCTGGGGGCGACGGGCACCGATACCGGCGGGTCGATCCGCCAGCCGGCGGCCTTCTGCGGCATCGCGGGGATCAAGCCGACCTATGGGCGGTGCTCGCGCTGGGGCATCGTGGCGTTTGCGTCCTCGCTCGACCAGGCGGGGCCGTTCGCGCGCACGGTCGAGGATTGCGCGATCCTGCTGCGGTCGATGGCCGGGTTCGATCCGAAGGATTCGACCAGCGCCGACAGGCCGGTACCGGATTTCGCGAAGGCCTGCACGCGGTCGGTGAAGGGGTTGCGGATCGGCGTGCCCAAGGAATACCGGCTGGACGGCACGCCGCCGGAGATCGAGCGGCTGTGGCGCCAGGGCCTCGATTGGCTGCGCGATGCGGGGGCGGAGATCGTCGATATCTCCCTGCCGCACACGCAGTATGCGCTGCCGACCTACTATATCGTCGCTCCGGCCGAGGCCTCGTCGAACCTGGCGCGGTATGACGGCGTGCGCTTCGGGATGCGGGTGGCGGAGACCGATTCCGACCTGCGCGACCTGTACGAACGCACGCGCGAGGCCGGCTTCGGGCAGGAGGTGCGCCGGCGCATCATGATCGGCACCTATGTGCTGTCTGCCGGCTACTACGATGCGTATTACCTGAAGGCGCAGAAGGTGCGGGCGTTGATCGCGCGCGACTTCACGAATGCCTTCGCGGGGGTGGACGCGATCGTCACGCCGGCGACGCCGAGCGCGGCGTTTGCCGAGGGCGAGAACTCCGACGATCCGATCAAGATGTACCTGAACGACGTCTTCACCGTGACGGCGAACCTGGCGGGGCTGCCGGGACTGTCGGTGCCGGCGGGGCTCGACCCGCAGGGGCTGCCGCTGGGATTGCAGGTGATCGGGCGGCCGTTTGACGAGGAGACGGTGTTTGCCGTCGGCGCGGCGCTGGAACGCGCGGCGGATTTCAAGGCGCTGCCGAGTTTGCGGGCGGGTGCGTTGGCGTGACCGCCGAAGAACTGGCGCGCCGTCATCCGCGGCTATTTCATGTGACAGCACCGGGCGTCGGCGACAGGCTCGGACACGAAACGCTGATGTCCACCACGGCTTTGCTGGCCCGTTTGGGTGTTGCGGAAGCAGAACGGCTTGAACTGACGCGTAAGCGCCGGGCTAGCGAGGTCTCGATACAGCACCCCAACCACGGCGTGACCGTGCTGAACGACAATCGGCCGCTCAGTGAAAAGAAGCTGGCGATGTGCCTTGATGACGGTCTGTCGCCTGCCGATTGGCTCGCCATGTTGAACGATCGCGTGTTCTTTTGGGCTGACGAGAAAGGGCTCGCGCGCCTTGCAACTGCGAAGATGAACTGTGGCCGACGCCGAGAGGTTCTGGTGTTCGACACGCTTCCGCTGATCCTCGCGAATTTCGACCGCGCGGAGATTTCTCCGATTAACTCCGGCGCGACGATTCACCGTCCTGCGCGTCGTGGGCATTCGACTTTCGCGCCGCTCAGCGGGCTTGATTACGATCAATGGCGTCGCCGACGGGGGCAGCGCGACAAAGTCGTCGAGGTCGTTGTCCGTACAGCCGTAGCCGATGCGGCGAAGTATTTGATCGAGCGTAGGGAGATTGGATCATGACCTACACCATCGAAGGCGAGACCGGCCCCTGGGAACTGGTCGTCGGCCTGGAAGTCCACGCGCAGGTCGTCTCCAACGCCAAGCTTTTCTCCGGCGCCGCGACCGAATTCGGCGCGCCGCCGAACAGCCAGGTGTCCTTCGTCGATGCCGGCTTCCCCGGCATGCTGCCCGTCATCAACCGCGAGTGCGTCGCGCAGGCGGTGCGCACGGGCCTCGGGCTGAATGCCCAGGTGAACCTGTGGTCGCGATTCGACCGCAAGAACTACTTCTATGCCGACCTGCCGCAGGGCTACCAGATCAGCCAGTTCGCCCACCCCATCGTGGGCACCGGCGAGGTCGAGGTCGCGCTCGCGGATGGCACCACCAAGGTCATCGGCATCACGCGGCTGCACCTCGAGCAGGATGCCGGGAAGTCGCTGCACGACCAGCATCCGCAGAAATCCTTCATCGACCTGAACCGGTCGGGCGTCGCGCTGATGGAGATCGTCAGCGAGCCCGACATGCGGTCCCCGGAGGAAGCCGGCGCGTATCTCACCAAGCTGCGGCAGATCCTGCGCTACCTCGGCACCTGCGACGGCAATATGGAGGAAGGCTCCATGCGCGCCGACGTGAACGTCTCGGTGCGGAAGGCGGGCGAGGGATTCCGCACGCGCTGCGAGGTGAAGAACGTCAATTCCATCCGCTTCGTCATGCAGGCGGTCGAGGCCGAGGCGCGCCGGCAGATCGAGGTCTGGGAATCGGGCGGCGAGGTGAACCAGGAGACGCGGCTGTTCGACACGCAGCGCGGCATCACGCGGTCGATGCGGTCGAAGGAAGACGCGCATGACTACCGCTACTTCCCCGACCCCGACCTGCCGCCGCTGGTGATCGAGCAGTCCTGGGTGGACCAGCTCAAGGCCGCGCTGCCGGAACTGCCCGACCAGCGCCGCGCGCGCTACGTCAACGACTATGGCGTGACACCCTACGACGCGCATGTGCTGACGCTGGAGAAGGAAACCGCCGCCTACTACGAGGCGGTGGCGAAGGGCCGCGACGCCAAGCAGGCGGCGAACTGGGTGATGGGCGACCTGTTCGCCGCGATCAACCGCACCAAGACCTCCATCGCCGAACCGCCGGTGTCGGCGGCGGATCTCGGCGCGCTGCTCGACCTGATGGCGGACAATACGCTGTCGGGGAAGCTGGCGAAGGAGGTCTTCGAGGCGATGGTCGAGACCGGCCGCGCGCCCGGCGTGATCGTGGACGAACGCGGGCTGAAGCAGGTGACCGACACCGGCGCGATCGAGGCTGTCATCGACGGCGTGCTCGCCGCCAATGCCGACAAGGTCGCGGAGTACCGGTCGGGCAAGGACAAGCTGTTCGGCTTCTTTGTCGGCCAGACCATGCGGGCCATGCAGGGCAAGGGAAACCCGGCCGTGGTCAATGAGGTGCTGAAGCAGAAGCTCGGCTGAGCCGCGCCTTCCCCTGCCGCGCCCCGCCGTGCTTGGCTGCGCGCGGCGCAGTCGCGGGGAGCATCATGGACACCGATTCGACCGGGCCGGCGCCCGACCGCGGCTATGCCGAGACGGTGCGCCTCGCTGAACGCGCGGCGGTGCTGATCCTGCTCGGGCTGCTGCTGTATGGCGTGTTCAGGGTGCTGGAACCCTTCGCCATGGCGGTGGCCTTCGGTGCCTTCATCGCCATCGGCACCTGGCCGGCGCGGGCCTGGCTGGTCGGGCGCGGCGTGCGGCCGGGGCTGGCCGCCGCGGCGTTGCTGATCGTGCTGGTGCTGGCCGTGGCGCTGCCGCTGCTGATGATGGCGCCGGGCCTGGCCGACCAGATCGCCGTGGTGGCGGTGCGCGCGCGCCTGATGATCGAGAACCTGCCGGAGACGGCGCCCACCTGGATCACCGACCTGCCGATGGTCGGCGATCGGGCTGCGGCGCTGTGGGTGCGGCTGCACAGCGTGCAGGGCGACATCAACACGCTGGTCGCGCCCTATTCCGGGCAGATCGCGCGGTATTTGGTCGAGATCGGCCAGGCGGCGGCTGGCAGCCTGGTGCAGGTGCTGCTGGCGCTGCTGGTCGCCGCCATGTTCTGGACCGGCGGCGACAGCCTGGTGGCGCAGTTGCGCGACATCGCCGGGCGGCTGGGCGGGCAGACCGGCGTCGCCTCGGTCGAGGCCGCGGGCGGTGCGGTGCGTGGCGTGGCGTGGGGGGTGGTGGGCACCGCCATCCTGCAGGCGGTGCTGATGGGGATCGGCCTCGCGATCGCCGGCGTGCCGGGGGCGGCGGTGCTGGCCTTCCTCACCATGGTGTTCTCGATCAGCCAGGTGCTGGGGCCGCTGATCGTCGTGACCTGGGTGGGCGCGGCCGCCTGGCTGTACACCGAGGGGCAGACCGGCTGGGCGATCTTCATGCTGGCCTGGGGCATCCTGCCGGTATCGGGCAGCGACAACATCGTGCGGCCGCTGCTGATCCAGCGTGGCAGCGCGATGCCGCTGGGGCTCATCATCCTGGGCGTGTTCGGCGGGCTGATCGCTTTCGGCTTCCTCGGGCTGTTCGTGGGCCCGGCGCTGCTGGCGGTGGCGCATGGGCTGCTGAAGGCGTGGCGGGCGGCGCCGGCGGGGTGACGGTGGACGCTGGCGCGGGGTCATGCGAAGCCGGTGCATCGCATCTTTCGAGGACACCGCCGCATGGCCATCGAATTGTGGACCTGGAACACGCCCAACGGGCGCAAGATCAGCGTCGCGCTGGAGGAGATGGGGCTGCCCTATACGGTCGTGCCCGTGAACATCTCAAAGGACGAGCAGTTCAACCCCGACTTCCTCGCCTTCAGCCCGAACAATCGCATCCCCGCGATCAAGGACCCCGATGGGCCGGGCGGCCAGCCGATCACGGTGTTCGAGAGCGGGGCGATCCTGCTGTACCTGGCCGAGAAGACCGGGCGCTTCCTGCCGGCCGACCTGCGCGCACGCGTGCCGGTCTATGAATGGCTGAACTGGCAGATGGGCGGCTTCGGGCCGATGCCCGGGCAGGTGCACCACTTCATGATGCAGCCCGACGGCCCGGCCAAGGAATACGGGCTGAACCGGTATGGGCGCGAGACGCTGCGGCTGTACGGCGTGCTCGACAAGCAGCTGGTTGGGCGGGATTTCGTGGCGACGGCTGGCGAGCCGAGCATCGCCGACTTCGCCATCCTGGGCTGGGCCTGGCGGGCGGAGCGGCACCTGCCCACGCAGGGCAAGGCGATGGCGGATTACCCGAACGTCGCGCGGTGGTACGAGGCGCTGATGGCGCGCCCGGCGGTGCAGCGCGGGATGGAGATTGCGCTGTCGTGACCTGGCCAGCGCCGCGCGGCGTGTTTGACGCTGCGCGGCGGGACCGGTAGAAGCGGCGGCTCAAACGCCGTGAGACTTTCCACTCCTGCGGAGGGGTGGCCGAGTGGCCGAAGGCGGCGGTTTGCTAAACCGTTATAGGATGTCAAGTCCTATCGTGGGTTCGAATCCCATCCCCTCCGCCACCCCTCACGGGGACAGTATTTATTCAGCAATATCAGATCGTTAGAGGTGAGGCGGTCAGGCCGCTCCCCCTCACGTTCCCCCTCACGGTCTCCCCCTCACGATTTAGCGCGGCCCCGGGAACACCGGCAGGGGCGCCGACCAACGCCGCAACCGCTTCCTCGATCATGGCGAAGGGCAGCGCGGGCCGGTGGCATAGAAGCACCTCGCGAGCAGCGTCGGTGGCCCCGCAGGCGCCCCGCCCGGCGGCCAAGGCCGCGTCCCGCGCGTGGACCATGAGGCGCTTGGTCGCGTCATCCAGCCAGCCAGGCACCTCGGCGGGTGCTGGCCTTGGGTCCTTGGCGGGGTCACGCATAGGGGCAGCCTGCGCTATCGGAGGGAACAAAACAAGAACGTAGGACCCTCCGAACACCCCAAAACCCAAGGGCCTGACCGGGCCCGCAACGCAGGCGGCTAATCGCAGGACGTCCGGACAAGGGGCGCTTTCGTGTGCAGTCCACTTCTCCGGAAGCCGATAGCCGGCCGGGCCTGGGCGGCCTTGGCGGGGACGCTTCCCGAAAGGCCCGGCTAATGCCCTGCGCCTCCCCACGGATCAAAAATCCAAACGCCGCCGGCCGCCGGGCTCAAATCAGCGACCCACAGGGCGGGGGCAATCCGGGCGCCCTGCCTAGTCCCCGAACGTAGCCCCTGAAATAGGCGGTCCCTCCCCACGGCCCAAAGCTGGCGCCGGCAATAGGGGCCACCTCCCCACGGCCCAGATTGGGTGCCGGCAATAGGGCCCTCCTCCCCACGGACCAAAGCCCCGCGCGGCTGGGTTACGGGCGGTGGAGCAATACCCGCCCCCTCCCCACGACCCCAAGACTGGGCCGGCATCACGTCTGTGCCGACCGTGGACCCCTCACAACCCCCTCAAGGCCACCGCCCCGGGCCCCTTCGGAACCCCCGAGGGCCCGTGCGGACGTGTGCGCCACCAAGGACCCAAACCCACCATGACCAACACTCCCGCCGTCCTCGCCGCCCCTGGCGTGGATGCGCTTCGCGCCATCGACATCTGGACCGATGGAAGCTGCCGCCCGAACCCCGGCATGGGGGGCTGGGCTGCCATCCTCCGCAATCCCGAGGGCCAGACCCGCGATTTCAGCGGCGGCGAGGCCATGACCACCAACAACCTCATGGAGCTTCGCGCCGCCATTGCCGGGCTTGAGGCTTTGAAGCGGCCCAGCCGCGTTACCCTCCATTCCGATAGCGAATATGTCGTGCGAGGCATGACGCTATGTCTGCCGCGCTGGCGGGAAACCCGGTGGCGAACGGCCAAGGGGAAGCCCGTCGAGAACGCCGACCTATGGACCCGTCTCGCGGAGGCGGCCGAAGGCCACGACATCACCTGGCGCTGGGTGCAGGGCCACGGCGGGGACCCGATGAACGCCCGTGCAGATGCCCTTGCCAATGCGGCGCGGCGCCGTGCGGGGGGTTCCGCCCGTGCTTGACGGTCTCGGCGCTGCTCCGCCCGAGCGCGAGCTACCGGTGCAGTGGACTTCTCCGGAAAGGGCCCTGCGCGGTGCCCCGGGGAAGGACCGCCTCCCTACCGCCCACCTCAAGCTCGCTGTCGAACAGGCCATCTTGGAGGGCAGGCAGCGGGGTGGACGACAAGGCCCATGCTCCCTGACCGAGATACAGGAACGCCTGTGGCGGGAGGACCCGGACGACGTTGCCCGCACATACGACGCCCTGGTCGTTGGTGGTCTCGGCAGTAGCGCCGTGGACGACGGGGGTGGGAGGCACGGCCGCCTTGCGGAGCGAATGCGCGAACTTCGGCGCCCCCTCCCATGGCGGCGGAAAGCTGGTCTCACGCTCCAGGCCATCGCGGACGGCGCTGGTCTCGACCGGGCGACGCTGGCAGCCCTCATGGAGCGCCAGGGCTACCTTGAGCTTGTCCCTTACGGGGGAAGGCAGCGGCGCCGCTTGGTGACCAAGCAAGCGTTCGATGCGGACCTCGGGCACAACGCCGATGGATCGCACCGCCGGATCGGCCGCCTTGAGGGGATGGCCCGGGCTGTGGTCTTCCCGGTCTTCTACCCGGACAAGGTGCCCAGCATTCTGTGGTCTCTCGACTACGAGGGCATCGCAGCACGGGCAGCATCTATCGGGAGGAAGCGGGAGCGGATGCGCTGGTTGCTTCACCATCACCCCTATCTACCGGATGCCGAACTGGCGAAGCTGGGCGGATACAGCGTGCGGGGTGTGGAGAAGGCCCGGGCATCCTCGGTCCACTGCCAGGCTGCCCGCTAGGCCCCGTTCGGTCTCCTATAACTTCCACCCGAAGTTTCCCACCTCGGGGCCTTCATTCTGTAGGGTCTCCCCTCTGGAGGGTCCCCGGCAGGGCACCGTGTCGGGTATCTATAACTTCCACCCGAACTTTCGGCCTGCTGTATTCGCATTCACGGCGGCAGGATTAGGGGGCGGCGGTCAGTCCTGGGATCGTCCATGACTTCCGGCAGCGTTCGCGCCACCGCGATCTTCTGTCTTAGCGCCGCCTTCTGTTCCGCCCTCTCCATCGTCAATATCCCCGGAAAGTGTGCGGTAAAGTTTAGCGGGTCTTGTGCCCCGCTAAGCTTGTCCGGGTGCTTCGCAAAATACCAAGTCTGGAAAGCCTGCGCCTCGATTGGTAACGCGCCCGACGCAGCCCCATAGTCATACCAGCCGATCAGAAGATGGTGGTCGTTAACCTCATCGGTAAACGCGGCGAGAAGCTCATCATCGGCACGGTCTGCGCCCGACTTGTTAGTGGCGTGCTTTATTGGGTTCCAATACCGGGTGCGCAAACCCCAGATTGTGCGCCGCTCCATGTCCGGGAAGGTTGCCTCTACATGCGCGACGAAGGGCTCCGCGCCAGCAAGCTCCGCGAGCCGGTGCGCGATTTCTCCGCCCCCGCACGCGAGCGCATGGACCGAGACCGGGTCCTGATCCGCGAGGAACAGGGCGAGCGCCGTCCCGAGTTGCCGCCGCGCGACCTCGATCTTCGTCAGCAAGGAGACAGCTCCACCCATCGTATGCCTGCACACGGCGGCCCTAGCGGGGTCGGCCACCTCAACCCAGCCGGCACCGGAAAGGGCCCTGGCGGGGCCCCGCCCCGGGCGCAGAGGGCATCCTAGACGGGCCCCCAAGGGAACACCGAGGGTTCCCGGCTATTTTTGGTCGCGACCCTGAGCGCCTGCCCGGAGAACGGCCGCGCCGCGCTTCCCCCCGTGGGGGGCGGGCGAGGGCCATAGGGGGGTGCGGTCTATCGGCTGCGGTAGGGGTTCCCATAGGGGCTGCGACCGCCGCCGTAGGGGTTCCCCCCGTAGCTCGGGGACGGTGCGCGGTAGGGGTCCACCGTGCCTTGGCGGCCGGTGTAGGGGTTCACGTTCGGGCGGGTGGACCAGTTGTTGTGGATGCTGTTGTCGGGCGCGGTCCGGTAGTGCGGCTGCACGTAGCCGCCATCCCTCCGCATGTAACCAGGCTGGTAGACTGTGCCCTGAGCGAACGCCGCCACTGGCGCCGCAGTAGCGAGGGCGCAAGCAATCGCTGTGATCCTAAGCATGTGTTCCTCCCGGCAACGAACATCGGCAGTGTTAGAAGTTTCTTTGGACGAAACAACAGGAATTTACGATTAATTAGACATTCTACGTAGGGTTGATGGTCGCCCGCCAAGGCGCGGCATGTCATCATAGAACAACGACCGTTGATCGGTGTTGACACAGTCCGGCCAGACCCCCATCCTCCCGCCACACCAAGGACGGCGCTGAGGGGAATTGACGATGGGGCGTGGTAAGCAACTGGCCTATGCCGTGGCCTACTACCGGGTCAGCACTGCCGAGCAAGGGCAATCGGGCCTTGGCCTAGAGGCCCAACAGGCCACCGTCAGGGCCTTCGCGGAGGCCCGGGGGTGGAAGCTCATTGCCGAGCATCAGGACGTGGCAAGCGGCAAGACCGACAACCGGCCGGGCTTCCTCGCTGCGCTCGCTGAGTGCCGCCGGATGGGGGCCTTCCTGGTCGCCGCGAAGCTCGACCGTATCACCCGCCGGGCGCACGCCCTGTCCGCGCTGCTAGAGGAAGGCATCCGCCCCCGCACTGCCGACATGCCCGATGCGGACGACCTCATGCTCCGGGTCTATGCGGCGATGGCGCAGCGTGAGCGGGAGCTAATCTCGGATCGGACCAAGGCGGCCCTGGCAGCCGCGAAGGCGCGGGGAATGAAGCTCGGCGGGGATCGTGGCAACCGCCCCGCCACGCCGCCGGATGCGAAGGCCGCCGCCGCCGCCCGGGTCCACACCGCCGACCTTGCCGCGTTCCGCGTGATGCCTGCCATCCGGGAGCTTCGCGGGGCAGGCGCGACCTCCCTGCACGCGCTAGCCGATGGTCTCAACGGCATGGGTGTCCCCACGCCTAGGGGCGGCACATGGACCGCCACGGCCGTCCGGCGGGCCCTGGCACGGGCGGAGGGGGCCGCAGCATGAGGGCGCAGCGGCGCACCGCGCCCACCACCACCACCACCAAGCGACCGCCCCTGAGGGGGCCTGGCACGGGTCCCCGGACGGTCTCGGCACCCGCCATGACCGAGGAACGGCGCAGGATGCTGGGCATTTCCAATTCTCCCGGCCGGAACCTCGCCATCGGGCTGGCGTTCTGGGGCGCGTTCGGGGCCCTGGTCCTCGCCTACCTTGGGGCCATCGGGTGACGAAAGCCGGCGGCCGGGATTTGCGGTCAACCTGACTACACCGGAAGGCGACTAAACTAGGAATTTGGTCACAGGCACATTCGGCATTGGATGTATTGTTTTGGCGCGGTCTCCCGACCCTAAGGCGCCCCGTCCTGGCCCTTTCGGCGCCCCCTCAAGGCACCTGCATAATCCCCCTACCGGGACCATCGGGCCACCTTCCGGCCCCACCCTTGGGCTAGAACGATCCCGGTTAAGTGATTGATATCGCTGCGGATTATTGTGCTTTCCGGCTTCCCCGGCGGGACCGGAACGGCCACTATGGGGGCACCCCCGGGGAGGGCCTGGGGAGAGGGCGGCGCGAGCCGGCCTTAGGAACGGAGGCACTATCCGCATGGTCACCACCACCACCACCGGTCGGGACGCCGGCCCCCGCCAATGGATCGCAGGCCGCCGCAGGTCCGCCACCGACCGCATCGCCGGTCACCTCGGCGAGGACCTCCAGGCTGCCCGTCGCGTGGTCTCCCGTCTCACGCCCATCCAGCGGTGGGTGGCAGGGGATGGGGACGCGGAGGCGCGGGCCGTGCTGGGCAGCTACGTCATTCACCACGGGAAGCCCCGGGCGCGGGTGATGGCGAGGGCGGAGTAGAGGGCGGGAGCTGGGCACACCCTCAGAGAGATTGCGGCGCCGGGGCATCGCCGCGTCGCCCGCCAGGGGCACGTTGAGGAGGGGGGCCGAGCAGCGCAGGGGCAAAGGACCGGTCAAGTAGAGGCTGTTCTGTCATTGCTCCGCCGGTAGGGCTGCGGCGGGACCCTATGGCGCATCACCGCCAAAGAGCTTCAATGCCCTCTCAATGAGACTAGCCGCCGTGGTGAGGGCCCCTGCACCACGGATCAACCCGCCGATGCGGCCCGCTAGGGTCTGCACCTTGGCTTTATCTGGCGTTGATGATGCCGCCATCTCCGCGCATTGGGTCGCGAGTTCCTTCACCTCGGCTGCCCTGTCCGGCGGCAACGACGACTGCGGCAGGGCCGCCAATACCGCCTGCATAGCCTCACGGATCGTAGCGATAGCTTCCGAGGGACTGCCGATGGACACATCCCGGCCGGCGGTGACGAACATAACCGGGCTATGGTCACCGGTGTGGATCGTGACACCTGACGGTGGGGCTGGTTTGTCTGCCATCTGTCGCGCCGTCCCCTCCATCTCCGCGAGGCACAGTTGAAGTTCCTCCGCAGCACGGGCGGCGTCTGCGTCAAACATCTCCAGCGCTCGAACCCGCACGCGATCATGCGTGCCCGGCTGCCTAAGTGGAACCGTGTTCTGGAGCGCCTGGCGGAGCAAGGCCGTTTGGTCGGCCAGGATAGGGGCTAGGCTGGCTGTGGCGGCTTGAGCGAGGCCGTCAGGGCCGCACCCGCCCAGGGCCGCCAAGCTCTTGTGCAGACAATCCAGAAGTGCCCGCTCTCGCTCGCGGACCTCTGCGGCGTGGTTCGAGACCATCGCACGAACGGTGGCCCCGGAGTTCAGGAGGCCCCGCGCCGACATAGATGCGGCAACGGCCCGGACCGCTTGTGCGAGGGCGGCATCGCGATCCGCAACAACGACAGCGAAGCGCCTCTTGATGTGTGCCTCAAGGCTCGGCGGCAGTTGGTGCATCTGAGTGCTTGCTTCCTCGCGTCCAGCGCAGCCCATACTATGCCGAGGCGGGCAGCTTCACGGCCAGCACACACTCCCGCAGCTTCGCCCCAAGCTGCCTCGCCGTGACATAGCTCCGCATCAGCACGTCTGACGGGTCGGGCTTGTGGCCGATCACCGCCTCAACGATGCGGGGCTCCTGGCCCGCCGCAATGGCCCGCGTCGAAAACCAGCGGCGGAAGCTGTGGAAGTTCACGCGGGACCGCCGCCGGCCTTCCTCGCGCTCATGAACGCCCACCTCCTGGCGATAGCGGTTGAACCTCTTGGACACGGCGCCCGACCGTTCCCCGTGCTTGTTAAGGTCACCAAACTCCGGGAATAGCCACGCATCGGCGGGCTTGCCCTTGGTCCGCGCCACGATGATGGGCGCAAGGTCGGGATGCACCGGCACGTCGCGAGGCGTCGAGACCTTGGACCCCTTCACGCCGGGCGCCCGGATCACGTCCGCACCGCACATGCCAACTGTCAGCCGCGCCAGTTCCTCCAGGCGGGCGCCAGTGAGGGCGCCGAAGCGCATCAGGTCCCGCATGAAGGCGTCGGTGGGGCCGCCGAGTAGCGCCGCGACCTCATCGTCCGTGAAGGCCCGTTCGGGTTCCGCTGCGCCCTTGGCGCGGGCCTTCCCTGGGGCCTGTCGTTCCCACGGGTTCGCCATGCCCTCCGCGACCACGCCGCGCTTCTCCATCCACCGCCAGTAACCCATGAGGGCGCCGCAGACGGTGCGGGTGCGCGTGGCGCTCACCGACCGTTCTAGGTGCTGGGCATAGAGGCCCGCGACGCGGCGGGTGACGGCCTCAACCGAGGCGCCGTGCCCGGCGGCGGCTTGCCATTCCGCAAAGTGCTTCACGATGCCCCTGTAGTCAGCAACCGTCCGCAAGCGGCGCTCGCCACGGTCGCCGGGCTCCGCCAGCCATTCATCAAGGTGCAGCGTGGTCGGGGTGGTGACGCCGGCCGCGATATCGGCAAAGGCCCGTCCCCGCGCCGCCCCTTCCTCTCTGGCGATGCGCTCCGCGCGGTCCTCGACCAGGCCCATTGCGAAGCCAACGGCGGGGGCTTCATGCACGGTCCCGTCCGGGTCCTCAAAACGCTCGACAGGGAGGCCCGTGGGTTTGCCTGCCCGGGCTGCGGTGATGGTCTCCCGCCACGCCATCGCCTCGGCCATCACGGGGTCGGTAGCGGGGAGCTTCCGGCGGGCATCGTCAATGCGGCGATGCAGCTCCAGCAGCGCCCTCGGCTTGCGGGCCTCGGCAATGTGCTTGTCGCGAGTGCCGAGCCCCTTGCGGAGGCGCTTCCGCCCGACCGCCTCGCGCAGGGAAGGGGGCACATCCACCACCACTTCCCAACTGGCCCGGCGCCGCTCCAAGTAGCCCGAGATTGTCGCCATTCCCCCTCACGGCTCCCCTCACGTTTTCCCCCTCACGGTGGGCCGAGAGACCAGTAAGGTCAAGGGTTAGCTGGGGGCTGGAACGGCGCGGAGAGGGTCCCATCCCCTCCGCCAGTTCTCCGCCGACGTCAATTCGATGGCACGCCGTCGCCGACCAGTGCCGGGCAGGCAGCTTGCGGACAATGCCGCAAGCAGGCGCCGATTGGCTGGGCGCGTCACGTCTCGGTCTCGGTGCCGGCCCCGCAGACACCAGCCCATTGCCGGAGCAGCCAAACCACGGCTCGGCTCGCCGCATGCACCGATCGCGCGAGAAATTTGCCTCAGACGCGAAACGCAGGCGCGAAGACAGCTGTCAGGCATCATCACGTCCGCGCCACAATGCCTGGCGGTTGGTGGCGATTGCTCCCCACCACGCGGCATACCTCGGGCACAGAATCAAATCATCTGATGGAGCTGCCGGTGTCGGAATTGATCGCCGTGGGACTTGTCGTTTCTGGATTGGCTGGCGCCTGGCTTCTCCTGAATGTCTTGGGCGGCGCGCTCGCATGGGTCGCCCGGCGCCAGGATCGGCGCGAGACCTGACGCTGGCGGCCGGTTGGACGCCCGGCGCGGCGCACCTTGGCGCGCGAGACGCCGCCGCCGCAGCCAAGGCGCCCGTCGCGCCACCCAGCCCGTTCTTCCAATGCGCGTCTTGACCCACCGGGGCGATTCCGTTCGCGCAGCCGATGCTCTACTCTGCACGGCAGCATGGGGGCGGCGAGTGCGACACGCGGCATCACTGGGAGTTTGCCTGCTCGCGACCGGCGCGATCCTGGCGGCTTGCGCGACGCCTGCGTCGCGCAGCGTCCTGCCGCGTTTGCTCGGCCCGTCGGATGAACGCCCGCCCTGGCTGCGCGACCTGCAGCAGCCGATCGAGCGCTACCCGGCTCCGCAAGGCTGGGGCGGCGACTACCTGGCTCAGGCCGGCCGCGGGCACGACCCATCGACGGGGCCAGCCCGCGCGGGCTGATGGTCCGAGCCCCGACACGCCGCTCGCCCGACCAGGAATCGCGAGGCGCATGCGCCGCACCCGCCCGGCATCCTGCCATGCCCGCACGCCCGGACGCCGCCCTGGGCGCGCATGCCCGCTCGCGTGGATGATTCCGCCCGGCCGGTTTCTGCCCTAGCCTGCCGCCCCATGACCACGCACCGCTTCCGCCCGACCCGCTACTTCAATGCCATCGGCACCGCCGAACCGGTCCTGCGCGTCGCCGATGGCGACACGGTGGTGACCGACACCATCGACGCCTCGGGCCTCGATGCGCGGGAGGTCGCGGTCGCACCGCGCCCCAACCCGATGACCGGCCCCTTTTTCATCGAGGGCGCCGAACCCGGCGACACGCTGGCCGTGCGGATCGACCGGCTGACGCCCTCGCGCGGGACCGGCTGGACCTATTCGCCGCTGGCGCTGACGGTGCTGGACCCGGCGGCCATCCCCGACCGCCCGCCCTCGCAGCGGTCGGTCTGGACGATCGACCGCGAGGCCGGGACGGTGCGCCTCGCCGAGCCTGCGCCAGGGCTGGAGCACTTCGCCCCGTCGATCCAGCCGATGATCGGCTGCTTCGGCGTGGCCCCCGCCGGCGGCCAGGCGCTGTCCACCGCGACCAGCGCGCAGAATGGCGGCAACATGGACTACCGGCTGTTCGCGCCGGGCACGACCGCCTGGTTCCCGGTGAGCGTGCCCGGCGCGCTGTTCTATCTGGGCGACGGCCATGCCTGCCAGGGCGATGGCGAGATCGTGGGCACCGGCATCGAGACGTCGTTCGAGATGGAGTTCACCTTCCGCGTGCTGAGACGCACCATCGCCTGGCCGCGCGGCGAGACGGCGGAGGACATCTTCACCATCGGCAATGCCCGCCCGCTCGACCAGGCTCTGCAGCACGCGACCACCGAGATGATGCGCTGGCTCGGCGAGGATTACGGCCTGGATGCCCGCTCGGCGAGCCACCTGATGGGCCAGGTGGTGCGCTACGACGTCGGCAACGTGTTCAACCCGGCCTATACGGTGGCCTGCCGTATCGCGAAGCGCTGGCTGACGCGGACGGCGTGACGCGCCGCGGGTTGCTTTCGGGCGCGGCGGCGCTGGGCGGGTGCGCGGCGGCCGCGCCGGCACCACGGCCTGCCGGCGATGCGCGGTACGCGCGGCTGGTGGCGGCCTATCCGGACCACCTCGTTGGCATCGAGGATGACGTGCTGACCTGGCGCGACGGCACGCGCATGCCGGTCGGCGCGCGCCGGCCGGCGCGGGATTTCGCGACGATGCTGCGCGACGCGACCATCGCCGACCAACTGCGCCAGGACTATATCGCCGGCCCGCTGCGCGCCCCACCGCCGCGCGACCACAGCCCCGGCCGGCTGCGGAACACCGCCTTCTTCGACCGCCTGTATGGCGATTGCCGGCGCGGAGAGGCCGCACCCCGCATGCGCGCCGTGACCTGGATGCCGCGCACGCATCCGCAGGCGTTGCGGGTGACCATGGTGAACGATGTCGCCGTTCGGCTCGAACGTGTCATCGCCGCGCTGGAGGCGCTGCCGGACCGCTTCAGGGCCTGGCTGGTGCCGGCCGCCGGCGGCTATGCCTGCCGGGCGGTCGCGGATACCGGCCTGTCCAGCATCCATGGCCATGGCGCGGCGATCGACATCGCGGTGCGGCAGTCGGACTACTGGGTGTGGGCACGCGCGCGCGGTGACTTCCCGCACCGCAACCGGATCCCTTTCGAGGTGGTCGCGCCCTTCGAAGCCGAGGGCTTCATCTGGGGCGGCAAGTGGTATCACTACGACACGATGCATTTCGAATACCGGCCGGAGCTGGTTTCCTAACCCGGCGGCGGCCGGCGCGCCTCCAGCAGCAGGAAGAAGGCCGGCCGGTCATAGGGTGCGGGCAGCACGCGGCCCGATGCGTCGGCCGGGAAGCGGCGCAGCGCGACATGGCCCTGCACATTGCCGCCGATCGCCTCGATCATGCCGGGCAGGGTGCGGACCACCACGTCGCAATGCATCGGGCGCGGGCGGCCGCGTTCGGCCAGGCGTTCGCTCCAATGCGACAGCCGGGCGCGGGCGCGGTCGGCGCAGAGCAGGTCGCCCGGCGCCGGCGCCCGGTCCTGCGGCGCATGGGGCGCGAAGGCCGCGTATTGCGGTTCACGCATCGCGCTGTCGAGCATCGCATCCACATAGCGCGCATGGCGCGAGGACGACGGCAGGTCGGCCTCCGGCATCATCGCGACGCGCGCGACGGCCGACACGAAGGCCGCCGACCAGGCGGGGTTCGCGTAGTAGCCGAGGTCGTCGATGCCGGCCTGCGGCATGGTGGCCGCATCGTCGTCCTCGGCGGCGATTCGTGCGGCGAGTGCGACCATGCCCGCGCGCAGGTCCCTGTGCCGGGCCGCGATGCGCCAGCCGCCCGGCAGCGAGGACCAGTATTCCTCCAGCCGCGCGATGCGCGCGGGCGTCGCGGCGTTGTCTGGAGGGCGGTATTCGGGCCAACCTTCGATGACGACGCGGCCCCAGCCGCGCCATTCCTCGACCGCGGCGCGGGCCAGGGGATTGGTCGGGTTGGGGTCGGGCAGGGGTGCCTCGCGCCCCGCGCAGGCGGCGAGGGCAAGCAACAGGAACGGCAGGATCAGGCGCATCGCGGTGCTATATGGCCGAGTTGGGCGACGACCGCACCGGGCCTCGTGATGACTATTGCAGGGCGGCCTGCGGCGCCGGGTCCGCATGCGCCAGTTCGATGCCCTGGAGCGTGGCGCGCACCACGCGGCAGTCGCGCACGACCACTTCCTCGCGGTAGAGCACCAGGCGCAGGCTGTCGCCGGGGCGCAGGCCGGAGATGCCGCCGACCACCGCGCCGGTGGGCGAGAGCATCCGCAGCACGCCATCGCGCCGGTGCCAGCCGACCAGGACCGAGCAGGTCTCGTTGAAGGCGTATTGCGCCGCGCTGCCATTGGACATGGCGGGCCGCATCGCGGCCGGCGAGGGAAGGGTCGTCATCGAGGGGCCTCCTGCCACCAGGGCGCCGCCAGGGGCGCGCACCGCGATGGTGGAGGGGGCGGGGCTAACCGAGGGTTAAGCCCCGCCCGCCGGCGTCACTGCGCCGCAGTCGCCAACTTGTCCTGGGTGCGCGTGTCGAAGTCGCTGGCGTCGTGACGTTCGTGCAGCTGGCTCGACGGGTCGCCCTGCACGCGGTTGACCATGCGCCCGCGCTTGACCGCCGGGCGTTCGCCCACCGCATCGGCCCAGCGCTGGACATTGGCGTAGGATGCCACGTCGAGGAATTCCGCCGCGCCATACAGCCATCCCTTCGCCAGCCCGCCATACCAGGGCCAGATCGCCATGTCGGCGATGGTGTAGTCGGCTCCCGCGATGAAGGCGTTGTCGGCCAACTGCCGGTCCAGCACATCGAGCTGGCGCTTCACCTCCATGGCGAACCGGTCGATCGGGTATTCCATCTTGGACGGCGCATAGGCGTAGAAATGGCCGAAGCCGCCGCCCAGGTACGGCGCGCTGCCCATCTGCCAGAACAGCCAGGACAGCGTCTCGGCGCGCGCGGCGGTCTCGGTCGGCAGGAAGGCGCCGAACTTCTCCGCCAGGTGCATCAGGATCGCGCCCGATTCGAACACGCGGATCGGCCCGGGGCCGCTGCGGTCCACCAGGGCCGGGATCTTGGAATTGGGGTTGGCGGCGACGAAGCCCGAGCCGAACTGTTCGCCCTCGCCGATGCGGATCAGCCAGGCGTCGTATTCGGCGCCGGTGTGGCCCAGCGCCAGCAGCTCCTCCAGCATGATGGTGACCTTCACGCCATTGGGCGTGCCGAGCGAATAGAGCTGCAGCGGGTGGCGCCCGACCGGCAGGTCCTTGTCGTGCGTGGCGCCGGCGACGGGGCGGTTGATGTTGGCGAAGCGCCCGCCATTGGCCTTGTTCCAGGTCCAGACCTTGGGCGGGGTGTAGTCGGGCGTGTCGTTCATGCGGCGGGTTCCTGTTCGGATGGCGGGAACTTGGTGCCGCCCGGCGCCGGCTGCCAGGGTGCGGCCCCGCGCGGGCTTGTTCGCGGGCGCGCCGGCCACAGATCATGGCGGCCCATGAAGATCGCCCGCCGCATGCTGATCCTGTTCGTCGTCCTGTGGCTGGTGCCGCTCGGCATCGCGGCGCTGCTGTACCAGCGCGACGGGATCGGCGTGGCATGGGCGGCGGCGGATCGGTCGTCGGCCGGCCTGCTGCCGACGGCCGACCAGCACCCGGGCGCCATCGTGCGCGTGTTTGCCGCACCCACGGTGCGCTGGCGCGGCATCTTCGCCGTGCACAGCTGGATCGTGGTGAAGCCGGAGGGCGCGCGCGACTACACGCGCTGGGACTATACCGCCTGGGGCGCGCCGATCCGCGTCAATGGCTTCGTCCCGGACGGGCGCTGGTTCGGCCGCGACCCGCAACTGGTCTTCGCCGCCGATGGCGATGCCGCCGCTGCGCTGATCCCGCGCATGCAGGCCGCCGTCGAGGCTTATCCCTGGCGCGATCGCGGCGACTACCGCGTCTGGCCGGGGCCGAATTCCAATACCTTCGTCGCCGCCGTGCTGGACGCCGTGCCCGAGGCCCAGGCCGTGCTGCCGCCGAATGCGATCGGCAAGGACTTCCCGCATGACGGGTGGTGGCTGCGCCGCACGGCGTCGGGCACCGGGGTGCGGTTGACGCTCGGTGGCTATGCCGGGCTGACCATCGGCTGGGTCGAGGGGGTCGAGGTGAACATCCTGGGCGGCGTCGCGGGCATCGATGTGCGGCGTCCGGCGGTGAAGCTGCCGGGGTTGGGGCGGATCGGGATGGCGATGGGCTGAGGGGCGGCTTTGCGCGCTTGTGCGTGCGCGCCGCTGCGCGAGGTTCGTTGGGTGCCAGGGCGCGACGCGCTGTCGCGCCGGTTGCGCGCCACTGGCGCGACAGCGCCGATGCCTGCCTCACGGGCGGCGGATCGTGACAGCTACCGCTGGATTGACCGATCGTCGGCTTCGCGAAGGGCGCACGGCGTCGCGCCCCATTGCGCGGCGGCGCGGAAGGCCGCCGAATGCGCGCGCCGGGCCGCCCCGCCCATCCTGGAACCGCCGTATGCGACGCATCCTTCTGACACCGCGCTGGACCTGGTGCCCCGAGGGTGGGCTGCGCGAACACTACTCGGTGCTGGTCGGCGCCGATGGCGCGATCCTGGACGTGCTGGCCGATGCGGCCGGCATCGATGCCGAGCGCATCGACCTGCCGGAATCGCTGCTGCTGCCGGGCCTGGTGAACCTGCACAACCACGCGGTCTCGGCGCCGCTGTTTCGCGGCCTGGCGGACGACATCGCGCCGGGCGACCTGCCGGGGCACATCGTCTTCTCGCTGCTGATGCCGATCGGCGACCTGGCAGCCGAGATCATGACGCCCGAGGAGATCGGCGACGTCGCCGAGATGGCGCTGCTGGAAGGCCTGCGCTGCGGCACAACGACGGTGCTCGACGTATTCCGGCTGCAGCAGGCGCCCTTCATCGACCGCGCGCGTGCGCTGGGCCTTCGCAGCTATTCCTGCCCCTACCTGTTCTCGACGCCGGGGCTCGACATGGCGGCGGATGGCACGCCGCTGTACCGGCCCGAGGGCAGCGCCGATCCCGGCTTCGACGCCATCGTCGCGCTGTTCGAACGGCATGACGAAGGGCCGCGTGGGCGCACGCGCATCGGCTTCGGGCCGCATGGGCCGGATTCCTGCACGCCCGACCTGCTGCGGCGCGTCGATGCCAAGGCGCGCGAGCTCGGCACCATCGTGTCGATCCACGCCGCGCAGAACCTGCACGAGATCGACCTGGTGCGGGCGCGCCACGGCACCGGGTCCTTCGAACACCTGCGCGGCCTCGGCCTGCTGCGCGAGGGCGTGGTGCTGGCGCATGCGATGTACGCGACGGACAAGGAACTGGAGATGGCGCGCGCCGACGGTGCTGCGGTGGCGTCCTGCCCGTTGGCCTTCGCGCGCAGCGGCCGCTTCGTGCCGTTGGCGCGCTTCGAGGCCGCCGGCGTGCGCCTTGGCATCGGCACCGATGGCGTGACGCTCGACATGGTGCAGGAGGTCCGCACCGCGTCGGTCTTCGCGAAGGTGCAGTCCGGCAGCGCGCATGGGCTGTCGGCGGAGCGCGTGCTGCGCGCCGCCACGCGGGATGCGGCCCTGGCGCTGGGGCGCGACGACCTTGGGGTTATCGCGCCGGGCGCGCGGGCGGATCTGGTGGCGATCGACCTCGGTTCGTCGCGCTACCAGCCGGTATGGGACCCGCTGAAGGCGCTGCTGACCAATGGCGCGGCGTCGGACCTGTCGCTGGCGATGGTGGAGGGGCGTGTGCTGTTGCGGGACGGGCGGGTGATGGTGGCCGATGAGCGCGCGGTGACGCGGCGCGGTGCGCGGGCGGTGGAACGCGTGTGGCAGGAGGCGCTGCGGCGCGGACGCATTCCGCGCAGCGTCGCGGCGCGGGCGGGGCGGATCGCGCCGTAAGGCGCGTGGGAGGCATCGCGCCGTGAGGCGCGTGGGGCGTATCGCGCGGTAAGGCGCGTCCGGACCAATACGCCGGGAAGCCGCTTCCGCCGGCTCGCCGCGCGATCTAGCCTCGGTGCAACATCGGAGACTGCCGCATGACCATCCATCGCAGGCCCCTCATCCTCGGCGGCGCAACGCTGCTTGCCGCGCCGGCCCTCGCGCAGGGCGCGCGCCGCCCGCTGCGCGTCGTGGTGCCCTTCCCGCCGGGTGGCGGCGTGGACAGCCTGGCGCGGGTGCTGGCGGACCGGCTGCCGGCGGTGCTCGACCAGCCCGTGGTGGTGGACAACCGCAGTGGCGCCGGTGGGCTGATCGGCGCCGATGCGGTGGCCAAGGGACCGCCGGACGGCACCATGATCGGCATCATCGGCGCCGCCACGCTGTGTGCCGCGCCCTTCCTGCAAGCGTCGATGCCGTTCAGCCCGACCCGCGACCTACGGCCGGTCACGCAGATCACCGATGCCTCGGTGCTGCTGGTGGTGAACGCGCAGCGCGCGGCCGAACGCGGCTGGACCGACCTGCCGGCGACGCTGGCCTGGGCGCGCGCCAATCCGGGCGCGCTGCGCCTGGCGCATTCCGGCGTCGCGACCGTCAGCCACCTGACGCTGGCCGCACTCGGCCAGGCGGCGCAGGTGCAGATCACCGAACTGCCCTATCGCGGCGGCGCGCAGGCGACCATCGATGCGGTGTCGGGCGTGTTGGACGGGTCGGCCGACCTGCCGACGGCGCTGATCCCGCATGTGGAAGCCGGGCGGCTGCGGGCGCTGGGTGTCTCCAGCCGCCGGCGCTTCGGGCTGCTGCCGGATGTGCCGTCGTTTGCCGAGTATCCCGCGCTCGGCCTGGGCGACATCGATATCCGGTCGTGGAATGCGATGATGGTGCCGGCCGGCACGCCGGATGCCGAGGTGGCGCGGCTGTTCGCCGGGCTGCGCCAGGTGGGCACGCAACCGGGCTTCCGCGATGCGCTGCGCCCGCTCGGCTACGACGCGGCGGTCAGCGAGAGCCCGGCGGCAATGGCGGCGATGATCGCGAGCGAGACGCCGCGCTGGCAGCGCCTGGTGCAGATTTCGGGCGCGCGCGTGGACTAAGGCGGCGGGCCTGCGGGGCGGTCGTCGCGCGCCCGGTCACGCTTTGGCGAACCAGGTGGCGATACGACCGGCGGCACGGTCGATGACGTCGGGCTTGTCGTAGTAGTCGAGGTGAGGCGTTTCGTCCCACACCAGCGCCTTGGGCGTGCCGGCCGGAACGGCGTCGAAGTGTCGCCGCGCCGCTGTCGGCAGGAAGCACGCATCGCCGTGGATCATGAGCCATGGCGTGGTTATCGCGCGTGCCGCCGTCATGGACTCGTACGCAAGCAGATCCGCGTCGCTCATGACTGCATAGCGGTTGTCCCACAGGCCCTTCTCGGCCCAGGGATGGTACCAGTCCCAGACGAACCTGCCCGGCATGGCGACGTTCATGTCCACCTCGTCGACCCCCGCGATGTATTCGACCTCCATGGTTGCCTGATACCGCTGCCTCGCCGCCAGGCCCGCGGACTGGCGCCGTGCCAAGCCGTCCTCGGTAAGCCAATCGATGTCCCCCTGATGATCGCGATACTGGCCGGCAATGGTGGCGAGCCCCTTCGCGAGAGGCGACTCCGCTGCGGCCTTCAGCGCCTCGGAGCTGCCCTGGCAGATGCCCAGGACGAAGACGCGGCTGGCCTCGACCTCCGGCCGGGTTGCGAGAAAGGCGACCGAGCGCTTGAGGTCCTCGACCTTCGCCGCGGGATTCTCCCAGCAGCGGGGCTCTCCGCCACTCTCGCCGCGGTAGCGGCAGTCGAAGGCGAGCGCGGCATATCCGAGGTCCGCGAGCCTTCGGGCATATTGCGTCGGGGCCTGCTCCTTCTGGTAGGTCATCGGGCCGATGATGGTGACAGCCGGCGCCGGCAGCCGGGTCGGGAGATAGAGATCTCCGACACAGAACGCCTCGCCGCTGTCGAACCGAACCTTCTCGAATGTTCTCGACGATTCCACGGCAAGCTCCCACTGCAGGCTGCGACTGTCTGCTCGAACTGGGGCCTGCGCGCGCCACGCGCTTGAATATTCTTGCGCCATTCCAATTCACCCGATCGCGGAACCAAGGCGCAGGGGCAGGCGGCATGGCGATGGTGACTGCGAGAAGCGCCGTACCCTTCGAGACCGGCGTCTCGCGCCGGCCGATCGACGCCCTGGAACCGGCCACGATCCACCAGAGCAGTCGCGCCCTCGGCTGGGATGGCATGACCGCCGAAATCGGGTCGCATCGCGGCTGGATCGCCGATGACCTCGTGGTCGATGGCTACTACCTGGCGGTCAACGTCGACGCCCAGCCGCTGGTGATCGAGAGCCGGGAGCGCGGTCGCTTCGTCCGGAACATCGTGCCGCCGGGAACGCTCGTCATTCATCCTTACGGCGAGAGTTTCTCCTTCCGCGTCGCCGAGTCGGCGCGTTGGGCCGGGGTCGTGCTGGCGCCTTCCGTCGTCGCGGAGGTGTGCGATGGGCGACGGTTCGGCTGTCCGGCTCAGTTCGGCGTTGGCGATGCGGCGCTGCTCACCGGGGTCGACCACGCCATCCGCCACCTGCGGGACGGGACCAGCGGGGCGCCCGGACCAGGCGAGGCCGCGTTGATGCTTGCCGCCGCCCTCGCAGGGCGCCCGGATAGTCGGCCCCTTCCGCAGCGTCGCGGAGGACTGTCGGTGGCGCAGCTCCGCAGGGTCGCGGACTTCGTCGAGGGCAACCTCGCCGGCGGCCTCGTTTTGAGCGAGCTGGCCGGCGTGGCCGGTCTCAGCCTCTGGCACTTCGCGCGGGCCTTCACGGTTGCAACGGGGCGGACGCCGCATCAGTTCGTCATCGCCCGTCGGCTGGCGCGTGCCCTGCGGCTGCTGGCACAGACCGCCGAACCGATCGCGTCAGTGGCGCTGTGTTGCGGGTTCGCCGATCAGGCCCACCTCACGCGTTGCTTTCGGTCGGGCTATGGAGTGACGCCTGCCGAGTACAGGCGGCGCTGCACACCATAGCGATCCGGCGGATGCCATTCGTGCCCGGCGCGCATCTGTCGAACGACGGTGAGCGGCCGGCTCAGGCGCGGACATGACGCGGCGCCGCGCGGCAACGCGGCCCTGGCGCCAGGCTTCGCCCGGCGCTCCCCTACCGCCGCGGCGGCGGCGGGCGGCGGCGGGGCGGCGGGGCGGCCCGCCGGACCGGAGCGGCGGCACGGCCACGCGCCGGGGCGCGCCCACGCCCACGCCCGCGCGTGACCACCCGCGGCGGCGGCGGCGGCGGGCGGCGGATCAGGTAGCGCTGCTGCGCCGGCGGCATGAGCATCCAGCGCGCCTGCAACGTCGCGTCGTCGGGCACGTCCTCGCCCAGGCGCGTGAGGCCCTGGCGGGCGCGGCGCTTGTGCTCGTCGGTCAGGTTCTCCCAGATGATCGGGCCGGGGGTATAGACCGTCTCGGGGTCCGGGTCGGGGTCCGGGGCGACCACCGGGGCAGGGGGGGGCGCGGGCGCGGCGCAGGCCGACAGCGCCGCCAGCATGGCGAGCAGGGCGGCGCGCCGGCCGGTCACGGGTCCGCTCATGCTGCGATCTCCACCATTACGGGCACATGGTCCGAGGCCTGCGTCCAGTCGCGCGCATCCTTCAGCACGATGTGCTGCTTCAGGCCGCCGGCAAGGTCAGGGCTGACCCAGACATGGTCGAGCCGCCGGCCGCGGTCGGCCGCGCGCCAATCCCGCGCGCGGTAGGACCACCATGTGTAGAGCTTCTGGTCGGCCGGGACGAAGTGGCGCAGCGCGTCGTGCCAGCCGCCGACGCGCTGCCATTCCGTCAGCGCCGCGACCTCGATGGGCGTATGCGACACCACGCCGAGCAACTGCTTGTGCGACCAGACATCGTGTTCGAGCGGCGCGATGTTGAGGTCGCCCACCAGGATGGCGCGCCGGGCCGGGCGGGCCGCCGACCAGGCGGTGGCTTCCGCCACGAAATCCAGCTTGTGGCCGAATTTCGTGTTGGCCTCGCGGTCGGGGATGTCGCCGCCGGCGGGGACGTAGAAGTTATGCAGTTCGATCGGCCCGCCGGGGGCGTCGATGGTCGCACCCAGGTGCCGGCAATCGCCGCGCGCGCACCAGTCGGGGTCGCCATCGCGCGCCAGGATCGGGCGCCTGGAGAGGATGGCCACGCCGTTGTAGCCCTTCATGCCGCGCACCAGGCGATGCGTAAAGCCGAGCGCCTCCGCACCCTCATGCGGGAAGAACTCGTCCGGGCACTTGGTTTCCTGGAGGCAGATGACGTCCGGCGCGAGCGCGGCCACGAGGTCCTTCAACAGCGGCAGCCTCAGCCGCACGCTGTTGATGTTCCATGTGGCGACGCGCAGCGTGCCGCTCCCGGCGGCGGCCTTGCGGGGCATCAGACGATCTTCGTCTTCACCTCGCCCACGCCCTCGACGGTGCCTTCCAGCACGTCGCCGCGGACCACGGCGGCCACGCCCTCGGGCGTGCCGGTCATGATGAGGTCGCCCGGGGCCAGTTCCACCAGCTCGGACAGGTTGGCGATGACTTCCGGCACCGACCAGATCAGCTTGGACAGGTCGGAGGTCTGCGTGACCTTGCCGTTCACCTTCAGTTCGATCTTGCCCTTGGACGGGTCGATGCCCGCGGCCGGCACCAGCATGCCCATGGGCGCGGACTGGTCGAAGCCCTTGCCCATGTCCCAGGGGCGGCCGGTCTTCTTGGCCTCGTTCTGGATGTCGCGGCGGGTCATATCCAGGCCGCAGCAATAGCCCCAGACATGCTTCAGCGCGTCAGCCACCGCGATGTTCTTGCCGCCCGTGCCGATGGCGACGACCAGCTCCATCTCGTGATGCAGGGACTTGGTGACGGTCGGGTAGGGCATGTCGGCGCCGTTGATGACCACCGCATCGGCCGGCTTGGCGAAGTAGAAGGGCGGTTCGCGGGTCGGGTCGGAGCCCATCTCGATGGCGTGCTCGGCGTAGTTGCGCCCGACGCAGAAGATGCGGCGCACCGGGAACATGGCGTCCGTGCCCTTGACGGGAATGGCGGCGACCGGCGGCGGGGCGAGGACATAGGCGACCATGCGGGCGAGGCTCCGGGGGCGGGATGGGAAGCTGACCTATACAGCCCTCGCGCCGGGCCCGGAAGCCACCCTGCCGACTTAAAGTAATGCCTGAGGATCCGGCACCATCCAGCCGGAGCGTAAACAAAGGTGCGCCCGGTCAGGGGGGTGACCGGGCGCGGTATTGTCTTCCGATCGGAATAGTCGGGCGAGCCGGCAGGGGATACCGGTTATCGTCCACCGGATTTGTTGAACCCGGCTAAGAAACACTAGCCCTTTTATGCTGCGAAATCAAAGCGCAAATGATGTCGGCTGGGTGACAGCCGTCACCCCGCGGGACTACTCCGCCGCCTGCGCCATGCGGGGCTGCGCGATGCGGGCGGCGCGATGTGCGGCGCAGGCGCGGCCGAAGGCGTCGAAGATGGCGCGGCTGTCGGCGTCGTGTTCCCAGTCGTATTCCGGGTGCCACTGCACGCCCAGCGCGAAACCCCGCGCGCCGTCCACACGCACGGCCTCGATGGTGCCGTCGGGCGCCCAGGCCTCGGCGACCAGGCGAGGCGCCAGGCGCTGCACGCCCTGGTTGTGCAGGGAATTCACCGCCAGGCGCCCGGTGCGGCGGGCGGCGGGGGTCAGCACCCGCGCCAGGGCGCCGTCGCGCTCGACCCGCACGGCATGGGCCTTGCCGGTGCGGACCTTCGGGATCGGCTGGTCGGACGGGGTGGAGTGGTCCATCCGCCCCGGCAGGTCCTGGATGCGCTGGTCGAGGCTGCCGCCCATCGCGACATTCAGTTCCTGCATGCCGCGGCAGATCGCGAGCAGGGGCACGCCGTGGTCGATGGCGGCGCGGATCAGCGGCAGGGTGGTGTCGTCGCGGAAGCGGTCCTCCGGCGTGCCCTCGGCATGGGCGGGGCCGTCGTAGAAGCCCGGCCACACGTTGGAGCGGCTGCCGGTCAGGATCAGCCCATCGAGGTGGGGCAGCAATTCGGACGACAGGTCCTCGCCCGCGGCGGGCAGCAGGACCGGCGTGCCGGCGGCCGGGCCGCGCACCACGCGGATGTAGCTGTCCGATGCCGCGTGGTTCGGCGTTCCGAAGATGCCGAAGGCTTTCTGACAGCAGGAGATGCCAACGAGAGGTCTCATGGATCACTACACTTCCGCGACGCCGTGTCAGGATCAAGGCGTCCGTTTGGTTTTTCGTGAATGCGGGCCATGCGTTGCACGGATGTCATGCAAAGCGGGGCCGCGCACGCTGCGAAACCGGGCGTCAGCCGCTCTGGGGCAGCCCGAAGCCGCCAGGTTCGAAGAAGCGCGGGTCGTTGAACTGGAACAGCCCGGCGGGGAAGCGCAGCCCGGTCTCGATTCGCGACAGGCTCACGCGCGTCTCGCGCTGCTGCGCGTCGGTCACCGCCCATTGGCGCAGTTGCAGCGGATCGGGGTTGAAGACCAGCGTGATGCGGCCCTCGTTGGGTTCCGAGGTGCGGAACATGGTCACGCGCAGGAAGCCGCCGGAGCGTTCCATGGCGGTGACCGTCACGTCGCCGGACAGCCGCACCTCGCGCCGCAGCAGGATGCCGAGCGGCGTGCGGCTGACCAGCAGCGTGGTGGGGGCGCGCAATTCGCGATCATACATCAGGAATTGCCCGCCATCGGCGACCAGCAGCAGGGGTTCGGGCGGGTCGTATTCGAAGCGCATGCGCCCGGGGCGCCAGATCCAGGCGGTGCCCTCGGCGGCCGCACCATTCTGGGCGATCTGGAGGAAGCGGGCGCGCAGCGTGGACAGGGCGTTCAGATACGCCTCGACGCGCGTGAGGTCGGCGCGGTCGCGCTCGGTCAGCGCGGCGGCCGGCGGTGCGCCGGCACGCTGGGCGAGGGCCGGCGTTGCCAGCAGGAACGGCGCGAGGAGGAGCGGGCGGCGGTTCATGACGCTGATGTGGCGCGCGGCGTGGCCGGGGGGAAGGGGGGTTGCCCCCGGCCGAGGGCGCGTCAGCGCGGCGTCGCGGGCATGCCGCCCGGGATACCCTGGGGCATCTGCATGGTCTGGTAGCCCTGCGGACGGCGGAATTGCGCTGGGTCCTGCGCGCCATAGGCGATGCGCGTCGCCTCCATCCGGCCCTGCTGGCCCTGCGCCGAGCCCTGCGCGCGCAGCATCACGCCATCGGCGGTGATGCAGGCCTCGCCGGACTGGGATGCCCCCTGGTAGCGCCAGACGGTGCAGTCGGTGCCGGCGATCTTCTCGGTGCCGCCACGGGTGAAGCGCGCGTTCTCGAGGTCGCGCTGCATGCCGGCGGCCTGGGCGAGCGGCACGTCCATGATGGTCCGCATGGCTTCCATGACCATGAAGCCGCGCTGGTTCTGGTGGTCGGCCACGATGTAGCCGACGCCGCCGGGCATGTTCATCCGCATCATGCGCGATGCGGCCGCCCACTGCATGGTCAGTTCCGCCTGCTGGCCCTGGCCGGCGACGCGGTAGGTGACCGCGACATCGCGCGTCGGGAAGATCTGCGGGCGGTCCTGCGCCTGGGCCGCGAGCGGCAGGGCGGCGGCGAGGATGGCGGCGGCGAGGATGGTGCGCATGCGGTGTCTCCTTGGGTACGGCCAGTCTGCCCGCGCGAATGTGGCGCCGGGATGAAGACCTTCAGGCCTTGGCGAGGAAGCGTTCGAAGGCGGCCAGCGTCTCGTCGCTGACATGGTGCTCGATGCCCTCGGCATCGGCCTCGGCGACCTGGGGGGGCACGCCGATGGCGGCCAGGAAGGCGACCACGGTGATGTGGCGGGCGCGCACGCGGCGCGCCAGGTCGTGGCCTTCGTCGGTCAGGAAGACGCCGCGATAGGGCTTGGAATGCGCCAGGCCGTCGCGCTTGAGGCGGCCGATGGTCTTGATGGCGGTGGCGTGGGTGACGCCCAGGCGCCGGGCGATGTCCGTCGGGCGGGCCTCGCCCTCGCGTTCCAGGAGGTCGGCGATGATCTCGACATAATCCTGCGCCAGCGCCGAGGCCCGGGCGGTGCGGGCGGAAGCATGGCGGGCGGCCTCGTCCGGCGGGGCGGTGTCGTGGTCGGACATGATGCAGGGTGGATAGCACGCGGGATGCAGCGTGTGAATTTGTAGTGCATGCAACAATTCGTTGCGACGTAGCGGCGTTGGGGGCACCGCGACGCCGCGTGCGGTCACGCCCGTGTGATACGCCGCCGAAGCAAGCCATGGCGCGGCGAGGCCAGCAGCGCCGCCACGAAGATTGCGCTGAGCGCCAGCACGATCGACCCGGCGGTGGAGGCGTCCAGCATGAAGCTGACCTGGATGCCCACCACCGTGGCCGTGCAGGCCGCGGCCACCGAGACCCACACCATCCGCCCGAATCGGTCGGCCAGCAGCAGGCCGATCGCACCCGGCGTGATCAGCAGCGCCACCACCAGGATGACGCCCACCGCCTGCACGCCGGCCACGATGCTGGCCGACAGCACCGCCAGCAGCAGCAGCCGCAGCCGCCCCACATGCAGCCCGGCGATGCGCGCCTGGCCGGGGTCGAAGCAGAACAGCACCAGGTCGCGCCCGCGCAGCGCCAGGATCAGCAGGCCCGCCCCGGCGATCACCAGGGTCTGCCAGAAATCCGCCGGCTCGATGCCCAGGATGCTGCCGAACAGCACATGCGAGAGATGCACGTTGGAGCGCACCTGCGTCAGCATGATGAGCCCGACCGCGAACATGCCGGAGAACACCACGCCCATCGCCGCGTCCTCCTTGATGCGGCTGGTGGCGCGGATGGCGCCGGAGGCCAGCGCGCAGCCGAAGCCGGCCAGGAAGGCGCCGATCACCAGCGGGATGCCGAGCAGATAGGCGCCGACCACGCCGGGCAGGATGGCGTGGCTGACCGCATCGCCCATCAGCGACCAGCCCTTCAGCACCACGAAGCAGGACAGGATGGCGGTCAGCACGGCGACCATCAGGCCGACCACCAGCGCATCGACCATGAAGCCATGCTGCCAGGGGGCGAGGAAGGCGGTCATGCCGCGGCCATCCGCGCGGCGCGGCGGCTGGCCAGGATGCCGTGCTTGGGCGCGACGACCAGCACCACCACGAACAGCGCCGCCTGAAGCGCGACGATGCTGCCGCCCGTGCTGCCGTCGAGGAAGTAGCTGCCATAGGCGCCGAGCAGCCCGGTGAGCGCGCCGATGCCGGAGGCCAGCGCGGCCATCCGCCCGAAGCGGTCGGTCAGAAGGTAGGCGGTGGCCCCGGGCGTCACCAGCATGCCGATCACGAGGACCGCGCCGACCGCCTGCAAGCCCGCCACCGCGGTCGCGGCCAACAGCACCAGCAGCAGGATCCGCATGCGCGCCGGGCTGCCGCCGGACACCACCAACTGCGTCGGGTCGAACAGCGACAGCATCAGGTCCCGTCCGCGCAGCGCCAGCGCCGCCAGCACCACCACGGCGATGATCGCCATCTGGATGATGTCCTCGTCGGCGATGCCGAGCACATTGCCGAAGATGATGGTCCGCAGCCGGATGTCGGACGGATACAGCGACATCAGGAACAGGCCGAGGCCGAAGAAGGCGGTGAAGACCACGCCGATCACCGCATCCTCGCGGATCGGCGTGCGGTCCCGCAGCCCGGCCATGACCAGCGCCGCCAGCAGCCCCGAGGCGAAGGCGCCGACCGCGAAGGGAATGCCCGCCAGCCAGGCGATCACCACGCCGGGCACGACGGCGTGCGACAGCGCATCGCCCATCAGCGACCAGCCCTTCAGCACGACATAGCAGGACAGCAGCCCGCAGACCGCGCCGACCAGCGCGCTGATCGCCAGCGCGCGGCGCATGTAGTCGTACAGGAAGGGGACCAGGAGTTCCTCGCCCATGGTCAGGCGTCCCGTTCCAGCCGGCCGATGACCTGGCCGTCGGGGGCCATGACCAGCGGGCGCTCGTCATCCGAGAGCACCACCACGGCATCGGCGGGCAGGGGGGTGGCGCCTGGCAGGGAGTGCTGGCGCAGCGCGCCGCCGAAGGCACGCAGCAAATTGGGGCCGGTGAAGACCTCGGCGGTGGGGCCTGATGCGAGCACGGTGCGGTTCACCAGCACCACCTGGTCGCAGAAGGTCGGCACGGAACCGAGGTTGTGGGTCGAGACCAGGATGATCCGCCCCTCGTCGCGCAGCGCCTTGAGCAGGGCGATGATGGCTTCCTCGGTGGTGACATCGACGCCGGTGAAGGGTTCATCCAGCAGCAGCAACTGCCCGCCCTGCGCCAGTGCACGCGCCAGGAAGACGCGCTTGCGCTGGCCGCCCGATAGTTCGCCGATCTGCCGTTCGGCCAGATCCGCCATGCCGACCCGTTCCAGTGCTGCCTGGACCTCGCGCCGGTCCGCCGCGCGCGGGATCCGCAGCAGGTTCATGTGCCCGTAGCGGCCCATCATCACCACGTCGCGCACCGAGACGGGGAAGGTCCAGTCCACCTCCTCCGCCTGCGGCACGTAGGCGACCAGGTTGCGCTTGAGCGCCGCTTCCACCGGCCCACCGGCGACCAGCACCCGACCTTTTGCCGGGCGCACCAGCCCCATGATGGACTTGAACATGGTGGACTTTCCGGAGCCGTTGATGCCGACGAGCCCACAGATGGTGCCGGCATCGAGCCGGAAGCCGGCATCCTTCAACGCCAGGTGGCCGTTGGGATAGGCGACCGAGATCGACTCGACCGCGAGGCTGATGGGCTGGGCCAGCATCAGCGCGCGGCCGGCGCGGTGGTCAGGCCGCGCAGGATGGTCTCGGCATTGGCTTCCAGCAGCTTGAGGTAGGTGGGGGCGGCGCCATCCGGGCCGGTCAGGCTGTCGACATAGAGCACGCCGCCGAAACGCGCGCCGGTCTCGCGCGCCACCTGGCGCATCGGGCGGTCGTTCACCGTGGATTCGCAGAACACGGCGGGCACGCGCGAACGGCGCACCGAGTCGATCAGCGCGCGCACCTGGCGGGGCGAGCCTTCGTCCTCGGAATTGATCGGCCAGAGATAGGCCTCGCGCATCTGGTAGTCGCGCGTGAGGTAGCTGAAGGCGCCCTCGCAGGTGGCGAGCACGCGGCGTTCGGCCGGGATGGCCGCGAGGCGTTCGCGCATGCGCGCATCCACCGCGCGGATCTGCGCGGCATAGGCCTGCGCGTTCGCCTGGAAGGCGGCCTCGTGCTGCGGTTCGATCGCAGTCAGCGCGCGGCGGATGTTCTCGACATAGATCAACGCCAGGGTCGGCGACATCCAGGCATGCGGGTTGGGCTGGTTGGCATAGGGGCCCTCGCCGATACCCACCGGCGTGATGCCCATGGTCAGCACGGCGTCGCGCACGCCGTTCACGCGGGAGAAGAAGCGCTCGAACCAGCGTTCCAGCCCCATGCCGTTCCACAGCACCAGGTCCGCGGCCTGGGCGCGCACCACGTCGAGCGGCGTCGGTTCGTAGTCGTGGATCTCGGCACCAGGGCGCGTGAGGCTTTCGACCAGCACGGCGGTGCCGGCGACGTTCTGCGCCATGTCGGCCAGCACGGTGAAGGTCGCGACCACGCGCTTGGGCCGCGCCGGCTGCGCCAGGGCAGGGGCGGCGAGGGCGGCCATCGCGGTCCCGAGCAGGGCGCGGCGGGCGAAGGGCTGGATCATGGAGGTAGTCTCCCGAGGCGGCTTCGACCGCATCATGTAGTCCAGGCTACAATTCGCGCAAGGGACAACATTCCAGCCCCGTGCAAACCCCCCATGCGCCCTGGCCCCTGGCCTGCGGCGCGCAACCCGGCCATCATCCAATCGTCGCAATTCCGGGTGATCCAAGACAATGAACGCCGAAGGCCCCGCGCAATCCCGCGCGCCCGTTGCCGCCGAGACCCTGACGCAGAAGCGCGCCGCGCCGCCGATACCGCCGAACCTGCGCGGCTTCCTCTCGCTGCATGATTTCGAGGTCGCGGCGCAGAAGCACCTGCCGCGGATGCTGCATGGCTACATGGCCGGCGGGGTCGAGACCGACTGGTCGCTCAACGACAATCGCCGGGCCTTCGCCGAATGGGGCTTCGTGCCGCGCGTGCTGGTCGATGCGCGCGCCCGCCACACCAAGGCGAGCCTGTTCGGGCGCGAATACGCGGCACCCTTCGGCATCCCGCCCATGGGGTCCTCGGCGCTGCTGGCCTATCGCGGCGACATCGCGCTGGCGCAGGCGGCACGGGCGAAGAACATCCCGTTCATCATGTCGGCCTCGTCGCTGATCCGGCTCGAGGACATCATCGCCGCCAACCCGGACGCCTGGTACCAGGCCTATCTGCCGGGCGATCCGTCGCGCATCGAACCGCTGGTGGACCGCGTGATTGCCGCGGGCTTCAAGACCTTCGTGCTGACGGTGGACGTGCAGGTCTCCTCCAACCGCGAGAACAACATCCGCAACGGCTACACGATTCCGCTAAAGCCGACCTTCAAGCTGTTCTGGCAGGGTGCCACGCATCCGCGCTGGGCCTTCGGCACATGGTTCAAGACGCTGCAGGCCCACGGCATGCCGCATTTCGAGAACATGGATGCCGGGCGCGGGCCGCCGATCCTCTCGCGCGACCTGGAACGCGCCTTCGGCGCGCGCGACGGGCTGTCCTGGGAGCACCTGGAGCTGATCCGCAAGCGCTTCCCGGGCAAGGTGCTGATCAAGGGCGTGCTGCACCCCGACGACGTGGCGCGCGCGAAGGAGATGGGCGTGGACGGCTTCATGGTGTCGAACCATGGCGGGCGGCAGCTCGACGGTGCCGTATCGGGGCTGCGCATGCTGCCGGACATCGTGAAGGTCGCGGGCGGGCTGCCGGTGATCTACGATGGCGGCATCCGCCGTGGCACCGACGTGATGAAGGCCTATGCGCTGGGCGCGGATTTCGTCTTCGTCGGGCGGCCGATGCTCTGCGCCGCCGCCGTGCGCGGGCAGGCGGGCGTGGAGCGCGCGATCGACCTGCTGCAGGAGGAAATCCATCGCGACCTGGCGCTGGTCGGGGTGAACACGATGGATGGGCTGGGGCCGGAATTGTTGATGAAGGTGTAAGACGCCGCTGCGGTCAGCGCGGGCCGCGCGCGCAGACGGTCATGTGGGATGGACGCGGCAGCAGGCCGTGGCGCGTGTTCGGCCCGATGGCGTCCGGTGAGGCGTCCGCATAGACGCTGGTATGCGGGAAGGCATCGAGGCAGGACCGGATGAGCGCGCCGCCCACGCCTCGCCGCCGATACGCCGGGATCACCGCCACTTCCGCGAGGTAGGTGACAACGACGCCGTCGCTCAGCGCGCGGGCATAGCCTGCGAATTCGCCCGCGACCTCTGCGATCGCCACCCACGCAGAGGCTTTGAGCGCGCGCTCGACGCGCACCTTTCCCTCCGCACCATCCTCGCCCCATCCGAGCTGAGCCCATAGCGCGGCAATCTTCGTGCAATCGCCGGAGGTGAAGCCATGGCGGATGGTCAGGTCGTCCATTCAGGCGAAGGGACCTGCCGGTCGCTTCAGACCCAGATTCTCCCGCAGCGTCCGGCCCTCATATTCCGTGCGGAACAGACCGCGGCGCTGCAATTCAGGGATGACCAGGCGGGTAAACCGCTCCATGCCCGTGGGCACCACCGGCGCCGCCACCATGAAGCCATCGCAGCCCTTGCCAACGTACCATTCCTCCATCCGGTCCGCGACCTGCTTCGCATCGCCGGTGAACATGTTGCCGGCCATCTGCGGCAGGATGCGGCGATAGGTCTGGCGCACCGTGAGGCCTTCCTCCTGCGCGACCTTCACGATGGCGCGGCCGATGCCGGTATGGCCGACATGCTCATCCTCGAAGGCCGGCATCGGGCCATCGAGCGGGAAGGACTTCATGCTGCGACCGACCATCTTCGACAGGTAGTCCACGCCGACGGCGGGCGGCACCAGGTCGTCCAGCTCCGCCGCAATGTCGGCCGCCTGCTGCGCCGTCTCGCCGACGATGATCGTCACACCGCTCAGGATCTTCAGGTCGTCCGGCCCGCGCCCGTACTTCGCCAGCCGCGCCTTGAAGTCGGCATACATCGCCTGCGCGGCGGGCAGCGTCGCCTCGATGGCGAAGATGCAGTCGGCATGGCGGGCGGAGAGTTCGCGCCCCGCCTCGGACTGTCCCGCCGAGAACACCACCGGATGCCCCTGCGGCGGCCGCGGCGCGTTCAGCGGACCCGCCACCTGGAAGTGCTTGCCCTTGTGCGCCAGCACGCGCACGCGGTCGGGGTTCAGGAAGCGCCCGGCCGCCTTGTCCTGCGGGAAGGCGTCATCGGCCCAGGAATCCCACAGCCCCTTCACCACCTCGGCGAATTCATTGGCGCGTTCGTAGCGGTCGTCGCGGCCGACGTGGTCCGTGTGGCTGAAGTTCAGCGCATCGCCGGGGTTGGACGTGGTGACCAGGTTCCACCCCGCGCGCCCGCCGCTCAGATGATCCAGCGAGGCGAAGCGCCGCGCCACATGGAAGGGCTGGTCGTAGGTGGTGGTGGTGGTCGCGACCAGCCCGATATGCTGCGTGACCATCGCGAGTGCGGAGAGCAGCGTGACCGGCTCGAACACGCCGGGACGGTCCGACGGCGAGGTCGCGGCGAAGAGGTCCGGCTTGTCCATCTGCCGCACGCCATTGCCGTCGGCGAGGAAGAGCAGGTCCATCTTGCCGGCCTCGGCGATCTGCGCGAGGCGCACGGCATTCGCGATATTCGCCGCCGGCCGGTCCCAGGCATCCGGGTGGCGCCATTCGCCCACATGGCTGCCCTGGGCATTGGCATTGGCGGCGAGGATCATCGGCATGGGCGGGCTCCGGTCGTGAGAGCAGATCCCGATCGGGTGGCGTCATCCGATCGGGTGAAGGTGCTCGCGAAAGAGAAACGATGGGGACGGTGCCGTGCGCCAAGGCGAACGGAAACGGCTCCAGACGCGGATGCTGCTTGCATGGGCCCCGCCTGTCCATCATTTTGAATTCAATTCTGCCATGACACGCGCCCCCTACCTCCGCCTGCCCAAGCCGCGCGTCGGCGCGCAGGACCGCCATGCCAGCCTGCCCGCCTTCGTCGCGGCGGAGTTGCGCGAGGCCATCCTGTCCGGCGCCATCCCGCCCGAGGCGCTGCTGCGCCAGGAGGATATCGCGACGCGCCTGGGCGTCTCCCGCCCGCCGGTGCGCGAGGCACTGCGGCAGTTGGCCGCCGAGGGCCTCGCGGAATCCCGCCCGCGCCGCGGCTACGTCGCCGCCGCGCTCGACCCCGCAGACATCGCCGAGATCTTCGAAATCCGTGCCCTGTTCGAGGAACGCATCGGCCAGGCCGCCGCCCGCAACCGCAGCGCGGCCGACATCGCCGCCATCGAGGCCGAGGCCGCCGCCATGGAGGCGCTGCCCATCGGCACGCCCGAGAGCGGCCGCGCCTTCGCCCTGCACAACCGCCGATTCCACGACCGCATCCGCGCGGCCTCCGGCCGCCGCGTCACCGGCGAATTGCTGGGGGTGCTGGCCAATCGGGTCGAGCGCTACATCCGCCTGGGCGGGCAGATCGCGAACAGCCGCGCGCAGGTGAACCGCGAGCATCGCGACATCCTGGCCGCGCTGGCCGACGGCGATGCCGACCGGCTCGGCCTGCTGCTGCGCCTGCATGTGCATGATGCGGGGGCGCGGCTGCTGCGAACGCTCGGGCGCCCGGCTTGAGTTTTGAATTCAAATCAGGCCCAATCGCACCTGGAACGCCGCGCCGGCAATGACCGGCACCCCCATGTCGGAGCCGCGCCATGACCACCACCACCCGCCGCACAGCCCTTGCCCTGCCTGCGCTTGCCCTGGCGCGGCCGGGTTTCGCGCAAGCCTTCCCGACCCGGCCCGTCCGCGTGATCGTGCCCTTCGCGCCGGGCGGCACCACGGACCTGATGACCCGCCTGGTGGCCGACAACCTCGGCGCGCCGCTCGGCCAGCAGGTGGTGGTCGAGAACCGCGCCGGCGCCTTCGGCGTGATCGGTGCCGATGCCGTCGCGAAGGCGGCGCCGGATGGCTACACGCTGCTCGCCGGTTCGCCCGGGCCCATGGCGGTGAACGGGCATGTGTATCGCAACCTGCCCTATGACCCGGCGCGCGACCTCTGCGGTGTCTGCATGGTCGCGAACATTCCGTACGTGATGGCGGTGCCGGCTTCGCTGCCGGTCAACACCGTGCAGGAATTCATCGCCCTGGCGCGCGCCCGGCCGGGCAGCCTGAACTTCGCGACATCGGGCATGGCGTCTCGCCTGACGGTCGAGATGTTCCGCGCCATGGCCGGCGGCATCGAGTTGGAAATGGTGCAGTATCGCGGCGGCGCGCCGGCGCGCACCGACCTGATCGCCGGGCGCATCCAACTGGTCATTGAACAGGTGCCCTCCTTCCTCGAGGATTTCCGCGCCGGGCGGCTGCGCCCGCTGGCGGTCGGTACGAAGCGCCGCTTCTCCCTGCTGCCCGACGTGCCGACCATGGAGGAGGCGGGGCTTCCCGGCTACGAGGCGAATGCCTGGATGGGCTACGGCGCGCCGGCGAATACGCCGATCGAGATCCGCCGCCGCCTCGCCACCGAGATCGACCGCATCGTGAAGACGCCGGCGATCAGCGAGCGCCTGATCTCCTGGGGATCGGAGCCGCTCGGCGGCACGCCGGAGGACATGGACCGCATGCTCGCCGAGGATCGCGAGCGGTGGGGTCGTGTGGTGCAGCTCGCGGGGATCGAGAAGGAATAGGGCAGGCCCCCGATCGGCTGCGGATTCAGCCGATCGGGTGGTGATGCCCGGGCGCGGCCGGCGCGCGTTGCCGCGACGGGCCGCGCCGCCAGTGCGCTATTCCGCCGCCCGCTTCGCTACCAAGGCATTGTCGGCGCCGAGCCGCGGCGCCGGCCCCTGCATGCGCGGCCGTTCGCCATCGAAGGACAGCGGCATCGAGACGAGGGAAAAATCCTCGCCCGGCACCTGGTTCACCATGCCCATCGCCTGCACCTGCGGTTCGGCCAGCACCTCGGGAATGGCGTTCACCGGCGCGCAGGGCACTCCGATGCGTTGCAGCCGCGCGAGCCACTCCGCACGCGGCACTGCGCGCATGATGGCCGCGATCATCGGCAGCAATTCGCTTTGGTGGGTCAGCCGCGAGCGGTTGGTGGCGAAGCGCGTGTCGCCGGGCCATTCGGGGTGGCCAAGTTCGGCCGCAAAGCGCCTGAACAGCCTGTCATTGCCGCAGCACACCAGCACTGGCCCATCCGCCGCATCGAAGGCCTGGTAGGGCACGAAGTTCGGATGGCCGGAGGCGTGCCGCTCGCCGACCTTGCCGGTGTTGACGTAGCTGCTGACCTTCTGCCCGGCCCAGAGCAGCGCGGTCTCCAGCAGCGAGGTGTTCACCACCCCGCCGCGCCCGGTGCGGTGGCGCCGTTCCAGCAGCGCCAGCGCGCCCATCACCGTCCACATGCCAGTGCCCTGGTCGACCACCGAAGCGCCCATGCGAACCGGCGGCCCGCCGGGTTCTCCGGTGATGGACGACAGCCCCCCGAAGGCCTGCAGCAGCGGCTCGTAGCCGGGCCGCAGGCGTTCCGGCCCGACATGGCCGAAGGCGCCCATGGCGCAGTAGATGAGCCGCGGATGGCGCGCCGTCACCTCCTCCGGGCCGATGCCGAGCGTCTCGGCCACGCCGGGGCGGAGGTTGTGCAGCATGATGTCGGCGCCTTCGAGCAAACCATGCAGCGCCGCCACGCCGGCTTCCGACTTCAGATCGAGCGTCACCGACTTCTTGCCGCGGTTGAACTCGTGGAAGTTCAGTGCGTCGCCATGGCGGAAGGCCGCGCCCATCTGGCGCGCATCGTCGCCGCCATCGGGCTTCTCCACCTTGATGACCTCGGCGCCGAGGTCGGCGAAGATCGCGCCCGCGAAGGGGCCGGCCAGCACCTGGCCGAGTTCCACCACGCGCAGCCCGTCCAGCACACCCTTGGTCATTGCAATTCGATCCCCGCCGCGGTGACCAGGCGTTTCCACTTGTCGATCTCGGCCGCCTGGAAGGTCGCGAGGTCCTCGGGCGTCCCCGGGCGCAGCACCATGCCATTGGCGGTCAGGCGCTCGGCCGATGCGGGGCGCGCCATGACGGCGTTGATCAGGCCGTTCATCCGCAGCACGATCGGTGGCGGCGTGCCGGCGGGCGCGTAGACCGCGTTCCAGGACAGCATCTCGTAGCCAGGGAAGCCCTGTTCCTCGACCGTCGGCACGTCGGGCAGCAGCGCGACGCGTTGTCGGCTGGTCACGCCGATCGCGCGCACCCGGCCCTCGCGCGCATGCGGCGCCGAGGTGGTGGCATCGACGAACATCACCTGCGCCACGCCGCCCATCACGTCGGTGATGCCGAGCGGGTTCGACCGATAGGTCACGTTCACCATGTCGATGCCGGCCTGCGCCTTGAACATCTCGCCCGCCACGCGCGACGAGGCCGAGCCCGAGGCGAAGTTCAGCCGCCCCGGATTGGCGCGCGCATAGGCGACCAGATCCTGCATCGAGCGCACCGGCAGGTCGTTGTTCACCACCACCAGCAGCACGCCCACGCCGATCACCGCGACGGGGGCGAAATCCGCGACCGGGTCGTAGGGCAGGCGGCGGAACAGCGCGGGGTTCGACCCATGCGTGGTGTTGGCGGTCCAGAGGAAGGTGTAGCCGTCGGGCCGCGCACGGGCGACCGCGTCCGACGCAAGGAAGCCATTCGCGCCGCCGCGATTGTCCACCACCACGGGCTGGCCGAGTTCGGCGCTGATCGGGTCGGCAAACAGGCGTGTCGTGACGTCGGTGCCGGACCCTGCCGGGAAGGCGACGATGAAGCGGATTGGGCGCGACGGCCAGGCGGGTTCACTGGTCTGCGCATGCGCCGCGACCGGCAGGGCGGCCGCGGCAGCGATGGCGGCGCGGCGGGTGAGGGGGCGGTGCATGGGGCGTCCTCCGGGCGGTGCCCTCTGGCGGGGCGTCGGTCGCGGTTCTAGCGTCGGGCCACAACGTCCCTGCGCGGATGCCCGGGTGTCAACGCCCGGGCCATGCTGGACGGGAGGAGCCGCCATGTCCGACCTGCCGAAGCACGTCCATTTCCACGAGGAAGGCCCGCGCGAGGGCTTCCAGATCGAGCCCGGCAGCTTCCCGCTCGACCAGCGCGCCGCGCTAGTGGATGCGCTGTCGCTGACCGGGCTCGACGAGATCCAGGTCGCATCCTTCGTCTCGCCCAAGGCGGTGCCGCAGATGGCGGATTCCGAGGCGCTGTTCGAAGCGATCCAACGCAAGCCCGGCGTGCGCTACGACGCGGTCTGGCTGAACGAGCGCGGCTACGAGCGCGCCCGCGCGGCGAAGGGCGTGCACATCACCGGGCGCATCGCGCTCTACGCATCGGACGCTTTCGCGCTGCGCAACAACAACTGCACCGCGGCGCAGATGCGCGCGCGCGTCGATGGCTGGTTGGATCGCTACGCCGCCGATGGCGTGCCGATGGAACGCGCGCTGGTCATGGCCGCCTTCGGCTGCAATTTCGAAGGGCCGGTGGACCCGGCGCGGGCGGTGGGCGAACTGGCCTGGGCCTGGAACACCTGCCGCGCGCGCGGCATGGCGGCGCCGCGGCTGTACCTGGCCGACACCATGGGCTGGGCCAATCCGCAGGCGATCCGCCGCGCCGTGGGCATGCTGCGCGATGCCGTGCCGGAAGCCGAGGTCGGCCTGCACCTGCACGACACGCGCGGCCTCGGCCCCGCGAACGTCCTGGCGGCGCTCGAGATGGGCGTGTCGCATTTCGACAGCTCGGTCGCGGGCCTTGGCGGCTGCCCCTTCGCCGGGCATGGCGATTCGCGCGGCGCCGGCAATATCTGCACCGAGGACATGATCTTCCTGTGCCACGAGATGGGCATCGAGACCGGCGTGGATCTGGAGGCCCTGGTCGAGGCCGCGCGCCTGGCGGAACGCATCATCGGCCGGCCGCTTCCGGGCCGGCTGATGCATGCTGGCACGCTCACGGCGTACCGTTCGCAGCGGGCGGCGGCCTGAACCGCCGCCCGCGCGCGCTACTTCAGCGTATTGAGGTAGGCGATCAGGTTGGCGAGCTGCTCAGCATTGCGCAGGCCCGGATAGGACATGCTGCCCTGCGGCGCGACCGCCTTCGGATTCGTGATGTAGGCGGCCAGGTTGTCGTTCGTCCAGGTATGACCGCCTTCGCCAAGCGTCCGCATGTTCGCGGAATACCGGAAGCCTTCGATCGACGCGGCGCGACGGCCGACGATGCCCCACAGATTCGGGCCGACGCCGTTGCGTCCGCCCTCGTTGTTCGTGTGGCAGGCACGGCACTGGTTGAACACGCGCTGGCCGGCGGCCGCATCGCCCGACTGGGCCGACGCCATCCCCGGCATCCACGCTGCCGTCGCCACCGCCATCGCGATCATCATTCGACGCATGCAGAAATCCCTCCCGAAACCTAAACGTGAACGCGCCTGCGGGTGATCGGTTGCAAACGCGCTGCTGGTGCCTCGACCGACCGGCACATCGCAATTAATCACCTTTACCGATCTGGCAAGGCGAAACCGCGGCGGTGCGAGGGAAGGATGACGGCATGGAGGGACTGGTTCGCAGCGGACATGTCGCTGATGTCATCCTCGTCTGCCTGGTGCTAGAGGCGCTGGCTCTGCTGGCCTGGCGCCGCGCCACCGGCCGTGGGCCCGTGCCCGCGACCGTGCTGTCGCTGCTGTTGCCCGGCGCCTTCCTGGTGCTGGCCCTGCGCTTCGCGCTGACCGGCGCGCCCTGGCCGCTTATCCCGGCGGCGCTGGTGGGTGCGCTGGCGGCGCATCTGTGGGACCTGCGCGGACGCCTGCGCGGGTGAACCCGTGCGGATTCGCGTGACCTTCCGCCACGGTCGTGCGTAAACTATTTCTGACAGAAAATTATGTCAGAAGAATCACTTCGTGCCGGAGGGACGCCATGAACGGGAGCAGCTATCGAACCGCCTTCGATCGCTTGAAGGCCGACCTCCAGCGCACCGGCACATCGCACGACATCGAGGCGCTGGAACGCGCGCGCGGCGAGATGGATGCCTTCGTCGCGACCATGGTCACCGACCCGCGCCGCTTGCGCGCCCTGGCCGGCAGCAGCCCCGCCGCCGCCGCCGAGGTCGAGCGCATGGCCAGCGAGATCGACATCCCGCGCATGGTGCTGGACCCGCTGCACGACGCGTCCTTCACGCGGCTCTGGGTCGCGACGCTGGATGATGCGCGGCTGCGTGTGCTGCAGCGCGTGATGGCCGACGAGGTCAATCGCCGGCGCGAGGACAGCGTCGCGCAGACCTATGCGCCGCGCCGCCGCCCGTTGGCGCAATACGCGCGCGGCTTCGGCTGACCGAAGCCGTCAGACCAGGATATCGGCAGGGCTGTCGCGGCGCAGGCTGTCGCCCAATTCGCGACCGATGCGCTCGGCATCCGCCACCGCGCCGCTGACGCGCCGGCGCAGCAGGAAGCTGCCATCGGTGCGCGCGATCAGCCCGGTGAGGTAGAGCTGCCCGTCCAGCAGCACGCGCGCATGCCCGCCGATGGGCGTGCGGCAGGACCCGTCGAGCGCTGCGAGCAGCGCGCGTTCGGCCGTCGCTACGGCGCGCGCCAGCGGGTCCTCGATGGCGGCGAGGAGTTCGCGCAGCGCGATGTCCTGCGCGCGCACGGTGATGCCGACGATGCCCTGGCCGGCGGCGGGAACCATGTCCTCGGCGTCCAGCACCACGTCGGCTTCCGCTTCCAGGCCGAGTCGCTTCAGGCCGGCGAAGGCCAGCATGGTGGCGTGGAATTCGCCCTCGCGCAGGCGGCGCAGGCGGGTCTGGACATTGCCGCGGATGGTCTCGACGCGCAGGTCGGGGCGGGCATGCAGCAGCTGCGATTGGCGGCGGACCGAGGCCGTGCCGACCAGCGCGCCCTGGGGCAGGCAGGCCAGCGGGTCCTCGCGCGTCGGGGCGCCGCAATGCGGGCCGAGCACGATGGCGTCGCGCGCATCCTCGCGCTTCAGCAGGCAGGCGAGCACGATGCCGGGCGGCAATTCGGTCTCGAGGTCCTTCAGCGAATGGACGGCGAAATCCACGCGGCCATCGAGCAGCGCCTCGTGGATTTCCTTGGCGAACAGGCCCTTGCCGCCGATCTCCGCGAGGCGGCGGTCCTGGATGCGGTCGCCGGCGGTGGACAGTGCGGCTTCCTCGAAGGCGTGCAGCATCGGGCAGAAGCCGCCGATGCGCGACAGGAAGTGCCGCGCCTGCCACAGCGCGAGCGGCGAGGCGCGCGTGCCGATCCGCAGCGGCGCGATCGGGCGTTCGGCGATCTCGCTCATGCGCGGGCGAACCCGAACAGGTGCGCGAGGTCCTTGAAGAAGATCCGCACATGCGCCATCGGGTCGCGCCGCGTCAGTTCCTTGTTCATGTAGGATTCCCACGTGAGGCGTTGGACATCCTTGTCGGCGCAGATCTTGACGAATTTCTCGCGGCGCTTCTCGGAGCCGTACCAGAAGTACTGCATGATCCCGAGCACCATGAAGACCGTGCCATGGCCCTTCATGAAGCGCTTGCGCGCCAGCTTCAGCGCACGGGCGTCGTTGGTGGCGAGGCAGGCGTCGCAGGCCTCGGCCGCCAGGCGGCCACCCAGCATGGCGTAGTAGATGCCCTCGCCCGAGGCCGGGGCGACGACGCCCGCGGCATCGCCCGCCAGCACGACGTCGCGGCCATTGTCCCAGCGCTTCGCCGGCTTCATCGGAATCGGCGCACCCTCGTGGCGCAGCGTGCGCGCGGTATCGAGGCCGGTGGCCTTGCGCAACTCCGCGATGGAGGCCCGCAGTGCGAAGCCCTTCTGCGCCGAACCCGTGCCGATGCTGGCGGTCTTCCCATGCGGGAAGACCCAGGAATAGAAATCGGGCGAGTGCTTGCCCTGGTAGAAGACGTCGCAGCGCATCGGGTCGTAGGCGTCCGACGGCGCGGGGGCCTCGATGATCTCGTGATAGGCGAAGACGAAGGGGATCTTCGCGGCCGAAGGCACTTCCTGCTTCGCCACTTTCGACCGCGCGCCATCGGCGCCGATCACCAGGCGCGTGCGGAGGCGGTGCGTCGCGCCGTCCTTGTCCTCGAAGACCACGACGGGGCTGCCGTCGGCTTCGCGCTCGATGGAATCGAAGGTGCCGGTGAAGCGTTCGGCGCCTTCGTGGGCGGCGCGGGCGCGCAGGAATTCGTCGAAATGCTCGCGGTCCACCATGGCGACATAGCCACTGCCGTCGATCGGCATGTCCACGGTCTTGGACGATGGCGCGATCATGCGAGCGCTGTTCACCCGCGCGCAGATGATGTGGTCCGGGATGGCGAAGTCGCGCACCAGGCGGGGCGGGATGGCGCCGCCGCAGGGCTTGATGCGGCCCGCGCGGTCGAGCAGCGCGACACGCCGCCCGGCGCGGGCCAAGTCCTCGGCGGCGATGGCGCCGGAGGGGCCGCCGCCGACCACCACGACATCGAATCGGTCCTGCGCGTTCATGGCGTTCTCCGGGGTCATGGGGCGGCGGTGATGGGGTGCAGGCGCGCGGCGGGGCGCACGCGGCCGATGCGTGTCGCGAGCACCGCGGCGGCAAGGAAGACCAGGGCGTCGATCACGAAGACCACCGCATAGGCGGCATGCGGCGCGCCAAGCACGATCCGCGCGAGATCGACCGCCGCCGCGCCGATCAGCCCGCCGGTTCCGAAGGCCACGGCCTGCGCCGCGCCCCAGATGCCCATGCGGGTGCCCTCGCGTCGTTCGCGGCCTTCGCCGACCATCTGCATCATCGAGGCGATGGCCGCCGCGGCGAAGATGCCGTTGCCCAGGCCCAGCGCGACAAATGCGGCGGCCAGCGGGAAGGCGTCGCCCATAGCAGGGCCGGCGGCCAGCGCCAGCAGCGACACCGCCGCCAGCACGCAGCCACCCACCATCCAGGCGCGCAGCGTGGCCGCGAAGCGCCCGCCGAAGGACGATCCGGCCAGCGCCACCATCACCATGCCCGCCAGCGTGCCGGCATTCTGCAACGAAGACAGCTGCGTGCTCTGCCCCAGCGTGCGGCCGAATACGGTCCCGGCGAAGGGCTCCAGGATCAAATCCTGCGCGCTGTAGGCGAGCATGGACAGGAACACGAAGATGGTGAAGCGCCGGGCGCTCGGTTCCGCCCACACCTCCGCCAGGGCGCGGCGGAAGGGCGGCTTCGTCGTGGCCTCGATGGCCGGCCGTGCCGGGGAGGGGCCTTCGATCCCGACCACCCCGATTGTGGCCAGCAGCATCGCGATCACGGATACGCCGGCCGATACCGCCACCAGCCGTTCGGGCGAATAAGGGTCGAGCAGGCGCCCGGCGATGGCGGTGGTCACGATGAAGCCCGCGATCATCATGATCCAGACGATCGACGCCGCCGCGGCGCGCCGCGATTCGTCGACGCGCAGCGCCAGCAGCACCAGCAGCGAGGTCCCTGCCGCGCCGACGCCGAGGCCGATCATCGCGAAGGCCAGCATGGCCAGCGCCACCCCGGGCAGCAGCGCGCTGCCCATCAGCGCCGTGGCCGCGGCCGCGACAACGCCGCCCAGCGCCATGACGGCCGTGCCGCCCAGGATCCAGGGGGTGCGTCGCCCGCCCATGTCCGACCCGTAGCCCCAGCGCGGGCGGAGCATCTGCAGCGCATAATGTATGCCCACCAGCAGCCCTGGCAGCGTCGCCGGCAGCGCCAGTTCCACCACCATCACGCGGTTGAGCGCGGACGTCGTCAGCACCACCACCGCGCCCAGCGCGGTCTGCACCAGCCCCAGCCGCAGGATGCCGGGCCAACCGAGCGGTGCGCGCGTCACAGCGACGCCCCCGCCCGCAGCGCGAAGCCGCAGGTCAGCATGCCCAGCACGAACATCAGCACGCCCGTGCCGTTGTACCAGGGTGCGAGCGCCTTCGGGTCGCGCAGCATCCGCGCCATGGCCCAGCCCTGGCCGGCCAGCAGCAGCGCCACGATGGCGGCATGCACCGGCGCGCCCATCACGGCCAGCAGCGCGACCACCACCAGCTGCGGCACGCCCATGAACCAGCAAGCCACGCGCGCCGCACGCTCGGGCCCCAGCTGCACGGGCAGCGAGAGGATGCCGATTCGCCGGTCGCCCTCGATCGCCTTGAAGTCGTTCAGCGTCATGATGCCGTGGGCGGCAAGGCCATAGAGCGTGGCGATCAGCAGCACCTCGACGCTTGGCGCCGCGGCCGAGAGCACCGCGGCCGCGGTGATCCAGGGCAGGCTTTCATAGGCGAGGCCGCAAGCCAGGTTGCCCCACCAGCCATTCGCCTTCAGCCGCAGCGGCGGCGCCGAATAGGCCCAGGCCAGCGCGACACCCAGCAGCGTGGCCAGGAAGCCCCAGAAGCCCAGCAGCGCGCCCCAGCCCAGCGATACGCCGGTCCAAGCGATGGCGACATAAAGCCCCCAGCGCCCCGGCATGCGCCCGGAGGGAATCGGGCGATGCGGTTCGTTGATGGCATCGACCTCACGGTCGAACCAGTCGTTCACCGCCTGGCTCATGCCGCAGACCAGCGGCCCGGACAGGATGATGCCGGCCAGGGCCAGGTGCCAAGTCGCGCTGAACGCGGCGCCCGAGGACACCGCGCCGCACATGAAGGCCCACATGGGCGGGAACCACGTGATCGGCTTCAGCAGTTCCAGCACCACGCCAGGGGCGGGGCGGCTGCGCGCAAGCGGGGCCGGCGCGATGGCGGGATCGGCGCGGCCCGACACGCTACCCCTAGGGCTGCTCGCCCGGCTCGGGACCGAGGTCGCCGAGGCCGTAGCGTCGCAGCTTCACATAGAGGGATTGCCGCGACAGGCCGAGCATTTCGGCCGCCGAGGCGCGGTTGTCCCCGGACAGTTCCAGCGCGGCCTCGATGCACAGGCGCTCGATCGCGTCGGTCGCCTCGCGCACCAGGTCCTTGAGCGGCACGCGGCCGATCAGTTCTGTCAGCTGTTCGACCGACCGGGTGGGGCGCGCGCCCGCGGGCACAGGCGCGCGCACTCGCGCACCAACATCGCGCATGGTGAAGCCAAACACCGGCTTGCCGCCGTTCATCACGGTGACGGCGGAGATCTCGACCTCGGTGCGCGCGCCGTGTTCGCCGCGCAGGACCGACGAATACAGGCGCACGGTGCCGCGGTTCCGCAGGTGGCCGAACAGCACCTCGGCCTCGACATCCTGGTTGCCCAGCCAGCGTTCGAGCGGCGCGCCGCGCGCCTGTTCCTCGCCCGGGACCTCGATCATCTCGAGGAAGGCGGCATTGGCGGTGATGACCAGCCCGTCGGTGCCGACGACCACGAAGGCATCGGGCGCGCCTTCGATCAGCTTGAGGATCTTGGTCTTGACCGCCGGCATCGCGATGACGGCCTGGTCGGGCATCGCGACCCGCACCAGGAACAGCAGCGTGCCCTCCTGGCGGAAGGTCGAGGCCGACAGCGTAACCTCGCCGCCATCATCCGCGAGGCGCACCAGCACGTCGTCGGCGCGCCCGGCGGCGCGCACCGAGGCGAGCAGCGCCTGCACCGCGTTGCGCGAATCGGGCGCGAAGGCTTCGGCGACGCTGCGCCCGACGGCACGGCGCTCGCCCTTGCCGAACAGCCGGGTCGCGGCGGGATTGGCCTCGGTCACGCGTAGCGTGGTGCCATCGAGCACCAGCACCGGGTCGGGCGACATCTGGAACAGCAGGCGGTAGCGCGTCTCGGCCTGGCGCAGGCGCGAATAGTCGCGCTCCATCGATTGCTGGACCTCGACCAAGCGTTGCTGGAGGCGCGAGACCGGGCGCAGGTCGCGCCCGAAGATCACGCTGCGCCCGGCCTTGCCGACCGGCGCGGCGGAATAGAGGATCGGCACGGAGGACCCGTCGCCGGCCAACTGGTTTACGTGGCGCCAGCGCCCGCCGTTTTCGGCCGCGGCGCCGCGGCGTGTCAGTTCCTCGACCTTCGGGCGGCTGTCGCGGGCGACGGTGTCGATCCAGGGCTGGCCGAGCCAGCTCCCATGGGCGGCGAATTCGCGGGACAATTCCTCGTTGCTGAAGGCGACGTCGCGGACGATGCCGTTTTCGTCGAGAATGAGTGCAATATCCGCCGCCGCGCTGATCAGAGCGCCGGCGGCATCCGCATCGAGGTCGCCGAGCGACTTGCGGGGTGTGCTGAAGGCCTTCACCGACTGGACCGCCTTTGCCTGTTGTACCTGTCCCCTTCTAGCACCGGGTGTGACATTCGCTGAAATGGCAGGCCGAATCCGGCCCGCGTGGGTCGTGCGGCTGGCGCCCGGCGCGGCGGCGGGGTCATGCGTCGCGGCCCAGAAGTGCCAGCATCGTTTCGGCCTGCAGCGTCGCGTCGCGTCCATCGACGGCGGTCGCGTCTGCACCCACCATCGCGACCAGGTCAGGCCGGTCGACGAAAAGCGGCCCGCCCACCAGGATCCCGAGTCCCGCATTGCGCGAAGCGCGGCGGACATCGCGGATCAGCATCGCGAGGTTGCCCAGGTGGTCCTCGCAGGCCAGCGAGAAGCCGGCGACGCCGAACCAGACGCGCTGCGCCGCCTCGATGATCTCGCTGCGCTCCACGCCTGAGCCTGACCAGACATCCCAGCCGGCGCCGCGGAAGAACTGTTCGACCACCAGGATGCCGAAGCTGTGCTGTTCGCCCGGCGTAGGCGCCAGCAGCACCCGGCGGTCCGGTTCGGCGCGCGGGGCGCGCTGGACGAAGGCGGGGCTGTACTCGCGCACCACCTGGTGGAGGCAGGACAGGCCGATGGTGACCGCCGTGAAGTCGCACTCATCCTCCTCCCACATCAGCCCCAGACGCCGGGCAACGGGGGCGAGCAGGTCGAGGTAGAGGCGGTCGAGCGACATGCCGCGCGCGCGCAGAGCCTCAAGGTAGGCAAGGGCGCCCGGCAGGTCGGCCTGCAGCGCCAGGCTGGTAAAGGTGCCGACGTCGGCCATGCCCGGGCCATCGGCCGGGGTGGAATCGATGTAGGCCGCGGCGACCGACCGGCGATGGGCCATCAGCAGGCGCGGAATGATGTCGGTCTCGAGGGTCTTGGCGAGCACCGCGACGCGGTTGCGCGACTTGCGGGCTGGCCGCACGGCAGCCGCCGATTTGCGCGGATGATCGCGCCCATCGGCCTCCGGTTCCTGCCCGGCGGGTTCCGCATCGGTATTGCGCTCCTGACCCGGCATGGGCTTGCCCACCATTGGACTCTCCTGACGCAGACTACAGGCTTCGGGACGAAAAGTGTCAAGCGATCAATACGTCAATCACGCTTGACACTTATCGTCGCCGGCACCTAGCCTTCTAACAACGAGCACGACGGATCGGGAGGGGCGAATGGCCGGATGCGGCAAGCGACAGGCAAGCCCTCATGGTTCCCCCCAAGGCGCGGCCGCCCCGGTGGGGCAGCATCACGCCAAACCTGAATCCGTGAATGCTGGCGGGAGGATGTCAAGCGATGCACACATCCAGGCGTAGTGCCGGGCTTCTCGACGCACTCGACTGTTCACCCTGGGGGGCGACCGCGGGTCGCAAGGGGCGGCCGGCGCCCGGCCATCGGCCGCTCTATACGCCCGAGGAGCGCGTGCGGCGCGACAGCTCCGGCTGGACGCTGGTGCAGGGAATCCTGGCACCCGTCCAGTTCGCCATCTTCCTGGTCAGCCTCGGCCTCGTGGTCAATTTCCTGCTGACCGGCGACGGGCTGGCGGCGGCGACCTGGTCCGTTGTGGTGAAGACGCTCGCGCTCTACGCCATCATGATCACCGGCTGCATCTGGGAGAAGGCGGTGTTCGGCCGCTGGCTGTTCGCCCCCGCCTTCTTCTGGGAGGACATGTTCAGCATGTTGGTGCTGGCGCTGCACACCGTCTACCTATGGGTGGTGTTCGCCGGCATCGGCGATGGTCGGGCGCAGATGATGCTCGCCTTGGCTGCATACGCCGCCTACGTGTTCAACGCGGCCCAGTTCGTCCTGAAACTGCGCGCGGCGCGACGCGACGAGGCGCGCTGGCAGCACGACCACGGCACGGCGGCGGGAGCCGCATGATGGACGGCATCGCCGCAGGGCCTGGTTGCGGCGACGCGCCGGTCCTGCGCGAGCGCGGCCAGCGTGAAGTCTTCTGCGGCCTGACCGGGATCATCTGGCTGCATCGCAAGATCCAGGATGCCTTCTTCCTGGTGGTCGGCAGCCGCACCTGCGCGCATCTGCTGCAATCCGCCGCCGGCGTGATGATCTTCGCCGAACCCCGCTTCGCCACCGCGATCATCGACGAGCGCGACCTGGCGGGCATGTCGGACGCGAATGACGAGCTCGACCGCGTAGTGACGCGCCTGATCGAACGCCGCCCCGACATCCGCATGCTGTTCCTGGTGGGCTCCTGCCCGTCGGAGGTCATCAAGCTGGATCTCTCGCGCGCGGCGCAGCGTCTTTCGAAGCAGTTCAGCCCGGCGGTGCGCGTGCTGAATTATTCGGGCAGCGGCATCGAGACCACCTTCACGCAGGGCGAGGATGCCTGCCTCGCTGCCCTGGTGCCCGAAATGCCGGCGGAGCCCGGCTCCGCGCGGTCCCTGCTGGTGGTGGGCGCGTTGGCCGAGGTGGTCGAGGACCAGTTCCTGCGGCTCTTCGCGGCCATGGGCGTGGGGCCGGTGCGCTTCCTGCCGTCGCGCCGCGCGGCGGAATTGCCGGCGGTCGGGCCGGGCACGCGCTTCCTGCTGGCGCAGCCCTTCCTGGCCGAAACGGCGCGTTTGTTGGAAGGCCGTGGCGCGAAGCGACTCGCCGCACCCTTTCCGCTGGGCGAGGAGGGCACCACCGCATGGCTGCGTGCCGCCGCACGCGAATGGGGCGTGGACGCCGCGAAGTTCGACGCCGTCGTCGCGCCGGGCCAGGCGCGGGCGCGCGCGGCGCTGGCGCAGCGGGCCGAACGCCTGGCGGGCCGTTCGATCTTCTTCTTTCCCGATTCGCAGCTGGAAATTCCGCTGGCGCGCTTCCTGTCGCGCGAATGCGGCATGGTGCTGACCGAGGTCGGCACGCCCTACCTGCATCGCCAGCACCTGGCCGAGGAACTGGCGATGCTGCCGGCCGGCACGGCGCTTTCGGAAGGGCAGCATGTGGACCGGCAGCTCGACCGCTGCCGCGCCGCGAAGCCCGACATCACCGTCTGCGGCCTGGGCCTGGCGAATCCGCTGGAGGCCGAGGGGCTGACGACCAAGTGGGCGATCGAGCTGGTCTTCACGCCCATCCAGGGCTTCGAGCAGGCCGGTGACCTGGCGGAATTGTTCGCACGGCCCCTGGTGCGCCGCGCCAGGCTGATGGTGTAGCGCCATGGAACTCGCCGTCTGGACCTACGAAGGGCCGCCGCATGTGGGGGCGATGCGTATCGCCACCGCCATGGAGGGCGTGCACTACGTGCTGCATGCGCCGCAGGGCGACACCTACGCCGACCTGCTGTTCACCATGATCGAGCGGCGTTCCAAGCGCCCGCCCGTGACCTACACATCCTTCCAGGCGCGCGACCTCGGCGGCGACACCGCGGAGTTGTTCATGGAGGCGGCGCGCGATGCCTATGCGCGCTTCAAGCCGCAGGCGATGCTGGTGGGCGCGTCCTGCACGGCGGAACTGATCCAGGACGATCCGGGCGGGTTGGCGAAGACGCTGGGGTTGCCGGTGCCGGTGGTGGCGCTCGAACTGCCGTCCTACCAGAAGAAGGAAAACTGGGGCGCGGCGGAGACCTTCTACCGCCTGGTGCGCGCCTGCGCCGGGCCGCGCGTCGCGCGTGCCGAGGGGGCTGCGCCGCGGGCGAATATCCTGGGGCCGACGGCGCTGGGCTTCCGGCATCGCGACGATGTGACGGAGGTGACTCGGCTGCTTGGGCGGCTGGGCATCGACGTCAACGTGGTCGCGCCGATGGGCGCGACGCCCGCCGACCTGGCGCGTCTGGGCGAGGCCGATGTGAATGTCGTGCTGTATCCCGAGACTGCCGGGGTGGCGGCGTCCTTCCTGCAGCGGCAGCAAGGCATCCCGGCGACCAAGACCGTACCGATCGGCGTGGGTGCGACGCGCGATTTCATCGCTGAAGTCGCGGCGCTGGTCGGCATCGACGCGACCGCCGTGCTGGCCGAGGAGGCGTCGCGCCTGCCCTGGTACTCGCGGTCGGTGGACAGCACCTACCTGACCGGCAAGCGCGTGTTCATCTTCGGCGACGCGACGCACGCCATCGCCGCGGCGCGCATCGCGGCCGAGGAACTGGGCTTCGTCGTGGTCGGGCTGGGCACCTACACCCGGGAATACGCGCGCGACGTGCGGGAAGCGGCGAAGGTGCACGGCATCGAGGCGCTGATCACCGACGACTACCTGAAGGTCGAGGAAGCCATCGCCGCGCTGCGCCCCGAGCTGGTGCTGGGCACTCAGATGGAACGCCATATCGCCAAGCGGCTGGGCGTGCCCTGCGCCGTCATCTCGGCGCCCGTTCATGTGCAAGATTTCCCGGCGCGCTATTCGCCGCACGTGGGGTTCGAAGGTGCGAACGTCATCTTCGACACCTGGGTCCATCCGCTGATGATGGGGCTGGAGGAACACCTGCTCGGCATGTTCCGCGAGGATTTCGAATTCGCCGATGGCGCCGCGCCCTCCCACCTGGGCCATGCGCCCGCGCGCGAGGCGCCGCCGGAACCCGTTGCCGCCGGCCCCGCCACCTGGGCCGCGGAGGCCGAGAGCGAATTGAGGAAGATCCCGTTCTTCGTGCGCGGGAAGGCGCGCCGCAACACCGAGAGCTTCGCGCGCGAGCGCGGCCTTGCAACCATCACCATCGAGACGCTGTATGATGCCAAAGCGCATTTCTCCCGCTGAGGCCGCGGCTGTCGGCGCCGGGGCGCACGCCGCGCCGGTGCGCATCGTGCTCGTCACGATGGACAGCCACCTGGCACGGTCCGCCGACCGTGCGGCAGCGGTGCTGAAACGCGACATCCCCGGCCTGCGCTTCGTGGTGCATGCGGCGGAGGACTGGGCGAGCGACGAGGTCGCGCTGGCCGCCTGCAAGGCCGATATCGCGCAGGGCGACATCATCATCGCGACCATGCTTTTCCTCGACGAGCACATCCGCGCCGTGCTGCCCGCGCTGGTTGCGCGTCGCGACGGGTGCGACGCGATGCTGTGCTGCCTGTCGGCCGGCGAGGTGGTGAAGCTGACCAGGCTCGGCCGCTTCGACATGTCGGCCGAGGCGCGCGGCATCCTGGGGCTGCTGAAGCGACTGCGCGGCGCGAAGGGGAAGGGCAATGCCTCCTCCGGCGCGGGGCAGATGCGGATGCTGCGCGAATTGCCGAAGCTGCTGCGCTTCATCCCTGGCACGGCGCAGGATGTGCGGGCGTATTTCCTCGGGCTGCAATACTGGCTGGCGGGCACCGAGGAGAACCTCGGCAACATGCTGCGCCTGCTGGTGAACCGTTATGCAGCCGGGCCGCGCGCACGGCTGGCGGGGTCGCTGAAGGTGGCCGCGCCGCTGCATTACCCGGATGTCGGGCTGTACCATCCGCGCGCGAAGGGCCGGATCGTCGAGCGGCTGGACGCGCTGCCGCGCGAGGGCCGGGCCGGCACGGTCGGTCTGCTGGTGATGCGGTCCTACCTGCTGGCCGACAATGCCGCGCATTATGACGGCGTGATCGCGGCTTTCGAGGCGCGTGGGCTGACCGTGGTGCCGGCCTTCGCCTCGGGCCTGGACCAGCGACCGGCGATCGAGCAGTTCTTCCTGAAGGATGGTCGCGCCACAGTGGATGCCGTGGTGTCGCTGACAGGTTTCTCGCTGGTCGGCGGGCCTGCCTACAACGACGCGCGCGCGGCCGAGGACATGCTGGCGCGACTCGATGTGCCCTATGTCGCGGCGCATCCGCTGGAGTTTCAGACGATCGGCCAGTGGCAGGCCGACCCGCGCGGGCTGACGCCGGTCGAGGCGACCATGATGGTGGCGATCCCTGAACTGGATGGCGCCATTGCGCCGATCACCTTCGGCGGGCGCGCGGGTGCCAAGGGCGAAGGCCGGGGCGACATGGCGCCGCATGACGAGCGCGTCGCGATGCTGGCCGCGCGCGTGGCGAAGCTGGTGGCGCTGCGGCGCACCGAACGCGCGGGCAAGCGCGTCGCGATCGTGCTGTTCAACTTCCCGCCCAATGCCGGCGCGACGGGCACGGCGGCCTATCTGTCGGTTTTCGAATCGCTGCTGCGCACGCTGCGCGCCATGAAGGCCGGCGGGTACACAGTCGATGTGCCCGAGAGCGTCGAGGCGCTGCGCCGCGTCGTGCTGGAGGGTAATGCCGCCCGCTACGGCGCGCCCTGCAATGTCGAGGCGCTGGTCTCCGCCGATGACCATGTGCGCCGCGAACCCCATTTGGCCGAGATCGAGAAGACCTGGGGCCCGGCGCCTGGTCGGGTCCAGACGGACGGTTCCTCGCTGCTGATCTACGGGCTGCGGCTGGGCAATGTGTTCATCGGCATCCAGCCGGCCTTCGGCTGGGAAGGCGATCCGATGCGCCTGCTGTTCGAACGCGACTTCGCGCCGACGCACGCCTTCACCGCCTTCTATCGCTGGATGCGCGAGGATTTCGGGGCGCATGCGGTGCTGCATTACGGCATGCACGGCGCGCTGGAATTCATGCCGGGCAAGCAGACGGGTGTGTCCGGCGAATGCTGGCCGGACCGGTTGATCAGCGACCTGCCGAACATCAACCTCTATGCGTCGAACAATCCGTCGGAAGGGGCGCTGGCGAAGCGGCGCGCGGCGGCGACGCTGATCTCCTACCTGACGCCGCCGGTCGCGCATGCCGGGCTGTATCGCGGGCTTCTCGACCTGAAGGCGTCGCTGGATCGCTGGCGGACCCTGGCGCCTGATACCGACCATGGCACGCGCGCCGTGCTGGCCGGGCTGATCCAGGCGCAGGCGTCGCAGGTGGACCTCGCGACCGCCGAGCCGGTCTGGGGCGACACCGCGGCCGAGATGATCGGCAAGCTCGGCATCGCGCTGCTGGAGCTGGAATACGAACTGATCCCGCAGGGGCTGCACATCATCGGCGCGCCGCCGGGGCCAGAGGCGCGCGCGCAGATGCTCGACGCTGCTGGCGTCACGGAACCGGTGCGGCGTGCGGAACTGGATGCGCTGCTGGCGCATGACCATGAGACGCCGGCCATCCTGCATGCGCTGGATGGCGGCTTCACGCGCCCCGCGCCTGGCGGGGACCTGCTCCGCAACACGGATGTCCTGCCGACCGGGCGCAACCTTCATGGTTTCGACCCGTTCCGCATTCCCTCCGCCTTCGCGGTGCAGGATGGCGCGAAGCAGGCCGAACGGCTGCTGGCGCGCCATGTCGAGGACAGCGGCGCGCTGCCCGAGACTGTCGCTGTCGTGCTGTGGGGCACCGACAACCTGAAGACCGAGGGCGGACCGATCGCCCAGGCGCTGTGGCTGATGGGGGCGGAACCGCGGCATGACAGCTACGGCCGGCTGGCCGGCGCGCAATTGGTTCCGCTGGAACGGCTGGGGCGCCCGCGCATCGATGCGGTGGTGACGCTATCGGGCATCTTCCGCGACCTGCTGCCGATGCAGACGAAGCTGCTCGCCGAAGCCGCGCTGATGGCTGCCGAGGCCGACGAGGCGGCCGACATGAACTTCGTCCGCAAGCATGCGCTGGCCTTCATCGCGCAGCACGGCGGCACGATGGAACAGGCGGCGCTGCGGGTCTTCGGCAATGCCGACGGCGCCTATGGCGCCAACGTCAACCTGATGCTGGAGCAGGGCTCCTGGCAGGAGGAGGACGAGCTCGGCGACGCCTATGTGCGGCGGAAGGGCTTCGCCTATGGCGTGAACGGGCGGCCGGCGCGCCATGACGCGGTGCTGTCGCACATGCTCGGTACGGTCGAGGCGACCTACCAGAATCTCGACAGCGTCGAGCTGGGCATCACCTCGGTCGACCACTACTTCGACACCCTGGGCGGCATCAGCCGCGCAGTCCGCACGGCGCGCGGGCGCGATGCGGCGGTCTATGTCGGCGACCAGACGCGCGGCGAGGGCAAGATCCGCACGGTCGCCGAACAGGTCGCGCTGGAAACCCGCACTCGCGCCTTGAACCCGAAATGGTTCGAACCGCTGCTGCAGCATGGCCACGAGGGTGTCCGCACGATCGAGGCGCAGGTGACCAATACGCTCGGCTGGTCGGCAACCACTGGCCAGGTGGCGCCCTGGATCTACCAGCACCTGGCGCAGACCTACATGCTCGACGAGGCGATGCGGCACCGCTTGGCCGCGCTGAACCCGACCGGTGCCGCGCGCATCGCGAACAGGCTGCTGGAGGCGCATGAGCGCCGCTACTGGCAGCCGAGCGACGACGTCCTCGATGCGCTCCGGCGCGCGGGCGAAGAGCTCGAAGACCGCATCGAAGGCATTTCCGAAGGGGTTCCTGCATGACCGTCATAATGAACCCGCCGCCGATCCAGACACTGTCCAGCCGTCGCGGCGACGGCGAAGGCAGCGTGCAGGTCCATATGGACACCATGGCCGCGGTCGGTGCGGCGAAGGTGTTCGCTGTGTACGGCAAGGGCGGGATCGGCAAGTCCACCACATCGTCCAACCTGGCGGTGGCGTTCTCCAAGATCGGCCGGCGCGTGCTGCAGATCGGCTGCGACCCGAAGCACGACAGCACCTTCACGTTGACGAAGCGTCTGATCCCCACGGTGATCGACGTGCTGGAGACAGTGGAGTTCCATTCCGAGGAACTGCGCACCGAGGACTTTGTCTTCGAGGGCTACAACGGCGTGCTGTGTGTCGAGGCCGGCGGCCCGCCCGCGGGCACGGGCTGCGGCGGCTATGTGGTCGGCCAGACGGTGAAGCTGCTGAAGGAGCATCACCTGCTGGACGAGACCGACGTGGTGATCTTCGACGTGCTGGGCGACGTGGTCTGCGGCGGGTTTGCCTCCCCGCTGCTGCATGCCGACCGCGGCATCGTGGTCGCCGCCAACGACTTCGACAGCATCTTCGCGATGAACCGCATCGTCGCGGCCATCAAGGCGAAGTCGAAGAACTACCCGGTGCGGCTCGGGGGCGTGATCGTCAATCGATCCGCCGGCACCGACCAGGTCGAGAAGTTCAACAAGGCGACGGGGATGAAGACCCTCGCGCATTTCCCCGACCTCGACGCCATCCGCCGGTCGCGGCTGAAGAAGGCGACGCTGTTCGAGATGGAAGGGACGCCGGAGATGCTCGCCGTGCAGGCGGAGTACATCCGCCTTGCGGAACTGCTTTGGGCGGGCGTCGATCCTTTGCTGGCCGAGCCTCTCAAGGATCGTGACATATTCGACCTGCTGGGATTCGATTGAGATGACCAGCACCACCTGGCAGGCCCGGCGCACCCAGATCGAGACCTATTTCGACCGCACCGCGGCCGAGACCTGGAAGCGGCTGACCTCGGATGCGCCGGTCTCGGGCATCCGCGCCACGGTGCGCGCTGGGCGTGATGCCATGCGCGGAACGCTGCTGTCCTGGCTGCCGGAGGACATGCGCGGGTTGCGGTTGCTCGATGCCGGCTGCGGCACGGGCGCGCTGGCGGTGGAAGCCGTGAAGCGCGGCGCGGCAGTGGTCGCGATCGACGTCTCGCGCTCGCTCGTGCAGGTGGCACGGGACCGTTCGGCGGATGTGCAGGGCGACCTCCGCTTCGAGGTGGGCGACATGCTCGACCCGTATCTCGGCGAGTTCGACCACGTGGTCGCGATGGACAGTCTGATCCATTACCGCGCGCCGGATGCCGTGCGCGCACTGGCGGGCCTGGCGGCGCGCACGCGGGGGTCGATCCTGTTCACCTTCGCCCCGCGCACGCCGCTGCTGGCGGCGATGCACACGGTCGGTCGCATCTTCCCGCGCGGCGACCGCGCGCCGGCCATCGAGCCGGTCGCCGAGGCCGCGCTGCGCCGGCTTCTGGAACGCGACCCGAACCTCGCCGGCCTCGCGCCGCATCGCACGCAGCGCATCGCATCCGGCTTCTACATCTCCCAGGCGATGGAGTTGCTGGCACGATGAGCGGCGTCAACGCCCGTATCGCGCGTGTCTGGATGAAGGTTGGCCGCGACCTTCTGCCCTTCGCCGATGAGCATACGGGCGAGCTGCCGTGGTCCCGGCTGTTCCGGCTGTCGCTGTTCCAGTTGTCCTGCGGCATGTCGACGGTGCTGCTGATCGGCACGCTGAACCGGGTGATGATCGTTGAGATGGGTGTCTCGGCTGGTCTCGTCGCGGCGATGGTTGCGCTGCCGCTGGTCTTTGCGCCGCTGCGCGCGCTGATCGGTTTTCGGTCGGACACTTACCGGTCCGTGCTGGGGTGGCGGCGAGTGCCGTATTTCTGGCTGGGCAGCGTGATCCAGTTCGGCGGCCTCGCGATGATGCCCTTCGCGCTCATCATCCTGTCGGGTGATACCTGGGCGGATCCTTGGGTCGCGCAGGTTTGTGCGGCCATCGCCTTCCTGATGGTGGGGGCGGGGCTCCACACGACGCAGACCGTTGGCCTCGCGCTTGCGACCGACCTGGTGCCGGAACGCGCGCAGCCGAATGTCGTCGCGTTGCTGTCGATGATGCTGCTGGGCGGCATGGTGCTCTCGGCCATCGTCTTCGGGTTGCTGCTGGCGGAGTTCAGCCAGCTACGGCTGATCCAGCTGATCCAGGGCGTGGCGGCGGCGACGCTGGTGCTGAACTTCATCGCGGTGTGGAAGCAGGAGGCGCTCGACCCGACTCGGACCACCGGCCTGCAGAAGGGCGATCCTGGCTTCATGGAGAGCTTCCATGCGCTGTGCCGCACCGGGCCGTGGCATCGGCGCCTGGTCGTCATCGGCCTCGGCACGGCGGGCTTCGCCATGCAGGACGTGCTGCTGGAACCCTATGGCGGGCAGGTGCTGGGGCTGAGCGTCGGCGCCACCACCGGGTTGACGGCGCTGATGGCCGGCGGCGGGATGATCGGCTTCATCCTGGCGGCGCGCTGGCTGTCGGGCGGCCAGGATCCGTATCGCATCTGCGGCTATGGCGCGCTCACCGGGGTGTTCGGCTTCGCGCTCGTGGTGCTCGCGGGCGCGGCCGGGTCAGCTTTCCTGTTTGCGGCCGGCACCGCGCTGATCGGCCTCGGCGCCGGTTTCTTTGCTCATGCCACGCTGACCGCCTGCATGCGCGCGGCGCCACCGGAACGCACCGGCTTGGCGCTGGGGCTTTGGGGGGCGGTGCAGGCCAGTTGCGGCGGTGCGGCCATCGCCTTCGGTGGTGTGCTGCGCGACGGCGTCACCGCGCTCGCTGAACGTGGGTGGCTCGGCGCCAATCTCGAAGGGCCGGTCACCGGCTACGTCACCGTCTATGCGCTGGAGATTGCGCTGCTGTTCGCGACCATTGCCGCGGTCGGGCCGCTCGTTGCCCGTGTGCGGCCAAACGTGCCTACCCGCGCCGGCGTCGCCGGCCCGGCATCCATTCGTCCCTGAAGGAAGCGGAGGCCAACATGCCCACGCCACCACCCACCCCGGTGTTCCTCGATCTCGCGGCGCTGTCGCTCTACGCCTTCTTCATATTCTTCGCGGGGCTGGTCTTCTACTTGCACCGGGAGAACAAGCGGGAGGGCTATCCGCTGGTGCCCGACCGGTCGGACCGGCCAAATTTCGGCACCATCCACGGTTTCGGCGAGACGCCGACGCCCAAGGTGTTCCGCCTGCATTATCCGCCGGGTGCGACGGTAACGCAGGGCGCGCAGCCCGAGCGCGACATCGACCACCTCGTCATCGAGGACCCGTACAACGGCACGCCCATCACGCCGATCGGCGATGCGATGCGCGATGGTGTCGGCGCGGCCTCCTACGCCATGCGGCACGACACGCCCGACCTCGCCTATGACGACAACCTGCCCAAGATCGTCCCGCTGCGCGCCGCCCCCGGCTGGCATGTAGCGCATGAAGACCCGAACCCGATCGGGCGGACCGTCACGACGCTGGATGGCGAGACGGCGGGTACCGTGGTGGACCTCTGGGTAGACCGCTCGGAATACGTGCTGCGCTACCTCGAGGTGATGACGCCGGCGGCGCGCCGCGTGCTGGTGCCGATGTTCCTCGCGACCATCAACGACGATGGCGACGTGCGCGTGATCTCGGTCACGGCCGCGCAGCTTGCCGCCGCGCCAGGCCTCAAGCTGCCCGACCAGGTCACGCTGCTCGAGGAAGACATGACCGCCGGCTATTTCGGCGGTGGCCACCTGCACGCCACCCCCGAGCGCAGCGAGCCGCTGGTATGAGCCCCGCCCCCGCACGCCCCGCGGTAACCGAGCACGGCTTCGAACCCGTGCCCGGCCTGCCCGAAAGCCTGCCACAGGGCGAGACGCTGCTGTGGCAGGGGCGCCCCGGCTGGCGTGGCTTCGCGCGCGGTGCGCTGCATGTGCGCGCCATCGCCGCGTATTTCTCGCTGGTCGCGCTCTGGCAGGGTGCGTCGGTGGCGACCGGTGGCGGCAGTCTGCTTGAAGCCACCGCCGCCGCGGCGGTGATGATGGCGATCGGTGCGATGCCGATCGCCTTCCTGGTTGCCTATGCCTGGATGGCGGCGCGCGGGGCGGTCTATTCCATCACCAACCGGCGCGTCGTGATGCGCGTGGGCGTCGCGCTGCCCGTCACCATCAACCTGCCCTTCGCACTGATCGAATCCGCCGCGCTGTCGCGGCGGTCGGATGGCAGCGGGGACCTGGTGCTGCGGCTGGCGTCGAAGCAGCGCGCGTCCTGGATCGCGCTGTGGCCGCATTGCCGCCCCTGGCGGTTCACGCAACCCGAACCCATGCTCCGCGCGCTGCCGGATGCAGAGCTCGCCGCGCAGGTGCTGGGCCGTGCGCTGGCCGCCGCGGCCTCGGTGCCTGTGACACCGATCGCCGATGCAGCCCGCGCGCCCGCGCGCCCGGGCGCCGAGGCGATGGCCTGATACGCGACAAGGGAGAGACCGCCATGCCCCGCACCATGCGCCAGGATGTCTTCGGCAAGGGTCCCGTGATCGGGATGGGGCTCGCCATCCTCGCGGTGGTCGTGCTGACCGTCGCGCCGCTGCCGTCCGCCCGCGCGCCGGAAAGCGAGGCCCGGGTCCGCAGCGAACGCAGCTTCGTCGCCGCCGATCGCGGCGACGGCGCCGTCGTGCTGACCGACGCCACCACCGGGCTCGACGTGCTGGTGGCCGCACCCGGCGAGGACGGTTTCATGCGCGGCACGCTGCGCGGGCTGGCGCGCGACCGCCGCATGCGCGACCTTGGGCCCGAGGCGCCGTTCCGTCTTGTGGCCTGGACCGATGGGCGGATGACGCTGGACGACACCGCGACGGGTCGGCGTCTTGACCTTCTGGCGTTCGGACAGACTCAAGTGGAGGCGTTTGCGCGCATCCTGCCGACCGGGGAGAAGTGAGATGACGAAGAACGGCCATGGCTGGCCACGCTGGCTGGGCGGACCTGCCACGCTGGAGGTTCCCTGCACCGTCGAGATCGAGCGCAGCTTCGACAGCTTCCACGCCTATGCCGTGCCGGAGGGCGTTGACCTGCGGCCCGGCGATCGCGTGGTGGTGCATGGCGCACCGGATCACATCGCCTTCGGCGAGAAGATGACCTTCGAGACGCGCGCCACCGTCTATCGCGCCGGCCCGCTGACGCGCGCCTGGACGCAGTGGGTCGCGATCTTTGAACTGGCCGAGCTTTATCACTGCGGCTTCGAACCGAAGGAGGCGGCGTGATGGAAGCGCTCGTGCTCGGCGGCCCCGACACCGGCGTGAAGCAGGGTGCCTCCGCCGTAGCCACCAAGATGGCGATGACCGAGACAGCGCTCAGCCCGCGCTTCTACACCACCGATTTCGCGGCCATGGACAAGGTCGATGTCGAACCGCTGCGCGCCCAGTGGGACCGGCTGATGGACGAATTCCGCGCGGACCCCAACAAGGGCCACTTCGTCCGCAACGAGGAATTCGACAAGTTCGACCTGAGCGCCCTGCCGCCCGGGCTGCAGAAGGAGCTGGTCGAATTCCTGGTGAGCAGCGTCACGGCGGAATTCTCCGGCTGCGTGCTCTATGCCGAGATCAAGAAGCGCGTGACCAACCCCGACATCAAGGAACTGTTCTCCGTGATGGCCCGCGACGAAAGCCGCCATGCCGGCTTCATCAACGACAGCCTCAAGGATATCGGCGTCGGCGTGGACCTGGGGTTCCTCACGCGCGCCAAGAAGTACCACTACTTCCAGCCGAAGTTCATCTTCTACGCGACCTACCTGTCGGAGAAGATCGGCTATGCCCGCTACATCACCATCTTCCGGCAGTTCGAAAAGCACCCGGAACTGCGCTTCCACCCGATCTTCCAGTGGTTCGACAAGTGGTGCAACGACGAGTTCCGCCACGGCGAGGCCTTCGCCCTGCTGATGCGCGCCAATCCGAAGCTGGTCAGCGGCGGCAATGTCTGGTGGTGCCGGTTCTTCCAGCTCGCGGTCTTCGCCACGATGTATGTGCGCGACCATGCGCGGCCGGAATTCCACAAGGCACTCGGCATGACGCCGACCGACTACGACATGCGGGTGTTCCGCATCACCGAGGAGATCTGCCGGCAGGTGTTTCCGGCGACGCTCGACATCGACCACCCCGGCTTCCTGCGCGACATGGAGAAGCTCCGCATGCTGGCGGAATCCATCGCCGCGGCGAAGGCGCAGGGCGGCGTGATGGGCGGCATGAAGCGGGCCGGGCTGAGCATCGCGGCGGGCACGACCTTCCTGCGCGCCTTCCTGCGGCGCCCACGTCGGCACGAATTGCCTGCCGACGCGCGCCTGGCGCCGGCCTGGTAGGAACCGCGCCTCATGGCCGCCATCGGCATCCCAGTCCTGGTCACGATCTTCGCCTGGTGGTTCAGCACCGGGCTGATCCTGCTGCTGGACGGGCTGCGGCGCGAGACCTTCCGCCGGTCGATGGGCTTCGCGACCGCCTTGCTGCTGGCGGCGATGGTCGGCGTGTGGGCGCTGCGTGACGAGACCACGGTACTTGGCGCCTATCTCGGCTTCCTGTGCGGGCTGGCGGTCTGGGGATGGATCGAGTTGTCCTTCCTGACCGGCGTGGTCACCGGGCCGGTCCGCACACCTTGCCCGCCGGGGCTGTCTGGCCCGCGGCGCGTGATGGCGGCGATCGGCGTGATCCTGTGGCACGAATTCGCGATCATCGTCGCGGCCGCGGCGATCGTGGCGCTGTCGTGGGGCGCGGCCAACCAGGTCGCCGCCTGGACCTTCATGATCCTGTGGGTCATGCGGCAATCCACCAAGATCAACATCTTCCTGGGCGCGCGGAACACGGGCGAGGTCTTCCTGCCGGACCATCTGCGCTACATCGGATCCTACTTCCGCCACCGGTCGATGAACCTGCTGTTTCCGTTTTCCGTCATGGCGTCCACGCTGTTTTGCGCCTGGCTGTTCCATCATGCCTTCGCCGCCGGGGCGACGCCCTTCGCGGTGACGGGGGCGAGCCTGCTCGGCACGCTCGCCGCGCTCGCCGTGCTGGAGCACTGGTTCCTGATGATGCCACTGCCGATCGAGCGCCTCTGGCGCTGGGCGATGGACCGCCGGGACGCGGCGGGAAGCCCGGCGCCGCGCATGGCCGCCTGGGAATCCGGCCTGTCGGCGCCCTGCGACGCCGATCGCCTCGACCGCCTGTTGACCGAGGTTGCAGACGGCGCCTACGGCCCCGTCGAGAGCCTGCGCGGCACGCTGCGCTCGCCTTCCGGCTGGGTGCAATTCGACATGTCCGGGGGCCGTGCGCGGGTCGCGCCGGTCGCGCCCGGCGCCAATGCGGCGCCGCGCGTGGTCGCGGTCGGCACCACCGGCGACCTCATGCGCCTGCGCGCCGCGCTGCTGACCTGCCTGAGGCCGGCCGCGGCATGATCCAGGTCAACGACACCACCGGCCTGCTGCCGGATCCGAATGGCATCGCGCCGCGCCGTCGCGCATGCTGGACAACCAAGGCGCAACAGAGCACCCGGGGGGTGACGCCATGAACTACGAAGCCTATTTCCGCGCGCAGCTCGACGGTCTCCGGCGCGAGGGCCGCTACCGCGTGTTTGCCGATATCGAGCGCCAGGCCGGCGCCTTCCCCCGCGCCATTCGCCACGATGCCGGCAAGACGCGTGAAGTCACCGTGTGGTGCTCAAACGACTACCTCGGCATGGGGCAGCATCCGAAGGTGCTGGCGGCGATGCACGAGGCGCTGGACCGCTACGGTGCAGGTGCGGGCGGCACGCGCAACATCTCGGGCACCAACCACGCGCATGTGCTGCTGGAGCAGGAACTCGCCGCGCTGCACGGGACGGAATCTGCGTTGCTGTTCAATTCCGGCTACATGTCGAACTGGGCGTCGCTGTCGACACTGGCCTCGCGCATGCCGGGCTGCGTCATCATCTCGGACGAGATGAACCATGCCTCGATGATCGAGGGCATGCGCCATTCGCGCGCCGAGCGCCGGCTGTTCCGCCACAACGACGTGACCGATCTGCGCCGCGTGCTGTCGGAGCTCGACCCCCGCGCGCCCAAGCTGGTGGCCTTCGAGAGCGTCTATTCAATGGATGGCGACATCGCGCCCATCCACGCCATCTGCGACGTCGCCGAGGAATTCGGCGCCATGACCTATTGCGACGAAGTCCATGGCGTCGGCCTGTACGGCGCGACCGGCGGCGGCGTGACCGAACGCGACGGTGCATCGCATCGCCTGACGGTCATCGAGGGCACGCTGGCCAAGGCCTTCGGCGTCATCGGCGGCTACATCGCCGGCACCCATGCGATGTGCGACTTCGTGCGGTCCTTCGCGTCCGGCTTCATCTTCTCGACCGCGCTGCCGCCGGCGGTCGCGGCGGGTGCGCGCGCCGCCATCCAGCACCTGCGCGCGAGCAATGTGGAACGCGAACGCCTGCACGAACGCGCCGCCACGCTCCGCAAGCGCCTGGACGCGGTCGGCGTGCCGCATCTGCAGAACGACAGCCACATCGTGCCGGTGATGGTCTACGACCCGGTCATCTGCAAGAACATCTCGGACCTGTTGCTCGACGAGCACGGGGTCTATGTGCAGCCGATCAACTACCCGACCGTACCGCGCGGCACGGAGCGGCTGCGGATCACGCCATCCCCGGTTCACAGCGATGCCGACATGGACCACCTGGTCGCGTCGCTGGAGGATGTATGGGCCCGGTTCAGCCTGCGGCGGGCGGCTTGATGGATTCCGTTCCCGGCGACCACGGCCGGGGCGGGGGGGCGCCGGTGTCGTCGCGCGCGAAGGCGCCGCGCGCCACGCCCGCGACGCGCGCGCCCTATCCCTTCGCGGCGATCGTCGCGCAGGAGGAGATGTTGCGCGCCCTGCTGATCGCCGCCGTGGATGGCAGCATCGGCGGCGTGCTGGTGCTGGGCGACCGCGGCACGGGGAAGTCCACCGCGGTGCGCGCGCTGGCCGCGCTGCTGCCGCCGATGAAGGCGGTCGAGGGTTGCCGCTATGGCTGCGACCCCGGCGATGCCGCCGCGCTGTGCGACGCCTGCCGTGCGAAGCCGCGCCTGCGTGGCGTCGATGTCCCGGTGCCTGTCGTGGACCTTCCTCTCGGCGCCACCGAGGACCGCGTGGCCGGCGCGCTCGACATCGAACGCGCATTGGCGGATGGCGTGAAGGCCTTCGAGCCCGGACTGCTCGCGCGCGCCCATCGCGGCTTCCTCTACATCGACGAGGTGAACCTGCTCGAGGATCACCTGGTGGATCTGCTGCTCGATGTCGCGGCATCCGGCGAGAACCTGGTGGAGCGCGAGGGCATCAGCATCCGCCACCCCGCGCGCTTCGTGCTGGTGGGATCGGGCAATCCTGAGGAAGGCGAGCTCCGTCCGCAGCTTCTCGACCGCTTCGGCCTGTGCGTCGATGTGCGGACGCCGACCGACCTGCCGACGCGCATCGAGGTGATCCGCCGGCGCGATTCCTACGAACGCGACCACGCCGCCTTCTGCGCGGCCTGGGAGAAGGAACAGGCGAAGCTGCGCCGCCGCATCCTCGCCGCGCGCGCGATGATCGCCAGCATCGAGGTGCCCGACGCCGCGTTGGAACGCGCCGCGCAGCTGTGCATCGCGCTCGGCACCGATGGGTTGCGCGGCGAGCTCACGCTGATCCGCGCGGCGCGCGCCCATGCCGCGCTGGAAGGCCGGCAGGTCGTGGGCGATGCCGAGTTGCGCGCCGTCGCCAGCCCCGCGCTGCGTCACCGGCTGCGGCGCAACCCGCTGGACGAGACATCTTCCTCCACCCGCGTCGAGCGCGCCGTGGGCGAGTTGTTCGGGCCGTGAGCGCGGCCGGCGACGCGCGCGCGGCGCCGGACCCGGCGGTGGTGGCGGACCAGCGCGCCGCGGCGCTGCTGCTGGCGGTCGATCCCGTGGGGCTTGGCGGCGCGGTGCTGCGCGCGGGACCCGGGCCGGAACGCGATGGCTGGCTGGCGCTGTTGCGCGCGGCCCTGCCTGCGGAGAGCGCCTGGCGCCGCATGCCGGCCAGCGTGCCGGATTCACGTCTGCTTGGTGGGCTCGACCTTGCGGCGACGCTGGCCGCCGGACGGCCCGTGGCGGAACGCGGCGTGCTGGCCGAGGCCGATGGCGGCGTGCTGCTGCTGGCGATGGCCGAACGCGCCGCGCCCGGCATGGCCGCGCGCATCGCCGCGGTGATCGATGCGCGCGAGGTCGCGCTCGAACGCGATGGGCTCGCGCGGCGCCTGCCGGCACGCTTCGGCCTGGTGGCGCTGGACGAAGGCATCGAGGATGAAGGCGTGGCGGAACCGCTGCGCGACCGCCTCGCCTTCCATATCGCGCCGCTGCCGCCGGGCGCAGCCGAAGCGACGCCCGACATCGGCGCCGCGCGCGCGCGGATGTTCGCTGTGCAGGTGCCCGATAATGTCACCGAGGCGCTGTGCGGCGCCGCCGTCGCCCTGGGGATCGCCTCGCTGCGCGCACCCATGCTGGCGCAGCGCGCTGCCATCGCCGCCGCAGCGCTGGCGGGTCGTGACGTGGTAGCACCCGAGGATGCCGCGCTCGCCGCCCGGCTTGTGCTGGCCCCGCGCGCGACGCGCCTGCCTGAAGCGCCCGCCGAGGAAGAACCCCCCGCGCCCGAACACGGCGAAACGCAGGATGCCCCGAAGGGCGAGGCCGCCGACGCGCCGCTCGAAGACCGCGTGCTGGATGCGGCGCGCGCCGTGTTGCCGGAAGGATTGCTCGCAGGCCTCGGCGCCGGGTTGCGCGATGCGGCGCGGCGGTCGTCGCCCGATGGCCGGGCTGGGTCGCGCCACGCCACGCCGTTGCGCGGCCGTCCTGCCGGCACGCGGCAGGGGGAATTGCGCGCCGGTGCGCGCCTCGCGCTGGTCGAGACGCTGCGTGCTGCCGCGCCCTGGCAGCCGATCCGCCGCCGCGGCCGCATCGGCGGCCCGCGCCTGATCGTGAAGCGCGAGGATATCCGCCTGCGCCGCTTCGAGGCTCCGCAGGAGACGACGGCGATCTTCGTGGTGGATGCCTCGGGGTCGGCCGCGATGAACCGCCTGTCGGAAGCCAAGGGCGCTGTCGAACTGCTGCTGGCCGATTGCTACGTGCGCCGCGACAAGGTGGCGCTGATTGGATTCCGCGGACGTGGCGCCGATGTGCTGCTGCCGCCGACCGCCTCCCTGGTGCGCGCGAAGCGGTCGCTGGCGGGGCTGCCGGGTGGGGGCGGGACGCCGCTCGCCGCCGGGCTCGATGCCGCGCGCGACATGGCCGAGGCCTGCCGGCGCGCCGGGCGCACGCCGTTGCTGGTGCTGCTGACGGATGGCCGCGCGAATGTCGCGCGCGACGGCACCGGCGGGCGCGCGCAGGCGGAGGCCGATGCGCTCGATGCCGCGAAGCCGCTGCGGATCGCGGCGGTGCCGGCGCTGCTGGTCGATACCGCGCCGCGGCCGCAGCCCTTCGCGAAGGACCTGGCGGCAGCCATGGGCGCGCGCTACCTGCCGCTGCCCATGGCCGATGCGGCGCGGTTGTCCGGCGCCGTGCGCGACGCGGCGGCCTGACCATGACCGACCGCCCCGCCTGGCCGATCGACGGGCGCGACTGGCCGAACCGCGGGCACAGCCGGTTCCTGCGCGCCGGCGGCATCGATTGGCATGTGCAGGTGGCGGGGCAGGGGCCGGTTGTGCTGCTGCTGCACGGCACCGCGGCAGCCACGCATTCCTGGCGCGATCTCCTGCCGCTGCTGGCCGCGCATGCTACCGTGGTCGCACCCGACCTGCCGGGGCATGGCTTCACCGCCATGCCGGGCGACCCGGGGCTGACGCTGCCGGGCATGGCGCGGCTGGTCGATACGCTGCTGGATGCGCTGGGCGTGAAGCCGGATCTCGTGGCGGGACATTCGGCGGGGGCGGCGGTGGCGCTTCGCATGGCGCTGGACGGGCGCATTGCGCCGCAGGCCGTGGTCAGCCTGAACGGCGCGCTGACGCCGCTTGGCGAGGAACACGCCGCCTTCTTCACGCGCGCCGCGCGGCTGCTGGTGGGGCTGCCTTTCGTGCCCAAGCTGTTCGCCTGGCGCGCTGCCAATCGCGCGGTGGCTGAACGGCTGCTGCGCGACACCGGATCGACGATCGATGCGCGCGGCGTCGACCTGTACGCGCGGCTGTTCCGGCGCGCTGGGCATCTGTCGGGCGCGCTACGGATGATGGCGAATTGGGACCTGCGGCCGATGCTGCGCGACCTGCCGCGGCTGCACCCCGACCTGCTGCTGGTGGTCGGCGCCAATGACCGCACGATCCCACCCGCCAAGGCGCGGCGCATCCGCGAGATCTTGCCCGCCGCGCGCATCGAGACGCTGCCCGGCCTCGGCCACCTGGCGCATGAGGAACGGCCCGACCTGGTGGCGGAACTGCTGCTGCGGCAATTGCAGCACGAGCCGGCCGAACCGTGAGCGTCCCGGCATCCCACCCGCTGCGCGTCGAACTCAACGACGAGGTGCACGCGCGCCCGCCGGAGGCGCTGTCGCCACCCAGCCGCATCTCGCACCTCGCGCTGATCCCGCCCGAGGGCGCGCCGCGCGACCAGGCGCTGGCGGCGGTACAGGACCTCGCCCGACGCTTCGGCGCGCCGCCGCCCCCGCCCGGTGCGGCCCATTACAGCGCGGATTTCGGCCCGTTCCGCATGAAGTGGGAACGCCACACCGAATTCAGCCGCTTCATGGTGATCGTGCGCGGCGTTGCGTCCGATCCCTTCGCGACCACCGCGGTGAACGTGCTGCCGGCCGACTGGCTGGACGCGCTGCCCGGTCGGGTCATCGCCGCGCAGCAGGTGGCGCTGGTGGCCGATGACGGCGCGCCGCTCGACCTCGCCGCGCTGTCGGCACGCTACTTCGCCGGCAACCACCTGATCGGCGCCGAGGTGAGCGGCGGGCGCGCCACCGCCATCACGGACTTCCGCATCCAGCCCGACGGCTTCAGCCGCTTCCTGCTGCTGGATCGCGGCACCGGCGAACGCCAGGCCGGGCGGATCGTGCAGCGGCTGCTCGAGATCGACACTTATCGCGTCATGGCGCTGCTGGCCTTTCCGCTGGCGCGGGAACTCTCGCCGGTGCTCGCCGCGCATGAGCGCGAGCTTGCCGCCGTGGCCGATGCGCTGGTCGCCTGCGGCGAGAACGACGAACCCTTGCTGCTCGACCGACTGACGCGCCTGGCTGCCGAGACCGAGAGCGGCGAGGCGCGCAACCGCTACCGCTTCTCCGCCGCCGCCGCCTATTACGAGATCGTGCGCCAGCGCATCGAGGACCTGCGAGAGGGCCGCATCGAGGGCATGCAGACGGTGCGCGAGTTCACCGAACGCCGCCTCGCCCCCGCGATGAACACCTGCCTGGTCATGGCGCAGCGGCAGGACATGCTCTCGCAGCGCGTCGCGCGCGCCACGCAGTTGCTGAGCACGCGCGTGGACCTCACGCGCGAACGGCAGAACCAGGCGCTGCTGGCCTCGATGGACCGGCGCGCGCGGCTGCAGCTGCGATTGCAGCAGACGGTCGAGGGGCTCTCGGTCGCCGCCATCACCTACTATGTGGTCGGGCTGATCGCTTATGCGGCCAAGGCCATGTCGGGCGCGCGCCTGCCGGTGCGCGAGGATGTCGTGATCGGCATCGCCGTGCCGCTGGTGGCGGCGGCGGTGTTCCTTGCCACGCGCCGCGTCAGGCGGAAGATGGAGCGGGAGGAGACATGACCGGGTTCCGCATCGACGAGGCCGACCTCGCGCATTGCCGGCAGCTGCTGGCGGGCGGGTCGAAATCCTTCCACGCGGCATCGATGCTGCTGCCGCGCTGGATCGCGGCGCCGGCCGCCGCGCTCTATGCCTTCTGCCGCGTGGCGGATGACGAGATCGACCTGTCGGACAGCAAGCCGGCGGCGATGCAGCGCCTGACCGCGCGGCTCGATGCCGCCTATGCGGGGCGCCCGCAGGATGATCCGGTGGATCGCGCTTTCGCCGCAGTGGTGGCGCATTTCGGCATCCCGCGTGCGCTGCCGGAGGCGCTGCTGGAGGGGCTCGCCTGGGACGCGGTGGGTCGTCGCTACGAGGACATGGCCGAGCTCGAAGACTATGCGACTCGCGTCGCCAGCGCGGTCGGCGCGATGATGACGCTGCTGATGGGCGTGCGCGACACGGATGCCATCGCGCGCGCCTGCGACCTCGGCCTGGGCATGCAATTGACCAACATCGCGCGCGACATCGGCGAGGATGCGCGCGAGGGCCGGCTGTTCCTGCCGCTGTCCTGGCTGCGTGAGGAAGGCATCGAGCCGGAGGACTTCCTCGCCGCGCCGCGCTTCACGCCGGCGATCGGGCGGTTGACCGCGCGGCTGCTGGCGGCGGCGGACCGGCACTACGCGCGTGCCCAGGCGGGCATCGCGCTGTTGCCGCGCGACTGCCGCGCCGGCATCGGCGCCGCGCGCGTGATCTATGCCGAGATCGGTCGCGAGCTGGAACGCAACGGGCTCGATTCCATCACCCGCCGCGCGGTGGTGCCAGGCTGGCGCAAGGCGGTGCTGCTGGCGCGTGCGGCGGGCGCGCTGGTGGGCGGGCGGACCGGCGCGGGCGCGCCACCCTGCGAGGCCGCTTCGTACCTGGTCGATGCGGTGGCCGCGGCGCCGCGGCCGCGCGGGCTGATCCCACGTGGCTGGGGTTCGCGCCTGGTCTGGGCGCTGGAACTGATGGACCAGATCGACCGCGATGGCGCCGCCACCGGCCAGCAGCTGCGGATGCCGGCGCTCAGCGCGGACTGACGCACCGCGCTCAGGCCACCACGACCTTGCGGTACAGGTGCCAGGTCGCGTGGCCGAGCACCGGCATGACCACCGACAGCCCGATGAACAGCGGCAGCGTTCCGATCAGCAGCCCTGCCGCGACCACGAGGCCCCACAGCGCCATCGTGACGGGGTTCAACGCGACGGCGCGGATCGATGTGCGGATGGCGACACCCGGCGCCACCTCGCGGTCGAGGATCATCGGGAAGGACACCACCGTCAGCGTCAGCACCACCGCGGCGAAGGCACCGCCCACCAGGTTGCCGATCAGGATCATCTGCCAACCGGCCGCCGTATCCACCACGTCGTGCAGCAGCGCGCCGAGCGTCGCGTGGGGTACGCTGCCGACCGTGCTGTTGTAGATGACCTGCGCAGCCACGAGCCACGCCAGGAGGATGCCCAGCAGCATCAACCCCAGCGCGCCGATCGACAGGATGGCAGGCGAGCGCAGCACGGCGAAGGCATCGAGCCACGACACCGCCTGCCCCTGTTCGCGCCGCCGGCTGATCTCATAGAGGCCGATGGCGACCACCGGCCCCATCAGCGACAGCCCCGCGAGCAACGGATAGAGCAGCGGCAGCAGCGGCCCGCCCCAGGCGGCGCGGGCCGCGAGGAAGCCGATGATCGGGTAGAGCAGCCCGAGAAACACCAGTTGCGTCGGCGCCGCGAGGAAATCATCGAGGCCGCGCGACAGCGCGTCGCGCAGATCCGCCACGCCGATGCGCCGCAGTTCTGGCAATGCCGGCGCGGCGGGCGCCGGGGACAGCAAGGCTTCCGTCATCTCGTCCTCCGCCATGTGTGGGCGGATCGGCTCTGCCGGCGGGCGCCGACAGGCTCTCCGCAAACCCGGACATGATGACGCGACGCGTGGGAACCAAGGGGCTGGCGGTCGTAATGCGGGCGCGGTGTCGGGAAAGCCGTTGACGTCACTGTCAGAAAAAGTTGACAGTCATGACCGACAACAGGTGATGACGGACAAACCCCGCCATCGCCGCGCGGCGCGCAGCGCCCGTCACGCCGGAGGGGAATGTCAGGCCATGGATCCCGCGACCCGAATCGAAAGCACCCTGGCCGATGCCGTCCTGCTGGCCGAGGCCACCGGCGCTCCGCCGCGCCTCGCCGCCGCTATGCGCCACGCGGTGTTTCCCAAGGGCGCGCGCATCCGCCCGCGGCTGACCATCGCCGTCGCCATGGCCTGTGGCGACGACCGGCCGGGGCTGTCCAGCGCCGCCGCGGCCTCGATCGAGCTGCTGCACTGCGCGTCCCTGGTGCATGACGACCTGCCCTGCTTCGACGATGCCGATACGCGCCGCGGCAAGCCCTCCGTGCATCGCGCCTTCGGCGAGCCCTTGGCCGTGCTCGCAGGCGATGCGCTGATCATTCTGGCGTTCCAGACCCTGGCGCGCGCCGCACCCTGCGCGCCCGAGCGGCTGGGCCATGTGATCGGCGCGGTGGGCGATGGCGTGGGCGTGCCCTTCGGCATCGTCGCCGGCCAGGCCTGGGAATGCGAGCCGTCGGTGAACCTATCCGACTACCAGCGGCAGAAGACCGGCGCACTGTTCGCCGCCGCCGCGGTGGCCGGCGCGGCCGCGGCCGGATCGAGCGATGCCGAGGCGTGGCGAATGCTCGGCGACCGGCTTGGCGAGGCCTACCAGGTCGCCGACGACCTGCGCGACGCGGTGGAGGATGAAGCGACCATCGGCAAGCCGGTCGGGCGCGACAAGGCGCTGGGGCGGCCGAGCGCGGTGGCGGAATTCGGATTGCCGGGCGCGGTGGCGCGGCTGGCGATGCTGGCCGATGGCGCGGTGGCGTCGATCCCGGACTGCCCTGGCCAGACCATGCTGCGCGGCCTGATCCTGGCGGAGACGCGCCGCCTGCTGCCGGCGAAGCTGGCGGCGGCCTGAGGGTCCCGCATGTCGGGGGCCGATGCCTTGGGTGCGCTGCCGGCCTCATCGCTGGGCGATCGATTCCGCGCGCTGCGCGAAGGCCTTGCTGCAAAGCCCGGCTTTCGTCGGTGGGCCGCACGCTTCCCGCTGACGCGGCCCTTCGCGCGGCGGCGCGCGCGCGCGCTGTTCGATCTCTGCGCTGGCTTCGTCTACACGCAGGTGTTGCTGGCCTGCGTGCGGCTGCGCGTCTTTGCCATCCTGTCTGAAGCACCACTGACGACGGAGCGACTCTCGCTGCGCCTGTCGCTGTCGCCCGAAGCGACCGAACGCCTGATGGCGGCCGCGGCATCGCTGCAATTGACCGCGCGGCGCAGCGATGGCGCCTGGACGCTGGGGCAGCTCGGCGCGGCGATGATCGGCAATGACGGCATCGCCGCGATGGTCGAGCACCACGCCATGCTCTACGCCGACCTCGCCGATCCTGTGGCGATGCTGCGCCGTCCGCGCGGCGGCAATGCGCTGTCGGATTACTGGGCCTATTCGGGTGCCGAGCAGCCCGGCGCGGTGAGCGCCGATCGCATCCGCGACTACACCGCGCTGATGGCGGCCAGCCAGCCGATGGTGGCGGAGGAGGTGCTCGCCACCTACCGCTTCGACCGGCATCGCCGCGTGCTGGATGTGGGCGGCGGCAATGGTGCCTTCCTGCGCGCCGTGGCGGCCGAAGCGCCGCGACTCGACCTGATGCTGTTCGACCTGCCGGCGGTGGCCGAGGAAGCGCGCGCGCGATTCGCAGCGGCGGGACTCGGCGCGCGCGCCAGCGTGCATGGCGGTGACTTCACGCAGGATGCGCTGCCGCAGGGTGCGGACCTCATCACCCTGGTGCGCGTGCTGCATGACCATGACGACGATGTCGCACTTGGCCTGCTGCGGCGGATTCGCGCAGCACTTCCGCCAGGTGGGCGCCTGCTGCTGGCCGAACCGATGGCCGGGACCAGCGGCGCCGAACCGATGGGCGAGGCCTATTTCGGCTTCTACCTGCTGGCGATGGGGCGTGGCCGTCCGCGCACACCCGAAGAAATCCGCACGATGCTCGCGACCGCCGGATTTGCGGAAAGTCGGTTGTTGTCAACGCCGACGCCACTGCTCACGCGCGCCGTGCTCGCGGTGTCAGGCGCATGATGCGATTTAGAGTGTCAGAATTGCTTGACAGTAATTCGCGTCATTCTACGCTGACACATAACGTGCTCGAGGGAGGGCCGCTTTGGACACCACCGCCGTCCTGCTGAAGGCCCCCGAGGACCTCGTTCTCAGCCGCCTGACACTCACGCCGCCCGGCGACGACGACATCGTCGTCGCGGTGGAATGGAGCGGCATCAGCACGGGCACCGAGCGCCTGCTGTGGTCTGGCCGCATGCCGCACTTCCCGGGCATGGGGTATCCGCTGGTGCCGGGCTACGAATCGGTGGGCCGCGTGATCTCCGCCGGCAGCCGGGCGACGCGTCGGCCCGGCGAGAAGGTGTTCGTCGCGGGTGCGCGCTGCTTCGGCGATGTGCGCGGGTTGTTCGGCGGCGCCGCGGCGCGGCTCGTGGTGCCGGACAAGCGTGCGGTGCTGCTGGATGACGCGACGGGGGCCGAGGGCGTGCTGCTCGCGTTGGCCGCGACGGCATGGCACGCGATGGCCGCGCCTGGCGCGGTGTTGCCGGACTTGATCGTCGGGCATGGCGTGCTCGGCCGACTGCTGGCGCGCATCGCGGTATTGCGCGGCGGTGCGCCGGTGGTGTGGGAACGCAACGCGGCGCGACGCGACGGCGCGCAGGGCTATGCGGTGGTGGACCCCGACGCCGACGCGCGGCGCGACTATCGCAGCATCTACGACGTCAGCGGCGACAGCGACATCATCGACCTGCTTGTGCAGCGCATGGCGCCGGGCGGGGAGATTGTCCTCGCCGGCTTCTACAGCGAGCGTATCGGCTTCTCCTTCCCGCCCGCCTTCATGCGCGAGGCGCGTATCCGCATCGCCGCCGAATGGCAGGAGGCGGACCTGCGCGCCACGCGCGACGTCATCGCGAACGGTTCGCTGCGCCTCGATGGCCTGGTGACGCATCGTGAAGCCGCCGAACGCGCACCCGCCGCCTACGCACAGGCCTTCACCGACCCGGCCTGCCTGAAGATGGTCCTCGACTGGAGAGACTGCACATGAATGCCCCGACCGATCTCACGCCTGCCGCTTCCCAGGCCGCCACGCTGCGCGCCGAGGCTGCCATCGAGCCCGACCCCGTGCATGTGGGAGAGGTGAAGAAGGAAGCGCAGGTCATCGCCATCTACGGCAAGGGCGGCATCGGCAAGTCGTTCACCCTGGCGAACCTGTCCTACATGATGGCGCAGCAGGGCAAGCGCGTGCTGCTGATCGGCTGCGACCCGAAGTCGGATACGACCTCGCTGCTGTTCGGCGGGCGGTCCTGCCCGACCATCATCGAGACCTCGTCCAGGAAGAAGCTCGCCGGCGAGCAGGTGCAGATCGGCGATGTCTGCTTCAAGCGCGACGGCGTCTTCGCGATGGAGCTCGGCGGGCCGGAGGTCGGGCGTGGCTGCGGCGGGCGCGGCATCATCCATGGCTTCGAACTGCTGGAGAAGCTGGGCTTCCACCAGTGGGATTTCGACTACGTGCTGCTCGACTTCCTGGGCGACGTGGTGTGCGGCGGCTTCGGCCTGCCGATCGCCCGCGACATGTGCCAGAAGGTCATCGTCGTCGGATCGAACGACCTGCAGTCGCTGTATGTCGCGAACAATGTCTGCTCGGCGGTGGAGTATTTCCGCAAGCTGGGCGGCAATGTCGGCGTCGCCGGCATGGTGGTGAACAAGGATGACGGGACGGGCGAGGCCGCGGCCTTCGCCGCGGCAGCCGGCATCCCGGTGCTGGCCGCCATCCCGCAGGATGACGACATCCGCCGCAAGAGTGCGAATTACGAGATCATCGGCACGCCCGACAGCCAGTGGGGCGCGCTGTTCCAGGCGCTGGGCGTGCAGGTGGCGGAAGCGCCGCCGCTGCGCCCGAAGCCGCTGACGCACGACGAGCTGCTCGGCCTGTTCAAGGGCGAGGCGGTCGGCCGCGGCGTGGTGCTGAACCCGGCGACCATGGAAGACATGTGCGGGGCGGAGATCATCACCAAGCCGTCCCTCGAAGTGGTCTACGAGGGCGCCTGAGTGATGGATGCGCTCCCTCCTGCCGGCCCGCCGCCCGCCACTGATGGCGGTTGCCACGGCGGTCGCGAGACCATGCTGGAGGCCGCGCGTGCGGCCGGGAAGGGCGAGGCGATGGAACGCCTCGCCGCCGACTATCCGAAGGGCCCGCACGACCAGCCGCAATCCATGTGCCCGGCCTTCGGGTCGCTGCGTGTCGGGCTGCGGATGAAGCGGGTGGCGACGATCCTGTCGGGCAGTGCCTGCTGCGTCTATGGGCTGACCTTCACGAGCCATTTCTACGGCGCCAAGCGCACCGTGGGCTACGTGCCCTTCAATTCCGAGACGCTGGTTACCGGCAAGCTGTTCGAGGACATCCGCGACGCGGTGCACGCCACGGCGCGCCCCGAGGATTACGACGCGGTGGTCATCACGAACCTCTGCGTGCCGACGGCGTCGGGCGTGCCGCTGGAATTGCTGCCCAAGCAGATCAACGGCGTGCGGATCATCGGCATCGACGTGCCGGGCTTCGGCGTGCCGACGCACGCGGAAGCCAAGGATGTGCTGGCGGGTGCGATGCTGCGCTACGCCCGCAACGAGGCCGAGGCCGGCGCCGTGGCGCGCCCGCGCAACCTGGTCGAGGGTGAGCCCACCGTCTCGCTGATCGGCGAAATGTTCCCCGGCGACCCGCCCGGCGTTGGCGCGATGCTGGCCGCGATGGGGCTGTCGTTGGCGCCCTCCACGCCGTGCCGCGAATGGCGCGACCTCTATGCCGCGCTCGACTGCGTCGTCGCGGCCGCGGTGCATCCCTTCTACACTGCGAGCATCCGCGAATTCAAAGCCGCTGGACGTCCGGTGGTGGGCTCGGGCCCGGTTGGTGTCGATGGCGCGGCGGCCTGGCTGGATGCGATCGGCGCCGCAGCGGGCGTGCCGGCCGAGCGCATCGATACAGCGAAGCAGCGCTTCCTGCCGGCGATCGCGGGCGCGCTGGCGGCGAACCCGGTCAGGGCCCGCGTGACGGTGTCCGGCTACGAGGGATCGGAACTGCTGGTCGCGCGCCTGCTGGTCGAGGCCGGCGCCGAGGTGCCCTATGTCGGCACCGCCTGCCCGCGCACCGAATGGAGCAATGCCGACCGCGAATGGCTCGAAGCGCGCGGGGTGCATGTGCAGTACCGCGCCTCGCTCGAGCAGGATCTCGCGGCGATGCGCGACGTGAAGCCGGACCTCGCGCTCGGCACCACGCCGCTGGTGCAGAAGGCGAAGGAGCTCGGCATCCCCGCGCTCTACTTCACCAACATGGTCAGCGCGCGGCCGCTGTTCGGGCCTGCTGGCGCGGCTTCGCTTGCGGGTATCGTCGCGGCGCAGACCGGGCAGCGCGAGCGCATGTCGCGCATGGTCGGCTTCTTCGACGGCGTCGGCACGCCCGATGGCGCAGGCTACGGCTTCCGCGAGAAGCCCACCGATCCGCCAGGCTTCCGCGAGCGCCAGCGCAAGCTGCGCGCCGCCAAGGCCAAGGCCGAAGAAGCGGTGGGGACCTGAGCATGCTCGTCCTCGATCACGACCGGGCAGGCGGCTACTGGGGCGCCGTCTACGCCTTCTCCGCGGTGCGCGGGCTGCGCGTCATCATCGATGGGCCGGTCGGCTGCGAGAACCTGCCGGTGACCGCGGTGCTGCACTACACCGATGCGCTTCCGCCGCATGAACTGCCGATCGTGGTGACGGGCCTCGACGAGGGCGCGCTGAGCCAGACCGGCACCGAAGGCCCGATGCGCCGCGCCGCCGCCACGCAGGACCCAGACCTGCCCGCGGTGGTGGTGACCGGCTCCATCGCCGAGATGATCGGCGGCGGCGTGACGCCGCAGGGCTCGAACCTCCAGCGCTTCATCCCGCGCACCATCGACGAGGACCAGTGGCAATCCGCCGACCGCGCCATCAACTGGCTGTGGACGGAATTCGGCGCCAAGCGCGGCAAGATCAAGCCGCGTGTCCGCAAGGAAGGCGAGACGCCGCGCGTCAACATCATCGGGCCGATCTACGGCACCTTCAACATGCCCTCGGACCTCGCGGAGATCCGCCGGCTCGTCGAGGGCATTGGCTGCGAGATCAACTTGGTCTTCCCACTCGGCAGCCATGTCGAGGATATCGGCAAGCTGCCCGATGCCGACGTCAACATCTGCATGTATCGGGAGTTCGGGCGGCGGCTGTGCGAGACGCTGGAGCGCCCGTACTTGATGGCGCCCTTCGGGATCTTCGCCACCACGAATTTCCTGCGGAAGCTGGGCGAACTGACGGGCGTCGACCCAGAGCCGTTCATCGAGCGCGAAAAGCACTCCACCATCAAGCCGATCTGGGACCTGTGGCGCTCCGTCACGCAGGATTTCTTTGCGACCGCCGCCTTCGGCGTGCATGCGACAGAGACCTACACCCGCGGCCTCACCCGCTTCCTGTCGGACGAGATGGGCGTGCCCTGCGCCTTCTCCTTCGCGCGCAAGCCCGGCGAGAAGCCCGACAACCAGGCCGTGCGCGACGCCATCAAGGCGAAGCCGCCGCTAGTGATCTTCGGGTCGTTCAATGAACGCATGTACGCGCAGGAAGCGGGATGCCGTGCCGCGTACATCCCGGCATCCTTCCCCGGCGCAATCATCCGGCGTGCGACTGGCACGCCGTTCATGGGCTACGCCGGCGCGACCTATGTCGTGCAGGAATACTGCAACGCGCTGTTCGACGCGCTGTTCCACATCCTTCCGCTCGCGACCGAGATGGACAAGGTGGAACCGACGCCGGCGCGCCCCGCGGAGCGCTGGGAACCGGATGCCGTCGCGCTGCTCGACCGCATGGTGGAATCCGAACCCTTCCTGCTGCGGATCTCGGCCGCCAAGCGCCTGCGCGAACGCATCGAGCGCGACGCGCGCGCCGCGCAGGAAGACCGCGTCACCGCCGATCGCGTGGCGCTCAGCCTTGAATTGGAGGGCGTCTCGTGACGCCCCGCACCCCATCGCGTGCCCGCCCCGCGGCGCATGCCATCAGTCGACCAGGGCGGCTTGCCGTCCTGCCGATCCCAGCCGCGCGGGATATGCGCGGTAACCGCCGCAAGGCGACTGTGGAGGTCTCCCAATGACCGAAGCACGTACGCGTCTGACGGAGGAGCAAGCCCGCGAAGTCCATTCCCTGGTTGTCCAGGGCTGGGTTTTCGCGGTCTTCGCCTCCATGGGCGCTCATATCCTCGTCTGGCTCTGGAGGCCTCTGGTCTACACCGGCCAGATGGTCCCGCCCGACTGGCGCTTCTTCTGAAGCCGGAACGGGAAAGGAACAAACATCATGCATAAGATGTGGATGGTCATCGACGCGCGTCGGGTCGGGTTTCTCGGCGCGGCGGGTGTCATGGCCGTGGCCGTCATCCTGCACTTCGTCGTCATGAGCTCCCCGCGGTACTGCGACCACTGGGGCTGGTGCGCGACGTCGCCGACTTTCGTGCCGGGCCAGGTGGTTGCGCCGCCCGGCGCGCGCGTCGGCGGCTGACGAGCAATACCCACGCCGCGCAAGCGGCGCATTGGGCGAGGCCCCCGCACGGGGCCTCGCTCGCACACCCGAAGAAGGCCGTGACCGGAAGGCGGGACGCACCCGCCCGAGGGAGGAGTAGATAGCGATGGCCATGCTGAGTTTCGAACGCAAGTATCGGGTCCGCGGTGGTACCCTGATCGGCGGCGACCTGTTCGACTTCTGGGTTGGCCCTTTCTGGGTCGGCTTCTTCGGCGTGACCACGATCTTCTTCACGATCGTCGGCGTCGCGCTGATCGGCATGGGCGCGGCGATCCAGGGTACCTGGAACCCGTGGCTCATCAACATCGCGCCGCCGGATCTCTCCTACGGCTTGCGCCTGGCGCCGATGCGCGAAGGCGGGCTGTGGCAGATGATCACGATCTGCGCGATCGGCGCCTTCGTATCCTGGGCGCTGCGCCAGGCTGAAATCAGCCGCAAGCTCGGCATGGGATATCACATCCCCATCGCCTACGGCGTCGCGGTCTTCGCCTACATCACGCTGGTGGTGATCCGCCCGGTGCTGATGGGCGCCTGGGGGCACGGCTTCCCCTACGGCATCTGGAGCCACCTCGATTGGGTGTCGAACGTCGGGTACCAGTACCTGCACTTCCACTACAATCCGGCACACATGATCGCGGTGTCGTTCTTCTTCACCACGACCTTCGCGCTGTCGTTGCATGGCGGCCTGGTGCTCTCGGCGCTGAACCCGCCGGACGGCGAGCCGGTGAAGGCGCCGGAGCACGAGAACACCTTCTTCCGCGACTTCATCGGCTATTCGATCGGCACGCTGGGCATCCATCGCCTGGGGCTGTTCCTCGCCCTGTCCGCCGGGTTCTGGAGCGCGGTCTGCATCGTGATCAGCGGTCCCTTCTGGACGCGCGGCTGGCCCGAATGGTGGGGCTGGTGGCTCAACCTGCCGATCTGGTCCTGACGGGGAGGGGAAGCAAAAGCCATGGCCGAATATCAGAACATCTTCACCAGGGTGCAGGTCCGCGGACCGATGCCCTACCCGGGCATCCCGCTTGGTCCCGACAATGATGCGCGCGACCTCAAGCCGCGCGAGGTGCATCTGTTCGGACGCCTCGGCGACGCGCAGATCGGGCCGATCTACCTCGGCTACACGGGCATCCTGTCGCTGCTGTGCGGCTTCATCGCCTTCGAGATCATCGGGCTGAACATGCTCGCCTCGGTGAACTGGAACCCGGTGCAGTTCGTGCGGCAGCTGTTTTGGCTGGCGCTCGAACCGCCGGGCCCACAATGGGGGCTGAAGTTCCCGCCGCTGCGCGAAGGTGGCTGGTGGCTGATGGCCGGCTTCTTCCTGACGGTGTCGATCCTGCTGTGGTGGGTTCGTACCTATCGCCGCGCACGGGCACTGGGCATGGGCACGCATGTGGCCTGGGCCTTCGCCGCCGCCATCTGGCTGTACCTGGTGCTGGGCTTCATCCGCCCGATCGCCATGGGGTCCTGGAGCGAGGCAGTGCCCTTCGGCATCTTCCCGCACCTGGATTGGACCGCGGCCTTCTCCATCCGCTACGGGAACCTGTTCTACAACCCGTTCCACGCGCTCAGCATCGTGTTCCTGTATGGGTCGACCCTGCTGTTCGCCATGCACGGCGCGACCATCCTCGCACTGGGCCGCTACGGCGGTGAGCGCGAGATCGAGCTCACGCTCAACCGCGGCACCGCGGCCGAGCGCGGCGGGTTGTTCTGGCGCTGGACGATGGGCTTCAACGCGACCTTCGAGAGCATCCATCGCTGGGCCTGGTGGTTCGCCGTGCTGTGCCCGATCGCGGGCGGCATCGGGATCCTGCTGACCGGCACCGTCGTGGACAACTGGTACCTCTGGGCGGTCGATCGCCACTTCGCCCCTGCCTACCCGACGACCTGGCCGGCGACGATCGATCCGGCCATCACGCAGGGAGCGGCGCGATGAGCACCTTCAACCTCAAGGTGGGTGCTGCCGTCGGCGCCCTCGTCCTCGCGGCGATCCTGGTGCCGACCTTCGAACGGCCCCCGGTGCAGACCACGCAGGGCGGCTTCCGCGGCACCTCGATGGGCACGGTGGTCAATCCGCGCCTGCGGGCAACCACGGTCGCGGCCAACCAGGTGCCCGAGGCACCCGAGGCCGCCGACAATGACGGCGACCGCGCGAGCACCATCTATCAGAACGTGCAGCTGCTGGGCGACCTGTCGAACGCGCAGTTCCTGCGCGTGATGCAGGCCATGACCGACTGGGTGGTGCCCCAGTCGGTGCGCGACGAAGGCGGTGGCTGCGCCTATTGCCACAACGTCGAGAACATGGCCTCCGACGAGGTCTACACGAAGGTCGTCTCGCGACGGATGCTGGAGATGGTGCGGACCATCAACAACCATCCGCATGTCGGGCAGACGGGCGTCACCTGCTACACCTGCCACCGCGGCCGGCCGGTGCCTGCCGAGGTGTGGTCGGCGCCGATGCCGGGGCCGAACGGGCTGCAGGCACAGACCGGGCAGAACGTCGCATCGCGCGCGGCGGGCTTGTCGTCCATGCCGGTCGATCCTTTCACGCCCTACCTGCTGGGCGACCGCAACATCCGCGTGATCAGCCCGACCTCGCTGCCCGGCTACAACAGCACCTCGATCCAGCAGACCGAGGGCACCTACGCGCTGATGATGCACATGTCCTCGGGGCTCGGGGTCAACTGCACCTTCTGTCACAACAGCCGGTCCTTCTCGGCCTGGGACAGCAGCCCGCCGGCGCGCGCCACCGCCTGGCACGGCATCCGCATGGTGCGCGACATCAACATGACCTACATCGCGCCGCTCACGCCGCTCTGGGTGGCCAATCCGAACGGGCCGCCGGAAGCCGGCCCGCATATCGCTCGCCTGGGGCCGACCGGCGATGCGCTCATGGTGAACTGCTCGACTTGCCATCGGGGCGTGAACCGCCCGCTCAACGGTGCCCCGATGCTCCAGGACTATCCCGAACTGCGTGCAATCAGCGGTGGACCTGCCAGGTCGGCAGCTCTCGTTCCGCAGTGATGACGGCGGCGGCGCCACTCCCCGGTCGCCGCCGGGGATAGGTAGGGGGAGCGGCATGTCCGCTCCCCCCTTTTTCTTTTCGGAGCCCACAGGCATGGCGCGCGACGGCAACGAGACACCCCGCGATCCACGCCCGCATGCGGTGGTGATCGGCTCCGGCTTCGGCGGGCTTGCCGCGGCGATCCGCCTGGGTGTGCGCGGCTGGCGCGTGACGGTGCTGGAGAAGCTCGATGCACCGGGCGGGCGCGCCTATGTGTTCCGCCAGGACGGCTTCACCTTCGATGCCGGGCCGACCATCATCACCGCGCCCTATCTGCTCGAGGAATTGTGGACGCTCGCCGGCCGCCGGTTGGCCGATGATGTCGAACTGCGCGAGATGGACCCCTTCTACTTCATCCGCTTCGACGACGGCACGGTGATGCGCTGTTCCGCCGACATCGAGGCGACGCGCGCCGAGATCCGCCGCATCGCGCCCGAGGACCTCGCTGGCTTCGAACGCTTCATTCTGGAGAGCGAGAAGATCTACAAGGTCGCCTTCGAGGATTTGGCAGACCAGCCCTTCCATCGCTTCGCCACGCTGCTGAAGGCGGCACCGGACATGATCCGGCTGCAGGGCTACCGCACCGTCTATTCGCGCGTGAGTGACTATTTCAAGAACGAGAAGCTCCGCATCGCCTTCTCCTTTCATCCGCTGCTGATCGGAGGCAATCCGCTGACCACCACGGCGTATTACTGCCTGATCGCGCATCTGGAACGCATGCATGGCGTGCACTACGCGATGGGCGGGATGGGATCGCTGGTGCAGGGCATGGCGGGGTTGATCGATCGGCTGGGCGGCACGCTGCGCTGCAATGCCGAGGTCGCGCGCATCGAGGTGGACCAGGGCCGCGCCACCGGCGTGACGCTGGCATCGGGCGAGCGCATCGATGCGGACATCGTGGTCTCGAACGCGGATGTGGCCTGGACCTATTCGAAGCTGCTCGGCCACCACAAGCGGCGGCGATGGACCGACAGGAAGATCGCCCGCGCGCGGTACTCCATGAGCCTGTTCGTCTGGTATTTCGGCACCCGACGGCGCTACGAGGACGTCTATCACCACACCATGGTGCTCGGACCGCGCTACGGCGAATTGCTGCGCGATATCTTCACGCGCAAGCGCCTGTCGGAGGATTTCAGCCTGTACCTGCACCGGCCGTCCGCCACCGATCCGTCGCTCGCGCCGGAGGGCTGTGATTCCTTCTACGTGCTGGCCCCGGTGCCGCATCTGGGCAGCGGCACGGATTGGTCGACGCACGCCGAACCCTATCGCGCGGCGATCCAGAAGCGCCTGGAGGATACGGTGCTGCCCGGCCTCGGCGATGCGCTCGTGACGTCCCGCGTGATGACGCCGCAGGATTTCCGCGACCGGCTTCTCTCGGTGAACGGCGCGGCCTTCGCGCTGGAGCCGCAACTGTTCCAGAGCGCCTGGTTCCGCCCGCACAATGTCAGCGAGGAAGTGGCGAACCTGTTCCTGGTGGGGGCCGGCACGCATCCCGGCGCCGGGGTGCCGGGCGTGATCTCCTCGGCGAAACTGCTCGACCAGGTGGTGCCGGAAGGTGCCGCCTTCGCGGCTACCGCCCGACCTTCATCGCGATGACGCTGCGCCGGCGTCCGGCGCGGTCCTCCAGCAGCCGCGCCGCTGCCAGCCGCCCGGACATGGTCGCCATCGGCACGCCCGGCCCGGGATGCACGCCGCCCCCGGCAAGATAAAGCCCCGCCACGCCGCTGCGCGCGCCCGGCCGCGCGAAGGTGCCGCTGAAGCCGTGGCCAAGCCGCCCATACAGCGCGCCGCCACTGGCCGGGAACAGCGCGTGGAAATCAGCGGGCGTGGTGACGACCTCCGCACCGGCGTCACGCTGCACCACCAGGCCGCAGTCGCGCAGCAGGGCGAAGGCGTTGGCGGCCACAGCTTCGGTGTCCGTGACGGCACGGTCGCCATCGGGCGGCGCGTTCACCAGCAGCAGCAGGCGTTCGCGGGCGCCCGAGGCAGGGCGGTCCGCACCTCCGCGATCCTGCGCGCAGACATAGACCGTCGGCGCTGGCACGATCGCGCGGCGGCGAAAGATGGTTTCGAATTCCGCCTGGTAGTCCTCGGCGAAGAAGACGTTGTGGTGGTCCAGCGCGAAACCCTCGGTCGGCGCGTTCACGCACCAGGTGACGGCGGAGAGCGTGCGTGCCTCGCGCGGCACAGGGTCGGTCGCGGGGCGCGCGGCGTCGCCCAGAAGCCCCGCGGCCAGCGCATCCGGCGCGCCGTTGAACACCACCGCCTCGGCCTCGATGCGTTCGCCATCGGCCAGTTCCACGCCGGCGGCGCGGCCGCGCACCACCAGGATGCGCCGCACCTCGGCGCCGAAGCGGAATACCGCGCCCTGCGATTCCGCCAGGCCGCGCACCGCCTCCGCCACCCGCCGCATGCCGCCCTTCACCAGCCAGACGCCATCCTGCTCGACATGCGCGATCAGCATCAGCGTGGCCGGCGCGAGGAAGGGCGAGCAGCCGACATAGGTGGCGTAGCGCGCGAACAACTGCCGCAGCCGCGGGTCGGTGAAGTGGTCGCCCAGCGCGTTCCACAATGTTGCGAAGGGCGATGTCCGCACCAGGCTGTCCACATGCGCGAAGCCGATCCGTCGCACCAGGTCGAATTGCGATGGCTTCTCCGACGCAATGAACGGCCCGACCAGCGTGCGGTAGATGCCCGCCGCACGCGCGCAGAAGGCGCGGTACCCGGCGGCATCACGTGCGCCGGCGAAGTCGCCGATCGCATCGGCCGAGCGCGCAACATCGGCGAACAGGTCCAACTGCCCGCCGCGTCGCCAGGCGTGGCGCGCGAGGATATCGGCCTTGTGCAGATGCAGGTGATCCTCGACCCGCTGCCCGGCATCGTTGAACAGTCCGTCGAAGATCCACTTCATGGTGAAGACCGTCGGGCCGCCGTCGATACCGGCGCCGTCCACCTCGACGCGCCGCATCTTGCCGCCCGGCGCGGCGGCGCGGTCGAGCACCGTCACGCGTGTCCCGCGCCGTGCCAGGTCTGCCGCGGCCGCAAGACCGCCCATGCCGGCACCAATCACGATGACGCGCGGTTCAGCCATGCGGCGTCAGGCGGCTACCGCGCGGCGTGCGGCGAATTGCCGGTCCACCGCGCGCCAATGCCACAGGATGATGCCGATGCCCGTGGCGCAGGGAATGGCCCACATGATCGGATGCAGCGCGAGTTCCGGCAGGACGCGCACCGACCCGAAGGCCATGAAGGCGGTGTAGACGGAGATGCCCGCGCCCACCAACGCCTTCACATGTTCCTTCAGCCAATAGGTCGGCCCCGGCGATGCCGCCCACAGGAAGCGCAGGTTCGTCACCACCGTCGCCACGCCCACCACCGCGATGCCGTACATCAGCGGCTGCCCGATCAGCCATCCCTGCAGCGCGCAGTTCAGCGAGGCCGCCAGTAGGATGTATTGCAGCGCGACGTTCAGCGGCGTGCGGTTGCGCTCATGCCCGGCGCGCTTGTTCAGCACCGCGAGCCAGCCATACCACGCGAGGTTGATCGTCAGCAGCGCCGTGGTCAGCATCATCCAGCCGAAGATGCCGCGCAGGAAGGCGGCGTCGAAGCGTCCTTCAAGGTGCGGATGCGTGCCGATCGGGTCGATCAGCGTGAGGCTCGCCATGCCGATCGCAAGCCCGCCGGTGACCAGCATGCAGCGATTGAACAACCTGCCCCACCAGCGATGATTCGCGCCGCCCTTGCGCCCGACCACCGGCACCCAGAAGGCGATCGCGCCGGTCGCGCCCGTGACGATGTGGGCGGCAACCAGGCCGTGGAACAGCAACAGTTCCATCCTCGATGGCCTCCCGCGCGTTGCAGCGACAATCGGGCTTGACAGATATGACTGTCAAGCAACGGAATGGCGAGATTGCAAGGGATGGACGCCGGTCGTGCAGCGACTCGAATACCGTGCTGCGGCGCACGGGCCATGAGCGCCGCGCTCGTCGACGCCACCGCGCCCTGGGCGCCATTCGAACCGCCGCATCCTCGCTCCTTGCCGGCGGTGATCGCACTGGTGCGCGCCATGATGGAAGGCGAGGGCAATCTGCTCGGCCTGCTGCCCGCGGAAGCCTATCGCATGCCGATCGGCCCGCTGGGCTGGTCGCGCCGATCCACCATCATCGTGAACCGGCCGGACCTGGTGCGGCATGTGCTGGCAGACCCCGAAGGCGTCTTCCCGAAATCCGACCTGATGGTCGAAGCACTCGACCCGCTGATCGGCGATTCGATCTTCGTCTCCTCCGGCGACACCTGGCGGCGCCAGCGCGCGATGATCGACCCGGCGCTGACGATGATGCGCGTGAATCGCGCCTTCCCGGCGATGGAGGCCGGTGCCGCCGCCACCGAGGACACGCTCGCGCGCAGCGCCGCGCCCTTCTCGCTCGACCTGATGATGAGCCACCTCACGGCCGACATCATCTGCCGCACGGTGTTCTCGACCAGCCTCGAAAGCCAGGTCGCGCACGAGGTCTTCGATGCCTTTACCGACTTCGAACGCTCGGTCGCGCAGGTCGAGATACGCCGCCTGATCCTGGACCGCGCCTGGACGCGCATACCGCAGAAGCAGCATGTGCTCGATGCCTGCGCGCTGATCCGCGGGCATCTGGGTGCGCTGCTGGATACGCACCTCGCCGCCGGCGCGGATTTCGACGACATCTGTGCGGCGGTGATCGACGCACGCGATCTCGAAGGCCGCGCCTTCACGCGCGAGGAATTGATCGACCAGCTCGGCGTGCTGTTCCTGGCCGGCCACGAGACCAGCGCCAGCGCGCTGACCTGGGTGTTCTTCATCCTGGCCACGCAACCTGCGCTGGTGGCGCGGCTGCGCGCGGAAGTGGATGCGGTTTGCGGCGACGGGCCCGTCACCTTCGAGCACACCCGCAAGCTGCCCTTCATCCGCAACGTCTTTCGCGAGGCGCTGCGCCTGTATCCGCCCATCACCTTCCTGCCGCGCGTGGCGAATGTCGCGACGTCGCTGGATGGATACCGCATCAAGCGCGGCGCGCTGGTGATGGTGGCACCCTGGGTGCTGCACCGCCACCAATCCTACTGGAAGCACCCGCATGTCTTCGACCCCGACCGCTTCGACCGCGAGGCCGAGATGACCGCCGGCGCCTACATCCCCTTCGGCATCGGCCCGCGCGTGTGTGCCGGCGCCGCCTTCGCGCAGGTGGAAGCGGTGCTGCTGGTCGCACGCCTGTTCCGCCGCTTCGACTTCCATGTGGCCGCGCCGGAGGCGGTGCGCCCCGCCGCGCGCCTGACCACGCGCCCGGTCGGGCAGATCATGGTCACCGTGACGCCGGTGCGATGAACACGGCGCTGCTCACGCTCGGCCGGCTGCCCAAGGCGCTGGACCTGGCGCGATCCTTCCACGCCGCGGGGTGGCGCGTGGTGGTGGCGGAACCCTTCCGCCGGCACCTGGCTGGAGCTTCGAATGCCGTTGCGCGCAGCGTGCAGGTCACCGCGCCGGCGACGGATCGCGAGACCTACCTCAGCGACCTCCTGCGGGTGGTCGAGGACGAGGCCGTGGACCTGGTCGTGCCGGTCTCGGAGGAGATCGTGCACGTCGCCGCGCTGCACGGCCGCCTGCCGGAGCGCACGCGGCTGTTCGCGATGCCGCAGGACACCGTGCTCGCCGCGCATGACAAGGGCCGCTTTGCCGCGCAGGCGGATGGCTGGGGCCTGGCGGTACCGCCCACGCATCCGCTGGGCAGCGCCGAAGCCGCGCAACTCGCCCAGCGCCAGGATGTCGTGGTCAAGCCGCTGCACGCCTGCTCGGGTCGCGGCGTGCGCGTGGTGCGCCGGGGTGCCGCGCTGCCGGCCGCAAACCCCGCTGACCCCGCCATCGTGCAGGGGCATGTCTTCGGCATGGAGCGCAGCACCTGTTCCCTGGTGCATGACGGCGTGGTCAGCGGCACCGTCGTCTACCAGGGCGTGATGCAGTCAGGCTCCGTCAGCATTGCCTTCGAGCGTGTGGAGGACAGGCTGATCGAGGCCTTCGTGCGCGACTATGCCGCCGCGACGCGCTGGACCGGCTTCCTGTCCTTCGACTTCATGCTGGACCACCAGGGCTATCCCTTCGCGATCGAATGCAATCCGCGCACCACCAGCGGCCTGCATTTCTTCGCGCAGGAGGACCTCGCGCGCGCCGTGCTCGACCCGGCGCAACCGCTGCGCCACCGCCCCGAGACACGGCTGCAGCAATTCTATTCCTGCCTGACCGAGACGCAGCTCTCGCTGTTCCGCGGCGGCGGCTTCGGGCCTAAGCTTCGCACGCTGGCGACGACGCGCGACGTGACCTGGAGCGCGCGCGACCCGATGCCCTTCCTCACCATGACCTTCACCACCTGGCCGATCATCCGCGCCGCCATGGCGAACCGCGCCAGCTTCGGCGAGGTCGCCACGCTGGACGTCGGCTGGCGCGCCGAGCACGCACTCAGCGCAGCGTCCGCGGCACCCTGAAGGGCAGCATCGAATACAGGATCGGCGAGCGGAACCGCTTCAGGTTCAGGTATTCATGCACCGCCGTCGCCTCCTGGCCGAGCAGCCGCGTGCGGATCTCCGATCGCGAATAGAAGGGCGCATCGACCAGCGTGCGCGTGGCGGTCGCGCTACCGCCCTCGGCGCGCGTGGGCCGCGGCAGGCGCCACAGCGTCGGCGCCATCTGCACGGGGGGTGGCGGTTCGACATCCTCGACACTGCCATCGCGCCCGACGCGCAATGCCAGCGACTGCGCCGTGCCGTCGCGACGCGTGGCGTTGTAGAGCACCGCCGTCGCATCGCGCATCGGCGCGCGGCACCAATCCCATTCGGCGAAATCGTCCTCCAGTGGCGCGGTGCCGGTGTTGGTATCGAAATAGGCCGGGCCGGACCAGGACAGCGCGGGGTGCGTCAGCGTCACCTCGACCCGCGCGCGCGCCGCGATGGGCTGCCAGCGGTGTCGCCCCGCGCCATCGAGCACGAAGGCGCGCTCCGACACCGCATCGGGCAGCACACGCACGCTGCCCGACAGGCGCGAGGGGATCGGCGCCGTCACTTCCTCGATGCCGATGGTCAGCGCCGTGCCGTCCCAGCGCAGGGATGACGGGCCGATCGCCAGCGTATCGGCGTCGCGCTTGAGCGCGCTCGCGCGCCGGTCGGTCATGGCCCATCGCTTAGGCTGGCCGTACAGCGCGACATTCACGCAGCAATGCTCGGCCGGATCGACCTCGCCGCGCCGATGCGCCCAGGCATACCAGGGCGAGAACACCGTGCCGATGAAGGCGATGATGGTGATGCCGTGCGCGCCGTCATCCGACAGCGCATCGACATACCACCAGCGATAGCCGCGCGAGACGACCGGCTGGTCGAAGGACCAGGGGCGCTCGCTCACGCTGCCGCCGACAGCGGCTCGCGGCCGCGGATGAAGTCCGCCGCCTTCTCCGCGATCATCATCGTGGTGGCGTAGGTGTTCGCGGATGGCATGGACGGCATCACCGACGCATCCACCACGCGCAAAGCCTCCAGCCCATGCACCTGCAGCCGGTCGTTCACCACCGATGTCGTGTCGGTCTGCGGCCCCATCCGGCAGGTGCCGATCAGGTGATAGGTCGTGCTGCCGTTGCGATAGGCGAAGTCCAGCAACTCATCGTCGCGCTCGATGTTCGGCCCTGGCAGGGTCTCGCGCTCCAGGAAGCGCATCATCGGCGGCGTGTGCAGCAGGCGGCGGATCAGGCGCATGCCGCCCAGATGCACGCGGCGGTCGTTTTCGTCGCTGAGGTAGTTGGGCTGGATCTCGGGGTCGTCGAAGACATCGGCGGTCTTCGCGCGCACCCAGCCGATGCTGTCGGGCCGGTGCTGCCAGGCGCCCGCCGTGCAGCCCGGATAGTCGTCCAGCACATAGACCTTGCCCTCGGCATAGGAGCCGGGCGTGAAGACGCATTGAAGGTCGGGTTCGTCGAGCCCCTCGAAGGACTTCCAGAACAGGTGCACATGCGACGGCGCGGTGGCCAGGATGTTCGGCTTGCCGGTCGCCCAGCGCGCCAGCTGCTTCACCAGGCCGAAGCCGCGCGCGAGCTGGTTCAGCGTCTCGGTATCCGGCTTGGCGCGCATGACGATGCGCGACGCATAGTGGTCGCGGAAATTCTCGCCGACCGGCAATTCGTGGAAGACCGGAACGCCTATGCGCGCGAGCGTCGAAGCCGGCCCTATGCCCGAGACCTGCATCAGCCGCGCGGTATTCGCCGTGCCGGCCGAGATGATCACCTCGCGCCTCGCCCGCACCTCGACCGGCGTGGCCCCGCGCGCCGTCAGGTAGCGCACGCCCACTGCGCGTCGCCCCTCGAAGACGATGCCGCAGGCGCGCGCATTGGTGCGGACCTCCAGCTCCTTGCGCGCCATCGCCGGATGCAGGAAGGCGCGCGCCGCCGAGACGCGCCAGCCGCCCTGGATCGCGCGCTGGAAATACCCCACGCCGGCCTGCTCGCCGCTGTTGTAGTCCGGCGCGCGCGGAATGCCGGCACCGACGCAGCCATCGATGAAGGCCTCGCTGAGCGGATGGATCCAATCCATGTCGGTGACCGGCAGCGCGCCCTCGCGCCCACGGCGGTCGTCGCGGCCCACGCCCACGCGTTTTTCGGTCCGCATGTAATACGGCAGGCAATCGGCATAGCCCCATCCGCGATTGCCGCGCTGCGCCCAGGCATTCAGGTCGTCCGGCTGTCCGCGATTGTAGATCATCCCGTTCACCGAGGACGACCCGCCCAGCGTGCGCCCCTGCGTCGTCGCGATGGCGCGCCCGCCGGTGCGCTCGGTTGGCGCGGTCTTGAACTGCCAGGTGACGGACGGATCCACCAGAGTCTTGATGAAGCCGGCGGGCAGGTGGATGAAGAAGTTCCGGTCCGGCGGCCCGGCTTCCAGCACACACACGGTCACGCCGGGGTCCTCGGTCAGGCGCGCGGCCAGGATGGACCCGGCGGCGCCGGCGCCGACGATGACGTAGTCGAAGGTGTCGGGCGTGCTGGCCATGGCGGGCGGTCGGCTCCTGGGGTTTCCTGCGCCACCAGCCTAGGCGGGCGCGCCGTCCCCCGCCAGACTGCGCGCCGACTGTCCTGCTGGAGGAACCGCATGTCCAAGACCGCGCTGGTGGTGAGCGCCCATTCCGCCGATTTCGTCTGGCGCGCCGGCGGCGCCATCGCCCTTCATGCCGCGAAGGGCTGGCAGGTCACCGTGGTCTGCCTGTCCTATGGCGAGCGCGGCGAATCCGCGAAGCTCTGGCGTGTGCCGGGCATGACGCTCGATCGCGTGAAGGCGGAACGCGAGGTCGAGGCGAAGAAGGCCGCCGAGGTGCTGGGTGTGCACGACATCCAGTTCTGGAACCTGGGCGACTATCCGATCACGCTGACCAATGACAGCCTGTTCCGGCTGGTCGACGTGTATCGCGCCATCCACCCGGCCTTCGTGCTGACGCACTCGAAGGAAGACATCTACAACCGCGACCACCCGGCGGTGACCGACTTCGCGCAGCATGCGCGCATCACCGCGCAGGCGCATGGCCACAACCCCGGGCAGAAGGTGCTGGGTGCGCCGCCGGTTTTCCTGTTCGAGCCGCACCAGCCGGAACAATGCGGCTGGAAGCCGGACGTGCTGCTCGATATCGGGAGCGCCTGGCCGCAGAAGCGCGCCGCCATCGAATGCATGGCCGGGCAGGAACACCTGTGGGAGTACTACACCCGCGTGGCGCAGCAGCGCGGCGCCCAGGCCGCCCGCAACTCCGACAAGTCCATCACCTGGGGCGAGGGCTACCAATCCGTCTTCCCGCATGTCGTCGAGACGCTGGCATGAGCTTCACCGCACCCCCGCGCCGCGCCGGCTGGATCGACCGCCCGGACGCGCGCATCCGCTACGAAATGACCGGCGAAGGCCCCGCCATCGTCTTCGCGCATGGCCTCGGCGGATGCCTGCTGTCCTGGTGGCAGCAGGTGGCGCATTTCGCGCCGCGCTATACCTGCGTGGCGTTTTCGCATCGCGGCTTCTTCCCCTCGACCGCGCCGGCGGGCGGGCCCGATCCGGCGGAATACGCGGCCGATGTGGCGGCGCTGGTGGATGAGCTTGGGCTCGGCGATATCCGCATGATCTGCCAGTCGATGGGCGGCTGGTCCGGCGTGGAGTATGCGCTGCTGCGGCCTGGCCGGGTGAAGGCGCTGGTGCTGGCAGCGACGACGGGATCGCTCGACCCACGGCAGATGCGCGAGCCGGAGCGTTCGCGCCTCGCACCCTGGTCGCGCGACAGCGCCGCCGCACGGTCCGACCTGCTGGCGCGCAACATGCTGCCGGCCTCGGGCGCGCGCATGGCCGAGGAACAGCCCGCGCTGGCGCAGATCTACCAGCACATCTACGGCCTGACCCAGGGCTTCGACCGCGAGGCGTTGCGCGCGAAGCTGCACGCCGCGCGCAACCGCCCGCCCTCTGGCTTCGCTGCGGCGAATACCCCGCTGCTGTTCGTGCCGTCGGAGGAGGATGTGGTGATCCCGCACTTCGCGCCGGCCGGCATGGTCGCCGACATTCCCGGCGCGCGCGTCTCGCCCCTGCCGCGCGCCGGCCATTCCGGCCATTTCGAACACGCCGCCGCCTTCAACGCGAAGGTCGAGGCCTTCTTCGCCGAGGTGGCCGCGTGAGCGCGCGGGTGCTGAGCGCCGCGCTCGGCGACTACCCGCACACCGCGTCGCTGCCGGATTCCGACATCGTGCGCCTGGACCGCGTGACGGTGAAGCCGATCAGCCGCGCCTTCGCGCCCATGGTGCGCGAGGCGCGCTACGACGTGTCGGAAATGGCCATCGCCACCTTCCTGATGGCCAAGGCCGCCGGCATCCCCATCGTGCTGCTGCCGGTGGTGATGGCGGCGCGCTTTCAGGAGGGCGCGCTGCTGTGCCGCGCCGACAGCGCCATCCGCGGCCCGGCGGATTTGGCGGGCAAGCGCGTCGGCGTGCGCGCCTATAGCCAGACCACCGGCATGTGGCTGCGCGGCGTGCTGGCCGAGGCGCATGGCGTTGCGCCGAAATCCATCGCCTGGACCACCTTCGAGGATGCCCATGTGCCGGGCTTCACCGACCCGCCCTTCGCGCATCGCGCGCCGGCCGGCGCCGACATGACGGCCATGCTGCGCGACGGCGCGCTGGACGCCGCGGTGTTCGGCGCGGAACTGCCGCCGGGCGACGACTTCCGCCCGGTGTTTCCCGATGTCGCGGCAGCGGGGCGCGACTTCCAGGCGCGCCACGGCTTCGTCCCGGTCAACCACCTGGCGGTGGTGACCGCCGAGGTGGCACGCGATCCGGCGGTGGTCGCCGAGCTGTTGGGCATGTTCGGCGATGCGACCACCACGCGGGACGCCCTGGCGCCGGCGCTGGCGCTCGCCTCGCGCTGGTGCGCGGCGCAGGGGCTGATCCCGCGACCGCTCACGCTGCAGGAGGCCTGGGCCTAGGCGGCGCGCTGCGGCCCGCGCACCAGGCGGCCGGGCAGGGCGCCGGTCGGCGCGCCGTCGCGATAGGTCACGGCGCCGGACAGGATGGTGGCAACGTAGCCCTCCGCTTCCTGCACCAGGCGCTTGCCGCCGGCGGGCAGGTCGTAGCGCATCTCCGGCGCGCGCATCCGCAGCCGGGCGAAGTCGATCACGTTGATGTCGGCCTTGGTGCCGGCAGCGATCACGCCGCGATCGGCCAGCCCCATCGCCGCGGCATTGTCGCGGCTGATCCGCTTCACCGCGTGTTCGATCGCCAGCTTCGGCCCGCGTACCCGGTCGCGCGCCCAATGCACCAGCATGTGCGTCATGCAGGACGCGTCGCAGATATAGCCGACATGCGCGCCGCCATCGCCCAGCCCCATCAGCGTATGCGGATGCGTCATCATTTCGCGGATCGCCGCCAGGTCACCGTCGGCGTAGTTCAGCAGCGGGCGGTTCAGGATGGCGCGGCCGTCGCGTTCCAGCATCAGGTCGTAGCATAGCGCCTCGGCCGTCATGCCACGAACAGCGGCCATGGCGGCGACGGAGCGCTCGGGCGGCGGTTCGTAGTCCGGCGGGTCGTTCAGCGGGAAGATCTTGTCCCAGTTGTTCAGCCGCGCCTTCAAGGCGGGGTCGTCCGTCGCTTCCGCCAGGATGCGCGCGCGCCGCGCCGGGTCGCGCAGCGCGGCCACGCGTTCGGGCAGCGGCAGGTACGCGATCTCCTGGAAGGATGGCCGCGTCAGGAAGGGATGCTGCGACAATTCGAAGCCGAACATCAGCCCGACCGGCCGGCCCATCACCTGGCCGAACATGGTCACGCCCGATGCATTCGCTTCATCGACGCGGTCGAGCAGCCAACGCCAGAAGCGCGGCTTCGATTCGCGTTGCAGCAGGGAGAAGGTCAGCGGCCGCCCGGCCACCGCGGCGACGCGCTTCAGCCGCGCGAATTCCTCCTCCGCCGGGTCGTCGAAATCCGAGATCACCTGCAGCCAACCGCTGCCATGGGCGCGCAGCGCGCCGGCCAGCGCTTCCAGCTCCGCCTCCGGCGCGCCTAGCGTCGGGATATGCCGCCCATCGAGCGTGCGATGCGCCAGCGCGCGCGACGTGGAAATCCCGACCGCGCCAGCGGCCAACCCTTCGGCCGCCAGCCGCGCCATCTCCGCACATTCGGCGGGCGTCGCTTCGGCATGCGCTTCCGCGCGTTCGCCCATCACATGCACGCGCAGCGGCGCGTGCGTGACCATCGCCGCGATGTCGGTGTCGTAGCGCCGCGCCGCCAAGGCATCGAGGTATTCGGGGAAGCTCTCCCAGTTCCAGGGCAGGCCCTCGGTCAGCACGACTTCGGGCAGGTCCTCCACGCCCTCCATCAGCTTCACCAGCATGTCGCGCCGTTCCGGCCGGCAGGGCGCGAAGCCCACGCCGCAATTGCCGATCAGCGCGGTGGTGACGCCGTTGATGGAGGATGACAGCAACTGCGAACTCCAGGTCGCCTGCGCGTCGTAATGCGTGTGGATATCGACGAAGCCCGGCGTGACCAGCAGGCCCTTCGCGTCGATCTCCTCCGCCCCGCGATTCGCGATGCGCCCAACCTCGACGATGCGCCCACCGCTGATCGCGACGTCGGCTTCGCGCGGCGGAGCGCCGGTGCCATCCACCACCGTGCCGCCGCGGATCACCAGGTCATGCATGCTGCGAACCCCTCAGATGGACAGCGCGATCTTGCCGAAATGCTGGTTGGCCTTCATGTGCGCCAGAGCTTCGACCGCCTGGTCAAGCGGGAAGACCTTGTCGATTGGCAACGCGAAGCGGCCGTCCTGCACGGCATCCCACAGGTCGCGCTTCATGGCGGCGTATTCGGCGCGGATTTCCTCGCGCGACCGCGTGCGGTGCGTCACGCCGATATAGGCGATGCGCCGGTTGGCATGCAGGTCGAAGTCGAATTCCGCGCGCCCGCCCCCCAGCCGCCCGACATTGACGATGCGCCCGGTGATCGCGGTGGCGCGCATCGCGGCGTTGATCAGCGCGCCGCTGACCTGGTCCACCACGACATCCACGCCGCGCCCGCCGGTGGCTTCCAGCACCTCGTCCACCCAGCCGGCATCCTTCGTGTCCACCGCGACATCGGCGCCGAATTCGCCCAGCCGCGCGCGCCGCGCCGTATCGGTCGACGTCCCCACCACCACCGTCGCGCCGAGGAACTTCGCGATCTGCATCCCCATCAGCCCCACGCCGGACGAGGCACCCAGGATCATCGCGCTTTCGCCCGCGCGGAAGCGCCCATTCACCACCAGCGCGTCATGCATGGTGGCGAGTGCGACCGGCAGCGTGGCCGCCTGTTCCCAGGAGAGATTGCGGTCGGGCACCGGCAGCACGCGGCCGATATCCGCCACCGCGTATTCGGCATAGCCGCCGGCCCCCGAGCACGTCACGCGGTCGCCTGGCTTCACGCCGGTGACCGCGCTGCCGACTTCGGCGACTTCGCCGGCGAAATCCAGGCCCAGCACGGTGCCCGCACCGCCCATCGCGCCATGCGAATGCCCGGCCGCGACACCCAGATCCGCGCGGTTCAGCGTGGCGGCGCGCACGCGCACCAGGATTTCCTCCGCGCCGGGGGAAGGCCGCGGTGCGTCCTGCACCTTCACCCCATCCGCCGTCACCACCGCCGCGCGCATCGTGCTGCTCATCGTTGCGTCATCCTCAATCCCTGCACGCGAATGAGGCCATCCGGCACCACGCGCAAGCCCTGCACCCCGGCCAGCGCACCATGCAGCGTCAGCGGCTGCCACAGGTTGATGTAAGGCCGCTCCGCCAGGTAGAGTTGCGCCGCGCGGTCATAGGCCGCGGCGCGCACCGCCGGGTCCACGCTGCGCCGCGCCTCGGTCATCGCGGCATCGACATCCCGGTTGCAGTACCGCCCGCCATTCAGCGGCGCGCCGCAGCTGGTGAAGGCGAAGATGTTGCCATCGAGGTCCACGCGCCCCGACCACTGGATCATCAGCGCCTCGAAATCCCCCGCCGTCCATTGGCTGAGCAGCGTCGCGGTCTCGATCTGCTGGATGTCGATGTCGATGCCGGCCTCGGCCGCCATGGCCTGGATGACTTCCGATGCCTGCAGGTAGTCGGTCGTATTGGGCACCGACAGGCGGATCCGCACGCGCTGGTGCCCCGCCTCGCGCAGCAGGGCCCGCGCGCGCGCCACGTCGCGCGCGGGCAACGGGACGGACCGCGCGTAGAAAGGATGGTCCGCCGGCACCGCCTGGTTGGCCGGCTTCCACAGCCCTTCGAAAGCGACGTTCACCAGCGCCTGGCGGTCGATGCTGCGCTCCAGCGCCTCGCGCACCCGCGCATCCTGGCCAAGCGGCGTATTCGCCCGCGCCCCGTTGCCGACATTGATCGCGATGTAGAAGGTCGCGAGCGAAGGCCCCTGGTGCAGCCGCACCCGCTGGTCGCGCCGCACATCGCCGACATCGGATGGGCTGATGCGCTCGATCACCTCCAGCGCCCCGGCGCGCAGGTTCGCCAACCGCACCGTCGCATCGGTGATCGGGCGGTAGGTGACGCGCTCGACATGGATATTGGCGCGGTCCCAATAGCCCTCGAAGCGTTCCAGCTCCATGCGGTCCTGCGCGATGCGGCGGGTCAGGCGGAAGGGGCCGGCGCAGGCGGGTTCGCGTTGGAAATCGGCACCGGTGACGCGCGCCTGGCGCGGCGAGACCAGCATCCCCGCGCGATCGGCCAGTGCTGCCAGCAGCGGCGCGAAGGGCTCCGACAGCCGCAGCGTGACCTCCAGTGGGCCGGTCGCGACCACCTCGGTCACCGGGCCCATTTCCGGCCGGCGCGTGGAGCCCTGCGTCTCCAGGTGGCGGCGCAGGCCGATGGCGGCGGCCTCGCCGGTCAGAGCCTCGCCATCATGGAAGCGCACGCCCTCGCGCAGGGTGAAGACCAGCGCGCGCCCATCCTGTTCCCAGCGCCAGGCGGTGGCGAGCTGCGGGACGATCTCCAGCCTCTCGTTGATGTCGACCAGCTTGTCGCACATCGCGGCGAAGACCTGCCGGCCGGTGACGGTGCGCGACAGCGTCGGGTCCAGCACGTCGGGGTCGGAGGTCAGGCCGATCCGCAGGTGCTGCCCGGCGGCGGGCGTCGCGAGGCAGGCAAGGACCAGCAGCGTGGCGAAGCGGCGCATGGCATTCATTCCCCGGCGGCGAGGCGTCCAGTCTTCCCCGCCGCCGCGCCGCGCGCAATGGAGGTCAGCCGCCCGGTGCGCGGTGGATCGGGTCCACCCAGAGCACCGCCTCGGGCTTCTCGACCGGCTCGATGTCGATGTTGACCGCGACGGCCTCGTTGTCGGAACGCACCAGCACGCATTCCAGGGTTTCGTCGGCCGAGGCGTTGATCTCCTGGTGCGGCACGTAGGGCGGCACGTAGATGAAGTCGCCCGGGCCGGCCTCGGCGACGAATTCCAGCTTCTCGCCCCAGCGCATCCGGGCGCGGCCCTTCACCACGAAGATCACGCTTTCGAGGTGCCCATGGTGATGCGCGCCGGTCTTGGCGTCGGGGTGGATATGCACCGTGCCCGCCCAGATCTTTTGCGCGCCGACGCGCGCGGCGTTGATCGCGGCCGCGCGGTTCATGCCCGGCGTCTGCGCGGTGTTGGTGTCGAGCTTGTCGCCAGGGATCACCCGTACGCCGGAATGCTTCCAGCCGTCATCGGGGATGGAGGGGTGGTCGTGGCCGTCATGCGGCATGGGATTCTCCTGCGCGTGTCTGGTGCAGGAATGGCGTCGATCGGGCGCCCGCTGCAAGCCGGGGCGCGCAAAAAGCGACCGGCTGTCGTCTGCGCGGCCCGGGCGAGCATGGCATTCTCCCGATCGGCCCCCGGCCGCTCAAGCGGTGCGTTCGCCCGCCAGCCAGATTCGCGCGCGGTAGCACAGCAGCAGGACGGCGGCGTGGCCCGCGAACCACATCACCGGCGCGCTGACATGGCCGAACCGCACCAGGGCGCCCAGCATCCCCGCGCAGCTCAACACCAGCGCCAGGTGGACGGTGCAGTCGAAGACGCGCAGCGCGAGGTCCTTGAGCCCGGGCAACGCGCCCATCAGCGGCATGACCAGCGGCATGGCGGCCAGCAGCACCAGGATCGTCAAGGTCAAGGCCATCCCGCCGAGCCCGCCCCACAACGAGACCAGCCCGGCGAATTCATGGGCCAGCGCGCCGTCGGGCAGCAGCCAGCGCAGGGCCAGCAGCGTGGCGGCCACCCCGGCCATGGCGTCGAAGGCTGCGCGGGCCGGCTCATCCACCGGGCGCCGTGTCTGCCAGGCCGCCGCACTGCGCGGCAGCAGCGGCCAGGCATCGATGCGCGGGGAGGTGCGGGGCATGGGCGGGCTCCGATTCAAGGCAGGACCTTGGCAAGTTTCGCCCGCAAAACTTGCCAGGGTCTTAACGCGCGCGGGGATCAGCCCGCGCGCGGCATCAGCCGTTCCGCCAGCGCCGCCCACCAGGAGGCACCGACCGGCAGGATGTCGTCGTTGAAGTCGTATTTCGGGTGGTGCACCTGCGCGTCATCCCCCCCGCGCCCGCCGCCCAGCATCAAATAGGCGCCGTCCTTGGCGTTCAGCATGAAGGAAAAATCCTCGCCCCCCATGGTGGGCTTGGGCATCGGCACGACGCGCGCATCGCCCTGCACCGCGCGGGCGGCATCGGCGGCGAGGTGGACGCTGGTGACCTCGTTGATGGTGGCGGGATACAGGCGGATGAACTTCGCCTCCGCGCTGGCGCCGAAGGCCGCTGCAATGCCGTTGACGATCTCGAGGAAGCGCTTCTCCAGCAGGTCGCCGACCTCGGGCGCGAACCAGCGCGCAGTGCCCAGCATACGCACCTGTTCGGGAATCACGTTGTAGGTGAAGCCGCCATTGATGTGGCCGATGGTGATGACGCCGCCTTCGACCGGTTCGACATTGCGCGCCACGATGGATTGCAGCGCCTGCACGATGGCGGCGGCGATCACGATCGGGTCGTTGCCGTTGTTGGGCATGGCCCCATGGGCACCCTTGCCGGTGATGGTGACCTCCAGGTTCGCCACCGCGGCCATGACGGGGCCTTCGCGCCACAGGAATGTGCCGGCCGGCACGCCGGGCCAGTTGTGCAGGCCAAACACGCGCTCCATCGGGAAGCGGTCGAACAGGCCTTCCTTCACCATCACTTCGCCGCCGCCGAAATTCTCCTCGGCGGGTTGGAAGATGACATAGACGGTGCCGTCGAAATTGCGCGTCTCCGCCAGGTATTTCGCGGCACCCAGCAGCATCGTGGTGTGCCCGTCATGGCCGCAGGCATGCATCTTCCCCGGAAAGGTCGACGCATGCGCCGCGCCGGTTTCCTCATGGATGGGCAGGGCATCCATGTCGGCGCGCAGCCCGATGGCGCGGCCGGATGCGGCGCCATGGCCGCGGATCACGCCGACCACGCCGGTGCGCGCGATGCCCGTGACTACCTCGTCGCAGCCGAACTCGCGCAGCTTGTCGGCCACGATGCGGGAGGTGCGGACCTCCTCGAAGGCGAGTTCGGGGTGGGCGTGGAAGTCGCGCCGCCAGGCGGTCATCTCGGCATGGAAATCGGCGATGCGGTTGTTCACGGGCATGGGGGCCTCCGTCGTGTCAGGCGGTGGTGTGGGACGCCCCGAAGGTGAGGGCAAGGCCTTCCGCCAACCCGATCGGCTCAACACCTAGCACGCGGCGCATCGGACCGATGTCGAAATCCTTGTCCTCGGTCAGGCGGCGGATTTCGTCGGCGCCGACGCGCGGCAGGCCGGGGATGATCCGCGTGAGCGGCGCGACCAGGCGCAGCGGCAGGGCCGGGATCGGCAGGATCGGCGGCGCGCGCAGCCCGGCGGCGGCAGCCACCGCGCGCAGGAAGGCGCGATAGGGCATGGCCGCCGGCCCGGCGATGACGATGGCCTGCGGCCCCTCCCAATGCAGTCGCAGCGCGGCGGCCAGGCAGCGCGTGACGTCGTCCTGGTGGATGGGCTGCACCAGCGCGCGGCCGCCGCCGGGCAGGGGGGCCACGGGCAGGCGGGCCAGCAGCGCGGCCAGGCGACGCACATTGTCCTCGCCCTCAGCGCCATAGATCATGGTCGGGTGCAGCATCACGCCGGCGCGGCCTGACGCCAGCAGCGCCGCCTCGCCCGCCCGCACGCCATCGCCATGGTCGTCGGGCCAGCGCGAGAAACGCCGTGTCGATCCCATCAGCACGAAGGATGCGCCGGGTTCAGCGGCGGCCAGCAGCGCGGGTGCCCAACGCGCATGCGCGGTGCTGACGATCCGCGAGGCCCCGGCCAGTGCGCGCCGCAGCGCCGTGGCGTCGCGCAGGTCGGCCGTTCGCAGCACGCCCGGCAAACCCGATGCCGCCCAGGCAGCCGCGTTGCGCGCGACCGGCGTGAAGGCGGCGCCGGAGCCTGCCAGCGCACGCGCCAGCGCCATGCCCGACCGACCCGTCGCACCCACCAGCGCGATGCTCATCGGCAGGCGGTCCAGCGGCCGAGGTCGAGGTGGAAGTGGTTCGCATGCGCCGCATCGCGTTCCGGCCCCAACACCGCGGCGAAGATGCGGCAGGCGCCGTCGCGGGCCTCGCGCAGGAAGGCGCCGGTGGGGGTGTCGCGGCCCCAGTCGCGCAGGATGGTCACTTCGCGCCCGTCATCCAGGCGCAGCGCCGCGAGGTCGATGGCATTGGCGCTGGCATGCTGGCTGCGCCGCGTGCCACCGCGCACGTCGCGGCAGGCCAGCGTGCCGAGGTGCCGCACCCGCGCGATTCCGGTGCCCAGATGCGCCTGCGCCGCCGGCTCCAGCACCTGTCGTTCATAGACCGTCCAGGCCGCCGCCATCGGGCAGGTCAGCAGCGGCCGTGCGGGATCGAAGGCGCCGGGGAGGCGGGTGGTGGCGCGCAGCGGGCAGCCCTCGCCGGCGGAGCCGTCGGGCAGGGGTGTCGCTGCGACCCCGGCCGCGTCGAGCGCGGAGAAGCAGGCCGCCGGGTCGCCCGCCAGTGCGCGCAGCTTGTGGCGCGTGAACGGGCCGACCGGCCCCGCCAGGTCGATCGGCGCGAAGGGGTTCCAGGCCTCGGGCAGGCGGGGGATCAGCCACGCCACGGCGGCAACCATGGCGAGCAGGCAGGCAAGGAGGATCAAGCGGCGCACCCCGCCCATATGGGTGCGCGTTGCGCGATCAAGGCTCGGCGCGCAGGAAGGCCAGGTCCGCGCCGAGCGGCGCCTGCGTCACCTGCTCATGCACCAGCCGATCCCAGCCGCGCTTGGGCGCGGGGGCGGGCGCCCAGGCGGCGCGGCGCTGTGCCAGCACGGCCTCGTCCACCAACAGGTCCAGCGTGCGGTTCTTCACCGACAGCCGGATGCGGTCGCCGGTTTCCACCAGCGCGAGCGGCCCGCCGACCGACGCCTCGGGCGCGATATGCAGCACGATGGTGCCGAAGGCGGTGCCGGACATGCGGCAGTCGCTCATCCGCACCATGTCCTTCACGCCCTGCCGCGCGAGCTTCTTCGGGATGGGCAGGTAGCCCGCTTCCGGCATCCCGGCGGGCGAGCGCGGCCCGGCACCCTTCAACACCAGGATGTCCTGCGGCGTGACATCCAGGTCCGGGTCGTCGATGCGGTTGGACAGGTCCGCCAACCCGTCGAAGACCAGGCAACGCGCCTCGGTCTCGAACAGCGACGGCGTGGCGGCGGAGCGCTTCAAGATCGCGCCATCCGGCGCCAGCGAACCGAACAGCGCGACCAGCCCGCCGACCGGGGAGACCGGCTCGCCACGTGCGCGAATGATGCGGCGGTCGACGAAGTGGGTGCCATCGCCGATGCGCTCGGCCAGGGACACGCCATCGAGGTCCTTCGCCGTCAGGTCCAGCAGGTCGCGCAATTCCCACAGCAGGGCGCGCATGCCGCCGGCACTATGAAAGTCCTCCATGTAGCCCTCGCCGGTGGGCTTCAGGTCCACCAGCACCGGCGTTTCCTCCGACAGCGCATCGAGCCGCTTGAGGTCGAGGTCGAGCCCCGCGCGCCCCGCGATCGCCGCCAGGTGCACGATCGCGTTGGTGGACCCGCCCAGCGACAGCAGCACGCGCACGGCGTTGTCGAGGTTCCCCTGCGTCATCAGCGACAGCGGCGAGACCGGGTTGCGGATCAGCCGCACCGCCTGCGCGCCGGCTTCCTCGGCAATCCGCAGCCGGTCGGCATGCACCGCCGGCGCCGACGCGGCATCCAACTGCATGAAGCCCAGCGTGGAGGCTATGCAGGCCATGGTGCTGGCCGTGCCCATCACGCCGCAGGTGCCCGCCGTCGTCGCCAGTTTGCCTTCCAGCGTGGCGATCTTCTCGTCGGTGACCTCGCCCGCGCGATAGCGCGCCCAGTAGCGGCGGCAATCCGTGCAGGCCGACAGGCGCTCCCCCTCGAAGGACTGCGCCAGCATCGGCCCGACCACCAGCATGACCGATGGCGTGCCGGAGCTGATCGCGCCCATCAGCTGCGCCGGCACGGTCTTGTCGCAGCCGCCCACCAGCACCGCGGCATCCATCGGCTGGTTCGCCAGCATGGTCTCGGTGTCGAGCGCCATCAGGTTGCGGTAGTGCATCGAGCACGGCGACAGCGACGGCTCGCAGATGCTGATCGTCGGGAAGGACAGCGGCAGCCCGCCGGCGGCGAGCACGCCCCGCTTCACCGCCTCGATCAGTTCGGGGATGGTGCGGTGGCAGTTGTTGTAGTCGGACGCGGTGTCGGCGATGCCGACCACCGGCTTGTCCAGCATGGCCTGCGAATAGCCCATCGACTTGGCGAAGGACCGGCGCAGATACAGCGCGAAGGCCGGGTCGCCGTAGTTGGATGCGTTACGTCCGAGGCCATGGGGCTTTTCAGTCATGCGTGTCCTCCGCGCCGCGGCGCGGCACCGCCGGTCATTCCGGGCGGTGGCAGACGCAGCAGAGCTTGTTGCCGTCAGGGTCGCGCAGATAAGCACCGTAATAGTCGGGATGGTAGTGCGTGCGCAGGCCCGGCGCGCCTTCATCCGAGCCGCCATGGGCCAGGGCCGTGGCGTGGAAGCGGTCCACGCTGGCGCGGTCCGGCGCTTCGAAGGCGATGGTCACACCATTGCCGACGCTGGGGGCCCGCCCGTCGATCGGGCGCAGAACCCAAAATTGCGGCGTGGTCTCGGGCGCCGCCGCATAGCCGGCATAGCCCTTGTCGAGGTCGGCTTCCTGCCGCGCAAGGCCGAGCCCGCCCAGCAGCGCATCGTAGAAGGCAACGGCGCGACGGATGTCGGCGGTGCCGAGGGTGATGTGGCTGAACATGGGCAGGGCCTCAGGCGGGCTCGATGCCGGCGCGGCGCATCAGCGCCCCGTTCGACGCCAGCTCGGCCTGCAGGCGGCTGACCATGGCCTGCCGCCCCGGTGCCGCGCCGATGAACCCCAGCCGGTCGAAGACGGCCGCCGCCTCGGGCGTGGCGAAGGCCTCCGCGGCTGCGGCGCCGAGGCGTTCCAGCACCGGCGCCGGCGTGCCCTTCGGCGCCGAGAGGCTGAACCAGCCGCTGACCGCGAACCCCGGGTAGCCCTGTTCAGCGATGGTGGCCACCTGCGGCAGGCTCGTCGCGCGCACGGCCGAGCCCATGCCCAGCGCCGCGACGCGTCCGCCCTCCACCTGGGGCCGGGCGGGCGCGAAGGTGCTCATCATCGCATCCGTGCGCCCGGCCATGGTCTCGGTCAGCGCCGGCGGGGAGCCGTTGAAGGGGACGTGCAGCATCTCGGCGCCCGCGCGGCCGAGCAGGTCCACCATGGCCAGATGCGACGAACTGCCCACCCCCCAGGTGGCATAGGACAAGGCGCCCGGCCGGGCCTTCGCCGCATCGATAAGCGCCGGCAGGCTGCCCCGGCGCGGATGCCCCACCAGCACGAACAGCGGTTCGCACAGCATCGTCACATGGTCGAAATCCGCCACCGGGTCGAAGCCCGGCGTGCGCAGCGCGTGCGGCGCCGTGGTGAAGGTGACATTGGTGCCCAGCAGCAGCGTATGCCCATCGGGCCGCGCCCGCGCGACATGGCGCCCGGCGATGGTGGTGGACGCGCCCGGCTTGTGATCCATCACGAAGGTGCCGCCGAGCTTCGCGGTCAGGCCATCGAGCAGCACGCGCGCCACGACATCGGTGGCGCCGCCGGCGGCATAGGGAATGACGACCGAAACGGGTTGTCCGCCGGGCCAGGCGCCCTGCGCGCGCAGGGCAGGGGCCGCCAGCACGGCGGGCGTGGCGGCAAACAAGGCGCGGCGATTGATGGCCGTCATGGCGGCGTTTCTCCCTGGATGGGACAAGCCTGCCGCGCGGCGTGCGGCGTTGTCCAGGCGCATGCCTGCAGTCGGAAACGGAACGACCATGCGCCACATTCCATTCTGACGATGCGGCACCGACCTCGCTGCCGGGCCGAACAGACGCGGCCGTTGCCGGCGGGCAGGGCGGAATCGTGGGTCGTGCGGCGACGCGCAACGGAATATTCGGATGTGCGATGCATGCTGCGCGCTTCGCGAGTCCCTGATGCGGGCGCGCCGCAGCCTGGGGGATCGCATGACCGAAATCCAGACCGCCGCACCGCTGCCGCGCCGCCAGATGGCCGCCGTTGTCCTCACGCTCGCCAGCGCCGCCGCGGCGCCGGCCACCGCGCAACCGGCATCCGCGCCCGCCGCCGTGCCGGGCGCCGTCACCTATCGCCAGGTCGGGCGCTGGGATGCCGACCGGCTGAACCGCATCCTCGCCACCGATGCGCCGGCCTTCTTCGGCGTGCCGATCGCCGCCACCCCGGCGCGCCAGGCGGTGCGGCTGTATCGCGTGACCTACCCCTCGGTGGTGCCCGAACGCGGCAACCGGCCGGTGATGCTGTCCGGGCTGCTCGCCGTGCCCGAGGGCGCCGCCACCACCCTGCCGCTGGTGTCCTACCAGCACGGCACGGTCTACGGGCGGCAACAGGTGCCCTCGTATCCCGACCAGTCGCCCGAGACGCAGCTGATGCTCGCCCAGTTCGCCGGGCAGGGCTACGCGCTGGTCGGCGCCGACTATATCGGCATGGGCGATTCCACCGAACCGCAGGGCTACATGGTGAAGGGCAGCCACCAGCAGGCGACGGCGGACCTCATTCCCGCCGCGCGGACGGTGCTGGCGTCGCTGGGCCTCGCCGCGCCCAACCTGCTCCTCGCCGGCTGGTCGCAGGGCGGCTATGTCACGATGGCGCTGCTGGAACGGCTGGAGGCGATCGGCGTGCCGGTGCGCGCCGCCGTCACCGCCAGCGCGCCGGTCGATCCCTGGGCGGCGCTGAACGGCTTCCTGACCTTTCCGCGGCCGAACGACGCGACCTGGATCACCACGCTGTTCATCCTGGTGTCGTTTTCCTACGAGACCTATTACGGCGTGCCCGGCCTCGCGCGGTCGGTGTTGAAGCCGGCGCATTACGACATCGCCCGGCAGGCCTGGGCCGGCGAGGCGGTCGACCCCGCCCGCATCCCGACCGTGCTGCGCGACCTGGTGGCCGACGCCTATTTCGACCCGGCCTTTTTTGGCGCCTCTGCGCTGGGGCGCCTGCTGGCGGCGAACCAGGCCTATCGCTGGGTGATCCGCACGCCGGTCCGCACCTATTACGGCGAGAATGACGAGGCGATCCGCGTCGGGATCGGCCGCCTGGCCATGACGTTCCAGCAGGCCATCGGCAATGACACGGTCGAGGCGATCTCGGCTGGAGCGGATGCCACCCATCGCGGCACCTATGCGCGGTCGGTTCCGGCCTGGAAGACTTGGTTCGACAGCCTCGCTTCGGGTTGACGCTCGGCGCGGGCGGTCGATAAGCCGGAACGGGCAAGGGCAGGGTGGCGATGCGCCAGATCGCGCGGTTCGATTTCCTGGTGCTCTACGGCCAGATCTTCGTGCATCGGCCGGGGGAGGGCGGCTTCCCGCTCTGGACTGACGACCATGTCGCGCAGGGCTTCGCCTGGCGGCCGCCCTGCGTGGCCTTCGGCATCCCGGACCATGATGGGGAATCCGAGGTGATCGTGGCGCTCGGCACGCCGCCCCCGCCGCTGGCCGACGACTGCACCCGCGCCATCGAGACCCCATTCGAGGTGCCGGCCGCAGGGGCCGAGGTGGGCGGGCTGGCGGGTTCGCGCGTGCTGCCCATCCCAACGGGTCCGTGCCAGCTCCGCTTCGAGCTGCGCCCGCGCGGCCCAGGCCAGGGCTACGCGATCGGCCTGGTCTTCATGCCCGGAGCGCCGCGGCGCTTCGCCATCCTGCGCGGCGATGCCGAGATGGCCAGCGACGCGGTGCTGACGACCGAGGCGCAGGAAGCCCGGTAACCGGATACCGCATGCGCGAACGCCACGGAACGCTTGACTTTCCCGCCCGCCGCGCCGATAAGCCGGCCACCAAACACGCCTGAACCTGGAAAACCGATGCTCACGAGACAGACCACCTCGCTGAAGCCGGCGGAGGTGAACAAGGCCTGGGTGTTGATCGACGCAGACGGGCTCGTGCTCGGCCGCCTCGCGACACTCGTGGCCAATCGCCTGCGCGGCAAGCACAAGCCGCAATTCACCCCGCATGTCGATTGCGGCGACCATGTCGTCATCATCAATGCCGAGAAGATCCGCGTGACCGGCGCCAAGGCCGAGCAGAAGATTTTCTACTGGCACACCGGCTATGCCGGCGGCATCAAGCAGCGCACCGTGCGCGAGCGCCTCGAGAGCAAGTACCCCGAGCGGGTCATCGAGAAGGCGGTCGAACGCATGATCACCCGTGGCCCGCTTGGCCGCGAGCAGATGCGCAACCTGCATGTCTATGCTGGCGCCGAGCATCCGCATGCCGGCCAGACGCCCGAGAAGATCGATATCGCGGCGCTGAACCGCAAGAATTCCGTCCTCGTGAAGAAGGTGGCCTGAGGTCATGAGCGAGACCCGTACCCTCGCCGACCTCAAGGAGATCGTCGCCGGCACGCCGGCGGCGCCTGAGGCCGCGATCAAGCGTGAACCCAAGCGCGACGCGCAGGGCCGCGCCTATGCCACCGGCCGCCGCAAGGACGCCGTGGCCCGCGTGTGGGTGAAGCCTGGCAAGGGCCAGATCCTGATCAACGACAAGCCGGCGTCGCGCTATTTCGCGCGCCCCGTGCTGCGCATGCTGATCACCCAGCCCTTCCTGGTGGCCGACCGCTACCAGCAGTTCGATGTGAACTGCACGGTGGTGGGCGGTGGCCTGTCGGGCCAGGCCGGCGCGGTGCGCCACGGCATCTCCCGCGCGCTGACCAACTTCGAACCGGAGCTGCGCGCCATCCTGAAGAAGGCCGGCTTCCTGACCCGCGACCCGCGCGTGGTCGAGCGCAAGAAGTACGGCAAGGCGAAGGCCCGACGTTCCTTCCAGTTCTCCAAGCGCTGACGCCGGCGGATCGGCGCAGCAGCGCCGGTCCTTCGACGCAGGACTGTCATGCAGCAGGGGTGGATCCGCGAGGGTCCGCCCCTCTTGCTTTTCAGGCCGCATTTCGCGGCACACTACCAACGCAACGGAGGTCCATATCCATGGCCAAGACCCCCAAGGTGTTCATCGACGGCGAGGCCGGCACGACCGGCCTGCAGATCCGCGAGCGGCTGGCGGCCAACCCGCATGTCGCCCTGCGATCGATCGCGCCCGAGCGCCGCAAGGACCCCGGCGCGCGCCGCGAGATGATGGCCGAGGTGGACCTGGTCATCCTCTGCCTGCCCGACGACGCGGCGAAGGAGAGTGCGGCGATGGCCGCCTCGCTGGGCGCCGATGCGCCGAAGCTGCTCGATGCCTCCACGGCGTATCGGGTGGACCCTGACTGGGTCTATGGCCTGCCGGAGCTCACGCCCGACCAGCCCGCGGCGATCGCGCAGGCGATGCGCGTGTCGAACCCCGGCTGCTACCCGACCGGCGCGATCCTGATGCTGCGCCCGCTGGTCGAGGCCGGCATGATGGCGGCCGACCATCCCATCACGGTCAATGCGGTGTCCGGCTACACCGGCGGCGGCAAGGCGATGGTCGCGCAATACGAGGCCCGCACCGCGCCCGACTTCGAGATGTACGGCCTGGCGCTGAAGCACAAGCACGTCCCGGAGCTGCAGAAGTATTCGCTGCTGACGCGCCGGCCGATCTTCGTGCCGGCGGTCGCCGACTATGCCCAGGGCATGATCGACGCCATCCCGCTGCATCTCGATATGCTGGCCAAGCCGACGACGCCGGCCGAGATCGAGGCGCTGCTGGCGGCCCGCTATGCCGGCAGCGAATACGTCCGCGTGGTGCCGGCCGATCCCTCTGGCAAGATCGAGCCGCAAGCGCTCAACGGCACCAACGGGCTGGAAATCCGCGTGCATGGCGACGCCGCGCTGGGCCAGGCGGTGCTGGTCGCGCGCTTCGACAACCTGGGCAAGGGTGCGTCGGGTGCGGCGGTGCAGAATCTGGGGCTGATGCTGGGCATCCCGGTGAAGGCCGACCTGCCGGCGGCAACGGCCCACGCGGCGGAATAGGCTCAACGACTCGTTCGGCCCGAGGTTCCGCCTCGGGCCGCGAGCGCAGGGCGCGACCGCGCCCGGACCATCATCGGCGCCCGGGGCATCAGCCCCTGGCGCGCGGCCAAGGCGCCGGCGGCGCCGCGCGGCGATCGTGGGCACGCAACAGCTCGGCGCCGGCGCCTCAGGCACAGAAACCTCCCGGCCTTTCGCCGCCGCGCCCGCGGGCGCAGAATGGCCGGGAATTCGCCGGAGGACCCGCCATGGACGCGAACCAGCCCACCACCCTGCCGCCCCTCTACGTCTTCGAGGGCCATCGCCCCGTCATCCACCCCGGCGCCTGGGTGGCGCCAACGGCCGCCGTGATCGGCCAGGTGACGATCGGGGAGGGCTCGAACATCTGGTATCACTGCGTCCTGCGCGGCGACACCAACACCATCACCATCGGCACCGGCACCAATATCCAGGACGGCACGATCATCCATGTGAATGCCGGGCGCCAATGCACCACCATCGGCAATGACGTGACGGTGGGCCATGCCGCCATCATCCATGCCTGCACGCTGCACGACCGCGCCTTCGTGGGTATGGGTGCGACGGTGCTGGACGACGCCATCATCGAGGAAGGCGGCGTGCTCGCCGCGGGCTCCGTGCTGCCGCCTGGCAAGGTCATCAAGGCGATGGAACTCTGGATGGGCAACCCCGCCAAGATGGTCCAGGTGCTGACCGTCGAACGCCGCGCGGGCTTCGACCGCACCGCTGGGCATTACGTGGAACTGTCGGGGCGACACCGCCGGTCGCTGGGCGGCTGACCCGCGCCCGCGCCGAGGGGGCTGACGCCGCACCGCGCCGCTCCCATAGTCGTGCCTGCGAATGAGGGGACGCCCATGAGCGAGACGATTTCCCGCCTGCTCGCCGGCGGGGCGGACAACGCCGCGGCGATCCGCGGCACCAACGAGCGCCCCAGACTGACCTTCGGCGGGCTGCGCGCCCTGTGCGCGCGCACCGTCAAGGCGCTGAACGGCATGGGGATCGGGCGTGGCGATCGCGTCGCCATCGTGCTGCCGAACGGGCCGGAGATGGCCGCGGCATTCCTGGCGATCGGCGCCGGCGCCACCACCGCGCCGCTCAATCCCGCCTACCGGGCGGAGGAATTCACATTCTACCTGACTGACCTCGACGCCAAGGCGCTGGTCGTGCTGCAGGGCGTGGCGTCGGATGCGCGGGAGGTCGCGGCGCGTCTTGGCATCCCGGTGCTCGACCTGGTGCCGGGCGAGGCCGCCGGCGACTTCACTCTGGAGGGCGGCGCGCCCGCCAATGCCGCAAAGCCCGGCCTTGCCTGGCCGGAGGACATCGCGCTGGTGCTGCATACCTCCGGCACCACGGCGCGGCCCAAGATCGTGCCCTTGTCGCAGGCGAATGTCTGCGCCTCGGCGCGCAATATCGCGCGCGCGCTGGAACTCGGGCCCGACGATGCCTGCCTCAACATCATGCCGCTGTTCCATATCCATGGGCTGATGGCGGCGGTGCTGGCCTCCGTCGGTGCGGGGGGCGCGGTGGTCTGCACCCAGGGCTTCGACGCGCTGCGCTTCTTCCGCTGGCTGGACGAGGAACGCCCATCCTGGGTCACCGCCGTGCCCACCATGCACCAGGCGATCCTCGCACGCGCCGAGCGCAATGCCGATGTGATCCGCCGCGCGCGGCTGCGCTTCCTGCGCTCGTCCTCGGCATCGTTGCCGGGGCCGGTGATGCAGCAGCTCGAGGTCGTGTTCGGCTGCCCGCTGGTCGAGAGCTACGGCATGACGGAAGCCTCGCACCAGATGTGCTCGAACCCGCTGGCCGGGCCGCGCAAGCCGGGGTCTGTCGGCCAGCCGGCCGGGCCGGACGTCGCGGTCATGGATGATGACGGCACGCTGCTGCCCCAGGGCGAGATCGGCGAGGTGGTGATCCGTGGCCCCAACGTGACCGCCGGCTACGAAGCGAACCCCGAGGCGAACGCGAAAGCCTTCACCAAGGGCTGGTTCCGCACCGGCGACCAGGGCGCCTTCGATGCCGACGGCTTCCTCACGCTGACCGGCCGTCTGAAGGAGATCATCAACCGCGGCGGTGAGAAGGTCAGCCCGCTGGAGGTCGATGGCGTGCTCTCCGGCCACCCTGCGGTGGCGCAGGCGCTGTGCTTCGCCATCCCGCACGGCAAGCTGGGCGAGGAAGTGGGCGCCGCCGTCGTGCTGCGCGAGGGCATGGACTGCACCGAACGCGAACTGCGCGACTTCGCCGCCCAGCACCTGACCGACTTCAAGGTGCCACGGAAGGTCGTGTTCCTCCCCGAGATCCCGAAGGGCGCGACCGGCAAGCTGATGCGGATCGGTCTGGCGGAGAAGCTGGGGCTCACGGCATGAAAATCTGCATCTTCGGCGCCGGCGCCATCGGTGGGCTGATGGCCGCGAAGCTGGCCTTGCGCGGCGAAGCCGAGGTCACCGTCATCGCCCGCGGCCCGCATCTGGCGGCGATGCAGGCCGATGGGCTGCGCCTGGTCTCCGAAGGCCAGGAGGTGGTGGCGCGCCCACGCTGCGTCGCCTCCGCCGAGGAAGCCGGCCCGCAGGACTATGTGGTCGTCACGCTGAAGGCGCATTCCCTGTCTGGCGCGGCGCAGCAGATGCAGCGGCTGCTCGGCCCCGAGACCGCAGTTGTCAGCGCGGTGAACGGCGTGCCCTGGTGGTATTTCCACGGCGTCGGCGGCGCGCATGACGGGCGCATCGTCGAGAGCGTCGATCCCGGCGGCGTCGTCACCCGCCTGCTGCCGCCTTCGCGTGCCATCGGCTGCATCGTCTACCCCGCCGCCGAGGTCACCAGGCCCGGCGTCATCGAACACACCTATGGCGACCGCTTCTCGCTGGGTGAACCCGATGGCAGCCGCAGCCCGCGCGCGCAGCGGCTTTCGGAGGCGCTGATCGCCGCCGGCTTCAAGGCCCCCGTGCGCCCGCGCATTCGCGACGAGATCTGGGTGAAGCTGTGGGGCAACCTGGCCTTCAACCCGATCTCGGCGCTCACCACCGCGACGCTCGATGTGCTGATCGCCGATGACGCGCAGCGCGGCGTGGCGCGCGCCATGATGCTCGAAGGCCAGCGCGTCGCCGAGGCGCTGGGCATCCGCTTCGCCATCGATGTCGACAAGCGCATCGCCGGCGCGGCCGAGGTCGGCGCGCACAAGACCTCGATGCTGCAGGACCTGGAGCGTGGCCGGCCGATGGAGGTCGAGGCGCTGCTCGGCGCGGTGGTGGAACTGGCCGACCTGGTGGACGAGGCCGCGCCCACCTGCCGCACGGTGCTGGCGTTGGTGCGCGCCCGCGCGCGCGCGGCGGGGTGCCTGTGACGCGCGCCATGGTGCTGCCACCTGCGCCATGCGATCGCACGGCGCGAACCGCCATGACGCATGTCCCGCTGCCTCGGCGCGGTGCCGCGCTGCTCGCCCTCGGGCTGCTGGCCGCCTGCACCAACCGCCCGCCGCCGCCGGTGGTGAACCTGCCCGGCAACCCGAACAACCCGCTGGGCGACCTGGCCCGCCAGGCGATCGGCCACACCGCCTTCGTCTTCGGCAACCCGGCGAGCATCGCGGGCAACCCGGCCGAGGCCGCGCAGGCCATCTCCGAGGCCGAGTTCCTGGCCATCGACCTCAGCACCAACCAGCGCTGGACCGAGATGCAGCCGCTGGTGCAGATCGCCTTCCTCCAGGCGCGGCCGGAATGGCGCGCTGCGCTGGGCATCGCGGAGGCCGCGGAACCGCAGGCGGTGATCGACGCCATGACGCGGGTGCGGATGGGCATCGGTGCGCAGGACCGCGCGGCGGCGTTGGCGGCCTTGCAGCCGCCGCTGGTCACGCCGGGCGGGGCGGCCTCCTTCGCGCGGCTTGAAGCGCTGCCGGCGCTGCCGCGCACCGCCTGGGCGGCCGCGATGGCGCAGAACGAGTTGTGGCGCATGCAGCGCCAGGGTGGACGGGACCGGTGGCGATGACGACGCGGCGTATCTTTTTGCTTGCTCTCTTCGCGCTGCCGGCCTGCGAGGAACTCCGCACGCCCGCGACGCTGCCGCCGGCGATCCTGACCGGCGCGGCGGGCGCGGGCGCGCCGATGCGTGCGGCCGTCTTCGCCACCGCCTCGGCCTTCGCCGACCAGGGTGCCGGGCTGGCGGGCCGTCCGGCCGATGCCGCCCTGGCCGTCGCGCGGCTCGAGGCGCTGGAGATGGAAGTGGCCGACCGCCGCGCCTGGCCGTCCCTGTCGCCCACGGTCGGCATCGCCATGCGGACGGCGCGCGACGAGACCCGCGCGGCCCTGGGCATCGCGCAGCGCGCGCCGGGCGGGGATGTGGTGCGCGCGCTGTCGCTGACCGCCTCGCGCCTGCGCGCGGGTGACCGTGCCGGCGCCGCCGCCGCGCTGCCGGCCAGCCTGTTCGAACCGGGTGGAGAAGCGACGCTGGATCGCCTGGCCGCGCTTGGCGCCCTGCCGGCGGCGGAGCAGGCGACGGCCGCGCTGGCACGCGATGTGCGGCGGCTCGACCTCGACCGCGGCTGGGCGGGTGCGGGGAACTGGTGGCAGGTGGGCGCGCCCGGCGCCATCACCGATGGGCTGGGCCTGGGCGAATAGTCAGTCGGTCGCCATGACCTTCACGTAGGATCCGGGTGCATCCTCGATCGGCGCCAGTGTGCCGTCGCCGGGCTGGCGCGCGGGCACCTGCGTGCGGTCCAGCCCGCTCACCCAGCGGTGCCAGTCCGGCCACCAGGACCCGGCGAGTTCGGTCGCGCCCTTGAACCAATCATCGGGTTCGGGCGGCATCTCGTCCTGCACCCAGTGGCTGTACTTGCCGGCATCGGGCGGGTTCGCGACGCCGGCGATGTGTCCGGATGCCGCCAGCACGAAGCGTGTCGGCCCCTTGTAGAGTTGCGTTGCGCGATAGGTGGATTTCCACGGCGCGATATGGTCCTCGCGCGTGCTGAGGATGTAGGTCGGCAGCTTGATCTTCCGCAGGTCCAGCTTCACGCCGAGCAGATCGACGCCGCCCGGCTTCACCAGGTCGTTCTGCTGGTACATCCGGCGCAGGTAGAAGCTGTGCATCTTCGCCGGCATGCGCGTGGAATCATCGTTCCAGTACAGCAGGTCGAAGGGGAAGGGTTCCTGGCCCATCAGGTAGTTGTTCACCACGAAGGACCAGATCAGGTCGTTGGCGCGCAGCATGTTGAAGGTGGTCGCCATCTCGCGGCCTTCGAGGAAGCCGACCTTCTGCATCTTGTCTTCCAGCGCGGCGAGTTGTTCCTCGTCGATGAACACGCCCAGTTCGCCGGCTTCCTCGAAATCCACCATGGTGGTGAAGAAGGTGGCGGATTTCACCCGCGTGTCGCGCTTGGCCGCCATATGCGCCAGCGTGGACGCCAGCAGCGTGCCGCCCAGGCAATAGCCGATGACGTTCACGCCCTTCTCGCCCGTCGCCCGCTCGATGGCGTCCAGCGCGGCATAGGGGCCTTCGAGCATGTAGTCGTCGAAGCCCTTCTCGCCCAGCGCCTCGTCGGGGTTGACCCAGGAGATCACGAAGACCGTATGTCCCTGCTCGACCGCCCAGCGGATGAAGGAGTTCTTCGGCCGCAGATCCAGGATGTAGAACTTGTTGATCCAGGGCGGGATGATCAGCAGCGGGCGCTTCAGCACCGTCTCGGTGGTGGGGCTGTACTGGACCAGCTGCATCAGGTCGTTCTGGAACACCACCTTGCCGGGCGTGACGGCGATGTTCTCGCCGACCTTGAACTTGGTGTCGTCGGTCATGCGGATGCGAAGCTTGCCGCGCCCGCGCTCGAGGTCGCTCAGCAGGTTCGACAGCCCGCGCAGCAGGTTCTCGCCGCCCGATTCGGCGGTGCGGCGCAGCACTTCCGGATTGGTCATCAGGAAGTTGGTCGGGCTCATCGCATCGACGAACTGCCGCGTGTAGAAATCCACCTTCTGGGCGGTCTTGGGCTCCAGCCCCTCGGTGCCTTCCACCACGGATCGGAAGTAGCGTGCCGAAAGAAGGTAGGATTGGCGGATGAAGTCGAAGACCTCGTGCTCGCGCCAGGCCTCGTCCTTGAAGCGGCGGTCCTTGTCGTCCTCGGCGATGACCGGGGCGGTCTCCTCGCCCATCATGCGCCGCGCCGTGTTCTGCCAAAGTGTGAGGTAGTCGTGCCAGAAGCCAAGCTGCGCCTGCACCAGCCGCGCAGGGTTGGCCATCAGGCGCGTCGTCATCTCGAGGAAGGCGTTGCCGATCTTGAGCGGGTCAGGGTCGGTCGACCCATCCGCCTGGCGCTTGAGGAAGTCCGACACGATGCGCTGCCCGCGCTCCGCCACATCCGCCATGGTGCGGCTGACCAGCGCCGGGTCGGGCAGCCGGAAGGCGGGGTTGGGCGGTTCTTTTTCGGCCATCGGGTATTCCGATCCGTGAGGCGGCATGTCTGGCTTCGCGCATCGGCCGATTCGGGTTACCGCTTCCGCGTGACGGGAACAGAGGCGGCATGACCTTGACGACGGGCCACGCGATCGTGTCGGGCCACGGTAGGGGCCGGGCAGGGGCCGGGCAAGCGCGGCCGGTGCTGCTGGCGCTTGCGCTGGTCGCGGCCGGGTGCAGCCCGGGGCAGGGGCCGTCCTCGATCGGGCCGTTGTTCTCGCGAGTCACCGGCCCGGCCTTCGAGGGGCGGGAGCCGCCGCCGGGCACCGACCAGGAATTTCCCAACCTCGGCACCATACCGCCGCGCCCGGCGGTGGCCGACCCGGCGGTGCGCGACGCGCTGACCGCGGCGCTCGCGGAGGACCGCCAGCGCAGCCGCAACCCCCTCGACCCCGAGATGCGCCCCGAGCCGATGCGGCCCTCAGGAACGCCCGGCGATGGCAGCATGGCGATGCGCCCGCCGGGTCCGGTGCCGCTCAGCCCCGCGCCGCGCGTGCCCTGGGATACGCCGGGCCTTCCGCCGGCGACGCCCGCCGCGCCCCCGGCCGCGCCGGTGGCGCCGCCTGCCGCGCCGGCATCCCCGCGCGCTGGCCCCGCCGCAGCGCCCGCACCGGCGCCAGCGGTGCCGCCGCCGATCATGGATTCCGCCCCGCCGCCCCCGCCACCGGCGGAACTGCTCGCACCCGGCGCCGGCCCGCCGCCGCCCCCGCCGGCCGAACTCCTCGCGCCGCGCGGTCGCTGAGGCGCGCACGGCGATACACAGCGCGCCGGGCTTGTTCTATAGGTCGCGGCCCTGTCACCACGGACCATCGCCATGACCGAGGATTTCCACCGCATCCGCCGCCTGCCGCCCTACGTCTTCGCCGAGGTCAACGCGGCGAAGGCCAGCGCGCGCGCGGCAGCGGAGGACATCGTGGACCTCGGCATGGGCAACCCGGACAGCCCGACGCCGTCGCATATCGTGGCGAAGCTGATCGAGGCGGTGCAGGACCCGCGCACGCATCGCTATTCGATGTCGAAGGGCATCCCGGGCCTGCGGAAGGCCCTGGCCGGCTACTATGCGAGGCGCTTCGGCGTGAAGCTGGACCCGGAGACCGAGGTGGTCGCCACGCTCGGGTCCAAGGAGGGCCTGGCCAACCTGGCGCAGGCCATCTCGAGCCCGGGCGACACCATCCTGGTGCCCAACCCGTCCTACCCGATCCACCAGTTCGGCTTCATCATCGCCGGCGCGTCGGTGCGGTCGATCCCGTACACGCCGGACGACGACATGCTGGCGGCGATCGACCGCGCGGTGCGCCATTCGGTACCCAAGCCGACCGCGGTAATCGTGAACTTCCCGTCGAACCCGACCGCGCTGGTGGCGGGCATCGACTTCTACCGCGAGATGGTCGCGCTGTGCCGGCGGCACGAGCTCTTCATCCTGTCCGACCTCGCCTATGCCGAGCTGTATTTCGGCGACACGCCGCCGCCCTCGGTGTTGGAAGTTGATGGAGCGAAGGACATCACGGTGGAATTCACCTCGATGTCCAAGACCTACAACATGCCGGGCTGGCGGATGGGCTTCGCGGCGGGCAATCCGCGGCTGATCGCGGCCCTCGCACGGGTGAAGTCCTACCTCGACTATGGCGCCTTCGCGCCGATCCAGATCGCCGCCACCGCCGCGCTGAACGGGCCGCAGGACTGCATCGAGGAGATGCGGGTGCTCTACCGCGACCGCCGCGACGTGCTGGTGAAGGGTCTGCGCGCCGCCGGCTGGGAGGTGCCCGCGCCGGAGGCCTCGATGTTCATGTGGGCGCCGATTCCCGAGCGTTTCCGGCACCTTGGGTCGGTCGGCTTCTCGAAGCTGCTGCTCGAGAAGGCGAAGGTCGCGGTCGCGCCGGGCCTGGGCTTCGGCGAACATGGCGACGAACACGTCCGCATCGCCCTGGTGGAGAACAACCACCGCATCCGCCAGGCGCTGCGGGGCATCAAGACGTTCCTGTCCGGCGACAACGCCGCGCCGGTGGACGCCCAGCAGGAAGCACTGAACGCATGAGCCGCCCTGTCTCCGTCGCGGTCGCTGGCCTGGGCACGGTCGGCGCCGGTGTCGTCAATGTGCTGCGCACCAATGCCGAGATCATCGCCGCGCGCGCCGGCCGTCCCATCGCGGTGACCGCCGTCTCGGCCCGCGACCGCGCGCGCGATCGCGGCGTGCCGGTGGCCGGGCTGCGCTGGTACGATGATCCCGTGGCCCTCGCCGCCGACCCGCAGGTTGAAGTCGTCGTGGAATGCATCGGCGGCTCCGAAGGGCCGGCCAAGGCGCTGGTGGAAGCCGCACTCGCCGCCGGCAAGCATGTGGTGACGGCGAACAAGGCGCTGCTCGCGGTGCATGGCGCCGCACTCGCCGCGACCGCCGAGGCGAAGGGCGTGGCGCTGGCCTTCGAGGCCTCGGTCGCCGGCGGCATCCCGGCCATCAAGGCGGTGCGCGAGGGTCTGTCCGCCAACCGCATCAGCCGCGTCGCCGGCATCCTGAACGGTACCTGCAACTACATCCTGACCACCATGCGCGAACAGAAGCGCGAATTCTCCGAAGTGCTCGCCGAAGCGCAGAAGCTCGGCTACGCCGAGGCCGACCCCTCCTTCGACATCGACGGCATCGACGCGGCGCACAAGCTGGCGATCCTGGCCGCGCTCGCCTTCGGCCGTCCGGTCGATTTCGGCGCCGTGCATGTCGAGGGCATCCGCGAGGTCAGCGCGCTCGACATCTCGCTGGCCGAGGAACTGGGCTACCGCATCAAGCTGCTGGGCATCGCGCGGCGGGAGGAAGGCGGCATCTCGACCCGCGTGCATCCCTGCATGGTGCCGGCCAGCGCGCCCATCGCGCGCGTCGATGGCGTGTTCAACGCCGTCGTGGCGGAGGGCGATTTCGTCGGCCGCATCATGATGGAAGGCCGCGGCGCCGGCGGCGGGCCGACCGCGTCGGCCGTGGTGGCGGACCTGATCGACATCGCCCGCGGGCGCTTCACCCCGGTCTGGGGCGCCGCCGCCGCAGCGCTGAAGCCGGAGCCCTCGCTGCCGATGGACCGCCACACCGGCGCCTATTACCTGCGCCTGATGGTGGTGGATCGCCCCGGTGTCATCGCTGACGTGACCGGCGTGCTGCGCGACAGCAGCATCAGCCTGGAATCGATGCTCCAGCGCGGCCGCGCGCCGGGCGAGGCGGTGCCGGTGGTGCTGACCACGCATGAGACCAGCGAGGCCTCGGTGCGCGCGGCGCTCGCGCGCATCGCGGCGCTGGATGCGGTGGTGGAGAAGCCGGCGCTGATCCGGATCGAATCGCTGTGATGCGCGCCGCGGCCGCGCTGCTGGCCGCCGTGCTGGCCGCGGCGCCGGCCGCCGCGCAGGAGGAACTGCGCGGCACCTGGCGCGGCGACTACATCTGCGGCCAGGGCGTGACCGCGCTGGCGCTGACCATCGAACCGCGCAAGGACGGCTCGCTGACCGCGCTGTTCCACTTCGAGGCAGTGCCCGACAATCCGGACGTGCCGACCGGCTGCTACGAGATGCAGGGCCGCTTCACGCCGGCCACCGGCGATGTCGCGCTGTCCCCGCTGCGCTGGCTGCGCCGGCCGCCGAACTACGTGATGGTCGGGCTGGATGGGCGGCTCGCACCCGATGGCGCGCAGATCGAAGGGCAGGTGCAGGGGCCGGGCTGTTCCTTCTTCCGGGTGCAGCGCAGCACGCATGCGGCAACGCCCGAGGCCTGCCGCACGGGGGCGCCGCTGCTCTCGCTGCGCTGACGCGCGGCGCGATTCCGGCTATTGGCAATGCAACGGGCTGGCCATGCCGAGCCCGCATGCCGATTCGGAGGAATCCCCAGATGCCAGAAAGCGCCGACGTCCCCAGTCTCCTCGTCGACCGCAACCTTGCCCTGGAACTGGTGCGGGTGACCGAGGCCGCGGCCCTGGCGGCATCGCGCTGGATCGGCCGTGGCGACAAGAACGCCGCCGACGGCGCCGCCGTGGAAGCCATGCGCCGCGCCTTCGACACCGTCGCCATCACCGGCACCGTGGTGATCGGCGAGGGCGAGATGGACGAGGCGCCGATGCTCTACATCGGCGAGAAGGTCGGCCTCTATGCCACGGCCGGCGGCGGGCCGGAGGTCGACATCGCGGTCGATCCGCTGGAGGGCACGTCCATCACCGCCAAGGGCGGGCCGAACGCCATCGCCACCGTGGCGCTCGCGGAGAAGGGCGGCTTCCTGCACGCGCCCGACATCTACATGGACAAGATCGCGGTCGGCCCCGGCCTGCCCGACGGCGTGGTGCACCTGGATGCCTCGCCGGCCGAGAACCTGCGCGAACTGGCCAAGGCCAAGGGCTGCGAGATCAGCGACCTGATGGTCTGCACGCTGGACCGCGACCGCCACAAGGACCTCATCAAGGCGTGCCGCGCCGCCGGCGCGCGCATCACGCTGCTGGGCGATGGCGACGTGGCGGGCGTCATCAACGTCAGCCAGCCCGAGGCCGGCATCGACATCTACATGGGCTCGGGCGGCGCGCCGGAGGGCGTGCTGGCGGCGGCCGCGCTGCGCTGCATCGGCGGCCAGATGCAGGGCCGCCTGATCTTCGAGGACGAGGACCAGGTCGCGCGCGCGAAATCCATGGGCATCGACGACCCGAAGCGCATCTACGCGATCGAGCAGATGGCCCGCGGCAACGTGATGTTCGCCGCGACCGGCGTGACCTCGGGCGCGATGCTGCGCGGCGTTCGGCGCACGCCCGGCGGCGCCTATACGCATTCCATCGTGATGCGGTCGAAATCCGGCACCGTCCGCTACGTGGAGGGCCACCACAACTTCGCGCGCAAGCCCAGCGCCTTCGTCGCCTGATGGACGTCCAGGCGCCGCAGGCGCCGGTGCTGGGGGTGGAGCGCAGCGTGACCGGCCGCCGCTGGGTGTGGCGCGCCGCCGATACGCGCATCGGCCTGGGCATCTCGCAGCGCCTGGGCGTGCCGGAAATGGTGGGGCGGCTGCTGGCCGCGCGCGGCATCGGCATCGACCTGGCGGGCGACTACCTGGAGCCGACGCTCAAGGCGATGATGCCCGACCCGTCGTCGCTGATGGACATGGACCTCGCGGCCGACCGCATCGCGGCTGCGGTGCGTAGCGGGGAACATGTCGCGGTGTTCGGCGACTACGATGTGGATGGCGCGTGCTCCGGCGCGCTGATGTCTCGCTTCCTGCGCGACCTCGGCTGCGAGGTCACGCCCTATGTCCCCGACCGGTTGAAGGAAGGCTACGGGCCGAATGCGGCGGCGATCGCGGCGCTGTGCGACCGCGGTGCCTCGCTGGTGGTCTGCGTCGATTGCGGCATCGCCGCGGCCGTGGCGCTGTCCGCCGCCGAGGGCCGCGCCGACGTCGTGGTGCTGGACCACCACAAGGCCGAGGGACCCGCGCCGCGCATCCTGGCGGCGGTGAACCCGAACCGGCTCGATTGCGGATCGGGGCTGCACAATGTCTGCGCCGCGGCGGTCGCCTTCCTGGCGGCGGCGGCGACCACCCGCGTGCTGCGCCGCGCCGGGTGGTTCGCGCGACGGCCGGAGCCCGACCTGCTCGGCCTGCTCGACCTGGTGGCGCTGGCGACCGTCTGCGACGTCATGCCGCTGACCGGCTTCAACCGCGCCCTGGTGGCGCAGGGGCTGAAGGTGATGGCCAAGCGCGGCCGGCCGGGTGTCGCCGCGCTGCTGGAGGTTACCGGCGCGCGCGACGCACCCACCGCCCATACGCTGGGTTTCCTGCTGGGGCCGCGCATCAATGCCTCGGGCCGCATCGGCGAGCCCGACCTCGGCCTGCGCCTGCTGCTGTGCGAGGACCCGATCGAGGCGCGTGTGATCGCCGAGAAGCTCGACGCCGTGAATCGCCGCCGGCAGGAGGTCGAGGGCGAGGTGCTCGCCACCGCCCACGCCATGGCCGAGGCCCAGGCCGCCGAAGGCCGCGCCGTGCTGCTGCTGGTCGGCGAGGGCTGGCACCCCGGCGTGGTCGGCATCGTCGCCGGTCGCATGAAGGAACGCTTCAACCGCCCGGCCTGCGTGGCCGGCATGGCGGATGGCATGGCCAAGGGGTCGGGGCGATCAGTGCCCGGGGTGGATCTCGGCTCCGCGGTGATTGCCGCACGCCAGGGCGGGCTGCTCGAGACCGGCGGCGGGCACGCGATGGCCGCCGGCTTCTCCTTCCGGGCCGGGCGGGAGGCGGAATTCCATGCCTTCCTGGAGGAACGCCTGGGCCATGCCGCGCTGCTGCCTACGGCGGCCGACCTGATGGTCGAGGGCACGCTGAACGTCATCGCCGCGCAGACCGGCCTGGCGCAGGAAGTCGCGCGCCTGGCTCCCTTCGGCCCGGGCAACGAGGAACCGATCTTCGCCCTGCAGCGCGCGCGAATCGTGAAGGCCGACCGCGTCGGCAAGGACGGTGCGACGGTGCGCGCCATCGTGGAAGGCGAGGGCGGCGGGCGGCTCAAGACCATCTGTTTCCGCGCCAAGGACGGCCCGCTGGCGCAGGCGCTGCTGGCCAGCGATCGCGTGCCCCTGCACCTGTGCGGCCACCTGCGCGCGGAACAATGGAATGGCGAGACATCGCCCTCGATGCAGGTCGTGGATGCCGCGCCGGCCTGAGCCTATTGACCACGCGGCGCGCGGGCAGTAACCCCCCGCCTGTGCTTGTCCCGTTCGTCTAGTGGCCTAGGACACCAGCCTTTCACGTTGGGTACACGGGTTCGAATCCCGTACGGGGCACCACCGTATTTTCAAGCAGTTGCGAGCTTCTTGGCGGTGGCGATTTTGCCATTTGTCACTGATGTGCCACTCGCCCTGCCGGTGACGCCGCTGCTGCGACGCTCGTTCCCCTTCTCTCCAGCATCGCTGATCACGCTGCCGAACTGCTTCGCCAGCGCCTCCTGCGCGACGCGCGCGAGCGGGTAACGCTTCACGCCACGCAGGTAAGTCTCGAGGTTGCGGTCAGAGGTGTGTCCGGTCAGCTCGCGGATCGCGCGATTCTCGAAGCCCATCATCTTCAGTGCGACCGGTTCCGTCGCGCGCAGGCCGACGGCGCGGCCCGTGTCGCGGCCTGATGGACAAGGCGATGCCGCCGCTTCGTTCAGCGCAGCGTCGGGTCCAGCCGGTCGCGCAGCCAATCGCCGATCAGCGACACCGACAGCGTCGTCAGCACGATGGTGAAGGCCGGCGCCAGCAGGATCCACGGTGCGCGCGTCAGGTACTCGCGCCCATACCCCACCATGGAGCCCAGCGAGGTCTCCGGCGGCTGCACACCCAGGCCCAGGAAGGACAGCCCGCTTTCCAACAGGATGATCTCCGGGAAGGCCAGCGTCATCGACACGATCAGCGTCGAGGCGATGTTGGGCAGCACATGCCGCCCATACAGCCGCCACGGCGTGGCGCCGAGCTGCCGCACCGCCGCCGCGAAGCCCTGCGCGCCCGCCGACAGCGCCAGCCCGCGCGCGATCCGCGCATAGCGTTCCCAGGCATGCAGGCCGAGCAGGCAGACCAGCAGCACCATCGAATTGCCGAAGAAGGCCAGCACCGCCAGCGCCAGGATCAGGAAGGGGATGCTGGCGGAGAAATCCACCAGCGCCATCACCGCCTGTTCCACCAGCCCGCGGAAATGCGCCGCGAGAAAACCCAGCGACGTGCCGACCACCGCGCCGATGATGGTCGCACCGAAGGCGATCAGCAGGCTGGTGCGGATGGAATAGATCAGCCGCGCCAGCACGTCGCGGCCGAGCTCGTCGGTGCCCAGCGGATGCACCCAGTCCCCGCCGAAGCCGATCGGCGCCGACAACCGGTTGCGAAGGTCGAGCGCGGTGTAGCTGTAAGGGCTCACCACATCCGCCAGCAGCGCGACCGCCAGCATCAGCGCCAGCCAGGCGAAGCCGAAGGTCACCATGGCCGGCGGGCCGGTGCGACGGATGCGCGGCGGCGCGGCGGTAGCGGGCGCGGTGAGGGTCAGGGGCGCTTCAGGCATGTCACGCCTCCATCCTTCGCGGCATCACGCGGCAGCCTGGCGCGGCGCGTTCCGCAGGCGCGGGTCCAGCAGGCCGTAGAGCAGGTCCACCACCAGGTTCGCCACGACCATGGTGCAGGCCACCAGCAGCAGGATGCACTGCACCACCGCGAGGTCGCGGTTCGACACCGCCACCACCAGCAGCCGCCCGACACCCGGCCAGGAGAAGACGCTCTCGACCACCACCGCGCCGGCGATCAGGCTGCCCACCATGAAGCCGATGATGGTCACCGTCGGGATCGCCGCATTCGGCAGCGCGTGGTGGGTGACCACCATGCGCCAGGGCACGCCCTTGGCGCTCGCGGTGCGGATGAAGGGCTGGCCCAGCACTTCCAGCATGGCGCTGCGGGTGAAGCGCGCCAGCACCGCCGCGCCGCCCACGCCCAGCGTGATGATCGGCAGGATGGCATGGCGCCAGCTCTCCTGCCCGCCCGAGGGCAGCCAGCCGAGCTGCACCGCGAAGACCAGCACCAGCAGCAGCCCGAGCACGAAGGACGGCACCGTGAAGCCCGCCACCGCCACCACCATGACGATGCGGTCGGCCAGCGAATTGCGGTGCAGCGCCGCATAAATCCCGGCCGGGATGCCGATGGCGATCTTGATCAACAGCGCGGGGATGGTCAGCGCCAGCGTGGCGGGGATGCGTTCGGCCACCAGCAGGATGGCGTCGCGCCCGTCGCGCATCGAACGCCCAAGGTCGCCCGACAGGATGGCGCCGAAATAGTGGAAGTACTGCTCCCACAACGGCCGATCGAGGCCCCAGGCCGCGCGGAACGCGTCCACCGCCTCGGGCGGTGCGTCGGCGCCCATAATGATCTGCGCCGGATCGCCCGACAGGCGCAGCACCACGAAGGCGAAGGTGACGACCATGGCGATGGTCAGCGCGGCGCGTGCCAGACGGAAGCCAAGGAAACGCAGCATGTCAGGCAGCCTCCGCCAGGATTCCGCGACCGGGCGCGACCTCGTCCTGCGCGACATGGCAGGCGACCAGGCGCCCATCGGCGCGAGGCTTCAGCGCCGGTGCCTCGCGCGCGCAGAGCGCTGTCGCGACCGGGCAGCGCGGATGAAACGCGCAGCCCGAAGGACGGTCCGCCGGATTGGGCGGGTCGCCCTGCAAGACCGTGCGCTTGCCGCTGCGCCCCGGATGCGGGATGGCCGAGACAAGCGCCTGCGCGTAGGGGTGCGCCGGGTCCTGCAGCACGGCGTCGGGTTCGCCTTCCTCGACGATGCGCCCCAGGTACATCACCGCGACGCGGTGGCTGACCTGGCGCACCGCGCGCAGGTCGTGGCTGACGAACAGCATGCCCATGCCGAAGCGGTCCTGCAGCTCGACCAGCAGATTCATCACCTGCGCCTGGATCGAGACATCGAGCGCGCTGATCGGTTCGTCGCAGACCAGCAGTGCCGGATCGATCGCGAGCGCGCGCGCCAGCACCGCGCGCTGCCGCTGCCCGCCGGAGAGCTCGTGCGGATAGCGCGCCCCCTGGTCGGCGCGCAGCCCGACGGCGAGCAGCAGTGCCTCCACCCGCGCGGCGCGTTCCGACCGCGCGCCGATGCGATGGATGTCGAGCGGTTCGCCCACCTGCACGCTGATCGGCAGCCGCCGGTCCAGCGCGCCGAGCGGGTCCTGGAACACCATCTGCATGCGCGACCGCAGCGCCCGCCAGGCGGCGGTGCCGGGGGCGGCCATCGAGCGGCCGTCGAAGGCGACGGAGCCGGCATCGGGCGCTTCCATGCCAAGCACCAGCCGCCCGGTGGTGGATTTGCCGCAGCCGGATTCACCGACCAGGCCCAGCGTGCGTCCGCGCTCGAGGGTGAGCGACACGCCATCCACCGCGCGCAATTCCACGCTGCGGCCGAACATGCCGCGCCGCATGGCGTAGCGGCGCACCAGGCCTTCCGCTTTCAGCAGCTCCGCGCCGGGCCTCATGCGATCGCGTGCTCGGCGGGTGCGTGCGCCGACACGGCGCGCAGGCAGGCCGCGTTATGACCCTGCGCGACCGCGGCATCCGGCGGCAGGCCCGCATCGCAGGCCGCGACATGCAGCGCGCAGCGCGGCGCGAAGGCGCAGCCGGGCGGCATCGCCCAGGGTTCGGGTACGCCGCCAGGGATCGCCAGCAGCGGGCGGCGTGGCCCGTCGATCGGCGGCAGCGCGCCGATCAGCCCGCGCGTATAGGGATGCGCCGCGGCGTCGAACAACCGGTGTGTCGGCGCTTCCTCGACGATGCGCCCGGCATACATCACGCAGACGCGCTCGCAAGTATCCGCCACCACGCCGAGGTCGTGGCTGATCAGCACCAGCGCCATGCCGGTGTCGCGCCGCAATTGCTGCAGCAGGTCGAGGATCTGCGCCTGGATGGTGACGTCCAGCGCGGTGGTCGGTTCATCCGCCACCAGCAGTTCCGGCCGACCGGCCAGCGCGATCGCGATCATCACGCGCTGGTTCTGCCCGCCCGAGAGTTCGTGCGGATAGGCATCGAGCCGCCGCGCCGCATCCGGTATGCCGACCTGGTCGAGCAGACGCCGCGCTTCCTCGCGCGCCGCGCGGCCGGTGATGCCGCGATGGAGCGTCAGCGCTTCGGCAATCTGGCGGCCGATGCGATGCACCGGGTTCAGGCTGCTCGCAGGGTCCTGGAAGATCATGGCGATCCGTCCGCCGCGCACGCGGTCCAGCGTGGCCGCCGGTGCGCCGATCAACTCCGTGCCGTCGATCCGCACGCTGCCGCCGACCCGCGCGCGCGCCGGCAGCAACCCCAGAGCGGCGAGCCAGGTGACCGACTTGCCGCAGCCGGATTCACCGACCAGCCCGACCGCCTCGCCAGGCGCCACCGCCAGGTCGATGCCGCGCAGCGCCGGCTGGCCGTCGAAGGCGACGGCCAGGCCGCGGATCGTAACGAGCGCCGCCGTCATCACGCGCCCCAGTTGCGGCTGCGGAAGTCCATCACGAAGGACTGGCCGGGCTGCCAGGCGATGTCGCGCCGCTTGGCGGTCAGGTTCACCGACTGGTGCAGGACCGTATAGGCGGGGTCCTCGCGCTCGGCGATTTCCAGCAGGCGGCGGAACGCGACGCGGCGTCGGGCGGGGTCGGTGCCGGTTTCCAGTTCGGCGCTGAGCGTGCCGAATTCCTCGTTGCGCCACTCGCCGATCTGCCATTGCTGGCCCTGCGGCCCGTGCTGCGTCGTGATCGACGCCGTCGGGTCGTTGAAGGACGCGCTGTTCGACCAGTCGCGCACGCCGCGCGCACCTTCGCGCGAGAGCACCTGCGGGAAATTCTCGCGCATCTCGATCTGCACGTTGAGGCCGACGGCGCGCCAGCCCTCGACCAGGATCTGCGCGGTCGAGACCTGGTTCGTGTAGTAGTTGCTCAGCAGCCGATACGGGATCGGGTCGCCGCGATAACCGGCCTCGCGCAGCAGGCGGCGCGCTTCCGCCGGGTCGTGGCGCGGCGCCTCCCAATCGCGCTGGAACATCGCGCCGTAGAATTCGAATTGCAGGCCGCGCGGCACCGGCGCGCGCCCGCCCCACAGCGCCTGCACGATCGCCTCGCGGTCGATGCTGTGGGTGAAGGCGCGGCGGATGCGCGCGTCGCGCAGCTGCGGGTGGTTCTTGTCGAATACCGTCAGGCGGTGGTTCATGATCGGCCCGCCGACCACCTCGTGGCGCGGGCTGCGCTCGACGCCGCGGATCTGGTCGGGCGGGATGTCGCAGGCGAAGTCACATTCGTTCGACAGCAGCATGTTGATTCGGCTGGCCACTTCCGGCACTTCCACGAAGCGCAGGCGGCGCACCGGCGGGCGGCCGCCCCAGTATTCGTCGAAGGCGTCCAGCACCAGCAGCTGGTCGGGGCGGAATTCGGCGATACGGAAGGGGCCGGTGCCGATCGGCCGCCGCGCCCAGTCAAGCCAGCTCGCCTGCGTCTCGAAGGCGGCGCGCGAGAGGATCATGCCGACATTGCGGCTGATGCGCCCTTCCAGCGTCACGTCCGGCACGCGGTTGACGAAGCGCACGGTCAGCGGATCGACGATCTCGATGCGCTCGAAGCCCGGATACGTGCGGCGCGAAACCGCCAGCACTTCCGGCGGCGGCGTGCGGCCCTGGGTCTGGCCCGGGATCGAGGCGAACAGGTTGCGCGCCTGCTCGACCGTGAGGTTCCAGCCCATGCGCTCCGGGCCGAAGGAGAAGGCGACATCCTCGGCGGTCAGCGTGCGCCCGTCATGGAAGCGCACGCCCGGACGCAGCGAGAGTTCCACCGTGCGGTCATCGATGCGCCGCCAGGATTGCGCGAGCTGCGGCTTCAGCGACAGGTCGCCGGTCCAGCTCTGCTCGATCAGCGTCTCGGCATAGGAACCCCAGGTGCGGCTGCCGACATTGGACTGTTCGCGCAGCGTCTCCAGCGTGTTGGTGTTCGAAATCTTCTGCACGGCGATCGTCATCACCGGGCGCTGGTCGGCCTGCGCGATGGCGAGGCGCGGCAGCACCAGCGCGGCGGCGCCGGTCAGCGCGGCACGGCGGGGCAGGGACATCATGGCGCTCACGCCCCCCAGTTCGTGCCGCGGAAATCCATCGCGAAGGCGGGGCTCGCCTTCCAGCGGATGTCGCGGCGCTTGGCGGTGAAGGTCGCGTTCTGGTGCAGCACCGTATAGGCGGGGTCTTCGCGCTCGGTGATGACCAGCATGCGGGCGAAGATCGCGCGGCGCCGCGCGCGGTCCGTGCTGGTTTCCAGTTCGACCGACAGGCGGTTCATCTCCTCGTTCGTCCACTCGCCCACCTGCTGCTGCTGCCCGTTCGGGCCGTGCTGGTTGACGATGGAGCTGACCGGATCGTTGAACGGCGCGCTGTTCGACCAGTCGCGCACCGCGCGCGTTGGGCTGCGCTCGAGGATCTGCGACCAGTTCTCGCGCATCTCGATCTGCACGTTCAGGCCGACCTGGCGCCACATCTCGACCATCACCTGCGCGGTGGCGTTCTGGTTCGTGTAGTAGTTGTTCAGCAGGCGGTACGGGATCGCCTCGCCGCGGTAGTTCGCTTCGCGTAGCAGGCGGCGGGCCTCGGCCTGGTCGAAGCGCGGCACCTCCCAGTCGCCGATGAACATGTCGTCGTAATAGGGCCATTGCAGGCCGCGCGGCACCTCGGTGCGCCCGGCCCAGAGGCTGTCCACGATGGCCTTGCGGTCGATGGCATGGGTGAAGGCGCGGCGCACGCGCGCATCGCGCAGCTGCGGATACGTCTTGTCGAACACGATCAGGCGATGGTTGAGGATGGTGCCGCCCTGCACCTCGAAGGCGCGGTTGCGCTCGATGCCGGGGATCTGGTCGGGCGGGATGTCGCAGGCGAAGTGGTACTCGCCCGACAGCAGCCCGTTGATGCGCGACGAGACCTCGGACACCTCGACGAAACGGATCTGGCGCAGTGGCGGCCGCCCGCCCCAGTATTCGTCGTGCGCGACCAGCGTCAGCGAGACGTCGGGGCGGTATTCCGCGACCCTGTAGGGACCGGTGGCGACCGGCTTGCGCGCCCATTCCAGCCAGCTGCCCGTCGCCTCGAAGGCGCGGCGGCTCATGATGTCGGAACCGTAGCGCGACAGCCGGCCTTCGAGCGTGACGTCCGGCGTGGCGTTGACGAAGCGCACGGTGTGGCGGTCGACGATTTCGACGCGCTCCAGCGCCGGCCAGGACCGGCGCGCCACCGCAGGCACTTCCGGCGGCAATTCGCGCCCCGGGCGTGGCGCCGGCATGCCTTCGCCGATCGGGATCGTGCGGCCCTGCGCGGAAGCGAGCGTGGTGCCGAACATGCGGTCGCGGCCGAAGGAGAAGACCACGTCCTCGGCGGACATCTCCTCGCCGTCGTGGAACTTCACGCCCTGGCGCAGCGACAGCTCGACCACGCTGTCCGACACGCGCCGCCATTCGGTGGCGAGGCCCGGCACGGGGCCGAGCTGCCCCAGCCAGTCGCGCCCAATCAGCCCTTCCCACAGCGAGGAATAGAACACGCGCTCGCCGACATTCGATTGCTCGCGCAGCGGCTCCAGCGTGTTGGAGTTCACCACCTTTTGCACGGCGATGGTGATGGCGGGGCGCTGGTCGGCCTGGCCCAGCGACGGGCGCGGCAGCACGGCAAGCGCGGGGGCGGCAAGCAGCAGGCGACGGTTCAGCATCGGCGGGGGTTCCTTCGCTGGGGTGTGGTTATTCGGCGGCGCGCGCGAGGCCCGGCGGCAGGGCGACGGCCCGTTCCTCCAGCCCCTGCGGCGTCGCGCGGAAATGCGTGAGGGTGCGTTCGGCATGCCGCATGCGATGCGACAGCGCCTTCTGCGCGTAGGTCTTCACCAGCGCGGCATGCGCCGGGTCCTCGGCCAGGTTCTCGAAGCAGTTCGGGTCGGCCGCGAGGTCGAAGAACAGCGCCGGCAGGGCTGCGAAGTGCACGTATTTGTACGCCGCGTCCTGCACGACACACAGCGCGCAATCATCCATCGGCAGGCCGAGCGCACCCTCGGGCTTCGAGTAATGCACGTCGCGGAAGTCGTATTCGTAGAACAGGTGGTCGCGCCAATCCTGCGGCGCGGGACCATCGAGCAGCGGCAGGATCGAATGCCCGTCGCAGGCGCGCGGGATGTCGCCGCCCAGCGCCTGCAGAATGGTCGGCATCACGTCCACGCTCTCGGTGAAGGCGGGTTCGATGGCGCCGGCGCGCGCGCTGCGCCCGGCATCCTTCACCACCAGCGGGATGCGGAAGCTCTCATCCTGGTAGCCGATCTTGCCCAGCAGCCAATGATCGCCGAGCTGCTCGCCATGGTCGGAGGTGAAGACGATCATGGTGTCGTCCCACTGGCCGTTCTCGTCCAGCCAGGCGAAGACGCGGCCGAGGCAATCGTCGATCTCGGTCATCAGCCCGGCATAGGTGGCGCGCATCTGGCGGATGGCGGCTTCGTGCAGCGCCGTAGCGGCACCGCCGGCGCCGTGGAAGAAGCTGCCCTGGCTGATGCCACGCAGGTAGAATTCCAGCAGCGGGTGCTGCGCGGCCTCGTCTTCCCAGCGCTCGCGGCGGATCGGCGCGGGCATGTCGGCGGGGCTGTACATCGCGTTGTAGGGCGCGGGCGCGATGAAGGGCGGGTGCGGGCGGTAGTAGCCCAGGTGCAGGAACCACGGCTTGCCGTTGCGCCCCTTCAGGTAGGTCAGCGCGCGCTCGGTGAAGTAGGTGCTGTCCGACAATTCGGCCGGGATGCGGCAGGGGCGGTCGGTCACGCCGGGCTCGGCATCCTCGCCTTCCGGCAGCCAGATGTCCTCGCGCCGCGGCGGCAACTCATAGCCCTGGTGGGCGAGCCAGCCGAAATAGCCGTCCATGCTCGGTTCGAAGGCGCCGACGCTGCGGAATCCGTCCATCAGGTCGCCCAGCGTGGTGAAGCGCGGGTCGCGCGGGCCGGTGCCGCGCGGGTCGGGCGTGGTGGTGGTGTAGCCGATCAGCGCCGGGTCGTAGCCGATCAACCGCAGTTGCTTGCCGAGGTTGGTGTGGCGCGCATCGAGCGGCACCGTGTTCTGCACCGCGCGATGGTTCATCAGGTACAGCCCGGTCAGCAGGCTGGCGCGCGCCGGGCCGCAGGGCACGGTGTTGGTGACGTGGTTGCGGAAGGTCACGCCCTCGCGGCTCAGACGATCCAGGTTCGGCGTCCGCAGGAAGCCGGCGCCGAGCGCGGGCACGAAATCAGCGCGCCACTGATCGACGACGATGAGAAGGACGTTCTTGCGCTGCCGCATGGGACCCAGCCTCTGAATTCAGGCCGGGGAGTAGCCACACTCCGCTACGGTTGTGTGATGCTTCGGCAGTAACCGCGTGACAGCGGCGATGCTCGTCAAGATCACCCAAACAAGACGCGCAGTCATCTGTTCAAAATGGCGTGCGGTCGGCATCGACGCGACGATGCAGTGCCTCACGAAGGGCGGTCGAGTTCAAGAATCCGTCAGGTGATTGCGTCGGAAGCTTGGGGCGCAGACGCCGGGCGCCGCGCGATGCAACCATCCCGCCCGCCGGTGGCGCGCCCGTGCAGAACGCGCATCGCGCCGCGAGCGCGATGGCCGTCGGCCACGCCAGCCGCCCGCGTCCATGCGGGCTGGCCTGCGGCGCCGCCGACAGCAGCGCAAGCACCGCGTGCAGCGGTCGGGCCGCCGGGCGGCCCTCGCCAGGATGGGAATCGCCGCCCTATCCTGCTTGCGAGACACCACCAAGGACTGCGCCGCACCCATGACAGGCCGCCCCACCCGCAAGGCCTGGTTGATCGTGGGCGGCGGCTTCATCGCCTTCACCGTCTCGGCCAGCCTGATGCACGCCTACACCGTGTTCCTGCTGGCCTTCGTCGCGGATTTCGGCTGGTCGCGCGCCGATGCCAGCCTGGCCTACGCGGTGGGGCAGATCATCGGCGGCGTCTCCTCGCCGCTGGTGGGCAGCCTTGTGGACCGGCTCGGCGCGCGGCGGATGGTGCTGCTGGGCGGCTGCCTGCTGACCGCCGGGCTGCTCGGCAGCGCCATGGCAACCACGCTGTGGCAGGTGGTGCTGCTGTACGGCGTGGTGATGACGCTGGGGGCGAATTGCATCGGCCTGGTGGTCTTCGTGCCGCTGGTATCGCGGCTCTTCGTGACGCAGCGCGGTATGGCGATATCCCTGCTGCAATCGGCCAACGGGTTCGGGCGGGCCATCTCGGCGCCGCTCGCGCAATGGCTGGTGGACGATGTCGGCTGGCGCCATGCCTACCTGCTGCAGGCCGGGCTGATGGGGCTGCTGGTGATCCCGCTGGCGGCGATGTTCCGCGGCGCGGAGGCCGCGATCCCGGCGGGCGGCGGCGCCGGCCAGGCGGAAGGGCGCGCCTGGACCCTGGCGGAGGCCGCGCGCACGCGGCACTTCTGGCTGCTGTTCCTGGTCTATATGCTGACCAGCATCGGCAGCTTCCTGGTCTCGCTGCACCAGTTGGCGTTTGCGGTGGGGCAGGGGTTCGAACCGCTCTACGCCGCGTTCGTGCTGGGCATGGGCAGCCTGCTGGCGCTGCCTGGCGTGATCCTGACCGGGACCATCTCGGACCATATCGGGCGGGAGCGCGCAGCGATCCTGGCCTATGCGATCTCGATCGTCGGTGTGGCGGCGGCGCTGCTGATCGAGAACGCCGACCAGCACCTGATGCTGTGGCTGCATGCGTGCTTCTTCGGCATCACCTGGGGCGCGCGCGGGCCGGCCATCACGGCCAAGACGGCGGATTTGTTCGGCGGGCCGCGGCTGGGCACCATCCTGGGCGTCATCACGGTGGGGTCGGGGCTGGGGGCGGGGATCGGCGCCTGGGGGGCGGGGCTGCTGTTCGACCTGACGGGCACATACCGGCCGGCCTTCGTGCTCTCCATCGTGGCATACGCGGCGGGCGCGGTGGCGTTCTGGGCGTTGCGAAAGCCGGTTGCTCGGTGACGCGCGCGCGACGAGGTGCGCGTTGACCGCGCGGGCGCGCCGCGACACGCTCGCCGCGTGAGACGTCCGGGCCATCACCAATCATGAGCGAGTCGCGGCAGGATGCGCTGCGTCGGCTCTGGCTCGGCATCTTCTTCATGTGCGTGGCGACCACCTGCTTTCCCATCATGAACGGGATCGTGCAGGTGCTCAGCCGGACCTATCCGTCGGAGCAGATCATCTGGGCGCGCACCGCGGGCCACCTGGCCATCGTGCTGGCCCTGGTGATCCCGCGCTACGGCATCGAGGTGCTGGCGACGAAGCGGCCCGCCGCGCAGATCTCGCGATCCTTGCTGCTGTTGGGATCGACCACGCTGTTCTTCTTCGCGGTGAAGGACGTGCCGCTGGCAAAGGCGGCGTCGATCTCCTTCATGGCGCCCTTCTTCGTCACGCTGCTGGCGGTGCCGATGCTGGGCGAACGCATCGACGCGAAGCGCCTGGCCGCCGTGCTGGTGGGCTTCAGCGGGGTGCTGGTCGTGATCCGCCCGGGCAGCGAGGTGTTCCAGCCCGCCGCGCTGCTGATCGTGGGGTCGGCCTTCTGCTACGCGGTCTATCAGGTGCTGACGCGCTTGGTGGCCGGCATCGACCGGCCCGAGACGTCGGTGATGTATTCCGGCCTGGTCGGCACGGTGGTGATGAGCTGCGTCGTGCCCTTCGTCTGGGTCATGCCGCACAACGCGACCGACATCGCGCTGCACATGGCGATGGGCCTGCTGGGCGCGGGCGGGCATTGGTGCGTGGCCAAGGCCATGACCTATGGGCAGGCGAGCGTGATCTCGCCCTTCCAGTACTGGCAGATGATCGGGTCGGTGCTGGTGGGCTACCTCGTCTCGGGCTTGTTCCCCGATGCCTATACCTGGGTGGGGGCGGGCATCATCGTCGCCTGCGGCGTCACGCTGGCGGTGGCGGAGAGCCGCCGGCGCTGACCCCTGGACAGGCCGCGCGCCTGCCGTGACGATGCGACCAGGGCAGGGGACGGACGCATGGCAAGGCGCAGCAAGATCGTCGAGAGTTTCGACGCGGCCGTGGCGGGAATACAGGATGGCGCGACCATCGCCTTCGGCGGCTTCGCGCTGCCCGGCGCGCCTTTCAACCTGACGGCCGCGCTGCTGCGCCAGGGTGCCAGGCGGCTCACCTGCATCGGCAATACCACCGGCGGCGCGCACCAGCCGCGCAACCCCGATATCGGCATGCTGGTCGAGAACGGCCAGGTGGCGAAGGTGATCTGTTCCTTCACCGCCGCCCCGCGCGCCTCCGACAAGCTGCCCTTCACCCCCTTCTACGAACGCGGCGAGGTCGAGGCCGAGATCGTCCCGCAGGGCACGCTGGCCGAACGCCTGCGTGCCGCGGGTGCGGGCATCCCGGCCTTCTACACGCCGACCGCGGTCGGCACCGAACTGGCGCAAGGGCGCGAGACCCGCATCATCAACGGCCGCGAGGTGCTGCTGGAATACGCGCTGCCCGCCGATGTGGCGCTGCTGCGCGCCTGGCGGGCCGACGAGGCCGGTAACCTGCGCTTCCGCCGTGCCCAGCGGAACTTCGCCCCCGCCATGGCGATGGCCGCGAAGCTGGTGATCGTCGAGGTCGAGGACCCCATCCTGCCCGCCGGCGCGATCGACGCCGACGACGTGCATGTGCCGGGCATCCTGGTGCATCGCCTGGTGGTCATCCCACCGGCGCCGGAGGGCATCTGGCCCGCACTCCCCGCCCGCAAGGAGGCCGCGTCGTGAGCTGGACCCGTCCGCAGATGGCCGAACGGCTCGGCCGCGAATTGCAGGATGGCTGGATCGTCAACCTCGGCGTCGGGATGCCGACGCTGGTCTGTGACGTCGATCTGGGCGATCGCGAGGTGACCTTCCATGCCGAGAACGGCGTGATCGGCTTCGGCCCGGTCGCGGCCCCCGGCGCGGAGGATGTGAACCTGGTCGATGCCAGCCGCCGCCATGTCACGCTGAACCCGGGCGCGGCCATCGTCGACCATGCCGACAGCTTCGCGCTGATCCGCGGCGGGCGGATCGATGTCACGGTGCTCGGTTCGTACGAGGCGGCCGCGAATGGCGACTTCGCCAATTGGAAGGTGAAGGGGGCCAAGGGCGGGGTGATCGGCGGCGCGATGGACCTCGCGGCCAGCGCGAAGCGTGTCTTCCTGATGCTGGAGCACCGCATGCGCGACGGCACGCCGCGGCTGCTGGCGCGCTGCACCCTGCCCATCACGGCGCGCGGGGTGGTGACGCTGGTGGTGACCGAACTCGGCCTGTTCGCACCGACCGGCGAGGCGTTCAAGGTGCACGACCTGGCGCCTGGCGTGAGCCTCGACGAAGTGCGCGCCGCCACCGCCTGTCCCGTCACGGAGTGAACGCCATGCATATCGACTACTACGCCTCGTTGAACTCGCCCTGGACGCATCTGGGTGCGGCGCGGATCGAGGCGCTGGCGGCGCAGCACAACGCCACGCTGCGGATCTTCCCGGTGGATTTCGGCACCATCTTCGCCCAATCCGGCGGGCTGCCGCTGCCCAAGCGTTCGCCGCAGCGCCAGGCGTATCGGTTGCAGGAACTCGCGCGCTGGCGCGAGGCGCTGGACATTCCCATCACCATCCAGCCGAAGCATTTTCCGCATAACGAACTGCCCGGCTGCGGCTGCGTGATCGCGCTGCGCGAGACGATGGGCGATGCACCGGCGATCCGCCTCGCGCACCGCATCCTGAAGGCGTTGTGGGAGGAGGAGCAGAACCCCGCCGACCCCGCTGTGCTCGCCACGCTGATCGGCGAATGCGGGCTGGACGCGCCGGCGGTGATGGCGCTGGGCGCCGAGCCGCGCTGGCAGGAACGCCGGTTGGCCGATACCCAGGCGGCGCTGGACCGCGGCGTGTTCGGCGCGCCGGGCTATGTGATCGGCGACGATATCTTCTGGGGCCAGGACCGGCTGGATTTCGTGGCGCGGCGTCTCGCACGCGGCTAGCGCGCGCCTGCGGCGTGGCACATCATCGCGGGATGCCCGAGGGGATCCCGCGATGACCGACCTGCCTTCCCTGCGCCGTGCGGCGCTCGACTGGATCGGCGCGAATGAAGCGCGCATGTCCGCCTTCAATGAACGCATCTGGGCCTTCGCCGAGCCCGCGTGGCGCGAATACAAATCCGCCCGCGCCTATGTGGACTTCCTGCGCGCCGAGGGCTTCGAGGTCGAGGAAGGCTCCGGCGGCATGCCCACGGCCTTTGTCGCGCGCTGGGGGTCGGGCGGGCCGCTGCTGGCGTCGTTTTCGGAATACGACGCGGTGCCGGGCAACTGCCAGGCGGTGGTGCCGCGGCGCGAACCGCGCGCCGGGATGCACCCCTACGCGGCGGGCCATACCGACCCGCATTCCTCGCTGGGTACGGCGGCGCTGACGTCCGTGCTCGCGGCGAAGGCCGCGCTGTCGGCGTCGGGCACGCCGGGCCGCCTGGTGCTGTTCGGCGAACCGGCCGAGAAGGTCTGCGGGTCGAAGCCCGTCCATGCTGCGAAGGGCTATTACGACGGGCTCGATGCCGCCGTGGTCTACCACCCGCACCTCCAGAACACCGTCACCGCCGAGACCCAGTTCGGCGCCTATTGGTCGGCGGTCATCACCTTCACCTGCGACAGCCCCGAGACCTGGATCGACAAGTCGCTGCTGCCGATCCGCGATGTCGGCCATGCCGCCGCGCGCGCGCCGGGTGCGTCGGACGCGCTGTGCCTGATGTACACCACCACCAAGTACACCAAGGAGGCGATGTTCCCCCACGCCGGCGCCTGGACGCTGAACGAATGCATCCTGCATGGCGGCGACGCGACGTCGGACAACCTGGCGCCGCGCTTCACGCAGATCCAGTATTCCTGGCGCACGCCCTCGCTGCCGATGGCGCAGCAGATCGCCAACGTGCTGATGGCGAATGCGCGCAGCGCGGCGATGGCGACGGCCTGCACCGCGCATCTGCGCTGGGTGACTAAGACGCGCGTCGGGCTCGCGAACACCGTGCTGACGGATGCGACCTGGGCGAACCTGCAGGAGGTCGGCCCGCCGGTCTATGACGACGCGGCGAAGGGCTTCGCGCGCGAGATCCAGGAAAACCTTGGCCTGGCGCCGATGGCGGACCCGTTCTCGCCCGCCAATACGAAGCTGACCGACCCGGCGGAGTTCGAGGCCGGGATGCGCCACTTCCTGCCGCCCTGGCAGCATCATTTGTCGGCCGACGACTACGTGGAATTCTGCTGGCACTGCCCGACGGTGCGCCTGCTGACGGCACGCCCTCGGCTGCGCGCGCCGGATGCGGATTACGACTACCCGATGTGGTCCTACAACGCGCTCGGCGGGCTGCCGGCGGCGATCGACCCGGGGATGTTCGTCGCCGCGAAGACGATGGCGCTGACTCTGATTGACCTTGCCGCGAAGCCCGGCCTGCTGGACGCTGCGCAGGCCGAATGGCGCGAGCGCACCGGCGGCGGAATGGGTGGCACGAAATGGGTGGCGCCGCTGCTGCCGCAGGACTTCGCCGCGCCGGTCGACATGAAATGGCCGGAATACGTCACGACGGAGCGCGGTGAGGAATGGTGCGTGCCGACGCCTACGCAGGGCCTGGGAGCTGGCGAGCCGCTGTAAGCCCCGCCGCGCGGCCGGTGGCGAAGCAGGCTTGCAGCAGGTAGCCGCCGGTCGGCGCTTCCCAGTCCAGCATTTCGCCACAGGCGAAGATGCCCGGATGGCGGCGCAGCATCAGCGCGCCATCCAGGTCCGACCACGCGATTCCGCCGGCGGATGAGATGGCGCGCGCGATGGGGAAGGGCGCCGTCAATGTGACCGGCAGCGCCTTGACCAGCGCGGCGATGTCGTCGCGTGGCGCGCCGTGGTGCAACGCTTCGTGCACCAGCGCGATGGCTACCGGAGCAAGCCCGCCCGCGCGGCGCAGGTGGCTGGACAGCGTCACGGCACCCGGGCGGGCGTTGATGCGCTGCGCCAGCGCGTCGCGGTCGATGTCCGGGCGCAGGTCGATGTGGAGCAGCGCGCTGCCCTGCACGGCGATCGTGTCGCGCACGGCAGCGGAAAGCGCATAGACCGCGCCGCCCTCGATGCCTTGCGCCGTGATCATTGCCTCGCCGCGCGTGGTGGTGCTGCCGAAGCTCAGCGCGATGCGCTTCAGCGGCGTCCCCGCGAAGCGCGCGCGCAGGTGGTCCGACCAGCCCACGGCGAAGCCCATGTTGGCGGGGCGCAGCGGTGCGATCGCGACACCGGGCAGCAGCGCCGTCCATGCGCCGTCGGACCCGAGCCGTGGCCAGGACGCGCCGCCCAAGGCCAGCACGGTGGCGTCGGGGCGGTCCAGCCGCTCGCCATCCGGTGTGGCGAAGCGCAGCGCGCCGTTGGCGTCTAGGCCCGTCCAGCGGTGGCGCGGGCGGATCGCCACGCCCAGCGACGCCAGCCGCGCCAGCCAGGCGCGCAGCAGCGGCGAGGCCTTCATCGCGCGTGGGAAAACGCGCCCGGAACTGCCGACGAAGGTCGGCTGGCCGAGTGCCTCGCACCAAGCCACCAGCGCCTCGGGCGGGAAGGCGCGGATGAAGGGCTCCAGCGGATCGCTCGCCGCGCCGTAGCGGTCGAGAAATCGGTCGAGCGGTTCCGAATGCGTCAGGTTCAACCCGCCACGCCCGGCGATCAGCAGCTTGCGCGCGACCGAGGGCATGTGGTCCAGCACGGTGACGCCCGCGCCGGCCTGTGCCGCTGCCTCTGCCGCCATCAGCCCGGCCGGGCCGGCGCCGATGACAACGACGCGCCGAACCCCTTCGCGCGCTGCGCCGCCGTCCGCGGAGGGGCTCAGGCTGCGCTCCGTTCGAGCAATTCGATCGCGATGTTCTCCGGCCCGCGCAGGAAGGCGATGCGGATGCCAGGGCGGATCGTGTTGGGCTCCATGGTGAACTCCACGCCCTTGGCCTTCAACTCCGCCACGACGGCATCGATGCCGGTCACCGCCAGGCCGATGTGTTCCAACCCGCGATAGGGCGATGAGGGCGCATCACCCGTCGCCGGGTCGTTGATCGGCGAGACGAAGATCGGCTGCCCGCCCAGGTCGAAGTCGATGCGGTTGGGCGTGCGGTGCAGCGTCACGCCGAAGATGCGTTCGTAGAAGGCGGCGGTGGCCTCGATGTCTGGGCTTCGCAGGTGGATGTGGTCGAAGGTGAAGCGGGGCATGGGCGTGTCCTTAGATCGCTCGGGCGTGGCGCAGCGCGGCGCGGGCCGCGTCGTCGTAGCCGAGTTCGGCCAGGATGGCATCGGTGTCCGCACCCAGCGGGCGCGGCGGCGCATCGATGCGCGGGCCGCCATGGGCGAAGCCGAAGGCGGCGACCGGCACGGCGAAGGGGCCGGCCACGCCCTCGGCTTCCTCGAAGCGATGCACCAGGTGGCGGGTGGCGATATGCGGGTCGGCCAGCGCCTCGTCCATGCGACGCACGCGCGCGGCCGGGACGTGGCGGGATTGCAGGAAGGCTTCCCATTCGTCGGCGCTGCGCGTCGCGAGGATCTCGCGCAGCGCGGCGGCCTCGTTCGCCCGGTCGGAAACGCGGTCCTCGTTGCGCGCCTTGGCCATTTCCGGCCGGCCGAGCGCCGCCCACAACCGCTTCTGCTGGCGCAGGTTGGATGCGCCCAGCATCACCATCCCGTCCTTCGTCGGATAGGCCGAATTGGTCGCGTATTCATGGTCATTGCCGCGCGGGCGCGCGGGCTTGCCGGTGCGCGAATGGGCGGTGACGTGCGACGCCATCATCATCATCGCGACATCGAGCATCGCCATGTCGATGCGCTGCCCGCGCCCGGTGCGCTCGCGCTGGAACAGCGCGGCCGACAGCGCAAACGCGCCCATCGTGCCGGTCGCGTAGTCGATGGCCGGCGCGCCAAGCTTCATCGGGTTCACCTCCGCCGTCCCGGTGCAGGCCATGATGCCCGACGTCGCCTGGATGACGTGGTCATAGGCCGTCTGGCCGCCGCGCGGCCCGCCCTGCCCGAAGGCCGACATCGAGCAATAGATCAGCCGCGGGTTCAGCGCGGCCATCGCCGCGTAGCCCAGGCCCAGCGCATCGAAGGCACCAGGGCGGTAGTTCTCCACCAGCACGTCGGCCTGCGTGACCAGGCGCATGAACACCTCGCGCGCCGCTTCCTGCTTCAGGTCGAGCGTGAGCGATCGCTTGTTCGACCCCTGCGTGAGAAAATACGTGCCCATGCCGGCGCGGTTGAGGTCCCAGTCGCCGCCCGAACCGCGGCTCTGGTCGGGATCGTCGGGGTGTTCGACCTTGATCACGTCGGCGCCGAGCAGCGCGAGCTGATACGCTGCGAACGGCCCGGCCAGCACATGCGTCGCGTCGATGATGCGGATGCCTTCGAAGGGGCGGGTCATCAGCCGAGGCTCACATTGTTGCGGCGGATCAGCGCGCCCCAGCGTTCGCGCTCGCGCGCGATGTAGGCGCCGAATTGCGCGGGCGTCATCGGGTCCGCCACAGCGCCCTCCGATTCCAGCCGCGCGCGGAACGGTGCTTCGCCAAGAATGCGGTTGCAGGCCTCATTCAGGCGCGTGACCAGCGCCGCCGGCGTGCCGGGCGGGGCGACGATGCCATACCATTGCAGCGCCTCGAATCCCGCCACGCCCTGCGATGCGACGGTCGGGATGTCGTTCGCCGCGGGCAGGCGCTCGCGGGAGGAAATGCCCAGCGCGCGCAATTGCCCCGCGCGCACCGGCGGCAGCGCCGGCGGCCCGCCGGTCATGGTCAGCTTGATGGTGCCGGCGATCAGGTCGGTCAGCATCGGGCCGGTGCCGCGATAGGGCACATGCGTCATCTCGGTGCCGGTCGCCTCGTTGAAGGCGACCATGGCGATATGCGCCGCGCTACCGTTGCCGCCGCTGCCATAGGTGAGGTCGCCCGGCTGCGCCTTCGCCAGCGCCACCAGGGACGACACGTCACGGGCTGCCAGCCCGTTCGTCACCACCAGGAAGTTCGCGACATTCGCCACCAGCGCGACAGGTTCGAAGCGCGCCGTGTCGAAGCTCAGGTTGCGATACAGCGCGGGGTTGCACGCCAGCGTGCCGATATGCCCCATCATCAGCGTCTGGCCGTCGGGTGCGGCGCGATACACCTGCTCGGACCCCACCGTGCCGCCGGCGCCGGGGCGGTTGTCGATGATGAAGGGCTGGTTGAACATCTCGCCCAGCCGTTGGCCCATGGCGCGCGCCAGGATGTCGGTGGACCCGCCGGGCGTGAAGGGCACCACCAGGCGCACCGGGCGGTCGGGCCAGGTGGCTTGGGCGCGCGGCGCCGACAGCGGCAGCAGTGTGGCGGCGGCGATGATGGTGCGACGGTTCATGGTGTTCCCTCGATCAGCACGCCGTCTTGGCGCAGCGCGTCGATGTCGTTGTCGGTCAGGCCAGCCGCCTTCAGCACGGCGGCGCCATCCGCGCCCAGCCGCGGCGCCGGCGGGCGCGGCGGCGTGTTGCCGCCCGAGAAGCGGTTCGGCGCGCCGATCGCCAGCGTCGCGCCCTCGGTCGGATGCTCTTCCTCGCGCACCATGCCGACCGCGCGCAGATGCGGGTCGTCGGGCAGCGAGGCCAGCGTATTGTAGGGCGAGGCCGGCACATCCATGCGGTCCAGGATGTCCAGCCACTCCGCCGTGGTGCGCCCGCCCAGCGAGGTCGCGCGGATGTGGAAATACTCCTTCGTGTGCAGCACACGCTGCGCGACCTTGGCGAAGCGCGGGTCGGTCTTGAGCTCCGGCCGCCCGATCGCATCGAAGAAGGCATGCGCCTGCGCGTCGGTATTCGCGCTGATGCACACGAAGCCGTCCTTGGTGGGCAGCGGCTTGCCGTCGGGGCTGAGCACGCGGTGGTCACCGGGCGGGCCGAGCGGCGGGCGGAAGGACGCCGCGCCGAGATGCTCCTGCATGATGTAGGCGGCCATGTTCTCGAACATCGGCACTTCAATGGCTTCGCCGACGCCGGTCTTCTCGCGCCGATACAGCGCGAAGCCGATCAGCTGCGCGGCGATCAGCCCGACCGTGTGGTCGGCCACCAGGAAGGGCACGTAGCGCGGATCGCCGGTGGACGCCGCGAAGGTGCCCGCCACGCCGGATGCACCTTGGATGACCGTGTCGTAGGCAGCGCGCCCGGCATAGGGGCCGCCGCTGCCGAAGCCGGTGATGGAGCAATGGATCAGCCGCGGTGCGGCAGCGCGCAGCGCATCGGCATCGACGCCGAGCCGCGCCTGCGCGTCGGGGCGGATGTTGGTGACGAACACATCCACCGTCGCCGCGATGCGCTTCAGCGCCGCCATGCCCGCCGGCCTTTTCAGGTCGATCGCGATCGACTTCTTGCCGCGGTTGAAGTTCAGGAACTTGCCGTTCATGCCCGCGCTGCGGCCCTTGCCGGCCAGCGAGCGCAGGAGGTCGCCGGTGGGCGGCGCCTCGACCTTGATGACCTCGGCCCCCTGTTCGCACAGCACATGCGTGCAGATCGGCCCGACCACCACGGCCGAGAGATCCAGCACGCGAACGCCATCGAGCGGTCCCGCCATCAGCCGATCCTCGCGTCGATGCGCAGCGCCATGGCGCCGGTCTCGTCCTCGGCCCACAGGATGCTGTTGCCCTGCGCGTCGGGGGCAGTGCCGCACAACGCGGCGGACCGGCCGCAGAACAGCGGCTTCATGGTGCGCGATGTGGTCTGCAGCACCTGTGCGCCGGGATGGCGCTTCAGCGCCGCTTCCAGCAGGAAAAGCGTGGTCACGCCGCCATTCACCACAAGCGCGGGATAGCCTTCGCCGTCGCGCGCATAGTCGGCATCGTAGTGGATGCGATGCCCGTTGAAGGCCAGCGCGGAATAGCGGAACAGCATCACCGGGTCCGGCGCGAAGGTATCGCGCCAGGCGGCGACCGGCGCAGGCGCAGGCTTCTCCGCCTTGGGTTCTGGCGCGTTGCGCTTGGCTTCCAGGTAGGCGATGTCCTGTTCCTCGACGGCGATGACTTCGTTGCCGCGGGTGATGCTGTGGCGCAGTGTCACGAAGATCAGCGCGCCGGAGCGCCCGACCTTGGGCGTGATGGCGGCGATCAGTGTCTCGCGCTCCAGCGCATCGCCGATGCGTGGCGGCGTGGCGTAGGTCAGGCGGCGGCCGCCGAGCATCCGGCGCGGCAGCGGCACGGGCGGCAGGAAATCGCCGGTGGCGGGGTGCCCGTCGGGGCCGAGCGCGGCCTGCGGCGCGGCATCGTCGAACAGCATGCAGAGCCAGTGGTTCGGGACGCCCGCACCACTCTCGACTGCCACGCCGGCCCGATCCGTCAGCGCGGCCATGCGGCGCACCAGCGGTGCCGCCATCTCGTCCGACACACGCCGCGTGCGGCCGACCCAGGATTGCAGGTTGCCGCTCATGGAAAGCCGTAGAGCCGCGCGGGGTTGTCCACCAGCACGCGGTGCAGCGCGGCGGCGTCGCCGAATTCCGGCAGCAGGTCGACCAGGTCGGCCTCGTCCGGTTCCCAGCGCACATTCGGGTGCGGCCAGTCGGTGCCCCACAGCGTGCGGTCTGGCGCCACCTCCATCAGCCTGCGCGCGAAGGGAATGGCGTCGTGGAAGGGCGGGCCGGCGTGGGAAATGCGCTCGCTGCCCGACACCTTCACCCACCAGTTCGGCGCGCGCAGCAGGTCGAGCAGGATACGGAAGGGCGCCTGCTCCAGCCCATCCTGCGCCGGCGGGCGCCCCATGTGGTCGATCACCACGGGCAGGCGGAATTCGCGGAACAGCGGCTCGAATTCCGGGATGTTGGCGGCATCGAGGTGCAGCACCAGGTGCCAGCCCATCTGCGCGATGCGATCCGCCGTGCGGCGCACCAACGCCATGTCCGGGATGCCGCCCAGATGCTTGACGAAGCCGAAGCGGACGCCGCGCACGCCGCCATCGTGCAGTGCGAGGTATTCGGCATCGCCGAAGCTCTCGTCGATCAGCGCGACGCCGCGATAGGCACCATTGCTGGCAGCGATGGCATCCAGCATCGCGCGGTTGTCGGATTTGTAGACCGTGGTCTGCACGATGACGGCGCGTTCGACACCGAGCCGCGCATGCAGCGCACGCAGATCGTCCTTGTTGCGCTCCGGCGGCGTGTAGGGCGCGCCCTTCGCCACGGGGAAGCGGTCGAAGGGTCCCCAGATATGCACATGCGTGTCGCAGGTGCCGGGCGGCAGTTGAAAATTCGGGCGGCGCATCGTGTCAGCCTCGTGGGAAGTCATAGAGCCGTGCCGGCGTGTCGGTGAGGATCTTCCGCCGCAGTTCGGGGTCGCGCGTCCAGTCCAGGAACACATCCAGCAGGCGCTTCGCATCCGGCCGCCCGCCATCGGGGCGCGGATGCGGCCAGTCGGTCCCCCAGACCAGCGCATCCGGATTGGCGGCGACGAGCGCGTCGTGGAAGGGCTTCGCCTCGATGTAGTCCGGCTTCACCGCGCCCAGGCGATAGGTGCCCGACAGCTTGGCCAAGTACCGCCCGTCCCCCACGCCACGGACCAGCGCCTGGAAGCCGGGGTCGTTCACGCCATGGCTGTGGTGCAGGCGGCCCATGTGGTCCACCACGATCGGCACGGGAACTTGCGCCAGGCGTGGTTCGAGTTCCGGCAGGTGCCGCGCGTCGATCCACAATTGCAGGTGCCAGCCGAGCTCGGCCATGACCGGCATCAGCGGTTCGATCTCCGCCAGCCGCACGCCGCCATGGTAGGCGGCCGCGCCGTCGCGCCGGTATTCGTTCGCACGCAGGCCGCGGATGCCGTCGCGATGCATGGCGCGCAGCGTGTCGGGCGTCGCCTCCGCGCCCACCACCGCCACGCCGCGCAGCCGGTCGGGTGCGCGCCGCAGCGCATCCAGCGTGCAGGCATTGTCGCGATCGTATGCCGAGGGCTGCACGATCACGCCCCGATCCAGTTGCAACGCATCGAGCAGCGCCAGGTAGTCCTCGAGCGTCTCGTCCTCCGGCGTGTAGGATCGTGGTTCGGCGTAGGGGAAGCGTGCCGCCGGGCCGAAGATGTGGCAGTGGCAGTCGGTCGCGCCGGGGGGTGTCTCGCGCGCCGTCATTGCGCGGTGATCCCGGCAATGCGCACCACCTCGCGTGATCGGGCCAGGTCGTCGCGGATGAAGGTGGCGAAGCCTTCTGGCGTGGCGAGCGCGCCCGTCGCCGCCTCGCCGCCCATCGCTTCCATGCGGCGCTTGAAATCGGCTTCGGCGACGATGGCTGTCATGGCCTCGCCGAGTTTTCGCAGGACATCCGCAGGCGTGCCCGCGGGCGCCAGCAGCCCGACATAGGACCCGGCCAGGAAGCCCGCCACGCCCTGCTCGGACATCGTCGGCACGTCGGGCAGCGCGGGCAGCCGCGCCGCCGAGGCCACCGCCAGGATGCGCCCCTTGCCGTCCCGGTGCAGAGGCAGCGCGGTGGAGAATTCGGTGAACAGCAGCGGGATGTTGCCCGCCACGAAATCCGGCACCGCGGCACCGCCGCCACGATAGGGCACGTGCAGGATGCGCGCACCGGAAGCCTGCTTGAAGGCTTCCAGCGAGAGATGCGTCGCACTCGCCACGCCCGCCGTGCCGGCCCCCAGCGCATCAGGCTGCGCGCGGGATGCGGCGACGACATCGGCGAGCGAACGATACGGCGCGCCCTGCTGCACCATCAGGCAATGCGGCACCTGCATCGCCATCGCGACCGGGGCGAAGCCGGCCTCGGCATCGTAGGGCAGGCGGGCCTGGACGGCGGGGTTCACGCTCAGCGGGCCGTTCGAGCCGATCAGCAGGGTGTAGCCATCGGGGCGTGCGCGCGCGACCTCGGCCGCACCGACCGCGCCGCCGGCGCCGGGGCGGTTCTCGACGACCACGGGCTGGCCGAGCTTCTCGGACAGCCGGGGCTGCAGGATGCGGGCGATGACGTCGGCATTGCCGCCGGCGGCGAAGGGCACCACCACGCGGATCGGCCGGTCGGGCCAGCTGCCCTGCGCGCGCGCCGCGGGCGCGGCAATGAGGCTGGCGGCGGCGCCGAGCGCCTGGCGGCGGCTGACCATCGGATGGTTCTCCGTGTGCTTCCTGGACGCGCCACCTATCGCACGCCGCGCCGAGGCTTCAAAGCCAGCGCGCATCTGGCGGTTCGCGTGCCCCGCGCTATGCTGCCGCGAACTTTATCCGGAAGGGTTGTCCATGCTTGACCGATCCGCCAAGGGCGTCTTCGTCATCGCCCCCACGCCGTTCCTGCCCGATGGGTCGCTCGACCTGGCCAGCACGGACCGCATGAGCGATGCCTTCCTCGCCGCCGGCGCAGCGGGGATGACCATCCTCGGCGTGATGGGCGAGGCGCCGAAGCTGACCGAGGCCGAGAGCCTCACCTTCGTCGATCGCGTGCTGAAGCGGGTGGCCGGGCGCGTGCCGGTGGTGGTCGGTGCCTCGGCGCCGGGTTTCGCGCAGATGAAGGCGATCGCGCGCGGATCGCTCGACCTCGGCGCCGCCGGGATCATGGTCTCGCCCACGCCGGGGCTGAAGGGGGACGAGGCGGTCGTCTCCTACATCGCCCAGGCGGTCGAGACGGTGAATGCGCCCTTCGTGCTGCAGGATTATCCGCAGCTGACGGGCATCACCATGACCGCGCCGATGATCGCGCGCATGGCGGCCGATGAGCGCGTAGTGATGCTGAAGGCGGAGGACTGGCCGGGCCTCGACAAGCTGACCGCGGTCCGCAGGCTGGAGGCGGAGGGCAAGATGCCGCGCGTGTCGATCCTGGGTGGCGTCGGTGGGCAGTTCCTTCCGGAGGAACTGGCGCGCGGTGCCGATGGCATCATGACCGGCTATGCCTTTCCCGAGATGCTGGTGAAGGTGTGCCAGCTTATGGCGGCCGGGCAGCGCGACGCGGCGCAGGATTTGTTCGACATCCACCTGCCGCTGATCCGCACCGAGGTGCAGCCGGGGCTTGGCCTTGCCATCCGCAAGTATGTGCTGGTGAAGCGCGGCATCATCGCGCATGCCACGCTGCGCGCGCCGGGGCCGAAGATGAGTGCGGAGACGGCCGGCGAGGTCGACTATCTGCTGGCGCGCCTGGCGCGGACCGAGACGCTGGCCGCGGCCGCGTGAGGGACGCGCAGGCCCTCGCGCAGCGCGACGACGCGCAGGGCCTGCCGCCGCTTATCGCGGCGCTGTGGTGGGATGCGCGCGGGGATTGGGCCCGCGCGGATGAACTCGCGCAGGCCGTCGAGACGGCGGAGGGCGCCTGGGTGCATGCCTACCTGCACCGCAAGGAGGGCGACCTGTCCAATGCGGATTACTGGTATAGCCGCGCGGGCAAACGCCGCCCGGCCGTGACGCTCGAGCAGGAATGGGCGGAGATCGCCGCCGCCCTTTAGCCGCGGCTGCCGATCACCCGCCGTATCGCGAAGGACGACTGGATCCGCGCCACGCCGGGCAGGCGCGAGAGCTGTTCCTTGTGGATGCGTTCGTAATCCGCCGCGTCGCGCACCTCCACGCGCAGGAGGTAGTCCGACATCCCCGTCATCAGAAAGCAGTCGCGCATTTCGGGCAGGCGGCGCACCGCGGTCTCGAAGCGCGAGAGGTGTTCCTCGGTCTGGCGGTCGAGCGTGATCTGCACGATCACCGTGACGGTGTCGCGCTTCTGCGGGTCCTCGATGATGGCGGTGTAGCCGCGGATCACGCCGCGCGATTCCAGCAGGCGCAGGCGGCGCAGGCAGGCGGAGGGCGACAGGCCGACCGCCTCGGCCAGTGCTGCGTTGGTCATGCGCCCATCCTGGCGGAGCGCCTTCAGGATACGCTGGTCGGCATCGTCGAGCATTGGCGGAATCTGCGAAGGATCGGAGGTTCCTGCGAACCGGAGCGCGCCTTATAGCAGAAACGACGCCAGTTCCGCAGCAAATGCGGTCGCGCCTGCCCCATCATTGCCGCATCGGAGCGAAGGGGTTCACCACCATGCGCGTCATCGTTTTGGGCAGCGGCGTCGTCGGCGTGACCAGCGCCTGGTACCTGGCCCGCGCGGGGCATGAGGTGACGGTGCTCGACCGCCAGCCCGCCGCCGGGATGGAGACGTCCTTCGCCAATGCCGGGCAGCTTTCCTATGGCTATTCGGCGCCCTGGGCCGGGCCGGGCATCCCGGTGAAGGCGCTGAAGTGGCTGATGATGCGCCACCGTCCCTTGGTGCTTTGGCCGCGCGCGGACCAGCGCCTGTACACTTGGCTGGCGAAGATGCTGGCGAACTGCACCGAGGCCGCCTACCGGCTGAACAAGACGCGCATGGTGCGGCTGGCCGAGTATTCGCGCGACTGCCTGGGCGACCTGCGGCGCGAGACCGGCATCGCCTATGACGGGCGGTCGATGGGCACGTTGCAGCTGTTCCGCACGCAGAAGCAGCTCGATGCGGTGGGCGGCGACACGGCGGTGCTGGACACCTTCAAGGTGCCGTACGAACTGCTGGACCCGGCCGGCTGCATCGCCGCCGAACCGGCGCTGCGCCATGTGCCCGGCAAATTCGTGGGCGGGTTGCGCCTGGCGGATGACGAGACCGGCGACGCGCACATCTTCACCCAGCGCCTGGCCGCGATGGCCGAGGCGATCGGCGTGCGCTTCCGCTACGGCGTGACCATCAAGGGCCTGACCACCGAGGGCGACCGCGTCACCGGCGTGGTGACCGCGACCGGCACCGAGAGCGCCGATGCCTATGTCGCCGCGCTGGGGTCCTTCACGCCGGCGCTGCTGGCGCCGCTGGGCGTGCGCGTGCCGGTCTATCCGGTGAAGGGCTATTCTCTGACGCTGCCGGTGGCGGATGAAGGCGGCGCGCCGGTCTCGACCGTGATGGACGAGACCTACAAGGTCGCGATCACCCGCCTGGGCGACCGCATCCGCGTCGGCGGCACGGCGGAACTGGCGGGGTTCTCGATGGCGCTTCGCAAGCCGCGGCGCGAGACGCTGGAACACTCCGTGACGGATCTTTTCCCGCGCGGGGGCGATGTGGCGCAGGCATCGTTCTGGACCGGGCTGCGGCCGATGACGCCGGATGGCACGCCGGTGGTGGGGCCGACGCGGCTGCGGAACCTGCATCTGAACACCGGGCACGGCACGCTGGGCTGGACCATGGCCTGCGGGTCGGGGCGCGTGCTGGCCGACCTGATGAGTGGGCGCAAGGCCGAGATCGACAGCGCGGACCTCGCGGTGGATCGCTACAGCGCTGCCGCGGCCGCCTGATCCGCGGCTTCGGCGCGGACCAGGCGCTTCACGGCGCGGCGGTTCCTTGCCACTTTGGCGTGGCAAACCGGAGGAACCGCCATGCCCAAGATCGCCATCCACGTCGAGTTCAAGCCGAAGCCCGGCAGCCACGCCGCCTTCGACGCGCTGATCCGCGAACACGCGCAACTGACGCTGTCCGAGGAACCCGGATGCGAGCGCTTCGACGTGCTGCAGCCGACCAACGCCGACGGCACGCGCGACGAGAGCCGGATCATGCTGGTCGAGGTCTATACCGACAAGGACGCGGTGAAGGCGCACGTGGCCAATCCGCGCATGCCCAAGGTGCGCGAGGCCTATACGCCGCTGATCGACGGTCGCGTGCTGACGATGTGCGAACTTTAGGGCTTTAGCCCTTTAGCGCTTCGTCGCCCGATCGTCTGGACCCAGCTGATCGGGCGACGCGGCGAAGGCGCCGGGGACATCAAGACGACCCAGGGCAAAGGACATCGGCCCCGGGTCGCGGGTATTCCGCCGGTCGGCTGGCGATGCGCGCAAGGCGCGGCGTAGCCTGCCATGGTCGGAGCGGCGTCGGTCGCCGCGCGGTGTCAGCTCCAGGCGCCGCGCGTTCCAGCACGGGGGGCGGCGCCGTTGAAGCAGCCTGCGTTGCCGAGCGGGCGCACGACTCCGCGTTGATAATATTCCTATAACCGCGCCCCGCGCGGATCGCAAGGCAAATCAGCGCACCCGTGCCAGCAACCGCCGCGCGCGTTCCACCACCGGCAGGTCGATCATCTGCCCTTCGAAGGCGACCGCGCCCTTGCCCTCGGCCAGCGCGGCGTCGAAGGCGGCGAGCAGCCGGCGCGCGCGGTCGGCCTCGGTGGGGGAGGGGCCGTATTCCTCGTTGATGATGGCGACCTGCGCGGGGTGGATGCAGGCCTGGCAGGCGAAGCCCAGCGCGCGCGACCGCTTCAGCGAAGCGCGATAGCCGTCGAGGTCGGAAAAATCCGCGAAGGGTCCGACCGAGCCCATCGGCTGGATGCGCGCCGCGCGCGCCGCCGCCACGACCATCATGCCGAAGTGGTAGAGCAGGTCGGCACCCGGCACGGCTTCGAGTTCGGTGGACAGGTCCTCCGCGCCCACGCCCAGCGCCACCACGCGCGGGTCGGCGGTCGCGATGGCGCCCAGCAGCGGCAGCGCATCGGGGGTCTCGACCACGGCGACGAAGCGCGTGTGGCCGGGCGTCATGCCCAGCGTGGCTTCGCGCGCTGCCACCACTTCGGACAGCAGGCGGATGTGTTCCGGCCCCATCACCTTGGGCAGGATCAGCGTGCCGACCGCGGGCATGATCGCCGCGGCGATGTCCGGCACGCAGAGGTCCAGCGGGCGGTTGACGCGCACCGCCACTTCCGCGCCCGCCTGGCCGACCGTGGCGGCAGCGGCGGGCAGCGCGTCGCGCGCCGCCTGCTTCTCTCCGGGCGGGATGGAATCCTCGAGGTCGAGGATCACCACATCGGCGCCGCGGGTATGCGCCTTGGCGACGAATTTTTCGCCCGTCGCGGGCACGAACATCATCGACCGCCAGGTCGTGGGCGAGGGGCGCGTCATGCGAAGGAGAGTTCCATGGTGGCGCAGAGATTGCCGTCCTTGTCGGCCGCCCAGCAGGCCATCTTGCCATCCGCCGGTGCGGCGCCGCACAGCGTCACGGTGTCGTTGACCCAGAGCGGCCGCGCGAGCCGCGCGGTGAAGCCCGCCAGCCGCCCTGTGCCGTGCTTCAGCGCGGCATCCAGCAGCAGCTGCATGGTCAGCCCGCCATTCTGCACGGTGGCGGGGTAGCCTTCCTCGCTGCGCGCATAGTCGGCGTCGTAGTGGATGCGGTGCGCGTTCCACGTCACCGAGGAATAGCGGAACACCAGCGCGGAGGAGAGCAGCACCGGCTCCGCATAGATGCCATTCGTCGGCGCCGGGTTGGGCGGGGTCTGCGGGCTCGGCTGGCCGGGCGGTGGGGCCTCGCGATACATGGCGTCGAATTCGTCCACCGCGACGGTGCGGCCTTCGCATTCGATGACGTGGCGCATGGTCAGGATCGCCATGCGGCCGGTGCGGCCGATCTTGGGCAGCACCTGGGCCACGATGGCACGCTTGATGGCCGGCGTGCCGATCCGCAGCGATTCGTTGATCGTCACGCGGCGGCCCGCGCCCATGCGCCGCGGCAGCGGGATGGGTGGCAGGAAGACGCCCTTGTTGGGGTGGCCGTCGGGGCCGATGTCGGATTGCCTGGCGATGTCGGGGAAGAACATCGTGAACCAATGCGGCGGCAGCGCGTCGCCCTGCTTCAGCGAGGCCGGGTCGATGTCGAGCATGCCTGCGATGCGCCGCGCGGAGGACAGGCCGATCTCGTCCTCGACGATGCGTTCGCGTCCCACCCAGTCCTGCAATCCGGCGATGGCGGCTTCGAAGTCTGCGTCGGTGGTCATGTCAGGTCATCACGTCCCAGCAGGCGCGGGTGAGTTTCCCCGCGGTGGCGTAGGCGGCGGTGTAGCCGGGCAGCCCGTCGGGCAGCTCATCGGGCACGCGGTCGAGGTAGACAGACATGATGAAGCGCGGCGTGTCGCCGCGATACACCACGCCGGCATCCATCCGCCCGCGCGGGCCGCGTCCGGTCTTGTTCGCGACCTTGGTCTTGGCCGGCAGCAGCGACGGGATCAGGTTCCGCAGCCGCTGCCACGACAGGATGTCGAGGCCGAGGCGCACGAGTTCCGGCGTGGCGCCGAGTGCGGCGGCGTCGGCGGGGTCGGACGCACCGGCCAACATGCGGTCGAGCAGCACGCCCTGGTCACGCGCGGTGGTGCTGGCCACCGCGTCGATCGGGTGGTCCCAGGGCAGGCCCGGCGGCGGGAAGTTCACGCGATGCGTCGTGCCGGTCATGCCCTGGCGCTTGCACCAGGCGTTCAGTTCGTCGCGGTCCAGGCGCTCCAGCACGATCTGCGTGCTGACATTGTCCGAGGTGATGATCATGTTCACGAAGGCATCGCGCAGCGGGATCACGCAGCCCGGCGTCATGTACTGGTAGGTGCCGCTGTCCACGCCTTCCTGCAGGCGCGCCTCGATGGTGCAGGGCTCATCCAGCCGCAGCTTGCCCTCATGCACCTTGGACAGCGCATGCATCAGGATCGAGGTCTTGCGCGTGCTGGCGGATGGCGTGACGACGTCGCCGCCGCGATCGGCCTCCCAGCCGGTCACGAGGTCCTTCACGTAGAAGGTGGTGTCGAAAGGCTGCGCGTCGCAGATGGCGTTCAGCCGCGCGGCAAGGTCCTGCATGGGGCGTTCCTCCAGAGGCGCGGAGGCTAGACCTGCTTCCGGCGCGTGGCCAGGGCGGCGCCGCGCTGCGCGCCGCGCGCCGGATCGCGGGGCTGACTCATCGCCGCGGTGATTCCGCCTGCGTGGATCAGGCGCTAGTCTGCCGGGCAAGCACAGGAGGAAGCCCCATGCGGACGGATATCAGGCGCGTCGCGGTGATCGGCGCGGGCACCATCGGCGCGTCCTGGGCGGCGTATTTCCTCAGCCGCGGCATCGCGGTGAGTGCGTCGGACCCGTCGCCCGGCGCGCCGGACCTGATCCGCCGCATGATCGAGGGCGCCTGGCCGGTGCTGATGCGCCTCGGCGGGAAGTCGGATGCCGACCCGGCTGCCTGGCGCTTCGATGCCGACCCGGCGCGAGCCGCTTCCGGCTGCGACTTCGTGCAGGAGAACGCGCCGGAACGGATCGACATCAAGCAGGACCTGCTGGCGCGTATCGACGGCGCGCTGCCGGCGGATGTGGTGATTGCGTCCTCCACATCGGGGCTGCTGGCCTCGCACTTGTCGGAGCGCTGCGCGCATCCCGAACGCGTGGTGATCGGCCACCCGTTCAACCCGCCGCACCTGATCCCGCTGGTGGAGGTGGTCGGCGGTGCGAAGGGCAGCCCGGAGGCGGTTGCCGCAGCGATGCAGTTCTACCGCGCCATCGGCAAGCACCCGATCGAGATCCGCAAGGAAGTGCCCGGCCACCTGGCGAACCGGTTGCAGGCGGCGTTGTGGCGCGAGGCGGTGCATCTTGTCGCGGAAGGTGTCGCGACCGTGGCGGATGTCGATGCCGCGATCAGCGAAGGCCCCGGCCTGCGCTGGGCGCTGATGGGGCCGCACACGACCTTCCACCTGGCCGGTGGCGAGGGCGGGATCGGGCATTTCATGCATCACCTGCTGCCGGCGGTGACGTCCTGGTGGGACGACCTGGGCACGCCCGACGTCGGTGCCGAGGTGCAGGCGATGCTGGTGCAGGGGGTTGGCGAGGCGACCGATGGCGCCACCACCATCGCGTTGGCGCAGAAGCGCGACGCGGCGCTGGTGCGGCTGCTGGAAGCGCGGCGTCCTGCCGAGTAGGCAGGCCGTGCCCGGTCGCGTTCAGCAGGCGCGCACGAAATAGGCCTCGCCGGCGCGGAAGGTGGTGGTCTCGGCGCCGCGGCGGCGGGCGTCGTGCGCGACGCCGATGGCGCGGCGCAGGGTCTCGACGGGGCCGATCACCTGGCAGCGGTCGCGGGCGGGCAGCACCAGGGGGTCGGGCGGGGCCTTCTCCGGCAGCGCGCAGGTGAGCGCGATGCAGGCCAGGCCGTTCAGCCATGGATGCGGCATGGGCGCCTCCGATGCAGCCGCGCAGCGTGCGGCGGGAGGGGCATGCTGCGCGGGGGCTGGCCGGACGTCCGTGGCCCAGGTCACATGGCGGCGCTGCGCCCCGCACGCACCAGGCGGCCGGGCAGCGCGCCGGTGGCCTCGCCGTCGCGATAGGTGACGGCACCGGCGACGATGGTGGCGCGGTAGCCGCGCGCGCGTTGCAGCAGGCGGCGGCCGCCGGCGGGCAGGTCGGCCACCATGCGCGGGGCGTCGAGCGTCAGCGCGGCAAGGTCGATGACGTTCACATCGGCGCGCATACCCGCGCGCAGCACGCCGCGGTCACGCAGCCCGGCGGCGCGGGCGGTGTCGGAGGTCAGGCGGCGGATGATCTCCTGCACCGGGAACACCTGTTCCTTGCCGTCGCGTGCCCAATAGGTGAGCAGGAAGGTCGGGAAGGAGCCATCCGAGATGAAGCCGACATGTGCCCCGCCATCCGACAGGCCGGCGATGGCATTGGGGTGGCGCAGGCATTCGGCGCTGGCCGACAGCGTGTAGTCGGCGAAGTTGGTCAGCGGCGCGAAGATGAAGCCATCGCCGTCATCGGCGGTCAGCAGGTCGTAGGCGACCTCCTCCGCGCTGCGGCCTTCACGCTGCGCGATAGCGGCGATCGAGGCATCGGCCGGCGGCGCGTAGTCGGGCGGGTCGCCGAAGGGGAACATGCGCTCGAAGCCCAGGCGGGTGATGAGCGGGAAGGTGGAGCCGCTGATGCGGTCCTCGGACAGGATGCGCGCGCGCAGGGTCGGGTCGCGCATGGCGGCGGCGCGGGCGGGCGCGGGAAGATGCGCGATCTCCTTGTAGGACGCGCAGCCGGCGAACGGATTCTGGCTGCCGTTCAGGCCGAGCAGGATGCCGATCGGTCGCGGCGGGAATACCGGGCGGATCGGCAGGCCATCCGCCGCCGCCGTGTCGGACAGCGCCAGCAATTCCTTCCAGGCCTCCGTGCGGTCGTGCCGGGCGGTCAGGGAGAAGACGACCGGCTGGCCGGTGGCCTCCACCACGCGGCGGACGATGGCGAATTCGGTGGCGGGGTCGGGGGTGTTCCAGTCGCTGACCAGTTCCAGCAGCCCGCCGCCGCCGTCGCGCAGGCCCAGCGCCAGGCCGTGCAGTTCTTCCTCCTGCGCGCGGAGTGTCGGCGTCGGGTCGCCCTTCAGCGTCTTGTGGCTGATGGTGCGCGATGTGCTGACGCCGAAGGCGCCGGCGCGCACGGCCTCGGCGGTGATCTCGCGCATCTTCGCGATGTCGGCCTGGTTGGCGTTCTCGAGCGCCAGGGCGCGCTCGCCCATCACGTTCACGCGCAGCGCACCATGGGGCAGCAGGGCGCAGATGTCGATGTCGCGGGGCTTCGCATCCAGCGCGTCGAGGTAGTCGGGGAAGCTTTCCCAGCGCCAGTCCAGGCCCTCGTGCAGGATGGGGCCGGGGATGTCCTCCACGCCTTCCATCAGTTCGATCAGCTTGTCGCGGTCGGCGGCGCGGCAGGGGGCGAAGCCGACGCCGCAATTGCCCATCACGGCCGTGGTCACGCCATGCCAGGCCGAGGGGGCGAGGTGCGAATCCCACACCGCCTGGCCGTCGTAATGGGTGTGGATGTCGACGAAGCCGGGGGTGACCAGGTGGCCGCGGGCGTCGATTTCCTCGCGGCCGCGGGCGGCGACCTGGCCGATATGGGTGATGCGGCCGTCCTCGATGGCGATGTCGCCCTCGAAGGGCGCGCCTCCGGTGCCATCGACCACCGTCCCGCCGCGGATCACCAGATCGGCCATGGCTGCGTTTCCTTCCCGTTCGGGACAGCCTAGGCCCATGGGGGGCGGTGCTCAACAAGGCGGTTGTGGTGGACCGCGGATTGCATCGCCTGTCTCATCCGTGTGAAACCGCCCCAACCGTTGCAGGCCAGGTCATGTCCATCCATGTCGCGCTGACCCACCGCACCAGCTACCGCTACGCCCGGCCGGCCACGCTGGGGCCGCAGACCATCCGGCTGCGCCCGGCGCCGCACAGCCGGACGCCGGTGCTGGCCTATGCGCTGAAGATCGAACCGCAGCCGCATTTCGTGAACTGGCAGCAGGACCCGCAGGGGAATTTCCTGGCCCGGGTGGTGTTTCCCGAGCGGGTGACGCATTTCGACGTGACGGTGGACCTCGTTGCCGACATGGCGACGATCAATCCGTTCGACTTCTTCCTGGAGCCCGAGGCGGAGACCTGGCCCTTCGCCTATGATCCCGGGCTGGAGCAGGAGCTGGCGCCGTTCCGGCGGATCGACCCGTCGGGGCCTAGGCTGGAAGCATTGCTCGCGGAAGTGCCGCGCACCGAACAGCGCACCGTCGACTTCCTGGTGGCGCTGAACGCCATGGTGCAGGCGCGCATCGCCTATGTCGTGCGCATGGAGCCCGGCGTCTGGGCGCCGGACAAGACGCTGGGCGAGGGCAAGGGGTCGTGCCGCGACAGCGCCTGGCTGCTGGTGCAGTTGCTGCGGCGGCTCGGTTTCGCGGCGCGCTTCGTTTCGGGCTACCTGATCCAGCTGGTGGCGGACCAGAAGCCGATCGAAGGCCCCGAGGGCCCGACCGAGGACTTTACCGACCTGCATGCCTGGGCCGAGGTGTATCTGCCCGGCGCCGGCTGGATCGGCTTGGATGCCACATCGGGGCTGATGACCGGGGAAGGGCATATTCCTCTCGCGGCCACGCCGGAACCGCAATCGGCGGCGGCGATCTCGGGCGGGCTGGAGGAGGTCGAGACCGAATTCGGCTTCGAGATGAGCGTCCGGCGCATCCGCGAGACGCCGCGCGTCACCAAGCCCTATGCGCCCGACCAATGGGCGGCGATCCGCGCGGCGGGGGACGCGGTGGACGGCAAGCTGAAGGCGCTGGGCATGCGCCTGACCATGGGGGGCGAGCCGACCTTCGTCGCCGCCTCCGACCGCGACGCCGCGGAATGGAATACCGATGCGCTGGGGCCGACCAAGCGCGCCTATGCCGGGCGGCTGCTGCGACGGCTGGTCGGGCTGTGGTCGCCCGGCGCGGCGCTGCAATATGCCATGGGCAAGCATTATCCCGGCGAGCAACTGCCGCGCTGGGCGCTGTATTCCCACTGGCGGGCGGATGGCGAGCCGGTCTGGACCGATGCATCGCTGCTGGCCTCGGACGACGACACGGATGACGCGACGGCGGCCGATGCGGCGCGCTTCGGGCGGCTGCTGGCGGAACGGCTCCAGGTCGATCCCGGCCTGGTGCAGGGCGCGCATGAGGACGTCCACTACTACCTGTGGAAGGAGCAGCGCCTGCCCGCCAATGTGGTGGTCGAGGAAGCGAAGCTTGCCGACGAGCTCGAGCGCAAGCGGCTCGCGCGCGTGTTCGGCCAGGGGCTGTCCTCCGAGGTCGGCGTCGTGCTGCCGATCCGCCGTGTGATGCAGGATGGCGTGCGCCGCTGGCAGTCCAGCCCCTGGTTCCTGCGCGGCGAGCATCTGTTCCTGATTCCCGGCGACAGCCCGATCGGGCTGCGGCTGCCGCTCGCCTCGCTGCCCTGGATGTCGCCCGAGGATGCGGCGCGCGTGCAGGAACACGAGGCCGATCCCTTCGCCTGGCGCGACGACCTGCCGCCGCATGCCGCGCTGATGGCGCAGCGTGCCGTGCGCGCGCAGCAATTGCCGGACAGCCTGGCCCAGCGCGCCGTCCGTGCGGGCGATGCCGTCGCGTCGTCCATCGAGGATTTCCGCCCGCAGCCGCAGCCCATCCCGGTGGTGGGGGAATCCGATGCCGGGCTGGTCCGCACCGCGCTCACCGTCGAATCGCGCGACGGCAAGCTGCACATCTTCCTGCCGCCGCTGTTCGCCGCGGAGGACTGGCTCGAGATGATCGCGGCCATCGAGGGCACGGCGGCCGAGATGGGCCGCAAGGTGGTGCTGGAAGGCTACCTGCCGCCATCGGACCCGCGGCTGCTGAACTTCTCGGTCACGCCGGACCCCGGCGTGATCGAGGTCAACATCCACCCGGCCAAGGCCTGGGACGACGTCGTGGAGCGCACCACGCAGCTCTACGAGGAAGCGCGCCAGGAAGGCCTGGCGGCCGAGAAGTTCATGACCGATGGCCGCCATGTCGGCACCGGCGGCGGCAACCATGTGGTGATGGGCGGCGAGACGGTGGGCGAGAGTCCCTTCCTGCGCCGGCCGGATCTGCTGAAGTCGCTGGTCGGCTTCTGGCACAATCATCCTTCGCTGTCGTATCTGTTCAGCGGCTTGTTCATCGGCCCGACCAGCCAGCATCCGCGCATCGACGAGGCGCGGATGGATGCGATCCATGAATTGGAGATCGCGTTTTCGAAGGTGCATGCCTGGCAGGAAGTGCCGCCCTGGATGACCGACCGGCTGTTCCGCAACCTGCTGGCGGACATGACCGGCAATACCCACCGCACCGAGTTCTGCATCGACAAGATGTATGATCCGGCGACGTCGTCGGGCCGGCGCGGGCTGGTGGAATTCCGCGGCTTCGAGATGCCGCCGCATGCCGAGATGTCGGCGGTGCAGATGCTGCTGATGCGCGCTGCTCTGGCGGCCTTCTGGGAGCGCCCCTACGAACGCCGCCTGGTGCGCTGGGGCACGCGGCTGAACGACCAGTTCATGCTGCCGCATTATTGCGGCGCCGATTTCCAGGACGCGATCGACGAATTGCGGAACCTCGGCGCGCCGATCGACCCGGATTGGTTCGCGCCGCACATGTCCTTCCGCTTCCCGCTGGTGGGCGAGGTCAGCGTGCGCGATGTCGGCCTCGAACTGCGCCACGCGCTGGAACCCTGGCATGTGCTGGCCGAGGAACAGGTGACCGGCGGCACCGCGCGCTATGTCGACAGCAGCGTCGAGCGCGTGCAGGCCAAGGTGTCGAACTGGTTGCCCGACCGCCATGCGCTGGCAGTCAACGGCGTCGCGGTGCCGCTGCGCGCGACGGAACGCGCGGGCGAATACGTCGCTGGCATCCGCTTCAAGGCGTGGAACCCGCCTTCGTCGCTGCACCCGACCATCCGGCCGCAGACGCCGCTGGTGCTGGACGTGTTCGACCGCTGGAACGGGCGCAGCCTGGGGGGCATGACCTATCACGTCGCGCATCCGGGCGGGCGCAGCTACGACCGCTACCCGGTCAATGCGAACGAGGCGGAGGCGCGCCGGCGCGCGCGCGTGCAGCCCTTCGGGCATACCGCAGGGCGGATGGCGCCGCCGGAGCCGCCGGCCGGTCTCGAACATCCCTTCACCCTCGACCTGAGGCGTCATGGCTGAACCCGAGGACGTCCCGCCGATCGACGAGATGGTCGATGGGCGCGGGGGCGTGCGCCCGCATTGGCGCACCCTGCTCGGCATCCTGGGCGGCATGGGGGAGGGCGTGCTGAGCGAGCGCGCGCGGCGCCTGGATCGAGCCTTCGAGGATGAGGGCATGGCCGGCGTGCTGCCAGGGACGAAGCGCGAGGTCGCCTGGCGCTGCGACCCGCTGCCGCTGGTGCTCTCGGCCGCGGAATTCGCTGTTCTGGAAGCCGGCATCGCGCAGCGCGCGTCCCTGCTGGAGGCGCTGCTGGCCGACCTGTATGGCCCGCAGGCGCTGCTGGCCGAGGGCGCGATCCCGCCGGACGTGGTCTTCGCCAACCCGGCCTTCCTGCGCGCCTGCCGGCATGATGGCGCGATGCCGGCGCAGCCGATGCTGCATGTGTATGCGGTGGACCTGCTGCGCGGGCCGGATGGCATCTGGCGCGTGCTGGCCGACCGCACCACGGCGCCGGCCGGGCCGGGGCTGGCGCGGGAGAACCGCCGCCTGCTGGCGCGCGTGATGCCGGAGGTGTTTCGCGGCGCGCCGGTGCGCTCGATGCGGCCCTTCTTCGATGTCTGGCAGGATGCGCTGCAACGCCTGGCGCCGCCGGAGCGCGGCGACCCGGCGGTCGCGCTGCTGACCCGAGGCACGCAGCATCCGCGCTGGTTCGAGGACATGCTGCTGTCGCGCGAATTGTCCTGCGCGCTGGTCGAATGCGGCGACCTGACGGTGCGCGGCGGCGTGCTGTATCTCAAGACGCTGCAGGGGTTGCAGCGGGTCGATGTGCTGCTGTCGCGCATCGAGGGTGCCGCGCTCGACCCGCTGGAAACGATTGTGGCCGGCACCGGCGGCGTGCCCGGGCTGATCGACGCCGCGCGGCAGGGGACGGTGCGGATTTTCAACGCACCCGGGGCCGGGCTCGCCGAGGCGCCCGCACTGGGCGCCTTCCTGGATGCGCTGGCGCCGCGGCTGCTGGGCGAGGCGCTGCTGTTGCCCTCGGTCGAGACGCTGTGGCTGGGCGACGCGGCGGCGCGCGCGCGGCTGGCGGACGAGGCCGGCTGGCTGGTGCGCGGCGCGACCGACGGCATGGCGCCGAGCCCTGTGCCGCTCGATGCCTGGGCGCATGCCATTGCCGCCGAGGCGCGCCCCGCCGCCTATGCCGCGACCAGGCTGCCGGTAGCATCCGTCGTGCCGTGTGTGGTTGGTGACGGGCTGGAACCGCGGCCGCTGATGCTGCGGATGTTCGCGGTGTTCGACGGCAACGCCTGGCGCGTGATGCCCGGTGGGCTGGCGCGGATCGGGGAAGCCACGTCGATCGGCGGTGCGCTGCCGGTGCAGGGGCTGTCCAAGGATGTCTGGGTGTTGGCGGATGAGGGGACCGACATCATCGGCCCGGCGGCGCTGAACCTGCCGCCGCTGCCGATCCGCCGCGTCCCGGGCGCGCTGCCGTCGCGCGTGGCGGACAATTTGTTCTGGCTGGGGCGCTACACGGAAAGGCTGGAGCGCGCGGCGCGGCTGGTGCGCGCGACGCAGGCGCGGATTTCGCGCGGCGTGGTGCTGCCGCGCGAGCAGGCGGAGGTCGCCGCGCTGGCGCATTGCCTGGCGCAGGCGGGTTTCACCGGCGCGGATGAGGTGGCGGGGTCCTCGGCCGCGCAGGCGCTGCCGGGGATCATCGCCGCGGCGCTGCGCGACGACGGCGCGCTGACGCAGTTGGCCGAGCGCATCGCGGCGCTGACCGCCATGGTGCGCGACCGCCTGACCGCCGACATGCACGCCACCTTCACCCTGACGCTGCGCGCCGCGCGCGCCGAGATGCGCGAGGCGGGCGACGGGCTGGAGTCGATCGGGCGGGCGATGATCTCGGTGCTGCGCTTCGCCACCGCGGTGGCGGGCGTGGCGGCGGAGAGCATGGTGCGCGGGGGGGCGTGGCTGTTCCTCGACCTCGGCCGGCGGGTGGAGCGCGCGCAGGCGATTGCCAGCGAGGTGCAGTTCGCGCTCGACCAGCCGCCAGCGCGCATCGAGGGCGGGCTGCGGCTGATGCTGGAGCTGTGCGACAGCGTCATCACCTATCGCAGCCGGTATCTCACCATTCTGCAGCCGGCGCCGGCGCTGGACCTGGTGCTGGCCGACCCGTCCAACCCGCGCGCGCTGGCCTTCCAGTTGGAGGCGATCAGCCGCAGCCTGTCGGAAGTGGCGAGCGACGACGACCGCGCGTTGCCGGATGAGGCGGCGTCCCTGCTGGCCGAGGCCGAGGCGATCGTCGCCGATGTGCTGGCCGCGCCGGACCAGGCGATTGCCGCCGCTGGCCTGCCGCCAAGGCTGGAGGCCATGGCGAACCGCATTGCGGCGCTGTCGGATGCAGTGACGCGGCGGTATTTCGCGCTGCTGCCGGCGGCGCAGACGGTCGGGCTGGAAGGCGCGGAACCGGCGCTGCGGGGGGCGGCGTGATCTATCGGCTGCGGCATGTGACGACCTATGCCTACGCGCATCCGGTGGACCTGGCGGCGCATCTGCTGCTGCTGACGCCGCGGCGGATGGCGGGGCAGCGGGTCGCGCGCGCCGCGCTGACGGTCACGCCGGAGCCGGCGCATGTGACCGAGTCGCGCGATCATTTCGGCAACCAGGCGAGCCGCATCTTCATCGAGGTGCCGCATGCGCGCTTCGAGGTGCTGGCCGAGGCGTTGGTCGAGGTGCGCTTCGCCGATCCGCCGCCGGCCTGCGAGACGCCGGCCTGGGAGGCGGTGCGTGACGGTGCGCGCGCCACCTGTGCTGCGGAATTCGTGTTTCCGAGCCGCCTCGCGCCCGAGGTCGCGGCGGCGCGGGGCTATGCCGCCGCGTCCTTCGCACCGCGGCGCCCGGTGCTGGAGGGGCTGTTGGAACTGATGGGGCGCATCCGCCGCGACTTCGCCTATCGGCCCGGCGTGACCGGGACCAACACGCAGGTCGCCGAGGTGTTGGTGACCCGGGCGGGTGTCTGCCAGGACTACGCGCATGTGATGATCAGCGGGCTGCGCGGGCTGGGGCTGCCGGCGCGCTATGTGTCGGGCTACATCCGCACGCGCCCGGCACCCGGCACCGTGGCGCGGCGCGGTGCCGACCAGTCGCATGCCTGGGTGGAGGCCTGGCTGGGGCCCGAGCATGGCTGGGTGGGGCTGGACCCGACCAACGACATCGTGGTGCGCGACGAGCATGTGGTGCTCGCCTGGGGGCGGGATTTCGGCGATGTCAGCCCGCTGCGCGGTGTGATCCTGGGCGGTGGCGAGCACGGGCTTCGGGTGGGCGTGGACCTCGATGAGGCGGAGGGGCCGGTCGCGGCCTGACGTGCTGCCTGTGCGCGCGGCAGGGCTGCCCGGCCGGCGCGCAGGGGCGTGTTTCCGATGTGGATCGATGCCGTGGCGCCGGTTGACGCGGCGGGCGCGCAAGATGACAGTTTGGCCAGTTGCCGCGGAGAAATTCCATGAATGTCGTCAGCCCGCCGGCCGCCTTGCGCGGCGTGTCCGAGGAGGAATGGCGCATCCGCTGCGACCTGGCGGCGCTGTACCGGCTGGTCGCGCATTTCCGCATGACGGATTTCATCTACACGCACATCAGTGCGCGGATCCCCGGGCCGGAGCACCATTTCCTCATCAACAAGTATGGCGTGCTGTTCCATGAGATGCGCGCGTCGGACCTGGTGAAGATCGACCTCGACGGCAATGTGGTCGAGGAAGGCGCGGAATCGAAGCCGGTGAATGCCGCGGGCTTCACCATCCATTCGGCCATCCACATGGCGCGCGAGGATGCGGGCGTGGTGGTGCATACGCATACCGAGGCCGGCATCGCGGTATCGGCGCAGCGGCAGGGGCTGCTGCCGATCAGCCAGCATGCGCTGAAGTACTACGGGCATCTGGCTTATCATGATTACGAGGGGATCGCGCTCGACCTCGATGAGCGCGACCGGCTGGTGCGCGACCTGGGCACGTACAATGCGATGATCCTTCGCAATCACGGGCTGCTTGTGTGCGGGCGGCATGCCTGCGAGGCGTTCCTGAACATCTACTACCTGGAGCGCGCCTGCCAGGCGCAGATCGCGGCACAGTCGGGCGGGGCGGAGCTGGTGCTGCCGCCGGAATCCGTGCGGCTGCACACGGCGGCGCAGTTCAACCGGCCGAACGACGGAACGCATTTCGCGATGGCCTGGGCCTCGGCGCTGCGGCTGATCGAGGACGGAAAGCCGGACTACCGTTCGTGACGGCCGATGTGCTGATCGAGGGCGGGCGCGTCTTTCGCGGGCTCGCCGGCGGGTTTGCCGATGCGGTGGCGCTGAAGGACGGGCGTGTGCTGGCGCTGGGCGATGATGCGCGCGCGGCGGCGGGGGCGGGGACGCGGCGGGTGGACCTGGGGGGGCGCGTGGCGATCCCGGCGTTCAATGAAGCGCATATGCACCTGCTGCCCTATGGGCTCGGCTTGTCGCAGGTGAATTTGCGTTCGGAGGAAGTGCGCACACTCGATGAGGTGCTGCGGCGCATCGGCGATGCGGCGAAGGCCGCGCCGAAGGGGCATTGGGTGCTCGGGCGCGGCTATGACCATGCGGAACTCGATGTCGGGCGGCATCCGCTGGCGAGCGAGCTGGACCGCGTCTCGCCCGACAATCCGGTTGCGATCGTGCGGACCTGCGGGCACATGGCGGTCGCCAATTCCATGGCGATGAAGCTGGCTGGCGTGGGGCACAATACGCCGGACCCGGAAGGCGGCGTGATCGAGCGCAAGGGCGGCGCGCTGACGGGGCTGTTCCAGGAACGCGCGATGCGCCTGGTGCGCGACGTGATCCCGCCGCCCGATGAGGCGAGGATGGTGGGCGCGATCGGCGCGGCCTGCGACCATCTGGCTTCGCTCGGCTTCGCCAGCGCCACCGACATGAATGTCGGCATGACGGCGGGCTTCGCGGAGGTCGCGGCCTATGACGCGGCGAAGGCTGCGGGGAGGCTCGGGCTTCGGATGTGGCAGGTGCTGGCGGGCAATCCCGAGGGCATCGCGGCCGAGGCCTGGGCGGCGGGGATGCGGCCCATGGATGGCGATGACAGCCTGCGCTGGGGTGCGGTGAAGGTGTTCGCGGATGGGTCCGCCGGCGGGCTGACGGCGGCGTTCTTCGAGCCGTACATCCAAGGCGGCACGGGCGTCTTCACCTTCCCGGACGAGAAGATCCACGCGCTGCTGAAGCTGTATCACGAGCAGGGTTGGCAGCTCGACATCCACGCCATCGGCGATGCGGCGATCGAGCAGGTGCTGCTGGGCATGGAGGCGGCTGACAGCGCGGCGCATCCGTTTGCGGCGCGGCGGCACCGCATTGAACACTGCGGCTTTGTCATGCGCGACCAGCGGCGGCGGATGAAGGCGCGCGGAATCCTGCCGGTGCCGCAGCCGGTGTTCATGTATGAGTTCGGCGACCTGTATGTGAAGAACCTCGGGCGTGAGCGTTCGATGCACGCCTATCCGATGAAGACCTGGCTGGATGATGGTGCGCATCCGGCGGCGTCTTCGGATTGCCCGGTCTCGACGGTCGATCCCTTCATCAACCTGTTCACCATGCTGACGCGACGCACCAACAAGGGAACGGTGATGGGGCCGGAGGAGCGGCTCACCGCCGAGGAAGCCGTGCACTGCTACACCTGGTGTGGCGCCTACACGCAGTTCGCGGAGGACCGGCGCGGCACGTTGGAGCCCGGCATGCAGGCTGACATCGCCGTGCTGTCACGCGACGTCTTCGCTATCGACCCGGAGGAGATGCGCGCGGTGCAGGCCGACCTGACGCTGCGCGACGGCGCGGCCATCTTCGACCGCCACGGCGTGCTCGCCTGATGCTGCGCCATGCCCTGCATCGGCTGCTGCTGGCCGTGCCCGTCATGTTCGGCGTGCTGCTGATCGGCTTCCTGCTGATGCAGGTGGTGCCGACCGACCCCGCCACGGTGCGCGCCGGGCCGAACGCCACACCCGATGTGATCGCACTGATCCGCAGCGACCTCGGGTTGGATGAACCGCTGCATGTGCAGTTCGGGCTGTATGTGTGGCGGCTGCTGCATGGGGACCTGGGCGCGTCGATCATCAACAACGTGCCGGTCAGCCAGGAATTGGGCGCAACGATAGGCCCGACGCTGGAGCTGATGTTCGCGAGCCTGTTCTGGTCGATCCCGCTCGGCATCCTGATGGGCACGTTGGCGGGGTATTGGCGCGGGTCGGTGATCGACCGGTCGATCATGGCGCTGTCGGTCGCCGGCGTGTCGGTGCCGGTGTTTTTCGTCGGGCTGGTGCTGATCTGGTTCGTCGGGTTCCAGTGGCAGTGGCTACCCTTCACCGGGCGCGCGGGGCCGTTCTGGACGATGGACGGGTTGAAGTCGCTGATCCTGCCGGCGCTGACGCTGGGGGGCGTGTTCATCGGGCCGGTGGCGCGCATGACGCGCACCGCGGTGCTGGACGTGCTGTCCGCCGACCATGTGCGGACGGCGCGCGCCAAGGGGCTGACCGAACGGCTGGTTGTGATGCGGCACGCGCTTCGCAACGCGCTGGTGCCGGTGGTGACGCTGATCGGGTTGCAGATCGGCTTCCTGCTCGGAGGCGCGGTGGTGACCGAGACGGTGTTTGCCTGGCCGGGTGTCGGGCGGCTGGCGGTGGGGGCCATCCTGTCTTCGGATTTCCCGATGGCGCAGGGGACGATCATCGTGCTGTCGATGGGATTCATCGTGGTGAATTTGACGGTGGACGTGCTGTATGCGGCGCTCGACCCGCGGATACGCGCGGCATGAGCGCGGCGACGGAAACCAGCGAGCCGATCGCGCCGCCGCGCCCGGGAATCCTGTCGCGCCTGCTGCGCGAACCGGCGGCGGCGGTGTCGCTGGTGCTGGTGGTGCTGATCATCGCGGCGGCGGTGCTGGCGCCGGTGCTGGCGCCGACCGACCCGTATGACAACGACCTGTCGCTGGCGATGCAGCCGGTGGGCAGCCCGGGGCTGCCGCTCGGCGCCGACGCGCAGGGCAGGGACATGATCACGCGGCTGCTGTACGGGCTGCGGGTGTCGCTGCTGATGGGCTTCGCGGCGGTGGCGCTGGGCGGGTCGCTTGGCGCGCTGCTGGGGTTCCTGGCGGCCTTCTACCATCGCTGGCTGGACGGGCCGATCATGCGGCTGGTGGATATCCTGCTGTCCTTCCCGGCGATCCTGGTGGGGCTCGCCATCGCGGCGATCTTCGGGCCGGGGATCTTTTCGGTGGTGCTGGCGCTGTCGGTGGCGACGGTGCCGCTGATGGCGCGCATCGTGCGCGGGTCGGCCATGGTGGTGATGCGGCTCGACTTCATCGAGGCGGCGCGGGCCACCGGCATGACGGATCTGCGGCTGATCTGGCGGCACCTGGCGCCGAACTGCCTGTCGTCGATCTTCGTGTTTGCCACGCTGCGCTTCGGGCAGGTGATCCTGCTGGGCTCGGCGCTGTCCTTCCTGGGGCTGGGGGCGCAGCCGCCCATCCCGGAACTGGGGGCGATGGCGTCGGAGGGGCGCAACTTCCTGTTCTTCGCACCGCACATCGCCGTCGTGCCGTGCGTCGTGATCTTCATCGTCGTGCTCGCCTTCAACGTCCTTGGGGACGCCTTGCGGGATGCGCTCGACCCCAGGCTTCGTGTTTGATCGGGAAAGGGATGACCATGAGGAAGACGCTCGGCGCCGCGCTGCTTGCGCTGGCCGCCACGATGCCGGTGAGCGATGCGATCGCGCAGGCCAATCCGCGCAACACGCTGGTGATCCTGCGCGAGATCGATGCCGACAATTACGACCCGCCGCGCTCGACCGCGCGTGGTGCGGGCGAAGTCATCTACATGATGAGCGACACGCTGGTCGGGCTCGACTTCGACATGCAGACGGTGCGTCCGCTGCTGGCCGAACGCTGGGAGATCAGCCCGGACGGCAAGACCTACACCTTCCATCTGCGCCGCGACGTGACCTTCTGCGATGGCCGGCAGATGACGGCGGATGACGTGGTGTATTCGCTGAACCGCTTCATCGATCCCGCGACGCGCAGCCCGGTGCGCTGGCGCGCCGGGCCGGTGAAGGAGATCCGTGCGCGCGACCAGTTCACGGTCGAATACGAGCTGAACGAGCCCTTCGGCGAATTGCTGTTCCAGCTGACGCTGTTCTTCGCTTCCGTGGTGGACCGCAACACGGTCGAGCGGCTGGGGCAGAATTTCGGCGTGCAGGGCTTCAACGGCACGGGGCCCTATTGCTGGGCGTCCTGGACGCCGCGGCAGGAGCTGGTGCTGACGCGCCACCCGAACTACCGCTGGGGCCCGCAGGGCGTGTACCAGAACCCGTCGCCGCAGGTGGATCGCGTGGTGTGGCGCGTCGCGCCGGAATCGCAGACGCGCCTGGCCGCGCTGCAGACCGGGCAGGGCGATGTGACGCAGTACATTCCGGCCATCGCGGTGGCGCAGTTGCGCCGCACGCCGAATGTGCGGATGTCCCAGCAGGAGAACTACTTCTGGGACCACTTCATGGGCTTCAAGGTCGACAAGCCCGTGGTGAGCGACCCGGCGGTGCGCCGCGCCATCAACATGGCGATCAACCGCGACGCGCTGGTGCGCGCCACCTGGTTCGGCACTGCCACGCCGGCCGATGCCTACCTGAACCCCGCGGTGACCGGCTTCGATGCCGAGGCGGCGCGCCTTGTGCCGCGCTTCGACCAGGCCGGCGCGCAGCGCGTGCTGGATGAGGCCGGCTGGCGCATGGGCCCCGATGGCGTGCGCGTGAAGGACGGCCAGCGCGCGACCTTCCTGGTCTATGGCCTGCAGACCCAGGCGGCGCAGCAGTACCTGCAATCGATCCAGGCCGACCTTCGCCGTGTGGGCCTCGAAATGCGGATCCAGCTGTGGGATGCGACGGTGGGCTGGGGGCGGCTGGCGACGCAGGAATTCGACGCCTTCGTGATGTCGTATCCCTACGTCACGGCGACCGATGCCTTCTCGCTGTACTTCAACAGCCGCAACCGGCCGACGCCCAACCGCATGAACTGGAACAACCCCGAGACCGACGCGGCGCTGCGCGAGGCGCAGACCTCGGTGGACCCGGCGGTGCGGACGGCGGCGATCGCGCGCGCGCAGCGCATCATCGCCGAGAACAATGTGTGGTTCCCGGTCGCGCGCGAGCAGCTCTGGGTGGCGTCATCGGCGCGCACCGAGGGCGTGCGGGCGCATGGGATCTACGGGATCGGGCTCTACAAGGGCCTGGATATCCGGCTGACGCGCTGAGCCTGCGCGGGGCCGCATCGCGCGGCCCCGCATGCCACGACCGGGGAATGGACGCATGACCACGACACTGATCAAGAACGCCGAGCTCGTCGTCGGCTGGGATTCCACCGCGAAGTCGCACAGCTACATGCCGGATACGGATGTCGCCTTCGATGGCGGCACCATCACCTTCATGGGGCGCGGCTACGAGGGCGCGGCCGATGTCGTGATGGACGGGCGCGGGCTGATGGTCATGCCGGGGCTGGTCAACATCCATTCCCACCCGTCGAGCGAGCCGCTGAACAAGGGCTTCCTCGACGAGATCGGTTCGCCCGGCCTGTATAATTCGTCGCTGTACGAATACATGCCGATCTTCCGCGCCGATGCGGAGGCGGTGCCGCATTGCGTGCGGGTGGCGCTGTCGGAACTGCTGCTGTCGGGTGTCACGACGCTCGCCGATTTGTCCATGGCGCATCCGGGGTGGCTGGATTTGCTGGCCGAAGCAGGGATGCGCGTGTGCATCGCGCCGATGTTCCGCTCGGCGCGCTGGTTCACGAAGAACGGCCATGTCGTCGAATACGAATGGGACGAGAAGGCCGGCGAGAAGGCGATGGAAGAAGCCATCCGTCTGGTCGAGCGTGCCGAACAGCATGAATGCGGCCGCCTGTTCGGCATGGTGGTGCCGGCGCAGATCGACACCTGCTCCGCCGGGCTGTTGAAGGACAGCCATGCGGAGGCGGGCAAGCGCGGCTTGTCCTGGCAGATCCACGCGGCGCAATCGGTGGTGGAATTCCACGAGATCACGCGCCGCCACGGCACCACGCCGATCGGCTGGCTGGATTCCATGGGGCTGCTGGGGGAACGGTCCATCATCGGGCATGGCATCTTCCTCGACGATCATCCCTCCACGCGCTGGCATACCGAGACCGACCTCGATCGGCTGGCGGATACCGGCACGACGGTCGCGCATTGCCCGACGGTGTTCGCGCGGCGCGGGATCGCGATGCGCGACCTGGGGCGCTACATTCGTCGTGGCGTGAACATGGGGATCGGGACGGACACCTATCCGCACAACATGCTGGATGAGATGCGCCTGGCCGCGCACATCGCGCGCACGCAGGCGGGCAATCCGCGCACGCTGCAGACCACCGACCTGTTCAACGCCGCCACCATCGGCGGCGCGAAGGCGCTGGGGCGCGACGACATCGGGCGCATTGCCGTGGGGTGCAAGGCGGATTTCTCGCTGGTGGACATCACGCATCCGATGATCCGCCCGGCCTATGACCCGATCCGCAGCCTGATCTACGCCGCGGGCGACCGCGCGCTGAAGGCGGTGTACGTGGACGGCAACAAGGTCGTCGAGGATGGCGAGGTGCTGACCATGGACTATCGCCAGGCCGCCGAGCACCTGCACGAGGCGCAGAAGCGCGTCGCCGCCGGCGTGACCCAGCGCGACTGGGCGCATCGCAGCCCGGAGCAGATCGCGCCCCCGACCTTCCATTGGTCGTGATGCGGCCGATGAACATGCGGCGCTGCGGCGAATGACCGGACCAGGCGACGACCTGCTGCGGATCGAGGGGCTTCGCACGGTCTTCCGCACCCATGGCGGGGAGATCGCGGCGGTGGACGGTGTGGACCTGTCCGTGCCGCGCGGGCGCACGCTCGGCATCGTGGGGGAATCCGGTTGCGGGAAGTCGGTGCTGTCGTTGTCGGTGATGCGGCTGGTGGCGCATCCTGGGCGCGTGGCGGCGGGGCGCGTCATGCTGGAAGGGCGCGACCTTCGGTCGCTGTCCAACGCGCAGATGCGCGACGTGCGCGGCAGCGAAGTCGCGATGATCTTCCAGGAGCCGATGACCAGCCTGAACCCGGTCCATACGGTCGGTTTCCAGATCACCGAGGCGATGCGCGCGCACGACCCGCGGGCGTCCAACGCCGAATTGCGCGACCGCGCGATCGCGGCGCTGACGCGGGTTCGCATCCCGGCACCCGATCGGCGCTTCGACGAGTATCCGCACCAGCTCTCGGGCGGGATGCGCCAGCGCGTGATGATCGCGATGGCGCTGGCGTGCAGCCCGAAGCTGTTGATCGCTGATGAGCCGACGACGGCACTGGATGTGACGGTGCAGGCGCAGATCCTCGACCTGTTGCGTGATCTGCAATCCGAGACGGGGATGTCGATCATCCTGATCACCCACGACCTCGGTGTGGTGGCGGAGATGGCGGATGAAGTAGCGGTGATGTACGCCGGGCGGGTTGTGGAACGTGCACCCGCCGCTGCCTTGTTCGGCGATCCGATGCATCCTTATACGCTCGGGCTGCTGGGATCGGTGCCGCGGCTTGATGAGGAACGCGAGACGCTGCTCGCCATCGATGGGTCCGTGCCGCCGCCCTTTGCGCTGCCCAAGGGCTGCCGCTTCCATCCGCGCTGCCCCTTCGCGGCCGATGCCTGCAAGGTCGAACCGCCGCCGCTGCGCGAGATCGCGCCCGGCCACCAAGCCGCCTGCCTGCGCGCGCCGGTCGAGGCCTTCGCGGCATGAGCGCGCCGCTGCTGGAGGTGACGGACCTCGCCAAGCACTATCCCGTTCGCAAGGGGCTGATCCTGGCGAAGCAGGTCGGCACGGTGCGCGCCGTGGATGGCGTATCCTTCACGCTGAACCGCGGCGAGACGCTGGCGCTGGTGGGCGAATCGGGCTGCGGGAAATCCACCACGGCGCGGCTGGTGCTGCGCCTGATCGAACCGTCCGCCGGCAGCCTGCGCTTCGAGGGCAAGGACATCACCGGCATCTCCGGTTCCGCGCTGCGCGCGATGCGGCGGCGGATGCAGATCGTGTTCCAGGACCCCTATGCCAGCCTGAATCCCCGGCTGACGGTGGCGGAGACCATCGCCGAGCCGATGCAGGTGCATGGCATCGGCGACGGCGCATCGCGGCGTGCGCGGGTGGCGGAATTGCTTGGCCTCGTTGGGCTGCGCGCCTTCCATGCGGAGCGCTACCCGCATGAATTCTCCGGCGGACAGCGCCAGCGCATCGGCATCGCGCGCGCGTTGTCTGTGCAGCCGGACCTGGTGGTCTGCGACGAACCGGTCAGCGCGCTGGATGTGTCGATCCAGGCGCAGGTGGTGAACCTGCTGAAGGACCTCCAGCGGCGCTTCGGGCTGGCCTATCTGTTCATCGCGCATGACCTTGCGGTGGTGAAGCATGTCGCCGACCGCGTCGCGGTGATGTACCTCGGCCGCATCGTCGAGACCGCTTCCAAGCGCGACCTTTTCGCCAATCCGCGCCACCCCTATACGCGCGCGCTGCTGGCGGCGATCCCGCATCCCGACCCGACGCGGCGCGGGCAGGTGAAGCCGCTCGGCGGCGATGTGCCCTCGCCGATGAACGTGCCGCCGGGCTGCCGCTTTCACACGCGCTGCCCCTTCGCGCAGGATCGCTGCCGGAAGGAAGAACCGGCGCTGCGGCCGATGGCCGATGGCCACGCGGCGGCCTGCCATTTCGCCGAGACGCTGCCGCCCGCCGGGCTGGATTTCAGCGGCGGGTTGGCGCCGGCGGCGGCGATGCGCCTCGCGCTCTATGCCAAGGCGCGCGACGCGGCGGCGTAGCGTTTACGCAGGACCCGCGCGCGCCTACCCTCCGCCGCAACAGCGCAGGAGGACGCGGCATGGCGCGGATCGGTTTCGTGGGGCTCGGCCGGATGGGCGCGCATATGGCGCGCAATCTGCTCAAGGCCGGGCATCAGGTCGTGGTGTTCGACATCGTGCAGGCGGCGGTCGATCCGGTCGTCGCGGCTGGCGGAACAGCGGCGTTTTCCTCCGCCGCCGCGGCGCAGGATGCCGATGTGGTCATCACCATGCTGCCCGCGGGTGCCGAGGTGCGCGACGCCTGGCTGGGGCAGGGCGGGCTCGCCCGCGCATCGCGCGCGGATGCGCTGCTGATGGATTGCTCGACCATCGATGTCGCGACGGCGCGCGAGGTCGCGGCGGCGGCCGGGCGGCCCTTCCTCGATGCACCGGTCTCGGGCGGCGTGGTGGGCGCGGAGGCCGGCACGCTCACCTTCATGGTCGGCGGCGATGCCGATGCGGTGGCGCGCGCGAAGCCGATCCTGGAAGCCATGGGCAAGACCGTCGTGCATTGCGGGGAGTCCGGCGCCGGCCAGGTGGCGAAGCTGTGCAACAACATGATGCTCGCCGCGACCATGGCGGTGACGTCGGAGGCCTTCGTGATGGCCGAGCGGCTCGGCCTGCCGGCGCAGGCGCTTTACGACGTGTGTTCCAAGTCGACCGCGATGTCCTGGGCGCTGGTGGGGTCCTGCCCGGTGGCCGGGCCGGTGCCGACCAGCGCGGCCAATCGCGACTTCGCGCCGGGTTTCACGGCGGCGTTGATGCGCAAGGATCTCAGCTTGGCGCAGCAGGCGGCGAAGGATGCGGGGGTTGACGCGCAGGTTGGCGCGCTGGCGCTGGCGCTGTTCGATCGCTTTGTCGAAGGCGGCGGCGGGGGCAAGGATTTCTCCGGGATCATCACCATGATCCGCGAAGGGAAGGCGGCATGACCGTGTCCTTCGTCTCGCCGCGGTTGCTGATGATTGGTGGCGGCGCAGTCGCGAAGCTGGCCGAGGTGCTGGCGCAGTTCGGGCTGTCGCGGCCGCTGGTGGTGACGGACCCGTGGATGGTGTCCTCCGGCACGGTCGAGAAGGCGCTGGCGCCGTTGCGCGCGGCCGGCATCGCGCCGGGCGTTTTCAGCGACACCGTGCCCGACCCGACCGACACGGTGATCGAGGCGGGCGTGCGCGCGATGAAGGCGGCGGATTACGACTGCCTGGTCGGCTTCGGCGGCGGATCGCCGATGGACACGGCGAAGGCCATGGCGATCCTGGGTGCCGCCGAACCGGGTGCGAAGATGCGCGACTTCAAGGTACCGGCGCAGGCCAACCGCGGCGCGCTGCCGGTCATCTGCATCCCGACCACGGCGGGTACCGGCAGCGAGGCGACGCGCTTCACTGTCATCACCGACACCGAGCGCGACGAGAAGATGCTGATCGCCGGCCTCGGCGCGCTGCCGCTGGCCGCGGTGGTGGACTACGAACTGACCTTCAGCCTGCCGCCGCGCATCACCGCCGATACCGGCATCGACAGCCTGACGCATGCGCTGGAGGCCTTCGTCTCCAAGCGCGCGAATGACGAGGCTGACGAATACGCGTTGCGGGCGATGCGGCTGATCGCGCCGAATCTTCGCACCGTCCATGGCGATCCCTCCAACGTCGTCGCGCGCGCGGCGATGATGAAGGGCGCGACGCTGGCGGGCATCGCGTTCAGCAATTCGTCGGTCGCGCTGGTGCATGGCATGTCGCGGCCGATCGGCGCGCATTTCCATGTGCCGCACGGGCTGTCCAACGCCATGCTGCTGCCGGCCGTCACGGAATACAGCCTGAACGCCGCGCTGCCGCGCTATGCGGAAGCGGCGCGCGCGATGGGTGTCGCGAATTCGGCCGAGGGCGACCAGTCGGCGGCGGCGAAGCTGTTGCAGGAACTGCGCGACCTGAACCGCGACCTGGCGGTGCCCACGCCCGCCGCATACGGCATCGATCCCGCCACATGGGACGGGCTGCTGGACACCATGGCGGCGCAGGCGCTCGCCAGCGGGTCGCCCGCCAACAATCCGGCGGTGCCGACGGCGGAGGAGATCACCGCGCTCTACCGCCGCGCATGGGCTGGCTGAAGCAAGACACACCGGAGGAACACCAATGAAAACACGCATCGCACGACGCCCGCTGCTGGCGGCAGCCGGGCTGATCGCCGCGCCGCGCCTGGCCGGCGCGCAGGCCTGGCCGACACGGCCGATCCGCTTCATCGTGCCCTATACGCCGGGCGGCTTCACCGACCTGTCCACGCGCCTGGTGTCGGAACCGCTGGCGCGCGTGCTGGGCCAGCCGGTGGTGGTGGAGAACCGGCCGGGGGCGAACAGCATCCTGGGCGCCGGGCATGCGGCGACCAGCCCGGCGGATGGCTACACCTTCGTCACGGTGCTGCCGGCCCATGCAGCCAACGCCACGCTGCAGGCCGGTCGGCTGCCCTTCGATGCGGTCGGCAGCTTCGCGCCGGTCTCGGTGATCGCGCGATCCCCGCTGGTGCTGGCGGCGACGGCGAAGATGCCGATCCGCTCGCTGCGCGAGATGGTGGCCTTCGCGAAATCCAACCGCCTGACCTATGGGTCGAGCGGCATCGGGTCGACCGCGCATCTCGCGATGGAACTGCTGCAGATCCGCGAAGGGTTCCGTGGCGAACACGTGCCCTATCGCGGCACGCAGCCGGCGCTGCAGGACCTGATCGCCGGCAATATCGTCGCGATGTTCGACGTGAATTCCGCGCTGCGGCCGCAGATCGACGCGCGCAACATCACCGGGCTGGCCGTGGCCTCGGAGGAACGCCCGCCGTTTGCGCGCGACCTGCCGACGCTGATCGAAGGCGGCGTTGCGGATTTCTCGGTCAGCACCTGGTCGATGCTGCTGGCGCCGGCGGGGACACCGCGGGAGATCGTCACGCGCGTCTCCACCGAGGTCGCGAAGATCCTGCGCGAACCCGCCATGACCGAGCGGCTGCTCGGCATGGGCCTGCTGGCGGATGGCCGCGGGCCGGATGAGACCGCATCCTTCCTGCGCGCCGAGGTCGATCGCTGGGGCCAGGTGATCCGCACCGGTGGGATCACGGTCGAGGGCTGAACCGTCCGGGCGCGCCGTGGCTGATACCGATATCAGCCACGGCACCCACCGGCATCACTCGATGCGGATGTTCAGCGCGCGCACCAGCGGTTCCCAGCGCGCGCGGTCGGCGGCGATGAAGGCGCGCGCCGCCGCCGGGTCGGTTTCCATCGGCAGGGTGGCCAGCGCGCGGAAGCGCTCGACATTCGCAGGCACCCGCAGCGCCTCGGCCGTGACCTGTGCGATGCGTGCCGCCGCGGCGTCGGGCATCCGCGCGGGGCCGAGCAGGCCATACCAGTTGCCGGCCTCGATCTGCTGGCCGAGTTCGGCCAGCGTCGGCACGTCGGGCAGCAGCGGGATGCGGGAGGGCGAGCCGGCCGCCAGGATCTTCACCTGCCCGTCGCGCGCCGCTGCCTCGCCGGCGCCGGCAGTGATGAACATGATGTCCACCTGACCGCCGCGCAGCGCCGTGCCGGCCGGGGCCGATCCGGTGAAGGGCACGTGCAGCAACTGCACGCCAGCGCTGCGCGCCAGCAATTCCATCGCCAGGTGCGCCGTGCTGCCGATGCCCCAGGAGGCATAGGTGATGCGCCCCGGCGCGGCGCGGGCCATGGCGAGTAGCGCCTCCAGGTTGTCGGCGGCCAGGCCGGGCCGGCGGATCAATACGAAAGGCGCGCGGGCGAAGACCGTGACGGGCGTGAAGTCGCGCTCCGCGTCATAAGGCAGGCGCGGGTAGATCAGCGGGTTGATCGCATGCGTCTCGGCATTGGCGACGATCAGCGAATGCCCGTCCGGCGCGGCGCGCGCCACCGCCTGGGTGCCGACCGCGCCATTGGCGCCGGCGCGGTTCTCGATCACCACCGGCTGGCCGAGGCTCGTCCCCATGGCCGGTGCCAGCACGCGGATCGCGAGGTCGGTCAGCCCGCCCGCATTCCACGGCACGGTGATCCGCACCGGCTGTTCCGGGAAGGCCGCCAGCGCGGGCCGGGCGAAGGGCAGTGCGGCGGCGGCGCCGAGCAGCGCGCGCCGATCGAGGTGATGCATCGTGGAACGTCCTTCCCATGCTGCCGCTTGGCGCGGCCTTCATGGTAACGCTACCACCCCGATTCAGGACTGCCTACGTTAAGCGGTCTCCTGCGGCCGGCCGGGCGTGCGCTGTGCCGCGGCACCGGGGCTGCCCTTGCCGTCATCGCCGCGCCGCAGCCGGGTGCGCCCGCTGTAGAGCACGATGGGTGCGGCGATGAACACCGACGAGCCCGCCGAGATCACGATGCCCGCCACCATCACCCAGGCGAAGCCCGACAGCGTATCGCCGCCGAACAGCGCGAGCGGCAGCGCCGAGAGCAGCAGGGTCATGGACGTACCGAGCGTGCGGTTCATCGTCTCGTTGATCGAGAGATCCACCAGTTCGTCGAGCGGCATCGTCTTGAACTTGCGGAGGTTCTCGCGCATGCGGTCGAACACCACGACCTTGTCGTTCGCGCTGAATCCGATGACGGTCAGGATCGCCGCGATGGTGGTCAGGTTGAACTCGATCTGGAACAGCACCATCAGGCCGACCGCCTTGGTGACGTCGAGCACCAGCGTGGCCACCGCGGCGATGCCGAACTGCCATTCGAAGCGCGCCCAGATGTAGATGAGCATCGCCAGGAACGACAGCGCGAGCGCCGTCAGGCCGCCGATGAACAGCTCGTCCGAGACGCGGTTGCCGACCGCCTCCACGCGCAGGATGCGGGTGCCGGGGGCGACCTGTTCGAAGGCTGCGCGCACGGCATTGACTGCCTGCTGCACGCCGCCCTCGTCGCCCTGCGGGGGCAGGCGCAGCGCGTAGGTCGAGGCATCGCCGAATTGCAGCAGCGTGGCATCACCGAGGTTCAGCCCGGCCACCGCGGCGCGCAGCGCGCCGATGTCGCCCGGCGTCGGCGTGCGGACCTCCATCTCGATGCCGCCCTTGAAGTCGATGCCCTTCTCGAGCCCCGGCTGAAAGGCGATGACCAGCGAGGCGGTGGACAGCACCGCCGAGACGATCAGCCCGACCCGCGCCGCCTTCATGAAGGGAATCCGCGTGCCGTCGGGGAAGATGCGGAACAGCGGCCGGCGCAGGCGTTCGACGAACGACAGGCCGGGCCGCTGGAACACCGGCAATTCCTTGGGCCGCGTGCGCTTGTACCACCAGGAGACCAGCAGGCGGGTCAGCACCGTGGCCGTCCACATCTGCACGACGGTGCCGACCGCGACCGTGACGGCGAAGCCCTTCACCGGCCCGGAGCCGAAGGCGAAAAGGCAGGCCATGGCGATCAGGTTGGTCAGGTTGGAGTCGAGAATCGTCCCCGACGCCTTGGTGTAGCCGGCCTCCAGCGCATTGATGGGTGTTCGCCCGTTCCTGACTTCCTCGCGGATGCGTTCGTTGATCAGGATATTGGCGTCGAGCGCGGTGCCGAGCGTCAGCACGATGCCGGCGATGCCCGGCAGCGTCAGCGTCGATTCGATGAGCGACATGAAGGCGATCATCAGCACCAGGTTGAACAGCAGCGCGATATTCGCAAACCAGCCGAGCAAGCCGTAGGCGAGGCCCATGTACAGGAAGACGAACAGCGTGCCGACCGCGAGCGAGATGGTGCCCGCGCGGATGGCGTCCGCGCCCAGTTCCGGCCCGACGGTGCGTTCCTCGACCACCGTCAGCGGCGCGGGCAGGGCGCCGGCGCGCAGCAGCACCGACAGGTCGTTGGCGGTGCGCGCGGTGAACGACCCGCTGATCTGGCCCTGGCCGCCCAGGATGGGTTCGCGGATGACCGGGGCGGTGATGACTTTCTCGTCCAGCACCACGGCGAAGGGGCGGCCGACATTCTCGCGCGTGATCTGCGCGAAGCGGCGGGTGCCGACGGAATCGAAGGTGAAGTTGACCACCCATTCGCCGGTGCGGCTGTCCTGGCCGGCGCGGGCGTTGGTCAGGTTGGCGCCGTCCACTTCCACGCGGCGGCGCACGGCGTAGCGTTCGCCCTCGCGCTCCCCGGGCAGGAACATCACGCCGGGCGGGGGCGTGGCGGCCAGCGATGCGGCCTCGTCCACCAGATGGAACGTCATGCGGGCGGTGCGGCCCAGCAGGTTCTTGATGCGGTCGGGGTCCTCGATGCCAGGCAGGGTCACCAGGATGCGGTTCTGGCCCTGTCGGGCGATCAGCGCCTCGGACACGCCGGTCTCGTCCACGCGGCGGCGGACGATCTCGATGGATTGCTCGACGGCGGAGCTGGATTTGTCGCGCAGCCCGGCCTCGGTCAGCGTGGCCCAGACCTGCCCGTCGGGCTGGCTGGTTACGTCGATGTCGGGCACCTGCTGGCCGGTGGCCGATGTCAGGGGGTTGCCCAATTCGCGCAGCGCCGTCATGGCGGCGGGGATCTGCGCGGGGTCGGTCACGCGCAGGCCCATGCGGCGGTTGGCGGTGTCGGAGGCCAGGTTGACGTAGCGCACATTGGCCGTCCGCAGCCGGGTGCGGGCGGCATCGACCATGCCGTCCAGCCTTTCGCGGACCACCGTGTTCATGTCCACTTCGAGCAGCAGGTACGACCCGCCGCGCAGGTCCAGGCCCAGGTTCACCTGGCGTACGGGGAACCAGTCGGGGAAGGCGGCGCGCGGCAGCAGGTTAGGGATGCTGACCAGCATCCCGACCAGGCAGACCAGCAGGATCGCGGCGGTCTTCCAGCGCGCGAAATGAAGCATCGTCAGTCAAAACCCCAGGTTCAAAGCGGGCGGACAATGGCGAGGGGGGGCAGGGGATGCAACCCCGCCGGGGCATGCATTCGGTTGACTGTTACGGGCCGTCATCCTACCGCGTCCAGGCCCATGACCGACCGCCTGATCCCCGGCCCCGACGGCCGCCCGCGCTGCCGCTGGTGCGCCGCGGCGCCGGACTACGTGGCCTATCATGATACGGAATGGGGCTTCCCGGTGGTCGATGACCGCCGTCTGTTCGAGAAGATCTGCCTGGAAGGCTTCCAGTCCGGGTTGAGCTGGCGGACCATCCTGACCAAGCGCGAGAATTTCCGCGCGGCCTTCCAAGGCTTCGACTTCGACCGCGTGGCGCGGTTCACCGAGAAGGATGTCGCGCGGCTGCTGCTCGATGCCGGGATTGTGCGGCACCGCGGCAAGATCGAGGCGGTCATCAACAATGCCGCGCGGGCGCGGGAAATGGTGGACGGCGAGGGCTCGCTGGCCGCGTATTTCTGGCGGTTCGAGGCGGTGGCGGTGGCGGGGGTGCGGCCGACCGCGCCGGAATCGGTGGCGCTGTCGAAGGATCTGAAAAAGCGCGGCTGGCGCTTCGTGGGGCCCACCACCTGCTATGCCTTCATGCAGGCGATGGGGCTGGTGAACGACCATGACCCCGGCTGCGTGATCCATGGGGAGGTGGCGCGCGCCAGGGCCTCCTTCACGCCGCCCGGCGGTGCTAAAGCGCGGGGATGAGCGCCAGCGATACACGACTCCGCCTCGCCATCCTGGGTGTGGGGCATTTCGGACGGTTCCATGCCCTGAAGGCAGCGGCCAATCCGCGCGTGCGGCTGGTCGGGTTGGCCGATGCCGATGCGGCGCGCGCCGCGACCGTGGCGGGGGAGGCCGGCACTGTAGCCCTGGCGCCGGAGGCCGCGATTGCCGCCGCCGATGCGGTGATCATCGCGGCACCGACGCGCTTTCATCACGACCTGGCCATGGCGGCGCTGGGTGCCGGCCGGCATGTCTTCATCGAAAAGCCGATCGCCGCGACGTTGGAAGAAGCCGATGCGCTGATCGGCGCCGCGCGCGGGCGGGTGTTGCAGGTCGGGCATATCGAACGGTTTTCGGCGGCCTTCCGCGCGGTGGTCGAGGCACCCGCCGGCGGGCGGGCGCTGTCCTGGGAGGCTGTGCGCGCAGCACCCTTCCGGCCGCGCAGCCTGGATGTGTCGGTCGTGCTGGACCTGATGATCCATGACATCGACCTGGTGCTGACGCTGGCCGGGGAGGAACCCTCGGGGATCGAGGCGGTGGGCGCGGCGGTGGCGTCCGACCGGCCGGATTTCGCGGTGGCGCGGCTGCGGTTTGCGGGCGGGCGGGCGGCGGTGATCACGGCGTCGCGCGTGTCGCTGGCGATGGAACGGCGGCTGCGCGTGCTGGGCACGCAGGGCGAGATGAGCGTGAATTTCCTCGACCGTTCGCTGGCAGTGCTGCGGCGCGGTGGCGCCGATCCGGTCGCCACCATGCCCGGCCACGGCATCGACCGCGCCACCTGGACCGACCACGACAGCCTGGAGGCCGAGCAGGCCGCCTTCGTGAGCGCCTGCCTGGACGGCGCGCCCGTGGTGGTGGACGGTGCGGCCGGACGGCGGGCGCTGAAGGTGGCGCTCGCGGTGGAAGCTGCCATTGCCCGGGGGGATTAGATGACCAGACCGCGTATCGCCATCGTCGGTGCGGGGGCCGTTGGCGGCTATGCCGGCGCGTACATGGCGCAGGCCGGCCATGACGTGACCTTCATCGACCCCTGGCCCGAGCATGTCGAGGCGATGCGCTCGCGCGGCCTGACAATCGAGCACCTGAAGGACGTGCCGGCCTTCACCGTGCCGGTGAAGGCGATCCACCTGACCGAGCTGCAGTCCTTCGCGAAGGAACGCCCGGTCGACATCGCCTTCGTCTGCATGAAGTCCTACGACACCGCCTGGGCGACCACGATGATCGCGCAGTATCTGTCGCCGGGCGGCTATGTCGTGTCGCTGCAGAACTGCATCAATGAGGAAGTGATCGCCGGCATTGTCGGCTGGGGGCGGGTGCTCGGCGGTATTGCGTCGCTGATCACCGTGGAATTGTCGGCGCCGGGGCTGGTGAAGCGGGCGGCGGGGAAGTCGGGGGCGTCGCATACGGTGTATCGCGTGGGGGAACCGCATGGGCGGGTGTCGCCGCGGGCGGAGTTCATCACATCCCTGGTGGCGCTGTCGGATTCGGCGCTGACCACGACGAACCTGTGGGGCGAGCGCTGGTCGAAGCTGGTGGCGAACGTCATGGGCAACGGCATCGCGGCGGCGACCGGGCTGCTGGCGAAGGAGGCGACCGCCGATGACGCGATCCGCGCCTTCGCCGCCCGGCTGGGGAGCGAGGCGATCCGCGTCGGGCAGGCGCTCGGCTATGACCTGGAGGAGATCCTGCATCTCGACGCCGAGATCATCGCGAAGGCCGGCGAGGGCGATGACGCGGCGCGCGCCGCCTATGACGCGCAGCGCCTGGCGGATACGCAGAAGCCGGGGGGGGGCGCGCATCGCGCCTCGATGGGCCAGGACATGATGAAAGGGCGGCGGACCGAGATCGAATATCTCAACGGCTTCGTCGTCGCGCGGGGTGCGGAGATCGGCATCGCCGCACCGGCCAATGCCGCGCTGACCGAGATCGTGAAGCGCGTCGAGCGCGGCGAGGTCGCGGCATCGCCCGACCTGATCCGCAGCCTGCGGCTGAACTGACGCGGCCATGAAGGTCGCGGTGATGGGGGCCGGCGCGGTCGGCTGCTACTATGGCGGCATGCTGGCGCGCGCGGGCGTGCCGGTCACGCTGGTCGGGCGGGCGCAGCATGTCGATGCGGTGCGCGCGCGCGGGCTGCTGCTGGAGATCGGCGCCGACCGCTTCGCGGTGCCGATGGAAGCGACCACCGAGCCTGACGGCGTGGCAGGGGCGGACATCGTGCTGTTCAGCGTGAAGTCCGGCGCGACAGAGGAGGTCGGGCGGCAGATCGCGCGGCATCTACGCCCGGACGTGACGGTGCTGAACCTGCAGAACGGCGTGGACAATGCGGACCGGCTGCGGCCGGTCGTGAACCGGACGGTCGTGCCGGTCGCGGTTTATGTCGCGACGGCGATGGCGGGGCCGGGCCATGTCGTGCATCACGGCCGCGGGGAATTGGTGATCGGCCCCTGCGCGATGGGCGAGGCCATCGTCGCGCAGTTCGGCGCCGCCGGCATCCCGACGCGGGTGTCGGACGCGCCGATGGAGGCGCTGTGGGGCAAGCTGATCGTGAACTGCGCCTACAATGCGCTCTCGGCGCTGACACAGCTGCCTTATGGAAGGCTGCTGTCGATGGAGGGCGTGCGCGAGGTGATGGCGGATATCGTCGCGGAGTGCGTCGCGGTGGCGCTGGCGTCGGGCGTGAACGTGGCGCCGGATGTGCTGGCGCAGGTGCTGGGCCTGGCGGAAACCATGGCGGGCCAGCGTTCATCGACCGCGCAGGACCTGGCGGCAGGCAAGCAGACGGAGATCGACCACCTGAACGGCTTGGTGATCCGTCGCGGTGCGGCGCTGGGCATCGCGACGCCGGCGAACCGCGTGCTGCACACGCTGGTGAAGGCGGCCGAGGCGGCGCGCTAGCCACCCTTGCCTGCGCCTCGGTCCCGCGCGACGCTTCCCCGCAACGACACCAGGGGAAGGAAACGCCATGCGAAATCCGATGGAATTGACCGGCCGCACCGTCATCGTGACCGGCACGGGGCAGGGGATCGGCCGGGCCATTTCGGAGCTCGTGCTCGACCTCGGCGGCAACCTCGTGATGGTCGAGCGCAACCCGGAGACCTTCGCGGCCGTATCCTCGGCGCTGGCCGGCGACCGCACCCTGGCGATCCAGGGCGACGTGACGGATGAGGTCGTCTGCGCGCGTATCGTCGATGACGCCGCCGCGAAATTCGGCGCGGTGCATGGGCTGGTGAACAATGCCGGCATCACGCGGCCGGCGATGATCGAGAAGATGACCCTGCCGCAATGGCAGGCCGTGATCGACGTGAACCTGACCGCCTGCCACCTGATGCAGCAGGCGGTCGGCCGCCACATGATCGCGCGCGCCAAGGCCGGCGAGGAGCGGCCCGGGGCGATCGTCAATATCTCGTCCACGGCCGGCAAGCGCGGGTCGATCGGGCAGGTGAACTATGCGGCGGCCAAGGCGGGGCTGTACGGCGTGACCATGAGCGCGGCGCTGGAATGGGCGCGCTACGGCATCCGCGTGAACTCCGTCGGCTTCGGCACGGTGGAGACGCCGATGACGGAAGTCGTGCGCTCCGAACGCTTCCGTGACCGGACGCTGGCGCGCATTCCTCTCGGGCGCATCGCGCAGCCGAAGGAGGTCGCGCCGCTGATCTGCTTCCTGCTGAGCGAGGGTGCGTCCTTCATCACCGGGCAGAACTGGATCGAGGATGGCGGCAGCCACATGCAGCCGTAAGTGCATGCCGGCTGCCCGGCGGCCCGCATCGCGGGCCGAACGCCCGACTGGGCGCCGCCGGTCGTGCGGCCAAGCCGAGCGGCCCGGATGGGCCACGCCCGGCGCCTGAGGGCAAACAACGGGACTATCCGGGCAGGACCAGCTCCTGCCCGATGCCGCGGCAATCCATCTCGAATTCCAGGCCTTCGACCGGCGGGCGGCAATCCTGCCAGGTCAGGCCGTGGCGCGCGGCGCCGCTTGTGACGATGGCCTCGGTCAGCGCCGGCGGCAGCGGGTGGATGGTGTAGGCCTGCACGCCGGTCGTGTCGGCCCAAGCGTGGCCGAGCAGGCCCATGCGGCGTTCCATCTCGCCCAGCACCCACAGGCCCTTCTTCAGCATTCCGTCGGGCGATGTATCTCCGTAGGCGACCGTGTTGTCGCGGTAGGTCCCCTTGCCCTCGGCCGATTCGCCACTGCCGGCGACGGCGAAGGACGGCGCGGCGCCGGCATCGGGCAGGCTGTAGACGAAGGCGTGGAAGCACGGTTCGGCCGGCGGCGCGTGGCGCGGGCAGACATTGCTGCGCGCAACCGGGTTCGCGCCGTCGCGCAGCACGCCCCATTCGCCCAGGACCTTCGCGTAGCCGGCGTTGAAGGTGGCGAAGCCTGCCTCGGTGAAGGGCGCGGGGGAGCGCAATTCGCAGGCCGCGAAGGCCGTCAGCGGACGGCCGAGCGCAGCCAGGTGCGCCGCGATGCGCCGCCAGCCTTGCGCCATCGGCAGTGGTTCGGCGAAGCGCGCGCGTTCCAGCCGGAAGCCCGGCAGCGCCGCGACGCCGCCGGAATACTGCATGACCGCCGGGATGAAGCGGTAGCCGGCCTCGGCGATGGCGGTGGTGGTCACCGCTTGGTCACGCCCCAGAAGACCGGGATGGTGGTCGGGCGCAGGCCCTCGACGCTGGTGCGATGCGCGGCCAGCACGCGGAACTGCCCGCCATTGATGTAGGGCAGGACGTCATAAGCGCGGGCATGCACCTGCTCCAGGATCTGGCGGCGCTTGGCGGGGTCGGCTTCCTCCCACCAGGCGGCGCGCAGGCGTTCGAGCTCGGCATCGCAGGGCCAGCCGGCCAGGCCGCCCTCGCAGGGCGAACCGAGATACAGGTTCACCAGCGGGTTCTGCGCGTCCAGCACGTTCGCCACGGTGACGAACAGGTTCCAGCCACCCTGTTCGACCGGCTCGCGCCGGTTGCGCCGCTGCGTCAGCGTCGCCCAGTCGGTCGCCACCACGTCCATGTTCAGGCCGGCGCGGCGCATGTTCTCGGCCATGGTCAGCGTGACGGCGTTGTTGATCAGGCTGTCGGTGGCGTTGAGGAAGACCACGCGCTGGCCGTTGTAGCCGGCCTCGCGCAGCAGGGCGCGGGCACGGTCCAAGTTGATCTCGCGCAGGCCCTGCGCGCCGGCGCTGCTTTCCAGCGGCGTGCCGCAGAGGAAGTAGGCCGGGCAATAGGGCACCTGCTCGGAGGGCGGGACGCCGACGGCCTGCAGGTTCTCCTGCTGGTTCACGAGGTACAGCAGCGCCTGGCGGGCGCGCGGGTCGTTGAAGGGCGGCACCTGGTGGTTCGGGCGCAGCCAGACCATCGAGCCCACCGGGTTCAGCGCGAAGGTACGGATGTTGCGGTTGCGCGCCAGCACGGGCAGCACGTCCGGCGAAGGCTGTTCGATGAAGTCGATCTCGCCGGATTGCAGCGCGGCCGCCGCGGTCGCAGGGTCGCTGATGCCGAGCCATTCGATGCGTTCGAGTTGCACCACCTTGCCGCCGGCCAGGCCATCGGCCGGTTCGCTGCGCGGGCGATAGGCCGGGTTGCGGATATAGACCGCGCGTTCGCCCGGCGAGAAATCCTGCTGGCGGAAGATGAAGGGGCCGGAGCCGGTGGCGTCCGTGATGGCCGTCGTGGCGGGCGTTGAGGCGATGCGTTCGGGCATCACGAACAGCGCGCTCGCGGTCGGGCGCGCGAGCGCTTCGACCACCAGGCCGAAGGGGCGCGACAGGCGCAGCGTGAAGGTGCGGTCGTCCACCACTTCCAGCGCCGCGGTGGCGCCCATCAGCGCACGCCCGGCGATGTCGCGCTGCGCCCAGCGGCGGATCGACGCCACCGCATCGGCCGCGCGCACCGGCTGGCCGTCGTGGAAGGCCAGGCCCTCGCGCAGGGTGAAGCGGTAGGTCATGCCGTCGGCCGAGACCTCGTGGCGTTCGACCATCTGCGGTCGGGCCTCGCCCTGGCTGTCGAGGGCGTAGAGCTGGTCGTAGACCATGAAGCCGTGGTTGCGGACGAAGGCGGCGGTCGAGAGCACCGGGTCGAGGCTGGCCAGCATGTTTACCAGCACGACGCGCAGCGTGCCCGATGGCGCCTGCTGCGCGGCGACGGGCAACGTGGCGAGCAGCGACATCGCCGCCGCGATCATGGTGATGCTGCGCCTGGTCATGGCGTCCTCCCGCATGTGAGCCCGGCGGCATCATGACAGCGGCGCGGGGCTTGTCCATCGGCGCGGTGCCTGGACGCGGCGCGCGCGGCGGCCTTCTATGCGCGGGTATTGTCGAAGGGGCCGGCATGACCTTCTCGCTTTTGGGGCGCTGCGCGCGGACGGGCCAGTTCGGCGCGGCGGTGACAACGTCGTCGATCGCGGTGGGCACGCGCGTGCCGTTCCTGGCACCGGGGATCGGCGGGGTGTTGACGCAGCACCGCACCGACCCGCGGCTCGGGCCACGTGGGGTGGAGTTGTTGCGGTCGGGCTGTTCGGCCAGCGAGGCGGTGGCGGCGCTGGTGGCGTCCACGCCGCATCACCGCTGGCGGCAGATCGCGGTGATGGATGCCTCCGGCGCCACCGCGCATTTCGACGGCGCGAATGTGAAACCGGCGCGCAGCGTGTCGCATGGCAAGGATGTGGTCGCGCTGGGGAACATCCTTGCGCATGAGGGCGTGGCGCCGGCGATGGCCGCGGCCTTCCTGGCATCGCCCGGCGAAGCGCTCGCCGAACGCCTGCTGCGCGCGCTGGAAGCCGGCGAGGCGGCGGGCGGCGAGCATGGCGACGTGACCTGCGCCTGCCTGGTCGTGATGCATCGCGAGTGCTTCCCCTATGTTGACCTGCGTGTCGACAAGGACCCCGCGCCGCTGCCGGCGCTGCGCCGGCTGTGGGAGGAGTACGCACCGCTCGCCGATGGCTTCGTGCAGCGCGCGATCGACCCCGACGACGCACCGATCATCTGAGTTGGAGGAAACGCAACCATGCGTATGAAGGCCGCCATCCTGTTCGAACAGGGCAAGCCGCGCCCCTACGCGACCTCTCGCCCGATGGTGGTCGAGGAGGTGGAACTGGAAGGCCCCGGCCCCGGCGAGATGCTGATCGAGGTGGCCGCCGCCGGGCTGTGCCATTCGGACCTGTCCACCATCGAGAACCAGCGCCCGCGCCCGCTGCCCATCGTAATCGGGCACGAAGGCGCGGGGATCGTGCGCGAGGTCGGGCCGGGGGTGAAGGATGTCGTGCCGGGCGACCATGTGGTGACCGTGTTCGCGCCGTCCTGCGGGGATTGCCGGTATTGCGTGCGCGGGCGGCCGAACATCTGCCCGACCGGCAATGCGTTTCGCGCGGCGGGGCAGTTGCCGACCGGCACGCGGCGGTTGAAGCGGCTGGACGGCACGCCGATCAACCACAATTCGGGGCTGTCGCTCTACGCGCAATATGCGGTAGTTGCCCGCCGTTCGGCGGTGAAGATCGGCAAGGACATCCCGCTGGATGATGCCGCGATCTTCGGCTGTGCGGTGATGACCGGCGCCGGTGCGGTGCTGAACACGGCGCGGCTGGAGGCGGGCGGGCAGATCGCGGTGGTGGGGCTGGGCGGCGTCGGGATGAATGCGCTGTTCGCCGCCGTTGCCGCCGGGGCGGAACGCATCGTCGCGGTGGACACCAACCCGGCCAAGCTGGAACTGGCGAAGCAATGGGGCGCGACCGACGTGTTCCTCGCCGGCAACGAGGATTGCGCGGCCCAGGTGCGCGAGGCGACGGATGGCGGGCTGGACACGGTGATCGAGACGGCGGGGTCGATCCCGGCGATGCAATTGGCCATCGCCATCACCGCGCGCGGCGGCGAGACGATCAGTGCGGGCCTGCCGAACGTCAACGCGCAGGTGTCGTATCTGCATGCGTCGATGGTCAGCGAGGAACGCAGCATCCGCGGGTCCTACATGGGGTCCTGCGTGCCGGAGCGCGACCTGCCGCGGCTGCTCGGCCTGTACCGGCGGGGCAAGCTGCCGGTGGACAAGCTGAAGACCAGCCACATCACCTTCGACCAGATCAACGAGGGGTTCGACCTGCTCAGTGACGGCACGGTGCTGCGGCAGATGCTGCGGCCGAACGGCTGACGCGTTGGCGCGCGGCGCGCGCCGTCAGACGGTCAGCAGGGAGCGAACTTCTTCCTCGTCCAGCTCGCCGGCAGGGCCGGCGAGAGCGACCTCGCCGCGCACCATGATGGCCAGGCGGTCGCCCAGGCTGCGGGCGAATTCGTAGTATTGTTCGACCAGCACCACCGCCATGCCGCGCTCCTTCGCGAGCATTTCGATAACGCGTGCGATGTCCTTGATGATGTTGGGCTGGATGCCCTCGGTCGGTTCGTCGAGGATCAGCAGGCGCGGGCGGGCGGTGAGTGCGCGCGCGATGGCGAGTTGCTGCTGCTGGCCGCCGGAGAGATCGCCGCCGCGGCGGCGCAGGAAGGATTTCAGGATGGGGAACATCTCGAAGACCTCGTCGGACACGCGCGATCCGCGCGGGGCGGCGGCCAGCGCGGTCTCGAGGTTTTCCTGCACGGTGAGGAAGGGGAAGATCTCGCGCCCCTGCGGGACGTAGCCAATGCCCGCACGCGCACGGTCGGCCGGCGACCAGGTGGAGATGTCGCGCCCTTCCCAGGTGATGGAGCCGGCGCGGATGCGCTCCAGCCCCATGATCGAGCGCATCAGCGACGACTTGCCCACGCCGTTGCGCCCCAGCACGCAGGTGATGGTGCCCGGTTCCGCCACCAGGTCCACGCCACGCAGGCACAGCGAGGCGCCGTAGGAGAGCTCGATGCCCTTCGCGTCCAGCATCGCTCAGCGCCCCAGATAGACTTCGATGACGCGCGGGTCGGCCTGCACCTGGTCGATCGGGCCTTCCGACAGCACCGTGCCCTCGTGCAGCACGGTCACCTTGCGGCCGAGCGCGCGGACGAATTCCAGGTCGTGTTCCACCACCACGACGGAGCGCGTGCCGGCGATGCGACGCAGAAGGGCGGCGGTATGCTCGGTCTCCTGGTCTGTCATGCCGGCGACAGGTTCGTCCACCAGCAGCAGTTGCGGGTCCTGCATGAGCAGCATGCCGATCTCCAGCCATTGCCGCTGGCCGTGGGAGAGGATGCCGGCCAGGTCCTGCGCGCGCGCGGTCAGGCTGATTTCCGCGAGCGTCTCGTCGATCTTCTCGCGCGCCTCGGTGCCCAGGCGCCAGTGCAGGGCAGAGAGCGTGCCGCGCGGGGCCTTCAGCGCGAGCTCCAGGTTCTCGAACACCGTCAGCGCATCGAAGACCGTCGGCTTCTGGAACTTCCGGCCGATGCCGAGATTGGCGATGGAGGCCTCGTCCATGCGCGTCAGGTCGTGGTCGCCGAAGCGCACCGTGCCGGCGGTCGGGCGCGTCTTGCCGGTGATGACGTCCATCATGGTGGTCTTGCCGGCGCCGTTGGGGCCGATGACGGCGCGCATCTCACCGGGTTCGACGATCAGCGAGAGGTTGTTCAGCGCGCGGAAGCCGTCGAACACGACCGACACGCCATCGAGGTAGAGGCTGTTGCCGCTCATGACCCGCGCTTCCTCAGCAGCCCGACCAGGCCCTTGGGCAGGAACAGCGTGACCGCGACGAACAGCCCGCCGAGCACGAAGGGCCAGATGTCCGGGGCGAAGGAGGTCAGCCAGGTTTTCACACCGTTGACCGAGAAGGCGCCGAGCAGCGCCCCGCCCAGCGTGCCGCGCCCACCGACCGCGACCCAGATGACGGCCTCGATGGAATTGCCCGGGCTGAATTCGCCGGGGTTGATGATGCCGACCAGCGGGACATAGAGCGCGCCGGCGAGGCCCGAGATCATCGCCGACAGCACGAAGACGAACAGCTTGTAGGACGTCACGTTGTAGCCGAGGAACCGCACGCGGCTCTCGGCATCGCGCACCGCCACCAGCACGCGGCCAAGCTTCGACTTCACGACGTACGAACAGATCAACAGGCACAGCGCGAGCGACGCCAGCGCCGCATAGAACAGCCCGGCGCGCGCCGTGGAGGTGTTCAACGGCACGCCGAGCAGGTCCTTGAAGTCGGTGAAGCCGTTATTGCCGCCGAAGCCCATGTCGTTGCGGAAGAAGGCGAGCATCAGCGCATAGGTCATGGCCTGCGTGATGATGGAAAAATACACGCCGGTGATGCGGCTGCGGAAGGCCAGCCAGCCGACCAGCCCGCCCAGCGCGCCCGGCACCAGCAGCGCCATCGCCATTGCGAAGCCGAAATTGTCGAAGCCGAGCCAATACCAGGGCAGTTCGGGGTAACCCAGGAACACCATGAAGTCCGGCAACACCGGGTGGCCATAGACGCCGCGATCGCCGATGCGGCGCATCAGATGCATGCCCATCGCGTAGCCGCCGAGCGCGAAGAAGGCACCGTGGCCGAGACTCAGGATGCCCGCATAGCCCCAGGCGATGTCGATCGCGAGCGCGAGGATCGCGTAGCAGATCCACTTGCCGACGATGGAGACGATGAAGTCCGACACATGCAGCGCGTGTGCCTCGGGCAGCCCGTTCAGCACCGGCAGCAGCGCCAGCAGCAGCAGCGCACCGACCAGCGCCGGCATGGCGTAGGGGCGTTGCGCCGGCGGTGCGCTTTCGGCCATCGCGCTCACTGGTCCGCCGCCCGGCCCTTGAGGGCGAACAGCCCCTTCGGACGCCGCTGGATGAACAGCATGATGCCGACCAGCACCGCGACCTTTGCGAGCACCGCCCCTGCGTAGGGTTCCAGCATCTTGTTGACGATGCCCAGGCTGAAGGCGCCCACCAGCGTGCCCGCCAGCGACCCCACGCCGCCGAACACCACCACCATGAAGCTGTCCACGATGTAGCCGGTGCCGAGGTTGGGCGAGACATTGTCGATCTGCGACAGCGCCACCCCCGCCATGCCGGCGATGCCCGATCCGAACGCAAAGGTCAGCGCATCGACGCGCCCGGTGCGGATGCCCATGGTGGCCGCGATGCGGCGGTTCTGCACCACGGCGCGCATTTCCAACCCGAAGCGGGTGTAGCGGATGGCCGCCATGACCAGCAGCAACACCGCGATGCCGAAGACGATGATCCACAGCCGGTTCTGCGTGACCATGATGCCGAGCGGCAGTTCCAGCGTGCCCTGCATCCAGGGCGGGCTGAGCACCTCTCGGTTCTGCGCGCCGAAGATAATCCGCACCGCCTGCTGGATCATCATGCCGACGCCGAAGGTCATCAGCAGGGTTTCGAGCGGACGGCCGTACAGGTGCCGGATCAGCCCGCGTTCCATGATCGCGCCGACTGCCGCGGCCACAAGGAACGCGGCGGGCACCGACAGCGGCAGCGACCACGGCAGCAGCCACGGGATGTCGCGACACGCCTGCTGCACCAGGAAGGTGGTGTAGGCGCCGAGCATGACGAATTCGCCATGCGCCATGTTGATCACGCCCATGACGCCGAAGGTCACCGCCAGGCCGAGGGCGGCCAGCAGCAGCACGGAGCCGAGCGACAGGCCCTGGAACAGCGTCTCGCCGGCGCGGCGCACCGCGAGCAGGCGGTCGATGGAGGCGACGGCGGCGGTGATCTCGTCCGACAGGCCGGGATTGGCGGCGCGCGATTCCAGCAGGATGCTGCGCGCTGTGTCGCTGCCATTGGCGGCCAGCGCGGCGATGGCGGCGCGCTTCACGTCAGGATTGTCGGCGGCCAGGCGCGATGCGGCGATCGCCAGTTCGATCTGCGCGCGGATGCGCGGCACGCTCTCACGCGCCAGGGCGGTATCGAGGATCGGCAGGTCGGAGGCGCTGCGCGAGCGCAGCACGCCCTGCACGGCGGCGAGGCGCACCTCGGGGTCGTCGGCGATGATCTGCAAGCGGCCGAGGGCGACGCGCAGCGCGACGCGCACGCGGTTGTTCAGCCGAACCGGCTCTGCGCCGGCGGGATCGGCCGTGGCGCCGCCGGGAATCTCGCGCGCACCTTCGGGCGTGGTCATCAGCAGCGTGCCGTCGGCGCGGCGCAGCAGCCGGTTCTCCGACAGCGCCTGAAGCAGGGGCAGCGCGCGCGGGTCGCCCGCGACACCCAGCGCATCGACCGCCGTTGCGGTGTCGTTGAAGCTGGCGCCGATGCCGGGCAGCGCGGCGGTGAAGGCATCCTGCGCCCGCGCGGGTAGCCCCGCGGCGAGCAGCAGGAACAGGGCGAACAGGATTCTCGTCATGGCAAAGGCTGCGGCGCCGGGGTTTGCGCCCGGCGCCGCACCGGATCAGCCACGCCGCCGCGACGCGTTCTCGGGGATGAAGGGCGACCAGTTCTCCGCCACGATCGCGGTCGGCGTCTTCCAGACGATGTTGAACTGGCCGTCGGCCTGGATCTCGCCGATCATCACCGGCTTCGACAGGTGATGGTTGCGGTGCATTTCCTCGGTGTAGCCGGCCGGCGCATCCACCTTCTGGCCGTACATCGCATCGCGCACCGCATCGACTGCCGTGGAGCGCGCCTGCGTCACCGCCTGCGTCCACATCTTGAAGCCGGTGAAGGTGGCTTCCATCGGGTCGTTGGTCACGCGGCGCGGGTTCTTGATGTAGGCCTGCCAGAGGTTCTTGAACTCGGTATTGGCGGGCGACTGCACCGACATGAAGTAGTTCCAGGCCGCCAGGTGGCCGACCAGCGGGCGGGCGTCGATGCCGGCCAGTTCTTCCTCACCGACGCTGAACGCGACCGAGGGAATGTCCTCCGCCTTGATGCCCTGGTTGCCGAGCTCGCGGTAGAACGGGACGTTCGCGTCGCCGTTGATCGTGGAGACGATGGCGGTCTTCTTGCCCTCGCCGGCGAAGCGCTTCACGCGCGCGACGATGCCCTGCCAGTCGCTGTGACCGAACGGGGTGTATTCCTCCATGATGTCGGCGTCCGCGATGCCTTTCGAATTCAGGAAGGCGCGCAGGATGCGGTTGGTGGTGCGCGGATAGACGTAGTCGGTGCCGAGCAGCGCAATGCGCTTGGCCTCGCCGCCATCGGCGCTCATCAGGTATTCGACCGCCGGGATCGCCTGCTGGTTCGGCGCGGCACCCGTGTAGAACACGTTGCGCGACTGTTCCTCGCCCTCGTACTGCACGGGGTAGAACAGCAGGCCGTTGAGTTCCTCGAAGACCGGCAGGACCGACTTGCGGGACACCGAGGTCCAGCAGCCGAAGGTGACATCGACGCGGTGCACCTGGAGCAGCTCGCGCGCCTTCTCGGCGAATAGCGGCCAATTCGACGCGGGGTCGACCACCACGGCCTCGACACGCCGGCCGAGCAGGCCGCCACGGCCGTTGATCCATTCGACCATCATCAGCACGGTGTCGCGCAGCGCGGTCTCGCTGATCGCCATGGTGCCCGACAGCGAATGCAGCACGCCCACCTTGATCGGCGCGCCCTGGCCGAAGGCCGGTCGCAGCGCGGGTGTGGCGAGGGCGGCGCCGGCGCCGAGCAGGGCGGCGCGGCGGCCGATCAGGGAAAGGGGGGTGTCGCTCATGCAGATCCTCCTGTGCGGGGCGATGCTCAGCGGAGCGCGATCCGAAGGAAGGCCCTCGCCGCGCACCGTCATGGCGTTGCTCCGCGCCAGGGGTCAGCGAGAAGCGTGCCAGCGCCGCGCGTGCCGCAGATGCGCAAGCGGCCACGCGACCGGCGACGCATGGGCAGGCCCTGTCGTGGCGCTGGCCGCTCAACCCTTGTGCATGGGCTGCCTGCGGATCGGGCTTGGCGCACTGCGCGCGCGCAGATTTCCTTCACGGCCGCGGCATGCAAGGGTCCGCGCGATGAATGCCCGCCAGGTCGCCCCGTCGCACCAGCGCGCCCGTGGTGGCGCAGAGCTGCATTTCCTGCGCGCCGGCGCGACGACACGGATCGGCCATTTGTTCCAGGCCGCGCCGGCGCGCTTCCTGTTTCCAACGGCGGAGGCCGACGAGCCGCCGATCGCCGCGCTGGTCAATACCGCAGGCGGGCTGGCGGGGGGCGATGCGCTGACGCTCGACCTGCGACTGGGGGAGGGCGCCTCGGCCACGCTGGCGACGCCCTCGGCCGAGAAGGTCTACCGTAGCCTCGGCGCCGCTACGCGCATCGATGTCGCGATCGATGTCGGCCCTGGCGCGACGCTGGAATGGCTGCCGCAGGAGACCATCCTGTTCGAGGCAGCGAAGCTGGATCGGCGCATCGACGTGACGCTGGCGGCGGATGCGCGACTGCTGTTTGCCGAAATGCTCGTGTTCGGCCGGCGCGCGCGCGGCGAGGCGATGCGGCAGGGAATGGTGCGCGACGCCTGGCGGCTGCATCGCGGCGGCGTCCTGGCCTGGGCGGATGGGCTGGCGCTCGAAGGCGACCTGGCCGTGCGGATGGACGACCGCTTCGGCTTCGGCGGTGCGGAGGCGGTGGCGAGCCTGCTGCTGGTGCAGCCTGGCCCAGTCGATCCGCTGCGCGCGGCGCTGCGCGAGGCCGGCGTCACAGCGACCCTGGTGCGCCCCGGGATCCTGCTGGCGCGCTGGCTGGGCGATGCGGCGCCGCTGCGCGCTGCGCTGGGCGAGGCGATCCGCCTGCTGCGCGCGCAGGCGCTTGGCCTGCCGGCGCGGCTGCCGCGGCTGTGGACGAGTTGAGCAGGGCGCGGCAATGATGCGCCGCCATGCAGGGGTGCGGAGCTTGACGAGATGAACCTGACGCCACGGGAGAAGGATAAGCTGCTGGTGGCGATGGCGGCGATCGTCGCGCGCCGGCGGCTGGAACGCGGCCTGAAGCTGAACCACCCCGAGGCGGTGGCGCTGATCACGGATTTCGTGGTGGAGGGCGCGCGCGATGGGCGGTCGGTGGCGGAACTGATGCGCGATGGCGCGAAGGTTCTCACGCGCGACCAGGTGATGGAGGGCATCGCCGAGATGATCCACGACATCCAGGTGGAGGCGACCTTCCCGGACGGCACCAAGCTGGTGACGGTGCATGAGCCGATCCGCGATGCGGCGCCGGCGGTGCGCGGGAAGCCGGCGGCGAAGAAGCCCGCGGCGAAGGCCAAGGCCGCCCCGCGCGCCAAGGCGGCGGCCCAATGATCCCCGGTGAAATCCTGCCCGCCGCCGGCGAGATCGAGCTGAACGCCGGTCGCGAGGCCATCGAGGTCGAGGTTGCAAACGCCGGCGACCGACCCGTGCAGGTCGGCAGCCACTATCATTTCGCCGAGACCAACCCGCTGCTGCATTTCGACCGCGCTGCGGCGCGCGGGCGCCGGCTGGACATCGCCGCCGGCACTGCGGTGCGCTTCGAACCGGGCCAGACGCGCCGCGTGCGGCTGGTGGAATTTGCAGGCGCGCGCGTGGTGCACGGCTTCCGCGGCGAGATCGAGGGAGCCCTGTAGATGGCCACGCGCATTTCCCGTGCCGCCTATGCCGGCATGTATGGGCCGACCACCGGCGACCGCGTGCGGCTGGCGGATACCGACATCATCATCGAGGTGGAGCGCGACCTCACGACATACGGTGAGGAGGTGAAGTTCGGCGGCGGCAAGGTGATCCGCGACGGGATGGGGCAATCCCAGGTCACGCGCGCTGGTGGCGCGATGGACACGGTCATCACCAATGCGCTGGTGCTCGATGCCGTGCAGGGCGTGATGAAGGCGGATATCGGGTTGCGCGGCGGGCGCATCGCCGCGATCGGCAAGGCCGGCAACCCGGATACGCAGCCGGGTGTGACCATCATCATCGGGCCGGGCACCGAGATCATCGCCGGCGAGGGGCGCATCCTGACGGCCGGCGGGATCGACCCGCATATCCATTTCATCTGCCCGCAGCAGATCGAGGAAGCGCTGGCGGCGGGCATCACCTCGATGTTCGGCGGCGGCACCGGGCCGGCGCATGGCACGCTCGCCACCACGGCGACGCCCGGGCCGTGGCACATGATGCGGATGCTGCAGGCGGCCGAGGCCTTCCCGATGAACCTGGGGTTCCTCGGCAAGGGCAATGCCGCGCTGCCGGCGGCGCTGGAGGAACAGATCCGCGCCGGCGCCTGCGGCCTGAAGCTGCACGAGGATTGGGGCACCACGCCCAAGGCCATCGACACTTGCCTGTCCGTCGCCGATGTCATGGACATCCAGGTTGCCATCCATTCCGACACGCTGAACGAGGCCGGTTTCGTCGAGGAAACCATCAAGGCCATCCGCGGCCGCGTGGTGCAGGCCTTCCACACGGAAGGGGCCGGTGGCGGCCACGCGCCCGACATCCTGCGGCTGGTCGGCGAGGGCAATATCCTGCCGTCCAGCACCAACCCCACCATGCCCTACACGGTGAACACGGTGGACGAGCACCTGGATATGCTCATGGTCTGCCATCACCTCGACCCGCGCATCGCCGAGGATGTCGCCTTCGCTGAATCGCGCATCCGCAAGGAGACCATCGCGGCGGAGGACATCCTGCACGACATCGGCGCGATCAGCATGATGTCGTCCGACAGCCAGGCGATGGGGCGCGTGGGCGAGGTCATCATCCGCACCTGGCAGACCGCGCACAAGATGAAGGCGCAGCGCGGCCGCCTGCCGGAGGAGACCGGCGAGAACGACAATCGCCGCGCGCTGCGCTACATCGCGAAGTACACGATCAATCCGGCGATCTCGCAGGGTGTCGCCGACCATGTCGGCAGCATCGAGGTCGGGAAGCTGGCCGACCTGGTGCTCTGGACACCGGCCTTCTTCGGCGTGAAGCCGGACATGATCCTGAAATGCGGCACCATCGCCATGGCGCTGATGGGCGACCCGAATGCGTCCATTCCCACGCCGCAGCCGGTGCATTACCGGCCGATGTTCGGGTCATACGGCGCGTCGCGGCGGGCGAGCGCGGTCACCTTCGTCTCGCAGGCGGCGATCGAGGCGGATGTCGCCGCGCGCTTCGCGCTGCGCCGGCCGCTGGTGGCGGTTCGCAACTGCCGCGGCGGCATCGGCAAGCATTCCATGCTGCACAACGACGCGCTGCCGCGCATCGAGGTCGATCCCGAGACCTACGAGGTGCGCGCCGACGGCCAGCTGCTGGTGTGCGAACCCGCCAAGGTGCTGCCGATGGCGCAGCGGTATTTCCTGTTCTGATAAGGCGGCCCGATGGCCGATGCGCCGCAGGGCGCAGCGGTCTGGATCGGCCCGCCGAAACGTCGAGGAGTCGCATGGACCACGAGAGCATCCCCCGCGCCACCGAGGTCCTGCGCGCGGGTAGCTGGGCCGAGGCGGAGGCGCGCGACAGCGTGCTGGTGGATTTCGACGACCGTCACCGCCGGCGCCGGCTCTACACCGGGCAGGGGGGGCTCGCCTTCCTGCTCGACCTGCCGGAAGCGACGGTGCTGCGCGAAGGCGACGGGCTGGCGCTGGCCACCGGCGGCTTCGTGCGCGTGCGCGCCGCACCGGAACCACTGGTGGAGATCACCGCGGCCAGCCACGAGCATTTCGCGCGCATCGCCTGGCACCTCGGCAACCGGCATCTGCCGACGCAGATCGAGGGCGATCGCCTGCTGATCCGCGACGATCATGTCATCGTGCATATGCTGGAGGGCCTGGGCGCGGTGGTGCGGAAGGTGAACGTACCCTTCGACCCGGAGGGCGGCGCCTACGGCCAGCACAACCACGACCCGGGGCAGCGCCACGCGCACCATCACCATGGCGACCACGACCATCACCACGACCACGAGCACTGAGGCGCTCTATCGCCTGCTCGCCTGGTTGTCGCCGGCCTATCCGGTCGGCGCCTATACCTACAGCCATGGGTTGGAGACGGCAGTGGAGGACGGCGCGGTGCGCGACCGCGAGGACCTCGTCGCCTATGTGAGCGCGGCGCTGCGCGATGGTGCGGGGCGCGTCGATGGCGCGCTGCTGGCGGCGGCGCATCGCGCCATGGCGGCCGCTGATGCAGGGGCGCTGGACGATGCCGCGCTGCTCGGCGCGGCCTGGCGCGGCACGGCGGAGACGGCGCTGGAAGCGGAAGCGCAGGGCACCGCCTTCCTGTCGGTGACGCTGGCCGCCTGGCCGGAACCGCGCCTGGCAGCCTTCGCCGCGCGGCACCCTCGGCGCATCGTGCATGCGGTGGGGTTCGGCGCGGCGGCGGCGGCGCATGGCGTGGCGTTGCGTGACGCGGCCTTCGGGTATCTGTCGGCCTTCGCGGCGAACCTGGTGTCGGCCGGCGTGCGGCTGGTGCCGCTCGGCCAGACCGACGGGCAGAAGGCGACGGCCGCGCTGCTGCCGGTGGTGGGCGCGGCAGCGGATGCGGCGCAGGCCGCGGACCTCGAAACACTGGGCACGTCCAGCCCGGTGCTCGACCTTTTCTCCATCCGTCACGAGACGCAGTACACGAGGCTTTTCAGGTCATGAAGAACGGACCCTTCCGCGTCGGCATCGGCGGCCCCGTCGGCTCCGGCAAGACGGCGCTGACCGAAAGGCTGTGCCGGCATTTGCGCGACAGCCACGACATCGCGGTCATCACCAACGACATCTACACCAAGGAGGATGCGGAGTTCCTCACCCGCGCCGGCGCGCTGGACCCCGAGCGCATCGCGGGCGTGGAGACCGGTGGCTGCCCGCATACCGCGATCCGCGAGGATGCCTCGATCAACCTCGCCGCCGTGCACGACATGACGGAGAAGTTCCCGTCGCTGGAAGTGCTGTTCATCGAGAGCGGCGGCGACAACCTGGCCGCGACCTTCAGCCCGGAACTGGCAGACCTGACCATCTACGTCATCGACGTCAGCGCGGGCGACAAGATCCCGCGCAAGGGCGGCCCCGGCATCACGCGATCCGACCTTCTGGTGATCAACAAGATCGACCTGGCACCGCTGGTGGGTGCGGACCTGTCGGTGATGGACCGGGATTCGCGCAGGATGCGCGGCACGCGGCCCTTCGTCTTCACCAACCTCAAGGAGAACAAGGGCGTGGCCGAGATCGCGGAATTCGTGCTGCGCCAGGGGGGGATCGCGGCATGAGGCACGCTGTCGTCCTCGGCATGGGGCTGATGGGCTGCGACATCGCGGCGATCTTTCTTGCCGGCGGCTGGCGCGTCAGTGCGGTGGAGACGAACCGCGCGCGATGGCCGGATGCCGAGGCACGCGTGCGCGCGTCGATCGGGCAGTTGGATGGCAACCCGGATGATGCGGCGCAGCTCACGCTGTTCGACGCGATGGAGGCGCCGGACTACGCATCCGCCGAGATCGTGGTCGAAGCCGTGCCAGAACAGCTCGCGCTGAAGCAGGCGGTCTTCGCGCGGCTCGATGCGCTGGTGCCGGCGCATGTGCCGGTTGTGTCGAACGCCTCGGGCTATCGCATCACCGATATCGCGGGTGACATCGCGACGCGCGCGCGTTGCGCCAACCTGCACTTCTTCCTGCCCGCGCATTTGGTGCCAGGCGTGGAAGTCGTGCAGGGCGAATACACCGACCCCGCCGTGTGCGACGCCGTCGCCGCCATCATGGATCAGCTCGGCCGCAAGGTGATCCGTGTCGCGCGCGACGTGCCGGGTTTCCTCGCGAACCGTATCCAGCACGCGCTGATGCGCGAGGCCTTCGCGGTGATCGATCAGGGCCTCGCCACCGCCGATGATGTCGACCGCGCGGTGCAATACTGCTTCGGCTTCCGCTACCTGGCGGCCGGGCCGATCCTGCAGAAGGAATTGGCGGGGCTGGAGACGCAGCTCGAAGCCGGGCGCACCATCTACCCGTCGCTGTGCAACAGCACCGAGCCGAGCCCGGGCCTGGCGCGACTGGTGGCGGAGGGGCGGCTCGGCCCCAAGACCGGGCGCGGCTTTCGCGACTGGCCGGCCGATGTCACGGCGCGCGAGCGGGCGCGCTACGAAAAGGCGCTGCTGGCAACCGTGCGGATGATGCGGGAGCAGGATTGACCCCAGCTCCGCGCTGCATTGCAGCACGATTCAGCGCATTGCCGCCGCGCCCACCTTGGTGCAGGCTTCCCGCAAGCCGTTGAACGGCGGGGAGTGACGAACAGGAATGACACCGGCGCTGGCAAAGCCGCCGTTCCCTGGTTGCAAGAAGGCTTCGGTCCGTTGACCGACGGCACGCCCCCCGTGTTGCGGAATCCAGCCCCAGGGAGGTCGCACGCGTGAAGCCGACGGACATTACGTCCCCGGACTACTTCCACAAGGTGGTCGATTGCCAATGGGCCTGCCCGGCGCATACGCCGGTGCCCGAATACATCCGCATGATCGCGGCGGGGCAATATGCCGACGCCTATATGGTGAACTGGCAGTCCAATGTCTTCCCGGGGATCCTCGGGCGCACCTGCGACCGGCCCTGCGAGCCCGCCTGCCGGCGCGGCCGCGTCGAGGAACAGCCCGTCGCCATCTGCCGGCTGAAGCGCGTCGCCGCCGACAACAAGGGCGATGTCTCGCACCGGATGCCGGTGATACCGGAGCAGCGCAACGGCAAGCGGATCGCCTGCATCGGCGCCGGGCCGGCCAGCATGACGGTGGCGCGCGACCTGGCACCGCTCGGCTACGAGATCCATGTCTTCGACAGCGCCGCCAAGCCCGGCGGCTTCATCCGCCAGCAGATCCCGCGCTTCCGCCTGCCGGAGGAAGTGATCGACGAGGAATGCGGCTACGCGCTCGACCGCGGCGGCGTGGTCAGCCACATGAACCGCCGCATCGACAGCCTGAAGGGGTTGCTCGATGAGGGCTATGACGCGGTGTTTGTCGGCTCCGGCGCGCCGCGCGGGCGCGAACTGGACGTGCCGGGGCGCAAGGAAGCGGCGGCGAACATCCATCTCGGCATCGACTGGCTGGCCTCGGTGTCCTTCGGGCATGTGAAGGAAGTCGGCCGGCGCGTGATCGTGCTGGGCGGCGGCAATACCGCGATGGATTGCTGCCGTTCGGCGCGCCGCCTCGGCGGCGAGGAGGTGAAGGTCGTCGTCCGCTCCGGCTTCGAGGAGATGAAGGCATCGCCGTGGGAGAAGGAGGACGCGATCGGCGAGGGCATCCCGATCCTGAACTTCCTGGTGCCCAAGGAAGTGCTGCACGACAATGGCCGTCTGACCGGCATGGTCTTCGAGAAGGTCGCCGCGCAATACGACGACAAGGGCCGCCGCCAGCTGCTGCCGACCGGCGAGCCGGACGAGATCATCGAATGCGACGACATCCTGGTCGCGATCGGCCAGGAGAACGCCTTCCCCTGGATCGAGCGCGATGCGGGTATCGAGTTCGACCGCTGGGGCCTGCCGAAGCTCGACCAGGCGACCTTCCAGTCCACCGAGCCGCGCGTCTTCTTCGGCGGCGATGCCGCGTTCGGGCCGAAGAACATCATCTGGGCCGTGGCACACGGCCATGAGGCCGCGGTGTCGATCGACATCTTCTGCCAGGGCGGCGACGTGGCGCAGCGCCCAGACCCCGCGGTGCGGATCGCCAGCCAGAAGATGGGCATCCACGAATGGGCCTATGACAACGCGGTCTCGCCGGACCTGCGCTACAAGGTGCCGCATATCCCGGCCGACAAGGCGCTGCGCGACATTACCGTGGAGGTCGAGCTCGGCTTCGATCGGGAGATGGCGTATCTCGAGACGCAGCGCTGCCTGAACTGCGACGTGCAGACCGTATTCAACGCCAAGACCTGCATCGAATGCGATGCCTGCGTGGACATCTGCCCGACCGACTGCATCACCTTCACCGAGAATGGCGACGAGGATGACCTGCGCACGCGCCTCAAGGCGCCGGCGGTCAACCTGTATCAGGACCTGTACGTGCAGGATGGCCTGAAGACGGGCCGTGTGATGGTCAAGGACGAGGACGTCTGCCTGCATTGCGGCCTATGCGCCGAGCGCTGCCCGACCGGTGCCTGGGACATGCAGAAATTCCTGTTCGACACCGCCAAGCCGAAGGCGCACGCATGCCACAGCCGCTGACCGCGACGAACGACTTCGTCGTCAAGTTCGCCAACGTCAACGGGTCGGGGTCGGCCTCCGCCAATGGGTTGTTCGCGAAATCCATCCTGCGGATGGGCGTGCCCATCGCGTCGCGCAACATCTTTCCGTCCAACATCCAGGGGCTGCCGACCTGGTTCGAGGTGCGCGTCAGCGAGGCCGGCCACATGGGCCGGCGCGGGGGCGTGGACATGATGGTCGCGATGAACCCGCAGACCTGGGACCGCGACATCGCCGAGATCGAGCCAGGCGGGTATCTGTTCTACGATTCCACCCGGCCGATGCCGAAGTCGCGCTTCCGCGACGACATCACCGTCATCGGATGCCCGCTGACCGAGATCACCAACGCCGCTTATTCCGACCCGCGGCAGCGGCAGTTGTTCAAGAACATCGTCTATCTGGGTGCGCTCTCAGCGCTGCTGGACATGGATGTGGAGGCGGTGAAGGCCGCCATCGCGACCCAGTTCAAGGGCAAGGAGAAGCTGGTGCCGGCGAATTACGCCGCGCTGGAGAAGGGCCGCGCCTGGGCGCAGGAGAACCTCGCCTGCCCGATCGGGCTGACGCTGCGGCGCGCCGATGCGGTGGGCGAGCGCATCTTCGTGGAAGGCAATGCGGCGGCGGCGCTGGGCGCGGTCTATGGCGGGGCCACCGTCTGCGCCTGGTATCCGATCACGCCCTCGACTTCGCTGGCCGAAGCCTTCGAGAAATACTGCGGCAAGCTGCGCCACGACCCCGAGACGGGAGCGAAGCGCTACGCCATCGTGCAGGCTGAGGATGAGCTGGCGTCGATCGGCATGGTGATCGGCGCATCCTGGAATGGCGCGCGCGCCTTCACCGCGACCTCCGGCCCCGGCATTTCGCTGATGCAGGAATTCGTGGGCCTGGCGTATTTCGCCGAGATCCCCGCGGTGATCTTCGACGTGCAGCGCGCCGGGCCGTCCACCGGCATGCCGACGCGCACGCAGCAATCGGATTTGCTCTCCGCCGCCTATGCCAGCCACGGCGACACCAAGCATGTGCTGCTGTTGCCCGAGGACCCGAGCGAATGCTTCGACTTCGGTGCGACGGCCTTCGACCTGGCGGACCGGCTGCAGACGCCGATCTTCGTCATGCTCGACCTCGACATCGGCATGAATGACTGGCTGTGCGAACCCTTCACTTGGGACCCCAGCCGGCGCATGGATCGCGGCAAGGTGCTGGATGCGGCAGGGCTCGATGCCGCGGTGTCCTTCGGTCGCTACCTCGATGTAGATGGCGACGGCATTCCCTACCGCACCTGGCCGGGCACGCATCCCGAGAAGGGCGCCTTCTTCACCCGCGGCACCTCGCGCGACCGCTACGCCCGCTACACCGAGGAAGGCGCGCCCTATGTCGACAACATGGAACGGCTGCTGAAGAAGTTCGACACCGCGAAGTCGATCTTGCCGCGCCCCGTCACCATTCCGGCGAAGCAGGCGGCGCGCGATGGTGTCATCTTCTACGGGTCGTCGTCGGCCGCGATGCGCGAGGCGCTGGCCGCGCTGGAGGCCGATGGCATCCACCTCGACGCCATGCGGATCCGTGCCTTCCCCTTCCACCAGGACGTGGCGGAGTTCGTCGCGGCGCATGAGCGCGTGTTCGTGGTCGAGCAGAACCGCGACGCGCAGCTCCGCACCTTGTTGGTGAACGAGGAGGAGATCGACCCCGCGAAGCTGATCAAGGTGCTGCATTTCGACGGCACGCCGATCACCGCGCGCTTCATCCAAGCCGCCGTCGCGCAACGCGCCGCGGCGGCCAACATCCTGCCCTTCCGCAAGGCCACGCCATGAGCTACCTGCCGAAGCCCAAGCTGCACCACCCGAAGCTGCCGACCAATGCGGTCGGGCTGACACGGCGTGACTACGAGGGCGCCATCAGCACGCTTTGCGCGGGCTGCGGTCATGATTCGATCAGCTCGGCCATCATCCAGGCCTGCTTCAATCTCTCGCTGCCGCCGCATCGCATCGCCAAGATGTCCGGCATCGGCTGTTCGTCCAAGACGCCGACGTACTTCCTCGGCAACGCGCACGGGTTCAATTCCGTGCATGGGCGCATGCCGTCGGTGCTGACGGGCGCGTATCTGGCGAACCGCGACCTCGTCTACCTGGGCGTGTCGGGTGACGGCGATTCCGCCTCGATCGGCTTCGGGCAGTTCGCGCATTCCATCCGGCGTGGCGTGAACATGTGCTACATCGTCGAGAACAACGGCGTGTATGGGCTGACCAAGGGGCAGTTCTCCGCGACGTCCGACTGGGGGTCGGTGGCGAAGAAGGGTGCGATCAACACCGACCAGCCGATCGACCTGGCGGCCATCGCGGTGCAGCTCGGCGCCACCTTCGTCGCTCGGTCCTTCTCGGGCGACAAGGAGCAGCTGGTGCCGCTGATCGAGGCCGCGCTGACCCATGACGGCGCCGCCTTCATCGACGTGCTCAGCCCCTGCGTCGCCTTCAACAACCACCCCGGCAGCACGAAATCCTACGACTATGTGCGCGAGCACAATGACGCGCTGAACAAGCTCGACATCATGCTGAACCGGCAGGAGATCACGGTCAGCTACGCGCCGGGCGAGGTCACCGAAGTCACCCAGCACGACGGCACCATCCTGCGGCTTCGCAAGCTGCACGAAGGCCACGACCCGACCAACCGTGCATCCGCCATGCACCACATCCTGGAGCGCAAGGCGGAGGGCGAGATCGTCACCGGGCTGATCTACGTGGACCCTTCGCCCTCCGCGCTGCATGACCACCTCGGCACGGTGGCCGGTCCGCTCAATGCGCTGGGCGATGCGGAGCTGAACCCGGGCGCGGCGGCGCTCGACGCCATCAACGCGTCGCTGCGCTGAATGGGCATCCCGGCGAAGGGCGCCTCGGCCGACGCCATCCTGGATGCGCTGCGCGCGCGCAAGCAGGGCGACCGCGACTGGCGTGCCGGTCGTCTCGCCGTCTATTTCTACTGGCTGGACGAGGAGTTGGAGCGCGTCCAGCAGCAGGCCTACCTGGCCTATTGGACCGAGAACAACCTCGGCCAGCGCGCCTTCCCCAGCCTGAAGTCGCTGGAGGACGAGGTCATCGCCATGGCGCTGTCGCTGCTCGGCGGCGGCGAGCGGGCAGCGGGCACCTTCACCTCGGGCGGGTCGGAGAGCATTTTCCTGGCCATGATGGCGGCGCGCAATCGCGCTCGCGCGCAGCGCGGCGTGGCGCGCCCGAACATCGTGCTGCCGAATTCCGCGCACCTGACCTTCGACCGCGCGGCGGAAGCGCTCGGCATGGAGATCCGCCGCGTGCCGGTGGGCGCCGACCTGCGCGCCGATGTCGCGGCGATGGAAGCGCGCATGGACGCCGACACCGTCGCGCTGGTCGGCTCGGCGCCCAACTACCCCTTCGGCACCTTCGACCCGATCATTGAGATCGCCGCCCTGGCGGCGCGGCAAGGCGCCTGGATGCATGTGGATGCCTGCGTAGGCGGTTTTCTCGCGCCCTACGTGCGCCGGCTCGGCCATCCCGTCCCGCCATTCGAACTCAGCGTGCCTGGTGTCACGTCGATGTCGGCCGACATCCACAAGCACGGCATGGCGCCGAAGGGTGCCTCGCTGCTGCTGGTGGCCGATGTTGCCGACCGCGAATGGCACAAGTTCGAAAGCCGCGCCTGGCAGCGCGGGCCCTATGCCGCCTACACCACGCAGGGCACGCGGCCTGGCGGCGCGGTGGCGGCCGCCTGGGCGGCGATGAACCATCTCGGCGACGAAGGCTACCTGCGCTGCGCGCGCCTCATCATGGAGGCGAAGGCCATCATGACCGCAGGCATCGCCGCCATCCCCGGCCTCGATGTGCTGGCACCGTCCGACCTTGGCATCTTCGTCTGGCGCGCGACCGACCCGGAGCTCGACATCGGCAAGGTGGCGGCGGCGCTGGATGCGGAGGGCTGGCTGGTGGGCCGCCAGCAGGAACCCGACGGCATCCACCTGCACCTCAACCCGATCCACCGTCAGGTGGCAGGCGAATACGTCGAGGCCGTCGCGCGCGCCGTGGCCGCCGCGCGCGGCGGGCAGAACAGCCGCATCGGCGCGAACGAACGGACATACTGACGCGCGCGCGGCGTCCGGGCGCTACAGGAACCGCGCCTCCACATCCGTCGAGGACCGCACCCCGATCGCGTCGAAATGCGCGTCGAGGAATTCCCCGGCCTTCGCCGCCCCCAGCGCGCGCAGGTGCTGCAGGAACGCCATGCTGGCATTCATCTTCGACGATGCGTTCAGCGCCGCCAGCTCCGCCTCGGCGTCGATGCAGTGGATGAAGCAGCGCATGTACTTGCCCGCTGGCAGGTCGCCCTTGTCGATCAGGTCGGTCACGAAGCGGATCATCCGCATCTCGCGCATCAGGGATGAATTGAAGGCCAGCGTGTTCATCCGGTCGACGATGGCGCGGATGTCGCGCGGCACTTCCGGGATGTTCACCGGGTTCAGCTGCACGATCAGGATGTCCGGCGCGCCACCCATGTAGATCAGCGGGAAGATCGGCGGATTGCCGCAATATCCGCCATCCCAGTAGTGCTGGCCCTCGACCTCGACCGCCTGGTGCAGCAGCGGCACGCAGGCGGATGCCATCACTGCCGCCGCGCTCATCTCCGCGCGGTCGAACACGCGCAGCCGCCCGGTCAGGACGTTGGTGGCGCAGGTGAACAGCGCCGGGCCGGCGGCGGCGCGCAGCCGCGCGAAATCCACCACGGCCTCGATGTGCTCGTGCAGCGGGTTCACATTGGCCGGGTTGATCTCGTAGGGTGAGAACTGCCGCTGCATCACATCCGCGATCCGCCAGGCCGGCGAGAAATCCATGTTCCCTGCGCTGAACATCCTGTCGAGCGGCGTCGGCTGCAGGGGCGAGAAGGCGGCGATATCGCCGATCCCCTCCCAGAACACATCGAGCCGCCGCTGCGCCTCCGCCGGCCCGCCGGCGATCAGCCCATCGACCAGCACGGCGGCGTTCATCGCGCCCGCTGAGGTGCCGACCACGGCCTCGATCTCCAGCCGGTCATCGGCCAGCAGCCGCTCCAGCACGCCCCAGGTGAAGGCGCCATGCGACCCGCCGCCTTGCAGCGCCAGCTTGATCCGCTTGCGGTTGCGCGCCGTCATTTGCTGTCGAGCCGCGTGACCGGCGACCAATCCGCCGGCGGGCCATCGGGAAACCGCGCGAGCCGTTCGGCATAGGCCGCGACCAGCGGGTCGTCGCCGGCCTCGCGCAGGGCCTCGCGCGCGGGGCCGAACTGCCCGGCGCGGAAGCGGCGGATCGTCTCGCCCCAAGCGGGCAGGCGCGCCACCAGCGCGCGGTCGGCCACCAGCGGCGCATCCTGTGCGTTGGACGCGACCGACAGGCCGACCAGTTCATGCACCTCGACCGCATCCTGCGTGCCCTTGGCCAGCACCAGGTCCACCGGGCGGAAGACGAAGCCGCTGCCGGCGCCGATGCGCGTCGCCTCGCTGACCAGGATCTGCGTGCCGTACATCTTGTTCATGCCCTCGAGCCGCGAGGCCAGGTTCACCATGGACCCGATCGCCGTATAGGCCATGCGGTCGGACGAGCCGACATTGCCCACCACCGCATCGCCGGTGTGGATGCCGAAGCGCGTGTGCATCCGTGGCCAGCCGCGCGCGGCGAAGTCATCCTCCAGGCGCAGCGTCAACGCGCGCGCGTGCAGCGCGGCGCGGCAGGCGTGCATGGCATGCGCCAGGTCGCGCTTCGGCGCGTTCCAGATCGCCATCACCGCGTCGCCGATATACTTGTCGATGGTCGCGTGATGATCGAGCAGATCATCCGTCACCGCTTGGAAATAGGCGGAGGTGATCCGCATCAGCTCCTCCGGGTCCATGCGCTCGGCGATGGAGGTGAAGCCCTGCACGTCGGAGAACATCACCGTCAGCCGCCGGCGCTCGCCGCCCAGGCGCACCTCCGCGCCCTCGGCCATCAGCTTTCGCACCAGGTCGCTCGGCACATAGACGCTGAACAGGCGCAGCGCGGACTTCATGCCGCCCATCGCCTCGCCCAGCGCATTGACCTCCGCGCTGCCGCCCGGCGGCGCGACCGCGTCGGCCAGGTCCAGGCGGCGGATCGCCTCGGCCTCGCTTGCCAGGCGCCGCAGCGCTGTCGCGATGCGCTGCGCGGCCAGCAGCGCGCCCCCCGCGCCCGCCAGCAGCCCGGCGACCGCCACCGCCAGGGCAGCGGGCGGCGCGCCGGATGGCGTGGCCGCGGCGGTCAGCGCCAGCGCGCCGATCATGAAGGCGCCGATGCAGGCCACCAGCAACAGCAGCAGCATCGTCAGCGACGGGGCGCGCGCGCTCATGCGCCGGTCTCCGACCAGGCCAGCAGTGCCTCGGCATCCGCCGGGTCGAGCGTATCGAGCGCCGCCGCTCCATCCTCCGCCGAGCTGCCGGGCAACCCGAGCCGCCGCGCCACCCCGGCATAGGCCGCGAGCTGCGCGCTGCGCGTCGCATCGAGGCCCAGCAGCTGCGCCGGCGGGCTTGCCGGCGGCATCAGCCGCAGCAGCGCCACCCGCGCCGCGTGGGTCGCGACACCCTCGGCCGCCGGCTGGTTGGTGCTGGCCAATTCGCGCGCGAGCAGGCGGCTGAGCCGCGGCCCCAGCATCGGCAGGGCGCTGCCGAACAGGTCGGCCTCGCGCGCCAGGCGGCTGGTCAGGTCGGTGGCCTCGGCATCGTCCCAGGGCCAGGTGGTGGCGATCACGCCGCGTCGAAGTGCTGCGATCTGCGCCTGGCTCATGCCGTGCTCGGCGGCGATGGCGGAAGCGGCCTCGGCCGAGCGGCGTTCGAGCACGCCGCGCACGGCATGGACCTGGCCGTCATGCAGCAGGTCGTGCGCCGCCATGGTGGCGACGGCGAGCGCGGCCTCGTGGGCATCGAGCAACCCCATGCGGCGTGCCGCGCCGGCCAGCCAGCCCATGGCGCGCGTTGCTTCGGCCTGGTGGTGGCGGTCGTGATAGGCGGGCTCCTGGCCGGGCGGGAAGGCTGCGCCGTGGCGGTCCACTGCCTGCGCGATCGCCAGGGCGGCGCGACGTATGGCCGGCGCGGCGGCCGCGTCGCAGGTGGCGTCATCCAGCGCCTGCCGGGCTGCCGCTTCCATGTCGGGCGGCGCGGCGCGCAGCGCGATCAGGGCACGTTCGGCGGCCTGTACGGCACGACGCGGCGCACCCTGCGCGCGGTCAAGCTCGAATACCGGGGTGGTCGTCGCGGCCGTTGCGGCCATGGCCTTCGCGGGGTGAGTGGACGACCACCCTAGAGCATCGGTCGCCCGAACGGAATCGTTTGAGCGGACCGGGACGCTCGCGCAGACAAACGACTGGCGCGCATGACGTCAGCGTTGCGAACGCGCTGCGCTCCGGCCGGCCGGAAGCGCGCGAACGGAGGCCTCCCTTCGCGCGCATCGCGCCTCAGGCGACGGCGGCCTTCGGGCCGATGCCCAGCGTCTGCCGCATCGCCACCAGCATCTCGCGCGCCTTGTCGCCGAGTTCGTCATCCGGGCCGGCCACCTGCTCGACCGCGGCCAGCGCCTTGCGGCGGTCGGCGGCGGTGGGCAGCATCGTCGGCAGGGCGGCGAGCGCTTCCTCGCGCATCAGCGTCACGATCACCGTCTGCTCGCGGATCATGGCCTGGCGCGCGACGGGGCTCATGCCCACGAAGGGCGGTTCGGTGGTCAGCAGCACGTTGGACCGCGCGAGGCGGGTGCGCCGCACGCCGCCGCGCGCATCGGCCAGCAGGATCATCATCCGCACCACCGCCTCGGCATAGCCGCCGGCGGCGACTTTCGCGCGCGCATCGACATGCTGGGAGGGCTCCATGGTGACCGACCGGCGCGCGGCCTCGGCCTCGGCGGCGGTGTCGTCGCCGGTCACGCCCATCGCCGCCAGGCCGCCATAGATGGCGTGGAAGGCGGTCTCCATCCTGGCGTCGCGCAGGTCGGCCCAGACGCCGATGCTGCGTTCCACCGCATCGGCCCAGGCCTTCTCCATCGCCAGGAAGGGATTGTCGGGCGCGGCCGGGGCGCGGTGGTCGCGCGCCATGCCGGCCAGCGCGCGCACCGGCATCATGAAGGGGTTGAGGTCGCTGAACATGTAGCGGCGCATCCGCATCGGGCTGCGCTGGCGGCGCGCCTCGGCACTCGCTTCCGTGGCGAATTGCCGCACGATCGGGCTGACCAGCACGTCATACAGATGCTGGTTCATCTCGCTGATCTTGGCGACGGCGGGGAAGGCCTCGTTGCTCGCCTCGCCGGACAGGGTGCGGATGTCGGCGATCTTGCGCTCGACCAGTTCGACCTGCCATTCCTCGTTGCTGCCGGCGACCTCGTGGCCGGTGATCCGCATCTCGTACAGGCCGGGTGCCACGGCCTCGATCACCTCCAGCGTGCTGGCGATCTCGTTGTGCTCCTTCTTCGCCACCGCGCCGGAGACGAAGATGCCGAGATGCCCGATCTGGTCGTGCAGCAGGTAGACGATGGTCTGGCCGAGCGACTTGATCTCCTGCTCGTCGCGATAGACGTCGGCGATCCAGCGCAGCGCCTGGCCGACCGGGGTGATGTTGTCGCCCGATGACGCGAAGACGATGATGGGCGCCTTCACCTCGCGCATGTTGAAGGTCTCGCCGCCGCCGGAGGCGATGGTGCCGGAGGAGAAGCGGTTGCCGATGAACAGGTTGTCGACGATCCAGCGGATCTCGTCGGTGGTCATCAGGAAGTAGCCGCCCCACCAGCGTTCGAATTCCAGGAAGCGGTCGGCTTCGGAATCGACCTTCGAATAGAGGTCGAAGTACTTCTTGAACCAGGTGTTGCCGGGCGACAGGCTCTCGAAATTCGCGACCAGACCGGCGCCGTCGAACTTGCCGTTGCCGAGGTCCGCCATCAGCGACGACGGCCAGCCGCCGCCCGCGAGGCCACCCAAATAGCGCATCGGGTTGCGGCCCTTCTCGCCGGCCCAGTAGGACAGCGGCGCGCCGTTGAGCACCAGCGCGCCGACCGCGTCCGGCGCGGCCGCGCCGAGCATCATGGTGGCCCAGCCGCCCTGGCAATTGCCGATCACCACGGGCTTGGGCGCATTCGGGTGGTCTTCGGCGATGCGCCCGAGGAAGGTCGCCTCCGCCGCCGTCACGTCCAGGATGGTCTGGCCCTTCTCGGGCTCGCGATAGAAGATCACGAAATACACCGGATGGCCGCGGCGCAGCGCGACACCCACCTGGCTGTCGTTCTTGAAGCCGCCGATCCCCGCGCCATGGCCGGCGCGCGGGTCGATGATGACAAAGGGGCGCAGCTTCGGATCGATCGCGCGCGTGCCCTCGGGCGGGGTGATGCGGACCAGCGCGTAGTTCACCGGGCGGGGCAGGGTGCGGCCGTCCACGATGGTCTCGTAGTCGAAGAACAGCACGGGCGGGCAACCGGCGCGTTCGTGTTCGACGAAATTGTTGCCGGCCTCGCGCATCACATCCCAGAACATCAGCATGCGCTGGGCGGCGTCGGTGGCGTAGGCCCGGGCATCCTGCGCCAACACCGCGGGCGGGCGGGCGAAGCGCGAGGCGAGGTCCTGCATGGCCTGCGCGCTGGCGGCACCCGGCGCGGCGGGCATCAGCGCCCCGGCATGGCGGGACATCACCTCGGTCAGGGTGCGGACCTGGTCGAGCACGCGCGTTGCCGTCTCCTGCGCCTTCTCGGCCAGTTCGCGGGTCGGCAGAGTGGGGATCGGGGGCATGCGGCGGTCTCCGTTCTGGGCCTTATCTGCGCCGCGCGGCGGGGCGCTTCAAGCGTTTTCGCTGCGCTGCAACAGGGCCAGGACATGGCGGGCGATCATGGCTTCCTCGTCGGTCGGGCGGACCAGGACGCGGGTGGGTGTGCCGGGGGCGGCGATGTCGGGGGCATTGGCGGCGTTGCGCTCCGGGTCCAGCGCGATGCCCAGGAAGCCCAGCCCGTCGCAGATCGCGGCGCGGATGGCGGGCGCGTTCTCGCCGATGCCGGCGGTGAAGACCAGCGCGTCGATACCGCCCAGGGCGGCGGCCAGGGCGCCCACTTCGCGCCGCACGCGCCAGCAGAAATGCGACAGCGCGCGGGCGGCGCGCGGGTCGTCGCTGGCCTGCAGGTCCCGCACGTCCTGGCTAATGCCCGACATGCCCTTCAGCCCGGCATGGCCATAGAGCAGCGCCTGCACCGCGGCGGCATCCATGCCTTCGGTCATCAGCAGGTGCAGCAGCACGCCGGGGTCGATCTGGCCGCTGCGGGTGCCCATCGGCACGCCGTCCAGCGCGGTGAATCCCATGGTGCTGTCCACGCTGCGGCCGTTGTGGATGCCGCAGAGCGACGCGCCATTGCCGAGATGCGCCACCACCACGCGACCGGCGGCCAGCGCTGGGTCGGAATCCGCCAGGCTGCGCGCGATGTATTCGTAGGACAGTCCGTGGAAGCCGTAGCGCCGGATGCCGCGGTCGTAGAATTCCGGGGGAAGGGCGTAGGTATCGGCCTCCCAGGCATGGCTCCGGTGGAAGGCCGTGTCGAAGCAGGCCACCTGCGGCACGCCGGGGAAGCGTTCGGCCGCCGCGGCGATTCCCGACAGGTTGTGCGGCTGGTGCAGCGGCGCGAGCGGTGCGAGCGCGCGCAGGCGGTCCATCACCGCGGCATCGACCAGCACGGGCGCGGCGAGGTCCGGCCCGCCATGCACCACCCGATGCCCGACCGCCGCCACGCGCCGGCCCGCCAGCACGCCATCCAGCCAGTCGATGATAACGCCGAGCGCCGCGGCGTGGTCGCCCGGCGCGCCGTGATCCCAGCGGCGATCCGCTAGCCGCTCGCCAGCGGCATCCTTCGCGGTGAAGCGCGGCGCGGCACCGATGCCCTCCATCTGTCCGGCGAAGCGCGGGAGGGGCGTGGCCGCGACTTCGAACACCTCGAACTTGATCGATGAGGAGCCCGCATTCAGCACCAGCACCGCATCGCCGGGCGCGATCATTCCGTCATCTCCGCCAGGCGCGAGCGGCCGGTGCTGCGCCAATGGCCATAGAGCACCGCGAAGGCCGCCGACATCAGCCGCGCATGTTCGTCATCGGCGCGGCTGGTCAGCATGACCGGCACCTTGGCGCCCAGCACGATGCCCCCGGTATCGGCCTGCGACAGGAACACCAGCTGCTTCGCCAGCATGTTCCCCGCTTCGAGGTTCGGCGCGATCAGCACGTCGGCGCGGCCCGCCACACTCGAATGAATGCCCTTGGTGCGCGCCGCCTCCAGGTCCACCGCATTGTCCATCGCCAGCGGGCCGTCCACCAGGCCGCCCTTGATCTGCCCGCGCTCGGCCATCTTGGACAGGGCCGCGGCGTCGACCGTGGAGGGGATGGCGACGTTGATGGTCTCGACCGCCGAGAGGATGCCCACGCGCGGCGTGGCGATGCCGATCGCCTGCGCCAGGTCGATCGTGTTCTGCACGATGTCGGCCTTGGTCATCAGGTCGGGCAGGATGTTGATGGCGGCATCCGAGATGATCATCAGCGTCTCATGCCCCGGAATATCGAGTACGAAGGCATGGCTGATGCGCCGCCCCGTCCGCAGCCCGCCATCGGATTTGGTGACGTGGCGCAGCACCTCGTCGGAATGGATGTTGCCCTTCATCACCGCGGCGGCGCGGGCCTCGTGCACCAGGGCCACGGCGCGGGCGGGGGCGGCGTGGGAGTCGGTGGTGGCCTCGATCCGCACGCCGGCCAGGTCCCAGCCGATGCGCGCGGCGGCGGCGCGGATCTCGGCCTCGGGGCCAACCAGGATGGGTTCGATCAGACCTTCCTTGGTGGCTTCCCAGGCGCCGCCGAGGGAATTGTCGTCGGTCGGCGCGGCGATGGCGGTGGGCATCGGCGGCAGGCCGCGGCAGGCTTCCAGCAGGCGGGAGAACTTGCCGCGCGGGACCAGCGTCAGCGCCGGGATCACCACCCCATCGGTCACCAGGCGTTCGGCCGGGGCGGCCACCTCGGCGGTGCCGGTGCAGACCAGCGCGCCATTCTCCTTCTCCAGCCGGCAATCCATCACCAGCAGGTTGCCGGGCAGCTTCTCGCGCACGGTGACGGTGGCGATCACCGCTTCGCCGGCCTCGACCCGGCCGTGGAAGCGCAGGTCCTGATAGAGGTAGGATGCGCCCGGTCCCGGCAGCCGGTTGCCGAACACCGCCGAGAACAGCGACCCGCACCACATGGCGGGTGCGACTGGCGCGCGGCCGGTCTCCTGCTCGGCCTCGCCGGGCAGATGCAGCGGGTTGAAGTTGCCCGAGGCATGCGCGAACACGATCAGGTCGTTGGGCGTGCAGACGCGGGTGATGCTGGCGCTTTCGCCCACCGCGATATCGGCCCAGGCGCGCCCGACCAGGGCAGGGGCGGTGATGGTCATGGTGACAATCCCTCAGGCGATGTTGTGCAGGCCGGCATCGACATAGAGCGTGTCGCCGGTCATGCCGCTGGACGCGCCGCTGACCAGGAAGGCGACCACGCGCCCGACCTCGCCGATATCCACCAGGCGGCGCTGCGGCGCGCGGTCCTGCGCCATCTGCACCAGCTCGTCGAACTGCGCGATGCCGCTCGCTGCGCGCGTCCGCAGCGGGCCGGGCGAGACGGCGAAGACGCGGATGCCCTTCTCGCCCAGTTCGTCGGCGGCGTAGCGCACGGAGGCCTCCAGCGCCGCCTTGACCGGCCCCATCATGTTGTAGCTCCCCACCACCTTGTCAGCGCCGTAGTAGGACATGGTGACCAGCACGCCGCCCTGCGCCATCAGCGGTTCCGCCAGCTTCGCCATCCGCAGGAAGGACCAGCAGGAGACGTGCATGGCCTGCGCGAAGCCCTCCGCCGAGCAATCCACCACGCGCCCGTGCAGATCCTCGCGCGGGGCGAAGGCGATGGAATGGATGACGAAGTCGAGCCCGCCCCATTCGCTGCCGATGCGGTCGAACAGCGCTTCCATCGCGCCGGGCTGCTGGACGTCCAGCGGCGCGATGATGTCCGCGCCGAGCTGTTCGGCCAGCGGGCGGACATGCTTCTCGGCCTTGTCGTTCAGGTAGGTGACCGCGAGGTCCGCACCGAAGGCGCGCAGCTTCGCGGCGCAGCCAAAGGCGATGGAATCGGCATTCGCGATGCCCACGACAAGCCCGCGCCTGCCCTTGAGCATGTCGCCCACGCGGCTGGCGGGGTCCCAGATGCGGGGCAGTGGGTCGATGGGCGGCGGGGTGTTCGACACGGCGGTTCTCCCTGCGCGGCGGCGCTTCGATGCCCGGTCGGCGCTCGCGGTGCCAATGACCTAGGACAAACCGCGCGCCGCGCGCGATGAATTTCTCGCTGCATCGCAGCACGCGGCCGCGCCTGGACCGGCCGGCAGCGCGGTGCTTGGCTGCCGCGCAGGGAGGATCAACGCATGAAGGGTATCGTCTTTACCGGGGATCGCCGGCTCGAACTGATGGAGTTTCCCGACCCGACGCCGGGGCCGGGGGAGGTGGTGCTGGAAATCCGCGCCTCGGGCATGTGCGGGTCCGACCTGAAATTCTACCGCGCGCCGGGCGGGCCGGGGCGCACGGCGTCGCTCGGGTTGGGCGCGACGTCCGGGCCGATCATCGCCGGGCACGAGCCCTGCGGCGTGGTCGTCGCGGTCGGGCCGGGCGTGGCGCCGAACCAGGCTTGGGTGGGCATGCGCGCCATGCAGCACCACTACCGCGGCTGCGGCGTCTGCCCGCAATGCAATACCGGCTGGATGCAACTGTGCGACGATGGCGTGCAGGAGGTCTATGGCGCGACCGGCCATGGCGCCCATGCGCGCTACCTCAAGGGCCCGGCGCGCACCATGGTGCAGTTGCCCGATGAACTGTCCTTCGAGACCGGGGCGGCGATCTCCTGCGGCACCGGCACCGCCTGGGGGGCCTTGCAGCGGCTGGGGCTGACCGGCGACCAGACCATCGTGGTGTTCGGGCAGGGGCCGGTCGGGCTGTCGGCGACGCTGCTGGCATCGAAGATGGGCGCGCGGGTGATCGCGCTCGATACCTCGCCGGCGCGCCTGGCGCGCGCGCAACAGTTCGGCGCAGACCTGTTGATCAACCCGGCCGAGACGAATGACGTGCTCGGCGCCATCAAGGACGCCACGCATGGGCGCGGCGCGCACGCGTCGTTGGATGCGTCGTCCAACCCGCTGGCGCGGCGCCAGGCGGTGCAATGCGTCCGCACCTGGGGCAAGGCGTGCTTCGTGGGGGAGGGCGGGGAGGTGACCTTCGACGTCAGCCCCGACCTGCTGCGCCGGCAGGTCACGCTGATCGGGTCCTGGACCTTCTCGACCGTGGGGCAGGCGGAATGCGCGCGCTACGTCGCCGATCGGGGCATCGACGTGGATGCGCTGTTCACGCATCGCTGGCGGCTGGACCAAGGGGAGGAGGCGTACCGGCTGTTCGACCAGCAGCAGGACGGCAAGGGCGTGATCCTGCCGGCCGCGTAGCGGCCGATTCTTTTTTTGTCCTCAGGCGCCGGGCGCCGGCATCCGCCGGCTTGGCTTCGCGCCATGCACTGGTGCTCTGGCCTCGACAGACAGTCTGGGCGCGGTCGCGCTGTGCGCTCGCGGATCGTGCATTCGCTCGATCCGTTCTTTGCGACCTCAGGCGGCGGGCGCCGCGCGTATTCGATGACCCTCAAACGGCGGGCGACGGCGTCCGCCGGCCCGACTTCGCGCCCTGCGCTGGCGCGCCGGGGGCGGCTGGCGGGTTGGGCGCGGTCGCGCTGCGCGGTCCCGGATCGTGCCGCCGCACGATCCGTCGTGTGGGGCGCTCGGGTGGCGCGGCGTGCGCGGCCTTGCCTGTCCCGGCAGACCGGCGGAAGGTGCGCCGCCCGCACTTCACGAGGAAACGCGATGTACATCGAACACCGCCAATACACCTTCCACCCCGGCAAGCAGCCGACCTGGATCGAGGCCTTCGGCAGCCATGGCTTCCCGGCCTCCGTGCGCAACCTCGGCGCGCCCTCCCTGGGCACCTTCACGGTCGAGGTCGGCACCATCAACCGCTTCGTGTTCATGCGCGGCTGGGACGACATCGACACCCGCGACGCCGGCATCGCGGCGCGTGCCGCCGACCCGCAATGGGGCGAGTTCATGAAGCTCGGCGCCGGCTGCATAGCGAGCCAGGAAGTGAAGTTCCTGAAGCCGACATCGTTTTCGCCGATCCAGTCCGCCAAGGATTTCGCCTTCAAGCGCGAGATCCCCGGCACCGGCATGGTGGTCGACCACCGCACCTACGACTTCCACCCGGGCAAGCTGGCGGCCTGGCTGAAGGCGTATGAGGAGATCGGCCTGCCGATCCAGAAGCGCACGCTCGGCCAGTTCCTGATGATGGGCGTGACCGAGATCGGCCCGATCAACCAGGTGGTGTTCTGCTGGCTGTACGAGGGCTTCGGCGACCGCGACCGCCGCCGCGCCGCCATGGCCGCCGACCCGCAATGGGGCGAGTTCATGAAGAAGGTCGGCGAGATGGGCGCGCTCAAGCAGCAGACCGTCATGGCGCTGAAGCCGACGTCGTTCTCCGTCGTGAAGTAAGGCAGCCCGGCGCGGGCCGACCAGCCCGCGCCGCGGCCCAGAAGGGGCAGCCGGCATGAGCAACCTTCCCATCCCCGTCGCCGACCAGGCCCTGCGCGCCGAGATCCTGGGCTGGCTTGACCGCTTCGCCGCCTGCGTGCGCGATGTCGATTTCCGCGCCGCCTACCCGTTCTGGCACGACGACATCGTCATCTTCGGCACCTTCCAGGAGCTGGTGCGCTCCCGCACCGCCTGGACCGACACGCAATGGTCGAACGTCTGGCCGCGCACCAAGGATTTCCGCTTCGACCTGGACAATACCGAGGTGTTGGCCTCGGCCGATGGCGCCACCGCGGTGGCCGTCACCCCCTGGTCCAGCACCGGCTGGAACCCCGACGGGACCGAATTCGACCGGCCCGGCCGCGCCACCATCATGCTGCAGAAGCAGCCCGATGGCCGCTGGGTCGGCGTGCACAGCCACATGTCGCTGGGCCGCGGCGTGCCGCAGGACAGCCACGGGACGCGGCCGATCAAGGCACGGTGAGCTGGGTTCACCCCCGCTTAAGCCCTGGCAGCGAGGATGGGCCCCTCGCCACCAGGTGAACCCATGCAGGACATCGTGCGGCCGAGCGCCGTCAACGCCGCCGACCGCTTCCTGACCTTCGCCTTCGCCGCGGCCGAATTGCTGGTCGAGGCCGATGCCGATGGCCGCATCACCTTCGCCGAGGGCGCCTTCCCGGCGCGCTTCGGCCGCCCCGGCGGCAGCTTCATCGGCTCCCCGGTGCAGGACCTGGTGGCGCGCGACCTGCGCTCGGGCATGGGCACGGCGCTCGAACTGCTGAACGCGACGGGCCGCATCCGACCCACCGCCATCCGCCTTGCCGACCGGGCGCGGTCGGCCTTCAGCGTGGCGGGGCTGGCGGCGCCGGGGCGCACGGGCGCCTTCTGCCTGACCTTCTCGCCGCTGCCCAACGACCTGCCCGGCGGCTCGCTGCCCGGCGGGCCGGGCCTCGCGCGCGCGGTCGAGGAAATGCTCCGCGGCAGCGAGGCGGGCAGCGCGCTCGGCCTGATCGAACTGACCGGCGAGGGGGGCGCGCTGGCCCCGCGCGCCGACCTCGCCGCGCGCATCCAGGCGTTGCTGGCCGCGCAGGGCGGGTCGGGCACCGTGGCGGCGGATTTCGGCTCCGGGCGCTTCGGCGTGCTGCCGGGCGATGGGCTGCCCGACCTCGGCGCGCTGTCCAAGCAGGTGGCGCTGCTGCTGGCGCAGCATGGGCTGCCGGGGACCATCGGCGCGCGCGCGGTGTCGCTGGCGGCGGATGGGCTGTCGCCGGTGCAGGCCACGCGGGCGCTTCGCTTTGCGCTGTCAGCCTTCGCCCGCGGCGGCGACGAGGCGCTGGAGAGGGCCGGTTTCTCCGGCGGCCTGGTCGGCTTCGTGGCGAGCGCGGCCGAACGCGCCACGGCGCTGCGTGCCACCATCGCGGACCGCCGGTTCCGCCTGGCATTCCAGCCGATCGTGCTGCTGGCGAACCGCCGTCCCCACCACTATGAGGCGCTGCTGAGGCCCATCCCAACCCCCGGCTCGCCCTATGGCGAACCCTCCGAGTTCATCGCCCTGGCCGAGACGGTGGGCCTGTCGGAAACCCTGGACTGGGCGGTTGTCGAGACCGCCTGCGAGGCGGCGCGCGCGGCGGCCGGCGCGCGCATCGCCTGCAACCTGTCGGGCCTGTCGCTGCAATCGCCGGCCTTCCGCGACCGCCTGTGCGCCATGCTGGAGGCCTGCCCGGACCTCGCGAAACGCCTGCTGGTCGAGATCACCGAGACCGCCGAGATCGAGGACGAGGCCGAGGCGCGCCGCACGGTGGACGCCTTGCGCGCCCTGGGCCTGCCGATCTGCATCGACGATTTCGGCGCGGGTGCCGCAGCCTTCCGCTACCTGCGCGCCTTCCGGGTCGATTTCGTGAAGGTCGACGGCATCTATGTCAGCAACGCGGTCGAGAGCGAACGCGACCGCGGCTTCATCGCCGCCATGGTCGACCTGGCGCGCACCGTGGGCGCCCAGGTGGTGGCCGAACGGATCGAGACCGAGGCGCAGGCGGCGCTGATGGCCGAACTCGGCGTCGGCTTCGGGCAAGGCTACCTGTTCGGCCGGCCGGGGGCGTTGCCCGGCGGCTGAGCGGGGCGCGCAACGGGGGGCCAGCCCCCCGGACCCCCCGCTGGGAGGCTGCGGCCTCCCAGACCCGCGGATTTGATGGGGTGGGATGAGGGAGGGGCATGGTGCGCCCGTGATCAAGGGCGCGCCGGTGCGCCCCTCCCTCATCCCACCCCATTCACGGCGGGGGTCCAGGGGGCAGCGCCCCCTGGCAGCGCCCACGCTTGCCAGCCCGCGCCGTCCGGCGCAGGAAGCGCTACGATGACGCAGCCCGCCCTGCCACGGCTTGCCGTGGTGATCCCCTGCTTCAACGAGGCCGCCAATGTCGCGCCCATGGTGGCGCGGCTCGATGTCGCGCTGGCCGGCGTCGCCTGGGAGGCCATTTTCGTCGATGACGACAGCCCCGACGGCACGGCGGCGCGCGCGCGTGCCATTGCCGCGACCGACCCGCGGGTGCGCTGCATCCGGCGAATCGGGCGGCGCGGCCTCGCTTCGGCCTGCATCGAGGGGGTGCTGTCGACCTCCGCGCCCTATGTGGCGGTGATCGATGGCGACCTGCAACACGACGAGACCATCCTGCCGGCCATGCTGGCGGCGCTGGAGGCGAACCAGGCCGAGGTCGCGATCGGTAGCCGCAACATCGAGGGCGGCACCAAGGGGGAGGGGCTCTCGCCGATCCGTCGCATGGTGTCGGACGGTGGCGCGGCGCTGGCCAATGCCGCCCTGCCGGTGCGCGTCAGCGACCCCATGAGCGGCTTCTTCGCCCTGCCGCGGGCGGTCTTCGAGGAGGTCGCCCCGCGCCTGACCGGCACCGGCTTCAAGATCCTGCTGGATGTGCTGCTCTCGGCCGGGCGGCCGCTGCGGGTGGCGGAAATCCCCTACGCCTTCCGGGCGCGGGAGGCCGGGGAGAGCAAGCTCGACGCCGGCGTGCTGCTGGAATTCGCCGGGCTGCTGGCGGACAAGGCGCTGGGCGGGGTGGTGCCGCTGCGCTTCATGGCCTTCGCGCTGGTGGGGGGCATCGGCGTGCTGGTGCACCTGGCGGTGCTGGGGCTGCTGCACGGCGTCGGGCCGGTCGGCTTCGGGGCGGCGCAATGGGCGGCGACCTTCGTGGCGATGACGGCGAACTTCTTGCTGAACAATCGGATTACCTATCGCGACCGGCGGCTGCGCGGGCCGGCGCTGCTGCGCGGGCTGGTGCTGTTCTATGTGGTGTGCGGCATTGGCGCGGCGGCCAATGTGGGCATCGCCGGGTTGCTGGTGCGCGACGACCTGTTGGGCTGGGGCCTGGCGGGCGCTGCGGGGGCCTTGCTGACGGTTGTGTGGAACTACGCGGTGTCCTCCACCCTGGTGTGGCGGGCGCGCTGATGGGCTGGCTGGCGGCGCTGGCGGCACTGACAGTGCTGCGCCTGGCGCTCGCGGCGGTGCTGCCGCTGGCGCCGGACGAGGCCTATTACTGGGTCTGGTCGCGCAGCCTGCAGGGCGGATACCTGGATCATCCGCCGATGGTCGCGGTGTTTATCTGGCTGGGCACGGCGGTGGCCGGCGAGACGGCGCTGGGCGTGCGGCTGTTGGCACCACTGTCGATGGCGGTCGGGTCCATCCTGCTGGCCCGCGCGGCGGAGGACCTGTTCCCCGGGCGCAACGCCGGCCCCTGGGCGGCGGCGCTGCTGAACGCGACGCTGCTCGCGGGGCTGGGCGGGCTGACCATGACGCCCGATACGCCGCTGCTGTTCTTCTGGACCGCCGCGTTGTGGGGCGCGGCGCGGCTGCACCGCACGGGCGATGGATGGTGGTGGCTGGCCGTCGGCGCCTTCGCCGGGCTGGCGCTGGCCAGCAAATACACCGCCGTGCTGTTCGGCGCCGGGCTGGTGGCGTGGCTGCTGCTGGATGCCAGCATGCGGCGCTGGCTGCTGCGCTGGCAGCTTTGGGCCGGCGGGGCGCTGGCGCTGTTGGCTTTCGCGCCGGTGGTGGCGTGGAACGCGGCGCATGACTGGGCGTCCTTCCTGAAGCAGGGCGGGCGAGCGGGCGATGGCGGCTTCACGCTGCGCTTCCTGGGCGAATTGCTGGGCGGGCAGGCGGGGCTCGCGACGCCGCTGGTATTCGTGCTGTGCGTGGCGGGTGCGGGGGCGGCGGCGCTGGCCTGGTGGCGCGGGCGGGATGCGGCGGCGCTGCTGCTGGCCGCGCTGGTGCTGCCGGGGGCCGCGCTGTTCCTGTGGCAGGCGACAGGCAGCCGGGTGCAGGGGAATTGGCCGGCGGTGCTGTATCCGGCGGCTGCCATCGCCGCCGCGGGGCTACTGCGCGCGCCGGGCTGGATGCGGCTGCGCGTGCCGGCGCTGGTGGTCGGCGCGGTGATGACCGGTGCTGTGTATCTCCAGGCCGTGGCCGCGCCGCTGCCGCTGCCGCGCCGGTCGGACCCGACCCTGGCTCGCCTCGGCGGGTGGGACGGCTTCACCGCCGAGGTCGCGGCGGCCGCCGATCGCGAGGGCGCCGCCTTCATCGCGGCGGAGGAATACGGGCTGGCCTCGATGCTCGCCTTCGGCCTGCCGCGCGGGCGGGTCGTGGTGGCGATGGATGCGCGCTGGCGATATTTCGCGCTGCCATCGCCGCCGATGGCCGTAACCGGCATGCTGGTCCGCAGCGAACGACGAGGGGACGGGCCACCGCTATGGCCCGGCGCCGAGGCGGTGCCCGGCGCGCGGCTGGTCCGCAGCCGGGGCGGGATCGAGGCGGAGGCCTACAGGCTGTTCCGCGTCGGCACCGCGCCGGGCCAGCCTCCTGCCGTGGTGCTGCCGCGCCCGGCCGACTGAAACGCTTGAAGGCGGCCGCGCCGTGCCGATCTCTCAGGCCGTATGGAGTGACCGAGATGCCGATCCGAATCCCCCGCGGCTGGGAGACCCCCGAATCCCTCGTGACGCCCGAGCACCTGGTGTTCGGCCGCCGCAAGGCCTTCGGGCTGGGTGCTGGGATGCTGGGTGTCGCCGGTGCGGCGCAGGCGCAGGGCGCCGCCGGCGCGCTGCCGCCCGCCATGCGGAACACCCGCTACGCCCCGGGCCGCGACATCACGCCCGAGGGCGATGTCACCACCTTCAACAACTACTATGAATTCGGCACCAGCAAGTCGGTCAGCCGCCCCGCCCAGCGCCTGCCCCAGCGCCCCTGGACCGTGAAGGTCGAGGGTATGGTGGAAACCCCGCGCGAATTCGGCATCGAGGACCTGCTGCGGACCATGCCGATCGAGGAGCGCGTCTATCGCCTGCGCTGCGTCGAGGCCTGGTCGATGGTGGTTCCCTGGACCGGCTTTCCGCTGAGCGCGCTGCTCGACCAGGTCAAGCCGCTGGCCTCCGCCCGCTACGTGGTGTTCGAGACGGCGGCGCTGCCGGCCGTGATGCCGGGGCTGCGCCAATCCTGGTATCCCTGGCCCTACACCGAGGGCTGCACGGTGGCCGAGGCCGCCAACGAGCTGTCCTTCATGGTGGTCGGCGCCTATGGCAAGCTGCTGCCGCCGCAGAATGGCGGGCCGATCCGCTTCCACCAGCCCTGGAAATACGGCTTCAAGGCCGGCAAGTCGGTCGTGAAGATCACCCTGACCGACCGCCGCCCGGTGTCCTTCTGGGAACGCATCCAGGCCTCCGAATACGGCTTCTGGGCCAATGTGAACCCCGAGGTGGGGCATCCGCGCTGGAGCCAGGCGAGCGAGCGTGTGCTCGGCACCAATGCGCGCATTCCGACTCAGTTGTTCAATGGCTATGGCGAGTTCGTCTCGGGGCTTTACAGCGGCCTGCAAGGTGAGCGACTTTGGGCATGAAATGGTCCTGCGAACGATAGCCTTCGTCCTGTTCGGTCTCGCCCTGTGCATGGGCGTGTACCAGGGTTGGCGCTACCCGATGAGCACGATGTTCTATGGGAGCGGCGGCGGGCAGACGTGGTTGCAGCGGCTGGTCGGGCCGGACCTCTGGAGCGCCGCCTTCGTGCCGCTCCTGACGCTGCCGGCCTGGTCGCTGCCGGCCTTCATCGGCGTGGTGTTCATGATCGCCGCGGCGATGCGGCCGGGCCGGGGCTGACGCCACCGGCCCGCATCGCGCCTATTCGACCCGCGCGCCCGAAATCTCCACGATCCGTTGCCACCGCGGAACCTCGCCGCGGATCATGGCCGCCGCCGCCGCCGGGCTCTCGCTGAGCACGATACCGTAGCCGAGCGGGCGCATGCGGTCGATGAATTCGCGCTGGCGGGCGACGGTCTGCACCGCCTCGAAAATGCGCTGCACGACCGGGGCGGGGGTATTGCCCGCGGTGGTGACCACGTTCCAGTTGATCAGCGAATGCTCGCCCAGGCCGAGATCGGCGAAGGCCTTCATGCCGGGCACCTGCGGCAGCAGCGCGATGGGATCGCCCGAGGAGACCGCCAGCGCCTTGAAGCGCCCGGCCTCCACATGCGGCATCAGCGCCGGCATGACATCGAACATCATGTCGATGGTGCCCGAGAGCAGGTCGTTGATGGCCGGCCCGCCGCCGCGATAGGGCACGTGCAGGATCTTCGCATCGGCAAAGCGGTTCACCGCCGAGATGTTCAGGTGCGACGAGGTGCCGGTGCCCGACGAGCCCATCTTCACCTGTTCCGGATTGGCGCGAGACCACTGCACCAGCGCGCGGAAGTCGGTCCAGCCGCGCGTCTGCGCCGTCTGCGCGTTCACCACGCACAGTAGCACGCCGTCGGTGAGTTGCGTGACGGGGGTGAGGTCGCGCAGCGGGTCGAAGGGCATGCGCGCATGCATGAAGGGCATGGCGCAGTAGGATGTCGCGCTGACCAGCCCGATCACCGTGCCGTCGCGGTCCCCCTTGGCGATGGCGTCCGCGCCGATCAGCCCGCCGGCGCCGGCGCGGTTCTCGACCACCACGGTCTGGCCCAGCACCGGGCCCAGCCGGTCGGCCAGCAGGCGGGAGGTGATGTCCACCGCGCCGCCTGGCGGGAAGGGGACGATGACGCGCACGGTGCGCCCGCCGGCCAGCGGCTGGGACAGTGCAGGCGCGGCGAGCGTGCCGGCGGCGGCGCCCAGCAGCAGGCGGCGACCAAGGGTGGCGTGCATGGGCATGGCGGTGGCTCCGGCGAGGTGTCGCGCGCCAGCCTGCCGCGCCGGCGCCGCCCGGGGAAGCCCCGGTTCAGCCGCGCCCCAGCGCCGCCCGTGCCGCAGCGACCGCGAGATGCGTCGCCTCGGTCAGGTCGTAGGCGCCGAACTGGTCGGGCAGAGCCCATGCGACCTCGCTGACGTCGTCGGCGGCCGCGGCCTCGCCGGCCAGCCATTCGGCGGTGAAGTCGATGATGGTGTAGTGGTAGCGGGCGCGGCCGTCCTCGTCGGCGGTGATGGCATCGACCACCGTCGCCAGTACCATGGGGCCGACCTCGATGCCGGTCTCCTCGAGCAATTCGCGCCGGGCGGTGGTCTCGGCGGTCTCTCCGAGATGCTGGGCGCCGCCGGGCAGGGACCACTGGCCCATGCGCGGCGGCTTGCCGCGGCGCACAAGCAGGACGTGGTCGCCCTTGAAGACGATGCAGCCGATGCCGACCCAGGGGCGGTCGGGGTATTCGCGGCCGGTCACTGCGGGCGGGGCGGTTCGGCGGGCGTCTGCGGTGTCGCGGCCGGGGCGGCGGGTGGCGTCGCGGCAGCCGGGGCGTCCGCAGGCGGTGCCTCGGGGGCCTCGGCCGGCGGCGGCTCGGCGGCGCGCAGATCCGACAGCAGCGGCACGAAGGCCTTTTCCTTCCAGGCACCGACCTGGTAGGCCCAGCCGCGCCAGCGGGCGTTCAGCCGCGCGGCCTCGTCGTCGCCCTCGGCGGCGAGGGTGACCCACAGCGCCTCGCCGTCCCTGCGCGGGCGCACCACGATGGCGAGGTTGTCGGTCAGTTCGAAGCGGCCTTCGCCCAGCGCCTCGCCGGGGATGTCAGCCTCGGGGCGGACATCGAGGAAGGTGAGGAATTCGAAGGCGCGCCCGGCCTCGTCGAGCGAGGTTTCATCCGTGGGCGGCGCGTCGGCGGGGGCGGTGATCCGCAGCGTGCCGTCGGGTTCGCCGCTGCGTTCCAGCACCAGCGGCGGCTGGCCGGTGCGCGCCACGGCGATGCGGCGGATGCGTTCGCGCGGGATGTTCGCGATGTCGCGATCCAGCCAGAGCTGCGGGTCGGAATCGACCGGGATGCGGCCTTCCGCCAGCCAGGCCTGGTTCTCGCCGGGGCGGCGCACATAGGCACTTTCCGGCACGTTGCCCTGGGTGCGGACGCGGCGGCGGCCGATTACCAGCTCCGCGATCACGCCGCCCTGCGCGTCCAGCACGCGCACCAGCGTCGAGGTCGCGCCCGGGCGTTCCGGGTCCTCGACGCCGAGGCGGTCGAGCAGTTCCGGGTTCGCGGTGCGCGGTTCGGTCAGCCGCAGTTCGGTCAGGCCGACCAGGAGTTCGCGCACCTTCTCCTGGCGCACCGGGTAGCCGCCCTTGGCGGGCAGCACCCAGGTCTCTCCGCGCCGCGTGATCTCCAGCGTGCCGTCATGGCGCTTCGCCTCGATCCGCGCGGCACCCTGGAGGCGCTGCGCCAGGCCCGGGAAGGCCAGCGCCGCGCCGGAAGGCGGCGGCGGGGCCTCGGTGCCGGGCTTGAGCAGCAATGCCCCGCCCACCGCTGCGACCGCGGCGCCGGAGAGCAACAACAGGCTGCGTCGGTCCATCGCGCGTCCCTCCTCAGGCCCGCGCCGCGGCGCGGCGGCGGCGGCGCGCCACGCCCAGGCCGATGGCGAATAGCGTCAGCAGCAGCGGCACGGCGGCGATGTTGATGACGCGCAGCCAGGTCTCGGTGCGCTCGATGTCGCGCCTTAGGTCGAGCTGCACGGCGCGCAGCTGCTGCCGTGTCTGGAGGATCTGCGCGCGCGCGGCGTCGATCTCGGCGCGCTGCTCGGCGGTGATGACGGCGCTGGACTGGCCGCGCTCGCCGCCCTGGCGCAGTTCGCGCAGGCGGCGCTCGGTGGCCTGGAGGCGCTCGGTCAATTCGCGTTCGGTCTGGCGGAAGCGGGCATCGGCATCGCGGCGGATATCGTCCACAACCGTGAAGGGTCGCAGCGATTCACCGCGCGAGCGCAGCGAGATCAGCGCATCGCCACCCGCGAAGGTGTCCACCAGGTTCGCCACCAGCGCGCCATTGTCGCTGAAGGGCGAAGCGACCTGCTGGCCGAAGAAATCCTGCACGCGGACCCAGAAGCGGTCCTCCAGCACGTCGGCATCGTTGAACACCACGAAATTCGCGGCACCTTCGCTGCGCGGGCGGTGCGCGGGGAAGTCGGCGGGGCGCTCGGTGCCCTCGGGCGGCGGCGGCGGGCCCTCGGGGAAGGCGGAAGGGATCTCGCCGCGGATGTGCGCGGCGATGGTGCGGCGCAGGCCGTCCGGGCGGAACTCGGCCAGGATGCGGGCGGGGTCGGGGTTGTTCTGCACGCGCTCGACGTTCGCGGTCATGCTGCGGTCGGAGCTGGTCAGCAGCGGGGTGACTTCCACGCTGGACCCGTCGCGGCGTTGCAGCCAGCCGGCCGAGGCGACCGTCACCTGGTTGAGCTGCGCGGTCGCGACCTCCGCCTGGCTGATCGAATCGCCCTGGAGGTTGAACCAGGCCACGTAGTCCACTGCCTGCACGCGGTCGGTGGGGTTGGCGCGCACGCGCCAGGCGCCGCGCAGGTCGAGCACCACGCCATCATGCGGCGCGGTGATGCCCCAGGGGTTCAGCAGCCGGTCGAGGTTCGACGATGTCTGCCGCGGCGGCTGCCCGCCAGGGCCGGGTCGGCTGGCCTGGCCCTCGGAATGCGGGTCGGTGAAGACGATCAGCTTGCCGCCGCGCATCACGAACTGGTCGATGGCGTACAGCGTCGTGTCGGGCAGGCCCTGCGGATGGATCACCATCAGCACCTGCACGTCGTCATTGATGCGCTGCGCGTCGAGCGCGACGTCCTGCACCGTGAAGAACTGCCGCAGCGTCTGCATGAAGGCATAGGGCTGCCCGGCAGGCCCGCCACGCATCATCATCATCATGCGCGGGTCGCCGTTCACCGGCAGGGAGGACATGACGCCCACGATCGGCCGGCGCGGGTTGGACAGCTCATAGACCAGCCGCGTCAGGTCGAATTCCAGGAAGCGCTCGCGTTCGGGCTGGAAGAACGGGACGGTGCGTTCGTCATCCAGCAGGTTCACGCCGGCCAGGCCGAAATAGATCTGCTCGCCGGACTGGTCGACCGGCACGCCTTGCAGGCCGTAGGCCAGGGCGCGGTCCTCGGTCTCGCTGAAGGGTTCGGGGTCGAAGACTTCCAGGCGCACGCGGCCGTTCGAGACGGCGACGTATTCCTCGAGCATGGCGCGCACGCGCTCGGCATAGGCGCCGTAGGCGGGCACCGCCGAACCGAGCCGGCGGGAATAGAACAGCCGCAGCGTCACCGGGTCCTGCAAGCCTTGCAGCACCGATACCGTGCCGGAGGACAACGTGTAGAGCCGCTGCTGCGTCAGATCGACGCGCGCGCGCGGCGCCAACCGGTCCACCAGCATGTTGACGCCAACCGCCAGGACGGCGGCGGCGAGGATGCCGACCGCCGAGGACCACAGGCGCCGCGAACCGGCGCGCGGAGAAGCCATGCCGCTCATCGGATCAATCCGCCTTCCGGTGGTCGATCACCACCGCGTTCACGAACAGGAAGAAGCCCATGAAGGACAGGAAGAACATCACGTCCCTGAGCGCGATCACGCCGCGCGTCAGGCTGTTGAAGCGGTCCGAGACCGACAGCCCGCGCGCGACTTCCGCCAGCAGTGGGATGCGCTGGGACAGGAATTCCGTGACGATCGGCGACCCCGCCGCGGCGAAAACGAAGCACACAGCGACGGCGAGCACGAAGGCGATGACCTGGTTCTTGGTCATGGCCGACATCGCCGCGCCCACGGCCAGGTACGCGCCGGCCACCAGCAGGCAGCCGACATACCCCGCCGCGATCACGCCATTGTCCGGGCTGCCGAGGTAATTGACCGTCAGCACCAGCGGGAAGGTCAGCAGCAGCGCGATGGCGCAGAAGGCCCAGGCGGCGAGGAACTTGCCCAGCACCGCCTGCCATTGCGGCAGCGGCAGCGTCAGCAGCAATTCGATGGTGCCCAGGCGCCGTTCCTCGGCCCAGAGGCGCATGGTCAGCGCCGGAACCAGGAACAGGAACAACCAGGGCACGAAGTTGAAGAACGGCCCGAGATCCGCCTGCCCGCGGGCGAAGAAGCCGCCCAGCGTGAAGGTCAGCGCGCCCGCCATCATCAGGAAGATGACGATGAACACATAGGCGACCGGGGTCGCGAAATAGCCGGCCAATTCGCGCCGGGCGACGATCAGCGCACCCATTACGCGGCCTCCAGCGGCTTCGTGGTCAATTCGCGGAACACCTGTTCCAGGGTCTTGCCGGGCTGTTCCAGCGCCTTCGGCGTCGCATCCGCCAGCACGCGCCCGTGGGCGATGACGATGGCGCGCGTGCAGACCGCCTCCACTTCTTCGAGAATGTGGGTGGAGATCAGGATCGCCTTCTCGGGCGCCATGCGGCGGATCAATTGCCGCACCTCGTGCTTCTGGTTGGGGTCCAACCCGTCGGTGGGTTCGTCCAGCACCAGCACCGGCGGGTCGTGCAGCAGGGATTGCGCCAGGCCGACGCGACGCTTGAAGCCCTTGGACAGCGTCTCGATCGGCTGCAACCGCACGCCGTCGAGCTGCGTGAGGTCCATCGCGCCATCGACGCGCGTCGCGACATCGGCGCCGCGATAGCCGCGGATGCGGGCGCAGAAGGCCAGGAAGGCGCTGACCGTCATCTCGGGGTAGGTGGGCGCGCCCTCGGGCAGGTAGCCCAGGCTGCGCTTGGCCGCGACGGGGTGGTCCACCACGTCCTGGTCGCAGATGCGCGCGGTGCCGGCGGTGGGTGTGACGAAGCCCGCCAGCATCTTCATGGTGGTGGACTTGCCGGCACCATTGGGGCCCAGGAAGCCCACGACTTCGCCACGCCCCACGGTGAACGACACGTCGTCCACGGCCGTGAAGGCGCCAAAGCGTTTGGTCAGGCGCTCGATCTCGATCAACGCGGCCAAGGCCGGTCTCCCCTGCGATTCGTTCGGTCGGGCATGCGCCATCGGCGGCGGGGCGCGATTTGACCCGCCCGGGCGCCGGATGCAACCCCTGGCGGGTCAACCGGCCTCGAGCGGGGCCATCGACAGGTCGTGGCCGAAGATCGCCAGAAGCGTCTGCGCCGCCCGTCCGCGGGGGGATGCCAGCGCGGCATCACGCTCCAGCAGCACTTCGGCGTCGCGATGGGCGGTCTCGACGAGGCGGGCGTATTCCTCGGGGTCCTCGCGCGGGTCGAGCAGCCGCGACCCGGGCAGCCCGGCCTGGCGGGCGCCGAGCGCATCGCCGCCGCCGCGGGCGCGCAGATCCTCCTCGGCGATCTCGAAGCCGTCGTCGGATTCGCGCAGCACCAGCAGGCGGCGCTTCTCGCCCTCGGTGAGCCCCGGCGAATGGACCAGCAGGCAGGAGGACGGCTTGGTGCCGCGCCCGACCCGCCCGCGCAGCTGGTGCAGGGCGGCCAGGCCGAAGCGTTCGGCCTGTTCGACCAGCATGATGGTGGCCTCGGGCACGTCGACGCCGACTTCGATCACGGTCGTTGCGACCAGGATTCGCGTGCGCCCGGTGGCGAAATCGCGCAGCGCGGCCTCGCGCACCGCGATGTCCTGCATCCCATGCGCGAGTCCGACCTGGCCGGGGAAGCGCGCCGACAGCTCGGCGAAGCGGTCCTCGGCGGCGACGGAATCGTCGCGTTCGGACCCCGTGATGGCGCGCACCACCCAATAGGCGCGTTCCTCCCGCGCGATGGCCTCGCCGAGGCGCGCGACGATGTCCGGCAGGCGGTCCTGGCTGACCACGCGGGTGGTGATGGGCTGGCGTCCCGGCGGCTTCCCCGCGAGTCGGCTGACCGCCATCTCGCCCCAATTGGTCAGCAGCAGGGTGCGCGGGATGGGGGTGGCGGTCATCACCAGCATGTCCACGGCCTGGCCTTTTTCGGCCAGCATCAGGCGCTGGGCGACGCCGAAGCGGTGCTGTTCGTCCACCACGGCCAAGGCGAGGTCGTGAAACGCCACGCCTTCCTGGAACAGCGCATGGGTGCCGAGCACCAGGGGGATGGAGCCATCCGCGAGCCCGGCAAGGACTCGCTTGCGTTCCTTGCCCTTCACGCTGCCGGTGAGCAGCGCCACCGGCACGCCGGCCGCGCCGCACAGTTTCTCGAAGCCGCGCAGGTGCTGGCGAGCGAGCAGTTCCGTCGGCGCCATCAGCGCGGCCTGGGCACCGGCCTCGGCGGCACGCAGCATGGCCATCAGCGCAACCAGGGTCTTGCCGGCGCCGACATCGCCTTGCAGCAGGCGCAGCATGCGGCGGGGCGCGGCGAGGTCGGCGTCGATCTCGGCGATGGCCTGGCGCTGGGCTTCGGTCGGCGGAAAGCCGAAGGCGGCCAGGGCGCGTTCGCGCAGCGCGCCATCGCCGCGCAGCGCACGCCCCGGACGGTCGCGGGATCGGCGCCGCACCAGGCCCAGCGCCACCTGGCCGGCCAGCAATTCGTCATAGGCCAGGCGCTTGCGCGGCGGGTCGCCGGGTTCGGTGTCCGGTGCCTGGATGGAGCGTAGGGCGGAGGTAAAGCCGGGCCAGGCCTCGCGTTTCAGCAGCGGGCCGTCCTGCCATTCGGCGAGGTCCGGCAGCAGCGCCAGTGCTGCCGCCATGGCGCGCGTGACCGTGGGCAGGCCCAGGTTGCCCGTCAGCGGCCAGACCGGCTGGACCAGCGGGATGCCGTCCTCGCGCGCGGAGACCTGCGGGTTGACGATGACCCAGTCGTCATCCTCGGCCTTCAGCGTGCCGGCCAGCCAGCGGGTGGCACCGACCGGCAGCGCCTTCTCCGCCCAGGGCTTCTGCCAGTTCATCAGGAAGGCGGTGAGCGACTCGCCGCCGGCCTCGCCGCGCATCCGCACATAGGGGCGGCCCTGGGCGGTGCGGCCGGGCCGGTGCGACTCCACCAGCACGGGGATCAGCGCCTCGGTGTCGGGCGGCGCCTGGGAGGGGCGCTCGATGCGCCGGCGCAGCAGGTAGCGTTCCGGCAGATGCAGCAGCAGGTCCAGCACGCGCGACCCGCCGGCGGCCTTGGCGATGAGGCGCGCCTCGGCCTCCTTGACGCCCTTCAGGTCGGCAATGGGGGCGAGCAACGCCGTGAGCGCATCGGCGCCCTGCTTCACGCTCGCATCCGGTCGGGCTGACACGATTCCCATCGGCCTCTATATGCCAGCGCAGAGCCCATGACCGAACCCCAGGATCTCGACCCGCGCCGCCGCCGCCTCGTGTTCCGCGCGCTGCATCGGGGCACCAAGGAAGCCGATCTGATGATCGGCGGCTTCGTCGCGCGCAACATCGCCGCCTTCACCGAGGACGAACTCGACGCCATCGAGGCCGTGCTGGAGCACTGGGACGTGGATTTGGCGGATTGGCTCTCGGGCCGTCGCGACATTCCGCCCGAGGCCGACACGCCCATGTTGCGCCGGATGGTATCCGAATGCGGGCGCAAGGGCGCAGGCGTGCCGCCGGGGGCGGAGCGTTGAAGCCCATCGCGGTCCATGGCGCGCCGGAGGGCTTCGACGCCCTCCTGCTGTGCCGCCGCCGCGCCGAGACCGACGCGCCCGTGGTCCATGTCTGCCGCGACGATGCCCGCATGGCCCGCATGGCCGACGCGATCGGCTTTTTCGCGCCCGAGGTCGAGGTGCTGCGCTTCCCGGCCTGGGACTGCCTGCCCTATGACCGCGTCTCGCCCAACCCCGAGATCGTGGCGGAGCGCGTCGCGACGCTAACGCGCCTGCTGGAGCCGCCCGCGCGCCCGCGCATCCTGCTGACCACGGTGAATGCGCTGGCGCAGAAGGTGCCGCCGCCGGCGACCTTCCAGGACGCGACCATGACGCTGAGGAAGGGCGGGCGCGTGGCCCCGGAGGCGCTGACCAGCTTCCTGGAATCGAACGGCTACCACCGCACCGGCACGGTGATGGAACACGGCGAATACGCCGTGCGCGGCGGCATCATCGACCTGTTTCCGGCGGGCGAATCCGACCCCGTGCGCCTCGACCTGTTCGGCGACGAGATCGAGGATATGCGCCGCTTCGACACGGCCACGCAGCGCAGCGGCAAGGTCGTGCCGGAACTCCGCCTGCGCCCGGTCGGCGAGGTGTTCCTCGACGAGGACTCCCGCGCGCGCTTCCGCTCGGCCTATCGCGAATTGTTCGGCGCGGCGGCGGCGGAAGACCCGCTGTATGTGTCCGTCAGCGCCGGCCGCAAGCATCCGGGCATGGAGCATTGGGCTGGGCTGTTCCACGACCACATGGCGACGCTGATCGACTATGTGCCGGGGGCTTCCGTCAGCCTCGACCATCAGGCGGAGGATGTCGCGACCGCGCGCTTCGAGATGGTCGCCGACCACTACGAGGCGCGGCGCGTGCCGGTGCGGATCGCGGAAGGGGAGGTCCCCTATCGCCCCGCGCCGCCGGCCACGCTGCACCTGACGCGCGGCGACTGGAACGTGATGCTCTCCGGTGGGCCGGTGCTGCAATTCATCCCCTTCGCGCGCGCCGATGCGGCGCAGGGCATCGAGGCCGGCGGCCGCCCCGGCCCGCTGCTGACCGATGCGCGCACCGCCGGCGAGAACGTCTTTTCCGCCTATGCGCTGATGGCCGCGGGGCAGGTGAAGGACGGCCGCCGCCCGCTGCTGGCGGCCTGGACCAAGGGTTCGCGCGAGCGGATGGCGAACCTGCTGCGCGAGAACGGCATCGCCGCCACGCCCGCCGAGGATTGGAAATCCGCGCGCGCGCTGCCCGATGGCGTGATCACCCTGGTGGTGATGGGCCTGGAGCGCGGCTTCGTCGCCGATGGCATCTGCGTCACCGCCGAACAGGACATCCTCGGCGAGCGCATCGCCCGCCCGCCGCGCCGGCGCCGACGCGCCGACCAGTTCATCGCCGATGCCACCGAGATCGCCGATGGCGACCTGGTGGTGCACCAGGACCACGGCATCGGGCGCTACGAGGGCCTGGTCACCATCGAGGTGAACGGCGCGCCGCATGACTGCCTGAAGCTGACCTATGATGGCGGCGACCGGCTGTTCGTGCCGGTCGAGAACATCGAGATCCTCTCGCGCTTCGGCACCGAGACCGCCGGCGTGTCGCTCGACAAGCTCGGTGGCGTGTCGTGGCAGAACCGCAAGGCCAAGGCGAAGTCGCGCATCCGCGACATGGCGGGGGAACTGATCCGCACCGCGGCCATGCGCCGGATGCGGGACGGCACGCTGGCCGCACCGCCCGAGGGCGTGTGGGACGAATTCTGCGCCCGCTTCCCCTTCGCCGAGACCGAGGACCAGACCCGCGCCATCGCCGATGTGCTGGAGGACCTGTCCGCTGGCCGCCCGATGGACCGCCTGGTCTGCGGCGATGTCGGCTTCGGCAAGACCGAGATCGCGCTGCGCGCCGCCTTCGTGGTGGCGATGTCGGGCGCGCAGGTGGCGGTGGTGGTGCCGACCACGCTGCTGGCACGCCAGCACACGCGCACCTTCACCGCGCGCTTCGATGGCTTCCCGCTGGTGGTCGCGCAGCTCTCGCGCATGGTCACCGCGAAGGAAGCGGCGGAGGTGCGAGCGGGGCTGAAGGACGGCCGCATCAACATCGTGGTCGGCACGCATGCGGTTTTGGCGAAGGGCGTGGAGTTTGCCGACCTCGGCCTGGTGATCGTGGACGAGGAGCAGCATTTCGGCGTGAAGCACAAGGAGGCGCTGAAGTCGCTCAAGACCGACGTGCATGTGCTGACGCTGACCGCGACCCCCATCCCGCGCACGCTGCAACTGGCGCTGACCGGCGTGCGGGAGATGAGCATCATCGCCACGCCGCCGGTCGATCGGCTGGCGGTCCGCACCTTCATCATGCCCTGGGACCCGGTGGTGCTGCGCGAGGCGATCCAGCGCGAACGCTTCCGCGGTGGGCAGATCTTCTGCGTGGTGCCGCGCCTGGAGGACATGGCTAAGGTGGCCGAGCGCCTCGCCGAGATCGTGCCGGAAGCGCGCACCATCCAGGCGCATGGGCGGCTGTCGCCCACCGAGCTTGAGCGCGTGATGACCGAATTCGGCGACGGCAAGTACGATGTGCTGCTGTCCACCAACATCGTCGAATCCGGGTTGGACATGCCGGCGGTGAACACGCTGCTGATCCATCGCGCGGACATGTTCGGCCTCGCGCAGCTGTACCAGCTGCGCGGGCGTGTCGGGCGCGGCAAGCTGCGCGGGTATGCGTACCTGACCTGGCCGGAATCGCACCGGCTGTCGGCCGCCGCGCAGAAGCGGCTCGATGTGATGCAGACGCTGGACAATCTCGGCGCGGGCTTCACGCTGGCGTCGCACGACTTGGATATCCGCGGCGCGGGCAACCTGCTGGGCGAGGAACAGTCCGGCCAGATCCGCGAGGTCGGCATCGAGCTGTACCAGCAGATGCTCGAGGAAGCCGTGGCCGACATCAAGGCCGGGCAGGGTCGCGACGGCGGGGCGTCTGAACGCGACTGGACGCCGCAGATCAACCTCGGCCTGCCGGTGCTGATCCCGGAGACCTATGTGGCCGACCTGCCTGTGCGCCTGGGCCTTTACCGCCGCATCGGCGGGCTGGCCTCGGATGGCGAGACGGATGCGATGGGCGCCGAACTCGCCGACCGCTTCGGACCCGTCCCGACGGAGGTCGAGAACCTGCTCCAGGTGGTGACCATCAAGCGGCTGTGCCGCGAGGCGGGGGTCGAGAAGCTCGATGCCGGGCCGAAGGGCATCGTGCTGTCCTTCCGCGGCAACAGCTTCAGCAACCCGGCCGGGCTGGTGGCCTGGATGACGTCGCAGAAATCCGCGGTGAAGCTGCGCCCCGACCACAAGCTGGCGCTGCTGCGCGAGATGGACCTGGCGGCGCGGGTCAAGGCGGCGCGGGAGTTGCTGGGGGCGCTGGCGAAAGTCGCGCGAAAGGCGCGCGCGACTTAGGGGGCGCCCGCCCGCCCCGCACCCCCGGCCTGTTGCCAGGATCGCGGCGCGGCCCTAAGCCGGCTGCGTTCCGATCAAGGTGCCCTGATGCCCCTCACTGTCCCCCCGGTGGTCCGCCTGTCCTGCGTGGCGGTGGCTGCGGTCTTCCTCGTGGCCGGAGGGCCGGCGCCGGAACGCCGCACCGTGCCGCGCGCCGCCGCCGTGCCGGCCGCTGCGGCATCGGCCCCGGTCTCCGAACCCGCGCCGGTGCCGGGGCCGCTCGCCGCGCCCGCCGCCGCGATGGCTGTTGCGACGACGCCTGACCTGTCGCACCTCTCGCCTGCCGACCGCGCCCGCGCGCTGGCCGATGCGCGCCGCTGGTCGGCCACGCTCTTCCTCGGCTCCTCGGTGGCCGACGGCAAGCTGCGCGACCTGATCGTGGCGCCGTGGTCGGGTTCCTGGGGCGACGACACCATCATCGGCGGCGCGGTGCAGTACCGCCTGGCGCGCTTCTGGCGCTTCTTCATGCTCGACCTGGAAGCCGGCGGCGTCTACCGCGAGGGCGATACCAATGGCGGCGAGTTCTGGGCCGCGGCCTATCTGCGATACGACGGCTTTCCCTGGACCAACTATGTCTACACCACCTTCGGCGTGTCGATGGGCCCGGACTACGTGACGCGCCTGCCGCAGGTCGAACGCGGCACCGATGCGCGGCCCGAGGAAAACCAGTCGCGCTTCCTGAATTTCTTCTCGCCCGAACTGACCTTCGCGCTGCCGGACTACCCGCAATACGAGGTCGCGCTGCGCTACATGCACCGCAGCGGCATCTTCGGCACCTACAACGGCGTGTATGAAGGCGCGAACAGCTTCGTGCTGGGCATGCGCTACCGGTTCTGAGGCGCGGCGCTGGGCAACCTCACGGATCGCATCCACGCCCAGGCGCCCGGTCGGATCGCGCTGTCCGAACCCGGCGGCGCGCTGACCTACGCCGGCCTGTGCGACCTGGCCGAGGTGCTGGCGCAGCGGATGCTGGTGGCCGGTGTCGTGCAGGGCGATGTCGTGCACACCGTCTTCCAGGGTCCCGCCTTCCGCCTGAAGATCGCCTGCGCCATTGCCCTGGCCCGGGTCGGCGCCGTGCATGCGCCGGTGGCCGGCGCGGCGCAGGGCCTGCCAGCGCTGTGCCGGCAGACCGGTGCGCGCTTCGTCATCGCCGATACATTGCCGGCGCTGCCGCCGGGCATCGCCGGAATCGGCCTCGACCTGGGTGAATTGCTCGCGGCGCCCGTGCCAGCCGGCCTGCCTTGCGCCAGCGATCCCGCGCTGCCCTGGCTGCTGGCGCGATCCTCCGGCACGACGGGGCCGCCCAAGGCCTTCCTGATCACCCATGCGAACGAGGCCGCCCGCCACGACGCCCAGCAGGGCGACATCGCGATCCGCGCCGGCGAGCGCTTCCTCGGCTTCGTCGACCCGCAGCACTATATCGGGCTGAGCTACGTGCTGCGTTGCCTGCGATCGGGCGGCACGGCCATCGCCGCCGACCCGGATGCGGGCATCGCTGGCAATCTGCGGCGCATTGCTGACCAGCGCGTGAACTACGTCTCGACCGCGCCGGCGCATCTGTATGGGCTGGCGGCGGCGAACCAGGCCGCGCGGCTGGCGCTGCCCGACCTGCGCGTGCTGCGCGTGGGCAGCGCGGCGGTCGGCGCGGCGCGGCTGCGGCATGCCTTCGCGCACCTCACGCCCAACATCTTCATCGGCTACGGCAGCAACGAGGCCGGCATCATCGCGGTCGCGACGCCGGCCGACCTGCAGCGCGACCCCGCCACCTGCGGCCGCCCGCTGCCCGGCATGGCGGTGAGGCTGCTGGCGGCGGAGGCAGCACCTGGCCTCGGCGAGATTGCGGTGCGGTCGGAAGGCGTGGTGGACCGCTACTTGTCCGGCGGCACCGAGCGCCACTTCGCCGATGGCTGGCTGCGCCCCGGCGACCTGGCACGCATCGACGATGCCGGGCGCATCACCCTGCATGGGCGGGTGGACGATGCCATCAACTACGGCGGCACGCTGATCTCCCCGCAGGAGATCGAGGCCGTGCTGCTCGACCACCCGGCGGTGAGCGAGGCTGCCGCCTTCGCCATCGGATCCGACCTGCACCAGGACCTGCCGCAGGCCGCGGTGGTTCTGCGCCATCCGGCGGGCAGCGCGGAACTGCTGGCCTTCTGCCGCGCGCGGCTGGGGCCAAAGGCGCCGCTCGCGATCGTGCAGATGGCCGCATTGCCGCGCAACGCCATGGGCAAGGTGCTGCGCCGCGTGCTGCGCGACCGCGCCGGCGGCTGACGCGCGGCGCTTACAGGATGCGGATGCCGCGCTCGGTCGCCAGCGCGCGCCAGCGGGCGATGTCGGCCGCGATGAAGGCGCGGAATTCGGCGGGCGTCGAGCCCACCGGCTCCAGCCCCATCGCGAGCAGCTGCGGCGCCATGGCCGGGTCGTGCAGGACAGCGCGCGTCGCCACGGCCAGCGCGTCGGTCGCGGCAGCGTCCATGCCCGCCGGGCCGACCAGCCCCACCACCGAATAGGTCGAGAAGCCGGGCAGCACATCCGCCACGCGCGGGATCCAGGCGGCACCGGGCACGCTGGCGGCGCCCGCCGCGGCGATGACCTTCAGCCGACCGGCCTCGACACCGAGTCGCGCCGAGACCCAGGGGTCGATCATCAGGTCCACGCGCCCCGCCGCCACATCGCCCACCGCCGCCGCGGCGCCGCTGTAGGGCACATGGACCAGGCGCGTGCCGCTCTCGCGCGCCAGCAGTTCCAGGGTCATGTGCATCACCGTGCCGATGCCGGGCGTGGCGACCGACACGTCGCGCCCGCGCGCCAGCGCCAGCGCCTCGGCGAAGGTGGTGGCCGGGAAGCGCGTGGCGGCGACGATCACGATATGCGCGCGGGCGAGCTGCGTGACGGCGGTGAAGTCGCGGATTGTGTCGTAGGGCAGGTCCTGGCGCAGCGCCGCGTTGATGGTGTGCGCGCTGACCACGACGCCCAGCACGCCGTCGTCGGGGCGGGCGCGGGCGACGGCCTGGCTGCCGATGACGGTGCCGCCGCCGGGGCGGTTGTCCACCACGATGCGCGCGGCCAACGCGGCGGAGAGCCGCTCGGCCAGGAGGCGCGCGAAGATGTCGGTCGCGCCGCCTGGCGGGAAGGGAACCACCAGGCTCGTGGGCGGGCCGGCGGCCCGCGCGGCACCGGCCCAGCCCAGCGCGGGAATGCCATGCAGAAGGTGGCGGCGTGTGGTCATGCGCTCACCCCGGTTCGCGGGCGATGCTGCGCGGGCATGCGCGCGACTGTCAAAGCGGGCGATGCGGCGAGGGCGGAGGATGGTGGGCGCACGTGGGATCGAACCACGGACCTCCTGCGTGTCAAGCAGGCGCTCATACCACTGAGCTATGCGCCCTCCGGCCCCGGAGGCGCCGCCAAGTCCAGCAAGCGTGCCCGGCGGGGTCGCCTGATTAGACGCGGCGCGCGCGGCGCGCAAGGCCTGCCGGTCAGGCTTCCACCAGTGCTACGTCGATGAGGCGTTCGAGCACCTCGGGCTCCTGCGCGCCGGCGATCGCGTGGCGCCCGCCGATGACGAAGCAGGGCACGCCGTTGATGCCAAGGCGATGCGCGCGCAGGTTTTCCGCGTGCACCGCATCGGCCTCGGCATTGGTGTCGAGGAAGCGGTGGACGCCCGGCATGTCGAGCCCGATGCGCCCCGCCAGCACCGCCAGCGTGTCGGCATGGCCGAGGTCCGCGCCCTCGGCGAAATAGGCGTGGAACAGCGTGTCCACCATGGCATCGGCCAGGCCCTCGCGCGCCGCATGGCGCACCAGGCGATGGGCATCGAGGCTGGAGGGCATGCGGCGGATGCGGTCGAATCGGAAGGGCACGCCCTCGGCCCGGCCGAGTTCGGCGATGGTGGCATGCAGGCGGCGGGCGCGTTCCTCGCCGCCGAATTTCCGCGTCAGGAACTCCTGCCGCGGCAATCCGGCCAAGGGGATGTCCGGGTTCAACAGGAAGGGTCGCCAGAGGATCTCGGCCAGGATGTCCGGCCGGCTGCGGAGCGCCCGGCGCAACCGGCGTGCGCCGAGGTAGCACCACGGGCAGACCAGGTCGAAGACCACCTCGATCTGCAGCCGTGCGCGGGGGGGGGCGAGGATGTTCACAGCGCAACCCTAGCGGAGATTGCGTCGCGATGACAGCGGGCCGCCATGCAGAAAATGCAGCGTCCGTAATACGTTAAGGCCAGGCGTGGCGCGCCCCGGCGCGGTGCGCGCGTCACGGCGGCTGGCCGGCGGTCCGCAGCGGCGGCGCCGGTGCCTCCTGCACCCGGTCCCCGCCGGCGGCGGCGGCGGCGGCACGCGCGCCTTCCGCCGCATCGATCGCCTCGTCGAGCACGGCGCGGATGGGGCCGTCGCCGACCGCCGCGATCCCGATGCTCAAGGTCACGCGATGGCCGTCCATGCCGGGATGCGCGAGCCGGGCCGACGCCTCGCGGCGCAGCCGGGCTGCCATGAGCGTGGCGGCCTCGGCGGTGGCGGAGGGCAACAGGGCAGCGAGGGTGGTGGTGCCGGCATGGCCCGTCACGTCGCCGGCGCGGGTGGCGTCGCGGAACACCGCGGCGAAGTCGCGCAACAGGACCTCGCTGGCGCGCGGCCCGCGCGTTCGCGCAATCTCGTCCAGCCCATCGATGCTGGCGGCGACGACCGAGGCCGGGACCTGGTCGCGCAGGCAGCGCGCCATGGCCGGGATGGCCTGGTCGATCAGCAGCGTGCGATTGGGCAGGCTGGTCTGTTGGTTGACCGGTGCGGCCTGGCGCAGCTTGAGTTTCTGCCGGTCGGCCCGCCGATAGGCCTGCATGACCAACACGAAGGCCAGCGGCACCATGACATCCGCCAGCAGCCGCGCCGGCGCGCGCCAGCCGGACCCACGCGCGCCCGACAGCAGCGCATCGGCGGCCAGCAGCGCCACGGCTGCGCAGGCCAGCGTGCCGAAGGCGGCGAACAGGAAGCGCTGGGGCTGGTGGTGCCAGTCGCGCATGGCCGCCACGCCCAGGCCGGCGGCGCCGAGCCCGGCCAGCACCACGAGCACCAGCAGGACCGACAGGATGAGGGTCAATGGCGCGGCCGGGTCATGTGGCGGAAGGGGTGGGATTCGAACCCACGAGGGCTTGCACCCTGGCGGTTTTCAAGACCGCTGCCATAGACCACTCGGCCACCCTTCCGCATGGCGGGGCTTCTATTCCCCCGCGAGCCGAGCCGCCATCATCGGCGCGCCCAGGCGGAGCATGCCGTTCACATCCGCCGCCTTGTCCAGGTTCAGCACGGCATCGGCCAGCTGGCGCGCCCGCTCGGCACCCAGCACCGCGTCGGCCAGGCCGTGGAACTTGGCCCGCAGCTCGGCCTCGGTCAGGAAGTTGGCGGGTTCGCCCTTGGGCACCTGGACCTTCTTCACGAAGGTCTGGCCGCGCGCCGTCACCGTCAGCTTGCCCGACATGTATTCGGGGAAGTCGGCCTCGACCTCGGCATCCTCGACCGGTGTGATCTTCTTCATCAGCCCGCGCAGGTCGGCATCCTGGAGCCAGGCGTAGCTGTCCCACCCGAAATGGCCGCGGGCCAGGGCGCAGGCCACCACGAAGGGGCCGGAGAACTGGCCGTCCACGATATTCTGCGGGTTCTGCTTGTACTGGGTGGGCGCACCGACCAGCAGCATGCCCTTGTTGGGCAGGCCCATGGTGACGCTCTCGATCTCCTCGGCCTTGAGGCCGAGTTCCGCGCGCAGCGCCAGCGCCGCATCGACGTTCGCATGGCCATAGCGGCAGGACGGGTAGGGCTTCACCGCAGTTTCCATCAGCTCCCACTCGGTTCCCAGGCCCTGGAGCGCGCGCTCGGGCTTCGGGTTGGGGGCATAGGCGCGCAGGAAGCCGGCACGACCTTCCAGCGCCTCGCCGGCGCCGCGGAAGCCCTCGCGCGCCAGCGACGCTGCCGCCAGCCCGTTCATCGCCGACCAGCCGACCTGGAAGCGCTTGGTCCAGGCGCCGTTGGCGAGGAACTGCAGCGACCCTGCCGCCTGCGACAGCGCGATGCCGAAGGCGTCCTCGATCTGCGGGGCGGTCAGGCCGAAGACCCGTGCGGCCGCCGCCGCCGCGCCGAAGGCACCGCAGGTCGCGGTCGGGTGGTAGCCGCGGTCGTAGTGGTCGCCGCCCGGCAGCGACAGCGCGAGGCGGCAGGTCACTTCATACCCGGCCACGATCGCGCCCAGCACGGTGCGGCCATCTGCGCCCACCATCTCGGCGGCGGCGAGTGCCGCCGGGATCACCGGCGCGCCGGGATGCAGCGTGCCGGCCGCGTGCGTGTCGTCGAAGTCGAGCGAATGCGCCGTGGCGCCATTCACCAGCGCCGCGCCGGCCGGCGTGTAGCGCGCGGAGTCGCCAAACACCGCGGCCGAACCCGCCGCGAGCCCCAGCGCGCGCACCGCGGCCAGCAACGGCGCCGTGCTCTCGGCATCGTGACGACCGCGCAGCATATTGCCGACCAGGTCGAGCACGAGGAAGCGGGTGCGGTCCTGCACCTGCGCCGGCAGCGCCTCGAAGCGCATGGAAGCGGTGAAGGCGGCGAGTTCGCGCGTGACGGCGGCCATGGCGGTGTCCTCCTGGGGTTGACGACTTGTAGCATTCCCGGCGCGCCGGCCAAGGCTTCCCGCGCGCCGGCGGAGGCACGGAAGGTTTGCATCGCCGCGGGGCGCGTGGCACCTCAGCGCCATGATCCCGCGCCGCACCTTCCTCATTGCCGCTCCCCTCGCCGGATGCGGCGCTGCCGCAACGCCACCGGCCGCGCCCGTCAGCACACCCGCGCCGGCGCCGGTGCCCGCGCCGCTGCCGGTCACGCCGATCTCCTCCGTCTCCTTCGACCGCTTCGTCGAGGGCGTGAAGACCGAGGCGCGCCGGCGGGGCATCTCCCAGGCCACGGTGAATGCCGCCTTCGCCGGCGTCTCGGCGAACCGCCGCATCATCGAGCTCGACCGCCGCCAGGCCGAGGGTGGCCTCGCCTGGGAAGACTACCGCGACCGCATCATGGTGACGCCCACGCGCATCCAGAACGGCCAGCGCCTGTATCGCGAGAATGCCGACCTGCTGCGACGCATCGAACAGCGTTATCGCGTCTCGGGGCGCATCGTCGTGGCGATCTGGGGTGTGGAGACCAACTACGGCGGCAACACCGGCGGCTTCGGCGTGGTCGAGGCGCTGACGACGCTGGCCTGGGAAGGCCGCCGAGCATCCTATTTCCGAAACGAATTGTTCGCCGCGCTCAAGATCATCGACGAAGGCCATATCCGCGCCGAGCGCATGCGCGGGTCCTGGGCGGGCGCGATGGGGCAACCGCAATTCATGCCGTCCAACTTCGACCGCCTGGCGGTGGATTTCGACGGCGACGGGCGGCGCGACATCTGGGACACGCGCGCCGATGCGCTCGGTTCGATCGCCCACTACTTCCAGCGCAGTGGCTGGCGGGAGGGTGAAGCCTGGGGCTTCGAGGCGCGCCCGCCGACGGGATTCACCCTGGCCGGCGCCGATACGGAAACGCGCCGTCCGCTGCGCGAGTTCAACCGCCTGGGCTGGCGCACCGCTTCCGGCGGCGCGCTGCCCGACGGGCCGGAGGCGCAGGTCGTGCTGCCGTCGCGCGGTGCGGGCCAGGTCTTCCTGGGCCATCACAACCTGCGCGTCATCCGCCGCTACAATTCGCCGGTGAATTACGGCCTGGCGGTCGGGCTGCTGTCGGATCGCGTGGGGTGAGGGGGGGCGCCCTGCTGCTGGCGGCGCTGCTGGCAGGCTGCGCCAGCCCGCCGCCGGCGCGCTACGTGGTCGGCGACGCCTACCGGATGGGCGGCGTGTGGTCCTACCCGCGCGAGGATTTCGCGCTGGTGGAAACCGGGCTGGCCGCGCGCCACACGGTTGCCGGCTGGTCGGCGCCCACGGCGAATGGCGAAGCCTGGAGCGACGGCCGCGCGTTGGCCGCGCATCGGACACTGCAACTGCCGGCGGTGGTGGCGGTGACGAACCTGCAGAACGGTCGCACCCTGCTGGTGCGGGTCAATGACCGCGGGCCGGTCAATCCCGGCCGCGTCATCGGGCTGTCGGATCGCGCGGCAACGTTGCTCGGCATTCCCGCCGGCGGCACCGCGCAGGTCCGCATCGCGGTGGATGGCGAGCGCAGCCGCGCGCTGGCCGAGGCCGCGCCCGCCGCCGAGCGCCCGCCGCTGCCCATCGAGGCCGCGCCGCGCGCCGCCGTCGCCACCGAAAACCTGGACGCCCCGCCAGGCGCGCGGTCCGCCACGCCCGCGCGCGCCGCGGAACCGGTGCGCCAGCCGAACGCCGCGACTGCCTCACGCCCACCCACCGACACGCCGCTGCCCGAAACCATCGCGCAATCCGCCCCGAGCCCTGGCCGGGTGATGCTGGAGGCCGGCACGCTGTCGCGCCCCGATGCTGCCGCGCGGCTTGCCGCACGCATCCCCGGCGCGCGCGTCGAAGCCTTCGGGCCGCGGCGCGACCAGCAGTACCGCGTGCGGATCGGCCCGTTCGATTCCGTCGCCGCGGCCGACGCGGCGCTTGAGCGGACCCTTGCCGCCGGCGTATCCGGTGCGCGCATCCTGGTGGACTGACACGCCGCCGATTCGGGAGAATCCTGCCATGACCGATCGACGCACCTTGCTGGGTGGCGCGATGGGCGCCGTGCTCGCCGGCCCGGCCCTGGCGCAGACCCGCCCGCAGGGCCGCCGCCAGCCCGGCCCGACGCGGCCGGCCAGCGCACCGGCCGACACGCCGCTCGGCCCCGTCGATGTCGGCGCGCGCCAGGCGCTGATGGTGGATTTCGCGACCGGCGCCGTGCTGCTGGAAAAGAACGCCGACCAGCAGATGCCGCCATCGTCCATGTCCAAGCTGATGACGATGTATGTGGTGTTCGAGAAGCTGAAGGCCGGGCAGCTCCAGCTCGACCAGATGCTGCCGGTCAGCGAGCGCGCCTGGCGCATGGGCGGATCGAAGATGTTCGTGGAGCTCGGTTCGCAGATCAAGGTCGAGGACCTGATCCGCGGCGTCATCGTGCAGTCGGGCAACGACGCCTGCATCGTGCTGGCGGAGGCGATCAGCGGATCGGAACAGCAATTCGCCGATCTGCTGAACGAAACCGGCCGACGCATCGGGTTGCAGAACAGCAATTTCCGCAATTCCACCGGCTGGCCCGACCCGGAGCACCGCACCACGGCGCGCGACCTGAGCATCCTGGCGCGGCGGCTGATCCAGGACTTCCCTGACTTCTACGCCTATTACAACGAACGTTCCTTCCGCTTCAACAACATCGCCCAGGAGAACCGCAACCCGCTGCTGGCACGCGTGGCGGGTGCCGATGGCCTCAAGACCGGCCATACCGAGGAAGCGGGCTATGGGCTGACCGGCAGCGCGGTGCGCGGCGACCGCCGGGTGATCCTGGTGGTGAACGGCCTGCCATCCATGCGCGCGCGCGCCGAGGAGAGCGAGCGGCTGATGGAATGGGCCTTCCGCGAATTCGAGGCGGTGGTGCTGTTCCGCGCCCAGGACACGATCGAGGACGTGCCGGTCTACCTGGGCGAGCGCAACCGTGTGCCGATGGTGGGCGGGCGCGACCTGGTGCTGACCCTGCCGCGGCAGTGGCGGCGCAACATGCAGGTGCGCCTGCGCTACGAGGCGCCGCTGACCGCGCCGGTCGCGCGCGGGCAGACCATCGGCACCATGGTGGTATCGGGGCAGGGCGTGCCGCAGATGGAAGTGCCGCTTATGGCGGGGGCGGATGTCGAGCGGCTGGGCATCGTGTCGCGCATCCCGGCGGTGGTCAGCCGGCTGGTCTTCGGCAGCTAGAGTATCCCCTCCCGCCGGAACGAAAACACGCGGCCGTTGCCGATGATGACGTGGTCATGCACCACGATGGACAGCACGCCGGCGGCCTTCTTGACCTCGGCTGTCATGGCGATGTCCTCGCGCGAGGGGGTCGGGTCGCCCGAGGGGTGGTTGTGGACCAGCAGGATCGCGGTGGCGTGCAGTTCAAGGGCGCGCTTCACCACCTCGCGCGGGTAGACCGGGGTGTGGTTGACCGTGCCGCGGGCCTGCGCCTCGTCGGCCAGGAGGCGGTTCTTGGTGTCCAGGAACAGGATGCGGAACTGCTCCACCCGCTCGCGCGCCATGACGGCGTGCAGGTAGTCCATCAGGCGGTCCCAGTTGTTGAGCACCGGCTTCTCGGCGGCCTCGGCACGCGCCAGGCGCAGGGCGGAGGCCTGCACCAGCTTGATCGCCGCGACCGAATGCGGCCCGAGGCCGCGCGTGTCCATCAGCTGCGGCACCGGCGCGGCCAGCACCGCGGCGAAGCTGCCGTAGCGGTTGATCAGCGACTTCGCGAGCGGCTTGGTGTCGCCGGTCTTGAAGGCGAAGAACAGCAGCATCTCCAGCATTTCGTAGTCCGCCAGCGAATCCGGGCCGCGGTCGAGCAGGCGGTCGCGCATGCGGGAGCGATGGCCCACCGGGCCGGTGCTGGGGAAGGGGACGTCGCCGCGATCGGGCGGGGGCACGGGGGCCCGCTGCGTGTAGCCGGGGTCCGGCGCCTCCCGCGGTGCGGGGGGCGGGGCGGACCAGCGGGCCGGCGCCTCGGCGAAGCCGCGGGGCTTGGCATCCGGCGCAGGCGCCTCGGGGCCAGTGCCGAGCAGGCGCCTGAACCACATGGGGGAAGCTCCCTAGGGAAATACACCAAATAATTGAATCATTCGATGATTCAATCAAGCGAGGATTGCCATGACGCCGTTTGACGCCGCTGCGTCGCGGCGCCACACCGCAGCCATGGCGAGGCATGGTCGGTTCATCACGCTGGAAGGCGGCGAGGGGGCGGGGAAATCCACCCAGGCGAAGCGTTTGGCCGCCGCCATCGCGCGGTCGGGCGTGCCGGTGCTGCGGACGCGCGAACCCGGCGGCACGCCCGGCGCCGAGCGCATCCGCGCCCTGCTGCTGGGCCACGGGCCATGGGACCCGGTGGCCGAGGCCATGATGATGTTCGCCGCGCGGCGCGAGCATGTGGCGAAGGTGATCCGCCCCTTCCTGGCCGCCGGCGGCTGGGTGGTGTGCGACCGCTTCGCCGATTCCACGCTGGCCTACCAGGGCGCGCAGGGGCTGCCGCGCGATGTCTGGGCAAGGCTGGCGGAGGTGGCGCTGGACGGCTTTGCGCCGGACCTGACGCTGGTTCTGGACCTGCCGCCGGAGTCCGGCATCGCGCGCGCGGCCGCACGGTCCGGCGCCGATCGCTATGAACGCATGGGTGCGGCGTTCCATGCGGCGGTCCGCGAGGGCTTCCTGGCCATCGCGGCCGCCGAGCCGTCGCGCTGCGTGTTGCTGGATGCAGCCCAGGGGCCGGATGCAGTGGAGGGCGCGATCCGCGCGGCCGTCCAGGCGCGGCTTGGGATCGCACCATGATCCGTCGCCCTGCGCGCGCCGGCGCTTGATGGACCCGCGCGCTAATCCCGAGTTGGTCGGCCACGACGCCGCGGCGCGCAGCATGGAGGCCGCCGCGCGGTCGGGACGGATGCATCATGCCTGGCTGATCTGCGGGCCGCCGGGCATCGGCAAGGCGACGCTCGCCTGGCGCTTCGCGCGCTGGCTGCTGGCGGGCATGCCCGAGGGTGCGGCGCCGCTGGCGGTGGACCCGGCCTCGGCCGTGTTCCGCCGCGTCGCGGCCGACACCCATGCCGACTTGTTCGCGCTGGAGCCCAATACCGGCGAACGCGGCGTGAAGCGCATCCTGCGCGTGGACGATGCGAAGGACGCCGTGCGCTTCCTGACCCAGACCGCCGCCGAGGGCGGCTGGCGCGTGGTGGTGATGGACGAGGCCGAGCGCGCCGACCAGGCCGCCGTGCAGAACACCCTGCTGAAGACGCTGGAGGAACCGCCGCCGAAGACCGTGCTGCTGCTGGTCTGCGCCGCGCCGCAGAAACTGCTGCCGACGATCCGCAGCCGCTGCCGGCGGCTCGACCTGAACCCGCTCGCGCCCGCGGAGATGGAAGGGCTGCTGGCACGCCTGCTGCCCGATATGCCTGCCGGCGAACGCGCGCGCCTGGCGACCCTCGCCGATGGCGCGCCCGGCCGTGCCCTGGCGCTCGCCGAGGCCGGCGGGTTGGAATGGCTTGTGATGGTGGAGGCCAGCCTGGCCGCGCTGAACAAGCCCGAGCCACCGCGCGACCATGTGCTGGCCGACAAGCTGGCCGCAGACCGCACCGGCGGCGCCTTCGGCATCTTCATGGGGCTGTTGCGCGGGGCCATTGCGGCGGCATTGCGCGAGGCCGCGCGCGGGCGCCCCGCGCCGCCCTGGCTGGAGCGCCATCCGCTTGCCGTGTGGGCGGGGCTGTGGGATAGGCTCGGCGACCTTGCGGACGACACCGAGCGGTTGAATCTCGACCGCAAGCAGGCGGTGCTGACGGGCCTGTCCTGGCTCGCGCGGCCCTGATCCTGGAGCGTTTTCAAATCGGGCGGCTTCGCCCGACGACTCGGAAAACGCGACCAAACCAAGGCGCGCTTCTTGAGCGTTATGCCGCGCACTGGTGTGGCCTGAGCACGTTGACCCGGAACCGGACAGCCCATGGCGAAGCCAGCGATCTACTACACCACGCCGATCTACTACGTGAACGACAAGCCCCATATCGGGCATGCGTATACCTCGCTGGCGACCGACGTGCTGGCGCGCTTCAAGCGGCTCGACGGGCACGAGGTGTTCTTCCTGACCGGCACGGACGAGCACGGCCAGAAGGTCGAGAAGGCGGCGCAGGATGCCGGCGAGGACCCGCAGGCCTTCACCGACCGCGTCAGCCAGGCGTTTCGCGACCTGACGGCCGTGATGGGCTTCTCGAACGACGACTTCATCCGCACCACCGAGCCGCGCCACAAGGCGGCCTGCGTCGCGCTGTGGAAGGTGCTGGCGGAACGCGGCGAGATCTACCTCGGTGACTACGAGGGCTGGTATGCCGTTCGCGATGAAGCATTCTACGGCGCGGATGAGATCGTTGAACGCGACGGGGTGAAATACGCGCCGACCGGCGCGCCGGTGGAGTGGGTGAGGGAGCCTTCCTACTTCTTCCGCCTGGGCAAGTGGCTGCCGGAGCTGCTGCGCCGCTACGACCTGCCCGAGGGCGACGCGGAGCGCATCGAGATCCAGCCCGAGAGCCGCCGCAACGAGGTGCGCGCCTTCATCCAGCAGGGGTTGAAGGATTTTGGCGAGGGCTCGCCGAAGCTGGACCTGTCCGTCTCGCGCACCTCCTTCAAGTGGGGCGTGAAGGTGCCAGGCGACGAGGCGCATGTGATGTATGTCTGGGTCGATGCGCTGACCAACTACATCACCGCGGCGGGGTATCCCGACACGACCGCGCCGCGCTGGAAGTTCTGGCCGGCCGATGTGCATTTCGTCGGCAAGGACATCGTGCGGTTCCACACCATCTACTGGCCGGCGATGCTGCTGGCGGCCGGGCTGCCGACCGCGAAGCGCGTGTTTGCCCATGGCTGGTGGACGAATGAGGGGCAGAAGATCAGCAAGTCCCTGGGCAACGTGATCGATCCTGTCGCGCTGGTGGAGGAATACGGGCTCGACGCCGTGCGCTACTTCCTGCTGCGGGAGGTGCCCTTCGGGCAGGATGGGGATTTCTCGCGCAAGGCGCTGGTGAACCGGTTGAACGGGGAGCTGGCGGATGCGCTGGGGAACCTGGCGAACCGGACGCTGTCGCTGATCCAGCGGAACTGCGAAGGGAAGCTGCCCGAAGCCGGCGATGCAACCGTGGGTGGCGCGCTGATTGCAGGGATCGCGCTGTTGCCGGGCCAGGTGAGGGACCGGCTGGACCGCCAGGAATTCCACCTGGCGCTGGAAGCGGTGATGGCCTCGGTGCGCGACGCGAATGCCTACATCACGGTCGAGGCGCCCTGGGCGCTGAAGAAGACCGACCCGCTCCGCATGGCCGCGGTGCTGCGGCACCTCCATACGGCGTTGCGCTGCTACGCCACGCTGCTGCAGCCCTTCATGCCGACGACCGCCGGGGCGATGCTGGACCAGTTGGGCGTGCCGGGCGATGCGCGGGAGATCGCGGCGCTGGACCGCCCGCTGGATGCCGGCATCGCGCTGCCGCCGCCCGCGCCGCTGTTCCGCAAGATCGACCTCGCGGCCGCCTGATGCTGATCGACAGCCACTGCCACCTCGACCACTCGGCCGATGCCGAGGTCTTCGATCTGATTGCCCGAGCCAAGAACGCCGGCGTTGAGCGCATGGTCACCATCGGCGTGCGGATGTCCCAGGCTGCCAAGGTCAAGGAACTCGCGGACCGCCACCCCGAGGTCTGGGGCACCGTCGGCATCCACCCCCACAATGCCGGCGAAGGGCCTCTGCCCACCTCGGAGGAGATCGCCGCCGAGGCCGACCACCCGCGCATCATCGGCATCGGCGAATCCGGCCTGGATTATTTCTACGACAAGGCACCGCGCGACGCGCAGGCGGAGAATTTCCGCCGCCATATCCGTGCCGCGCGGATCGCCGGCCTGCCCTTGTGCATCCATGCGCGTCAGGCGGATGACGACATCGTGGCTATCCTGCGCGAGGAACGCGAGGCCGGCGGGCCCTTCGACTTCCTGCTGCATTGCTTCAGCAGCGGGCGGGCGCTGGCGGAACAGGCGGTGGCGATGGGGGGCTATGTCTCCTTCTCCGGCATCCTGACATTTCCGAAATCCCAGGAATTCAGGGAGATTGCCGCCGATCTTCCGGCCGACCGGCTGCTGGTGGAGACCGATGCGCCCTACCTCGCGCCGGTGCCGTTCAGGGGGAAGCGCTGCGAGCCCGCCATGGTCGCCCATACCGCCCGCGTGCTGGCGGAGGTCCGCGGGCTGACCCCCGAAGCCCTGGCCGACCTGACCACCGAGAATTTCCACCGGCTGTTCAGGAAGGCCGCCTAGGACATTGTTGAAGATCACGATTCTCGGCTGCGGTGCGTCGGGCGGCGTGCCGCAGATCGGCGGTGCGGACGGGCACGGCTGGTGGGGCGCATGCGATCCCACGGACCCGCGCAACCGCCGCATGCGGACTTCCATTACCATCGAGGGTGCCGGCGCGGGGCGGCTGCTGGTGGATACCGGGCCGGACCTGCGCGCCCAGCTGCTGGCCTGCGGCGTGCCCTCGGTCGATGCCGTGCTCTACACCCATGACCATGCCGACCATGTGATGGGGCTGGACGAGATCCGCATTTTGAACCGCCTGGTCGGCCGCCCGATCGAGGCCTTCGGCATGGAGCGGACGCTCTCGATCATCCGCCAGCGCTTCGACTACGCCTTCCTGCCGTCCACCGCGCCGCATTTCTTCCGCCCGGCGGTCGAGCCGATGCGCCTGGAGGCCGGCGAGACCCGCGCGATGGCCGGCCACCTGGTCGAGACCTTCCTGCAGGACCATGCCGTGATGGACACGCTGGGGCTGCGGATTGGCGCCTTCGCCTATTCCACCGACCTGGTGCGGCTGCCGTCCGAGAGCCTGGCGCGCCTTCACGGCCTGGATACCTGGGTGGTGGGATGCTTCCAGCGGCGCCCGCACAAGGTGCACGCGAACCTGGACCAGGTGCTGGAATGGGTGGATATGCTGAAGCCGCGCCGGACCGTGCTGACCCATATGGGCCCGGACCTGGACCATGGCTGGCTGCTGGCCAACCTGCCGCCGGGGGTGGAGCCCGGGCATGACGGGATGGTGCTGCATATCCCGGCCTGAAGGCGCCTTCGGAACGATCGGGGCGCGGGGCTTTCGCGACCGCGGGGGATGCCCCACATTCGACATGAAGCGGGCGGGGCTGATTCGCCGCCGCCGCCACGAAAGGACATTTCCATGATCAGGGATCGTGACCCGGTCGAAGTCTACAACAACACCCTGGTGCCGATGGTCATCGAGCAGACCGCCCGCGGCGAACGCGCCTTCGACATCTATTCGCGGCTGCTGAAGGAACGCATCATCTTCCTGACCGGGCCGGTCTTCGACCAGGTGTCTTCGCTGATCTGCGCGCAGCTGCTGTTCCTGGAATCCGAGAACCCGTCGAAGGACATCGCCTTCTACATCAATTCTCCGGGCGGCGTGGTTTCGGCCGGTCTCGCGATGTACGACACCATGCAGTACATCCGCTCCCCGGTCAGCACGGTGTGTATCGGGCAGGCGGCGTCGATGGGTTCGCTGTTGCTGTGTGCGGGCGCGAAGGCGAAGCGCTATGCGCTGCCCAACAGCCGGATCATGGTGCACCAGCCCTCGGGCGGCGCGCAGGGCCAGGCGACCGACATCGAGATCCAGGCGCGCGAGATCCTGAAGCTGCGCCAGCGGCTGAACGAGATCTATGTGAAGCACACCGGCCAGCCGATCGAGGCCATCGAGCGCAAGCTCGACCGCGACAGCTACATGTCCGCCGAGGAGGCCCGCGACTTCGGCCTGGTGGACCATGTGGTCGAGGAACGCCCGATTCCGGCCTCGGCGGAACCCACGAAGGCGTGATGCGAAAGCCGCCCCGGCACCCCGGGGCGGCTTTCGCTTTCCCCCGGGGCGGCCGGGGGCTACATTCCTGTTGCAGTTTCCCGCACTACCGGGGAACACGGAGACGGCATGAGCAAGTCGGGCGATTCCAAGAACACCCTCTATTGTTCGTTCTGCGGCAAGTCGCAGCACGAGGTCCGCAAGCTCATCGCGGGCCCGACGGTGTTCATCTGCGACGAATGCGTCGAACTCTGCATGGACATCATCCGCGAGGAGCACAAGACCACGCTGGTGAAGTCGCGCGACGGGGTGCCGACGCCCAAGGAGATCTGCAAGGTCCTCGATGACTACGTGATCGGGCAGGACCACGCGAAGAAGGTCCTGAGCGTCGCCGTCCACAACCACTACAAGCGGCTGGCGCATGGCGGGAAGAATCCCGACATCGAGATCGCCAAGTCCAACATCATGCTGGTCGGCCCCACCGGGTCGGGCAAGACGCTGCTGGCGCAGACGCTGGCGCGCATCCTCGACGTGCCCTTCACCATGGCGGATGCGACCACGCTGACCGAGGCCGGCTATGTCGGCGAGGATGTCGAGAACATCATCCTCAAGCTGCTCCAGGCCGCGGATTACAATGTGGAGCGCGCGCAGCGCGGCATCGTCTACATTGACGAGGTCGACAAGATCAGCCGCAAGTCGGACAACCCCTCGATCACCCGCGATGTGAGCGGGGAGGGCGTGCAGCAGGCGCTGCTGAAGATCATGGAGGGCACCGTGGCCTCCGTGCCGCCGCAGGGCGGGCGCAAGCATCCGCAGCAGGAATTCCTGCAGGTCGATACGTCGAATATCCTGTTCATCTGCGGCGGCGCCTTCGCGGGGCTGGAGCGCATCATCGGCCAGCGCGGCAAGGGCTCGGGCATCGGCTATGGCGCCGAGGTGCGCGACCCCGACGAACGCCGCACCGGCCAGATCCTGCGCGAGGTCGAGCCGGAGGACCTGCTGAAGTTCGGCCTGATCCCGGAATTCATCGGTCGCCTGCCGGTGGTCGCGACGCTCGACGACCTGGACGAGAAGGCGCTGATCGAGATCCTGACCAAGCCGAAGAACGCGCTGGTCAAGCAGTATGCCCGGCTGTTCGAGATGGAGGGGGCGAAGCTCACCTTCACCGAGGACGCGCTGAAGGCCGTCGCGACCCGCGCCATCCAGCGCAAGACCGGCGCGCGCGGGCTGCGGTCCATCATGGAAGCCATCCTGCTGACGACCATGTTCGACCTGCCCGGCCTGGAATCGGTCGAGGAAGTCGTGGTCAACCGCGAGGTCGCGGAGAGCCGCGCGCAACCGCTGTTCATCTACGGCGAACGGCCGGCGGAACAGACTTCGGCCTGAACTGCGGCAGGGCGTCCCACAGGGCGTCCTGTCAAGATCTTGAGCGGGCGCCGTCCGGGTCCCACATCCCGGCTTAACCGTGGCGCCTCCCCTGTGCCGCTTTTGGGCGGGCGGGGCGCCGACTGTCCCTGTGAGGTCACATGACGGATACCATCCGCGGCGAACTGCTTCCGGTGCTCCCCCTGCGGGACATCGTGGTGTTCCCGCACATGATCGTCCCGCTGTTCGTCGGTCGCGAGAAGTCGGTCCGCGCGCTGGAAGCGGTGATGAAGGACGACAAGCAGATCCTGCTGGTCGCCCAGAAGAACGCCGCGCAGGACGATCCCGGCGCCGACGACCTGTATGACGTCGGCACGGTCTCGACCGTGCTCCAGCTGCTGAAGCTGCCCGACGGCACCGTGAAGGTGCTGGTCGAGGGCGGCCGCCGCGCCAAGATCGCCGCCTTCAAGGAGACCGCGAACTACTTCGAGGCCTTCGCCGAGGTGGTCGAGGAGACGACCGGCGAGAAGAATGAGTCCGAGGCGCTGGCGCGCACCGTGGTCTCGCAGTTCGAGCAGTACATCAAGCTCAACAAGAAGATCGCGCCCGAGGTGCTGGTTTCGATCAACCAGATCGAGGAGCCGGCGAAGCTCGCCGACACCGTGGCGTCGCATCTGGGGCTGAAGATTCCCGAGAAGCAGGAGCTGCTGGAGACGCCGTCCGTCACCGCGCGGCTCGAGCGCGTCTTCGCCCACATGGAGGGCGAGATCGGCGTGCTGCAGGTGGAGAAGCGCATCCGCAACCGCGTGAAGCGGCAGATGGAGAAGACGCAGCGCGAGTACTACCTGAACGAGCAGCTCAAGGCGATCCAGAAGGAACTCGGCGAAGGCGAGGACGGCAAGGACGAGGCGGCCGAGCTGGAAGCCCGCATCAAGGCCACCAAGCTGTCGAAGGAAGCGCGCGAGAAGGCGCTGCAGGAGCTGAAGAAGCTCCGCACCATGTCGCCGATGTCCGCCGAGGCGACGGTGGTACGCAACTACCTCGACTGGATGCTGTCGATCCCGTGGAAGAAGCGCTCCAAGGTCCGCAACGACGTGATCGCGGCCGAGGCGGTGCTCGATGCCGACCACTACGGGCTCGAGAAGGTCAAGGAACGCATCATCGAGTACCTGGCGGTGCAGAGCCGCAGCCCGAAGATCCGCGGGCCGATCCTGTGCCTGGTGGGGCCGCCGGGCGTGGGCAAGACCTCGCTCGGCAAGTCGATCGCGAAGGCGACGGGGCGCAACTTCGTGCGCATGAGCCTCGGCGGCGTGCGCGACGAGGCCGAGGTGCGCGGCCATCGCCGGACCTATATCGGCTCCATGCCGGGCAAGGTCATCCAGGGGATGAAGAAGGCCAAGACCTCCAACCCGCTGTTCCTTCTCGATGAGATCGACAAGCTCGGCGCGGATTGGCGCGGCGATCCGTCGAGCGCGCTGCTGGAAGTGCTGGATCCGGAGCAGAACTCCACCTTCGCCGACCACTACCTGGAAGTGGACTACGACCTGTCGGACGTGATGTTCGTGACCACCGCGAACAGCCTCCGCATGCCGCAGCCGCTGCTGGACCGCATGGAGATCATCCGCATCCCCGGCTACACCGAGGATGAGAAGATCGAGATCGCCAAGCGCCACCTGATGAAGAAGGTGAGCGAGGCGAACGGTCTGAAGGCCGGCGAGTGGTCGGTCTCCGAGGAAGCGATCCGCGACCTGGTGCGCTACTACACGCGCGAGGCCGGCGTGCGGAACCTCGAACGCGAGATCGCGGGCCTGGCGCGCAAGGCGGTGAAGGAGATCGTCTCCAAGAAGGCGAAGAAGGTCGCGATCACCGCGCGCAACCTCGACAAGTTCGCCGGCGTGCGGAAGTTCCGCTACGGCGAGGCCGAGGCGGAGGACATGGTCGGCGTCGTCACCGGCCTGGCTTGGACCGAGGTGGGCGGCGAGATCCTGACCATCGAGGCCGTCATGGTGCCGGGCAAGGGCAACGTGAAGACCACCGGCAAGCTCGGCGACGTGATGCAGGAGAGTGTGTCGGCGGCGATGTCTTATGTGCGGTCGCGCTCGACCACCTTCGGCCTGAAGCCGACGATGTTCGAGAAGCGCGACATCCACGTGCACGTGCCCGAGGGTGCGACGCCGAAGGATGGGCCGAGCGCGGGCATCGCGATGGCGACGAGCATCGTGTCGGTGCTGACCGGCATCCCGGTGCGGCGCGACATCGCCATGACCGGCGAGATCACGCTGCGCGGCCGCGTGCTGCCGATCGGCGGCTTGAAGGAGAAGCTGCTGGCGGCCCTGCGCGCGGGCATCAAGACGGTGTTCATCCCGAAGGACAACGAGAAGGACATCGCCGAGATCCCGGACAACGTGAAGAAGAACCTCGAGCTCATCGTGGTCTCGCATGTCGACGAGGTGATCAGCCGCGCGCTGGTGAAGAAGCCCGAACCCATCACCTGGGAGGAGCCGGAGGAGACCCCGGCGCCGCGCGGGCCGGGGCAGGGCAGCGTGGGGCCGGTGCTGCCGCACTGAGCTGACGCCCTCAGGCGCCGGGCGCCCGCGTCCGCGGGCTTCGCTCGCCGGAGTGCCGGCGGGCCGCATTCGCGGCCTCGGCATGAGGTAACCCTCATGCCGCAGGATCGACCGGCGACACGCTGACGAAGCATGAAAAACCCCGGTGGAGCGCGGCTTCGCCGGGGTTTTCTGTGGAAAACCCAGGGCGGCGTTGCAGTTTTGCCGCATGACATGCCGCAAATGGCGGTTTTCCGCGGCGAATCGGGTGCTCTGTCGTTGACGCTGCGAAATCGGCGCTCCTACTCTCCGCCCCGACACGGCCGGCCGAGTCCGGCGGCCCGTCATCCGCGCGAGACCCAAGGAGGGATACCCAGTGAACAAGCAGGAGCTCATCGCCGCCGTTGCCGAGGCGACCGATCTGCCGAAGGCGAAGTCCGGCGACGTCGTGGACGCGGTGTTCGACGCGATCGAGAAGGCGCTGTCGAAGAAGGGTGGCGAGGTTCGCCTGGTCGGCTTCGGCACCTTCTCCACGTCCAAGCGCAAGGCCGGCAAGGGCCGCAACCCGCGCACCGGCGAGGAGATCAAGATCCCCGCCAGCACGACCGTGCGTTTCAAGGCCGGCAAGGGCCTGAAGGACGCCGTGAACTGATCCTGCCTGGTTTGGCAGACGTCACGAGGGCCGGTCCGAAAGGGCCGGCCCTTCGTGATTCCAGCGGGCGCGACTCGCGCTGTGGCTGGCAAGTGCGGTAGGTGAGGGGCGGGGGCGCTTAGCTCAGCCGGTAGAGCGCCTGCTTTACACGCAGGATGTCGGCGGTTCGAACCCGTCAGCGCCCATTTTTCCGCGCCCAGCGGGCGCGGGAAAATCCCCCGGAGGGATAGAGAAGCGACCCGTGACGCACCGCGTCGCGGCGCGGTCCACCCTCAAGCGAAACATCGTCGCACCCCCGCTTGACGAATCGCATCCCACCCCGTATCCCCCGCTTCCTGTCGCGAGCGGGTGTAGCTCAGTTGGTTAGAGCGCCGGCCTGTCACGCCGGAGGTCGCGGGTTCGAGCCCCGTCACTCGCGCCACGCGACGGACATGACGAAACAGCGGCGCCGCGGCACATGCCCGGCGCCGCTTTCGTTTGTGCCGCGCCGGCAGCGCGGAACGTCATCAGAATGCTTGAATTCCCTGCACCGGGGACTATGGCGAAGCGCAGCAAGGGCGGCTAATGTCCGCCCGCGCTGCGCTGCGGCATAGACCCACGCGCGGCAACCGCATGCCCGGAACAGGGCAGGGGAGCAAAGCTTGCGATGACCGAGCCGCTGTTGGCCGCCTATTTTCCGGTGCTGGTGTTCCTGGGCATCGCTGCCGGGATCGCCATCGCGATGGTGGGCGGCGCCTTCCTCGCAGCGAAGCAGAAGCCCTATGCCGAGAAGCTCTCGGCCTATGAATGCGGCTTCGCGCCCTTCGACGACACGCGCCGGCGCTTCGACGTGCGGTTCTACCTAGTCGCCATCCTGTTCATCATCTTCGACCTGGAAGTGGCCTTCCTGTTCCCCTGGGCGATCGCGTTGGGGGATATCGGCTGGCTCGGCTTCTGCTCGATGATGGGCTTCCTGTTCGTGCTCACGGTGGGCTTCGTCTACGAGTGGCGCAAAGGCGCCCTGGACTGGGAGTGAGCGCGGCATGAGCGCCAGCAACGACATCGCCTGGAACAAGGACGCGCTGGCACCGGGTGCCGCGCAGGATGCGGTGATCGGCCGCGTCACCGACGAGATGCAGGACAAGGGCTTCGTCGTCGCCAACATAGACAAGGTGGTGAACTGGGCGCGCACCGGTTCGCTGTGGCCGATGACCTTCGGGCTCGCATGCTGCGCGGTGCCGATGATCCACGCCTATATGGCGCGCTACGACCTCGACCGGTTCGGCATCATCCCGCGCGGGTCGCCACGGCAGTCCGACGTGATGATCGTGGCCGGTACGCTGACCAACAAGATGGCCCCCGCGCTTCGCAAGGTCTACGACCAGATGAGCGAGCCGCGCTGGGTGATCTCGATGGGGTCGTGCGCGAATGGCGGCGGCTACTACCACTACTCATACAGCGTGGTGCGTGGCTGCGATCGCATCGTGCCGGTCGATGTGTATGTGCCCGGCTGCCCGCCGACGGCCGAGGCGCTGGTCTACGGCATACTGCAGCTCCAGAAGAAAATCCGCCGGACGGGGACCATCCTGCGTGGCTGAGAACGAGATCACGCCGGCCGAATCGGCCGCGCCCGAGAATCCGCTGCGCGCGCTGGGCGCGGCGATCGCAGCGTCCGCCAGTGGCATCGTGACCGAGGTGACGCTCGCCGCCGCCGGCACCGAGCTGGTGCTGCATGCCCGGCGCGATGCGCTGCCCGCGCTGCTGCTGCTGCTGCGCGATGACCCGCGCTTCGCCTTCGAGCAATGCATGGACATCTGCGGCGTCGATTGGCCGGAGAATCCCGAGCGGTTCGAGGTCGTCTACAACCTGCTCAGCCTCGCGCATAACCATCGCTGCCGCGTGTCCGTCACGACCGATGCGGCGACGCCGGTGCCCTCCATCGTCGCGATCTATCCCTGCGCGACCTGGTACGAGCGCGAGACCTGGGACATGTACGGCGTGGTCTTCGACGGACAGGTGGATCTGCGCCGCCTGCTGACCGACTACGGCTTCGAAGGCCATCCGCTGCGCAAGGACTTCCCGCTGACCGGCTTCGTCGAGCTGCGCTACGACGAAGAGCTGAAGCGCGTGGCCTATGGCCCGGTGCAGCTGGCGCAGGAATTCCGCAACTTCGACTACCTCAGCCCGTGGGAAGGCATGACCACGCTCCCGGGCGACGAGAAGATCCACCTCAACCGCCTGGAGGGCCCGGCATGAGCCAGCCCCTGATCGGTGACGCGCCCGTCGAGACGGTCAAGCGCAGCATCGAGGTCGAGAGCCACACCATCAATTTCGGCCCGCAGCATCCAGCCGCGCATGGTGTGCTGCGCCTGATCCTGGAAATGAAGGGCGAGATCGTCGAGCGCGCCGACCCGCATATCGGCCTGCTGCATCGCGGCACTGAGAAGCTGATCGAGCACAAGACCTACATCCAGGCGCTGCCGTATTTCGATCGCCTCGATTACGTCAGCCCGATGTGCATGGAGCACCCCTTCGCGCTGGCGACGGAACGCCTGCTGGGGATCGAGGTGCCGGAGCGCGCGCAGTATATCCGCGTGCTGTTCGCCGAGGTGACGCGGGTGCTGAACCACCTGCTGAACATCACGACCTATGCGCTGGATTGCGGCGCCATCACGCCGGCGCTCTGGGGCTTCGAGCAGCGCGAGACGCTGCTGGAATTCTACGAGCAGGTGTCGGGCAGCCACTACCATGCCAACTACTTCCGGCCGGGTGGTGTGGCGAAGGACCTGCCGCCGGGATTGGAAGACCGCATCGCCGAATGGGCGCGCAAGTTCCCCGCCTTCATCGATGACCTCGCGACGCTGCTGACCGAGAACCGCATCTTCAAGCAGCGCACCGTGGACATCGGCGTGATGACGGCGGAGCAGGCGATGGAATGGGGCTTCTCCGGCCCCTGCCTGCGTGCATCCGGCTGCGCGTGGGATCTGCGGAAGTCGCAGCCCTACGACGTGTACGACCGCATGGAATTCGACGTGCCGGTGGGCACGCGCGGCGATTGCTACGACCGCTACCTGGTGCGGATGCTCGAGATGCGGCAGTCGCTGCGCATCATCGAGCAGTGCCTGGCGCAGATGAAGCCCGGGCCGGTGAAGGTGCTGGACAACAAGATCGCGCCGCCGAACCGCGGCGAGATGAAGCGGTCGATGGAAGCGCTGATCCAGCACTTCAAGCTCTATACCGAGGGCTATCACGTGCCGGCGGGCAGCACCTACACCGTGACCGAGGCGCCGAAGGGCGAGTTCGGCGTCTACCTGGTCGCGGACGGCACGAACAAGCCGTATCGCTGCAAGATCCGCGCGCCGGGCTTCGCGCATCTCCAGGCGATGGAAGCGCTGTCGAAGGGGCACATGCTGGCCGATGCAGTGGCGGTGATCGGCTCGCTGGATGTAGTGTTCGGGGAGATCGACCGGTGAGTGCCGAGCCTGACAGCTTCGTCTTCGATGCCGAGAGCGAGGCGAAGATCGCCACGGTCATCAAGCGCTACCCTGAAGGCAAGCAGGCCAGCGCGGTGATCCCGCTGCTGTATGTCGCGCAGAAGCAGATGGGCCGGCTCACCGGCAGCGCCTGGGTGCCGCGCGTGGCGATGGATGTGGTGGCGGACCGCCTGTCGATGCCGCCGATCCGCGTGTATGAGGTCGCGACCTTCTACTTCATGTTCAACACCAAGCCGATCGGGCGCTACCACTTGCAGGTGTGTGGGACGACGCCGTGCTGGCTGCGCGGGTCGGATGATGTGCTGCGCGCCTGCAAGGATGCCGGCGCGCTGAAGGGCTATGGCGACACCAGCGCCGACGGGCTGTTCACGCTGACTGAGATGGAGTGCATGGGGGCCTGCGTGAACGCGCCGATGATCGCCATCGACGACGACTACTTCGAGGACCTGGACTACGAGAGCACGGTGCGGCTGATCGAATCGCTGAAGCGCGGCGAGCGGCCGGCGCCGGGCAGCGTGATCGGGCGGCAGACGAGTGCGCCGGATGGCGGGCCGCAGGTCCTCACCGGCGCGGAGCAGGAGTGACCATGGCGCTCTCCGACAAGGACCGCATCTTCCAGAACTTGTACGGCACGCAGCCTTGGAACCTGTCCGCGGCGCGCATGCGCGGGAATTGGGACGGCACGGCGGCGATCCTCGCGCGCGGGCGCGACGGCATCATCGAGGAGATGAAGAATTCCGGCCTGCGCGGCCGCGGCGGCGCCGGCTTCCCGACCGGCATGAAGTGGTCCTTCATGCCGAAGCAGTCGGATGGGCGGCCGTCGTATCTTGTGGTCAACGCCGATGAATCCGAGCCCGGCACCTGCAAGGACCGCGACATCATCCGCCACGATCCGCACACGCTGATCGAGGGCTGCCTGATCGCCGGCTTCGCGATGGGTGCGATCGCCGGCTACATCTACATCCGCGGCGAGTACTACAATGAGAGTGTCGTGCTCGAAGCCGCCATCGCGGAAGCGTACGAGGCCGGGCTGCTCGGGAAGAATGCGGTAGGGTCGGGGTATGATTTCGACCTGTACGTCCATCGCGGGGCAGGGGCGTATATCTGCGGCGAAGAGACGGCGCTGATCGAAAGCCTCGAAGGCAAGAAGGGGATGCCGCGGCTGAAGCCGCCGTTCCCGGCCGCCGTCGGGCTCTATGGCTGCCCGACCACGGTGAACAATGTCGAGACCATCGCGGTAGTGCCCGAGATCATGCGCCGCGGCGGCGCGTGGTTCGCCAGCTTCGGGCGGCCGAAGAATTCCGGCACCAAGATCTTCTGCATCCAGGGCCATGTGAACAAGCCCTGCAACGTGGAAGCGGAGATGAGCATCCCGATGCGGGAGCTGATCGAACGCTACGCCGGCGGCGTGCGCGGCGGGTGGGACAACCTGCTCTGCGTGATCCCGGGCGGGTCGTCGACGCCGCTGCTGCCGAAATCCGTGTGCGACGACGTGCTGATGGATTTTGACGCGCTGCGCGAGCACAAGTCCGGGCTAGGCACCGCGGGCGTGATCGTGATGGACAAGTCGACCGACGTGATCAAGGCGATCGCGCGCCTCGCGGCCTTCTACAAGCATGAGAGCTGCGGCCAGTGCACGCCGTGCCGCGAAGGCATGGGCTGGCAGATGCGCCTGATGAACCGGATGGTCACGGGCAATGCGGAGATCGAGGAGATCGACGTCCTCGAGAACGTCACGCGGCGCATCGAGGGGCACACGATCTGCGCGCTGGCCGATGGTGGTGTCTGGCCGGTGCAGGGGCTGATCCGGCATTTCCGGCCGCTGATGGAAGAACGCATCGTGGCGTACAAGGCGCAGCATACGCGCCTGGCGGCGGAGTAACGCGCCATGGCGAAAGTCACCATCGACGGCATCGAGGTGGAGGTCCCGAACGGCGCCTCCGTGTTGCAGGCCTGCGAGGCCGCGGGCAAGGAAGTGCCGCGCTTCTGCTATCACGAACGCCTGTCGGTCGCCGGCAATTGCCGCATGTGCCTGGTGGAAGTGGAGAAGGCGCCCAAGCCCGTCGCGTCCTGCGCCTATCCCGTGATGGACGGGATGAAGGTGTTCACCGACACCGCCGTGGTGCGCCAGGCGCGGCGCAACGTGATGGAGTTCCTGCTCATCAACCACCCGCTGGATTGCCCGATCTGCGACCAGGGCGGCGAGTGCGATTTGCAGGACCAGGCCGTCGCCTATGGCCACGACAAGTCGCGCTATGACGAACCGAAGCGCGCGGTGAAGGACAAGGATATCGGCCCGCTGGTGAAGACGGTGATGAACCGCTGCATCCAGTGCACGCGCTGCGTCCGCTTCAGCGCGGAGGTTGCGGGCACGCCGGAACTTGGCGGGACCAATCGCGGCGAGAACATGGAGATCGGGACCTATGTGGAGAAGGCGCTGACCAGCGAACTCTCCGGCAACCTGATCGACATCTGCCCGGTGGGTGCGCTGACCAGCCGGCCGTATGCCTTCGTGTCGCGGCCATGGGAGTTGTCGAAGACCGACAGCATCGACGTGCTGGATGCGGTCGGTGCGAATATCCGCGTCGATGCGCGTGGGCCGGAAGTGCTGCGGATCATCCCGCGCATCAACGAGGCGGTGAACGAGGAATGGATGGCCGATCGCGGCCGCTTTTCCTTCGATGGGCTGAAGCGGCGGCGGCTGGACCGGCCCTGGGTGAAGCGCGACGGCAAGCTGGTCGCGGCGACCTGGCCCGAGGCGTTTGCCGCCATCGCGTCGAAGCTGTCGGCGCTGCCGGCTGAACGCATCGGCGCCGTCGCGGGCGCGCTGGCCGATGCGGAAAGCGTGCTGGCGCTGAAGGACCTGATGGCGGCGTATGGGTCGAGCAACCTCGATTGCCGCGATGACTTCGCTGCGATCGATGCGTCGCGTCCGGAGTTCTACCGCTTCAACACCACCATCGCCGGCATCGAGGAATCGGACGCGCTGCTGATCATCGGCAGCGACGTGCGGCGTGAGGCGCCGGTGCTGAACGCCCGTATCCGCAAGCGCTGGAGCGCGGGGAAGTTCCCGGTGGCCTATGTCGGTCCGCGCGGGTTGGACCTGACCTATCCGGCAAAGCACCTCGGCGACACGCCTGCCGCGATGCAGGCTTTCGCCGAGACGCTGAAGACCGCTCAGAAGCCGATGATCATCCTCGGCCGGGGCGCGTTGCAGCGCGCGGATGGTGCGTCCGTGCTGGCGGCGGCGTGGCAATTGGCGGCCGATGTCGGCGCGCTGACGCCGGACTGGCACGGCTTCAACCTGCTGCATCTGTTCGGCGGCCAGGTGGGCGCGCTGGAACTCGGCTTCGTGCAGGGCAAGCCGCTGGGCGACATGCTGGATGGTGGCGTCGATGCGCTGTGGCTGCTGAATGCGGATGGCTTTGAGCCGTCGCGCATCGCGGCCGGCACCTTCGTGATCTACCAGGGGCACCATGGCGATGCGATGGCCGCGCGGGCTGACGTGATCCTGCCGGGCGCGGCGTATACCGAGAAGGACGCGACCTGGGTGAATACCGAGGGTCGCGCGCAGCGCGGGCGCCTCGCCATCTTCCCGCCCGGCGAGGCGAAGGAGGATTGGCGCATCATCCGCGCCTACAGCGAAGGTGTCGGCAAGACGCTGCCCTATGACGACACCAACGCGATCCGCGCGCGTCTGGCCGCGGTCAGCCCGGTCTTCGCGCGCGTGGGCGACGTGGTGCGCGAGGGTTGCTCCGACACCACCGGCCCGGCGGGCGGCACGCCCACGGACGCGCCCTTCGTGCTGCCCATCGCCGTCTATCACCAGGCCGATGTGATCAGCCGCGCCTCGGACACCATGGCGGAATGCGCCGCGGTCTATGGCCCGCAGCCGGCGATGGCGGCGGAGTAGGGCGATGGATTTCTTCTTCAACCACCCGGTCGGCATCCTAGTGCTGACCGTGGTCAAGGCACTGGCGCTGCTGGTGCCGCTGCTGGTCGGCGTGGCGTATCTCACCTACGCCGAGCGCAAGGTCCTGGCGGCGATGCAGCTTCGCAAGGGGCCGAATGTCGTCGGGCCCTTCGGCCTGTTCCAGCCCTTCGCCGACGCCATCAAGATGCTGATGAAGGAGACGATCGTGCCGACCGGCGCGAACCGTGTCCTGTTTCTGCTCGCGCCGATGCTGACCTTCGCGCTGGCGATGATCGCCTGGGCGGTGATCCCGGTGAATGACGGCTGGGCGATCGCCGACATCAATGTGGGTATCCTGTACCTGTTCGCGATTTCCAGCCTCGGCGTCTATGGTGTGATCATAGCGGGCTGGGCGTCGAATTCGAAATACGCCTTCCTCGGCGCGCTGCGATCCGCCGCGCAGATGGTGTCCTACGAAGTCAGCATGGGCTTCGTGATCGTGACCGTGCTGCTGTGTGTCGGGTCGCTGAACCTGACCGATATCGTGCGCGCGCAGCAGACCGTGTGGTTCGCGATCCCGCTGTTCCCGATGTTCGTGATCTTCTTCATTAGCACCCTGGCCGAGACCAATCGCGCGCCCTTCGACCTTCCCGAAGGCGAGTCCGAACTCGTGGCCGGCTTCTTCGTCGAATACAGCTCGATGTCCTTCGCGCTGTTCTTCCTCGGCGAATACGCGAACATGATCCTGATGTCGGCGCTGACCACCATCCTGTTCCTGGGTGGGTGGCTGCCGCCGCTGGACATCGCGCCGTTCAACTGGGTGCCGGGGCCGGTCTGGTTCGTGGCGAAGATCTGCCTGTGCCTGTTCACCTTCATCTGGGTGCGCGCGACCTTCCCGCGCTACCGCTACGACCAACTCATGCGCCTGGGCTGGAAGGTGTTCCTGCCGTTCAGCCTTGCCTGGCTGGTGCTGACGGCGCTCGTGCTGAAGCTCACCGGCTGGCTGCCGGCGTGAGGATCTGACCATGGCCTCCCTCGATCGTCTCGCGCGCGGGCTGCTGCTGACCGAACTGGTTTCGGGCATGGCGCTGACGCTGAAGTACTTCTTCAAGAAGAAGGTCACGCTGAACTACCCGTTCGAGCGCGGCCCGCTGGGGCCCCGCTTCAAGGGAGAGCACGCGCTGCGCCGCTACCCGAACGGCGAGGAACGCTGCATCGCCTGCAAGCTGTGCGAAGCGGTCTGCCCCGCCCAGGCCATCACCATCGAGGCCGAGCCGCGCGAGGATGGATCACGCCGCACCACGCGCTACGACATCGACATGACGAAGTGCATCTATTGCGGGCTGTGCGAGGAAGCCTGCCCGGTCGATGCCATCGTCGAGGGCCCCAACATGGAATTCGCCGCCGAGACGCGGGAGGAGCTGATCTTCACCAAGGAGAAGCTGCTCGACAATGGTGACCGCTGGGAGCCAATGCTCGCGGAACGCCTGCGCCTCGACGCGCCCTATCGGTGAACGCACGATGATCGCAGCCCTTGCCTTCTACGCCTTCGCGGCAGTGCTGATCGCCTCCGCCGTCATGGTGGTGACCAGCCGCAACCCGGTTCATTCCGTGCTGTTCCTGATCCTGGCCTTCTTCAACGCGGCCGGGCTGTTCCTGATCGCGGGGGCCGAGTTCCTCGCGATGATCCTGGTCATCGTCTATGTCGGCGCGGTCGCGGTGCTGTTCCTGTTCGTCGTGATGATGCTCGACATCGACTTCGCGCAGCTGCGCGAGGGGTTCCAGCGCTACGCGCCGTTCGGTGCCGTGATCGGCGGCATCCTGCTGCTGGAATTGTTCATGGTGGTGACGGTGTGGCGCTTTGCGCCGGAGGCCGCGGCGTTGCGGCTGAACCCGAACCCGGAAGGTGTCACCAACGCCGAGGCGCTCGGGCGCATCCTGTACACGGACTACATCTATCTGTTCCAGGGCAGCGGGATGATCCTGCTGGTGGCGATGATCGGCGCGATCGTGCTGACGCATCGCGCCCGGCCGGGGACGAAGCGCCAGGATGTCGGCGCGCAGGTGTCGCGGTCCGGGTCCGTCTCGGTGCGCCAGGTGCCGATGGGCGTCGGGCTGAAGGAGATCGGCATCGAACGCCCGCCTTCGCCCGAGGCCGAAAAGCCCAAGCAGGTCGAGCATCATGGGGGGCATCACTGAGATGGCCGTCTCGCTCGCGCATTTCCTGACCGTCTCGGCCATCCTGCTGGTGCTGGGGGTCTTCGGCATCTTTCTCAATCGGAAGAACGTCATCGTCATCCTGATGTCGGTGGAACTGATCCTGCTCGCGGTGAACCTCAACCTGGTGGCTTTCTCGGCGGCGCTGGGGGACCTCACGGGCCAGGTCTTCACCATGTTCATCCTGACCGTCGCCGCGGCCGAAGCGGCGATCGGCCTCGCCATCGTGGTCATCTACTTCCGCAACCGCGGGACTATCGAGGTCGAGGATATCTCGACCCTGAAGGGCTGAGCCGATGCTCGTCGGAGCCGTCTTCTTCCCGCTGCTGGGTGCCTCCATCGCGGGCCTGTTCGGCCGCTGGATCGGCGACCGCGCGGCGCAGGCCGTGACCATCACCTGCATGGTGCTGGCCGCGCTCTGCGGGCTGACCGCGTTCTACCAGGTCGCACTCGGCCATGCGCCGACCACAATCGAGATTGTCACCTTCCTCGATGTCGGCGGCTTCGAGGTGTCCTGGGCGCTGCGCTACGACACGCTGTCGGCGGTCATGGTCGGCATGGTCACGCTGATCTCGACGCTGATCCACATCTACAGCGTGGGCTACATGTCCCACGACCCGGACCGGCCGCGCTTCTTCGCCTACCTGTCGCTGTTCACCTTCATGATGCTGATGCTGGTGACGGCGGACAACCTGGTGCAGCTGTTCTTCGGCTGGGAGGGCGTGGGGCTCGCGTCCTACCTGCTGATCGGCTTCTGGTACGAGAAGGACAGCGCCTGCAACGCGGCGATGAAGGCCTTCATCGTGAACCGCGTGGGCGACCTGTTCTTCATGCTGGGCCTGGCGCTGACCTTCTGGACCTTCGGCAGCGTGGAATTCAGCGCCATCTTCGGTGCCATCGACCAGCACAAGGACGCGACCTTCGCCGGACTGCCCGCCTATGAAGTGATCTGCGTGCTGCTGTTCCTCGGCGCCTGCGGCAAGTCGGCGCAGCTTGGGCTGCACACCTGGCTGCCGGATGCGATGGAGGGGCCGACGCCGGTCTCCGCGCTGATCCACGCGGCGACGATGGTGACCGCGGGCGTCTTCCTGGTCGCGCGCATGTCGCCGGTGTTCGAATGGGCGCCGACGGCGCTGGCGCTGGTGACCATCGTCGGCGCATCGACCGCGCTGTTCGCCGCGACCATCGGCTGCGTGCAGAACGACATCAAGCGGATCATCGCGTATTCGACCTGTTCGCAGCTCGGCTACATGTTCTTCGCGGCCGGCGTCGGCGCCTACCAGGGCGCGATCTTCCACCTGTTCACGCATGCCTTCTTCAAGGCGCTGCTGTTCCTCGGCGCGGGGTCTGTCATCCACGCCATGTCGAACGAGCAGGACATCCGAAAGATGGGCGGCATCTGGCGCAAGATCCCGATGACCTATGCGGTCATGTGGATCGGGTCGCTGGCGCTGGCGGGCGTGCCGTATTTCGCCGGCTACTATTCGAAGGACTTCGTGCTGGAGGCGGCCTTCGCGGCCGGCACGCCGGTGGGCATGTACGCCTTCGCCTGCGGCATGATCGCGGCCTTCCTGACCGCCTTCTACTCCTGGCGCCTCATCATCCTGACCTTCCATGGCGCGCCACGCGCCGACCACCACACCATGGAGCACGTCCACGAGAGCCCGATCTCGATGCTGGCGCCGCTGACGGTGCTGGCGGTCGGCGCCATCACCGTGGGCGCGGTCTTCAAGGACAATTTCGTCGGCCATCACTGGGAGCATTTCTGGAACGGCGCCATCGTCAACGCGCCGCACAACCACATCATGGAGGCGGCGCATCACGTCCCGTCCTGGGTGCCGCTCGCGCCCACCGTGGTGGGGCTGTCGGGCATCGCACTGGCCTACATCCTGTACATGCTGGCGCCGTCCATCCCGGGGAAGCTCGCTGCCACCTTCGGCGGGCTGTACCGCTTCCTGCTGAACAAGTGGTATTTCGACGAGCTGTATGACGCGATCTTCGTGCGCCCCGCCCGCGCCCTGGCGCGCGTGCTGTGGCAGAAGGTCGATGCCGGCGTGATCGATGGCGTGCCGAATGGCGCGGCCGCCATCGCCTCCGACGTCGCGCAGGGCGCGGTGCGCCTGCAGACCGGGCGCGTCGCCAACTACGCCTTCACCATGATCGCGGGGCTCGCACTCTTCGTGACTTTGCTCGTCTTCGGAGCCGCCCGATGAACGCCGCCGGCTTCCCGCTGCTCAGCCTGCTGACCTTCCTGCCGCTGGCGGGTGCCATTGCCATCCTGACGCTGCGCGGCGACGACAAGGTCACCGCCGAGAACGCGCGCTGGACCGCGCTGTGGACCAGCCTGATCGTCTTCGCGCTGTCGCTGATCCTGTGGTTCCGCTTCGACAAGACCGACCCGGGCTTCCAGTTCGTCGAGCGCCTCGATTGGCTGAGCGAATTCGGCATCACCTACCACATGGGCGTGGACGGCATTTCGGTGCTGTTCATCCTGCTCTCCACCCTGCTGACGCCGATCTGCATCCTCGCATCCTGGGAGTCGATCCAGACCCGCGTGCGGGAATACATGGTGGCCTTCCTGGTGCTCGAGATGATGATGGTCGGCATGTTCGCCGCGCTGGACTTCATCGTCTTCTACGTCTTCTTCGAGGGCGTGCTGATCCCGATGTTCCTCATCATCGGGGTGTGGGGTGGCAAGCGGCGCGTCTATGCGTCGTTCAAGTTCTTCCTCTACACGCTGCTGGGTTCGGTGCTGATGCTGCTGGCGATCCTGCTGCTGTGGTTCCGCGCCGGCACCACCGATATCCCGACGCTGTTCCAGCACGCCATCCCGCCCGCGCTGCAGACCTGGATATTCCTGGCCTTCTTCGCCTCCTTCGCGGTCAAGGTGCCGATGTGGCCGTTCCACACCTGGCTGCCGGATGCGCACGTCGAAGCCCCCACCGCGGGTTCCGTCATCCTGGCGGGCGTGCTGCTGAAGATGGGCGCCTATGGCTTCCTGCGCTTCAGCCTGCCGATGCTACCGCATGCCAGCGCGGACTTCGCGCCCTTCATCTACGCGCTGTCGATCATCGCGGTGGTCTACACCTCGCTGGTCGCGCTGGCGCAGGAGGACATGAAGAAGCTCATCGCCTATTCGTCGGTGGCGCATATGGGCATCGTCACGCTGGGCATCTTCACCTTCAGCGTGCAGGGGCTGTCGGGCGCGCTCTACACCATGCTGTCGCATGGCATCGTCTCGGGCGCGTTGTTCCTGTGCGTCGGCGTGCTCTACGACCGCGTGCATTCTCGCGAGATCGCGCGCTATGGCGGGGTCGCGAAGATCATGCCGGCCTATGCGCTGGTGTTCATGCTGTTCACCATGGCGTCCGTCGCGCTGCCGGGCCTGGCGGGTTTCCCCGGCGAATTGCTGGTGATCGTGGCTGCCTGGAAGGTCAACGCCTGGGTAGCCTTCGGCGCGGCGATGGGCATGATCCTCGGCGCCGCATACGCGCTGTACCTCTACAAGCGCGTCGCCTTCGGGCGCATCACGAAGGACGACCTGCGCGGGCTGATGGACATGTCGCCGCGCGAGCACGCGGTGTTCGCGCCGCTGGTCGTCCTGGCGGTGTGGATGGGCGTCTATCCACAGTCCTTCCTGTCCTTCTTCGAGGCCACGGTCACGGCGCTGGTGGTGCGGCACGAAGCCGCGCTGGCCGCAACGCGCCTGGCGGGGATGTGAGATGATGAACTGGACCCTCGCACTCCCCGAACTCGTGCTGGCCTTGTCGGGCCTGGCCATCCTGGGCATCGGCGTGCTGCCCAAGCGCAACACGTTCTTTCCCTGCGCGATGGCGGTGGTCGGCGCCTTCCTGCTGACCGCGGTGGTGACGCTGGGCGTGCCGGAAGGCACGGCCTTCGGCGGGCAGATCGCCGCCGATGCCTTCTCGCGCTTCGCCAAGGTGTTGATCCTGCTGGGCGCGGCCGCCGGCGTCGTGCTGTCCATCGACTTCAACGCGCGCGAGGGTCTCGACCGCTTCGAGTATCCGGTGCTGTTGCTGTTCGCCACGCTCGGCATGATGGTCATGGTCTCGGCCAACGACCTGATGGCGCTGTATATCGGGCTCGAGCTGCTCTCGCTCAGCCTCTATGTCGTGGCCGCCTTCAACCGCGATGACGAACGCTCGGCGGAAGCGGGGCTGAAGTATTTCGTGCTCGGCGCGCTGGCCTCGGGGCTGCTGCTGTACGGCTCCTCGCTGGTCTATGGCTTCACCGGCACGACCAATTTCGACAGCATCGCGAATGCGCTGTCCGACCCGACCAAGGCCAGCTCCGGCCTCATCGTCGGGCTGGTCTTCGTGATGGTCGGCCTGGCCTTCAAGATCTCCGCCGTGCCCTTCCACATGTGGACGCCCGACGTCTACGAAGGTGCGCCGACGCCGGTCACCGCCTTCTTCGCGGCCGCGCCCAAGGTCGCCGCCATCGCGCTGTTCGCGCGCGTACTGGGTGGGCCGTTCGGGGACCTGGCGGGCCAATGGCAGCAGGTGGTCGTGGTCATCTCGCTGCTCTCCATGGTGCTCGGCGCCTTCGCCGCCATCGGGCAGGAGAACATCAAGCGGCTGATGGCCTATTCCTCGATCGGCCATGTCGGCTTTGCGCTGGTGGGTCTCGCCGCCGCGTCGGAAGCCGGCATGCGCGGGTTGCTGGTCTACATGGCGATCTACCTGCTGATGAACCTCGGCGCCTTCGCGGTGCTGGTGGCGATGCGCCGGCAGGGCAGGGCGGTCGAGCAGGTCAGCGACCTCGCGGGCCTCGCCAAGACCGACCTCGGCATGGCGGTCTGGATGGCGATCTTCATGTTCTCGATGGCCGGCATCCCGCCGCTGGCGGGCTTCTTCGGCAAGATGTTCGTCTTCAAGGCGGCGGTGGATGCGGGGCTGTGGACGCTCGCCATCGTCGGCGTGCTGGCCTCGGTCGTGTCGGCCTTCTACTACCTGCGGATCGTGAAGGTGATGTTCTTCGACGAACAGGTCGGCGCGGCGCTCGACCCGCGCCCGGCGACGGTCTCGCTGGTGATGACGGCGTCCGGCCTGTTCACCGTGCTGTTCTTCCTCTACCCGGCGCCGCTGGTGGCCGCGGCGCAGGCGGCGGTCGCCGCCCTGCTGGGGTGACGCAGCACCGCTTCCGGCTGCGCGTCCATGCCGCGCTGCCGAGCACCTCGGACCTGGTGGCGCAGCTTGCCGCGGCGGGGGAACCCGAAGGGCTAGCCGTGCTCGCGCATCGCCAGACGGCGGGGCGTGGCACGCAGGGGCGCGCGTGGGAAAGCCGCGCGGGCAATCTGCACGTGTCCGTGCTGCTGCGCCCGACCGAACCGCTGCGCCACGCGCCGCAATGGAGCTTGCTCGCCGCCGTCGCGCTGGCCGATGCGGTTGCCGCCACCATCCCTGACCCCGGCGCCATTGCCTTGAAATGGCCGAACGACCTGATGCTGAACGGCGCCAAGGCCGCCGGCATCCTCGCCGAGGCCAGCGCCGGCGACGACGGCGGCATTGCCTGGCTGTGCCTGGGCATCGGCGTGAACCTTGACCATGCGCCGCAGGTCGAGGGCCGCGCCACCGCCTGCCTGGCCGATACCGGCGTCGCCGCGCCGACACCCGAAGCCTTCGCCCAAACTCTGCTGACGGCACTCGACGCCCGCCGCACCCAGCGCATCACCGAAGGCTTCGCCGCCATCCGCGCCGCCTGGCTGGAACGCGGCCCGGCGCTCGACACCCATCTCGCGCTCAGCTCCGGCATCGCCGGCCGCTTCGCGGGTCTCGCCGAGGATGGCCGCCTGCTGCTCGCCACCGGCGGGCGCGTCCATGCCCTTGCTTCCGGGGAGCTCACCTGATGCTGCTCGCCATCGATGCCGGCAACACCAATGTCGTCTTCGCCGTGCATGACGGCAAGGAATGGCGCGGGCGCTGGCGCATCGCCACCCGCGCCGACCGGACGTCCGACGAATACGCGGTATGGCTGCTCGCGCTGTTCCAGCATGCCGGGGTGAACCCCAACGACGTCACGCGCTGCGTCATCGGTACCGTCGTCCCCGCCGCGCTCTACAACCTCCGCCGCGTCTGCCGTGACTGGTTCGACACCGAGCCCCTCATCGCCCGCGCCCACCTCGACTGGGGCTTCGAGATCCGCGTCGACCAGCCCAACGAGGTCGGCGCCGACCGGCTGCTGAACGCGCTCGCCAGCCACACCCACTACAAGGGCCCGCTGGTGGTGATCGACTTCGGCACCGCCACCACCTTCGACGTGGTGGACCACGACGGCGGCTATGTCGGCGGCGTCATCGCCCCGGGCATCAACCTGTCGATCGAGGCCCTGCACCGCGCCGCCGCCCGCCTGCCGCGCATCGGCATCGGCCGGCCGCAGGCGGTGATCGGGCGCTCGACCGTGCCGGCCATGCAGTCGGGCATCTATTGGGGCTATGTCGGGCTGATCGAGGGCATCGTCTCGCGCATCAAGGCGGAGTATGGTGGTCCCTTGAAGGTCATCGGTACCGGGGGGCTCGCGCCCCTGTTCGCCGAGGGCACCCTTGTCATAGAACGGACCGACCCCGACATCACGCTCGAGGGCCTGCGCCTGCTGGCCGATCGCAATCCTGTCCCCGTCTTCCACCACAGCGCGCTCCGCGACCCGCTGAGATCGGAGTCCGACTGACCCGCATGAAAACTGACTCGAAGAGTCCCAGCCAGCGGCCCGAGGGGCCGAGGCCGCGAATGCGGCCCGCCGGAAGTCCGGCGAAGGCAAGGCGGCCGGATGGCCGCCGCCCGCCGTTTGAGGGCATGTGAAATGAATGCTCTTTCCGGCGACCTCGCCTTCCTCCCGCTCGGCGGGACGGGCGAGATCGGCATGAACCTGAACGTCTACCGCTGCGACGATGCGCTGCTGGCGGTGGATTGCGGCCTCGGCTTTGCCGGCCGCGACAATCCCGAAGTCGATGTCATGGTGCCCGACCCGGCCTGGCTCGCGGCGCGCCGCGACCGGCTGACGGGCCTGGTCATCACCCACGCGCATGAGGACCACATCGGCGCCGTGGTGCATCTGTGGCGCCAGTTCCGCTGCAAGGTCTTCGCGACGCCCTTCGCCGCCGCGGTGCTGACGCGCAAGCTGACCGAGGCCGGCCTGGTGCAGGAGGTGCCGCTGGTGGTGACGCAGCCGCGCACCCGCTTCCGGCTCGGCCCCTTCGACTGCGAATACATCCCGGTCACGCATTCCATCCCGGAGGCGCAGGCGCTGGCCATCCGCACGCGCCACGGCGTGGTGCTGCATACCGGCGACTGGAAGCTCGACCCCGACCCGCTGATCGGCCCGCGCACCGATGAGGACGCCTTCGCGAAGCTCGGCGAGGAAGGCGTGCTCGCCATGGTCTGCGATTCCACCAATGCCATGGTCGAGGGCCATTCGGGCAGCGAGGCCGAGGTCCGGCGCAACCTCGCCGCACTGATCCGCAGCCTCGATGGCCGCGTGGCCGTCACCGGCTTCGCCTCCAACGTCGCGCGGCTGGAATCGATCGCGCTGGCGGGGCGCGCGGCGGGGCGGCAGGTCTCGCTGGTCGGGCGCTCGCTGCGCAACATCGAAGCGGCGGCGCGCGAGTGCGGCTACCTGAAATCCATCCCGCCCTTCGTGCCGGAAGACGAGGCCGGCTACCTGCCGGATGAGGAAATCCTGCTGATCTGCACCGGCAGCCAGGGCGAACCGCGCTCGGCCATGGCCAAGATCGCGGAGGACACCCACCCCAACATCGCGCTGGGGGAGGGCGACACCGTCATCTTCTCCTCCCGCCGCATCCCGGGGAATGAGCGCGCCATCCAGCGCATCCAGGATGGACTGGCGCGGCGCGGCTGCCGCGTGATGACGGATGAGGACCACATGGTCCATGTCTCCGGCCACCCGGCGCGTGACGAGCTGAAGCGCCTCTATGCCCTGGTGAAGCCGCGCTTCTCCGTGCCGGTGCATGGCGAATGGCGCCACATGCAGGACCATGCCGACCTGGCGGAGGATTGCGGCGCCACCCCCTTCCTGATCGAGGATGGCGACATCCTGCGCCTGTCGGGCAATCGGCCGGAGATCGTGGAATCGGTCCCGGCGGGGCGCCTTGCCATCGACGGCGACCGGCTGGTGCCGATGGACGGTGCCATCCTGGCGGCGCGCCGGCGGATGATGTTCAACGGCGTGGTGGTGGCCTCCATCGCGGTGGACGCGCAGGGCAGGGTGCTGGGAGAACCGCAGATCTCCGCCCCCGGCCTGTTCGACACCGGCGACGCCGAACCCGGCCTGATCGCCGCAGACCTGCGCCAGGCCATCGCCGGTCTGTCGGCCGCGCTGAAGCGCGAGGACGATGCGTTGCGCGAGGCCGCCCGGGGCGCGCTTCGCAAGGCGGTCTCCCGCCGGTTGCGGAAGCGCCCGACCGTCGAAGTGCATCTGCTGCGGGTCTAGCGCACCATGACCTGGTTCACCGGCACCGTCGTCTTCATCCTGGTCTGGTGGACGGTGCTGTTCTGCGTGCTGCCGATCGGCACGCGGACCGACCCGGATGGCGACATCGAATCCGGCGGCTGGCGCGGCACGCCGGTGAAGGTGAATCTGGGCTGGAAGGCCCTGGGCACCACCGTCCTGACCGGGGTGATCTGGGTGATTCTCTGGTGGGTGATCGACAGCGACTTCCTGTCCTTCCGCACCGGCATCCTGGCGATGCCGTGACCTGACTGCCGAAGCGGCAGGGGTAAACGCGATTGCCCGCGAATGGCGCAGCTTCCGTCTGGGCGGCGCTTTTTTCATCCCGCACTGCGGCATTCGTCGTTGCCCGACCAGCCGCGACGACGCATCCTGGTGTCAGAAAGAGATTGGTTCTCTTTCTGCCGTGTGACTGGCGTTTCCTCCCTAAACTTGGGCCGCGACCTTCGGGGCGCGGCCCTTTCTTTTTGCAGCGCGGCCGCTAGGTTCGCGCCGCAAACACCAGGGATCACGCCGTGCGCCTCTCTCGCGCCTTCCTGCCGACTCTGAAAGAAACCCCCGCCGAGGCGCAGATCGCCTCCCACCGGCTGATGCTGCGTGCCGGGCTGGTGCGCCAGACCTCGGCCGGCATCTATGCCTGGCTGCCGGCGGGGCTGCGCGTGCTGCGCCGCGTCGAGCAGATCGTGCGCGAGGAACAGGACCGCGCCGGCGCACAGGAGATCCTGATGCCGACCATCCAGTCGGCCGAGCTCTGGCGCGAATCCGGCCGCTACGACGACTACGGCAAGGAGATGCTCCGCATCACCGACCGCCACGAGCGCGAGATGCTGTTCGGCCCGACCAACGAGGAAATGGTCACCGACATCTTCAAGACCTACGCGAAGTCCTACCGCGACCTGCCGCGCAACCTGTACCACATCCAGTGGAAGTTCCGTGACGAGGTGCGCCCGCGCTTCGGCGTCATGCGCGGCCGCGAATTCCTGATGAAGGACGCCTATTCCTTCGACGCCACGCCCGAGGGCGCGCGCCACTCCTACCGCCAGATGTTCCTCGCCTATCTGCGGACCTTCCAGCGCATGGGCCTGACCGCCGTGCCGATGCGCGCCGATACCGGCCCGATCGGCGGCGACCTCAGCCATGAATTCATCATCCTGGCCGAGACCGGCGAAAGCGGCGTCTTCTACGACGCAACCTACGAAACCACCGACTGGGCCGGCACCAACGTGTCCACCGACGACGTCGCCGGGCTGGAGGGTTTCTTCAACGGCGTGACGTCCTCCTACGCCGCGACGGACGAGATGCACGACGAAGCCGCCTGGGCCGCCGTGCCGGCCGAGCGCCGCCGCGAGGGGCGCGGCATCGAGGTCGGCCACATCTTCTACTTCGGCACCAAGTATTCCGCGGCGATGGGCCTCTCGCTGGCCGGGCCGGAGGGCACCACCATCATCCCGGAAATGGGCTCCTACGGCATCGGCGTCTCGCGCCTGGTCGGCGCGTTGATCGAGGCCAACCACGACGAGGCCGGCATCAAGTGGCCCGACGCCGTGGCGCCGTGGGCCGCCGCCGTGCTGAACCTGCGCCAGGGCGATGCGGCGACGGATGCGATGTGCGAGGACCTCTACGCGCGCCTCGGCGATGCGGCGGTCTATGACGATCGCGGTTCGCGCGCGGGTGAAAAATTCGCCGACGCCGACCTGATGGGCTTCCCGTGGCAGGCCATCATCGGCCCGCGCGGTGCGGCGGCAGGGCGCGTGGAACTCAAGCGCCGCGCCACCGGCGAACGCGCGGAGGTCAGCCTCGAGGACGCCATCGCGCGCATCCGCGGCGGCTGACCGCGCGCCGTGTTCAACGCCTTCGAACGCACCGTCGCCTTCCGCTACCTGCGGGCGCGCAAGGGCGAGCGGCTGGTGTCGATCACCGCGATCTTTTCGCTGGTCGGCATCACGCTGGGCGTCGCCACGCTGATCATCGTGACCAGCGTGATGAACGGCTTCCGCGCTGATTTGATGAACCGGATCATCGGACTGAACGGCCACCTGACGGTGCAGCCGGAACGCGGCCGGTCACTGACGGGCGCGGATGCCATCGCGGCGCGGCTCGCGGCCTTGCCAGGCGTCGCGCAGGCCGCACCCGTCATCGAAGGCCAGGTGCTGCTCTCGGGCCCCGGCGGCACCGCGGCGGCGGCGCAATTGCGTGGCCTGCCTCCGGATACGCTGCGAGACCGCGCCGTGATCCGCCGCGGGCTGCGCCAGGGCAACCTCGACGCCTTCGGGGAAGATGACAGCGTGCTGATCGGCGCGCGCCTCGCCCAACGCATGCGCCTGCAGCCTGGCGACACGCTGACCCTGGTGCTGCCCCAGGCGCGCGGCGGGGACTTCACGGAGGCCCCGCGCAGCCGCGCACTGCGCGTCATCGCCACCTTCGATGTCGGCATGCCCGAGGTCGATGGCCGCACCATCTTTGTCCCGCTCGCCACCGCGCAATCGCTGTTCGGGTTGGGCGAGGATGCCAGCCAGGTGGACATCCTGGTCAACGACCCGTCGCGCGTGGCCGCGCTCACGACCGAACTGCGCGCGCTGCTGCCGGGCCTGCGCGTGACCGACTGGCAGCGCGCCAACAGCAGCATCTACGCCGCGGTGGTGGTGGAACGGAACGTGATGTTCCTGATCCTGACGCTGATCGTGGTGGTGGCGGCCTTCAACATCATTTCCTCGCTGACGATGCTGGTTAAGGACAAGGGGCGCGACATCGCCATCCTACGGACCATGGGGGCGAAGCGCGGCGCGGTGCTGCGGATCTTCATCCTGTGCGGGGCCACCATCGGCTGCGGCGGCACGCTGCTCGGCTTCGGGCTGGGGCTGGGCATCGCGGCCAACTTCCCCACGCTCAAGGCGCTGCTGATGGACCTCGAAGGCAGCATCACGCTGCCGGCGGAACTGCGGTTCCTGATGTCGTTGCCCTCCGTCGTGGATGCGCGGGAGGTCGCGATCATCGTGGCACTCGGCTTCGCGCTGTCACTGCTGGCGACGCTGTGGCCGTCCTGGCGCGCCGCGCGGATCGACCCGGCGGAGGCGCTGCGGCATGGCTAAATCATTTTCAAGCCAAACGGAATCGCTTGGCGACTCGGAAAATGCGTCAGGACAAACGGCTGGACGCGCGTCGCCGCGGCTGTCGCGGCGACGCGCGTCCAGCGCGCGCCCCTTCGGCGCCTTCGAACGCATGGTGGCGGGGCGCTACCTCGGCGCGCGTCGGGGCGAGCGCGCGGTCTCGCTGATCGCCGGCTTCTCGCTGGCGGGCATCGCGCTCGGTGTCGGCACGCTGATCGTGGTGCTGTCGGTGATGGGCGGCTTCCGGCAGGAATTGTTGACCCGCATCCTGGGGCTGAACGGGCATCTCGGCGTGGTGGCGTCGCAAGGCGCGCTGCGCGACTACGACGATATCGCGCGCCGCATCCGCGCCCTGCCCGAGGTCGCGACCGCCGTGCCCACGCTGGAAGGCCAGGTGCTGCTGACCACCGATGCGGGCGCGTCCGCCGGCGGGCTGGTGCGCGGCATCGCGCCGGAGGATTTGCGCGCTCGCGCCATCATCGCCGGCAACATCCGCGCCGGCAGCCTCGATGCCTTCGATGGCGACGACGCCATCGCCATCGGCACCGTGCTGGCGCGCCGGCTGGATGTGAATGTCGGGGACCGCGTGACGCTGGTCTCGCCGGAGGGCCGTGTCACGGTCTTCGGCACCGTGCCACGGCTGCGCGCCTATCGCGTGGCGGCTATCTTCGAAGTCGGCATGCAGGAATACGATGGCGGCTTCGTCTACCAGCCGCTGGCCGCCGCGCAGATCTTCTTCCGCCAGCCCGGCCAGGTCAGCCAGATCGAGGTGCATCTGCGCGACCCCGAAGCCGCCTACGCCGCCGCCGATGGCATCCGCCGCGCGCTGGCCGGTCGGCCAATCACTATCCTCGACTGGCAGCGCGCGAATTCCGGTTTCTTCCAAATCGTGGAAGTGCAGCGCAACGTGATGTTCCTGATCCTCACGCTGATCATCCTGGTCGCGGCCTTCAACATCGTCTCGTCGCTGATCATGCTGGTGAAGGACAAGGGGCGCGACATCGCGATCCTGCGGACCATGGGGGCGGGCAGGGGGGCGGTGATGCGCGTATTCCTGCTATGCGGGGCCGCGATCGGCGGCGTGGGCACCGCGGTTGGCCTCGCGCTCGGGCTGATCTTCGCAGCGAATATCGAACCGATCCGGCAGGCGCTGATGCGCGCCACCGGCACCACGGTGTTCGACCCGGAGATCTACTTCCTCACGCGCATCCCCGCCGTGGTGGATCCGTGGGAGGTCGCGCAGGTGGCCGGGCTCGGCCTGCTGCTGTCGCTGGTGGCGACGCTGATTCCCTCCTGGCGCGCCGCGCGCCTCGATCCCGTGGAGGCGCTCCGCAGTGAATGACCACCCGCCGCTACGCCTCGCCGCCGTCGAGCGCCGCTACCGCACCGAAGCCGGCGAATTGCCGGTGCTGCGCGGCGCCGACCTGACGCTCGCTGCGGGAGAAATCGTGGCGCTGGTGGCACCCTCCGGCACCGGCAAATCCACGCTGCTGCACCTGGCCGGCCTGCTGGAAAAACCCGATGGCGGGGAGGTGCATGTCGCCGGCCGCGCCGCGGGCACGCTGTCGGATGACGCGCGCACGGCGATCCGCCGCACCACCATCGGCTTCGTCTACCAGTTCCATCATTTGCTGCCGGAATTCACGGCGGAGGAAAACATCGCCCTGCCGCAGATGGCCGCCGGCGTGGCGCGCGGCGCGGCGAAGTCCCGCGCGCGGGAATTGCTGGCGGCCTTCGGGCTGACGGGGCGCGAGAGCCATCGGCCGGGCAAGCTCTCGGGCGGCGAGCAGCAGCGCGTCGCCATCGCCCGCGCGCTCGCCAACCGGCCACGCGTGCTGCTGGCGGATGAACCCACCGGCAACCTCGATGTCGGCACGTCCGAACGCGTCTTCGCCGAATTGCTCGACCAGGTGCGCGGCCACGGGGTGGCGGCGCTGATCGCGACGCACAACCCGGAGCTCGCGCGTCGCATGGACCGCATCGTCACGTTGCGCGACGGGCGCATCGTGGCGGACGGCGCGTGAATCCTGTGGCCGCAAGGCGCGCGAGTGATCCGCGCGCAAGCCGGGTGAGCGACGCCGACGCCCTGGCGGCGCTGGCCGACGCTGCGCGCCTCGCCCCGAACGACGCGGCCCTCGCGCTGCGCCACGCCGACGCGCTTCACCGCGCGCGCCGCCTGCCCGAGGCCGAGGCCGCATACGAACGCGCCATCGCGCTCGACGCTGACAGCTTCGCCGCCTGGTACGGCCTGGGCATGAGCCGTGCGGCGCGCTTCGCCTATCCGCTGGCGGTGCAGGCCCTGCGCGAGGCCCTGCGGCGCGAGCCCTCCGCCGCCGCGCTGCGCACCACCCTGGCCGAGGCACTGTTCCAGACCGGCGCCGTGGACGAGGCCTGCGCCGAATACGCCGAGGCCATCCGCACCGGCGACGCCGCCGTGCGCGCGCTCGCGGCGCGCAACCTGGCCTGCATCATCCCCGGCGCGCCCGGCGCGGACAATGCCGCGGTGCGTGCCGTGCGCGGCGCCTTCGCAGCGACGCTGCCGGCCGCCCCGCGCCGCGCCGCAGCGGACGCCACCGGTCGCAGGCTGCGCGTCGGCTACGTCTCCTCCTTCTTCGGCAAGCCGAACTGGATGAAGCCGGTCTTCGGCGTGCTCAACCACCACGACCGCGCGCGCTTCGAGATCCACCTCCTCGCCGATGGCGATCCACCGAGCGCCGAGGGTGGCTTCACCGCGCATGATGAAGACCGCATCTGGGGCATCCGCGGCGCGGCGAACGAACGTATCGCCGCCGCCGTCGCGGAGAACGGCCTCGATGTGCTGATGGATTTGAACGGCTACAGCGTGCCCGAACGCCTTGGCCTGTTCACGCTGCGCGCAGCACCCGTGCAACTCGGCTGGTTCAACATGTTCGCCACCACCGGCAGTGATGCCTTCGATGCGCTGGTCGGCGACGACGCCGTGATCCCGCCGGCCGAGGAAGCCCTCTACGCCGAACGCATCCTGCGCGTGCCCGGCAGCTACCTGGCCTTCACGGTGAACCACCCCGCGCCGGAGGTCGTACCGCCGCCCTGCCTGGCCGAAGGGCGCATCACCTTCGGGTCGCTGTGTTCCGCCTATAAGCTGACGGAGCCGACGCTGGCGGCGTGGTCGCGCATCCTGCACGGCGTGCCGGGCTCGCGGCTGCTGCTCCGCAACAGCAGCTTCGGCGATGCGTCGAACCGCGAGGCGATCGCCGGGCGTTTCGCGGCGAAGGGCATCGCGGCGGATCGCCTGGCGATGGACACGCCCGCGCCGCACATGGAATTCCTCGCGACCTACGGGCGCATCGACATCGCGCTCGATGCCTTTCCCTACAATGGCGGCACCACCACGACCGAGGCGCTGTGGCAGGGCGTGCCGGTGCTGGGCTTCGATGGCGACCGCTGGGCGTCGCGCACCAGCCGGTCGTTGCTGCTGGCGGCGGGCCTGGGGGATTGGGTGGCGTGCGACGCGCAGGACTACGTCGCGCGGGCCATCGCGCTGGGGCGCGATCCCGGCACACCGGCGCGCCTTGCCACGCTGCGGGCGGGGCTGCGCGAAAGGCTGGAGGCAAGCCCGGCCTGCGACGTGGCGGGGCTGTGCCGCGCGCTCGAGGCGATCTATCGCGACGAGCACGCCGCCGCCCGTCACACCCCCGGCGGGACGGCCGCGACCAGGTCCCAATCCTCGGCGTAGATCCGGCGCAGGGAAGCGAGCCTCCCCTCGTTCAGCGGATCGACCGCCAAGGTATTGCCGGCGGTCTGGAGATGCGGCAGCGGCACGTCGAAGCCCGCGCGTTCGGACAGCAGCGCGGCAATGCCGGCGAGGTCCTGCATGCCCCACATACGCGCCGCCAACGGCAGCGCGGCGCGCAAGTACTGGACCTGCGGGCGGAAGTGATGTGCCGTGGTGCCGCAGGCCCGCATATAGACAGGCAGGCGGGTCGCGAAGGTGTTGATGTCGGGCACCGCAGGCAGGCCGGCCTCGGCGAGGATCTGCGCGGCCTCGGGCCGCGCCTGCACGCTGCGCTGCACGTCGCGATAGGTCGCGATGCGGTTGCGGTAGCCGCTGACGAAGCGCGCCAGCGGGTCGCGCACCACCACCACCAGGTCGTAGCGATCGACATGGACCAGCCGCGCCGCATCGGCCGGCACCGTCGGATAGACATGATGGATATGGCCATCGGGCGCGCTCGACTGCGCGGCGATGTCGAAGGGCCGCCCGGCATCGGCGTGGAACAGCATGGTCTTGATCGTGGTGCAGGCGTTCTTCGGGACCGGCTGATAGACGATCCTCAGGCGATGGCTGACGATCACGGCGCCCTCAGGGTTCGCGCGGCTTGATGCGCGGAGTCTGGCGAAAGCGGCGAGTGCGGTGCCCGCCCGGCGCGGCTGCGCCATGCGGCGCGGTCAGGCGTCCGGCAGCAGCCTCTGCCCCACGCTGCCACCCATCCAGAATCAGCGCGTCGGGTGGCCGGGTGGAGCAGAGGGAAGCCGCCGGCACCTTCCGACGGTCGGCGAAGGTTCAGGCCAGCAGCAGCACCAGGCCGAGCGCCGCGACGGCGGCACCCCCGGCCCGCGCGACCCGCTGGGCCGTCGCTGTGCCGGCCGCATAGCCCACCGCATGCAGCAGCGCCGAACCCAGCAGCATGCCCGCCGCGGTCATCGCCGCCGGACCGGCGACCTCGCCGCCATGCGCGGCGCCATGCAGCAGGCCGAACACCGTCGCCGCCGCCACGGCCGCCGGCGCGGGAAGCCGCACCGCCAGCGCGATCGCCAGGCCGATCAGCACCAGCGTTCCCGCGACCGCATGTTCAACGACGCCTGGCAGTTCGAAGCCGATCCCGAGCGCGATCCCGCCCGCCATGCCCGCGAGGAAGCCGACAGGCAATGCGAGCATCTGCCGCTGTGCGGCCCAAAGCCCGATCGCGAGCATCGCGACGAGGTGATCGAGGCCCAGCAATGGATGCGCGAATCCCGCGCCGAACCCCTCCGAATGACCGCCATGGGCAAGGGCCGGCGTCGCGGCGAGCAAGGGCAGCAGCAGGGCAGTGGCGCGCACGATCATGGGAGGGTCCTTCGAGCATCGGATGAGGGTTCGATCCTGGCCGCAGACCTGCCAGCCCGTCCAGGGGCGGGCGAACACGGCGCCCGCGTTCCGCCGCGCCCGTGGCCGCGCTACGGTGCCGCCAGCATGCGAGTCCCGCGATGACCTCCCCGGAATCCTTCATCCACCTGCACGTGCATTCCGCCTATTCGCTCAGCGAGGGCGCCATCAAGGCCGACAAGCTGGCCTCCCTGGCGACCGACAACGGCATGCCGGCGGTCGCGCTGACCGACAGCGCCAGCATGTTCGGCGCGCTGGAATTCGCCGAATCCTGCGCCAAGAAGGGCATCCAGCCGATCATGGGCTGCCGGCTGTTCCTCGCCCGCGTGGACACCGACCCGGAGCGCCCGGACGCCGCGCGGCTGAACCCCGACCCGCTGGTGGCACTGGCGATGGACGGGCAGGGGCTGGACAACCTCCAGCGCCTGTCCTCGCACGGTTTCCTGCGCGATGACGCCTCGGGCAGGCCGGCCATCACGCTGGACCTGTTGCGCGAACATGCGGCGGGGCTTTTCCTGCTGACCGGCGGGACGCTCGGGCCGATCGCGCGGCTGGTGGGCGAGGGGCGGCGCGACTCCGCCGCGCGCATCCTGGACGTGCTGCGCGAGGCCTTCCCGGGCCGCTTGGCGGTCGAACTGCACCGCCACGGCCTGCCCCAGGAACCCGCCATCGAGGCCGGGCTGCTGGCCTTGGCGCAGCGTGCCGGCCTGCCCATCGTCGCCGCCAACGACGTCTATTTCGCCAGGCCCGAGATGCACGAGGCGCACGACGCGTTGCTCTGCATCGCCGAGGGCCGCACCATGGCCGAGCGCGAACGCCGGCGCGTGACACCCGAGCACTGGTTCAAGCCCGCGCCCGCCATGCGCGCGCTGTTCGCCGACCTGCCCGATGCCTGCGACAACACGCTCGCCATCGCGCGCATGTGCGCGGTGATGGCGGAATCGAAGAAGCCCGAACTGCCGGTCTGCCCCAAGGTGAAGCCCGGCATGACCGAGGCGCAGACGGTGCGCGCCATGGCGAAGGAGGGGCTGGAGAAGCGCCTCGCCGCGCTGGACCCGGTGCCGGACGAGGCCGCGCGCCAAGTCTATCGCGACCGGCTCGACTACGAATTGTCGGTCATCGAGAAGATGGGCTTCCCCGGCTACTTCCTGATCGTCGCGGACTTCATCCAATGGGCGAAGGCGCAGACCCCGCCCATCCCGGTGGGGCCGGGACGTGGGTCGGGTGCGGGGTCGGTCGCGGCCTGGGCGCTGCTGATCACCGACCTCGACCCGCTGCGCTTCGGCCTGCTGTTCGAACGCTTCCTGAACCCCGAGCGCGTGTCGATGCCCGACTTCGACATCGACTTCTGCCAGGACCGGCGCGACGAGGTGATCCGCTACGTGGTGCGCGAATACGGCGCCGAGCGCGTCGCGCAGATCATCACCTTCGGCAAGCTGCAGGCGAAGGCGGCGGTGCGCGACGTGGGGCGCGTGCTGGGCATGCCCTATGGCCAGGTGGACAAGATCGCCTCGCTGATCCCGTTCAACCCGGCGAAGCCCGTGGGCCTGGCGGAGGCCATCGCCGGCGAGCCGCGGCTGTCCGAGATGCGCGATTCCGACGAGCAGGTCGCGCGCCTGCTCGACATCGCGCAGCAGGTCGAGGGGCTGTACCGCAATGCCTCGACCCATGCCGCCGGCGTGGTGATCGGCCGCCGCCCGCTGATCGAGATCGTGCCGCTGTATCGCGACCCGCGGTCGGACATGCTGGTCACGCAGTATTCGATGAAATACGCGGAAGCCGCATCGCTGGTGAAGTTCGACTTCCTCGGCCTCAAGACGCTCACGGTGATCGAACGCGCGCTGGACACTTTGGCCAGGCAGGGCACCGTCATCGACATCAGCACGATCCCGCTGGATGACGCGAAGACGTACGCCATGCTGGCGAAGGGCGATGCGGCCGGCGTGTTCCAGTTCGAAGGGCAGGGGATGCGCGACTGCCTGCGGCAGATGCGCGCCAGCCGCTTCGAGGACCTGGTGGCGGCGGTGGCGCTGTATCGCCCGGGGCCGATGGCGAACATCCCGGCCTATTGCGCGCGCAAGGCGGGCGAGCCCTGGCAGCCGCCGCATCCGGCGATCATGCACATCCTGGCCGAGACCTTCGGCATCATGGTCTACCAGGAACAGGTCATGCAGATCGCGCAGGACATGGCCGGGTATTCCCTGGGCGCGGCCGACCTGCTGCGTCGTGCCATGGGCAAGAAGATCCGCTCCGAGATGGAGGCACAACGGAAAATCTTCTGCGACGGCGCCGAGGCCCGCGGCATCGAGGCCACCAAGGCGGCCGAGATCTTCGACCTGATGGAGCGCTTCGCCGACTACGGCTTCAACAAGTCGCACGCGGCGGCCTATGCGCTGGTGAGCTACCAGACGGCCTGGCTGAAGGCGAACCACCCGGTCGCCTTCATGGCGGCGTCGATGACGCTGGACCTGTCGAACACCGACAAGCTGGCCGGGCACATGCAGGAATGTGCGCGGCTGGGCATTCCCATCCTGCCGCCGGACATCAACCGGTCCGGCGCCGAGTTCCGGGTGGAGACGTCGCCGGAGGGCAAGCAAGCCATCCGCTTCGCCTTGGCCGCGGTGAAGCGGGTGGGCGAGGCGGCGATGCGCGACCTGGCCGCCGCGCGCGATGCGTCCGGGCCGTTCGTGTCGCTGGCGGACCTGGCGTCGCGGGTGGACCCGAAGCTGCTCAACAAGATGCAGATCGAGAACCTGGCCCGCGCCGGCGCCTTCGAATCCCTGGAGAAGAACCGCGCGCGCGTGATGGCGGGGGCGGAGACGATCCTGCGCCGCGCCCAGGCCGATGCCGAGGAACGCGGCTCCGGCCAGATCGGCCTGTTCGGCGGCGAGACGGCCCGCGACGAACCGCTGCGGCTGCCCGACGTGCCGGATTGGCCGCTGTTCGACCGCCTGGCGCATGAGGCCGAGGCGGTCGGTTTCCACCTGTCCGCGCATCCGCTCGACACGTATCGCAAGGCGTTGGCGCGGCTGGGGGTCACGAATTCGGCGCATATCGCCGAGCGCGCGCGCGGTGGGGCACGGCTGAAGCTGGCGGGCACGGTGGTGAACGCCAAGGAACGCACCACCAAGACCGGCAGCCGCATGGCCTGGGTGCGGCTGTCCGACGCCCAGGGCTCCTACGAGGTGACGTGCTTCTCGGAAGTGCTGAACCGTTCGCGCGAGCTGCTGGCCGAGGGCCAGGCCGTGCTGGTCACCGCCGATGCCCGCCTGGAGGGCGAGGCGCTGCGCCTGACCGCCACCGATGTCGAGGCGCTGGAGAAGGCCGCGAATGGTGCGGGCGGCGGCATCCGCCTGTGGATCGAGGATATCCAGGCGGTGGCGCCGATCCGCGACATCCTGGCGCGCGAGGGCCGCGGGCGCGGGCGCGTGGTGCTGGTGCCGCGGATCGCGCTGGGACAGGAGGTGGAGGTGGCGTTGCCGAATGGCTGGAATGTCGGGCCGCGGGTGTTGCAGGCGATGAAGGTGCTGCCGGGGGTTTCGGCGGTGGAGGAGATCTGAGGCGCTGCGCCCTAGCGTCAATATTTTCCATAATATACCTTATGCGGCAATCACGACTGCTGCCGGGCGCGGTGTCGGCGATTGCCTGTCCACCCCCGCGCGACCCGCGCATCAGCTCTCCCCGGCCATCCCGGCGATGATCAGCCAGGGCCACCGCGCGCGATAGGACGCAGCCTTGGCCGCGAACAGATCGGCAGCGGGAATCAGCGGGTTCGGCCGCAGGATGCCGCGGTGCATGTCGTCCAGCCCGTCCGGCGCATGCAGCGTCCCGTCATCCAGCGCGATACCGATGCAGGTGCAGGCCACGAGATAGCGGTCGATGCCATCCCGAGCGCTGCGCAGCCGCGGATAGGCATGGCCGAAGCGCGCCGGGTACCACAGGTGCACGCGCGCCTGGTTCTTCACCTCGACCTCGACCGGCAAGTCCGCCACGGCCTCCCGCACGCGGCGGATCACGCGGTCCTCGGCCTCCCAGGACAGGTCGCGGTCGTCGAAGTAGAAGAGGTCGTAGTCCTTGACGCCCTCGCCCGGCGGCCGGCCAGAGCGCCGGTTCCACCAGGCCTGGAACAGGCACCCCGCCGTCAGGTGGCCCTGCGGCAGGCCGAGGGCGGGCAGCCGGTCGAGCAGCGCGGCATTCACCGGATCCGTCCGGGCGCAGGCGATGAACTCCTCGACCGAGGGGGTCTGCATCCCCTCGCCTGCCATCACCTGGCGAAGGCCGGCTCGAAGGGCCGCGCCTCCAGGAAGGCCCCCGCCGCCTGCAGCACCAAGGCGTCCGCGCAGCGCGGCCCGGCGATCTGCAACCCGATCGGCAGCCCCCGCCCGTCCCGCCCGCACGGCACCGACACTGCCGGCCCATGCGACAGGTCGAAGGGATAGGAGAATTCCGCCCAGACCAGCCAGTCCCAGACATGATCCGGCCAATGCGCCGGGCGCTGCCGCCCGACATCGAAGGCCGTGACCGAGGCCGCGGGCGTGACCAGCAAGTCCCAACCGGCGGCGAACCAATCCCCCACCTCGGCCGCATAGGCGATCCGCTTGCCCTGGGCGGCGATCGCCTCGGCCAAGGTCATGCCGGCATATTCGTCCAGGCAGGCCACCAGCCCCGGATCCTGCTGCGCGCGGCGCGCCGGGTCGGTCTCGATGAAGGGCAGCATGGCGATGCCCCAGAGGCCGCGCTCCAGCCCTGGCCCCTTCGGGCCCCAGGGCGGCGTGACCTCCTCGACCCGCGCGCCGGCCTCCTCGAAAGCCGTGACGGCACGCCGCACGGCCTCCGCCACCTCGGGGTCCACCCGCGCATGGCCGAGGTCCGGGCTATAGGCGATCCGCAACCCGCGCAGATCGCCCGGCCCCGTATCCGCTGCCCGGAACCCACCTGGCAATGTCGTATGATCCGATGGATGCAGCCCTGCCATCACTTCCAGCATCAATGCCGCATCCGCCACCGACCGCGTGATCGGCCCGGCATGGGACAGCGACTGGTTGTTCGTGACAGGCGCGTAGGGCACCAGCCCGAAGGTCGGCTTGTGCCCGACCGCGCCGCAGAAATGCGCCGGCAGCCGCACCGACCCCGCACCATCCGTGCCCAGATGCAGCGCCCCGCACCCCGCTCCGGCCAGCGCCGCCGCGCCCGAAGATGAACCCCCAGCCGTAACCCCATGTTTCCACGGATTGTGGGTATGCCCGGTCAGCGGGCTGCTCGACACCGCCGTCCAGCCATATTCGGTCGCGGTCGTCTTGCCGAGGATGATCCCCCCCGATCCCTTCAGCCGCGCCACCACCGGCGAGTCATGACCCATCGGCGTGGCATCGGTCAGCCGAGACCCGCGGCGCGTCGGCAGGCCGGCGACCGCGGTGATGTCCTTCACCGTCACCGGCACGCCATGCAGCGGGCCGAGTTCGCCATCGCCCATCGCCGCCGCCTCGGCCGCGCGGGCGGCGTCCATGGCGCGATCGGCGTCCAGCGCGGCGAAGGCGTTGATGCGCGGTTCCCAGGCCTCGATGCGTTTCAGCACGGCCTGCACCACCTCGACCGGCGAGGCGCGCCGCGTGCGGATCAGCCGCGCCTGCTCGGTCGCGGACAGCGTCGCAAGGTCGGTCATGCCGCCGCACCCCACGCCGCTACATCGAGGAAGGTGGACTGGTAGCAGGCGCCCTCGCCCATATCCGTGCGCCGTTCGTCGCAGAGCATGTTCACCGTGCCCGACACCGCCTCGCCATCCGGCCGCTGGCCGGGCACCAGCACCACGCCGGGGCGGACCTCGTCACTGACGCGCAGCACCAGGCCGACTTCGCCGCGGTCGTTGAACAGCCGCACCCGCGCGCCATCCGCCAGGCCGCGGCGGGCGGCGTCGTCAGGATGCAGGATGGCGCAAGGCTCCCCCTCCCGGCGCCGCAGGAAGGGCGAGGCCGCATAGGCCGTATGGGCCTGGAAATACCCCGGCGCGGTCAGCAGGCGCAGCGGCCAGCGGGCGGCGTCGGCGGCCTCGATCGCGTCCTCCTCCCAGACCGGCATGGGCGCCACGCCCTGCTGCGCCAGGGTTTCCGAATAGATCTCCAGCCGGCCCGAGGGTGTGCGGAATTCCTGCGCCGCCGGTGGGCTCACCTTCACCGGCCCTTCGAAGACCCGCGCCGGATCGACCGCGGCGATGATGCCCGTGGCACCTTCTAAGAAGCGCGGCACCAGGTCGCGCGGCGCGGCGGAGAACACCGCATCCGTCAGCCCCATCCGCCGGCCGAGCGCCTGGGCCAGGTGGAAATTCGACCGCGCCTCATGCTGGGGCGGCACCGCGGCGGGCGCGTACTGCATGCGATACGTGCCGTAGGACCGATAAAAATCCTCTGTTTCCAGATAGGTGGTGGCCGGCAGCACGATGTCGGCGTAGCGCGCCGTGTCGGTCAGGAAGGGGTCGTGGACCACGGTGAACAGGTCCTCGCGCGCCAGGCCGCGCCGCAGCCGGTTCACATCCGGGTTGGTCACGGCCGGGTTGTTGGCGGCGATGAACAGGGCGCGGAGGGGCGGGTCGCGCATCTCCTCCAGCGCCTCGCCCAGCGCCAGGTGGTTCACCATCCGCGCGGTGGCCGGACCCGACGGGCGGTTCAGCACACCGAACTGGAAATCCATCGACCCGGCGGCCAGCAGCAACGCCCCGCCCCCTTCCCGCCCATAGGCGCCGGTGAGCGCCGGCAGCGTCGCCACCGCCCGCAGCGCCTGGCCGCCCTTCGCCAGCCGGGTCATGCCCTCGCCGAGCCGGATCAGCGACGCCTTCGCCGCGCCGTACATTGCCGCCAGGCGTTCCACATCGGCCACCGACAGCCCGGTGATGGACGCCACCCGATCCGGCGGGAAATTCGGCAGCACCTCGGCCGCCCATCGTTCAAAACCAAGCGTATGCGCGGCGATGTAGTCACGGTCCAACAACCCATCGCGCAGCAGCACATGCGCGATCCCGCAGGCCAGCGCCGCATCCGTGCCGATGCGGATGGGCAGGTGCCAATCCGCCCGCGCCGCCGTCCCGCTGCGCCGCGGGTCGATCACCACCAGCTGCACGCCGGTCTTGCGCACCTTCTCCAGCAGCGCCCAGAAATGCACGTTCACCGCCATCAGGTCGCAGCCCCAGGCGATCACCAGGTCGGAATGCACCACGGATTCCGGGTCGGTGCCGCCGACAGGCCCGCAGGTCATGTCCCAGGCGGTCTCGCAGCAGGTGTCGCAGACCGTGCCCGCCTGCAGCCGCGATGTGCCCAGCGCATGGAACAGCCCCGACACCAGCCGACGGTTCATGTGCCCCTGATGCGCGGAATAGGCGTAGCCCAGGATCGCCTCAGGCCCGCTCTCGGCGATGATGGCCTTCCAGCGCGCCGTGATCTCGTCCAGCGCCGCATCCCAGGTGATCGGTTCGAACTGCCCGCTGCCCTTAGGCCCGGTGCGTCGAAGCGGCGTGCGGACCCGGTCGGGCGAATGCACCACCTCCATGTCCCGGTTGACCTTCGCGCAGGCGAATCCGGCCGTGTAGGGCTCGTCCGGGTCGCCCTGCAGGCGCACCAGGCGGCCATCCTCCACCTCCGCGACCAGGGAACACATGTCGGGGCAGTCATGGGCGCAGACGACGCGGACCTTGGACATGCGGGAGAGATCCTTAGCTGGGCGGCGCGCAGGGCGGGCGCGTCGGAGCAGTCTCGGCGGCGTCGCGGCCGCTGACAACACCGCGCGGGGGGGCTTGCGGGCGCAAGGGGGACGCGGGAGGAAGGATCGCCCCCGCCCACGGATGCGCCATGCCCCAGGATCCCGCCACCGCCGCCCAGCACCTGATCGAGGTCATGGCCCGGCTGCGCCACCCCGAGACCGGCTGCGCCTGGGATCAGGTTCAGGACTTCGCCTCCATCGCCCCCTACACCATCGAGGAAGCCTACGAGGTCGAGGACGCCATCGCTCGCGGCGAGCCAGCGGCTTTGCTGGACGAGCTCGGCGACCTGCTGTTCCAGGTGGTCTACCATGCCCGCATGGCGGAGGAGCGCGGCTGGTTCGCCTTCGCCGACGTGGCGGGTGCGATCGCCGACAAGATGATCCGCCGCCACCCGCACGTGTTTGGCGCCGAGGAGACCCGCACCGCCGACCAGCAGGTCGCCGCGTGGGAGGTTCAGAAGCAGGCCGAGCGCGCAGCGCGGGCCGAGACCGGCACCCTGGCCGGCATTCCCCTCGGCCTACCCGCCCTGACCCGCGCGGTGAAGATCACCCGCCGGGTCGCGCGGGTCGGTTTCGAATGGCCCGATGCCGCCTCGGTGCTGGACAAGCTGGAGGAGGAGGCCGCCGAGCTGCGCGCTGAACTGCGCGACGGCACGCAGACACCTGATCCCGCAGCCTTGCGCGACGAGGTCGGCGACCTGCTCTTTGTGCTGGCGAACCTCGCCCGCAAGCTCGATCTCGACCCCGAGGACTGCCTGCGCGGTGCCAACCGAAAGTTCGAGCGACGCTTCAGCCATATTGAACAATCGCTTCGTCTTGCAGGAAAATCTCCGGCCGACAGCAGCCTGAAGGAGATGGACTCGCTCTGGGCCGAAGCGAAGCGGATCGAGCGTCAGGAGCCTTGAATGACGATGCGCATTACTTCCTTCATATTTCTGTTCCTGTGGATTTTCTCGGCGCATGAAGCGGCCGCCCAGCCGCGCCGTACCCTGGAAGACGCCGGCGCCGCCGGCCGCATCACCGCCGTACCGCAAGGCCGTGGCGAGGCGCTCCGCCTGACCCGCGGCGGCCGCACCTTGTTCGAGGCCCCCGCCCAGCGGTTCGCCCCCTTCCGCGATGGCGCCCCCATCCCGATCGCGGACGGCGTCACCGCCATCGGCTTCACCGGCTGGACCGGCGGCGCCTATTGCTGCTGGACCCTGCACCTGTTCCATCGCGCGCCGCGGGGCCTGGCGCATATCGCCTCCCTGCCGCTGGGCAAGCGCGAGCCGGACATCATCCGTCTCGCCCCGCCGCATGGCCCGCCCATCCGCCTGGCTGACGCCGACTTCGACTTCTGGGAAGCGCCGGTCAGCCTGGCGACCGACCTGCACCCGACCATCCCCTTCCGCTGGACCGGCCGCGCGCTCGAACCCGACATCGCTGCCATGCGCCGCCCGGTTGAGGCCGCGCTCGGCACCGCCTGCGCCGACATGACGACGCTTGAGGACCGCCCGCCGGCCGAACAGCGCATCACCACCTACCCCGACGCCGCGGCGGCCATCGCGGCGCTGCGCGCGCGGGACTGGGCGGCGCGAAGCGGCACCCATCCCGGCGTGGAAGCGGCGCGGCTGGCCACCTGCCTGGTCTATTCCGGCCAGGCCACCGAAGCGCAGCGCCTGCTGCGCGCCGCCTGGCCCGAGGGCTCCCCGGGCCTGGCCGAGACAGAACGCCAGATCGCCGCCCGCCTGGCCTGCAGCCCCTTCGTGGCGGCGGTGCGCGCGGCGAACCCGCCCCGCGCGCCCTACACCACCGCCACCTGCCGCCGCGACGGGCCGGACCAGATTGCGGTCTTCGCGCTGAACTGGCGCTGATCAGCCCGGGCGCGTCTCGGCCTTCACCGTGACGCGCCCCTCGGGCAGCGGGATGAATTCCGCCTCGTCGCCCGGCACCTTGGCGAAGCGGCCGGCCTTCCAGTCGGCCTTGGCCTGCTCCAGCCGTTCGCGGGACGACGCCACGAAGTTCCAATGCAGGTAGCGCGGCCCGTCCATCACCGCCCCACCCAGCATCAGCAGCCGCGCGCCCTGCGGCCCGGCGGTGATCGCCAGCGCATCCCCGGCGCGGAACACCAGCATCCGCCCGGCCTCGAAGGTGGCGTCGGCCACGTTGACGCTGCCCTGCACCACATAGGCGCCGCGTTCCTCGTGCCGGTCCGGCAGCGGCAGCCGCGCGCCAGGGGCCAGCACCGCATCGGCATAGAACAGCGGCGAGGAGACCTCGACCGGCGCGCGCAGCCCCCAGCCCTCGCCGGCGATCAGGCGCATCCGCACACCCTGGTCGTCCACCACCGGCAGCGCATCGGCGGCGTGATGCGTGAAGGTGGGCGCGGTTTCCTCGGCATCCTTGGGCAGCGCCACCCAGGACTGGATGCCGAACATCCGCCGCGTGTGGTCGCGCTGCGCGGCGTCGGTGCGCTCGGAATGCACGATGCCGCGCCCGGCGGTCATCCAGTTCAGCTCGCCCGGCCGGATCGGCTGCTGCGAACCGAGGCTGTCGCGATGCAGGATCTCGCCCTCGAACAGATAGGTCACGGTGGACAGGCCGATATGCGGGTGCGGGCGCACGTCCAGCCCCTTGCCGGTGAGGAATTCGCCGGGGCCCATCTGGTCGAAGAAGATGAAGGGGCCGACCAGCTGGCGCTCGCGCGCCGGCAGGGCGCGGCGCACCTCGAAGCCGCCCACGTCATGGGCGCGGGGGATGATCACGGTCTCGATGCCCGGCGGGGGCGGCGGGCAGAGCGGGTCGGTCTCGTCGAGGGTGGACATGGCGTGTCTCCTGTTTCCAGGCCCCAAGGTCGGTGTTCGGCGCCCGCCGCGCCAGCCCGCAGCGGTGATGACGCCCATTGCCCGGTCGGATGACGCCCCGCCCGGTTCACACCGGAGCGGGATAACCGATCGCCACCACCTCGACCTCCTCCGCCCCCGCCGGGGTGCGGTAGCGCCGCAGGTCGCCCACCCGCGCACCCAGCAGCGCACGGGCCACCGGCGCCACCCAGGCGATGTCGCCGCGCTCGGCCTCGGCTTCGTCGACGCCGACGATGCGGATGGTCACCTCGGCATCGTCCGACACGCGCGCATAGGTGACCGTGGCGCCGAAGAACACCTGGTCGCGCCTGCCCTGTGCCGCCGGGTCCACCACCTGCACGCGCTCCAGCCGCTTGCGGAGGAAGCGCACCCGCCCGTCGATCTGCCGCAGCCGCCGCTTGCCGTATTGGTAGTCGGCATTCTCCGACCGGTCGCCGAGCGAGGCCGCCCAGGAGACCACCTCGACCACCTTCGGCCGTTCGTCCTCCCACAGGGCGCGGATTTCCTCGCGCAGCGCGGTGGCACCTTCGGGGGTCATGTAGAAGGGCGTGCCGGGCGGCAGGCCGGGCGGGGTGTCCTCGCCGTCCTCGTCCTCGCTCACGGGTCGAGCATTGCGTGTCGCAGGGCTTCCCAGGAGTCGCGGTCGGGCGCGCAGATCAGTCCGCCATCGCGGTGCTTCGGCAGGTACTCGCTGCCATCGAAGCGCGCGGCATAGCCGCCGGCCTCGCGATGGATCAGCCAGCCCGGCAGGTGGTCCCAGGGCATCAGGCGATTGTACAGCAGCGCATGGGCATGCCCGCCCGCGACCAGGCGGTATTCATGGGCGGAGCAGCGGTAGCCCACCGTCGCCGCCAGGAGCGGCATGCGCGCCGTGACGCGCCCGCGCAGCGGTTCCGGCAGATAGACCCAGGACAGCGCCGCCACCATGCGATCCACCGGCACCGGCGCGGCCACGCGCAGGTCGGCCATGTGCCGCCCTTCGCCATCGGCCAGCCAGGCGCCCTCCCCGCGCAGCGCGATCGCAGTGTCGTCGCCCAGCGGATCATGGATCCAGCCGGCCACCACCTCGCCCTTCACCACCGCGGCCGCCATGCAGCCGAACAGCGGCACGCCGGCGGCGAAATTCGCCGTGCCGTCCACCGGGTCCACCACGAAGGCGAGGTCCGCATCCGCGAGGCGATCCAGCACTGCCGGATCGGCCTCGCAGGCTTCCTCGCCCACCACCACGCAGCCGGGGAACAGGCGCGTCAGCCCGGCCTCGATGACGCGCTCGGCCGCCTCGTCGGCGTCGGTCACCAGGTCGAGCGGGCCGGATTTGGTCCGCACCGCGCCTTCGGCCAGGCGGCGGAAGCGCGGCAGGATCTCGGCGCGCGAGGCGTCGCGCAGCAGGGTCGCGACCTCGGCGGCGCGGGCGGCGGTGATCATCAGCGGTCCTCGAAACGGGCGCGGTCGGCGGGCGAGATCCGCACAGTGAGGCGGATCGCGTCCTCGCCATCCTGGCGCGACAGCACCTCGGCACGGGCATAGAGCCAGGCGAGGCCGGCGCCATCGGTGGTCGGCACCTTCACCTCCATGGTCTCGAGCCCGGCCGACAGCCGCGCATCGATGGCGCGGCGCAATTCGTCCAGCCCCTCGCCGGTCAGCGCCGAGACCGGCACCGCGCCGGGCGCGCGCCGCGCCACGGAATCGGTGCCGCCCAACAGGTCAGCCTTGTTCAGCACCTCGACCAGGTGGTCTTCCCAGCCCGGTTCCAGCGCGGGGTCGTCACCCTCCGCCATCTCGGCCATGACGCCCAGCACATCGGCGCGCTGGGCGGCGCTGTCGGGATGCGCGATGTCGCGCACATGCAGGATGATGTCGGCCGCTGCGACTTCTTCGAGTGTCGCGCGGAAAGCTTCCACCAGCTGTGTCGGCAGGTCGGAGATGAAGCCCACCGTGTCCGACAGGATGCAGGTGCGCCCGGACGGCAGGCGGATGGCCCGCATGGTCGGGTCGAGTGTCGCGAACAACTGGTCCTGCGCGTAGACGCCCGCCCCGGTCAGCGCGTTGAACAGCGTGGACTTGCCCGCGTTGGTGTAGCCAACCAGCGCCACCACCGGGTACGGCACGCGAGCGCGCGCGTTGCGGTGCAGGCCGCGCGTGCGGCGCACCTGCTCCAATTCGCGTTTCAGCTTCACGATGCGCTCGCCGATCAGGCGGCGGTCGATTTCGATCTGCGATTCGCCAGGCCCGCCGAGGAAGCCGAAGCCGCCGCGCTGGCGTTCCAGGTGGGTCCATGACCGCACGAGGCGCGTGCGCTGGTATTCCAGATGCGCCAGTTCGACCTGGAGCGCGCCTTCCTTGGTGGCGGCGCGCTCGCCGAAAATCTCCAAGATCAGGCCGGTGCGGTCGATGACCTTGCAGCCCCAGGCGCGTTCCAGGTTGCGCTGCTGCACGGGGGTCAGCGCGGCATCGACCACGACGACGCCGACCTCCTGTTCCTTCAGCGCGCGGCCGGTCATCTCGACCTGGCCCTCGCCCATCAGGGTGGAGGGACGGCGTTCGCGCAGCGGGTACACCGCGGAATGCACGACGGTGACGCCGATCGACGCCGCCAGGCCGACGGCCTCGGCGAGGCGCGCCTCGGCCGCACGCTGCCCGCCCACATCGCCGATGGCGACGCGGTTGGTGCGCTCGTAGGGCAGGATGACGGCGGCGCGCGTCGGCGCGCCGGCGCCGGCGTCAGTCGTTGCCGCCAGGGGCCACCTCACGCGTCAGCGTCATGCGCGTCTCGGACGGTGCGGCGGTGCCGGCCGGCGCCGCGGCGCCCGCGGCCGCGGCATCGAACAGCATGATGGGCGCGCCGGGCATCACCGTGCTGATCGCGTGCTTGTAGACCAGTTGGGTATGACCGTCGCGGCGCAGCAGCACCGAGAAATTGTCGAACCAGGTGATGATGCCCTGCAGCTTCACGCCGTTCACCAGGAAGATCGTCACGGGGGTTTTGGACTTGCGAACGTGGTTCAGGAACACGTCCTGCACGTTCTGGGACTTCTCCGCGGCCATGAGCCCGGTCCTTCTGTTCTTGCCGGCCATCGGCCGGACTTTTCTTGCCGGTCACCGACCGGACAACGGACCGGCGAAAACCATTTCCGGCCGCCGGTTCGAGGAGTTTCTGCGCCTCGCTACGGCTTGGCAAGGGAAAGCAGATGCGCTTCCAGCGCATGGCCGTCGGCAAAGACGGCATCGGGCGTGGTGGCGCTCACGCCGCCATCATGCGCGGCGTCACCCAGCAGCACCGCCCGGCAGCCCGCCGCACGCGCCGCCTGCATGTCGATCGCGGTATCGCCCACGTACCAGACCTGCGCGGAGGCGGGCACGCCCAGGCGTTCCAGCGCCATCAGCAGCGGCGCGGGCGAGGGCTTGTCGGCGCTGGCATCCCCGGCGCCCACCAGGGCGCCGAATCGGTCGGCCCAGCCCAGATGCGCGGCCTCGGCCCGCAGCAGCGCGCCCTGCTTGTTGGACACCACCGCCTGGGGGCCCAGCGCGCCGGCCGCCGCGATGGCCGCCGCCGCACCGGGCATGGGCGAGAGCACCTGCAGGTGGCAGCCGCGGACCTCGGCGTAGAAGATGTCCCGCGCGCGTTCCCATTCCGCGCCGAACATCGGCGGGAAGGATTCCGGCAGGGATTTCCGCACGCGGGCCAGCACGGTGGCGCGGTCCCATTCGGGCAGGTCGAAGGCGCGGAAGGCGGCGTTCAGCCCGGCCTGGATGGCGGCCCAGCCATCGACCAGCGTGTTGTCCCAATCCCACAGGATCGCGGCGGGGCGGGTCATGCCTTCAACTGGTTCATCAGGCCGAGCATGTCGCCCATCACCCACAAATGCCGGATGCGCCCGGAATCCAGCGTGAAGAACCCCACCCCTTCCCAGGCCAGTTCGCGCCCGCTGGGCGGGTGGTCGAGGAACGGGCCGGCATCATGCACGCCGGAGAAGCGGATGCGCGTCGCCACCCGGTCGCCATCGGCCAGCAGGTCGACCACCGCGCAGCGATAGGTCGAGAAGGCCAGGCGGACCGAGCGCACATAGGCCGCGAAGGCGTCGTGCCCGTGCATGGTCTGGCCGAAGGTGCCCTGGAAGGCGACGTCCTCGTGCATCAGCGCGGGCAGGCAGGCGAGGTCCCCGCGCTCCCACAGGTCGGCGTAGAAGGCGCGGATGATGTCGGCGTTGCCGGTGCTCACGCCGCGTTCTTCATGCCGCCCTTCACATGGCGGGCGAACAGGTCGAACAGCTGCCGCACCACCGGCCCGACCTTGCCGTCAGCCACGGGCGCGCCGTCGATCTTCAGGATCGGCTTCACGAAGGAGGTGGCGGAGGTGATGAAGGCCTCGCGCGCGCGCGCCATCTCGTCCAGCGAGAACTCCCGCAATTCCACGTGCATGCCGGCCTGTTCCATCTCCGCGATCAGCGCGGCGCGGGTGCAGCCGGGCAGGATGGCGTCGTCCAGGTGGCGCACGCGGATCACGCCGTGCTCGTCGACGATCCAGAAGGAGGTCGCGGCACCCTCGGTGACCATGCGGGTCTCGGGGTTGAACAGCACGGCCTCGATGGCGCCCTGCTCGCGCGCCGCCTGGCGGGCCAGGCAATTGGGCAGCAGGTTCACGGTCTTGATGTCGCAGCGCGCCCAGCGCAGGTCCGGCGCGGTGATGACCGAGGCCCCCCAGCGGTCGATGTCGGTCGGATAGGGCGCGATGCGCTTGATCGTCACCACCAGCGCGGGGGCGGTGGGCGTGGTCGGGAAGGCGTGGTCGCGCCGCGCCACGCCGCGTGTGACCTGCATGTAGAGCAGGCCCTCGGTCACGCGGTTGCGCCGCGCGACTTCGCGCAGCACCAGGCGCAGCGCGGCGCGCGACATCGGCATGGGCAGCTGGATTTCGCGCAGCGATCGTTCCAGGCGGTCGAGGTGCAGGTCCTCGTCGATGTAGCGCCCGTCATACAGGTGCACGACTTCGTAGATGCCATCGCCGAACTGGTAGCCGCGGTCCTCGATGTTCACCGCCGCGTCGGATTGCGGCAGGTAGCGGCCATTCACATAGGCGATGCGCGACATTCTGGCGTGACCTTCAGGCGTTGCCGACGGTGCCGGCGGGGCTGGCGCGGTCCTCGGCCTGCACGCCGAGGAATTTCAGTTTCCGGTGCAGCGCGCTGCGCTCCATGCCGACGAAATTGGCGGTGCGCGAGATGTTCCCGCCGAAGCGCAGCAGCTGCGCCTCAAGATACTGGCGTTCAAACAATTCCCGCGCCTCGCGCAGCGGCAGCGTCATGATCTCCGACGACCGGTCCAGCTTGAGCACCGCCGGCGCGGCCGCGCCCACCTGGGGCGGCAGCATGTCGGGCCGGATCGCGTCGCGCGCCTCGCCGGGCGCCATGATGAGCAGCCAGTCGATCAGGTTCCGCAACTCGCGCACATTGCCCGGCCAGTCATAGGCCTGCATGGCGGCGAGCGCGTCCTCGCTGAGTTCGCGCCGCGCCATGCCGGTGGTCTCGGTCGATCGCGCCATGAAGTGGCGCGCCAGCAGCGGCACGTCCTCGCGCCGTTCGCGCAGGGCGGGCACGCGCAGCGGCACCACGGCCAGGCGGTAGTAAAGGTCCTCGCGGAAGCGCCCGGCGGCGATCTCGGCGGTCAGGTCGCGGTTGGTGGTGGAGAGCACGCGAACGTCGACTTTCACGCGCGTGCCGCCGCCGATCCGCTCGAAGCCTTGTTCCTGCAACGCTCGCACGATCTTGCCCTGGGTCTCCAGCGGCATGTCGGCAATCTCATCGAGCAGCAGAGTGCCGCCATGGGCGCGCTCCAGCACGCCCGCACGGCGCGGCTGGGCGGAGGCGTCAGGGCCGGCCTCGATGCCGAACAACTCCTCCTCGAAGCGGGACGGGTTCAGCGTCGCGCAGTTCAGCACCAGGAAGGGGCCATCGGCGCGGCGGGATCGCGCATGGATCATCCGCGCCGCCACTTCCTTGCCCGCCCCCGCCGGCCCGGTGATCAGCACGCGCGATCCGGTGGGCGCGACCTTGTCGATGGCGCCGCGCAGCGCACCCACCGGCCCCGATCCGCCCAGCAGTTCGGCCTCCGGCCCGGCGCGCAGGCGCAACTCGCTGTTCTCGCGCCGCAGCTTCGCCGCCTCCAGCGCGCGGGAGACCAGCAGCAGCAGCCGGTCGGACTTGAACGGCTTCTCGATGAAGTCGTAGGCGCCCTGCTGGATCGCCTGCACCGCGGTCTCGATGGTGCCGTGGCCGGAGATCATGATCACCGGGACATGCGGTTCCTCGACATGCAGGGCTTCGAGGATGCCCAGCCCATCGAGGCGCGAATTCTGCAGCCAGATATCCAGGATGACCAGCGAGGGCCGGCGCTGGCGGAAGGCGGCGATCGCCGAATCGGAATTATGCGCCTGGCGGGTCTCGTAGCCCTCGTCGGACAGGATGCCCTCGATCAGCGTCCGGATGTCCGGTTCGTCGTCGACGATCAGGATCTCATGCGCCATGCGCGACCTTCGCTCCCTCGCCGGTCCTGGACGGATCGGACGTGACCTCAGCCGTCGCACGGACGGGCAGGATCAGCGAGACCCGGGCTCCGGGGCCATCCTCCCGGTCTTCCAGAACAAGCTTCCCGCCATGGTCCTCCATGATCTTCTTCACGATGGCAAGGCCGAGCCCGGTTCCCTTCGTCTTGTGAGTGACATAGGGCTCGGTCAGGCGGTCGCGATCCTCCTCCTTCGGCAGCCCGACTCCGTCATCGGCGACGGAGATGCTGACCTGCTCGGGGGTCGCATCGACCCGCGCGGTGATGCGCCCTGCCCCTTCGGCGGCACGCATCGCCACCGCGTCGGCGGCGTTCTGCAGCAGGTTGGTCAGCGCCTGGCCGATAAGCCGGCGGTCGCAGGGGATCATCGGCGCGGAGTCGGTGTAGTGCGTCTCGTAGGTGATCTCGGGATGGGCGTCGCGCTGGAGCACCAACGCGTCGCGCAGCAGGCGGTTGGGGTCCTCGGGGAAGATCACCGGCTGGGGCATGCGCGCGAAGGCCGAGAATTCATCGACCATCCGCCCGATATCGCCCACCTGGCGCACGATGGTGTCGGTGCATTGCTTGAAGGTGTCGGGATCGTCGGTGATCTGCTTGAGGTAGCGGCGCTTCAGCCGTTCCGCCGAAAGCTGGATCGGCGTCAGCGGGTTCTTGATCTCATGCGCGATGCGCCGCGCGACATCGGCCCAGGCCGCCTTGCGCTGGGCGGACAGCAATTCGGTGATGTCGTCGAAGGTCAGCACATAGCCCTCGACGCGGCCGCCCTGCATCTCCGCCCCCAGGCGCGCGATGAAGGTGCGCCGGGCGTTCGGCGGGCCGGAGCGGATCTCGGCGGTCTGCGGGCGGTCGGGCGTGGCGCGCGCGGCCTCGATCAGCGGCGCGAATTCCGGCGCCACGCCCGCCAGCGGCAGGCCAATGGCGGCATCGAGGTCCACCCCCAGTAGCGCCGAGGACGACCGGTTGGGCAGGTTCACCCGCCCTTCCGCATCGAGGCCGATGACGCCGGCGGTGACACCCGACAGCACCGTCTCGGTGAAGCGCCGCCGCTCGTCGATCTGGCGATAGGCCTCCATCAGCTCGCCGCGCTGCGCGCCAAGCTGGCTGGTCATCCGGTTGAAGGCGCGGCTCAGCGAGGCGACCTCGTCATCGGCATCGCCCTCCTGCACGCGCGTCGCGAGGTCCCCGGCGCGCACACGCTCCGCCGCCGTGATCAGGCGCGAAATGGGCCGCGCGATCCGGTTGGCGATCAGCAGCCCCAGCAGCACCGCGCCCAGCAGCACCAGCAGCGTCGCGATGGCGAAGATCAGCACGAAGGTGATCTGCAAATCGCCGCGATTGCGGTCCAGCCGGTCGTATTCCTGGAAGGCCAGTTCCGTGGTCCGCATGTGCTCCAGCACGCCGGGATCGACCGGGCGGGAGATCATCAGCAGCAGCCCGGGCTCGATATTGAGCTGCACCAGGGCGCGCACCCGCCCCTCCCCGCTCTCGCCCGGCAGCACCGCGACCTCGCCGGCGCGTGCCGCCTCCATCGCCCAGGAAGGCGGCACATCCACCACCGACCCCGTGGTCAGCCCGGCCGAGGCGATCACCTGCCCCAGCGTTGGTTCCACCACCAGCGATTCGGTCAGGCCGCGGATGCCGGTGTGTGTGGCCAGCAGTCGCGCGAAGGCGATCCCGTTGTCCGGCAGCATGATCGGCGCGGCGCGGTTGAGGTCGTTGGCGATGGCCAGGATATCGGCGCGGATGGTGTTGCGGTGTTCCTCCAGATAGGCGCGCGAGGCCACCAGCGAGGCCTCCAGCGTATCGCGCACCCGGTCCGAGAACCAGGACTGGATGCCGAGGTTGAAGAACAGCGCCGCGAAGCCCGCCACCAGGATCGACGGCCCCACCGCCACCACGCCGAACAGCAGCACCAGGCGCACATGCAGTCGTGACCCCGCCGACCCGCGCCGGCGCTCCACCCACATCCGCACCAGCCGCGTCACCAACGAGGCCGCCAGCAACAGCAGCACGGCAAGGTTCGCCAGGATGATCCCGACCACCTGCCCCGGCGAGGTCGGCCCCAGCGGCGTGCCGCCCGACAGCACCGCGAAGGTCGCCAACCCCAGCACCAGTGCCACCAGCGCCAGGCCGATGGTCGCACTCGGACCGAGCAGGCCGTCGCCGAGGCGCCGCGCCCAGGATCCGGGCGCGGTGGGTTCGCCGGCGATCGGCCCCGGCGGGTGCGCGGCGCGCGATTCGGGGCGGCCGGCGGCGCGGCGGTGGAACAGGCCCATCATGTCAGGGCCTGTACATGGTCACGACAATCCGCGCACCACCGGCAATTCGAGCTCCCGGATCTTCTTGCGCAGCGTGTTCCGGTTCAGCCCCAGCATCGCCGCCGCCTTGATCTGGTTGCCGCGGGTCGCACCGAGCGCCAGGCGCAGCAGCGGGCGCTCGACCTCGGCCAGCACGCGCTCGTACAGGTCGCGCACCGGCATGCCGTCCTTGTGGGCGGCCATGAAGGTGGCGAGGTGGCGTTCCACCGCCTGTTCGAGCGTGGCGGGCATGGATTGGCCGTCCGGGCCGGCGGGCTGGACGGCCTCGGCCAGTTCGGCGGCGACCGCATCGGCGCCGACCACCTCCTGGGGATACAGCGCGGCGAGGCGCCGCATCAGGTTTTCCAGCTCGCGCGCATTGCCCGGCCAGGCATGGCCCTTCAGCGCATCCATCGCATCGGCGGAAAGCTGCTTGGACGGCAGGCCGGCCAGGCGCGCGCGGTCGAGGAAGTGGCGCGCCAGCAGCGGGATATCCTCCATGCGCTCGCGCAGCGGCGGCAGGCGGATGGGCACCACGTTCAGGCGGTAGAACAGATCCTCGCGGAACAGCCCCTGGCGTATGAGTTGCCGAAGGTCGCGATGGGTGGCGGCGACGATGCGGACATTCGCCTTGATCGGCTGGCGGCCGCCGACGGTGGTGAACTCGCCCTCCTGGAGCACGCGCAGCAGGCGGGTCTGCGCCTCGGGCGGCATGTCGCCGATCTCGTCCAGGAACAGCGTGCCGCCGGCGGCCTGCTCGAAACGGCCGATGCCACGGTTGAGCGCGCCTGTGAACGCACCGCGCTCATGGCCGAACAGTTCGGCCTCGATCAATTCGCGCGGGATCGCCGCCATGTTGATGGCGATGAAAGGACCGGCGCGGCGCTTGCCGTAGTCGTGCAGCGCGCGGGCGACCAGTTCCTTGCCGGTGCCGCTCTCGCCGGTGATCATGGTGGTGAGGTCGGTGGTCGTGAGGCGCGCGACGGTGCGGTAGATCTCCTGCATCGCCTGGCTGCGCCCGACCAGCGGCAGCTTCTCGCCTTCGCCATCCTCGCTGGCGGCCAGCGCGCTGGGCGGTGCCGCCAGGGCTCGTTCCACGACCGCCAGAAGTTCCTTCAGGTCGAAGGGCTTGGGCAGGTATTCGAAGGCGCCGCGCTGGGTCGCCTTGATGGCGGTGGCGAAGGTCGATTGCGCCGACATCACCACCACGCGCAGTTCCGGGCGCACACGGCGGATGCGCGGCACCAGGTCGAGCCCGTTCTCGTCGGGCATCACGACGTCGGTGATGACCAGGTCGCCCTCGCCATCCTCGACCCATCGCCACAGCGTGGCGGCGGAGGAGGTGGCGCGGACCTGGTAGCCCGAGCGCCCCAGCGCCTGGCTGAGCACCGTGCGGATGGCACGGTCGTCGTCGGCGATGAGGATGGTGCGCGCGTCAGTCATTGGGCAGTCCCGAAGCTTCCCGGCGGTGGGGTGGGCATCGAAAGCCGGAACACGGTCCTGCCGGGGCGGCTGTCGCATTCGATCAACCCCCCCTGGTCCGCGACAAGCTTCGCGACGAGTGCGAGGCCGAGCCCCTGCCCGCCCCGCTTCGTGCTGACGAAGGGTTCAAAAAGCGTGCCGCGGATTTCGTCGGCGATCCCTGGCCCGTTGTCGCGCACGCTGATCTGCAAGGGCAGGTGCACGCGGTCCGACGAACCGGGCACCGCGATGCGGACGCCATGATGGTAGGCGGTGGACAGCACCAGTTCGCCGGCCAGCGGATCAACCGCTTCCGCCGCATTCTTCACCAGGTTCAGCAGGATCTGCACCAGCAGGTCGCGATTGCCCCAGACCGGCGGCAGCGACGGGTCGTATTCCTCGGCCAGCCGCAGGTGCGAGGCGAAGCCGGTGGACGCTATCCGCCGCACATGGTCCAGCACCTGGTGGATATTGACCGGGCCGAGGTCGACCGGCCGTTCGGAGAACATGTCGAAGCGGTCGACCAGGTCGCGGATGCGGTCGGTCTCGTCCTGCACGAGCTGGCACAGCTCGCGGTCGCCATCATTGGCGGCGGATTGTTCGAGCAACTGCGCCGCGCCGCGAATGCCCGAGAGCGGGTTCTTCACTTCGTGCGCGAGCATCGCCGCCATGGCCGACGCACCGCGCGCCGCTCCGCGAAAGTTCAGTTGCCGGTCCAGCATCTGCGCGGTGGAGCCATCCTCCAGCGTCAGCACCACCGCGCCCGGCAATTCCGGCAGCGGCGCCGCATGGACCGTGACGCCGCGCCGCGACAGCCGCGGGCTGTCCAGCGTCAGGTCATGGTCCGAAACCCGCGCATCGAGGTGGCGCACCTGCGCGATCACCGCGAAGATCCGGCTGTCCGGCGGCAGAAGGTCGCCCAGCCCCATCTGCGACAGCGAGGCGATCGAGGTCTGGAAGAACTGCTCGGCCGCGGCATTGGCGCTGCGGAAGCGGTCCTCGGCATCCAGCACCACCACCGGCACGGCGATGGCGCCCAGGATGGCGGCGGCATCGGGCACCGGGCGGCCCTGCCAGCCGGAGGGGCGAACGGCGCGGCGCAGCAGGCCGGACTTCATGCCGCGATGCGATCTTCGCCGGCGAGGCGGAAGGCTTCGCGCGCGGCCTCCACGCCCTGTTCGATTAATGGGTCGTAGAAGCGGTGCACCAAGTCCAGCACGGCCTCGGGCGTCTCGCAGCGGTTCACCTCGACACGGAACTCCGCGGAACCCGGCAGGCCCTTGGAATACCAGGCGACATGCTTGCGTGCGAGGCGCACGCCCGGGTCGCGCCCGTGGTGATCCAGCATGTCGGCGTAATGCGCGAGCAGGATGCGCTTCTGGTCCTCCAGCGCGGGTTCGGCGGCGTCGCGCCCCGACAGCCGCGCGGCCACGACTGCCGGCAGCCAGGGGCGCCCATAGCAGCCGCGCCCGATCATCACGCCATCGGCTCCGGATTGGCGCAGCGCCTCCTCGGCATCCTCGGCGGTCAGGATGTCGCCATTGGCGATGACAGGGATCGTCACGGCCTCCTTCACCGTGCGGATGAAGGCCCAGTCGGCGATGCCGGTGTAAAGCATCTGCCGCGTGCGCCCATGCACCGTGACCAGGCGGATGCCACATTCCTGGGCGATCTTCGCCAGCCGCGGCGCGTTCAGGCTGTTGTGGTCCCAGCCCATCCGCATCTTGAGCGTGACCGGCACGTCCACCGCGCGCACGGTGGCTTCCAGGATGCGCGCCGCGGCCACCTCGTCGCGCATCAGCGCCGAGCCGGCCGATTGCCCGATCGCGACCTTCTTCACCGGGCAGCCGAAATTGATGTCCACGATGGCCGCCCCGCGATCCACCACGAGGCGTGCGGCCTCGGCCATGGTGGCGGGTTCGCAGCCGGCCAGCTGCACCGAGGCCGGGCCGCCGAAGCCGTCCACCTCCGCCATCTTGAGCGTCTGGCGATTGGTCCGCACCATGGCCGCGGAGGCGATCATCTCGCTGACCACCATCGGCGCACCCAGGCTGCGCGACAGCCGCCGGTACGGCAGGTCGGTCACGCCCGACATCGGGGCCAGGATGACCGGCACGTCGATGGTGATGCCGCCAACCTGGATCGGCGCCAATCGCGGGGAGGAATGATTGCTCATGATTTGTGCAGAATAGGCGCTGCCGGGGCTTTCGGCAACAGCGTTGCCGCACAACCGCGCAGAAGGCGGCCAGCATTGCCGCGCGACGCCGCACCGTCCATGTTGCGTCGCACAACGAACCACGGATTCTTGCCATGCCCAACCTTGACCGCTGGTCGCCCTATGCCCTCGGCCTGCTGCGGATCGTCGCGGCCGTCATCTTCTTCGAACACGGCACGCAGAAGCTGTTCGGCTTCCCCGACCGCGCCGGCGGCGGCGGCGGCCCGGCCCTGTTCTCCATGTTCTGGTTTGCCGGGGCGCTCGAGATCATCGGCGGCGCGCTGCTGGCCATCGGGCTGTTCGTCCGCCCGACCGCCTTCGTGATGTCGGGCCTGATGGCGGCGGCCTACTGGATCGCGCATGCGCCGCGCAGCCCCTTCCCGGTGCTCAATGGCGGCGACGCGGCCATCCTGTACTGCTTCCTGTTCCTCTACCTGGTCTTCGCCGGCCCCGGCGCCTTCGCGCTGGACAATCGGCGCAAGTAGGCTAAGCGCCGGCCCGGTTGCGGGCCGGAGACGCCGATGACGATCGCTGCCCTTCTGATGGCCGCCGGCAGCGGCCAACGCTTCGGCGCGCCGGTGCCCAAGCAGTACCTGCCGCTGCTCGGCCGCCCGGTGATCCGCCACGCGGCCGAGGCGCTGCTGCGCGAGGGCCTGGTGGACCGCCTTCTGCCCGTGGTTGCCGCCGGGGAGGAAGCGCAGGTCGCCGCGTTGCTGGAAGGCCTGCCGGTGCTGCCGCCAGTGCCGGGCGGCGCCACTCGCGCCGCCAGCGTGCGCGCCGGCCTCGAAGCCCTGGCCGCCGACCCGCCGGCCTTCGTCCTGGTCCATGACGCTGCCCGCCCCGTCATCCCGCCCGGCACCATCGCCGCGCTGCGCGATGCGCTGGCCACCGCCCCAGGCGCCATCCCGGCCCAGCCGGTGACGGATACGCTCAAGCGCGGCGCCGATGGCCGCATCCTGCAGACCGTCCCGCGCGACGGACTGTTCCGCGCCCAGACCCCGCAGGCCTTCCGCTTCGACGTTTTGCTGCCAGCCCATCGCGCCGGCGATGCAACCGCAACCGACGACGCCGCGTTGCTGGAGGCTGCCGGCCTGCCCGTCGCGCTCGTCGCCGGTGCCGAGCAGAACATCAAGATCACCTGGCCCGAGGATCTCGCCCGCGTGGAAGCCATCCTGTCCGCCCCGCTGACCCCGCGCATGGGCACCGGCTTCGACGTGCATCGCCTGGTCGAGGGCCGACCGCTGGTGCTCTGCGGCATTACCGTGCCGCATCCCCTGGGTCTTTCGGGACATTCCGACGCCGATGTCGGCATCCACGCGCTGTGCGACGCGATCTACGGCGCGCTGGCCGAAGGCGATATCGGCCGCTGGTTCCCGCCCAGCGAGGCGCAATGGAAGGATGCCGACAGCGCCCGCTTCCTGCGCCACGCCGCCGGGCGAATCGCCGCGCGCGGCGGCGTGCTGGCCAATGCCGACGTCACGCTGATCTGCGAACGTCCCAGGATCACCCCCCACGCCCCGGCTATGCGCGCCCGCCTGGCCGAATTGCTGGGCGTGGAGATCGGCGCGATCTCGGTGAAGGCGACCACCACCGAGCGCCTGGGCTTCGCCGGCCGCGGCGAGGGCATCGCCGCCCAGGCCGCCGCCGTGGTGTTGGTGCCGCCCGACCCGACGCGTGCCATTTCCTGATTCATTGTCTTTTTCCGAGACACGAAACCCGCGTAGTGTCCCGGCGTTGATCGTAGCGAACCAGAACCCAGCCAGCATGACCGCTCTCACCCTTATCGCCCCGGATCGGACCGCCGCCTGCCCGCATTGCGGGCGGCGCGGCGTGCCGTCGGATGCCTCGGCGCGGGACTGCCTGTGCGCCACGCATGACGAGGCGCTGGAGGGCCTGGTCTCGCGCGCCGTGGCGATCGACCCTGAGGGGCGCGACCATCCGGTGCGGGTCGGCGTGATCGCCGCGCTGCTGGCGCAGACGCTGGGCGTGGATGTCACCCAGCGCGACCTGCTGCGCCGCGCCGCGGTGCTGCACGACATCGGCAAGATGGCGCTGCCCGAGGGCGTGCTGGGCCACAGCCACGTCCTCAACCCCGCCGCGCGGCGAGTGATGGAACGCCACACCGTGCTCGGCGCGAGCATCCTGGCCCATGCCCGCTCGCCCTGGATGCAATTGGCCGCGACGATCGCGCTGAACCATCACGAACGCTGGGACGGCAGCGGCTACCCGGGCGGGCTGGTCGGAGACGGCATCCCGCTCGCTGCGCGGCTGGTTGCGGTGGCCGACGTGTATGACGCGCTGCGGTCGGACCGCCCCTACAAGGACCCTCTCGACCACGAGGCGGCGCTGGCCCTGCTGTTCACCGGCGATGACCGTATCGCGCCCGGGCAATTCGACCCGCAGGTCCTGGGCGCGCTGCGCGACCGGGCGGCCGAGATCGGCGCCCTGCCCCACTGACGCACGACGGCGCTCACGCCGGCAGCGCCGCGTTGAACGCCCCGATCACCGCGGGCATCTGCGATTCGGGCAGCGGGCGGCCGAACAGGTAACCCTGCGCTGCCTCGCAGCCCTCGGCCAGCAATTCACGCAGTTGCGCCTCGGTCTCGACGCCTTCGGCGATGACGGCGATGCCCAGGCTGCGCCCCAGCCCGGTGACCGCCCGCACGATCGCCGGCGCATCGCCGCCCAGCGGCAGGTCCTGCACGAAGGACCGGTCGATCTTGAGCCGGTCGAAGGGGAACACCCTGAGCTGGGTCAGGGAGGAGTGGCCGGTGCCGAAATCATCCATCGCGATCCGCACCCCGGCCTCGCGCAGCGCGAGCAGTTGCGCCAGCGCGGCATCGCCGGTCGCCAGCAGCACCGTCTCGGTGACTTCGAGCTCCAGGCGATGCGGTGCCAGCCCGCATTCGGCCAGCAGCTCGGCGACGGTCTCGGGCAGCCGCCCGTCCTCGAGCTGCGCGGGGGAAAGGTTGACCGCGACACCAAGCCCGGCGGGCCAGCGCATGGCGGCGTGGCAGGCCTCGCGCAGCACCCAGTCGCCGATGCGGCGCATCAGGCCGAGCCGCTCGGCCATCGGCAGGAAGGCGCCAGGTGCGAGCAGCCCGCGCTCGGGGTGGCGCCAGCGGATCAGCGCCTCGAACCCGTTCAGGGCGCCCTCGGGCAGCGAGACCTGGGGCTGGTAATGCAGTTCGAACTCGCCCTCGGCGACGGCGCGGCGCAGCGCGGCCTCCATCAGCCGCGCCTCCTGCCAGCGGGTATCCATCTCGGGGGTGAAGCGGCGCCAGCTTCCCTGGCCGTCGTCGGGCGCTTCGTGCCGGGCCATGGCGGCACGGCGCAGCAGCAGCGCGGCCTCGGTCCCATCGGCCGGCGACATCGCGATGCCGATGCGCGGCGTAATGGTCACCGTCTCGCCGGCAATGAGGTAGGCACGGCCCAGCAGGGCGACCAGCCGCGCGGCCAGCGAGGCGGCATGGGCGGGGTCGGCGACCTCCGATTGCAGGACGGCGAATTCCTCGCCGGCCATGCGCGACACCAGGTCTGCATCCCGCACGGCGGCTTGCAGCCGGCGCGCGGCGGCACGCAGCAGGTCCTCGCCGATGGCGTGGCCGAGCACCTGGTTGACCGCGCGGATGCCCTCGAGGTCGACCAGCAGCACCGCGCAGCCGCCACGCCGGCGCGCCGGGCGGTCGAGCGCGGCAGCGAGCCGGGCCTCGAACATGGTGCGGTCGGACAGGCCGGTCAGCGGGTCGGTGCCGCCGCCGCCGGCGAGCGCGGCCTCGGCCGTGATCGCCAGCACCCAGGTGCCCTGGGTGGCGCGGCGGATGCCGAAGCGCAGGCCCGGCGCACCGGGCAGGCGCAGGTCGGCCTCGGGGTCGCCATCGGGCAGTGTCGCGCCAAGGCAGGCGGCGGCGAGCGCGCCCACCGCCTCGCGGTCCAGGCGGGGGCTGGATTCGAGCAGGTCGGAGATGCCCTGGACATGGCGCGCGGTGCGCCGCAGGCCGAGCAGCGCGGCCGCGCGGCCGCTGACCAGGCCGACCCGCAAGTCCGGGCCGAAGCTCACGACGCCATCGGGCAGGGTTTCGAGCGCCGCCGCGGCCAGCCTGCCGCGACCGGGCGGCTTGGCAGGCTTGGTCGCTCCGCCGGGTTCGGCCATCCCGTCCATCTTGCGCTGTCGCCCTCCGCTGGCCGGTCGAGGCCTGACTAAGACGGCACTGTCGCGCGGGAAGGGTGAAGGAAGGGTGGATGGGACGGGCGGGCGGCGGTGCGGGGCGCAGTCCGGCAAGCGCATCGGGCAGACTGTCGCAGCGCCGGACTGGTCGGGTCCCGCGCAGGGTTTCAGCAGGCCCGGGACCTTGGCGGGGCAGGTCGCGGTGGTGCCGCGCGGGGCGATGGGGCCGGCGGAGCCGCGCGGGGCGATGGGGCTGGCGGAGCCGCGCGGGGCGACGGGGTCGGCGGCGGCGCGTGCGCCCGCGGGCGCCGCCCGACAGGCGAGACCATGGCCCGCCAACCCTCGTCCATCGCCAGGCATGCGCGTCCCGTCACGCCGCCCGGGGCATGCCCCCGGCCAAGGCCATGGCACGCGCCTCCAGCCGGGCGCGGGTGCGGCGCGGGATCTGCCGGGCGGATTTCGCGTGCGGCAGGCCCATTTCCTCGATCTCGCGGCCCTCGGGATAGAGCGCGGCGAATTCGGCGTGGTTGTCGAAGGCCTCGCGCCCGATGTTGTCGCAGAAGGTCTCGACCGGCGCGCCATTGGCCAGGATGACCTCATGCGCCTCGGTCTCGATGTTGTAGTAGGTGAAGAAGGGCGCGGGCGCGCCCGTGCGGCGTACCGACATCCCGTTCACCAGGGCCTGCGCGACCACCAGCATATCGTCGACCACGATGCCGTGCTGCGGGGAGGCATGAAGGTCGGCGTGCGGCACGCCGTCGGCCAACGCGCCAGCCTGGATCATCACCGGCAGGCCCTGGGCGCCGCGGGCGGATCGCGCTTCGACCGTGGTGCGGCCGGTGAACAGGATGGGCACGGCGCGGCCATCGGCGGTGAGCACCAGGTCGCCGATGCGAAGGGTTTCGATGGCGCGTTCGCCGGACGGGGTGGCGATGAGAGTGCCGGCGAGAAAGCAGGGGGTGGGGAGGATGATGGGGTCGGCGCCCGATGTGCCATTGAGATACTGGACGAATTCGACATCGTCGGAGACGAAGTCTGTGCCGTCGCCAGCAGGGGTTGGCCTGTTCAAGCTGAGGTCGGTGACCTCCCAACCACCCTCCACCTCTACCCATCTGTACTCTTCGGGCGATCCGCTGAAGACGACAGTGTCGACGCCGTCGCCACCGATCATCACGTCGTCGCCCGGCTGGGCGTCCATGAAGTCGTCGCCCAGACCACCGACCAGCGTGTCATCGCCGGCGCCACCGGCCAGGTTGTCGTTGCCGTCGCCGCCCAGCACCAAATCATCGCCGGCAGCGCCGGCGAGGTTGTCCACGCCACCGCGACCATCGAGCGTGTCGTGGCCTTCACCACCAGTGACTTCCGGGACCTGATCCCCGGCCTCGTTCAAGGCGTAATCATCGCCTTCCCTCCCAACCCAACTGTCGTCGCCATCGCTTCGGACATTCGGGACACGCGCGATGCCGTTCGCGTCGTACCAGGTTCCAGACATCGCGCACCCCCAGCCAGGAACGGCGGGCGCGGCTGCCCGGCCGTTCCTCAGCTATCGCGCGAATATCTCCATTCTCAACCTAAAGTTAATCTTTTCACGTCGGATTCACGCCAGGCGCGCTACCGCGCCCTCTCCAGCACCGACACGTAGTTCGCCACCGCCGCGCCCCCCATGTTGAACACGCCGCCCAGCTCCGCCTTCGGCAGTTGCATCGCCCCGGCCGTCCCGGTCAGCTGCATCGCGGCCAGCACATGCATCGACACCCCCGTCGCGCCGATCGGGTGCCCCTTCGCCTTCAGCCCGCCCGATCGGTTCACCGGCAGCCGCCCGCCCGCCGCCGTCACGCCATCGAGCACCGCGCGCCCGCCCTGCCCTTCCGCCGCCAGGCCCATCGCCTCGTATTCGATGAGTTCCGCGATGGTGAAGCAGTCATGCGTCTCGACGAAGGACAGATCCCCCACGCCGATGCCGGCGGCGGCATAGGCGCGCGCCCAGGCCTCGCGCGCGCCTTCGAAGCGCGTGATGTCGCGCACCGCGATCGGCAGGAAGTCGTTGACCTGCACCGCCGCGCGGAAGCGCACCGCCTTGGCCAGCCCAGCCGCGGTGTCCGCATCCGCCAGCACCAGCGCCGCCGCGCCGTCGCTCACCAGCGAGCAATCCGTCCGCTTCAGGGGCCGTGCGACGAAAGGGTTCTTCTCGCTCTCGGTGCGGCAGAAATCGTAGCCGAGGTCCTTGCGCATCTGCGCCCAGGGATTGTCCACGCCGTTGCGGTGGTTCTTGGCGGCGATGGCCGCCAGCGCGTCCGACTGGTCGCCATGCTTCTGGAAATACGCCTCGGCGATGCGCCCGAAGACGCCGGCGAAGCCGCCCTCGATATCCTGCTCGGTGCGCCGGTAGGACGCTGTCAGCAGGATGTCGCCGACCTTGGGGCCGGGGGTCGCGGTCATCTTCTCCGCACCCACCACCAGGGCCAGGCGCCCGCGCCCGGCGGCAATGAAGTCCCGCGCCGCATGGATCGCGGCCGAACCCGTCGCGCAGGCGTTCTCGTATCGCGTGATGGGCTTGAATCGCAGCTCCGGCACCGATTGCAGCACCAGCGAGGCCGGGAAGCCCTGCGGGGTGAAACCCTCCCCGAACACGCCGACGAAGCCGGCGTCGATCTCCTCCGGGGCGATGCCGGCATCCTCGATGGCGGCGCGCGCCACGCCGGCCATCAGCGATTCGAGGTCCGGCGCGTCCTCGCGCTTGCCGAAGGCGGAATGGGCCCAGCCCACGATGCAGGCATCGGTCATGGTGCAGCCTCCGTGTTCGCGGCGCGCGTCGGCGGCCGCCGTTTCCTTCGCGCAGGATAGCGGATCGCCAGGCGGGCCGGAAACCGGTCCCGAACGGTCAGGCGCGACCGCGCGGCGCGAAGGGCAGCCCCACCGCCACCGGCGTGCCGGGCGAGGTCGCGAGCCGTTCGCGCAGGCTACCGGGCAGCGGCGGCGTCGGTGCCGGCGCGGCGGCCGGGCGCCAGCCCATCGCCTCGGCGCGCCAGGCGAGCAACGCGCGCAGCGTGGCATCGGGGGCCGCGCGGGGGGCGCAGTCGGGCATGCCGGGTTCGGGGTGGGCCGTCTCGACCGCCAGGCCATCGGCCAGCACCGCGTCATGCGCGGCCAGCACGATCTGCACGGCGTCGATCGCCGCGCCGTCCTCGGCCACGATGCCGTGCCCGTCCACCAGGTCGCGCGCCGCGACCAGCACGCCATCGACCAGCACCGCGTGGTCGGGCGGCAGCAACAGGTCGTCCTGCGGCGCGCCATCGGCGATGGCGCCGGCGCGCAGGCGAATGAAGGGCGGCGCGAGGGTCAGGCGGCGGGTCTCGGCCACCGGCTGGAAGGGCGCGCCGCCGCCCACCGCCAGCACCAGCGCGCCCGGGCGCAATGCCTCGACCGGCACCGCGCCGGCGGGTGTCAGGACGAGCGTGCCGGTGGGCAAGCCGGTTGGCAGCGGCGGGGTCTCGGGCACGCGGGCGGGGTCCGGGTTCGGGGCGGCGCCACTTCGCGTGACAAGCGCGTTGCGGTCAACCGGGCGTGTCAGGCGGTGGCGCGGTTGCGGCATCGGCGTAGATCGTGTCGCGCAGCGCGCGCAATTCGCGGTTCAGCGTGCCCAGCTCCGCCATCGACCGGCCCGAGGCCGCGAGCAACGAGGCGCCCACGCAGCCGGTCTGCTCGCGCAGCGCCTGGCCGGCCGGCGTCAGCGCCACCAGCACCTGGCGCTCATCGGCCGGGTTGCGGGTGCGGGTGACCAGGCCGGCGGCCTCCAGCCGCTTGAGCAGCGGGGTCAGGGTGCTCGATTCCAGCGCCAGGCGCTCTGCGATCGCGCCGACCGGCTGGGCGTCGGCGCGCCACAACACGTTCAGCACCAGGTATTGCGGATAGGTCAGGCCGAGCCCGTCGAGCAGCGGCTTATACAGGCGCTGGATCGCCATGCCGGTGGAATAGACGGCGAAGCACAGCTGGTCGTCGAGTGGCACCGGTCCGGCAGCGGGGGGCGTCATGGCGCGGCTTCCTTGGCGGGCACCACGAGGCCGCGGCGCGAAAAGATTATCGCGATAAAAAATAGGCTGGACAAGGACCAGCAGCGCAGGCAGAAACACTTATCACGATAAATCTTATCGCGAACTTTCAGGAGCATCCCGATGAACGTCCTCTACCGCACCGAAGCCACGGCCACCGGCGGGCGCACCGGAAGCGCCGCCACCGCCGACGGCGCGCTGGCCGTGGACCTGGTCACGCCCAAGGAGCTGGGTGGCCCCGGCGGCCCCGGCAACAACCCCGAACAACTGTTTGCCGCCGGCTATGCCGCCTGCTTCCTGGGCGCGCTGAAGTTCGTCGCCGGGCAGCGCAAGGTCCGCATCACGCAGGACAGCACCGTCACCGCCGCCGTGGGCATCGGCAAGCGCGACGACGGCCAGGGCTTCGGCCTGGATGTGGCGCTGACCATCGCCCTGCCCGGCGTGGATGCCACGCTGGCGCGCGAACTGGTCGACCAGGCCCACATCGTCTGCCCGTACTCGCATGCCACGCGCGGCGGCCTCGACGTGCGCTTGTCCCTGGCCGCCTGACACACCCCCTTCGATACACAGGAGATCATCCGATGACCCCCACCCGTCGTGACCTGGTCGCCGCTGCCACCGTGGCCGCCTCGATCGCTTCCACCGCGCAGGCGCAGCCCGCCGGCCAGCCACGCGCGCGCAACATCGTCCTGGTGCATGGCGCCTTCGCCGATGGGTCCGGCTGGCGCGGCGTGCATGCCAACCTGACGGCGCGCGGCTACCGCGTGAGCATCGTGCAGAACCCGCTGACCTCGCTGGCCGACGACGTGGCGGCGACGCGACGGGTGCTGGCGCGCCAGGACGGCCCGACCATCCTGGTCGGCCATTCCTACGGCGGCACCGTCATCACCGAGGCCGGCAACGACCCCAAGGTGGTGGGGCTGGTCTATGTGGCGGCGCTGGCCCCCGATGCCGGGCAGACCACCGGCGAGCAGTTCGCCGAGATCCCGGCTCCGCCGGAATTCGTCATCGAGCCGCAGGCGGATGGCTTCGGCTTCGTCAACCTGGAACGCTTCAAGGCCGGCTTCGCGGCCGACCTGAGCGACGCCGACGCGGCCTTCATGCGGGATTCCCAGGTGCCGATCGCCATGGCGGCCTTTGGCGAACGCGTGACCCAGGCCGCCTGGCGCAGCCGGCCGAGCTGGGCCGTGGTGCCCGCGCAGGACCGCGCGATCGACCCGCGGCTGCTGCACCAGACCGCCCAGCGGATCGGCGCCGATACGGTGGAACTGGCGGGCAGCCATGCGGTGTTCATCGCGCAGCCCGCGGCGGTGGCGGAGGTGATCGACCGCGCGGCGCGGGGCGTGCGGCGCACGGCTGGCTGATGCGCGGTGCGGCGGCATCCAGTGGGGTGCCGCCGGTGGGGCAGGAATGGCGCGCCCTGAGGGATTCGAACCCCCGACCCACGAGGTAGAAGCTCGTTGCTCTATCCAGCTGAGCTAAGGACGCGTGCCGCGCTCATAGCACGGCGCGGGCTGGTCAGTGCGACCAGTTCTCCGCCCGGCCGAAGCGGAAATTCTCAGCATAGACCTTGGGCTTCATGGCGGGGCGCTCGGACGGCGCCTCGACCTCGTAGGCGATGCCCTGCGCCTGGGCATAGCCGACCGCCTGCTCGCGCGTGTCGAAATGCAGGCGCAGCTGGCCCAGCATGTCGCCCGACCCATACCAGCCGGTCAGCGGGTCGAGCGCCTTGGCCTCGGACGGTTCGAACACCAGCATCCAGCCATGCGCCTTGGCGCGGCCGGACTGCATGGCCGATTTCGGCGGCTGGAAGATGCGGGCCAGGCCCTTGTGCTGCGCCATCCGCGCGGCTCCCTGAAAAGAATCGGGGCGACTGGATTCGAACCAGCGACCCCTTGGTCCCAAACCAAGTGCGCTACCAGACTGCGCTACGCCCCGTCGCGGCGCACCCTATGGAAGGCGCTGCCCCGGGGCAAGCCGCGCCGTCACGGCGCGGTGCCGAATATCCGGTGCAGCACGCGGTCGCCGGCGCGGATGTCCATCCGCTCGGTCACGCCGGCCCCCAGTTCCAGCGTCGCGCGCACGGGCCCGCCCGAGGACACGGTCGCCAAGGACAGCGGCACCGTGCGTTCCGCGATGCGATGGATGCGCCCATCGGCGGCGATGAACACCATGTCCAGGCTGGTGATGGTGTTGCGCATCCACATGCTGCTCTCGCGCGGGGCGCCCCAGTCGAACAGCATGCCTTCGTCGGGCTTCACCTCGGGGCGGAACATCAGGCCGATCATCTGGTGTTCGGGGGCGACCGCCATCTCGACCGTGAAGGGCAGCCGGCGACCGTCGCGCGTGGCGATGATGAGCGGTTCGGTCGGCAGGCGTGGCTGCGGGCGGTCGACGCCTGGCTGTGCGCGCAGCGGCAGCGGCGACAGGGCGGCAAGGGCAAGCACGGCGCGGCGGAGCATCATGGCGCCCTCATGCCACGCCGGGCGGGTCGGCGGGAAGGCCGGCCAGGGCGACCGCGGCGGCCCGGCGCACCACCGCGCGCACCACGCCAGGGCGCGGCGCATCGGCCAGGGTGGTGAACCAGTGCTCGGGCGGGTCGCGCCAGGCGGCGCGCGCCCGATGGGCGCATAGCCCCCGCAGCACCGCCTCGGCCCTCGGCGGCAGGCGATCGGGCATGGCATGTCCCGCCAGCACGCCCCACACCCCCGCCCAGCAGCGCGCCACCGACCACGGATTATACCCGCCCCCGCCCAGCACGATCAGCCGCGGTGCCAGGCCCATCACCGCCGCCACCACCGTACGATGCGCGTTGTTCGACAGGCTCAGCTTCGCCAGCGGGTCTTCCTCCAGCGCATCCGCGCCGCATTGGACCATGATGGCCTGCGGGCGCAGGCGGCGCAGGATCGGCAGGATCGCCTGGTGCAGCACCCAGGCCATCTCGCTGTCGTGGAAGCCGGGCGGCACCGGGATGTTCGCCGCATGGCCGCCGGCGCGGTCGTCGTTGCCCCCTGTGAAGGGCCAGCGGCCTTCTTCGTGGACGCTCAGCGTGAAGACACGCGCATCATCGTGGAATGCATCCTGCACGCCATCGCCATGATGCGCGTCCAGGTCGAGATAGACGATATTGTTCAACCCCTGGTCGAGCCACGCCAGCAGCCCCAGCACCGCATCGTTCAGGTAGCAGAAGCCGCTCGCCCGGTCGGGCCGGCCGTGATGCGTGCCGCCGCCGGGCACATGCACGACACCGCCATCGGCGGTCAGGCGTGCGGCCAGCAGCGTGCCGCCCGCCCCCGTCGCGGGGCGGGAGAACACCTCGCGGAACACCGGGTTGCCGTCGGCGCCGATGCGAAACCGCGCGCGGTCCTCGTCGCTGATCGACTGCGTACGTTCGGCGCGATGCAAGGCTTCCAGGTAGTCGCGCGCATGGAATCGCGCGAGGTCATCGAGGCCTGCGCGCGGGCTGTCGCGATACTGCGCGGGGTCCACCCAGCCCAGGGCGCGCACCAGGTCGAGCATGGTCGACACGCGCGGGATCGCGAGCGGATGCTTCGCCCCATAGGTCGATCCGCGATAAATCTCGGAGCCGATCAGCAGCGGTGTCATGGACCCTGTGTGGGGCGTGCAGCGCAATCTTCCCATACAACCGCATGGACCGATGACGCGACCGCGACTAGCGTTCCCCCGCGCCCGCGATTCGGCCCGCGGCGCCGGCAGCGCAGCGCGCGCGCCCGCCAGGCTGGAGGTGGACCTTGCGTTTCAGTGACCTGATCGTCGCCCTTGAGCTGATATCCCGCCACGACGCCGACGAAGCGCTGGAACGCCAGGCCCGCACCGGGCGCAAGTTCGGCGAGGTGCTGGTCGAGCTCGGCATGCTGAGCGCCCACCAGGTCCACGAGTTGCAGGACGGGCTGCCCGCGCCGCCCGACAACGTGGTCGAACTGGGCATCGAACCGCGCATCGTCTTCGACATCATGGTGAAGTTCCTCAGCACCGCGGGCCAGGGCAATGCGGCGACCATCGCCGAGACGCTCGCCATCTCCCGCCGCCTGGCGTCGGTGCTGATCGAACAGGCGCGCGCGCAGGGCATCGTCGAGCTCAAGCCCGGCATCGTCGCCGGCGAACTCCGCATCGAACTGACCCCGCGCGGGCGCTCCATGGCGGTCGAGGCCTTCGCCAACAACGCCTATATCGGCCCGCTGCCGGTCTCCCTGAAGGAATATTCGGCGCGCGTGCTGCGCCAGACCATCCGCAGCGAGACCGTCACCGCCCATGCGGTGCAGACCGCGATGCAGCCGCTGGTGGTCAACGAGGAACTGCTGGCCAAGGTCGGCATCGCCGCCAATGCGGGGCGGTCCATCCTGCTGTACGGCGCGCCGGGCAACGGCAAGACCTCGATTGCCGAGCGCATGGTGCGCGTCTTCGGCGCCATGGTGCTGATCCCGCATTGCTTCGAGGTGGGCGGGCAGATCGTGAAGGTCTACGACCCGTCGGTGCACCGGCGCCTGGGCACGCGGATGGAGGCCACCATGGCGTCCTCACTGCTCGCCGACGAATTCGACCCGCGCTGGATACCCTGCCGGCGGCCCTTCGTGTCGGCGGGCGGCGAGCTGAGCCTGGACATGCTCGACCTGAAATTCGAGGAGACGGCGCGCTTCTACGAAGCGCCGCTGCACGTCAAGGCGATGAACGGCGTGCTGCTGATCGACGATTTCGGCCGCCAGCTGGTGCGCCCCGAAGCCATGCTGAACCGCTGGGTGGTGCCGATGGACCGGCGCGTCGACTTCCTGAAGCTGCATACCGGGCAGTCCTTCCAGATCCCCTTCGACCAGCTGCTGGTGTTCTCGACCAACCTGTCGCCGCGCGACCTGATGGACCCGGCCTTCCTGCGGCGCCTGCCCTACAAGATCAACGTGCATGGGCCATCGCCGGAGGAATTCGCGCTGCTGCTGCGCGCCAACGCGGCCGAGCACGGCGTGGGCTATACCAACGAGGCGATCGCCTACACGGTCGACCAGGTCGTGCGCCACGGCACGCCGCTGGCCTATTACCAGGCGACCGAGATCCCGCAGCAGATCAAGGATTTCTGCGACTTCCTGACCCGCCCGCCGATCGCGGACGAGACGACGATCCGCTTCGCGCTGGGAAATTTGTTGGTTAACTGAGCCCTCAAGCGCCGGGCGCCGGCATGCGCCGGCTTGGCTTGCGCGCCACGCACTGGCGCACTCGACGCGGCTGATGGTCTGGGCGCGGTCGCGCTGTGCGCTCCCGGATCGTGCCTTCGCACGATCCGAAAGGTGGCGGTCCGCGTCGTTGTTTAGCCCTGCGGCATCCCTTCCGGCACCACCGTGCGGATCAGGCTCGCATCCAGCGCCTCGTAGTCATGGTAGCCGATCGTCTCGTACAGCTGCGCGCGGGTCTGCATGCGCCCGACCATGTTCTGCGTGCCGCCGTCGCGGCGGATCGCGGCATACACCTCCTCCATGCCGCGCGCGGCCACGCGCAGGTGGCTCACCGGCCAGATCACCATGGCGTAGCCCATCGCCTGGAATTCCTCGGCGGTGAAGAAGGGCGTGCGGCCGAACTCGGTCATGTTCGCCAGCAGCTTCACGCCGGGCATGCGGCGCGCGAATTCCTCGAACATCTCGCGCGTGGTCAGCGCCTCGGGGAAGATCGCATCCGCCCCGGCATCGAGGTACATCCGCGCGCGCGCCACCGCGCCATCCATCCCTTCGCTCGCGGCCGCATCGGTGCGCGCGATGATCACCAGGTGGCGCCGTGCCCGGCGCGCAGCCGCCACCTTCGCCGCCATGTCCTCGGCGGAGGCGAGCTTCTTGTCGTTCAGGTGCCCGCATTTCTTGGGCAGCAACTGGTCCTCCAGATGCACCGCCCCTGCCCCGGCTTCCTCGAAGCAGCGCACCATGTGCATGACGTTCAGCGCCTCGCCATAGCCGGTGTCGCCATCGACCAGCACCGGCAGGCCCGAGGCGCGCACCACCTGGCGGATATGCCACGCCACGTCGTCCACCGTGATCATGCCGAGGTCCGGCAGGCCCATGGTGGCGGACATCGCGGCACCGGACATATACAGCGCCTCGAACCCCGCCTTCTTCGCCAGCAGCGCCGAGATCCCCAGATGCGCGCCGGGCATCTGCACGATGCCGGGACCATCCAGCATGCGGCGGAAGCGAACCCCGGCGGGCTCATCGGGCAGGTCGTCGGCGATCACGTAGGGCATGCGGGGCTCTCCAGCGGACAGCCCTGCCTATAGTCCAGCCCGCGCCGCCTTAGAAGAACAGCAGCGTCACCAGCACGAACAGCGGCACCAGGAACACCAGCGCCCAGGCGCAATAGCCAAAGAACGAGGGCATGCGCTCCCCATTCTCCTCCACGATCGCCTTGACCATGAAGTTGGGCGCGTTGCCGATATACGAATTGGCGCCCATGAACACCGCGCCGCAGGAGATCGCCGCCAGCGTCAGCGCACCCTGCGTCATCAGGTATCCTGGGTCCCCGCCCGCCAGGTTGAAGAACACCAGATAGGTCGGCGCATTGTCCAGGAAGGACGACAGCACGCCGGTCAGCCAGAAATACACCCAGGGCACCGGCTGCCCCGCCGCATCGGTGGTCAGCGCAACCAGTGGTGCGGCCGCGCCGGCCATCCCCGCGCGCAGGATGGCCAGCACCGGCGCCATGGTCACGAAAATGGCGGCGAACAGCTTCGCCACCTCGGCGATCGCGCCCCAGGCGAAGCCATTCGCCTCGCGCAATTCCAGCGTGGTCAGCCGCATCGACAGCCAGGCGATGGCGACGAACACCGCGACACCCACCAGGCGTTCGATGCCGATGGTCTCGCCCAGCAGATAGGCGTTGCCGGGGCGCCAATAGCCCTGCACCAGCACCATCGCGACCACCACGCCGATCAGGGCGAGGTTGACCAGGCCTTCGACGCGCAGCGGTTCGCGCGCGCCGGTATCGGGCGGGACGGGCTTCTCCCGCGCCCAGGCCAGGCTATCCAACACGTAGTAGACCGCCAGCAGGATCACCGCGCAGACCAGGAATTCCCAGAACAGGTGCGTGGTGGTCCAGAAGAACGACACGCCCTTCAGGAAGCCCAGATAAAGGGGCGGATCGCCCAGCGGCGTCAGCGACCCGCCGATGTTGCTGACCAGGAAGATGAAGAACACGAAGGTATGCGTCTTGCGCTTGCGGAAGGCGTTGGCGCGCAGCACCGGGCGGATCAGCAGCATCGACGCGCCGGTGGTCCCCATCAGCGACGCGATGACGGTGCCCAAGGCCAGCAGCGCGGTATTGGTCGCCGGCGTGCCCACCAGCGACCCCTTCAGCAGCACCCCGCCGCCCGTCACGTACAGCGCCAGCAGCAGCGCGATGAACGGGATGTATTCCTGCAGGATGATGTGCCAGACCTCGCCCGCCGCGACCTGCGGGCCGAAGGCGATGGCGAAGGGAATGACCAGCAGCGCGCCCCAGCCGGCGGCGATCTTGCCGTAGTGGTGGTGCCACAGATGCCCCGCCAACAGCGGCATGATGGCGATGGACAGCAGCAGACCGACGAAGGGAATCCCCCAGGCCAGCGACAGGTCCGCCCCCGACACGCCCGCCGCCGCCGCCGGTCGCGCCGTGGCCGCCAGCGCCAGGGCCAGGGCGGTTGCGGCAAGGGGGCGGCGCAGGCGCATGCGGGGTCGGCTCTCCGGTTGCGGCCGGCTTGGCGTCCGGCGTCCCGCTGCCTTGCAGGATCATCGCCGCGCCCACAAGGGGGCGGCCCCCTTTTCCGCCCGGCCCCCCGGCCCTAGTTTGCCCCCCGAACAGGAGTGACAGCGAATGGACATGAGCGGTGAGCGCCGCATCCCCGCCGCCCGCCAGCGGGTCTGGGATGCGCTGAACGACCCCGAGATGCTGCGCGCGGCCATTCCCGGCTGCGAATCCGTCACCCGCACCGCCGAGGACGCCTTCGAGGCGAAGCTGTCGCTCAAGATCGGCCCGATGGCCGCGAAGTTCGGCGCCAAGGTGAAGCTCGAGAACATCAACGCGCCGGTCTCCTACACCATAGCCGGCGAGGGCAATGGCGGCGCGATGGGCTTCGCCAAGGGCGGCGCCGATGTCGCGCTGGAGGAGCTCGGCCCCGAGGAGACGATGCTGCGCTACACCGTGAAGGCGCAGGTCGGCGGCAAGATGGCGCAGCTGGGTGCGCGGCTGATCGACAGCACGGCCAAGCAGATGTCCGACCAGTTCTTCGACCGCTTCGCCGCGGCGCTGACACCCCCCGCCCCAGCGGAAGACGCCGCACCGGTCGCCGCCGCCACGGCTGCGCCGGCCCCGCGCGCGCCCATCACCGCGCCGGCCGGCATCTCGATCCTGGACCTGCTGCCGGAAGCGCCGCTGGGCATCCCGCTGCTGGCCTGGGCGGGTGGCGCCGTGTGGCTGGTGATCCTGGCGCTGATGTTCCTGTGAGCATCGCTGGCGCTCCGCCCGAGGAGAGCCGGGCGCCCGATGACCGCAGCGCCGAAGGGCGCGGAGGTCTGAATCGGCCGCCCCAGACAAGCGCCGATGACCGCAGCGCCGAAGGGCGCGAAGGTCTGAATCGGCCACCCCCACAAAGCGTCGAGGAGACCCAGGCGCTGCTCGCGGCCGGCGGCTATGTCGCCGACCGTGCGCTGGCCACCACCATCCACCTGGCACTTCGCATGGGCCGCCCGCTGTTCCTCGAAGGCGAGCCCGGCACCGGCAAGACCGAGATCGCCAAGGTCCTGGCGGCGCAGCTGCCGCGCCACCTGGTGCGCCTGCAATGCTACGACGGGCTGGACCTGTCCGCGGCGGCCTATGAGTGGAACCACGCCAAGCAGCTCATGGCGATCCGCCTGGCGGAAGCCGCCGGCGAGAGCGACCGCGACGCGCTGGAACGCGGCATCTACGACCGCCGCTTCCTGCAATCGCGCCCGTTGCTCCAGGCGCTGGAGGGCGAACCCGCCGTCCTGCTGATCGACGAGCTCGACCGCGCCGACGAACCCTTCGAGGCCTTCCTGCTGGAGATCCTGGCGGATTTCCAGGTGACCATCCCCGAACTCGGCACCATCCGCGCCGTTACGCCGCCGGTCGTCATCATCACGTCGAACCGCACGCGGGAGGTGCATGACGCGGTGCGCCGCCGCTGCCTGTATCACTGGGTGGACTACCCCGACGCCGCGCGCGAACGCGCCATCCTGCGGATGCGTGCGCCCGGCCTGCCGGAGAAGCTTTCGGGCCAGATCGTCGCCTTCGTGCAGAAGGTCCGCGAGGGCGACTACTTCAAGCTGCCCGGCGTCGCCGAGACCATCGACTGGGCGCAGGCGCTGGCTGCGCTGGACGCCAAGGAACTGGAGCCCGGCGCGGTCGATGAAACCCTCGGCGTGCTGCTGAAATACCAGGACGACATCGCCAAGCTGCGCGGCGCCGAGGCCGCCCGCCTGCTGGCTGAGGCGACGGGATGACACCCCGGCGCGCAGGCGCGCCTTGCCGTATAACGCGCGCAGGCGCGCATTGCCCTACAACGCGCGCAGGCGCGCGATGGCGCTGACGCCGGACCGCGACGCCGCGCGTATCATCGGCGCCGCCCAGGCGCGTGCCGCCGGCGCGGCCATGGCGCCGGGCGGGCACCTGGCCAGCAACCTGCTCGCCTTCACGCGGCTGCTGCGGCGCACCGGCCTGCCGCTTGGCCCTGGCGAGGCGATCGCCGGCCTCGAAGCCCTGACCGAGATCGACCTGGCCGACCGCCGCCAGGTCCATGCGGCCCTGCGCGCCGTCATGGTCCACCGGCGCGAGCATTTCGAACTCTTCGACCAGGCCTTCCAGCTGTTCTGGCGCGACCCCGAGGCCGCCGCCCATGCCGCCGCCATGGCGCTGCTCGACGGCAACAAGCCCAAGGACGACAAGCCGCCCCCGGCCTCCCGCCGCCTGGCCGAGGCCATGCAGCACAACGCCCCCAAGCCGAAACCGCCCGAACCGCCCCCGCCGCGCCACGACATGACCTTCACGGTCAGCGAACGCGAGCGCCTCCAGCAGCTGGATTTCGAGGCCATGTCGGCCGAGGACATCGCCCGCGCCAAGCAGGAGATTCGCCGCCTGGCGCTGCCGCTCGATGAACAGCGCACGCGCCGCTTCCGCCCCGACCCCTTCGGCCCGGTGACCGACCTGCGCGCCACCGTGCGGCAATCGCTGCGCACCGGTGGCGAAATCCTGGACATCGCCCGCCGCCGCCGCGTCACCCGCCCGCCGCCGCTGGTCGCGCTATGCGACATCAGCGGCAGCATGTCGCGCTATGCGCAGATTTTGCTGCATTTCCTCCATGCGGTGGCGAATGACCGGGACCGCGTACAGACCTTCCTGTTCGGCACCCGACTGACCAACGTCACGCGACAGTTGAAGCACCGCGACCCGGAAGTAGCCTTCGAGATGATCGGCTCCATCGTGCCGGACTGGTCGGGCGGCACGCGCATCGGCGAATCCATCGCCCTGTTCAACCGGCTGTGGGCACGGCGCGTGCTGGGCCAGGGCGCGGTGGTGCTGCTCATCACCGATGGGTTGGACCGGGAGGGGGCCAAGGGGCTGGCCGAGGCCACCGAACGCCTGCGCGGCTCCTGCCGGCGGCTCATCTGGCTCAATCCCCTGTTGCGGTTCGACGGCTTCCAGCCCAAATCCCAGGGCATCCGGGCGATGCTGCCCCATGTGGACGACTTCCGCCCGGTGCATAACCTGAACAGCCTGCGCGCCCTGGTCTCGACCCTGTCGGACCCGCACGCCGCGCAGCGCGGGAGGATGGCGGCATGACCACCGACACCACGCAATCCGAGGACATCCTCGCCATCGCCGCGCAATGGCGCGCGGCGGGCGAACAGGTCGCCATCGCCACCGTGGTCGAGACCTGGGGTTCCAGCCCACGCCCGGCTGGGTCGCGCCTGGCGGTCACCGCATCGGGGCGGATGATGGGCTCGGTCTCGGGCGGCTGCATCGAGGGCGCGGTGGCCGATGCCGCGAAGCAGGCCATGGCGACCGGCGCGCCGCAGCTGCTCGACTTCGGCGTCTCCGACGAACGCGCCTGGGAGGTCGGGCTGTCCTGCGGGGGCAAGGTGAAGGTCTTCGTGGAGCCGCTGACGTGAAGGCCGATACCCTCGCGCGCCTGCAGGCCGAGCGCGAAGCGCAGCGCCCGGTGGTGCTGCTCACCCGCCTGGCCGACGGCGCGCAGTACCTCTGGCCGCAGGACGCCGTGCCGGATGCGCTGGCCGATGCCGCGCGCGCCGCGCTCGGCAGCGAGAAGGCCGGCACCGTCACGATCGACACCGATTCCTGGTTCATCCACCCGCACAACCCGCCGCTGCGGATCATCGTGGTCGGCGCGGTGCATATCGCGCAGGCCATGGCGCCGATGGCCGCCCCGCTCGGCTTCCAGCTCATCGTGGTTGACCCGCGGGGCGCCTTCGCAACGGAAGAACGCCTGCCCGGCGTCACGCTCAACACGGACTGGCCGGATGACGCGATGGTCGCGCTCAAGCCCGATGCGCGATCTGCCGTGGTCACGCTGACGCATGACCCGAAGCTGGACGACCCGGCGCTGGATGCCGCGCTGCGCTCCCCGGCCTTCTACATCGGCGCGCTGGGCAGCCGGCGTACCCATGCCAAGCGCGTGGCGCGCCTCAACGACCTCGGCCATGGCGAGGCCGCCATCGCGCGCATCCATGCCCCGGTTGGCCTCGACATCGGCGCCGTCACCGCGCCCGAGATCGCGCTGTCCGTGATGGCCGAGATCGTCGCGGCCCGCCGCGGCGCAGCCCTCGGCGCAGCGCGCGTGGCCGCCGGCAGCATTGGCGTCCCGGTATGATTTTCGGACCCACGCCGCTCGAGGAAGCCAAGGGTGCGATCCTCGCCCATTCGCTCCGCCTGCCCGGCCGCGTGCTGAAAAAGGGCACGGTGCTGGACGACGACGCCGTCGCCGCGCTGAAGGAGGCCGGCAAGCGCGACGTCATCACCGCCCGCCTGGAAGCCGGCGACGTGCCGGAAAACGAGGCCGCCGAACGCCTCGCGACCACCCTGACGGCGCCGCTGATCGCCCGCTCCCGCGCCGCCACCGGCCGCGTGAACCTGCTGGCCGAGACCGCCGGGCTGCTGGTGCTGGATGCGAAACGCATCGACGCGGTGAACGCCGTCGATGAAAGCCTGACCATCGCCACCCTGCCCAACCACACGCCGGTCAGCCCGCGGGAGATGATCGCCACCATCAAGGTCATCCCCTTCGCCGTGCCCGGCGCGGTGCTGGGCGTGGCCGAGGCGGTGGCCCGCGGCGGCCGCGCGCCCGCCTTCGCCGTGCATCCCTTCCGCCCGCTGAAGGTCGGCCTGGTGCTGACCGAACTGCCCGGCATCAAGGAAAGCGTGATGGAGGGCGCGGTGGAGGCCACCACCGCGCGCGTCGAGAACCTGTGCGGCACCGTCCTGCCGGTCGAGCGCGTGCGCCACGAGGAAGCCCCGGTGGCCGAGGCGCTCTCGCGCCTCAAGCGCGCCGGGGCGCAGATGCTGCTGATCGCCGGCGCCTCGGCCGTGGTGGACCGGCGCGATGTCGGCCCGGCCGCGATCATCCGCGCCGGCGGGCGGATCGACCATTTCGGCATGCCGGTGGACCCTGGCAACCTGCTCTGCCTCGGGCGCATCGGCGACATCCCGGCCATGGTGCTGCCCGGCTGCGCGCGCAGCCCGAAGCTCAACGGCTTCGACTGGGTGCTGCAGCGCCTGTTCGCCGGCGTGCCGGTGGCCCCCGCCGATGTCATGGCGATGGGCGTGGGCGGCCTGCTCAAGGAAATCGAGGTGCGCCCCCTGCCGCGCGACCAGGCGCCGCGCGTGGCCCCGCCGGCGCTGGCCCCGCGCCGCGCGCGCACGGTTGCGGCCATCGTGCTGGCGGCTGGGCGGTCGCGCCGCATGGCGCCGCTCAACAAGCTGCTGGTGGCCGACACGCAGGGCACCGCGATGGTCGCCCGCGTGGTGGACAATGTGCTCGCCTCCCATGCCCGCCCGGTCATCGTGGTCACCGGCCATGAGCGCGACCGCGTCGAGGAAGCGCTCGCCGGCCGCCCGGTCATCTCCGCCCATGCCGACGACTATGCCGAGGGGCTGTCGGCCTCGCTCAAGGCCGGCATCGCCGCGCTGCCGCCCGATGCCGAGGGCGTGCTGATCTGCCTGGGCGACATGCCGCTGGTGGCCGGGCCGATGCTCGACCGCCTGATCGCCGCCTTCGACCCGGAGGAAGGCCGCGCCATCGTCATGCCGACCTTCCGCGGCAAGCAGGGCAACCCGATGCTCTGGGCGCGCGAGTTCATCGCCGAGATCATGACCATCACCGGCGATGTCGGCGCCCGCCACCTGGTCGGCCGCCACGGCGACCGCATGGTCGAGGTCGAGATGGCCGACGACGCCGTGCTGCGGGACTTCGACACGACGGATGCGTTGAAGGGGCTGCCGGGCAGCGCGCGCGGGTAGTCCAGAACCCGGTCGGCGGCGTCCCCGACCGGGCAGACATTCCTGTCAAGACAAGGGGCTGGCGGCCGTCCCGCAAAGCAGCACCGCTCTCAGTCCAGCGCGGCCTGCACCCAGGCGGCCCAGCCCAGCACCGCCGTATCCTCACCGATCCGCCCGGCCACCTGAACCCCGAGCGGCAGCCCGTGCGGCCCCACGCCCGCCGGCACCGTCACGCAGGGGCCATGCAGCAGCGTCCACAGCGTGTTGAAGGCCGGGTCGCCGGTCCAGCCGAGCCCCTCGGGTGCCTCCCCCGGCGCGGAGGGCGTCAGCACGGCGTCGAAGCCCTCGATGGCGGCGGGGAAGGCCGCGCGCGCGGCGGCGAAGGCGGCACGCGCGCCGGCCAGGGCAACCGCCCCCTGCGCGCGGCCCCACTCCATGCGTTCCTGCAACACCGCGCTGACCTGCGCGCGGGCATGCGCCATCTCCCAGCCCAACGCCTCGGCCGATTCCGCGTTCATCACCGTGGGATGCGCGGCATAGGCGGCGGCGAAGACGTCGCCCAGCGTCACCGGTGTCACGGTGGCGCCGGCACGCCGGCAGGCCTCGGCGGCGCGTTCCATCAGCGCCACAGTCTCGGGCGCGGCCTGGTCGGCCGAGGGGCCCATCACCAGCGCCAGGCGCGGCGGCCGCGGCGCCTTGGCCTCGGGCGCGCCGTAGTCGCCGCCGGTCATCGCTGCCATGCCCAGCGCGCAATCGGCCACGCTGCGCGCCATGACGCCGATGGTGTCCAGGCTCTCGCTCATCACCTTCATGCCGGCGCGGTGCAGCGTGCCGTAGGACGGCTTGAAGCCGACCACGCCGCAATAGGCCGCCGGGCGCACGATGCTGCCCGCGGTCTGCGTGCCGAAGGCGATCGGGAAGAACCCCGCCGCCACGCCCGCCGCCGAACCCGAGGACGACCCGCCCGGCGTATGCTTCACATTCCGAGGGTTGGCGGTCGGTCCGGGGTGGCGCGTGGCGAATTCGGTGGTCACGGTCTTGCCCATCACCACCGCGCCGGCGGCGCGCGCCGCGGCCACGCAGGCGGCATCCGAGCGCGGCCGATGCCCCGCCCAGGCCGGCGATCCGTATTGCGCGGGCATGTCGTCCGTGTCGATCACGTCCTTCACGCCGATCGGGATGCCGGCCAGCGCCCCCTGCCCGGCTTGCGCCGCCGCGCGGCGCGCCTGCCCCGCATCGAACCAGGCGAAGGCGCGTATTTCGGGCTCGCGTTGCGCGATCCGGTCGAGGCACGCCTCCATCAGCTCGGTGGCGGAAAGCCGCCCGGCGCGGATCGCGGCAAGGGCGGCGGTGGCGGTGAGGTCTGCGGTGTCGGTCATGGCGGCATGACGGCCCGCGCCGCGCGCGTGGTCAAGACGGGGCGGGGCGGCGTGGTCAAGCCACGCCCGCGCAAGGCACCCACCCGCGCGTGCGCGCCCGCTCACCCTGGCGCGACCCGCGCCACCGTCCCACATTGCCATCCATGCCCCGCCGCATCCGGGTCGCGCAGGCCCCGGACGGGCTGCTCGCCTACGCCATTCCCTTCGCCCCCGAGGCCCTGCCCGCCGTCGCCCCGCGCGACCTGCTGGCCGCCTGGGACCACGCCCGCGCCGCCGCCACCGCCGAGCGCTGGGGCTCCCCGCGCCGACTGCTGTTCCGCCGGCCGGATGGCGAGGCGCAGGAACTGCTGCTGGCCGATGCCGATGCCGCCTGCTGGGCCGAGGCGCTCGATGCCCGCCACGACCTGTCGACCCCCGCAGGCCTCGCGCTGTGCCTGCGGCTGCTGGCGCTGGTCGATGTGCTCGCCCGCGCCCGCTGGCTCGCCGGGCTGTACAGCGTGACACCCGACGGGATCGATCTTCACCCGGAACTGCTGCGCGCCGCCGCGGCCATGCCCCTGGACGCCGCCGCGCGGTTCGACGAAACGGGTCTGAGGCGCCTATTGTCGCGTCCGATTCCTTCCGGAGCATCCGCATGACCCGCCTGGCGCCCCCGCTGTCGCTTCTCGCCATGCTGCTGGTCGCGGCCTGCGCGACGGTCGATGCGCCACGCAGCTCGCGCGCCGCCACCGCCGGCGCAGGGGCCGACAGCACGCTGCGCGCCTCCTGCACCGCCGAGGCCGAGCGCGCGGTCAACTTCCGCGAACGCGGCCAGTCTGCGCGCGACGACCAGGCCATGTTCATGACCGACCAGACCAACAACATCCCGACGCTGCGCGTGCAGGCCGACCAGTTCAACCGACGCGTATTGCGCGAGGACCTGATCCGCGAATGCATCCGCGCGAACACCGCCGGGCCGCAGCCGCAGGACCCCGCCGCCCAGCCCGCGCGCGGCCGCCGGAGCTGACGGCGCGGGGACAGCCCCGCCATGGCCCGGCTCTCGACCCTCACCCGCGCGCTGTCCCACCGCAATGCGCGGATCTTCTTCGGCGCCTCCCTCACGGCCTGGACCGGGCTTTGGATGCACCGCATCGCGGTGTCCTGGCTGGCCTGGGAACTGACAGGCAGCGCCTTCTGGGTCGGCATGGTGGCGTTCTGCGACCTCGCCCCCGCCGTGGTCGTCAGCCCGATTGCCGGGGCCATCGCCGACCGCGCGGACCGGCTGCGCCTGACCATGCTGAGCCAGGCTGCCATCGGGCTGAACGCGGCGCTGATCGCGCTGCTGGTGGCGGTTGGCTGGATGGATATCTGGCTGCTGCTGGTGCTGGAGGTGGTGGGCGGGGTCGCCGCATCCTTCGCGCAGCCGGCGCGGCAATCGCTGATGCCGGGGCTGGTGCCGCGGGCTGACCTGCCGGCGGCGGTGGCGCTGAATTCGCTCACCTTCAACGTGGCGCGCTTCATCGGCCCCGCGCTGGCCGGGCCGATCATCGCGGTGGCCGGTGTGTGGCCGGCCATCGCGCTCAATGCCTTCGCGTATCTGGTCGCGACGCTGACCACGCCGCTGCTGCGCGTGGAGGCCGCCGCCCGGCGCGGCCATGCCGCCACCGCCTCCCTGATGGGCGAGACGCTGGATGGCATCCGCTACGCCGCACGCCACCCGGGGCTGGGGCCGATCCTGCTGTTCGCGGCGGTCTCGGCGCTGCTGCTGCGCGGCGTGCAGGAGATCCTGCCGCCCTTCGTCGATCGCGCCTTCGGGCGCGGGGCGGAATCGCTGGCGGTGCTGACGGCGGCCTTCGGCGTGGGTGCGCTGATCTCGGGCCTGCTGGTGGCGGCGCGCGGGCGGCTGGAAGGCACCACGCGCCTGGCGATCTTTGGCGTGCTGGCGCTGGCGCTGTCCACCGCAGGCTTTGCAGCGACCGGCTGGTTTCCCTTCGGCGTGCTGTGTGCGGCGCTGATGGGCGCGGCCGGGTCGGTGCACGGCATCAGCGTGCAGATGCTGGCGCAGAATGCGTCGGACCCCGCCATGCGCGGGCGGGTGCTGAGCCTGTGGGGCCTCATCACCCGCGCCTTCCCCGCGCTGGGCGCGTTGATCCTGGGGGCGGCTGGGGAGGTCTGGGGCCTCGCGCTGCCCACGCTTGCCGCCGTCGCGCTGTCGCTGCTGGTGGTCGCCTGGGGCATGACGCGGATGGCGCGCATCGCCGCCGTGCTCGAAGGGCCGCCGCCCGACCACGCCAATCGCTGAATTGCAGGAGTGAACATGCTCGACACCGCCATCATTGGCATGGGCCGCTGGGGCCAGACGCTGGTCGACAGCGTGCAGGGCAGGAACGACGCGGGCATCCGCTTCGTATCGGGCTGCACAGGCCGGCCCGAACGCGCCGCCGAATGGGCCGCGCGCCAGGGCGTCCGCATCCTGCCGGATTTCGACGCCGTGCTGGCCGACCCGGCGGTGAAGGCCGTCGCCATCGCCTCGCCCCACCAGATGCATGCCGACCAGGTGGTCGCCGCCGCGCGCGCGGGCAAGCATGTGTTCGTCGAGAAGCCCTTCACCATGAGCAAGGCCTCCGCGCAGGCTGCCGTCGATGCCTGCCGCGAGGCCGGGGTGGTGATGGCACTCGGCCACAACCGCCGCTTCCTGCCTGCGGTGGCGCAGATGAAGGCGCTGCTGGCCGATGGCAGCCTGGGGACGCTGCTGCATGTCGAAGGCCAGTTCAGCGGGCCCGGTGCCATCGCCTACAAGCCCGGCATGTGGCGCGCGAGCCGGGCCGAGAGCCCGCTGGGCGGCATGGGCGGCATGGGCATCCACATGGTCGACATGATGGTGAACCTGGCCGGGCGCATCGCCGAGGTGACGGTGCAATCCCATGCGCGGGTCATCGACAACGGGCTCGATGACACGACGGCGGCGCTGCTGCGCTTCGAATCCGGCGCGACGGCGAATTTCGCGACGCTGGCCTATGCGCCGCGCTATTGGCGCATCGCGCTGTTCGGCACGGATGGCATCGCCGAGTTGGTCGGCCATGAACGCCTGTCCTTCACCCCGCGCGAGGGCGAGGGCTGGGTGCGCGACTTCCCCAAGACCGACATCGAAGCCGCGGAACTCGCGGCATTCGCTGCCGCGGTCGCGGGTGGCCCGGCCTATCCGCTTCCGGTCGAGGACGCGGTTCATGGCGTCGCGGTCTATGAGGCGATGATCGGCGCGGCGGCCTCGGGCAGCACGTATAGGGTCGCGTGAACCGCGCCTGGACATGATGGCGAATTGACGCCCCGCGCGGCACTTCATCAGTGCCGCGGTAAGGAACAGCGCGGTAGCATCACCGCGAATCGTGCCGACGGCCGCACGCGCCTTGCGTGAAACGGTCGTGCTTCCGGCGGCATGGCATTCGTTTCGCGCGCAGATGCCCCGGCATCCCTGCACGCAGGTCGGCCGCCCCTCGGGACGGCCGGCATCATCCGGAGACTGCGATGATACCCCGTCGCCTGGCCGGACTATCCCTGATGCTGCCGCTGCTCGCCGCGCCGCGCTCCGTCGGCCGCGCCGCGGCGGTCGCCGGGCCCGAACCCCGGCGCAACTGCGGCGACCCCGGCGGGCGCTTCATCGCCTGCGAGGCGCTGCAGGACACCCTGCCGATCGCCATCGGCGGTCGCTGCCCGCTATGCGGCGGCGGGCATCGCGCGCCGGTGACGCGGTGAAGCGTTTCGTTCCCGGGCGGTTCGGCGCCGTGCAGCATCGCGGCATGAACATCACCCGCCGCGGCCTCGCCGCCACCGCCCTTCCGCTGCTGATGCTCGGTGCCGGCCTGCGCGCTGCGTCGGCCAAGTCCGCCGGGCCCGCCATGCCCGATGCCTGCGCGCCCGGCGCGCCGTCCAAGGCCTGCGCCGAGGCCAAGGCGCGCTTCGTCGCCGATGGCGGCCAGGACGGCGTCGGCTGCCCGCATTGCGCGGCGGCCTCGAAGGACACACGCTGACGGCGTCGCGGTCCATTCCCGACCCGCGCAACCTGTTCTAGAAGCGAGCCGCGCGCGAGCGCAGCCCCGCGCCCGGGGCGACCATGGCCCCCTCTGCGCCCGGGGGTGCCGGCAGCAAAGGAACGGCCCGCATGAGCAAGATCACCCGCCAGGGGACCAACAAGATCCTCTCGACCTCGGTCGAGTACCACAATTTCGTCTATCTCGCGGGCATCACCGCCGACGACCTGTCCAAGGACATCAAGGGCCAGACGGCCGAGGTGCTGGCCAAGATCGACGCCGCGCTGGAGTCCAACGGCACCGACAAGACCCGCCTGCTGACCGCCACCATCTGGGTGAAGCACATCGCCGATCGCGCCGCGATGAACGAGCTCTGGACGCCGTGGCTGCCCGAAGGTGCCGCCCCGGCGCGCGCCTGCGTGGAGGCCAACATGGCCGATCCTCGCCACCTGGTTGAGATCATGGTGACCGCCTGCCGCTGAGGATCCGACCGGCCGCAAGAATGGTCGGAAACCTTTCCTCGACTCTGACGTTCAACGCCCGGTGCTCTGCGCCGGGCGTTGTTGCTTTCCGGCCACCACACTGTGGCGTGGTCCAGATCCTGCCCAATTCAAAGGATTATCTTCCCGATACGCCGCTGGCGCCGCGTATGTTGCGTGCGAATCACTCCAGATTTCGCCCGGTTACAGACCGGGCGGTTGCCTGCCCACCACCGGGGTTGTTAGCCACGTCACACGGCAGGGCGCTCGGCGTCCGGCCAGGGGTGACCTGGGGGCACTGGGGACATATGACGGCAAAAAGCGCGGCGATCGCATTGGCGATCCTGTTCGGTGGCTTCTCCCTTGCGGCGCATGACGCGCAGGCACGCACATCAGACGGACGGCAGGGCAAGCCATCCGCGCGCGCCGCGGCCGCACCGGCGCCCGCCGCCGCCCGCCGCGCCGCCGCCCGCCCCGCCAACCCGACCGCGCGCGCCACCGCACAACGCGGCCGCAACCAGGCGGTACGCGTCGCCGCCAATGGCCGCGGCAACGCCACCACGCGTAACGGCCGCCGCGGACGTGCCGTCGCCGGCCGCTCCGGCGGCATCTCCTGCGTGCCCTATGCGCGCCAGGCGACCGGCATGGATATCAGCGGCAATGGCCGCGACTGGTGGCACAACGCCGCCGGCCTCTATGCCCGCGGCAACCGGCCCGAGCCCGGCTCGATCATGGCCTTCCCGGGTTCCGGCGCCATGCGGTCCGGCCATGTGGCGGTGGTGGAGCGCGTCGTCTCGGCGCGCGAGGTCCACATCCACCACGCCAATTGGGGCGGCCCCGGCATCCGTCGCGGATCCATCATGCGCGGCGTGTCGGTCGTCGATGCCTCGCCGAACAACGACTGGACGCAGGTGCGCGTGCAGGTCGGCCACAGCGCCGAGAATTACGGGCGCACCTATCCGGTCTATGGCTTCATCTACAACCGGGCGGACGCGACCGCCGGCGGCATGATGGCCGGGCGCACACCGCTGCGGGTCAACGCCGCGCAGGCCGCCGCGCTTGGCCTCGAGGAAGTGGCACAGGCGCCCGCGCGCCGCCGCTGAACCACGTTTCGCCCCGCATCAGGGCCGCCCCGGCGACGGGGCGGCCCTTTTGCGTTCAGGCGACCATCACGTCCCGGCTGCGGTCCCACAGGTTCGGCACCGCGGTGTTGTCGTAGCCCGAGACGAACCGCTTCTGCGCCCCGGTCTCGGGGTCGAAGACGCTCCGCAGGGTGGCGCCGATATTGCCGCCATAGACATGGATGCTGATCGAGACGCGGTCGGGCAGAGCATTCTCCACCACATGGATGTCGTAGGTGTCGGCGCTGACGGCGGCGACATCGCCCTGGCGCAGCTGGTCCACCTGGCCGGGGCGCATCGGCACGCCGGGCTGCATCTCGGTCGAGACTTCCGCGCCGCGCAGCATGCCCACCAAGCCCCAGACGGTGTGGTTGTGGACCGGCGTGCGCTGCCCCGGCCCCCAGACGAAGGAGACGACGCAGAAGCGCTCCAGCGGGTCGCAATGCAGCAGGTACTGGCGATAGCGGGGGCCGGCCTCGGCGAAGGCGTCGGGCAGCCAGGTATCGTCGGTGACCAGGGCGCGCAGCAAGGCGCCACCCTCGGTGAGCCACCGCGTCTCGCTGGCGCCGTCATCGGCGAGGGTGGTCATGGCGCGGATGAAATTCCGCAGCGGTGCAATGTCCGTCATCCTGGTTCCCTCCGCATGTCGCGGCAGATGGGAACAGAATTCCACGCCGGACGGAAGGCGGGGAAGCCGCGAACAGCCGCGCGGCAATCTGGAGATGCAACTTCTCCGGCCGGCGATCCCGCCCAGCCGCGCGCCTGGGCGGGATCGGGTTCAGGCCGCCGTGAGCACGATGCGGCCGATCACCTTGCCGTCCTTCAGGCGGTTCAGCGCAGCGTCGGCCTGGTTGAATGGCATGGCCGTGATGGGAATGGCCGGTAGCGCGCCGGATTCTGCGATTTCAACAAGTTCGCGCAGTTCCTTCACATTGCCCACATAGCTGCCCTGGATGGTCAGGGCACGGATCGGCACCAGCGGGAGCGGGATGTTCATCTCGCCGCCGAACAGCCCGACCTGGATCAGCTTGCCGCCCTTGCGGAGCGCATCGAAGGCGAAGCGGGCGGTCTCGGTGCCGTTGACCAGGTCGATGATGGCGCCCACCGCACCACCGGCGGCGGCGATGATGGCTTTCGCGGTGTCCTCGCCGGCGGCCAGCACAGTGTCGGTGGCGCCGGCGGCCTTGGCGCCGTCCAGCTTCGCCTGGGTCACGTCCACCACCACGATCCGCCGGTGGCCCTTGGCCTTCAGCACCGCGATGGCGTTCAGCCCGAGCCCTCCGGCGCCGACCACCACGATCGGGTCGTCGGGGTCCATCGGCATGACCTTGTTGATGGCGCTGAACACCGTGATGCCCGAGCAGGCGTAGGTCGCCGCCAGGGCAGGGTCGAGGCTGCCGACCGGGACCAGGTGGCGCGGTTCGGGCGCCACCACATGCGTCGCGTAGCCGCCATGCTGGTAGACGCCGAGGCTGCGCGGGGTGAGGCACATGTTGTCCTCATCCGCCGTGCACTTGGCGCACTTCCCGCAGCCGACCCAGGGGAAGACGATCATGTGGTCGCCGACCTTGAGGCCGGCATTGTTGGCGTCAGGCCCCCATTTCAGGACGCGGCCGACGATCTCGTGGCCCATGGCCAGGGGCAGCACCACCCCGCGGTCCTTCAGGTGCATCTTGCCGCGCGAGCCGAGGTCGTACTCGCCCTCCCAGATGTGCAGGTCGGAATGGCAGACGCCGGCATGGGTGATTTCCAGCAGGACCTGCTTGCCGGTGGGCTCGGGGGTCGGCAGCTCGATTTCCTGGAGCGGCTTCCCGGTCTCGATGACAGCCCAGGCGCGCATGGTGGTTCCTCCGGTTGGTTCGTGTGGGCGCATCGGACCAAGGGGGATGGCGCGGGTCAAGGCGGATGGGTGGCACCGGTTCAGCCGCCGCGGCGCCCTTGCCTGTCCCAGGACAGGTCAGCCATCGCCTTCCCGGGAGGCGGCTGCGCGGAAAGCCGGCTCTGCACCACCGCGATCCGGGCCAGCGCCTGGCCATTGCCGAGCGCCCGGAACACGTCTGCCGCTTCCGCCAATTCGCCGATCGCCGTCGTCCAGAGCGGCCCGTCGTCCAGGCGCCAAGCCATTTCGGCCTTCGCGGTCGCGAGGTTCTCCGTGGCAGTCGCCCAGAAGGCCGGGTAGGCCCCGCGCGGCCAGACGGCGCGCGCCTGGTTGCAGGATTCAATCGCCGCCGACAGCGCCGCCGTTCCGGCCTCATATCCGCCGAGCAGGCGCAGCGTGTAGCCCCTGTTCGTGTTCAGGCGCGCGCAGTCATGCCGGGCGCCGGCGGCCTCAAAGACCTCGATCGCCGCCGATTGCGCGGCGGCAGCTTCGCGCAGCGGCGCTGCATCCGCCGTGATCCCGCCGAGCAGCGTGAGCCCGTCGGCCATGTTGCCCTGCGCCTGCGCCCAGCGCATCGGATCCTGCGGCTTGCTCCAGACGCGCAAGGCTTCCCGCGACGCCGCCACGGATGCCCGGGCCGATGCCTCCGCAGCGGCCCGATCGCCTGCCGTCAACAGAATGGTGGCGAGCGAGCGTTGGGCATCCGCGAGGTTGATCTGCACCGCCGCCCATTTGGAGGGTGCCGAATCTTCGCGCCACACCTCGAAGACCGCTTGCGTGGCCGCGATCGCTTCTAGCAAAGGCGCGGCTGTGGGTGCCTGCTCGGCGATCAGCCGAAGGGCGAGAGCCAGGTTGGTCTGCGCGAGGGCCCAGCGTTCCGGCGCCGCCTCCCGTGTCAGGACGCGCTGCGCCGAGCGGCAGGCGGCGACCGACTGGTGCAGGCTGCGGATGTTCCCCGTGCGTTGGCCCATCACCCGCAACCCATTGCCCAGGTTCAACTGAAGGACGCCCCAGGCGTCGTCTCCATCGGCCTCGGTCCATACCGCCATGGCCTCGTCCATGACCGCACCGGCGCGGTCGATATGGAGGGTGCCGACCTCGCGCTCCCCGAGGGCAGCAAGCGCGCCACCCAGATTGATGAGTGCCCGGAGCCGCTGATTGCGCGCCGCCAGCGGACCGAGTGCCGCAAGCGCCGCATCACCGGCAGCAACGGCGTCGTGAAGCAGTTTGGAATCCCCGGCGCGCTCACCCAGGCTCCGCAGCGCGTCGGTGAGATTCACAAGCACCGCCGCGTGTGCAGAAGCGAGCCCGAGCGCCGCGAAGTCCTGCGCCGCTGCGCTCAGCATGGCGACGGCGTCGGCCATGCGCGCCGTACCAGCCTCGGCGGCCGCGAGTCGTAATTGGGCCGACCCGAGATAGTTCAGCGCCCCCGCGCGCGCGGTCGGATCGCGAACCCTGTCCAAGATGCGACGAGCCAGCTCGGCGGCGATCTCCAACGGCAGCCGATGGCCGCCCCGGTCTCCTTCCTCGATGCGCTGTTGGATCGTCGCTTCAAGGGCGTGTCCGCGGGCATCCAGGTCGGTGGGGTGTTCCGCGTCCAGCAGCGCCTCGATCCTGCTCGCCGCCGCCGGAACATCGCGACGCAGCGTGTCGATGCGGATCGCCTCCTGCAGCAGCGCCATGCGTGACCTGGCAAAGCCGCTCGCAAGCTCCGCAAGTGCCGCGTCGATCCGCGCCGCACCCTCGTCGAAGGCGCCCTTGCGGGTGGCGTCGCCCACCATACGCAGGACGTTGTCGACGAAGTCGCCGAGATCGGTCCCGCGCTGCCCGCGCGCCACCAGGTCCAGCGCGATCTCGACTGCGCGCTCTAGCTCGGCGATGGCGAGGTTGATGTCGAGCCTGTCGTCTGGCCTGAAGCGCTGGGCCAGCCCGATGATGGCCGCGCGCTCCAGGCCACCCGCCTCGGCGCCCTTCAGCCGCCCGAGCCGGTCGAACGCAGCCAACACGTCCTCCGCCGTGAGGCCGTGCACGATCTTGTCGCCGCCAACGACATCGCCAGCGATCTGCGAGATGCTTCCCGAGATGACGACGCTGGCGACCTGAGACGGCGGATCGGCCTGGAACGACTGCACTGCGGCGGCGCGCCTACTTTGCGCGCAGCTTGTCCAGGACGAAGCTGGTCACCGGACCGACCAGGCCGGCGAGAATGGGGGTCCCGAACGCGCTCACCACGGCCGTTGTCGCGCCGGGGACGAGGGCCACGAGCCCGTCCAGCAGCTTCGCCAGCACGCCGTCATTGGCGGCCTTGCCCTTCTCGGCCTCCTTCTTGAGGTCCGCGAGCTTGGCCTCGGCTTCCGCCTTGTTGGCGGCTGGCGCGGCTGCCACGGCCTCGGTCAGAGGACGCATGGCCTCGGCGAGCGCCGCCGGGGTGATCGCGCCCGTGATCTTGTTGCCGCCGACGATATCGCCGCCAACCGATCCCACGATGCCCGAGATCGTGACCCCGCCGCTCTGCCCGCCGCCCTCGCTCATGACTGCCTGCCGATCCGTTGAATGATCGAATCATCATGCCATGCCGCCCCGTGGCGAGGCACGAACATTCCTGCCGCCTATCGCAGCCGCGCGCGCAGAAACCCCAACACCGCCCGCACACCCTCCCCGCTCGCGTCGTTCAGCACCGCCGGATGCGCCCCGCCCGGCAGCATCACGAGCGTGCCGTTTCGCGCCCCCGCCACCATCCGCAGCGCGTGCCCGGGTGGTGTGATGCGGTCCTGTTCGCTCGCCACGACCAGCACCGGGGCGGTCACCCCCGGCAGACGGGACAGGCTTTCGAAGCGGTGGCGCAGCAGCCAGTCGGTCGGCAGCACGGGGTACATGCTGCGGGCCAGGTCGGCGATCGAGGTGAAGGGACTTTCCAGCACCACCGCCGCGATGCCCGCGCGGTGTTCGGCCAGGCGGGTGACGACGCCGGTGCCCAGGCTCTCGCCCCACAGGACCACCGGCGCGGTGGGGAAGCGGGTGGTGGTCCAGGCGAGGATGGTGGCGGCGTCGGTGGCGATGGTGTCCTCGGCGGGGCGGCCGGGGTTGCCGCCGTAGCCGCGGTATTCCGCAAGGACAATGCTGTAGCCGGCGCGGTGGATGAGGGTGGCGAGGCCGGTGCGGTCCTCGGCACTGCCGCCATTGCCGTGGAAGTGGAGCACGACGGGTGCGCCCGGTGGGCCTGGGCGGGCGAGGAAGGCGAGGTCGAGCCCGTCCTGGGTGCGAATGGTTGGTCGTTCCCACCCTGGCGGTGCCGCGATGGCGCGGGCGTCGGGCAGAAAGATCAGCCGTTCCTGCCCGGCCCATAATGCGCCGATCAGCAGCAGCGGCACGCTGACAACAATGGCGATGGCGGTCAGCATCCGTTTCATCGGGCCCAGGTGATCGTGGTCCAGGACACCGTGTGTCCTGGCGGGGTCCAGGGGCGGCGCCCCTGGCCTTCTACTTCGGATTGTCGCAAGGCACGTTCCCGATGGCTGCGCCCGCGAGTGCGCCGACCCCTGCCCCCACCAGTGCCCCGCGCCCGGCATCGCCGCTGGTGGACCCGGCGACGGCGCCGATGCCGGCCCCGATGGCTGCGCCGTAGGCGGCGCCGGTGGCCGGGTCCTCGCAGCCTGGTGTGGGCGGCAGGGGGATGGGCACCGGCTGCACGGTTATGCAGCCGGCGAGCGGAAGGACGAGCAGGAGTCGCTTCATGCCCGCAGGGTGCCACGGCGAAGGCGGCGTGGGTGTGGCCGGTTTCAGTCCGGGCGGATGTTGTTCTCCCGCACCACGCGGGCCCAGGTGTCCATCTGGCGGGCGACGAAGGGTCCGAAGACAGCCTCGCCCTGGGGGTCGAGGTCGATGCCCAGGCCGATCACGCGTTGGCGCACTTCGGGTATGGCCAGCGCGGTGCGGATGGCGGCTTCCATGCGCTGCTTGATGGCGGGCGGCAGGTTGGCCGGGCCGAGGAAGCCCCAGAAGGCGCGCGCATCGATGCCCGGGATGCCGGATTCCTCGAGGGTCGGGATATCGGGCATGGAGGGGGACCGGGTGGCGCCGGTCTGTGCCAGTGGGACCAGCGCGCCGGAATCTATGTGCACGCCGATGGCGGGGCGGGTGGCGATGGGCAGGTCGACCTCGCCGGCGACCGAGGCGACGGCGAGCGGCCCGCCGCCGCGATAGGGCACATGCACCAGGCTGAAGCCGCCGATGCGCTGGGCCGTGGCCATGGTCAGGTGCGCGACCGAGCCATTGCCGATGGTGCCATAGGTGACGGTCTCGGGGCGCGCCTTGGCGGCTTCCAAAACCTGCGCGACGCTGCGGTAGGGGCGCGTGCGGTGGGCGGTCAGCACCATGGGCGCGGTGCCGAACAGCAGCAGGGGCGTCAGGTCGCGCTGGGTGTCGAAGCCGATGGTCGGGATCAGCGCCTGGTTCACCGCGTGGGTGTCGAAGACCAGCACCCAGGTATTCCCGTCGGCCGGGGCGCGCGCGACCAGCGCGGTGCCGAGCGAGCCCGAGGCGCCGGCGCGGTTCTCGACCACGATGGGCACGCCGAAGGCGGCCTGGAGATGCGGCTGCAGCATGCGGGAGAGCGCATCGGTCGACCCGCCCGGCGGGAAAGGCACGATGATGCGGATGGGGCCGCTGGGCCAGGTGGCTTGGGCGCGGGCGATGGCGGGCGCGGCCAGCAGCGCGGTTGCCGCCAGCAGCGGGCGTCGTTGGATCATGGTTGTTGTCCTCCCGGGGGTATCCGGCACCGAGGGTGACCGCGGTGCCGGTACCGTCAAGAGGACAGCCGCGTCAGCGCGGACCCGGGCCGACGGTCAGGGCGGTGAGCGCCGCGCTGGCGGTCGGGATGCGCGGCGGCTGGGCCAGGCGCGCGAGGGTCTGCGCCGGGCCGGCGGTGAAGATGCTGGCGGGCAGCGCCTGGGCGGCAGCGGCCTGGTTGTTGGCGTCGAGCGCGTCGGCGGCAGTGGTCAGGCCGTCGATCACGCCCTGCGCCGGGGCGGCGGCGGGAATGCCCAGCGCCTGGCGGCCCTGGTTGCGGGCCTGCATCAGTTGCACCGCTGCACCGCTGGTCTGCCAACGCGGGTCGGTCGGCACGGCGCCGGCGAGGAATTCGATGTCGGCGATGGCGCGCGCCGCGGCGGCCGGCTGGTTGGGCTGCGGGCGGCGGAAGAAGGCGATGGCGTTGTTGGCCGCGCGGGTGATCGGTTCGATGACGCGCTCGCCTGGCGCGGCGCTGGCCGGGATGGTGGGCGGCGGCGCGGTCGGCCCGCAGGCGGCGAGCGCAAGCGCGCCCAGGATGACGGTGCGTCGGATCATGCGGGTGTCCTCCCTGCGGCGGCGCATATTGGCACGAACGGATGGACGGCGCATTGACGCAGCGCCGGGTCAGCCATAGCCGGCCTCGCGGATCTTGCCGCCCAGGACGTTGACCTGGACGGCCAGGGCGGCGCTTTCCTCCTCGCGCAGGCGGGTGCCGAGGCCCGTGGCGGCGGCCTCCATCTCGCGCAGCAGGGAGGGCAGACCGGGGGGCGAGGCCGCGCCGGCGGACAGGCGGGCGGCGATGCGTTCGAGGCCGTCGAGGTTCACGCCGAGGAAGCGGCGCGCTTCCTCCAGCCGTTCGGGGCGCCGTTCGAATTCATCGAGCACCGTGCCGATGGCCGCCGCCACGGGCAGCAGGCGGGGTTCGGGGATGCGCTGGGCGGCGTCCGCGATGGCGCGCAGGCGGGCGCGGGCATCGTCGAGCGGGCGCGGCGGCGGCGGGGGGGCGGGTTCGGGCGGGGGTGGCGGCGGGGCCACTTCCTGCACGCCGGAATACAGCAGCCGCGTGCCGCCCCAGGCCCCCACGCCCAGGATCAGCGCCGCCACCGGGCCGGCATCGGCACCGAGCCAGGCAACGCTGGCGGCACTTGCGCCCATGGCCAGGGCGGCCAGGCCGGCATCCCCTGCCCGGCCGCGGCGCATCAGCCAGGCGGCGGCCATCGGGAAGCCCAGGCCGAGCACGCAGCCCAGCAGCGCGACCTCGCGCCCCGCGAACAGGTTGAACAGCGTGGCGGGCAGCAGCGGCAGGATGGTGAAGGGCAGGATCCAGCGCCGCCAGAAGGCCGAGATCATGGGTTCACCACCGCGAAGATCGACCGGAACAGCGCCAGCAGCCCGGCGATCCACATGGTGCCGCCGAGCAGGAAGAAGCCGATCATCCGCGCGCCGATCGGCGGGGGCGCGGTGGGCGGGGCCATGGGTGCGTTGCGTGGGGTCATCTCGGGGACTTAGATCGCCCGTGTGCTGCCGCCGATCAAGGCGGGGTGTTGGGGGAAGTCGGGGCATGGAACGCATCGCGGTGGTCGGCGCGGGGTTGATCGGCAGCGCCTGGGCGATGGTGTTTGCCCGCGCGGGGCACCCGGTCCGCATCTGGGACCCCGCGCCGGGTGCGAGCGAGGCGGCGATGGGGGTAATCGGCGCGCGCCTGCCCGACCTGCACGCGGCCGGGCTGATCACCGAGGCGCCCGCGGTGGTGGCCGCGCGCATCGCCGTTGCGGCGACACTGGAGGCGTGCCTGGAGGGTGCCGGCCACGTCCAGGAGAACGGGCCGGAGCGCGTCGAGGTGAAGCGCGAGACCTTCGCGCGGCTCGATGCGCTGTGCGGGGCGGATGTGGTGCTGGCCTCGTCCACCTCGGGCATCCCGGCCTCTGCCTTCACCGAAACGCTGGCGGGGCGCGCGCGCTGCCTGGTGGCCCATCCGGTCAACCCGCCCTACCTGGTGCCGCTGGTGGAGTTGGTCGGCGCGCCCTGGACCGACCCGGCGGTGGTGGCGCGCACGCGCGCGCTGATGCAGGCCGTACGCCAGGTGCCGGTGGTGGCGCTGAAGGAAACCCGCGGCTTCGTGCTGAACCGCCTGCAGGCCGCGCTGGTCGCCGAGGCCTTCCGGCTGGTGCGCGACGGCGTCATGTCGGTCGAGGATGTCGATGCCTGCGTGAAGGATGGGCTCGGCCTGCGCTGGTCCTTCATGGGGCCCTTCGAGACCATCGACATGAACGCGCCGGGCGGTGTCGCGGATTACGCCGCGCGCTTCGGCGCGCTGATGGGCGGCATCACGCAGGAACAGACGCCCTATGACTACGACGCGCCGACCGTGGCCGCGGTGGATGGCGCGCGCCGCGCGGTGCTGCCGCGCGAGGACATCGCGGATCGTTCCGGCTGGCGCGACCGGCGGCTGATGGCGCTGGTCGCGCACAAGGCCGGGCAGCCGGGGTGAGCGGGGTGCCCGATGCCGACGCCGCGGCGCTGAAGGCGGGCGAAGTGGCAGCGTCGCGGGACGTGCCGAGCGGCCGGGCGCCGGAACCAGCCGGCGGCCGGGCGAACGCGGTGTAACCGGGCACCCGTCGATCCGCTCGCGTATGGGCTATGCTGCGTCCTGGACGGCAGAACCGGGGGACGGCCGATGCAGATGACCATGACACGCAGGGTGGGCGGACGTGCCTCGCGCATCATCGCGCTGCTGATGCTGTCTCTGGGCGTGCCGCTGCTGCTGGGCGCCGGATACGCCGTCTGGAGCGAGTTCGCGTTCCGGCGCATCGCCGTGGAGGCCGACGGGCGCGTGGTCGAGATGATCCGCGAGGTCGGCAGCAGCAGCAATTCCGGGGGACGCTCGGTCAGCTACCGCCCGGTCTTCGTGTTCTCGCCGGAAGGCGGCAAGGAAGTCCGGGCGCGGGGCAGCTTCTCCTCCAACCCGCCCTGTTGCAGCGTGGGGGAGCGGGTGCGCGTGCGCTACGACCCGGCCCGGCCGGAGAGCGCGGCGATGGTCAGCTTCATTCAAAGCTGGCTGGTGGCGATAATCCTGGGCGGCATAGGGTTGGTCTTCACGGGCATTGGCCTGGCGATGCGGCGGGTGGGGCGCGCGCAGGCCCCGGTGGCGGCGGCCGCAGCGCAGGCGCCCAGCGCCACGACCTTCGCGGTGCCGCTGGTGGGGCTGCGACGTGACGGCGGGATGCGCTGGGTGTTGCAGGCGCGCTGGGCCGACCCGCGCAGCGGCGTGCATCGGCTGTTCGAAAGCGAGCCCCTGCCCTTCGACCCGGTGCCGCAGATGCGCGGCATGTCGGCGGTGAACATCGCCTTCGACCCAGGCCAGCCGGAGGGGCCGTATTGGATGGACCTGTCCTTCCTGCGCGAACCGGACCCGGATGCGACGGTGGTGCAGCGGCGCGGGTGAGGCGCGCGATGTGACCGCAGGCACGCCGCCCCGCGCGGCACGGCCGCAGGGTGGTCGGCGATGGACGGAGGCAGGCGATGCGGCGGCGCATGACGGGGGAGGCCCTGGGGTTCGGCGCCGTGATGCTGGTCGGCCTGGCGCTGCTGGCCTGCGCGGCCTGGGCGATCTACGCGGAAGTCTCGTTCCGCGCCGGCGCCAGCATGACGGAAGCGCGCATCGTCGAGATGCGCCCGAGCACCAGCCGCGGCTCCGACGGGCGCGACAGCACGGTCTACTATCCGGTCTTCGATTTCGCCCTGCCGGATGGGCAGGCGGTGCGCGCCGTCGGGCCGATCGGCAGCGGCACGCCCTGCTGCGAGGTCGGCGACATCGTCACCATCCGCTATGATCCCGCGCGCCCGCAGCGCGCCGCGCAGGACAGCTTCGAGGACAGCTGGCTGCTCCCGACCGTGCTCGGCGGCTTCGGCAGCCTCGTCTTCGGCATGGGCTTGCTGTTCTTTCACGTCTTCGGCGGCACGCGCACGGCCGCCGTCGCGGATTACGCGCCGCCGCGCTTCCAGGAGAGCGGGCTGGCGCGCATCGCCGGGTTGCGGCGGATCGAGACACCCGATGGCCCGCGCTGGGTGGTCGTGGCACGGCTGACCGATCCCCTGACGAAGCAGGAGCGCGACTTCGAGGGCGCACCGATCGACTTCGACCCGAAGGCGCGCTTCGCCCTGCTGCCGATGCTGCGGGTGCAGTACGACCGCGGACCGGGCGGGGCGTATCTGGTTGACCTCGATATCCTGCACAACGAAGCGCGCCGCGAGCAGGGCCGTCAGCGCACGGACGCGTCGCCGCGGCACGATGTCATGCGCGTCAACGGCATCGCCATGGACGGCAGCGAGCCGGTGGGCCGCGCGCTGCCGCTGTCGCTGCTGGGCATCGGCGGCGTGCTGCTGCTGGCCGCAGCCGCCTTCGCCTGGCCGCAGGTGGCCTTCCTTCGCGGCGCGATCAGCGTGCCGGGGCGCGTGGTGGACATGCGCTGGAGCAGCGGCGGCGCCTCGCCGGTCTTCGTCTTCACGCCGCTGGGCGGGTCCGAGCTGCGGGTGACGTCGCGCGTCGTCTCGAACCCGCCCTGCTGCGAGGTCGGCGAGGCGGTGAGCGTGCGCTACCGCCCCGAGGCGCCGCGGCAGGCGCGCATCGCGAGTTTCCGCGATGCCTGGCTGGTGCCGCTCGCGATCGGCGGCTTCGGGCTGTTCTGGTTCGTCCCGGGCCTGATCGTCCTGTGGATTCACATGACGGGCGGATCCGCGCGGCGCACCGCCGGCGGCGTCACCGCGCCGCGCCGCACCGCGCGCGCATCCGGCATGGCAGCACGCCCGGGCAAGGCCGCGCGCGGCGTCGTCCCTGCCGCGCCGCGGCCGGACGCGGCAGGGCTTTCGGTCATCGACGTACCGCTCGCCGGGCTGCGCCGGGCCGAGACGCCGGCCGGTCCGCGCTGGTTCGTGCAGGCGCGCTGGCACGACACTGCCAGCGGCGCCGAGCGCATCCTGGAAAGCGACCCCCTGCCCTTCGACCCGGTGCCGCAGATGCGCGACAGGACCACCGTGCCGGTGCTGCTCGACCCCGGCGTGCCGGATGGGCCGCATGCGATGGACCTGTCCTTCCTGCGCGCGCCGGCGTGAGCGGCGCCCCCGTTAGGCCTGGAGGAAGCCCAGCGTCTCGCCCTCGAACACGCCGCAGGTGAGCGGCCCGCCGGACCAGGCGGCGGTGTCGAGGCAGATGCGGTTGTCGCGCACCACTGGCTGGAAGCCGGCCGTATGGCCATGCACGACCACGACGCCGTGGTCGCGTTCGGACCCCAGGAAATCGTGGCGGATGCGAATGAGGTCCTCGCGCGACTGGTCCTCCAGCGCGATGCCGGGGCGGATGCCGGCATGGACGAACAGGTAGCCGCCCTCCTGGTGGTGCAGGTGCAGCCGGCGCAGGAAGCGCATGTGCTGCGGGGCGAAGTGCTGCGGCCAGTCCTCGCGCGGCGTCTCGGCCGGCACGCCCCAGGCATCGAGCGTGGCGCGCCCGCCGCCCCAGAGCCAGTCGGCCGCCGCCGCGCCGTCGCCATCGAGGGCGGCGAGCATCGTCTCCTCGTGGTTGCCCGTCAGGTTCAGCATGTCGATCCCCGGCACCGGGTCGGTGTCGATCAGGTGGTCGAGCACCGCACGGCTGTCGCCGCCCTTGTCGACATAGTCGCCCAGGTGGACCAGCAGCGCGGAGGCGACCGGGCGGGCGCGCAGGTCGGCGGCGATCTGGGCGTGCAGGTCGCGCAGCTGCGCGATGGATCCGTGGATGTCGCCGATGGCGTAGATGCGCCGGCCGCGCGGCAGGGCGGCGGGCGCGGGTCGAAGCTGGATCATTTCTTGTCCGCGCGCGGGTCGAGCGCGTCGCGCAGCCCATCCCCCATCAGGTTGAAGGCCAGCACCACGATCATGATGGTCACACCCGGGAAGATCGACAGCCACGGCGCCTGCGTCAGGAAGCGCTGCGACGAATTCAGCATCGACCCCCAGGACGGGTTGGGCGGCTGCATCCCGAGGCCCAGGAAGGACAGCGCGGCCTCGGCGATGATGGCTTCGGCGATGGCGAGCGTGGCCTGCACCAGGAGTGGCGGGATGATGTTGGGCAGGACGTGGACGAAGGCGATGCGCCACGGCGGGTTGCCGAGCGCGCGCGCCGCCTCCACCCAGTCGGTGGATTTCGCGTCCAGCGCCATGCCGCGCGCCAGCCGCGCAAAGACCGGCGAGGCGGTGATGGCGATGGCGAGCATCGCATTTTCCAGCGCCGGCCCCAGGAAGGCTGCGAGTGCGATCGCCAGGATCAGGAACGGCACTGAGAGCATGGCATCGGCAATGCGCGAGATGACAGCATCCACCCAGCCGCCGGACAGCCCCGCCAGCAGCCCGAGCGGCACGCCGATGATGAGCGCCCCCAGCACCGAGATGACGCCGGCCATCAGCGACGCCCGCGCGCCCCAGATGACGCGCGAGAGCACGTCGCGCCCGTTCTCGTCCGTGCCCATCCAGTGTTCCCAGGATGGCGGGCGGCGGATGCGCGACCAGGAGGTCTGCAACGGGTCGTAGGGCGCGATCAACGGCGCGAGGATGGCAACCGCGATGAACAGCACGACGATGATGAGGCCGAAAACCGCCAGGCGATGGCGCAGGAAGCGCCTGATGGCGCGGCGCGTCGGGCTTTCGGCGGTGATGGCGGTCGCGCTCATCGCCGTGGCAACCCGGCTTCCAGTGCGGCGGCATCGGCCACCCGGCGCGGCCATTGCGCGCGCCAGAACCAGTACACGAACCCGACAAAGACCAGCGCGAGGGTGCTCGTGAAGCCCCGGGCGATCCAGCGCTCGACGAGGGCATACGGCGGATCGTGCCAGGTCCAGGCGGCGAGGGTCGCCATGGCGGCGGCCGGCACCGCGAGCAGCCCCGTGAAGACGGCGGTCGAGGGCTTGCCGGCACCGGTCTCGATGCGGACGGGACGGCCCGTCGCGACCAGCCGCTGCGCCAGGCTGCGCACGAAGTCGGGGTAGGATCGGCGGGCGGCGGCGGCGTCGCCGGGGTCGGCCATGGGGTCGAGGCGCAGCGTCTCTCCGCTGGCGAGGAACAGGCGCAGCTCGGGCGCATGGCCGTAGGTGGTCTGCACGAGGCCAGCGCGCAGGCCGGCGATGTCCCCGACGGGGATGGGGCGGTCGCCGCCCTCGGCGCCGACCAGGCCGACGAGGTCAGGCGTCAGGACGACGGTCACCGTCCTGCCGCGGAAGCCGGCCTGGCGCAGCGATCGCGGCATGCGGGCGGTGAAGCTGGGGCCGAGGGCGGACATGCGCGCCTAGGCCTGCCGCAGCCGCGGGTTGATGGCCATGTAGAGCATGTCGGCGACCAGGCTCAGCAGCACGAAGATCAGCGCCGTCGCCAACACCACCCCCTGCACCACCGGGTAGTCGCGGTTGAACACCGCATCGACGATCAGCTTGCCGAAGCCGGGGATGGTGAAGATCTGCTCGGTCAGCACGGCACCGGCCAGCAGCCGGCCGAATTCGATGGCGCCGAGTGTCACCACCGGGATCAGCGCGTTCCGCAGCGCGTGCTTCCACACCACCACGCGTTCGCGCAGGCCCTTCGCACGCGCGGTGCGGACATAGTCCTGCGACAGCGCGGTCAGCATCGCAGCCCGCGTGTGGCGCATCAGCACGGATGCCACGCCGGTGCCCAGCACGAAGGCCGGCATGATGGTGGTGGCGAGCGACTGCACCGGGTCCTCGAACAGCGGCACATAGCCCGAGGGCGGCAGCCAGCCGAGCTCCACGCTGAAGAACAGGATCATCATGATGCCGAGCCAGAAATTCGGCGTGGAGATGCCGAACAGCGCAATACCATTCGCCGCCCAGTCGGTCGGCGTATCCTTCCGCACGGCGGAGAGGATGCCGAGCGGCACGCCGATCAGGATGGCGATGATGAAGGCCATGGTGGCCAGCTGGAACGTCACGGGCAGCTTGGTGAGGATAAGTTCGCTCACGGGCACGCGGATGCGCCAGGAGAAGCCGAAATCCCCCGTGAGCACCTTGCCCATCCAGATCAGGTATTGCTGCCAGACGGGCTTGTCGAGGCCAAGCTCGGCGCGGATGGCGGCGAGCACGGCGGGGTCGCCGCGTTCCTCGCCGGCCAGGATCAGCGCCGGGTCGCCGGGCATGAGCTGCTGCAGCCCGAAGATCAGGATCGACAGGATCAACAGGGTGGGGATGACCTGCCCCACCCGACGCAGCAGCCACAGGGCCATCGCGCGCTATCCTCCAACCGCCGTCGGAACAGCAGCAAGGCGGATCGCGCGCAGGCGCGATCCGGGAGCGCAAAGCGCGACCGCGCCCAGATCGCAAGCCGCGCCGGGTGCAACAGTGCGTGGCGCGAAAGCCGAACCTTGCGGATGCACGGCGCCGGCGTCTGAGGGCGACGCGTCAGCGGCGCGCATCAGTTAAACCTCATGCCCTGCAGGCGAATCATGCCATCCGCGATGGGGCGGTAGCCCGCCAGCCGCGTCTGGTGCGCCATGATGTTCTTGCGGTGCCACAAATAGATGCGGCTGACATCCTGGCCGAAGGCGAGGCGCAGCGCCTGGGCATAGAGGTCGCGGCGCTTCTCGATGTCCAGTTCGGTGCGCGCGGCATCGAGCAGCCGGTCCACCTCGGCGTTGGAATAGCGCCCGTCATTCTGCCCGCCCCCGGTGCGGGTGAAGGTGAAGATATTGCCGTCCGGGTCGGTGCGGCCGGACCAGCCGACCAGGTAGGTCTGGAACTCGCCGCGATTCGCCGCTTGCAGCGAGGAGGCGAATTCCATCGCGCGCAGCGTCACCGCGAAGCCGGCCTCCGCCGCCATGGCCTGGATCACCTCGCCGACCTGGCGCAGGTCCGGGTTGTTCGGGACGGTCAGTTCCACCGGGAAGGGCGTGGTGACGCCGGCCTCGCGCAGCAGGGCCTGGGCGCGCGCGACATTGCGCGGCTCGGGCTGGAAGTCGCGCACATGGAAGGGATTGGCCGGCGGGAAGGGCTGGCGCGTGGGTGTGTACATGCCCTCGTAGACCACCTGGTTGACCGCGGCGCGGTCGATGGCGAGTTCGAAGGCACGGCGCACGCGGGCATCGCGCCCGAGCGGCGTATTGGCGCGCTCCCCATTGCCGACATTGATCGACAGCGACTGGTAGCCGAGTTCATCGACCGGCACGGCGCGCAGGTTGCGGGCGCGCTGGATGGTGCGGATGTCGTCGGGTTCCATGCGCTCGACGAATTCCACCGCGCCGGATTGCAGGTTGGCCAGGCGCACGGTGTTGTCGGGGATCGGCAGATAGGTCACGCGGTCGAAGTGGATGTTCGCGGCGTCCCAGTATTCGCGGAAGCGCTCGACCACGATGCGTTCCTGGGCGACGCGCTCGACGAAGCGGAAGGGGCCGGCGCAGACCGGGCGGGTGCCGAAATTGCGGCCCAGCGCCTCGGCCGCCTTGGGGCTGACGATCATGCCCGCGCGGTCGGTCAGCGCCGCCATGAAGGATGCCGAGGGCGCCTTCAGCGTGATCCGCACGGTGCGCGGGTCCACCACCTCGACCGACTGCATGTCGGCGATCTCGGAGCGGCGGAACGACCCCTGCATGGTCAAATGGCGGTTGAGCGAATAGCGCACGGCCTCGGCGTCCATCGCCTCGCCATCGTGGAAGCGCACGCCCTCGCGCAGGGTGATGAGAAGCTGCGTCGGGCTCTCCCAGCGATGCCCGGTCGCGAGCTGCGGGACGATCTCCAGCCGTTCGTTGATGTCGAACAGCTTGTCGCACAGCGCCATGTAGACGATTCGCCCGACATAGGTGCGGCTCAGCGTCGGGTCGAGGATGTCGGGGTCCTCGCGCAGCCCGATGCGCAGGTTCTGCGCGCTGGCCGATGTGGCGGCGGCGACGATGGCCGCGGCCGCCAGCAGCGCGCGGAGGGTGGTCTTCATTGTTGTGGCACTCCCGGTTGGGGGCCTGGGGCCCGAAAGAAGGATTGCAGGCGCCGCAGCCTTTCGCCACCGGCCAGGCGTTCGGCGCGCGGGGCCGGCGGCGGCAGGCGGCCATCGAGGTGGCAGGCGACGCGGTGCGGCGGCGCGGTGAGTTCGGGCGGCGTCTCGCGGCAGATGGCTTCCGCGTAGGGGCAGCGCGTGTGGAAGCGGCAGCCGGGCGGCGGCGCGATGGGCGATGGCACGTCGCCCTCGATCGGCGGGGCCTTGGTGCCGTGGCCGGGCACGGCTGCGAGCAGCGCGCGGGTATAGGGGTGCTTGGGCGCCGAGAGCACGACGTCCGCCGGCCCTTCCTCGACGATGCGCCCGAGATACATCACCGCCACGCGGTCTGCGACGTGGCGCACCACACCCAGGTCGTGGCTGATCAGCACGAATGTCAGGCCGAGGTCGCGGATCAGGTCGGACAGCAGGTTCACCACCTGCGCCTGCACGCTGACATCGAGCGCGCTGACCGGTTCGTCGCCCACGATCAGCTTCGGCTGCGAGGCCAGCGCGCGCGCGATCGCCACGCGCTGGCGCTGCCCGCCGGAGAATTCATGCGGCCAGCGCCGCGCGAGTTCCGGCCGCAGCCCGACGCGCGAGAGCAGATCCGCTACCCGCGCACGTTCCTGGTCGCGCGGGACGATGCGGTGCAGGCGCAGCGGCTCTGCCACCGCCTGCTCCACCGTCATGCGCGGGTCGAGGCTGGCGAAGGGGTCCTGGAAGATCAGCTGCATGTCGCGGCGGCGCGCACGCAGCGCGGCGGCGGACAGCTTCGTCAGGTCATCCCCGCCGAAGCGCACCGTGCCGGCATCGGGCGTGATGAGGTTCAGCATCAGCCGGCCCAGCGTCGATTTCCCGCAGCCGGATTCGCCGACGATGGCGAGCACCTCGCCCTGCGCGACCGACAGCGAGACGCCATCCACCGCATGCACGGCCCCTGCCCTGCGCCCGAGCGCATCGCGCACCGGGAAGCGTTTCACCAGGCCTTCGAGTTCGAGCAGCGCTGTCATGCGGCGTGGCTCCGGCGCCGGACCAGTCCCGGGCCGGCGGGCGGGGCGTCATCCGGCGGGACATCATACGCCAGATGCGGCCTGAGCGCGCGCATCCGCGCCGCCAGGTGCCGGCCGTCGGTGGTATCGCAGGATGCCAGCCGGTTCGCGATCGCGACGTGATCCTCGTCGATCTTGTGCTGGTTGACCTTCAACTGCCCCTCGACCGTATCGACCGCGATGTCGATGACGCGGATGGCGGCGAGCATCGCCTCGCGCTTGTCGGGTGCCATGCCGGCGAGTGTCCAGGGGTCCTTCGACAGGCGTCCCTCCGCCACGGCCAGCAGTTCGTCGCCATGCTGGCGGTTGTCCGGCAGCGGCCGCAGTTGGGCGACGCCCGACAGATGCACGGCCTCGAAGAACCAGGTCGAGACCTGGTCGGGCGAATGATACCAGTCGTTCGAGATGTAGGCGTCCGCGCCGGCCACCACGAGCAGGAAGCGCTGCCCGGCGGTCGCGAGGCCGACCAGCGGATTGCGTGCCGTGACATGGATCTGCGCCACAGGCATGCCGTCCGCGCCCTCGCGCAGCACGAAGGGCAGATGTGACCCGCACGGGCCGCCGGCATCGGCGGCGATCACGATGCCGAAGCCGCGTTCCGACGCGAAGCGCAGAGCGTCGGCGCGCTCCATCGCGAAGGCCGGCCTCAGGATGTGCATGGGCGAACCCCATCCGGGGCGCTGACGGGACGCCTCGCGTGGGCGTGGCGCGGCCGGGACGGCTGGCCGCCGGCCATCATGCCGCCGCCAGCACGCCGTCGAGCGGCGCGCGCCAGCAGGCCGACAGATGCCCCGGCGCGACTTCCGCCAGTGGCGGCGTGGTCTCGCAGCGCGCCACCACGAAGGGGCAGCGCGGGGCGAAGCGGCATCCGGTCGGGGGCGCGCGCAGGTCGGGCACGGTGCCCTCGATGCTGGCCAGGCGCTGGCCCGGTTCGCCCTCCCCGGGTGCCGCGCCGAGCAGGCCGGCGGTGTAGGGGTGCTCGGGGCGCGCAAACAGCGTGGCGGCCGGCGCCTGTTCGGCGATGCGCCCGGCATACATCACCGCCACCTCATCCGCATGGTCGGCCACCACGCCGAGGTCGTGGGTGACCAGCACGACCGCTGTGCCGGTCTCGCGCTTCATCTCGTCCAGCAGCGACAGGATCTGCGCCTGCACGGTCACGTCCAGAGCGGTGGTCGGCTCATCCGCGATCAGCAGCTTCGGGCGGCAGGCCAGCGCCATGGCGATCATCACCCGCTGGCGCATCCCGCCCGAGAGCTGGTGCGGATACTGCCGCGCGCGGCGCGCGGCGTCCGGGATGCGCACGCGGTCGATCATCCGCACGGCTTCGGCGAAGGCCGCCGCATCGTCCAGGCCCTGGTGCAGCCGCAATGCCTCGGCCACCTGTTCTCCGGCGGTGAAGGCCGGATTCAGGCTGGTCATGGGTTCCTGGAAGATCATCGCCATCTCGCCGCCGCGCAGCTTCCGGCGTTCCTCGGGCGAGAGCGCGGTCAGGTCGCGCCCGTTCAGCCGGATGGCGCCGCCGATGCTCGCCGTGCCCGGCAGCAGCCCCATCACCGCCAGCGCCGAGACCGACTTGCCGCAGCCCGATTCCCCCACGATCGCCAGCGTGCGCCCGGCATCGACGCGGAACGACACGCCATCGAGCACGCGCAGCACGCGCCCGTCCTGGCGGAAGTCGAGCGTCAGCCCGGCGACTTCGAGGGCCGCGGTCATGGCGCCCGGCGCGGTTGGGTGCAGCAAGCCATCGCGGGAGGAAGCCCGCCCTGCCCGCCGGACGCAAGCCCCCTGGCGGGCGCGAAACGTGTCGCGCGGTCCTGGCTGCCTCGCTGCGGTGCAGGGGGTGGCGCGCTGCCGGTCAGGCGGCCTGGCGCGACGGCCCGCCGGATTCCGCCACGATCCGCAGCAGCACCTCGCGCAGCAGGGCCATGCCGGCCTCTGCCTCGGCGGCGCCGGCGCGCAGGGTGGCGGCGCGCGCATCCGCACCCTGGGTGGCCGCGCCGACCGCCTCGCAGCGCCCGGTCATGTCCTGGGCGGCACCGGCGGCGCCCGCGGCGGTGCGCGCGATCTCGCCGGTCGCGACATTCTGCTGCGCCATGGCATCGGCGATGGCCGAGGCGATGCCCTCCATCTCACCGACGGTGAGCGAGATGCCATGCACCTTCTCCGCGGCTTCGCGCGTGGCGCTGACCACGGCGTGGATCTGGCGGCCAATCTCCTCGGTGCTGCGCGCGGTCTGGCTGGCCAGGGCCTTCACTTCGCCAGCCACCACCGCGAAGCCCTTCCCGGCCTCGCCGGCGCGGGCGGCCTCGATGGTGGCATTCAGCGCCAGCAGGTTGGTGCGCGCGGCGATGTCGGAAATCAGGCGCGCGACCTCGCCGATGCGTTCGACCGCCTGCTGCAGGCCGGCGATGGCATCGGCCCCCTGCCCGGCCCCGGCGACGGCGCGACGGGTGGCGGCGGCGGCTTGCTCGACGCGGCTGGTGATCTCGCCGATCGAGGCGGAGAGCTGTTCGGCCGCGGCGGCGCTGCCGGTGGCGTGGTCCAGGCTGGCGCGGGCGCCATCGGCCAGGGCGGCGCCGTCCTGCGCGGCGCTGCCGACGGCCTGCGCCAGGGCATCGGCATCGCGGGCCATGGCGGCGATGCGCGTCGCGATGGCATCGACGGCCTCGCGCGTCTCGGTCTCTATACGGCGGGCCAGCGTGTCGATGGCGGCCAGGCGCTCCGCCTCGGCGCGGCCGCGCTCGGCATCGTGGGCGGCGCGCAGCGCGGCGTTTTCCTCGGCGTTGCGGCGGAAGACCTCGACCGCGCGGGCCATGGAGCCGATCTCGTCGCGCCGGGCGGCCTCGTGCAGGGGCGGCGCGGGGCGGCCCTCGGCCAGCGCGGACATGGTGGCGGTGACACGCGCCAGCGGCGCGCCGATGCCCGAGCGCACCAGCCAGGCCGCGAAGCCGCCGGCCAGCAGGGCAGCGAGCGGCACCAGCAGCAGCAGGCGGGCGATATGCGTGCCCTCGGCCTCGATGGCGGCCGCGGCGGCGACGGCGCGCCCGCGGAAGGCGGCGGAGGCGGCGTCGAGCGTGCGGTTCACCTCGGTGCGGTTGGCGCGGTTGGCGTCGTTGTTGCCCATGCGGTCGGCGCCCTCGCGGCCTTCGGCACGGGCGACGCGCACCAGTTCCTCGCGGAAGCGCACGAATTCGGCCAGCGCGGCGATGGCCGGCGGGATCAGCGCATCGCTATCCGCGATCGCCTCCAGCGCGGTGGCGTCACGGCGGATCTGGGCGGTGTGGCGCAGCAGGCCGGTGCCGAAGCGTTCGACCTCCCGCGCGTCGCGCGCCATGTACAGACCGCGACTTTCCATCACGGCGGCATAGACCGCGGTGTCGAGGCGTTGCAGCAGGTAGGCGCGTTCCTGTTCGCGCGCCATGGCGGTGACGTCGGCGGCATGCATGTGCAGCGCGGTGGCGCCGACGATGCCGCCACCCGCGCCCACGAGGGCGAGCAGCGCCACGAGCGAAAGCATCCTGCCACGGATCGAACCCAGCCATTGGCGCATCGCGGGCGGTCCTGCCTGAAAAGGGTGACAGGCAGGATGTCAGGGAAGCGTGAAGGCTTGGTTCATGCGGGGGCGCTTATGCGGGGGCGGCACGCAGCACTTGCGCCTGGCGCGGCGCGCCCTCACCCGCCGGTCTACTCGGCCGCCGGCTTCAGCACGCCGCACTCGCTCCGGGCGCGGCGTGCCCTCACCCGCCGGCCTATTCGGCCGCCGGCTTCAGCACGCCGCGACGCACCTGGTCCAGCTCGATGGATTCGAACAGGGCGCGGAAATTGCCCTCGCCGAAGCCCTGGTCGCCCTTGCGCTGGATCAGTTCGAAGAAGATCGGGCCGATCACCGTCTCGGTGAATATCTGCAGCAGACGCCCGCCGGAGGGCGAGCCATCCATCAGCACCCGGTTGCGCGCCAGGCGCGCCATGTCCTCGCCGGTGTGGGGCAGGCGCTGCGGCAGCAGTTCGTAATAGGTGTCGGGCGTGTCGAGGAAGCGCACGCCGGACGCCGCCAGGCCCTCGACGCTGGCATGGATGTCCGCCGTGCCCATGGCGATGTGCTGGATGCCCTCGCCATTGTAGGCGCGCAGGTATTCCTCGATCTGGCTGCGGTCGTCGCTGCTCTCGTTGATCGGGATGCGGATCTGGCCGCAGGGGCTCGTCATGGCCTTGGATTTAAGGCCGGTCAGCTTGCCCTCGATGTCGAAGTAGCGGATCTCGCGGAAGTTGAAGAGGCGCTCGTAGAACCCCGCCCAGGCATCCATGCGGCCGCGATGGACGTTGTGCGTCAGGTGGTCGATCACCGTCAGCCCCGCGCCCTTCGGATGAAGGTCGGCGCCCGGGATCGGTCGGAAATCGACGTCCCAGATGCTGCCGGACGGGCCGTAGCGGTCGACGAAGTAGATCAGCGAACCGCCGATGCCCTCGATGGCCGGGATGTTCAGTTCCATCGGCCCGACGCGGCCATGGAAGGGGCGCGCGCCCAGGCTGATGGCGCGGTCGAAGGCGGCGGCCGCATCCGCCACGCGAAAGGCCATGGCGCAGGCGCCGGCACCATGCACGCGCGCGAAGCCCTGCGCGAAGGAGGCCGGTTCGGCATTCAGCACGAAGTTCACGTCGCCCTGCCGCCACAGCGTGACCTGCTTGGAGCGATGCCGCGCCACCGGCGCGAAACCCAGGCGCGCAAACACCGCCTCCAGCGCCGCGGTATCGGGGCCGGCGAATTCGACGAAGTCGAAGCCGTCCGTGCCCATCGGATTGGCGTCCGAGACGATGCCGGCATGGGCGGTGCGGTCGGGCGGGATGTCCATCGGGCGGCTCCTGCTGGTGGTGGTGCAGGATCGCAGCGCAGAGCAGGAGAATTCCGGCGAAGTGGGGCGTTCGTTGCGCTATTTGGAGTGAAATTCTCTACCGAGGGACGCCGTCGTGACGAATTCAACCATTATGCTGGATGCCATCGACCGCAAGCTGCTGCGCGAGGTGCAGCGCGACGGCCGCGCCTCCGTCGTGGCGCTGGCAGAACGCGTCGGGCTCTCCCCCACCCCCTGCCAGCGCCGGCTGAAGCGGCTGGAGGAGGCGGGTGTCATCACCGGGTATGCCGCCGTGTTGGATGCGCCGCGGCTCGGCCTCGGGCTGACGGCCTTCGTGCAGGTCAGCCTGGCCTCGCGGTCCGAGGAGACGGTCGAGGCCTTCCACGCCGCGCTCGGCCGCATGCCCGAGGTGCTGGCCGCCTGGGCCATGAGCGGCGAGACCGACTACCTGTTGCAAGTCGTGGCCGCCGACCTCGAAGCCTATGGCGAATTCGCGACGCGGCGCTTGCTCCGCCTGCCTGGCGTGAAGGACACGAAAAGCGCCTTCGTGCTGCGCAGCGTGAAGCCGCCGGCCGGGCTGCCGGTTTCCGTGGGATGACGGCGCGCGCGAAAGATGCTGCCATCGCCCCCAAGCGACGGCCCGGCCAACGGGTTCGCGCCGGAGGAAATGCCATGACCCATTCCCGCAGGGCCGTCCTGGCCGCGGCCGCCCTGGTGCTCGCCACGCCGGCGTTGGCGCAGGAGTATCCGACGCGCACCATCACCATCGTCGCCGGTGCCGCCGCCGGCGGGCCGACCGACGTGATCTCCCGCCTGGTCGCCGAGGCCATGGGCAAGCACCTGCCGCAGCCCGTGGTGGTCGAGAATATCGGCCCCGCCCATGTCGGCGCGCAGCGCGTGGCCCAGGCGCGGCCCGATGGCTACACGCTGCTGATGACCAATGTCGGCATGGCGGCCGGCGCCACGCTGTTCCGCCGGCTGGCCTTCGACACGCTGAACGGCTTCGCGCCGCTCGGCCTGGTGTCGGATGCGGCCATGACCATCATCGCCAAGCCCGGCTTCCCGGCGGAGAACCTGGCCGGTCTGGTCGCGGAGCTGAACCGGCGGGGTGATGCGCTGAACCTCGGCACCGCGGGGCTCGGGTCTGCGGCCAACCTGTGCGGGCTGCTGCTGCAACAGGCGGCGGGCAACCGCGCCACCATCGTGGGCTTCCGCGGCACCGCGCCGGCCATCACGGAATTGATGGCCGGGCGGTTGGACCTGCTGTGCGACCAGGCGACCAACACCGCGCCCTTCATCCGCGACAACCGGGTGCGCGCCTATGGCGTGACCAGCCCGCAGCGCCTGCCAGGCCTGCCGGACATCCCGACCACGGCCGAGGCCGGCGCGCCGGTGATCGCCATGAGCACCTGGCACGGGCTGTATGCGCCGGCCGGCACGCCCGAGGCGGTGCAGCAGCGCATCAACGCCGCGCTGCTGCTGGCCATGCAGGATGAACGGCTGCGGACGCGCTTCGCGGAGCTGGTCACCGCCCCCGCCACGCCCGAACGCGCCAGCCTGGCCTTCCATCGCCGCTTCCACGGCGAGGAGATCGCGCGCTGGCGGCCGATCATCACCGCGGCGGGGTCCTTCGCGGACTGACGGCAGGCTGACGCCGTGCTGTCGCAGAAGCGTCATACTGCCGTTGCACGGACAGGCTAGAGCAGGGCGCGCGGCCTTGCCGCCGCGCCCCACGCCTGGAACAGAGCCTCCGCATGACCGACGCCGCCGAAGACCGCCCCTGGCTCGACCTGGAACTCGAGGATGATTTCGACGAGGAGTTGGAACAGGAGGTCGATGATTCGCGCATCCCGGCCGAATTGCGCGCACTGCTGGGCAAGCGGAAGAAGGCGACGCTCGAACGCGGCGTCTATTTCCGCGAACTGCTGCGCCTGCAATCCGAACTGGTGCGCCTGCAGGACTGGGTGCAGCACAAGGGCCTGAAGCTGGTCGTGCTGTTCGAAGGGCGCGATTCCGCCGGCAAGGGCGGCGTCATCAAGCGCATCACCCAGCGCGTGAACCCGCGGTCCTGCCGCGTGGTCGCCCTGCCCGCGCCGTCCGACCGCGAGAAGTCGCAATGGTATTTCCAGCGCTACGTCCCGCATCTGCCGGCCGCCGGCGAGATCGTGCTGTTCGACCGGTCCTGGTACAACCGTGCGGGCGTCGAGCGCGTGATGGGCTTCGCGAGCGAGGACCAGGTCGAGCAGTTCTTCAACGACGTGCCGGAATTCGAGCGCATGCTGGTGCGATCGGGCATCGTGCTGGTGAAGTACTGGTTCTCCATCACGGATGAGGAGCAGCAGATGCGCTTCCTCATGCGGATCCACGACCCGATCAAGCAGTGGAAGCTCTCGCCGATGGACCTGCAATCGCGGGTGCGCTGGGAACAGTACACCAAGGCGAAGGAGGACATGTTCGCGCGCACCAACATCGCCGAGGCGCCCTGGACCATCGTGGAAGGCAACGACAAGAAGCTGGCGCGGCTGAACTGTATTTCGCACCTGCTGTCGGTCATCCCCTACGGCGAGGTGCCGCACGAGCCTGTCGTGCTGCCCGACCGCGTGTTCAACCCGCACTACGAACGCGCGACGCTGCCGCGCGAATTGTACGTGCCGGATGTCTATGGGCCGAAGGCGACGGACGGCGGCTGACGCTACACCGCCGGGTCGCGACCGATCCGGCGGTCGTAGTCATCCGCCAGGGCATGCAGCGCGGCGGCGCCATCGCCCTCGAAGCACGGCCCGTGCATCAGCGCGAGCCGCTGCGGCGCAAGGCCCGCGAGGCGCCGGATCGTCGCGCCCATGGCGGGGTGCAGGCTGGAATAGCGGAAGATGTCCTCGGTCTGGATCGCCGGGCCGATGATGTCGCCCGTGGTCAGCGCCGCCCCGTCGCCCAACTGGGTGAACAGGTCGCCGCAGAGCAGCGTGCCGGAGGATTCCTCGAACAGCACGCCGGCGTCCCAGCCATGCGGGATATGCGGCGTGTCGATGTAGCGCAGCCGCCGGCCGCCGATGTCGATCACATCCTGGTCCTGCAATACACGCGGGGCGCGGTCGGCCATGTCGTTCAGCGAGACCAGGGCGCAGGTCTGACCGTGCGCGACCTCGGCATACGGGGCGATGGCGAGCCATTCGTTCATGGCGCCGCATTCATCGGCCTCGAAATGCCCGAAGGAGATCCAGCGCAGCCGGTCGGGCGGGAGCAGGCGGGCGAGTGCCTCACGCAGCACCGGGAACATCCGCCGCAGCCCGGTGTGGAACAGCAGCGGTTCGTCGCCCATGACCAGGAAGTGGTTGAAGGTGAGGCCGGCCGGCGGCGCGATGTCCGGCACATGCGCCGACAGGCGGAAGATGCCCGTGGCGATTTCGTCGATCCTGGCCTGCATGGGCGTGTCCCTTCCTCGCTGGAGCGCGGTGTGCATGGCGTGCTGGAGGGCAGCGCCTGACGCCGCGCGCGATGATGCAACCGAAGAGGGCTGCCGCGCGAGGCTGGGCGCAGAGGTGGCGGCGATGGCCGGTGCGTCAGAACGCCAGCAGGTTGTCGCGGAACATGGCGTGGTCGTAGGACCGGCGCGCCAGGCCGCGGCGCTGGAGTTCCGGCACCAGGCCGTCGGTGATCTCGGCTACCACGCGGCGGGAGGTGTGGTTGGAGGAAATCAGGAAGCCGTCGCCGCCGATCTCCTCCATCGCCGCGCCCATCTGGTCCGCGACCTGCGCGGGCGTGCCGATCAGCGGGATGGAGCCGGCGTCGGAGTAAATCTCGGTCGCCTCGCGCAGCGTCTTGTTGCCGGCCTTGCGGAGGAATTCGTCGAGCGACTGCTGGTGGCCGTTGGTGGTCAGCGACCCCAGCGGCTTGTCGAGCGGCAGCGCACCGAAATCGAGGTTGGTGATCTTGGACAGATGCGCGAGGCGCCGCGCGATCTCGTCCTCGGTGGTCGCCAGCCGGCGCTTGTGGCGGGCGCGGGCTTCCTCCTCGGTATCGCCCAGTACGGGGGAGACGAGGAACAGCACCTTGCAGTCATCCGGGTTGCGCCCGTGGGCGACCATGCGGGCGCGGATGTCGTCGCGATAGGCCTTCATCCCCGCCGTGCCCTTCACCATCGCCACGATGGTGTCGGAATGGCGCGAGGCGAATTCGCGCCCGCGCGGGGAGCCGCCGGCCTGGGCGATCACCGGCTGGCCCTGCAGGCACGGGCCTGAGTTCAACGGCCCGCGCACCTTGAAGTACTGGCCCGCATGGTCGATGGCGTGGACCTTGGTGTGGTCCACCAACACGCCGCTCTCGCGGTCGGCGATGATCGCACCGGGTTCCCAGGACCCCCAGAGCTTGCGCGCCACCTCCATGTATTCGTCGGCGATGTCGTAGCGCGTGTCGTGCGCGGGCATGCCGTCCAGGCCGAAATTGCGCGCGGCGTAGTCCGACGACCCGGTCACCGCATTCCAGCCGATCCGCCCCGACGAGACCTGGTCGAGCGTCGCCACCAGCCGCGCCAGCAGGTAGGGCGGATAGGCGAAGGTGCCGAAGGTCGCGACGATGCCGATGCGCTGCGTCTCGCGCGCCAGCAGCGTGGCCACCACGGATGGGTCCTGGCGCGGCACGGACAGGCCGTGATGCAGGTAGATCTCGCGCGACCCGCCGTAGGATTCACCGATGTAGGAGGAGTCCTCGAGCAGCACGTAGTCGAAGCAGGCGCGTTCGAGGTTCTTCGTCATCTCGATGAAGAAATCCGGCACCATCCATTCGGTGCCGATATTGCCGGTCCAATCCTCCCCCCAGGCCTGCACCGAGGAGCCCTGGAGGAACCAGCCGAGATGAAACTTCTTCGCGCCCATGCCCGCCCCGCGCCGTTGCTGCGGTGCAGCGTGGCGCGGGGCGGGCGGGGCGTAAAGGGTCCGCGTTACAGCTTCACGCGGAACAGGTTGGCGATCTCGCCCACGATGCCGCGGCGGAAGGCCAGCACCACCATCACGAAGATGCCGCCCTGGATGACCGTGACCCAGGCACCCATCTCGGCCAGGTAGTTCTGCATGGTCACGATGACCGCCGCCCCCACCACCGGGCCGAACACGGTGCCCAGGCCACCGACCAGCGTCATCAACACCACCTCACCGGACATCGCCCAGTGGACGTCCGTCAGGGTCGCGATGCCGAAGACCAGCGACTTCACGCCGCCCGCGACACCCGCCAGCGTGGCCGACAGGATGAAGGCGACCAGCTTGTAGTCATCCGTGCGGTAGCCGAGCGAGGTGGCGCGCGGCTCGTTCTCGCGGATCGCCTTCAGCACCTGGCCGTAGGGCGAATGGATGATGCGGTGGATGGCCAGGAAGCCGGCCAGGAAGATGGCGGCGACGAACCAGTACATGTTCATGTCGGAGGACAGGCTGATGGAGCCGAACAGCGACCCGCGCGGGATCGCCTGGATGCCGTCCTCGCCGCCGGTGAACGGCGCCTGGACACACAGGAAGTAGATCATCTGCGCCAGCGCCAGCGTGATCATGGCGAAGTAGATGCCCTGCCGGCGGATGGCGATCCAGCCGAAGATCCAGCCCTGGAAACCGGCGACGGCCGCGCCGACCAGCACCGCGACCTCGGGGCTGAAGCCCCAGACCTTTGCGGCATGGCCGGCGATATAGCCACCCATGCCGAAATACGCGGCATGGCCAAAGGACAGCAGCCCGACATAGCCAATCAGCAGGTTGAAGGCGCAGGCGAACAGCGCGAAGCACAGCAGCTTCATCAGGAAGACGGGGTAGAGGAAGAAGGGTGCGACCGCGAGAAAGACGACCAGCACGCCGAGGGCTGCGAGCTGCGCGCTGGAGAAGCCCCAGATCACGCCCTGGTCGTTCGTCGCGGGCGCGATCGCGCCGGCGGTGGTTTCGGATGCCATGGATCAGGCCCTCCCGAACAGACCGGCGGGACGTGCCAGCAGCACGATCGCCATGATGACGAAGATCACGGTTGCGGAGGCCTCCGGCCAGAACACTTTCGTCAGCCCCTCGACGATGCCGAGCCCGAAGCCGGTCACTACCGACCCTAGGATCGACCCCATCCCCCCGATCACCACCACCGCGAAGACCACGATGATGAGGTTGGTGCCCATCTGCGGGTTCACCGAATAGATGGGCGCGGCCAGCACGCCGCCGAGTGCGGCCAGAGCCACCCCCGCCCCGTAGGTCAGCGTGATCATGCGCGGCACGTTCACGCCGAAGGCCTGCACCAGCGGCGCGTTCTCGGTCGCTGCGCGCAGGTAGGCGCCCAGGCGGGTCTTCTCGATCACGATCCAGGTCGCCAGGCACACCACCAGCGAGAACACCACCACCCAGCCGCGGTAGATCGGCATGAACATGAAGCCGAGGTCCCACGCGCCGGAAAGCTGCGACGGGATCTGATAGGGCAGGCCCGAGGAGCCGAAATGGTTGCGGAACAGCCCCTCGATGATCAGCCCGATGCCGAAGGTCAGCAGCAGCCCGTACAGGTGGTCCAGCTTGTACAGCCGCGAGATCATCAGCCGTTCGATGATCACGCCCGTCGCGCCCACGATCAGCGGCGCGATCAGCAGCGCCCACCAGTATCCCAAGCCACCCCAGGCGAGCAGCATCCAGGCGACGAAGGCGCCCATCATGAACTGCGCGCCATGGGTGAAGTTGATGATGTTGAGCAGCCCGAAGATCACCGCGAGCCCCAGCGAGAGCATCGCATAGAAGGCACCGTTGATGAGGCCGAGCAGCAATTGCCCGAACAGCAATGGCGCCGGGATGCCGAGGAAATTCTCGATGATTTCGAGCATGGGCAGTCAGATCCTTGTCAGGAACGCACGAGAGAACAGCCGCCCTCGGCCAACGGGCGGAAGGCTTCCATCGCCGCGGTGGTCGCGGCGACCTTGTCGTTGCTGAAGGGAGCGCGGATGCGCGACAGCGGTGCCACAACGGCTTCGGCGACTGGCGTGCATCACTTCGTTCTCCCTCGCATGTCGGGCGGCGCCGCTGATTCGGCACCGCCGGTCGATCATTCCAGCGCGATCAGCCGCGCACCAGCGAACAATTGCCCTCGGCCTGCGGGCGGAAGGCGTCGTCGCCGGCGGTGGTCTGCAGCACCTTGTAGTAGTCGTACTGGCCGCGGCTTTCGGCCGGCGACTTCACCTCGAACAGGTAGGCCGGGTGCAGCTTGCGACCGTCCTGGCGGATGCTGCCGGGGCCGAAGCAGTCGTCGTCGCAGGGCATCGCCTTCATGCGCGCCACGACCTCGGCGCCATTCGCCTTGGCGCGCGCCACGCCCATGTCGGCCACGGCCTTGAGGTAATGCAGCACCGACGCGTAGCCGCCCGCATGGTTCATGCACAGCGGCACGTTGGGCTGGAGGTTCGCGCGCACGCGGTTGGTGAAGGCGCGGGTGCGGTCGTTGAGGTCCCAGTAGAACGTCTCGGTGCAGATCAGCCCCTGCGTCTGTTCCAGGCCGAGCGAATGCACGTCGGGCATGAACATCAGCAGCGAGGCGAGCTTGATGCCGCGCCGCGCCAGCCCGAACTCCGATGCCTGCTTGATGCAGTTGATGGTGTCCGACCCCGCATTGGCCAGGCCGATCACCTTGGCGCGGGAGGCCTGCGCCTGGAGCAGGAAGCTGCTGAAATCCGACGTGCCCGGAAACGGCGTCCGCACCTGACCCAGCACGCGCCCGCCGGCCTGGCGCACGAAATTCGCTGTGTCGCGTTCCAACGCATGGCCGAAGGCGTAGTCGGCGGTGACGAAGAACCAGCTGTCCCCGCCCGCGCGCACCGTGGCCCCGCCGGTGGACTTCGCCAGCATGTAGGTGTCGTAGGTCCAGTGCACGAGGTTGGGCGAACAGGCCCGCCCCGTCAGGTCGGACGTCGCCGAGGATGAATTGACGTAGACCTTGTTCTTCTCCCGCACCACGTCGTTGACCGCGAGCGCCACCGACGACGCGCCGCCATCGACCAGGCAATCCACGCCGTCGCGGTCGAACCAGGTGCGCGCGATGTTGGAGCCCACATCGGCGCGGTTCTGGTTGTCGGCGTAGGTGACCTCGATGTTGAAGCCGCGATTGGCGAATTCGGCCGCCGCCTGTCGCACGCAGGCCAGTTCGTTCGGGCCGGTCACGTCGCGATAGGTGCCCGAGAAGTCGCACAACAGCGCGACCTTGATGGTATTGGCCGCCTGCGCGCGCGCGCGCGACAACGGCAGGGCACCGAACCCCGCCGCCGCCACGACCGCACGCCTGCTCAGATCCGTCATTGGTGTCTTTCCTCCCATGTTGTGACCTCGGCCCGCATTCTGTCGTGCGGTGCTCGATGGATGGTTGTCGTCAGCCGCGAACCAGCGGGCAATTGCCTTCGGCCAACGGGCGGAAGGCCTCGTTGGCCGGCGTGGTCTGCAGCAGCTTGTAGAAATCCCACGGGCCGCTGCTTTCGCCCGGCGCCTTCACCTCGAACAGGAAGGACGGGATCAGGTGTCGGCCATCGGCGCGGGTGGTGCCGGCGCCGAAGCAGTCATCCTGGCTCGGCATCGCCTTCATGCGGTTGATGAGCTCGACGCCCGACGCCTTGGCCGCCGGCACGCCCATCGCTGCCACGGTCTTGAGGAAGTGCAGCGTGGCCGAATAGCAGCCCGCATGGATCATGTTCGGGTAGTTGGTCGGCGTGCGGCGGATGATGCGCTGCGTCCAGGCGCGGGTCTTGTCGTTGGTGTTCCAGTAGAAGGATTCCGTGCAGACCAGCCCCTGCGCGGTCTGCAGCCCGATGCCCTGGACGTCGTTCACGAAGAGCAGCAGCGCGGCCAGCTTGATGCCGCGGCGCGTGATGCCGAATTCGGCGGCCTGCTTCACGCAGTTCGCGGTGTCAGCACCGGCGTTGGCCAGGCCGATCACCTTCGGCCGCGCAGCCGCGGCCTGCACCAGGAAGGAGCTGAAGTCGGTGGTTCCCGGAAACGGCGTGCGGACCTGCCCCAGCACGCGCCCGCCGGCGGCGCGCACGAAATTCGCGTTGTCGCGTTCCAGCGCATGGCCGAAGGCGTAGTCGGCGGTGATGAAGAACCAGCTGTCGCCGCCCGCGCGCACCATCGCCCCGCCGGTGGACTTCGCCAGCATGTAGGTGTCGTAGGCCCAGTGGATGGTGTTGGGCGAACAGGCCGGCCCGGTCATGTCCGCGGTGGCGGAGCCGACATTCAGGTAGGCCTTGTTCTTCTCCCGCGCGATCTGGTTGACCGCGAGCCCGACCGACGAGGTCGGCACGTCGACGATCATGTCGACGCCCTGGTCGTACCATTGCCGGGCGATGTTCGACCCCACATCGGGGCGGTTCTGGTGGTCGGCCTCCAGCACCTCGACGGTGAAGCCGTGGGTGGTGCCGAATTCGGCGACGGCCTCGCGCGTGCAGGCGACCGAGGTCGGGCCGGTATTGTCGCGGTAGGTGCCCGACATGTCGGTGAGCACGCCGATGCGGATCGTGTTCGCCTGCGCGCGGGCACGGGAGATCGGCGCGATCGCGGCGGCGGTGCCGGCTGCGAGTGCGCTGCGGCGGGTCATTTCCATGGGGGGCATCCTCCTGTTGGTTTCGTGTCGGGCCCGGGCGGGGTTGGTTCCCCGCTCCGGGCATTGCGTCAGCTGCGGACGAGCGCGCAGCCGCCGTCGGCGAGCGGGCGGAACGCCTCATCGGCCGCGGTGGTCTGCAGCAGCTTGTAGTAGTCCCACGCACCGCGGCTCTCGCCCGGCGCCTTCACTTCCAGCAGGTAGGCCGGGCACAGGCGACGGCCATCGGCGCGGATCGAACCGGGGCCGAAGGCGTCGTCCTCGGTCGGCATCGCCTTCATGCGCGCGACGGTCGCCGCGCCATCGGCCTTGGCCGCCGCGACGCCGAGTTCCATCGCCGCCTTCAGGTAGTGCATGGCGCCGGAATAGCAGCCGGCCTGCGCCATGCCCGGGCGCAGCTGCTGGGGCATGTTGGGCAGCACGCGCGCCGTGAAGGCGCGGGTACGGTCGTTCAGGTCCCAATAGAAGGTCTCGGTGCAGACCAGCCCCTGCGCGGTCTGCAGGCCCAGCGAATGCACGTCCGAGATGAACATCAGCAGCGCGGCCAGCTTCACGCCGCGGCGCGTGACGCCGAATTCCGCCGCCTGCTTGATGGAGTTGATGGTGTCGCCGCCGGCATTGGCCAGGCCGATCACCTTGGCGCGCGACGCCTGCGCCTGCACCAGGAAGGAGCTGAAGTCGGTCGTGCCCGGGAAGGGCGTGCGAACCGCGCCCAGCACGCGCCCGCCGGCGGCACGCACGAAGGCGCCCGTGTCGCGTTCCAGCGCATGGCCGAAGGCGTAGTCCGCGGTGATGAAGAACCAGCTGTCGCCGCCCGCGCGCACCATGGCTCCGCCGGTCGACTTGGCCAGCATGTAGGTGTCGTAGGTCCAGTGCACCGTATTGGGCGAACAGGCGGAACCCGTGAGGTCGGACGTCGCGCCCGAGGAGTTGATGTAGACCTTGTTCTTCTCCCGCACGACGGTGTTGACCGCGAGCGCGACTGAGGAGGTCGGCACGTCGATGATCATGTCGACGCCGTCGCGGTCGATCCACTGGCGGGAGATGTTCACGCCGACATCGGGGCGGTTCTGGTGATCGCCCACCACGACTTCCACGTTGATGCCGCGCGCGGCCAGGCCCAGCTCGGCGATCGCCTGGCGCACGCAGGCCACCGAGCCCGGGCCGTTCACGTCGCGATACAAGCCCGACTGGTCGTTCAGCACGCCGATCTTGATCGTATTGGCAGCCTGCGCGCGGGCCGAGCGATACGGCAGCGCGCCGAAGGCCGCACCCGCGGCCCCGGCGGCGAGGATGCCGCGGCGATTGATCGTGTCCATTGAGTCTCTCCCTCGATCGTCGGTCACCGGCGCGCGGGACCATCCCCGCCGCGCCGGTCGGATGCGGTGTTCAGCTGCGGACCAGCGGGCAATTGCCGTCCGCCACGGGGCGGAAGGCGCTCTCGGCCGGCGTGGTCTGCAGCAGCTTGTAGTAGTCGTAGGGCGCGCGGCTCTCGCCCGGCGCCTTCACCTCGAACAGGTAGGCCGGCGTCAGCTTGCGGCCATCCGCGCGCACCGAGCCGGGGCCGAAGGCATCGTCGTCGGTCGGCATCGCCTTCATGCGCGCGACCGTCGCCGCGCCATCCTTCGCCGCCGCCACGCCCAGTTCCTTCACCGCCTTCAGGTAGTGCAGCGAGGCGGAGTAGACGCCGGCCTGCACCATGGTGGGCGGCGCCTGGTTGGGCATGCGCGGGCGCACGCGGCTGGTGAAGGCGCGGGTGCGGTCGCTGAGGTCCCAGTAGAAGGTCTCGGTCAGCACCAGGCCCTGCGCGGTCTGCAAGCCCAGCGAATGCACGTCGCTGAGGAAGACCAGCAGCCCCGCCAGCTTCACGCCGCGCCGCGTCAGCCCGAATTCCGCCGCCTGCTTGATGCAGTTCGTGGTGTCGGAGCCCGCATTGGCGAGCCCGATGACCTTGGCGCGCGAGGTCTGCGCCTGGAGCAGGAAGCTGCTGAAATCCGAGGTGCCCGGAAAGGGTGTGCGCACCTGCCCGATCACGCGCCCGCCGGCAGCGCGCACGAAATTGCCGGTGTCGCGTTCCAGCGCATGGCCGAAGGCGTAGTCGGCGGTGATGAAGTACCAGCTGTCGCCGCCCGCGCGCACCATCGCGCCGCCGGTGGAATTCGCCAGCATCCAGGTGTCGTAGGTCCAGTGGATGGTGTTGGCGGTGCAGGCGGCCGCCGTGAGGTCCGACGTCGCCGCCCCCGAATTCAGCATCACCTTGTTCTTCTCGCGCACGAGCTGGTTCAGCGCGAGCGCAACCGAGGAGGTGGTGCCGTCGGTGATCATGTCCACGCCGTCGCGGTCGATCCATTGCCGCGCGATGGTGGACCCCACATCGGGGCGGTTCTGGTGGTCCGCTTCCACGACTTCCACGTTGAAGCCCTGGGCGCCGAATTCCTGGATCGCCTGCCGCACGCAGACGGTCGAGCCCGGCCCGCCGAGGTCGCGATACATGCCCGAGCCATCGCCCAGCACACCGATCTTGATGGTATTCGCGGCCTGCGCGCGCGCCGAACGGTAGGGCAGCGCGCCCCAGGCCGCGGTCGCTGCGGTGCCGGCGAGCATGCCGCGGCGGGTGGTCTCGTCCATGGGTCGGTCTCCTGGAGGCGCGGCGTCAGACGCCGAGATACTGGTGCAGCCGGTCCATCGAGGATTCGAGTTCCTCGTTGCGGACCATGTCCACCACGCGCCCGTGTTCCATCACGTAGTGACGGTCGGCGACGGTCTGCGCGAAGCGGAAATTCTGTTCGACCAGCAGCACGGTGAAGCCGCGGCGCTTGAGCTCGCGGATCGTGCGGCCGATCTGCTGCACGATGACAGGGGCCAGCCCTTCGGAGGGTTCATCGAGCAGCAGCAGCTTCGCGCCGGTGCGAAGGATGCGCCCGATCGCCAGCATCTGCTGCTCGCCGCCCGACAGCTTGGTGCCCTGGCTGCGCGCGCGTTCCTTGAGGTTGGGGAACAGCTCGTAGATCTCCGACACCGCCATCCCGCCGGGGCGCACCACCGGGGGCAGCATCAGGTTCTCGGTGACATCGAGCGAGGCGAAGATGCCGCGCTCCTCGGGGCAATAGGCGATGCCCGACCGTGCGATCACGTCCGACCGCGCGGCGATGATCTCCTGCCCCGCATGGCGGATCGACCCGGCGCGCCGGGGCACCAGGCCCATGATGGAGCGCAGCGTCGTGGTCTTGCCCGCGCCGTTGCGGCCCAGCAGCGTGACGACTTCGCCTTCCTGGATGTCGAGCGTCACGCCGTGCAGGACGTGGCTCTCGCCGTACCAGGCTTCGAGGCCCTTCACCGCCACCAGCGGCGTGCCGCCGGTCGTCGAACGGGCGGGTGCGGTGTCGAGTGCGTCAGCCATGGGCGGCCTCCATCGCGGGGGCTTCGCTGCCCAGGTAGGCGGCGATCACCTCGGGGTTGCGCGCGACACTGGCGTAGTCGCCCTCGGCCAGCACGGAGCCGCGCGCCAGCACCGTGATGGTGTCGCACAGGCCCGAGACGACCTTGAGGTTGTGTTCGACCAGCAGCACCGTGCGCCCGACCGCCACGCGCTTCACCAGCGTGACGATGCGATCGACATCGTCATGCGCCATGCCGGCGGTCGGTTCATCGAGCAGCAGCATCACCGGATCCAGCGCGAGCGTCGTCGCGATCTCGAGCGCGCGCTTGCGGCCATAGGGCAATTCGCCGGCCGTGAGGTTCGCATAGGTGGACAGCCCGACATCGTCGAGCAGCTCGCGCGCCCGCGCGTCATACGAACGCAGCACGGTGTCCGACCGCCAGAAGTCGAACGACCCGCCGCGCTGGCGCTGCAACGCGACCCGCACATTCTCCAGCACCGACAGATGCGGGAAGACCGCCGAGATCTGGAAGGACCGCACCAGCCCCAGCCGCGCGATCTGCGCCGGCTTCATGCCGGTGATGTCGCGCCCGTCGTAGCGGATGGTGCCGCGCGTCGGCAGCAGGAACTTGGTAAGCAGGTTGAAGCAGGTGGTTTTGCCCGCGCCGTTCGGGCCGATCAGCCCGTGGATGGTGCCGCGCTTCACCGACAGGTTCACGTCGTTCACGGCGACGAAGCCGCGGAACTCCTTCGTCAGGCCACTGGTTTCCAGAATCGCGTCGGACACGCTTGAGCCGCTCCCCTACCCGCCGGCCTGGATGGCCGATCGCACTTCGATACTGCGGTGTAGGCGAGGCGCGGTGCGCCGCGCAAGGCAGGCCCGCGCTTGGCGCATGAATTTCCATGGCGCATGGGCTGCATGACGCCCGCGCCGCCGTTCCTGCACGAAAAAGGGGCAGCCGATTTCCCGGCCGCCCCTGTCGAAACCCTTGCGGAAGCCCTGGATCAGGCGGCCGAGGCGCTCAGCTCCTCGGGCGTCACCTGGCGGTCATTCACCTTCGCCAGTTCCAGCATGAAGTCGACGACCTTTTCCTCGAACAGCGGCGCGCGCAGGTTCTCGGCCGCCTGCGGATTCTTGCGGAAGAACTCCAGCACCTGCTGCTCCTGGCCGGGATAGCGCGAGGCTTCCTGGCGCACGGCGCGGGTCATCTCGTCCTGGCCGACCTGGACGTTGTTGGCGCGGCCGATCTCGGACAGCATCAGGCCGAGGCGGATGCGGCGCTCGGCGATGGTGCGGTACTCGGCCTTCAGCGTGTCCTCGTCCTTGCCCTGGTCGTCGGCGTCCAGGCGACCGGCCTTGAGGTCGGCCTCGACGCGCTGCCAGATCTGGGCGAATTCCTGCTCCACCATGCCCTCGGGCACCGGGAAGGAGGCCCGGTCGGCCAGCTGATCCAGCAGGGCGCGCTTCACCTTCATGCGCGACAGCGCGTCGTATTCGCGCTGCAACGATCCGCGAATCGCATCCTTCAGCGCCGCCAGGTCGGCCATGCCGACGGCCTTCGCAAGGTCGTCGTCGATGCCGACGGCCTTGCGGGCCTTCAGCGCCTTGGCGGCGATGGTGAAGCGGGCGTGCTTCCCCGCCAGGTCCGCCGAGCCGTAGTCGGCCGGGAAGGTCACGTCGATGTCGCGGCTGTCGCCCGGGGCCATGCCGACCATCTGCTCGGTGAAGCCGGGGATGAAGCCCTGGCCGCCGACCTCGATGGGCATGTCGGTCGCCGCGCCACCGGGGAAGGCAGGCGCTTCGCCTTCCTCGGCACCCGACACCACGCGCATCGGGCCGACGCGCAGCGTCAGGTCCACCGTCGCGCCGGCCGGGATCGCGATGTCGATCACAGGGCGGGCGAAGGCCAGCGCGGCGTCGTCGGTCAGCGTGAAGGTCGCGCGGTCGCCATGCGCGTTCAGGCTGCAATTCGCGCGCGTGGAGCGCAGGAAGCCATCGGCCGAGCGCTCGTTGAAGCCGAACTGCGCCATGGCGCCCTGCGGCAGCGCGCCGGCAGCGACATGGGCCTGCACCGACAGCGTGTAGACCGCGCCCGGCTTGGCCGCGAGGCCGTTCGGACGCGCGGCGAAGATGCGGATGAAGCCGGCCTCGGCCGCGGTGCCGCTCACCTTCGCGTCGAAATATGGCAGGCCGCGCTCGGAGCCGATCGCCGCCACTTCCTGCGCGAGCCCGCCGGACACTTCGAGCGCCCAGTCGGTCGGCGCCTCGCCCGGGCTGCCGGGACGCGCGCCGAGGCCCACGCCGTTCTTCAGCAGGTTCTCCGGCAGGCGGCCGGTGAAGTCACACACCAGGATGTCGCCATTGCCCGCGGCGCGGGGTTCGGCGTCCTCCAACGTGCCGTTGCGCTCGGCGATGGAGGCGAGCGCCTTGTCGATGGCCTCATCGGTCGGCTCGGTCTTGAGGCGCTCGAGCTCGATGCCGGCGAATTCGGGCATCGGCACTTCGGGCAGCACCTCGAGGTCCATGCGGAATTCGAGATCCGCGCCCTCGGCGAAGTTCACGATGTCGATCTTGGGCTGCAGCGCCGGCTTCAGGCCACGGTCGGTGACCACCTGGCGCGAGGCGTCGGTGACCTGCTGTTCCAGCACCTCACCGAGCACGGCGGCGCCGTAGCGCTGCTTGACCACCGACATCGGCACCTTGCCGGGCCGGAAGCCGGGCATGGAGACGGTCTTGGCGATCTCCGCCAGGCGCTTGTCGCGCGTGGTGGCGATGTCGCCCGCGGTGACGATGACGGAATAGGCGCGCTTCAGCCCGTCATTCGCGAGCTCGGTGACCTGCATCGAGAGACTTCCAACAGCTAGAGAAAACCGGAGGCGCCTTTGGTGCGGGCGAAGGGATTCGAACCCCCACGGCTTGCGCCACCGGAACCTAAATCCGGCGTGTCTGCCAGTTCCACCACGCCCGCAAGGCGCCTTTGGGCGGCAGGGGCGGGGGTTTAGCGCAGGATGGCGGGGTTTCCAAGGCGCTTTGGGTGCAGGGGGCCGCGGGGCCGGTCGGCGCGGTTACAACACGCTTGCGCGCGCGGCCGCATCCCCTGCCCTGCACGGGCGTTCCTCCCACGGCACCGCAAGACGGGCCCTCAAGACAAGGAGAGAACGCAATGAACGCACACGCCAATCAGATCCGCGAGCACATGGACGTCGTCGGCAATGACGGCCAGCGTGTCGGCACGGTCGACCGCGTCGAAGGCGACCGCATCAAGCTGACCAAGGGTGCGGACCAGCAGCACCACTACCTGCCGTTGCAGGCGGTGCAGGGGGTGGCCGGCCAGCAGGTCCAGCTGAACTGCTCGGCCGAGAAGGCGAAGGCCGCGCAGACCGGCGAGGCCCAGCAGCAGCGCCAGCAGCGCTGACCGGCCGGGGCGCGGCCGGCGACGGCTGCGCCCCGTTTCGCCTGCATCAGCCCAGCAGCGCCTCCGCGCAGGCATCCAGGATCGCGTCCGAATCCAGCCCGTATTCCCGATACAGGTCCGGGATGTCGCCCGACTGCCCGAATCGATCGACGCCGAGCGGCACGACGCGCTGCCCGCGCACCGCGCCCATCCAGGCATGCGCCGCCGGGTGGCCGTCCAGCACCGTGACAAGCGACGCATCGCGCGCCAGCGGCGCCAGCAGGCGCTCCACATGCGATTCCACCCGCACCCCGCTGCGCGCCGCACGCCGCGCCGCCAGCCATTCCGCATGCATGCGGTCCGGGCTGGTAATGGCGAGGAGGCCGGCGGTCTGTTCCTCGCTGCGGAGTTCCTCGAAGGCGGCGACGGCTTCGGGTGCCAGCGCGCCCTGATAGGCGATGGCGATGCGCGCGCCCTGCCCCGGTTCGACCACCCAATGCCCGCCGGCGATCACCGCAGCCGGGTCCAGCGCGCGCGCCGGCTGCTCCAGCCCGCGCGTGGACAGCCGCAGCCACACGGCCGACCCATCCGGCTTCTGCATGTGGTCGAAGGCGTGGCGCAGCAGGATGGCGAGTTCATCCGCATGCGCCGGTTCGAAGGATGCGAGGCGATCCGCTGCCATGCCGATCAGCGGCGTGTTCACCGACTGGTGCTGCCCGCCCTCCGGCGCCAGCGTCAGGCCGGACGGCGTGCTCACCAGCAGGAAGCGCGCATCCTGGTAGCAGGCATAGATCAGCGCATCGAGGCCGCGGTTCACGAAGGGATCGTACACCGTGCCGATCGGCAGCAGCCGCGCGCCGTACAGCTTGTCGGCCAGCCCCAGCCCGGCCAGCACCAGGAACAGGTTCTGCTCGGCGATGCCCAGTTCGACATGCTGGCCCTCCGGCGACATGCCCCAGCGCTGGGCGGAGGCCAGCTTCGCATCCCGGAACACGTCGTTCTTCTTGTGCCGGTCGAAGATGCCGCGCCGGTTCACCCAGGCGCCGAGGTTGGTGGAGACCGTCACGTCGGGGCTGGTGGTGACGATGCGCCTGGACAGGTCGGCGAATTCGCCGTTGCCGCGGCCGATATCGGCGAGCATGTCGCCGAAGGCGGCCTGGGTGGATTGCTTGCGGCCCTCGCCGACCTTGGGCGCGGCGAAGACAGCCGGGACGTGGATGGTGGGCGAGGACAACCGGCGGCCGGCCGGCGTCAGGGGCTGCGCGAAGGGCACGGCGGCGAGGAAGTCGCGCAGTTCAGCCTCGGGAATGTCGAGGCCCTCGAACAAATCCCATTCATGGCCGGGGCGGATGTGCATCAGCTCGCGGAAGCTGCCCATCTGCTCCTTGGTCATCAGGCCGGAGTGGTTGTCCTTGTGGCCGGCGAAGGGCAGGCCCATGCCCTTCACGGTATAGGCGATGAAGCAGGTCGGCTGGTCGCCCTCGGCATCCTGGGCGCGGAAGGCATCGGCCAGCGTCTCGATGTCGTGGCCGCCGAGGTTGGTCATCAGCGCGGCGAGTTCGTCGTCGGTCAGCGGGTCGATGATGCCGCGGATGCCCTCGATGCGGCCCAGTTCCGCCAGCACCGCCGAACGCCACGCCGCACCGCCCTGGAAGGTCAGCGCGGCATAGAGGCTGTTGGGGCAGTCATCGATCCAGCGACGCAGGTGCTCGCCATCCGGGCGCGCAAAGGCGGCCTCCAGCTTGCGGCCGTATTTGATGGTGACGACGTTCCAGCCCATGTCGCGGAACAGGCCCTCGATGCGGCCGAACAGCCGGTCGGGCACCACGGAATCGAGCGACTGGCGGTTGTAGTCCACCACCCACCAGACATTGCGGATGTCGTGCTTCCAGCCTTCCAGCAGGGCTTCGTAGATATTGCCCTCGTCCAGTTCGGCATCGCCCACCACGGCGACGTGGCGCCCGGCGGGCAGCCCCTCGGGGGCCAGTTCATGCAGCCGCACATAGTCCTGGACCAGCGAGCCGAAGGACGCCAAGGCCACGCCCAACCCGACCGAACCAGTGGAGAAATCCACCTCCGCCCCGTCCTTCACGCGCGAGGGATAGGGCTGGATGCCGCCAAAGGCGCGCAGCGTGGACAGGCGTTCGCGATCCTGCCGCCCCAGCAGGTAGTTGATCGCGTGGAAGACCGGCCCGGCATGCGGCTTCACCGCCACCCGATCGGCCGGCTTCAGGATGCCGAAATACAGCGCCGAGAGGATCGACACGGACGACGCGCAGGAGGCCTGGTGCCCGCCCACCTTCAGCCCGTCGCGGTTCGGGCGGATATGGTTGGCGTGGTGGATCATCCAGGCGCTGAGCCACAGCAGCTTGCGCTCCAGCGCATGCAGGATATCGACGCGCCGCGCCCCATCCGGCGTGTCCAGGCGACGGCCCCTGCCCTGCACGGTCATGACGTTCTCTCCACCACTTTTCGGGGCGGAGTATGGGCGTTCGGCCGCGCGGCGAGAAGGCCGGCGGGTTCAGCCCAGGCCGCGGCGCAGCGGGAAGGCAACCGGGTCGCCGCCGCGGCTGCGCCTGGCCGGCCGTGCCCATGCGGTCACCACCAGGACCGGCGCGGCCGCCAGGACAAGGATGAGGGAGAACTGGACGATGGGCACCATGGCCGGGCTTCCTTTCGACAGGCCACCTTGTGCGCGTCCAGCGCCCCCGGCCGCCGTGTCCCCGGTCACGCGCCGCATGCCGCAGCGCAGCAATTTCCGTTGCTTTTGCGCCGCGAAGGGCGTGTGCTGGCGGGGCTGAGGAATGCCACGCACCACGGACGTCAACCGCGCCCGGCCCCTCGCCCGGCGCCAGCAGGAGGCCTGCGCCCATGCTCGACACGCCCCAGGTCAATCTCTTCAGCCATGTGAAGTCCAACGAGGTGCCGTGGCGCACCGACGGGCTTCGGTCCTTCTTCGCCTATCGCGACCTCGGCGTCGCGGCGGCCACCGGAGGGCGCGTCATCGCCCACCTGGTCCGCGCCAACGAGGCCCCCGAGAAAGGCACCGGCTGGCACACCCACCAGGCCGAGTTCCAGATCGTCTTTATGACGAAGGGCTGGGCCAAGTTCATGTACGAGGACAAGATCACGCTGGTCGAGGCCGGCGACTGCGTCCACCAGCGCCCGGGCATCGTGCACTACCTGTACGACTACTCGCCCGACATGGAGTACCTGGAGGTGGTCGGCCCGGCCGATTTCGGCAGCGCGGATGCCGAAGGTCCCTGCGACGTGCCCGCGCCGGTTCCCTGGCCGGAAGGTGCGAAGGTCGGCTGAGGCGGGTGCACGCGGGATGCGGCGCCGGGCATGTCCCGGTGCCGGCCCGGGACGCCCGGTGCACCGCGGCGTCAGAACTCGACTTCGAGCTCGGCGATTTCTTCCTCGGGCTCGTAGCGCGCCGCATCGGCCCATTCCAGCAGGTCGGGCCAGGCCAGCACATGCGCCATGTAGGCCGCGCCGGCGGCGCCAAGCGTCACGCCATAGGTCCGCAGCCGCGTCGCGACCGGCGCGTACATCGCATCCGCGATGGTGGGCGCCGCGCCGAACAGCCAGGGGCCGCCGGAGCGGTCGATGCAGTCCTGCCAGATCGCCTCGATCGCCGCGATGTCGGCGCGCGGGGCGGACCAGATCGGGAAGCCGCTGCGCGTCACCTTCAGGTTCATCGGCAGCGCGGATCGCAGCGCGGCGAAGCCCGAATGCATCTCCCCGCTGATCGACCGGCAGAGCGCGCGCGCGCTGGCTTCGGCCGGCAGCATCCCCGCCTTGGGGCGGATCTCGTTCAGATATTCGGCGATCGCCAGCACATCCCACACACGCACATCGCCATGTTCGAGGCGGGGGTAGCGGGTGGAGGAGGAGCGCAGCAGCAATTCCTCGCGCGCGATCGGGTCGTCGGGGGAGATCGTCTCGGCCACGAAGTCGAGCCCCGAGAGCCGGCACAGCAGGAAGCCGCGCAGCGACCAGGAGGAGTAGTTGCGGCTCGTGATCAGCAGCGTCGCCTCGGCCATGCCGCTCTCCTGTCGCGCGGGGGTGTTGCAGCGCAGCGCGTTTGCAGTGCAGCATTACCATCGGCGGCCAGTCGCGGGATAGCCCGCATAGCGCGCCGCAGCGGGGGTCGATGATCTACGCGCTTTACGAGACCCAGCGCCTGGTCATGGACCAGTTCCGGCAGCACGCCGGCGGGCTGGCGGGGCTGATGCGTGCCGCAGGCGCCGGGGCGGCACCGGCGATGCACCGGACCATCGCGGCCTGGGAGCTGATGGCGTCGATCCGCACCACGCATCGCCGCCCGGATTTCGGCCTGGCCACCACGCGCATGGGCAATCGCGACGTGGCGGTGCGCGAGGAGGTGGTGCGATCCACCCCCTTCGGTTCGCTGCTGCGCTTCGCCAAGGACGCGCCGGGCCGCCAGCCGCCGCTGCTGCTGGTGGCCCCCATGTCCGGCCATTTCGCGACGCTGCTGCGCGACACCGCGCAGACCCTGCTGCCCGATTTCGACCTGCACGTGACCGACTGGCACAATGCGCGCGACGCGCCGCTCTCGGCCGGGACCTTCGGCTTCGACGAGTATGTCGAGCACATCATGGAGTTCCTGCGCGCGATGGGCGAAGGCGCGCATGTGCTGGCGGTGTGCCAGCCCGCGGTCGCGGTGCTGGCGGCGGGTGCGCTGATGCACGAGGACCGCGACCCCGCCCGGCCACGCAGCATGGTGCTGATGGCCGGGCCGATCGACACCCGGATGAACCCGACCAAGGTCAACGTGCTGGCGGCCTCGAAGCCGATCGAATGGTTCGCGCGCAACCTGATCTCGACGGTGCCCTGGACCGCGCCAGGCGCAGGGCGGCGGGTCTATCCGGGGCTGACGCAGCTCACCGCCTTCATGTCCATGAACATCGGCCGGCACATCACCGCGCACGAGACGCAGTACCGCAACATCGCCAATGGCGACACGGTGGCGGCGGAGGCGCATCGGCGCTTCTACGAGGAATACTTCGCGGTGATGGACCTGCCGGCGGAATTCTACCTCGAGACCATCGAACGGGTGTTCCAGACGCATGACCTGCCGGACGGCAAGCTGCTGTGGCGCGACCGGCCGGTGCGCCCCGGCGCGATCCGCCGCATGGGGCTGATGACGGTGGAGGGCGAACGCGACGACATCTGCGGCATCGGCCAGACCATGGCGGCGCTGGACCTGTGCAGCGGCGTGCCGGTGTCGATGCGAAGCCACCACCTGCAGACGGGTGTCGGGCATTACGGGGTGTTCGCCGGGCGGCGCTGGCAGCAGGAGATCTACCCGCGGGTGCGGGCGATGATGCATGGGTTTAGTTGAGCTGTTTTTTCGCCCTCAAGCGGCGGGCGCGGCCTCCGGCCGCTTGCCTTCGCGCCATGCATTGTTGCGCCCGGCGCCGTTGATGGTCTGGGCGCGGTCGCGCTTTGCGCTCGCGGATCGCGCGGGGCGCGATCCGAAAGATTGAGGCCAGCGCTGGCCGGCGGGGACGGCGCGCCGGCTTCGCACCACGTGCCTGCGCGCCGCTGACGGCCTGGGTATGCTTATTGCGTCGCGCGATGGGATGGCGCGCTGATGGCGACTGCCGGTCTCGGCGCGGCCGCGCCTTCGCGTAATCCGCCGGCGGACTGAAACTGGCCCGCTTCAGCCCTTCGCCAGCTTCTTCAGCCCCGCCGACACCGCGCGCTTACCCTCGCCGACATACCCCTCGTGGTTCTCCTCGATGCGATCGGGGTCATAGAGGTAGTTCACCATCAGCCCCAGCGCCTGGCGCATGCCATTGTCCGAGGTATCGCCACGCCAGTTCAAACGTTCGACCCGCGCGCCGTTGGACAGGTGGAAATGTGCGACGGGGTCGCGCGCGCGTCCGGCACGGCCCGGCGCATCCTCCTTCGCGAGGTAGCGCGCACAGAGCCGCGTCAGCAGCGGCTCCAGCACCTTCGCCGCGGCATCGTCGCGCGACCATCCGCGGCGCGCGATCAGCCGCTGCAAGGCCGCCACCGCCTCGTCCGAGCGGAAGGCGGCTGGCTCGGCCGGGGCATCGCCCTCCGGTGCCGCCAGCGCCAGCGACGGCGGCGAGGCAGCCAGCAGCGCCTTGCGCTCCTCCTCCGCCAGCGTCACCGCACCGGTGGCCAGCGCGCCATCCAGCCAGCGCCGGAACCCCGGGACCGGCGAAAGGGTGCAGAAGGCCTTGATGCTGCGGAATTCATCCGACAACAGCCCGACCACCCGCTTGATCAGGAAATTGCCGAAGGAGATGCCATCCAGCCCGCGCTGGCAGTTGTTGATGGAATAGAACACCGCGGTGTCGGCGAGCTTCGGGTCGAGCACCGGCGCCTTGTCGTCCAGCAGGCGCTGCACGCTGTCGGACATGCCCTGGACCAGCGCGACCTCGACGAAAATGAGTGGTTCCTCGGGCATGCGCGGATGGAAGAAAGCATAGCAGCGGCGGTCGGATTCCAGCCGGTTACGCAGGTCCCGCCAGGATCGGATGCGGTGGACAGCCTCGTACTGGACCAGCTTCTCCAGGATGATGGCGGGCGAATGCCAGTCGATCCGGCGCAGCTCCAGGAAGCCCACGTCGAACCAGGCCGCCAGCAACCCCTTGAGGTCGGTCTCCAGCGCCTGCAGCAGCTTGTCGCCATCCAGCCGCGCCAGCAGGTCGGCGCGCAGATCCACCAGGAACTTCACCCCGTCCGGGATGGCGGCGAAGGCAGTCAGCAGGCGAATGCGCGGCGGCTCCAGCGCGCGGCGCAGCTTGGCCGTGGCCACGGCACGCTCGGCGGCATCGGCGGCGGCGGCCACCTTTTCCATGGCGCGGGCCACGGCATCGGCGTCGGAATCGAAGGATGCGAGGGCGCGGAGGAAATCCGTGCGCCCCTCGGCATCCAGGGTACGATAGGCTTCGGCCAGCCCGGCGGCGCGGTTGCGGGCCGAGACCTCGCCGCCGCGCGCTTCCAGGCAGGCGGCAAGGCGGGCGGCCAGGTCGGGGTCGGGGTCGGAAACGCCCACCGCGGCGGCCATGTCGCGCCACAGGGTGGTGACGCGCTTCATGGCCCTGTCGAGCAACCCGGCCTGCACGGCGACGTCGGACATGCCTTACCCCTTCCCGTTGGGGCTGAAATCTAGCGACACATTCCGTGAAGCGCCAGGATTGTATGCCCGGCGCGACAAGGCCGCCCACCCTGCGGTGCGCGGCCTTGCCATGCGATGAAGGCTGCCCGCCGGTGGCAGGACCGCGCCAAGCGGCGCGATCCGCAACCCGCGATCAGCCCTTGCCGATACCCAGCAGGGCGGCGCGCACGGAGGAGACGACGCCCGAGGGCTCCTCGATCGCCATGCCGCCCTGGCTCACCGCGATGGTGCCTCCCGCAGCGCCGTGTTCGCTGCCGGTCGGCCCCGGCATGGCGATCGGAGCGGCCGGCGGCGGTGCGAGCTGGATGACCGGCGCGGTATTGCGCTCGGGTTCCGACGCGCCGGCGCCCAAGCTCACGGAGACCGACGGTTGCGCGTCGTACAGCGTGAGCAACTTGTGGATGCCTTCCAGCCTTTGGAAAGGCTTGGAGGCGCGAAGTTCTGCGATGATGGAGCGCTCCTCGTTGTGAAGGGCGCTGACGAGAGTGCTGCTCATGGATCCCCCGGGGTTTTCCCGGCGTTAACCTAACTTGGGAGATTCTGCTTTTTCAACACATTAGTGTTAAATTGTTTTAAATTTGAAATTCCACATCATGTTGTGGATGAAACCGCGGCGCACGACAAGATATTGTTCGCGTCATGGTGGTTGCGACGCCTCAGCTGCGCGCGTAACACGGAAACGTGAGGCGAGGACCCACCCAGGCGCGAAGTCTTGCTGAAAAATTCTCTCAGAAAATCCGCCTAACATTTTGATATTGCGCTTCTGGCCGACCCAGCAACGGGAAACCCGCCGCCATCACCTACCGCGCCCGCGCCATCGCTGCCGGGATGCACGCGGCGAGATCTTCCGCCAGTAGTCCCTCGCCACAGGCGAAGCCCGCCTCCCCGTGCAACCAGGCCGCGGCGCAAGCGGCGTCGAAGGCCGTGCTTCCCGCCGCCAGCAGCGCCGCCACCAGCCCGGCCAGCACATCGCCCGTCCCGCCGGTCGCCAGCCACGGCGGTGCGTGGTCGTTGATGGCTGCCCGGCCATCGGGTGCGGCCACCACCGTGTCCGGTCCTTTCAGCAGCACGACTGCGCCGGTCAGCGCCGCCGCGCGCCGCACCGCGGCCAGGCGGTCCCCGCCGACCGGGCCGAAGACCCGGGCGAATTCGCGCTCATGCGGCGTCAGCACCGCGCAGCCGGCCAGCGCGGCGGGGTCGCCGGCGGCCGCGCCGAGCGCCCCGGCATCGGCCACCACCGCCCTGCCCGCCTCCGCCACCTGCCGAAGCCGCGCCAGGGTGGCTGGTTCGGGCAGCAGGCCGGGGCCCACCACCCAGGTGCCGCGGCGCGGGTCGGCCAGTAGCTCGGCCGGCGCTGCCTCGGTGACGATGACGCCGGGCGCGCCACCGCGCAGGACATCGGCCGCCTGGCGGTCGGGCGCGGCGATGGTCAGCAGCCCGGCGCCGCCGCGCCGCGCGCCATCCGCCGCCAGCCGGGCCGCACCGGTCATGCCCGCGCCGGCCACCACGGTCACGTGTCCACGGCTGTATTTGTGCGCGCCCATTTCGGTCTCCGGCAGGCTCCACAGGCCGGGGAGGTTATGCGCGCAGCGCGGCGCCACGGCGGCCAGCACCGATGCCGGCAGGCCGATATCGGCCAGCACCACCTTGCCACAGAGCAGCCGCCCGGGCAGCAGCAGGTGGCCGGGCTTGCGGCGGAAGAAGGTGACGCTCAGCGTGGCCTGCGGGGCATAGCCCAGCACCTGCCCGGTCGCGCCATCGACGCCCGAGGGCATGTCCACCGCCAGCACCGGCCCGCCCGCCGCCGCCAGCGTCGCGGCCACCAGGCCATCGACCGGCCGCGCAAGGCCGGCGCCGAAGACCGCGTCGATCACCAAACCGGCGCGGGCCGCTTCAGCGGATGAGAACGGCACCACCGGCCCGCGCCAGCGCGCCGCAGCGCGGGCGGCGGCGCTGTCGGGGCGCGGCGCTGCCAGGGCGGCGACCGCGACCGGCCAGCCAGCCTGGTCCAGCAGCCGCGCCGCGACGTAGCCATCCCCGCCATTGTTCCCCGGCCCCGCCAGCACCAGCGTGCGGACCGGCAGGAAGCGCCGCATCGCCGCGCGCGCCACGGCCCGGCCGGCGGCCTCCATCAGCCGGTCCACAGGGATGCCGCCGGCGATCGCCAGCGCATCGGCGCGCGCCATCTCATCCGGCGTCAGGATCTCGAGGGGCCTTGCCGGGTGGGACATGGATGCGACATCCTTCATGCGTAAACGCGCAAACAAGCAGGGAGGAACCGATGCCGGGACACAGGCGGACCGAGCGCTCGCTGGCGGAACTCTACAGCGACGACCCCGAGCGTGCCGATGCCCTGGCCTGGGGCCGGCGCGACACGCTGAAGGGCGCGGCGCTCGCGGCGATGGGTGTTGCGCTGGGCAGCGCCATCCCCTTCGCGCGCCACCTGCCCGGCGGGCTGCTGCCGGCGGCCCTCGCGCAGGGGGCCGCGCCGCAATTCCTCCAGATGGAGGGCAAGGCGCGCCTCATCATGCAGGGCGAGCGTCCGCTGAACGCGGAGACGCCCGAGGCGCTGCTGGATGACGACATCACGCCCGCGGAGAAATTCTTCATCCGCAACAATGGCGCCGTGCCCGACCCCGCCACCGACCCGCGCGCCTGGAAGGTGACGGTCGATGGCGAGGTGAACACCCCGCTCGAACTGACGGTCGGCGAATTGGAGCAACGCTTCCCGCTGGTGACGATGCGCCTGCAGATGGAATGCGGCGGCAATGGCCGTGCGGGCTTCACGCCGCAGGCGGCGGGCAACCAATGGGGCAATGGCGCCATCTCCAACGCCGAATGGACCGGCGTGCGGCTGCGCGACGTGCTGCGCGCGGCCGGGCTGAAGGAAGGCGCGAAATTCACCGGCCATCACGGCGCGGACACGCATCTGTCCGCCCAGGGCCCGGCGATCAGCCGCGGCATGCGGATCGACAAGGCGATGGACGAGGACACCCTGATCGCCATCCGAATGAACGGCGCCGCCATTCCGCAGATGCATGGCGCGCCGGTGCGCCTGGTCGTGCCGGGCTGGCCGGGCTCGCTCAGCCAGAAATGGTTCACCCGCATCGAATTGAAGGCCACGCCGCATACCGGGCGCGGGATGGGCGGCACCTCGTACCGTGTGCCGGTGCGCCCGATCGTGCCGGGCAGCCGCAACAACGGCGCGGATTTCGTGGACATGGAGAGCATGCCGGTGCGCTCCGTGCTGACCAGCCACGCCCATGGCACGCGCCTGCCGGCCGGCACGCGCGCGCTGGACATTCGCGGCCAGGCCTGGGCCGGCGACCTGACGGTGCGCGCGGTCGATGTCTCGGTGGATTTCGGGCAGTCCTGGCAGGCCATGACCGTCGCCGCGCCGCCCAACCGCCATGCCTGGCAGCGCTGGAGCGGGCGCGTCGCCTTCCCCTCCGACGGCTACTACGAGATCTGGTACCGCGCGACGGACAGCAACGGCCGCATGCAGCCGCATGTCGCGGCCAATTGGAACCCGCAGGGCTACGGGGCCAACCCGATCAGCCGCGCGGCGGTTCTGGTCGGCTGATGCGGGCCTGGATGGTTCCGGCGGTGGGCGCTCTGCTCACCGCCAGCCTGGCCTTGGCACAGGATGCCGACCTCGCGCGCCGCCAGGCCGAGGCCGCCGCCGAGATCGCCGCCCGCGCCGAGGAGGAAACCGTGCTGGCCGAGGGCGAAGGCCGCTCCGAGACCTTCGCCTACTGCACCGCCTGCCACAACACGGCGCTGATCCGGCGTTCCGCCTTCAGCCGCGATCGCTGGGACGAGCTGATGGACTGGATGGCCGAGAAGCACGGCATGAACCCGATCGATGGCGAGTTCCGCACCACCATCGTGGACTACCTGGCGCAGCATTACGGGCCGCGGGCGCGCGGGCCGCGCGGGGGAAATCCGTTCCTGGACTGAACTCCGGGCGACCTGGCGCGTTCTGCTATGCTGCATCGCCACACACGGAGTCGCGCATGGCCTTCGTCATCGCCGTCGCGCAGCGCAAGGGCGGCGCCGGCAAGTCCACCATCGCCGCCAACCTCGCCGCCGCCTATGCGGAGGAAGGGGCGCGCGTTGCCTTGCTGGACATCGACCCGCAGCGATCCCTCGCGCGCTGGGACGAGGTGCGCGGGCGCGCGCCCAGGGCCCGGCCCCTGCATTTCGAGGCGCCGACCGGATGGCGCCTGCCCTCCATCCTGGACCGGCTGCGGCGCGAGGCCGATGTCGTGCTGCTCGACACCGCCCCGCATGACGACAGCGATGCGCGCACGGCGGTGCGCGGCGCCGACCTGGTGCTGGTGCCGCTGCAACCCTCGGCGGCCGATCTGTGGTCGATGGATGCCACTTTGGAACTCGCGAAAAAGGAAGGCCGGCAGGTGGCGCTGGTGCTGAATCGCGCGCCGTCCTCGGGCAAGCTGCTCGACCAGGTGCATGCGGCCATTCGTGAACGCGACCTGCCGCTGGTCGGCGCGTCGCTGGGCAACCGCACCGCCTTCGCGCAGGCCTTCATGGCCGGGCTGGGCGCCGTGGAAGCCGCGCCGAAAGGCGTGGCGGCAGCCGAGGCCCGCGCACTCGCCGCCGCGCTGCGCGCGCTGAAGGATCGCTGAGATGGCAACGCTGCTGTTCGTCCTGCATGTGCTGGGCGCGGTCGTCTGGGTGGGCGGCATGGCCTTCGCCATCCTCGCGCTGCGCCCGGCGGCGCAGGAAACACTCGACCCGCCGCAGCGCCTGGCGCTGATGGGCGGCGTGTTCAAGCGCTTCTTCCGCATCCTGTGGCATGTCGTGCCCATCGTGATCCTGACCGGCTGGGCGATGTGGCTGGGCTGGTACTGGGGCTTCGGCGGCAGCATCTGGCATGTCCACCTGATGCACCTGACCGGGCTGCTCATGGCGGCCATCTTCGCGCTGGTGGCGCTGGGGCCGGGGCGTGGCATGCGCGCCGCACTGGCCGCCGGGGATGCGCCGGGCGCAGCCGCCGCGCTGGACAGGATTCGCAAAGGCGTCAGTGTCAATCTCGCACTCGGCCTGCTCACGGTGGCGGTCGCGGCTTGGGGACGATTCGGCGGATGAGCATGGCTGAGACGCGCGGCTTCGAGATCGTCGAGGACGCCGCGCCGGAATTCGAGGCGGTGGGCGCCATCCAGCGCGGCCTGCACGCCTTCAACCAGGAGATGGGCGGCGACTACGACCGCGAACCGGTCACGCTGCTTGTCCACGACGCCGAGGGCAAGACGCTGGGCGGGCTGCTCGGCCTGACCTTCTGGGGCTGGCTGTTCGTCGACTGGCTGTGGCTGAGCCCGGACCTGCGCGGCCAGGGCGTGGGCGGCGAATTGCTCGCGCGCGCCGAGGCCATCGCGCGCGAACGCGGCTGCACCAACGCCTACACCGACACCTTCAGCTTCCAGGCGCCAGGCTTCTGGCAGCGCAACGGGTATGTCGAGTTCGGCCGGCTCGAAGGCATGCCGGCGGGGCATGCGCGGGTGTGGTTCAGGAAGGCGCTATAGGCCGCGCAGCAGCGCCATCACGCTGGTCTCGCGCGGCGCGGCGGGCGTCATGGCGCCGACGGCCAGGGCTTCCGCACGACCCTCGCGCGGGGTGCAGCCGAATTCGCGGCGGAAGGCGCGGCTGAAGGATGACGGGTCGAAGAAGCCGACCTGCTCGGCCAATGCCGCGATGTCGCGCCGCTCGCGCGGGTCCGACAGCAGGCGCTGCACGCGGCGCAGCCTCTCGCGCTGGATGAAGCGCGCCACGCCGCCCATCGGTTCGAACAGGCGATACAGCCGCGACCGCGACATGCCCGCCATCGTCGCAAGCCGCCCGGGCGTCAGCGTCGCGGCGCCGAGGTGGTCGCGGATCACCCGGCGCAGCCGCGCCATTTCCAGGAATTCCATCTGCGGGTCCCCGCCGCCGCCCGCCGGACGAAGTGCTGCGCCGAGCAGCGCCTGGGTCGCGGTCGCGAGGTGCGGCAGGTCTGCCAGTTGCAGGCCGTCGAGGCCACCGCCGAGGCGGCCCAGGAAATCCCCCAGCAGCAGCCCGGCCGCGCTGTCGAGCGGCGCGTGGAGCGACGCCGACAAGGCCGCTTCGAGTTCCGGCACGGCGTCGCGCGCCAGCCGCAGCGTCACCCATTCGATCTCGCTGCCGAGGCGTTGCGATTCGAAGGCGCGCGCCATGTTCAGCACGTAGGGGACCCGCGGGCGGAACTCGAGCACGCTGTCGCCACTGCGCTGGCGCTGCATCCCGCGCCGGCAGATCGCGATCAGCCAGTGATCGAGCGAATCGCGCCGGATGCGCGCGGGGCGGCGCGACTGGCCGGTGGCCGGCGCGCGGCTGGCATAGAGCAGGAACGGCCCGAAGCGCAGTCCCGTCGCTTTGGCCACGAAGCCGGACGCCGCGCTCGCCGGGGCGGTATCGATGTCAATGAAGGGCACGGCGTCGTGCCGCCAGGCGTCGAACTGCTGGTGCGCCGGCAGCCCGGCGGTGGTGAAGACCATGCGCGGCACCGGCTGGCTGCCCAGTGCGGCGGCTGCGGTCGCGTTTGTGCCCGACGGCCTGCCGCCGCCGGGGGGTATCGGACTATTCACTGAGCAATGTCCCGAACATGCCTGATTGGCGACAGATCGGCCCGCACGCTCGCGGTACGCCACCGTCTGTCTCGGCTCGCTCCGCGGTCTCTGGCGGCCCGTCTTCGCGAGCGTCTTCACACGATCGGGTGACTTCTCCCCACCGAGACCTGCTCTAGCACGCGGTCCAATATTGGCTGCAAGCATTTTCGCGGCCGTTTCCGCCGCGATCATTCACCCGCATCGGAAGCCGCGCGCGGTTGCGGGCCGCGCGCGCCGGTCATGCCACCGTCGCGCCGATACGCGCGACGAAGCGCGTCTGCGGGCGGGACCGATCGACGGCCAAGGCCCCGCCCCGCGCATGGACCAGGCCATGGACGATGACCATGCCGAGCCCCTCGCCGCCGAGCGGGTCGTGGTCGGCGGGCAGGTCGGTCCCTTCATCCTCGACCGACACTTCCAATTGCCGGTCCACGGTGCGGACGGTGACGGTGACCGTGCCCTCGCCGTGCTTGATCGCATTGACCACCAGTTCCAGCACGATCAGCCCGATGGCCTGGGCATCCGCCGCCGGCCAGCGGACATCGCCGGCGCACAGCACGACGCGCCGGCCGCCGAGCGCGGGACCGAAGGATTCGTTCTGCGCGTCGATGATCTTGCCGAGGTAGACCGCGAGCACGACGTCGACGCCCGCCCCCGCCGTGTAGAGGTGCCGGTGCATCTCGGCGATGGCGTGGACGCGGCGTGCGCTGTCGTGCAGCAGGAATTCCGCCTCCGCGTCGGTGGCCTTGCCGGCCTGGAGCGACAGCATCGACTGCACCATCTGCAGGCTGTTGCTCACCCGGTGATGGGCTTCCTTGACCAGAAGGTCCTTCTCCGCGACCAGCATCCGCATCTCGAGCTGCGCCATGATCTGCCGCGCCAGGGCACGCAGCGCGAAGGCCTGGTGTTCGGACAGCCCCTGCGGCCGCGCCTGGTAGTCGAGCACGCACATCGTGCCGAGCGGCAGGCCCGCGGCGGTCTCCAGGATCGCGCCGCCATAGAAGCGCAGCCGCGGCTCGCCGGTGACCAGCGGGTTCGCGTCGAAGCGCCGGTCCTGGGTCAGGTCGGGCACCACGAAGACGTCGGGCTGCAGGATGGCATGCGCGCAGATGGAGACGTCGAGCGGCGTCTCGCGCAGGCCCAGGCCGATCTCCGCGGCGAACCACTGGCGGTGTTCGTCGATGAAGTTCACCACCGCCACGGGGGCGTTGCAGATCTGCGCGGCGATCTTCACGAAGTCGTCGAAGAAGGCGTCCGAATCCAGGATGCCGTATCGGCGCAACGCGGCCAGACGATCCTGCTCGCGCCAGGTCATGGCGATGGCATCCGGGCGATGCGGGTGGTTCATGAGCCGAGACAGTGCTGGCGCCGCCGCACGAACGCAAGCCTGCGCGCGGCCGCAAGGGGTCAGCGCCGCACGCCCAGCGTGACTTCCCGGTGCCAGATGTAGAGCCCTGCGCCGACCAGCACCGCGATCCCCGCGAAATCCCATCCATCCGGCAGTTCCGCCCAGATGAAGGCCCCGAGCGCCGTGGTCCACACGATCCCGGCATATTCGAAGGGGGCGAGCAGCGTGGTCTCGCCCGACCGATAGGCATCCGTCATCAGCACCTGCGCCAGCGCCGAGACCAGGCCGATCCCCGCCAGCAGCGCCCATTGCCAGGCATTGGGCCAGACCCAGACCGGGATGGATGCGATGCCCGCCAGCACAGCCGACCCGACGGCAAACCAGAAAACGATGGCGACGGCGCTCTCACCGGCCTCGCCCATGCGCCGGATGGTGATCATCGCCAGCGCCCAGCCGACCGAACCGAGCAGGCAGAGCGTGACCGCGAGGCCCTCCCCGCGCATGCCCTCGCCGCCCGGGCGCACCATCAGCAGCACGCCGAGGAAGCCGACCAGCACCGCCATGCCGCGCCGCCAGCCGACGCGCTCGCCCAGCAACGGCACCGACAGAACGGTCAGGAACAGCGGCATGGTGAAACCCAGCGCCGTGACCGTGGTCAGCGGCAGGTGCACATAGCCGTAGAAGGCGCCGACCATGCCCATCATGCCGAACACGGTGCGCGCGGCGTGGCTCATGGGGTTGCGGGTCCGCAGCGCGGCCCAGCCGCCGGCCGCCAGCACCACAGGCAGCAGGGCCGGGATGGCGAACAGGTTGCGGAACAGGATGACCTCCGCGACCGGGATGGCATTGCCGATCGCCTTGGCGCAGGCGGCCGAGAGCGCGAAGGTGAAGGTCGCGATGACCACCAGGATGATGCCCCTGCGGCGGGCGCGCGCGAGGGCGGCCGGGTCCGGGGGTGCAGGGGATTCGGGGGTCATGGACGGTTCCAGGCACCAAGGGTAGTTTCCGCGGCGCATGAACGCCAGACCGCCCAAGGCGAAACCCATTCCCGCGCATCCCGGATTGACCGTGCTGTCGGACGAGGTCGCCTATGATGGCCGCTACCCGGTGCAGCGAATCCAGTTTCGCCAGACCCGGTTCGACGGCACCGGGGGCGGGCTGCTGACCTGGGAGCTGCAGCGCCGCGGCGGCGCGGTGGCGGTGCTGCCCTGGGACCCCTGGGCCGACCGCGTCGCGCTGATCGAACAGTTCCGCCTGCCCGCACTCGCCGCCGGCTTCGCGCCGGTCATGCTGGAAGCCCCCGCCGGGCTGCTGGAGGACAGCGAGGACCCCGAGGATGCGGCGCGCCGCGAATTGGCCGAGGAAACCGGCCTGGTCGCCGACCGCATGCTGCGGATGGGCCGCTACATCCTCAACCAGGGCGCCAGCGACGAGCACATCACGCTGTTCCTCGCCCGCACGCACCTGCCCGCGCCGGGCATCGCCGGCACGCACGGCCTGCATGCCGAGCACGAGGACATCCGCGTGCTGGTGGTCGATGCCGTGGAGGCCATCGCGATGCTGGACGACAACCGCATGTGCAATGCCACCGGCGCGCTGTGCCTGTCCGGCTTCGCGCGCCGGCGTGCCGCACTTCTCAACGACTGGACCGCCTGATGCCGACCGAATTGCTGTATCGCGACGATGGCTATGCACGCGAGATCACCGCGCGCGTCGTCGCCGCCTCGCCCGAGGGCGTGGTGCTGGACCGCACGAATTTTTATGCCCGCGCCGGCGGCCAGCCGGGCGATGCCGGCATGCTGCGATGGGATGGCGGCGAATGCGCCATCGCCGAGGCCGTGAAAGGCCCCGACGACACGGTGCTGCATGGGACGGCCCCCGGCGCCACGCTGCCTGCGCCCGGCACCGAAGTGACCGCGGTGCTCGACTGGGGCCGCCGGCACCGCTTCATGCGCCTGCACACCAGCATGCACCTGCTATGCAGCCTGATCCCCGGCGCCGGCGTGACTGGCGGGCAGATCGCGGTCGAGAAGGCGCGGCTCGATTTCGACCTGCCGGAACCGCCGACCAAGGAGACGCTGACCGAAGCACTCAATGCGCTGGTCGCGGCCGACCACGCGGTGACCGACACCTGGATCACCGAGGCGGAGCTGGATGCCAATCCGTCGCTGGTCCGCACGCTGTCGGTGCAGCCGCCGCGCGGGTCGGGGCGCATCCGCCTGGTGCGGATCGGCGATGCGGCCGCGCCGGTCGATTTGCAGCCCTGCGGCGGCACGCATGTCCGCAGCACGGGCGAGATCGGCCGCGTCGAAGTCGCGAAGATCGAGAACAAGGGCAAGGCCAACCGGCGCGTGACGCTGGTGCTGGTGGGGGAGTGACGCGCATGGACATGCTGGTGACGACGGAATGGCTGGCGGGGGAACTCGGCAAGCCGGATTTGGTCGTGTTCGACTGCTCGACCTTCCTGCCCAACGAGGCCGGCAACAAGCACGATGCCTTCCGCGCGGCGCGGATCCCGGGCGCGCGGCTGTTCGACATCGACAAGATCGCCGATGACGAGACCGACCTGCCGCACATGGTGCCCACGCCCGCGAAATTCGCGCGGATGGTCAGCGCGCTGGGGGTGTCGAACGACACGCGGGTGGTGTTCTACGACCAGCACGGGCTGCGCGGCTCTCCGCGCGGGTGGTGGATGATGCGGCTGTTCGGCCACGACAAGGTTGCCGTGCTGGATGGCGGGCTGCCAGCCTGGGTCAAGGACGGCCGCGCGGTCGAGACCGGCGAGGCCCCTGCCCCGGCGCCGGCGACGTTCGTTCCCGATTTCCGCGCCGCCATGCTGGCGGGCATTGGCGACGTGAAGCGCATCACCGTCGATGGCTCTGCGCTGGTGATCGACGCCCGCGCCAAGGGGCGCTTCGACGGCACGGCGGCGGAACCGCGCGCCGGGCTGCCGTCCGGCCACATGCCGGGTGCTGCGAACGTGCCGGTCAGCGAGATGGTCGGCCCCGATGGCCGCTCGAAGGACCCCGCCACGCTGCGCGCCATCTTCGCCGCGGCGGGGGCGACGGGCGGCAAGCCTGTCGTGACCTCCTGCGGGTCGGGTGTCACCGCCTGCGGCCTGGCCTTCGGCATGGTGCGCGCCGGGCTGCCCGAACCGGCTGTCTATGACGGCTCCTGGACCGAATGGGCGTCGCGCCCGGAAACCATCAAGCAGAAGAGCGCCTGACCATGCCCGACGATCACGCCCCCAAGGCGACCCAAGGCTTCGCCACCCGCATGTCGCATGCCGGGCGCGCCGGCACGCGCGCGCATGGCTTCGTGAACCCGGCGGTGCATCGCGGGTCGACCGTGCTGATGCCCTCCGCCCAGGCGCGGCGGGACTTCAGCAAGGACCGCTTCAACCGGGTGATGACCTACGGCACCGCGGGCGGGCCGACGCACTACGCGCTGGAAGACGTGATCTGCGAGATCGAGGGCGGCACACGCTGCGTGCTGGTCGGCACCGGCCTGGCTGCCGTGACGGTGCCGCTGATGGCCTATCTCAAGACCGGCGACCACCTGCTGCTGCCCGACAGCTGCTACGGCCCGGCGCGCAACATCGCCAATGGCCTGCTCGCGCAATACGGCATCGCGACGACCTACTACGACCCGGTGATCGGCGAGGCCGAGATCGCCGCGCTGATCCAGCCCAACACCAAGGTGGTCTATACCGAGAGCCCGGGCTCCCACACCTTCGAGGTGCAGGATGTGCCGGCCATCGCCCGCGCCGCGCATGCGCGCGGCTGCACGGTGATGATGGACAACACCTGGGGCATCCACAATTTCATGCCCTTCGAACATGGCGTGGATGTCTCGATCCAGGCGCTGACCAAATATGTCGGCGGGCATTCCGACGTGCTGCTCGGGTCGATCACGACGAACACCGAGGAAGACTACCTCAAGGTCCGCACCGCGGCCGGGCAGATGGGGCATTTCGCCGCGCCTGATGATTGCTGGCTGGCGCTGCGCGGTGCGCGCACCATGCCGGTGCGCCTCAAGCACCAGGAGCAGAGCGGGCTGGACGTCGCGCGTTGGTTCGAGAGCCGGCCGGAAGTGCAGCGCGTGCTGCATCCGGGCCTGCCCTCCCATCCCCAGCATGCGCTGTTCGCGCGCGACTTCCGCGGGTCGTGCTCGCTGTTCGGCGTGGTGCTGCAGCCGACCTATACCGAGGCCGACCTGTTCCGCCTGATCGACAGCCTGAAGCTGTTCGGCATCGGCGCGTCCTGGGGCGGGTATGAGAGCCTCGCCCTGCCCACCACCGGCTTCATCACCCGCACCGCGACCAGCGACGACCTGGGTGGCCAGACGATGCGGATCCATATCGGGCTCGAGGATGTCGCGGACCTGATCGCCGACCTCGAACAGGGCATGGCGACGCTGCCGGGCTGACAGCGTCGCCGCGCGGCGCGCGCCCCTACTGGGTGCGCGTCGTGGTGCTGCTGCGCTGCTGCTGGCCCTGCTGCACGCCGCGCTGATAGGCGGCGTTGAGCTGCGCCTGGCGGCGTTCGGCGGCCTGGCGTTCGGCGATCTCGTGCTGGTTCCACAAATAGCCGCCGACCACGCCGACACCGGCGCCGATCAGCGCGCCAACGCCGGCGCTGGCAGTAAACGAGCCGATCGCCGCACCGGCCAGCGCGCCGCCGGCGCCGCCCAGCAGCACGTCGCGCCCGCCGGCCGTCATCTGGTCGTTGCCCGCGCAGCCGCTGAGGCCGAATGCGAGCGCCGCGACGGGAAGAATGGTGAACCTGGTCATTTGCGCCCTCCGTCTCAGCGTGCGGCCGGCCGGCGGGCGGGTGCCGCCGGGCAGGGATAGGTGGCGATGAACCAGCGGGCCAGGCCGTCCACGGCCAGTTCGCCCGAGGCCTGCGGGTTGGCGCGCGCCCAGGCGGCGAAGGCGGCCGCGGCCTGCTCGCCGGTCGGTGCCGGGTCGGGCACGCAGAACAGCGGGCGATGGCGCGTGCCCGGCTGCGTCATGGCCGCGTGGTACTGCGCGAAGCCGCCGATGAAGCCGCGGCACAGCCCGCTGGCATGCGGGAAGGACCGATCGGTGGCGGGCACGGCGCAGAGCGTGGCGAGCTCGCCCACCGTTGCCGTGTTGGACCCGCGCGCGGGCGCCTGCGCGGCGGCCGGCGCGGCGGCGAGCAAGGCTGCCGCGAGGGTTAGGGGAAGTCGCATCCGGGCTGGTCTCCTCCTGCGCTGGCGCGTGCTGCGCCATGCGACGGGGATCGCTGCGACTCGCCCGCCGGTCGACAGCATCGGCAGCGGCGTGGCGGCCCGCAAGCGGCGCCGTCGGCCGTCTGTATCCTAATCCGGCAAGTGTCGTGGTCGATGCGCGCGACCGGCTGCCAGCCCGTCGGGGTGGCACGCCATGCGCGCCGCCGCCGGGCCGCCATGCCGAGGTGGCCGGCCCGGGGATGCGGCTCGGAATGCGCCGCGCGGCGCATTCCGAGCCTGGATCAGCGGCGGCCGCGCTCGATCAGGTTGCCGCTGACGCCACCGACGCCAGCGCCGATCAGCGCGCCCATGCCGGCATTGCCGGACAGCGACCCGATCGCCGCACCGCCCAGCGCGCCGACCCCGGCGCCCGTGGCGGTGGCCCGCTGCGAGTCGTTCATGCCACCGCAGGCGGACAGGCCAAGGCCCGCCACCATCAACGCGGCAAGGCGGAGATGCTTCATCCTGGTCATCATGTGCTCCTCCCGATCAGCGCCGGCGCGCCGCGGCCGGCGGCGGGCAGGCATAGGTGGCGGCGGCGAAGCGCAGCACGCCCTCGGCCGCGCGCGTCCCGGCCTGCTGCGGGTTGGCGGCCGCCCAGGACACGAAGCGCGCCGAGATCTGTTCCATCGTCGGCGAGGGATCCGGCAGGCAGAAGACCGGCCGCGCCGCCTGCCGTCCGGTCGTATAGATCGCGTGGGTCTGGCCCACCGCCACCATCACGCCGTAGCAGACCGAGCGCGAGGCGAGCGCATTGGCGTCGCCCGGCGCGGGGCCGCAGGCGCGGGCGAGTTCGCCGGTGGTGAAGGCGGTCGGCGCCGGCTGGCCCTGCGCGGCGGCCGGCTGGACAGCAAGCGCGCAGCCGGCGACGGCGAGGGCGAGCCCCCCCCGGCGCAGCGCGCGGATCGGGTTCAGGGAAAGCATGGCTGCTGTCGTCCTCCTTGCCCGGGCCGGAATGGCCCCTGGTCGTTCTGGGCGTCGGCGGCGTTGTCGAGTCGCCGCCACGGGCAACAATGGCACATCACGCGGCGTGCGAACGATGCCCGCGCAGGCGCGGCGGGATGATGTCCGCAGCCGCGGGACGCACGGCCAACCCTTCAGGCGGCGGTGCAGCGCGCGCAGGTGCCCTCGACCTCGACCGTCGCCGCGGAGAGCGTGAAGCCGGCGCCGCGCGCGGCCGATTCGATGGCGTGGGAGACCGCGTGGTCGGCGATCTCCGCGGTGGCGCCGCAGGTCCGGCAGATCAGGAACTGGTGCGGGTGCGCGTGGTCGTGTCCGCGGCCATGGGCGGTATCGGTGCAGCCGATGAAGGCGTTCAGCCGCTCGACCTTGTGGATGAGGCCGTGTTCGAGCAGGAAATCCAGCGCGCGATAGACCGTGGGCGGAGCCGCCCCCGGGCGGGCCGGCTTGAGGCGGTCGAGCAGCGCATAGGCGCCGACCGGTGCTTCCGCCTGCAGTACCAGGTCCAGCACCTGGCGACGCAGCGGCGTGAGCTGCGCGCCGCGGCGCAGGCAGGCCTGTTCCGCGTCCTTCAATGCGCGTTCGCGCCCTGCTGCGTCCGGCATGGGTGATCTCGCCTCCGGTCCCGGTTATACCGTATCATTTGGTGATGACGACGCCCGACGCCACCGCCCGCTTCCTCGCCGTGCTGCGCTTCGACGCCGCCGGCCTGCTGCCCTGCATCGCACAACAGCACGACAGCGGCGAGGTGCTGATGATGGCCTGGATGAATGCCGAGGCGGTGGCCGAGACGCTCGCCACCGGGAGGGTGTGCTATTTCTCGCGTTCGCGCGGCGGGCTGTGGCGCAAGGGCGAGAGCTCGGGCCAGGTGCAGCGGCTGGTCGACCTGCGGATCGATTGCGACGGGGATACGCTGCTGGCGCTGGTCGACCAGACCGGCGTCGCCTGCCACACCGGGCGGCGCAACTGCTTCTTCCGCGCCATCCGCGACGATGCGATCGCCGAGATCGCGGCGCCGCTGGTGGACCCGAAGGCGCTGTACGGCGGCTGACGCCGCGTGCGGGCGCGACGGGTGGCCGCGGGCCGGCGATCCCCCGACGCGTGCAGCGCGAGCGCAGCCCACCCGACATGATGGTGCTGCAAGGATCCGCATCGACCGCAAGTCACGGATGGTCGGGAGGCACTGCAACCTGCCGCCAGCTACGGTTGCCGGCACGCCCGCCTGCCCTGCCCTGACTAGGCAGAAAAAAGCGACATCCGCCGGGCCATGATCATTGCACGGCTACCATTTCCTCACGGTGGTGCGTTACGCTGCGATCACCTTCCGGAGGTTCGAATGAACGCTGCCAGCGTCACCCGTGTTCTGTGTGTTCTGGCGGGTGTCTTGCTGGGCGGGGTTCTGTCGGTCGCGCCCGCCTTCGCGCAGCAGGCCTCCCGCACACCCTTCCGCGACTGCGAGGACTGCCCCGAGATGGTCCGCCTGCCCGGCGGCACCTTCACCATGGGCGTGCCCGTCATCGAGGAAGAACGCGAGGGCGTGCCGGCTGATGTGCGCGGGCGGTCCTCGCCGCAGCTGCGCGTGGTGATCCCGGGCGGGCTCGCGATGGGCCAGCGCGCCGTCTCGCGCGGGGAATTCGCCGCCTATGTGGCCGAGACCGGCTTCGAGCCCGGCACCGGCTGCTGGACCTTCGTCAACAATGGCGCGACCTATGAATACATCGAGCGGCCGGGGCTGACCTGGCGCGACCCCGGCTTCCCGCAGGAAGACAACCATCCCGTGGTCTGCGTGAGCTGGGACGACGCCAACAACTACACCACTTGGCTGACCCGCAAGGCGGGCCATCACTACCGCCTGCCGAGCGAGGCCGAATGGGAATACGCCGCGCGCGCGGGCACCGCGACGGCGCGCTTCTGGGGCGACAGCGCCACCATCGCCTGCCAGTTCGCCAATGTCGCGGATCTGAGCCTGGCCAATACGCTCAACCTCGACCGCCGCCCGGCCTTCACCTTCCGCTGCACCGACAACCACGTCTTCACCGCGCCGGGCGGCAGCTTCCGGTCCAATGCCTTCGGGCTCTACGACATGCTGGGCAATGTCTGGCAATGGGCGCAGGACTGCCTGAACCCCTCGCTGGAAGGCCAGCCGCAGAACGGCACGGCGCGGCTGACGGGCGATTGCTCGACGCGGGCGATGCGCGGCGGGTCCTGGAGCCACCTGCCGTGGTATGTGCGCGCCGGCAACCGCGTGCGCGGGGGTGCTGCCGACCGCTTTTCCTTCGCCGGCTTCCGGGTGGTGCGCGACAGGTAGCCGCGCCCCCTTCCCCGCCGCCGCCCGCGCCCCTAATCATCGCGCCATGGCCGAGACCGGACTTCGCTTCGAGACGCTTGAAGGCGACAGGCTGCGCGCCTGGCTGCCGCGCCTGTCGGGGCTGCGCGTCACGGTGTTCCGCGAATGGCCATATCTGTACGAGGGCGATGCCGGCTACGAGGAACGCTACATCGCCACCTATGCCGGCAGCCCGGGGGCGGCGATGATCGCCGCGCTGGATGGCGATACGCCGGTCGGCTGCGCCACCTGCCAGCCCATGACCCAGGCCGAGGGCGTGGTGCGCGACGCCTTCGCCCGCCTGGACCCGGCGCGCTGGTGCTATTTCGGCGAGAGTGTCCTGTTGCGCGAATACCGCGGCCGCGGTGCCGGCGTTCGGTTCTTCGACTTGCGCGAGGCGCATGCGCGCCGGCTCGGGCTTGCCGCGGCGGCGTTCTGCGCGGTGACGCGCAACGAGAACGATCCGCGCCGACCGCGCGACCACGTCCCGCTCGATGCCTTCTGGCGCAAGCGCGGCTTCGTGCCGCGGCCGGAGGTCTCGCTGGTCTTCGACTGGAAGGAAGTGGGCGACGACCGCAAGACGCCCCATGCGCTTGGCTTCTGGGTGAAGGACCCGCTGTGAGCGCGCCGCTGCGCCTCGGCCTGCTGCAATACGGGGTGGGACGGCCGGCGTCGATCGCGGAATTCGCGCGGGCGCTGGAGGCGCGGCTGGAACACGGGCGCGCGGGTGCGGATCTGCTGGTGCTGCCGGAATATGCCTGCGTGGAACTGGGTGCGGCGCTGGCCGGCGGCGATGCAGTGGACGAGGCGCGCGAACTCGCCGCCATGGTCGATGCCGCGCCGGCCATCCTGGCCACGATGCGCCAGGCAGCGCTGCGGCTGGGCGTGTGGCTGCTGCCCGGCACGCTGCCGATGCGCGCGCCCGATGGCGCGGTGGTGAACCGCGCGCCGCTGATCGCGCCCGACGGGCGCACGGCCTTCCAGGACAAGCGCGCCATGACGCGCTTCGAGACGGAACGCTGGGGCGTGACGCGCGGCGCCGACCCGGCAGTGTTCGACACGCCCTGGGGGCGGATCGGGATTTCCATCTGCTACGACATCGAATTCCCCAAGCATGTGCGCGCGCAGGTGGAGGCCGGCGCCTGGGTGGTGCTGGCGCCGTCCTGCACGGATACGCTGCGTGGCTTCAACCGCGTGGCCATCGGCGCCGCGGCGCGGGCGATGGAGAACCAGTGCTACGTCGCCATCACGCCGACGGTCGGCGAGGCGCCGTGGTCCGCCGCGTTGGATGTGAATCGCGGCCACGCGGCGGTGTTCGGGCCGGTCGATCGCGGCTTCCCGGAGGACGGCGTGCTGGCGCGCGGAACGCCGGATGCCGAGCAATGGGTGTTCTGCGAACTCGACCCCGCGCGCATCGAGCGCGTGCGCGAGGACGGCCAGGTGCTCAACCATCGCGACTGGCCGCGCGCGCCCTTCTCGCGCCCCGAACCGGCGGTGTTTGCATGACGCTTGTCTATGTCGTGGCGGGCGAGGCGTCGGGCGATGTGCTGGGCGCGCGGCTGGTGGCGGCGTTGCGCGCGCGCCGGCCCGACCTCGACTTCGCCGGCATCGGCGGGCCGCGCATGGCCGAACAGGGCGTGGACAGCCTGCTCGACTATCGCGAACTCGCGCTGATGGGGCTGCTGGAAGTGCTGCCCAAGATCTTCCGGCTGAAGCGGCTGCTGGCCGATGCGGCGGCCGATGTCGCGACGCGCCGCCCGGCTGTGATCGTCACCATCGACAGCCCCGGCTTCACGCTGCGCCTGGCGGAGATGGTGCGCCCGATCGGCCAGCCCATCGTGCATTACGTGGCGCCGCAGGTCTGGGCCTGGCGGCCGGGGCGCGTGTTCAAGCTGAAGCGCAAGGTGGACCGTATCCTGTGCCTGCTGCCCTTCGAGCCGATCTTCTTCGAGGCCGCCGGCATCCCGGTGACCTTCGTCGGGCATCCGGTGCTGGAGAGCGGCGCCGATGCCGGCGACGCCGCGCGCTTCCACGCCATGCACGCGCTGGCGGAGCACGAGCGCCCCATCATCGTCATGCCCGGCAGCCGGCGGATGGAGGTGACGCGCCTGCTGCCGGTGTTCGGCGCGGCGCTGCGGATCGCGGAACAGCGGCTGCCGGGGCTGCGCCCGGTGCTGCCGGTGGCACCCATCGTGGCCGATGCGGTGCGCGCCGCCGCCGCCGACTGGCCCGCCGCGCCGATCCTGCTGGATGGCAACGACGCCAAGCACGATGCCTTCGCGGCCGTGGCGCAGTCCGGCGGGGCGGGGCTGATCAAGTCCGGCACGTCGTCGCTGGAGATGGCGGTGGCCGGCATCCCGCATGTGGTGGGGTATCGGGTGAATGCGCTGACCGCGGCAATCGTGCGGCGGCTGGTGAAGGTGCCGCATGCCTCGCTGGTGAACCTGCTGGCGGAGCGCGAAGTGGTGCCCGAACGCATCCAGGAGGCCTGCACGCCCGAAGCACTGGCCGAGGCGCTGCTGCGCCCCATGCTGGACCCGGCGGTCGCGGCCGCGCAGCGCGCCGGCTTCGCGGAGGCGCTGGCGCATCTGCGCGCGCCGGAGGGGCTGCCCTCCGACGCGGCGGCCGAGGCGGTGCTGGCGGCGCTGGGTTAGATCGGGTCGCGCACCAGCAGCGCGGTCGAGCCATGGCTGCCACCGTCACCGCGGTAAACCTTGTGGTCGGTCACCAGCCGCATGCTGATGCCGGCCTTGTGCAGCGAATCCTGCATGCGCGAGCCGTATTCGCCCGTGGCCCGGGCCATGGGGCGTCCTCGTCCGGCTCGTGAATCTGTGCGGCTTTCGCACCAGACTACGCCATCGTGGTGGCAGGCACAGGGGGAGCCGAGGCACAGCATGACCGACCCGAGTTTCGCCATCACGCCGGCGCAATTCCGCGAACGCCGGCTCGCCCTGGGACTGACCACCCTCGAAGTCGCCGAGCGGGCGCGGATCGGCCCGCGGGACCTGCTGCGCTTCGAGGAGGATGGCGGCGCGCTGAACCAGGCGCAGCGCGAAGCCCTGTTCGACGCGCTGATGCAGGCGGAACCGCCGCCGCCGCCGCGCCCCAGGGCGTTGCTTGATTTCGGCCTGCCCGGCACGATTGCCTTCTTCGTGGTCGGTGCCTTCCCGTTGATCGCGGCGCTTGCGAGCCTGGGGCCGGCGGTGCGGATCCTCGGCGCCGATGTGGTGGATGCGGAGGTCGTGCGGCTCGAACCCGGCACCGCGGAATCGCGCGACGCCATGGACCGGAGCATCACCATCCCGACCGTCGCGCCGGTGCTGCGCTTCTTCAGCCCGGACGGCACGGGCGAGGTCACCATCACCCTGCGTCCCGTCTCCGAGGATCTGAACCGGCTCGGCGAGGGCGACCGCCTGCGCCTGTTCGTCCCGCCAGGTCGGCCGCAGGAGGCGGAGCGGTGGTTCCTGGATGCCCTGCTGCGGCCGCTCATGCTGGTGCTGATGGCGCTGCCGCTACTGGTCTGCGGGTGGATCTCGCTCCGCCATTGGCGGCGCCGGCGGGCGGCTTGATGCGCGTCAGCCCTCGCTGCGGCGGCGCAATGCGCGGTCGGCCATCAGCAGCAGCGTGGTGAAGAACACCAGCAGCACCGCGACAGCCGCCATGGCGGGGTCGAGGTTCTCGTTGATGCCATCCCAGATGCGCCGCGGCAGGGTGAAGACATCGCGCGAGGCGATGAACAGCACCATCACCAGCTCGTCCCAGGAATGGATGAAGGCGAAGATCGCGCCCGAGAAGATGCCCGGCATGATGCGCGGCAGGATCACCCAGCGCAGCGTCTGCGACAGCGAGGCGCCCATGCCGCGCGCCGCCTGCTCCAGCCGCGGGTCGAAGGCCGCGAGCGCGGTCGAGACGGTGATGACAACATACGGAATGCCGGTCACGCCATGCGCGATCACCACGCCGGCGAAGCGGTCCAGCAGCCCGAGCGGCCCGAAGTAGCGATACAGCCCGATGGCATAGACGATGGACGGGATGATCAGCGGCAGCAGCATCAGCACGCGCACCAGGTCGGTCGCGCGACGCGAGATGCGCCAGCAGCCGATGGCGCACAGCGTGCCGGCCACCACCGACAGGATGGTGGCGGCGACGGCGATGGTGAAGGACTGCCAGATCGACCCGAGCCATTCCGGCGAAGCCAGCACGGTGCGGAAATGCTGGAACGAGATGCCGTCCTGCGGCAGCGACAGGTAGCGCTGGTCGGTCAGCGCCACCGGCAGGATGATGAGGATCGGCAGCACGAGATACAGCGCCGTGGCCCAGGCGAGGCCGCGCGCCGCCGGCCCGGGGGGGTGGATGCCGTCCATCGCTCTACGCCCCCGAACCGAAGATGCGCCGCAGATCCACGAGGCGCGCGAAGACCACCAGCGTGAGGATGATGGTCAGGATCAGCACCGTCGCCATCATGGTGCCGAGCCCCCAGCGGATCAGGTCGAGGATCTGCAGGCTGATCCATTCCGCGACCATCAGCGTCTTGCCGCCGCCGAGGATGGCGGGCGTGATGTAGAAGCCCAGCGAGAAGATGAAGACCAGCACGCAGGCCGCGAGGATCCCCGGCTTGGACAGCGGCAGGAAGACCTGTCGGAACACCTGGCCGCGCGTCGCACCCAAGCCACGCGCGGCGGCGAGCAGGCGCGGGTCGATCTCGCGCATGCTGGCCAGCATCGGCAGCACGGCAAAGGGCACCATGTAGTGGACCATGCCGACGATGATGCCGAATTCGTTCCACACCAGCGGCAGCGGTTCGCTGATGACGCCGGCGTTCATCAGCGTGTTGTTCACGAGGCCCTGGCGGCGCAGCAGCGTGACCCAGGCGAAGGCGCGCACCAGCACGGAAATCCACAGCGGCACCAGCACCGCCAGGATCCACCAGCCCTTGGCGCGCGGGGACGCGAGCGTGATGGCATAGGCGATGCCATATCCCAGCAGCAGCGCCAGCACGGTGGTGATGAGGCAGATCCGCAGCGTGGTCAGCATCACGCGCTGCACGGATTCCGACGTCAGGATGCGTTCGTAGTTGCCCAGGCCCGGTTCGGGCTCGGTCACGCTGATCGCCAGCACCTGCACGATCGGGCCGATGTAGAAGACGAGCAGCAGCAGAAGTGCGGGCAGGATCAGCAGCCACCAGCCGATGCCCGGACGCCCGGCGGCGGTCATGGGGCGTCGTCCTCGACCGGCACGGCGGCGTCGGCGGACCAGCCGAGGCGGATGGGCAGGCCCTCGGCGGGGGCGAAGGCAGCCTGCCAGGCGGGCAGCACGGCGCGGATTTCGCCAAGGGACGGCGTGGCAACCCGCAGCGCGAAACCGGCGCCGAGGTAGGACCAGGCGAGAATGCGGCCCTCGACCATGTTCTCGGCGCTGGCGCCCTCGGCCAGCAGCGTGATCTTCTCCGGGCGCAGGGAGAGCAGGCGGCGCGTGCCGTCCTGCGCGCCCGCGCCGCGCACGGCGATCCGCTCCGCTCCCGCGGCCAGGGTGAAGCCCGCGGCATCCGACGCCGTCACGTCGCCTTCGATGAAGTTCGACTTGCCCAGGAAGTCGGCGACGAAGCGCGTGCGCGGCGCTTCGTACAGCGCGGCGGGCGCGCCCGACTGGATCAGCTTGCCGTGGTTGAGGATGGCGATGCGGTCGGACAGCGACAGCGCCTCCTCCTGGTCATGCGTGACGTTGATGAAGGTGCGCCCGACGCGGCGATGCAGCGCCTTCAGTTCTTCCTGCAATTCGGCGCGCAGCTTCTTGTCCAGCGCCGACAGCGGTTCATCCAGCAACAACAGGCTGGGGTCAAACACCAGCGCCCGGGCCAACGCGACGCGCTGCTGTTGCCCGCCCGAGAGCTGCTTCGGCAGCCGGTCGGCGAATTGCGCGAGCTGCACCAGGTCCAGCGCCGCGCGCACCTTCGCGTCGCGATCGGCGCGCGACAGGCCGCGCACGCGCAGCGGGAAGGCGACGTTCTCCGCAACCGTCATGTGCGGGAACAGAGCATAGCCCTGGAAGACCATGCCGAAGTTGCGCTTCTCGGGCGGCAGCGGCGTGATGTCGCGCCCATCCAGCAGGATGGCGCCCGCGCTGGGTGCCACGAACCCCGCCACCGCCATCAGGATGGTGGTCTTGCCCGATCCCGATGGGCCGAGCAGCGTCAGGAATTCTCCCTGCGCGACCTCCAGCGAGACATCATCCACCGCGGTGAAGGTCCCGTAGCGCTTGGTTAGCCCGCGCAGCGCCAGCGCATGCCCGGCGGCACTCACGATGCGTAGTCCGGCTGCTCGCGATCCAGCTTGCGGCGCAGCGCCTGCCAGGGCAGCCAGCCCTTGGTGGGGCCGGTGCCGAACTGGTCGCGCGCGCGGCGCACCACGGGCGCCGGCGGCACCGCCAGCGGCACGCCAGAGGATTGCGCGGCCAGCTGGATGCGACAGGCCTGCTCCAGGTAGTACATCCAGTAGAAGGCCTCGGCCACGGTATTGCCGACCGTCAGCAGCCCGTGGTGGCGCAGGATCATGCAGGGGCGATCGCCCATGTCCTGCACCAGCCGGTCGCGTTCGGACAGGTTGTCGTCATCGGCGATGCCCTCGTAGTCGTGCAGCGCGACGCGGCCGTCGAATTCCATGCTGATCTGGTTGAGCGGCAGCAGCGCGCCGGTCTGCGCCGCCACCGCCATGCCGGCCAGCGTATGCGTGTGCATGACGCACATCGCATCGCCGCGCGCGCGATGCAGCGCGGAATGGATGACGAAGCCGGCCGGGTTCACCGGCCAGTCGGTGGGTTGCGCGGGTTCGCCATCGGCATCCACCACCACGAGGCTGCTCGCGGTGATCTCCTCGAACAGCAGGCCATACGGATTGACCAGGAAGCGATGCCCCTCCCCCGGCAGCCGCGCCGAGAGATGCGTGAAGACCAGGTCGGTCATGCCGAAATGCGCCACCAGGCGATAGGCGGCGGCAAGGTCCTCGCGCACCTCCTGCTCGGTCTGGATGCGGGTCGGGTCCGGCTTCACCGGCGGGGGCGGCAGGGGCATCAGTAGCCTCGCTCGGGGTCGTAGACGTTGGGCAGGGGTTCGCCGCGTTCGTAGCGCGAGATGCAGTCGGCGACGTAACGTGCGCGTTCCAGCCGGCTCGGCAGCGAGCCCACATGCGGCGTCACGGTGATGCGTGGATGCGCCCAGGCGGGGCTGTCGGAGGGCAGCGGCTCGGGGTCGAAGACGTCCAGCACCGCGCCGGACAACTGGCCGCTGTCGAGCGCCGCCAGGATGTCCGGCATCACCTGCTGCACACCGCGCCCGACCTGCACCAGGCCGGCGCCGTGCGGCAGCGCCGACAGCAGCGGTGCCGCTATGATGCCACGCGTTTCATCGGTCGCCGGCAGCAGGCAGACCAAGACATCGCAGCGCGCGAGGAACGCGGGCAGCCCGGCGGCGCCGGCGAAGGTCTCCACGCCCGGCACGTCCTTGGCGGTGCGCGACCAGCCGACCACGGGAATGCCCAGCCCTCGCAGCATCGCTGCGCTGCGCTGGCCCATCGCGCCCAGCCCCATGATGCCGACGGTGCGCGCGGCCGCGGCGAAGGGCGGCTCGAACCAGTCCCAGGTGCTGCCCGCCTGCGCGATCACCATGCGGCGCGCATCCTTGTTCAGCGACAGCACCGCCCAGCAGACGAATTCTCCCATGCGCTGCGTGCCTTCCGGCGGCACGCAGCGCACCAGCGGCACGCCGCGCGGCAGGCCCGGATCGGCGGCGATGATATCGACCCCCGCACCCGACCCGAAGATCGCGCGCAGTTTCGGCAGGCCGGCGAGCCGCCCCGGCTCCGGGTCCCACACCAGCGCGTAGTCCACGCTGGCGGGGTCGAGCGCCGGGTCATCCCACCAGCGCAGGCTCAGCTGCGGCGCGACCTGTGCGAAGCAGGCCTGCCATTCCGGCAGGGCAGACTCGCCACCCGACTTCACGACCAGGATCACGCCGATGCCCGCCTTTTGCTGCGCCGCAGCAAGACTGCCCTCAGCCGGTCACCATGTCGATATAGTCGGCGTTCACGCGCGCGTAGTTCTCGCCCCACCAGCGGCCGTTCTGCGCGACCTGGACGCGCGCATTGGCCGGTTCGGTCGGGTTGAAGCGCTTGAACTCCTCGGGCACCAGCGCGGCCGCGCGCGGATTGGTCGGGCCATTGCCGAGGAACTTCAGCAATTCCACCTGCGGTTCGGCGTTCGCCAGCATCGAGGCCAGCAGCCGCTGCGCCATCTCGCCACCCGGATTGCCGCGCGGGATGACAAAGATGCCCGGCTGCAGGATCCCTTGGTTCCAGATGAACTTGAAGCGGCCGTTGCTCTCCTGTTCGAGAACCTTGGCCCGGGTGTGCCAGATCTGCCCCATCACCGCCTCGCCGGTGCGGATGAACTGTTCGGATTCAGCACCGCCCGTCCAGAACACCAGGTTGCGGCGGATCTCGCGCACGCGGGCCAGCGAGGCGCGCACATCGAGCGGGTAGAGGTTCGCCATATCCTTGCCGAGCGACATCTGCGCGGCATCGAGCGTGCCAGCCGCATCACGGCGCAGCAGCCGCGTTCCGGGGAATTTCTGCAGGTCCCAGAAATCCGCCCAGCCGGTCGGCGCGGTGGCGAACTTGCTGCTGTCATAGACCAGCACGTTCGAGAAGGAATACGGCGCCGCGCCGTGTTCCAGCGCGAAGGTCGGGCCGAGTACGTTCTCCCGGTTGACGATGGTGTAGTCGATCCGGTTCAGCAGGTTCAGCCCGCCGAGCAGGTAGGACGACGTCGCCGAGGAATCGCACAAATCCCAGGTGACGCGCCCGCTTTCCACCATCGACCGGATGCGCCCGGCCGACGGGCCGGTGCTGTCCTGCGCCACCGTCCAGCCGGGATTGGCGGCCGCAAAGGGCGCGCCGTAGTTGTTGCCAAAGCCCTGGTTGGCGACGCCGCCCCAGTTCACCATCACCAATTGCCGTGCCGCCTGGGCCTGTGCCGCATCGCTGGTGAAGACGCCCGCGCCGAGCGCCGCCAGGCCGGCAAGCAGCGTGCGGCGATCGACCTCGCCGCGGCGGAACCTGCGGATCGCGAGGTCCACGCAATCCTGCTGGAAGCTCTGCATCATCGTCTCTCCTCAAGGTCGTGGCGGGTCGTGTCGCTTGCGCCTGGGTTGAACAGTCCCAGGGCGCAGCAGCGCCGGGCGGCACCACTTGCGGTTGCCGCCGTGCCGGCGTGAAATCTCCCGCTGAAATCTCACCATGGGCAGGCTCATCCGGCAATGACCTCCACGCAGGCGATCCTGGCACCTGGCTTCAAGACCACCCCGTGGTGGTGGGAAGCCGCCGAACCCCCCAAGCGCGACAGCGCCCTGCCCGGCGATGTCGGCGTCGTGGTGGTCGGTGGCGGCTATGCCGGGATGTCGGCGGCGCTGACCCTGCGGCGGCTCGGCCATGACGTCGCGGTGCTGGATGCGGAACGGATCGGCTGGGGGGCTTCGTCGCGCAATGGCGGCATGGTCTCGGGCGGGCTGAAGGTGGCTTCCGGCGCCCTGGAGAAGACGCACGGCGCCGCCGGTGCGAAGGCCATCGCGCAGGCGGCCGCGGCGTCCTTCCCGTTCATCGAGGAGACCATCGCGCGCGAGGCGATCGACTGCGACTACGTCCGCTGCGGCCGCTTCGTGCCGGCCTGGACGCGCAAGCACTACGACGCGCTGGCCGCGCGCGCCGACTTCATCGCCGAGGTCACCGGCCTGCCCACCGCCATGGTGCCGAAGGACCGCCAGCGCGAGGCGCTGGGCAGCGACCACTACCACGGCGGCATGGTCGCGGATGCCTCCGGCAGCCTGCATCCGGGCAAGTATGCCCGCGGCCTCGCCGATGCAGCCGATCGTGCCGGCGCACGGCTGGTCGATGGCGTGCGCGTCAACGGGATCAAGCGGGACGGAACGGGCTTCAAGCTGGCGACCGACCGCGGGCCGCTGCGTGCCGGCGCCGTGCTGGTCGCGACCAACGGCTATTCGCGCGACGAGAAGGGTCGCTCCGCCATGCCCTGGCTGGCGCGGCGGATGATCCCGGTAGGCTCCTACATCATCGCAACCGAGGAATTGCCGCACTATGCCATCGATGCGCTGTTTCCCGGCCGGCGCATGATCAGCGACACCAGGCGGGTGCTGAACTACTTCCGCCCCTCGCCCTACGGCAACCGCATCCTGTGGGGCGGGCGCGCGAGCTTCGGACCCGTGTCGCCCGAGGCGGCGGCGCCGGTGCTGCACGGCTACATGACCGCGGTCTTCCCCGAGCTGAAGGATGTGCAGGTCACCCATGCCTGGACCGGCAATGTCGCCTTCACGGCGGATTTCCTGCCGCATATCGGCGTGCAGGATGGCATCCACTATGCCGCCGGCTGCCAGGGATCGGGGGTGGCGATGGCGACCTGGCTCGGCCATCGCGCTGCGCTGAAGATCGCGGGCGCGGAGAACGAACCCTTCGCGCTGGACGGGCTGCGCTTCCCGGCGCTGCCGCTCTACAACGGCAACCCGAACTGGTTCCTTCCCATCATCGGCGGCTGGTACAGGCTACGCGACCACATCGACAGGGCTGCCGCATGAACGCCGATTTCGTCCTGCTCGATGGTCGTGTCGCGACAATGGATGCGGCAGGGACCGAGGTCGCGGCGCTGGCAGCGCTTGGCGGGCGGATCGTCGCACTCGGCAGCAGCGACGCGATGCGCCAGCACATCGGCCCCTCCACGCGCGTGCTGAATGCCGAGGGCCGTCGAGTCATCCCGGGCATCGTCGACAGCCACGCGCACCCCGATGCTTATGCTGTGCGGCTGCGCGCCTGGACGCTGGTCTCGCCCGATCGCGTGACGTCGCGCGCGGATTTGTTGGCGACGATCCATCGCGTGTGCAGCGCGCTGCCGCCGGGCCGCTGGGGCGCCTTCTACCGGCTGAACGAACGTGCGTCCGGCGGGTATCCGACACTGGACGAACTGGATGCGGCGTCCGCCGGCCACCCGGTCTTCATCCTGCGGACGGACGGTCACCTGGGGCTGGCGAATCGCGCCGCCTTCGCCGCCTGTGGCGTGCCTGCCGACGCGCCCGACCCGCCCTTCGGCGCCTTCGACCGCGACCCCGCGACCGGCGCCTTCACCGGCCTGGTGCGCGAGACCGCCGCACACGTCTTCCTCAACGCCGTGCATGGCGCCGACAGCGAATCCGACATCGCCGAGGGCATGGAGATGGTGCAGGACGAATGCCTGCGCCATGGCATCACCTCGGTGGCGAATTCGCTGACGCCGTCGAAGGCGATCCGCGCCTACCAGGACATGCTGCGCGACGGGCGATGGCGGATGCGGATGGGCATCATCGCATCCGGGCGCGACGAACCGCTGATCCCGCATCTGATCGGTGCGGGCATCCGCTCCGGCTTCGGCGACGAATGGCTGCGGCTGGTCGGCGTGGAGTGGTGCCCGGATTGCTCCACCTCCGGGCGCACCGCGGCCTATTGGGAGCCCTATCGCGGCACGCCGGTGCCGGGCGAACCCGTGCCCAATACCGGCATGCTGCTGTATGACCGCGACGACCTGACGCAGCGCGCCACCGCCGCGCACAAGGCCGGGCTGCAGGTGATGATCGAGGGCGTGGGCGACCGCGGCATCGACTTCGCGCTCGATGTGATGGAGGCCGCCCTCGCCGCGCATCCCGTCGCCGACCACCGCATGCGCGTGGAACACTGCTGCTACGTCACGCCGCCGATCCTGGAGCGGCTCAAGCGTGGCGGCTTCGTCGATTCCTCCGCGACCGGCTTCATGGACGAACTCGGCGAGGCCTATGTCGCCAATCGCGGCCAGGACGCGATGCGCCACATGTGGCCGCACCGCAGCCTGATCGCCGCCGGCATCCCCGCGCCCGGCCATTCGGATTTCGCGGTGTGCCGCGTGAACCCCTTCACCGCGATCGGCGCCATGGTCACGCGGCGCAGCCAGACGGGTGCGGACCTCGACGGCCGCGAGGCCGTCACGCCGGTGCAGGCGCTGGCCGCCTACACCACCCTCGGCGCCTGGGCGCAGCGCGAGGAGCACGAGAAGGGCAGTCTGGAGATCGGCAAGCTTGCGGACCTGGCGGTGCTCGATACCGACATCCTCGGCGGCGATCCGTCGGCCATCCGCGATACGCAGGCGGTGGCCACGGTGGTCGGCGGGGTGCAGCGCCATGGCGGGTGAAGGCCCCTTCCCGGCCGCGGCGCCGGCGGGCACCATCCGCGCGCCTCGCGCGCGCCGAAAGGGTGCTCCCATGCGAATTCCGCTGCTGCTCGCCGCTGTGATCCTGTTGCCCCTGCCCGCTGCCGCCCAAGGGCTGGTCAGCGAGCGCACCATCAGCGCAGGCCTGGCGGCGGAAGCGGTCGCGGCGGCGGTCGAAGCCTGCGCCGGGCGCGGCTTTCGTGTCAGTGCCGCGGTGGTGGACCGCGCCGGCGTGCTGCGCGCGTTGCTGCGCGCCGATGGCGCGGGGCCGCACACCGTGACCTCGGCGCGCGACAAGGCCTTCACGGCCGCCAGCATGCGGACCAACACCACGCAGATCCTGGATACGGTGCGGACCAATCCCGCCGCGGCGCGACTGCCGGATATCGAGGGCTTCCTGATCGTGGGCGGCGGCATCGCCATCCGCGCGGGCGACGATGTGGTCGGCGCGATCGGCGTGGGCGGCGCGCCCGGCGGGCATCTCGACGACCAATGCGCCGAGGCCGGAATCGAACGCATCCGCGACCGGCTGAACTAACGCTTCAACGCCAGCCGCTTCGCGGTGCCGCCCGTGGCACGCGCGGCGAAGCGCGCGAGCACATCCTCCGGCCAGGCACCAACGCGCCGCGCCGTGAGGTCCACGCACAGGTACAGCACCTCGTTCTCCGCCACCTGCCAGCCTTCATCCGCATGGACCATGGTGTGCCGGCACAGCAGGCGCTTGGCGTCGAAGGCCAGCACCTCGCTGTCGAAGGCAAGCGGGGCACCTTGCGTGACCTCGCGATTGTAGGCCTGCCAGGATTCGGCGGCGAAGGTGCCGAGGCCGCGCGCATGCAGTGCCGACCCCAGCCCGAGCGACGGCCACAACGCGTCCGTCGCCAGGTCGAACCCCACCAGATAGTAGGCCAGGTTCATGTGCCCGTAGTGGTCGACCCACCCGGGCAGCACGGAACACAGCGGCGTGCGCGGAGCGCTCAGTGGATGTCCTCGGATTGCGAGAGCGCTTCCTTCAGCCGATCGATGTTGAAGCCGCGTGAACGCGCCATGTCGAGGATGACCTTCTCCTTGCGCGTCAGCAGGTCGATGGCGGCCGGGATCTTGGTCACGACGTCATGCGGGATGACGACCGCGCCGTGCAGGTCCGCATGCACCACGTCGTCGTTCTTCACCTGCATGCCGTGGATGGTGACATCCACGTTCACCGCGACGATGTGCACATGCGCGTGCGACGGATTCACCACGCCGGCGATGCCCTGGAAGCCCGGCGCGAACATGTCCAGGTCGCGCACCGAACCGTTGGTCACCACGCCCTGCGCGCCGAGGCCAAGGTGCACGGCCGAATTCACCTCGCCCCAGAAGGCGCCGACGCCGGGCGTGTCATCCAGGTCCTGAAGGCAGACCACGGTCGGCAGCTCGGCATCGGCAACATAGGTGTACCAGGCGATGCGCGTGGCCTTGTCGGCCTCCTTGCTGCGGCCCGAGGGGAAGGCGGCGCGCTGCGTGCCGGTGCGCGCCAGGCCGCAGATCGGCGGCAGCTTGCGATCGACCGCGGTCATCGGCCGCACGGTGAAGCCGTAGCCGCGGCGATGCGGGGCCACGACCTCCAGCGCGTTGCAGATGGTGGGGGTGTCCCACTGGCGCAGCGCTTCGAGGTCGGCCGCGGTGAAGGGGTATGGCATGGCGTTGGTTTCCTCCGAAGCCGCCAGCATCGACCGGGCGGCGGCTTCGGTCAAAGGGGGTCATGCCAGCGGTCGCCGGCATGACGTTGGTTCCGCGCGCGGATGCGTCCGGCGAAACGGTCGTCGTATCAGTCGACGCGGACGTTGCCGTCGCGCACCACGCGCAGCCAGCGCGCACGTTCGCTGGTGACCAGCGCGGCGTAGTCGGCCGGCGGGCCGCCGCGCGGCGTGGTGCCCCGTTCGGCGAGCTGGCGCCGTACGGCCGGGTCGGCCAGCGCCGCCTGCGCCGCGGCCGCCATGCGCGCCACCACGGCATCGGAGGCGGATTTGTGCGTGTGCAGGCCGAACCAGGCCTCGGCCTCGAAGCCTTCCATGCCGAATTCGGCGCCGAGCTCCGACAGCGCCGGCACGTCGGGCAATTCCGGCACGCGGTTGCGCGCGGTGACCGCCAGCGCGCGCACCGTGCCGCCGCGGATCTGCGGCAGGGCGGTGGGCAGGTTGTCGATGAAGGTGTCCACCTCGCCCGAGATCACCGCCGTCATGCCCGGCCCGGCACCGCGATAGGGCACATGCGTCAGACGCGCGCCGGCGAGCTGGGCGATCAATTCGCCAGTCAGGTGCGTGGACGTGCCGTTGCCGGCCGAGGCGAAGTTGCGCTCGTTCGGCTTGGCGCGGGCTTCGCGCAGGAAGGCGCGGATGTCGCCATCGGGCACCTTGCGCGGATTCGCCACGATCACGTTGGGCACGGTGACCACCAGCGTGACGGCGCGGAAATCGGCCTCGGGATCATAGGGCAGGTTGCGATACAGCGCCGGGCCGATGGCGTGGGAGGCGATCTGGCTGAGGAACAGCGCGTGGTCGTCGCCCTCGCGCGCGAAGCGCCCGGCGGCGAGCGTGCTGCCCGCGCCGGGCTGGTTCTCGACAACCACGGTGCGGCCGAGCGGTTCGCGCATCGCCGTCGCCATCAGCCGCGCGACCACATCCGTCGTGCCGCCCGGCGGGAAGGGGCAGATGAGGCGCAGGTCGCGGTTCGGCCAGGCGGCTTGCGCGCGCGCGGTGCCGGCAGCAATGGCGGCACCCGCCAGGGACAGCGCGGCGCGTCGTGTCGTTGTCGTCATGGTGTGGTCTCCCGGTAATTGCCCGCAGGATGCTGGCCGCGGCGCCCCCTGTCGAGACGCCCGCCGTGCTGGCACCATGCGGCATCCGGAGGATGCCATGACCCATCAAGACCACGCCCCGCACGATGTCGGCGGCCGCTTCGACGCCCCGATCGCGAAGGAGGAACACCAGGCCGCACATTGGGAAAAGGAGGCCGACGCGCTGCGGATGCTGCTGGCCGACCGCAAGCGCCGCTTCTTCACCACCGACGAAAGCCGCTTCGTGCAGGAGCAGCTGGATGGCGAGACCTATTGGGCCCTGCCCTATTACCAGCGCTGGATCCACGCGACCTCGACGCTGATCGTGGCGAAGGGCGTGGTCAGTCTGGCGGAACTGGAAGCCGAGGAAGCACGGCTGCGCGCGGAGGGCGCGCATCGCATCGAGGGCGAGGCGGCCGGGCATCACCATCACGACCACGACCACGATGACCACCCCTACCAGGAGGACGACGACGCCGACCTGTCCGAAGTGCCGCCGCTGCGCCTGCGCGGCATGGCGCTGCGCAACCTGCTGGTCGCGCGCGGCATCGTCACCGCCGAGGAAATCCGCACCGAGATCGAACGCATGGATGCACGCGGCCCGCACAATGGCGCCCGCGTGGTGGCGAAGGCCTGGGCGGATGCGGGCTATGCCGCGCGGCTCGCCGCCGATGCCGGCGCGGCGGTGGAAGAATTGGGCCTGGCGCGCGGCGAGACCGTGCTGACCGCGCTGTTCAACACCGACCGCCTGCACCACCTGGTCGTCTGCACGCTGTGTTCCTGCTACCCGCGCAGCGTGCTGGGGCGCCCGCCGGCCTGGTACAAGTCGCGCGCCTATCGCGCGCGGGCGGTGCGCGACCCGCGCGGCGTGCTGGCGGAATTCGGAACCGTGCTGCCCGACGATGTCGAACTGCGCGTGCACGACAGCAATGCCGAGCTGCGCTACCTGGTGGTGCCCGCGCGCCCGGCCGGGACGGAAGGCTGGGACGAGGCGCGGCTGGCCGAACTGGTCTCGCGCGATTCGATGATCGGCGTGACGCCGGCGCGCAGCGCGTAACGGTCGCGCCAGCCCTCCCCGGCGATCCAGCGGCGCAGCGTCGCGCCATCCGGTGCGGCGCCACGCAGCGCCGTGACGCTGCGCCACCCCAGCGCGGTCATGCAGGAGATGACCGGCGCGCCATCGACCGCGGGCCTGTCCAGGATGGGCTTGAGCGTAGGCATGCCGGTGCCGAGCAGGATGATGGCATCGACACCCGCGCCCGCCATGCCCTCCAGCGCCTGCGCCGCGCTGCCGGCGGACATGGCGTAGATCGGGTGGAAGGCGCCATCCGGCGGCGCCGCGGCGACGATGCGCCCAATGCTGAGGCCGCGTGAGGTCCAGTAGGCTGCTGAAGCCTCGGTCAGGTCGGCCGGATAGGGCGAGACCAGGCCGATGCGCCGCGCGCCGAGTGCGGCGAAGGCGTCGCAGACCGCGCGCGCGGCGGTGACGAAGGGCACTCCGGTGCGCGCTTCCAGCCGCGCCACGGCGGCATCCTCCGCCGCCGCGCCGACCAGGTAGGACGCGCCGGTACAGGCGAAGGCGATGGCGCCCAGCGGCGCATTGGCGAATTGCGCGACGGCGGCATCGAGGCCGTCCACATAGTCCACCAGCCGTTCGGCGATGGTCGGCTTCGGGCTGGTCAGGCGTGCATTCAGCATCGCCATGCGCGGCGGCAGCAGGATGGCGAGTTCCGGTTCGACCGTCGTGTTCGCCTGCGGCGTCAGCACGCCGAGCAGGCCGTCGCTGGCATACTCGACGCTCACCCGACCGATCGCCGCGCCTGCGCCACGGTGGTGACGTCGGCGACGGGGCGCAGGCCCTCGACCGCCGCGTCGTGGACCTGTGGCGTGAAGGCGGCGCAGCCATCTTCCAGCAGCGTCACCTCGAATTCCCGCACATGCGCGCCGCGCACGGTGGAGGCGACGCCGCCATTCGTCACGATGCCCGCCACCAGCAGCCGCGTGATGCCGGCGCGCCGCAGCACCCATTCCAGCCGCGTGTTCCAGAACGCGTCGTAGCCGAGCTTCTCCACCGCCAGGTCCGACGGCGCGAGGTCATCCACCAGCGCGTGGCCCCACGACCCCGGTGCGAAATCGCCCTTGCCGAGGAAGGGGCGCATCTGGCGCAGGTGGTCGGCGATGAAGGGCTCGCCCCCCTTCCCCGGCACCAGCGTGAAATGTGTTGAGACGATCCAGCCGCCCTTCGCGCGCAGCGCATCGGCCAGCGGCTTCAGCCGCGCCGGCAGCGCGGCGATGGCGGGCGCGGATTGTCCGGCGCGGCCATAGGCGCCGTCGGGGTGGATGAAGTCGTTCTGCAGGTCGCACAGGAGCAGCGCGGTGGTGTCGTGCATCACAGGCCCAGATAGGTGCGTTGCAGATGCGGGTCGGCGCGCACCTGCGCCGCCGTGCCGCTGATGGCGAAGACGCCGTTCTCGAGCACATGCGCGTCATCCGCGACATCGAGGCTCTGCGCCACGTTCTGCTCGACCAGCATGATCGCCAGGCCATCGGCGTGCAGGCGGCGGATCAGGGCGAACATTTCTTCCACCAGCAGCGGCGAGAGGCCGAGAGATGGTTCGTCCAGGATCAGCAGCCGCGGTTCGGCCATCATGCCGCGCCCGATGGCCAGCATCTGCTGCTCGCCGCCCGACAGCGTGCCGGCGAACTGCCGCGCGCGTTCGCGCAGGCGGGGGAAGGTGTCGAAGACGCGGTCGATGTTGCGCGCGCGGTTCGCCCCTGCGCGGCGATAGGCGCCGAGGTCGAGATTCTCCCGCACGCTCAGGTTGGGGAAAATCTTGCGGCCCTCCGGCACATGCACCAGCCCTGCGGCGGCGATGGCGGGCGGCGAGAGCCCGTCGATGCGCTGCCCGTCGAAGGTAATGGACCCGGCGCGCGCCTTCACCAGCCCGCTGATGGTCATGTTCAGCGTGGTCTTGCCCGCGCCGTTGGCACCCAGCACGGCCACGATGCGCCCGGCGGAGACCGACAGGTCCACCCCGCGCAGCACGGTCACCAGGCCATAGCCGGCTTCGAGGCCGCGGATCTCAAGCATGCGCGCCGCCCTGCAGCCGGGTGGCCGCGCCGTGGCCGAGATAGGCCTCGATCACCTGCGGCGCCGCCACCACTTCGGCCGGCGTGCCGGAACAGATGATGCGGCCCTGCGCGAGCACATGGACGCGCTCGCACAGGTTCATCACCGCCTGCATGACGTGTTCGATCATCAACACGGTCACGCCGGAATCGCGGATCGCGCGGACTACCGGGACGATGTCGCGCACTTCGGACGGGTTCAGCCCGGCCAAGACTTCGTCCAGCAACAGCAGCTTCGGGCGCGTGGCAAGCGCGCGCGCCACCTCCAGCCGCTTGCGCCCGGCCACGGTCAGCGCGGCGGCGGGCTTGTCGAGCTGGTCGGTCAGGCCGACCTGCTCCGCCACTTGTTCAGCGACCGCCTGCGCGGCGCTGCGCTTGCTCTCGCGCAGGAAGGCGCCGACGGCGATGTTCTCCCGCACAGACAGTCCGGCGAAGGGCTGCACGATCTGGAAAGTGCGGGCGAGGCCCATGCGCGCCAGGTGGTGCGGCTTGCGGCCCGTGATGTCCTCGCCTTCCAGCATCACCAGGCCGGAGGTCGGCGTCTCGAAGCCCGCCACCACGGCGAACAGCGTGGTCTTGCCCGCGCCGTTCGGCCCGATCAGGCCGGTGATCGAGCCTTCCGCGACGTCGAGCGTCGCGTCGTTCACCGCGACCAGCCCGCCGAAGCGCTTGGTGATGCCGCGCACGGCCAGGAAGGCGGGGTCTGGGCCGGTGCCGGTCATCGGCGCCACCGTCGCAACAGGCCGGGGATGTCGCGGGGCGGGAAGCGCACGACCAGGATCAGCACGATGCCGTAGACGACCAGGTCGATGCCGGGGATGCGCCCAGCGACCGTCTTCGTCGCCTCCGCCAGACTGTGCAGCAGCACCGCGCCGAGCACCGGGCCGAACACCGTGCCGGCCCCGCCGATGATCGGCGCAAGCAGCGCCTCGACCGATATCCAGGTGCCATAGGCGATCTGCGCGTCAAGATAGAGGAAGTACTGCGCGTAAAGCCCGCCCGCCGCTCCCGTCATGCCGGCCGACAGCGCGATGGCGCGCAGCTTCACCGCCAGCACGTCGACGCCGAGCGCCTGCGCGGCGGCCTCGTTCTCCCGCACCGCGACCAGCTGCGCGCCGAGGCGAGAGCGTTCCAGCGCCAGCGTGGCCAACAGCGCGAGCGTCACCAGCGCGGCCGCGACCCAGAGGAAGGTACCGCGCTCGGCGAACTGGAAATTGGCCGGGTTCGCTTGCAGGCGGATCAGGATGCCGGCCGCGCCGCCGGTCACTTCGGATGCGTTGGACAGCACGCGGAACACCTCCGCGAAGGCCAGCGTGACCAGCGCAAAATACGACCCGCGCAGCCCCGAGCGGAACGCCATGAAGCCGATGGCCAGCCCGACCAGCGCCGCCAGCGCGATGCCCGCCGCAAACGCCGGATAGGCGTTCACGCCATACCGCACCTGCAGGATCGCCGTGAGATACGCCCCCGTCCCGAAGAACGCCGCATGCCCGAAGGAATACTGCCCGCCATAGCCGCCCAGCAGGTTCCACCCCTGCGCGGCCAGCGCGATGATCAGCGTGAAGACCAGGAAGTTCAGCACCACGTTGCTGGTGACGAACAGCGGCACGCAGGCGGCGATCAGCGCGAAGGCGGCGATCGGCAGCAGGTCCCGCCCGGTCATGCCCGCGCCCCGAACAGCCCCGTGGGGCGCACCAGCAGCACCAGGATGAAGATCAGGAAGATACCGATCTGCCCGAGGCTCTCACCGAGATAGAGACCCGACAGGCTCTCCACCACGCCGATGACCAGCCCGCCGACCAGCGCGCCGACCACCGACCCCATGCCCCCCAGCACCACGATGGTGAAGGCCACGAGCACGAAGGCATTGCCCACGCGCGGGGAGACGTAGAAGGACGGTAGCAGCAACGCCGCGGAAATCGCCAGGCACGCCGTGCCGATCCCGAATGTCACCGCGTAGATATGCGCCACATCGATGCCGACCAGCGCCGCCCCGGTGCGTTCCTTCGCCACCGCGCGGATCGCCTTGCCAGTCGCGGTGAAGCGCATCAGCACGAATAGCGCGATGCCCACCAGGATGGTCGCGCCGAAGCCGATCACGCGCGGGTAGGACAGCAGCGCGGGGCCGAATTCGATCACCTCCATCGCATAGGGCACGTCGATGCTGCGCGTGTCGGAGCGGAACACCGCCAGCATCAGGTTCTCGATGATGATGGACAGGCCGAGCGTCACCAGCAGGATGTTCTCGTCCTTGCCCCGGCTGGCCGGGCCGATCACCAGGCGCTGCACCAGGTAGCCAACGCCAAAGAACAGCGCCGCCAGCGGCAACGCCGCGACATAAGGGTCCACGCCGAAGGACGCGCGCGCCACATAGGCCGCATACATTGCCGCCGTCAGCAGCGCGCCATGGGCGAAGTTGATGATGTGCAGCACGCCGTAGACGAGCGTGAGGCCCAACGCCACCAGCCCATAGACGGCCCCGGTCAGGAGGCCGTTCAGCACGGCCTCCAGGATGATCTCCGGCGGGAAGCCCACGCTCAGCCGGTGACGGGATAGACGGGCTGCGCGTCGGCGAAATCGCGCGGGAATATCACCTTGATGTCGCCGCCCTGGACCTGCGTGTTGACCGGCGCGCCGGCCTGGTTCTGGCCGTTCACGAAGCGCGTCGGGCCATAGGGCATGATATGCTTCGTGAAGGCGCCATCGGTCGCGGCCAGCGCCGTGGTCAACGCCGCGCGGTCGTTGCGCCCGGCGCGCTCCAGCGCATCGGCCACCAGCATCACCGCGGAATAGTTCAGCGGCACATTGTAGAGCCAGTAGCGGTTCTGCGCCTCGACCGCGCGGCGCAACTCGGCGGTCTTGGGCTTGCGCGGGTCCGGCCAATGGTTGCAGTCCATCACCAGATTCGCCGCGTCAGGGAATTCGCGCACGAAGCGGTAGTTGGACGCCGCACCGTTCAACACGCAGTAGATGCCCTTCGGGCGGATGCGCTGCTGCTGCATGGTGCGGCTCAGCAGCACGAACTCCGCATAGTACGACGACGGGATCACCAGGTCCGGCCGCAGCGACCGGATGCGAAGGGCGACGTTGTTCATGTCGCGCGCCGGCGTCGGGTGGGCGATGGTCTCCAGCACCTCGAAGCCGCGCTTGGGCAATTCGGCGTTGAGCAGCCGCGCCATGCCCGAGCCGAACAGCCCGTCCTCATGCACGATCACCACGGTGCGCGACGGCTTGCCCGCCGCATCGTTCAGCGCGACCAGGTTGTCGAGCGCGGTCTGCGTCACCACGCCGAAGCCCGGGCCGAAGCGGAAGGTATTGGTCAGCCCGCGCGAGACGATCTGGTCCGACACGCCCACATCGACCACATACGGCAGGCTGTAGCGCGACGCCGCCTGCGAGGCCGCCAGGCAAATCGGACTGGCGAAGCCGCCGACGATTGCGGCGACACCCTCGGCCTGCATCTTCTCGACCTCCGCCACGCCGCCCTCGGGGTTCGACCGCGCATCGCCGAACACCGTCTCGATCCGCGCGCCGCCGAGCGCGCGGATGCCGCCGCCGGCATTGATCTCGGCAATGGCGAGTTCGGCGCCGAGGCGCCCGTATTCGCCATCCTGCGACAGCGCCCCGGTCACCGGCTGGAGGATTCCGAGCTTGACCGCCGGCGCCTGTGCCCCCGCCAGCAGCGGCGTGGCAAGCACCCCCGCCCCGCCGAGCATCAGGCTGCGCCGCGCAATCCGGTTCATGGCCATGGTTCCTGCCCCCTTCTTCACCGCCCCCGCCGTGCGAGCGGCCCGATGTTTCTGGCGCCTGCGCGCGCCCCGCGCAAGGCGGCCGCTATTCCAGCCGCAGCACACGGAAGGCGTGCTGTTCCAGGAAGCCGACCCGTGCCGCCAGGTCGCCGATCGTGCAGATCATGACCGAGGTCACGCCGATCCCGGCAACCCGCCCATCGGGCAGCTTGCGCGTGCCCAGTACCTGCCCGGCGCCGCCATCGATCTCGACCACAACCTCGCGGCCCGGCTGCGCGACATCGAGCACACAGGTGAAGGCGCCCAGGGCAGGTGCTGCGACCGTCGCGAAGGGCGGCGGCCCGGCCTCGGCACCGAAGGCGCGCAGCCTGACCGTGACGGGCGCGGCCGGCGCCTGCAGGCCCAGATAGACCCGCAGCGACCCGGCCGGTACATCCTGCGGCAGGGTCAGGCGCAGCCGCGCGATGCCCGGCCGCGTCCACACGCCCCAGGGTTCGCGCGTATGCCAGTTCAGCCCGTCGCGCACCAGGTCGGCGACCGCCTTTGCACGCCCCGCCCTGCCCCCGCCCGACAGGCCGAGCGGGTAGACCTCGCCCGGCTCCACCGGCAAGCGCGTCGCCCGCCCGGGCTGGCTGGCGCGGGCCAGGACCTCGCGCATCACCTGGTCGGCGATTTCGTTCCAGCTGCGAAGGCGCGTGGTGGCGGCGATCGCCTCCTCGCGCCGCCTGCGCTCGGCCTCGTCGAACATGAGCGATTCGAGCCGTGCCACCAGGTCGGGCTCGTTCATCGGTTCGAAATAGACCGCGGCATCGCCGCCGGCCTCGGTCAGCGCGGTGTTGCGCGCGACCACCGGCACCCGGCCGAAGGACAGGCTCTCGGTCACCGGCAGGCCCCAGCCTTCGTAGAAGCTGTTGGTCACGGTGAACATGGCGCGCCCGTACAGCGCCGCCAACGCCAGGTCCGACACGCCATGCGCGATCGACACCTTGGCCTGCAACGCGGGCGAATTGCGCCACAGCGTCATCGCCGGCTCGGCCAGCCAGCCGGGCTTGCCCACGCAGACCAGCCGCGGCACGCGCGCCGCGCCGTGCCGGCGCAGCAACGTCAGCCAGGCGTGGAACAGCATCTGGTGGTTCTTGCGGCTCTCGATGGTGCCGACGCACAGCACGAAGGGCTCGCTCGGCCCGGGCAGGTCAGACCGCACCGGCCAGGTGACATCCCCGGCGGCGGCGATGTCGCGCCGCAGGTCGGCATCGAGCCGCACGACCGTGATCGGCAACTCCGTGCCGGGCATCATGTCGTCCACGATGCGCCGGGCATCCGCCGCCGACCATTCCGAATTGGCGATCGCGCTGTCCGCCAAGGCGGCCATGCCGGAGAACCACTGGGCGAATTCCTCGACCAGGCCGGGGGCGCAGTGCTCGGGCGTCATCAGCGGGATGCAGTCGTGGATCATCGGCACGTAGCGCACGCCGAAGCGGCGCGCGACGTCGCGCACATGCAGGAAGTAATCCTTGATCCACCAGGAGGTACCGAGGTTCACCAGGCTCGCCCCCGGGGCGAAGGCGAAGTCGTCGCCCGCCGCCAGCGCGGCCTCCAGCGCGGCGATCGCCGACACCCAGTCCGGCGCCTGCGGGTCGCCGCCGATGCGCGACAGGCGCCACAGGCGCACGAACAATTCGCGCCCGATCTCGCGCCAGCCGCCCGAAGTGGCGTCGAAGGCGACGGCGACCGTCACCACGCCCTCGATCGGGTTGAGCAGCGCGCGCGCGGTGATGCTCAGCTGCACGCGCTGGATGCCGGTCGGCGTGCGGTCGGCGCGGAAATAGGCGACCAGGTCGGATGTATCGAAAACCACCTGCACTGCCTGGCCCGGCGTGGGCGCCGAGCGCACCAGCGGCGAGGCCAAGCGCGAAAGCGCGCCCGCCTCGCGCGCGGCTTCCTCGTTGGCGGGGTCGATCTCAAGCGCACGGGCGTAGGAACGCCAGGCCTGCTCGGCATCGCCGGCCAGCTTCAGCGCGTGACCGAGCTGGAGATGGACATCGGCATTGTTGGGCGCCAGCGCCTGCGCCGCGCGATAGGCGACCAACGCGGCCGAGGGATCGCCCGATTCCTTCAGGCAATGGCCCAGCTGGATCTGCACCCGCCAATCCGCGGGGTGCCCCGCGAGATGCGCGCGATAGGCGGTGGCGGCGGCATCCCACATGCCCTGGTCGCGCAGCGCATCCGCCTGCCGCAGCCGGTCCTGGCCGGTGCCATCGTGCCGTTGGCCGTCCATGCGTGTCCTCGTCGTTGCCGGCGGTGTCGGGGCAATCAATCCCCGCTCGTGAAGCCCATCCTGGCATAGGCATCGGCCAGCCGCACCCGGTAGCGTTCCGGCGAGAACAGCGAGGCCTGCCCGGGGCCCGCCTGCGAGAGGCGGCCGCGCAGGTCCGCATCGGTGTCGAGCGCGCGGATGCCCTCGACCAGGGCGCGCACATCGTAGGGATCGACCTTCATGGCGGCATCGCCCACCACCTCCGGCATCGAGGAGGTGTTGGAGGTGAGCACCGGCGTGCCCAGCAGCATCGCCTCCAGTGCCGGCAGGCCGAAGCCTTCGTACAGGGATGGGAACAGCACCGCCTTCGCGCCGCGGATCAGGCTGACCAACAGGGGAAATGGTGCGTAGTCGATGTGTTGCACGCGGCGGCGCTGCTGCGTCACGCCATCCTGCGTGAACAGGTAGCGGACATGGTCGTTGCCGAACAGCAGGCGCAGTTCCTCGCGCGACTTCCACGCCTTCTTGCCCAGGATGACCAGCGGGTCCTGCACGCCGGAGGCGAGATAGGCCTCGATCATGCGGCCGACATTCTTCTTGGGCTCAATGGCGCCGAAGAACAGGAAGTACTTCTGGAAAGTGAGCCCGAAGGTGCCTTCGATCTCGGCCTTGACGTCCGACAGCGGCTTCTGCGCGTAGCGCGCCGGGATATCGACCGCCTGGTAGGTGTTGGAGACCTTCTCCTCCGGCACGCCCAGCAGGCTCACGATGTCGCGCTTCGATGCCTCGCTGACCGTGACGATGTGGTCGGCGCGGCGGCCGAGGTGTTGCGCCAGTCGGTAGTAGTTCCGCTTGTTGTCGAGCGTCGTAAACGGCAGCCGCAGCGGCACCAGGTCGTGCAGGGTATAGGCGTTCAGCGCGCCGCGCACCTTGATCGCGAGCGGATAGGTCCAGTGCATGATCCGTGGCGACTGCCGGAAATACACGGTCATCCGGCTGCGATAGAGCTTGAAGTGCAGGCGCTGCGCGTCGAACAGGTTCTGCACGTTCCAGACATGGTCGAAGTGCGGAAGGCGGGACTTGAAGGTGTCGCGCACCACGCGCCCGGTAATGGGAACCTGGGTCGCGATCTCGCCGAACGGGCTGCTGAGGGCGCGGCGCAGGCCGTTCACCGCCTGGATGATCTTGGAGGGCTGGCCGACCCGCGGGTCGAAGAAGGCGATCTCGCGGATCAGGGAGCTCGTGCTGATCGTCGATGCCCTGGTGCCATAGAGCACGCCGACCTCCGCCCCCATGTCGCGCAGGCAGAACGAAAGATTGCGCGCATAGGTGGCCACGCCCGTGCCCTGTTCGAGAGCCAGGTTGTAGCCATCGATGTAGATGCGCGGCGCGCTGTCGGCGGGCATGGGCGGCGTCGGTCCGATCGGGGCGGGTATGCGCCGTCCCGGAAGGCACGGCCATCGCCGGCAAACTGCGGTGCGCCCCGCGCGAGGTCAAGCAAGCCCGCGCGGTGCGCGCCGGCTCAGTTCAGGAATTCCGGCGAGACCAGCCGCGGCAGGAACAGCGTCACCGCCGGCCACATGATCACCAGCACCAGCACCAGGAACATCGGGATCAGCATGATGAAGGTGTCCTTCAGCGCATCCATCATCCGCATCCCGGCCACATGGCAGGCGATCATCAGGCATAGCCCATAGGGTGGCGTCACCAGGCCGAAGGCGAGGCTGATGATCCCGATCATCGCGAAGTGCACCGGGTCGATGCCGACTGCTGCCGTCAGCGGCTGCAGGATGGCGCCGACGATGATGATGGACGGGATGGCATCGAGGAAGCAGCCCACCACCAGGAAGACCGCCGCCACGAAGAACCCCGTCGCGATCTTGCCCATGCCCCAGGCCGAGACGCCGGTCAGGATCGCCTCGGGTATCTTGTAGTAGGCCAGCAGCCAGCCGAAGGCCGATGCGGTGCCAACGCAGAACAGCGTAACGGCGGCGAGGCGCCCCGTCTCGCCCAGCGCAGCCCAGAATTCGCGCAGCCCCATCTCGCGATAGACGAACAGCGAAAGCGCCCCGGCATAAAGCACCGCGATGCAGGCGCTCTCGGTCGCGGTGAACCAGCCGAAGACCTTGCCGCCGATGATGATGAGCGGCGTCATCAGCGCCGGGCCGGCGACGAAGATGGCGCGCGCGAACTCGCCCCAGGCCGCCTTCGGATAGGTCGGGTAGCCGCGGCGCTTCGCATAGGCATGCACCGTCGCCATCTGCACGCCGGCGATCAGCGCGCCGGGGACGATCCCCGCCAGGAACAGCGCGCCGATCGAGGTGGTCAGCACCCCGCCCCAGACGATCATCAGGATGGATGGCGGGATGATGACCGCCAGCACCGCCGAGACCGCGGTGATCGCGACCGAGAAGCTGTCATCGTAGCCCTCGCGCCGCTGCGCCTCGATGAAGATTTTCGACTGCGACGCGGCATCCGCGGTGGAGGACCCGGAGATGCCCGCGAAGAAGAAGGACAGCACCACGTTGATCTGGGCGAGCCCGCCGGGGAAATGCCCGACCATGGTGCGCGACAGGCGCATCAGCCTCTCGGTGATGCCGCCCACATTCATCAGGTTGGCGGTCAGCAGGAAGAAGGGCACCGCCAGCAGGATGAAGGAATTGTAGGCGTTGAAGGTCTCCTGCATCAGCGTCATCGGCCCCAGGCGAGGCTCCAGCGCCATCACCGGCAGGCAGGCGAGGCCGAGTGCCACCGCCACCGGCACGCGCAGCGCCAGCAGCGTGAAGAACACGCCGAACAGGATCCAGGCCGCCTGGCCGGGATCGAGGACATTGCCACCCATCAGGCCGCTTCCCCATGAATCAGCACGCGCAGGTCGGCGATGAATTTCTCGCCCCCGAAGACCAGCCAGGAAAAGCCCAGGATCGGCCAGGGCAGGTGGATCAGCCACAGCGGCAATTCCGCCAATTCGCTGATGCGGAACCAGGCGAAGTCCACGAATTCGATCCCGAACCACAGGAACACCGCGCCGAAGCTCAGCACGAAGAAACCCGAGACCAGGTCCATGAAGGCGCGCAACCGCCCGCTCAACCGCGGCCAGAGATCCACGATGAAATGGATGCCCTCGCGCTGGCCGACGATGGCGCCGATCATGATGGTCCAGACGAGCAGGAAGCGGGCCATCTCCTCGGTCCAGATGTAGTGCGGCAGCCAGGAGGTCTGGCGCGACACCACCTGCACCGTCACCGGCAAGATCAGGATGAGGACAGAAATCGCGAGCAGCGTGGAGAGCAGCCGGGCATAGGCGTCGGCGGCGCGCCGCACGAGGCCGCGCAGGCCGTGCTGGGGCATGGAAGGCTCCGGATGTGTCGCAGCGATGCGCCGGCCGGCGGCTGTCGTGCCGCCGGCCGGAAGCGGGTCAGGCGCTGATCGCGTTGATGCGGTTGTAGATGCCCTCGGCATCCACTTCGCGCGCATAGGCGATCATCACCGGGTCGACCGCGCGCTTGAGCGCGGCGCGTTCGGTGAACTCGATGCGGCGCAGGCGCCCGGCGCGTTCCAGCGCCTCGACCTTCTGGCCGTCCTCGCTGCTTTCCGCCTGGCGGCCGAAGACGCCCGCTTCCTTGCCGGCGCGCTTGATCGCTTCCTGCAGCGGCGCGGGCAGCCGCGCCATCGTCTGCGAGGAGAAGCACAGCGGACGGATGGTGATGGCGTGCTGCGTCATGATGAGGTTCGGCGCCACTTCGTAGAAGCGCATCGCCTCGACGCCCGCGGCCTCGTTCTCGCCGGCCTCGATGACGTTGTTCTGGATGCCGTTATAGACCTCGTTGTAGGCGATGACCGAGGGCGACATCCCCGCCGCCTGGAAGGTGCGCGACCAGATCGGCGCGCCCTGCACGCGCACCTTGAGGCCGCGCAGTTCGGCCATGTTGGTCACGCGCTTGTTGGCGAAGATGTTGCGCACGCCGCCGCCGGCATAGCCGATCAGCGCGACGCGGGCGCGGCGCTCGACCTCGGTCGCGACGGGGGCGAACAGGTCCTGGTCGAGCACGGTGTTCCAGTGCGCCAGGTCTCGGAACAGGAAGGGCGCATCCACGAAGGGCGCGGCGCGCGAGAAGGTCGACATATGCGCCGGCGAGACGATGCCGTAATCCACCGCGCCGCGCCCGGCCGACATGTACTCGAAATACTGCTTTTCGAGGCCCAGGCTGGAGTTCTTGTGCAGCACGAAGTTCACCGGCGATGCGGTGTAGTACTGCTTCACCAGCTGCTCGAAGCGCACCAGGGCGCGGGTGAAGACGTGCTCGTCGTTGAATTGCGACGCGCCGTTCAGGGTGATGGCCTGCTGCGCGCGCGCGGCCCAGGGCATGGCAAGCAGCGTGGCGCCGCCGAGCAATTGCCTACGGTTCATGGATCGGATTCTCCCTCGTGTCAGCGCCGGCTTGGTGCCGGCTGTGGCGGGACTATAGGGGCGGATTCGCACCGATGGGAACCGTCGGGTTACCGCCCCCTTCCCGCCGCGGCGCGGGTATCGGAGACTGGCTTACGAACGCAAAGGGGGAACGCATGAACCGCATCGACCTGGCCGGGCGCGTGGCCATCGTCACGGGTGGCGCGCGCGGCATTGGCCTGGCCATCGGCAAGCGCATCGTGGAATCGGGCGGCGCCGTCGCGGTGTGGGACATGGACCGCCCGGCCGCGGAGGAGGCCGTGCGCGTGCTCGGCCGCGCCTCGGCGCATGTGCTGGACCTGACGGATGAATCTGCGATCGCCAGCGCGCTGGCGGCGACGCAGGCGGCGCATGGGCGCGTCGATATGCTGGTGAACAATGCCGGCATCACCGGCGGCAACGCGCCCGCCTGGGAATTGCCCGTGGCGGAATGGAAGCGGGTGATCGAGGTGAACCTGGTCGCGCCCTACATGGTCAGCCGCGCCGTGGTGCCGGTGATGATCGCGGCCGGCTATGGGCGGGTGGTGAACATCGCCTCGATCGCCGGCAAGGAGGGCAATCCGAATGCCTCGCACTACAGCGCATCGAAGGCGGGGCTGATCGGCTTCACCAAGTCGCTCGGCAAGGAACTGGCGAAGACCGGCGTGCTGGCCAATTGCATCACGCCGGCAGCGGCCGAGACCGACATCTTCAAGCAGATGACGCCCGAGCAGGTGGCCTGGATGCGGTCCAAGATCCCGATGGACCGCTTCGTGGCCATCGAGGAGATCGCAGCCCTCGCCTGCTGGCTGTGCTCGGAGGACTGCTCCTTCAGCACCGGCGCGGTGTTCGACATCTCGGGCGGGCGCGCGACCTACTGAATCCCGTCCAGCGCCGGCAGCAGGTAGTCGAGGAACAGCGGCGGATTCTCGGCAAAGGGGAAGTGGCCGATGCCGTTCATGCGGGTGAAGCGCGCGCCGGGAATCTTCGCCGCGGTGGCTTCGGACATTTCGGCGGTGCAGGAATAATCGTACTCGCCGGTCAGCATCACCAGCGGGCAGCGCGTGGTGTCGATGCGATGGACGCGATCGCGCGCATCCCACTCGCCCGAATAGAAGCCGATGTCGCGGTGGAAGGTGGCGAAGCCGCCCTGCGAATAGTGCCACCAGATCTGCGCGGCGCAGTCTGCGGGGCTTTGCGGCGCCATCAGCCCGTGGATCCATTCGGGTGCGAAGATCGCCTGGTTGATGCGCGGATCGGCGGACCAGGGGGTGCGCCGGCCGGGCACATGGTCGCAGGCCTCGCAGGCGATGATGGCGCTGAACGCCTCGGGGTGGCGCAGCGCGATTTCCAGGCAGATCTCGCCGGACATCGACGCACCGAGCAGCACCGGCTTGTCCAGCCCTGCCGCGGCGACGACACCCATGATGAGGTCGACATAGCGATCCGTGGTCAGCCGCCACGCGCCGGGCACTTCCGCCGGTGGCGGGCTCTTGCCGTGCCAGGGCATGTCGAACGACGTCAGCCGGTAGCGGTCGGTCAGGCGGCGATCCGCCATGATGCCGTGGAACTGCCGCCCATCCGCGCCGGCGGTGTGCAGGCAGAGCATGTCGCGCCCCTGCCCGGCCTGTTCGGCATACAGCCGCCAGTCGCGGCCATCGGCGGCGACGTCCAGATAGCGGCCGGTCACGTCGGGTGCGGGCGACGGAGGCAGCGCGGGGCGCGGGAAGGCCGGCACCGGGCCCGCGCCATGCAGCACCAGCCAGCGGCCGACCTCCAGCACGCGGCGCACCAGGTGGCAGTGGCGCAGGAAGGCGATTTCCTCGCCGGTGATGCGGAACTCCGGCACGCGGTGGCGCATCGCGAAAATCGCATGGTGATGGCGCGGCGGAATGGGTTGCAGGTGCAGCGCCCAGATGTGCGGGGGCGCTTCCAGCGCGAACTCGGCGGTGGCGGGCGGATCGCCGAAGGTGAATTCCGCACGCGCGTCACCGTTCACGATGGCGAAGCGCGTCGCAGCACCCGCGCGCCATTCCGCCAGCACCGCATCGGCTTCGCACACCGCCCGCCAGCGCGCGACGAATGTCGTCCATGCCTCGCCGTCCGGCCACCCCGCCATGTGTTCCTCCCTGGTGCAGACGGGACGAACCATGCCGGCAGGCCCCTGCCCCGGCAACCGGCGTTGCCAGCATCGCAGCACCCGCGCACATTGCGGCCCGCAACGCAGCGGAGGAAACGCGCATGTCCACCAAGATCGCCGTCGTCACGGGGGCCGGCACCGGCGTCGGGCGCGCTGCCGCCCTCGCGCTGCTGGGGGGCGGCTGGTCGGTGGTGCTCACGGGCCGGCGCAAGGACGCGCTGGAGGAAAGCATCGCCCTGGCCGGCGACGCCGCGCCGCGCGCCATGGCGGTGCCCACGGATGTGGCCGACCCGGCCTCGGTCGATGCGCTGTTCGCCGCGGTGAAGGCGAAGTTCGGCCGCATCGACATGCTGTTCAACAATGCCGGCCAGAACGTCCCCGGCACCGCCTTCGAGGACCTGACCTTCGCCGACTGGTCGCGCGTGGTGGCGGTCAACCTGACCGGGTCGTTTCTCTGCGCGCAGGCCGCCTTCCGCATGATGAAGGACCAGTCGCCGCAGGGCGGGCGCATCATCAACAACGGGTCGATCAGCGCGCATACGCCGCGGCCCGACAGCGCGCCCTACACCGCCACGAAGCACGCCATCACCGGGCTGACCAAGTCGCTGATGCTCGATGGCCGCAAGTACGACATCTGCGCCGGGCAGATCGACATCGGCAATGCCGCCACGCCGATGACCGCGCGCATGTCGAAGGGCGTGAAGCAGGGGGATGGCTCGGTCGCGGTAGAACCCACCATGGATGTGAACCATGTCGGCCAGGCGATCCTGCACATGGCGAACCTGCCGCTGGAATCGAACATCCTGACCATGACCATCAAGGCGTCGAAGATGCCGTTCGAAGGGCGCGGCTGAACCGGCACCGCCGCGCGGCGCGCAACTTCCGCGCCGCGCGCGTGTTCTTCCCTTGATGCGCCACCGCGCGTCCGCAGGAGAACGCGAATGCCCGACCCCAAGACCACGCCCCCGACCCCCCAACCCGACGCCACCGGCCAGGGCACGATCTCGATGCCGACCCCGGCCAATGCGAAGCACCCCGAACCAGCGCCCGAGCCGGACCCGGCCGAGGAACGCGCCGACGAACACGGCAAGGGCGTGATCGACGCGCCGACGCCACCGGCCGGCAAGCACGGCGCCTAAGTCGTCATCTGCTCAGGCGGAAGCGTTCGAGCGGGCCAAGATGCTCGCCAGAACAGGGCGCCATTGCCGTCGAAGCGGGCCAAGGCGAGCGGAGGCGGATCTAGGCGTCGCGGCGTTCGGCCAGCAGGCGCTTGACTTCGTTCTTCGGAACCTTGCCGTAGCCCGAGCGCGGCAGCGCATCCCACACCACGATGCGCGCCGGGTGCTTGTAGCGGCCCAGCCGGCCGTGGAGATGCGCCATCACCGCAGCAGGGTCGATGGCCGCGCCCTCGGCCGCGACCAGCACGGCGATTCCGGACTCGCCCCACTTCGCATCCGGCATGCCCACCACGCAGGCCTCGGCGACGGCGGGGTGGGTCAGCAGTGCTTCCTCGACCTCGCGCGGGTACACGTTCGACCCGCCTGAGATGTACATGTCCGACTGCCGCCCGGTGATGAACAGGAAGCCGCGCGCATCGAGGTGACCGAGGTCGCCGGTATGAAACCACCCGCCGGCGAAGGCCTTTTCGTTCGCCGCGTCATTGCCGAAATACCCGGCCATCACGGCGGGGCCGCGCACGCAGATCTCGCCCGTCTCGCCGGCCGGCAGCCGGGCCTGAGCCGCATCCAGGATCGCCACCTCGATCCCGGTGCGCGGGTAGCCGCAGGAGCCCAGCGGCATGTCCGGGTCGTCCTCGATGCTGTGCCATTCGGGCGGCAGCACGGTGATGTTGCCGGTAACCTCGCCGAGCCCGAAATACTGCACCAGGCAGGGGCCGAGCTTCCGCAGCGCGTGCTTCTGGTCCCCGCGATACATCGGCGCGCCGGCGTAGATGACGTGGCGCAGCGATGAATGGTCGTGCCCGTCCACACTGGCATCGCGCACCAGCGCGTTCAGGATGGTCGGTACGGTGAACATGTTGGTCACGCGGTGGTGCTCGACCAGCCGCCAGGCTTCCGGCACGTCGAGCTTTTCGCCCGGCAGCAGCACCGATAACGCGCCGCGCGCCACCTGCGACAGCGCATGCACGCCCGCGCCATGCGACAGCGGTGCCACCACCAGCGACGCATCGCGGTGGGTCAGCCCCGGCATCAGGTCGGCGATGTGGTTCACCACCACGAAGGCCAATTGCCCATGCGTCAGCGTGCCGCCCTTCGGCCGGCCCGTGGTGCCGGAGGTGTAGAACAGCCAGGCCGGATGGTCGCGATCGACGACGGCGGTCTCGGCCACCGGCGCCGCACTGCCCTTCGCCACCAGGTCGTCCCAGGACAGGCCCGCGCCCTCCCCGATCGCGACGTCCAGCACGCAGGCCGCGTTCTGCGCGCGGGCAGCCTCGCGATGTTCGGGAAAGCCGGTGTCGAAGACATGCGCGCGGCAGCCCGCATTGGCGGCGAGGTAGGCCACCTCCGGCGGGCTCAGCCGGAAATTGGTCGGCACCCAGACCGCGCCAATCAGCCAGCAGGCCCAGCAGGATTCGAAGATGGCATTGCCGTTGCGTGCATGGACCAGCACGCGGTCGCCCGCACCGATGCCCTGCGCGCGCAGCGCCGCTGCGGCCGCGCCGACGCGCGCCGCGACCTCCTGCCAGGTCCAGACGCGGTCTCGCCACGCCAGCGCCGGGAGGTCGGGCAGGCGCCGCGCCGTCTGCACCAACAGGCTGGCCAGGTTCGAGGTCGGGATCATCGCGCTTCCTCCGCAGGGCTGGTCTGCCGCGACGGCGCGCCCGCCGCAAGGACGGTGCTTGCCCGCCGCCCCCCAGCCGGGCCAGTGTTGTGGCCAAGCGCCGGGCCACGGCGCAGGACCATCCCAGGGAGCGACGCCAGATGACCCTCCATGCCCCGCGCCGTGCGCTGCTGCTCGGTGCCGGCGTTCTCGCGCTGCCCGCCGTGGCACGCGCGCAAACGCAGTACCGCGCCGAGTACAAGGTGTCCGTCGTGGGCAACCGGCCGATCCCGCTCTCGGAAGGCGCCTTCCAATGGGCAGACCTGGTGACGCAGCGCTCGGGCGGGCGGATCAACGTCAAGGTCTATCCCGGCAGCCAGCTCGTCGGCGGCGACCAGACGCGCGAGCTGGTGGCGATGCGCCAGGGCGTGATCGACATGGCGGTCTTCTCCACCATCAACATCTCGCCGCAGGTGCGTGAGATGAACATCTTCTCCCTGCCCTTCCTGCTGCGCGACCATCGCGGCTTCGACGCCATCATCAATGGCGAGGTCGGCCAGGACCTGTTCCGCGTGCTGGCCACGCGGGAGGTCGTGCCGGTCGCCTGGGGCGAGAACGGCTTTCGCGAGCTGTCCAATTCCAAGCGAGAGGTGCGCCGCCCCGAGGACATGCGCGGGCTGAAGATCCGCTTCGCCGCCGGCGCCATCTTCAGCGAGATCTTCACCGCCATGGGTGCGAACCCGCTGCAGATGTCGTTTGCCGACCTGCAGCCCGCGCTGACCACCGGCGCGGTGGATGGGCAGGAGAACCCGGTCAACCTGTTCCTCGCCTTCCGCATGGACACGCTGGCGCAGAAGCACCTGACCGTGTGGAACTACGTCGCGGATGCCGGCATCTTCGTGGTCGGCAAGCAGATGATGGACAGCCTGAACGCCGCCGACCGCGACCTGGTCGTCGCCTGCGCGCGTGAAGCCGCGGCCAAGCAAATCGAGGCCTCGCGCAAGGGCACCGGCATCGGTGGCGACCGTTCGGCGCTCGAGGAATGCGTGCGGCGCGGCGTGGCGGTCGCGGAACTCACCGCGGCCGAGAAGGAGGCCTTCGCCCGCGTCACCCGCCCGGTCTACGACAAGTGGGCGCAGACCGTGGGCATGCCGCTGGTGCAGAAGGCGCAGGCGGCCATCTCCCGCGCGGTTTCCTGACGCGCGCATGAGTGCCGAGCTCGACCCGGCTGCGGCGCAGCCGGACCCGCGCACGCGCCTGCCGCTGTCCTTCGAGCGCGTGCTGCTGGCACTCGCGATGGGCGCTATGGCGGTGATCACCGCGATCAACGTCGTCGCGCGTTACCTGACCAACGTCTCCTTCGCCGTCACCGAGGAATACTCGGTGGTGCTGATGGTGATCGTGACTCTGGTCGGCACGGCGCTGGCGGCGGCGGCGGGGCGGCATATCCGGGTCGAGTATTTCACCGGCCTGCTGCCGGCGGCCTGGCAGCGGCGCGCCGAAATGCTGGCGCTGCTGCTGGCGATCATCTGCTTCGGCTTGCTGGCGCATTTCGGTGCGAAGCTGGCCTATGACGAATACCGCTTCGAGGTCCTGTCGAACGGGCTGGGCAATCCGAACTGGCTTTATACGGGGTGGCTGCCGCTGCTCTCGCTGCTGGTGATCGGTCGCGCGGCTGGGCGGCTGGTGCGGCTTGCGCGCGGTGAACCAGGATGATCGCCGCCACGCTGTTCCTCGGCTTCGGCGTGCTGCTGGCGGCCGGCGTGCCGGTGGGCATCTGCCTTGGCCTGGCGGGTGCCTTCGCGATCTGGCTGGCGGACCAGTCGATCATGGCGATGCCGACCAATGTCTATGCCGGCATCGCGAAGTATCCGCTGATCGCCATCCCGATGTTCGTGCTGGTGGGCTGCGTCTTCGACCGCACGGGCGTCGCTTTGCGCCTGGTGCGCTTCGCCAGCGCGCTGGTCGGCGCGGGGCGTGGCGCGCTGGCATCCGTGGCAGTGCTGGTGGCGATGGTGCTGGGCGGCATCACCGGGTCGGGCCCGGCCAATTCCGCCGCCGTCGGCCAGGTGATGACGAAGTCCATGGTCGAGGACGGCTACCCCCGCCCCTTCATCGCCAGCACCGTGGGCGCGGCGGCGGCGACGGACATCCTGATCCCGCCCTCCATCGCCTTCATCGTCTATGCGGTGCTGGTGCCCGGCGTCTCGGTGCCGGCGATCTTCGCCGCCGGCATGATCCCGGGCGTGCTGGCGGGGCTGTTCATCATCGCCGCGGTGGTGGCGATCTCCATCGTCAAGGATTTCGGCGGCAAGGCGCGCCAGACCGAGGCGCTGCGCGTCTGGCAGACCTTCAAGGAGGCCATCTGGGGCCTGCTGGCGCCGGTGGTGATCCTGGGCGGCATGCGGATCGGCCTCTTCACGCCGACCGAGGCCGCCGTCGTCGCGGTGTTCTTCGGGCTGTTCGTCGGCTTCGTGGTCTATCGGTCACTGACGTTGCGCGACGTGTACGAAATGCTGGTCGAGGCGGGGGAGATCTCCGCCGTCATCCTGATCGTGGTGGCGTTGGCCACCGTGTTCGCCTGGTCCACCAGCACGCTCGGCATCGTGCGGCCCATCGCGGAATGGATCGTGGGGCTCGGCTTCGGGTCTGGCGGGACACTGGCGCTGCTGACGGTGGTGCTGATCGTGGTGGGGATGTTCCTCGATGGCATCTCGATCTTCCTGATCCTGCTGCCGATCCTGCTGCCCATCGCCGCCACCTTCGGCTGGGACCTGACCTGGTTCGGCGTGGTGCTGACCATGATGATCGCCATCGGCCAGTTCACCCCGCCGATGGCGGTGAACCTGATGGTCTCCTGCCGCATCGCCGGCGTGCCGATGGAAAGCACCATCCCGTGGGTGAGTTGGATGGTACTCGCCATGACGGCGGCGGCCGCCTGCGTGATGGCGGTGCCGGAACTCGCGCTGTGGCTGCCGCGCGCGATGGGGCTGGGTTAGCCCCCGGGCTGCGGCACGATGCGGATATACGGCTTGGGTTCCCTCCAGCCGTTCGGGAACAACGTCTTGGCGTCGTCATTGTTCACCGAACCCGCGATGATCACGTCCTCGCCGCGCTTCCAGTTTGCGGGTGTGGCGACCTTGTGCTTCGCCGTGAGCTGAAGACTGTCGAGCAGACGCAGGATCTCGTCGAAGTTGCGCCCGGCCGTCATCGGATAGGCCAGATACGCCTTCACCTGCTTGTCCGGCCCGATGAACACCACCACGCGCACCGTCGCATTGGTGGCGGCGGTGCGCCCCTCGGACGTGCTGCCCGCATCCGCCGGCAGCATCCCATAGGCCTTGGAGACTGCGAGCGACGGGTCGCCGATCATCGGATAGGTCACGGCATGGCCGGTCACCTCGGCGATGTCGCCTTCCCAGCGATGGTGGCTCTCCACGTTGTCCACCGAAAGGCCGATGATCTTGCAGTTGCGCTTGTCGAATTCCGGCTTCAGGCCGGCCATGGTGCCGAGCTCGGTCGTGCAGACCGGCGTGAAGTCCTTGGGGTGGCTGAACAGGATCGCCCAGCCATCGCCGATCCATTCATGGAAGCGGATGCGGCCCTGGGTGGTGTCGGCCTCGAAATCCGGCGCGACCTGGCCGATCGAGATGGACATGGCGTTGGCTCCTTGCCTCTGGTGGCGCGGAAGCGAGCATAGCGGGCCGCCTGCCGCAAGCCGTAGGACGCCATGCCACGCCCGGGGCCGCCCGGACCACGCCCTGGTCCGCGGCGGCGCCGGCGCGCCAAAGCCTGGCGCGTCAGGCCGAAGCGACGCGCCGGATCGCCTCCGCGACGCGGGCGGGGGTGATTCGGATGGCGTCCTCCAGCGGCGGGCTGAAGGGCACCGGGGCGCGCGGTGCGCCCATGCGTTCCACTGCGCGCAGCCCGCCTGGCCCGATTGACTCGACCACCCGCGCCACCACCTCCGCCCCGAAGCCCGAGACCGTCACCGCCTCATGGACCACCAGCAACCGGCGGGTGCGCCGGACGGAGGCGACCACCGCCGCCTCGTCCCACGGCCATAGCGAACGCAGGTCGATCACGTCGCAGGGGATTCCGCTCTGCGCCGCGCCTTGTTCCACCACCGGCACCGGCGCGGACCAGGTGACGACCGTGGCCGCATCGCCCAGCGCGACAAAACGGGCGACGCCGAAGGGGATCGGCGCGGGGTCCTCGGGCACTTCGCCCTCGGCGGTCCAGAGGTTCTTGGGTTCCAGCAGCACCACGGGGTCATCGGACCGGATGGCGGTCTTCAGCAGCCCCGCAGCATCGGCCGGCGTGCCCGGCGCGACCACCACCAGGCCGGGGATATGCGTCAGCCAGGCTTCCAGGCACTGGCTGTGCTGGGCGGCCGAGTTGCGCCACATCCCCTGCGGCATCCGCACCACCAGCGCGGCGCGCCCCTGCCCGCCGAACATGTAGCGGACCTTGGCGATCTGGCTGACCAGCTCGTCCATCGCGCACAGCGTGAAATCGGCGATCCGCATCTCGATGACAGGCCGCGTGCCACACAGCGCGGCACCGAGGCCCGCGCCCATGATCGTGCTCTCGGAAATCGGCGTAGAGACGATGCGGTCGGTGCCGAATTCCTCGGCCAGGCCCTTGTACTGGCCGAAGATGCCGCCCTGCACTAGGTCCTCGCCCAGCGCCCAGACCAGGGGGTCGCGGCGCATCTCGGCGGCCAGGGCGCGGCGGGCGGCTTCCGCGAAGGTCAGGCGCGTCATGCCGGGGCTCCCGCATCCTGCACGTCGGTGAAGGCGGCGCCGGGATCGGGCCAGGGCGCGGCCATGGCGGCGGCGCGGTGCGATGCCATCTCGGCGGCGGCCTGCGCTTCGATGCCCACGATCTCGGCGGCCGCGACGCCCTCCGCTTCCAACACCGCGGCCAGGCGGCGGATGGCGTCGCGGTCGCGCGCGGCGGCCGCTTCCTCGGCGGGGCGATAGGCCGCGGCATCGGTGCCGGTATGCCCGTCCCAGCGATAGCAGCGCGCGTGCAGGAATTGCGGGCCAGCGCCGGCGCGGATGCGCGCGACAAGTTCGGCGGCGACGCCATCGACGGCCAGCACGTCCTCGCCATCCACCGCGGTGGCAGGCACGCCGCAGGCTTCCGCGCGCACTGCGGGGCCGCCGCCGGCAGTCACCGCGCTGCCGCGCGTGAAGGCGGCGAAGCCGTTATCCTCGCAGACGAAGAGCACCGGCAGGCGATACAGCGCCGCCCAGTTCATGCCTTCGAGAAACGGCCCGCGATTGATCGCGCCATCGCCGAAGAAGCACGCCACGATCGCATCCTCGCGCGTCAGCCGTATGGCCTGCGCTGCACCGCAGGCGATCGGAATGCCCGCCCCCACCACGCCATTCGCGCCCAGCATCCCCACGGCGAAATCCGCGATGTGCATGGAGCCACCCTTGCCGCCGCAGGACCCGCCGGCGCGGCCATGCAGTTCCAGCATCATGGCGCGCGCATCGGCGCCCTTGGCGATGGCGTGACCATGGCCGCGATGCGTCGACGTGATCCGATCCGCGCGCCGCAAATTCGCGCAGACGCCGACCGCGACACCCTCCTGCCCGATGGACGGATGCACCACGCCCGGCGCCTCGCCGGATCGCATCGCCGCCACCGCTTCGCGCTCGAAGGCGCGGATGCGCGCCATGTCGCGCAGCATCGCGATCCGCCTGGCCGTCTCGTTCGACATGCCGTTCCTTCCCCTGTTGCCAGCCCCTGCACCGCGCTCTACTCCCGACCACGGGAGAAGGAACGCCGCCATGCTGGAACGGCTTATCGTGGTCGACAGCGTCACCCGGCTGGGGCCGGAGGCGCAAGGCCGCGTCATCATCGGCGGGTCGCATGGCGGGGTCTATGCGGCCTATCTCGCGGCCAAGGCGCGCGTCGCGGGCGTGCTGCTGAACGATGCCGGCATCGGGCTGCAGGGCGCGGGGATCGCGGGGCTGGACTACCTTCAGCCTCTCGGCATTCCCGCCGCCTGCTGTTCGCATCGCAGCGCGCGTATCGGCGATGGCTTCGACCTGCTGGGGCGCGGCGTCGTCAGCCACGTGAACGCCGCCGCCGCTGCGCTCGGCATCGAACCCGGGATGTGGTGCCGCGAGGCAGCGCGGCGGCTGGCCGACGCGCCGGTGCCCACGGTCGATGCGCCCGACAGCGTGGAATCCCGCTTCGCCATCGGCCCGCGCGCCGCCGCGATGGATTCCAATTCCCTGATGACGCCCGCCGATGACGGCACGGTGGTGGTCACCGGCAGCCATGGCGGGCTGCTCGGCGGCCGGCCCGAGACCGCCGCGCGCGCCGCCGTCTTCGCCGCGCTCTACAACGACGCCGATGGCGGCATCGATGGCGCCGGCTTCACCCGCCTGCCCGCGCTCGATGCGCGCGGCATCGCCGCCGCCACCTATTCCGCCTGGACGGCGCGCATCGGCGATGGGCGTTCCGCCGTCGAGACCGGCGTCGTCTCCGCCGTCAATGCGCGCGCCGCGTCGCTGGGCGTGAAGCCCGGCGGCACCGTGCGCGATGCCGTCGCCCTGCTCGCCGAAGCCACCATGAAGGACCACCGCGCGTGAGTGCATCCAACACGACCCTCACCATCACCGGCGGCGAGGCCCTGGCGCGCATGCTCCAGGCCCACCAGGTGGGCCCGATGTTCGGCATGGGCGGTTTCCAGCTGCTGCCCTTCTACGAGGCTTGCCGCGCGCTCGGCCTCAAGCACCACCTCATCAACGACGAACGCTGCGGCACCTTCGCCGCCGATGCCTGGTCGCGCGTGACCAACCGGCCGGGCGTGGTGGACGCCACGCTCGGGCCGGGCGCGACGAACCTGGTGACCGGGCTGGTGGAATCGCTGAATGCCGGCATTCCGATGGTGGCGATCACCGGCGACGCCAATCGCGAGCACGCCTGGAAGAACATGACGCAGGAGGCGCGGCAGGTGGAAATCCTGCGCCCCGCCTGCAAGGAACTGATCCGCGTCGAACACACCAAGCGCATCCCCGAACTGGTGCGCCGCGCCTTCGCCATCGCAACCTCCGGCCGCCCCGGCCCAGTCGTCCTGGATGTGCCGGAGGACGTCGCCCACGGCGAACACGACTTCGCCGCCGACGAGATCTGGGCCGACCCCGGCACGCTGATGGCGCAGTCCCGCCGCACCCGCCCCGACCCGGACGAGGTCGAACGCGCCGCCGCCCTGCTCGCGAAGGCCAAGCGCCCGATGCTGCTGGTCGGCGGCGGCATCCACATCTCCGGCGCGCATGACGCGCTGCTGGCGCTGGCCGAGGCGCAGAACATCCCCGTCGCGCACACCATGTCGGGCAAGGGTGCCATCCCCTGCACGCATCGCCTGTCGCTCGGCGTCTTCGGGCGATATTCGCGCATCGCCAACGACTTCATCTCGCAATCCGACCTGCTGATCGTGGTCGGCTGCAAGCTGGGTGAAATCGCGACGAAGCGCTTCTCCCTGATGCCCGCCGGCGTGCCCATCGTGCATGTGGAGATCGTGCCGGAAGAAATCGGTCGCACCACCCGCGCCGATGTCGCCCTCGCCGCCGATGCGCGCCTGGCGCTGGCCGACCTGCTGATGGCCCTGCCGCGCGGCGCGCTGCCCGAGGAACGCGCCGAATTCGCGGGCGCCGTCGCCCCGCGCATGGCCGCCTGGCGCGTCGGCGCTGCCGACCGGCTGGAATCGAACGAGACGCCGATCAATGTCGGCCGCCTCATCAACGAGTTGAACATCGCGATGGCCGCCGACGACATCCTGGTGGCCGATGGCGGTTTCGCCGGCCATTGGGGCGGGCTGCTCTTCGACACCAAGGCGGCCGGGCGGCACTTCATCGCCGATCGTGGCTTCGCCTCCATCGGCTATGGCGCGCCGGGGGCCATGGGCGCCCAGATGGCCGCCGGCCCGAAGCGCCGCGTGGTGGGCCTGACCGGCGATGGCGGCTTCAACATGACGATCGGCGAGATCGAGACGGCCAGGCGCGTCGGCGCCAACTACGTGCTGTGTGTCTTCAACAACGGCGCGTCCGGCTATGTGAAGGCTCTTCAACATGCCGTGTACGGGCCGGGGAAGTACCAGTCGTCGGAACTGGGCGAGACCGACTACGCCGCTGCCGCCCGCGCCTTCGGCTGCCACGGGCTGCGGGTGGAAGACCCGAACATGCTGGGTGCGGCTATCCGCGAGGGGCTGGCGAATACATCCTCGCCGACCATCCTCGACGTGATCGTCACCCGCGACCCGGCGCGGATGCTCCCCGGCGTCGACAACCGCACCCTGCGCGTCGAGAAGGGCGACAGGCCGGTCTGAATTCCGCCCGTTTCCGTGCCATGATGCGGGCATGACCGATCGTCGGCGCGCCTGGATCGTCGCCTTGCTGACCGCACTGGCCGCGCCAGTGGCGGCACAGGCGCCCGAACCCGGCCTTCCGCGCGTGCTCTACGGCACGCCGGCGCCGCAGGTGATGTATGGCAATCCCTCGGTGCCGGAGCCCTCGCCGGCACCGCAACGCGCACCGCCGCCGCAACAGCCGCAATCCAGCCTGACCTTCCAATCCGGCCCGGCCTATATCCCGCCTCAACTCCCATGGGGCGTAGCGCCCGACTGGGGCCGTCCGCCGCGGAGGGTCCGCCCCGCGCCGGTGAATCCGCCCCGGTACGTCTCGCCCGAACGCGGCCGCTTCGAACAACCCTTGCCGCAGGGCCGCTACGTCGGCCGCCCACCCAGCGCGCCGCTGGAACGCCCCTTCCAGGGAGGCCCCCGTGGCGGCGCGCCGGACCGCCCGGTCTACGGCCGCCCACCTGGTGGGTGATTTCCGCCATTTCATCGCCATAGGTTGGCATCACGCTGCGTTGGAGAGGTGGGCGGGCATCCCGTGTCCCGCCGCTTCGAGGAGGATCGCGGATGCACCGCAGCGGAATGATGTTGCTCGCCGGCCTGGCCGTGCTCGGCGCCGGCTGCACCAACCCCTATGACCCGACGCAGCGCGCCGTGGGCGGCGGGCTGATCGGCGCGGGGACCGGCGCCACCATCGGCGCGCTGGCCGGCGGTGGCCGCGGTGCCGCGGTCGGTGCGCTGGCCGGCGGGCTGGGCGGTGCCGCGATCGGCGCGGTCACCACGCCCCAGCCGCCCAACTATGCCAGCGGCTACGGCGCCCAGGCCTATCAGCAACCCTATCAGCAGCAAGGCTACGCGCCGCCGTCCTATCAGCAGCAACAGGCTGGTGGCTGGAACCGGCCCCCGCAGGCCGGCGGCTATGTCAGCGCGCCCTATCCGACGCAGCCCCCGCCGCAGCAGGCCTGGCAACCGCCGCCGGGGTCGTATTGGCAGCCGCAGCCCTATTACGCGCCGCCGGACGCGGCGGGCTACTACCGCTACTGACCTGTCGCCGCGACAATCGCGGCGCGCGCCGGCAGGGATGGCACCGCCCCTGCCCGCTGGCAGGCCAGGGCGCCGGCCACCACGCCGCGGCGCAACGCCGGGTGCTCGTCCAGACCTTCGGCCAGCGCAGCGGCGAAGGCGCCGATGAAGGCATCGCCGGCGCCGGTGCTGTCCACCACCGCGATCGCGGGCGCGGGCACATGCAGCGGCGGCGCATCGCGCCCCGCCCAGAACGCTCCGGCGGCGCCGGCGGTCAGCACGACCGCGCGGCGGCAGCGCCGCGCCAGTGCCGCGGCCAGGTCCGCGGGCGCACCCGCCCGCGCCAGGATGCGCGCCGCCTCCGTCTCGTTCACCACCAGGATGTCGGTGGCCTCCAGCAGGCTGTCGGGGAGCGCCTGCGCCGGGGCCGCGTTGAGCAGCGTGGCCAGGCCCGCCGCGCGGGCTGCGGCGAAGGCGGCCAGGGTGGTCGCGACAGGCGTCTCCAGCTGCGCCACGGCCAGCACGGCGCCCGCGAAGGCTGCCGGCGGCGGCGGGGCCAGCGCAGCATTGGCGCCGGCGACGATGACGATCTCGTTCTCGCCGGCTTCATCGACCAGGATCAGCGCCTCGCCGGTCGGTTGCGCGGCGTCGCGCGCGGCGTGGCGGGCATCGATGCCCTCGGCGGCCCAGAGGTCGAAGGCCCCCTGCCCCGCATCATCCGCGCCGACCGCCGCGACGATCGCGACAGCCGCGCCGGCCCGCACCGCCGCGACCGCCTGGTTGCTCCCCTTGCCGCCATGGAAGCGGTCCATGGCGGTGGCGGCGAGGGTTTCGCCGGGCTGCGGGAAGCGGGAAACGCGCAGCACGGTATCGCGATTGTACGAGCCGATGACGACGATGCGGCCCATGCGGCCCTCCCCTGGCGGGGTGAGGCTCGCGTGCCGGACGCGGCAGGGTCAAGGCCGCGCGGTCGCATGGGTTGCACCGCAGCAAATTCGGCCCATCCTTTAGTGTGAATCCATCAAAACGCCTGAGGCCCTCCATGCCCGACACCAACCTGGCTGCCCACAGCTTGCAGAAATACGGCGTCGGCCAGCCCGTGCCGCGGCAGGAGGACCCGGTCCTGCTCCAGGGCCGCGGCCGCTACACCGACGACCTGTCCCTGCCCGGTCAGGCCTGGTGCGTCATGGTCCGCAGCCCCTACGCGCATGGCGTGATCCGCGGCATCGGCACGGAGGCGGCGCGCGCCATGCCCGGCGTGCTGGGCGTCTACACGGCCGCCGACATGGCCGCATACGGGCCGATGCGGAACGGGCTGCCGCTCAAGAACAAGGACGGCTCGCCGCCGGCCCCGGTCGAACGCCTGCCGCTCGCCGCCGACAAGGTGCGCTTCGTGGGCGACCCGGTCGCCTTCGTGGTCGCCGAGACGCGCGACCAGGCCAAGGACGCCGCCGAGGCGGTCGAGCTGGACATCGACAGCCTCGATGCCGTCACCGAGGCCGCCGCCGCCGCCGCGCCCGGCGCGCCGCAGCTTTACGACCATGTGCCGGGCAATGTGGTGCTCGACTTCCGCTTCGGCGATGCCGAGAAGGTCGCCGCCGCCTTCGCCGCCGCCGCGCATGTCACCACGCTGAACATCCGTTCCAACCGCATCGTGGTCTCGGCGATGGAGCCGCGCTCGGCGATCGGCGAATGGGACGCGGCCGACGAACGCTATGTTCTGCGCGTCGGCAGCCAGGGCGTGTTCGGCCTGCGCGCGCAGATGGCGCGAGACATCCTGAAATGCCCGCCGGAGAAGCTGCGGATCCTGACCGGCAATGTCGGCGGGTCCTTCGGCATGAAGTCCTCCGCCTACCCGGAATATGCCTGCCTGCTGCATGCGGCGAAGGAACTCGGCCGGCCGGTGAAGTGGACGGATGAACGGTCGGGGTCGTTCCTGTCGGACTGCCATGGGCGCGACCATGAGGTCGAGGCGTCGCTCGCGCTCGATGCCGAGGGGCGTTTCCTCGCGGTGAAGCTGGTGTCCTTCGGCAATCTCGGCGCCTATGTCTCGCCGGTCGGCAACAACATGGGCACCGGCAATTTCAGCAAGAACATCCAGTCGAACTACGCGACGCCGCTGCTGCTGGTCGAAACCCGCAACGTGCTGACCAACACCACGCCGATCACCGCCTATCGCGGCGCCGGGCGGCCCGAAGCCAACTACTTCCTGGAACGCCTGATCGAGACCGCGGCGCGCGAGATGGGCCGCGACGCAATCGCGCTGCGGAAGCTGAACCACATCCGCCAGGACCAGTTCCCGTTCCGCGCGCCGTCGGGCTCGGTCTATGATTCCGGCGATTTCTCCGCCGTGCTGGACCGCGCGCTGGTGGCCGCCGACTGGACCGGCTTCGCCGCGCGCCAGGCCGAGAGCACCGCCCGCGGCATGCTGCGTGGGCGCGGCATCGGCAATTTCCTGGAATGCACCGCGCCGGTGATGAAGGAACAGGGCGAGCTGGTCTTCGAGGCCGATGGGTCCGTCACCATCGTCACCGGCACGCTCGACTACGGCCAGGGCCACTGGACGCCCTTCGCGCAGGTGCTGCACGAGAAGCTCGGCGTGCCCTTCGACAGGATCAAGCTGGTGCAGGGCGATTCCGACCGGCTGGTCGCGGGCGGCGGCACCGGCGGGTCGAAGTCGCTGATGGCCTCGGGTTCCGCCATCCTGAAGGCGGCCGACATCGTCATCGAGAAGGGCCGCGCTGCCGCCGGCTACCTGCTGGAAGCCGCGACCGACGACATCGAGTTCGCCGCCGGCCGCTTCACCATCGCCGGCACCGACCGCGGCATCGGCATCATGGAGTTGGCCGCGCGCCTGCACGAGGTCGGCCCGCTGCCGCAGGACGTGCCCAATACCCTCGACAGCCGCACGGTGTTCGACGAGGCGCCGATGGCCTTCCCCAATGGCTGCCACATCGTCGAGGTCGAGATCGACCCCGAGACCGGCAGGATCGCGATCGACCGCTACACCGCGGTCAACGACTTCGGCGTGATCGTGAACCCGCTGCTGGTGCAGGGCCAGGCGCATGGCGGCATCGCGCAGGGCATCGGCCAGGCGCTGATCGAGCGCGTCGCCTATTCCGAGGACGGGCAGCTGCTGACCGGCACCTACATGGATTACGGCGTGCCGCGCGCCGACGACCTGCCGTCCTTCGGCTTCGAGAGCCTGCCCGACCCGTGCAAGACCAATCCGATCGGCGCGAAGGGTTGCGGCGAGGCCGGCTGCGCGGGGTCGCTGCCGGCGCTGATGAACGCGATCTCGGATGCGCTGGGCGGCCGGCACATCGACATGCCGGCGACGCCGGAGAAGGTCTGGGCGGCGTTGCGCGCATAGGCCGCGTCGCGCGGGGTTGCGCGGGCGGGCGATAGCCGTACCCTCCGGCCCAGTCCGGAGGAACGATCCATGCAGCGACGAATGCTGGCCGCCATGGCCGCGGCGACCGCCCTTGCCCTGCCGCGCGCCGCACGCGCCGCCTGGCCGGCGGACCGGCCGATCCAGGTGCTGGTGCCCGGCCCGGCCGGCGGCGGCATGGACATCCTGGCGCGCACCATCCTGCCCTTCGTGCAGCGCCGCCTGCCGGGTGCGAACTTCGTCGTCATCAACCGCCCGGCCGCCGGCGGGCAGCAGGCCTTCGAAGGCATTGCCCAGGCCGCGCCGGACGGCTTCACCATCGGCGCCGCGCAGGCGCCCAACTCCATCACCCTGCCGATCGAGCGGCAGGTGCGCTATCGCGTGCAGGACTTCACCTTCCTGGGCAATGTCATCGAGGACCCCTGCGGGCTCTGGGTCCACGCGCAGTCCCCGCTGCGCAACGTCGCCGACCTGGTGGCGGCGGCCCGCGCGCGGCCCGGCCAGGTGACCATCGGGACCGCCGGCGTCGGCAGCGACGACCACCTGCTGCAACTCGCGCTGCAGGATGCGACCGGCACGGAGTACTCGCACGTGCCCTTCAACGGCACGCCGCCGATCATCCAGAACCTGCTGTCGCGCAGCATCGATGTCGGGTCCTTGAACATGAGCGAAGGCGTCGGGCTGATGCGCGAGGGCGTGGTGCGCGCGCTCGCACAGGGCGGGCCGGAACGCTGGTCCGGCACCGCCGCCGTGCCGAACTTCCGCGAGCAGGGCTTCGACGTGCTCGGCGGTTCGACGCGCGGCCTGGTGGCACCGCCCAACCTGCCCGCCGCCATGCGCGATGCGCTGCGCAGCGCGATCGACGCCGCCAATGCCGATGCCGGCTGGATCGCCGAGGCCGAGCGCCTCAACCTGCCGCGCCGCCCGATGACCGCCGCCGACCAGGAAGCGCTGTTCCTGGCGGAGGATGCACGCCTGCGCGCGCTCTGGGCCCGCAAGCCCTGGCGCGACTGAACCCACCCATCACCATCACCGGAGCACGGACCTGATGACACCTCCCGAGAGAATGCGCGCGCTGCTCGCCAAGCCCGACTTCGTCACCATGCCCGCGGTGTGGGACGGGCTGACCGCGAAGCTCACCTACGATGCCGGATTCAAGACCGCCTTCCTGTCCGGATCCTGCGTGGCGGCGAGCCGCCTCGGCGGGCCGGACCTCGACCTGCTGTCCTTCGCTGAGATGCTCAACAGCCTCGAGATGGTGCGCGGCGCCGCCCCCGACCTGCTGGTGCTGGCCGATGGCGACCACGGCTACGGCAATGCGATGAACGTTCAGCGCACGGTGCGCGCCTATGGCCGCGCCGGTGCGGCCGCCATCCTCATCGAGGACAAGATCACGCCCCGCGCGCTGACGTCGGACGGCAAGCCCTGCATGCCGCGAGAGGAAGTGCGGATGAAAATCCGCGCCGCTGTGGAAGCCGCGAAGGACAGCGGCATCCTGGTGATGGCGCGCACCGATTGCCGCCCGACCGCGGGCATCGACGAAGCCATCGCGCGCATCGAGATGTATGTCGAGGAAGGGGCCGACATCCTGTTCCTCGACAGCCCGAAGGACGAGGACGAGGTGAAGCGCGGCGTCGCGGCCTCCAAGGGCCGCCCGCATTTCGCCGTGCTGTCGCCCGGTGCGGGGCGCGAGACGCCGACGCAGAAGCGCGCGCATGAGCTGGGGCTGAAGATCGGCACCTTCCCGACCGGCACGCTCTCGCCCGCCATGGCTGGGATGAAGGCGGGCCTGGCGGCGCTGGCGGCCGGTGCGTCTGCCGCCGAGGGCGCGCTGCCGACGAAGGAATTCCGCGACACGCTGGGCTATGGCGACTACGACGCCGCGGCGAAGAAGTTCGTGATCTGACGGGATCGGGGGGCACGACGCCCCCCGCCCATTTCACGCCGCGACGAAGACGCCGCCTTCGTCGCTGAGGGCCGCCAGGTGGTGGTCCATGTCGCCGAACATGTTCTCGATGACGGTCAGCCGCTTCAGGTAGTGGCCGCCGGCATACTCCATGGTCATGGCGATGCCGCCATGCATCTGCACGGTCTGCTGGCCGACGAAGCGGGCGTTGCGGCCGATCTCGACCTTCACCGCGCGCATGTTGCGGCGACGTTCGTCGTCGTTGCGCTCGCTCGCCATCATCGCCGCCAGCATGGCCATGGAGCGCGCCTGCTCCAGGCAGACCATCATCTCCGCGGCGCGGTGCTGCAGCGACTGGAAGGATCCGATCGCGCGGCCGAACTGCTTGCGGGTCTTCAGGTAGTCGATGGTCAGGTCCTTGGCCGCTTCCATGCAGCCGATCGCCTCCGCGCCCAGCGCGGCGATGGCCTCATCCGCCACGCGCTCGACCAACGCCAGGCCGCCCTTGAGTTCGGCGTCGGCGCCGACCTTCACCGCATCGAAGGTGATGTCGGCGGCGCGCTGGCCGTCGGAGGTGCGGAAGCCGCGGCGCGTGACACCGGTCGCATCCGCCGGCACCAGGAACACGCCGATGCCGTCACGGTCGCGCCGCCCGCCCGAGATGCGCGCGGTGACCACCAACTGGTCGGCGGTGTCGCCATGCACCACCACGCCCTTGCGGCCCTCGATGACCCAGCTGTCGCCATCCTTCTTCGCGGTGGTGGCGACGTCATGCAGGTCGAAGCGCGACTGCTGCTCGGTATGCGCGAAGGCCATCAGCAGGGTGCCGGCGGCGATCTCCGGCACCATCGCGCCGCGCTGTTCGGCGGTTGCGCCATGGCGCAGGAAGCCGCCGCCCAGCACGACGGTGGAGACGAAGGGTTCGAGCGTCAACGCCCGGCCCATCTGCTCCATCACGATCATGGTCTCGACAGCGCCATAGCCCAGGCCGCCATCGTCTTCCGCGAACGGCATGCCGAGCAGGCCGAGGTCAGCAAATGCCGCCCAGACCTCGCGCGACCAGCCGGCTTCGGACTTCAGGTAGGCCTTGCGCTGCTCGAAGCCGTACTTGTCCTTCAGCAGCTTCGCCAGGCTGTCCTGGAGAAGGCGCTGGTCTTCGGAGAGATCGAAATCCATGGTGCTTCAGAGTCCCAGAAACGCTTTGGCCATGATGTTCTTCTGGATCTCGGTGGACCCGCCGTAGATCGACTGCTTGCGCCAGTTGAAATAGGTCGCCTGCGCGAGCGTCTGCCAATCCGCCGCGACATCCGGTTCGTTGCGGCCATCGGCCTCCGGGTCGTGCGGCGCGGCGAGGCCATAGGGGCCCGCGGCCATGACATACAGCTCGCTGATCGCCTGCTGGAGTTCCGTGCCGCGAATCTTCAGCACCGACGAAGCCGGGTTCGGCTTGCGCTGGCTGAGCGCGCGGTTTTCATCCGCCAGCACACGCAGCGTGGTCATCTCCAGCGCCTTCAACTGCACTTCCACGTCCGTCAGGCGCGAGCGGAAGCGCGGGTCTTCCATCACCGGCCGCGCGCCGCCGGGCGCTTCCTTCGCGATCAGCTTCAGCCGGCGGATGCGTTCCTTGGAGGCACCCACGCGCGCCTGCCCGGTGCGCTCGTTCGACAGCAGGAACTTCGCGCAATCCCAGCCGCGATTCTCGGTGCCGACCAGGTTCGCGACGGGCACCTTCACGTCGTCGAAGAAGACCTCGTTCACCTCATGCGCGCCGTCCACGGTGATGATCGGGCGTACGGTGATGCCCGGCGTTGTCATGTCGGCCAACAGGAAGGAGATGCCCTCCTGCTGCTTGGCCGCACCCGGGTCGGTACGGACCAGCAGGAAGATCCAGTCGGCGTGTTGCGCCAGCGTCGTCCAGGTCTTCTGACCGTTGACGATGTAGTGGTCGCCATCCTTCTTCGCCGCGCATTTCAACGACGCGAGGTCCGACCCCGCGCCGGGCTCCGAGAACCCCTGGCAGAACCACAGATCGAGGTTCGCGATCTTCGGCAGGAAGTGCTTCTTCTGCTCATCCGTGCCGAAGGCGATCAGCACCGGTCCCAGCATGTTGGCGTTGAAGCCCAGCGGCGACGGCGCCGGCGTCGACTGGATTTCCTCGGACAGGATGAAGCGCTTGATGGCGCTCCAGGGCTGACCGCCCCATTCGACGGGCCAATGCGGCACCGCCCAGCCCTTCGCATACAGGCGCTTCTGCCAATCCACCTGCATCGCCTTGGTGGGCGTGCGGCCGGAGGCCATGCGCTCGCGCGTCTCGGCCGGCAGGTTGGCGTCGATCCAGGTGCGGACTTCCTCGCGGAAGGCGCGCTCCTCATCGGTGAAGCGGAGTTCCATCCTCGTCTCTCCCCGTTCGAATGTCGGTCAGCGGCCCATGCCGGCGAAGGTTCCGCCCTCGGCCGCGAGCTTTTCGATCAGCGCCGTCGGCTTCAGATTGGCGTCGTTGGTCGCCTCGGCATAGCGCGCCAGCTTGTCGCGCACGGTCTTCAGACCCTGGGTATCGGCCCAGAACATCGGCCCGCCGCGGAAGGCGGGCCAGCCGAAGCCGTTGATGAAGATCACGTCGATGTCGATGGGGCGATAGGCGATGCCTTCCTCGAGGATGCGCGCACCCTCGTTCACCATCGGCAGCAGCATGCGGTCGAGGATCTCCTCGTCGGAAATCTTGCGCCGGCGCACCTGCATCTTCTCCGCGACGTCGAGGATGATGCGCTCCACCTCCGGGTCCGGCAGGCGGGTGCGCTTCTCGTCGTACATGTACCAGCCCTTGCCGGTCTTCTGCCCGAAGCGCCCGAGCGCCACCACGGCATCCGCCACCGGTGCGACCGTCCCGCGCGCCTTGCGAACGGCCGCGCCAATGTCGAGGCCCGCCAGGTCGCCCGTGGCCAGCGGCCCCATCGCCATGCCGTAGCCTTCCATCACCTTGTCGATGTCCTGCGGCAGGCAGCCTTCAAGCAGCAGCTTCTCGACCTGCGGCGTGCGCTTGCCGGTCATGCGGTTACCGACGAAGCCGTCGCAATTGCCAACCAGCACCGGCAGCTTGCCGATGCGCTTGCCGAATTCCGTGGCGGTCGCGATCGTCGCCCAGGACGACTTCGACCCGCGCACATTCTCCAGCAGCCGCATGATGTTGGCGGGCGAGAAGAAGTGCATCCCCACCACCAGCTCCGGCCGTGACGTCGCGGAGGCGATCTCGTCGATGGACAGCGTCGAGGTGTTGGACGCGAGCACCACGCCCGGCCGCGCCGCCTTGTCCAGCCGTGCGAAGACTTCCTTCTTCACGTCCATGTTCTCGAACACCGCCTCGATCACCAGGTCGGCCTTGCCGACGGTGCCTTCGAAATCGGTGCTGCCGGTCAGCAGCGCCTTGCGCTTCTCGTATTCGGCCTGCGAGAGCCGCCCCGACGCCACGGTGCGCTCCCAATTCGCATGGCAGCGTGCGAGGCCCTTCTGCAGGGCTTCCTCGCTGGTCTCGACGATCGTCACCGGCACGCCGTTATTGGCGGCCGACATGGCGATACCGCCGCCCATCGTGCCGCCGCCGATGACCACCAGGCGCTCGACCGGCAGCGACTTCGCATCGGCCGGCATGCCCGGGATACGCAGAACCTCGCGCTCGCCGAAGAAGATGTGGCGCAGCGCCTTGGACTGCTCGCCCGCCACCAGCGTCGCGAACAAGTCGCGTTCCTTCGCCAACCCTTCCTCGAACGGCAGCGTGAAGGACGCGCGCACCGCCTCCGCACAGCCCTTCGGGCTTTCCTGACCGCGCGAGCGCTTCAGCAGCCCGGCCACCACGGCCTCGAACGCCGCCGGGTCCTGCCCGCTGATCTTGTCCGTACGGTCGCGCGCCAGCGTGAAACTCTTGCCGATCGCCGCCTTCGCCCAGGCCACCGCGCCGGCTTCGAGGTCGCCCTCGATCGCGGCATCGACGAAGCCGAGCTTCACCGCCTTCTCGGCGGTCACAGGCTCGCCGCCGATGATGATCTTCGCCGCTTCCTCCGGCCCGATCAGCCGCGGCAGGCGCTGCGTGCCGCCTGCGCCCGGCACGAAGCCGCGCTTCACTTCCGGCAGCCCGACCATCGCGCCCGGCGCGGCAACGCGCGCATGGCACGCCAGCGCCAGCTCCAGCCCACCGCCCAGCGCCGAGCCATGGATCGCCGCCACCACGATGCCCGGGAATTGCTCGATCGCGTCGAACACCTCGGTCAACGACGGCGGCTGCCGCGGCTTGCCGAATTCGGTCATCTCGGCCCCGGCGCAGAACATGCGGCCCGACCCGATCAGCACCACGGCCTTCGCACCGCCCGCCTTCGCCGCCGCCAGCCCGGCATGCAGCCCGGCGCGGATTTCCGTCCGCAGCGTGTTCACCGGCGGGTTGGCCAGGCGCAGCACATGGACATCGCCATGCTGCGCGTGCTGCACGAAGTCGGACAAGGCGGTCACTCCCTCAAGCGTCGGCGGGCCTGCGTGGCCCTTCTTGGTGGCGGAGTGTCCGGCAGAACCGCGCCCACGGCAAGCACGCCGCGCCCGGTTGCCCGCGCGCGCCGCCCATGCTGCGCTGTCCCCCATGAACGATCACGGGAGCGAAACGCATGACCCTGTTTGACCTGACCGGAAAGGTCGCCGTCGTCACCGGCGGCAGCCGCGGCATCGGCCGCGCCATCTGCGAACGCATGGCCGAACACGGCGCGAAAGTGGTGGTCTCCTCCCGCAAACTCGATGCCTGCCAGGAGCTGGTGGACGCCATCACCGCGAAGGGCGGCACCGCCATGGCGCTGGCCTGCAACATCGGCCGCAAGCCCGACTGCCAGGCGCTGATCGACCAGACCATCGCCGCCTGGGGCCAGGTGGACATCATGGTCTGCAACGCCGCGATCAATCCGCATTTCGGCCCGGCCATCACCATGCCGGACGAGATCTTCGACAAGATCATGGCGTCCAACATCAAGTCGAACCTGTGGCTGGCGCATATGACCGCGCCGGGCATGGCCGAGCGCGGCGGCGGGTCCGTCATCATCGTGAGTTCCATCGGCGGCTTCCGCGGATCGCCGGTGCTGGGCGCCTATGCCATCTCCAAGGCCGCCGACATGCAGTTGGTGCGGAACCTGGCAGTCGAATGGGGCCCGAAGAACGTGCGCGCCAACGCCATCGCGCCCGGCCTGATCCGCACCGACTTCGCCCGCGCGCTGTGGGAGGACCCCGGCATCTACAAGAAGCGCACCAAGGACACGCCGCTCAAGCGCATCGGCGAACCGGACGAGATCGCGGGGGCTGCGGTCTTCCTCGCCTCCGCCGCCGGGTCCTTCATGACCGGCCAGACCATCACCATCGATGGCGGCGTGCTGGCCGGCCCGCCCTCGCGTTCCGACGACGACGACGCGTGATCAGAGCGGCTTGCCGGTCGCGTCGAATCCCGAGGACGGGCCGCTGCGCCGGATCGGCGGCTTCACGCTGATCCCCGGTCCTTCGCGCACCGGCGCGGGCGGGCGGGCGGGGGTGACTGCCGGGCGCGGCGATTGCGACGCCTGGGAGGGCCGCGAGGCCGCCGGCGGTTCCGGCTCCGCGGTGACCGGCGGCAGGGGCAGCGGTGGCCGCACCGCCACCGGGGGGGGCGCCGGGGGCTGAACGGGCGGCGCGGCCGGCGGCTGGGGCGGCGCGGGCGTCGGGCGCGCGGCGGCTGGCTGGGCGGGGCGCGGAGGTGCCGCCGGCGGTGCCGTCACAGCAGCCTGCGGCGGTCCGGCGAGGCGGCTCGCCGCCATCACCTCCTCGCGCAGCCGGTCGCGCGCGGGCATGCCGCTGTCGCGCGAATCGGCCGCATGGCGCGTCGCCACATCCAGGAAAGGGCGCAGTTCCGGCACGCCGCGCGTCTCGGTCTCGCGCGCCACCACGCCCGCTTCCGTCGTCAGCGTCGCGCGGTCGGCGGTGCGACCAAGATCGGCGACGATGCGCGCATAGCCATCCAAAGCGAGTTCGCGTTCGACCCGCAATTGTTCCAGCGCGCGCGCCCAGCCGGCGCGCATCTCGGGGCTGGCCTGCACGACATCGGCACCGGCCAGCAGGGGTTCGATGCCATCCATGCGCCGCTGCGACAGGCCGGCGGAGCGGCCCAGCACGGCCGCGCCTTCCAGCTGCGCGCGAATGCCCGCGCGTTCCTGTTCGACCCGCGCGCGCTCCGCCGCCATCAGCCCGGCCTCCAGGCGATCCAGCCCCTGGCGCAGGCGCGGATCCGCACCCTCGCGCATCGCCGCGATCTGCCGGCGTGCCGTCTCGGCCTCGGTGCCGGTGGCGCGGCTTTCGGCTTCGAAGGCGCGGTTCAGCGCCTCGGCCCGGCGCAGGCTGGTGGTGACATGCGCGGCCAGCACCACGCGGAATCCCACCGAGGCAAGCCGTGTCGGCTGCCCATCGCTCGCATCGAAGGGCGGCACCTCGATCCGCAGCGAGCACCGCAGCGAAGCCTCCGGCGTGCGGAAATCCCCGCCCTTCACCACCACGCCGCCGGCCTGGCCGTGCAGCCGGCCCACGCGCACGGCGCGGAAGGGCTCCAGCACCAGCTCCCCGACATTGCCCAGGATGTCGTGCAGGCCGAGCGGATTGGGCTCCAGCATCCCCACCGGCTGCGCCCGCCCCGATGCCGAGCGCGGCCCCTGGAACCAGGCGTAGCGCGCGGTGCCCTCGGGCATCGGGAAGGTGCGGGCGAGGAAATCCAACTCGCTGACGGCAGCACCACCGCGCGCCGCGAATTCCCATTCCTCCTCGGTCGGCAGGCGCACGAAGGCGGGGGTTCCGTCGGCCTGCGGCAGGCGGGCGCGGGCATTGGCCATCAGCCAGGTGGTGTAGCGCTGCGTGAACGCCACCGCATCGAACCAGGACAGCGTGGCGGCGGGCAGCCGGCCGGCGGCCGAGGGTTCCGGGCAGCGATCCTGCGTCACCGCGGCGTATTGGTCGCGCGTGACCTCGTACTTGCCGATCCAGTAGATCGCGCCCTCGCGCCCCTGCGCGGTGAACGGCCCGGCCACGGATTCACGGCGCGCGAATTCGGCGATGCCGCCGGCCGGGTCGGTGGTGCCGAGCGTCACCGGCCGGTCGTCCAGCGCGCCAGGCCCGGCCGGCGTCTCGACCGGGCGGAAGGCCATCGACCCACCGCAGGGCATGGGCAGCACCAGGTCGCCATCGGCGGCGCGCGGGTTGGTGAAGTCGGGCACCCAGGGCGCCTGCGCGACGGCGGGCGTGGCGGCCAGCAGCAGGATCGCGGCGATCGGCAGGCGCATCTCTCAGCCCTCCGCCAGGCCATCGGCGGGCGGCACCGCCGCCGCGCGCAGCCCGGCCAGCACGGCGGCGAGCAGCGCGCCGGCCATGGTAATGCCCGCCGCGGCGAAGCCCATCATCGGCGTCAGCAGGCAGACCGGGCGGTCGCCTGTGACGCTGCCGGCGAAGGCGCGGTTCAGGACCGTGGCCACCGCCGTCGCGATGGCAAAAGCCAGCAGCGCGCCGACCAGCGCCACCGCGGCCGCCTGCACCAGCGGCAGCATCAGCAAGGCGCGCCGCTTCAGCCCCAGCAGCGACAGCAGCGCGATGTCGCGCCGCTTGCGCTCCACCTGCGCCCAGAGCCCGACGCCGAGGCTCACCAGATACCCCGCCCCCCCTGCCCCGGCGATGGCCAGGAACAGCAACGCCAGGTTGCGATCCAGCCGCAGCAGCCCGGCCACGGCATCGGCGCGCGAGGCGACCTCGATGCCATCGGCGCGCAGGTCGCGGTCGAGCGTGGGCACGTCCTCAAGACGCGCGGCATGCAGGCGGAAGCCGGCGAAGGGTCGGGTGCGCGCTTCGGCCTCGGTGCCGGGGCGGGCGTCGGGGCCGACCAGGCCATCGAGGAAATCCTCGGCCAGCAGCAGCACCGGCAGCGTGGCGAAGGCGGCCTCCCGCACGGCGGCCGACAAGGGCGCAACGGCGGCGACGCGCATCTCCAGCGTCAGCGCCTCGCGCTGGCCCTCGCGTACCCGCGGCACCGAGGCCAGCACGCGGTCGCCGACGTTCAACCCGAGCCGCTGCAGCGCGGCGGCGGAGAGCACCAGCTGGTCCGCATCCATCGCGCTGCGCACGGGCAGCAGCGGGTCATCCGTCGCGGTCGGCAGCAATTCCACCCGCACGCCGCTGCCCGGACGCGCCGGGTTCTCCAGCACGATGGTCGCCGACAGCGCGCGCGTGCGCGGCACCAGGAAAGCCACGCGCGGATCGGCCGCGAGCCGCGCCAGCACTTCCGGGTCGATCGTGCGATTGACCACCGAGACGACCTCCCGCGCGCGCGGGTCCTCGAGCAATTCGGCGCGCAGCCCGGCCACCACGCCCTCGCGCAGCCCGAACAGCACGATCAGCGGTGCGAGCACCGCCGCGCAGCCGAGAGCGGAGCACAGGAACAGCACCCGTTCATGCCGCAGGTCCGACAAGGCGAGGCGCAGGATCATCACGCAGCCTGCGCCATCGGCGCGCGGTCGAAGACGGACCGCGCGATGCCATCCGCCCCCGGCGCATGGGTAGCGCAGGCAAGCACCGGATAGCCGAGCCGCGCCGCGCGATCCGGGTCATGCGTGGCGACCAACAGCGCCGCGCCGGCAGCGGCACATTCGCGCTTCAGCAGGTCCAGCACCGCATCGGCCAGCGCGGGATGCACGGAGGCCGTCGGTTCATCCGCCAGCACCAGCACAGGCCGATGCGCCAGCGCGCGCGCGATCGCCACGCGTTGCCGCTGGCCCACCGACAATTCCGCCGGCCGCTTGGACAGTTGCGCGCGGATGCCGAGTTCCTCCGCCAGCGCGCGCACCCGCTTCGCGTCAGGACGGCCGGCGATGCGTTGGGTCAGCGCGATATTCTCCTCGACGGAAAGATAGGGCAGCAGCCCGCCGGTCTGCGGCACCACGCCGATGCGCCGCGCGCGCAGATCGGCAAGCGCATCGCGCCGCCCCGCCCTCCAATGCCGCGCGATATCCTGCCCGGCGAAGGTGAAGCGCTCCGTCGCATCGGGCGGCGCGGCCAGCGCCAGCATCATCAGCAGCGTGGATTTCCCGCTGCCGGATGGGCCAGCGAGTGCCAGCGCCTCGCCTTCGTCGAGGTCGAATTCCGGCACGTCGAGCGCGAAGGGCGCCGCATCCCCGCGATAGGCGCGCGTGACGCCGCGCAGGGAGAGCAGCGCTGTCATCGAGGCCGTCCTGGCGGATTGTGGCTTTGCCGCAATCCGGGAGCGCACGGCGCAACCGCGCACAGCCCCCCCGACGCGCCCGTCGCCACAGTGCGTGGCGCGCAAGCCAAGCCCGCGCATGCGGACGCCCGGCGCTTGAGGGTGCAAAAAACGCTCACGGAAGCGCCTCGAGCGGCACCGGGAAGAACGCCTCGCCGCCCGGCCGTCCGTCCAGCGTGACCCAGAGGTCAGGACGCGCGGCGAATTCCTGGTACAGGCGCAGCTTCGCCTCGATGCCGTTGATCAGTTCGCGCTGCCCGGCCGCACCCATCGCGAGCCACTCCTGCTCGGTCAGTTCCATCACCTGCGACTGATACGGCAACCCATCCAGGTATTCGCCGAGCGCCTGCCCAACGCGCGCAAGGTTGCCCAGCCGCGCCGGGTCGCGCGCCGTGGCGGCAAACGCCGCGCGCATCTGGCCGAAGAAGGTCCGCGGATCGGTGCGCCCCGCCAACCCGGCATCGAGGATGCGCGTCAGCGCCTGCGACAGGTCGGACAGCTGGTTGCGTGTCAGCAGCACGCGCACGTCCAGCGCGGCGAGCGTCGGGTCGCGCAGGTCGCGGTCGGTGGTGAAGGACCGCACCACGTCGGGCGCCGTGGTGCCCCCTTCCCGCCCGAGATACGCCAGGCGCATCGCCGTCGCGACGATCTCGATCTGCTGGGCCATGCGCTCCGCTTCGGGCGTGCGCGCGGGTTCCACGCCGCCGACCGGGCGGCCGACGGTATCCGCCACCTGGCGAAACAGCGCGTTGGTCAGGCCGTTCACGACCTGCTCGAAGGCCTGCGGGCTGCCGCCGGGGACGGGGAAATACAGCGATCCGGCAGCGCCGTAGCGCGTCAGTTCCGTGTATTGCGCGCGCGCGCCGGCGTGGTTGGACCGGCCCTCGGGCGTCTGGAGATGGATCGCGAACAGCGCCACGCCGCGCGCCTCGGCCAGCGCCTTGATCTCAGGGATCCCAAGCCTCGTCTGCGACTTCGGGTCGGTCGCGTCCAGCGCGCCGGCATCGGTGATCAGCACGACATAGCGCCCGCCGAAGGGCGCCCAATCCACCTGGTCGATCGCGACGCGCAGGCCGGCAATGGCGTCCTCGTCGAATTGCTCGGTCGAGACGGTGGCGGCCTGCACGCTCTCGATCGCCGGCATGATGGCGGCGGGCGGCTGCGACAGGTCCGGCGCGGCCACCAGCCGCGTCACGTATTCCAGCTGCGGGCGCGTGGAGATATCGGCGCGATAGGCCACCATGCCGAAGCGGAAATTGTCGCGCACCGCGCTGTCGCCGATGCGCCCGACGATGCGCCTGATCGCCTCGCGCGTGCGGTCGATATAGGGCTGCATCGACACCGTGCTGTCGATGACGAAGACGATCCCGCCGCGGAAGTCGCGCAGGCGCGACGGGTCGGCCTGGTTCGGCGCCTGGCGGAGTTCGGCGGGCGCGGAAATCACTTCCAGCGCGCGCATCTGCGTGCCGTCGCGCCGCTGGATGGTCTCGGCTTCGAGGATCGGCAACAGGTAGAAATTGCGCTGGATGTCGATGAAGGTCTCGGGTTCCAGCGCCAGCACGGGGCTCCCTGGCTGACCGGCAGCGGCGCGCATCGCCACCGCATCCTGCGTCATGCTCGGCGAGGCGAGCAGCCCGCGCAGCGCATCGCCGTCGCGCAGGAACATGGTGCGCTCGCGCCCGGCCGGGTTGGTGAATGCGCCCACCATGGTGTGGCGCCAATCGATCGTGCGGTCTTCCTGCACCCAGCCATTGGCGCGCCCATCGGCCTCGCGCCCGATCTCGATCCAGCCATCGCGGCGCGCATAGACATGCGCGACGGTGAAGCCCGCGAGCGGGCGGCCCTGCGGCGCATTCGGCTGGGCGTGCAGCGTCGCACCGGGGCGCAGGATGACGCGCTGGAACAGCGTGGTCTTGCCCGGGATCAGCAGCGGCGCGCGCGGCGCCGTGCGAATGCCGCGCTGCTGCGCCTGCGCGAGCCGCGGCAGCAGGGCGGCGGAGGCCAGCAGCAGGATGCGTCGCGGCGTCATTGCCAGAAATCCCTGATGGTCAGCGGCGCGTTGATGTCGCCTTCGCGCGCGCGGTCGTCGAGCCACTGCCGCAGCCGCGCCCGCGGTTCGGCGGCGGCCGGGTCGCCGGCGGTCACCGCCTCGCGGTAGTGGCGCGCGGCCTGGCGCGGGTCCGGGTCGCGGAAAGGCCGCCCCGGTGTGAACCCGACAGGATCATAGAGCCCCGCGAGCCGCGTGAGCGACGAAGCATTTCCGGCCCGCGCGGCGGCCTCCCACAGCAGCAGCGCGTCGTCGTAGCGCCCGGCTTCGTAGCGGCGCGCGGCTTCCCCGGCGATCGCGGCGGGGGATGCGGCGCGGGCGACGACCTCCGGCACGGACAGGCCATCGAGCGTGACGGGCGCCTGCGGTTCGGCCTGCGGGCGCACCGGCGGCAATACCGGCGGCGGCGGCGGGCGTTCGGGTCGCGGCAGCGGTTCGGGGGCGATGATGACCGGTTCGCTGGTCGGTTCCGGTTCGGGCGGCGGCGCGGGCGGTTCGCGCAGGTAGAACCACCAATAGGCCCCGCCACCGGCCGCGGCGAGCAGCAGAAGCACCAGCAGGATCCACGGCAGCGCCGACCCGCGCTTGCCCATCGACGCCGGTTGCGGCACCGACAGCGCCGGTTCCGGCACGGGCGCCGCGCGCGGCAGCACAATGGTGGCGTCCGGGTCCTCGACCCCCGGCAGGGGCGGCGGCGGGGCGGGTGGCGCGCGCGGCACAGGCGGCGCCGGCACCGCCATGGTGTGCCCCGACCCGCCATGCAGCGGCGGCACGTCCGGCCAGAACAGCGGTGCGTCGATGCGCGCATCCGGCAGCCGGAAGATCACCGGCCCGGCTTCCAGCCAATCCACCACCTGCGGGCCGAGATACAGCCGCACGCCCTGCGGAGATGCTTCCACGCGATCGGGTGCGATCAGCGCGTCGCTCACCTGCCAGCCCTCGGGGCCGAGCGTGCCCTTGCCCCAGCCCTCGCGCAGGATGCGGAAGCGCGGGTCGGCGGGCAGGTCCATCACGCCCTGCAACAGGATGATGGCGTGCCCGCCCTCAGGGTGCGCCGGGTCGGCGGCGGCGCGCACCACGCTCATGCCGCGGCGCCGAGCGCGCCCAGGATGCTGCCCAGGCGGGCATTCTGCGCGACGTCGATCTCAAGCCCGCCGGGCGCAGTCACGTTCTCCTCGGCCAGGCGCGAGAAGGCACTGATCCAATCGACATGATACTGCTTGTCGTAGGGCTCCGGCTGCGCGCCCAGCAGCGGCATGCCGTTGACCGGCGCGCGCGGCGCGAACACCGGCCGTCCGGTGCGCCCGGCGCGTGGGCGCTGGTCCACCGGCAGGTCGGCATAGCCCAGCGAATGGACGTAGCGGTTCACCACGCCCTCCGCGACCATCACCGGCTTGGCCGCACTTTCACTCAGCTTCTGGCGATAGGACGCGGCCTCGCGCAGGCGTTGCGCGATGCGCGCCGACAAGCCGGTGCGCCGCGCACCGGCGCCGATCTGCGCGACCAGCGCGGAGGCCGCCTCGCGCGGCAGTTTCAGCTGGTCCGCGGTCTCGGGTTCGGCGGCGGCGCGATGCATCTTCTCCAGCCACTCGACCACCGCCATGTCGGCGTAGCGTTCGAAGGCGTCGCGCGCCCGGTGCTCGCCCTGCGCGGCCGGCGCCACCAGGTCGCCCAGTTCGGCGAGGTAGTCCTCCTCCCCTGCCCGCGCGCCGACCGGCGCTTCCTCGGCCGGTTCGGTCTGCATGCGCCACCAGGCGGAGGTCAGTTCCTCATGCGTCACCTGAAGGCTGCGGATCAGCCGCCCGAAAGCCTGCGCCGACGCACACGCCACCAGCGCGCGGCTGACCACGCGCGCTTCCTCGCGCCGCTTGTTCAGTTCCGCCGTGAGGTCGCCCGAATGCCAGTAGGGCGACAGCCGCGCCGCCATGTCGATCCGCAGCGATTCCAGACGCGCGGCGATCTGGTTGCGCTTGATGGCGGGGTCGCAGACCGGGCGCAGGCTCTCCGCGAGGTAGGAGATGCCGCCATCGTTCAGCGTCATCGCCGCGTCCCAGGCACGTTCGGGATCGGCGAAGTGCCGGCGCGCGTCGTCATTCGACAGGAATTCCTCGCGCAGCCGCGCGATGCGTGGCGCTTCGGATGCGCGCGGCGATGCCTCCCGCCCCTGCTCGTCGTAGTCGAGGATGTGCTTCGCCGCGACATTCGGGTTTCGCAGCCAGTAGGAATTGGCGAAGGGCGCGCCGGCGGCCCAGTTGCGCGGCCAGTCGTATTCCTTGCCAAAGAAATCCAGCAGCGAGGCGTTCAGGCGGATCGTCCAGCGGCTGCCGGTGCCTTCCGTCGCGCCCTTCTTTTCCTCGAATTCCGTGTCGAACTTGGTCAGCACCAGGAACAGCGCATTGCGGTGCCGTGCGCGTTCCTCCGGCGTGGTGCCGAGCGTGCCATCCACCCAATCCTTGATCATCCGCGGCAGGGTGCGGACTTCCTGGTTGGACGGCCCGATGCACAGCAGCATCGAGGTGATTTCCTGCTCCGCGCAATACCGCTGATACAGGTAGGCAACCTTGCCGCGCAGGAACAGGCCGGGGAACTTGCCCTTCTCGCTCAGGAACCGACCCGGCTGCGTCAACTTCTCGCGCGACCGCGCGCCTGGGAAGTCGAGCAGGTCGGTGACCTCGAAGAAGTCCCACGGCTTGTCGCGCAGCGCGATGGTCAGTTCCGCGACCAGCGCCGCGACGGCCGCGCGCGGCAGCACCGCCTGGCGCCCGGCGCGCGTCCGCAGCGCCAGCTTCCCATCGGACGGATCGCCCAGGCCCGACAGTGTCCGCACATCGATGATCGACGTCTCGCGCGGCGACAGCGCATCGAGCGGCGCGAAGGCCTCGTCCGGGAAGTCGAGCGCCGCCAGCGCGCTCAGCAATTCCCGCGCGGCCGACGTCACCGCCTCGTGCCCGTTCCACAGGATGGAGAAGAACGCCGCGCGCTCCGCCACCGCCAGCCGAGGCGCGATCGATGCCGCCTGCACCCAGAAGGCCGACCCCAACCCCGGCACCAACGGATGCCCGCGGAAAAGCCCCTCGAAGTATTCGCGCAGGTCGTCGACGTCGTCCTCGGTCAACCGGTCCACCGGCTCCGACGCGACGCGCGACGCGAAGCGCGCGCAATGCGACTGCACCAGCTCCGGCGAGGGAATATCCACCTCTGCCGGGTCGAAATCCTCCAGGAAGGTATTACCCAGGATCTTGATGACATCGGTCTGCGACAGCAGCCGCAGCACCACCGGATGCCCCGGGATCGCCGCCGGCGGGCGCAGCGTGAAGCGCGTCACCAGACCCGTCGCCTCCTGCCCGCCCTCGGGGTTGATGTCGCGCACGAAGTCGAGCGCGGTGCCGTCGAACATCGCGGTCACGCCTTCCTGCCCTCGCCGCGCCAGCGCCGAGATCAGGTAGGACTTGCCCGACTGCGACGGCCCGAACACCGACACGCACATCGGCCGTTCGGCCGCCACTTCCAGCTTGCGTGCGCGCCGCGCGAATTTGCGGAAGTCGCGCGCGACGGCCTGCGCTTCCTCGCGCACCTTGGCGCGGTTGTCGCCCAACCAGTCGATCGCCTCGGCGGCGGCATCGGCGGTGGACCGCGCGGCGGCAGCAAGCGCCGCGTCGGTGGTGACCTGCACCCTCATGACAGACCCACCACGCCGGTGTCGCGCCAGTAGCCGGCCTCGTTCTTCATGGTCTGCAGCCGTATCTCCACATCGGAACGCCTCAGCGCCGTGCCTTCCGAATCCTCGATCTCCTCGACGCGGAAATCCTCGCGCTTTTCTTCCTGGCCTGGCGCATCCGGGTCCATGTCCGCGCGGCGTATCTTGACCCGCAACGGCAGCGCCATGCGCGGAACGCTTTCAGGGTTGGCGAATTCCAGCGCGTAGAGCGGCGTCGCCGGCCAGCGTTCGATCGGCAATTGCCGGAAGCCGAGGAAGGTTGGTGCCGCAAAGGTCATGGTGAATTCGACGCCATCCGATCCCGCCGGGCGCTTTTCCAGATCCACCTCGGACAGCAGCACGCCCTGGTCGCGAATCTGCCCCGAAATTTCCATCCGCCCAATGAATCGCGCGGTCGATTTCATCGCCAGCTGCGAGGTCCGCATCAGGAAGGATTCCAGCCGCCCCTCGGCCAGGGCGCACAGCATTGCGCCGACCGCGGCGGAGGTCTTCGGGTCCTCGATGCGCGCATTGGCGTCGCGAAAGGGATACCAGCCGCCCACCGCATAGCGATGCATGCCGATCATGCGATGCGGCGGCACCGGCGACTTCGCCAGTACGATATCGGTCACCGCGCGCAGCCGCGACGGCCGGCCCGACAGCAGCAGCACGTCGCAATCATAATGCCAGACCACCTCGCACAGATCGGCCAGCACCGGGCCGAGCGTCGCCTGCACCACCGCCTCGACGCGCCGCGCATCGGCGGCGACCTCGACATCGGCAATGGCGAAGCTGCGCGCGCCGGCCTGGCGCGCCGCGCCCTCGAAGAAGGCGATCGCGCGCAGGTTGGCCGGCTGCGCCTGGCCGGCCAGCACCTCGGCGACGGTGGCGCGGAACACTTCGCCCATGGCGCGGCCCTCGATCCGCTCATAGGCGTGCAGCACGCCGAGCCCGACCGGCTCCAGCACCTGCGCGACGAATTGCCGGCGCAGATGCCGGTCCACCTCGCTCTGCCCGCCGCGATCCCCGCCCAGTGTCTGGCGCAGGAAGGCGTTCGGGTCGGACATGCCGGCGCCGCGCAACGCATCCGCCACCTGCGGCAGCACCAGGTGGGTGATGAGCCCCTCCAGCACCTCGTCACCGGCGATCTTGAAGCCCTCGCGGAATTCCTGGCGCGGCACGATGGTATCGCGGTTCTCCACCGACCAGGTCACCACCATCAGGTCGGTGGTGCCGCCGCCGATGTCGATGGACGCCACGCGCAGGCACGGATTCGGCCCGCGTTCCGGCCGCACGCGACCGGCCAGTTCGAACATCCCCTGCGCGTCGCCCTGCAGACGCTGGGTGATCTCGGTATAGAGCCAAACCACCTGCGTCGCCGTCGCTTCATCGAGGTTCAGCAGCACGCGCGGCTCAGGCGGCGCGGTGGGCCCGGCCTCGGTCCAGCCGAGCATGTCCCAGGCGAGCTTGATGGCCCCCTCGGCGCGTTCGCGCAGGATCTTCTGTTCGGCCAGCGGCATGGCGGGCGGCAGCGTCAGGATCACCCGCCGCAGCCGCCGCGGCACATCGGCGAAGCGGCGTGCCGCGCGCGTGGCCGGCGCGTTGATCTGCGTGATCGCCTGCATCAGCAATTCGGCCAGCAGGAAGGTGTACATCGCCGACCGCGAGAACCGCGCGCGCACCGCGGGTTGCCCGCGTCCGCGCAGCATCCGCAGCGCCTCGCCGGTCTCGGTGACATGCGCCATGAAGGGGCCGGACACCGGCGGTTCCGTCGTCACGCCATCCGACGCACGGCCGTTGAAGCGCCAGCCCTGCACATTCGGGCGGCGGTCCCACAGATACCGCTTCGGGCTGGAAATCCCCGTCGCACCCTCATTGCCCTGCGTCGCGGCGGCCAGGCGCATCGCCTCCGGCCCCACGCGCACCGGCGATGGCCAGCGGAAGGCGTTCGCCCGCCCCGATCGACGGGAAATGGCATCGCGCCCAAACGACCCGACCGCGAATTCCACGCGGCTCTCGAACGGCCGCGCATACACATCCTCCGGCCGCGACAGGTCGCGCAGCGCCAGCACCTGCGAATTGTTCAGCGACGGCGCGTCCTGGCTTTCCTCGACCAGCACGCCGCAGGTGCGCGCATTGCCGATATCCAGCACCAGATCGACATTGATCGGCGCATAGCCGCGATTGTCGGACACCACATCCACCAGCCGGATGCGCGGCAGGATGGCGATACCCTGCAGCAGCCCGAGGAAGCCGAGATACCGCGCCCAATGCTCGGCGGCATGGGGAAAATCCTCCGGCCGCAGCGGACGGCCGCCGCGCTGCGCCTGGCGCAATTCGCGGAACCCTTCCTCGAGCCATTGGCCGACCCAGGCTTCATTGAGGAACCAGGCATTCTCGTCATGGCCGCAGACCGGGGCGAATTCCTGCTGGCGCGCGGAATCCTCAGGCGCCGGCGCGACATAGGGGCGCTCCGCGCTGCGCGGCATCAGCGCCGTGTCGAAGGCCAGCACCAGACGATGCGACTTGCCATCCGGGTCGCGCACCGGCTTCTCCGCGACGTACGCGCGCGCCCAGTTGGACGGCCCGCGGTCGTACACCTCCTTGCCGTCCGCGCCGCGCGCATGGACGCGAAAATAGGGCAGCGGCACCCATTTGTTCAGGAAGGGCTCCAGCGCCTGTGCGCGGGAGATCGCATAGGTCTCCTCATGCGGCGGCACCTGCCGCGTGACCGGGTCGGCCAGATTGCCGTCGGCATCCTGTTCCAGCACGCGCAGGATGGTGGGCGACTTGCCCTCATGGTCCACCTGCTCGCGCAGTTGTTCCTCCCAGAAGGACCGCGACCCGCGCGGCAGCCGGTCCATGTCGAAGTCGATGTCGAGGAACTGGATGCCGGAGGACGGCACCAGGCTGATCAAACCGGCAGGGGTCGCGGAACTGCTCATCACCATCCCATCTCGCGGCCGCGAGTGTGCCGCAGCGCAGCGCCGCACGCCAATCTCGCCGCGTCGCGTGTCATCAGGTCACGGGCAGTTCAGCCGGTAGCGCCAGCGCGTATTCGCGAAGGGGCCGATCACAACGACCTCCACCACGTAGTCGCCGCCCTGCGGCTGCCAGTTGAAGCCGATCCGCCCGCGCCCGCTGACCATACCGGGCGACGAGGCGATGACCCGCCCGCGATAGCGCACCTCGACCCGGTCGGGCACGGTCTGCATGTCGTAGTCGAGCGTCACCTGGCCAGGCGTGGGGCCGACGAAGTGGCGCGTGCGCGTCTCGCCGGCGCCGCCCGACTGCGTGTCCACATTGCAGGGCTGCGTGCCGGGCGGCGGGCCGGGCGGGGGCTGTGGCGGCCGTTCCGGCTCGGGCGGCGGCGGCGGCGGTTCGGGCGGCGGCGGCGGGATGGGGTCCTCGCGCGGCGGCGGCTCGGGGGCCGGCGGCGGCGGGGGTTCGGGCGGGCGTGGCGTGGGCGGCGGTTCGGGCGCGCGCGGCAGCGGGCAGGCCAGGCGCCGACGGCCGAGTTCCTCCTCCAGCCTTGCGAGTTCGGTCCGCAGGTCCCGCTCGCCCCGCTCGGCCTCGACCAGCCGGGAGAGCGCCTCGAGGTCGCCCGGAGCCGCCACGCACTGCGCCTGCGGCGGCGTGAAGAAACGCCAGGCCAGCAGCGGGCCAATCAACCCGGCCAGCAGCGCCAGCGCCGCCAGCGCGCCGAGCGTGACCGCCCAGACCCCCCAGGGCCGGCGCGCCGGCGGCTGCCAGTGCACGCCATCGTCGAAGCGCGCCAGCAGCCCGAGCGGCCCGGGCGCCGCACCGCCCACATGCCCCCAGCCAGCCAGCACCGGCCGCCCATCGACGGCAAACACCATGTCGAATGACGGTATCTCGGCGATCGCAGGCCACAGCGCGACCAGTGGGCCGCCGCCGGAACCGGCCTGGCGCTCGGCCTCGCGCCGCAGGTCGGACAGGATGCGCCCGGCCTCGGCCGTCAGCGCGGCGCGCGACGCCGCGTCGATATCGGCATAGCGCGCGGACCGCGCGCCCGGCGCACCCCAGCCGATGCCGCCATCCTCCGCCACCGGCTGCGCGAACAGCGCGGCATGGGCCGGCGAAAGCCGCCCGGCCTCGGCCTGCAGCACGGCGAAGGCCTGGTCGGGCGGCATTGGCAGCAGCGGCCGCAAATCCTGCGCGCGCGTGGCAACGAGGCGGATCATCGAGCGCCTCCCCGCAAGACGGCCCGAGGACCCGCGCCAATTCCTGCACAGGCCACAGAACAGCCCGCCCCTTTTCGGATCGTGCAAAGCACGATCCGGGAGCGCAAAGCGCGACCGCGCCCAACCCGCCCGTCGCCGCCGGAGCGCCAGTGCACGGCGCGCAAGCCAAGCCCGCGGATGCGGGCGCCCGGCGCCTGAGGGCCGAAAAGACTCCTCATGGCACCGTGAACTCCCCGATCACCTGGTCGCGCACGCCCTGGCGCGCGGTGCCGGTGAACACCTGGTCGGGCCTGCCCTCGCGCCGCACCGTCACGCGGTATGGCGTGGTCGGCCCATCGGCGCGGTCGAAATAATCCACCACGATGCGGTAGGTGCCCGGCGCGGGGTCACGGTCGAAGACGATGTTCTCGACCGGCGTGCGCGTGGTCGGCCCGCCGGTGGCGTTGCGGTCGATGTCGAGCGACCCGCCGCAGGCCTGCCTGTTGCGGAAGTCGATCCGCTGCCCGCCCGGGCAGATCACGGCCAGGTCGAGGTCGTTGCGGTCATCCCAGGCCAGGATCACCTGCGTGCGCCCGCGCCGCGCCCCCTGCCGGTCGGCACGGTCGAGGTCGGTGTTGCGCGGCTGCTCCGGCGGCGGCTGTTGCGGCGGCGGCTGTGGCGGCGGCGGTTGCTGCGGGCGCGGCTGCGGCGGCGGGTCGGGCTGGCGCGGCGGGGGTTCCGGCGGGCGTGGCGGCTCGGGCGGGCGGGCGGGCTCGGGCGGGCGCGGCGGCGGGGGCGGCGGGCGGCACAGCAGGCGGCGCTCGCCGGCCTCGGCCACGATGCGGGCGAGTTCGGCACGCAGCGCACCCTCGCGCGCTTCTTCCTCGCGCAACCGATCCAGCGTTCCGACCTGCGTCGGTGGCGCGACGCATTGCGCCTCGGGTGTCGCGAACCAGCCGAAGGGGTCGCGCCAGAGCAGCCACAGCGCCAGCAGCAGCAAGGCCAGCGCCAGCAGCGCCGCCAGCAGCCACGGCCAGACACGCGCGCGCGCGGCGGCGGCGGCGGCGGGCGGGCCGACCATGGTCATCGGCGCGATCGGCGTCGGCACCATCTTGACCAACAATTCGCGCATCCCGCCCGCGCCGGCAGCGGTGTGGCCCCAGGGGGCCAGCACCGGCACGCCGTCGCGCACGCGGATCGCCCCCTGGTCCGGGATTTCCAGCGCCAGGCGCAGCAATTCGCCGAGGAAGCGTTCGCCCTCGCTGGCGGACCCGTGCAGCTTCTCGGCCGCCGCCTGGATCTCGGCGACCATCGGCATCAGCAGCGCGCGCGCCGCCTCGGCGGCTGCGGGGTCGAGCTGCGGCAGCGGCACGGCGGGGCCGGCACCGGGCGCGTACCAGTCGATGCTGCCCTTCTCCGGGTCCGGGTTGGGCTCGGCGAACAGCGCGGCATGGCGGGGCGAGAGCGCGCGCCGCAGATACTGCGTCAGCTGTTCCCAGTGCTGCACCGCAAGCTGCCCGCCGACGCCCTGCGCCAGCAGGTCCCGGTTCAGCGTGGTGGCGATCAGGCTTTCGTCCACGGGGGGTCTCCGCCGACCGGGCTCAGCGCGGCACGGCGGGCAGGACGGGCACCGCGTCGGGCGGTGCCTCGCCAGCGGGTGGCGGGGTTGTCCCGCCGCTGGCGGGCGGGGCCGGTGTGCCGCTGCCGGATGGCGTCGGCGTGCCGCTGGTGGGCGGCGTCTGCGTGCCGGACGCAGGCGGGCCTGGCGTGCCGCTGGGCGGCGGAGCGGGCGCGCCGGGCTCCGGCGCGGCCGGGTTGGCCGGTGCGGGCGCTGGCGGTGCCACGCCCGGCGGCGCACTCGGCGGCACGACCGGGCGGAACGGCGCGGCGGCTGGCGGCGTCGCGGCAGGCGGCGTGCCCCCGGCGGGCGGCGGCGCGGCGGGGCTCGCCGGCGGGGCTGCCGACGCCGCTGGCCCGCCCGGCGCGACCGGCGCCGGCGTGCAGGCCCCCGTCACCTCCGGCACCGTCACCCCATTCGCGGCCAGGAAGGCCAGCAGCGACTCCACCTTCTGCGCGTAGGATACGCGCTCCCCCTGCTCCGCATTGAAGAAGCCGAAGGTGTTCACGCCGACCACGCGCCCGCAGCGGTCCACCAGCGGCCCGCCCGAATTGCCGCGGCTGATCGCCGCGGTATGCGGCATCACGACGAGGCCGGATGGCAGGGACTGCACGGCGCTGACCAGCCCATCCGTCACCGCGAGTTCCGGGATGGACTGGATATTGCCGTCCAGCAGCGCCTGGAAATTCGCATCCGTCTGCATGATGGCCTGCGGGAAGCCGGCGGCGATCACCGGATCCAGCCGGCTCGCCACCCGCGTCAGGCCGAGCGGGGCCAGCGCCGGCGCATCGGCCGGCAGGCGCAGGATGGCGAAGTCGGCGCGCCCCGGTGCGGGGTCGGGCGTCTGCGCCACCACCTGTACCGTGCGCGGCCGGCCCAGCAGGCGGTTCACCACGTATGTGCGCGCGGGGTCGAGCCCCGCCACCACATGCGCGTTGGTCACGACGATGCCCGGTGCGACCACGAAGCCGGTGCCCGTGCCCACGCCCTGCCCATTGGCCAGCGGCCCCAGCACCAGCACCGTGCCCTGGTCGAGCAGCCCGATCAGCGTCCCCTGGAACGGCTGCTGCCCGGGTGCGGGCGGCGGCAGCGCGGAGGGCTGCACCGGCGTCACCTGCGGCGGCGTCAGGGGCGAAAGGCCGAAATCGCCCGGCCGGCAGACATCGCCGGCGAGTGCGGCGCGCGCCTGTTCGATCTCGGTCCGCAGGGCGTCGTTGGTGGCGCGCTGGCGGGTGATCTGCTCGGTGATGCGGGATTCGTCGGCGACATGCGCGACCAGGCGCTGGGCCGCGATGCGCTCGGAAATGAGTTGCCAGCCCAGCCAGAAGCCCAGGCCGAGGAAGATCATGGCGACCAGCAGCCCAACCGGCAGCAACCACCAGTTCCAGGCCGAGCCCGTGCCCCGCGCGGCCGGAGCGGCGGCGGCGGCGACCGGACCAACAGGCGGCGGCGGGGGTGGCGGCGCGGCCGCGCGGGGCGACGGCGGGGCGGCGGCGGGGCGGGGCGGTTCGGCGGGCGCGCCCTCAGCGGCCAAGGCGGGCGGCAGGGCGGCGCCATAGACGGCGCGCAAATGCTGGGCGCGCGACGACGGGTCGCGCAGCGCGCCCGCCGGCGCCAGGCCCCAGCCGGTCAGCACCGGCCGGTCGTCCAGCGCCAGGATCGACTCCGGCCCGGCCAGCACCAGGGCGCCACGCAGCAGCGGGTCGGCCATCAGTGGCGCCAGCGCGGCGAGGTCGGCCGCCAGCCGCTGTTCCACCACCGCGCGGCGCGCCGGCGGCAGGGCGGACATCGGCACCGGGTCGCCCGCCGCCTCGGCATACCAGGAGACCGACCCCGCATTGCGCCCATTGCCCCAGGTCACGGTCGGTTCGGCGAACAACGCCGCGCGGTCGGGGCCGACCAGCGCGCGCAGCCGCGCATCGGCGTCGAGCACATTCGCGCCGCCCAGGGCGACGGGCTCCAGCCCCTGGAGGTCGGTCTTCAGGATGAAGCGCGGGCTCGCCATGGTGTCGTCGGCTCCGGGCGGAAGGCTGCGGTGGCGCGGACGAATTCCGCACCGCCGCATGCGACTGTAGAACCCAGCATGCCCCGCGAGAATGGCGTTGCCGTGGCGAAGATCACCTTGCGACAGCGCGCGCCATCGCGTCCGTGAAGGTTTTCAGCGGTGCCGCTTCGCCACGACGTGTTCAGCCGCGACGCTACGCCTCCACCACCACGTAGCTGTCCTCGACGCGCACCGGGATGGTCTCGGCCTGGTAGGGGCCCTCGACCAGCGCGGCGCCGGGTTCGACATGCGCCGGGAAGGGCCGCACCTTGACCCGCCGCGGATCGAACCACGACTTCCCGGTGCGGATATCGAACTCCCACTGGTGCCAGGGGCAGCGGATGAACTCGCCCGCGCGGGAGTACCGATAGGTGCCGGGTTCCTCCGACTGCGCCAACCCGCACAGGATGCCGCCCGACAGTGGCCCGCCCTGGTGCGGGCAGCGATCCAGCAGCGCGAAGAACTCCCCATCCAGGTTGAACACCGCGATGCGCTTGCCCGCGGCCTCGACAACCTTGCGCCCGCCGGGCGGGATATCCGCCACCGGCGCCACCACATGCCGCGCCATCAGATTCGATACAGCGCGCGCGCGTTGCCGCCATAGATCGCGGCGCGCTTCTCCTCCGGGATGAAGGACGGGATCGCCAGGCGCGGATCATCGAAATCCCAATGCGGGTAGTCCGACGCGAACAGGATCCGGTCCCACCCGATCCAGCCCATGGTGTCGAGCAGATGCTCCGGCCGCTCCGGCTCCTCGATCGGCTGGGTCGAGACATAGACATGCTCGCGCATGATCTCCGACGGCGCGCGCTTGAGGTGCGGCACCTCGTCGCGCAGCCGCTTCCACGCGCCATCCAGCCGCCAGGCCAGCGACGGCATCCAGGCGAAGCCACATTCGATCATCAGCACGCGCAGGTCAGCGAAGCGGTCGAAGATGCCCTCGACCACCATGGAGGCCACCTGCGCCTGGGCGGAGGTTGCGTGTTCCTGCACTTCCTCGATGTAGAAGGACGGCCAGCCGCCATTGGTCATGGCGTGCCCCGAATAGCCGAAGGCATGGATGCCGACCGGCAGCCCGGCCTCGGCGGCGGCCTGCCAGATCGGCCAATAGCGCGCGCGGCCGAGCGGTTCGCATGTGCGGCTCATCAGCAGCACCTGGCAGAAACGGTCATCGCCCGCCCAGTGGCGGATTTCGGCGGCCGAGGCAGCGGCGTCCTCGTACGGCACGACGATCGACCCGCGCAGGCGCGGTTCGTGCCGCAGCCAATGCTCGACCTGCCATTCGTTGATGGCGCGCGCCATCGCCACCGACAGCGGATCGTTCACATCGCCCTGCCCCGAGGGCTGCAACGGATTCAGCACGCCGATGTCGATGCCGTGCTGGTCGAGCAACTGCTGCTGAAGGAAGGGCAGGTCGGAGGCCGGCGGCCCGCCCCCCGGCGGCCAGGCATCGCGCCGACAAGCCAGCGGCGCCGCCTTCGGAAACGGGTAGCCTTTCGCGAAGCCGTGCCGCGCATGGATGCCGTAGGTGACCAGCCGATGCCAGGCGGCATCCGACAGGAAGGGGCGGAACTCCGCCAGGTCGCGCACCCGCGGATGGATGTCGCAGTCGAACAGGCCGAGTGTTGCGGCCGCCGGACGTCCCGGCGCGGCGATGGGGCGGACGAGGTTCATGCGGCTTCTCCTTCCCTCAGGCGAGAATACGTCGCCAAGGGGTTGTCCACCATCATCTTCGGCAGCAGGGCTTCGGGCAGGCCGGGCGGCAGGATGGCGTCGCCCTCGAAATGCGCGTGCGGCCAGTCGGTCGACCACAGCAGCATGGCGTCGGATTTCAGGTGGTCCATCAGGCGAGCGATGGTGTTCGCTTCCTCGGGCGCATCCAGCGGGCGAATGGTCAGGCGCACATGGTCGCGCACGATCTCGGATGGCGGGCGGTCCAGCCAGGGCACCTCGAAGCGCACGCCCTTCCAGGATTTTGTGAGTCGCCACAGGAAGCCCGGCAGCCAGGACACGCCGGATTCGATCAGCACCACCTTCAACCCCGGATGCTTTCCGAACACGCCCTCGGTCACCAGCGAGGCCAGCGATGCCTGGAAGCCATAGATGTTGGAGGTGTATTCCTCGACATGCCAGGACGGCCAGCCGATCGAGGTCGGCGGATGCCGCCAGGCGCTGCCGGCATGAATGCCGAGCGGAAGGCCGTGCTTCTCCAGCGCCGCATGCACCGGCCACCATTCGCGCCGGCCGATCGGAATTTCCCCCATGCAGAGCGTCAGCGCCTGCACGAAGCGGCGGTCCGGCGCCAGGCGTTCGATCTCCGCCACCGCCTCCTCGATGCCATTGGGCAGCAGGATGGAGGCACGCAGCCGGTCGTCGCGATCCAGCCACTCCGCGCGGATCCAATCGTTCACCGCGCGCGCCATGGCGGCCGACATGTCGCGCGAGAACGGCAGTTGCACCGGAAACAGCGGGTTCAGGATGCCGGTCGTGGTGCCCCAGCGGTCCAGCGCCTGGGCCTGCAATTGCGTGACGCTGGACGGCGCCTGCCCCTTCGGACCGCGCCAATCGGCCCGCACGGTCGATGGCGCATTGGGCGGGTAGGAGGCGCTTTCCAGCACCTCGATCCCGCGTTCCACCAGCGTGTGGCGCCAGTAGTCGTCCATATAGGGCAGCAGGGTCGCGACACCCGGCACCGCGGGATGCAGGTCGCAATCGATGGCCGTCACGTTTCCTCCGCGCCGCTATTGGCGACAGGTTCGGCCGGTTCGGCGCGTCCGGCAATGGCTGCCATGCCATGCGCGGGGTTGAGCCCCCCGCCGCGCCGCGCCACCCTGCCGCCGCATGGACATCGAACCCCCCTCGCCCGGCCAGGCCCAGGACATCATCCCGGGCCTGCGCTGGCTGCGCTTCCCCCTGCCCTTTCCGCCGCATGACGTGAATGTGTGGCTGCTGGAGGATGGCGAGGGATGGCTCGCCATCGATGCCGGCATGGGCAATGACGAGACCCGCGCGAACTGGCGCACCGCGCTGCATGGCGAAGCGACGGGCAACCGCCCGCTGACCGGCCTGCTGGTCACGCATTTCCATCCCGATCACGCCGGGCTGATGGGCTGGCTCGCGGCAGATCACGGCCTGGTGCCGATGATGACGCGGATCGAATGGCTGACGGCGCGATCCCTGTGGTTCGACACGGGCGCCGAGATGGTCGAACAGCAGGTGGAATTCGCCCGCATCGCCGGCGCACCGTCCGACTACGCCGCCTTCCAGCGCGCGCGCGGGGCGCTGTTCCAGCGGTCGGTCTCCCCGCTGCCGCGTGCCTTCCGCGCCATCGCCGATGGCGACACGCTTTCCATCGGCGGGCGCGACTGGCGCGTGCTGACCGGCCAGGGCCACGCCCCCGACATGGCCTGCCTGTTCTGCGTCGAGGCGAAAATCCTGATCGCCGCCGACCAGATCCTGCCCCGCATCACCCCCTATATCGGCCTGCATGCGGGCGAGCCGATGGCCGACCCGCTCGGCGCCTTCCTGGCCACGCTGGAGCGGTTCCGCGCGCTGCCCGACGACACGCTGGTGCTGCCCTCGCACGGCGCGCCCTTCGCCCCGCTGCACAAGCGCCTGGATGCGCTGGCGGCGCATCACGCCGACCGCCTGGCCGCGCTGGAAGACGCCTGCCGCGCGCCCGCCACCACCCACGCCCTGCTGCCCGCGCTGTTCCGCCGCCCGCTCGACCATCGCGCCCTGGGCTTCGGCCTCGGCGAGACGCTCGCGCATCTGCGCCGCCTGGAAGTGACCGGCCGCGTGGAGCGCATGCCCGGCGCCGATGGCGTCATCGCCTGGGCACGGCGATAGCCATGCCATCCGCGACCCTGGCGCATGCCCGCGCCCCCATGGAAGACCCCGCATGAACGCCACCGAGACCATCGCCGCGATCCGCGCCGATGCCCGCTTCGCCACCGCCAGCGCCACGCTCGCCGCCGAGCACGACCGCACCGTCGCCGACGTCATCACGCTGACGGAAATCCCCGCGCCCCCCTTCAACGAGGAACAGCGCGCCGCAGCCTACCTGGACATGCTGCGCGCCCACGGCCTGGAGGAGGTCGAGCAGGACGAGATCGGCAACGTCATGGGCATCCGCCGCGGCTTCGGCAATGGCGATGTGCTGGTGGTCGCCGCGCACCTCGACACCGTCTTCCCCGCCGGCACCGATGTGCGCGTGCGGCGCGAGGGCACGAAGCTGTTCGCGCCCGGCGTGTCGGACGACACCTGGTCGCTGGCGGTGAACCTCGCCTTCATCCGTGCGCTGGACGCGGCCGGCATCCGCACGCGGCACGACCTGCTGTTCGTCGGCGATGTCGGCGAGGAAGGCCTGGGCGACCTGCGCGGCGTGCGCCACCTGTTCGCGCAGTCCCGCCACCGCCCGCGCATCCGCGCCTTCCTGACCGTGGACAGCCCGCAGGTGGCCGATATCGTCGCGGGCGGCGTGGGATCGCGCCGCTACCGCGTGACCTTCCGCGGGCCGGGCGGGCATTCCTATTCCGCCTTCGGCCTGGTCAACCCGATGTATGCCATGGCCGAGGCCGCGCGCGCCCTGGCCGCGGTGCCGGTGCCGGCCGACCCGCCGACCACGCATTGCGTCAGCGTCGTCACCGGCGGCACCTCCATCAACGCCATCGCCAATGCGGTGACGATCGAGGTCGACCTGCGCTCCGCCTCCGCGGTGGAACTCGACAGGCTGGACCGCCGCTTCCTCGCCATCGTCGATGAGGCCGTGGCCACCGAGAACGCCGCGCGCTCCACCGCCGCCGGCCTCATCACCGCCGAGATCGCGCGCGTGGGCGACCGCCCCGCCGGCGAGACGCCCGCAGGTTCGCCGATCCGCGACATCGCCGCCGCCGCCGTCGCCGCGGAGGGCTACACGCCGCGCTTCGAATTCTCCTCGACCGATGCGAACGTGCCCATGAGCCTCGGCATCCCCGCGCTGAAGGTGGGTGCGGGCGGGCGTGGCGGGCGCGCCCATTCGCTGGAGGAATGGCTCGATGTCGAGCCGACCGAGACGCTGCGTGGCATGCGGACCACGCTCGCCGCGATCCTGGCGCTGGCGGGGATGGAGGGGATCGGCTGAACCCGCGCGGCGCGAGCGGCGCCAGGTTCCGGCGCACGACGCGCGCCGGTCAGCCGCCGCTCATCGCCGTCGTCACCAGCATTTCGGATTCCGCGCCGAGCGGCGTTGCCAGGGCGGCGCGCTCGCCGTCGACGAAGACGTTCAGGTGGCGGCGGATGGCCGGCGTGGAATCGACCAGCCGGTCGCCCATGCCCGGCCAGCGCGCATCCAGCGCCGCGATGGCGCCGGCGACATCGGCAGCCTGCACCTGGACATCGCGCGGCGCGCCCGCAAACAGCCGCACCAGCGCCTGCGGCAACACCACGCGCGCCATCGCTAAGCCTCCAGTACCTCGAGCGAGGTGATGGTCGGCAGGTGCTGGGCGATGCAGGCGAAGGACGCGCCCTCATCCGCGCTGGCGAACAGCGAGCCGCTGCTGGTGCCGAAATACAGCCCGGCGGGCGTGCGCGCATCCATCGTCATGGCCTGGCGCAGCACGCCGAAGAAGGCGTTGCGCTGCGGCAGGCCCTCGCGCAGCGCAGCCCAGGTCGCGCCGGCATCGCGCGTGCGCCAGACCGCGGCGGCGGCCTCGGGCACGAAGCGCCCGGCGGTGTCGCCGTTCAGCGGCAGCAGGAACAGCGTTTCCGGGTCACGCGGATGCGCCGCGGCGGGGAAGCCGAAGGTGGAAGGCAGCCCGTCCTCGATGCTGACCCAGTGCCGGCCGGCATCCTCGCTGCGGTACATGCCGCAATGGTTCTGCTGATACAGACGTTCGGGCATGCCCGCCGCCATCACCAGCGCATGCACGCATTGGCCGTGTTCCGGGTAGCGCTGGTCCTCCGGCGCGTAGTCATGCCGCGTGCCACGGTTGCGCGGTTCCCAGCTCGCGCCGCCATCCTCGGTGGCAAACACCCCGCCGGTCGAAATCGCCACCCACAGCCGGTTCGCATCGGTCGGATGCGGCAGGATGTGGTGCAGGATCAGCCCGCCGCCGCCCGGCTGCCATTCCGGGCGCGAGGGATGGTCGCGCAGCCCGTTCAGATGCGTCCAGGTCACGCCGCCATCGGCGCTGTGGAACAGCCCGGCCGGCTCGACACCCGCATAGAGCCCGCCCGGCCCCTTCGCCAAGCTCCAGACCGCCTTGATCGGCGTCTCGCCGGCCGCGTAGGCGAGGCCCGCGCTGGAATGTGTCCAAGTCGCGCCGCGATCATGCGAAGTCCAGACCGCCGGGCCGAACCATTCATTGCCGCCGCCGGCATGGATCGCGCCGGTGGCGGGATCGGCGATCACATGATGGATCGGCCAGGCGTCGCAGAACGGCCCGCGCAGGGTCCATGCCTGCCGCGCGGCGTCGCCGTCGAAGACGAAGGCACCCTTCTTGGTGCCGACCAGAAGCGTGACCATCGTGCCCTCCCTTGCGTCAGCCAATGCGCCGGTAGCGCGCCGACATCACCGGCTGCCAACTGCCATCCGGCATCAGCATCCGCGAGGTCAGCGTGCGCGCGTCGTCGCCCTGCAGCGCGATGATGTCCTGGTAGCGCGCCAGCCCCTCGCCGCCGAAATTCGGCCCCTCGGTGTCCAGCGTCAGCGTGTCGCCATACAGCGTGCCGCGATACAGCCAGAGATGCGTCATCATCGACGCCACGAAGCTGCCGAGGAACGCGCCCTGCACCGGGTCGAAGCCGATCGTCATCAGGCTGTTGGCCGTGCCGCCGCCGGGCATCTCGCCCTCGCCCTCGGCCAGCACCCACAAGCCGCCCAGGCTGCGGACACGCTCGGTGCCGGTCATCTGCGTCGGCGCCTCGCCAGGCGCGCCGGGGCATTCGCCCTCGGTCCGCCAGGTGCCGACCAGGCGCTGGAGCCAACGGTGCTCGGGGCCGGGCTGCGGAAGGTCCATGGCGTGTCTCCCTGTCAGGCGGCGCCGAATTGCGCCGCCAGGCGTTCGAAGGATTCCGTCCAGCCACGGCGATGGCGCGTGGCGGTGCCCTCATCGGCGAAGCGGTCATGGGTGAGCGTCACCTCGGTGCCCTCGGCGATGGCGCGGAACACGACGGTGACGCGCGAGACGCGCTCGGGCGCATTGGTCCAGGCCCAGGAGAAGACCAGGCGCTGTTCCGGCACGATCTCGGCATAGCTGCCCGAGACCTCGTGGCGCGGCCCGCTCAGTTCGACCAGCACGATGCGGAAGCGCCCGCCCTCACGCGCGTCGATCTCGGCCTCGACCACGCGCGTATGGTGCGGGCCCCACCACAGCGCCAGCACCTCGGGCTGCGTCCAGGCGTCGAACACCTTGGCCGGCGGCGCCTTGATGCGGCGCACCAGCGTCAGGCTGGGCACCACCGCGTTCACGCCTTGCTCTCCAGCGCCGCGGCCAGGCGGTCGAGGCTCTCGGACCAGAAGCGCTGGTAGCGCGCGAGCCAGCCCATGGCGTCCTCCATCGGTGCGGCGACCAGCCGGCAGGTGACCGTGCGCCCGGCCTTGTGGCGCGCCACCAGCCCGGCACCTTCCAGCACATCGAGATGCTTCATCACCGCCGGCAGCGACATCGGCAGCGGGCGGGCGATGTCGCTCACGCTCAGCGCATCCTCGGCGGCCAGGCGCTCGACGATGGCTCGGCGCGTCGGGTCCGACAGCGCGCCGAAGATGCGGTCCAGGCCGGGATAGCTTAAGTCAACCATCCAGTTAACTTACCGCCAGCCTCCCGGATGCGTCAAATCCTTTCGCGCGGCGGATCAGGGTGCCAGCACGATAACCCGCACCTGGCTCGGCACGATCCGGCAGCCGGGGATGTTGGTGCTGTTCTGCAGCGACATGGAGGTCAGCCGCGTCACCGGCATGCCGCCCACCAGCGTGGTGAAGGACCCGATCAGGTGGCGCGATGGCCCCATCACCGTGCCCGAGGCCACGCCCGTCGCGACACCGGCATTGTCGCCATTCGTCAGCGGCGTGGTGGTGCCCATGTTGTGCATCGGCGCGCCGAGCACCAGCGTGGTGAACTGGCTCGGCACCGCCGTCGGCCCCATCGCGATGTTCGGATAAGGGATCGGGATGGGGGCCGGCACGGCGGGCGTCAGGCAGACATCGGGGAACCCCATGTCCATGCCCATCATCTGGGTATTGGCGAACATCGCGCCTCTCCTCAGCCCATGTGGATCTGGGCGCCGTCGATCTTGACGACCAGGCCGGCCTGCAGCGTCGTGGTGTCGCCCTTCAACCCCAGATGCCCGCTGGCGCGCTGGTCGATGTCGCGCGCGCGCAGATGCTCGCCTTCCTCGACGAAACGATAGCTGCGACGGAAGCGGCCGATGATCCGCGTGGCGATGGTCTCGATCGCCTCCGCAATGGCCGAGACGGTGCCGAGCCGCGCGTCCGTGCGCGTGGCGCTGACGCCGAGCGTGCCGGCCGCGACCTGCGTCGTGGCAGCTTCCATCACCAGCGTCTCCGCGGCGAGATTCAGCCGCCCGCCATCGGCCGCGACCGTCGCGCCATCGGGCAGCGCCACACGCATCGCGGCATCGCCGCGCCGTTCCAGCACCGCCAGGACATAGGTCAGCGGCCCCGCCTGGCCGAGCAGCACGACATCGCCCGCTTCGGGCTGCACGAGGCAGGAGAAGGCACGCCGGGCCATCGCCTCATGCCCGTCCCGCAGCACGATGCAGTGCTCGCCATGGCGCGACAGCACCTCCGCCGCCTGGCTATCCATGGTCGCGAGGGCCGAAAATCCGGTGATCGCATTCATCTGCCGTGCTCCATTTCGATGGTCATCTCAGGTGCCAGCCCAGCGCTGCTGCCATTGTTCGGCGCGCGCGCGGTCCTCGTCGGGTCGCAGGGCCGCGCGGCGGTCAGGGATACGCGCGCCGGCCTCGCGGATCATATGAAGGTTTGCACGGAACAGCGTGACGCCCGCGAGGTCGGCCCCTTCGAGATTGGCGTGGCTGAGATCGGCATAGGTCATGTCGCATTGGCCGAAGCGCGCGCGCGGCGCGACCATGCCGACGCAGATCGCCTGGTACATCCGCGCGCCGGTCACATCCGCCTCGGTCAGGTCCGCACCCGACATGATGGCGTTGGAGAGGTCGGCGCCACGCAGCACAGCACCGGCCAGCTTCGCCTCGAGCAGGATGGCCTTCGCCATCGTCGCGCCCTCGAAGCGCGCACCGACGGCCTTGGCCTTCTGCATGCCGGCCTGGGTCAGGTCCGCGCCCGACAGGTCGCAGCCGGTCAGGTCGCATTCGGTGAACTGGCAGCCCGACAGGCCCATCCCCTGCAGCGAGCGCCCCGCGAACATGCCGAACATGAACACCGTGCGGAAGAAGCGCGCACCCGCCAGGTTCGCCTCGCGCAGGTCGGATTCGATGAAGACCGCGTCCTCGCAGGCAGCACCGGCGAGGTCGATCCCGTCGGTCCGGCACTTCATGAAGCGCGTCTTGGTCAGGTTCGCCTCGGCGAAGGAGGCGCGGGTGAGCCGGCACTGCACGATGGTCGCGACCTGCAGCGCCGCGCCGGCGAAGACCGCGCCGCGCAGGCCGCAATTCACCACACTCCAGGTCTGCGCCTGCACGCCAGCCAGGCGCGCGCGCGTCATGTGGCATTCGGCGAAGCTCGACTGCGCGAGGCACGCACCCGACAGGTCGGCGCCGTCGAAGCGCACATTCGCCGCGACGGATTCCCGGAAATTGGCGTCTCGCAGGTTGGCGTTGGTGAAGTCAGCGCCTTCCAGGATGGCGCCCGACAGGTCGGCGCCCGCGAGGTCCGCGCCCGCCCAGCTGCGCTCGCGGCCGATCACCTCGCCGTCGCGCACCATCGCCTCGATCGCTGCGCGGCTCATGTCGGGCTCCGGCGCGGATGGATGCGCGCGCGACTGCGCTGGATGCGTTCGTAGCGCGTCGCGCCGTCGCCATGGATGCGCGCCAGGTCGGCCTCGTGCAAGCTGCTGTCGCTGAGATCGGTGCCGCGGATATCCGCGCGTGACAGCACAGCGCCCATGAGGTCCGCCCGCGTGATGCGCGCGCCCCGGAGGTCGGCCGCGGTGAAGCGCGCATTGCGCGCCCGCGCCAGGTCGAAGCCCGCACCCTGGAGGTTGCTGTCCGACAGGTCGGCATCATCCAGCAGCGCGCGATCGAACACCGCGCCTTCGAGGTTGCTGCCGCGCAGGTTGGCGCCGGCGCAGCGTGCGCCGGTGAACCGCGCGCCCTGCAAGGCGCAGTTCTCGACAAACACGGATTTCGACATCTCAGCCCCAGCGAAGACGATGCCCTCGGCCTTGACGCTGAAGAAGGTCGCCTGCGTCAGCACCGCCCCAGTGAAGTCGGCTTTGCGAAGGTCGGCGTTGATGAAGATGGCCTTCTCGAACTGCGCGCGCGCCGCCGTCACGCCGGCGAGGTCGGCATCGAGCAGCATCAGCCCGGCGCAGATCGCTTCCGATAGGTCCGCGCCCGCGAAGGAGGTATCCCCCAGCATCGCGCCGGACAGGTCGGCGCGCAGGAGGCGGGCGTTGCGCATGTCCGCGCCGCGCAGCACGGCGCCGCGCAACCGCGCATTGGCCAGGTCCGCACCGCCGAGCTTCGCGTGGCCTAGATTGGCGCCATCCAGCTCCGCCCCCGCCAGCACCGCGCCTTCGAGCCGCGCATGCGCCAGCACCGCGCGATCGAGCCGCGCACGGGTGAGATTGGCGCCGGCCAGATCGGCGCCATCCAGCCAGGCATCGGTCAGGTCGAAACCCGACAGGTCGAGGCCCGACAGGTCGGCGCCGCAGAGGTCCGCACGCGCGGCATTGCGCCGGCCATCCATCAGCCGCGCCCGCAACGCGGCATTCGCCGCCGCATCCAGCCGCGGCGCCGGGTCCTGCTGGTCGGCTCCGTCGATATAGCCCTGGCGCTGCGCTGCCTCGAAGTCGGTCAGGCGCTTCATCGCCACGGGGTCGGCCAGCATGCCGCGCAGGACGCCGGCATCCCCGCCCTCGGCCTCGATCTGCGCGGCATTCGCCTGCATCTGCGCCACGGTCGCGGCGGCCGAGAAGCGCGGCGGTCCCGAGGGGCGCTGCTTCGGGTCCACCGGCGTCATGCCGGCCTGGACTGCCACCTCGCGCGACTGCGCCTCCATCCGGGTGCGGATCTCGTCGCCGGCGACCTGGCGCTCGGCGGCTTCCTGGCGGACGCGCTCGATCAGCGCGGGCAGGTGTTCGAGGCTCGGCACCGGCTCGGGCGCTTTGGGCGGCGGCGGGGCATAGGCGTCGGGGTCGAGGTTGAGCGCCACCAGCCTCTCGCGCGTCGCGGCATTCTGCTTGAGCGCGCGCTGGTGGGCGCGCTTGGCGAGCAGGCCCTGCTCCTCATTCATCACGCGTTCCGCCTCCATGTCGGGATCGGGAACGATGAGGTCGGCCGGCACCAGCGCGCTGTCGCGCAGCGCCTCCAGCGAGCCGAATTCCGGGTCGAGGCGCTGCTGCACCGCCGCCTGGAAGGCCGAGATCGGGCGCGGCGCGCCCAGCATGTCGGCGCCGAGCACCAGGCGCGTGATGTCACGCGCATCCTCCTCCATCACGCGCGTGCGGCCGTGATGGATCATCACCAGCCGCTTCTGCGCCGGGAAGAACCACACGGTGGTCAGCGACAGCGGCACGTCCTCGAGCCCGCTGCCGCCCTGGCGCTGGATCAGGATGCGCGGCTGGATGCCAGGCAGGCGCCCGGTGATCTCGGGCTCGGTCGGGTGCATGTTGGTGATGGCGTAGTCCTCGTCGCCCCGCAGGAAGCCACCGAAGCGCTGGTCGGGGCTCGCGGCCATGAAGACGCGCCAGTCGGTATCGCGGGCGAAGCCGGGGAAGTCTTCCTCCAGCCATTTCTGGTCATGCGTGCCGGCCAGGCGCTGGCGCTGCGGCCAGCCGAGGTCGAGCGGGCCGTAATTCACCGGCTCGGGCGTGCGCGGCCGTTCGGCACCCTGGGGCAGAACGACATTGGGCAGCGCGACGCGGAAACCGACGCCCGGGATGGGTGCTTCGTCGATGCCGCGGCCGAGCGGGTTCTGCGGATGCTTCGCCCCGCCATAGGCACGGTCCCAGCCCATCGGCAGCTCGGTGAAGGGCAAGGGCTGGGTCGGCACGCCATCCTCGATATGCCGGTCGCCCACCGCCGCCAGGCGCTTGGTCAGCGCACCGAGCCGCACCGAGGTCGTGATGGTCTGTACTGGCCGCCCGCCCGGGGCGAAGGCGCTGCCCCAGACCAGGAATTCCGCCGCCGTCTTGGGCAGCACCATGTCGAGCGGCATCTCGGGCGGCAGGGCCTTGGCGAGGAACTTCCACATCGCGACCTCACCCAGCAGCGCCGGGCGGTCGCCCATCGGGCAGAAGCTGATCGCTGCGACACTGAGGAAGTAGCGGCGGCTGAACTCCATCGGCCGCGTCATCACGTTGAGCGCAAGCGGCTTGAAGGTCTTCATGCGGGCGTCACGGCGCGATCGCGACGAGGTCCGGCCGCGCCGGGTCGTAGCGGACCGAAAGGGTGGCACCCGGGCTGAGCGCGGTCACCTCGACCACCGACATGACGCGCCGGATCGTGGCCTGCCAGGGCGGGCGCCCCTCGGCGGTGACTTCCAGGTGGATGATGACGATCGGCATGCTGTTGCGGCGGCTCCCGGTATCCTCGAGGCGCAGGATGCGCGCGGTGGCGGGCAGGCCCTCCGCGCGCACGCGTTCCTCCTGGCGGTGGCGCAGATAGGCCGGCCCGTAGAAGAACGCCGGAATCGCCAGCACGAAGGCCGCGATGAGTGCCAGTTGCCACAATCCGCGCATGTGCCGTGCCTGCCTCAGGAATGCAGCGTGAAGCCGGTCTTCACCGAGAAGGTGTAGGTATAGGCCTTCATCGACTTGTTCTTGATCTCGACGGCGCCGTTGGCGATCGCGATGCCGAAATTGTCGATCTTCATGCCGACCGTGCCGATCACCATGCCGATGTTCTCGATCTTGAAGCCGCAATTGCTCTGGACGAAGCCATAGGCGTCGCCGTTGGTCGCGCCGGTGTTGTAGAAGTTCGGCGTCGTCTGCAGCAGGTTGGGCGCGATGTGGTTGATCGTGGCGGCGCTGGTGACGGTCATCGGCGACGGCGTGGTGATGGTGATGGCGCCGGCGATCGTCATGGTCATGGTGCCGCCGATGGTGTCGGTCACCGCACCGCCGATGGTGCGCGTGACGCCGCCGCCCACCGTCTCAGTGATCGACGAGGCGATGGTGCGTGTCTCGCTAGACGCATAGGTCTCGGTCACCGCGCCGGTGACCGTGCGGGTTTCCTTGCCGGTGATCGTCTCGTCGAAATTCTTGACGACGGTCGTGTTCTTGTTGCCGCTGACCGTCAGCTTCTCGTCGTTCTTGATCTCGGTGGTGCGGTTGCCGGTGCCGTCGGTGCCGACCTTGCGGGTCTCGTTGTTCTGGACGACGGTATCGAGGTCCTTCTCGGCATGCATGTAGATCTGCTCGGACCCCTTGAGGTCCTCGAAGCGCAGCTCGTTGAAGTTCTCGGCGCTGCCGTTCTTGCTCGACCGGGTCTTGATGCCGGACTTCGTCTTCTCGCCGGGCAGGCCGTAGGGATACATGTTGTCGGCGTTGTAGACGCGCCCGGTGACGATCGGCCGGTCGGGGTCGCCTTCGAGGAAGTCGACGATCACCTCCTGGCCGATGCGCGGGTGGTGGTACATGCCCCAGTTCTGCCCGGCCCAACCCTGCGAAACGCGGATCCAGCAGGAGGAATTCTCGTTCTTGGTGCCGATGCGGTCCCAGTGGAACTGCACCTTCACCCGGCCGTACTGGTCGACGTAGATCTCGTCGCCGCCCGGGCCGGTCACGATCGCGGTCTGCGGGCCCTGCACGAAGGGGCGCGGCGTGGTGCGCTCGGGCCGGTAGGGCACGCGCTTCGGAATGGCGGTGAAGTCGTTGGAATAGCGCGGGTCGCGCGCCTCGCGGCCCCACACCTCCATGGTCCAGTGGCTGTAGTCCTCGCCGTGGTGGCGCACTTCGGTCAGCAGCAGGGCGGAGATCGAGGCATCGGTGATGTCGAGCAGCATGCCCCCCTGCAACGCGGAGATCGAACTTTCGCCGCGCAGCACTTCGAAGAAGGTCTCCTCGTTCTCGATACGGTGCTTGGCGACGGTCGCGCCAGGGCCGGCGGCCGTGTAGATGCCCGGATAGTCGAAACGCTCGCGCGACTTCATCTCGGCCACGTCGATCGTGGTCGGCTGCGACACTTCGAGCGACAGCGTCGGCGTCTCGAAGTTGAAGTCGCGCATCGTCCACTTGCCCGACCGCACCACCATTTCCCAGTCCAGGCGCGAGACCGACGACACGCCGCCATCATCGCCCAGGTAGTCCACCGCCCCGATCGGGCATGGCGTGCACGAGCTGTTGCTGTCCGCGATGATCAGCTTGTGTTCGGACTCGGTATGCGTGTGCCAGTAGAAGATGCCCTCCTGCTCCATCAGCCTCTGGATGAAGTCGAGCGCGCTTTCGCGGTACTGCACGACGTAGTCGCGCGGTTGGTAGCTGCCCACCAGCTTCTTCTCGACGCTGGTGACGCCGTGCAGCTGGAGCACTTCCATGATGATGTCGGGGATGGATTTCTGCTGGAAGATCCGGCAGTCGCTGGTGCGCGAGAGGAACCACAGGATCGGCACCACCTCGGCGTGCCATTCCATCGAATCGCCGCTGCGATCCGCCATGCCGCGCCGCAGCTTGCGGATATGGCCGTGCAGCGGCCGCTGCGGAATGCCCGTGACACCCTCGGGGTAGCCCATCTTGATGCGGACGGCGGTGCCCAGCAGCTTCGCCACGTCGGCGGGCGCGACCTGCGTCACGAAGCGGATGTTGAAGACGTAGGGCTGCGAGATGCGCTCCTCGCCCTCGAGCTCCGTCAGCATCACGAGGTCCGCGCCGAGCGTTGTCTGGATGGCGAGGGTGCGGTCGGTCTGCGAATAGGTCACGTCAGTCTGCCTCCGTCCGCCCAGCCCGTATCGGACCTGGACCATACTGCGTCGTGGTGGACCGAAAAAGCCATCGGGTGGGCGTGACACTGTGATGCGACCGCGCCCGGGTCGATGAAGTGTTGCACAGATTTTCCCCGCCCGGCGCGGCCGCGCGCGCGACGGGGTTGGAATTGGCGGCCGGGTCGGGCTTTGTGGCGCGGCCATGAGCCTCCAGACCCCCTCCCGTCGCACCGCGCCCGCGGTCGTGCTGGCCCTGCTGCTGCTGCCCGCCCTGGCCGGCGCGCAGGCCCCGCCGGGGGCGGCGCCGCTGCGCGACGAACCGGGCGACTGGTGGGGCGATGTGCATCGCTGGACGGGGTCCGATGCCACCCGTCCCTCGCGCGGGGCGCGGCCCACGGCGCCGGCCAGTGCGGCCGACCGCGTGACCACCAGCGCGACATCACGGGTGAATATCAGGCGCGAGCCGTCGACCAGCGCAGCGATCGAGCGCGTGCTGCGACCCGGCACGAGCCTGCGGGTGTTCGGCGAGGCGCCGGACGGCTGGTTCCAGGTGGGCGAAGGCGATGCGCCCTTCGGCTGGGTCCACCGATCCGCCCTGCAGGCGCGCTGAGCGCGCAAGGCGGCGATGCCCGGATGGTGTGCCCGGTGGGACTCGAACCCACGGCCCCATGATTAAAAGTCACGTGCTCTACCGGCTGAGCTACGGGCACGCCTGACCCGGCGCCGGGGTCGCCCCCGCGCCGGGGTGATAGCCTCAGGCGGCGTCCGATGCCACCCGCATGGAGCGGATCTTGTCCGGCCCCTGCACCTGGCCGGACATGCCCGCGCCGCGCTTGATCTTGTCCACGGCCTCCATGCCGGAGGTCACCTGCCCCCAGATGGTGTACTGGCCATCGAGGCTCGAAGCCGGCGCGAACATGATGAAGAACTGGCTGTTCGCGCTGTTCGGGTCCGACGTGCGCGCCGCGCCCACCGTCCCGCGGACGAAGCGCGCGGTGCCGGGCTGGCTGAACTCGGCCTCGATATCCGGCAGGTCGGATCCGCCGCTGCCGGTGCCGGTCGGGTCGCCGCCCTGGGCCATGAAGCCCTCGATCACGCGATGGAAGGGCGTGTCGTTGTAGAAGCCGCGGCGCGCCAGCGTCTTGATCTGCTCGACATGCTTGGGTGCCAGGTCGGGGCGCAGCGCGATGGTGATGGTGCCGTGCTCGATCTCGATGATCAGCGTGTTCTCGGGATCGGCGGCGGTGGTGTCGGTCATACGAAGGTCCTCAGCGGATATCGGCGGCAATGCGCGCCGAACGGATGCGGTCGGCCGGCGCGGGAACGGCGCCGCCCTGGCCCACGCCGCGCTTCAGGCGATCAACGGCATCCATGCCGGAGATCACGCGCCCCCAGATGGTGTACTGGCCATCGAGGCTCGGCGTCGGCGCGAACATGATGAAGAACTGGCTGTTGGCGCTGTTCGGGTTCTGCGTGCGCGCGGCACCCACCGTGCCGCGCACGAAGCGCGCGCGCGTCGGCGGGGTGAATTCCGCCGGCAGGTCGGGCAGGTTCGACCCGCCGGTGCCGGTGCCGGTGGGGTCGCCGCCCTGGGCCATGAAGCCGTCGATCACGCGATGGAACGGCGTGTTGTCGTAGAAGCCGCGGCGCGTCAGCACCTTGATGCGCTCGACATGGCGCGGTGCGAGGTCGGGCAGCATCTGGATGCGCACCTCGCCCGCGGGCAATTGCAGCACCAGGATGTTCTCCGGGTCCGGCGGCGTGGCGGGGGTGGTCTGCGCCGGCGCGTCCTGCGTGCAGGCGGCCAGGCCGAGTGCGGCAATGCTGCCGCCGAGAAGCGTCCTGCGGTCCATGTATGCGTCTCCCTTCATGTTGCGCGCAGCTTCGCGAGCGTGCGCTCGAGCGTCGTCTTCGGCACGAAGCCGGAAATATCCCCGCCCAGCTTCGCGATTTCCTTCACCAGGCGGGAGGCGATGAACTGGTTCGTCTCGGATGCCATCAGGAAGACCGTCTCGATCTCCTGGTCCAGCCGGCGGTTCATGCCGACCATCTGGAATTCGTAGTCGAAATCCGACACCGCGCGCAGTCCGCGGATGATCATCCGCGCGCCGACCTGCCGCGCGTAGTGCACCAGCAGCCCCTCGAAGGGCCGCACGTCGATGACGGTGCCGGTGCGCTGCGCGATGGCGACGGTCTCGGCCTTCACCAATGCGACCCGTTCATCGAGGTCGAACAACGGCCCCTTGCCGATGTTGATCGCGACGCCCACGACCAGCCGATCCACCAGCCGCGCAGCGCGGTCGATGACATCCAGGTGGCCATTGGTGACCGGGTCGAAGGTGCCGGGATAGAGCGCGACGCGTTCAATCATTGGCTTCCGCCGCCTCCTCGTCGTCGCCTTCGTCGGCGATGGGGAAGCACGAGATCACGCGTTCCCCGTCGGACAGGCGCATCAGTGTCACGCCCATGCCCTGGCGGCCGGTGATGCGGACGTCGTCGGCCTGGATGCGGATCAGCTGCCCGCCATCGGTCACCAGCATCAGGTGGTCGCCGGGGCGCACGGGGAAGGTCGCGACCACCTCGCGCCCGGTGCGCTTGGACAAAGTGAGGCCCGTGATCCCCTGCCCGCCACGCCCGGTCACCCGGTATTCATGCGCCGAGGTGCGCTTGCCGAAGCCGCCATCGGTCACGGCGAGGATGATCTCCTCCGCCGCTTCCAGTTCGTCGAAGCGTTCCGGCGTGAGCGCGATCTCGATGATCGGCTCCTCGGCGTCGTCGGCGACGGGCGGGGCTTCGCCGTCATCGTCCCCGGCACGTCGCTTCGCCGCGGCGGCCTTGAGATAGGCCGCGCGCTCGGCCGGGCTGGCCTCGATGTGGCGCAGCACGGACAGCGCGATGACGCTGTCGCCCTGCGCGAGCCGGATGCCGCGCACGCCATCCGAATCGCGCCCGGCGAACAGCCGCAGCGTATCGGGTTCCGCCTGGAAGCGGATGCAGCGGCCCAGGCGGGTGGCGAGCATCACGTCATCGCCCTCGCGGCAGGTCGACACGCCGATCAGGCTGTCGCGTTCCCCAAGCTTCATCGCGATCAGCCCCGACGACCGCACATTGCGGAAATCGCTCAGCCGGTTGCGCCGCACATTCCCGTGCAGCGTCGCAAACACCAGGTGAAGCCCTTCCCACAGGCTCTCATCGAGCGGCAGCGGCAGAACCGCCGTGACGCTCTCTCCGTCCTGCAGGTTCAGCACCTGGCGCAGCGAACGTCCGCGCGCGGTGGGGCTGGCTTCGGGCAATTGCCAGACCTTCTCGCGGAAGGCCATGCCGCGGCTGGTGAAGAACAGCACGAACTGATGAGTATGGGCGACGAAGGACCGGATGACGACGTCATCCTCGCGCGTGCCCGCCCCGGTGCGCCCCTTCCCGCCACGCCCCTGCGCGCGGAAGGTGTCGAGCGGCGTGCGCTTCACATAGCCGTCGCGCGTCAGCGTCACCACCATGGTGCCGGGCTCGATCAGGCTTTCGTCATCCACATCGGCGACGTGATCGACGATCTGCGTCATGCGCGGGGAGGCGATCTCCGCACGCACCTTCAGCAGTTCCGCGGTCATCACCTCCATGCGCCGCGTGCGGCTGCCCAGGATGTCGAGCAGGTCGCGGATGCGTTCGCCCACTTCGCCGAGTTCGGCGGTGATCTTGTCGCGCTCGAGGCCCGTCAGGCGCTGCAGCCGCAGCTCCAGGATGCCGCGCGCCTGTTCTTCCGTCAGGCGCACCGTGCCTTCCGGCGTGACCACATTGCGGTAGTCGTCCACCAGCGCCAGCAGCACGCCGATGTCACCCGCCGGCCAGGCGCGGTCCATCAGCGCGGCGCGCGCCGTGGCGGCATCCGCGCTGGCGCGGATCACGCGGATCACCTCGTCGATATTCGCCACCGCGATCGCCAGGCCGATCAGCAGGTGCCCACGTTCGCGCGCCTTGGACAGGCGATGGCGCGACCGGCGCAGGATGACCTCCTCGCGGAAGGCGATGAAGGCCATCAGCGCGTCGCGCAGCCCCATCTGCCGCGGGCGGCCATTATCGAGCGCGAGGAAATTCACCGCAAACGACGTCTGCAACGACGTCATGCGGTACAGCTGGTTCAGCACCACCTCGGCGGTCGCATCGCGCTTCAGCTCGATGACGATCCGCATGCCCGAACGGTCGGATTCATCGCGAAGGTCCGAGATGCCCTCGATCGCCTTGGCGCGCACCAGTTCCGCTATCTTCTCCAGCAGCGTCGACTTGTTGACCTGGTAGGGGATTTCGGTGACCGCGATGCACTGGCGGTTACCCTTCATCTCCTCGATCTCGGCGCGCGCGCGCAGCGGGATGGAGCCCCTGCCCGTCTCGAAGGCCGACCGGATGCCCGCGCGCCCCAGTATGATCCCGCCGGTCGGGAAATCCGGCCCCGGCACGATCTGCATCAGGTCTTCAAGCGTCAGCGAATTGTCGGCCACCAGCGCCAGCGTGGCGTCGATGATCTCGGTCGGGTTGTGCGTCGGGATGTTGGTCGCCATGCCGACCGCGATGCCGTTGGCGCCATTGACCAACAGGTTGGGGAAGGCCGCGGGCAGCACGCGGGGTTCTTCCGCGCTCTCGTCGTAATTGGCCTGGAAGTCGACCGTGTCCTCGTCGATGCCTTCCAGCAGCGCCATGGCCGACGGCGCCAGCCGCGCCTCGGTATACCGCATCGCCGCCGGCGGATCGCCGTCCACGGAACCGAAATTGCCCTGCCCGTCGATCAGCGGCACACGCATGCTGAACGGCTGCGCCATCCGAACCATGGCGTCGTAGATCGAGCTGTCGCCATGCGGGTGATACTTGCCCATCACGTCGCCGACCACGCGCGCCGACTTGCGATACGGCTTGTCCGCCGTGTAGCCGGCCTCCTGCATGGCGAACAGGATGCGCCGATGCACCGGCTTCAGCCCGTCGCGCGCATCCGGCAGGGCGCGCGCGACGATCACGCTCATGGCGTAGTCGAGGTAGGAGCGGCGCATCTCCTCCTCGAGCGCGACAGGCTGCGTGTCGAAGGGGGGCAGGCCGGGGGGGCTGGAGTCGCTCACGCGGGGGAACTCGATCCGATGTCGTGGGGGTCACGCGGCGTGGCGCGCGGGCTGCGGCGCCATTGGCACCGCGCGCGCGCGCGCGTCAACCACACAGGGGTCAGAACGGGATTTCGTCGTCGAGGTCGGTCTTCTTGGAATCCCAGCCGCCGCCGCGCGAAGGCGCCCGCGAGGACCCGCCACCGCCGCCCTCGCCGCGCGGCGCGCCGCCGGCCGGCCGGTCGGCATACCCGCCGCCGCCACCTCCGCCGGAGCGTTCGGCATAGCCGCCGCCGGCATCCTCGCCGGCCGCCCCGCCACGCCCGCCGACCAGCTGCAATTCACCACGATACTGGCGCAGCACGACTTCCGTCGTGTAGCGGTCCTGGCCGTCCTTGTCCTGCCACTTGCGGGTTTCGATCTGGCCCTCGATGTAGACCTCGCTGCCCTTGCGGAGGTACTTCTCGGCAACTTCGCCCAGGCGGTCGTTGAAGATCGCGACGGAATGCCATTCCGTCCGTTCCTGCTGCGCGCCCTCACGGTCCTTGTAGCGTTCCGAGGTCGCGATCCGCAGGTTCACGACCTTGCCGCCATTCTGGAAGTTGCGCACCTCTGGGTCGCGGCCGAGCCGCCCCAGGATGATGACCTTGTTGATGCCCGCCATGCCGCGCAGTCCCTTGGTTTGCAACCGTCATACTAGCCCGGCGCGCATCGCGGGGCCACCCTTGCCCCCCTTTGCAGCTTGCACAGGCCGCCGCATATATGGTGAGAACATCCATAGAACACCAGCGGCGCCCCGGAGTCCCCCCCTTCCATGACCGGCCATATCCGTATCCGCGGCGCGCGCCAGCACAACCTGAAGGATGTCGACCTCGACATCCCGCGCGACACGCTCACCGTCGTCACCGGCCTGTCCGGGTCGGGCAAGTCGTCGCTCGCCTTCGACACGATCTATGCCGAGGGCCAGCGCCGCTATGTCGAGTCGCTGTCGGCCTATGCGCGGCAGTTCCTGCAACTGATGCAGAAGCCCGATGTGGACAGCATCGAGGGCCTGTCGCCCGCCATCTCGATCGAGCAGAAGACCACCAGCCACAACCCGCGCTCCACCGTCGGCACGGTCACCGAGATCCACGACTACATGCGCCTGCTCTGGGCCCGCGTCGGCGTGCCCTACAGCCCGGCCACCGGCCTGCCGATCGAGGCGCAGACCGTCTCCCAGATGGTCGATCGCGTCATGGCCATGGAGGAAGGCACCAGGCTGCTGCTGCTCGCCCCCGTGGTGCGCGGCAAGAAGGGCGAATACCGCAAGGAACTCGCCGAATGGCAGCGCCGCGGCTTCGAACGCGTGAAGGTCAACGGCACGCTGCACCAGATCGCCGAGGCGCCGAAGCTCGACAAGAAGCTGAAGCATGACATCGAGATCGTGGTGGACCGCATCGTGGTGCGGGACGGCGTCGCCCAGCGCCTGGCGGATTCCTTCGAGACCGCGCTGGGCCTCGCGGAAGGCATCGCCTATGCCGAGAACGCCGACACCGCCGAACGCACCGTCTTCAGCGCGAAATTCGCCTGCCCGGTCAGCGGCTTCTCCATCGAGGAAATCGAACCCCGCCTTTTCTCCTTCAACTCCCCGCACGGCGCCTGCCCGGCCTGCGACGGCCTCGGCACCGAGACCTTCTTCGACGCGCAGCTCGTGGTCCCGCAGGACGATGTCTCGCTGAAGGATGGCGCCATCGCGCCCTGGACCGGCGCGCAATCGCCCTATTACACGCAAACGCTGGAAAGCCTGGCGCGCCACTTCAAATTCGCCATGACGACGCCCTGGCAGGACATTCCCGCCGCCACGCGCCATGCGATCCTGCACGGCACCGGCGATGAGGTCGTCACGCTCCGCTACAAGGACGGCCTGCGCGCCTACGAGGTGAAGAAGCCCTTCGAAGGCGTCATCCCCAACCTCCAGCGCCGCTACAAGGAAACCGACAATCCCTGGGTGCGCGAGGACCTCTCGCGCTACCAGGCCGACAAGCCCTGCGCCACCTGCACCGGCTTCCGCCTGAAGCCGCAGGCGCTGTCGGTGAAGGTCGCGACCAAGCACATCGCCGAAGTCAGCGAACTCTCGATCCGTCGCGCGCGCGACTGGTTCCGCACGGTGATGGAGACGCTCACGCCCCAGCGCCAGGAAATCGCCCGCCGCATCCTGCGCGAGATCGAGGACCGCCTGCAGTTCCTGGTCGATGTCGGGCTGGACTATCTCAGCCTCAGCCGGTCCTCGGCCACGCTGTCGGGTGGTGAATCGCAGCGCATCCGCCTGGCCTCGCAGATCGGCTCCGGCCTGACGGGCGTGCTCTACGTCCTGGACGAACCCTCCATCGGCCTGCACCAGCGAGACAACGAGCGCCTGCTTGGCACGCTGCGGCGCCTGCGCGACCTCGGCAACACCGTGCTGGTCGTCGAACACGACGAGGACGCCATCCGCCAGGCCGATCACCTGATCGACATCGGCCCGGCCGCCGGCAAGGGCGGTGGCCGCGTCATCGCCCAGGGCACGCCAGCCGAGGTCATGGCCAACCCCGCCAGCCTGACCGGCCAATACCTGTCCGGCGCGCGCCGCATCGAGATCCCCGCCGCGCGGCGCAAGATCGACAAGAAGAAGCAGCTCCGCGTGGTGGGTGCCACCGGCAACAACCTCAAGAGCGTGACGGCGGCGATCCCGCTCGGCAACTTCGCCTGCATCACCGGCGTCTCCGGCGGCGGCAAGTCCACGCTGGTGGTCGAGACGCTCTACAAGGCCGCCTCGCGCCGCCTGATGGGCGCTGCCGAAGTCCCCGCGCCGCACGACCGGATCGAGGGCCTGGAACACCTCGACAAGATCATCGACATCGACCAGTCGCCGATCGGCCGCACGCCGCGCTCCAACCCCGCCACCTACACCGGCCTGTTCGCCCCCATCCGCGACTGGTTCGCCGAGATGCCCGACAGCCGCGCGCGCGGCTACAAGCCCGGCCGCTTCAGCTTCAACGTCAAGGGCGGCCGCTGCGAGGCCTGCCAGGGCGACGGCCTCATCAAGATCGAGATGCACTTCCTGCCCGACGTCTACGTCACCTGCGACACCTGCAAGGGCAAGCGCTACAACCGCGAGACGCTGGAGGTGAAGTTCCGCGGCAAGTCGATCGCCGACGTGCTCGACATGACCGTCGATGACGGCGTGGAGTTCTTCTCCGCCGTCCCCGCCATCCGCGACAAGCTGCAGGTGCTGAAGGAGGTCGGCCTCGGTTACATCCACCTCGGCCAGCAGGCGACCACGCTGAGCGGCGGCGAGGCGCAGCGCATCAAGCTTTCCAAGGAACTGTCCCGCCGCGCCACCGGCCGCACGCTGTATATCCTCGACGAACCCACGACGGGCCTGCATTTCGAGGACGTCCGCAAGCTGCTCGAAGTGCTGCACGCCCTGGTGGACCAGGGCAACACCGTGGTGGTGATCGAGCACAACCTGGAAGTCATCAAGACCGCCGACTGGGTGCTCGACCTAGGCCCCGAGGGCGGCGAGGGCGGCGGGCGGATCGTCGCCGAAGGCACGCCGGAGGACATCGCCGCGACGCCCGAAAGCCACACCGGCCGCTTCCTCGCCCCGCTGCTGGCGCGCGCCGAGGCGCCGGCGAAGAAGCGCAAGCGCGCCTGACGGATCAGGCCGGCCGCCAGCGCGCCGCCTCGATCCGTGCGCGCTCCTGCGGCGTCAGCACCACGAAGCGCAGCTTTTCATCGAGCGGGAACGCCGGACCGCCCGCCGGGTCGCGCAGCGCCAGCACCAGGCCGCGCGCCTCGTCGATCACGAAGGGCTTGTCGGATTTGCGCACCGGCCATTCGAAGACCTGGCCGCGGTCATCCTCGACGCGCCAGCTCGGCCCGTCCCCCCAGCCGCGAAAGGCCACCGGCGCGGCGACCAGCGTGCGACCCGCCAGCGCCTTCACCTGCCGCCCCTTCCCCTGCGCCTTCCAGGCCGCAAGGAACAGCCCGCCGATCAGCAGCAGCGCGAACACCAACCCGCCCGCAGCGGTGCCAACACGGTTCCACAGCCGGTCCAGCCCAATATCCGTTGTCACCAGCCCCGGCCGCGCCGGGTCCGCCATGACCACCGCCGACCACGACCCCATATGCGGCTCGACGAACATGTAGCTGAGCTTGCGCGTGTGGGCGCCGTCCTTGTCGCGCCAGGCGATGGTCAGGTCGCAGGTCTGGAACAGGAACAGGCGCGACCGGCAGCGGCCGTCACTGATGCGTGCCGCCGGCGCCGGGCGGGCCTGGTCGCGCACCGCGAAATCGTCGCGGATGGCGGGGCCGATCTCGACCGCCAGCAGCACGATGAAGCCGCCGAACAGCAGCACGCCGACCAGCGCCATCAGCCAGCCGCCGGCGGCGCCGCGGCCCGGCTTCAGCGCATAGGGGCGGCGGGGAAAGGCTTCCAGCAATGGGGACATGCAGAATCGCTCCGTGACGTGAACCGGCGGACGCCCTGGTGGCACGCAATCGCGCGCGCCCCTGCGAACCCCTTCACAGGCCGGCCGTCCCCAGGCCGTTCCCGATCAGGCAAAGGCACACCATGGCCGCAACGACACGCAGGACCGGCAAGGGCCTGAACCCTCGGCGGCGGCCCAACCCCTTCAAACGCGCCCGCGCCGCCCCGCCCAGGCGACCGCGAGCCGATCCATCACCCCGCGCCCGCCCGACCTGCCCTCCCGGCCGGCCGCGATCCGCGCCAGGTCGCGCCGTGCCAGCACCGCCGGCAGCGCGGCGGCGATGCAGCCCGGCGGCACGTCACGGCGCGCCCCGTGCAGCGCGACCAGCCCCTCCGCCGCCATCTCCCGCACCAGGGAGGCCAGTGCCGGCGCACCCGGCGCGGCGACCACCGCCGCGGCCGAGAGCCCGGCCCGCGCCAGGCGGTCCGCCGGCAGCAGGCAGCGGCCCTGCGCCGCATGCACACCGACATTCGCCAGCGCGCCGGCGAGGCCATAGGCCGCCCCCGTCGCGCGCAGGATCTCGGCCTGCACCGCGTCGGCGCCGAGCGCCAGGCCCGCCGCCGCCGACCAGCCGCCAGCCGTGCCGCGAAGCCAGGCGACGAAATCCTGTTCGGTCGGGATCGCCTCCGCGGCCTCGGCCTCGCGCGCATCGACCATGGCCAGCAGCGCATCGGGGTCGAGCGCGCGCGCCGCGATGGCGGCATGCAGCGGCTCCGCCACCTCGTGGCGCCGGGGTGGGCGGCCGGCGCGCGCTTCCTCGATCGCGTCGCGCCACCATTGCAGTCGGATCAGCGCCGCCATCGGGTTGGTCGTGGCTTCGCGCGCGCGGGCCAATTCGTGGTTGAGGGCGATCAACGCGAAGATCGCCTCGCGCATCGATGCGGGCGCGAACAGCGCGCACAGGAAGCGATCCGGGTCGTGCAGGCGCGCGAAGGCACCGATGGGGGAGAGCGGCACGCCGCGGTGTATGGCCCGCGCCGCTGCGCGCGGGAAGTGACCGGATGCCAGGCACATCGGCTACCCCGCGCCGACGGACATCGCCGGCCGCTGCCGGCCACGAATGCGCCCGGTCACGGAAACCCTTCGCGGTTGACGCCCGTTGCACCCCCGCCTACCTCGACAAGCAGCGCGCAACCGCGCGTTGTCCGACATACGGGAGAGACCCCCATGGCCTTCAGCCTGCCCCCGCTGCCCTATGCCACCGGTGCCCTGGCCGCCAACGGCATGTGCCAGGAGACGCTCGAACTCCACCACGGCAAGCACCACAACGCCTATGTCACGGCGCTGAACGGCCTGGTCGAGAGCAAGGGCCTCGCCGGCAAGTCGCTGGAAGCCATCTGCGCCGAGGCCGGCAAGGCGGGTGCCGATGGGCTGCCCGTGCTGAACCAGGCCGGCCAGCACTACAACCACTGCCTGTTCTGGAACGTGATGGCGCCGGGCGGTTCGCATGGCGAGAGCGTGCCGGCCGCGCTGGCCGCGAAGATCGACAGCGACCTCGGCGGCCTCGCGAAGTTCAAGGACGACTTCAAGGCGGCGGGTGCGACGCAGTTCGGCTCGGGCTGGGCCTGGCTGATCGTCGGCGCCGACGGCAAGCTGAAGGTGACCAAGACGCCCAACGGCGCCAACCCGATCAGCACCGGCGAAGGCAAGCCGATCCTGGGCTGCGACGTGTGGGAACACGCCTACTACCTGGATTTCCGCAATGTCCGCCCGAACTACCTGGCGAACTTCCTGGACAAGCTGGTGAACTGGGACGTGGTGGCCGACCTGATGGGCAAGGGCGGCTTCACCGCCGGCCAGTCGGCCTGACCATCCGCCACGAAGAAGGGCGCCGAGGGGAAACCCCGGCGCCCTTTTTTCATGCGCGACCCAGGGATGTCAGATGCCAGCGGTCAGCGAAGCTGACCGAGGCCGCGAATGCGGCCCGCCGGCAGTCCGGCGAAGCCAAGCACGCGGAGCGCGCGCGTCACGCCGGAGGCGTGCCTTCGGCACGACGCGATTGAGGGCACGAGAAAAGCCTCAGGCGGCCTTCTCGTCATTCGCCGCCTGCGGGCGGATGACGCTGGTGATGGTGCCGCGCACCAGGGTCACGCGCACATTCGGCGCGATCTCGGCCTCGATCTCGTCCGAGCCTTCCTTGACCTTGGTGATGGTGCCGACGATCCCGCCCGCGGTCACCACGCGGTCGTTGCGCTTAAGCTGCGTCAGCATCTCGCGGTGCTCCTTCATCTTCTTCTGCTGCGGGCGGATCAGCAGGAAGTAGAAGACGACGAAGATCAGGATCAGCGGCAGCAGCTGCATGACGATGCCCGCGGCACCGCCGGCACCGGCGTCCTGGGCATGGGCGGTCGAGATCCCGAAGGGAGTCCACATGGGTGTCTGTTTCCGTCTTCCGGCGTGAAGGCGCGGAACCTACCCGCCCGCCCCTTCCCGTCAATAGCGTCCCGGCCTAAAGCGCGCCTGCCATGGATGATCCCGCCCTGCTGCCCGCCCTGACCCGCATTGCCGAGGCGCTCGAGCGCCTGGCCCCACCGCCCGCCGGCGCGCCCGCCCTGACCGGCGCTGACGCCTTCGTCTGGCACCCCGAACCCGTCGCACGCCTGGCCCCGGTGCCGCGCGTGGCGGCCGTGCCGATCGACCTGCTGCGCGGGGTCGAGCGCCAGAAGGGCCTGCTGTTGGAGAACACCATGCGCTTCGCGCGTGGCTTCACGGCCAACAACGCCATGCTGTGGGGCGCGCGAGGCACCGGGAAGTCATCGCTGGTGAAGGCCGCCCACGCTGCCGCCAATGCGGAACTGCCCGGCAGCCTGGCGCTCATCGAGATCCAGCGCGAGGACATCCGCACCCTGCCTGACCTGCTGGCCCTGCTGCGCGCTCAGCCCCGCCGCTGCCTCGTGTTCTGCGACGACCTGTCCTTCGAGCGCGAGGATGCCGACTACAAGGCGCTGAAATCCGTGCTGGATGGGGGCATCGAGGGCCGGCCCGAAAACGTGCTGTTCTACGCGACATCGAACCGCCGCCACCTGATGGCGCGCGACATGATCGAGAACGAGCGCAGCACCGCCATCCACGGCACCGAGGCGGTGGAGGAAAAGGTCTCGCTGTCCGACCGCTTCGGGCTCTGGATCGGCTTCCACAATGCCGACCAGGACACCTTCTTCGCGATGATCGACGGCTATGCCGCGCATTTTGGCCTGCCGGTCAGCGCGGAGGATCTGCACGCCCAGGCGGTGGAATGGTCGGTGACGCGCGGCGGGCGGTCCGGCCGCGTGGCCTGGCAGTTCATTCTGGACCTGGCCGGGCGGCTCGGCGTGAAGATCGCGGCCTGACCCGGCGCACCGACGTGCCGCGCAGGAAATCGCCAGCGGCAGGCGCGGTGCGACGTCGCCGCCCGGCAGGCTCCGTGCCGATGCGGCTGCGTCCATGACCAGGCTGTCCGCCCTGCCGAGGCTGGCGGGCTTCCTGTGGCGCCACCCGCTGGTGCGGCGGGACCCTCTTGGTGCAGCCACGCGCCTGGTCCGCTGGCAGGCCGCCGCCCGACGTGGGGCGGTTCTGGACGCCCCCTGGGTCCAAGGCCCCGCCGGCCTTGTGCGCCTGCGACTGCGGCGCGGCCTGTCCTCCGCCACCGCCTGCTGGTACGCCGGCCTGACCGACCCGGCCGAGATGGGCTTCGTGCTGCAAGCCCTGCGCGCCGATGACCGCATGGTCGATGTGGGTGCGAATGTCGGCGTCTATGCCGCACTGGCGGCCGGTGCGGTGGGCGCGCGCGTGCTGGCGCTGGAACCCGCCGCCGAGACTCTGCCGCACCTGCACGCCATGGTCGCGCTGAACGGGATCGAGGATCGCGTGACGATCCGCGCCGTCGCCGCCGGCGCCGCGCCGGGCGTGCTGCGCTTCACCGCCGGGCGCGGCACAACGAACCGCGCGGCGGCGGATGGCGCGGTGGAGGTGCCTGTCGAGACGCTCGACGCGCTGTGCGCTGACGCGCCGCCGCTGCTGCTGAAGGTCGATGTGGAGGGTGCCGAACCCGCTGTCCTGGCCGGCGCATCCGCATTGCTGGCCGGCGATCCGCTGAAGGCCGCTATCCTGGAGACTGCCGGGCCGACCGATGCGGTCCTGGACGCCATGATGCGCGCCGCCGGCTTCGCGCCCTTCGCGCATGACCCGCGCCGGCGCGTGCTGGCGCCGCTGCCCAGCCCCGCGCGTCCCAACACGCTGTATCTGCGCGACCTGGTGTTCTGGCAGGCGCGGCTGGCAGGCGCGCCTGACATTCTTGTCTTCGGCCGCGCGCTGTAGCGCCATCGGCCACGAAGGACCGGCGTGATGCGGCGCGTCGGCTTGCCGCCACGCCGCCCGGATCAGCGCGCGATGCGCTCGACCCCGCCCATCCAGGGCCGCAGGACCTCGGGGACGATGATGCTGCCATCCTCCTGCTGGAAGGTCTCCATCACCGCGATCAGCGCCCGGCCGACCGCGACCCCCGACCCGTTCAGCGTGTGCAGGAACTGGTTGCCCTTGCCTTCCTTCGGCTTGAACCGCCCGTTCATCCGCCGCGCCTGGAAGTCGCGCGTGTTGGAGCAGGAGGAAATCTCCCGCCACGCCCCCTGCCCCGGCAGCCAGACCTCGAGGTCATAGGTCCGCGCGGCGCCAAAGCCGGTATCGCCGGCGCAGAGAAACACGCGCCGCCAGGTCAGGCCGAGTTCGCTCAGCACGCGTTCCGCGCAGCGCGTCATGCGTTCGTGCTCGGCGGCGGAGTGCTCGGGCGTGGTGATGGACACCAGTTCCACCTTGGCGAACTGGTGCTGGCGCAGCATGCCGCGGGTGTCGCGCCCGGCGCTGCCGGCCTCGGAGCGGAAGCAGGGGGTGAGTGCGGTCAGGCGCAGCGGCAGGTCGGCCTCGGGGAAGATTTCCTCCATCGCGAAGCCGGTCAGCGGCACCTCGGCGGTCGGGATCAGCCAGCGGCCATCGGTGGTGCGGAACAGGTCGTCGGCGAATTTCGGCAGCTTGTCGGTGCCATAGGCGACCGCGTCATTGACCAGCAGCGGGACCGAGGCCTCGGTATAGCCGTGGTGGTCCGTGTGCAGCGCCAGCATCCACTGGCCGAGCGCGCGTTCCATGCGCGCGAGCTTCCCCTTCAGCACGGTGAAGCGCGCGCCGGCGATCTTCGCGGCGGTCGCGAAATCCATCAGGCCGAGGGCTTCGCCGAGTTCGAAATGCTGCTTGGGCGTGAAGGCGAAGGTCGGGATGTCGCCGTGCGTGTGCAGCACGACGTTGGCAGATTCGTCGCGGCCTTCGGGGACTTCGGGGTCGAGGGTGTTGGGCAGCACGTCGAGCAGTGCGACTTGCTCGCGCTCCGCGGCAGCGGCGCTGGTTTCGAGGCCCACCATCTCGTCGCGCAGCGCCACCGCCTCGGCTTCCAACCCCGCCGTGTCACCCCCCTGGCGCTTGGCGATGCCGATCTCCTTGGCGATCGCGTTGCGGCGCGACTGCTTCTCCTGCAGGGCGGTCTGGGCGGTGCGCCGCGCCTCGTCGCAGCGCAGGATCGCCGCGGACTGCGCTTCCACGCCCCGCCGCGCCAAAGCTGCGTCGAACGCGGCCGGATCGGCGCGGATCGCCCTGATGTCGTGCATCGTCGTGTTCCCAGTTCCGTATCGCGCGGCCCGGCGTCAGGCCATCCGGCTAAGGCCGAGGACGAAGGCCCGGACCTCATCCACGTCCCAACTCGTGCCCTCGCGCCAGAACCGCAGCAGCGCGTCGCGATTGCTCTCAACCCACGGGCAAACGAGACGCTCACCCTCCCGCGCGATCGGCGCCGGCAACCCCTCGTTCAGTGCACGAGGCGGTGTCTCAAGCGTCAGTGTCAGGCACGGCACGTCCCGCCCCGGCTTGCCTGGGAACCACTTCACCCGAGGACCATGAGACCCCATCGCCGTCGAGATGAAGACCGTGCCGGCAAGCCCTGTGTATTTGGTGGGAAGATTGACCATCTCGACCAGGTCTTCGGCGTCCTGAGATGCGCCGAACCGCGCCTGTTCCTCCCCGAACCCCGCGCCGCCCATCACTCCTCCCGCTTCGGCGCCACCCACCGCGCCGCGAAGATCGAGATCTCGTAGAGCAGGATCAGCGGGATCGCGAGGCCGATCTGGCTGATGATGTCCGGTGGCGTGATGATCGCCGCCACCACGAACATGATCACCACCGCATACCGCCGCCCCTTACGCAGCGTCTCGACGTTCAGGATGCCGACCTTGATCAGCAGCGTCAGCAGCACCGGCATCTGGAACGCCACGCCGAAGGCCAGGATCATGTGCATGACCAGCGACAGGTATTCGCCGACCTTCGCCTCGAGCTGAATCGGGATGCCGCCCGACCCGGGCGGCGTCTCAAACGAAATGAAGAACTGCCAGGCCAGCGGGAAGATGAAGTAGTAGGCCAGCGCCGCGCCCATCACGAACAGCACCGGCGATGCCAGCAGGAACGGGTAGATCGCTCGCTTCTCGGACCGATACAGCCCCGGCGCGATGAACAGCCACAGCTGCGTCGCCCAGATCGGGAAGCTGATGAAGGCGGCGCCGAAGAACGCCACCTTCAGGTAGGTGAAGAAGGCCTCGTAGAGCGCGGTGAAGATCATCCGCCTCTCGCCGCCGCCCTGCTGCACCAGGATGTCGGCCAGCGGTTGCGCCAGGAAGGCGTAGATCTGTTGCGAAAAATAATAGCAGACCGCGAACGCAATGATGAAGGCGCCGACCGACCACAGGACGCGCGAACGCAGTTCCTTCAGGTGGTCCATCAACGGCATCGGCTTGTCGTCGATGACGTCTTCGTTGGTATTGGAGGACACGGCGCCGGTTCCCTACACGCTCGGGCTGGTGGTGGTGGCCGGCTTCGGCGCGGGCTCGGCGGGCCGGGCCGCGACCGGCTCGGGCACCGGGTCCGGCGCCACGGCCGCGGGCTCAGGCGGCACGGGCACGGGCGTAGGCATCGCGAGCGGCGGCGGGGTCGAAGGCGGCACGAAGGCCGGCGCCTGCACCGCCGGCGGTGCCGGCGGGGGCGGCGGCGGCGCCCAGCGCGCCACGTCCGGCGGCACGAAGGACGGCGCATTGTCGGGCACCGGCGGCGGCGTATAGGTCGGCGCCGTGTAGCTGTCCTTCATCGGGTCGTCGAAGGCCTTGCGGACCGACCCGTCGCCATCGACGTGCTTTTCGATCGTGCCCTTGAGGTCAAAGCTGCGGATGTCGCTGATGGTGTTCCGCACATCCGCGATCTGGTTGCGAACGTCGTCCAGCTTGGCCTCGCGGACAAGTTCGTCCGCCTGCTGCTGGAATTCCGCGACCTTGCGCTTCATCCCCTGGATGCCGCGCGCGAGGCCCTTGATCGCCTCGGGCAGCTCCTTGGGCCCGATGACGACCAGCGCCACCACGGCAATCAGCGCAATCTCTGTCCAGGCTAGATCCAGCATGGGTCCCTTGTCCCCCGGCTCCACTGCCCGCGGGGGACGCCCCGTTAGCAGGAAGCCGGCACGCCGCCAATGCGGCTGCCTCTATCTAGGGAGCCTCGGGCGGAAAGACGAAGGCCCGTTCCGCATCCAGTGCAACCGTCACGCGCTCCCCGCGCGCCAGGCGCCGCCCGGGCGGCAGGCGGGCATGCAGGTGCAGAAGCCCCCCCGCCCCGTCCGGCAGGGCCAGGTGGACCATGGTGGTGGCGCCGAGCATGCGGCAGGCCTGGACCTCGGCATGCGGCGCATCGCCGGCACCCAGGCGCAGGCCCTCGGGGCGCACCAGGACCTCGACCGGCGCCCCATCCGCCGCATCCCCGGCCGGCAGGGCGCCGATCGCGGTCTGCGCAAGGCCGGCGCGCACCTGGCCGGGCAGGCGGTTCACCTCGCCCAGGAAGGTCGCGACGTAGCGGTCCACCGGGCCGAAATACAGCGCCTCGGGCGGGCCGACCTGCAACACGCGCCCCGCCCGCATCAGCGCGATCCGGTCGCCCATGAACATGGCTTCTTCGGCATCATGCGTGACCAGCAGCGTTGCAATGCCCTCAGTCTGAAGCACATGCAGCGTGTCGTCGCGTACCTGTTCCCGTAGCCTGGCATCCAGGCTGGCGAAGGCTTCGTCCAGCAACAGCACCGCCGGGCGGGGTGCCAGGGCACGCGCCAGCGCCACCCGCTGCTGCTGCCCGCCCGAGAGCATGTGCGGATAGGCATCCCGATGGCCGCCCAGCCCCACCCTGGCCAGCGCATCCTCCACCCTGGGCGCGCGTTCGGCCTTGGCCACGAATCGCAGGCCGAAGGCGATGTTCTCCGCCACGCTCAGGTGCGGGAACAGCGCGTAGTCCTGGAATACGAAGCCGACCCCGCGGCGTTCCGGCGGCACATCCCTGCCCGGTTCGGCGATCACCTGGCCGGCGAGCGCGATGGCGCCGTGCTGCACCGGCTCCAGCCCCGCCGCCAGGCGCAGCAGCGTGGTCTTGCCGCAGCCCGAGGCGCCGAGCAGGCACACGATCTCCCCCGGTGCGACGGACAGGTCGATGCCGCGCAGAACTTCGGTGGCGCCGTAGGCGTGGCGGATGCCGCTAAAGGCGAGAGTCATTCTTCTTTCTTGCCCTCAGACGCCGGGCGCCCGCATCCGCGGGCTTGGCTTTCGCGCCACGCACTGCCGCTCCGGGGGCAGCGGGCGGGTTGGGCGCGGTCGCGCCGTGCGCTCGCGGATCGCGCTGGGGCGATCCGAAGGGGTGCGGCTTCTCTGCCGTTTGCCGCCTGCACCTTCTCCCCGATCGCGCAGGTGCGCGATCCGAAGGGCGATGGGGCGTTCTGACGCGAGCATGGGGCGTAGGCGTAGCTGGGGGGCGAGGGATTGGACCCGGTCGCGCCGTCGCACGACGCGATGGCGCCGCTCGGGTCAGGGCGCGGCGTCATGACGCGGCGCCGTCGGCGGTGTCGGGGCCGGGCGGCACCGTCGCGACTTCGCTGGCTTCCAAGCCAGGGTCCGCCAACATGCTCGCCGCCTCGTCGGCAACCGGCGGCGGCGGCCCCTCGCCCGGCCCGCCGAGCGGCAGTGCGGGGCCGGTCTCGGCGGTCACCAGCTCCTCCTTGCGCGGCAGGTCCGACAGCGCCTTCAGGCCGAACTGCTCGAGGAATTTCGGCGTGGTGCCCCACAGGGTCGGTCGGCCGGGCACCTCGCGCCGCCCGCGCGGGGCGACCAGGCCCAGTTCCAGCAACGCCTCCAGCGTGGTCTGGGCCAGGGCGGCGCCGCGGATTTCCTCGATCTCGCCGCGCGTGCAGGGCTGGTGATAGGCGATGATGGACAGCGCCTCCATGGCCGCGCGCGGCAGCCGGCGCGGCGCCTGCACCACCTTGGTCAGCCGCGCGGCAAGGTCGGGCGCGGTGCGGAAAGCCCAGCCGCCGGCGACCTCGGCGATGGCCACGCCACGCCCCTCGCAGGCCTCGGCCAGAGCGGCGACCACGGCGCCGGGCACCAGCCCCGGCGGCAGCACCGCGCCCAGCATCGCCGGCGTGACCGGACGGTCGGAGGCGAAGATCAGCGCCTCGGCGATGCGCGCGCCCTCGGCCAGAAGGGTCGGGTCGGGGGTGTCGGTGTCGTCGGCGGACTCTCCCGGCACAGGGCCAGCGGCATCGTCGGGCTGTGCGGCGTCACCCGGGTGCTCAGCGTCCTGTCCTCGCGGCGCTCGGGCGGCATCTCCGCCCGCCACGGCAACGCCCTCGGCATCGGTCGCGGCGGCTGTGCCGGCATCCGGCGCCTCCCCAACCGAATCCTGCGACGCAGCGGCGCCGTCCGGCACCACCCCGTCATCGGGGCCGGGCCCTGCCCCACAAGACGGCGAATCCTCGCCCTCCGTGACCGTGGGACGGGCGGGCACGGCGCTCTCCCCGGTTGCTGCGCAGTCCTGTTGGGCAGCCGTGTTCCGTTCGGTGCCAGGCTCCGCCGCAAAGACCGGCTCGTCGTCGCCCGCCGCGACCTCCGGGCCGACGGCCATGCCAGCTTCCCCGGCCCCTGGGCCTGGCTGTCCAGCGGCAGGACTGCGCGCCGCATCAGCCTTGTCGGCACCTGCCGCCGCGCCCTCCGTCTGGTCCTGCCCGCGCTGCGGCGCGTCAGCCTGTCCGGTCATCCGATGCGCCCTCCTCCGGCCGGCGGCGCACATGGATCGGGCCGAAGGCTTCCTCCTGCCGGATCTCGATCCCACCGCCGCGCGCCATCTCCAACCCCGCCACGAGCGTGCTGGCAAGGGCCGCCTTGCGCTCCAGCGGGTCCAGGATGCTGTCCGGCAGGAAGCCCTGCAGCACCGACCAGGACGGCAGCGCGCCCACCAGCCGCGTCAGCCGCTCCAGCGCATCCTGCACGGTGAACAGTTTTCGCGGCTTCGGCCGATAGGGCCGCCGCGCCAGCGCGCGGCGCCGCGCCGCGACATAGGATTGCAGCAACGATGGCAGGTCGGCATGCAGGCCGGACCGGTCCTCGACCCGCAGGCTTTCCGGCGCGCCACGGGCAAACACGTCATGGCCCAGCCAGGGCCGGCGGTTCAGCCACAGCGCGGCGGCGCGCATGCGTTCCAGTTCGGCGAGGCGGTCGGCCAGCTGTTCGGCCAGCACCTCGGCATCCTCGCCCTCGGCCTGGTCGGGCGGCACCAGCAGGCGGGATTTCAGCCAGGCCAGCCAGGCCGCCATCACCAGCCAATCCGCCGCGAGTTCCAGCCGGACCCGACGCGCCCCCTCGATCACCGCAAGATACTGGTCCACCAGCGCGACGATCGAAATCCGCGCCACATCCACCTTCTGCGCCCGCGCCAGTTCCAGCAGCAGGTCGAGCGGCCCCTCGAATCCTTCGAGCCGCAGGTGCAGGCTCTCGCTCACCGCAGCCCGGCCGCGGTGATCACCAGCCCATAGGCCGGCGCGACGATGTTGCGGACAAACCAGCTCATCGGGTCCCAGGCCGGCACGACCATGGGCAGCAGGAACAACGCGCCGATCACGATCATCAGCCCATAGGGCTCGACACGCGCCAGGGCCATGGCCGGCGCCCGCGGCAGGATGCCCACCATGATGCGCCCGCCATCGAGCGGCGGCAGCGGCATCAGGTTGAACAGCCCGAGCACCAGGTTCGCCAGGATCGACAGTGCGGCGAAGCGCAGCAGGAATTCCGCCAGGTCCGGCCCCATCACGCCCTCCCCCGCCAGCACGGCATGCACCAGCAGCGCGGCGCAGAAGGCCAGCACGGCGTTGATCGCCGGCCCCGCCGCGGCCACCAGCACCATGCCCCAGCGCGGGTTGCGAAGCTTCCAGATATCCACCGGCACCGGCTTGGCCCAGCCGAACATCGCCTCGACCCGCCCGATGGTCAGCAATTGCCCGACCACCATCAGCCCCGGCACCAGCAGCGTGCCGACCGGGTCGACATGGCGGATCGGATTCAGGCTGATCCGCCCGGCCCGCTTGGCGGTGTCGTCGCCCAGCGCCAGCGCGGCGTAGCCATGCGCGGCCTCGTGGAAGGTGATGGCGAAGATGGCGGCGAGCACCGCTGCCGCGGCTTCGGGGAACCAGTCGGGCATTCAGGACTCGCGTGCGGTGGGGGCGGCCGCCATGCGCGGCGCGGGCCGCTGCATTAGGCGTCGCGCTCGGTGGGGTCAGCGGCGGCAGCATCGCCGCGGGCGGCACTCTTGACCAGCGCGGCATCGCGCAACGCCCGCAGCCCCACGGGGTCGCGGCCATGGAGCGCATCCCGCACCGCCCGCGCCGCCGCCAGCCGCCCCGCCGCGCGGTCGTCCAGCGCCGGGCAGCCGGCCAGCAGCGCGGCATTGTCGCCGATCCGCCCGGTGCAGTGCAGCACGACGTCGCAGCCCGCGCGCAGGGCGGCGCCGGCCAGGTCGTTGGACGCACCGGCCAGCGCGCCCATCGCCAGGTCGTCCGTCACCAGCACGCCGTCGAAGCCGATCTCGCCACGGATGATATCGCCGATCACGGCGCGGGAGATGGTGGCGGGCAGCGCCGCATCCCAGGCCTCGTACAGCACATGCGCCGTCATCGCCCAGGCGCCGGAGGCCGCCAGTGCCCGGAAAGGCGCGACATCCAGCGCAAGCTGCGCCGGGCATGCCCGCACCCGCGGCAATTCATGGTGGCTGTCGGCCAGCGCACGCCCATGCCCGGGAATGTGCTTGACCACCGGGATCGCGCCCCCCGCCTGCAGCCCCGCGACCCAGGCCGTGCCGACCCGGATGACCTCGTGCGGGTCGTCCGAGAAGGCGCGGTCGCCGATCACGCCATGCGCGCCGGGCACCCGCAGGTCCAGCACCGGGGCGCAGACCACGTCGAGCCCCTCCGCCACGCAGGTCGCGCCCAGCAGCGCCGCGTTGGCGAAGGCCGCATGGTCCGGCGCAGATTCGAAGGCCGCCGCGGCGGGGAAGCGCTCCCAGGCCGGCGGCTTCAGCCGCGCGACGCGCCCGCCCTCCTGGTCCACCAGGATGGGCGCGGCCTCGCCCAGGATGTCGCGGATCGCCGCCGTCAGCGCACGCAGCTGCGCTGGGGCGGCGATGTTGCGCGCGAACAGGATGATGCCGACGGGCGGGCTGGCGCGCAGCAGCGCGGCTTCCTCCGCCGTCAGCACAGGGCCTGACAGGCCGATGATGGCCGCGCGCGGGGTCACGATGCGCCGCGCCGGATCAGCGGATGACGACACAGGGGATGTTGCGCGCGCGGGCCTGCTCGCAGAAGGCGCCGGCGGCCGCGGCATCGGCGAAGCCGCCGGTCCGCAGGCGGAACAGCGTCGCCTGCCCGTCGCGTTCGAAGCGCAGCACCTGCGGGCGGAAGGCGCCGAGCAGGTCGGCATGGCGCCGCGTCAGCCGGTCCCATTCGCCGCGCGCCGATTCCTCGCTGGTCAGCGCGCCGAGCTGCACACGCACGGCGCCGCCCGGCGCGGGGGCGGGTCTCGCGGCGGGGGCCGGGGCGGCAGGAGCCTCGGCAGGTGCAGTGGTCGGCGGTGCGCCGTTGCGCGCAACCGGTGCAGCCGGTGCGGGTGCCGCCTGCGGCGGCGCGATCGGCTGCGGCGCCGGCTGCGCCACCTGGGCGCGCAGCGCATCGAGGCGCGGCGCCTCCGGTTCCGGGGCCAGCCGCGCGCCGCCGCTGTTCGCGGGGCCGCGGTTGCGCTCAAAGATCAATTCATCCTGGTTCGGCACGCGCAGTCCGCCCGGATCGTCCGGGCGCACCTTGAAGGGCCGTGGATCGGGTTCGATCAGCGGCACCGAACGCGGCCCGCCGGCCCGACTCATGCCCCAGACCAGCGCGGCGCCCACCACCAGCGTCGCGGCCAGGCCGCCGCCGATCGCGATCAACCGCCAGGGCGGCTGCCCATCATCGGAACGCCGCACGCGATAGGACGGCACAGGTACTTCGTTCACGCCCCACCCCCTGACTGCCGAGGGGCCTGGGCCAGCCCGTCAGCGCATCTCCTCGACCGGCGTCACCCCCATGACGCGCAGGCCCGAACGGATCACCGTTGCCGTCGCGGCAACGAGGGCCAGCCGGGCCCGGGTCGCCTCCGGCTCGTCGGCCCGGATGAACCGGAGCGTCGAATCGTCGCGACCACGGTTCCACAATACGTGAAAGTCCGAGGCCAAGTCTTGGAGAAAGAACGCGATCCGGTGCGGTTCACGCGCTGTTGCAGCCGCTTCCACGCTGCGCGGCCAGGCGCACATGCGCCGGATCAGCGCCATTTCCGCCGGATCGACCAGCGCATCGAGCGCCGCGTCCCCCAGCCCCGCCGGATCGCCCGCCTGACGCAGCACCGACCGGCAGCGCGCGTGGGCGTATTGCACGTAGAAAACCGGGTTGTCGCGCGACTGCTCGACCACCTTGTCGAGGTCGAATTCCATCTGCGCGTCGGCCTTGCGCGTCAGCATGGTGAAGCGCACCGCGTCGCGGCCGACTTCCTCGATCAGGTCGCGCAGCGTGATGTAGGTGCCGGCGCGCTTGGACATCCGCACCGGCTCGCCGCCCTTCACCACCTGCACGATCTGCGTCAGCACGACATCGAGGCTGACGCGCTTGTCCGACAGTGCCGCCACCACCGCCGCCATGCGCTTCACATAGCCACCATGGTCCGCGCCCCAGACATGCACGAGCTCGGCAAAGCCGCGGTCGATCTTGTGCTGGTGGTTGGCGATGTCGTTCGCGAAATACGTGCCGGTGCCGTCGGATTTCCGCAGCGGGCGATCCACCTCGTCGCCGAATTCGGTGGCGCGGAACAGCATCTGCTCACGCGGTTCCCAGTCGTCGGGCGTCTTGCCCTTGGGCGGTTCCAGCACGCCCTGGTAGACGAGGCCCTTGCCCGAGAGCAGGCGGATCGCCGCATCGACGCCGCCGGCCTCGACCAGCGCGCGCTCGGACACGAACACGTCGTGGCTCACGCCGAGCAGCGCCAGGTCCTCGCGGATCTCCGCCATCATCATGGCGACCGCGGTCTCGCGCACCGTGTCGAGCCAGGCGGAGCGCACCAGCCAGCCGCGTTCCAGCGCGGGGCCATAGGCGGACATGGTCTCCTCGGCCGCCAGCATGCCGGGCTCCACCGGGCGCGCCAGCATCTGGTCGCCGAAGCGTTCGGCCAGCGCCTCGCCGACCGGCACCAGGTAGTCGCCGCCATATTGCAGCGCCACGCCGAAGCGGTTCTCGACCTCGGCGGCGGTCCATTCATCGGCGCCCTGCGTGACGGCGCGCAGGTAGCGCCAATAGGCCGCCCAACCCAACGCGATCACCTGGTTGCCGGCGTCGTTGACGTAGTATTCCTTCGTCACGTCATAGCCGGCCTTGGCCATCAGGTTGGCCAGCGCATCGCCCACCACCGCGCCGCGGCAATGGCCGACATGCATCGGCCCGGTCGGATTGGCCGAGACGTATTCGACATTGGCGCGGATGCCCGCACCCATCGTGCTGTCGCCGAAGGCCTCGCCGGCGCGCAGCACGGCGGGCACCTGGGCGCGGAGGAAGGCCTCGTCCAGCCGCAGGTTCACGAAGCCCGGGCCGGCCGGAATCGCTTCCACCACCATGGGCAGCGCGAGCAGCTTCTCGGCTAGCGCGGCGGCCAGCTTCTGCGGGGCCATGCGCGCCGGCTTGGCCGCGACCAGCGCAGCATTCGTCGCCATGTCGCCATGCGTCGCGTCGCGCGGGGGTTCAATTTGCACGCGCGCCAGGATCTCGGCCGGCAGGTCGGGCACCAGGGCCGCGACGGCGCCGCGCACCTCCTGTGTCAGCAGGGTGAAGATGTTCTCGGTCATGGGTGCTTTGCATCACAATCTAGGCGCCACCGGGGTAGCAAGGTGCAGGGGCGTCGCCTAGCGGGCGCGGAGCGGAATCACTCGGCTAGCTGTTCGACGCTTTGGCGCGTCCGGATGCTCACCCCCACTTCTTTTTGCCAAACTTCATAAATATCAAGTACTAAAATTGATCTTGATAGGTTTGAATTAAATACATAACAATCATCTATGACGCCAGTGAGCACTAAAATTCGAATTCTCTGAGGAAATTCTAGTTTTTTTTCTGAATCATCAACACGATATTTAAATATTTTTACAAATGTATTAAGTAAATAATGAATTTGTATATTCACAATAAGTGATTTTCCTGACCATTTGATTAGGTCTGTTAAAATAATCGCAAGCAATCCAAAACTAAATGCAATTAAGTATCCAATATTCTTAAATATGAAAGATTCTTGTGTTACAAATGATTGACCAAAAATTCGTTGAAGATTTCCCTGGGAAAGCAATAGTTGAACCGTTGAAAATTCCGTCAAGATGTTGAATCGCCGGCACTGCTGCGCGGTCACCGATGGTTGACTTTCATTGATAAAATGCCCATCAGAAAGTAGACTCACAGTGATAGATTCAAGTGTCGAATTACATACATTGACAACAACATTTCGATTTCGTCCATGAAAACTAACTTCAGCAACGTCTACTGATACACGATTTCTAAAATCCCCAATTGTATTTGATTTAGCCGTCATAACAAAGAGCATGAAGGTCAGTATGTATACCAAATATTTTGCCAAGCTTCTGCCGTATATCCAAACGCAGACGCGCCAATCTTTCACGATTGCAATTACGCTCATAAATTTCACCTCTATGCTGCCTCATTCGAGAAGTTAGCTTATCTATTTCCTCAACAACACGAGACACAATTAAATCTGTTCGGTCAATTTTTACTCCAACATTCATAAGCCTTTGATAGACTCTTGGGTAAATAACTCTTTCGAAGTTCAGTGACTCTTCCAGCATTATTGAAAAATGAAGCACCTGCGGGACTTTTTTTTGCAGAAGCTTAGTCAAGCGTAAACCATACGTCTCTGGAGATGCCACCAAATAGCTATAATCTTCATCGTCATTTCGGAATTCGTACAATTCCTCAAACTCTATCGGCAGTCTCATTCTCCAGTCGTCAAGAATCAATTGTATGTATGTGAAAGATTCCGCAAAATTCTCCAGTAAAAATTTTGCCCGGCGCGTCACATGTACCTTCTGAACAAAAAATTGATTTCCAGCCGCGCCTGAAGCACCCAATTCAGCTTCGATGCACTCTGATTTTGGTACCTCTGCGAGATTCCCCAGAAGATATCGAACCAAGGGGTCCGGATAGCCACGGCCGTTTGCTCCCGCGAAAACTCGAACTATCTCGTCTATACTCTGAAATCGATTTTCTGTTTTTGCTAGATACTCCAGTATCATTCTCTTTAACCAATAAGTTACGAAATGTGGGCGTTTGAATTCCTCAGCAACGCCCCGCTCATTAGAAGGAGCGAGGGCGTTGATCAAATAAAGGTTTGGTACATCCCCAGAAAATTGGGCGTAACGCCGGCGGCCTCCCAACATATAAGAAATTATCGACGGCGAATAGCTGTGCAAAAATCGGTCAGTTATGCTGATCCGATCTGTATTTTGGTACTCTATCCACGAGTACTGCTTTAATTGCTCAAGAAAATCACGGAGACCTCGGCGGGAAAGCCGCCACATGTGCTGCATTCGATTAAGAGGATCCCCTGATCGATTGCTTGGATCAACCAGCTCACCATAGTGCGCCAGTAAACGCTTAGATTGCTTAACGACTTCATCGCGTTTTGTTGTCTGAGGTATGTCTTGAGCAAGGTCATTTAGCATCTCAAAACGCTTCTCGATCACCGTCGCGGCGTGCCGCACCTCCCTTTGAACATTCTCGTGTCCGAAATACGCAGAGATATCGGAAAGCTCAACCTGAAGGGGTATTTCCAATACTTTTGAACGCATAAATTCTAACGTATCACGCCGAACACAATAGACTACAGTGATACCGCGGTTTGCGCACGGCTGATCGATCTTTGAAAAAATTCGCACTAAAGCGATGATTGCCTCAAAAGCCGCCACTCTATCACTGTGCGCGCTTTTCGCGAAAACTCCACGGTCTGTAAGATGATAGAGATAATCAATGTTATCAATAAAAAAAGTTAAGCCCTTCTTGAGCTTATCTCGAATTATATCAATAGTATGAGCCAGAGATCGAGCAAACGCCTCTTCGTTATTTTCTCCTAGCGTTCTCGTATTACGAATTATGTATTCAATATCTTGCTTAGGGAGAAATTTGTTTAATTCTAACGCAGCAATGAGCTGCCCTTTAAGAACGCGAAATACATCGGAGAGTTGAGGTATATTATGCTCAAAGAGACTATCGAGATTGAATCTCACAGGAATAATGTTTCGCGCCTGAAAAGCGTTAAGTCGAATATATATAAGATTACAAATAAAAGTAGTCTTTCCTGAGCCAATGGGGCCAACCATAAACTGGATATTGTTTGTCTGATTTTTCAAGTCCTTAATGGCAATTCTATCAAAAAATTCCTCGCTTGTCAGAAGCGCATTTCCAGGTGAGTCACCTCGAACAATACGCGGTGGAACAAAATACTTGAAATGAAACAATTTGGAAATTGACTCAGGAAGATCTAGTCTAACTTCTTGCCGATTAATCCTTAAAAAGGATGCAATTTCGTGATGCGAAAAGACATTTCCCAGAAGATCGATTATGTCTTGCTGATCTTTTGTTGCCTGAAATGTAGGCTTGATGTGCCCATCATGCGCTCCTGACTGAGAGCGAACAAATACCCGCTTGCCTTGTTCATTGATGGCGGATTCGCGAAGATTCTCCCAGACGGCATGAGTTGTTGAAAACGGCATCGTTGAATCCACCATTCCAAGGAAATCAGTGTATTCCGTGAAACAAACTTGGCAACTCCCTTTTGTGCCGGATGGCGCTGTAGGACGATTCGGCTAGCCCCTAACCCGGAATGTCTGGGTCGTTCAGGCGCCGGTATTCCTCCAGCGCGTAGCGGTCGGTCATGCCGGCGATGTAGTCGCACACCACCAGCGCGCATGTCGCGGAGCCCGCATCGCCGGCGCGGGCGCGCCACAGCGGCGGCAACATCTGCGGCCCGCCATGCAGATGGCTGAACAGCATCTGCACCACGCGCTTGGATTTCGCCATGGTGCGGTTGACGCGCCAGTGGCGGTACATGCGGGTGAACAGGAAATCGCGCAGCGGCAGGTTCGCCTCGGCCATGGCGTCCGAGAAGGCCACCACGGGCTGCTTCGCGTGGCGTATGGCGTCCACGCTTGCTGGCGCCAGGGCGCCAATGCGCCGGCGCGATTCCGCCACCACGTCGCCGATCATGGCGTTGATGACGCGGCGTATCATTTCCGGCGCCAGGCGTTCGGGCGCCGCCTCGGGATTGGCGGCGCGCGCCTGGGCCAGGGCGTCGCGCACCAGAGGCAGCGCGCCCACTTCCTCCAGCGTGAACAGCCCGGCGCGCAGCCCGTCATCCAGGTCGTGGTTGTTGTAGGCGATGTCGTCGGCAAGTGCGGCCACCTGCGCCTCCGCGCTCGCATGCGTGTGCAGGTCGAGCGGATGCCGCGCGTCGTATTCCGCGATGTAGGGTGCCGGGCGGCGCAGCGGACCATTGTGCTTGGCCAGGCCCTCCAGCGTCTCCCAGGTCAGGTTCAGCCCGTCGAAGCCGGCGTAGCGCGTCTCCAGCAGCGTCACGGCCTTGAGCGACTGCGCGTTGTGGTCGAAGCCGCCATGCGGGCGCATCGCGCTGTTCAGCGCATCCTCCCCCGCATGGCCGAAGGGCGGGTGGCCGAGGTCATGCGCCAGCGCCAGCGCCTCCGCCAGGTCCTCGTCCAGCGCCAGCAGCCGCGCGATCGACCGCGCGATCTGCGCGACCTCGATGCTGTGGGTCAGGCGCGTGCGGAAGTGGTCTCCTTCGTGATAGATGAAGACCTGCGTCTTGTATTGCAGCCGCCGGAAGGCGGTGGCGTGGATGATGCGGTCGCGGTCGCGCTGGAAGGGCGAGCGCGCATCGCCCCCCGCTTCCGGATGCAACCGGCCGCGGGAGGTCTCGGGCCGGACGGCGTGGGGCGCGAGGTCCATGGCCGGGGGCCGTAGCACCCGCCCCACCCCCCCGGCAACCGCGCCAAGGCGTTGGAACCCGGCCGCGAAGCCCCTATGTTGCAGGTTCTAGGAGTTCACCCCGCCATGCCCGACGGCACCACAACCACCCTGCCCGCGTTCCGCGTCACCGACCGCGCCGCCGCCCAGGTGGCCGACATCGCCACGCGCGAAGGCCGCCCGGAAGCCGGCCTGCGCCTGGCGGTCGAGGCCGGCGGCTGTTCCGGATTCCAGTACAAGTTCGGCCTGGAGGACGCGCCGGCCGAGGACGACCTGGTGGTGGGCGATGGCCCCGGCCGCGTCTTCGTGGACCCGGTCTCGCTCGACCTGCTGGCCGGGGCGGAGCTGGATTGGGCGGATGAGCTGATCGGCGCACATTTCGCCATTCGCAACCCGCAGGCGGTCTCGGCCTGCGGCTGCGGCACGTCGTTTTCGGTGGGATAGAAGAAAGACGGGGGAGGAACACCTCCCCCGAATCCCCCTCCGTTTTCTGGCAATTGGCGCAGGCTTCGCAGCGCAGGCACCAGGTGCCAAAAGAAGGAGGGGGATCGGGGGAGTTCTCTCCCCCGACCTTCCTGTTGGACCGCCATGAAACTCGCCACCTTCAACGTGAATTCGATCCGCCAGCGCGCGCCGCATGTCGCGCGCTTCCTGGCACGCACGCAGCCCGACCTGCTGTTCCTCCAGGAAACCCGCTGCACCGCCGAACAGGTGCCGACCGCCGAGTTCGAATCGCTCGGCTACACGACGCATGCCGTTGGCCAGGGCGGCGGGCGCAACGGCGTGGCGGTGATCGCGCGCATCCCCTTCGAGGTCGTGGCCGACCACCTCCCCGGCGACACCGAGGATACCCAGGCCCGCTACATCGAGGTGCGGGCCGGCGGGCTGAACGCCGCGGGCATCTACCTGCCCAACGGCAATTCGGGCGGCGAGGCCGGATACGCCTACAAGCTGGCCTGGATGGATCGCCTGCGCGCGCTCGCGGCCGACCGGCTGGATGCCTTCACGCCCTTCGCCATCCTGGGCGACTTCAACGTCTGCCCGACGGATGCCGACCTGGCCCCCGGCGCCCTGCCGCCGACCGACGCACTGGTGCGCCCCGAGACCCGCGCGCGCTTCCGCGCCCTGCTGCATCTCGGCCTGACGGACGCGCTGCGCGCCCTGCACCCGAAGGACACGCTGTTCACCTACTGGGACTACGGCGCCGCCTTCGAGACCAATCGCGGCCTTCGCATCGACCACGCGCTTCTGAGCCCCGAACTGGCCGAGCGCCTCGAAGCCTGCGAGGTCGACACCGCCCCGCGCAGCGAGGCGCAGCCATCCGACCACACGCCGGTGATGGCCACGCTGCGCTGAGGCCGCGCTACCAGCGCCGGTAGTAGGGCCGGCGATAATAGCCCGGCCCCGGCCCCCAATACCCCCTGCCCCATCCGAGCCCTATGCCGATGCCGACGGACGGCGCGACATAGACCGGCGGTGGAGGCGGCGCGGGCACCACGTAGATCGGCACCCCCGGCTGCGGCGCCACGTCGTAGCCATAGCCATAGGCCGGCGGGGCATAGGCAACAGGCGGCGGCGGCGCGTAGTAGGTCTGCCCCGGCGGCGGCACCGGCCCCAGGCTGCCATCCGGGTAGACCACGCACCCGCCCAGCAGCAGCGTGGCCGCGACGGCAGTCAGCACGGCGCGCATGGCGTTCCCCTCCTGGATGGCCTCAGCGCCAATAGCCGCCATAGCACCGCCCGTAGCGGTCGCAGCGCCGCGGCACCCATTGCCGGCGCGGCGGCGGGCGAACATAGACCCGCGAGGGCGGCGGCGCGGCGTAGACGGGCGGCGGCGCATAATATGGGCGCGGCGGCGGCGGAACGTAGCCGACGCCGACCGGCTCCTGGTAGGCCACGCAGCCGGCCAGGCCGGCACCGGCCAGGATGGGCAGCAGCAGGCGGCGGACGATCATCGACATTCTCCCGTGCTTCGGTGCGAACGCATCGCCGCACGGGAGGTTTCTGCGCCGCATCGATGGCAGCGCTGTGGCAGGCGCTACTGGTCGGCGTAGCAATGTGTCTCGGCCGCCCCGCCGGGGTTGGTCACCGCGCCCAGATGCGCCGGGCCGACCAGCTGCGCGTATTTCCACAGCGCGCCGGCATTGTAGTCATGCCCGCGCGGCTTCCAGGCGGCGCGGCGGCGGGCGATCTCGTCCTCCGGCAGCATCATGTCGATAGTGCCCTTGTCGGCATCGATGACGATCCGGTCGCCATTCTGCAGCAGCGCAATCGGGCCGCCGACCGCGGCCTCCGGCCCGACATGGCCGATGCAGAAGCCGCGCGTGGCACCGGAGAAACGCCCGTCGGTGATCAGCGCCACCTTGTCGCCCATCCCCTGACCATAGATGGCGGAGGTGGTGGACAGCATCTCGCGCATCCCCGGCCCGCCCCTGGGGCCTTCGTAGCGCACGATGATGACGTCGCCGGGCTTGTAGGCGCGGGCCTCCACGGCGGCGAAGGCGTCCTCCTCGCAGTCGAAGCACAGGGCTGTGCCTTCGAAGCGCAGGGTGGTCATCCCCGCGATCTTCACGATGGCGCCGTCCGGTGCCAGGTTGCCATGCAGCGCCACCACGCCGCCGATCGGGCTTATCGGGCTGCTGGTCGGATGCACCACATCCTGGTCCTGCGGGATGATGACGTCGCGGTGGTTCTCGCCCAGCGTCTTGCCGGTGACCGTCAGGCAATCGCCCTTCACATAGCCGCCATCGAGCAGCGCCTTGATGATGACCGGCACGCCGCCGATGCGGTGCACATCCGCCGCGACGTACTTCCCGCCGGGCTTGAGGTCGGCGATATGCGGCGTCTTCCGCATGATCTCCGCCACGTCCTGCAAGGTGAAGCGGATGCCGGCCTCATGCGCCATGGCCGGCAGGTGCAGCACGGCATTGGTCGACCCGCCGGTAGCCCCCACGATGGCCGCGGCATTGTGCAGGGCATCGAGCGTCACGATGTCGCGCGGGCGCAGGTTGCGGCGGATCAGTTCCACCACCGCGCGGCCGGAGGCCACGGCGTATTCGTCGCGTTCCTCGAAGGGCGCGGGCGCGCCGGCGGAGAACGGCAGCGCGAGCCCGATGATCTCCGACACGCAGGCCATGGTGTTCGCGGTGAACTGCCCGCCGCAGGCGCCTGCCCCCGGGCAGGCATGGCGCTCAAGCTCGTCCAGCTCCTCCGGCGACATGTTGCCCGCGGCGTGCTGGCCGACCGCCTCGAAGATGTCGAGTACCGTCACGTCACGCCCATGGTGCTTGCCGGGCATGATCGACCCGCCATACATGAACACGCTCGGCACGTTGAGGCGCAGCATCGCCATCATCACGCCCGGCAGCGACTTGTCGCAGCCGGCAATGCCCACCAGCGCGTCGTAGCAATGCCCGCGCATGGTCAGTTCGATCGAATCCGCGATTGCCTCGCGCGACGCCAGCGAGGACTTCATCGACTGGTGCCCCATGGCGATGCCATCGGTCACCGTGATGGTGGTGAATTCGCGCGGCGTGGCGCCGCCTTCCTTCACGCCCTTCTTGGCCGCCTGCGCCTGGCGCGACAGCGCGATGTTGCAGGGCGCGGCCTCGTTCCAGCAGGAGGCGACGCCGACCAGCGGCTGGTCGATCTCCTCCCGCGTCAGGCCCATGGCATAGAGGTAGGACCGGTGCGGCGCGCGCTCCGGCCCCTGGGTGGTGTGGCGGCTCGGCAGGCGGGACTTGTCCCAGCGTGTGGCGGACATGTGGACGGGCTCCCTGGTCTCGGTCGGCGCATATCCCGCGCAGACCGCGGGGCGCGTCAAGCCATCGCGGCGGCATCCTGGGTTTCGGCCACCAGCGCGAAGGATCGCAGCCGCGCCGCATGGTCGTGGATCTGCGCGGTGACCATCAGTTCATCCGCGCCGGTACGCGCGGCGAATTCGTCCAGGCCGCGCCGCACCGTCTCCGGCGACCCGACCACCGAACAGGACAGCGCGCTGTCGAGGATGGCGCGGGCATGGCGGTCGAGCTGCGCCTCGAATCCCTCGACCGGCGCCGGCAGCTTGCCCGGCCGCCCGCGCCGCAGGTTCACGAAGGCCTGCTGCAGGGAGGAGAACAGGAACCGCGCCTGATCATCCGTATCCGCCGCGAAGACATTCACGCCCAGCATCACATGCGGCTTCGCCAGGCGTTCCGACGGCCGGAAGCGCTCGCGATACACCGCCACCGCATCCATCATCTGGGCTGGCGCGAAATGCGAGGCGAAGGCATAGGGCAGCCCCAGATAGGCCGCGAGCTGCGCGCCGAAGGTGCTGGAACCCAGGATCCAGACATCGATATCCTGCCCCTCCCCCGGCACGGCGCGCAGCGCCTGGTCGGGGTCGGCGGGGCGGAAATATTCCATCAGCTCGACAACATCCTGCGGGAAGGCGTCGGAATCGCCGGACAGGTTGCGCCGCAGGGCGCGGGCCGCGACCTGGTCCGTGCCTGGCGCACGACCCAGTCCAAGGTCGATCCGCCCCGGATACAGCGCCGCCAGCGTGCCGAACTGCTCGGCGATCACCAGCGGCGCGTGGTTGGGCAGCATGATGCCGCCGGCGCCGATGCGGATGCGTTCAGTGCCCTCCGCCACATGCGCCAGCGCCACGGCCGTCGCGGCGGAGGCGATGCCGGGCATGTTGTGGTGCTCCGCCATCCAGAAGCGCCGGTAGCCGAGGGCATCCGCATGGCGGGCAAGATCGCGCGACTGCCGCAACGCCTGGCCGGCGTCGCTGCCTTCGGGGATCGGGGAGAGGTCGAGGACGGAGAGCGGGATCATGCCCCCGATATGGGCCGCCCCCGCGCCCGGTGTCAGGGGCGCGGGGGCTGCGCCCTGGCGGGGCCAGGGTTGCGTCAGCCGGCGATGCGCGCCATCGCCGCATCCAGGCGCGCCATTTCGGTGCGCTGGGCCTCCAGGCGGTCGCGCATCTCCTGCACGATTTCCTCCGGCGCACGGGAGACGAACACGTCGCTGCCGAGCTTGGCCGCGGTCTTGTCGGCCTCGGCCGCGATGCGCCCGCGTTCCTTCGCCAGGCGCGCGCGCTCAGCACCAAGGTCAATCACGTCGCCCAGCGGCAGCATCACTGTCGCCTCGCCGACCACGGCCTGCACCACGCCCTTCGGGGGCTCGCCCTCCAGCGCGCGGATCTCGGTGGCGCGGGCCATGCGGCGGATCGCGTCGGACCAACGGCCGGCACGCGCCATGCTCTCGCCCGAGGCCCCCGAGAGCAGCAGCGGCACGGTGATGGACGGCGCCACGTTCATCTCGGAGCGCACGGTGCGGACCTCGTTCACCAGCCGCACCACCCAGTCGAGTTCAGCGCGCGCCTCGGCGGCGTCCTGCACGACGGCCGGCTCGGGCCAGGGCGCGCGGATCAGGCTGCATTCGTCGCCATAGCCCATGCGGTGCCACAGTTCCTCGGTGATGTAGGGCATCACCGGGTGCAGCAGGCGCAGGATCACGCCCAGCACATGCTGCGCGGCGCCCTTCACCTCGTCCTTCTCCGGCCCGTCCGGGCCGAGCAGCACCGGCTTGGCGAATTCCAGGAACCAGTCGCAGAAGCCGCCCCAGGTGAAGCGGTAGCAGGCGGCCGCGTAGTCATCGAAACGGAAGGCTTCCAGCGCGGCATTGGCCTCGGCCACCGCGGTATTCGCGGCATCGAGGATCCAGCGCGACAGCGGCAGCGTGGCGGTCGCCGGGTCGAAGCCCGGCGTCGGGGCAATCCCGTTCATCTCGCAGAACCGCGCCGCGTTCCAGATTTTCGTGGCGAAGGCGCGGTAGCCCTCGATGCGCTGCTTCGCCAGCTTGATGTCACGCCCCGGCCCGGCCAGGGCACACAGCGTAAAGCGCACCGCATCCGCCCCATGCGCGTCGATCAATTCCAGGGGATCGAGCACATTCCCCTTCGACTTCGACATCTTCTGCCCCTTCTCGTCGCGCACCAGGCCGTGGATGCAGACGGTCTTGAAGGGTGTCTCGCCCATGAAGTGGATGCCCATCATCATCATCCGCGCGACCCAGAAGAAGATGATGTCGAAACCCGTCACCAGCACGTCGCCGGGGTAGTACTTCGCCAGTTCCGGCGTCTTCTCCGGCCAGCCGATCGTGCTGAAGGGCCACAGCGCGGAGCTGAACCAGGTGTCGAGCACGTCCTCGTCGCGCAGCAATTCCACATCGCGGCCGAATTTCGCCCGCGCCAGCCCCGCCGCTTCCTCCGCCGTGTGGGCGACGAACACCTCGCCATCCGGCGCATACCATGCGGGAATCTGGTGCCCCCACCAGAGCTGGCGCGACACGCACCAGGGCTGGATGTCGCGCATCCAGGCGAAGAAGGTGTTCTCCCACTGCTTGGGCGTGAAGACCGTCTGCCCGGTCTCGACCGCCTTGATCGCCGGGGCGGCGAGCGTCTTGGCATCGACATACCACTGCATGGTCAGCCGCGGTTCGATCGGCACGCCGGATCGGTCGCCATGCGGCACGGCATGGGTGTGCGGTTCGATCTTCTCGACCAGCTCCAACTCTTCCAGCCGCGCGACGATCGCCTTGCGCGCCGCGAAGCGGTCCTGCCCCGCCAGACCGCGCACGAAGTCGAGGTCCGAGAAAGCGTCGACCGCCGCGAAGGCCGTCGCGATCTCCTCGATGAACACGCGGCCTTCCGCGTCCAGCACGGAGGGCATCGGCAGGTCGTGCCGCTTGCCCAGTTCGAAATCGTTGAAGTCATGCGCCGGCGTGATCTTCACCGCGCCCGAGCCCTTCTCCGGGTCGGAATACTCATCCGCCACCACGGGAATCGCGCGCCCCACCAGCGGCAGGATCACCCGCTTGCCGACCAGGTCGCGGAAGCGGTCGTCATCGGGATGCACGGCCACCGCCGTGTCGCCGAGCATCGTCTCCGGCCGCGTGGTCGCCACCACCAGGAATCGCCCCGGCTCGCCCTCGACCGGATAGCGCAGGTGCCACAGATGGCCCTTCACCTCCTTGCTCTCGACTTCGAGGTCCGAGATCGCGGTCAGGAACTTCGGGTCCCAGTTCACCAGCCGCTTGTCGCGATACAGCAGCCCTTCGCGATACAGCCGCACGAACACCTCGCGCACCGCCTCGGACAGGCCCTCATCCATGGTGAAGCGTTCGCGCGGCCAATCCAGCGAGGCGCCCAGCCGGCGCAACTGCCGCGTGATGGTGCCGCCCGATTCAGCCTTCCAATCCCACACCCGCTGGATGAAGGCGTCGCGCCCCATCGTCCGCCGGTCGGCATTGCCCTGCTGCGCCAGCAGGCGCTCCACCACCATCTGCGTGGCGATGCCCGCATGGTCGGTGCCCGGCTGCCACAGCGCATCGCGCCCCTGCATCCGCCGCCAGCGGATCAGCACGTCCTGCAGCGTGTTGTCGAGCGCATGCCCGATATGCAGCGACCCCGTCACATTCGGCGGCGGGATCATGATGGTGAAGGGCTTGGCCGGGGATGCCGGGTTCGCCGAGAAGGCGCCGGATTCCTCCCAGCCCTGGTAGAGGCGCTGTTCGATCGCGGCGGGGTCGAAGGACTTGTCGAGCATGGCCGCATCCCTTCCCCGGCCGGGCGGGCTGCGTCAAGGGCGTCGACCGCGGTTCAGCCCAGCGCGCGGCCCGTCACGCGCTCGATCTCGGCGCGCACCAGGCGCTCGACGATCGCGGGCAGGTGCTGGTCGAGCCAGGATTTCAGCAGCGGGCGCAGTTCCTCGCGCACCACATCCTCGATGGAGGGGCCGCCGCGCGTCACGGCGGCGCCGCGCTCCGAGGAGACCGCGCGCAGCAACTGCCCGACCGAGGCGGTCGCCGCGGCAGCAACGGCCGGCGCCAGCAGGGAGTCGATGTCCGGCACCGGCGGCGCGTCCGCCACGATTTCGGGCGGCGCCGGCGGCGGCGGGGGCGGCGGTTCCGGCGCGGGCTCGGGCACAGGTGCGGACACGATCATGTCCTCGGTCAGCAGCAGCGGTTCCGGCTCGCCGGGCGGGGCGGCGGCATCGGCGGCGTCCGCCGGCTGCTCCGCCGCGGTCGCATCCGGTGCGGCCGGTGCCTCATCCTCGTTCAGGATCCGGCGGATCGACGCGAGGATATCCTCCATCGACTGGTCGGAGGCGACGGCCGGCGCGGCGGGGCCGGCCGGAGGCGGTGTCTGTCCGCTCATGGCGTCCTTCGTGCCGGGGTGACGGGCTGCTGCGTCTGGACCGGCTGCAGCGTCTGGACCTGCACCACCGGCTGCGGCGGCGGCGGGCCGCCGGCGCCATCCGAGAAATCCCCGGTGCCGAACCAGCGGTCGCGCACCGCATTGTAGTAGTTGCGCGGGTCGTACACCTGCACCGGCAGCCCAAGATCCTGCGCCGTCAGCCGCCCTATCGTATTCGCCAGCGCATAGGATGCGTTGATCAGCGTGGCGAGCGAGCGCACCAGGTTAACGCGCGCCTGCAGCAGTTCCTGCTCGGCATTCAGCACATCGAGCGTGGTGCGGCTGCCGACGATGGCTTCGCGCTGCACGCCATCCAGCGCGATTTCCTGGGCGCGGATCTGCGCGCGCACGGATTCGACCTGCGCGCGGGCGCTGCCCAGCGTCTCCCAGGCCTCGGTCGCCTGCTGGGCGGCGACGCGCCGCGCATCGGCCACCTGCTGGCGCGCCTGCTGCGCCTGCTGGCGCGCCTGGCGCACCTGCGCGTGCTCGGCCCCGCCCTGGTACAGTGGCACGTTGAGGTTCAGCGTGACCTGCGCGCCGGTCTGGCGCGTGCCGCGCGCGGCATTGTTGTCCAGCCGGAAGGCCGACGCATTGGCCGAGACCTGCGGCAGCAGCGCGGCGAACTGCACGTCGATGAAGTCGCGCGCCGCCGATTCGTCGAACAGCGTGGCGACCACGGTCGGGTTGTTGTCGGTGGCGAAGCGCACCGCTTCCTGCTGCGAGCGCACCGGCGGGGCCAGCGGCGGCGGTGCCGTCACGCGCAGCGGCTCGAGCCCGGTCCAGCGGATGAAATTGGCGCGCGAGCTCTGTGCCACGCCCTGCGCCTGATCGAGCTGGAAGCGCGCCAGCGCCAGGCGCGATTCAGCCTGCGCCACGTCGGTGCGGGTGATCTCGCCGACGCGGAAGCGTTCGTTCGTCGCCTGCAGCTGGCGTTCGAGCACCTGCACGTTGTTGGTGTTGAGGCGCACTTCCTCCTGGTCACGGATGAAGAAGACATAGGCGCGCACCGTCTCGAACAGCACTTCCTGTTCGGAGGTCAGCAGCCGCGCGCGCTGGGCATAGACCTGGTTCTCGGCGCGGCGGGTCGATGCGGTGGTGCGCCCGCCGCGGTAGATCGGCTGGCTGACCGTGGCCTGCAGCGTGCCCGTGCCGCGATTCGAATCGGTGAAGTTCGAGAACGGCACCTGGTTCGTGCGGCCCAGCCCGGTGACGAAGCCGGTGGCCGGGTCGGTGACCGGGAAGATCGCGCCGCCGGCGGTCTGCTGGCTGCGCGTTGTGGTCTCGGTATAGCCGGCCCCGCCGGAGATCACGACGGTCGGCCGCCAGCCCGACAGCGCCTGGGGCACGTTCTCATCGACCGCGCGTGCGGCCGCGCGTGCCGCCAGCAGGCGGGGATTGCCCGTATAGGCCGCCGCCAGCGCCTCCTGGAGGGTCTGCGACCACCCGGGCGTGGCCGGCAACACCGCCAATGTGGCGGCCAGGGCGACGGATTGAAGCATTTTTCTGCGCAGGCTCATGGTCACCTTTGCCGTCCCCCGGGAATGGCCGGCCGGACACGCCAGGGGGCCGAAGCCTGCCTTGCGCGCCGGAAGTCTCGCTGAAAAGTCTTAACGCAGTGCAACACGCCCACGCCACCCCCGCCACGGCAAAGAAGTGTGTCGGGCGGGCATGGCGTCAGAACGCAAAGGCCGGCGCGGCGGCAAAGCCAGGCAGCGCCGGCGCATGCGCGTCGAATTCGCGCGTCGTGGACACGGTGCCCCCGGCGCGGCGCGCCAGCAGCGCGCGACCCGGCGGTCCGCCATCCAGGCCGATCGCGACAAGCCGCCCGCCCTCGGCCAGCTGATCCTCCAGCGCCTTCGGCACGGCGGCGACCCCGCCCTCGACCATGATGACATCGTAGGGTGCGCCGGCGGCATGGCCCTGCGCCGGGTCGCCCTCGACCAGCGTGACGGACCCCGCGGGCACGGCGGCCGGCAGCGCTGCGCGCGCGATGGCCAGCAGCGCCGGGTCGGCCTCGACCGCGGTGACCGAACCGCCGATCGCGGCCATCAGCGCCGCGCCGAAGCCGGTGCCCGCGGCCACCACCAGCGCGCGCTCACCGCGCCGCAGCCCGGCCAACTGCACCAGCTTCGCCAGCACCATCGGCTGCAACATGGCGCGCCCGCCAGGCAGCGGCAGGTCGGCATCGGCATAGGCGCGCGCGGCCAGGCCGGCGGGCGCGAAGCGTTCGCGCGGCAGCTCGCGCATCGCGCCCACGATGCGCGGGTCCTCGATGCGGTTGGGGCGCAACTGGCAATCGACCATGAAGCGGCGTGCCTCGGCGTAATCCATCATCATCGGCCTCGTGCAGGATCGACGCGGTTATAGGTCGGGCGCGCGCGCGGCGCCAACGCGGCATCACGCGCGCCAAGCAGCGCTTGACCGCGGGCGGCGCGCGGCCGATATGGGGCGCCCGCGCGGTCCGGTGGCCGAGTGGTCAGGCACAGGTCTGCAAAACCTGCTACGTGGGTTCGATTCCCGCCCGGACCTGATCGCGCGGGGCGGCTTTACAGGGGTGTCGCGCCCCACTATACGCGGCGCCCGGCTCCTGATCCCCGATAGCTCAGCTGGTAGAGCGCGGGACTGTTAATCCCTAGGTCGTTGGTTCGAGTCCAACTCGGGGAGCCAGAATGCCCTAAAGATCGGCGGAATTCCGCCATTCTTGAAAATCCAGGCCGCTCAACCCCCTGGCGCCCCCCCGAGGGCGGGATGGAACGCAATTTCCACCCATGCCGCCGTGGGCGACCAGCGCATCCCAGACGCGGCCCGGCTTGCTGAGGTCTGCGCGCCCAAGGCGCGCGCCTGGGTGCCTGGCTACACGCGGAGGGGAATCGCCGAGGCGTCTCCCGCGCGCGGCTGCCCTCTCGCCTGCCGCACGAGAGCAGCGAAGCGCTTGTCTCGTTCGCCGATACGACGAAGGTCGCGGCGCGCTTCGATGTCACGAGCGCGGCGGTGATGGGCGCCGTTCCGTGTCAGGCCTCGCCCAAGGCTGCCGCTTGAGGCCCGGCATCGACTCCAGCCTGCCGCCCGTCCTGGCCGATATCCTCGACCCGCTGGCGACGCGCGGCGGATCGTGGTCCATCGAGGAAGCCGAGGCGCGCACGATCGTCGCGCGGCGCAATCCTCACCTGGCCTACGTCCTGCAACCGGACGCCGCCCGGCGGTCAGCCCTTGCGGACGATCACCATCGCCCCGCAGAGGCGTTCCTCCGTGTCCGACCGCGCATACGTGACGCGGACGGCACCGGCGCGGAACAGACTGGTGGCGATGCAGTTGGCGTCATAGACGTTCATCTGCATCGGGCGATCGAAAAGCGGGCGGCCGCGCATCGCGTTATAGGCGTATTGAATGGGGGGAAAGACGTGCCGCAGCGCCCGCACCGCCCGCACCGGAGCGCTCCGATCCGTGCCGATCAGGATCTCGAGGCACATGACCCCCCCGGGCCGGAGCGTCCGAAACACGTCGAGGATCAGCGCGTATCCCCGCCGGCGCTCGATGTGCTGCAGGACCAAATGGCTGAAGGCGAAGTCGATGCTGTCGCTCGGCACGGCATCGAGGCTGCTGACGGCGGTGATGTTCGCGCCGCCCATCGCCCGACGGTTCGCCTCCAGTTCCCGGAGCATCCCCGGGGAGACGTCGACCGCGGTCACGCTGTCGAAGCGTGCCGCCAAGGGAAAGCTCAGCCGGCCCACGCCGCATCCGAAGTCGAGTGCCGCGCCGCTCGCGATGGGGCCGACCGCGGTCTCCGCTCGGGTAAGCCAGTGCGTGATGGTATTGGCGCCGGACTGGAAGAAGCTTGCCCGGCTTTCCATATCCAACGCGTCGCGCCGGAATTCGGGGTGGCTTAGAACGCCGTAATAGGGGTCGCGCTCCCCGAAATATCGCCAGGTCGCCTCGCTCCGCATCAGCTGCACTCCCGTTCCGCCGCCGCGGCGCGAACCGGCCGTGGTGGCACCGTCCGATCGTGTGAACGGCGAACCGTCGCACGCGGCGGCGTCGGGATGCGACGACGCGGCAGGAAAAGAATTCCCCCGACATTCCCCGCATGCCCAGCCGATCCGGCGATCGGCGGCGGAGCGTTTCGGTGCATCAACGGCAACAGCAACGGCAACGGGCCCCGATCGCGCCCTGCGCGGTCGATGGTCGCGGTAGGCGTGGAAAACAGCTGCCTCGGGTCGAGCGCGCCCGATCGGTCTCGATCATCGCGCGGCGGCGGTGGAGACAACCGCGCTCACTGTCACGACCGGACCGGCGTTGCCGCCTTCCGACAGGCGCAGCCGCCTCGGAAAGTCGATCGCCAGCACCATCAGGCCATCGCCTCGCACGTCACCGTGCTGTTCCGGCTTGGCCGCGGCCACGTTCAGTTTGGTCAGCATTCGGTCGGCTGCCGCGTCCTGTTGTCGCCATCGTTCGCACTCGGCCGGTGGCGCTGGCAGGAAAATGGTGGGGACAGGCGGGAAGGCTGTTGGGCCTGTCGTCCTCAGTCCGTGACCGAACATCAGGGCCGCCGGGGACGGTTGGGGCGCAACGGGGACGGCGCTCTGGACCAAGGCGGGGAGGCAAAAGCGCACACCGCGACTTGACGCGGCCCGTCCGCGGCGGCTCCCCTGGGGGGCTCCGGGAAAGCCAAGATGAACACTGCGCCACCGCCGCTCGCGCCGCACGCACCCCTGCCGCTCCATTATGCCAGCCACGGCCAGCGCGACGAATTCGTGCGCGCGCTGTTCGACCAGGGCGCGCCCTCCTACGACCGCATCAATTCCATTTTCTCGCTGGGCACCGGCGCGCGCTACCGGCGCGATGCGCTCAAGCGCGCCGGCCTCGCGCCGGGCAAGCGCGTGCTGGATGTCGCGACCGGCACCGGCCTGGTGGCGCGCGAGGCGCTCGCCATCCTGGGCCGGCCCGAGGACGTGATCGGCCTCGACCTCAGCGCCGGCATGTTGCGCGAGGCGCGCGCGGGGCTTCCGATCCCCCTGGTGCAGGCCCGCGCCGAGGCGCTGCCCATCGCCGATGACTCGGTCGACCTGGTCACCATGGGTTACGCGCTGCGCCACGTCCCGGACCTGGTCGGCGCCTTCGCGGAATACCGCCGCGTGCTGCGCCCCGGCGGGCGCGTCCTGCTGCTCGAGATCGACCAGCCATCGAGCCCAGTCGCGCTGGCGCTCCTGCGATTCTACCTCGGCCGCGTGGTACCGGCGCTGTCGCGCGTCGTCGGGCGCGGGCGCAACGACCAGCGCATGATGCAGTATTTCTGGGACACCATCGACGCCTGCGTGCCGCCCGAGACGATCGAGGCCGCGCTCGCGCAGGCGGGGTTCGACGACATCGGCTGCGACGTGCAGCTCGGCGCCTTTCGCGCCTATGGCGCGCAGCGCCCTGGCTGACGACTGGCGCGCCATCCGCTGATCGGGCGCGCTATCCGCAACGCCTTTTCTCAGCGCGCTATCCGCGGAGCCTTTCGTTCAGCGCGCTATCCGCGGGGCCTTTCGTTCAGCGCGCTATCCGCGGGGCTTTTCGTTCAGCGCGCTATCCGCGGGGCTTTTCGTTCAGCGCGCTATCCGCGACGACGCCCCCGGCGCGATCCACCCCAGCCCGCCCGCCGCAAACACCGCGACCGGCGCGGGCACCGCCGGGTCCACCACCACCACATCGCCGCGCAGCCCGGGCGCCAGGCGGCCGCGATCCGCCAGCCCGCAGGCCTCGGCCGGATTCTGCGACACCAGCGCCCAGGCGCGCGGCAGATCCATCGCGCCGCGCCTGACCATCGCGAAGGCCGCCTCCAGCATCGCCGGCCAGACGTAGTCGGACGCCAGCACCGTCACGATCCCGCGCTCGGCCAGCGGCGCCGCGCTGGCCCAGCCGAGGTGGCTGCCACCGCGCACCACATTGGGCGCGCCCATCACGACATGCTCGCCCGCCGCGCGCGCGGCCGCGCCGACCTCCTCCGCCATCGGGAATTCGCAGATGGTCGCGCCAAACACGCGATAGTGCTCGCGGTCGGCGATGGTGGCGTCGTCGTGGCTCAGCACGGGAATGTCCGCCGCGCGCGCCGCCGCCGCCAGCCGCGCGCGCGCCGCCGGAACCTCATCGCGCCGCGCCATCGCCGCATCCGCCAGCGCGACGAAGTCCGCAGCCACCACACCCGCGCGCCCGGCATATTTCGCGACCTGCACCGGGTCCGTCAGCTTCTTCGCGATGCCCGGCGTGTGGTCGTTGAAGCCCAGCAGATGCACCGACCCGTCGGCGATCCCCGCCAGTGCATCCTCCAGCGCGTCGAGATTGTCCGCCTCGAATCGCAGATGCACGCGCAGGTCGGTGGCCGCCTGCGCGCGTGCCGCCGGCAGCGCCGCCTTGAGCGCCCGCCAGGCCGAAAGCGACCGCAGCCCCGGCTCCCAGGACAACGTCACCCCCAGATACGCCGTGGTGATGCCGCAGGCGATCAGCTGCGCCGCCGAATCGCGCAGCGCGAGGCCGACCGGCAAATCCACGCCGGGGCGCGGCTGCAATTGCCGTTCATGCGCGTCGCCATGGATGTCGACCAGCCCCGGCAGCACCAGCAGCCCGCTCGCATCGAAACGCACCGCATCCGCGCCAGCGCCGTCCGCCACCACGCCATCGCCTAGCGCCAGCGCATCCTGAACCATCGCGCCATCCCGCAGGACAGCGCCGCCCGTCACGATCCAGTCCATCCGATCAGGGCTCCACCACCAATTGCACGCGTCCGGCGGCATAGACCGCCATGGTCCAGTCCACCGGCTGGCCCTGCGGGTCCACATTCACCGATTCCGCCACCAGCACCGGGCGCGAACGGGACTGCTGCAACAGCGCCGCTTCCTCGGGCGTGGGCAGCCGCGCGGTGATGCGCGACGCCTTGCGGCGGTAATCCGGGATGCCGCAGGCCGCCAGCGCGGCGGTGATCGACGCATCGCCCTCCAGCGCCTCGGCCGCTGCCGCGCAGCGCGGCAGCGGGAAGTGATGCGCGCCCAGCACCGCCGGGCGGCCATTCACCAGGCCGAGCCGTTCGGCGCGCAGCACCAGCCGACCGCGACGGATGCCCAGCGCCTCGGCCAGCTGCGTCTCGGCCGGCATTTCCTGCACGCGCAGGATGCGCCCGGCGGGTTCACGGTTCTCCCGGCGGATCAGTTCGGAAAACCGCGTGCGCGGACCCAGCCGGTAATCCACGACATCTTCCGCCACGAAGGCGCCGCGCCCCTGCTCCACGCGGATCAGCCCGCGCGCCTCGAGGTCCTCCAGCGCACGACGCACGGTGTGGCGGTTCACGCCGAAGCGCGCGGTCAGCACGGCCTCGGTCGGCAGGCGCTCGCCGGCGGCGGCACCGCCGCGGCTGATCTCGGCCTCCAGCGTCGCGGCGATCTGGCGCCACAGCGCCACCCCCTGCCCGCGCGCGATGGCGCCGCCTGTCATCGAAACTTCAACCATGAGCGGTCATGTCCGTGGGATATCCGTGTGGACTTTCTCGGGCATGGACGTCTACATGTCCAGACAAATTCCATGACCCAACACGCCCCACACCCCCACCTTGATCCCCTTGGCGAACGTCGCGCCTGGATGGCCGTGCTGGCCCGCGCCAGCGCCGAGGACATCGCCGCGCTGCTGCCCGCCCTGCCCGCCCACGAACGCCTGCGCGCACCCGAGACCGGCCTGGTCATGGTGCGCGGGCGTGCCGGCGGCGACGGCGCGCCGTTCAACCTCGGCGAGATGACCGTCACGCGCTGCGCGGTGCGCCTCGGCGACGCGGTCGGCCACGCCTATGTGGCGGGGCGCGACAAGCGCCAGGCCGAACTCGCCGCGCTGCTCGATGCCGCCTTGCAGGACGCGTCGCGCCACGATGCGCTGATGGAAGCGGTCATCACCCCGCTCGCCGCTCGCCAGCAGGCGGCACGCGAGGCAGAAGCCCGCAAGGCCGCCGCGACCCGCGTGGAATTCTTCACCATGGCGACGATGCGATGAACACGCTGACCCCCGGCTTCGCCGACCCCGTGCTCGACGCGCAGGCCGCCTTCCGCGCCGTGCTGGAGGCCATGAGCCGCCCAGGCCGCGTGGTGGTCGCCGGCAGCGCGCTGCGCCCGCCCGCGCCGCTGTGCCCCGCCGCCGCCGCCGTGCTGCTCGCGCTGGCCGATGCCGATACCCCGCTGTGGTCGGATGCCGGCGCCGATGCCCAAGCCTGGCTGCGCTTTCATTGCGGCGCGCCCTTCGTGCCCACGCCGGGTGGCGCCGCCTTCGCGCTGGCCACCGGCACGCCGCCGGCGCTGGACGCGCTGGAAGCCGGCACCGAGGAACAGCCCCAGCGCGGCGCCACGCTGGTGGTGCAGGTCGGCGCTCTGGAATCCGACCGCGGCTGGCGCCTGACCGGCCCGGGGATCGAGCACGAGCACCGCCTGATGGTCACCGGCGCGCCCGACGGCTTCGTCGCCGCCTGGGCCGCCAACCGCGCGCGGTTCCCGCGCGGCGTCGATGTCGTGCTGTGTGCCGGCGACCGCATCGCCGCCCTGCCGCGCACCGTCGCGATCGAGGAGGGCTGAGCCATGTATGTCGCGGTCAAGGGCGGCGGGCGGGCGATCAGCGCCGCGCATGCCTGGCTGGACGAAACCCGGCGCGGCGACCCGTCGCTGCCGGAACTGAGCGTCGCGCAGATCGAACAGCAGATGGGCCTGGCAGTGGACCGCGTGATGGCGGAAGGGTCGTGCCATGACCGCTACCTGGCCGCGCTCGCCATCAAGCAATCGAAGGGCGACCTGATCGAGGCCGCCTTCCTGCTGCGCGCCTATCGCACCACGCTGGTGCGCTTCGGCGCGTCGGACGCCATCGAGACCGCGGCGATGCGCCTGCGCCGGCGCGTCAGCGCCACCTACAAGGACCTGCCCGGCGGCCAGGTGCTGGGGCCGACCTTCGACTACACGCATCGCCTGCTGGACTTCGCGCTGGCGGCCGAGGGCGCCCCCTGCGCCGAGGCCCCGCAAGCGAGCGCGCCGGTCGGCGAGGTGCCGCGCGTCACCGAGCTGCTGGCCCGCGAGGGCCTGATGCAGCGCGAAGCGCCCGACGATGCCGAACCCGGCGACCTGACGCGCCAACCCCTCGCCTTCCCCGCCGATCGCCCGGTGCGGCTGCAGAACCTCGCGCGCGGCGACGAGGGCTTCCTGCTGGCGTTGGGCTATTCCACGCAGCGCGGCTACGGCGGCAACCATCCCTTCGTGGGCGAGATCCGCGTCGGCCATGTCGCGGTCGAGTTCACCCCGCCGGAGCTCGGCTTCGCGATCGACATCGGCGACATCGCCATCACCGAATGCCAGATGGTCAACCAATTCGCTGGCAGCCGCACCGAACCGGCGCAGTTCACCCGCGGCTACGGCCTGGTCTTCGGCCATGGCGAACGCCGCGCGATGGGCATGGCATTGGTCGATCGCGCGCTGCGGTCGCAGGAACTGGGCGAGGATGTCACCGCGCCCGCGCAGGATGCGGAATTCGTGCTCTATCACTCGGACAACATCGAGGCGACCGGCTTCGTCGAACACCTGAAGCTGCCGCACTACGTCGATTTCCAGAGCGAGCTGGAGAACCTGCGGACGATCCGGCGCTCGGCCGGCGCGGAGGCCGCGGCATGAACGCCACCGATGATCCGCGCGCCTACGGCACGACCGGCTACAACTTCGCCTACCTCGACGAAGCCACGAAGCGGATGATCCGCCGCGCCATCCTCAAGGCCGTGGCGATCCCGGGCCACCAGATCCCCTTCGGCGCGCGCGAGATGCCGCTGCCCTATGGCTGGGGCACCGGCGGCATCCAGGTGACGGCCGCCATCCTCGGCCCGACCGACGTGCTGAAGGTGATCGACCAGGGTGCCGACGACACCACCAACGCGATTTCCATCCGCCGCTTCTTCACGCGCGTCGCGGGCGTGGCCACCACGGAACGCACCGCGGAGGCGACCATCGTGCAGACCCGCCACCGCATCCCGGAGGCCGCGCTGCGCGAGGACCAGGTCATCGTCTACCAGGTGCCGCAGCCCGAGCCGCTGTCGAAGCTCGAACCCCGCCGCGCCGAGACCGAACGCCTGCACGCGCTGGCCGATTACGGCCTAATGCATGTGCGCCTGTACGAGGACATCGCGCGGCTGGGGCACATCGCGAGGGCCTACGACTATCCGGTGATGGTCAATGGGCGGTATTTGATGTCGCCCTCCCCCATCCCGGCCTTCGACAACCCCAAGATGGACCGCATGCCCGCGCTGCAATTGTTCGGCGCGGGGCGCGAGAAGCGCATCTACGCCATCCCACCCTATACCGAAGTCCGCAGCCTGGATTTCGAGGACCACCCCTTCCGCCCGATCCGCGCACCCCACGCCTGCGCGCTGTGCGGCAGCACGGACAGCTACCTCGATGAGGTGCTGACCGACGATGCCGGCGGGCGGATGTTCGTGTGTTCCGACACGGATTACTGCGGCGAACGCCAGGCCGCCGCCGCGCAGGACGCCGCCGCATGACCGCCCCCCTGCTGACCGCCGAGGGCCTGAACCTGCGCTTCGGCGCCATCCCCGCGCTGGTTGATGTCGCCATCGACATCTCCGCTGGCGAGGTCGTCGCCATCGTCGGTGAATCCGGCTCGGGCAAGACCACGCTGCTGCGCGTGCTGTCGGGCATGATGGCGCCCGATGCCGGCACCGTGCGCTGGCTCGGCGACGACCTGCACGCCATGGGCGAGGCCGCCCGCCGCCGCCTGATGCGGACCGACTGGGGCTTCGTCCACCAGAACCCGCGCGACGGGCTGCGGCTGAACGTCTCGGCCGGCGGCAATGTCGGCGAACGCCTGATGGCCGTCGGCGCGCGCCACTACGGCAGCATCCGCGAACAGGCGCTGGAATGGCTCGCGCGTGTCGAGGTCGATGCCGCGCGCATCGACGACCTGCCGCGCACCTTCTCGGGCGGCATGCAGCAGCGCCTGCAGATCGCGCGCACGCTGGTGACGCGCCCGCGCCTCGTGTTCATGGACGAACCGACCGGCGGGCTGGACGTATCCGTGCAGGCGCGGCTGCTCGACCTGATCCGCGGCTTGTCGCGCGAATTGGGCCTGGCAGTGCTGATCGTCACGCACGACATCGCCGCGGCGCGGCTGCTGGCCGACCGCATGCTGGTGATGCGCCGGGGGGAAGTGGTGGAACAGGGCCTGACCGACCGCGTGCTCGACGACCCGCAGCACCCGTACACGCAGTTGCTCGTCTCCTCGGTGCTCGCGGCATGAGCGCGGCGCTGCGGACCGAAGGGCTCGGCAAGGCCTTCACGCTGCACCTGCAAGGCGGCGTGCGGATCCCCGTTCTGGGCGACGTGGACCTCGCCGTGCATCCGGGCGAATGCGTCGCGCTGTGGGGGCCATCGGGTGCGGGCAAGTCCACGCTGATGCGCTGCCTGTACGGCAATTACGGCGCCGGCGCCGGGCGCATCCTGCTGCGCCATCGCGACGACGAGCTCGACCTCGCCACCGCCACGCCGCAGCAGGTGATCGCAGCGCGGCGCGAGACGCTGGGCTATGTCTCGCAATTCCTGCGCGTCATCCCGCGCGTCGCCACGCGCGACATCGTGGCCGAGCCGCTGGTCGCCCGCGGCATGCCGCGCGAGGACGCGGCCGCGCGCGCCACGGACCTGCTGCACCGGTTGAACCTGCCCGATCGCCTGCATGGCTTGCCGCCCGCCACCTTCTCCGGCGGCGAGCAGCAGCGCGTGAACCTCGCGCGCGGTTTCGCGCCGCGCTACCCGGTGCTGCTGCTCGACGAGCCGACCGCCAGCCTCGATGCCGCCAACCGCGCCGTTGTCATTGGACTGATCCGGCAGGCCAAGGCAGAAGGCAGCGCCATCATCGGCATCTTCCACGACACCGAGGTGCGCGAGGCAGTCGCCGACCGCCTCTACGACGTGCTCCCCCAGCAGGACGCCGCATGACCGCCGAGACCATCCTGACCAACGCATACCTCGTCCTGCCCAACGAGGTGATCCACGGCACGCTCGTGATCCGCGATGGCCGCATCGCCGAGATCGCGCCCGGCCGCAGCCATGCCCCCACCGCGCGCGACCTGCACGGCGACCATCTGATCCCCGGCGTGGTGGACGTGCATACCGACAACCTCGAACGCCAGGTGCAGCCGCGCCAGAACGCCCGCTGGCCCTCGCGTTCCGCCATGATCGCGCATGACGCGCAGTGTGCAGCGGCCGGCGTCACCACGGTGTTCGATGCGCTGTGCCTGGGCGACCTCGGCTTCGACCAGGGGCGCGGGCAGACCTTCCTGGATGGCGTGGCCGACCTCGATGCGCTGACGGATGCCGGCGTGATGCGCTCCGAGCACTTCCTGCACCTGCGCTGCGAACTCCCGGCCGCCGACATGGTGCCGGCGATGGAGCCGGTCGCCGACCATCCGCTGGTCCGCATGGTCAGCCTGATGGACCATTCGCCGGGCGTCGGGCAGTACCGCGACCTGCCGCGCTACGTCACGATGCGCCGCAAACAGACCAGCATGACCATCGAACAGGTGCAGGACCGCATCGCGGAACTGCTCGCGCAGCGCGAGCGCCTGCGCGAACCGCAGCGCCGCTGGCTGCTCGACCGCATCCGCCATCGCGACCTGCCGGTCGCCTCGCATGACGATGAATCGGCCGAGGAAATCCGTCGCAACCTGGCCGACGGCATCGCCATCAGCGAATTCCCCGTGACCATGGAAGCGGCCGAGGCGGCGCGCGATGCGGGTGTGCAGGTGATCGCCGGCGCGCCCAACATCGTGCGCGGCGGCAGCCATTCGGGCAATGTCGCCGCCGCCGACCTGGTGCGTGCCGGTGCGGCCGACGCCTTCGCCTCCGACTACGTGCCGGCCTCGATGATCGAGGCCGCCTGGCGCACGGTGGAACAGACCGGCATCACCCTGCCCGCCGCGGTCGCGATGATCGCCGAGGCGCCCGCCCGCATGGCGCGCCTGCCCGATCGCGGGCGCCTCGAAGCCGGGCTGCGCGCCGACCTCGTGCAGGTGCGCCCGGTCGGCGACATCCCGGTGGTGCGGCGCGTGTGGCGCGAGGGCAACCGCGTCGCATGACGCCGCATCGCCTGGCGCTGTATTGGGCGCCCGACGCCGATGACCCGCTGCACGCGCGCGGCTCCGCCTGGCTCGGCCGCGATGCCGAGACCGGCGCGGCGCTGGCGCAGCCGGTGGTGGATGGCATCGACATCGCCCAGGCCACGGCCGACCCGCGCGGCTACGGCCTGCACGCCACGCTGAAGCCGCCCTTCCGCTTGCGCCACGGCCATGCGGCGGCGCGCGAGGCCGCCGCGACGCTGGCCGCGCACACCGCCCCCTTCGACCTGCCGCCGCTGGCGGTGCATGACCTCGACGGCTTCCTGGCCCTGCGCGAGACCTCGCCCTGCCCCGCCCTGCACGCGCTAGCCGATGCCTGCGTGACCGAGCTGGACGACCACCGCGAACCACCGGACGCCGCCGAACGCGCGCGCCGCAGACCCGACCGCCTGCCGCCCGCGCAGCGCGCGCATCTCGACCGCTGGGGCTACCCCTATGTCTTCGAGGAATGGCGCTTCCACGTCACCCTGACGCGGCGGCTGACGCCAGACGAGAAGGCCGTACTCGTGCCGGCGGTCACGGCCTTCCTGGCCGATGCGCCGGCCCGCCCGCGCCGCGTCGCCGCCATCAGCCTGTTCGTCCAGCCCTCTCCCGGCGCGCCCTTCACGATCGCCGAGCGTCTTCCGCTGCGCGGCTGAGCGCGGCCACGGCGCGCGCAGCGCCGTCCTCCGGCGTCGCGTCGTTCATCACGGTCGTCACGTCCAGCCCCACGGGCAGCGCCGCCTCGCGTGCCAGCCGCGCGGCGATGTCGGCCGCGTCCTCGCGCCCGCGCGCCGCCAGTCGTGCGGCCAGCGTCGCAACCGGTGCCGTGATCACCAGCACCCGCAGCCGGTAGCGCGTCGCGGCTTCCGCCAGCACGCCGCGCGACAGGTTCGCCACCACCACGCGCCCGGCCGCCATGTCGTGCTCGATGTCACGCGGAATGCCATAGGACAGCCCATGCGCGTCCCACCACAGCGCGAAGCCGCCGGCCGCGCGCTGCGCCGCGAAATCCGCCGCGCTCACCGCGCGATGATCCTCGCCGCCGGCCTCCGCCGGCCGCGTGATGGCGCGCTGCACGAACACAAAGCGCGCGTCACCCGCGAGCCGCGCCCGCGCGAGCCCCATCAGCGTGTCCTTGCCCGCCCCCGACGGCCCCACGACAGCCACCAGCATCGCCCTTCGCTCCCGCAGGATTGACGCGCTCCCTGTGCTGCGCGACGAACTTCCACGCAAGCCCCCGAGGACGCCCAACGATGCCCTTCGACCGACTGGCGACGATCGGCTTCCCGGCCAAGGAGCCGCCCAGCATGTTCACGACCCGCCCCGAGATCATCGGCACCTTCGGCGCCGTCGCCTCCACGCACTGGATCGCCAGCCAGGTCGGCATGTCCGTCCTCGAACGCGGCGGCAACGCCTTCGACGCCGCCGCCGCGGCCGGCTTCGCCTTGCAGATCGTGGAACCCCACTTGAACGGCCCGGGCGGCGACTGCCCCATCATCCTGCACAGCGCGCGCACCGGCGCGCAGCAGGTCATCTGCGGGCAAGGCCCGGCACCGGCGGGGCTGACCGTCGCGCACATGCACGGCCTGGGTGCCGAGATCATGCCCGGCACCGGCCTGCTCGCCACGCCCATCCCCGGCGCCTTCGACGCCTGGATGCTGATGCTGCGCGACCACGGCACCTGGTCGGTGCGCGACGTGCTGTCCTACGCCATCGGCTATGCCCGCCACGGCGCGCCGATGGTCCCGCGCATCCGCGCCACCATCGAGAGCGTGCGCCCGCTGTTCGAATCCGAGTGGCCGACTTCCGCCGCGCTGTGGCTGCGCGATGGCGGGCCGGAACCGGGTGGCCTCTACGCCAACGCCGTCCTGGCCGACACCTACGAACGCGTGGTGCGCGAGGCCGAAGCCGTCAGCGGCCGCGAGGCGCAGGTCGATGCCGCCCGCAACGCCTGGTATCGCGGCTTCGTCGCGGAAGCGATCGGCAAGTTCGCGGCCGGCACGGAAGCGATGGACACGTCCGGCCGCCGCCACCGCGGCGTCATCACCGCCGATGACATGGCGGGCTGGTCGGCACCGATCGAGGCGCCGCTGACCCTCGACTACCACGGCCACACCATCCTGAAATGCGGCCCCTGGAGCCAGGGCCCGGCCATGCTCCAAACGATGGCGCTGATGGCGGGCTTCGATGTCGCATCGATGGACCCGGTCGGCGGCGACTTCATCCACCACGTCCTGGAATCCATGAAGCTCGCCTTCGCCGACCGCGAGGCCTTCTACGGCGACCCCGACTTCACCGACGTGCCGATGTCGACCTTGCTGTCCCCCGCCTACACCGACGCCCGCCGCGCGCTGATCGGCGCCACCGCGAACAACGACTTCCGCCCCGGCAGTCCCGATGGCCGCGCACCGCGCACCGACTACGCCGCCGCGCTGCGCCGTTCGCAGGATCTGGCGGCAGCGATGGGCTCGGGCGAACCGACCGTCTCGCGCCTCGGTGCATCCGGCGGCGACACCTGCCATGTCGATGTCATCGACAAGCACGGCAACATGGTCAGTGCGACACCCTCCGCCGGCTGGCTGCAATCCTCGCCGGCCATTCCGGAGCTCGGCTTCTGCCTCGGCTCGCGCTGCCAGATGTTCTGGCTCGACGAGACGCTGCCCAACGGCCTGCAACCCGGCAAGCGCCCGCGCACCACGCTCTCGCCCTCGATGGTGCTGCGCGACGGCAAGCCCTGGATGTCCTTCGGCACGCCGGGCGGCGAGCAGCAGGACCAGTGGCAATCCATCATGCTGCTGCGGATGGTGCATCACGGCTTCAACATCCAGCAGGCCATCGACCTGCCTGCCTTCCATTCCGAACACTGGATCAGCAGCTTCTGGCCGCGCGGTGCCAAGCCCGGCAAGGCCGTCATCGAAGGCCGCTACGACCCGGCGGTGCTGGCCGACCTGATCGCCCGCGGCCATGCCGCCGAGATGGGCGGCGAATGGTCCGAAGGCCGCCTGACCGGCGCGCGGCGCGAGGCGGACGGCACCATCCGCGCCGGCGCCAATCCGCGCGGCATGCAGGGCTACGCGGTCGGGCGCTGATGCGCGTCCTGCTCGCCCTGGTGCATTTCTTCCGGGCTGAGGAAGGCTCGCGCCATTCCTCGACCGACGCGCATCGGCGCGACCAGCGCGCGGCCGTGCTGCGCCGCGTGATCGACACCTGGCGCGGCACCTTCGGCCCGACCACCACGCTCAACATCGAGAACAAGCGCTTCGAACGCATCCGCGGCGCGGTGGATGGCCTGGACATCGCCGTCATCACCAACGGCACCGACCACCTGCTGGACGAGGCCCACGGCCGCGCGCGCGGCATCCGGCACATCAAGGTGCAGGTGGACAATCCGCGCATGTTGGGCTTCGCCGCCCAGCGCGTGTTTGCCGATGCGCGCCACAGCTACGACCTGTTCTGCCATTCCGAGGACGACCTGCGCGTCGCCGATCCGGCCTTCTTCGACAAGATCATGGCCTTCCAGGACAACTTCGGCTGGAAGCGCCTGCTGATGCCCAATCGCTTCGAATGGAACACCGCCGGCCCCACGCTGAAGACCTGGATCGACGGTGATTTGCGCCCCGGCGCCATCGCGACATGGGTCGATCCGCTGCCCGACGAACCCTTCCTGCACCTGCCCATGCCGGGCCGTGCCGCCATCGCCTTCCGCCGCGCCGCCAACCCGCATAGCGGCTTCTGCGCCATCACCGCGCAGCAGCTCGCGCATTGGGCGCGCCAGCCGCATTTCCTCGACATGGATTGCTCCTTCATCTCGCCGCTCGAAAGCGCGGTGACGCTGGGCGCGATGAAGACCTTCCCGATCTACAAGCCCTTCGGGCCGGATGCCGGGTTCTTCGAGGTCGAACACCTCGACACCCGCTTCTCCTCCATGAAATTGCCAGGGGCGTGACCATGCGGATCACCGACGCGCAGGTGCATATCTGGGGCAGCGGCACGCCCTCGGGCGACCATCGCCAGGTGCCCGTGTTCACCGTGGACGAACTCCTCGCCGAGATGGACGCGGCCGGCGTGGACGCCGCCGTGCTGCACCCGCCGGTCTCCTGGGACCCGGGCGCGAATGCGCTCTGCGAGGCCGCAGCCGCGCTGCACCCGCAGCGCCTCGCCATCCTCGGCCAGGTGCCGCTCGACCAGCCCGAGGCAAGCCGCCCGCTGCTGGCCCGCTGGCGCGACCGTCCCGGCCAATGCGGCCTGCGCTACCCGCTGGTGCGCGCCGACCAGCAGACCTGGCCCTTCGACGGCACGCTGGACTGGCTCTGGCCGGCCGCCGAGGAAGCTGGCCTGCCCATCGCCACCATGGCCTGGCGCTTCCTGCCGGAATTCGCGGCCATCGCCGAACGCCACCCGCGCCTGCGCCTGATCATCGACCATTGCGGCCTGATCCGGCACGAGAAGGGTGCGGCCGCCTTCGCGAGCATCGACGCCGTCACGGCGCTGGCGCGCTTTCCGAACGTCGCGCTGAAGGCCACCGGCGCGCCCGGCTACTCGCAGCAGGTCTACCCCTTCCGCGACATCCACGACGGGCTGCACCGGCTGTACGACGCCTTCGGCCCCGACCGCTTCTTCTGGGGCACCGACATCACGCGCATGCCGTGTTCCTGGCACCAGTGCATCACCCTGTTCACCGAGGAACTGCCATGGCTGCAGGGCCCGCAGATGGCGCGCGTGATGGGCGGCGCCGTCTGCGACTGGATCGGCTGGCACGCGCCCTGACGGTGCGCGCCAGCAGCCGCGTCAGTCGACCCTGATCTCGCGCACCTGCACCTGGTTGTCCGCCCGGTGCGCCACGGTCACGCCCGTGCGATGCGCCCATGGGATCATCATGTGGTACATCGGGATGTGCCCGAGATCGGCATTGTGCAACGCATGCGCCTGGCGGATCAGGCCGCGCCGCACCTCCGGGTCCTGTTCGGAATCGATGCGCGGCAGCAGCGCGTCGAACGCCGCATTGCTCCAGCCGCCGGCATTCCAAGTGGCCGCCCCGCCCACCGCGCGCGATGCCATGACGGCGCGCAGCGTGTAGCTGGCATCGAAGGTCGGCACGCCCCACGACAACCCATACAGCATCGGCTCCTGCCGACGGATGCGCTGCGAGAACACCGCATTCGGCTGGATGGTCAGCGTCGCACGGATGCCCACCCGCGCCAGCATCCCCGCCACCGCCTGGCAGGCCTCGTCATAGGTGCCGGTCGGGCATTCGAAGGGCACCGAGAAGCCGTTCGGATACCCCGCTTCGGCCAGCAGCGCGCGCGCCCGGTCGGGGTTGAAGGGCGTGCGGGTGTCGGCATCCTGCGACCAGCCATTCACATACTGCGTCCACATGCTGCCCGTGGGCACGCCCTGCCCGCGCAGCGTGGTGCGCCGCAGCGCATCGACATCGAGCGCATGCGCCATCGCCTGGCGCACCCGCAGGTCGCGGAACGGGTTGCGCCCGCGCACGTCGCTGCCGGCCAGTTCCTCCACATCCTGCCGCATGCCCAGCCAGACGGTGCGGTTCTCCTGGCCTTCCAGCACGCGCAGGCGCGGGTTGCGCTGGATGCGCGCGACATCCTGCACCGGCACCACATGCACCATGTCCACCTCGCCCGACAGCAACGCGGCAATGCGCGTGGCGTCCGACGTCAGCGTGACGTGATGGTATTCCGTGACGTTGCCGCCCGGCGAACCCGCACCCCACCAGGCCGGGTTGCGGACCATGACGGTGCGCTGGTCGACCTCGCGCGATCGGATCACGAAGGGCCCGGTGCCGTTGGCGTTGCGGACGGTGTGGGTCTCCTCGCGCTGCGCGAAGTTCTGCGGGACGGTCGCGCGGTTCGCTTCCGACCAGCCGCGATCCATGATCATGATGCGCGTCATCTTGTCGGGCACCACGGGGTCGGGCACGCGGGTGACGATGTCCACCGTCAGCCGGTCGCGCGCTTCCGCCGACACCACGGTGTCGACGAAGATGCCGTAGTTCGAGGTCGGCGCCAGCGCGCGCTGGATGCTGAACACCACGTCATCGGCCTCGAAAGCCTCGCCACCGGCGAAGCGCACGCCGTCGCGCAGGTGGAAGCGCCAGCGCGTGGGTTCCACCTGTTCCCAGCGCGTCGCCAGCCCGGCATGGACCTTCAGGTCGTCGCCGCGCCAGGTCAGGCCTTCATAGATCTGGTGCACCACCAGGAAGGTGAACAGCGCATTGGTCGCATGCGGGTCGAGCGTCGCCGCATCCACGCTGGTCGCCATGCGGAACACCCGCGGTTGGGGCGCCTGCGCCACCGCGGCCTGCGCCCCCATCACCGCGGCCACCGCGCCGCCCAGCATCCAGCGCCACTGCGTCATGCTCATGCATCTCCGTATCGGGGTTCGCGCGACTGTGGCGGCTTCCGCGGCGCCCGGCAATTCAGAAGGCGCCGATCTCCATGCCCGCCGCCAGCGTCGCGCCCAGCTCGGCGCAGCGCGCGAGGTCGTCCGCGCCGATCACCTTCGGCGCCAGGATCGCCTCGGGCGTCTGCGCGCGCGTGCAGACCACCAGCGGTTCCGCCACCGCCCGCAGCCGAAAGCCGGTCGCGATGCGTGCCACCTGCCGCGCGGCATTGGCACCATCGGAGCCCGCGCAGACCATCGACGCATAGGGCCGCCCCTCGATGCGCCCGAGCACCGCGTAGTAGCAACGGTCGAAGAAATCCTTCATCGGCCCGGCGATGGCCGCCAGCGTCTCGGGTGTGGCGAAGATGCAGCCATCGGCGCCGAGCAGATCCTCCGGCCCGGCGTCAGCCGCATGCAGCAGCCGCACGCGCACGCCCTGCCCCGCCGCGGCCTCCGCCGCTGCCTGCGCCATCGCGCGCGTACCGCCGGTATTGGAATGCCACACCACCAGCAGCGTCTTCGTCATGCGCGCCTGCCCCGCCTATGCTGGCGCGCATCCAAGCAGGAGGAACCGCGATGACCGACGAAACCGCCCATGACGCGCTGCGCGCCACCGGCCGCCAGGCGATGCGCGAGGTGCTGGGCGACGCCTACCTCGCGAAGCGCGACGCCACCACCACGCCGCTGAACCAGGCCCTGCGCCACCTCTCCGAGGAATTTCCCTACGCCACGCTCTGGACGCGCGGCACGCTGACGCGCCGCGAACGCTCCATGGTCACGATCGGCATGCTGGTGGCGCTCAGCCAGCATCACGAACTGCGCGGCCACCTGGTCGGCGCCATCAACAATGGCTGCACGAAGGAGGAGATCGCCGAGGTCATCACCCATGCCTGCGCCTATGCCGGCTTCCCCGCCGCCATCGCCGCGATGCGGACGGCGGAGGAGGTGCTGGGCGCCTAGCGGGTCGCCAGGCTGCCGCTTCGGCGCATGCACGAGGCAGCCCCGCTTCGCCGCGACGAAGCGCGCCTGGCCCGGACGTACAGCCGTCTGCGAGCGCGCGGGATGGCTTCACCGTCTCCAGCCCTTTGTGGTGGTGAGCATCCTAACCGCTCAAGCGGTTCCGGTGGCGCGCATGATGCCCTGGCCATCCCGCGCCGCCGCGACCGCCGCGGCAAGATCGGCCAGCGACCGCAGCGCCTCCGCCCCGGCGCTGCCGCGCAGCTCCTCCGCCAGGCCCGACAGCCGGGCCGCAACGCCCGGGTTCGCCAGCCGCCGGCGCACCGGTGTCGCCCCGCCCCCCTCCAGCACCGCCTGCGCGTCCGGCAGCGCATCCGCCCTCGCACCCACGCCCTCGTGCCAGGCCGCCAGGCGATCCTGCATGGGCACCCCGCGCAGCGGCGGCCAGGGCCTGGCGCAATCCAGCAGCCGCAGCAGCGCCGCCGCAGCAACCAGGCGCGCGGCGCGCGGCGGCAGCCCCAGCGCCGCGCGATCGTGCATGCGCCGCAGCACCGCGACGCCGCTCGCGAGCCTGGCATCCAGCGCCAGGCTCCCCCAGGCCCCATGCGTATTGCCCGCATGGTAGCGCTTGCGGACCAGCACCTGCGGCACGCGCCGCAATTCGCCCTGGCAGGCGAGTTCCATCAGCCAGGCGGTATCGGCCGCGACGTCGCCGGGCAGCCCGGTGGGCAGCAAGGGCCGCGGCTGGCCCTCGCGCAGCCGGTACAGCCCCCGGTACGGCACGCAGTTGTAGTGGTCGAGCAGCGTCGTCAGCCGCCGCCTGAGCGACGAGCCGACAATCTCGGGCTGGGCGAAGCTGTTCTGCTGCGTGCCGAACCCCTCGAGGTCCGCATAGGCCCCGATGGCGGCGGGATGCGCCGCCAGCGCCCCGTGCAGCGCCGCAAGCCAGCCCTGCTCCGGCAGGTCGTCATGCGGCATGATCGCGAAGAACTCGGTCTCGACCGCAGCGATCAGCGCATTGGTGTTGCCGACCCAGCCCAGCCGCGCCGGCTGCACCACGCAGGCCACGCGCGGGTCCTCCAGGAAGGGCGCGCAGGCCGCCGCCGTCGCCTCATCCGCGCCATCGACCGAGACCACCACCCGCATCCCCGGCACGTCCTGGCGCAGCACGGCGGACAGCGTCTGCGCCAGGAAGCCCGTCGCGTTCCAGGCCGGGATGCAGACCGTTGTGCCCGGCGCTTTCACGCAACCCCGGCCGTGCCTGCGCCCACGATGCGCGCCGCCAGCTCCGCGGCAAACAGCGGCGCCATGGTGTACTTGCCCGTGTCGATGCTGTGGTAGCCAGGGCGCGTCGCGACCGCGCCAATCTCGCTGCGTTCGTGCAGCCGGCTGCGCGGGTCGTCGATGTCGGTATTGCCCAAGGCATAGATGGCGCCGCCATCGACCTCCGGCTCCAGCCCCGCGACGATGCCCGGCAACGCAGGACACAGGCGCGTGAGCCCCGCCACGGTGGCCTCGGCGATCGCCGCGGCATCGACGCCGGCGCGCAGCGCACGCCAGTCGGTAGGCGCGGTGTGCAGCGTGCGCGCGACCATGCCGGCGGGATACCAGGACAAGTACAGCGATCCGTCCGGCCAGGCGACGATATCGCCATAGGGGCCGAGCACGAAGGTGGTGGAGGCCAGCGCGCGCAGTCGCTCCGGCCCCGGGCGCAGCCAGACCCCGAGCTTGTGGCGCGTCAGCGCCGGCGCCGGCGGCGGCAGGCCGGAGGCGATGTCCACCGCCACCCGGTTCGCCCACAGGCAGTTCACCACCTGCGCGAAGGGCCCATCGCTGCGCGCCTGGCTGCCGCGGATGCGGAAGCCGCCGCCGCTGCCCTCGACCGCCGCAACGTCGAAGCCGCCGACGAATTCGATGCGCGGTTCGGCACGCACCGCATCGCCGAGCAACTGCGCGAGGCGATGGGCATCGAGCGCGATCTCGCCGGTCTGGAAGGCGGCCTGGACGTGCTCGGGGTCGTAGAGCGCCGCGAGTTCGCCGGCCGACAGGCGCCGGACCGCCGCTTCCTCCGCGTCACCCGTCCACAGGTCCCGGACTTTCGCCAGATGCGCCGCGATCGCCTCCACAGGCAGCTGGCTGTCGCGCAGCACCGCATAGACGAAGGGCCTGGCGCGCAGCGGATCGAGCGTCGTGCCGCCGAGCCAGCGCTCAACCAGCGGGCGGAAGCTGGCGGCGCCGCGCTGCATCACCCGCGCCGTCCGCAACGACGCATCGACCGCGTAGACGAAGCCGAGATGCAGCTTGGCCTCGGTGTTGCGGCTCGCCTCGAGCATCGGCGCTGAGCGGCGGTCGAACAGCACGACGCGCCGGCCGCGCTCGGCCAACGCCAGCGCGGCGCAACAGCCCATCAGCCCGCCGCCCAGGATCGCGATACTGCCAGGCTGCATTCGTGGGTCCGCGTCGATACCGGTTCGGGGGCTGGGGCCGTCTCCGCTCGCCTTGGCGCGCGTCAACGTCCCTGGCCCTTGGTTTCAACGAGCATCGCGCCCCGCTCAGACGGGCCCGCCTGGGCGGATGGTGCTCCAGCCCGTCGCCCGCCCAGCCGGCATGGCCGGAGCGGGCGAGGATGGGCGGCTCAGCGTGGCCGCGGCCCGGTGCGCCGCGGCGCGGGCGTGCGCGCAGCCTGCGCGGGCACCGGTGCGGCCGCACCCTCCGTCTTCGCGGCCTGCGCGCGCAGGTCGGCGATGGTGGCGCGGTTGGTCACCTGCTCGGGGTTGGTGCGGACCTCGACCACCGCCGGCTTGCCCGACGCCAGAGCGCGCTTCACCGCGGGCACGAACTGGTCGGTGGTCTCGACGATCTCGCCATGGCCGCCGAAAGCCTCGATGAACTTGGCGAAGTCCGGGTTGGTCAGCGCCGTGCCCGACACACGCGCCGGATAGGCGCGTTCCTGGTACATGCGGATGGTGCCGTACATCTGGTTGTTGAAGACCAGGATCACCGGGTTGACCGAATGATGGAACGCGGTGGCAATCTCCTGCCCCGTCATCAGGAAGCCGCCATCGCCGACGAAGCCGATCACCGTGCGCTCGGGCGAGGTGATCTTCGCGCCGATCGCCGCCGGCACCGCATAGCCCATGGCGCCATTGGTCGGCCCGAGGAAATCCTGCTTCTCGCTGAAATGCATGAAGCGGTTGGGCCAGGTGGCGAAGTTGCCGGCATCGGTGGTGAAGATGGTGTCCTTGGGTAGGACCTTCTCGAGCTCCTGCAAGGCGGTGGCGAGGTTCAGCGGCCCCTCGTAGTCCTGGGGCTTCGCCTGGGCGACGCGCGCGGCGCGCAGTTCCTTGGTCCAGCCGCTCCAGCCCGGCTTCTTCACCGCGCCGGCGGCCTTGGCGGCGGCGGCGAAGGCATTGACCTCCGACACGATGCCGAGTGCGGGCCGATACACCCGCCCGATCTCCGCCTGGTCCGGATAGACATGGATGATCGGCGTTGCACCCGCCATGTCGAGCAGCGTGTAGCCCTGGCTCACGGGTTCGCCGATGCGCGTGCCGATCGCCAGGATCAGGTCGGCTTCCTTCGCCTTGGCCACCAGCCCGGCATCGGCGCCGACGCCGAGGTCGCCCACGTAGTTGTCGGACGTGCCGTCGAACAGCCCCATGCGCCGGAACGCGACGGAGACAGGAAGGTCGTTCGCCAGCAGCCAATCGCGGATATCCGCGCGCCCCTGCTCGGTCCAGCGCGACCCACCCAGCACCGCCAGCGGCTTGGTCGCCTCGGCCAGCATCTTCATCACCCGCGGCATGGCATCGGGCGCCGGATGCGCCGGCAGCACCTCGGCCGGGCCGATATCCGGCACGTTCACGATGCGCTTCTGCATCTCCTCGCTGATCGCCACCACCACCGGGCCGGGGCGGCCCGAGGTCGCGACATCGAAGGCATGCGCCATCAATTCGGGAATGCGCTTCTCGTCGTCGATCTGCGTGACCCACTTGGCCAGCGGGCCGAACATCTGGCGGTAGTCGACCTCCTGGAAGGTCTCGCGATCCGTCTCTTCGACCGGGATCTGGCCGACCAGCAGCACCAGCGGCGTCGAATCCTGGAAGGCCACATGCACGCCGATCGCGGCATGGCAGGCGCCGGGCCCGCGCGTGACGATGGCAACGCCCGGTCGCCCGGTCAGCTTGCCATGTGCCTCGGCCATGTGGACCGCGCCCGCTTCGAAGCGGCAGGTCACCAGCTGCAGCCGGTTGCGCACCGAATACAGCCCGTCCAGCAGATCAAGGTAGGATTCGCCCGGCACGCAGAACGCGTGGGTCACACCCTGCGCCACCAGCGCATCGGCCAGCAGCTTGCCCCCCGTGCGCCCTTGAGCGGCGCGACGTCCCTCAGTCATCCGGCGATCCTTCCCGAAGCCGTGTCAGTATCGGCGGGACGCTAGCGCCTCCCGCCGCGCGCGTCACTCCGCCGGCTGCGGCCCGTGGCTCTTGTGGCGGTCGGTCTCCAGCGAGGCCAGCTTCGCCGCAATGGAGCCGATCGGCTTGGTATAGGGCGCCAGCAGCAGATACAGCGCCGGCACCGCATAGAGCGTCACGAAGGTGGACAGCGTGATGCCGCCCACGATCACCCAGCCCAGCGCCGAGCGGCTTTCCGCCCCCGCCCCCGTCGCCACCGCCAGCGGCACCGCACCCAGCACCGTCGCGATGGAGGTCATCAGGATCGGCCGCAGCCGCACCACCGAGGCTTCCAGCACCGCATCGCGCACGGTCATGCCCCGGTCGCGCAGTTGGTTGGCGAATTCCACCACCAGGATGCCGTTCTTCGCCATCAGCCCGATCAGCAGGATCATGCCGATCTGGCTGAACACATTGAGCGACTGCCCGGTGAAGAACAGCGCCAGCAGCCCGCCGGTTATGGCGAGAGGCGTCGACAGCAGGATCACGAAGGGGTGGATGAAGCTCTCGAACTGCGCCGCCAGCACCAGGAAGACCACCAGCAGCGCCATCGCGAAGGTCAGGTACAGCGCGCCCGAGGATTCCCGGAACTCAAGCGACTGCCCGCGATAGGAAATCCGTGCCTCCGCCGGCAGGACCTCTCGCGCCACGCCGTCCATGTAGGCCAGCGCATCCGCCAGCGAATACCCCGGCGCCAGCGAGGCGCTGATGGTGATGGCCCGAACCCGGTCCTCGCGCGAGAGCGTCTGCGCCCGCGCGCGTTCGGACATCGTCACGATGTTGGACAGCGGCACCAGCCCGCCAGAGGCCGTGCGGACGAACACGTTCTGCAGGTCATAGGGCGACAGCCGCGCCTCCTCCGGCGCCTGCAGCAGCACCTTGTATTCCTGCCCGGCGACGACGTAGGTCGTGACCTCGCGCGACCCCATCATGGTCTCGATGGTGCGGCCCACCGCGGCGATCGACACGCCAAGGTCGGCAGCCCTGCGGCGGTCGATCTCGACGCGCACCTCGGGCTTCGTCTCCTTGAAGTTGTGGTCGAGGTTCAGCAGCCGCGGATTCTCCCGCGCGCGTTCCAGGAAGCGGTCGCGCCAGCCGACCAGCGTCTCGTAGTCCGGCCCGCCGATGACGAACTGCACCGGCGGCTGGAAGCCGCGTGCGCCCAGCGAGGCCGGGTTCAGCGCGAAGCCGCGCACGCCCGGGATCTGCGCGATGATCGGGAAGACCTCGGCGGCGATCGCCTGCTGCTTGCGGCTGCGCTGCGCCCAGGGGGCCAGGCGGATGAAGACATTCGCCACATTGCCCACCGCCGGGCGCTGGAAGCCGCCCACCGTGGCAAACACCGCCACCGCCTCGCCGCTGTCGACATAGCGTTGCAGCAGGCGCTCGATCTGCAACACGTGTTCCATGGTGTAGCCGAAGGACGCGCCCTCCGGCCCGGTGGTCGGGATGATGACCACCCCGCGATCCTCGGTCGGCGCGAATTCCTTGGGCAGCGCGGCATAGAGCACCACCGCCAGGCCCGACAGCAGCCCCACCCCGCCCAGCACCAGCAGCGGCACGCGCAGCGCGCGCTCCAGTGTCCAGCGTAGCGCGTTGTTCATGCCCAGGAAGAAGGGCTCGGTTTTGCGCACCAGCCAGGTCTCGCCCTGATGCGCCCTCAGCAGCTTCGAGCACATCATCGGCGTCAGCGTCAGCGCGACCAGCCCCGAGAAGATCACCGAGGCCGCCAGCGCCAGCCCGAATTCCGTGAACAGCCGCCCGGTATTGCCGCCCATGAAGGACAGCGGCACGAAGACCGCGACCAGCACCAGCGTTGTCGCGATCACCGCAAACGCGATCTCCCGCGCGCCCAGCAATGACGCCAGCAGCGGGTCCTCGCCCTCCTCGATTCGGCGATGGATGTTCTCCAGCACCACGATGGCGTCGTCCACCACCAGGCCGATCGCCAGCACCAGGCCCAGCAGCGTCAGCACATTCACCGAGAAGCCCAGCGCGGCGGTCGCGATGAAGGACGCGATGATCGACACCGGGATCGCCACCGCGGGAATGATGGTCGCGCGCACCGATCGCAGGAACAGGAAGATCACGCCGATCACCGACAGCAGCGCGATTATCAGCGCGTGCTCGACCTCGTAGATCGACTGGCTGATGAACAGGCTCTCGTCGTAGCCCACCAGGGTCTCGATCCCGTCGGGCAGGGTCGGGCGGATGCGCTCCAGCTCCGCCTTCACGCCATTGGCGACCGACAGCGTATTGGCGGTGGATTGCCGCAGGATGCCCAGGCCGATCGCCGGGCGGCCATTGATGCGATAGGCGCCGCGATTGTCCTCGGGGCCGATCTCGATGCGCGCCACCTCGCCCAGCAGCACCTGCGCGCCGCTCGCCGCGCGCCTGACGACAATCTCGCGGAACTGTTCCGGCCGGCTCATGCGGCTGTCGGTGCGCACGGTCAGCTCGCGGTTGGTGCTCTCGATACGCCCACCCGGAAGCTCAATGTTCTCGCGGCGGATCGCGTCCTCGACGTCCTGCACCGTCAGGTTGCGCGCCGCCAGCGCCTGGCGGTCGATCCACACGCGCATGGAGAACCGGCGCTCGCCCGAGATGATGACCTGCGCCACCCCCTCCACGATCGCGAGGCGATCGACGATGCGCCGCCGCGCGACATCGGTCAGGTCGAGCGGCGTCAGGCTGTCCGATGCCAGCGCGATCCACAGGATCGCCCGGCTGTCGCCATCGACCTTCGCCACCACCGGCGTATCCGCCTGCTCGGGCAGCCGCGCCAGCGCGCGCGCCACCCGGTCGCGCACGTCATTGGCCGCGCTGTCCACATCGCGCGACAGCAGGAATTCCATGGTGATCTGGCTGCGTTCGTCGCGCGACTGCGACGACATCACCTTGATCCCCTCGATCCCCGCCACCGCGGCTTCCAGGATCTCGGTGATCTGGCTGTCCACCACAGGCGCCGAGGCGCCCGTATAGGTCGTGGTGATCTGGATGATGGGCGGGTCGATCGCCGGGTATTCGCGGATCGGCATGCGCTGGAGCGCGAACAGCCCCAGCACCGTCAGCAACAACGACAGCACGGTCGCGAAGACCGGACGCTTGATCGAGACGTCGGAAAGCACCATCGCCGCCCAGCCCCCGGTTCAGCTTGTCGGTCGCGCAAGCGTCTCGACGACGCGCACGGGCACGTCGTTGCGAAGCCGCTGGATGCCGCGCACCACCACCGGTTCGCCCGCATTCAGCCCCTGCAGGATCTCGACCTCGCCGGGCAGGCGCAGGCCCAGGCGCACCTCCTGCCGGCGCGCCCGCCCGTCGCGCACCACGAACACGAAGGCGCGGTCACCCACCGGGTCGATCGCTTCCTCGGCGACCAGCAGGGCGCGTTCGCGTTCCTCCAGCACCAGTTCCACGGTCAGGAACAGGCCGGGGCGCAGCGCCTCGTCGGCATTGTCGAACTCGCTGATGACGCGCACCGATCGCGTGGCAGGGTCGATCCGCGTGTCGATCACCGCCACCGTGCCGCGGAAGCGCCGGTCGCCATAGGCAATCGAGCGCGCCGTCACCCCGCTGCCGACCCGGATGCGCGCGAGATGCACCTCCGGCACCGAGAACTCCACCCGCACGCGCGAGGTGTCATCCAGCGTGGTGATGACCGTGCCCGGCTGGATCAGCGCGCCCGGGCTCACCTGCCGCAGCCCGACGCGCCCGGCGAAGGGTGCGTTGATGCGGAGTTCCTCCAGCCGCGCCTCGGCCTGGCGCACGCGCCCTTCGGCCTGGCGCGACAGCGCCTCCAGCGTCTCGAGCCGCTGAGCCGCGATGGTCTGCCCGGCCTGCAACTGCCGCGCACGCACCAGCTGGTTGCGCGCATCGTCCAGCAGTGCACGCGCCTGATCCAGCTCCGCACGCAGCGCCGCGGCATCGAGCTGCACCAGCGTTGACTGCGCCGCCACCAGCTGCCCCTCGGTGAAGTTGATCGTCTCGACGATACCCGCGACCTTGGTGGTGATGGTCACCGCCTCGCGCGCCCGCACGGTCGCCACGCTCTCGACCTTGTCCACCACCTGCGCGACGCGCACCGGCTGGACGATCACGCCGACCGGACCGCCCACCGCGCCGCCGCGGCCGCCCTGCGCCGGCGGCGCCGTCAGGCCGAGCATCTCCAGCGGAGGCTTCAGGCCGACCTTGTCGCCGTAGAAGTGCCACGCCGCACCGGCACCGCCGATCACGGCCAGCACAGCCAGCTGGGTTACCGTCCGCATGGGGATCCCACTTCGCCGTCACGCCTATGTGACCGCGCCGCCGCCATTCGGCAAGGCCGATACGGCAATCTCAAGCGGCCCCGACCTTGATGCAGCGGGTCATCCGCCCGGGGCCGGCCGGGCGCGGCGGCGGCACGCCATCCAGGCAGGCGGGTTCGGCCAGCGCGCAGCGTGGCGCGAAGGCGCAGGTGGTCGGCGCGGTCTCGAGGCTCGGCGGCGCGCCGGGAATGGTGGTCAGCCGCTTGCCGCGCATGCCCGGATGCACCGTCGCGCCCAGCAGCCCCTGGGCATAGGGGTGCAGCGGGCCGCCCATGAAGGGGCCGACCTCGCCTTCCTCGACCACGCGCCCGGCATACATGACGGCGACGCGGTCGGCGATCTCGCCCGCCACGCCCAGGTCGTGCGTCACGAAAATCACGCCCATGCCGAGCCGTTCCTGCAACTCGCGCAGCAGCAGCAGCACCTGGATCTGCACGGTCGCGTCCAGCGCGGTGGTGGGCTCGTCCGCCAGCAGCAGCTTCGGCTTGCACGCCAGCGCCACCGCGATCATCGCGCGCTGGCGCAACCCGCCCGACAACTCATGCGGGTAGGCCGCCAGCCGCCGCTTGGCCGAGGGAATCTGCACCAACTCCAGCAATTCCAGCGCCCGCGCATCGGCCGCCGATCGCGACACGCCCTCGTGCCGCTGCACCGCTTCCGCGATCTGCCGGCCGATGGTGAAGACCGGGTCCAGCGCCGTCATCGGCTCCTGGAAGATCATCGCCACGTCGCCGCCGCGGAAATCCGCCAGCTGGCTCTCGCTCATGGCCTGCACGTCGCGCCCGGCCACCTCGATCGACCCTTCCACTTTGGCGAACTTAGGCAGCAGCTTCATCAGCGCGCGCAGCGTGACCGACTTGCCCGACCCGGATTCACCCAGCAGGCACAGCACCTCGCCCTGCGCGAGGTCGAGGTCGACACCATTCACCGCATGCACCGTGCGGTCGCGGTTCTTGAACAGCACCGACAGGTTGCGCGCACGCACCAGCGGCTTCGACGCATCCACCTTCAAGGCCGCGCTCATGCCGCGATCCTCGGCGCCGCGCTGTGGCCGCTGCCGGGAATCACGGCATGGCAGGCGGCCTCATGCCCCGCGGTCAGCGCGGTGGGCGGCGGTTCGCGCTCGGCGCAGATGCCTTCCGCCATCACGCAGCGCGTGCGGAAGCGGCAGCCAGAGGGCGGGTTCACCGGGTTGGGCGGATCACCCGTCAGTGGCGGTTCGGTGCGCCGGCGCGCCGGGTCCATCGACGGACGCGAGGCCAGCAGCGCCCGCGTATAGGGATGCGCCGGGCGTTCGTAGATCTCATCGACCGGCCCCTGCTCGGCCACCTTGCCCAGGTACATCACCAGCACGCGGTCGGAAATGTACTGCACCACGTTCAGGTCATGGCTGATGAAGGCGTAGGTCAGGCCGAACTTGTCCTTCAGATCCACCAGCAGGTTCAGCACCTGCGCCTCGACCGACTTGTCGAGCGCACTGACGGGTTCGTCCAGGATCACCAGCCGCGGCTGCAACGCCAGCGCGCGCGCGATGTTGATGCGCTGCCGCTGCCCGCCCGACAACTCATGTGGATACCGCCGTGCGAACTGTCCCGGCGCCAGGCCCACCGCCGCCAGCAGGTCATGCGCGCGTTCCCGCGCCTCGTACCCCGACACGCCATGCACCTTGGGAGCGAAGGCGATGGTCTCCTCGATGGTCAGGCGCGGGTTCAGAGAGGCGTAGCTGTCCTGGAACACCATCTGCACCTGGCGGCGGTATTCGCGGATCGGCAGCCCGCCGGTCTGGTCGTTGGCGCCGACCTTCTCGCCATCGAACACCATCTCCCCCGCATCGGGGTCGAGCAGGCGCATCAGCAGCCGCGCCGTGGTGGATTTCCCGCAGCCGGATTCGCCCACGATGCCCAGCGTCTCCCCCTTGCGGATCGACAGGCTGACCCCGTCCACGGCGCGGACATCGGCCACCTTGCGGCCGAGCAGCCCGCCATGGATCGGGAAATGCTTCACGAGGCCGGTGACCTCGAGCAGCGGCTGCGCGGGACCGCCGCGATCGGGCGCCTGGGTGAATTCGGTCATGTCGTCGGGACTAGCAACTGTCATGCCGTTCCTTCCGGGTCTGCGACTCCGCATTACGCCATCAGCCTGCCCAAGAGATAGGCAATAGCGCGCGCCGACGACTGCGCCGAGGCACGAAATGTGTCGCCAACCGACAGCCACGCACCCCCGGAACGCGGCACCTTCCCGCCCCCTGCGGACGCGCCGCGCCACATGCTGTACAAAGCGGGAAACCCATCCCCACCCGGCCGCGCCACCCGCGCGCCCCACCGGAGGCCCCCGATGCGCGCCATCTTCGTCATGATCAAATGCGACATGGGCCAGGCCTACCGCGTCGCCCGCGAAATGGCCGACGGCATCGAGGAACTGTCCGAGATGCACTCCGTCTCCGGCCAATACGACCTGCTCGGAAAATTCTACCTCGCCCCGGACCGCGACATCGGCCTGTTCGTGGTGGAAAAAATCCAGACCGTCGCCGGCGTGAAGGACACCTACACGCTGCAGACCTTCAACGCCTTCTCCGGCGCCCAAGCCTGATTAAGGCGTGGCGCCGCAATGGCGCCGCAACGAAAACATGGACGGTAGGCAATCTCCCCTTCACCAGGAGGACCTGCCCCATGCGCCTGCTCCCCGCCATCGCCCTCACCGCCAGCCTCGCGCTCGGCGCCTGCACAAACTACGACGGGTCGCCCGACTACGCCGGCACGGCGGCGCTGGGCCTCGGCGCAGCCGCGGTCGTCGGGCTCGCGGCAGTGGCCGCCAGCAATAACAACAACAACAACAACCGCTACTACGACAACCGGCAGTACCGGCGGCACGGGCATTACCGGCAGGACCGCTACGCGCATCGCGGGGACCGCGGGTACCGGCGCTGGTAACAAGCAAAGGTCGGGGGAGGGAACTCCCCCGAACCCCCTCCTTTTTCTGGGACTTAAGCCCAGCCCACGGCGCCAGGGACCGACACGATCGGCACGGCCGCACGCAAGGCAACAAGGTCGGGCACCGGGCGGCACAGCGCCGCGTCACCCAGGAACGCCTCCTCGATCGCCGCCGCCACGCGCAGCACCAGCGCATCGCCGCCCCGCGGGCCCACCACCTGCAAGCCGAAGGGCATGCCCAGCGCATCCACGCCCATCGGCAGCGAAATCGCCGGATGGCCGCACAGCGTCACGTAATACGCACAGGCCAGCCAGTGAAAATACGTCCGCGTCGGCACCCCGTCGATCTCGGCCGGGTAAAGCTCCTTCCACGGCCGCGGCGACAGCGTGATGGCCGGCGTGATCAGCACGTCATGCCGGGCAAAGAAATGCTGCCAGGCCCGATACATCCGCGTCTGCCCCGCCGAGGCCTTCGCCACATCCTCGGCCGAATAGCGCAGCCCTTCCTCGACGTTCGCGGTCACATTCGGCCCGACATCCTGCGGGCGCGTGCGCACCTTCTCCAGATGCGAACTCAGGATCGCGGTCGCGCGCAGCACCTCGAAGGCCTCGTCACCGCCACGGCAATCCGGGTCGGCCTCCTCCGCCGCGCCGAACAGCGGCGCGATGGCCCGCGCGCGGATCGCAAACGCCTCGCGCACCAGCTTCTCCACCGGCGCCTGCCCGAAATCGACACTGATCGCGACCCGCAGCGACGCCAAATCCACCGACGCCAACGGAAAATACCGCGACGCCACCCCCCGCACGGCCTCGCCAGGCAGCGTATAGGCCAGCGGGTCCATCGCATCATCCGACGCCATGGCGCTCAGCAACAGCGCCGTATCCGCCACATTGCGCGCCATCGGCCCGAGCACCGGCAGCCCCGACCAGCCATGCCCGCGCTTCTCGCTCGGCACCACGCCAGGCGAGGGCCGATACCCGACAATCCCGTTGAACGCCGCCGGGTTCCGCAGCGACCCCCCGGTATCCGACCCCGAGCAGATCGGCGCCATCCCGCACGCCAGCGCCACCCCCGACCCGCCAGAGGACCCGGCGGCGGACTTCATCGGATCGAACGGATTGCCCGTCACGCCATAGACGGCATTGCGGGTATTCGCCCCCGCGCCGAATTCCGGCGTATTGGTCTTGCCCATCACAACGGCGCCGGCGCGCCGCAGGTTCGCCACCATCGAGCAATCCGCCTCGGGCACGAAATCGGCGAAGATCGGGCTGCCATATGTGGTGCGAAGGCCCTTGGTCTCCTCCAGGTCCTTGATGCCGACCGGCAGCCCGTGCAGCGCGCCGAGTGGCGCGCCCTTCATCACCGCATCCTCGGCAGCCTTCGCACCGGCGCGCGCCGCCGCCTCGTCGATCGCGACCATCGCGTTGACCGCGTGGTTCACCTCCCCCACGCGCTTCAGGCAGGACTCCAGCAATTCGACGGGCGACAGCGCCTTCCGCCCGATCAGACGCCGCGCATCGAGCGCCGAGAGGTCGCAGGGTTCGGTCATGCGCCGAGTTCCTTTTCGTACAATGCCAGTGTGTGCCGGTCGAAGCAGGCGAAGGTGACATCCACCTCGCCGCGACTGTCCTCCCGCACCGTCGCGACGGCAATCCGCGTCGCGTCCTCCGCCGGGTACCCGAAGATGCCCGTCGAGATCGCCGGGAAGGCGATGGACCGCCCGCCCGCCTCGCGCAGCAGCCGCAGGGATGCGCGGTAGCAGGAAGCCAGCAACGCCGCCTCGTTCGCCCCGCCGCCGCGCCAGACCGGCCCGACCGCATGGATCACGAAGCGCGCCGGCAGCGCGAAGCCGGGCGTGATGCGCGCCTGGCCCGTCGGGCACGGCGCCACTGCCGCGCAGGCCGCCGCCAGCGCATCCGCCCCGGCCGCGCGGAAGATCGCGCCGCACACGCCGCCGCCCATCAGCAGCGCCTCGTTCGCCGCGTTCACGATGGCATCGACCGCCAGCGCAGTGATGTCGGCCTGGACCACGCGCGGCGCCACGGTTCAGCGCGCCGCCCCGCGCGCCTCAATACCCCAGCGCACACCCATCCTTGCGCGGGTCCGACCCACCCACCAGGCAGCCCTTCTCGCGGTCGATGAAGATCGCCTGCCCGCCGCCATGCGGCTTGTCCACCAGCTCGCAGACATGGCCGAGCCGGTTCAGCCGATCCACCACCGCGCCCGGCACGCCCGTCTCGACCTGCACCTTGCCGTCCTGCGGCATCAGCCGCGGATGGTCGATGGCTTCCTGCACGTCCAGCCCGAATTCGAAGTGGTTGGTCAGGAACAGCGTCTGCCCGGTCGGCTGGAAGCGCCCGCCCATCACGCCATAGGGCATGATCGCCTGGCCGTCCTTCATCACCATGCCGGGGATGATGGTGTGCAGCGGCCGCTTGTTCGGCGCGATGCAGTTCGGGTGCCCTTCCTGCAGCCGGAAGCCGAAGCCGCGGTTCTGCAGCATGACGCCCGACTTCTCGGCCAGGATGCCGGTGCCGAAGCCCTCGAACAGCGAGTTGATGAAGGAACAGGCATTGCCGTCCTTGTCCACCACGCAAAGGTAGACCGTGTCCTTGTGCTTCGCGAGGTCGCTCTCGCCCGCCGGCGGCAACTCGGGCATGGCGGCATCGTCGCGGATGATGCCCGCCAGGCGCTTCAGGTAGCCCGCATCGAGCAGCTTCCCCACCGGCACATCCATCTGCGACGGGTCCGCCAGGAAGGCGTCGCGATCGCGATAGACCAGCCGCGCCGCCTCGATATGGCGGTGGAAGCGCTCGGCGCTCCAGGGCCCCTGCTCGGGCGTCTCCAGATTGCCCAGGATGCCCAGGATCTGCAGCACATGCAGGCCCACGCCATTGGGCGGGCACTGGAACACCTGCATGCCGCGCCAGTCGATCGAGATCGGCTCGACGAATTCCGCCACATCGGCGCCGCGCGCGAAGTCCTCTTCCGTGTGCAGCCCGCCGGCGGCGCGCAGGGTGGCCACGATGTCGGCCGCCACCTCGCCCTCGTAGAACGCCTTCTTGCCCTTCGCAGCGATGGCCCGCAGCGTGCGCGCCAGCTCCGGCTGCACGAAGCGGGTGCCGAGTGCGGGCGCCTGCCCATCGCGCAGGAAGCGCCGCGCCGACGCCTCATGCTTCATCAGCTTGCCCACCGACCCCACCCAGTCGGTGGCGACGCGCGGGGAGATCGCGAACCCTTCCTCCGCATACCCGATGGCGGCCTGCAGGATCACATCCAGGCCCAGCTTCCCATGCGTCCGGTTCAGCAATTCCCAGGCGCTGATCGCCCCCGGCACGGTCACCGAATGGGCCGAGGTATTGACCATCCCGGTCATCCCCGCCGCGCGCAGCGCCTCGGGCGTGGCGGCGGCCGGCGCGCGGCCCGACCCGTTCAGCGTCACCACCTTCGACGACCCGGCCGGCACGTAGAGGCAGAAGCAATCCCCGCCGATCCCGGTCGAGGCCGGCTCGATCACGCATTGCACCGCGCAGGCCGCGATCGCGGCATCCAGCGCATTGCCGCCGGCGCGCAGGATATCGAGCGCCGCCAGCGTGGCCTGCGGCATGGAAGTCGCGGCCATGCCGTTCACGCCATAGGCGGGGCTGCGGCCAGGCAAATGGAAATCGCGCATCGTGGGTCCGGCTCCGTCGAGGTTGCCCCCTCCATGCAACGTGACGGCCGGCTTGGAAAGCCCGGCTACGGATCGGCGCCCTCGCCCCGCCCGAACGCGCCCCTCGCGCCGGCCCTGCTTCTGTTCTAAGGGCGCTGCATGGACAGCACCGCGACGATCGAGGATTTCGACCGCCTGGACATCCGCGTCGGCACCGTCGTGGACGCCCAGCCCTTCCCGGAGGCGCGCAAGCCCTCGATCCGCCTCTGGGTGGATTTCGGCGGGACCATGGGGGTGAAGCGGTCCTCCGCCCAGATCACCGTCCACTACACGCCGGACCGCCTGATCGGCCGCCAGGTGATCGCCGTGGTGAACTTCCCCCCGCGCCGCATCGCCGGCTTCGAGAGCGAGGTGCTCTGCCTCGGCGTGCCGGACGAGAACGGCGCGGTGGTGCTGCTGAAGCCCGACCTGCGCGTGCCCGATGGCGGGAAGATGTTCTGATGGCGCAGAAGTACTACACCGTCACCTGGGACCAGCTGCACCGCGACAGCAAGGCGCTGGCCTGGCGGCTGCTCGAACGCGGCCCCTATGCCGGCATCGTCGCCATCACCCGCGGCGGGCTGATACCGGCGGCGATCATCGCCCGCGAACTGGATTGCCGGCTGATCGAGAGCGTCTCGATCGTCACCTATGACGAGGAAACCCGCGGCGAACCCCGCGTGGCCAAGCCCCCGCTCGCCGCCGGCGATGGCGAAGGCTGGCTGATCCTCGACGACCTGGTCGATACCGGCACCACCGCGCGCGTGGTCCGCGCGCTGCTGCCCAAGGCCCATTTCGCGACGGTCTATGCCAAGCCCGCCGGCAAGCCGACGGTCGACACCTTCATCACCGAGGTCTCCCAGGACACCTGGATCCTGTTCCCCTGGGACACCGAGCCGCAATTCATCGCGCCCATCGCCAGGACCGCGGCAGCGCAATAGCGCGCATCACGGCGCTGCCGGCAGCCGCCCATGGTCGTCGATCGGCACCACGCGATGGGGTGCGGCGCGCGACCAGCGCCAGAACACCAGGTTCGCCTCGCCCGCCGGCGCCGCCGGCGCGAAGGACGGCACCACCACCCCCGCCACGCCCTGCGCCATCAGCCGGCGCGCCAGGTCCCAGGACGGCACCGGCCGGCGCGTCTTCGCCAGCAGCAGCCAGCCGCAATCGAGATCCCCCGGCGCCACCCCTTCCCGCGCCCGCGTCGCCGGGTCGGTCAGGTCGAGCACATCAGCGCAATCGACGTCATAGGCCACCAGCGTCATCGGCTGCGCCTTGCGGATGAAGCCCTGCTGCGCCTCCGCCAGCGCGGTCAGCACGCCCGAGGATGTATAGAGCGCCGGCACCCCGCGGGGATTGAACCGCCCGCCATGCAGCGCCGCGCCCTCGCCGCTGTTCGGTGCCCAGGCCCAATGCGGATGATGGGCGCGGAAGACCCGGCCCTCGAACCTCAAGCCTGGGCGCCGGCCGCGATGGCATCCAGGTAGTCGCGCACCGCCGCCGCATGGCCGGCCTTCACCACCGCCTCGGCCGTCTGATCGCCCAGCGCGGGGATGGGCGTCGCGCGATACCAGGCCAGCGCCTGCTGCACCCCGCCCGCCCAGGGCGTCACGCGGGCGACGATCTCGACCAGGTCGCGCAGCCGCCGCTGCGTGGCGGGCGATCGCATGCGGTCGGATTTCGAGACCGCGTCGCGCGACAGCCCGGCGGTCTCCGCGAGTTGCGGCTGGGTCACGCCAAAGGCCTCGGTAAGGCGGCGCGGGGAAAGCAGCCCATCCCTGCCCAGCAGGTCACGCGCCTCGATGAAGACGCCACCCTGGTGGTCGAGAACGGCACTTGCCATCGAAACTGCCCCTTTCCTGGGGCATCATGTGGGGCGGTGGCGGCCGGAAGCAAGTCCCGCCGTCAGGCCACCACCTCCTCCTTGCTCGCCAGCACCTTGTCCACGCGGCGCCCATCCATGTCGACAATCTCGAAGCGCCAGCCCGCCCAGACGATCCGGTCGCCTTCCTTCGGCACGCGGTTCAAGAGGGCCAGCATCAGCCCCGCCACCGTGTGGTAGGTTCCCGCCCCCGGCAGTTCCGGCAGTTCCAGCCGCGCACGCAATTCGTCGGACGGCATCGACCCGTCCAGCAGCAATGTCCCGTCATGACGCACGACCGCATCGCCGCCCGGGGTCACCTCGACCGCGCCCAATTCGCCCACGATCGCCTCCAGCAGGTCCGAGGCCGTCACCACCCCCTCGAAGGACCCGTATTCATCCATGACCAGCGCCATGCCCAGCCGGTCGCCACGCAGCCGTTCCAGCGCATCCAGCGCGCTCAGCGTGTCGGGCAGCACCAGCGGCTGGCGCAGCACGGCATCGAGCACCATGGGCGCGCCTTCCAGCACCTGGTCCAGCAGGTCCTTGGCCACCACCACGCCGACCACATTGTCCACCCGCCCGTCCGAGACCACGAAGCGCGTGACGTCGCTCTCGCGCAGCGTCGCGACGATATCCGCGGGGGTGTCCGACCGGTCGAGCCAGGACAGGTCGTTGCGCGGCGTCATCAGCGCGCGCACCGGCTTGTCGGCCAGGCGCAGCACGCGCTCGATCATGTGGCGTTCCTCGGATTCCAGGGCGCCGGCCTGCACGCCCTCGGCGACCACGGCCTTGACCTCTTCTTCCGTCACGGACTGCTCGCCCGGCCGGGCGGGCCCGAAGAAGCGCAGCACGAAGGCCGAGGACCGCCCCAGCACCCACACCACCGGCCCCGAGACCCGCGCCAGCATCGCCAGCGGGCGCGAGACGATGACCGCGACGCGCTCGGGGTTGCGCAGCGCGACCTGCTTGGGCACCAGCTCGCCCAGGATCAGGCTGAGATAGGTGATGGCGATGACCACCAACGGGAAGGCGATCTCCGGGCCATAGGGTGCCACGAAGGGAATGGCGTTCAGCGCCTGCCCCAGCGTGCCGGACAGCCGCGCGCCGCCGAAGGCGCCGGCGAAGATGCCCACCAGGGTAATGCCGACCTGCACGGTGGGCAGGAAGCGCTGAGGGTCGTCGGCCAGAGCCAGCGCCGCCTCCGCCCCGAGGCTGCCCTGGCGTTGCAGCGCCATCAGCCGCGACCGGCGCGAGGAGACGATGGCCAGCTCGCTCATGGCGAAGCCGCCATTGACGAGCACCAGGAGAAAGATGACGCCGATTTCAAGAATGGTGCCCATGGCGGAGCCTTAGAGCATCGGACGCGGCGCCGGAACCGACGAAAGCGGTGCGGGCATAAGCGCAAGGGCAGCGTATCACGCGAGAGTGATGCACCCCTTGATTGCGCCGCATCGCGGATAGAGCGAACAGATCCAGGGAAGGCGCATCACTCATTTACACAAGAATGTTCCGTAACTTATTGAAGTTCTGATATTTATTCAAATGCCCTCCAACCAAACAGCCAGCGTCGCGATTCGCGTATTTTCGCGACAATCTTAGGAAAGAGAGACAAATTCCTCTCGCCTCAACCCCGGAGATTTACTAAGAGAATATTAACACGCTCTGCGAGGCCCCATGTCCGCTCCCACACCGCCGACACTGACGCCCACCACCGCCCCGCGCGAAACGCCGGCCGACCTCGCCTTCTTCCCACAGCGGCCCGAAGATCGCCTCCGCCTCGCGCTGCGCCGCCTCAATGAGGCCGTCGCCGAGCAATCCGACGCCACCGCCGGCCTGCGCGCCGCCATCGGCGACCTGTCCGACACCATGGCGCGGCTCGGCCAGAGCGTCAGCGGCTACCGCAGCGCGCTCGACACCACCGCGGCGGAGATCGAACGCGCGCTCGCCTCCTCCCGCAGCTTGCAGGCCACCGCCGCGCGCATGGCGGTCTGACGCGGCGCAGGCCGCGCCGCATCGGCGCCCGGGCGGCAAGCCCGGTCGCACCGGGGCGGCACGAACGGGCCTTGCCCAGCGCCCCCGCCCGGCCAAGCATGGCGGCCCCGGAGGCCCGAACGCCATGCACCCCCTGATCCCCCGCCTGCGCCAGGCGCGCATCATCCCGGTGGTGCGCGCCACCACAGCCGCGCGCGCCGCCACCGCCGTCGCCTGGCTCCAGGAGGCCGGCATCACGGTCTTCGAAATCACCATGACCGTGCCCGAGGCCCCCGCGCTGATCCGCGCCCTGGCCGCCGACCCGGCGCTGCTGGTGGGCGCCGGCACCGTCCCCGATGCCGCGACGGCGCAGGCGTGCCTGGATGCCGGCGCGCGCTTCATCGTGGCGCCGTGGGTCGATCCGGCACTGGCCGCGCCCTGCCGCGACGCCGGCGCCTGCCTGATGCTCGGCGCGCTGACGCCCACCGAAATCCGTGCCGCGCTGGCCGCCGGCGCCGACGTGGTGAAGATCTTCCCCGCCGGGTCCGCCGGCGGCCCATCCCACGTGAGATCCCTGCGCGCCGTCTTCCCCGACGTCGCCTTCTGCCCGACCGGCGGCGTCGATGCCCGCAACGCGCCGGACTACCTGGCCGCGGGTGCGGCCTTCGTGGGAATCGGCGGCAAGCTGGTGGATGAATCACTTGTCGCCGCCGGCAACCGCGCCGCCGTCATGCAGGCGGCCCACGACGCGCTCGGCATCATGCAGGCCTGACACCGATGCCCGACCTGCTCTGCCTCGGCGAACCGATGCTGGAATTCAACCGCCAGCCGGCCGGGCCGGATGGCCGCGCGCTGTACCTGGAGGGCCATGGCGGGGATACGTCGAACGCCGCCATCGCCGCTGCGCGCTCGGGGGCGTCGGTCGGCTACGTCACCGCCATCGGCACCGATGCGCCGGGCGACAGCTTCATGGCGCTGTGGGCGGCGGAAGGCGTCGACACCGCCACGGTGCGCCGCGACCCCGATGCGCCCACCGGCCTGTATGTCGTCACGCACGATGCCGCCGGCCACAACTTCACCTTCTACCGCACCGGCAGCGCCGCCGCCCGCTTCCGCCCCGCGGACCTGCCGGAGGACGCGATCCGCAGCGCCCGCATCCTGCACCTGTCGGGCATCAGCCAGGCCATCTCCGACACTGCCTGCGACGCCGCCTTCCACGCCATCGAACTGGCGCGCGCGGCCGGCGTGGCGGTCTCCTACGACACCAACCTGCGGCTGCGCCTGTGGCCCGCCGCGCGCGCCGCGGCGGTGATCCACGCGGCGATCGGCATGGCCGACATCGCCCTGCCCTCGCTCGACGATGCGACGGCGCTGACCGGGCTGACCGAACCGGACGCGGTGGCGGATTTCTACCTGCGCCTGTGCCCCACCGTGCTGCTGAAATGCGGCGCCGCCGGATGTCTGGTGGCAACGCGCGAGGCCCGCACGCGCATCGCGGCGCATCGCGTGGCGGCCGTGGATGCCACCGGCGCGGGCGACACCTTCGCCGGCGCACTGCTGGCGCGGCTGCTGGCCGGCGATGACGTCACCGCCGCCGCGCGCTACGCCAATGCCGCGGCGGCGCTGGCCACCACCGGCTACGGCGCGGTGGCGCCGATCCCGCGCGAGGCCGCCGTGCGGGCGCTGCTGGCCACATGAGGATCGCCACGCTCGCCCTCGCCGCGCTGCTGGCCGGCGCCGCCGGGCCGCCGCCGGGCGAGGCCATCGTCACCTATTGCGGCGGCGGCGCCACGGGCGGTGGCGGCGGGGTGCAGCTCACACCCGATGGCAGCATCACGCGGTTCCGCCGCGCCCGCGCCGGCGCGCCGGTCGAGGAGACGCCGCTGGAAGGCCGCGTCGCGCCGTACGCCCACATCGCGGCCATGCTGGATCACGCCGGCTTCGCCCGGATGCCGCGTGGCGCGCCGTCGAACATGACGTGCTCGCTGACCTGGCGGCGGCCGGGCGCGACGCATCAGGTGCTGTGGGGCATCGGCCGCGCGCCCGCGGCGCTGCAACCGGCGCTGCGCGAGATCGAGGCGGCGGGGCGCTGACATGGTCGGACCGGCGCGAGACGCGCTGCCGACCACGCAACGCCAATCGAGTCAGGGCCGCAGAACCAGCGCGTGCGTCGCCCGCGCATCCTGCAGCGGCGTGAAGCCACAGGCTTCCCAGAACGCCGCGGCGCCCGCCGGCGCGCGCAGCCGCACCAGCGGCGCCCCTGCACCGCGCGCGTGTAAGATCGCCACGGCGGCGAGCGCCCGCCCCGTCCCCACCCGCCGCGCTGTCCAAGTCCTCGAGGTCCGGTGGCAATGCGAAGATGCGCGCGACCCGCATCACCCCGTCCGCCGGTTATCCCCCGGCCGCAGCCGCAGCCCCGGCCGCAGCCGCAGCCCCGGCCGCAGGTTGGTGAAGGGCAGCCCCGCGGGGTCCGCCACCACCGGCCCAGGCGCCGTCACCACGATCACCTCCGACGCGATGGGCTGGAAATCCGCACGGAAATGCACCGAGGACTTCACCGCGACGATGCGCTGTTCGGCGGGCTCCACGCCGATATGCCGGAACAGCGCCTGATCATGCGCCTGCATCTTCCGCGTGACGATGATGGCCCGCACCCCCGGCGCCACCCGCACCAGCGCGCAGGGGCCGAGATCGGCGGGGTTGCCCGCGCCCATCGGCCCGGTCAGCGTGAAGCGGCCATCGGTCAGCTTTTCCACCACCGCGGTCACGCGCAGCGGCACGCCGTCGCTCTTGCCGCCGAGGTCGAGCGTGACGCTCGCCCCCTCCCCCGCCGCATGGCAGGCGGCGGCGGCCTCGGCGTCGTTCATCGGCGCCAGCACCGCACCCTGCGCGTCCTGACGGATCAGTTCCGCCAGCAGCCCCGTGGTGTCGCCATGCCCGCCGCCGCCGGGGTTGTCCTGCGTATCGGCGAGGATCACCGGACCTTTCCCGGTGCCCGCCATGGCGCGCGCCACGCCCTCGGCCGCCGGCATCACGCCGAGCGCGAATTCGGTTTCCTTCGACGCGATGAAGGCGGCCAGGGCATCGGCCGCCTGCGCCGCCTGTTCGGGCGTGTCGGCGAAGGACGCGATGGCCATGCCGCAGCCGGGGAAATCCGCGTAGGGAAAGCCGAAGCAGAACCCCAGTTCCCACACGCCCGGTGCGTCGCCGAGCCGCGCGCGTTCCGCCATCACATCCGCCATCGGCGAGACCATGGTGCATTGGCCCGGCAAAGGCGTCCAATAGTCGATCTCACGGAAGACCTTCGCCGGGCGGCGGCCCTGCCGGATCATCCGCAGCAGCAGCCGCGCGGCCTGCGCGCCGGCCGGCTTCATGTCGACATGCGGATAGGTGCGGAAGGGCACCAGCACATCGGCGTGCTGCACCATCGCCGCGGTCTTGTTCGCGTGCGGGTCGAGGCTTGCGGCGATCGGCACGTCCGGCCCGACCACGGCGCGCACGCGGCGCAGCACCTCGCCCTCGGCATCGTCGAAGCCGATGGCGACCATGGCGCCATGCAGGTCGAGATAGACGCCATCGAGCGGCCCGTCCTCCAGCGCATCCGACAGCGCTGCAACCAGCAGGGCGGCGATGCGTTCGAAGGCCTCGGCGGTGACCGGGCCGGCGGGGTTGGCGAAGCACCAGGCGAGCGGGGCGATGGTCAGCCCTTCCCCCTCCGCCACCATGATCGCGCCGGCGGCGGGGCAGGAGGTCGGGCGCAGCGCGTCCAGCAGCGTGTCGCGCTTCTGCAGCGGCGGAAAACCGCCGGGCTTGATGAAGTCCCCCCAGCCGGTGGGCAACGGCGCGAAGGAATGGCTTTCGTGCAGGAAGCCGCCGATGGCGATGCGGGTCATGGGGTCTCCTTCAGGCACGACCGGGAGGCCTGCCGTGCGGCGCAGCGCTTACCGGGCGCGGTGGTCGATTCGAAGTGTCGCGCCATTCGACGCGCCCGTCATCGGGGGCGCGAATGGAGGCCGTGTCGTCAGCCCTTCGCCATACCCGCCGTCGCCAGCACCGCATCCGCCAGCACGCGGAGCCCGGCCTCGGCCCATTCCGGCGTGATGCTCTCGGCCTCGTTGTGGCTGATGCCGCCATGGCAGGGGCAGAAGATCATCGTCGTGGGCACGACGCGCGCGACATAGACGGCGTCGTGGCCGATGCCGGTCGGCATGTCCATGTGCCGGTAGCCCAGGCGCGCGGCCGCATCGCGCACGCGCCCCACCAGCGCGGGGTCGAAGGGTGTCAGCGGCGAATACCAGAAGTCAGACACGTCGATCCGCACGCCGCGCGCCGCCGCGATGCTGATCGCCTGGGCACGGATATCCTCCGCCATCCGCGCCAGCAGCGCCGGATCATGGTGGCGCGTGTCGATGCTGAACCACACGCGCGACGGCGCGATGTTGCGGCTGTCGGGATAGACCGTCAGCCGCCCGACCGTCGCCCGCCCCGGATCGCCGGCCGGCGTGACGGAGGCCAGCGCGATCGCCTCGATCGCCGCGATCAGCGGGGCGGCGGCCATCAGCGCATCGCGCCGCCCGGCCATGGGCGAGCCGCCATGCGCTTCCTCGCCCTCGATGGTGACTTCCAGCCAGTTCTGCGCCAGCGCATGGGTGACCACGCCGACATCGCAGCCCGCATCCTCGAGCAGCTTCCCCTGCTCGATATGCAGTTCGACATAGGCGCCGATGCCGCGCAGCGCCGCCGGGTCGGCATCGCCCTGCCAGCCGATCCGCGCGAGTTCCGCGCCGAAGGACGCGCCCTCGCTGTCCTGCTTGGCCAGCACCTCGGCCTCGGTGAACATGCCCATCGCACCACCGCTGCCCATCATGGGGGGCGAGAAGCGGGCACCTTCCTCGTTCGTCCAGTTGATGAGCATCAGCGGCGCCTCGGTCTCGATGCCCGCCTCATGCACCGCGCGCATGATTTCCAGGCCCGCCAGCACGCCCAGCACGCCGTCGAACTTCCCGCCCGTGGGCTGGGTGTCCAGGTGGCTGCCGAACGCCACCGCCTTGCGCGACGCATCGCGCCCCGGCCGCGTCAGCGCCATGTTGCCAAGGCGATCCACACTGAGCGTGCAGCCCGCCGCCTGCGCCCAGCGCACCAGCAGATGCCGCCCTTCGGAATCGAGGTCGGTCAGCGTCTGCCGGTTCGACCCGCCCTTCGCGGTGGCGCCGATGCGCGCCATCTCCATCAGGCTGTCCCACAGCCTGCCGCCGGAAAGGGGAAGGTTGTCGGTCATGCCAGGCCTCCGGCCGCTTCGATCACCGCCGCGCCCATCGCCGCCAGGCCCGCCGCGGACCATTCGCGCGAGATGCTTTCCGATGGGTGGTGGCTGACCCCGCCATGGCAGGGAATGAACATCAGTGCCGAGGGCACGATGATGCCGACATGCAGCGCATCCTGCGGGATCGGCCCGGGCATGTCGCGGTGCCTCAACTGCGCGCCCTGCGCGCCACGCCGCAGCGCGTCCAGCAACCGCGCCGCGAAGGGCACGCGCGGATAGCCGCCGACGCGCACGATGTCGACGCCGATACCGCGGCGCGCCGCGACGGTGTCGGCGGCCGCGCGGAAGGCGGCCTCCATGCGTGCATTCCCGTCCGCGTCGGGGTGGCGGATATTCGCCGCAAGCCGCACCAGGGACGGGATATTGCCGCGCGCATCCGGCGCCAGCGCGATGCGCGTCGCGGTCGCCATGCCGCCGGTCTCGATGGCGATGCGTTCCAGCGCGAGCACCAATTCGGACGCCGCCGCGAGCGCATCGCGCCGCCCTGCCATCGGGTAGCCGACATGGCCGTCGGTGCCGGTCACCACCACGTCCCACTGCTCGACACCGATGCAGTGCGTGACGATGCCGATGGGGATGCCCTCGCGCTCCAGGATCGGCCCCTGTTCGATATGCGCCTCGAAATAGGCGGCGAAGTCACGCGCCTGCGCGGGGTCGGCGCTGCCGGCCCAGCCGGTGGCAGCCAGCGCGTCGCCGAAGGTGATCGACGGATCGAAATTGTCCGGCGCGGCGAGGACCTGCGCTTCGTCCAGCACGCCCATCGCGCCGCCGCTGGCCGACATGGCCGGGCTGAACCGCGAGCCTTCCTCGTTGGTCCAGTTCACCACGGTGATGGGCGCGCGGGTGCGGCGCCCGGCCTGGTGCAACGCGCGCACGACCTCCAGCCCCAGCAGCACGCCATAGGGTCCATCATACTTCCCGCCGGTCGGCACGCTGTCGAGGTGGCTTCCCACCGCGACCGGCTTCGCATCCGCATCCGCGCCGGCATAGGTGCAATACATGCTGCCGAGCCGATCCACGGTGACGGTGCAGCCCACCGCCTCCGCCCAGTCGCGCAGCAGCGCTCGGGCCTGTGAATCCTCGGCCGAGAGCGCCAGGCGCCGCACCCCACCCTCCGGCGTCGCGCCGATGCGCGCCATCTGCTCCAGGCTGTCCCACAGGCGGTCGGGGTTCAGCGCGACGCTCATGCGGCGCGCTCCAGCCCGCACCATTCGGCCATGGTCAGCGCGATGGTGCGCGTGATGTCGTGCATGGAATCGAGCCCGACGCTTTCGTCGATGCCATGGATCTCCTGCGCGTCCGGCCCGAAGCAGGCGACGGGCGTGTCCTGGTACAGCGTGAAGAAGCGCCCGTCGGTCAGCCCCGTCGCCGGGTAGTCGCGCAGGAAGCCGCCCGACACATCGGCGAAATGCCCCTTCGCGATGGTGACGATCGGCGCGTTCATGTCGAAGACGCAGGGGTCGGCCATGAAGCCCTTGAATTCCAGCGCGATCGTCGCGCCCTTCAGCGCGGGGTCCTGCGCGGCCTCGGCGACCAGGCGCTCGATGTCCGCCTTCGTCTGCGCGGCGGTGTAGCCCATCATCACGCCGACGCGCATGCCGATGCGCGCGCGCGTCGGCACCGACGAATTCCACTCGCCGCCCTGGATCGTCCCGAAGTTCACGTTCACCGGATGGTTCACACCGCGGAAGGACGGATGGATGCGTTCCGCGCGATTCATCTCGGCCTGGTAGTCCTCGAAGCGCGCCGCGATGGCGTTCGCGGCCTTGATGGCGTTCAGCCCCGCCTGCATGTCGCGCACATGCGCCGGGCGGCCCGATACCGTCACCCAGGCCCAGACCACGCCGACCTCGGCCGAATACATCGCCGGCAATCCCGGCCCCGGTTCGGGGATGATGACGGCATCGGTGCGCGGCAGCGCCAGCATGGCTGCGAGCGCGCCATTGCCGGTGCATTCTTCCTCGACCACCGACTGCATCTGCACCTGCGCGGCCGGTTGCAGCCCGGCCAGGCGCAGCGCCTTGAAGGCCGCGACGTAGCTGACGATGCCGGCCTTCATGTCGCCGGCGCCGCGCCCATACATGCGCCCGTCGCGGATGGAGGGCTGATAGGGCGGCGTCAGCCACATGTCGGCGGCGCCTTCCGGCACGACATCGACATGCCCTTGCAGCGCGAGCGAACGCCCGCGGCTTTCGCGCGGCGTGAACACCGCCACGACATTGTCGCGCCCTTCATACCCCACCAGCGGAGGCGAGAATCCCGGATGCGCCGCCAACTGTTCCGGCACCGTCGGCACGCGCCGCGGCACCAGGCCCAGCCCTTCATAGATGCGCGCCATCTCATTCAGAGCGGAAGCCTCGTTGCCCAGCGTGGAGGGGCAGCGCACCAGGCGTTCCAACATCGCGACCGCGTCGTCGCGCAGCGCGTCCACGGCATCCAGGATCGCGCGGCGCGCGCCAGGATCGATCATCGGGGTCTCCTCAGGCGGCGATCACCGGCGGGGTCCAGGACCGCCCCGGGATGCTGTCCAGCAATTGCCGGGTATAGGCGTGTTGCGGATTGCCGAAAACCTCCGCCGTCGTGCCTTGTTCCACGATCGCGCCGCGCTGCATCACCGCGATACGGTCGCAGACCTGCGCGGCCACACGCAAATCATGCGTGATGAACAGCATGGTCAGCCCCAGCCGGTCGCGGATATCGGCCAGCAAGGCCAGCACCTGTGCCTGCACGCTGACATCCAGCGCGGAAACGGGTTCGTCCGCGATCAGCAATTCCGGTTCCATCGCCAGCGCGCGCGCGATGCCGATGCGCTGGCGCTGCCCGCCGCTGAATTCATGCGGGTAGCGATCCATCGCGCCGGGGTCGAGTTGCACCAGCGCCAGCAATTCGCGCGCGCGCGCCTCGGCGATGGCGCGCGGCGTGCCGTGGGTGATCGGCCCTTCGGCGATGATGTCACCCACCCGCCTGCGCGGGTTCAACGACGCGAAGGGGTCCTGGAAGATCATCTGGATCTTGCGCCGATACGGCTTCCAGGCGCCGCGGCTCAACGGCCGCAGGTCGGCGCCTTCGAAGATGATCTCGCCGCGTTCCGGCTCCACCAATTTCACAACGCAGCGCGCCAGCGTCGACTTGCCCGAGCCGGATTCACCGACCAGCCCCAGCGTCTCCCCGCGCGTCAGCGTGAAGTCGGCATCATGCACCGCGCGCACCACCGGCTTGGGTCCGAACCAGCCGCCCGATCGGCGATAGGTCTTCTCGACCCCCTTCGCCACCAGCACGGGCGCGCCGGCATCGCGTGCGCGCGCCGCACCCGGCGCGCCATGCGGCACGGCGGCGATCAGCGCGCGGGTATAGGCGTGCTGCGGGTTGTTCAGCACCTCGGCCGCGGCGCCCTGTTCCACGATGCGCCCATGCTGCATGACGGCCACGCGGTCGGCGATCTCGGCCACCACGCCGAAATCATGCGTGATGAACAGCACGCCAGTGCCGCGGCGCGCCTGGATCTCGCGGATCAAGCGCAGGATCTGCATCTGCGTGGTGACGTCCAGCGCCGTGGTGGGTTCGTCCGCGATCAGCAGGGATGGTTCCAACGCCAGCGCCATCGCGATCATCACGCGCTGCCGCTGCCCGCCCGAGAGCCGGAACGGATAGGCCCGCGCCGTCGCCGCCGGGTCGGGCAGGTTCACCGCCGCCAGCAGCTCCGGCACGCGGCGGCCCGCATCGCCGCCGGCTCCGTGCACGCGCATCGCTTCCGCGATCTGCTCGCCCACGCGCATCACCGGGTTCAACGCGGTCATGGGTTCCTGGAAGATCATGGCAAGCCGCGCGCCGCGCAGCCGGCGCATCGGTTCCGTGCCCAGCGCCAGCAGGTCCTGCCCCTCGAACAGGATGCGCCCCGCGCGCACCGGCAATTGCTTGGGCAGCAACCCCATTACTGCATTCGCGGTGATCGACTTGCCGGAACCGGATTCCCCCACCACGCAGACGATCTCGCCCGGATCGACGCGCAGCGTGATGTCCTCCACCGCATGCGGCCGGTCGCCGCCCGGCGGCAGCGCGACGGTCAATCCCTCGACCGACAGCAGCGTCATGCCGGGCCTCCACGTATGCTCATGGCGCGCCTCCGGCGCGACGGCCCGCCAGCCGCGGGTTCAACGCATCCGACAGGCCTTCGCCCACAAGGTTCAACGCCAGCACGGTGAAGAAGATCGCCAGCCCCGGAAACACGCTCATCCACCAGGCCAACCGGATCACCGACCGCCCCGACCCGATCAGGAACCCCCAGGTCATCAGGTTCGGATCGCCCAGCCCCAGGAAGGACAGCGCGCTTTCCAGCAGGATCGCCGAGGCCACCATCAGCGACGCCAGCACCACGATGGGCGACATCGCATTCGGCAGGATGTCCGTCACCACGATCGCGATGCGCGACTTCCCCAGCACCTCCGCCGCCTGCACGAATTCGCGCGATCGCAGCGACAGGAATTCCGCCCGCACCACCCGCGCCACCGGCGGCCAGGACACCACCGCAATGGCAAACACCACCGATGAAATCGTCGGCGTGAAGATCGCGACCAGCAGGATGGCAAACACGAAGGACGGGATGGTCTGGAAGAACTCGGTGAAGCGCATCACCGCATCATCGACGAAGCCACCGAGATACCCCGCGATCGCCCCCAGCGTGACGCCGATCAACAACGCCGCGACGGTCGACACCGCGCCGACCATCAACGACACCCGCGCCCCATGCGCGATGCCCGCGGCCACGTCCCGCCCCAGGCTGTCGGAGCCCAGCAGCATGCCTTCCTCGCCCGGCGGCACGAAGGGCGCGGTCGCCATGTCCCAGGGCGAACCCGGGTAGATCACCGGTGCGAGTGCGGCCATCAAGAACACCAGCAGCAGGATCAGCAACCCGACCACCGCGCCTCGGTTACGCCGGAAGCGGCGCCAGAAGTCGCTCATCCCTCGACCTCCACCCGCGGGTCCACCACCGCGTAGAGCAGATCCGTCACCAGGTTGAACCCCACCACCATCACCGACGTGCAGAAGAACACCCCCAGCAGCACCGCATAGTCGCGCGCCAGCAGCGCATCGAAGGCGAGCCGCCCGATCCCCGGCCAGGCAAACACGGTCTCCACCAGGATCGACCCGCCCACCAACTGCCCCGCCTGGATGCCCGCGAAGGTGATGACCGGCAGCAGCGCATTCCGCAGCACGTGCCGCCGCACCACCTGCCCTTCCGGCACACCCTTGGCGCGCGCCGTCTTCACGAAATCCTGGTCGGCCACTTCCAGCATCGTCGCGCGCGTCAGCCGCGCATAGACCGCCAGGTAGAACAGCCCAAGCGTGGCCGCCGGCAGGATCAGGTGCTTGCCCACATCCAGCCACACATCGATCCCGTGCAGCTCGACACCCACCGACGACATGCCGAAGCTCGGCAGCCATTCAAGCCAGACCGAAAACACCAGCACCAGCATCAGCCCCACCCAGAACAGCGGCGTGGCGTAGAAGGTCAGCGCAATCACGGTGATGACGGAATCCGACCAGGTGCCGACACGCCGCGCCGCCAGCGTGCCCAGCGTGACACCGGCCACCACCGCCAACGCAAACGCCGCGCCCGTCAGCAGCAGCGTCGCCGGCAGGCGTTCTCTGATCAGCGACCACACCGGCACCTGCTGGCGGTGGCTGAACCCGAGGTCGAGCGTCAGCACACCCTTCAGGTAGATCCACAACTGCACATGGAAGGGCCGGTCCAGCCCGAACTGCTCGCGAAGCTGCGCGAGGAACCGTTCATCCGCCGCCCCCGACTGCCCGGCAATCACCGAAGCCGGATCGCCCGGCGCCGCATGGATGAGCAGGAAGTTGCACACCACGATTGCGAGGATGACGAAGAACGCCTTCACCCCGCGCCGCAACAGGAATCCCGGAAGCTTCGACGCCTCCATCAGCTGGCAAGGAACACGTCGTCGAAGGACGTATGCACGCCAAGCCCCGTGGTGATCAGGTTCCGCACCCGCCGGTCGTTGATGGTCGGGAAGGCGAGCTCCATCAGCCAGATCTGCGGCACCTCCTCGACCAGGATCTTCTGCACATCGCTGAAGGCGCGCTGCCGGTCGGCCGCGGCAGGCGATGTCCGCGCCGTCTGGAACAGCGCATCCACCTGCGGGTTGGCGTAGCCACCGGTATTGGTGAAGGTCACGCGCTGGATGTTGGTCGACACATAGGTGCGCTCCACCCCCAGCGTCGGGTCACCGAACTGATAGACGAAGTTGATCGTCGTCTCGTATTCCCAATTGCCGACGCGCCGCGCCCAGGACCCGGCATCGGTGCTTTCCATGTCGAAGGCGATGCCGATGTTGCGCATCGCCTGGCGCAGGTATTCCGACAGCCGCGTCCAGATCTCGCCATAGGGCAGCGCGATGTGCTTGAGCGTGAAGCGCACCCCCTGCGCGTTGCGCGGGAAGCCCGCCTGGTCGAGGATGCGGTTCGCCTCCGCCACGTTGAAGGCGGCGATCTTGGCACTGGTGTCGTGGAAGCGCGTCGTGCTCGCGATCGGGTTGGTCGCGGCCTTGCCCACGCCGAACCACAGCCGGTTGACGATGAAGTTGCGGTCGATCGCCATCGACATCGCGCGCCGCACCCGCGCATCGTCCAGCGGCTTCACGCGATGGTTCAGCTCGATCCACGACAGCGGCGAGAAATACTCCCAGCCATTCGTGTTCACTTCCAGGTTCGGCCGCTGGCGCAGCGCCGGGATGTCGAAGGGCTCGATGTCGGACCCCTGCGTCACCTGCACCTGCCCGGTCTCGAGCGCCAGGCGCCGGCTCTGGCTGTCGGGGATGATGCGGTAGATGATGCTGTCGAGATACGGCTGCCCCGGCTTCCAGTAGTCGTCGAAGCGGTCCAGCCGGATGAAGTTGCCGCGCTGCCATTCGGTGAACTTGAACGGCCCGGTGCCGACCGGGCGCTGCACCGCCGGCGCCGTGCGGTAGTCCTGCCCGTCGAACAGGTGCTTGGGCACGATGGCGCAGGCCGAGATGTCGAACATCAGCAGGAAGGGCTGGAAGGCCTGCTTCAGCGTGATGCGCACGGTATGCGGGTCGGCCGCGACGCAGGTGTCGATCAGCGAGAAGATGGCGCGCGCGCGCGGCGCCAGCTCCATATGGAACTTCGTGATCGAGAACACCACGTCATCGGCGGTCATCGGCCGGCCATCGTGGAACTTCACGTTCTCCTGCAGGCGGAAGACGTATTCCTTGCCGTCGGGGCTGATGGTCCAGGACTTGGCCAGCACCGGAATGGGTTCCAGCGTCGGCGAGAAGGTCATCAGCCCCTGGAACATCTTGGGTGCGGCGACCAGCGTCGGCCCCTGGTTGTTCACGCCGATCTGGAGCACCGGCGGCTCGGGCGACAGGATGGTCTGCAACGTGCCGCCGCGCCGCGGGGCCACGCCCTGCGCCAGCGCATCGGAGGCACGCATCAGCACGGGCGTGCCGGCGGCGGCGGCCATGAAGCCACGACGCGAAACAGCCATCGGTGATGTCTCCCTTGTTTGTCGCGCGAGGCTAGCCGTCCGCGCCCAAGGCATACAAGGTGCCGGCGAAGGGCGCGCATGGACAGCCGCGCCGCCGCTGCCTAGCCTCGCGCCACGATGAAGACCTTCGCGCACCCCGATCAGGCAGGGCACACGCCTTCCTTCTTTCTCCAGCGCGGCCTGGTCCGCCGCAACTTCGAGGTCCCGGAGCGCGCCGCCGCGCTGGAAACGGCGCTGCACCGCATGGGCCTGGCACCCGCCACGCCGCCGCCACTCACCGCGCGCGCGCTGGAATCCGTGCATCGCGCCGACTACCTCGACTTCCTCGCCACCGCCCTGGCGGACTGGATGGAACTGCCCGAACCGGGGCCGGAGGTGGTGGCGAATATCCACCCGGTGCCCGAGATGGTCGCCCAGGGCGGGCGCACCGGCGCCAGCATTGTGGCCCGCACCGGCTGGTACACCGCCGACACCGCCTGCCCCATCGGCGCTGGCTCCTGGGAGGCCATCCAGGGTGCCGCAGCCTGCGCCCTGGCGGCCGCCGCCGAGGCCGCGCAGGGCCGCAGCGCCTATGCGCTCTGCCGCCCGCCAGGCCATCACGCCTATGCCGGGCGCGCCGGCGGGCATTGCTACGTCAACAACGCCGCGCTGGCCGCGCAGGCGCTGCGCGATGCAGGCGCGAAGCAGGTCGCGGTCCTCGACATCGACAGCCACCACGGCAACGGCACCCAGGGCATCTTCTGGGAACGCCCGGACGTGCTGACCATCTCGATCCATGGCGACCCGGATGGCTACTATCCGTGGTTCGTCGGCCGCACGCATGAACGCGGCGGCGGCGCGGGCGACGGGCGCAACATGAACATGCCGCTGGCCAAGGGCACCAGCGATGCCGCCTGGCTGGATGCGCTGCGCTACGCCTTCGCCGCCATCCGCGACGTGAAGGCGGATGCGCTGGTGGTCGCCCTCGGCTTCGATGCGTCGGAACACGAACCGCTCGGATACCTGTCGGTCACCGAGGACGGCTTCGCGAAGGCCGGCGCGATGATCGGCGGCCTCAACCTGCCCACCGCGATCACCCAGGAAGGCGGCTACAACGTGGACATGATCGGCAACTTGCTCGAACGCTTCCTGAAGGGCTGGGGCGACGCATGACCCTGCTCACCCTCGACACGCATATCGACATCCGCTGGCCCGACCCGCCCGACGCCACCACCGAGACCGACCGCCGCGTCGACTTCCCCAAGATGCTGCGCGGCGGGCTGAACGCCGCGGTCTTCATCGCCTATACTCCGCAGGGCAAGCGCGACGATGAAAGCCTCGCCGCCGCCGCCGCGCGCGCCGAGGCCATGCTGCGCCACATCCGCACCCGCGCCGACGGCCAGGCGCGCCGCTTCTGCACCACGGCGGACGAACTCGAAGCCGCGCACGCCGCCGGCGCGCTGTGTGTGCTGTCCGCCGTCGAGAACGGCAACGCGATGGCGCGCGACCTGTCGCGGCTGAAGCTCTGGCGCGACCTCGGCGCGATCTACCTGACCCTCACGCATGACGGCCACAACGACCTGGCCGATGCCGCCCGCCCCAAGCCGGACCTCGGCGACGCGCCGGTGGAACATGGCGGCCTCTCCCCGCTCGGCCGCGACGCGATCCGCGAGATGAACCGGGTCGGCCTGCTGGTCGATGTCTCGCACAGCGCGAAATCCACCATGATGCAGGCGGCGGAACTCTCGCGCGCGCCGATCGCCGCCACGCATTCCTGCTGCCGCGCGCTGTGCGACCATCCGCGCAACCTCGACGACGAACAGCTCGACCTGCTGCGCGCCACCGGCGGGCTGGTGCAGATCACCGCGCTCGACGCCTTCCTGCGCGCCGCACCTCCCGGCGGGCGCTCGCCCGCCACGGTGAAAGACATGGTCGACCACGTGGACCACGCCGTGAACCGCATCGGCATCGACCATGTCGGCCTGTCGTCGGATTTCGACGGCGGCGGCGGCATCCCCGGCTGGAAGGATGCGTCGGAGACCGCGAACCTCACCGCCGAACTCGCCGCGCGCGGCTACGGCGCGCGCGAGATCGACCTGCTCTGGTCCGGCAATTTCCGCCGCCTGCTGCGCCAGGTCGCCCGCACCGCCGCGATGATGGCCTCGTGATGCGCCCCTCCGCACTCGCCGCCGCCATCCTGCTGTTCGCCCTGCCGGCCGCCGCGCAGCCGCGCCCTGCCCCGCCGCCCACCGACATCGCCGGCGCCGCCGACCACCCGCTGGTCGGGCGCTACGACGGCTCGGTCCAGCGCCTGCGCGAACAGCTCGCCTTCGGCGAGATGCGGATGATCACCGCCGCCATCCCGCCCGGCGGCCGCCCGCCCGGTTCGCCCCGCGCGACCGAGGCGAATAGCACCGCCGTCGCCGGCCGCCTCACCCGCATGCGCTACGAAGGCCCCGATGGCCGCTCGCCGCTGGAAGTGGTCCGCAACTGGCAACAGCGCCTGGAACAGGGCGGCTTCCGCCCGGTCTTTTCCTGCGAGGCGCGCGGCTGCGGCGGCAATGCCGTGGACCTCTGGGCCGCAGTGACGGATGCGCGGCCAGGCAATGCGGGCATCGCCTCGAACCACGGCAGCGTCGTGTATGCCGTGATGCGCCTGGAACGCCCTTCCGGCGATGTCTGGGTCTCGCTGCTCTCGGTCACCGGCCCGCGCGACCGCCCGCAAACGCTGATCGACGTGGTCGAGACGCGCCCGATGGAGACCGGCCGCATCGTCTTCATCGACGCCGCCGCCATGGACCGCGCCATCGCCGCCACCGGCCGCGTCGCCCTCTACGGCATCTCCTTCGACACCGACCGCGCCGACCCGCGCCCCGACTCCCGCCCCACCATCGAAGAGATCGCGAAATACCTGCGCGCCAATCCTGCGGTGAACGTGGTCGTCACCGGCCACACCGACAGCCAGGGCGCCTTCGACCACAATGTCGACCTGTCGCGCCGCCGCGCCGCGGCGGTGGTGGCGGCGCTGACGCGCGACTTCGCCATCCCCGCCGCACGCCTGACGGCATTCGGCGCCGGCATGGCCGCGCCCGTCGCGGCGAACGACAACGACCAGGGCCGCGCGCAGAACCGCCGCGTGGAAATTGTCCGCCGATGACCATCGTATAAGTTGATTTCTGCCCCGCGTCGCGCCACCCTGGCGCGACGTCATGACCATCGCCCGCATCGCCACCTTCGCCTTCGCCGGCATCGACGCAGTCCCGGTCGAAGTCCAGGTGCAGATCGCCCCGGGCCTACCCGCCTTCCTGCTCGTCGGCCTGCCCGACAAGGCCGTGACGGAAAGCCGCGAACGCGTGCGCGCGGCGCTTATCGGCCTGGGCCTGTCGCTGCCGCCTAAGCGCGTGCTGGTGAACCTGGCCCCCGCCGACATCGCCAAGGAAGGCTCACATTTCGACCTGCCCATCGCGCTGGCCCTGCTGGCCGCCATGGACATCATCCCGCGCGAGGATGCGGCGGGCTACGCCGCGCTGGGCGAACTCTCGCTGGACGGCTCCATCGTGCCGGTGGCCGGCGTGCTGCCCGCCGCGCTCGGCGCCTCCGCCCGCGACCTCGGCCTGATCTGCCCGGCCGCTCAAGGCGGGGAAGCCGCCTGGGCCGGCCGCATCGAAGTGCTCGCCGCGCCCGACATCCATTCCCTGCTGAACCACTTCAAGGGCGTGCAGCATCTATCCCCGCCCACGCCCCCGGCACCCGACACCACGCCGCGCAGCACCGCCTGCCTGTCGGAAGTGAAGGGCCAGGAATCCGCCAAGCGCGCCATCGAGATCGCCGCCGCCGGCGGCCACAACCTGCTGATGATCGGCCCGCCCGGCGCGGGAAAATCCATGCTCGCCGCCCGCCTGCCCGGCCTGCTCCCCGACCTCTCGCCCGCCGAGGCCCTGGAAGTCTCCCTGGTCCACTCCATAGCCGGCATGCTCGAAGGCGGCCGCCTGGTCATGCGCCCGCCCTTCCGCGACCCGCACCACTCGGCGTCGATGCCCGCGCTGATCGGCGGCGGCGCCCGCGCGAAACCCGGCGAAATCAGCCTGGCCCATCGCGGCGTGCTGTTCCTCGACGAATGGCCCGAATTCCCGCGCCCCGCGCTGGAGGCGTTGCGCCAACCCATGGAGACCGGCCGCACCACCATCAGCCGCGTCCATGCCCACGTCACCTACCCCGCGCGCTTCCAGTGCATCGCGGCGATGAACCCCTGCCGCTGCGGCTACCTCGGCGAAGCGGGGCGCGAATGCGGTCGCGCGCCCCGCTGCGGCGAGGACTACCAGGGCCGCCTCTCCGGCCCGCTGATCGACCGCATGGACCTCACCATCGAGGTCATGCCGATCCCGGCCGCCGAACTGACGCGCGCGCCCGCCGGCGAAACCAGTGCCACCGTCGCCACGCGCGTCCAGGCCGCGCGCGACACGCAACGTGCCCGCTATGGCCCCGACGGCCCGCACAACAACGCCGAGGCCGAGTTGCGACACCTCCAGCCACTGCTCGATGCCGAGGCAGAAACCCTGCTGGAAATGGCCGCCACGCGCCTGCGGCTGTCCTCGCGTGGGCATGTGCGGACGCTGCGCGTGGCGCGCTCCATCGCGGACCTCGCGGGCAGCGCCACCATCAGGCGCGCGCATGTCGCGGAGGCGCTGGCGTTTCGGCACAGGATGCCGGGGCGCGCGGCGGCGTAGAAAAAAAAAGCAAGGTCGGGGGAGGGAACTCCCCCGAATCCCCCTCCTTTTTTTTGGAACTTCAGTCGCCGAGCCGGAAGGCATCCGCGATCCGCCGCGCGGTGCCATCGGCCGCCACGATCACCACGTCGAAGCGCATGCCCGCTGCGCCATGGCCAGGATTCGCCGCGACCCAGCACTCCGCCGCCGCCACCAGCCGCGCCCGCTGCCGCACCCCCAGCGCCAGCGCCGCCTCCGACAGCGACGGTCGTGCCTTCACCTCGACGAAGGCCAGCAACGCATCGCGCTCCGCCACAAGGTCGATCTCGCCCGCCGGCGTGCGCACGCGCCGCGCCAGCACCACCCACCCCTCGCGCTCCAGCGCCGCCGCCGCCACCGTCTCGGCATCACGCCCGGACGCCTCCGCCCGGCGCCCGCGAATCAACCGACGTGTCCGCTGCCCGCCATCATCCATTGCGCTATCCTCGCGCGATGATCCTCCTGCGCGCCATCCTCGTCCTGCTCCTCGGTGCAAACGCCGCCCAGGCCGAGCCCGCCCGCCGCCACATGGTCGCCGCCGGCCATCCCCTCGCCGCCCAGGCTGGGCTGGCCGTGCTGCGCGAGGGCGGCAGCGCCGTCGATGCCGCCATCGCGGTCCAGATGGTCCTCACCCTGGTCGAACCGCAATCCTCCGGCATCGGCGGCGGCGCCCTGCTGCTGCACTTCGACGCCGCCACCAGCCGCATCGCCGCCTGGGACGGGCGCGAGACCGCCCCCGCCGCCGCCACCCCCGACCTGCTGCTGCGCGACGGCCGCCCCATCCCCTTCCTCGCCGCGATGGCGAGCGGCCGCTCGGTCGGCGCCCCCGGCACCGTGGCGATGCTGGAAGCCGCGCATCGCGACCACGGCCGCCTGCCCTGGCCGCGCCTGCTGGCCCCCGCCATCGCGCTGGCCGAACAGGGCTTCCCGATCAGCGACCGGCTGGCGCGCGACATCGCCGGCGACATGCTGCTGCTGCGCCGCGATGCCGGCGCGGCCGGCTATTTCTTCGACGACCAGGGCCTGCCCCTGCCCGCCGGCCATCGCCTTCGCAACCCCGCCCTCGTCGCCACGCTGCGCGCCATCGCCGACCAGGGCGCGGCCGCCCTGGCGCGCGGCCCGATCGCCGAGGACATCGTCGCCGCCGTCACCGGACACCCCGCCCTGCCCGGCGTGATGGCCGCGACCGACCTCGCGACCTATGCGCCGCGGCGACGCGAGGCCCTCTGCACGCCCTATCGCCGCTACCGTGTCTGCGGCTTCCCGCCGCCATCCTCGGGCGGCATCGCGGTGGCGCAGATCCTCGGCCTGCTGGGGCATTTCGACATCGCGCGCCTGGACCCGCGCGGCGCGGAGGCAGCGCACCTGGTCGCCGATGCCGGGCGCCTCGCCTTCGCCGACCGCAACGCCTATGTCGCCGATCCCGATTTCGTCGCGGTGCCGACGCGCGGCCTGCTCGATCCCGCCTACCTCACCGCGCGCGCGCAGCTGCTCGACCGCGACCGCGCCATCGCCACCCCCCGCCCCGGCAACCCGCCCTGGCGCGAGACCCGCTTCGCACCCCAGCAGCAGGACCACGAGGCCGGCACCAGCCACATCTCGATCGTCGATGCCGCCGGCAACGCGGTGTCCATGACCACCACCATCGAGGCACTGTTCGGCGCCCGCATCCTGGTGCGCGGCTTCCTGCTGAACAACGAACTGACCGACTTCTCCTTCACCCCCGACCATAATGGCCGCCCCATCGCGAACCGCGTGGAAGGCGGCAAGCGCCCGCGTTCGTCGATGTCCCCCAGCATCGTGCTCGATGCCGATGGACGCCTGCACACGGTGGCCGGTTCGCCCGGCGGCGCGCGCATTATCGGCTATGTCGCGCAGGCGCTGGTCGCACTTCTCGACTGGAACATGACGCCACAGGAGGCCGCGTCGCTGCCCCATGTCGGCACCATCGGCGGCGCGGTCGAACTGGAGGCCGACACCCCTGCCGCCACGCTGGCGCCTGCCCTGCGCGCACGCGGCCACGACGTGCAGATCCGCGACATGAATTCCGGCCTGCAGATCATCCGCGTGACACCGCAAGGCCTGGTCGGCGGCGCCGATCCGCGGCGCGAGGGTATTGCCATCGGCGAGTGACGCCGTCGCCAACCGGCATCGTGCCTCGCGCGTGCATCGCGGCAAGACAAGCAACGGCGCGCGTTGCGGGATTCGCCCAGTGACAGGCTCTCGTGTTGCGGCCGTGACGGCGCACAGGATCGGCGTTGCCCCACGGCCGCGTCATTCCCAAATCCCCCGCGCAACGAAACCCCGCCTGCCGCGTTTCCGCAGCGCAACGCCCCGACCGGAGCCCCGCCATGACCCGCGCCATCGCCACCTGCCTCGTCCTGCTGTTCGCCCTGCCCGCCGCCGCGGCGGATGAGGAGACGACGCGCATAGGCTACGTGAACACTGCCATCACCAACCTCGGCCTGACGCGCAGCCACCGTGTCGTGGTGGAACGCTTCTCCGACCCCGAGGTGGCCGGCGTGTCCTGCTACATCAGCCAGGCGCGCACCGGCGGCCTCACCGGCATGGTCGGCCTGGCGGAGGACCCCGGCCGCTTCTCGCTGGTCTGCGTCGCGACCGGGGCGGTGAGCGTCGCCGCCGGCGCGGCGCGCGGCGAACGCGGCGAGCTGGTCTACGAAAGCGACACCAGCTTCTTCTTCAAGGAAACCCGCGTCCACCGCTTCATCGACGCGGCGGCGAACACCGTCGTCTACCTCGCCTGGTCGACGCGGTTGATCGACGGGTCGCCCTACAATGCGGTGGCGGTGGTGCCCTTCGCCCCGGCGCGCTGAACCGCCGGGTCCGCGCGCGCTGGCGCGCCAGCGCCATCACCCGTTCAGGCGAAGCCCCTGGCCGGCAGCCGCGCTACGCCGCGTCGCGCGCGATGGCCGGCATGGGCATCGCGTCGTCGCGCCCTTCCTCCACCGCGTGGCACGCCACCATCGCATCGCCGGCGGCCTTCAGTTCCGGGCGCTCCCGCTTGCAGCGATCATTCGCCAACGGGCAGCGCGGATGGAAGGCGCAGCCCGAGGGCGGGGTGATCGGCGACGGCACCTCGCCCCCCACCGGGATGCGTTCGCGCCCCGTCATGTCGAGGTCCGGGATCGCCTCCATCAGCGCGCGCGTATAGGGGTGGCGCGGCGTGCGGAACAACGTCTCGGCCGGCGCCAGTTCCGCCAGGCGCCCGAGATACATCACCCCGATCCGGTCGCTGACCTGCCGCACCACGGCCAGGTTGTGGCTGATGAACAGGAAGGTGAGGTTGAGCCGCTGCTGCAGCTCCTTCATCAGGTTCAGGATCTGCGCCTGCACGGACACGTCCAGCGCCGAGGTCGGTTCGTCGCACACCAGGAATTCCGGATTGGACGACAGCGCGCGCGCGATGGAAATCCGCTGCCGCTGCCCGCCCGAGAATTCATGCGGGAACTTCACGCGATCGAGCGGCGACAGCCCCACCTGCGTCAGCAGTTCCGCCACGCGGTTGTCCTGCTCGGCGCGCGTGCCCACGAGGCCGAAGGCGCGGATCGGCTCGGCGATGATGTCCCCCACGCGCCAGCGCGGGTTCAGCGATGCATAGGGGTCCTGGAAGATCATCTGCATGCGCCGCCGCTGGTCCGCCAGCGCGCGCGCCTGCGCCAGGTCCCGCCCGTCGAACACCACCTTGCCGTGCGTCGGCGCGTACAGCCCGACGCACAACCGCGCGACGGTCGATTTCCCGCAGCCCGATTCGCCCACCAGCGACAGCGTCGTGCCCTTCGGGATGGCAAAGGAAATGCCATCCACCGCGCGCAGCGTCCGCTTGCCCTCGCGCGCGACGATGCGCTGGAGCAAGGGGCGCGACACGTCGAAATGCCGCGCCAGGTCGTGCGCCTCGAACATCGGCGGTGCGTCAGCCACGGGCAACCTCCGTGTCGTACAGCCAGCAGGCAGCGCGCGTGGTGCCGGCATTCAACAGGTCGGGGCGCAGCGACCGGCACTTGTCGAACACCTGCGGGCAGCGCGGATTGTAGGCGCAACCCTGCGGAATGGCGGACAGCCGAGGCATCGCCCCATCGATCTGCGCGAGCCGCTCCACGCGCCGATCCAGCGGCGGGATCGACCCCATCAGCCCGGCCGAATAGGGGTGGTTGGCGTGCTTCACCACCTCGCGCACCGGGCCGACCTCGGCGATGCGCCCAGCATACATCACCGCCACGCGGTCGGCCGTCTCGGCGATCACGCCCATGTCGTGGGTGACCAGCATCATCGCCGTGCCCTTCTCGCGCGCCAGCGTCTTCAGCAGCGCGATCACCTGCGCCTGGATGGACACGTCCAGCGCCGTGGTCGGCTCGTCCGCCACGATCAGCTTCGGTTCCGCGCACAGCGCGAGCGCAATCACCACGCGCTGGCGCATCCCGCCGGAGAATTCGTGTGGATACGAATCGATGCGCTGCGCCGCCGCCGGAATCCCGACCAGTTCCAACCATCCGATGGCGCGCTTCTTCGCCTCCGCCGGCCCGATCGGCAGGTGCGTCGTCATCGTCTCCGCCAACTGCTTGCCCACGGTATAGAGCGGGTTCAGCGTGGTCAGCGGGTCCTGGAAAATCGCGCCGATCTCGCGCCCGCGGATGCGGCGCATCTGCTCGTAGCGCAGGTTGTCGATCCGCTTGCCGTTCAGCAGGATCTGTCCCCGCGCAATGCGCCCGGGCGGTTCCAGCAGCCCGATGATGGCCGCACCCGTCATGGATTTCCCGGCGCCGGACTCACCCACCACCCCCAGCACCTCGCCGGGCGAGATCGAGAACGACACGTCGTCGATGGCAACCAGCGTGCCCCGCCGCGTGGGAAACTCCACGCGCAGGTTCCGAACTTCCAACAAGGGAGGCGTGTTCGACATCAGCGCAACTTCGGGTTCAGGGCGTCGCGCAACCAATCGCCCAGCAGGTTGACCGACAGCACCATCAGGATCAGCGCGATGCCGGGGAAAATGGTGATCCACCACTCGCCGGAAAACAGGAAGTCATTGCCGATCCTGATGAGCGTGCCGAGCGAAGGCTGCGTCGGCGGCACGCCGACGCCCAGGAAGGACAGCGTGGCCTCGGACAGGATCGCCAGGCCCAAATTCAGTGTCGCCACCACCAGCACGGGCCCGAGCACGTTCGGCAGCACATGGCTGACCATGATGCGCGCGCGGCTGACGCCGATCACCCGCGCCGCCTGCACGTATTCCTTGTTGCGTTCCACCAGCGTGGACCCGCGCACCGTGCGCGCGAATTTCGGCCATTCGCTGATGCCGATGGCGAAGATCACGACGAACAGCGCGATCTGGTCATGGACCTCGCGCGGCAGGACGGCGCGCACCACGCCGTCCACCAGCAGCGCCACCAGGATGGAGGGAAAGGTCAGCTGGACGTCGCAGATCCGCATCAGCAGGCTGTCCAGCGCGCCGCCCACATACCCCGCCAGCAGTCCCAGCGAGACCCCCAGCAGCGTCGCGAAAATGGTCGCCGAAAGCCCCACCAGCAGCGACACCCGCGCGCCATACATGATGGCGGAGAGCACATCGCGCCCCTGGTCATCCGTGCCGAGCGCGTATTCGCGCGCGCCATCCTCGTCCCAGGCCGGCGGCTTGAAGGCGTCCGACAGGTTCAGCGACGCCAGGTCGAAGGGGTTATGCGGCGCGATCCAGGGCGCGAACACCGCCCCCAGGATGCACACCGCCGCCACGATCGCGGAGACCACCGTCACCGGCGACCGCGTGAAGGAAAACCACAAATCGGAATCGAAGAAGCGCTTCACCGCGGCGGCCATCGCTCAGTGCCCCCCCTTCCCGCGCCCGATCCGCAACCGCGGATCGACGGCGTAGTAGAGCAGGTCCACGATCAGGTTGATGGTGACAAACACCAGCGCGATCAGCAGCAGATACGCGCTCATCACCGGGATATCGGCCGCGCCCACCGACTGGATGAACAGCAGCCCCATCCCCGGCCATTGGAACACGGTCTCGGTCACGATGGCGAAGGCGATGATCGCCCCCAGTTGCAAGCCCACGATGGTGATGACAGGCACCATGGTGTTCTTGAGCGCATGCCCGAATTGCACCGCCCGGTTCGGCAAGCCGCGCGCACGGGCGAACTTGATATAGTCCGTCCGCAGCACTTCCATCATCTCGGCGCGCACCAGCCGCATGATGAGAGTCAGCTGGAACAGCCCCAGCGTGATCGCCGGAAGCACCAGCGCCTTCACGCCCGACCAGGTCAGGAACCCCGTCGTCCACCACCCCAGCTTCACCGTATCCCCGCGCCCGAAGGACGGCAGCCAGCCCAGCCACACCGCGAACACCAGGATCAGCAGGATGCCGATCAGGAAGGTCGGCAGCGACACGCCGATCAGAGAGAAGGTCAGGAAAAACCGCGACAGCCAGGAATTGCGGTACAGCCCGGTATAGACCCCCATCGGCACGCCCACCGCCAAGGCCAGGATCGCCGCCGTGAATGCCAGCTCCAGCGTCGCTGGTGCGCGTTCCGCGATCAGATCCGCAACCGGCCGCGACAGCCGGTAGGACAGCCCGAATTCCCCCTGCACCGCATTGCCGATGAAGGTCGCGAACTGCACCCAGAAGGGCTGGTCCAGCCCAAGGTCGCGCACCAGCGCATCGCGCTGCGCCTGCGTGTAGTCCTGCCCCAGCATGATCGCCACCGGGTCGCCCACATAGGCGAACATGGCAAACGATATCAGCGCCACCGAGAGCAAGACCGGCAGCGCCTGCAAAATGCGGCTGATGATGAAGGCGAACATCGTCTCACTCCGGTACCGGCGCGGCGGGCGAGGCCCCCGCGCGCCGGCAGTCCAAATCAGTTCATCCGCGCCCAGCGGAAATACGGCTGGTTGTTCGCCATGTGCGGGATGGTCAGCGTGGACCGCATCGCCCACGGGATCATCTGGTGGTGCAGCGGGATGTGCGGGACGTCCTCGCGATAGATCCGCAGCGCCTCGCGGATCGCGTTGTTCCGCGCCTCGCCCGACTGGTTGACCATGATGTCGATCAGCGCATCCATCCGCGGGTTGGAATACCGCCCGTAGTTCCAGATGCCGTTGCCCTGCCCGCCATCGCGCGAGCGCACCAGCGACTGGAAGGAATACAGCGCATCCAGCGTCGGCACGCCCCAGCCCAGCAGGTAGATGCTGGTGTCCTCGCGCTGGATCTTGGCGAAGAACGGCGCCAGCGGCATCGCGTTCAGCTGCGCCCGCACGCCGATGCGCGCCCACATCGCCACGATCGCCTGGCAGATCTGCTCGTCATTGATGTAGCGGTTGTTCGGGCAATCGAGCGTGATGCCGAAGCCGTTCGGATACCCGGCTTCCGCCAGCAGCGCCCGCGCACGCGCCTGGTCGAAGGGCAGGCGCACATCCTCGGACTGCGTGTAGCCATTCACCTGCGGCGGGAAGAAGGTGCCCGTCACCACAGACTGCCCGCGCATGGTGGTGCGATGGATCGCCTGGATGTCGATCGCATGATACAGCGCCTGGCGCACCCGCAAATCCTTCAGCGGGTTGCGGTCGGTCACGTCGGAATACAGCAGCCGGTCGCGATGCACGTCCATCGACAGGAAGATGGTGCGGACCTCCGGCCCCTCGAGCACGCGGATGCCCTGCGCCGCGCGCAGCCGGTTCAAATCCTGCAAGGGCGGGTCGAGCACGAAGTCGACCTCGTTCGACAGAAGTGCCGCGATGCGCGTGGCGTCGGACGAGATCGGGCGAAATACGATCTCGGTGATGTTGCCTTCGCGGCTCGCGGGCTCCTGCCAGCCCCACCAATCATTGTTGCGCGCCAGCACGGTGCGGACGTCGGGCTCGCGCGTCTGCAGGCGGAAGGCGCCGGTGCCGTTGGTCGCGCGCGTCGTGTGCATTTCCTCGCGCGCGCGGGTGTTCTGCGGGCGCGTCGCATTGTGCTGTTCGGACCACGCACGCGACATGATGAACAGCGACGCGATCTTGTTCGGCAGGATCGGGTCCGGCACGCGGGTGATGACGTCCACCACCATGGGTTCGGCCGCGACCGACCGCTCGATGGTGTCCACATAGATGCCGTAGTTCGACGTCGGCTGCTGCGCGCGGGTGATGGAGAACACCACGTCCTCGGCCGTGAAGTCCTGGCCTTCGTGGAACTTCACCCCCGGGCGCAGCCAAAAGCGCCAGCGGTTCGGCTCGACCTGCTCCCACCGCGTCGCGAGGCCCGGCGCCAGGCCGAGGTCCTGCGTGCGCTGGATCAGCGGGTCATAGATCTGCTGGAGCACCATCGTGACGGTGCCGACATTCTGGCTGTGCGGATCCATGGTGTTCGGATCGCCCGAGGCGGCCCAGCGCACCGTCCGCGCCTCGCTCATTCCCGCGCCCAGGCCCACGGCCAGCGCGGCTGCCATCAGCAGCTTCCGCATCCCATTGCACTCCCTGTTGTCGCGCGACCCGTCCCGCGGCCCCGGAAGCCGGCGCCTATACGGCGGCCGGTGGCGGCGGGGAAGGGTCTTCTGCGCCATCCTGCGCGCCGCCGGCGAATTCCAGCAACAGGGTATATCCGACCGCCAGCACCACCGGCCCCAGGAACAGCCCGAGGAAGCCGAAGGCGAACACTCCCCCCAGCGCGCCCAGCAGCGTCAGCAGCAGCGGCAGGTTCGCCCCGCGCGCGATCGCCCAGGGACGGATGAAATTGTCGACGGACGAGATCACCAGCCCCCCATACAGCGCCATGAAGATGCCCCAGCCGGTCTGGCCCTGCATGAACAGCCAGACGCTGGCCGGGATCCAGACCAGCGGCGCACCGACCGGGAAGATCGAGATCACCCCCGCCACCACCGCCAGCAGCACCGGCTGCGGCACGCCCGACAGCGCCAGGCCGATGGCGGTCAGCACCCCCTGCGCCAGCGCCGTGCCCAGCAGCCCCCAGACCACCCCGCGCGTCACATCGGCGGCCAGGCGCAGCATGCGGGTGCCGGTCGCCCCGCCCAGCTTCTCCATCAGCGCGGTGGCGCGCCGCGCCATGGCCGGCCCGTCGCGATAGAAGAAGAAGGCGAGCAGGATCGCCAGCAGCAGCTCCGCCAGCCCCGACAGCACCGCCAGCAGCACCGTCACGGTCTGCTGCGTGATGGTCCCGGCATAGGGGCGCAGCAGCCCCGCCAGCCCCAGCAGGTCGAACTCCGCGTCGCCCAGCCAGCCGCGGATCCAGGGCCCCACCAGCGGCAAGCCGCCCAGCCAGGTCGCCAGCGCCGGCAGGCCGCCCACCAGCACCGATTCGATCTGCGCGGTCAGCGCCTCCACCTCCTCCCGGCTGGTCGGCGCGGCCAGCGCGATCGGCAGCCCGACCAGCAGGAACATCGCGCCCACCATCAGCGCCGCGGCGCCGCCGGGGGAAAAGCGGCCGTTCTCGCGCAGCAGCGCGAAGACCGGCCAGGTGGAGAAGACGATGATGACCGCCCACAACAGGGCCGAGATGAACGGCCGCAGCACCAGCAGGCACGCCACCGCCAGCGCCGCCAGCGCCGCGACCCCCACCAGCCATGCCGCGCGCCGCGCCTGAATCGCCATCGCGCCATCCTGCCCGAAGCGCTGGCTTCCGTCACGGCGGCGGCGGGGATAGCCTGCGCCGCCTCGCACGCCGCCCGGGGGGGGGAACCAACCATGCCGCGATTCGCCGCCAACCTGTCGATGATGTTCAACGAAGTGCCCTTCCTCGACCGCTTCGCCGCCGCCGCGGCAGCAGGCTTCAAGGCGGTCGAGTTCCTGTTCCCCTACGACTTCCCCGCCGCCGAGATCGCCACGCGCCTCAAGGACAACGGCCTCCAGCAGGTGCTGTTCAACGCGCCGCCCGGCGACTGGACCAAGGGCGAGCGCGGCATGGCCGCCCTGCCCGGCCGCCGGCAGGAATTCCGCGACGCCATCGCGCAGGCCCTCGACTACTGCGCCGCGCTGTCCTGCCCGCGCCTGCACGTCATGGCCGGGCTGATGCCCGAAGGCGTGGCGCACGACACCCTGACGGCGGTGTATGGCGCGAACCTCGCCTGGGCCGCCGATGAATGTGCGAAGGCCGGCGTGAAGCCGATCATCGAACCGATCAACCACCGCGACATACCGGGCTTCTTCCTCAACACCACCGACCAGGCGGCCGCCATCATCGCCGCCATCGGCCCCGATCGCCTGGGCATGCAGTTCGACCTGTACCATTGCCAGATCACCGAGGGCGACGTGGTCAAGCGCGTCGAAAAGCACCTGCCGCTGATCGCCCACATGCAGGTGGCCGACACCCCCGGCCGCCACGAACCCGGCACCGGCGAGGTCAACTGGCCCTTCGTGTTCGAGCGCATCGATGCGCTGGGCTTCCGCGGCTGGATCGGCTGCGAATACCGCCCGGCGGGCGATACGGTCGCGGGGCTCGGCTGGTTCCAGCCCTACCGGGTGTAGCGCGCGGCCGGCGCGGCGCCCTGCGCCAGACGCCGCACAGCGCAATCATGCGCGAGGTCGCCGATCTCGCGCGCCAGCCCATCGAGCCCGATGGCGACGCCCAGCTCCTGGCCGACCTGGAGCACGGCGGCGGTGCTGTCGGGCGCGGCATCGGCCCCGCGCGCCCGCACCAACGCCACGCGGAAGGAAGCCTCGTCCACCGCCAGGCGCAGCCAATCCGCATCGGGGCGCTGGACGCTCAGCAGCCGCACCTCGTGCCAGCCGCCATCCGGCCCGCCCAGGTCGAGCGTGATGGGCGCGCCATCGGGAAATTCGGTGCCGCGCAGGTCGAGCCGCAAGACCTCGGCATCGGGGCAGGAGAAATCCACCGTCAGGCTGGCCGGGCGCTGCCCGATGCCGGACCCCAGCACCGACAGCAGCGGCCGCCCGGTCATGAAGTCGACCTCGCGCACGAAGCTGTCCTGCGCGCGCACCGTTCCGGGCATGGCAAAAAACCCTGCGAACAGCAGGGCCAGGAACGGTGTCAGGCTTCGCGGACAGGACGGGGTCATTTTTTGGACCAGGCGAATAAGCTAATCTACCATTGCGATAGAGGCACGTCATCAAGATTTTCCTTGCAGTGAGGCACATTAACGAGTCGTGCCACAGCGCCCCGCCCGCATGTTCCCCGCCCGCCGCCTGCGCTATGTCTGACCCGAGGCGCCGCGCGCGGCCCCGCATATCCCGACCGGAGAGAAACGCATGAAGATCGCCTTCATCGGCCTTGGCATCATGGGCCGCCCCATGGCCGGCCACCTCAAGACCGCCGGCCACGCCATCACCGTGGTCGAACGCGCCAGCCTGACCGCCGAGGACCGCGCCGCCTTCGCCGTCGCCCCCACCATCGCCGCCGCCGTCGCCGCCGCCGAGGCGGTCATCCTGATGGTCCCCGACACCCCGGACGTCGAAGCCGTGCTGTTCGGTGCGGCGGGCGTGGCCGAGGGCCTGAAGCCCGGCACGTTGGTCATCGACATGTCCTCGATCAGCCCGACCGAGACCAAGAAATTCGCCGAGAAGATCGCGGCCAAGGGCGGCGACTACGTGGACGCCCCCGTCTCCGGCGGCGAGGTCGGCGCCAAGCAGGCCAGCCTGACCATCATGTGCGGCGGCTCGGACGCCGCCTTCGAACGCGCGAAGCCGCTGTTCGAAGCCATGGGCAAGAACATCACCCTGGTCGGCCCGGTCGGTGCGGGGCAGACCTGCAAGGTCGCCAACCAGATCATCGTGGCGCTCACCATCGAGGCGGTGGCCGAGGCCCTCACCTTCGCCTCCAAGGCGGGTGCGGACCCCGCCAAGGTGCGCCAGGCGCTGATGGGCGGCCTCGCCACCTCACGCATCCTGGAACTGCATGGCGAGCGCATGATCAAGCGCACCTTCGCCCCCGGCTTCCGCATCCGGCTGCACCAGAAGGATTTGAACCTGGCGCTCTCGGCCGGGCGCGACCTCGGCGTGGCGCTGCCCAACACCGCCTCGACCCAGCAGCTTTTCGCCGCGGTGTCGGCCGCCGGCGGGGCGGAACTGGATCATTCCGGCCTGGTCAAGGCGCTCGAGACCCTGGCCGCCCACAAGGTCGCCGAGGACGCCTGAACCCCGCGGCGCTCGGCCCCACGCACCGGCTGGGGTCGCGCGACTCCGCGCCGTGAGATTGCGTCTCGAAATCCGAGGCACCGTCTGTTAATAAGTGTGCCTACCACCCTCCGGAGGGTCGACATGCGTTTCGCCGAAATCGGTCAGCAGTTGCGTGCCTATCGCCTGGAATCCGGGCTGCGCGCGGAGGAAATCGCCGCGCGCCTGGGCGTGTCGCGCGCCGCGCTCTATCGCTACGAAAAAGGCGAGGTCATCAAGCTCGACACCATCCGGCGGCTGGCGGAACTGCTCAAGATCTCGCCGCTGTCGCTGCTGGGCATCGGCGTCGAATATTTCGGCCGCCCCGCCGCCTTCGAGGAACGCCTGCGCCAGATCGAGGAACAATCCGACCAGGTGCTCCAGGTCGGCGGCGCGCTGGTCTATCCGGTCTCGACCGACGCCTTCGACGGCGCGCTGGCGGAAGCCTGGACCGAGGCCGCCGACAATTCCCCCGACCGCCTGCTCGCCCGCAGCCAGGTCGAGCAGATGCTGGGCCTGCTGACCGCGCGCAAGAAGCTGCACCAGTCGCGCAAGCCCAACATCACCGCCATCCTTGGCGAGGGCGCGCTGCGCCGGATGCTGGCCGATGGCGTCGCCCCCGGCCTGGCGCTGTCCGAACGCGCGCGCATGCGCTGCCGCCTGGCCGCCCGCGCCGAGGCCGAGGCCATTGCCGACGCCCTGGAATCCGTGCCGATCGGGTTGCAACTCGGCCTGATCTCGGGCGCCGAGCCGACGGGCCCCTTCATGGTCATGCGCGGTCGTGAACGCGCCCATGTGGTGGGCAGCGCCTTCTCCCCCGACGCCCATCCCACCACCGCCAGCGGCGTCGCCTTCATCACCGGCGCGGACGAAGCGATCGGCACCCACCAGCGCGTCGCCGAAGGCGCCTGGCGCGACGCGCTGAAGGGATCGGACGCGGCCGCGCGCGTGCGGGCCATGGTGAAGGACGCCTTCCCGGGCTGACCGGCCGGCGGCCTTGCGGCCACGACCGCCAGCGCGCGCCGCGGCGTCGCGTTTCCATCGGGATCGACCCGTTTATTTTGCATTGCGTCACGCCGAGGAAACACGATACTTCGACGACGCTTCGGATTCTGTCCGCGAACTGCGCCGGCGCGACAGGCCTTTGCAACCCACATCTAGGATCAACCCGTGCTGATCGACATCAAGAGCGTCCAGTTCGAACTGAACGGCGTGCCGAAGATCAACAACATGCTCTTCTCAGTGAGCGGCGGCACGCCCGGGTCGACCGTGCCGGTGACGATCACCGCCGACAACCAGGCGGGTGGGCCGCCGATCACGATCGGCACCTTCAACGTCACGCTCGACAACCAGGGCAACAACAACGGCTTCAATACTGGGAACATCCCGCTCGGCATCCCCCAGGGGACCTACGACTTCACGGCGAGCAGCCCCGGCTTCACGCCGGATACGATCGACAGCAACCAGCAGTTCTGCTTCATCGCGGGCACCCTGATCCGCACCGGCAACGGCGATGTCGCGGTCGAAGACCTGGCGATCGGCGACCTGGTCCGCACGGCGGATGGTCGCGACGTGCCGGTGATGTTCATCGGGCGCCAGGCGGTGCATACGCGTTTCGCCCCGGCGGGACGGGCCATGCCCATCCGCATCCGCGCCGGCGCGCTCGGCGAGAACACGCCCTCGCGCGACCTCCATGTGTCCCCGCACCACGCCATCGTCGTGGACGGCGCCCTGTGCCATGCCCAGGCCCTGGTGAACGGCACCACGATCGCGCCCGTCGCCGCGCCGACCGAGGTATTCACCTACTACAGCATCGAACTGCCCGGGCATGAGGTCATCATCGCCGAGGGTGCCACGGTGGAATCCTTCGCCGACAACGTCCCCCGCGCGCTGTTCGACAACGCCGCGGAATTCGACGCCCTCTATCCCCAGGGCCGCGAGGTCGGCGAAATGAGCCTGCCGCGCGCGATGTCGGCCCGCCAGGTGCCCGCCTCCATCCGGGCGCGCATCCAGGACCGCGCCGCCGTCATCCTCGGCGTGGCAGACAAGGCCGCCTGACCCTTTCGGGTGGGGCCGTCATTTGGCCTCGCCCGACCGTTGTGCCTGGCGCGCCGGGGCTCCCCTCGGCGCGCCGTGCCGGACCAACACCTGCGGCATCCCGCAGGGAGACGGCGCCGCGGATCTCGGGGTGTGCCACTGGATCCGGTCTGTCGGCTGCACGCGCTGACTTGGACAAGGCCGGTCATCGGGTGCGCGCTTGTCAAAGCGCCAACCGCGCCTCCATCACCTCCGCTCCCTCCGCGCTGGGCCGCACCGTGAACCCAAGCGCCCGCACAAACGCAAGCATCGGCGCGTTCTCCGCCAGCACCTGCCCGACCACCATCCGCACCCCCACCTCGCGCCCCCAGTCGAACAGGCGCTGCATCAATTCGCGCGCCAGCCCCTGCCCCTTCCACGCCGGGTCCACCACCACCGCGAATTCCGCCTCCGCACCACCCGGCTCGCGGATCAGCCGCGACACCCCCACCGTGCGGTCCGGCCCGTCCACGCCCCGCTCGACCGCCACGAAGGCCATCTCGCGGTCGTAGTCGATCTGCGTCATGCGGGCGATCTGCGCCGCACTCAGCTCGCCCAGCGCCGAGAAGAACCGATACCGCACATCCTCCGCCGACAGCCGCCGGAAGGCCTCGGCATGGGCAGCGGCATCCTCCGGGCGAATCGGGCGCAGCAGGACCGCCCGCCCGTCCCGCCCGCGCCAGCCCCGCGCCAGCTGCGCCGGGTAAGGCGGGATGGCGAGCAACGACACCACCCCCGCCGGCCGCAACACGAGTGACGCATCCAATGCCAGCACGCCCTCAGGATCGGCCAGCAAGGGATTGATCCCGCAGGATTCGACCTCGGGAAAATCGACCGCAAGCTGGGACAGCCGCACCAGCGCATCGGCAATCGCCGGGATATTGGCCGGCGCATGGTCGCGCCACCCCTCCAACAGCCGCGCCGTCCGCGTGCGCCGGATCAGCCCGCGCGCCAGCGCCAGGTTCAACGGCGGCAGGTCGAACCCCTCATCCGGGTCGATCTCCGCCGCCGTCCCGCCGCGCCCGAAGGCGATCCAGGGCCCGAACATCGCGTCATCGCCCAGCCGCAACCGCAATTCCTGCCCGCGCGCCGCCTGGCGCTGCACCAGGAAGCCGGTGATGCGCGCCTCCGGCCGCGCCCGCGCCACGCGGCTGCCCATCGCCGCCGCCGCATCGCGCACCGACGCCACCGACCCCAACCCCATCGCCACCCCGCCGACCTCGGTCTTGCGCGGAAGATCAGGGCTCAAAACCTTGAGAACGACAGGAAAGCCGAGCATCGCCGCCGCATCCCCGGCCTCCTGCGCCCCGCCCACCGCACGCCCCGGCACCGTCGGCACGCCATAGGCGGCGAGCACGCCCAGCGCCTCCGCCTCGGTCAGCGCCAGCCGGCCGGCGGCACGCGCGGCAGCCAGGATGCGCGCCACCCCCGCGCGGTCCGGCGCCAGGTCCAGCACGTCGCGCGCCGGCAATTCCGCCGCGGCGGCGCGGTTGCGACGGTCCTGCGCCAGATGCAGCGCGCCGCGCACCGCGGCCTCGGGCGTCGCGAACACCGCCACCCCGGCCTGCGCCAGCGCCGCGCGCTGCGGCCCGGCACTCGCCTGCCCCGCCCAGCCGACCAGGATCGGCGCGCCCCGGCTGGCCTTCACCGCGGCGGCCAGGCCCTCGCGCACCACCGCCGCATCCTCCCGCGGCGTGGGCGCATGCAGCGCCACCACCGCATCGACATCCGGCAGGGCAGCCAGCATCGCCGCCGCCTCCCCCAACCCGGCCCCGCCATGCGGGCCGAGCGCCAGCGGATTGCGCCCCGACCACCCCTGCGCCAGCCCCAGCGCCACCGCGCCCAGCCCGTCATTGTCCAGCACCGCCAGCCGCCCGCCGCCGGCCAGCACCGCATCCGCCGCCAACGCGCCCAGCCCGACCCCGTTGGTGACCAGCGCGATGCGATCCCCCGGCCCGGTCGCGCGCGACGACAGCCGCACCCGCGCCAGCGTCTCGGCCGCCGACAGGAAATCCTCCAGCCCGGCCACGCGCAGTACGCCGGCGCGCCGCAGCGCCGCCTCCATCACCTGGTCCGCCTGGCCCGACCCGTCCGCCAGCCGCCCGCCGGCGCGGATCGCCACCACCGGGCGCGTCCGCGCCGCCGCCCGCGCCGCCGAGACGAACAGCCGCCGATTCCGGATCCGCCGGATATCCAGCAGGATCGCCCCCGTCCCCGGGTCCCGCGCCAGCCAATCGAGCACGCCCGCGAAGCCGAAGCCCTGGTTGCCGCCGATGCCGACCACATGGCTGAACCCCACGGATTCCGCCGCCGCCCAATCCAGCACCGCCCGCGCAATCGCCGAGGACTGCGTCACCAGCGCCAGCCGCCCCTTGGCCGGCGCCACATGGGACAGCGTGGCGTTCAGCCCGATGGCGGGCACCGCGATACCGAAGGACCCCTGCCCCAGCGCCCGCACCCCGGTCTGCGCCGACAGCGCCGCGAGGTCCGGCGCCGGCCCCGCCACGATGGCGGCGAAGCAGCCGCGCCGCGCCAGCGCGGCCATGGCCTCGCCCAGCGCGGGCGGCGCCACGCACAGCACAGCCAGGTCCGGCACCACCGGCAGCGCCGCGATGGTCTCCGCAGCCTCGAACCCCTCGCGCGCCGGGCCAACCGCCATCAGCCGGCCCTGGAACCCGCCTGCGGCCAGGTTGCGGGCCAGCACCGGGGCCTCGAGACTGGCCTCCTCGGCGACCAGGACGACGGAGTCGGGCCGCAACAGCGCCCGGTCGCGGAACCCGCCGCCGCGCGCGGGCATGGTGAAGGCATCAGGCATTGTGCGTTGCAACATGACCCTCGCCTCCCGCCGCCGCAATGCTGGCGCGGCCGGGCGGCACGGCGCAATCGTCGCGCGCTATGGACGGTCGCAACCGCGGCACGGCGCGCGCATCCGCCGCACGGCCCGCGCATCCGCGCCAGCCCCCCTTGCCGCATCGCCCCGCGCCGGTTCCACTGCCCGCCGCCACACAGGAACACGCCGCCCATGAACCAGGACCGCTGGGACCCCGAGATGCGCGCCTTCACCGCCATGATGGAGGACCGCGCCCGCGCCTTCCCCCCGGTGGTTTTGGGCATGCCGATGGATGCCGCGCGCGCATCGAATGACGGCCCGGGCCTGGCGCTGGCCGCCGCATCCGGCCCCGCCATGGCCGAGAGCACCACGCGCTGGCTGTCGATCCGCGGCCGCCGCCTGGCCTGCCGGGTGCATCGCCCGACGACCGACAAGCCGCTGCCCGCGATGGTCTATATCCATGGCGGCGGCTGGGTCTGGGGCAGCATCGACACCCACGACCACATCATGCGCGCCTATGCCGCCGCCGCCGGCTGCGCCGTGGTCGGCCCCGACTACGCGCTGAGCCCCGAGGCCGCCTTCCCGCAGGCGCTGGAGGAATGCGCCGGCGTTGTCCGCTGGGTTGCACAACACGGCTCGGATTGGGGCCTGGACCCGTCCCGCATCGTGGTCGGCGGCGATTCCGCCGGCGGCAACCTGGCCATGGCGACCGCCCTGCTGCTGCGCGAGACCGACCCGGACCTCACGCTGCGCGGCCTGCTGCTGAACTACGGCGTCTTCGACAGCCGCACCGACACGCCCGCCTACCTGGAATTCGCCACCGGCCACACCCTGACGCGCGAGAAGATGGAGTTCTACTGGCGCGCCTATTGCCCGCGCGACGCCGACCGCCTCCACCCCCTGGCCGCGCCGCTCCGCGCCGACGTCACGGGCCTGCCCCCCTGCCTGCTGCATGTCGCTGAGTTGGACGTGCTCTCGGGCGAGAACCACGCCATGGAAACCCGCCTGCGCGCCGCCGGCGTGGAGGTCGAGGCCACCACCTTCGCCGGCGTTCTGCACGGCTTCCTGCGGTCGATCGGCCATGTGGGGAAGGCCGACCAGGCAGTGGCCGAGGCCGGTACCTGGCTCAAGCGCCGCTTCGCCTGAGCCGGCACACCCGGCGCGGGCGGGTTCACCCCCCCGCCAGCGCCCGCTTCGCCACCTCCGCCAGGAAGCCCGAGGCCACCGGCAGCACATCGTCGTTGAAGTCATAGCGCGGGTTGTGCAGTTCCCGCCCATCCTCGGCCGGCCCATTGCCGATCCAGACGAAGGCGCCCGGGATTTCGCGCAGGAACCAGGCGTAGTCCTCCCCGGTCATGGCCGGCGCCATGTCGCGGCGGCATTCGCTCACCGCCGCCGCCGCCACCGCCGCCAGGTCGCGTTCGGCGGCGGTATTCGCCGTGACCCCCACGCCCTGCCGGAAGGAGAACGCCGCCTTCACATCGAAGGTCGCGGCAATGCCATGCGCCACGCGCTCGAGCCCTGCGCGGATCGTCTCGCCATCCTCGTCGCGCAGCCAGCGCGCGGTGCCCTTCAGCGTGACGCGCGCGGTGATCTGGTTCTGCGCCTCGCCGCCCTCGACCACCGTCACGCTCACCACCCCGCCATTCAGCGGGTCGAGGTTGCGCGCCACGATCGACTGCACCGCCACGATGGCATGCCCGGCGGCGACCATCGGGTCGCGCGTGAGGTGCGGCAGCGCCGCATGCCCGGCATGGCCGTCGAACACGATCTCGAATCGCGCACCGGCCGCCATCACCGCGCGGTCATGCACCGCGATGGTGCCCACGGGCAGGCCGGGCCAATTGTGCCAGCCGAAGATGCGTTCCATCGGGAAGCGGCTGAACAGCCCGTCTGCGATCATGGCGCGCGCGCCGCCGCCGCCTTCCTCCGCCGGCTGGAACACCAGCCGCACCGTGCCGGTCCAGTTCGGATCATCCAGCAGGAGCTTGGCCGCCCCCAGCAGCGCGGTGGTATGCCCGTCATGCCCGCAGGCATGCATCACGCCCGGCACGGTGGATTTCCACGGCAGGTCGTCGGTCTGTTCCTGGATCGGCAATGCATCCATGTCGCCGCGCAGCCCGACGGCGCGATTGCCCCCGCCGCGCGCGATGGTTGCAACCACGCCATGCCCCCCGACGTTCTCGGCAATGTCGGTTATTCCCATCTCCCTCAGACGGGCGGCGACGAAACCCGCCGTCTCGCCTTCGTGAAGGGTCAGGCCCGGGTTGGCGTGCAGATGGCGGCGCCAGGATGTAAGGGTCGCGGCGAGATCGGTGTGCATGACCCTTGAACCCTATCCCGCCCGGCCGTGCCGCACCATTGCCCTTGCGCTGGCCATGGTGCTGGTCGCGCTGGTGCCCGCCCGCCACGCCCTGACGCAGGACGTCCCTGCCGCCGCGCGGGATGCGCCCGGAGCCAGCCGGCAGGATGCGCCCGCCGCTGCGCCGGATGCGCCCGAGCCCGCCGGCATCCCTTATGCGGCTGAGGTCGTAGCGCCCGACGAGTCGGGCCTCACCGCCCTGGCCGCCGGCGTCGCGCAGACCCTCACGCTGCGCGAACGCGCGCCGACCGACGCCTTCGGCCTGATCGGCCGCGTGCGCGGCGACATCCCGCGGCTCATGGATGCGCTCCGCGCCCAGGGCTATTGGGGCGGCGAGGTGCTCGCCACCATCGACTCCCTGCCCCTCGACGACCCCGGCCTGCCCGCCCGCCTGCAAGCCGCGACGCCGGACGCCCCGGCCCGCGTGGTGTTCCGCCTGGTCCCGCGCGAACAATACCGCATCGGCACCGTCACCGTGCAGCCCGCCGCAGGCGCCGACCCTGCCCCGGTGCGCGCAGCGGCGGCCGAATCCGGCCTCTCCCCCGGCGACCCCGCGCGGCCGGAAGCCGTGCTCGGCGCGGAATCCGCCATGCGTGACGCGCTGCGCCGCGCCGGGCACCCCTTGGCCGCGGTCGCGGGGCGCGAGACCATTATCGACCACGACCGCCGCACCATGGACGTGACCTGGCAGCTCGCCGCCGGCCCGCGCGCCACCTTCGCCCCGCCCGAGGTGGTCGGCCAGGTCCGCACCAATACCGGCCTGCTGGAACGCACCGCCGCGCGGCAGCTCGAAGGCCAAGACTATTCCCCCGCCGCGCTGGAGCGCGCCCGCCGCGCCCTGGTGGCGCTCGGCGTCTTCGAGAGCGTGCGCGTCGAACCCGCCACCACGCTGGCACACGGCAACCGCCTCCCGGTCACCTTCCGCGTGGCGGAACGCCCGCTGCGCGCCGTCGGCGGCAGCGTCTCCTACGAAACCAACTACGGCGCCGGCGTCAGCCTGTTCTGGGAACACCGCAACCTGTTCGGCGGCGCCGAACGCCTGCGCCTGGAGGCCGAGGCGGCGCGCCTGGCCGAGGGCGATTTCTCCAACGCCACCTACCGCGCCTTCGCCACCCTGACGCTGCCCGAGATCTGGCGCCGCGACATCCGCCTGACGGCGCGCGCCGGCGCGGTGCGCGAACGCCTCGATGCCTATGACCGCGACGCCATCATCGTCTCCGCGCTGGCCGAACGCCGCCTGTCCGAGCGCCTGGCCCTGCAGGCCGGCCCGCAATTCGAAACCGGACGGATCGGCCGCTACGGCGTGCTCGACCCCTTCACCCTGGCCGGCTTCGTCATGGGGGTGCGCTGGGACGGCACGACCAGCCTGCTGAATCCGACCAGCGGCCAGCGCGCGAGCGTGACCGCCACGCCCTATTATTCCTTCGACAACAGCGTGACCTACACGCGCATCCTGGCGGTCGGCAGCACATACTTCGACGTGACCGGAGACCAGCGCGGCGTGCTGGCGCTGCGCGCCGCGATCGGCGCGGCGGTGGGTGCCACGCGCGACGAGATCACGCTCGACAAGCGCTTCTATGCCGGCGGCGGCGGATCGGTGCGCGGCTACGTATTCCAGTCGATCGGCCCGCGCGATTCCGGCAACAAGCCGCTGGGCGGCGCCAGCCTGCTGGAAGGCTCCATCGAATGGCGCCAGACCATCAGCGGGCCCTGGGGCGCGGTCGCCTTCGTCGATGCCGGCGCGGTCGGCGAGGATGCGGTGCCGGGCACCGGCGGCTTCCGCGTGGGTGCCGGCGTGGGGCTGCGGTACCTCACGGCGATCGGCCCGATCCGCGTCGATGTCGGCGTGCCGCTGAACCCGCAGCGCGGCGACCCGGCCTATGGGCTGTATGTCGGCATCGGGCAGGCGTTCTGAGATGCGGCAGGCCCTGACCACCGCGCTGCGGCGCGTGCCGCGCATCGCGCTGCGGCGCGTACCGAGCATCGCGCTGGCGTCGCTGCGCTTCGTGCTGATGGCGCTCGTGGTCCTCCCCGTGCTCGCCTTCCTGCTGCTGGCCGGCGCGGTGTTCTGGGCGAATACCGAGGGCGGGCGCGGCTTCATCGAACGCCAGGCCGGCGCGCTGGTGCCGGGCCTGGCCATCGCCGGCCTGACCGGCCCGCTGCCCGGCCGCATCGGCGTGGCCCGCCTGTCCATGGCGGACGAAAACGGCGCCTGGCTGGAACTCGAAAACGCCGAGGTCGCGCTGGACCTCATGGCCCTGCTGCGCAGCGACCTCCGCATCACCGCCGTCACCGCGCGCCGCGTCGCGCTGCACCGCCTGCCACCCGCCACCGAACCGCCGCCGCCCTCCGACCCCGATGCGCCACTGATCCCCTCCCTGCCCTCGCTGCCCGTCGCAGTGCATCTCGACCGTCTGGCGGTGGAGCGCATCGAACTCGGCGAAGCCGTGATCGGCGTGGCGGCGGTGCTGGCGCTGGAGGGCACCGCCTCGCTCGATGCCGGCGCGCTGGCCGCGCGCATCGATGCGCGCCGCATCGACGTGCCGGCGGAAGCACGGCTGCTGCTCGACCTCGCCCCCGGCGCCGACCGCCTGGTCGCACGGCTGGAGGCCAGCGAACCGGCAGGCGGGCTGCTGGCCACCGCGCTCGGCCTGCCCGACCGCGCGGCGCGCGCGCGGCTGTCGCTCGACGGCCCGGCTTCCGGCGCGCGGCTCGAACTCGACGCCGCGCTGGGCGACGACGTGACAGTTACCGCGGAAGGCGAGGTCAGCGCCGCCCCCGATGGCGCCGCGAGCGCGCGGCTCGACCTGCGTATCGCCGCCGCGCCGCTGCTGCCCGACGACCTGCGCGCGCCCGCCATGCCCGCAACCATCGCGCTGGATGCCGGCATCGACGCCGCCCGGCGCGTAATGCTGCGCCGCCTCGCCCTGCGCGTCCCGGCCGGCGAGGTCACCGCGGAAGGCAGCGCCGACCTCGCCGCCGAAACCCTCGACATCGCCACCCGCGCGTCCATCGGCGCCAGCACGGCGCTCGGCGCGCTGGTCCCGCCCGTCGCGCGCTGGGCCTCACTGGCCGCGGAGGCGCGCGCCACCGGTGCCATGCGCGCGCCCCGCGTCGCCCTCGACGCCACGGTGCAGGGCTTCGCCAGCGACACGCCGCAACTCGCCGCCGCGCTGGGCGAGACGCCCCGCATCGCCCTGCGCGCCACGCTGCCCGACCGCATCGACGAACTCACCATCGAAGGCGCCGCCCTGCGCGTGACGGCCGAGGGCGATGTCGGCGAAACCCTCGACGCCACCCTGCGCGTCGTCGCGGCCGACCTCGCGCCGCTGGTCCCCGGCCTGGCCGGCAGCCTGGAGGCGCAGGCCCGCCTGACCGGCCCGCGCACTGACCCGTCCATCGCGCTCACCGCGCGCGGCGAACGCCTGGAACGCGACGGCCAGGTGCTGGAAGCGCCCGACCTCTCGCTGACCGTCACGACGCCGCTGACCGCCCCGCGCGCCGAGGGCACGCTGCGCGCCACCTATGCCGGCCTGCCCGCCACGCTCGACCTGCATGGCGTGCCACAGGGCGAGAACCTGCGCCTCGAACGCCTCGCCTTCGCCTTCGGCCCGGCGCGGCTGGACGCCAGCGGCGTGCTCGACCCGCGCGCCGCCACCTTCGTCGGCCAGGCGACGCTCGACATCACCGACCTCGCGCCGTTCAGCGCGCTGGCCGGCACGCCGATGACCGGCCGCGCCGGCCTGCGCGCCACGCTCGACCTGCGCGACGGCGCGCAGGGCTTCGACGTCACCGCCGAGATCCCGCAGGCGCGCATCGCCGGCCGGGCGCTGGAAGCCCGCCTCGGCGCGCAGGGCACGCTGGCCGCGCTGGAAGCCTCCCTGGAAGCCCGCGCCGACGACGCGCGCCTGACCACGCGCGTGAGCCTCGCCCCCGACGGCACCGCGCGCCGCATCGCCATCCCCGACCTGCTGCTGCGCCGCGGCCCCGACAGCCTGCGGCTCGCCAGCCCCGCGCGCATCCTCCTGGCCGAGGACGGCGCCATCGCGATCGAAGCCCTCGCCCTCACCACCAGCCACGGCGGCACGCTGCGCGCCGAGGGCCGCTGGGGGCCCGAGACCGCCGACCTGCGCGCCACCCTGGCTGGCCTGCCGGTCGCCGGCATCGCCGCCCTGGCCGGCCCCGGCGCCCCGGTCGAGGGCATCATCGCCGGCGAGGCCCGCATCACCGGCCCCGTCGGCGAACCCTCCGCGCGCCTTCGCATCGAGGCCACCGGCCTGCGCCACACCGACCCTGCCTTCCGCGGCCTGCCCGCCGCGCGCGTGGTGGTGGAGGGCACCGCCGGCGCGACCGGCGCCGACCTGCGCCTGGACGCCGCCGCCGGCACCGCGCTCCGCGCCACCGGCAGCGCGCGGGTCACCGGCGGCTTCGGCACCACCGCACCGCTCACCGCGCGGCTCGAGGCCAATTCCGACCTGGCGGCGCTCGCCGGCCCGCTGCTCGCCGCTGGCGCGCAGCGCGTCACCGGCCGCGCCACCATCACCGCCGAGGCCACCGGCACGCTCGGCGCCCCGCGCATCGCCGGCCGCGCCACGCTGGCCAACGGCACCTTCCGCGACCTCGCGCAGGGCATCGCGCTGACCGACATCGCCGCCACCCTTCGCGGCGAGGGCGACCGCGTGCTGATCGACCGCTTCGACGCACGCACCGCCGGTGGCGGCACCGTCGCCATCACCGGCAGCCTCTCCCCGGCGGAACCCGGCATCCCGGCGGACATCACCCTGACCGCGCGGCGCGCCCGCCCGCTGCGCTCCCCCCTGGTCACGACGGTCTTCGACGCCGACCTCCGCCTGGCCGGCCGCATCCAGCAGGACGCCCGCCTGGCCGGGCGCGTCGGCATCACCCGCATGGACATCACCGTGCCCGAGCGCCTGCCCGCCGGCGTCCAGACCCTGCCCGGCGTGCGCGAACGCGGCACCCGCCCCGCCGGCACCCCGCCGCTGGCCCCGCCCGCGCCCCCCGGCGCCGACAGCGCCCTGCCCCCCATCGCACTGGAGATCACGGTCGAAGCCCCGCGCGCCGTCTTCGTGCGCGGCCGCGGCATCGATGCGGAATTCGGCGGCACGCTCGGCATCGCCGGCACCATCGCCGCGCCCACCATCAATGGCGGGCTGACGATGCGCCGCGGCACGCTGGAATTCTTCGACCGGCGGCTCGACTTCCGCCGCGGCACCGTCAGCTTCGACGCCGGCACCTTCGTGCCCACGCTCGACTTCCTCGCCGCCTCCCGCGCCCGGGAAATCACCGCCAACGTCACCGTCACCGGACCGGCAAACGACCCGCAGATCGAATTCTCCTCGACGCCCGAATTGCCGCAGGATGAGATCCTGTCTCGCCTACTGTTCGACCGCCGCGCCAGCGAACTCAGCCCCTTCCAGCTCGCGCAACTCGCGCAGATCCTGGCCGGAGCGGCAGGCATCGACACGCCCAACGCCGGCGGCATCCTCGACCGCATCCGCCGCACCCTGGCACTCGACCGCCTGTCCGTCGGCGAGGAACGCAACCGCGAGAACACCCGCAGCACCGGCGCCACGCTGGAGACCGGCCGCTACGTCGCCGACGGCGTCTACCTCGGCGTCAGGCAAGGCACCGAAGGCGGACCACCGCGCGTCGGCGTGCAGGTGGACATCGCACCACGCGTGCGCCTGGAAGCCGAGACAGGCGGGAACAGCGCAGGCGGGGACAGGCTCGGGCTGTCGTTCGAATGGGAATACTGAAAACAAGAAAGAACGGGGGAGGAACACCTCCCCCGAATCCCCCTCCGTTTTTTGGAACTTAAGCGGGCGGCCTTCCAAGCGCGTCCATGACCGCGGCACGCTTTTCCAACCACCAGCCATGCTGGGGCGGCCAGGGCGCATACACATCCTCGGTCGAACCTGGCTCCAGCACGCCACGCGCCATCAAGGCCCAGTTCGGGTTCGCCATCGCCTCGCGGCCAATCGCCACCAGGTCGGCCTCGCCCGACGCCAGCACCGCCTCCGCCTGCTGCGCGCCAATGATCAACCCCACCGCCATGGTCGCCAGCCCCGCCTCGCGCCGGATCTCCGCCGCATACGGCACCTGGAAGCCATAGCCGCGCGGCACGCGCTTCGATCCCGTCGCGGACCCACCGATCCCACCCGACGAACAATCCACCACATCGACGCCCAGCGGACGCATCGCCTGCGCGAAGGCGATGCTGTCGGCCATCGACCACCCATCATCCACGCCATCCACCGCCGAGATCCGCACGAACACCGGCCGGTCCTGCGGCCAGGCCTCGCGCACCGCGCGGATGACCTCCAGCGGAAACCGCATCCGCCCCGCCAGATCCCCGCCGAACCCGTCGTTGCGCGTGTTCGACACCGGCGAGAGGAACTGGTGCAGCAGATACCCATGCGCGCAATGCACCTCGACCGCCTCGAACCCCGCCGCATGGGCGCGCTTCGCAGCGGCGGCGAAGGCATCGCGAATCCGCGCCATCCCCCCGGCATCGAGCGCGGCGGGCGTGAGAAACCCCTCCCCAATCGGCTTCGCCACGGCCGAGACGATGTCCCAGGTCGCTTCGCCGCGCGCGAACTGCTCCGGGCCGAGTGGCCCATTCCCCTCCCACGGCCGCTGCATCGACCCCTTGCGCCCGGCATGGCCGAGCTGCACCGCCGGCACCGCCCCCTGCGATCTGATGAAATCCGTGATGCGCTTCAGCGGCGCGACCTGGTCGTCGGACCACAGCCCGAGGTCGCCATGGGTGATCCGCCCATCCCGCAGCACCGACACGACCTCGCTGAACACCAGCCCGAAGCCGCCCACCGCGAAGCGGCCCAGCTGCACCATGTGCCAGTCATTGGCCATGCCTTCGACCGCCGAGTACTGGCACAGCGGCGGCACCACCGCGCGATTGGGCAGGGTCAGGCCGCGCAAAGCGAGCGGCGAGAACAGCAGCGATCCCATGCAGGTCATCCTTGTGGCGTTTCCGCCGCACAGGATGGAACGCCCTGCCCTACCCCGCCAGATGCCCCCGGCGCAGCAACCGCGCCAGCAGGCCATCCACCGGCCCGAACAGCACCGACACCGCCCAGACCCCGCCCGCCACCAGCACGATCGCCGGCCCGGTCGGCACATCGAGGTGATACGACACCAATATGCCGCTGACCGACGACGCCAGCGCTATGCCCACCGCCACATAGGCCATGCCCCCGACCTCGCGTGCCCAGTGCCGCGACGCGATCGCCGGCAGCATCATCAGCCCGACCGCCATCAGCGTCCCCAACGCCTGGAAGGCCGACAGCACGTTCACCACCACCAGCGCCTGGAACACCAGGTGCCACAGCCCGCCGCGCGCGCCAGCCGCCTGCGCGAAGGCCGGGTCGAAGCATTCCAGCACCAGCGGCCGCCAGGCGAAGGCCAGCACCAGCAGCGTGACCGACGCCACCCCCGCCATCAGCAGCAACGCCGCGTCATCCACGCCCAGCACGCTGCCGAACAGGATATGCGACAGATCCCCCGCGCTGCCCCCCATCGACACCAGCGCCACGCCCAGTCCCAGCGCCACCAGGTAAAGCGCCGTCAGCGTCGCATCCTCCCGCCCGCCGGTTGCGCGAGACAACGCCCCGGCGCCGACCGCCACCACCAGCCCCGCCACCAGCCCGCCCAGCCACAGCGCGGGTGCCGACAGCCCGGCCAGCAGGAAGCCCAGCGCGACCCCGGGCAGCGCGCCATGGGCCAGCACATCGGCGGTCAGCGACATCCGCCGCAGCACCAGGAACACGCCCAGCACCGGCGCGCTGACCGACAGCGCCAGGCACCCCACCAGCGCACGGCGCAGGAAGCCGAATTCGACGAAAGGGGCGATCAGAAAGTCATGCATGGAAGAACCGGCCCTAAGGTGCTCCGTCCGGCATCGTCTGGCCGGCAGCCCACAGCCAACGCCCCGACGATCGGGCGAAGACGCACAGGGATCTGTAGCGTCCGCTGATCCTGCGCTCACCCATCCGGAATTCGTCCTGGATCGACAAGGTCGCCACCGCGAAATCGTCGATCCTCTGAACCGCAAGATCGTCAAAACGCTGCTGCACGAACGATATCCGTCCGCAGGCGCAGCAAGTCTCGATGTAGCCGGCCTTGTCGAAGCGTCGCGCCGCAGCATTGACGTACACGAAATCGCCGTGGATCAGGGCCCCTAGATCGTCGGCCCGCCGCGCCACGAGGGCCTCTGCCTTCGCCTCCAGCAGATGCCGAATCTCGTCCGTTGCTGCCATGCTCATGACCAGAGCCTGTCCCGAACCAAACCCCGATCCGCGAAGGATCGCCCGCCACCCATTGCCGTCGCGACGGAATGGGCGACACCCCAGGACCTGCCCAAAGGGGCGGCGCCCCGCGCCCTCACGCAGCCCTATGGCAATGCTCGGCTTCTTCCGCCCAGGCCTCGGCCATCATGCGCGCCTTCAGGCGATTGGCGGCGCTCAGCGCATCGGCCGTCGCCCCCCAGGCGATCGCATCGCGCGCGATCAGCAGCGTGTCGGGAAACTCCCGCGCCACCAGGTCGAGGTCATGCAGCACCGCGACCACCGTGCGCCCTTCCCCGTGCCAGTCCCGCACCAGCCGCAGCAGGTCGGCGGAGGTCCGTGCATCCACCGCGTTGAAGGGTTCGTCCAGCAGCAGGATATCGGCATCCTGCACCAGCAGGCGCGCAAACAGCACCCGCTGCGTTTGCCCGGCCGAGAGCGAGCCCACAGGGCGCCTCTCGAAGCCCGCCAGCCCGACCGCCGCGAGCGCCTGCACGCAGCGGTCGCGCTCGGCGGCCGGCACGCCGCGGAAGGCACCGATGCGCGGCCACAGCCCCTGCATCACCACATCCAGGCAGGCAATGGGAAAGCCGCGGTCCAGCGCCGCCATCTGCGGCAGCAGCGCGACCCGCGCCGTGCCCTCATGCGCGACGCGCCCGCTATCGGGCTTGTGCAGCCCGGCCAGCGCGCGCAGCAGCGTGGTCTTGCCCGCCCCGTTCGGCCCGACCACCGCGGTCAGGCTGCCGGGCGCGAAACGGCCGCTCACGTGATGCACCGCCGCGCGGCGCCCATGGACCAGCGTAAGGTTCTCCAGCCGCAGCCCGGCCGGGTCGCGCCGCGTGTTCATGCCGCCATCGCCCATGCCACCGCCGCCCACAGCACCATGCCCACGCCGCCCGCCAGCAGCAGGCGCGGCGCCGCGCCGCAGGACAGAGCCAAGGGATCGATGATGCGGGACATGATACGATATGATGTAACATACGCCCCGGGCTGGGCAAGGCCATCGCGCGGGCTTATCTCCGCGACCCATGCAGGGCAGCCCCGCGACCGACCCCGATGCCGACCTCCGGCGCGCCCTGGCGCGCCATCGCGCGCTCGCCACCGGCATGCTTGTGGGCATGGGCGGGCTGCTGGTGGGCACCTACTCCATGCCGCCTGGCTACTGGACCGACATGCTCCAGGCCAGCGCCAAGGCCGGCGTGGTCGGTGGCCTGGCCGACTGGTTCGCGGTGACGGCGCTGTTCCGCCGCCCGCTCGGCCTGCCCATCCCGCATACCGCCATCGTGCCGAACCAGAAGGAAAGGCTCGGCCGCGCGCTCGGCCGCTTCGTCGCCGGGCATGTCGTCACGGAAGCCGAGGTGCGGCGCGTGATCGGCCGGCTCGACCTCGCGCGCATCCTCCAGCAGTTCCTGGCCGACCCGGCGGCGTCCAAGCCCGCCGCGGTGGCGCTGGCCGGCAGCATGCCGCGCATCCTCGCCAGCCTCGAGGACGGCCGCGCCAAGCGGCTCATGGTCCGCCTACTGCCGCGCATCGTCTCCGGCCCCGCCGGCGCGCGCCTGGTCGCGCGCGTGCTGCGCGCCTTCGTGGCGTCGGGCCGCCACCAGGAGGTGTTTTCCCTGGCCGTCGGCCGCATCAAGGCCATGTTGACCGAACGCGAGGACGCGCTGCGCGGCGTCATCGCCAGCCGCATCCGCGCCGAGGGCGGCGCGCTGATCGGCTGGCTGGCCGGCGCGTCGATGGCCAACCGCATCCTACACGCCATCAACAGCGAGTTGGACAAGGTCGAGCCCGAGGATTCCGACCTCCGCGCCGCCTTCGGCGAATGGTTGCGCGCCGAAATCGACCGCCTGGAAACCGACCCCGCCCGCGCCGAGGCGATCGGCCGCGTGCTGCGCGATGCGCTGTCCCACCCCTCGGTCGCGATCTGGCTGGGCGATGTCTGGGCGCGGCTGCGAACCGCCATGACCATCGATGCGGCGCGCGACGACGGCCGCACGGTCGCCCTGCTGTCGGGGCTGTTCGCCAATGCCGGCACGCTGCTGGCCGAAGACCCGGCGGCGCGCGCGCGCCTCAACGGCACGGTCGAGGGCGTGCTGATCCGCCTGCTGCCGTCCGCCCAGTCCCAGCTGTCGGACTTCATCGCCGGCGTGGTCGGCAACTGGGATGCCCGCACCATCGCCGACAAGATCGAGCTGCGCGTCGGCCGCGACCTGCAATACGTGCGGATCAACGGCACGCTGGTGGGCTTCCTGGCTGGGGGCGCGCTGTTCGCGCTGCTGACCGCCGTGTTCGGCGGGGTGGCGCATTGAACGGCGCCACCCCGGCCGCCGGCCTCAGCGCCGGCGCAGCCCCTGCGCCGTCGCGATCAGCGCGCTGACCTGGCAGACAGTCACCCGCCGCGCCTCGGCGGCATGGCCACTGTCCAACAAGAAGCGGAAGTCATCGGGCGCCGCCTGCGACAGCCGCAGGCTGTAGACCTGCCCCGGCCGCATGACATCCACCCCCCGCCGGTCGCCCCCCCCCCGGTTGCTGGTGCTGGAGGGGTTGTCGAACAACTGCGCCACCACGCGATTGGTCTGGTTGAGGAACCGGACCGTCGTGTTGCAGCCCTGCGCCTGGGCTTCCCATGGCTCCAGGCTGGCGGTGAGGAGCGACAGCAGCGTAGCAAGGCAGGCGTCGCATGGATGACATCAGGGCGGTCTTTAATTGCTTAAATTACTTTATATTTGAGAGAACTTCGGGCAGTTCGGCGAGCGGCTTCGTTCTATTCCGCGATGCCGCCAGTCCGCTTAACGCAAATCCTGTTGAAACGATGCCGTAAGGTGGTTACGCTCCAAGCAGAAATGCTAGATTCCTGGTCTTTCTGACGCCATATAGCAACACAAATCGCCGCATATCCTGACACGAAGTGCCCGAAACGAGCATTGCAAAAATGCCGTGAAAAATATGAATGACAAGTACGACAGGCAGCTTGCCATATCATTTTACACCGGAGTTGATGACGAAACGATCACAGCTTCCACAATGGCGTTGGCCAAGGCCTTCGCCAAAATTAAACCTGGATTTAGTGAGGTTGCTTCGGTCGACATTAGAAATCCAGTTGATGACAACGATGCAGGCTGGGGCCATATCAAAACTGTAGTTGGCGAACTCACCACAGAATCGCGCATCTATCTCAACGGGCACGGAGATTGGCAGGGACAAACACTTGGAAACAAAAGCCCAAAAGAAACTGCCGCACTGCTCGCCGCCGCAGGCATGCCAGCAGTTAAAACGATTTGCATTACTGCGTTCGGCCTCGGACGCAAGCGCACGACAGGAATTATATTTACTTCCACGACTTCATTTGCATCAAAATTTCATGCAGCCCTCAAGGAAAAACACGGAATAAAAACCGAAGTTCATGCGTATATATATGATGTAGCAGTTTATACAAGGCCAAGTATCAACAAAGCTATCGCTAAAGGAAAAATCACTGCCGACGATGGCGAGGCGTTATACGGAAAGAAGGCAACTTTTGTTGGAGAAGACGTAGAGTTGCAGCGCACTAGAAGCAGGCGTATTTTAACCTGGGCTGGAAATTCACAAGTTTCGCGGTGGGCGTATTAAGTCTCTCCAAAATTGACTGTTCCATCGCTATATCCGCCCTCCTCGAAACGAGGCTGCGTGATGCATCGCCTCGTCCCGGGTCTGATCCGCCGCTCCTCGCGCAGGCGGAGAAAGGCAGGTTGCCGATCTGGCCAATGCGTGGCCGCGAACACCGCTTCCGCTCGCCTGGGCTCGCGGCAACGCCTCCAGCCCATTGTTCTTGCGAGCATCTTCACCCGATCCGGTGAACCCATCCGATCGGGAACTGCTCCAGCAGGCGACGTCGACCCCGAGCCCCTGCCCCCGGCTCCACCACCAGGCCCACCGGACCGCCGAGCATCCTGACCAGCGCCCAGAACACCCGCGCCATCAGCATGCAGGATCCCGGCCGATGGCATTCCGGGTTCGCCGCATCAATGCCCAGGCCGCCGATCCAGCCCGTCAGCACGCCCCCCCGGCGGCACGCTCAGCCCCATGCGCCTTCACCCATGGCGCCGCACCAGCCCGTGGATCAGCCCGGCCACCGCACCAACCGGAATGCCGAGCAGACCCAGCCCGATGCCGAACAGCCCGACCCCGATGGCGCAGCCTCCGCTGCTGCCCGGCCGCGTGCAATCGGGGTTGAGCATGGCATTGGCCAGGCCGAGCCCGACCCCAACCACCCCGCCAAGCACCGAGGCCAGCACCGCGTAGAGGATGATGCGCCCAAGAATCCCCGCGACGCTGCCGCGCGCCGCGGGGCCCGAGCGCACCAGCACCCCGTATCCCGCCCCCTGCACCGCGGCACAGAGCGCGCTGGCCGGCGCCGCCGAGCGCAGCGCCACCAGCCCGCGCGGCCAATCCGTCCAGAACTGCGCCCCGGGGTCGCAACGCCGCAGCGCCGCTTCCACCTTCGCCGCATCCGCCGGGCCATGGGCGCCCGTGATGGACAGCACCAGCGCATCGGGCGGCGGGCCGTTCAATGCGGCACCTTGTCGGCCTTGCCCTGCCACAGGCGGAAGCCCCCCATCGCCTCCTCGCCCAACAGGCGCGGCAGCGCGCGGTCGGCAACCGGGCGGCACACCTCCTCGTCGATCGCGGCGTCATCGGCCCGGTCATTGGCGTAGACGATGCCGCCGATGCGCGCCCACCGGTTGGCGCCGAGGCGCATCGGGCAGGGCGCGCAGCCGGTGTGGCTCACCGCCCCCAACGGGTCATGGGTGCCCAGCGCCTCGCAGGCGGCGCGGATCGCCACCACCTCGGCACGGGTGATGGGGTCGCGGGCGGGCACCGCGGCGTTGCGGCCTTCGCCCAGGATGCGGCCGCCGCGCGCGCCGACCGCGCCGAACCGGCCGCCGCCCTTGCCGACGCCCTGGAAGGACAACGCAATGGCGCGCCGCATGACATCTGCCTCCTGCATCGGTCCCCCCGCGATGATCGATCCGCATCGTTGATGATACCGTGGCCCATCGGCAACAGTGTCGCGAGGAGGAAGCCGGATTGGGGAGGAAAACAGCCCTCGCGCTGGCCTGGTTCGTGACGCAACTATTGCGCGATCCATATCTGGTGAGATGCACGCCAGGCTGCCACCATATCCTGGATATTCGTCCGTTTTCTGCGTCATCCAGCAAGGGCTTGATTTTATGTGAGTAGAATCGTTAATTTTTGATCACAGCGCCACTTTGAGGGGGACACAATGGACCAATCCCTGATTGCCGCACTGCATCTCGAAGAGCGCATGATCGTGTCGGAGCTTCGCGGCTCCATACATTTCCGCCGCCTTGAGGAGATCCGGCAGTTGCTGGGCCTCTACGTGGAACAACCCACCATCCGCCAAGCCGAGGAACCGCCCATCGGCGCCATTCTCGACGCCATGCTCGGCGAGCCCGGTCGCGACTCGGTCGTCGCGGCACGCCGGCCGGATGTCATCGTGCTGCATGCCGAACGCGCCATCGCCTGACGCTCGCGCCCTGGCGAACGCCAACAAAAATGCATTTTTTCAGCTTGTTATGGATGAGTTCGAACATTTGAATTGAACCAATTCCCCGGCCAGCCGGCCGCACCCAAACCGCCATCGCCGCCGCCCGCCCCATCGCGATCCCGCATCGCCGTGCTTAACTCCCCGGCATGACCAGCTTCGCGCTTTCCGCCCTCGACCAATCCTCCGTCGCCACCGGCCGCAGCCCGGGCGAAGCGATCCGCGAAACCATCGCCCTCGCCCAGCACTGCGACGCCCTCGGTTTCCGCCGCTACTGGTGCGCCGAACACCACAACTCCGCCTCCCACGCCGGCACCGCGCCCGAGGTGCTGATGGCCGCCATCGCCGCCACCACGCAGCGCATCCGCGTGGGCTCCGCCGGCATCATGCTGCCGCACTACGCCGCGCTGAAGGTCGCCGAGCAGTTCCGCGTGCTGGAGGCCATCGCGCCCGGCCGCATCGACCTCGGCGTCGGTCGCGCGCCGGGGTCTGACGGGCGCACCGCCTTCGCGCTCAACCCGCAGGCCAACCAGGCGGCCGACCGCTTCCCCAACCAGGTCATGGAGGTGCTGGGCTGGCACGGCGACGGCCTGCCGGAGAGCCACCCCTTCCGCTCCATCATCGCGCAGCCCGCGGTCGATACGCGCCCGCAGATGTGGATCCTGGGCAGTTCGGACTACGGCGCCCAGGTCGCGGGCTATTTCGGCCTGCCCTATTGCTACGCGCATTTCTTCACCGATGGCGGCGGGTCGGAACAGGCCATCGCCGTCTATCGCGAGACCTTCGAACCCAAGCCCGACATGCCCGGCCGCCTGGCCGCGCCGCACCCGGCACTGGGCGTCTATTGCCTGGTCGCGGATACGGAAGCCGAGGCGCTGCGCCTGTTCCGCTCGCGCGAGCTGTGGCGCCTCAAGCGCGACCGCGGCCTGTATTTGCCGCTGCCCAGCGTCGAGGAAGCCTCAGCCTACGAATACAACGACCTGGAGCGCGCCCGCGTCGAACGCATGCGCGACACCGCCATGGTCGGCACGCCCGAACAGGTGAAGGCGAAGCTGGAGGCGCTCTCGGCCGCGCATGGCGGCATCGCCGAATTCGCCGTCATCACCCATTGCCACGATGCGGCGGCGCGGCGGCGGTCCTATTCGCTGCTGGCGGAGGTGTTCGGGCTTTCGGCGAACGGCGTGGCGCTCGCCGCCGAGTGACGGCGGCACGCTGGCGCGCCGCAATCCCGGCGCCTGCGCCACCTGATCCGCCCCCCCCCGTCCCGCGCGAGGATCGACGCCAGCACCACCCATCGGATGGGCGGAAATCGCTTGCCGGGGCATGGACCCGCTGTGATAGTCACGAGATCGTGCAACGGCCTCATGCCGGCGGGACATCCATATGTCATATGATCGTCAAGTCATCGTTCAATTCGACGATGATCCGACCATCGAGGCTGGTGCCGTCACTCTTAACAATTATTGCAACATGCGGGGCATACCGTCACGCATCGTTCGGATGCTCCACTGGTCAAAAACCGGCGATATGAATGTCTTCAGACGTGAGGACATCGCTGTATTGACCGGCGCATTCCAAGATCTGACGAGTAAATCACGAGTATATCTTCTTGCTCACGGTGATTGGCAATCCCGCAGGCTTGATGCCCATGACGCCTTTTCGATCGCCGCGCTGCTGTATAGTTGCAAGATGCCCGCGGTCAAGATCCTCAGCGTGCTGGGGTGCGAGTTGGGGCGCGATATCGGGGGCTCCAACCATCGCAAGACAACTCATTCCATCGATTCATTTGCCGGCACTCTGCATAGGGTGCTCGCATCAATGCACGGTATCCAGCTCCGTTTATACGCGCGCGTTGATGCTGTCGGCGTCCTGACAAGTGACATGGTCACCGACGAGACCTTGATTGGCAAGAAAGTGACCGTCGATCCAGCCACTCAGAAAATCAAGCGTCAGGGCCGACACACCAAATTGGAGTTCTGGTGGGAGGGCACCAAGCAAAGGCGCGGCTGGGCGTATTGAGACGTCGCGGTATCGCGTGCATGTCGCGCCACGACCTGTCGAAGCCTCGATGGATGCCGCACCCGCGTCCGCGCGTGCGTTCAACCGACAGGCAGCCGCACCGCCCGATAGCGCGTGGCGATGCCCCGCCGGCAAGGTGATCGCGTAGGCCGCAGCAACCCTGCCCGTCCCGCTACAACAGGTGCCAATGCGCCTCGCACCCGCATCGCCGGCCGCAGCGGCCATGACAAACCGGGGCGCGCGGCGACGGCCCGCGCCCCAGCCAGCAAGCCTACCTGCGGATGATCACGAATGGCCGCAGCGGCGTGCCGTTCTGCCGCGCGCGGCGCGCCCGCCACCACAACGACCCGGCGCCGACCAGCCCCGCCACCAGCGCCATCGGCAGCAGGATGCCGATGGCCAGCACCGCGAGCCCCGCCAGCACCAGCCCGCCGGCGACCATCGCCACCAGCATCCCGGCCGCGCCCAGGCGCGCCAGCAGGCGGTCGAGCGGCCCGCCGGTCGCGCGCGGGGCCGCCCCAGGGGATGCAGCGTCGGCGAACTGGCCTTCGGGGGTCATGTCGATCACAGGCGGGCGTCGGTTCGTTTCCATGGCTACCATGACGTGGCCAGGACAGGGCCTCCGGTCAAGCCCTGTCACATTCCGTGACGCGGCGGCGCCCTATTCCGGCCGCACGACCAGCGTGGTCCCGTCCACGCCCTCCACCCGCACGCGGGTGCCGGCGGGGCTGTCCGCCACGTCGCGCGGCAGGCGGGCCGCCCAGTCGGAATCGCCCACGCGCACGCGCGGCCCGGCGGTGCCGGGGTCGGTCAGCACGCCGAAGCGCCCGATCAGCCCGGAATCGGGCGTGTTCAGGCGCGGCCGCGGGCGCTGGCGCAGCCGCAGCGCCACCGCGATGCCGGCGGCCAGCAGCACCACGAAACTCGTCACCGTCACCCAGAAGGGCGGCGCCACCGCGAACAGCAGAAGCCCCGTGCCGAGCGCGGCGATGCCGATCCACAGCAGAAACACGCCGGGAAGGATGGTCTCCGCGCCGAGCAGCACCAGCCCGGCGAGGATCCAGATCAGCGCGGCGTCCATGGCGAGGGCATCTCCGGGGCTGGGGCCGACGGGCGCGGCGGCCGCGGCGGCGCTTGCCCATCCGGCCCGCGCAGCAATTCCATCGCCTGGGTGATGCCACCGGCCAGCGCGCTGCTCTCCATCGGCACGATCACCAGTTTCTGCGCGGTATTGCCGGCCAGCACCTCGAACGCCTTCACATACTTGTCGGCGATGAAATACCGCAGCGCATCGGTGCCGGCGCCGGAGGCAGCCTCGCCCACCATGCGCGTCGCGTTGCTCTCGGCCTGGGCCAGGCGCTCGCGCGCCTCCGCATCGCGCTTGGCGGCTTCCAGCCGGCCTTCCGCCTCCAGGATCTGCGCCTGCTTCGCACCCTCGGCGCGCTTGATCTCGGCCTCGCGCTCGCCCTCGGCCTTCGCCACGGTGGCGCGGCGTTCGCGCTCGGCGGTCATCTGCAGGTTCATCGCGCGGATCAGGTTCTCCGGCGGCTCGATCTTCCTGATCTCGACACGCGCGATCTTCACCCCCCAGGGATCGGTCGCGCCGTCCAGGATGCTCAGCAGCTGCGAATTGATCCGATCGCGCGAGGACAGCGTCTGGTCGAGATCCATCTCGCCGATCACCGCGCGGATATTGGTCATGGACAGCGCGGTCAGCGCCTGTTCCAGGAACTGCACGGCATAGGCCGCCTTGGCCGGGTCCATCACGCGGTAATAGACGATGCCGTCCACCGCGACCGTCGCGTTGTCGCGCGTGATGACCGACTGCTCGGGAATGTCGAGCACCACCTCCTGCACGTTCATCCGCCGCCCGATCGTGTCGATGAACGGAATGATGAAGTTCAGCCCGGGACTGAGCATGGAGGTGAAGGCGCCGAAGCGCTCGACCGTCCAGACCTCGCCCTGCGGCACGGTGCGGATGCCGCGCGTGGCGACCAGCACCGCCAGCAGCAGCGCGACAATGAGGACGATGGTGGTGGGGGAGAGGATGTCGAGCAGGTTCATGGCGCGGTGAGCCTACCCCCTGCGCGCCCGGAACGGAACGCTGGCCTTGCCGGCACGCGCCCGTGGCGGGACGATGGGCGAAGCATTTCACGGGAGCGACGCAATGTCCGGCAGCAACCAGCCCCTCACGGTGGACCTTTCCGGCCTGCGCGTCGCGATCAGCGCCGGCGCCGGCGGCATCGGGCGCGTCATGGCCGATGCCTTCGCCGCCCGCGGTGCGAAGGTCTTCGTCTGCGACGTCGATGCCGAATCGCTGGCCGACTGCCCCCACCCCAGGATGCGCGCCGACATGGGCGAGACCGCGGAATGCGAAGCCTTCGTCGAAGCCGCGGCGGCGCAACTCGGCGGCCTCGACGTGCTGGTCAACAACGCCGGCATCGCCGGCCCCACCGCGCGGGTCGAGGATGTCGACCCCGCCGCGCTCGACGCCACGCTGCGGATCGACCTGGCCTCGATGTTCCACACCGCGCGCGCCGCCGTGCCGCACCTGCGCGCGGCGGGCGGCGGGTCCATCGTCAACCTGTCTTCCGCCGCCGGGCGCTTCGGCTTTCCGCTCCGCAGCCCCTATGCCGCGGCGAAATGGGGGGTGGTCGGCTTCACCAAGTCCCTGGCGATCGAACTCGGCCCCGACCGCATCCGCGTCAACGCCATCTGCCCCGGCCTGGTGGCGGGCGAGCGCATCCGCCGCGTCATCGAGGCCAAGGCCCAGGCCCAGGGCGTGTCCTTCCGCGAGAAGGAGGCCGAACTCCTGCGCGACGTCTCGCTGCGCTGCTACGTCACGCAGCACGACATCGCCAACATGGCGCTGTTCCTGTGCTCGCCCTTCGGTGCGACCATCAGCGGCCAGGCGCTGGCGGTGGACGGGGACACGCAGCGGCTGGGGTGAAGCGCAGCGCGCGCCTGCTCAAAAAATGTCCAGCACGACCCCGAGCAGGATGCAGGTGACCACCAGGATCAACGCCACGCCTGGCTTACGCATCGATCGAGCCTCGTCTCCTGCGCCGAACAGGTCCCACAGGTTCCAAAGTCCGAAGGGGAACGTCACCAAGCCCCAGAGGATCACCATGAAGCCCTCGGCCATGCCGCGCCCCGCCGGATCGAGGTCGCTGCGGTCTCGCGGCACGATCAGCACCGCCACGAACAGCAGGTAGGCGATGTTGCGCTTGCCGATGCCCGCCAGGGGCGGCCTCGGCGTGCGGCTCGGAACGTCGCTCACGGCGTGCCTCCCGTCGTCGTCGGGCGATCCTGGCACAGCGCCGCCACACGCCGTGACAGCCAAATCCGCGCTGCGCGGATTCAGCCTGGCCGCGACTTGCTGTAGGGTCGGCGGCGATGACCGACCCGATCCGTTCCCTCGACGACCTCGCCCCCGGCATGGCCTGGGACCTCGGCACGCTCACGCTGTCGCATGAGGAGGTCGTCGCCTTCGCGTCCAAATACGACCCGCAATACTTCCACCTCGACCCCGAGGCGGCGAAGGACAGCATCTTCGGCGAATTGGTCGCGAGCGGCCTGCACACGCTCTCGGCCGTCTTCGGGCGTGTCATGGGCAGCGGGCTGCTCGCGCAGGTCTCGCTCGGCGGCAACCAGATCGACACGAAGTGGCCCGCGCCGTTGCGCCCCGGCGAGGAAATCGCCATCCGTACCGAGGTGGTGGAACTGCGCCCCTCGCGCTCCGGCCGCCCGCTCGGGGTCGCGAAGCTGAAGCACACCGGCACGCGCCTGGCCGACGGCGTGGTGGTGATCGAGGCGATGGGCACGCATTTCCTCAAGCGCTGACGCCCGCTGGCGTCACCCAAGAAAGCTCACGCCCGCTGGCGTCACCCTGAAGCGTTAAGGCCCGCCAGCGTCACCGCGCCATCGGCCAGCGCCACAGCGACCAGAGTGTCGGCCTCGGTCGCCGGCTGGCCCAGCCCGGCCAGCACCAGGTGCCGCGCGCCGGGCATCACGCTGGTCACCCGCGCGATCGGCAGGTCGGCCCGCCACAGCAGCGCGCCCGCCGCATCCAGCCGCAGCAGCGTCAGCCGCTGCCCCGGCCTGCCTTCCAGCACCAACACCCCCGGCGGGTCACCGAGCAGGATCGGCGCCTCGCCCCCCGCGGTCAGGAAGCCCGCCAGGGTCAGCCCCGCCACGCCGGGCAGGCGCGCCACATCGACCAGCCGTTCCGCTTGGCCGAAGCGGTCGGGGAAATGCGCCGGCCAGCCCGGCGGCGCGGCCGATCCCATCCGCACCGCGCCGCGCCACAGCTGCTGCGTCGTCCCCGCCCCCGGCGCGGTGGGCGACAGGAACCGCGTGCCCGGGCCGCGCGCCGCCACCGGCGCCTCCAGTGTTACCGACGCCGCCGGCAGGCCGAGCCAGGCCTCGCCGAGCCGCGCCTCCAGCACCCGGAAGGCGGTCGGTCCGCCCGGGCCGAAGGCGGCAGCGGCACTGAGCGCCGGCAGCGGCCGCGGCGCCGGCGCCACCGCCGGCGAGGCCACGAAATCGCGCGGGTCGATCCGCCAGGGCGGCCCGCCGCGCGGTTCGAACACCAGCGCATCCGCCAGCCGCAATTGCCCGCGCACCGGGCTCGCCAGCCCCGGCACCGCCGCATTGCGCCCGGCGATGCCGGCCTGATCGGCCAGCACAGCGCCATCCACCGCCGAGACCGCGCCGAGCCCATCCAGCCAAAGCCAAATTGTCCCGCCCTGTTCGCCGATCAGCCCGTCGCGCATGTCGAGCATCCCGCGGCTGTCGATGCGCCCGCGCTCCATCGTGACCAGGTGCGCGACGAAGCGCGTCACCAGGTCGGGCAGCGCCAGGGCGTGCAGTTCCACCTGCTCGCGCGGGGCGGGCTGGTCGGACCCGTCGGTGGCATCCTGCTCGCCGCGCCGGGTCAGCAGGAACAGCGTGTCCTGCCCGCCCAGGCTGGTCCGCAGCGGCGGCGGCATCAGGCGGCGCGGGCCCAGGCGCTGCGGCGGCGTGCCTCTGAAGGCGGCAATCATCGACCCGCCGCCCACCAACACCGTCATCAGCCCGACATAGATGCCGGCCGTCACCAGGAAGCGCCGGGCGGCCCCGCCCGACGCCGGCTTCGCGGGCGCTGCGTCCTGCCCGGGCGGCCAGCTCACCGCCGGCGGCTCAGCGGCAGGAACACGATCCGCCGACGCCGCCGAAATTGCGTCGGGCGAAGCCCTCGGCCTCCGAGCGCAGGTTGAAGCCCTGGCTCATGGGGCAGGCGCCGAGCTGGCTGCGCATCTGGTCCGGGCTGCGCTGGTCCACCTGGATGCGCCCGCGCACGCAATAGGCGTAGTAATCGGCCAGCGCGGCGGTCGGCGCGAGCAGCGCGAGGCCGAGGAATATGGCGGGGATTCTGTGCATGGCGCGCGCCCCTCAGCGGCAGGAACAGGGGCGGCCGGCGCCGCCGAAATTGTTCCGCGCGAAATCCTGCGCGGAGGAGAGGAAGCCGAATTTCGGCCCCATCTGGCACACGCCCGACCCGCGCGCGATCCGCATCTGGTTGGGGTCGCGGCTGTCCACCTCGATCCGGTTGTTGGCGCAATAGACGTAGTAGTCGGCATGGGCGGCGGCGGGTGCCAGAACGCCGGCCACGGCCAGGGCAGCGAACAGCAGTCTCATTGCGACCATCCTCCGGGTTGTTTCCCGAAAGGAAGGATGCGGCGTAGCGCGGTGCCTGTGCAAGTGATCCGCCTTGCGAAATGGACGCGCGAACGGCGTCCCGGCGCGAGGCTGTGAAGCCCTTCACGCCCAGCCTGTTCGCCATGCGCCATCCGATGGACCGCCCTGCCGCGGCGGCCCGCGACCGCGATTCTCCTCAACGCGCCGCGGTCGATGGAATCGGTTGGTGAAGCGGGACGCCGAATGCTGCTGTAGCGTCCTCGTCCGGGACCACGGAGGAGGCAGCCATGGACACCGAGGCTCGGGTGGCGGGCCACTATGCCCGCGGCGGCGGTCTGGAGGCGGCCATCCTCCAGGCTTTGGCGGACGCGGGGAAGGATCCCGAACGGCTCGCGCCCGAGGACCTGGCGCCACTGGAGGAATTTCACACCGGCGGACGGCAGGCCACGATCGATCTCGCAGCGCGCATGGGCCTGCGCCCGGGGTTGAATCTTCTCGACATCGGCTGCGGCATCGGCGGCGCGGCGCGCTTCCTCGCCCGGGAACACGGCTGCCGGGTGACCGGCATCGACCTGACCGAGGAATACGTCGCCGTCGCCAAGGCGCTGACCCGACGTGTCGGCCTTGAGGCGACGGTGTCGTTTCGCCAGGGCTCCGCGCTCGCGCTGCCCTTCGCCGATGGCGAATTCGACGGCGCCTACATGCTGCATGTCGGGATGAACGTCGCCGACAAGGCCGCGCTGTTCGCGGGCCTGCGCCGCGTGCTCCGGCCCGGCGCGGTATTCGGCGTCTATGACGTGATGCGCCTCGGACCTGGCGAACTCGACTTCCCGCTGCCCTGGGCCTCGATGCCCGAGGCGAGTTTCGTCGAGGAGCCGTCAGCCTACCGGCAGGCGCTCCTGGCGGCGGGCTTTGCGATCGAGGCCGAGCGCGAACGTCGGGAGTTCGGTCTGAAGGGGTTGCGCGCGACGCTCGACCTGCTGGCGCGCTCGGGCCTGCCGCCGCTCGGGACGCACCTGCTGATGGGGGAGGAGGCGTATCCCCGGAAGATCGCCAACCAGGCGGCGGCGCTGGAACGGAGCCTGGTCGGGCCGGTGGAGATCATTTCGCGCGCCGCCTGACGGACGGCGCGAACCCGGCCCAAGGAATCCCCGGGAGCGCCACGCTCCCGAGGACCACCACGATCATCATCGGCCGCCAACGGCGGCCGATGAATTCAGGCGCTCTTCGCCATGATCTCGTCCGCGATGTTCCGCGGCACGGGGTCATAGTGGTGGAACTGCATCGAGAAGGACGCACGCCCCTTCGTCATGCCGCGCAGGTTCGAGATGTAGCCGAACATCTCCTTCAGCGGCACATGCGCGCGCACGATCACCGACGTGCCCGCCATGTCCTGCGACTGGATCACGCCGCGGCGGCGGTTCAAGTCGCCGACTACGTCGCCCACATGGTCCTGCGGCGTGGTGACTTCCACGTCCATGATCGGCTCCAGGATGACCGGCCCGGCCTTCTTCATGCCTTCGCGGAAGCAGGCCTTGGCGGCGATTTCGAAGGCCAGCGCCGACGAGTCGACGTCGTGGTACTTGCCGTCCACCAGCGTGTACTTGAAGTCCACGGTCGGGAAGCCGGCCAGCACGCCGGTATCGGCCTGCACCTTGATGCCCTTTTCCACCGCGGGGACGTATTCGCGCGGCACCGCGCCGCCGACCACGCCGTTGACGAACTCGATGCCGTCGTTGCGTTCCTTGGGCTCGAAGACGATCTTCACTTCCGCGAACTGGCCCGAACCGCCGGTCTGCTTCTTGTGGGTATAGGTCTCGGTGTGGGACTTCGAGATCGTCTCGCGATACGCCACCTGCGGCGCGCCGATATTCGCATCCACGCCGTATTCGCGCTTCAGCCGGTCGATGATGATCTCGAGGTGCAGCTCGCCCATGCCGGACAGGATGGTCTGGCCGGTCTCCTGGTCGGTCCGCAGGCGGAGCGACGGGTCCTCGCCGGCCAGCTTCTGCAGGCCGAGCGTCATCTTCTCGACGCCCTCCTTGGTCTTCGGTTCGACCGAGATGTCGATGACCGGCACCGGGAAGGCCATCCGCTCAAGGATCACGGGGTCGTCGTTCGACGCCAGCGTATCACCCGTGCCGGTGTCCTTCAGGCCCACGAAGGCGGCGATGTCGCCGGCGGAGACTTCCTTGATCTCCTCGCGCTTGTCGGCATGCATCTGGAACATCCGGCCGATCCGCTCGCGCGAATCCTTGGTGGTGTTCTGGATCATGTCGCCCTGCTTCAGCGTGCCGCGATAGACGCGCACGAAGGTCAGGTTGCCGTACTTGTCGTTGATGATCTTGAAGGCCAGGCCGGCAAACGGCGCATCCGGGTCGGCCGGAATGTGCCGGCGCTCCTGCGTCTCGTCGAAGCCCTCATCCGGCGCGACCTTGATGCCCGGGACGTCGATCGGGGACGGCAGGTAGTCGATCACCGCGTCCAGCAGCGGCTGCACGCCCTTGTTCTTGAAGGCCGTGCCGCACAGCACCGGGCGGAACTCGCCGCTGATCGTGCCCTTCTTGATGCAGCGCTTCAACGTCTCGACCGAAACGTCGCCCTTCTCGAAATATTCCTCCATCGCCGTCTCGTCGACGCCAACGCAGGTGTCGATCAGGATCTGGCGGAATTCCTTGGCCTTGTCGGCCAGGTCGTCGGGGATCGGCGCGTCGTGGTAGGCCGCACCCAGCTCGTCGCCTTCCCAGATGATCGCCTTCATCTCGACCAGGTCGACGACGCCCAGGAACGTGTCCTCGATGCCGATCGGCAGCTGCAGCGTCACCCAGTTGATGCCGAGCTTCTCGGTCAGCGTCGCCGCCGCCTTGTAGAAATCGGCCCCGGTGCGATCGAGCTTGTTGATGAAGATGATGCGCGGGACGTTGTAGCGGTCCGCGAGGCGCCAGTTGGTCTCGGACTGCGGCTGCACGCCGGCCACGCCCTCGATGATGAAGATGGCGCCGTCCAGCACGCGCAGCGACCGGTTCACCTCGATGTTGAAGTCGATGTGGCCGGGGGTGTCGATGACGTTGATGCGGTGGTCGTTCCACACGGCGGTCACGGCGGCCGAGGTGATGGTGATCCCCCGCTCGCGCTCCTGGTCCATGTAGTCGGTGGTGGTGTTGCCCTCATGCACCTCGCCGATGCGGTGGGACTTGCCGGTGTAGTACAGGATCCGCTCGGTCGTCGTCGTCTTGCCGGCATCGATATGCGCCGTGATGCCGATGTTCCTGATCTTGTCCAGCGATGTGCGCGCCACGAGGGCCTCCATAAGCAGCAACGGGCGCCCGCGCCCGGGCTTTCGCCCCGCGCCGCCCGCAGAATGATACGCCGATCAGGGGTTCGCCGATCAGTCGGTGCGGCTATCTGCGACGTCCGGCCCGGCTTTGCAAGCGCAACATGGCGACTGCGTGTCCGGGCGGACACGCTTCGTTGCGTGCGGCCCGCAGACAGCCCGGCTAACATGGCATGGCATGGACGCCACGCCCGTCATCGCCGCCATCCGCTTCGGCCACGGCCGCCGCCCGACCGACCCCGTCCCGGCCGACCCGGCCGCCTGGCTGGCGGCGCAGCTTGCCCCCGGCCTGCCCGGCCCGGCCCTGCCGCCCGACCTGCCCGCCACCCTGCCCGCCATCTTCGCCGCCCAGGCCGAGGACGGCGTCAGCGCGCGCGCCGGCATGGGCCGGCCCAACCAGCGCCGCATCCTGTTCACCGAGGCCGCCGCCATCCTCGGCTTCGCCATGGAAACGCCGCACGGCTTCCGCGAACGCCTGGTCGGATTCTGGGCCAACCACTTCACCGTATCCCGCCAGAAGGTTCCCTACTTCGTCGGCAACATGGTGCGCGAGGCGATCCGCCCCCACATCGCCGGCCGCTTCGAGGACATGCTGCTGGCCGTCACCCGCCACCCGGCGATGATCGCCTACCTCGACAACCAGGGGTCGATCGGCCCGGAGAGCCGTGCCGGCCAGCGCCGCCAGCGTGGCCTGAACGAGAACCTGGCGCGCGAAATCCTGGAACTGCACACCGTCACGCCCGCTTCGCGCTACACCCAGGCGGACGTCACCGCCTTCGCCAAGCTGCTGACCGGCTGGTCCTTCACCCCGAACCGCGACCCCTTCGGCTTCCAGTTCCGCCCCGCCGCCCACGAACCCGGCGACAAGACCGTGATGCGCCGCACCTGGCCCGAGGGCGAGGAAGGCGGCATCCAGGCCCTGACCTGGCTGGCCCGCCACGAATCGACCCACCGCCACCTTGCCACCAAGCTGGTGCGCCACTTCGTCGCCGACGACCCGCCGCCCGAGGCCGTGCGCGCGGTCTTCGCCGCTCTGCGCGACAGCCGCGGGGACCTCGGCGCGGCCACGCGCGCGCTGATCGCCCTGCCCGCCGCCTGGGCGCCGCCGCTGTCCAAGCTGCGGACGCCCAACGACTACGTGGTCGCGGTGCTGCGCGCGGTCGAAGCCCCTGCCGACCAGTCCGAACGCATGGCAATGGGCACGCTGAATTACCTCGGCCAGCCGCTCTGGGGTGCCCGCGCGCCGATCGGCTGGCCCGATGTCGCGGCCGATTGGGCAGTGCCCGAGACCATGCTGCGCCGCGTCGAATGGGCCAATGGCGTCTCCGCCCGCGGCGCCGGGCGCGACGCCGCCGAACTGGCCGAGGCGGTGCTCGGCCCGCTGGTGCGCCCCGAGACGCTGCGTGCCTCCGCCCGCGCCGGATCGGCCCGCGAAGCCCTGACCATCGTGCTGACCAGCCCGGAGTTCCACCGCCGATGAGCCACCTGCCCGCCTTCGGCCGCCGCGCCGCGCTGCTGGGCCTGGCCGCCGCGATGACGCTGCCGCGCGCGCGCGTCGCCTTCGCCGATGCGCCTGGCGAGGCGCGCTTCGTGGTGGTCATGCTGCGCGGCGGCCTCGACGGCCTGTTCGCCGTGCAGCCCTATGCCGACCCGGCGCTGCGCGACCTGCGCGGCCCGCTGGCCTTGCCGGAACCGGGCCAGGAGGGCGGTCTGCTCGACCTCGGTGGCCGCTTCGGCCTGCATCCGCGCATGACCAACCTGCACGCGATGTATGCGGGCAACGAGGCGCTGATCCTCCACGCCGTCGCCGGCAATTGGCGCACGCGAAGCCATTTCGACGCGCAGGATTTGCTGGAATCGGGCGCCGACCAGCGCCTGGCCAGCGGCTGGCTGAACCGCGCGCTCTCGGCCGTGCCGGCGCGGGCGGGCGCGCAGCACAATGGCCTGGCGGTCGGCACCGACATGCCGCTGCTCATGCGCGGCCCGACGCCGGTCGCCAACTATGCCCCGCGTGGCAGCGCCACGCCGCCGCCCGACCTGCTGGCCCGCGTGGCGGAACTGAACGCCATGGACCCGGTGACCGGCCCGGCCATCGCCGAGGGCCTGCGCATCCGCGGCTATGCCATCGACACGCTGGGCGCGGCCGCGGCGATGCGACCGCAGCCCGGCGGCGCCTTCCGTGCCCTCGCACTCTCGGCCGGGCGGCTGATGGCGCAGGCCGACGGGCCGCGCGTCGCCGCCTTCGAGCTCTCGGGCTGGGACACCCACGCGCAGCAGGTCAACCGGCTGAACGGGCCGCTGTTCCAGCTCGACGAAGGCTTCGGCGCCTTGAAGGAGGCGCTCGGCGACCATTGGCGCCGCACCGCCGTGCTGGTGGTGACCGAGTTCGGCCGCACGGTGCGCGTCAACGGCACCATGGGCACCGACCACGGCACCGGCGGCGTGGCCTTCCTGCTGGGCGGCGCGGTGGCCGGCGGGCGGGTGGCGGGCAACTGGCCGGGGCTGGCGGGCAACCTGTTCCAGGACCGCGACCTGGCCCCCACCACCGACCTGCGCGCCATCGCCAAGGGCTTGCTGCGCGACCACCTGAAGCTGGCCGGGCCGGCGGTGGCGCGGGCCTTCCCTGGTTCCGACGCGGCGGCGCCGATGGGCGGCCTCGTCCGCGCCTGACGCGGGCGCGGTGTGAACCGCGTCACGGCGCCATCCGCGGCGCCGTGGCATTCTCGGTTCACTCGCAAAACGGAACCGCGCCATGCGCCCTGCCTGGGTCAACCGCCAGATCGCCGATTTCGTCGCGCAATTCGTCGCCGGCGGCGCGACGCTGATCGGCGTCAACAGCATCGCGATGCTGCGCCTGGGCTACCTCACCGTGCCCGGCGCGCCGGCGCCGCGGCTGGAAGTGATGGGCGCGCTGCCGCTCACCCAGGGCTTCGTGTGGCATCCGCGCCCGGGCGATGGCTTGCCGCAGCTCTGGCTCGCGCCCACCAAGACCGGCTACCGCGACACCTTCGAACGCTTCGCCCGGCGCTATTTGGCGGCCGGCGGCCTGGATGGCGCGAATGTGCAGATCGACCACGTCTTCCCCAAGAAGGCGGGTGCGATGGGCGGCATGGCGTATGTCCGCATGCTCGCCATCCCGCCCGAATCCAACATGGCCGCCGGGCGCACGCTGGAGAAGCAGATGGTGGCGCGCAACACCGGCCTGGGCGGCCGGCGCAGGCTGACGCGCAGCGCGACCTTCTTCTCGGTCGGCAAGGCGACCGGCTTCACCGGCTACAACGCCCTGCCCGATGACGACGAGACCAGCGGCGCCAATGCCGCGCTGGCCGCGGCACTGATGGCCCATCTGCGGGCCTGGGGCCTGCCGCCTGGCGTGCTGAACGGGGTCGACCAACAGCTCACGCAGCGCGGCCTGGCCCGGCAGCGCTGATCGCGCCGCCCCCCCTCACGACCCCCGATAGGTCGAATAGGACCACGGCGAACACAGCAGCGGGACGTGATAATGCCCGCGCCCTTCCTCCAGCCCGACATTCACCGCCACCACATCCAGGAAAAGCGGGTCGGGCGCGATGCCGCGCGCGGCGAAATACGCGCCGATGCTGAAACGCAGTTCGTAGCGCCCGGCCCGGAAGGCGCCGGGCGGCAGCAGCGGGTCGGCAGCGCGGCCCTCGGCATCCGTGACGGTCTCGATCACCAGCGCGGGCGCGGGGTCCATGCGCCACAGCGCGATGACCACACCCTCGGCCGGGATGCCCTCGGCGGTGTTCAGCACATGGGTGGAAAGCGTGCCCGGCCCGTTGCCTGTCATGTCCTGCCTTTCCGCATCAGAAGCTGAAGCCGAGCCCGACCGACGTCCCGGTCACGCCGCCATCGGCATAGAAATACCGCGCCATCAGCCGCACGCGCGACAGGTACAGCCCCAGCCCGCCGATCTCGTGGCGCCCCATGTCGAGCTCGACGCCACCGCCCACCTTGGCCGCCCAGGCGAAGCCCATGATCTCGCGCTGGTCGCCCAGGTAGGTGCTGAAATTCCCATCCACCGCCCAGCGCACCGGCCGGCCGAAGGCCTCGATCCCCATCGGCCAGCGATAGCGCGCCCAGAGCCCCAGCGTGATGGCATCCGAGGTGCCGCGCGCCTCGCGCATGGTGTCGCCGAAGGTCGCCAGTCGCAGCTGCGTGTAGCGCAACTCCACATCGATATCGCGTGCCGGCTGGTGGTCGTAATAGGCCAGCATCAACGAGCCGCCGATGCCCCAGGCATTCACGTGCTTGTCGGTCAGTTCGGGCACATCGGCGCCGAAGCGCCATTCCAGGAAGCCGCCGAACAGCGACGCATCCGACGCCGCATACCCGCCCGCCAGGTTGAAGATCGGCCGCAGCCACAGGTATTCGCCCAGCCGGATGTCATACCCCACGCCGACCGTCGCCGTGATGTTGTTCCAGCGCAGCGGCACGCGCCGCGCGCCCAGGCCGGTGAACACCGCGCGCGGATCATACCGCGCCGTGCCCATGTAGCCTTCGAGCCAAAGCGGGAAGGATTCGCTCAGCGTGAAGCCGGCGCCGAACTGGCTGAGCTGAAACACCGACGACCCGTCCGCGCTGACCGCGGATGCACGGTCGATCTCGAGCGCATTGGCCGCGCCGTCCGGCGACATGTTGTAGCCCATGATGCCGAGCACCCCGCCCGGCCGCAACTGCAGCTGCGAACGAATGGCGTCGATGCGGTCGAGCAGGTTGTCCACCCCCTGCGCCGTGGCATCGCGCGCGGCCAGCAGCGCGATGGCCAGCAGCGCGGCGCGCAGCACGCTCACGGCGCCGCCACGGGCTGGCTGGGCAGCGGCAGCGCGCGGGCAGCGCGGCGCAGCTGGTCCTCGGCGGCGCGGATGCGCTGCACGGTCTCGGCACCGGTGATCTCGCCGGCCTTGTCCTTCAGCAGCGCATGGCCAGCGCCGACCTGCGCCAGCAGCGCGCGATAGCGTTCGGCGGGCGTGTCGGCAGGCAGCGCCAGCACCGCCGCGCGCCGCGCCACCGCATCCGACAGCGCCGCCACAAGCACCTGCACCGCCGGATCGCCGCCGCGGATCATGTCGCGCAGCGCCGGCGCCTGGAGGTTGTTGCGCGTCGCGTGGCGCAGCGTACGCCCCAGCGCCGCCACCGCCTCCCCGCCGCGCGCATCCACCGCCGCGGCGCGTGGCGCGACGGTCAGGAACGGGTCCTCGGGATAGGGCAGCACCCCGTCATCGGCCATCACGCCGAGGGCGGAGAGCCACACCACCAGCGCCTCCTGCATCGCCGCCACGCCGTCATCCGCCGGCGCGGCGGCGGGGTAGTCGGCGGCGATCGACGCGCTGCGCGCCCAGTCGCGCACCGGCGTGTAGTCCGGCGCGCTGCACGCACCCATCAGCGCGAACAGCCCGACTGCAAGGCCGCGGCAGGTCATGGCGATGGTCCCCGAATGTCGCGTCACGGCTGCACCGTCGCGGCGATGATGGCGGCGGCGGCGGCATCGCGCGCCGGCAGGCGCGCGCCGGCGCGCAGCAGGGCTTCCTCGGCGGCGCGGATCTCGCGCGCGGTGCCGCGCTGGCCGAGCGCCACCAGGCTGCCCGCCCGCGCCGCCAGCAGCGCATGCCCCTCGCCGATGCGCGCCAGCACGGCGCGCTCCGCCGGGTCGGCGCTGCCGGCCGACAGCAGCACGACCAGCGCCTGCACCGGCGGGTCGGCGGCCTGCAGCATGGGGCGCAGGCGCAGGTCCTCGACCACCTCGGACCGGCCGGCGCTGTAGGCGCGCGCCTCCAGGTCGGGGTTGGCATCGCGCGCGCGGCGCAGCACGGCGCCGAGTTCACCCACCGCCGGCGTCCCGGCGCGCGCCGCCAGCGCCGCGTATGGCGCCTCGCGGAAGGTCAGTACATCCTCGGCGGCCACCACGCCCAGCGCATACAGGTAGACCGCCAGCGCATCACGCGCGCCATCCGGTTCCACCACCGCCTGCCCGGCCAACTCGCTGGCAGACCGCGCCCAATCCGGCAGCGCGGTATTGGGCGGCAACGCACAGCCGGCAAGCATCGCCATCACCGCCACGCCGCGCAGGACCGACCGCATCATTCCCCCGGCGCGCCGGCAGCGACCCAGGCGAGCAGTGCACCGCGCTCCTCCGGCGTGATCTCGGTCATGTTGCCCGGCGGCATCGCGCCGGTCTGCACCTGCTGGCGCATGGCGGCCGCCCAGCGGCGGATCTGCGCGGGGGTCTCCATCACCACGCCCTTGGGCGGCGCGGCGATGCCCTCCTGCGTCGGCCGCGCCGCGTGGCAGGACGCGCAGCGCGCCGCGACGATGGCCTGCACCTGCGCGAAGGGCGGCGCCTCGGCGGTGCCGCTCGGGCGTTCCGGTGCGCCAGCCCAGACCAGAAGCGCCACCACCACCGCCGCCGCCGCCGGCAGCCAGACCGGGTTCGCCCCCTTCTGCCGCAGCACGAAATACTGCCGCACCAGCGCGCCCGACAGCCCGATCGCCAGCAGCACCAGCCAGTTCCAGCGCGACTGGTAGGTCATCGGGTAGTGCGGCGAGATCATGATGAAGATCACGGGCAGCGTCAGGTAGGTGTTGTGCACGCTCCGCTGCTTGCCCCAGCGCCCGTATTTCGGGTCGGGCGCCTGCCCCGCCTGCATCGCCGCCACCATCCTGCGCTGGCCGGGAATGATGACCATCGCGACATTCGCCACCATGATGGTGCCGGTCATCGCCCCCACCTGGAGGAAGGCGCCGCGCCCGCCGAACAGGTGGCACGCCACGAAGGCCGTCACCGCCAGCGCGGCCGCGCCGATGGCACCCAGCAGCGCCTCGTTCTCGCCGTGCTGCGACCGGCACAGCAGGTCGTAGCCGACCCAGCCGCCCGCCAGCATCGCGGCGCTGATGAACACCGCCGCCCAGGCGGGCAGGTCCAGCACCGCCGGGTCCACCAGGTAGGTCCCCGCCTGTACCCAATAGATCAGCACGAACAGCGCGAAGCCGCTGATCCAGGTCCAATAGGCTTCCCACTTGAACCAGTGCAGCGTCTCCGGCAGGCGCTCGGGCGCGACCAGGTATTTCTGCTTGTGATAGAAGCCGCCGCCATGGATCGACCATTGCTCGCCGGCGACGCGCGGGTTGCCCGATTCGGGCTTCGCCAGCTGGTTGTCCAGCCCGATGAAATAGAACGACGTTCCGATCCAGGCGATGCCCGTGATGACATGCAGCCAACGCAGCAGCAGGTTGGCCCATTCCGAAAGATAGGCGGCGTCCATCGTCGAATCCCCGCGCGGCACGGGGCGCCGCCGCAGCGCAGCATGAGGCCGGCCCCGGCCACCCGGCAAGGCCCCTTCGCGCCCCGGTCGATGACCGCTCGCGCCGTTCCTGGCATGGTTGCGCCATGGCCTCGCCCGACACACGCCCCTGGATGCTGGCCCTCGCCATCCTGCCGTTGGCCGGGGCGCCGGCGGCCCATGCGCTGGACGCCAAGCTGCTGCTGCGCTGCACCGGCCACAGGGCGGCCGACGTCACCCCAGGCAACCCTGCCGACCCCTTCGACATCGCCATCGAATCCGGCCGCGGCAAAGGCTGGTTTACTGGCGTCGCAGTGTCCGAGGCCCGGCCCGGCCGCCTGCTGACCGACCCCGCCAGCTACCGCGTCAAGTGGCGTGGCCGCTGGAACGGCACCACCATGACCGAATGGGTGCTGGTCGACCGCGTCGATGGCGCCTTCGTCGGCCACTTCACGCATGTCGATGGCCAGGCGGTGCATCGCCATCGCTGGGGCGGCGCCTGCACCGCCGTGACGCGCCGCTTCTGATCGGGGTGCCCATCGCCCGCCCTTGCGCCCACACCGCCCGCGCGGCAGTAACGCCCGCCCCAACCCCGGTCACCGCCCCATGTCCCCTGCCCGCCTGTCCCTGCCCAAGGACAAGATCCGCATCCTGCTGCTGGAAGGCATCGCCGACAGCGCCGTCCAGCACCTGGCCGAGGCCGGCTACGCCAGCGTCAAGCGCGAGGCGAAGGCGCTCGACGGGGCCGCGCTGATCAAGGCGCTGAAGGGCGTGCACGTGCTGGGCATCCGCTCGCGCACGCAGCTAACCGAGGAAGCGATCGCCGCCGCCGACCGGCTGTTCGCGGTCGGCTGCTTTTGCATCGGCACCAACCAGGTGGCCCTGGGCGCGGCCGCCGACCGCGGCATCCCGGTGTTCAACGCGCCCTTCTCCAACACGCGCTCGGTCGCCGAACTCACGCTGGCCGAGATCGTGATGCTGATGCGCGGCATCTTCCCCAAATCCAACGCCGCGCATCTGGGCGACTGGGACAAGTCCGCCGCCAATGCCTGGGAGGTGCGCGGCAAGACCCTCGGCATCGTCGGCTACGGCAATATCGGCAGCCAGCTGTCGGTGCTGGCGGAAGCCTTCGGCATGCGCGTGCTCTACTGGGACCACACCGGCAAGCTGCCGCACGGCAACGCGCAGCCCGTGGCCTCGCTGCACGCGCTGCTGGGCCAGTCCGATGCCGTGACGCTGCATGTGCCCGAGACCCCCGACACCGCGAACCTGATGGGTGCGGCCGAGATCGCCGCCATGAAGCCCGGCGCGGTGCTGGTGAACAATGCGCGCGGCACCGTCGTGGACCTCGAAGCCCTGGCCGCGGCGCTGCGCGCGGGGCATGTGCTGGGTGCTGCGGTCGATGTCTTCCCGGTCGAGCCCTCGGGCAAGGACGAACGCTTCGCCTCGCCCCTGCAGGGCCTGCCCAACGTGATCCTGACCCCGCATATCGGCGGCTCGACCGGCGAGGCGCAGTGGCGCATCGGCGAGGAAGTCAGCCGCAAGCTGGTCGAATATTCCGACAGCGGCGCCACCGTGGGTGCCGTGAACTTCCCCCAGGTGCAACTGCCCGCGCGCCCCACCGGCGCGCGCTGGGTGCATGTGCATCGCGACGCGCCGGGCATCCTGTCGCGCATCAACGAGAGCTTCGCGCGCCGCGGCCTCAACATCTCGGGCCAGCACTACCAGACCGCCGGATCGGTCGGCTACGTCGTGGTCGACAGCGAGGAAGCCCGCCACGACGCCGAGTCGATCCTGGAGGAATTCCGCGCCCTGCCCGGCACCATCAGGGCGCGGCTGATCTACGAACGGCGCTGAGCCGCGGCATCAGCGGCGCAGGAAGAACCCCAGCACCAGGCCGGTCATCAACGAGGCCAGCATGGCCTGGACCGGACGGTTCTGGATGCGCTCGACGACGCGCGTCGCGCAATCCGCCGCGCGATCGACCGCGGCCTTGGCGCTGTCGGCTGCCGATTGGGTGGCGTTCTGCACGGTCTCGGCCGCCCGGTCGATCTGTTCGATGTTGCCGCTCATGGTCGCTGACCTCCTGGTGTGAGGTGGTGCAACGCGCGGCAAGGCAAAGGGTTGAGCCCCCGCGGCGCGGTCGCGCGCCGCGGGGCGCCGTGCCTCAGCGGATCGGCATCGCGTACATCAGCCCGCCGCGCGTCCACAGGTCGTTGACCCCGCGCGGCAGCCCGATCGGCGACCCGCTGCCGAGGTTGCGTTCAAAGATCTCGCCGTAGTTCCCCACCGCCTTGATGGCGTTGTAGGCCCAGCGCCGATCCAGCCCCATCAGCGGCCCATGATCGCCCGAATTGCCCAGCAGCCGGCGGATCGACGGGTTCGCGCTGGCCAGCATCTCATCCACATTCGCCTGCGTCACGCCCAGTTCCTCGGCCTCGATCAGCGCGAAGACGGTCCAGCGCACGATGTCGAACCACTGGTCGTCGCCATGGCGCACGGCGACCGCCAGCGGCTCCTTGCTGATGATGTCGGGCAGGATGACATGCTCGGACGGATCGCGCAGCGCGGTGCGGATGCCCGCCAGCTGCGAGGCATCGGTGGTGAAGGCATCGCAGCGCCCCGAATTGTAGGCGTTGCGGGTTTCCTCGTTCTGGTCGAACACCAGCGGCTGCACGCGCACATTGTTGGCGCGCGCCCAATCCGCCAGGTTGAGTTCATTGGTGGTGCCTGAGGTCACGCAGATGGTCGCGCCCGCCAGCTGCGCGGCGCGCTGCACATTGGCCGACCGGCGCACCATGAAGCCCTGCCCGTCATAGAAATTCACCGCGGTGAAATTCAGCCCATTGGCGGTGTCGCGCGTCTGGGTCCAGGTGGTGGTGCGCGGCAGCACGTCGACCTGGCCCGATTGCAGCGCCGGCAGCCGCGCCTGCGACGACAGCACCACGAAGCGCGCCTTGGCCGCATCGCCCAGCACCGCGGCGGCGATGGCCCGGCAGGTATCGGCATCGAGCCCGCGCGCGACCCCCTGGCTGTCCATCACGTTGAAGCCCGGCGCGCCGGGATGCCCGCCGCAGATCAGCGAATCCCGCGATCGCACGCTGGACAGGGTCGGCCCGGGCGAGGCGGTCTGCGCGATGGCAGTTCCGGCGACGCAGGCGGCAAGGGCAGCAAGGAGGGGCAGGCGCATGGCGATCCTTCCGGAATTGGCGCGGCGGCAGCCCCGCGCCCGGATACCCTAGAGCAGCCCTCGACCGACAGGAACCGCGGGACCGGCAGGACTGCCGCGCCACTCGGCGCCGGCGCGATGCCGGCCGCGCGGCGTTACCGTTTGCGCGAAATGCCCAACACACCACGACTTTTGCGTGCATCGTCATGCAGAATTCAATCACCAAAGGTTGTAAGCGCGATCACCGCAGCCGGCATTGCCGCGGGTCTAGCGTCCGCCCTGCCGCCAGCGCCCCGGCGGCAGACCGCAGGAGAGCGCCATGGCTATCCGTCACAACCGGAACCTCTTCTACCTTGCGAATACGGGCACCATGTGCGGCGCGGTCGACCGCCCCGCCACGCCCGCCGAGGAACAGCGCGCCTTCCGCTTCTCGCGCATCGTCGAGAGCGGATCGCCCGCGCCGTCGGACGCGCTGCTCGAAGCGCTGGCCGAGGGCATGACGCGCCAGGCCCCCGACGTGGACAGCCCGATCCCGGCGGGCTTCACCTATCTCGGCCAGTTCGTCGACCACGACCTGACGCGCGACCGCACGCAGGTGTCCTTCGGCACGTCGGTTCCGCCCGACCAGCTGGTGCAGGCGCGCAGCCCGGCACTCGACCTCGACAGCGTCTATGGCGAGGGGCCGCAATCGCCCGGCAGCGCCGCGCTGTATCTGGCCGATGGCGTGAAGCTGAAGCTCGGCAGCACCAAGGCCTCCGGCGGACCGCCGATCGAAAGCCTCGACCTCGACGGCTTCGACCTGCCGCGCAAGGGCGCCGCCGGCCCGCCCGAGGAAGCGCGCGAGGCGCTGATCGCCGACCCGCGCAACGACGAGAACCTGGCGGTGGCGCAGACCCACCTTGCCTTCCTGCGCTTCCACAACAAGGTCTGCGACCGCCTGGCCGGCCAGGGCATTCCCTCGGCCGTGCTGTTCGAACGCACGCGGGAGATGGTGGTCAAGCACTACCAGTGGATGCTCCGCTTCGACTTCCTGCCGCGCATCGTCGACCAGGCGATCATCGACGACGTGTTCAGCGTCGGCCGCCGCTTCTTCGAGGTCGGCGCGCAGGGCTTCCCGACCATGCCGATCGAATTCTCGGTGGCGGCGTACCGGCTCGGCCATTCGATGATCCGCGAATTGTACGACTGGAACGCGGTGTTCGGCCCCGGCGGGTCGATCGGTGATTTCGGCACGCTCGACAACCTGTTCCGCTTCTCCGGCACGTCGGGGAACCTCTCGCCGGGCAGCGACTTGAACAACCCGATCGACGGCCCCTTCGAACGCCTGCCGACCAACTGGATCGCCGACTGGACACGGCTGTTCGACTTCGCCGCCGAGGGCGTGCCGGCGCTCGCCCCCGAAGCCGGCCACACCGTGAACAAGGCGCGCCCCATCGACATCCGCCTGACCGACCCGCTGCGCCTGCTGCCGCCGGGGTCCTTCGGCGCGCGCGGCAGCGGCATCACGGTGCCGCCGGCGCAGATGAACCTGGCCTTCCGCAACCTGGTGCGCGGGCGGATGGTGCGCCTCGCGACCGGCCAGGAGATGGTCAACGCCATGCAGGATGCCGGCATCGTCATCCAGCCGCTGACCTCGGCCGAGATCCTGGGCACCGAGTTCAACGCCCTTTCGCAGGCGCTGAAGGACGAGCTCGTAACCGCCACGCCGCTGTGGTTCTACACGCTGCGCGAGGCCGGGCTGCGCGGCGGCAAGATGGGCAGCATCGGCGGGCGCATCGTGGCGGAGGTCTTCCACCGCGCCATCGAGGGCAGCAACATCTCGATCCTGCGCGACCCCTTCTTCACGCCCACGCTCGGGCGCGTGGCGGGGATGTTCCGCATGACCGACCTGCTGGGCCTCGCCTACAACGCGCCGGCGGGCGAGATGCGCCCGCTGTCGGTCAATGCGCCGCGGCCGAGCGCGGCGGATATGCAAGCCTCGGGCTGAGGCAGCGCTGCACCGGCGCGCGGTTCATACCGCGCGCCGGGCGCGAACGACCATCCGCCGCACGAGCGTCCTGCCTGCCACGCGCATGCGTCGGCAACGCCCCGCAAGGCCGGCGCGCCGCGGTCCAGGACGGCTGGCGGGCCACCGGAACCACCGCCGCCACGCTTGCCACGCGCGCCCGGCGCTCCGACACTCCTCCTGGCAGTCCAGGAGGCCCCCATGCAGCGCAGATCCATCCTTCTCGGCGGCGGTGCGCTGGCCGTGGCGCGCCCGGCGCTGGCCCAGGGCACCGCGGCGCATACCCTGCGCTTCATCCCCCAGGCCGACGTCACGGCGGTCGACCCGATGTCCACCACCTCCTACGCCGTGCGCGACCACGGCCACATGTGCTGGGACACGCTGTACGGCCTCGACACCGACTTCGTGCCCAGGCCGCAATTGTGCGAAGGCCATGTGGTGGAAAACGAGGGCCGCCGCTGGGTCTTCACGCTCCGCGAAGGCATCCGCTTCCACGACAACGAACCGATCCGCAGCGTCGACGCCATCGCCTCCATCCGCCGCTGGGCGAGCCGCGATTCCCTCGGCCAGTCGCTGATGGAGCGCGTCGAGGCGATGACCGCCCTCGACGACCGCCGCTTCGAGATCCGCCTGCGCACGCCCTTCGGCCCGATGCTGGATGCGCTGGCCAAGCCCTCCTCCTACCCCTGCTTCGTCTATCCGCAGCGCTTCGCCGAGGTCGATCCCGCGCGCCCCTTCACCGAGGTGGTGGGCTCCGGCCCCTACCGCTTCGTGCCCGATGAACGCCTCTCAGGCGCGCGCGTCGTCTATCGCCGCTTCGAGGGATACCGGCCCGCCCCCGCCGCCCCCTCGCTGCTCGGCGGCGCCAAGCACGCGCATTTCGAGCGCATGGAATGGCGCATCATGCCCGATGCCGGCACCGCCTCGGCGGCCATGCAGTCGGGCGAGATCGACTGGTGGCAGCAGGTGGTGCCCGATTTGCGCCCGGTGATGCGCCGCCACCGCGACATCGTGCTGGAGCGCGTGGATTTCGGCGGCCTGATGGCGATGCTGCGCTTCAACCACCTGCACCCGCCCTTCGACAATCCGGCGGTGCGCCGCGCGCTGCTGCACAGCATCACGCAGTCGGACTTCATGACGTCGATCATGGGCGACGACCGGTCCCTGTGGTCGGACGGCATGGGCGTCTTCCCGCGCTCCTCCCCGCTGGTGAACGATGAAGGCATCGCCGCCGTGACCGGCCCGCGCAGCACGGATGCGGCGCGCGCCGCACTTCGCGCGGCGGGCTACACGAACCAGCGCGTGACCGTGCTGCACCCCACCGATGTCGCGAACAACAACGCGATGACGACGGTGCTGACCGACACGCTGAAACGCTCCGGCCTGAATGCCGAAAGTGCAACATCGGACTGGGGCACGGTCTTGCAGCGCCGCGCCAACCGCAACCCGCCCGACCAGGGTGGGTGGAACGCGCTGGTGGTGCTGTTCGGCGGCATCGACCTCGCCAACCCCGGCCAGCACCCGCTGCTGCGCGCGAACGGAGCCAATGCCTGGTTCGGCTGGCCGACCAGCCCCGCGCTGGAATCGCTGCGCGAGGAATGGCTCGCCGCCGGCCCGCTGCCGGCGCAGCAGGCGGTGGCGCGCCGCCTCCAGGCGCAGTTCTGGCAGGACCTGCCCTTCATCCCGCTGGGCCAGTACTTCATCGACAGCGCCTGGCGGCGCGACATCAGCGGGGTGCAGAAGGGCCTGGCGCTGCCGCTGAACGTGCGCCGCGGCTAGGCTTCGGTCTTCGCGAGCGGCGCCGCGCCGCGCCGCTCGCGCCCCGCCAACCGCCGGACCCCCGCCACCAGCCGCGCATCGACCAACACCTTCGCCAGCGCCGCCCCGACCAGCACGCACAGCACGACCTTCGAGACCACCTCCATGGTCCCGTCGATCAGCAGCGCATGCACCACGCTGCCCACCACGATCACCACCGCCAGCGCCAGGTGGCACAGCCGGAACACCAGCAGCCGCAACTGCCCGCGCAGCAGCGCCAGCAGCGCCGTCGCGAACACAGCCCCCATCGCCACCACGCCCCATACCGAGAACGGCGTGGCGGACCGCAACAGCAGCGCATCCACCACATCCGGCGGGCTGGTCACCCACAGCGCCGCGACATGGACCACGACCGCCAGCACGATCCCCGCGCCCACCCAGGCATGCACCCGCCGCCCCGCGCGCACGCCCAGCCCCGGCAGGTATCCCCCGGCCAGCAGCGGCTGAAGCAGCATCAGCGCCAAGGCCACGACGCCCGCCAGCCCGGCCGCGATGTAGACCGCATCGCGCCAGGCCAGCAGCGGGCTCAGGGCCGCGGCCGCCACCGGCACCGCCAGCGCGGCGGCCAGCGCCACCCAGATCAGGACCGGACGCAAAGGATCAGGCCGGCCGCAACACGAAGTCCACGGCCAGGCTGGTGTCGCGCGCGCTCCGCATCACCGGGCGCAGGAACACGGTCTGGAACCCATTGCCGTCATGCGCCGGGTCATAGGCCAGGTGGCCATGCGCCTGGCCGAAGGCCGGCACGATCTGTGGCATCTCGATCCGGTAGACGCCATTGGCGTCGGTCAGGGTGGCGCCGTGGCTGTGCGGATCGCGCTCATGCCCCTCGGTGGTATGCGCCCAGACCTGGATGCGGATGCGCGGCAACGGCGCGCCATCCCCGGCGCGGCGCACCGTGCCGGTCATCCAGAAGCCGCCGCCGCCGATGCGCTCCACGATCCGCGCGCCGGGCAGGTAGTTGTTCGACCCGCCGCGCATCGAGGGCGTCGCCGCCAGCCCCTGTGCGCGCAGCGGCGTGACGATCGCGGCGGCCGACACCCCGGCGACACCTGCAAGAAGGGTTCGGCGGGCCTGCAAAAGGTGAGTCATGCTGGTCACTCCGCTCGCGCGTGGAGGGCGCGCTGTTGCCTGACGCCGCCGCCGGTCACCGACCGCTCGACATCTGCCGGCTATGTGGGGCGACACGCCGGCACGTAAACCACCATCGCGACACCGTCATGCAGGGCGTGCCGAACGCCGCGGCTTCGGAACGACCGCCGGCGAACGCGCCGCACGCCGCATCCTGACCATCGGCGCCTGGCGCCCCTTCAGCAGGGCCGCGCCGCGAAGGCGCGCGTGGGTGTCACGAATTCCTCCTGCGCCGCCACCGTGAGGATCTCCCGCGACCCCGCCTCCGCCGTCCGCCGCAACACCCCGAACACGGACGACGCGGCGGCCGACAATGCGCCGTCCGCCCCCCCGCGCAGCCGGTGGAACAGGAACAGCGCCGCGATCGCATCCCCTGCCCCGTTCACCGACACCGGCAGCATCGGCGTGGACAGCCGCCAGAACCGCCCGCCCTCGCCGGCCAGCATGCCGATCTCGTCCTCGGGCGTGTCGTCGAGCCGCAGCGAGGTCACCAGCACGCAGCGCGGCCCGCGCGCCTGCAACGCCGCGATCGCCGCCTTGGCGTCCTCCAGCGTGCGAACCTCACGCCCGGTCAGCCATTCCAGTTCGAACTGGTTCGGCGTGACGATGTCGGCCGCCGGCAGCGCCTGGTCTCGCATGAATTCCGGGATGCCCTCGCGCACGAACACCCCGCGCCCGACATCGCCGATCACCGGGTCGCAGCACCACAGCGCCGCCGGGTTCGCCGCCTTCACGCGCCGCGCCGCATCCAGGATCGCCGCCCCGATCCCGGCCGATCCCATGTAGCCCGACAGCACCGCATCGCAGCGCGCCATCACGCCGCGCTCCTCGATGCCCTGCACGCATTCGGCGATCAACTCCGCGCCGAACACCTGCCCGCGCCAGGCGCCATAGCCCGTGTGGTTGGAGAACTGCACCGTATGGATGCCCCAGACCTCCGCCCCCAGGCGCTGCAGCGGAAAGATCGCGCTGGCATTGCCGACATGCCCGTAGGCGACCCAGGACTGGATGGACAGGATGGATGTCATCGCGCGAAACCGCCGTGCAGAATCGGCCGGACGCTAGGAAGCGTGGGGCGCGCGGTCAAATGGGTCGCCCGCCCTTGCGCGCTTTCGCACCCTGCGTCCATTCTGCGAACCAATCGCGGGGCCAACCCGCGCAACGCACCCCGTAGGGAGGAACCCCCCATGACGCTCACGCGCCGCGAAACGCTTGCCGCCGGCTTCGGCACCGTCCTGCTGCCGGCCACGCTGTCGGCCCAGCCAGTCGCCAAGCCCGCCGAATTCAAGATCGGCGTCACCACCTTCCTGTCGGGCCCGGCCTCGGTCTTCGGCGTGCCCTCGCGCCGCGCCTGCGAGATGCTGGCCGAACAGATCAACGCCGCGGGCGGCATCGCCGGCGTGCCGATCCGCCCGATCTTCGTCGACGAAGGCCCCGGCACCGACCACCTGGTGGGCGAGATCCGCCGCCTCGTGCAGTCCGAAGGCGTGCACACCATTTTCCAGTCGATCTCATCCGGTTCGTGCCTCGCCTGCACGCCGCTGTCGCGCGAGCTCAACAAGGTGATGCTGCTGTGGGATTGCGGCACGCAGCGCATCTTCGAGGAAGCCCGCTACGAATACGCCTTCCGCACCCAGGGCTACGGCACCGCGGAGGTGCTCGCGCCGCTGCTGTACCTGCTCAAGACCAAGCCCAACATCCGCACCCTGGCGGTGGTCAACCAGGACTACGCCTGGGGCCGCGATTCCTGGGAATTGTGGAAGACCGCGATGGACGCCGTGAAGCCCGGCGTGCGCGTGGTGGCCGAGATGTTCCCCCGCTTCGGCTCGACCGACTTCTCCACCGAGATCACCCGCCTGCTCGCCCTGCGCCCGGACGTCATCTATTCCACGTCGTGGGGCGGCGAGCTGGTCACCTTCATCCGCCAGGCGACCGAGCGCCGCCTGCATGAACGCTCCACCTTCGTGCTGCCGGTGGCGGAAGCCTCGATGCAGATCCTGGGTCGCTCGATGCCCGAGGGCCACGTCATCGGCACCCGCGGCGACCATTGGAACAACCACCCCTCGCCGGCCAACCCGGCGCTGTTCAACGGCTTCGTCAACGCCTACCGCCAGAAGTTCAACGAATACCCGATCTACCCCTGCCACCACATGGCGCAGGCGGTCTGGGCGCTGAAGGCGGCGGTCGAGAAGGCCGTGGCCGCGAAGAACGGCGGCTGGCCGTCCGATGCCGAACTGGCGGCGGCCTTCCGCGGCCTGACCTTCCCGACGCCGACCTCCTCCATCACGCTGCGCGAGGACGGCCAGGGGCTGGAGGACCAGATCGTCGGCCTGTCGTCCTTCAACGACCGGTTCCCCTTCGCGGTCCCGAAGGACATGATGCTGTTCCCGGGCGCGCAGGTCTCCGCCCCGGTCGGGCAGAAGTCGACCGACTGGCTCAAGACCCTGACACCCGCCTTCATCGCGCAGGCCGGCCGGTCGATCGGCTGAGGCAGCACGCATCATGGCCGAGTGGTTTCAGGACAATGGCCTTCTGCTCGGCCTGGCGTTGCTGGATGGGCTGTCTTCGGCCGGGCTGATCTTCCTGGTGGCGGTGGGGCTCAACCTGGTGTTCGGGGTGCTGCGCATCGTCAATGTCGCGCATGGCTCCCTCTATGCGATCGGCGCCTATTCCGCGGCGTCGATCGGCATCTTCCTCGCGGGGCTCGGGCTGCCGGCCTGGGCCTCGATCCCGACGCTGGTGCTCTCGGCGGCGCTGGTCGGCGCGGTCCTCGGCCCGCTGATCGAACGCTTCATCCTGCGACGCATCTATGGCGGGGAGGAGGTGGTCCAGCTGCTGGTCACCTTCGCCCTGTTCATGATCCTGGAGGACGTCCAGAAGCTGATCTGGGGCGTGCAGCCCATCCACCATGACGTGGCGCTGCGCGCGCTCGGCACCATCGACGTGCCCTTCGGCGCCGACTTCATCCCCTTCACCAACTATCAGCTCTTCGTGCTGCCTGCCTTTGCCATCGTCACGCTGGTCGGCCTCGCCTGGTTCCTGCGCCGCACGCTGACCGGGCGCGTGATCGTGGCCGTCACCACGGACCGCGAGGCCGCGACCGCCATGGGCATCGACGCGGCGCGCATCTTCCTGCTGACCTTCACCTTCGGCGCGATGCTGGCGGCCCTCGGCGGCGCGCTGCTGTCGCCCACCGCCGCGCTGGTGCCGGGCATCGGCGCGCAGACCATCGTGCTGTCCTTCGCGGTGGTCGCCACCGCCGGGCTCGGGCAGATCGAGGGCGCGGCGTTGACCGCGCTCATGATGGGCCTGGGCCGCTCCATCGCCGTCTACTTCGCGCCCGAGTTCGAAGTGGTCGTGCCCTACATCATCATGGTGACGGTGCTGCTGATCCGCCCGCAGGGCCTGTTCGGCGTGATCGAGACGAGGCGGGTATGAGCGAACGGATCACCCAGGGGCACGCCCCGCGATGAAGCGCTACGAACCCTTCCTCGCCCTGCTGCTCGCGGGCGGGCTGATCGCCGCCGCCATCGCCGCGCCCTGGCTGCGCTTCGTGCTGACCATCGCGCTCGCCAAGGGCATCGCGGTGATGGGCATCCTGCTGCTGCTGCGCGCCGGCCAGGTCTCCTTCGGCCATGCGCTGTACATCGGCTTCGGCGCCTATGTGGTCGCCTTCTTCGCACCCGTGGCGGGCGATGGCGTGCTCATCATCGCCGCCGCGGCGGCCGGAGCGGGGCTGCTCGGCCTGGTGGTCGGGCTGTTCGTCACGCGCTACCGGCAGATCTTCTTCGGCATGCTGAACCTGGCCATGTGCATGGTGTTCTATTCGCTGCTGGAAAAGCTCTATCACATCACACACGGCACCGACGGCATCCGGGTCGAGATCATGCCCATCGCCGGCCAGGTGCTCGACCGCGTGACCTACGAATGGACGGTCTTCGGCATCGCCATGGGCCTCGCCTTCGTGGTTGCCTTCATCATCCGCCTGTACCTCGCCTCCCCGATGGGCGAGGCGCTAGCCGGCATAAAAACGCGCGAGACACGGCTCGAATTCATGGGGGTTTCGGCGCGCGGCATCCTGCTCGCGGCCTATGTCGCCTCGGCGATGCTGGGGGGCATCGGCGGCGCGCTGATCGCCATGACGTCGCGCCACGTCACGCCGCTGCTGTCCTACTGGACCGCCTCGGGCGAGCTGGTCTTTATCGCCATCCTGGGCGGGCCGGGCGGCGTGCTCGGGCCGTTCCTGGGCGCGGCCACCTATGAACTGGTGCGCGTCTATGCCGCGGCGTCCTTCGCCGATGCCTGGCAGATGATCCTGGGCCTGGTGCTGCTGCTGGTCATCCTATTCGCGCCGGGTGGCCTGTGGGGCCTCGCTTCGCGCCTGGTCGGGGAGCGCCGGCGATGACCGCCCTGCTGCGCGCCACCGGCCTGCGCCTCGCCTTCGGCGGCGTAAAGGCGGCCGATGGCATCGACCTCGATGTGATGGCCGGCGAATTCCTCGCCATCATCGGCCCGAACGGGGCAGGCAAGACCACCTTCATCAACATGACCACGGGCTACCTGAAGCCCAATGCCGGCACCATCAGCTATGGTGGGCGCACCATCACCGGCATGTCGCCGCGCGCCATCGTCAAGCTCGGCATCGCTCGGTCCTTCCAGTTGCCGCAGCTGTTCCTGGAACACACGGTCGAACAGAACATCGCCATGGCCGTCGCCTCGCGCCACGGCATCTGGTCGCCGCTCGCACCGCTGCTGCGCCCGTCCTACCGCGACGAAGCACGCGACCTGCTCGACCGCTTCGGCCTGTCGGGCATCGCGGAATCGCGCGCCGATGCGCTCAACGAGGGTGCGCGCAAACTCGCGGACATCGCCATGGCGGTGGCGCTGAAACCGCGCCTGCTGCTGATGGACGAACCGACCTCCGGCGTGGCGGCATCGGAGAAGATGCACATCGTCGAAACCCTCGTGGCCGTGCTGCGCGACGCCAAGGTCACGGCCGTGTTTGTCGAGCACGACATGGACGTGGTCGAACGCTTCGCCGACCGCGTCGCGGTCTGGTCGCAGGGGCGCATCGTCGCCCTCGGCCCGCCCGACCAGGTCCTGTCCGACCCCGCCGTGCAGCGCGAAGTCATCGGCATCGAGCGCCACGCGACACCAGCGGGGGCGCCCCATGCTTGAACTCGCCTCCGTCTCGGTCTCGATCGCCGGCGTGCCGGTGCTGCGCCAGGTCTCGCTCAACGTCCCGGCGGGCGCGCGCGTGGCCCTCATCGGCCGCAACGGCGCGGGCAAGACCACCACGCTGCGCGCCCTGATGGGCCTGGTGCCCGCCTCCAGCGGCCGCGTGATGATCGATGGCGAGGACGAGACCGCCCTGCCCGCGCACCATCGCCCCCGCCACGGCATCGGCTACGCGCCCGAGGACCGCCGCCTGTTCGGCTCCTTCACGGTCGAGGACAACATGCTGCTGCCCGCGCAGGTGCTGAAGCTGCCGGCCGACGAGACGCGCGCCCGCCTCGCGCGCGTCTATTCCCTGCTGCCGGAACTGCGCGACCTCGCGCCCCGCAAGGCGGCCGGCCTGTCGGGCGGCCAGGGCAAGATGGTCGCACTCGGCCGCGCGCTGATGGTCGGCACCCGCGCGGTGCTGCTCGACGAACCCTTCCAGGGCCTCGCGCCCGCCTTGGCCATGCGCTACGCCGAGGCACTGAAGCGCCTGCGCGCCGCCCTGCCCGACGTCGCCATCCTGATCACCGAATCCAACCCGGAACTGCTCCGCCCCCTGGTCGAGCAGACCTATGTGATCGAGCGCGGGGAGATCGCCCCGGCGTGACGCCCCCGGGCACTGCCGCGCGCTGATGGCATCCGCCGCCATCATCGTCACCGCGACCGATTCCCGCCTGTTCTGGCTGGCAAAGGGCCTGGTGCTCTCGACCGCCGCGGCACGCGCGCAGCAGGGCCACGCGATGGTCTGCTACGACCTCGGCCTCGCCCCCGCCCAGGCCGCCTGGATGGAAGCCCAGTCTGTGCGCGTGCTGCCGCCCGAGGACCCGCTCGACGCCGCCCGGCTGGAGGGCTTCCAGCCCTACATGCTGGGCCAGCTCTGCCGGCCCTTCCTGCCGCGGTTGCTGCCCGGCCACGACATCCATGTCTGGCTCGACGCCGATACCTGGGTGCAGGAAGCCGATGGCCTGGGCGGGCTGCTGCATGTCGCGCGCTACGGCAACCTCGCCTGCTGCCCGGAGGTTCATGCGCTGTATTCGAACGCGAAGCTGGATGCGCCGCGCCACCGGCGCTTCTGGCAGCGCGAATGGACCGCCGCCTTCGGGGCCGAGGTCGCGGCAACCCACGCGCCCGCCGCCATGATCAACAGCGGCGTCTTCGCCGCCAAGGCCGCCCACCCCATCTGGGCCGCCTGGGAGGCCGAGCTGCGCGTCGCCATCGCACGCCCGCTCACGCATCTCAGCGAACAACTGGCTTTCTGCAAGGCGGCGCTCGGCTGCGCGCGGGTCGAACGGCTGCCGGCGCAGTGGAACTGGCTCGCCAACTTCGCCTTCCCCCGCTGGTTCGACCGCGAATCGCGCTGGATCGAACCCGCCTATCCGCATCAGCGCATCCGCATCCTGCACCTGGCCGGCGCGGCGGTCCGGCCGCGCTACCTGGCCAAGGGCCTGCTGTTCGATCGCGGCGCCTACCTCGAACCCGGCGAGGCGCCGGCATCCTGAAGCCGCCGGTTGCACCACCCTGGCCGCTCCCGTATACGCCCCGCTTCCTGCCCGCCGGTCGGCATCGTCGGGCGCCATTGCATGAGCACCGCCCCATGAAGTCCGACATCCATCCCGAATACCACGAGATCAAGGTCATCATGACCGACGGGACCGAGTTCACCACCCGGTCCTGCTACGGCAAGGCGGGCGACACCATCCGCCTGGACATCGACCCCAAGTCCCACCCGGCCTGGACCGGCCAGCAGCGCGTGATGGACACCGGCGGCCAGATCGCCAAGTTCAACAAGAAGTTCGCCGGCATCGGCGTGCGGAAGAAGGCGGAGCCTTCTTCCTGAGTCTTTTTTGACCCTCAGGCGGCGGGCGGGCCGCATCCGCGGCCCTTGCCTTCGCGCCTTGGGCTGGCGTGCCCGGCGCAACTGACGGTCTGGGCGCGGTCGCGCATTCGCGCTCGCGGATCGGTGCGCGATCCGATTGTTTCGTGACCCTCAGACGGCGGGCGGGCCGCGTCCGCGGCCCTTGCCTTCGCGCCTTGCACTGGTTCGCCCGGCGCGACTGGCGGTCTGGGCGCGGTCGCGCACTCGCGCTCCCGGATCGCGCCGCGATCCGTTTGTTTCGTGACACTCAGGCGGCGGGCAGCCGGCATCAGCCGGCCTTGGCTTAGCGCCACGCACGCGCGTCCCCGGGGCGGTTGACGGTCTCACGCGCTCGCGCAGCCGCGAACACCCCCCACCCCTTCCCGACACACGCCTAGGACCAAGGCCCCATCCGCCTCGTTCCCGGCCGCCCGGATTGCATGAAATCCATCGTCATCGCCACGCCGGCCTCCGTTTCGGCCGCGACGGGGTTGCCCTGACTCCGCCCCCTGAATGACATTTCCTCCATGAATCGCGGCGCGAACAACGCGCCCGATCGGCACGCGCCCGCGGTCCGTCCCGCACGCCGCCCATCGCCACGCCCCGGCCTCGCCGGCGCCAGGCCAGCCCGAGGGAACCCCCAGATGCCCCCATCGACCCTGCTGCGCGCGGCATCCCTCGCCTGCCTGCTCGCCAGCCCCGCCCTCGCCACCGAGCGCGTCGGCGTGCTGGTCTTCGACGCCTCCGGCTCCATGTGGAACCGAATCGAGGGTGACCGCACCCGCATCGAGGTCGCCCGCGACGTCGTCGGCCAATACTTCACCACCCGCGACGGCGCGGTCCCGCTCTCGGTCATCGCCTATGGCCACAACCGCCGCGGCGACTGCCGCGACATCGAGGTCATCGCGCCCATGTCCCGCGCCGATGGCCCCGCCCTGGCCGACCGCCTGCGCCGCCTGACCCCGCGCGGCATGACCCCGCTGACCGACAGCCTGCGCCAGGCCCGCGCGCAGATCCCCGCCACCGCCGAATCCGCCGACATCATCCTGGTCACCGACGGGCTCGAGACCTGCCGCGGCGACCCCTGCGCCCTGGCCGCCGAATTCGCCGCCGAGGGCATCGCCATCCGCGCCCATGTCGTGGGCTTCGGCCTGACGCGCACGCAGGTCCAGGCGCTGTCCTGCATCACCGAACAGACCGGCGGCCGCCTGTTCGAAACCAATTCCGGCGCCGAACTCGCCGACGCGCTGCGCCAGGCCAGCGCCGCCCCGCCGCCGGCGCCCGCCGCCCCGCCCCCCGCGCCCGCCCCGGCGCGCGAGGCCGCCTTCGACATCGGCGACAGCGCCGAGGCCGGCTTCACCTACGCCGTCCGCTGGCACGGCGCCGCCACCCATGTCGACCTGATCGGCTTCGTCCCGCAGGGCGAGCAGACCGCCCCCTCCGGCCCCGGCTTCGGCGTCATCGGCGGCACAGCGCAACGCCCGACCAATCCCCGCCGCCTCCAGGCCCCCGCGACGCCCGGCACCTACGACCTGATCCTGCGCACCGCCACTGACGGCGTCATCGCCCGCCAGGCGATCCGCGTCGTCGAACCCAATATGGGCTTCGAGGCGATCGGCTCGGTCGCACCAGGCGCGCGCGTGGTCTTCACCTTCCGCGGCCCGAACCGGCTCGGCGAAAGGGTCGTGGTCGCGCGCCCCGGCGACCCGCCGGGCACCCATGCCGGACGCTGGGCCAATGCCCTGGCAAGCAACGGCCGGCGCCGTCTCGAAGTGCCGCAGGAACCCGGCGAATACGAAATCCGCTACCTCAACGCCGCGCGCACCGAGGTCATGTTCGCCCGCCGCTTCGGCGTCGGCATCCCCTTCGAGGACGCTGAGGCGCCCAGCGTCGCCGAACTCGCCGCCCGCGCCGCCGCCGCCACCCAGGCCGCCCCCGGCCAGGACAACGCCCCGGAGGTCACCGCAACCTTCCGCCTGCCCATGCCCAACCCGCCCGGCCCGGTGAGCTGGTCCGCCGAACCCCTCGACCCCGACCTGCCGCCCGAGGCCTGGGCGCCGCCCGAGCCCAGCATCGAAGGCCGCGGCCAGTTCCTCCCCGGCCGCTACCGCGTCAGCGCCGTGGCCCCCGGCGAAGTCACCTACCGCGCCGAGGTCGAGATCCAGCCTGGCCAGGACAATGTCTTCACCGTGCAACTGGTCACCGCCGCACCCGAGGGCCAGGTGCCGCCCCTGCCCGGCACCTGGAGGCTACTGGTGATTCCGCCGCATGGCGCGCAGGACGCGCCGGCGCCGATGCTCACGCTCAACCTGGCACGCCAGGGCGCCGGCCCGCTCAGCGGCACCTGGACCTCGCTGCCGCCGCTGGCCGGTGCCGCGCGTGCCGGGCGCAGCGGCAGCCTCGACAGCGCGATCATCGAGGAAGACGGCCTGCTGCGCCTGACCTTCGACATCGGCGAGGGCGGCCCCGGCCCCTTCACGCTCTCGCTGCGCCCCTACCAGGCGGGCTTCGCGGGGTCGCTCTCGGCCGGCGGGCGCGGCGTGCGCGCGCTGCTGTGGCGCCAGGGTGCGGCGCTGCCCGACATCGCCGCGCTCAAGGCCGCGCTGCACGGCCCCGCGCCGTGACCTCCGGGGCCTCTTGAAGCCCCGCACGCGCTTTCCAATCTTGGTCGTGTCGGCGGTGCCCCCGGGGCCGCCGGCGTGGAACGGCAGGGTCGCCCGCATGGGGGCCCGCGAGCCCGGATCCGCAACATCGGACCTTGCTAACCGCAGGAGGTTCCTCGTGAACGCGATCGATTTCTCTCCCCTGTTCCGCACCGCCATCGGCTTCGACCGCTTGGCGCGCCTCATGGACAACGCCCGCGCGGTGCCCGAGGCGAACGGCTACCCGCCCTACAACATCGAGAAGACCGGTGAGGACAGCTACGTCCTGACCATGGCCGTGGCCGGCTTCTCCGAGGCCGACATCGACATCACCGCCCAGAACAACACCCTGACCATCACCGGCCGGCCGCAGCCGCAGCCCGAGGATGGCCGCAGCTTCCTGCACCGCGGCATCGCCGGGCGCGCCTTCGAGCGCCGCTTCGTCCTTGCCGATCACATCGTGGTGCAGGGCGCGGACCTCGCGAATGGCCTGCTGCATGTGGCGCTGAAGCACGTGGTGCCCGAGGCGCTGAAGCCGCGGCGCATCCCGGTGCAGGGCGGCCGCCCCGCCATCACCGGCGAGGCCCAGCCGGAAGCCCAGGCGGCCTGACCCTCGGCGCCGCCGCCCCGCCCGCCCTTTCCCGGGGCGGCGCGCCTTGAGACCGAACGCCGTGCGCCTCCAGCGCGCGGCGTTCGTGTGTCTGCACCGTCGCGAAACCTGCCGCACGGGCGCCGCGCCTATGCGACCCCGGCGTGGAACCGCGCCCCACCGGCCCGGCGACGGGCGGCAACCCGCTCACCCTGACCTCCGTCTCACGTCCCGCAGAAGGTCGCCCGCACGCGCTGTTCGGGCTGTGGCGGCAGCGCATGGCGCTCGCGGCCGGGCTGGTCCTCGAAGGGCCGCGCCAGCACCTCCAGCAACGCCTCGAAGGGTGCCAGGTCGTCCTGCTCCACGGCGGCCGCGATCGCTTCCTCGACCAGGTGGTTGCGCGCGATGTAGGCCGGGTTGGCCGCGCGCATCGCCGCCGCCGAGACCCCATCCGCGGCGACGCGCGCCTGCCAACGCGCCAGCCAGGCATCCGCCACCGCCGGGTCGGCAAACAGCGCGCGGAAGCCCGCCGCGTCACCCTCCGCCACGTCGGCCATGCGGCGGAAGGCCTGGGTGAAATCGGCCTCGTTCTCCGCCATGCGGGCCAGCAGGTCCTGGATCAGGTCCTCGTCGCCCGGCTGTTCGTCGCTGAGGCCGATCTTGGCCAGCAGCCCCGCCTTCCAAGCCGCGCCGAAGGCCGGCGAGAACCCCGCCAGCACCCCCTTCGCCTGCTCCACCGCCGCGGCTTCATCCGCGCCGATCAGCGGCAGCAGCGCCTCCGCCAGCCGTGCCAGGTTCCAATGCGCGATCGCCGGCTGGTTGGCATAGGCATAGCGCCCCTGGTGGTCGATCGAACTGAACACCGTCTCGGGATGATACTGGTCCATGAAGGCGCAGGGGCCGTAGTCGATGGTCTCGCCGCTGATGGCGCAATTGTCGGTGTTCATCACGCCATGGATGAAGCCCACGAGCATCCAGCGCGCCACCAGCGCCGCCTGCCGCGCCACCACGCCCGCGAAGAAGGCCAGCGCCGGGTTGTCGGCCTGCGCCGCATCCGGGTCGTGCCGCGCGATGGCGTGCTCCAGCAGCGCGCGCAGCGACGCGGTGTCGCGCCGCGCCGCGAAATACTGGAAGGTGCCCACGCGGATATGGCTGGCGGCGATGCGCGTCAGCACCGCACCGGGCAGCGCGTCCTCGCGATACACGAATTCGCCGGTGGCGACGGCCGCCAGCGCCCGCGTGGTGGGAATGCCGAGTGCGGCCATCGCCTCCGCCACGATGTATTCGCGCAGCACCGGCCCCAGCGCCGCCCGCCCATCCCCTCGCCGCGAAAACGGCGTCGGCCCCGACCCCTTCAGCTGGATGTCGCGCCGCATGCCGGCCGGTGTCACCACCTCCCCCACCAGGATGGCGCGCCCATCCCCCAGGCTCGGCGAAAAATGCCCGAACTGGTGCCCCGAATAGGCCTGCGCGATCGGCTCCGCCCCATCGGGCACGGCATTGCCCGCCAGCATCGCCACCCCGGCCGGCGAGGCCAGCCAGGCCGCATCCAGCCCAAGCTCCCGCGCCAGCGCGACATTCAGCTTCAGCAGCCGCGGCGCGGCGACCGGCGTGGGCGGCAGGCGCTTGAACAAAGCCTCGGGCAGGCGGGCATAGGTGTTGTCGAAGGCCGGGCTGGCGGCGGCGATGGCGGGGGCGGTGTCCGGCATCTGCGGCACATCGCGCGCGCGGGGCGCGGGTGCAAGGGCCTGGGCGGGGTGCGCGGGCCGCTCGCCCGTCGGCAAGGCGCGTGTCGCACCGGCTGCCCCCTCCACGCGCTGCGCCGCGACGATTCAGGTCGGCCCAGCCCGACGGCACCCTCGCCTGCCGCCCGCGCTTGCGAGCATCCGCACACCACGGGCACGTCCCCTGGCGCCCCCAATGCCGGGCCGCGCCGCCCCGTCGCTCAGAGACCGTTTGAGAATGCGCCATGCGGCGCATTCTGAAGCCCGGCACCGGCCCTCTCCCCACCCGGCCACCCATCCAGCATACTGTCGTTGGGTGGACGTGGGGGAGAGGGCCGGTGCCGGCCTCCTCAAACAGTCGATCACGCCTTCCTGAAGAACGCCTCCGCCGCCGCCCGATGATCCTCCCGCGCCGCGATCCCCGCCTCGGCGCGGCTGATCTCGGCCTGCAATTCCGCGATGTACTCGCGCAGCTGCCCCACATCCCAGCCGTCGAAGCGCGGTTTCTCCAATACCTGGCGCTTGCGCGGCAGCTCGTCCTGTTCGGGTCCGGCCATGGGGTGCCTCCTTTGCGATCAAGGCCTTGACGGTGCCGCCAAGGCCACGTCCCTGCAATCAGGGCTTTGACCCTGCCCTGCCGCGTCAGTATAGGGTGCCGCAGATTTGTCGCGGGGGTTCGCTCCTGCCCTCCGGCCACCCGAGGTCCGCCCATGCCCCAGCCATTGATGCCGAAGGCCACCGCCGTGTGGCTGATCGACAAGACGTCCCTGTCCTTCGACCAGATCGCCGATTTCGTCGGCATGCACCCGCTGGAAATCCAGGCCATCGCGGATGGCGAGGTCGCGCAGGGCATCGTCGGCTACGACCCGATCGCCACCGGCCAGCTGACGCGCGAGGAGATCGCGCGTTGCGAAGCGCGGCCCGAGGCCCGCCTGGTGCTCCAGGAAAGCACCATCGTGTTGCCCAAGCAGCGCGCCAAGGGCGGCCGCTACACGCCCGTTTCCAAGCGCAACGACCGCCCGGACGGCATCGCCTTCCTGATGCGGAACTACCCGACGCTGCCCGATGCGGCGATCGCCAAGCTGCTCGGCACCACCAAGGACACCATCGCCAAGGTGCGCGACAAGACCCACTGGAACAGCGCCAACATCAAGCCGCGCGATCCCGTGATCCTGGGCCTGTGCAGCCAGGGCGACCTGAACGCGGTGGTGGCGTCGATGGGCGGCGTCGCGCCGGTGGAACCGCTGCCGGCCGACGACGCGGCCTGATCGCGGCCGCCGGCCCGCCGCCTGAGGGACAAAAAACGGATCGTGCGCACGCACGATCCACGAGCGCGAAGCGCGACCGCGCCCAAACCGTCAGGCGTCGCCAGAACGCCAGGGCACGGCGCGAAGGAAAGCCGCGCGGATGCGCGGTGCCCGCCGCCTGAGGGGCAAAAAACGGATCGTGCGCACGCACGATCCGCGAGCGCAAAGCGCGACCGCGCCCAAACCATCAGTGGCCGCCCGCGCACCAGTCCACGGCGCGCAGGCAAGCCGACCGGATGGCCGGCGCCCTCCGCCTGAGGGCCAAGAAAAATCAGTGCCGCGTCGCGGCCCTGAGCCGTTCAACCTCCTCCTTCAGGCGCAGTTTTTCGCGCTTCAACCGGGCCAGTTCCTGCCCATCGGGCAGCGGCCTGCGGTCTTCATCCTGGATACGGCGGTCGAGGGCAGCATGGCGGTCCTCGAGGGAAGCGATCCGGGCATCAAGCGGCATGCTTTGCGCGTCTCCGGGTTCTGGCCTGGCCTTGCGGGCCGAGGCCGGGTTTCGGGGCCGGTGTCCCGGCCCCCTGGTGAACCGCGGGTGCGACGTCCGGGAATGGCTGTCGCGCCCCGGCCATGGCATGCTAGGGCGGATGCCACCCGCAATGCATCCCACAACTTCGTTTCCAACCCCTCTCCGCCTCGAGGCCGCGCGCCATGATCGCCGACCGTGACGCCATGCTGCGGCGCCTGCACGAACTCCGCAGCGAGCACCGCGACCTCGATACCGTCATCGCCCGGCTGGACAGCTCGGCGGTGGACCAGCTCCAGCTGCAGCGCCTCAAGAAGCGCAAGCTGAAGTTGAAGGACGAGGTCGCCTGGCTGGAAGGCCGGCTGGTGCCGGATATCATTGCCTGAGATTTTTTGCGTCCCTCAGACGGCGGGCGCCGCGCATCCGCGCGGCTTGCCTTCGCGCCAGGCACAGTCGCACCCGGCGCCGCTGAAGCTCTTGGCGCGGTCCCGCTGCGCGCTCGCGGATCGCGCATCCGCACGATCCGATGACCCTTCTGCCCGCCCCCGGCCCTATACAGGGGTGCCAGCCGGCGCCCCATGACCTATACGATCCCCGGGTGTCCGGTTTGTCATGAACCGGGCAGGGATCTGCGTTGGTCGGGCCGCCAGCGGCGCGAACGCTTGCCCGAAGGCGACCCCATGGCCCAGCACGCCCACTCCAGCGCCCTGCGGAGCTTCCTGCACAGCCAATCCGCCGCCGGCCTGATCCTGATGGGCTCGGCGGCAATCGCGCTGGCCATCGCCAATTCCCCGCTGCTGCCGGGCTACGAGGCGCTGCTCAAGACCTACATCGGCCCGCTCTCGCTCGGCCACTGGATCAATGACGGGCTGATGGCGGTCTTCTTCCTGCTCGTCGGGCTCGAGATCAAGCGCGAGACACTGGACGGCCAGCTCTCCACCTGGTCGCGCCGCATCCTGCCCGGCATCGCCGCGGCCGGCGGCATGGCCATCCCGGCGCTGATCTACCTCGCCTTCGCCAGCGGGCCGGAAGTCAATGGCTGGGCCATCCCGACCGCGACCGACATCGCCTTCGCGCTCGGCATCCTCTCGCTGCTCGGCCCGCGCGTGCCGGCCTCGCTGAAGATCTTTCTCACCGCGCTCGCGATCATCGACGACCTCGGCGCGGTCATCATCATCGCGCTGTTCTACACCGCCGGGCTGTCGCTGCCCGACCTCGGCGCCGCCGCCGCGGTGCTGGCCGTGCTGGCGGTGATGAACCGCCTCGGCGTGCGCAGCCTCACCCCCTACCTGCTGCTCGGCCTGGTGCTGTGGGTGTTGATCCTGCGCTCGGGCGTGCATGCCACCCTGGCCGGCGTGATGCTGGCCCTGACCATCCCGCTGCAGGCCACGCCGGGCCGGCCGGACGATGACCGCGCCAGCCCGCTGCATCGCCTGGAAGGCGGGCTGCACATCCCGGTCGGCTTCCTCATCGTGCCGATCTTCGGCTTGGCCAATGCCGGCGTGCCGGTCCTGCACCTGTCGGCCGACGCGCTGGCAGCGCCGGTCACGCTGGGCGTCGGCCTCGGGCTGGTGGTCGGCAAGGTGGTCGGCGTGCTGGGCTTCTCGCTGCTGGCGATCCGCCTGGGCCTTGCCGACATGCCAGCCTATGCTGGGCGTCTGCAGATGGCCGGCATCGCGCTGCTATGCGGCGTGGGCTTCACCATGAGCCTGTTCATCACCCTGCTGGCCTTCCCCTACGACGCGGCGCTGCAGGCGCAGGCCAAGGTCGGCATCCTGGGCGGGTCGCTGGTCGCCGGGCTGCTCGGCTACGCGCTGCTGCGCGTGGCGCCAAAGGATGCCGCGGGGACGCCCTCGCGCTAGCCCATCGCGGCCCGGAGGGCGGCGCTTGGGCGGATCGTGACACGCACCGCGGCAAGGCGCCGGGGCGCCGTCGTGGCAGGGGCCGGCTTCGGGCGCGCCGGTCCGGCGCCCGGCGCACGCGCATTGGCGGCGGGGACACCCCGCCCTGCCCCGTCGCGCCCGCGCCCGATCCGTTCTATGTGGCGCGCCGCACCCGCGCTTCCTCCGTTCACGCCCCCGGCGTCCGTTCCTGGCAGGTTCGAATGACAGAATCCCCCGCCCCCCTGGTCGGCATCATCATGGGCAGCCGCTCCGACTGGGAGACCATGCGCCACGCCGCCGAGACGCTGGCCAGCCTGGACGTGCCGCACGAAACGCGCGTGGTCTCCGCGCACCGCACCCCGCGCCGCCTGTTCGACTATGCCGCCGCCGCCGCCGGGCGCGGCCTGCGCGTCATCATCGCCGGTGCCGGCGGCGCGGCGCACCTGCCCGGCATGGCGGCCTCCATGACCGCGCTGCCGGTGCTGGGCGTGCCGGTCGAATCGCACGCGCTGAAGGGCATGGACAGCCTGCTGTCGATCGTCCAGATGCCGGCCGGCATCCCGGTCGGCACGCTGGCCATCGGCCGCGCCGGGGCGGTGAACGCCGGGCTGCTCGCCGCCGCCATCCTGGCGCTGGCCGACGCTGGCCTGGCGGAACGGCTGGCCGCCTGGCGCGCCGCCCAGACCGACAGCGTGCCGGACCTGCCCGCATGAGCCCCCTGCCCCCGAACGCCGTCATCGGCATCCTGGGCGGCGGCCAACTCGGCCGCATGTCTGCGCTGGCCGCCGCACGCCTGGGCTATGCCTGCCACATCTATGCGCCCGAGCCCGATTCGCCCGGCATGCAGGTCTCCGCCCATCGCACCGTCGCCGCCTATGAGGACCGCGAGGCCCTGGCCCGCTTCGCCGCCTCGGTCGCCGTGGTCACCTTCGAATTCGAGAACGTCCCCGCTGCCGCGCTGGAGGCCCTGGCCGGGCTGGTCCCTTGCCGCCCGGGCCTCGCCGCGCTCGCCACCTGCCAGGACCGGGTGGCGGAGAAGGCCTTCCTCGGCCGCATCGGCGTGCCCGTCGCCCCCTGGCGCGCGGTCGAGACCGAGGCCGACCTCGCCGCCGCCGTCGCCGAGCTCGGCCTGCCCGCCGTGCTCAAGACCACCCGGATGGGCTATGACGGCCGCGGCCAGGCGGTGCTGCACACACCCGCCGACCTCGCCCCCGCCTTCGCCCGGCTCGCCCCCCGCCCGCTGGTGCTCGAAGCCTTCGTGCCCTTCGCCGCCGAGATCTCCGCCATCGCCGCGCGCGGCACGGATGGCGCGATCGCGGTCTTCGACCCGGCCGAGAACCGCCACGCCCACCACATCCTGGACCTGTCCTTCGCCCCCGCCCGCCTGCCGGACGCCGCGGCGCAGGCCGCGCGCGCCCACGTCGCGGCCGTGGCGGACGGACTCGACCTCATCGGCGTCGTGGCGCTGGAGATGTTCCTGCTGCCCGATGGCTCCCTGCTGGGCAACGAGATCGCGCCGCGTCCGCACAATTCCGGCCACTGGACCATGGACGCCTGCGCCGCCTCGCAGTTCGAACAGCACGTCCGCGCCGTCGCCGGACTTCCCCTGGCCGACCCCACCCGCCACCACGACGCGGTGATGCGGAACCTGATCGGCCCCGAGGGCATGGAAGCCTGGCAGCGCCTGGTCGCGACTCCGGGGATCGTCGCGCATCTGTATGGCAAGGATTCGGCCCGGCCGGGCCGCAAGATGGGCCACGCGACCCGCCTGCTGGCCGCCGGCAGCCTCGCCCGACTGACCGATGGGCAGGCGCTCGAAGGCTTGTGACGGATTTGCCACCCCTGGCCGTTGCATCCGCGCCACAGTCACCGATCAACCTGCACTCGCGCCAAGGCACGGCCTATGGCGCGGCGGATTTTGGGTGCTAGAAGCAGGCTGTTCCGGCGCATCACCATCCGGTGGACCAGCGCCGGCCCCATCTTCGGCCCCCCGAGGGGCCACGAGCAGGAGAATTCCCATGAGCCTGAAGAAGGCGCTTCTCGCGGCGACGCTGCTGTCGCTGCCGATGGCCGCGACCGCCCAGGCGCAGAGCTGGGATCCGCGGGTGCAGGGCATCTACGTGGGTGCCGGCGCCGGCTTCAACTACCTGATGGGCACGGACTCGACCGTGG